>Ga0209643_1000003_pt1 | contig 989199 bp, 958 predicted proteins | sample AutmiccBRH37_all_FD_187383 | JGI IMG/M metagenome (GOLD analysis project Ga0209643, IMG submission 187383) | Deep subsurface microbial communities from Mt. Terri, Switzerland - Autotrophic microbial communities BRH/37_all (SPAdes) (version 2) | ecosystem: Environmental > Aquatic > Deep... | reverse complement strand
GGTCTTTCGCGCTCTGGACAGCGTCGCGCGAGGCTAACGGCGCTCGCGCCGCGTCGCCTCACGCTCCTAGCCAGATCACGAAATCCCGGCGTTCAAACGATTCCATCTAAAGATGATCGGCTCTAGAGCGGCCTTTGTGCGTTCAATCGGGACGCACGGAGATTGGAATTGGTTCAATTTGGCGTTTGTCAAAACTTTACCATTCCTCTTAAGCCAATGCTCACAGGCTACGGTGTATTGATGTGCGCAAGGAAATCCATGCTCACGAGGTCCTGTGATGACCAATGCACCGATGATGAAAAAATTCGCGAAGCTGCTCCGCAACACCGATGGCAACTTTGCCATGATGGCCAGCATCCTGGTGCCGGTTGTCTTCATCGCCGGAAGTCTCGCACTTGACACGACCAATGCGCTGTCGATGAAGTCGCGGCTGCAGAACGCCGCCGACAGCGCGGCGCTGGCGACGACGAGCCAGCTTGCCGAGGGAAACATCACGGAAGCCGAGGCGATCGCCTACGCCACGAAGTTCTTCAACGGACAGATAGCCGACGACGCCAACGCATTTGACGGGTTTGCGGCCACCCCGACCATCACGCTGACCAAATCGGGGACAGGAGCGAAGACTGCCTGGAAGGTTGAAGTCGCGGTCGCCGGATCTCAGAATTTGAGCGGCATGGCGCGCTTCATGGGCAAGGATACGATCGATGTCGCCATCAGCGCCACATCCGAATCCGCCCGCGACGGTTCCAATCCGCTTTCGATGATGCTTGTGCTCGACCGGTCCGGTTCGATGAAATGGGCCTCGGGCAGAACCACAACCACCACCGTTCCGAAATATTGCGGAAAGAAAAAGAAGAGATATGAGTGCGGGACCGAGACCGTGGTGAGCGATGTCCCCAAGATAGAAGTTCTGAAAGAAGCCGTGGCGCTTCTGACGGCGCATATCGAGGAGTCCGACCCGACCAGCGAATATGCCCGCATGGGCGCCGTCGCCTACAATTCCCAAACCAACAACAGCGACAAGCAGGACATCACCTGGAACAAGTCAAAGGTCACGGATTTTGCCAATTCGCTGATTGCGGATGGCGGTACGAATTCCGAATGGGCGATGAAATGGGGCTATCAACAAGTGACCAGTCCCAGCGAAGGCAACCTCCATTCCGTAAAGAACGGATCGAAAGACCCGTCCAGATTCATTGTCTTCATGACTGACGGCGAAAATTCGACGGGCTCGGAGTGGATGAATGATTACGTTGACAGTCAGACATTGTATTATTGCTCCAAGGCCAAGGAAGAGAAAGTCACCATCTTCTCTGTCGCCTTCCAGGCGCCTGATCGCGGCAAGGCCCTGCTCAAATCCTGCTCCTCGGGCGACGCTTACTATTATGACGCCGAGAGCGCCGAAGAGCTGACGAAAGCGTTCAAGAACATCGGCGAGGAAGCTGTCAAGCAGGTCACCCGGCTGACGCAATAAGGCCTATTCCCAGCCATTGCCCCGTTCGGGCAGCGCCTTGAGATAGGCGGCGATCGCATCGCGGTCGCCGCCTTCCAGTTGCGCCATGTTCTGCTGCACCTCGACCATCGAGCCGCCGACGCTGTCGAAATCCGGGGTGAAGCCGCTTTCGAGATAATAGGCGATGTCCGACGCGCTCCAGCCGCCGACCGATTTGCCGCCCGGCGTGAGATTGGGGATCACCCCTTCGCCCTCGGGGTTTTGCGCGCCCGACAGCCAGGCGTCAGCGATGAAACCGCCGATCAGATTGCGCGGCGTGTGGCATTCGCCGCAATGGCCGGGGCCTTCCACCAGATATTGGCCGCGGGCGATCAGCGGATCATCCTTGGCCACCGTCACCCGTGGCGCGTCGGTGAAGAACAGCAGTTTCCAGCCGCCCAGCGACCGCCTGATGTTGAACGGGAAACCCACTTCGTGGGGCAGGGAGGCGATTTCGCTCGCGGGCAGCGTTTTCAGGAAGGCGAACAGATCGGCGATGTCGGCGTCGCTCATCCGCGTGTAGGATCCATAGGGAAACGCCGGATAATAATGGCCGCCATCCGGCGACACGCCCGCCAGCATGGCGTTGGCGAAATCGGTGACCGGCCAGGCGCCGATGCCCGCGTCCGCATCGGGCGAGATATTGGGGCCGATGAAGGTGCCGAAATCGCTGGTAAGCCGCACCCCGCCCGACAGCACAAGCCGCGCTTCGCCCTTGGCGCCGGGTGCTGCGTGGCAGGAGGCGCAGCCGCCGGCCCAGAACACCATCTCGCCGGCCGCCGCATCGCCGTCAATCGCGGCGATGGCTTCGAGCCGCTCGGCGGACACCGGCTTCGCCGCGGTCAGCACCAGGCCGATCGCAGCACCGGCCACCGCCAACACGCCAAGTCCGAGCGCCAGCCTTTTCACGACTGGCGCCCCGGCAATTGGTGTGGAAGCGGTGAGCCCATCAGCTCTTTTTCAGCCGGTAGGTTTCGTGACAGGCGCCGCAATTCTGCGTCAGCGGTCCGAACACGGCCTTGAGCCCGTCCAGATCGGCGGGGGCCGCGGCAACGGCGGCGTCGGCGTCGGTCTTGAACTTGGCCACCGCCGCGTCAAAGCCCGCCCTGTCGGACCAGATCGCCGGAGCCGCTTCGGTTTCAAAGCCGGTTTCGGAGCCTTCCGGGAATTGTTCGCCATAGGTCGCCGCCACTTCGGCGATCGAGGTCAGCGCGGCCAGCGCCGCCGCGGCGTCGAAGGCGACCTCGCCCTTGACCATCTTGGCCAGTTCGCCGACGGAGCCGCCGTTCTTCTTCATCATTTCCTGACGAACCACCTGAGGTTCGTCGGCGGCGATCGCGGGCGCAAATCCCGCGGCGCCGATCACGGCGGCGGCAAGCAAAGTCCGGAATTTCATGAGCTCTCTCCTGGTGTCGTTGATCAATTCTGCCCCTTTGCCATGATTGCATGCCCGCAATGTCAGGAAAGTCACAAGATTGTGAACACTGTGTAACCGTCCACGGCAATCTGGCGGAGGCAACCACCGAAGCCGGATCGGGGCACGAAAAAAACCCGGCGATTGTCTCGCCGGGTTGTCTCAATCAGTCAGGCCGCAGGCCAGCCCTACAGCGCCGCGCATCCAATTGGATGCGCAAAGGTCGCTGTAGCACTTTGAATCAATGCATGTACGTTATCGTTCAAACGAATCCGTTTGAACGCGACATGCATTAGCTGGCGGCGTCGTACATTTCGGCGACATATTCCCAGTTGATCAGGCTGTCGACGAAGGCCTCGAGATATTTCGGCCGGGCGTTGCGGTAGTCGATGTAATAGCTGTGTTCCCACACATCGCAGCCCAGAATCGGCGAGGCGCCGTGCATCAGCGGGTTTTCGCCATTGGCGGTCTTCATCACCGCCAGCTTGCCGTCCTTGACCGCCAGCCAGGCCCAGCCGGAGCCGAACTGGGTGGTGCCGGCATTGATGAAGTCAGTGCGGAACTTGTCATAGCCGCCGAGATCGGCGTCGATCGCCTTGGCCAGCGCGCCCGGAAGCGAGGTTCCGCCGCCGCCCTTCTTCATCCAGTTCCAGAAATGCAGATGGTTGTAATGCTGGCCGACATTGTTGATCAGGGCCGCGTTCTTCTCGGCGTAGGCCGCCTTGCAGATCTCCTCGAGCGACTTGCCTTCGAGGGGCGAGCCTTCCAGCGCCTTGTTGCCGTTGGTGACATAGGCCTGGTGGTGCTTGTCGTGGTGATACTCCAGCGTCTCGCGCGACATGAATGGCGCAAGCGCGTCGTAGTCATAGGGCAGGTTTGGCAGTTCGAGGGCCATGGATCTCTCCTCATGTGTGATGGGTCGCGGGGACTATGTTCCCCGTCATGCCACGCAACATAGGCGGGCGTCCCCATCCAGGCAACGGGGCAGGGCCAAAAAGGTTCCGCGCGCGCGGGTAAATTCCCGGGTTGCCCGGGACCGCTCCTGGCGCCGCGTCCGGCCCCGGTTCAGCGCGCCCTGCGGCCGAAACCGTGCCTGCCGGACCCGCCCGGAAACGGCGCCGCGAACGTCACCTCGGGCGGACGCTGGTCGGGCGGCGGCGGCGGCGCCCGCTCGTCGCCGCGGCCGGTTTCCGGCGTCAGCACCTGCTGGCGCTTGCTGCCCGTCCTGATCTTTTCACCGGTAAAGCGGACGCCGCATTCGCCGCCCTTCTGCCTCACCCGTTCGCACTCGACCTTGAAGCCGTCAACCTCGACATAGAGCGTGAACTGCTCCGGAATGAGCCAGCTGCCCTCGACGACGAGCTGCGCGCCGCTGTCGGAGATGTTGCGGATGGTGCAGGGGATTGCGCTGGAGGCCTGATTGAAGGCGATGCGGGCGCCCTTGAGCACCTTTGATCGCGCGGCGCGGACCGGCCGGCGGGTGGCCTCGCCCGCTTCATTGATCGGATCGTCATGATCGGTCATCAATTTCCACCTGAGTCATTCAGGTTGCACAAGACGCCACTTTAATGCGGCAGTGTTGACGGCCGGTTAAGGAAATGCCGCCAATGCCGCCTATCCGGCCGTGCCGGGAGTGGCGCGTGCCCCGCTTTATCCCGCTCAGCGCTCGGCCAGCGCCAGCCGGAGCCCCATTAACGCGAACGCCGAGGCAAAGCCGCGCTTGACCCGGCGCATCAGTCTGGGCCGCGAGATCACGTGGTCGCGGGTCTGCGCCGCCAGTAGCCCGTAAAGCACGAACACCAGAAAAGTGACCGCCATGAACACCGCCGCGAGCCCCAGCAATTCGGCCGTGGCGTGCGGAGCGCCGACATCGACGAATTGCGGCATGAAGGCCAGGAAAAACACCGTGAGCTTCGGATTGAGCAGATTGACCAGAATGCCCGCGCCCACGATCCGCGACGGGCTTGGCGCGTCGGGCCTGGCCTCGGGGGCGGAAATCGAAAGCGCGCCGGAATCGCGCCACATCTGCCAGGCCATGTAGAACAGATAGATCACGCCGAGATATTTCAGCGTCTGGAACGCCAGCGCGCTTGTGTGCATCAGCGCCGCCAACCCCGCGACCGACGCCGCCACATGCGGCACGATGCCGAGCGTGCAGCCCAAAGCCGCCAGCCCCGCCGCCCGCCGGCCATACGCCAGCCCCGCCGCCAGCGTGTAGATCACCCCGGTGCCGGGCAACAGCACCACGATCAGCGTGGTGATCAGGAAATCGAGGGACATGAAAGCGGTCTCCGGTGGGGGTGGCGCGAGATTGGCCGGAGTGGGGGCGGGATGTCAATTGGGGAGCGTTGCCATCCTACATCACGATTTTCGGCCCTTACGGACATCCAACAGCACCCCCCGCGAAAGAGCACCTCGAAGTGCTGGCTGAAGGTATTCTCACATCGCAAATTCACGCTGGTGAACTGGTCGAGGACTCATGCCGACATCCCGATCAAGTTCAACCAATGGCCTCGGTACTTCCGGTACCCGTAACCCGTCGCTAAAGAACATGGCTTCCCGCCCGCGTGACGCGTTACGGGCGCTGTAGTTTAGGGTGTACTGGAGCCAAGGGGCATTCTGGTATAGGTCATGGATCGGGCGGACGTCATCGTATGATACAAGCCAGTTGACTCCAGAAAGCTTCTCAACGGCCGACGCAATGTCAGCGTGGTCTCTAGGGCCATAGGCATCGTGGTAAAGGTAGTGACCTTTGTTGAAGTAAGGCGGGTCGATATAGACGAGGCAGTTGCCTTTCCAGGATTCGTGCTTCTCCGATAGCAACGCAACGGCATCAAGATTTGTCAACTCGATGCGGGACCTAAATGATGCTATCTTTCGAATCCGTTCGATCAACGCCGCCTTGTTGTATCGAGCATCGATCTTCCACCCCCCTTTCTGATCGCGGCCGCCGATAATCCCACCGTTCAGAATTCCAGAACGGTTGGTCCGGTTGAGGAAGAAGAACGCGAATCCAAGTTGAAGTTCATCAGCAGTTTGATGATTGCGAAACACATCTTTCCAAATATCCCACTCGTGAACATTGACAGGGCGCTCTTCGATCATCCGACATAGTTCATCTGTTCGGTTTAGAACGCTGCTCCAGAAGGCAAACACTGGTCTGCTAATATCGTTGATTGATACACGGCGAACCACGCCAGTTATCAACAACTCCCACGCAATAGCCGCTCCACCAGCATACGGCTCCACATATCTGCCATCTGACAGGCCATTTAGACGGATAATCTCACAGACAAATTTTGCTATTTTACCCTTTCCTCCCGGATACCGGAGTGGGGAATAGCGCCCCGTCTGCGATAGAAGTGGACCTGCATTGCTCATGGCGCACCATAAGTCGCAATAAAAACAGGAACAGCGGCATCCCAGCCCGACCGAAGTGCGTCCGAAGTCGGAATAGCAAACTTGTTGTGGACGAAGCCGTTCAGAGACTGGATAGAAGTGAGAGACGATTTGTTAACAATATTTTTCTCAAATGATCTGAGGTCGGCACTAGAATACGTTCCCCTAGCCGCGATATCTTTTGAAACTCTATCTGCACGTTGCGATGCGTCCAATTCGGTTGATTTTCCCGCCTTGTTTTCAAACTTCGGTATGCTATTCGCTGTCATGTATTCTTCGACAGTCAGTTCAACAAAAGCACGCAGGACAAAGGCAGATGAAACGGTAAATTTATTCGCGTCAATGGAAGAAGCTTCCTTGAGGAGGCGGCGTCCCTTTTCAGACGACGGCGATTTGAACGGGTGTTTTTTTGGCGCAAGCGTAGTGCGGATGCGCGGCGAAAGACTGCTCTTGGGTTTTAGTGCGACCGTGGCTATCGCTGGTATTGCTGGGCTTAGCTTTCCGGCCTTTAGATTTATTTCCTTGAATGGTTTGGGAGAAGCTGCTGTTTTCGAAGACGGTTGAAGTTCGGGCGGCAGGGCTCTGAAATACTGCTCGATCTCCGACGCAGTGTTTAGATTGCGAGAATCAACCACACTATCGCGGACGTCCTCGATGAGTTTCTGCAAGACAGACAATGCCCATTTTGGATCAGAAGACAGCAACGGAATTTTCTCGCTTCCGACCTGAGTGACACTCAGGCCCAAATGCTGCTGCCCGTAGGCCGACTCCAAAAGACGAGACAAGTTGGTAGATTTCCGGCTTTCGATAACCTCCTTCGTTTCCTCCCACTGTTCTGGTGTGTAATCTGCATTGCGTCCAACAAACTCAATGACGTCCAACACCGAGCGGTCACCCAAGAACCTTTGAATTTCTAGCGGACCCCAATTAATTCTGCCTTCGCCATCTGCTGCGCCAGTGTGTCGCCGATAAATCCAATCATCAGCGTCGTCCCTTCCCTCAAAGAGTGCGCATCGGATTGGTTCCACCTTAGTGCGGTCGAAGCCAGCAACAATGGAAACCAAAGACTTCTTGACGGTTTCAGTAACATTTGTGCCATCAAGAAGGTCTGGCCTTGTCAGAACCTTAAGCGCAGATAAGCGTCTGTTACCTTCTAATACAATATAGTCTTCATGGGCCTCACTAGCTATCACATATAGGCTATCGCCGGGGTCAAGCCCATTATCCTTAATGCTCTGCATCATTTTTCGGAAATGAATTGGATTGAGATCAATAAGTCGTTGCAACGCCTCTGACTGACTATCTGCCGACCCCAATCGCGGGTTATCTTGATCCAAAAGCATTTCATCGACTGAAAGTTCGATGTAATCGACCATACGCTACCGCCCCAATTTCAACCGCAGATTTTGCTTCCATCACTTTTCTTTGTTGCGAACCGCTAAGTCAACTGTTGCATGACGCCACGCCGGTTGGTGCATTCCAGTTAAGACGTCTAGCAGCAGCCGATGATGGCGCGCCATGTGGTGTTTCCGGAGACCGGGCTCCGCGAAATCCAGCGGCGGGCAGACGTGACCATCGCTAAATCCGTGGACAAATCCCGGCCCCCATCCCAGCAATTCCAGTCCCTTACCGCAAAATCCCGCCGGTTTCATCCCCACCCTCCGGCGCCGTGCCACACTCAGTGCGCTCCCGCTGCCGGATGGATCGCGAACGCTTCGGTTCAGGTGGGAGGAAGGCCTCCCGAATCCCGCCCTAACGTGTGGCGGGGCGCGGGGGGAGGCGATGGTCAACGCGGTTCCGCTGGCGGTGCGCTTTCGAAGAGAAGGCAGCCCTTGCCAGCCACCGGGCCGGGTTCCGGGTCCTGCCTGCACCAAGCGGATAGGGACGGGACTGTCGGTCCGGGCCTGTGGCGGACATGGCGCGCGGTTCGCGCCAGGGTCCGTGCCGGAATTTGCGCCTAAAGCAGTTCTCGCGGTCTGTCCGGATCGCGGCCGGGGCAACCCGGGCGGAGAGCCCTGAAGAGGGGCGGGTGAATAAGCCAGCTCCGTGTGCTTCGCGAGGCCGCCGCCTGTCGGATGCGGACATCATCCGGCGAAGTTCGGGCCGCGCGCGCGTTGCGCCACCCCGTGCATGTCCCTGACATGCACATACTACTTTTCAGAGGTGCAGCCCGCGCGCGGCCCTCCGGACCCGATCCCGCTGCAAACTCCGGCGCTCACGCGCGCGGAGCCATTTGGCGTTTCTTCCTTCGCCCCTTGGGGAGAAGGTGTCAGCGCAGCTGACGGATGAGGGGGCGCGGCAACTGCCTCACTTCGAAGCCAGGCGCTCAAGCTCGCTCAAGCCGACCGGCGGGGTGGTGCGGAAGCCGAGCAGGTAGACGCGCTTGGCGAAATCCGCGCGGACCCGGTCGATCTGGGCGCGCTCGCCCGCGAGCCGCGAGCGCAGCAGCTTGTCGCTTGTTCCGGTCGCCGCCATGCTCTTGTTGATGACCCAGCCATAGGGCTCGATGCCGGCGCGGCGCAGATCGTCCTGCAGGGCGCCGGCTTCCGACACCGGAGTGGTTTCCGGCAGCGCGACAAGAATGACGCGGGTGTAGTCGGCGTCCTGCAGCCGCATCAACGGCGTGACGACGCGGCCGGGCGCGCCGGGATCGAGATGCCGCGTCATCTGCCGGTGATAGGCGCCGGTGGCGTCGAGCAGCAGCAGCGTATGGCCGGTCGGCGCGGTGTCGATCACCACGAAGGCGCTGCGCGCTTCCGCCACCACCCGCGAGAAGGCATGGAACACCGCCACTTCCTCGGTGCAGGGCGAGGCCAGATCCTCGAGCAGCAAGGCCTTGCCCTCGGCATCGAGATCGCGGCCGCGCGAGGCCATGATCTTGTCGACATAGCGTTTCGTTTCGGCAGCGGGATCGATCCGGTCAACCGTCAGCCCGGGCATGGCGCCGTCAACCACGAAACTCACATGCGCGGCCGGGTCGGTGGTGGTCAGGTGCACCGCATGGCCGCGCGCGGCGAGCCCGACGGCGATGGCCGCGGCAATGGTGGTCTTGCCGACGCCGCCCTTGCCCATGACCATGACAAGACCGCGCTCGCCCGTGGCGATCTCGTCGACCAGCTCGGAAAGACCGGGAAGGTCAAGCGGTGGTTCCTCGGTTTCAACAGCCGCTGTTGGCGGCGACCCCGGCGACATCAGCGCCCGCAGGGCGGGTAGGCCCACCATGTCGAAACCGAGCAGGGGAAACTCCGCGCGGGGCAGCTCCGCCAGCAGTGCCGGCATCGCGGCCAGCGTCTCCTCCTGCTCGCGCGCCATGGCCGAGGCCACCGCGTCCGCTTCCGCCTCGGAGTGAAACCGCCCGTTGACAGCGAGCATCTGGTTGGACAGCCCCAGCGCGCTCAATTCGCCCGAAGTCCGCGCCGCCTCGCGGATCGCGCCGCGGTCAGGGCGCGTCACCAGCACGATGGTGGTCCGGGCGGGGTCGCCCAGGCATTGCAGCGCCTCGCGAAACCGCTCCTCCTGCATCTTCAGGCCCGAATGCGGCCCCAGGCAGGAAGCGCCGCGCTCGTTGTTTTCCAGAAATCCGGTCCAGGCCTTGGGCAGGCTCAAGAGCCGCAACGTGTGGCCGGTCGGCGCCGTGTCGAAAATGATGTGGTCGAAATCCGGCGCGTCGCCCGCCAGCAGTCCGACAAATTCATCGAAGGCGGCGATCTCGGTGGTGCAGGCGCCAGAGAGCTGTTCCCTGACCACCGATTTCTCGTCATCCCCGGCGTCAGGCCCCAGCTGGTCGATCACGCGGGTCCGGTAATCGTCGGCGGCGGCTTCGGGATCGATGTTCAGCGCGAACAGCCCGTCAATATGGGGAACCGGCGTCGGCGTGTCGGTGAGCGTGACGCCCAGCATCTCGTCGAGATTGGACGCCGGATCGGTGCTGACCAGCAGCACCTTGAGGCCCCGGTCGGCAAGCGCGATGGCGCTGGCGCAACTCAGCGAGGTCTTGCCGACGCCACCCTTGCCGGTGAAGAACAGATAGGTCGTGGGCTCGTTGAGGGCGCTGAACTGGGTCATGACTGGCTTTCCGTGCGGGGCATTTGGCGTCCAGCATAGAACAGATCCGGGCGCGCCGGCTTGATCTGGGGCAAATCGCCGGGATTGGCAGCCCTCACGCCACCACATTGCCCTCCACCGTCAAATGCTCGAACCCGGCCGCGCCACCAACGGCGAGGTCGCCGGTGACCACCTCGTTCCAGCGGCAGCCGAGGATGGCGCCGCCGGGGTTGGCGTCGAACATGTTGGCGGAAATCAGCGCGGCGCCCGCGCCCTCGACCACCGAGACGGCGATGCCGGCGCCGCAGGCGCGGATGGTGTTGGCGGAAAAATTGACCGCGCGCAAAAACGGTCCCCAGCCCATCAGCACGCCCCATTTCGGCGCGCCCTCGATGACGTTGCCGCTCACCGCGGCGTCGGCTTCGATCGCCATGCCGATGCCGAAGCCGGCATATTCGGGCGGGTAGGGGCCCTGGGTCGTCAGGTTGCGGATGATGTTGCCCTGCACCACGGCAAGCCGTCCGCCCTCGTTGAAATTGGCGACCGAGATCCCCACCGTGCCGCCGTCAACCAGATTGGAGGCGATCACCGCGCCTTGAAACGAGAATTCGGCGTAGATCGCGGTTTCGCCGGAGCGGATCGCCTGGTTGGAGACGATCTGGATGTTGCTGGCGGAATTGGCGCGGATCGCCGAAAACGCGCAATCGGAGACATGATTGTTCGTCACCATGACGTTGTTCGCGCGAAAAATGTTGATGCCGTTGCCGTTCTGGCCGGTGCCGCCGGCCTTCGCGGCAATCCGCATCACCCGGTTGCCGTCAATCAGCGTGGCGTCCTCGCCGATCGACCAGCGGTGCACCAGAATGCCGCCATTGGCGCAGTCGCGCACCACATTGCGTGTGATGGCAAGCCCGCGGCTTTCCACCGCGTAGACGCCCGCGAGCCGCGCCCCGGAAATCTCACAATGGCTGATCCGCCCGCCGCAGGCTTCAAGCGAAATGCCATGGCCGTCGGCGCCGGCAATAGTGACATCGTCGAGCATGGCTTCCGCCACGCCGCGCAGATGCACGAGCCCGGAGACATGGGAGCCCAGAAGCTGGTTGGCGCCGTCGAGCATCAGGCCGGAAAGTTCGATCCGCCGCGCGCCCTCGCTCAGCATGAAATGGCCGCGGCCGCCATAGATCAGCCGCGTCGCGCCGGGCACGCCGATGATCCGGGCGCCGTCGGGCAGGTTGATGTTGGAAATCACATAGCTGCCCGGCGGCAGCCTCAGAATGCGGCTGCTGGCGGCGGCGTCGTCGATGGCGCGCTGCAACAGCCGGCTCTGGTCATCGGCCACGTCGGGCAGCAGGCCGGCCAGATCGGCGTCATGGCCGCCGCGCAGATCGACCTGGCTGAACAATTGGCCGGCCGCGGCCGGCGGCGTCATCAGGCCCGCAGCGCCCGCGCCGGCGGCAAGGCCTAGCAGAAGGTTGCGGCGGCTCAAACTGGGACGATCGGTGTTCATGTTCATCACGGTGCAGGAACCATGCCATATCCATCTGTGCCAGACCAGCACAGCAAGCGCAACGCACGGTCCGGCGGCAAATCATGCGCCTAGGTGCAGAATTCGGCGATTGAGTTGAGCCAGATCAACTTTTCAAGCCGGCGCCTGCGCTAGTTTGACGCTCAGGGGCGCTGGCAGGCTGGCGCACCCGCAACGCAAGGGGGCTCTCATGCTGAAACTCACAGCCTTGGTTTACATCATCGTCGGCAGCATGCTGGCCGGCAGTTTCGTCATCGCCGCGCTGACCATGGGCCGCGTGGACGCGGTTTCCATCTCCGCCGCCGCCGCGATCGGCGCCCTGGTGGCGCTGCCGGTGTCCTGGTTGGTCGCCGTCAAACTGAACCAGGCCATCCGCCCGGCCTAGGATAAAAATCTCCAGGCCAGGACGGGAGGGGCGCGGGGCAGCCTGGGGGACGGGCCGCCCCGCTGCTGCCGAAACAGAGCGCCGCCGCCTTAAGCGTGTTCCGTTGCGGCGCGCCTGTCATGCGGCCACGAGCACCTCGCCAACCGGCCGCCTCAGAGACCGCGGCATGGCGGGTCCATAGCCGAACCGCATCACCAGATCCGGCCGCTTGTCACCGATGCCGAGCAGCGCCGCCAGCTGCGGCCGGAAGGACGCGACCTCGACCGGCTGGTTGAGAAAGGCGTGACGCAGGCCAAGCGCGGTGGCGGCGAGCGCGAAGCGCTGGCAGCTGCGGCCGGCCTGCACCCAATGGCTCCTGTCGTCGCGGTCCGAGACGAAAATCGCAAATCCCGCCGATGAGCGCACTTGTTCGGTGCATTTGGCGTTCTCGGCCTCGGCGGTGAAGAAGAGGCCGAACACCCGGTCCGCGAGCCAGCCGGGCAGGTTGGGATTGCCCGAGCAGCCCGAATAGAGCCCGTCACGGTGGGCGATGGCCTGGGACGGGTTGAACCGCAGCCAGTGCTTGAGCTCGGTGACAAAGGCCGGATCTTCAATTTGCGCGGTGTTGGCGGCGACGATCAGCTGGAGAATCTGCTCCATCCGCGGCTTTTCGGTGATCAGCATCATCGAACAGCCTTCCACAAGCGCGGCGGCTTCCAGCCGTTTGAGATCGTCGGCCGCAACCGCGCTTCCATCATAGACCGATCGGCTGCACTGGCGCGCGCGGACGGCATCAAACAGCGGGTCGCGGGCCGCATTGTTGCCGCCAAGCGCGATGCTGATCTCGTCCGTGCCGTCAAGATGGGCGATGGCGCTGGTCCTGCCGATGGCGGAGGCGGCAAGGCCCAAGTTTTCGGCGGCGCAGCCAAGGCTTGCATAGAGATGGTGATTGTCCGGATCGACCGCCGGCGTCGCCCGCGCCGGGTCGGGGCGGATCGTCACCTGGTCCTGATCGCCGGAAAACCGCCAGGGCTGGGTATTGTGGCTGTTGGCGGCGAGCGTTGCGTGATGCACCAGATAGTCAAGCTCGCCCAGATCCTGCCGGGATTTTTCAGCCCAGACCGCCGCCGCGGCCGCCTCGTAGGACGGGCCGCGCGTGGCGGCATAGACGCCGAGCCCCGCCGCCGCGACCACGCCCCCGCCAATGAGAAGATTTCGCCGTTTCATGGTCCCGTGCCCCGTATGTGCAATCGAGGCTGAACGATGGTCTCAAAGCGCGGCAAACGCCTTGATGTGTGTCAACAGCGGGGATTGGGGCGGCGGGCGATGAGCGCCGGACAGGAAAAACCCGGCGGAAGGGGCCGCCGGGTTGATGTGATCTGGCTGTGGGTTCGCGGCGCCGGTCAGACGAACTGCGACAGGCCGGGGATCGAGGCGACGATCTCGTCGACCGCGTCGCCGGCGCCGTTTTCGCGGGCAAAGCCCATGGTTTCCTTGGCGACCTTGGAAATCTCGCCCATGCCCAGCCCCATGCCCATCAGCTTGGCGCCGAGCCCCATGACGCCGCCCATCGACAGCATGCCGCCGCTTGGCGCCTGTGCGATCAGCGCCTCGGAGCCGGGGACGGAATCGAGCAGCTGCTTGACCTTGTCGGCGGGGCCTTCCGATTGCAGGAAGGCCAGGATGGCGCCAACCGCCTTTTGGGCGGTGTCGGCGTCAATGCCGACATTGGTGGTGATGCGATTGATGAGTTCGTCCATGGTCAGGTCTCCGAAAGCTATAACGTTAACGTAAGCGTAAACGCGCGATTTGGCCAATGCAAGCCGGGCGCGGCCATTTTGAACGGCTTTCGCCGCGGCCCGCCTCGCTTTACACCGGAATTGCCGCGCCCCGATGACAGATCCGCCGGGGTCAGCCCAGATGGGTCTTGAAGAACGCAACCGTGCGCGACCAGGCCAGTTCCGCCGCCGCTTTGTCATAGCGCGCCGCCGAGGTGTCATTGTTGAAGGCGTGGTTGACGCCGTCATAGACATGGATCTCGAACTCCTTTCCGGCGGCTTCCAGCGCCGCGCGATAGGCCTCGATGCCGGCGTTGATGCGCTCATCCAGACCGGCATAATGCAGCATCAGCGGCGCCTCTATGGTGGCCACATCGGCGGCATTGGGCTGCATTCCGTAATAGGCGACGCCGGCGCCAAGATCGGGATCCTTGACCGCCAGCTGATTGACCAGCCCGCCGCCCCAGCAGAAGCCGACGGCGCCGACCTTGCCGTTGGTCTTGTCATGAACGGCGAGCCAGGCCCGTGCGGCGGCCGCATTGGCTGTGGTTTCGGCGCCTTCGAGCTGGCCGATCATCTCACGCGCCTTGTCCTCGTCTTGCGGCGTGCCGCCGATCGGCGTCAGGAAATCCACCGCCAGCGCGACAAATCCCTCAAGCGCCAGCCGCCGCGCGACATCGCGGATATGCTCGTTGAGGCCGCGGTTTTCATGAATGACGATGACGGCGGGCAGGGGACCGGAGGCCTCCGCCGGCATCGCCAGATAGCCGTTCATCTCCCAGTCGGCGCCGGGAAAAGCAACCTCGGAGGCCTCCAGCCGGGAATCATCGGCAGGCACGATTGCGGCGCGGGCGCTGTTGGCCGCAAGCAGCGGCGCGATTGTCGCGGCGGCGGCGCCCGAGCCCGCGAGCCGGGTCAGCTTGTCCATGAAGCCACGCCGGTCAAGCGTCAGATGGGTGTAGTCGTCATAGGCCTTGATCATGGCCTGGGTGATCGTCGGTTTGCGTTGCTCCGTCATGCTCGTTCTCCCCATATAATGATCCGTGCGCGAAATCCTCTTCTTCCCAATTAGGTCGCGTGTGCGGCAATTAAAGGGCGGCGGCTGATCCTCGTTTGAGCGTGCGCCATCCGCGTCGCCAAGCCAAATCCGGCGTGCTAGGCTGGTCCACGCAGCATCTTCGCATGATTCATGGAGCCAGTTTCTTGACCACACAATTGCCTCGCCCGGATCTTGAATCCGACGCCCGCGTCAAGGCGGTGTTCGACGACATCCGCGCGACCCGCGGAACCGATTTCATCAACAACATGTGGCGCTGGCTGGCGTTTGATCCGGCGCTGCTCGAGCGCACCTGGACGGAGGTCAAGGAGGTGGTTGGAACACCGTCCGCGATCGATCCGCTGACCAAGGAGATGATCTACATCGCCGTCTCGGTGGCCAACAATTGCAATTACTGCGTCCATTCCCACACCGCCGCCGCCCGCGCCAAGGGCATGACCGAAGAGCAGTATGGCGAGCTGCTGGCGATCATCGGGCTTGCCGGCAAAACCAACCAGCTGGCCACCGCGCTGCAGGTGCCGGTCGACGCCGCCTTCGACGCCAGCCAGAACAGCGGCTGACCGGCATGATCAGGCTTTACGACTGCAATGGCGTTCCGCTCGAGGCGCCCAAGGCCAGCAGCGAACCGCTGCCCGAAGCCGCCTGCTGGATCGATCTGTTGCATCCTACCCCCGAGGAAGAGGACCAGGCCGAGGCGTTGGTCGGCGTCGAGGTGCCGAGCCGCGACGAATTGCGCGACATCGAGCCCTCGAGCCGGCTGTACATTGAGGATGGCGCCGCCTATCTCACCGCCAGCGTGGTCTGGAAGGCCGACAGCGATTTCGCCGAAATCGCCGATATCGGCTTCGTGCTGTCGGGCCAGCGGCTGGTCACCATCCGCTATGCCGAACCCAAGGCGTTCACGGTCTTCGCCGCCAATGCTCACCGCGAGCTTACCGGCCTTGGCGGACATGACGTGGTGACAAGGCTGATCGAGGCCATGGTCGACCGCAGCGCCGAGGTGCTGGAGGGCCGCTCGCGCCATATCGACCTGTTGTCGAGCCGCATCTTCGCCACCGGCAGTCAGGACAATTCGGAAACCGTCACGCGCGATCTCGAAGCCATGCTCGGGGTTATCGCCGGCCACCAGCGCACCATCGCCAAGGTGCGCGAAAGCCTGATGTCGCTGTCGCGGGTGGCGGGTTTCTTGCAGACCCTACCGGAAATTGCTGGCGACAAGGCGATCAGGCAGCGCAGCCGCTCGCTGTCGCGCGACATCCAGTCGCTGTCCGAACACGCCGACTTCATCTCGGAAAACATCATCTTCCTGCTCGACGCCTCGCTCGGGCTGATCTCGGTGCAGCAGAACCAGGTGATGAAAGTGGTCTCGGTCGCAGCCATCGTCTTCCTGCCGCCCACCTTCATCGCCTCCGCCTACGGCATGAACTTCCAGTACATGCCCGAACTCAGCCAACCCTGGGCCTACCCGGCGGCACTTGCCGTGATGGCGGTCTCGGCGATAGGGCCGTATCTGTGGTTCAGGAAGAAGGGGTGGCTGTGAGATTGATGCATGTACAAAATTTATGTACGCGCATGCAGCTTGAATGAGATGAGAGAGCAAGCACGCTATGCCAACAGTGAAGATGACAATCGACCCTGATCGGCCACCCAGGATCTCGACGCGGGACTTGACGCGGATCGACGCCATCAAGGACGAGGATATCGATTACTCCGACATCCCGGAACTCGACGAGGATTTCTTCGCCAAGGCCAGCAAGGAAAGCATCACCGCACGGTTTGACGCCGATATGGTTGCCTGGTTCAAGGCGCAGGGCAAAGGCTATCAAACCAGGATGAACGCGGTTTTGCGGGCATTCTACGAGCGCCATCGCGGCGGGTGAGGTTTACTGCGTATTCAGTGCCATCGCGTCGCAGCCGTCGTCTTGCAGCGCATGCCGCCGCTACCGTTTTAATCCGCATCCAAAGGCCCCACCCATGCCCCCATGCCCCTGCGGCTCCACGCTCGACCGTGCCGCCTGCTGCGGCCGCTACCATGCGGGCGAGCCTGCGCCGACGGCTGAAGCCTTGATGCGGTCGCGCTATGCAGCCTATGCGCTGGGCAATCTCGACTATATCGCGGCCACGTCAGGCGGGCCGGCGGCGCTGGCCTTCAACCGGGCGGAAGCGGAAATTTCGCAGCTCGGCACGAGCTGGCTCGGGCTGGAGATCATCGCCACCCGCAAGGGCAGGGAAGGCGACAGCGTCGGCACGGTCAGCTTCATCGCCTGTTACCGCCACAATGGCATCGAGGCGGCGCTCACCGAGACCTCGCAGTTCCGGCGCGTGGATGGCCACTGGCTCTATTGGGACCGGGAGGCGGCCCCGAGGGTGGCAAGCCCCGGCCGCAACGATCCGTGCCCCTGCGGTTCGGGCAGGAAATTCAAGAAGTGCTGCGGCGCGGCCTGATGTCTTGATGCCGGTCTCGACCCGCCGGGCCTTGTCTGGGGTACAGGATGCAGTGCCGTCCCGAGGGCATTGCTGATGCGCACCATATATGGTACGCACGGTGCATAAATGACTTGAAGCGGTTGCCCGCCCGGTTCTTCGAAAATGACAACGGGAACATGCCGGTCCGAGCCTGGCTTCTGTCGCTGTCCGAAAGCGACCGGAAGACCATTGGTGACGACATTCGCACCGCCGAGTTTGGCTGGCCTGTCGGCATGCCGCTTTGCCGCGCAATCGCCGGCAAGACAGGGCTTTGGGAAATCCGAAGCAATCTCAGCGGCGGCCGGATCGGCCGGGTGTTTTTCTGCGTGCATGACGGCCACATGGCGCTTCTGCACGGCTTCATAAAGAAGAGCCAGAAAACCCCTGAGAAGGAACTGGCGACCGCCGAGAAACGAATGAAAGGACTGAGATCATGAACAATGACATTGAACCCGGCAAGCTCGGCCAGAGCTTCGACGATTACCTGAAAGAGCAGGGAACGTATGACAATGCCACCGGGCAGGCGATCAAGCGGGTGATCGCTTATCAACTGGCAGAGGTGATGCAGGTCCAGCACATTTCCAAGGCGGAACTTGCCCGGCGGCTGGAAACCAGCCGCTCGCAGATTGACCGCTTGCTGGACCCCGCCAATGATGGCGTAACGCTTTCCGCACTGAGCCGCGCCGCACGGGCCGTGGGCAGGTCGCTCAAATTGGAACTGTCGTGAGCGTGGCCTCTTCGCGCGTACCAGCTCGCATTGCTACTCCGCCGCCCCCTTCATCTCCGGCGCGTATATCGCATGGAACCGCGCATAGCCGGTCTCCGTGACCTTCAGATGCGTCGCCGCCAGCCGGTGCAGGTCCGGCAGCCGGTGGAACGGCACCGCCGGGTAGGCGTGGTGTTCGGCGTGATAGGGCATGTTCCAGGCGAGCTGGCGCACCAGCGCATTGGTCAACGTGGTGCGGGAATTCTCCAGCATGTTGGCGACATAGGCGCAGCGGCCATGTTCGGCCAGCAGATAGAGCCGCAGCAACGGCTGGCCGAGAGCCATCGGGATCAGCCAGACAGTGAGCAGCTCCGGCGAAGCAATCGCGAGAGAGCCCGCGAACAGCGCCAGATAGAGGCCGATCATCACCCGCGCCTCATTGCGCACCACGGTGCGTTTTCCCGCCGGCACAAACTCGTCCTCGCACCGCCCCGCGGCGTTGCGGATGAGCGTGCGGATCTGGCTCAACCACACCGGAATTCCGGAGACATGGATGAGATACTGGCCCCAGCTTTCCGGCTTCGGCGCCGCCAGTTCCGGGTCCTTGCCCGGCATCTGCGTGAAGCGGTGATGGGCGAAATGGAAATAGCGAAACCAGCGCGGCGGCAGGACGATCACAAAACCGCTGAGATGGGCGGCGGCGGTGTTGAGCCAGAGCGAGCGGAACGGCGTGGCGTGGCTGGCCTCGTGCAGCAGCGTGAACAGAAACACCAGCAGGATGCCCTGCGGCAGCATCATGAGCGGCCAGAAGGGCACCCGCGCGATGATCAATCCGCCCAGAAGCATGATCGCGCCCAGATGAAGCGCCAGCTGGGCAAGCCCGCGCAGGTCCGATGTCCCGGTCAGCGCCCGGCACTGCTCGGGCGTGAGGCTCGCGAGAAAGGCGCGATGATCCATGATGTCTCCTTGAAGCGGCAGTCTATTCAAAACCGGGAGAAATCGGAAGCCGGAAGTCAGGGCAGGATGCCCCTCCGTGCCCTCCATCCAAGCGGAATAAACCGCGAACGCTGGTCTTTCGCCCCCGAATCACTACATTCACGGGCATGACCAGTCCAGACGACGATATTCCGTTTTTCGGTGACGACGAGCCGGCGCCCAGAACACCGCCTGCCGCCCCTCCGCCGGCCAATCAGGGCGGCGGCATTGCCGCGCGCGCCATGGCTGCGCGCAATGCGTCGCGGCCGGCGCCCAACTATCTCTCCGGCCTCAATCCCGAACAGGCCGACGCGGTGGAGAGCATCGAGGGTCCCGTGCTGGTGCTGGCCGGCGCAGGCACCGGCAAGACAAGGGTGCTGACCACCCGCATCGCCCATATTCTCAATCTGGGTCTGGCCTATCCGTCGCAGATCCTCTCCGTCACCTTCACCAACAAGGCCGCGCGTGAAATGAAAGAGCGCGTCGGCGTGCTGGTCGGCGGCGCGGTCGAGGGCATGCCCTGGCTCGGCACCTTCCATTCGATCGGCGTCAAGCTGCTGCGCCGCCATGCCGAGCTTGCGGGCCTTCGCTCCGATTTCACCATATTGGACACCGACGACGTGGTGCGGCTCTGCAAGCAGCTGATCCAGGCCGAGGGCATTGACGACAAGCGCTGGCCGGCGCGCCAGTTCGCCCAGATGATCGACGGCTGGAAGAACAAGGGCCTCGGACCGGCCGACATTCCCGAGGGTGATAGCCGCGGTTTTGCCAACGGCAAGGGCAGGGCGCTCTACACCGCCTACCAGAACCGGCTGCAGACGCTGAACGCCGCCGATTTCGGCGACCTTCTCTGCCTGCCAATCCGGCTGTTTCGCGCCCATCCGGATGTGCTGAAAGAGTATCAGCAGAAATTCCGCTTCATCCTGGTCGACGAGTACCAGGACACCAACACCGCGCAATATATGTGGCTCAGGCTGCTCGCCCAGCGGCCCGCAGGCGAGCGCCCCAACATCTGCTGCGTCGGCGATGACGACCAGTCGATCTATGGCTGGCGCGGCGCGGAAGTCGAAAACATCCTGCGCTTCGACAAGGATTTTCCCGGCGCGAAAGTCATCCGGCTCGAACGCAACTACCGCTCCACCGAACACATTCTCGGCGCCGCCGGCCATCTGATCGCCCACAATGAAGGCCGGCTCGGCAAGACCCTGTTCACCGAGCAATCCGACCCCGATCATGAGCGGGTGCAGGTCCACGCCGCCTGGGATTCGGAGGAAGAGGCCCGCGCCGTCGGCGAGGAGATCGAACAGGCGCAGAACAAGGGCCGCGCACTCAACAACATGGCGATCCTGGTGCGCGCCTCGTTCCAGATGCGCGAATTCGAGGAACGCTTCGTCACGTTGGGGCTCAACTACCGCGTCATCGGCGGCCCGCGCTTTTATGAGCGCCAGGAAATCCGCGACGCCATGGCGTTTTTCCGCGTCGTCAGCCAGCCCGCCGACGATCTCGCCTTCGAGCGCATCGTCAATGTCCCCAAGCGCGGCCTGGGCGAGGCGGCGGTGCGCCAGGTCCATGATGTCGCCCGCGCCCGCGGCATTCCCATGCTGGCCGCCGCCCGTGACCTCATCCTCACCGACGAGCTCAAGGCCAAGCCGCGCAAATCCTTGACCGACGTGGTCGAGATGTTCACCCGCTGGCAGGGCATGTTGGAGACCACGCCCGGCCATGAACTGGCCGAAACCATTCTGGAGGAATCCGGCTACACCGAGATGTGGCAGAATGACCGTGCGGCCGACGCGCCGACACGGCTCGAGAACCTCAAGGAGCTGGTCGAGACCATTTCCGGCTTTGAATCGCTGCGCGCCTTTCTTGAGCACGTCGCGCTGGTGATGGACACAGACAACAATCCCGATCTCGACGCCGTCTCGATCATGACGCTGCACTCGGCCAAGGGGCTGGAATTCGAGACAATCTTCCTGCCCGGCTGGGAGGAGGGCCTGTTCCCGCACCAGCGCGCGCTCGACGAGGGCGGCAGATCCGGGCTCGAGGAAGAGCGCCGTCTCGCCTATGTCGGGCTCACCCGCGCCAAGCTCTTTTGCCACATCTGGTTCGTCTCCAACCGACGCATTCACGGGCTGTGGCAATCGACGCTGCCCTCGCGGTTCCTCGATGAACTGCCCGAGGCCCATGTCGAGATCGCCGATGTCGACACCGGCTATGGCGGCTATGGCAGGGGCGGACGTTTTGGCGGCCATGGCGGCGGCCAGTCCGGCGGCCCTTATGGCGCCTCGCGCTTCGACCGCGCCGAACCGTTCTCGGGCAATTACAACACGCCCGGCTGGAAACGGGCGCAAGCCAACAAGACCGACGCCGCGCGCGACAATTGGGGCACCCGCTCCGGCCACGCGGTCGAACGCATCGCCTATGGCGAGAGCGGCCCGCGCGGCGCCACCATCGACGGCGAACTGGTGGCCAAATCGACAGGCACAAGCTCCGACTATTCCGTCGGCGACCGCGTCTTCCACCTCAAATTCGGCAACGGCAACATCGCCGCCATCGACGGCAACAAGCTGACCATCGATTTCGACAAGGCGGGGCAGAAGCGGGTGCTGGATGGGTTTGTGAAGCGGGTGGGGTAGGTGGCCGCGCGGTTGGGGCCTTCCCGATGGCCGGGTTGACCCTGCTGGCCGGGCTGACGCTGCTTGTGGTGCTGGCGCTCGATCAGTTCGTTCTGAGCCACATTTCCGCCGTAAAACGCGTTCTGTCCTGAGCCTGCGGGAACTCAATCCAAAGGGCCGCGTTGTTGCACAGCGCGGCCCGAACACCTTGTCACCAACTTGCCGCTTGACCCGCACCCCTGGCGGTGATTTCATCCAGGCAATCGAGGAATTCCCATGCGTGATTTTGCAGGACGGGTCCGAACCACACGACTTTCACGCCTGCTGGGCCTGGCGGCGCTGGTCGTGGCCGGCATCAGCCTGAGCGGCTGCGAAGTCACCGAAACCAGCGGCGACTACTACAGGCCCGGACCGGTCTGTCCGGCCATTTACGATCCGGTCTGCGCCGAAAGACGCGGCGAGCTGCGCACCTTCCCCAATGCCTGTGAGGCGCGCCAGTCCGACTGGCGGATTGTCTCCAACGGTCAGTGCCGGAGCGGGAGTTACGGTGATTATCGCCGAGACCGGGATTACAGGGACCGCAGTTCCCGGGACTATTCGCGGGACCGGGATTACAGGCCCGACTATGATCGCAACCGTCCCGGCCAGTTCACGCCGCCGGTCCGGCCCGCCCCACCGCGCCAACCCACGGCACCGGTGTTCCAGAATCCTCCGGTCCGGCCGGTGGCGCCCACCGGGTTCTGTCCACCGGTCAACGAACCGGTCTGCGGCCAGCTTGGCGCGAGCACCATCACCTTTCCCAACCGCTGCGAATTGCTGAAGTCCGGCGCGGTTTTGGTGAAATCCGGCCAGTGCGGCGGCGGTCGCGACAGGTAGGCAACTGAGGCAGACCATCACAAATCCGCGTCTTCAGCCGATCAGGATCCAAATCCCGTGCGCCAGAATCCCGATCAGCAGCACCGATTGCGCCAGCAATGACAGGGTGATGCCGCCGCCGCGCTGCCAGCCCGGCGCGTCTTCCTGGATGAAGTGCCAGGCATGCATCACGCGACCGATGGTGAAGACAATGCCAAGCAGATGGGCGGCCAGGGCAGGCATGCCCAAAAGCGCGGCGATCACCATGAGAACAAAGAACATCGGCATGTTTTCAACCGCATTGGCATGGCCGCGCAGGATGCGGACGAGATGCTTGACCCCGCCGTCGCCGATCGAGACCTTGTATTTGCCGCGCAACCGGGCGGTTTCGACCGCAATCCAGATCAGCACCGCCATGTTGAGCGCCGCGTAGATCCCCACGGTCGCTAGTGCTGGCGTCAAAGCTTCCATCATCGTCTCCTTGAAATTGCGCGCTCCGCACCGGCGCGCCATTGACGAGCTATAGCGCACGCAGCAGGGCCGACAAGCGGTTTCGCCGTTGGGACCAAGCCAGGCCGGCCTGGCTCAGCGGTGTTCTTCCTCGCTGGCGGCGATCAGGCGGCGGTTGAAATGGCTCAGCGCCTTGGTCTGTTCAGCCCAGCCGACAATGCGCCTGTTGTGCCTGTCGCCGCTGTCGGCGACCACCGGCATCCTTGTATGACCACCCGTGTCGAAGGCGCGCAGCGCCGTCTCCAGCGTGTCGGTCGGTCTGAGCGCGGCGGTGTCTTGTTCCTGATCATGATATTCCGGCTCGGCATCGTCTGGGGGCAGGGTCATGAAGTCCATCACCCGCACATTGCGAAGCATGGTCCGGTAGGGGCCGTCGCGAACGAACAGGCCGCGCATCTCCAGCTGCCACTGGAAGTAGGAATGGCCATGCAGCGCTTGCGTGATGCCATGGGCGATGGCAACCGTCAGCAGCAGCGCGATTGATAGCGCGTAGCCGCCGGTCAGCTCGAACACGATCACCGTGGTCGAAATCGGCGCGCCGAGCACCGCGCCGGCCACGGCGCCCATGCCGAGGATCGAATAGAGCGCCGGGCTGGAGGCGAGATCGGGGAAAGCGCTCGCGGCGATGATGCCGAAAGCCCCGCCGGCCATGGCGCCGAGATAGAGTGCCGGCGAGAAGATCCCGCCGCCAAACCGCGCGGCAAGCGTGATCGCGGTGGCGAGCGTCTTGACCACGATCAGCGTCAGCATCAGTGCAAGCGGCAATTGCCCCCACAAGGCCATGTCGGTGGCCTCGTAGCCAACGCCGAGAATGTGCGGAAAGCCGATGCCGATCAGGCCGACTATGAATCCGCCGCTTATGGGCAACGCCCAGAGCGGGATTGCCGTCCGCCGCGCCAGATAATCGGCGCCAAACAGCACGAACTGAAACGCCACGGCGACAACAGCGCAGACGACGCCGAGCAGCGCGAAAGCCGGAAACTCGAAATAGGAGGTGATGTGATAGTCCGGCACGATGAAGGCGGCGGCGTCGCCAAACCAGCCGCGCGAGACGATGGCGCCGACGGAGGAGGAAATCACGATCGGCACAAAGGCCCGCTTCGCATAATGGCCGAGGATGACTTCATGGGCGAACAGGACGCCGGCGATCGGTGCGTTGAAGCTTGCCGAAATCGCCGAGGCGACGCCGGCGGCGAGCAGCGTCCGGCGCGACCAGTCGGGCAGGGAGAACCGCTCGCCGACGGCGCTCGCCAGCGTCGCGCCGAGATGAATGACCGGCCCCTCGCGGCCGGCGCTGGCGCCTGATCCCAAGGAAAACGCGGTCGTCAGCGCGCTGACAATGCCTTCGCGCAGGCTGAGCCGGCGTCCGGCAATCGCCCGCGCCTCGATCACATCGGCGACGCCGCTGGTGCGCCGCGAGGGCAGGAAGCGGGTAATCAGGATGCCCACCACGATGCCGCCGATCACCGGTCCGGCCAGGATCATGTACCAGGGCGTGGTCCGCGCCGCCGTCAGCACCTGTTCGGTGGTGTCGCCGAGCCAGTAGAGCTGGGCGACGCCGATCAACAGGCGGAAACAGATTGCCGCGCACGCCACCGACAGGCCGATCAGCAACGACAACAGCCAGATCAGCGGTTGGCGGTTGTCAAGATAGGCGCGGATGTTGGGCGTCATCCACTGGCGGATACGGGCCGGCGTGGCGCGAAGGATTTCAAGCATCAGTCAGGCATTCCCGCTCGGGTGCGCGCGCTGGATGCCGATCGATCGTCCGGCGCGTTCGGGGCGCGGCAGGCCTTTGTGCGCCGCCGCCATCCGGGCGACCTTGTCGAGGATGTCCGCCGGCATCGGCGCCACTTTCGGACCTTTGATGTCGACATGCAGCAAGAGTGTCTCCGACGTCGCCGACAGCCATCCGTCCACATGCCGCATTTCCTGGAACAGATGCAGCCGCTTGGTGTCGAAATCGAGGATCTGCACGCTTACGGCGACCATCGCGTCCGGCTTGAGTTCGCCCACATAGCATACATGCGTTTCGGCGGTGAAAAAGCTCATGCCGCGCGCCGCCAGATAGCCAGGGCCGCAACCGATCAGATCGAAGGCATGATCGACCGCCTTGTCGAACAGAACATTATAATAGGCCATGTTCAAATGGCCGTTGTAATCGAGCCACGCGGGGTCCAGGCCGCGCGCGGGCGCGATCACCGGAACATCAAACAACATGGCCTCTCCTTCGCCATTGCATCGGTCCCCTGCCGAAATCGATAAAAGGGGAAATCATTTTGCGTCTGAATGCGTTACAGCGGTTTTGTGCGTCATTTGCGGCGCGCGGCGCTGGAAAGCATGTCTGCGGCTTTGCCCGCACTGGACAAGTGCGCCGCAGTTTGCACATTACCTCATCACGATGATGCGGCAAGCATCAGACACGGAATGCGGCAAACGCAGTTGACGGGAGACAATGGAATGGGCCTGAGCGACGTAGAAACCGGCCTTCGCAATGAGGAGGGCATCGCCGCGGTGATTGGCGTTCTGCGCCAGCGCTTTGGCGACCAGGTTCAGACCGGCGAGGCCTTGCGGGCCCAGCATGCCCACACCGCCACCTATATACCGGGGCAATTGCCCGATGCCGTGGTATTTCCCAATTCCGCCGACGACATCAAGCTGATCGTGCGCGCCTGCGCCGACCACCGGGCGCCGATCATTCCGTTCGGCACCGGCAGTTCGCTCGAAGGCCAGGTCAATGCGCCGCATGGCGGCATTTCGATCGACATGGCGCGGCTCGATCACGTGCTCGAGGTCAATGCCGAGGACCTCGACTGCACGGTGGAGCCGGGCGTCACCCGCGAGCAGCTCAATACCTATCTGCGCGACACCGGCCTGTTCTTCCCCATCGATCCCGGCGCCAACGCGTCGATCGGCGGCATGACCGCAACCCGCGCTTCGGGCACCAATGCGGTGCGCTACGGCACCATGCGCGAAAATGTCATCGCGGTGACCGCGGTCACCGCGTCGGGCGAGGAAATCCGCACCGCCCGCCGCGCCCGCAAATCCTCGGCCGGCTATGATCTGACCCGGCTGTTCGTCGGCTCGGAAGGCACGCTGGGGGTTCTCACTTCGGTGACGCTCAAGCTGCAGGGCATCCCGCAGGCGATTTCGGGCGGCGTCTGCCCGTTTCCGAGCGTCGAGGCTGCCTGCAACGCGGTGATCATGACCATCCAGATGGGCATTCCGGTGGCCCGCATCGAACTTCTCGATGCTCTGCAGATGAAGGCCTGCAACGCCTATTCCAACCTTTCCAATCCCGAAAGCCCGTCGCTGTTTCTGGAATTCCACGGAACTGAAGCCGGCGTCGCCGAACAGGCGGCGATGTTCGGCGAGATCGCCGCCGAGTGCGGCGGCGGCGAGTTCCTGTGGACGGCCGATCCGGAACGCCGCACCGCGCTGTGGAAGGCCCGGCACAACGCCTATTGGGCCTCGCTGCAACTTCGTCCCGGCGCCAAGGGCATTTCCACCGATGTCTGCGTGCCGATCTCGCGGCTGGCCGATTGCGTCGTCGAGACGCAGCAAGACATTGCCTCCACTGGTCTGATCGCGCCGATTGTCGGCCATGCCGGCGACGGCAATTTCCATGTTCTGGTGCTGCTTGACACCGATGTCCCGGCCGAGATCAAAGCCGCTGAAGCCTTTGTCGGACGGCTCAATGCGCGGGCGCTGGCGATGGATGGAACCTGCACCGGCGAACATGGTATAGGACAGGGCAAGCGGCCCTATCTGTCGCTTGAAATGGGGGAGAGCGTGTCCGTGATGCGGCAGATCAAGCAGGCGCTTGATCCGATGAACATCATGAACCCGGGCAAGATCTTTTCATTCAACAGCTGAGACGCAAACGAGCGGTCATGCTGATCGTGGCGGAGGATAAAGAAGCTGGTTCGTGTATTTGTCGGTCTTGGCGGGTTGCTGGTGTTGGCGCTGTTTGCGGCGCTGATCGCTCCCTATTTCATCGACTGGAGCAGCTACCGGGCCGCCTTCGAGGCCGAAGCGGGGCGCATCATCGGCCAGCCGGTCAAGGTGCGGGGCGAGGCCGACGCGCGGCTGTTGCCATTCCCCTCCGTCACCTTCTCCGACGTCACCGTCGGTGATGAGGCCCAGCCGTCGATGACGGTCGGCAAATTCTCGATGGACGCCGAACTGGCGCCATTCCTGAGCGGCGAAGTGCTGATCTTCGACATGCGCGTGGAAGCCCCCAAGGCCGTGGTGCGCATTCTTGAAGACGGCACGCTGGACTGGGCGCTCAAGCGCAAACCGACGCCGCCGGGCGATCTGGTGGTGCTCGAGCATGTTTCCATCCAGAATGCCGACATCACCATCATCGATGAGCAGAACGGGCGCACCCATCGTCTGGGCAACATCAATGCGCTGGTGTCGGCGAAGTCGCTGTCGGGTCCCTGGAGCATTGAGGCCGAAGGCGAGATCGGCGGCCACCGCGGCGGCATATCGATTTCCACCGGCATTGCCCAGACCGCTGGCGCGATCCGCATGCGGGTGCGCGTGGTTCCGGATGAATGGCCGGTGCTGCTGGAGACGGAAGGCGAGGCAAGAATCGAAGGCGACAAACCGCTCTATGACGGGCTGTTCACCTTCACCGCGCTGTCGGGGAGCGACGTGCCGGGCGCCGCGCCCGAAAGGCCTCTGGTTGTGGCCAAGGGCGATTTCGCGGCCACCAACGAGCGTCTGACGGTTAAGGAGTGGCGCGCCGAAGTCGGACTGTCGGACGATCCCTATGTGGTGACCGGCCAGGCCACCATCGATACCGGCCCCAATCCCGATTTCCTGCTGATCGCCGACGGCCAGCAAATCAACATGGATCAGATCGGCGGCGAGGAAGCTGCGTCCGGGCAAACCGCCGCTTCCATCCCCGTCGAGCAGCGGCTCGCGGTGATCAATGCGCTGATCGACCGGCTGCCGCCGCCGCCATTGCCCGGGCGCGTGTCGCTCAATCTGCCGGCGGTTGTCGCCGGAGACACCACCTTGAGGGAAATAACGCTCAACGCAAGGCCCGATGGCGACGCCTGGCTGATCGACGGATTTTCCGCCAATCTGCCCGGGCGCACCACCGTTGAAGCGCGCGGCCGGCTGGTGTCGGGCGCAAACGCCAGCTTCAACGGAACCTTGACCGTGGCCTCGACCCAGCCGTCAGGGCTGGCCAACTGGCTGGTCGGCGACGTCGATCCGGTGATCCGTCGGCTGGGCGCGGCAGGCTTTTCCGCCGATGTCAGCCTGACGTCCGCATTGCAGCGGTTCGAGGCGCTTGAAGTGGCGGTGGGGCCCGCCATTCTCAAGGGCAGGCTGGAGCGCGAAGTGCCGGTGGAAGGCGCGCCTTCGCTCTCGGTGGAACTCTCCGGCGACACATTCGATGTCGACGCCGTGCTGGCGCTGGCGCTGCTTGCCGGCGGCGACACCAGCGCGGCCCGTCCGCTGGCCGCCTACAATCTGGCGGCCCGGATCAACGCCGGCACACTTACCGCCGGCGACTATAGCCTCAACGGATTTGAGACGGCGCTGTTGTGGCGCGACGGCCGGTTGACGGTCGACAGTTTGAATTTTGCCGATTTCGGCGGCGCATCGGGCGCTTTTTCCGCGGCGCTTGAAGGAACCGTGGCAAGGCCGCGCGGAACCATCACCGGTGAGCTCAAAGCCGCGCAGACCGGCCGTCTGTTTGATCTCGCCGCGCAAGCCACCGGCGACCACCAGATCGTCCGCCGTCTTGCCGCCAACGGCTTCGCCTTCGATGATCTGACGGCGGACGTCAATCTTGTTCTGGATCCCGAATCCGGACCGGATCTTGATGTCGCGGGCGCCGCCGGTGGCGGCACATTCAGCATTCGGGCCGCGGGGACCGGTCTGATGCCGGGCGGCGACGGTCCGCGCAGGATCGACGTGGCGGTGGACAATGACGAGGCCTACCGCATTCTCGAACAGGCAGGCTTTGACGTGCTGCCGCTCGAAGGCGAGGGACCGGCTGCTTTGAGACTGAATGTCTCCGGCGGCGCTGATGACGGAGACCTCGCCATCGACGCCCGCCTGACCTCGGGCGCCTCGGCGCTCACGCTTAAGGGCAATGGCGGCATTCCGGCCCATGAAGCCGCCACCGGCCTGTTCAACCTTGATCTCGATGCTGCCGATATCGAGCCGTTCGCCATCATGCTGGGGCATTCGCTGCCCGAGGGCGGCGCCGGACTGCCGTTGTCGATGACCTCGCTTCTGGCCATGAATGAGGAGCAGATCCTGCTCTCCGAAATCTCCGGAACGGCCGAAGACAACGGGTTCTCGGGCAGCCTGACGTTTGACCGCGGCGCAGCCACTCTTTCCGGTACGGGGGCCTTGCGGTTTGACCGGGTCGCTCTCGGCTGGCTTGGCGAATTGGCGCTTGGCGCGCAATTGGGCGGCGGCGATGGCGCAAGCTGGAGCGACGACCGGTTTTTGCCGCCCGCGCCGGGGCAGCCGGAGATGAAAATTGCCTTGCAGGCAGGCCAGATCGATCTTGTGCGCGGCGGGACCGCGCAACATTTCAAGGCCGATCTGTCGACCGGGACCGGAACCATGGTTCTCGACCAGGCCGAAGCCGACTGGTTTGGCGGCCGGCTGGGCGGCAAACTGTCGCTGTCCAACACCGAGGGAACGGTGTTCATGTCCGGCCGCATCTCGGCCACGGACGCGGATCTGGCCGCACTTGAGCGGGCCATTCGCGGATCGTCCGCATTGGCGGGCAGGGCCGGCGCCACCGCCAGTCTGGAAGGCACCGGGAAATCCATCCGCGAGCTGGTCGCATCGCTTGCCGGTGGCGGCGAACTGGTGGCCGAGGAACTCTCGATTGCGGGGCTGGACCCCGATGCCTTTCCCCGTCTTCTCGGCGCCGCCGATCGCGAGGATTTCGAGATCGAAACCGGGCCGGTCGCCGGGATGATCGAAGGCCTGATGGCTGGCGGCGAAATGAAGGCGCCGTCGCTCAGTCTGCCGTTTACCCTGACCGGCGGGGTGTTGCGGTTTTCCAACGCCGAGATTGGCGATGATCAGGCCAGCCTGTCCGGTGATGCCCGTGTTGATTTGAAAGACCTTCACCTCGAGGCAAATTGGCGGATGAGTTTCGAGCCGGGGGTTGAGGCGATCGCCGGCGGCGATCCGTCGCTGGTGTTCGGGCTCGGCGGGTTGCTGGTGGATCCGGCGGTCTCCATCGACGCCAGCCAGATGACCAATTACCTGTCGATGCGGGCTTTTGAACGGGAACGCCGCAAGGTGGAGTTGCTGCAGGCCGGAGTCATTGAAAAACAGCGATTGAGACGCGAAGTAGCGCTCCTGGCCGAACGCGCCGCCCAGCGCGAGGCCGAGGCCCGCGCCCGCGCCGAAGCCGAGGAGGCGGCGCGGCGGGCCGCCGAGGAGGCCGCACGCCTGGCCGAGGAAGCAAGGCTGGTGCGCGAGGCCGAGGCGAAAATCGCCGCCGAGGCTGCCCGCAAGGCCGAGGAGGAAGCGGCCAGGCTGGCCGCCGAAGAAGCCGAGAAAGCCCGCGCCGCCCAAGAGGAAGCCGACAGACAGGCGGCCGAGGAAGCCGAGAAAATCCGCAAGGCCGAAGAGGCAGCCGCGGCCCGGCTGGCGGCGGAGGAGGCCAAGCGTCTGGCCGAGGAAGCCCGCCGCGCCCGCGAAGCCGAGGCCGCCGCCGCCGCGGCGAAGCTGGCCGAGCAACTGGCCGCGGAACTGGCCGAAAACGAGGCGGAAAAGGCCCGCGCCGCTGAATTGAAAGCAGAAGCGGAACGCCAGGCCGCCGCGCAGGCGGCGCTCGACGCGGCCAAAGCGGAGGAAGAGGCGGCCAAGGCGGCGGAATTGCAGGCGGCTGAGCAGGCAAAGCGGGATGAGTTAGCCGCAGCGGAGACGGTCGATCCCGGTACGCCTGCGGAAACGCCGGAGCCCGAGGCGCCGGCCAATCAGAATGAGCCAGAAGAAGCTCAGGTCACGCTGCAATCCAATGGCATCATTCCGGCCATGCCGGATCTGGTGGCGCCGCAGCCCGCGGACACGCGCGTGCAATGGATCGAGCAACACCAGGACGTTCAATGCTTTTTTGTCCGGGTGGTTTCAAAAACGCCTGAGCAGATGACGCTGGAAGGAATGGGCGACAAGGTGGAGCCTTTCCAGATCCTTTATGACGAGTTCCAGTCCGCCTTTGAGTTCGAGCCGGATCTGCAGGTCAGACTGCTGTCTTCCGGCCAATGCCCGCTGCCCGATTTTCTCAAACAATTGCGGTTCTCGGGCAAATCAGACCTCGCCTTGGCTCTCGACAATGACCATATCAGGAGCGGCGACACCTTGCGCGGCGTGCTGACCGGCGCTTCCAGCACAAATGCGATTTTCTATCTGATCGACAGCGATGGTTTCTGCTACCGGATCGATGATTTCGTCACCCGCTCCGGCGGCCAGGCGGTGTTTGAAATCAAGCTGGTCGAAATGGCTGAACGAAAGGCCGATCTGCAGGTCATTCTGGCGGTCTCGGGCAATGACACCCTGCTTGCTTCCGCGCCGAAAGAGGTCGAGCTTGCAGCCACGCTACTGCCCAAGCTGGCAGGCGTAGCGGCGGCGAGCGGCGCCGACATCGACCTCGCCTACCAGTTTTTCAACTTCGCTCCCGCCCAACCGTAATCGCCCGTTTGCCCGGTGGTCAGCACCGGCCGGCCAGCCCAGCCGCTCTGGCGGGTGGAACCCGCGCGCGGTTTGAGCGTTAATCCGATTATGCAACCGGAGTGGCCGTGCCTTGTCCGTTGTACAAAATTGGCCCGTGGTACAAAATTGACCCGCGTAAACAGTTGGAGTGAGTGATGGCAGCCCGGCCGATCTGGAAAGGACAATTGCGGTTGTCGCTGGTTTCGATACCGGTGGAAATGTACTCAGCCACCAAGTCCGGCGCGCGCATCAGTTTCAGGCAGATCCACGGACCTTCGGGCAAGCCGGTGAGTTACCAGAAAACCGTGGCCGGCGTCGGCCCGATTGACGCCAGCGACATCATGAAGGGGTTCGAATATGAAAAGGACGAGTACCTGCTGATTGACCCCGAGAGCGTCGAGGAAATCAAGCTGGAGACCAAGAAGACGCTCGAACTGGTCCAGTTCGTCGACGCCTGCGAAATCTCGCCGCTCTATTTCAACAAGCCCTATTACCTGGTTCCCGCCGACGATCTGGCCGAGGATGCCTACCGGGTGGTCCGCGACGCTCTTCGCCAGACCAAGATGGTGGGGCTGGGGCAGGTGACCATGCGCGGCAAGGAATATCTGGCGGCGGTCAAGCCCTGCGGCGACGGTCTGCTGCTGGAAACCCTGCATTATGCCGACGAAATCCGCGACGCCGACCCGCTTTTCAAGGATATCGAGGATGACACCTCGGACGAAGATCTGCTCGATGTGGCCAAGTCGCTGATCAAGCGCAAGACCGCGGCCTTCAAGGCCGAGGCTTTCAAGGACAACTACACGCTGGCGCTGAAGGACCTGATCGCCCGCAAGACCAGGAGCAAGTCGACCCAGCGCGTCCGCACCGACGACAGTTCCAGCGACAGTGGCGGCGGCGGCGACAAGGTGATCGACCTGATGGCGGCGCTGAAGCAGAGCCTCGCCAAGGCCGAAGGCGGTAAACCGGCTGCCAAGCCCGCGTCCAAAGCCGAGAGCAAGAAGGCCCCGGCCAGCAGGAAGGCGCCGGCTAAAAAGAAGTCCGCCTGATGCCGGCGTCAGCCAAAAAGCTCGCCCGATACGCGGCCAAACGGGACTTTTCCAAGACTGCGGAGCCGAGCGGTGAAGGCCCGGCAAAAACCTCCGACCGGCCCGCCTTTGTCGTTCAGAAACACGCGGCGCGGCGGCTGCATTATGATTTCCGGCTGGAATGGGAGGGCGTGCTGCTCAGTTGGGCCGTCACAAGGGGACCGAGCGCCGACCCCTCGGTCAAACGGCTGGCGGTGCGCACCGAGGATCACCCGCTCGACTATGGCGGCTTCGAGGGCACGATTGCTCCCAAGCAATATGGCGCCGGCACGGTGATGCTGTGGGATCAGGGCTGGTGGCAGCCGCAGGAGGATTTCGCCAAGGGGCTGGAATCCGGCAAGATCAAGATCGTCCTGCATGGGCAGCGCATGAAGGGCCGCTGGGCGCTGGTGCGCATGCAGACCCAGGAAAAACGCGAAAACTGGCTGCTGATCAAGGAGCACGACGCCTTCGAGGAGGACACCGAGAACGGTCTCATCGACCGCTACGAGACGAGCGTTGCAACATCGCGCAGCATGGACGACATCGCCGCCGGCAAACCGGCCGCCAAGCGCGCATCCAAAACCACGGGCAAGGCACGCTCCAGAACCGGCTTCACCCTCGCCACGCCCAAATTCCGCAAGCCCCAGCTCGCCAAACTGACCAAGGAAGTGCCCGAAGGCGATGACTGGCTGCACGAGACCAAGTTCGATGGCTACCGCTGTCTCGCGGCGCTCGGCAAGGATGGGGTCAGGCTCTACACCCGTTCGGGTCTAGACTGGACCGACCGTTATGCCGGACTGACTGAAGCCTTCGGCGAACTGGACTGCCGCAATGCGCTGATTGATGGCGAGGTGGTCGCCGCGAGCAGCGCCCGGGGCTCGCATTTCTCCGCGCTTCAGCGCGATCTGGAAGAGGGACGGCCGGTCATCTTCATGGCCTTCGACCTGCTCGAACTCGATGGCAAGAGCCTGGTCAAGCACAAGCTGACCGAGCGCAAGCAGGCGCTGTCGCTGCTGCTTGCCGGACAGCCCAAAGGCGCGCCGGTTCGTTACAGCGACCATGTGGTCGGGCGTGGACCGCAAGTTTTCATGGCGGTTGAGAAAGCCGGCGGGGAGGGGATCATCTCCAAAGCCTGCGACAGTCTCTACACCGGTACCCGCAACGGCAGCTGGCTGAAGATCAAGACCGGGCTGCGGCAGGAATTCATTGTCGGCGGCTATTCGCCGTCCTCGGCCAAACAGCGGCCCTTTGCCTCTCTGCTGGTCGGCTCGCGCGAGAACGGCATGCTGCGCTATCGCGGACGTGTCGGCGGGGGCTTAAGCGAACGCGACCTTGAGACCCTAACCGGCTTGATGAAAGGCCGCACCCGAAAAACCAGCCCGTTTGACGAGGTGCCGGCCGAGATCGCCCGGTCGGCGAAGTGGGTCACGCCGGATCTGGTGATCGAGGTCGACTATGCCGAACTCACCGATCAGGGCAGTATCCGCCATGGCGTGTTCCGCGGCGTGCGGCAGGACAAGGAGGCTTCCATGGTCAAACTCGAAAAACCCGATGCGCCCAACAGCACAGTCCAAGAATTTCTCGGCGTGCGCGTCAGCAGCCCGGACCGCGTGGTGTTTCCCGATGCCGGCTGCACCAAGGGCGATGTCGCGCGCTATTACGCGAAAACCGCGGAGCGGATGTTCGATCTTGCCGGCAACCGGCCGGTGTCGCTGCTGCGCTGCCCGGACGGAACGGAGGGCGATTGCTTCTTCCAGAAACACGCCGGGAAAGGATTTCCCGACGGGATCGGCAGCGTCGAGATCAAGGAGAGTTCGGGCAAGACCGAGCCCTATATGGTGATCGAAAAACCGGCGGGTTTTGTCGCCGCCGCCCAGATGGGAACGATCGAGTTTCACATCTGGGGATCGCGCGCCGATGATTTGGAAAAGCCCGACCGTCTGGTCTTCGATCTCGATCCCGACGAGGGGCTGGGTTTTGCCGAGGTCAAGGCCGCGGCCAGGGACGTGAGAAAATTGCTCGCTGACATCGGCCTCGACTGCCTACCGATGGTCACCGGCGGCAAGGGCGTGCATGTGATCGTGCCGTTAAGGCGCATTGCTGAATGGGAGACGGTGACGTTCTTTGCCCGCACCATCGCCAGCCATCTGGCCCAGCGCCATCCCGATCGCTACGTCGCGACGATGTCGAAGGCCAAGCGCAAGGGAAAAATCTTCATCGACTGGCTGCGCAATGACCGCGGCTCCACGGCGGTGGCGCCCTATTCGATCCGCGCCCGCCAAGGCGCGCCGGTGGCGGTGCCGGTGACGTGGGCTCAACTGGGCCGGCTCAGGGCGGCCAACGGGTTCAATATCGCCAAGGCGCTGAAGCGGCTCGAGCAACCCTGTCCGCTGCAGGCGATGGACGCCAGCCAGTCGATTTCGCAGGCGGTGGTGGAGGCTCTGGAGAAACTGATCAACCGATAGGGGCGGCTCATTCGCCGCCAGGTTTTTCCACTCGTGTGTCCGTAGGGCCCAGCGCCCATTGCAGCACCGCCACCCGCAGCGCCGAGGACAGATTGACCGGGGTCTCATGCGCGCTGTCGATATCCGCGATCAGCGCCGCCAGGGAAATGCCGCGCTCCGCCGCCATCCGCTTGAGGCAGTCCATGAAGGCGTCTTCGAGCGTGATGCTGGTGCGGTGGCCGCGAATGCTGACCGAATGCTTGCGGATCCGGCCTCCGGACGCTGGCGATGGCATTTTCAGTTGCCGCTGTCGCCGGGCTCGCGGCGCGAGGCCTCGTGCTCGCGCGCGGCCTTGTCATTGCGCGCGCGGGCCAATTCGCGCTCGGCCTTGCTGCGGCCATGCTCGAACCGGTTGCGCTCGGCATCGGCTTCCTTGCTGGCGCGGTCGCGGCGTTTGCGGGCGAGCCGCAGATTGACGATGTCGCCGCTCATCGGACCGGTCCGTCAGCTCTTCTTGCGGAAGGAATCAAGCGAGACCACATCGGCGCCGGGCTTTTTGTCGGCGCCGGCTTCGCCCTCGACGGCTTCAGCAGCATCGGCCGGCTCGGCCTTGGCCGCGGGCTCGACCAGCCGGTCGATGGTGTTGGCCAGTTCAACCCGGTCATCGTCGGCTTCGCCGCCATCATTGGCGGCGTTTTCGAGCGCGGTGTCGAATTCCAGTTCGAAATTGACCGACGGATCGTAGAATCCGCGCACGGCCGCAAACGGCACCACCAGCTTCTCGGGCTTGTCGGAGAACGACAGGCCGATCTCGAACAGCGATTCAGTCACCTTCATGTCCCAGAACTGATGCTGCACCACGATGGTCATCTGTTCCGGATAGCGTTCCTTGAGCGCGGTGGAGATGCGCACGCCCGGCGCTTCGGTCAAAAAGGTGATGAAGAAATGATGGTCGCCCGGCAGATATCCGGTCGCCGCCACCTCGGACAGCACCTTGCGGATCACGCCGCGCAACGCGTCCTGGGCAAGGATGTCATATCGAATGTGGTCTTGCGGCATTTGCGCGGTCTTTCCTGTCTGGGCTCCGGAACCTGGAGCCAATACCTGTTTTCAAAAGCGGTCAATGTTCCGATTCACTTATGTTTATAACCGGAAAGGCCGTGACCTTGAAAGCGGTGCTGCTGGATAAAGCATCAATGCAACGATGATCGTGCGGATTTCCGCCGATTTCAACGCCAATCCGGCATTTCGATCCGCGGAACACTGCGCTTGCGGCGTCTTTGCCTCGACCTGACGGCGGCATGGCGCTGTCGTGACCACAACCCCGGAATTCCGGAAAGGGAGCCCAAAAGGCATGTCGCCCGAAACCGCAGGGAGGGAAGAAGTGGAGGTTTCTGTTGCCAGGTACCTCCGAACCCCGCCCAGAAGTGCGACCCTCTAGGACTTGATTTGAAGTGTCACACCGCAATTAAGCAGCGAGACGAGCTTCCGCATAGTTGTCATTTGCAACTACAAGTTTAGCCCGATAACGGTGGTACAATGCCGAACAAAAAGCCGCTCTTTACACCCTCGTCGATCCTGTTTCGCCCCCATCATCATCCGGCCGCAGGCCGTTTCGGCAGTTCGCCGGATCATGGTGGAGGCGCCGGGTACCGCCCCCGGGTCCGAATGGTTTATTTCAACGCTCGTTTATTGTCATAGCTGCTTGCGCAGCACACCCAATATAGGGTGCGCGATGCGCGAAGAAAAGGGCTAATCACAATCTCTGATTCCGCCACGGCCGGCGACGGCCGCGACCCGGCCGGAATCTATTTCGGCACCAACAGCGGCTCGGTGTTCGCAAGCCGTGATGAGGGCGACAGCTGGGACGAGATCGCCCGCCACCTGCCGACCGTTCTGGCCGTCGAAGTGCTCGACTGCGGCTGATGCCGGGAAAACCTGCGGCAAGCGTTTCGACGCAGCGTCAAACCGGGTAGGATCGCGGTTCCTCGAATCATCCGGCGGCGGCCATGCAGCAATATCACGATCTCCTTCGCCTTGTTCTCGATCAGGGCTCCGACCGCGACGACCGCACCGGCACCGGCACGCGCAGCCTGTTCGGCCACCAGATGCGCTTTGACCTGGGCGAGGGCTTTCCGGCGCTGACCACCAAGAAGCTGCATCTCAAATCGATCATTCACGAGCTGTTGTGGTTCCTCAAGGGCGACACCAACATCGCCTATCTCAAGGCCAATGGCGTGTCGATCTGGGATGAATGGGCCGACGAGAATGGCGATCTCGGCCCGGTCTATGGCGCGCAGTGGCGCTCCTGGCCTGCGGCCGATGGCGGCACGATCGACCAGATCGCGGGTGTCCTGAACCAGATCCGCACCAATCCGTCCTCGCGCCGGCTGATCGTTTCGGCCTGGAACCCGGCGGAGGTCGACCGGATGGCGCTGCCGCCCTGCCATTGCCTGTTCCAGTTCTATGTCTCGGGTGGCAAACTGTCCTGCCAGCTCTATCAGCGCTCCGCCGACATCTTCCTGGGCGTGCCCTTCAACATCGCCTCCTATGCGCTTCTGACCATGATGGTGGCGCAGGTTACCGGTCTCGAACCGGGCGACTTCGTCCACACGCTGGGCGACGCCCATATCTACAAGAACCATTTCGATCAGGCGCATCTGCAACTCTCAAGGGAGCCGAAGGCCTTGCCGGTGATGCGGATCAATCCGGATGTCACTGACCTGTTCGCCTTCGCCTATGAGGATTTCAAGCTGGAAGCCTACGACCCGCATCCGGCGATTTCCGCCCCGATCGCGGTGTGATCCGGCCTATGAGCGAAGCTGATCCGAAAATCGTCCTGGTCGCCGCCCACGCCCGCAACATGGTCATCGGCCGTGATGGCGACATGCCATGGCGGCTGCCGACAGATCTCAAACATTTCAAGGCGGTGACCCTTGGCACTCCGGTGATCATGGGCCGCAAGACCTTTCTCTCCATCGGCCGGCCGCTGCCGGGGCGCGCCAACATCATCGTGTCGCGCTCGGGCTTCGCCGCCGATGGCGTCGAAACGGTCGCGAGCCTCAAGGCCGCGATCGAGCTCGCCCGGCATCATGCGCGCCAATCCGGCGCGGCCCAGGTCTCCGTGCTCGGCGGCGGCGAGATCTATGCCCAGGCCATTGACCTCGCCGATGAGCTGGTTCTCACCGAAGTCGATGCGGATATCGAAGGCGATACGGTCTTTCCGGCGATTGATTCGAGCCTGTGGCAAAAAGTCAGCCATTCGGATCCGGTGAAGTCTGAAAAGGACAGCCATTCCGTCCGCTTTGCCGTCTGGCGGCGGCGAGATCGATAATTCGACCGGAATTCGCCGCAATTGACGCCCGAACACACAATGCCGCGTTGAAAGCGGCCGGTTCGATACCTATAACGAGGACAGAGTGCGTGCGCCGGAAATTTGTCCGGTGCGCGCCGTAACACGGTTTGGAAAGAGGTCTTGATGCCCTGGAGCAATCAAAACGGAGGAGGCGGCGGCCCATGGGGCGGCGGCGGAGGCAACAATCAGGGTCCATGGGGCAAGGGTCCGCAACCGCCACGCGGCGGCGGCAATCCGCCAGACCTTGAGGAGTTGATCCGGCGCGGCCAGGACAAGCTGCGCCAGGTGCTTCCCGGCGGCGGCGGCGGCTCGGGCAGCAGCAGGCTGATTGCCGGCCTGGTTGTTCTCGGCCTCGTCGGCCTGTGGCTGATGCAGGCGATCTACACCGTCCAGCCGGACGAGCGCGGCGTCGAACTGCGCTTCGGCAAGCCCAAGGACGAGATTTCCCAGCCGGGTCTTCACGTGATTTTCTGGCCGTTCGAAACTGTCGAAATGGCCACCATCGTCGAGCGCGAAATGAGCACCGGCGGCTCGTCGCGCACCGGATCGACCGACGGCCTGATGCTGTCGGGCGATCAGAACATCGTCGATGTCGAGTTCAAGCTGCTCTATTCCGTGCAGGATCCACAGGCGTTCCTGTTCAATCTCGCCCGTCCGGAGGACACGCTGCGGCAGATCGCCGAAAGCGCCATGCGCGAAGTGGTGGGCCGCAGGCCGGCTCAGGATATTTTCCGCGACAATCGTGAAGCGATCGCTGCGGAAGTGCAGGCTATCATCCAGAGCGGGATGGACGCTTTCCCCGCGGGCATCGCCATCAACCAGGTAGCGATCGAGGATGCGGCGCCGCCGCGTGAAGTGGCTGACGCCTTTGACGAGGTTCAGCGCGCCGAGCAGGACGAAGACCGCTTCGTTGAAGAATCCAACCAATACGCCAACCAGAAGCTTGGTCAGGCGCGTGGTGAAGGCGCCCAGCGCCGCGAGGAAGCTTCCGCCTACAAGGACCGTGTCGTCAATGAAGCGACCGGTGAAGCCGGCCGTTTCCTCTCGGTCTATGAAGAATACGCCAAGGCGCCGGAAGTGACCCGGTCGCGGCTCTATCTCGAGACACTCGAAAAGGTACTCGGCGGATCCGACAAGGTCATCATCGGCCAGGATGGCGGCGGTTCCGGCGTGGTGCCTTATCTGCCGCTGCCTGAAGTCCGCAAGAATGCTGGAGGCACCAACTAATGGCCAATCGTCTTCCTATTATCCTCGGTCTTCTGGCCGTCATCGTCTTTCTCGTCTGGTCGTCGATCTTCGTCGTCAATGAACGCGAACAGGCCATCGTCGTCCGCTTCGGTGAAATCCAGGATGTGAAAACCGAACCGGGACTTTACTTCAAGCTTCCCTTCGCCTTCATCGACGCCGACACGGTGCAATATGTCGAGGACCGGGTGCTTCGCTTCGACCTTGATGATATCCGCGTGCAGGTTTCGGGCGGCAAGTTCTACGAAGTCGACGCCTTCGTGCTCTACAAGATCGCCGATGCGAAGCGGTTCCGTCAGACCGTCTCCGGCGATCAGGTCGCGGCCGAATCCCGGCTCCGTACCCGCCTGAACTCGGCCTTGCGTACCGTCTACGGTCTGCGCGGATTTGAATCGGCGCTGTCGGAAGAGCGTACCTCGATGATGCGGGAAGTGCGCGATCAGTTGCGTCCGGAGGCCGAATCGCTCGGCCTGCGCATCGACGATGTGCGTATCCGCCGCACCGACCTCACCCAGGAAGTCTCGCAGCAGACCTTTGAACGGATGAAGGCCGAACGTCTGGCCGAAGCCGAACTGATCCGCGCCCGAGGCAATGAAGCGGCACAGCGTATTCGCGCCATCGCCGACCGTCAGGTTGTCGAGATCGTGTCCGAAGCCGCGCGTGATGCGGAAATCATCCGAGGCGAGGGCGATGGCGAACGCAACGCCATCTTCGCCGAGGCGTTCTCGCGTGATCCGGAGTTCTTCGAATTCTACCGTTCGATGAACGCCTATGGCCAGGCGCTTGCCGACACCGGCACCACCATGGTGCTGTCGCCGACATCGGAGTTCTTCCGCTATTTCAACAGTGCAGCCGGCGCCAAGGCAGCCGCCCCAGCGGCGGACCCGGCTGTTCCGGCCAACTGATTGAAGGGTGATCGCCAGTGAGCACGTTCTTTCTGGCGGTTGGACTTGTGTGTGTTGTGGAGGGGCTGGCCTATGCGCTGGCCCCTTCCTTTATCCGCCGCATGGCGGAGGAATTGCCCAAACTCGGCGATGAACATCTGCGACTTTTCGGTGTTGCGGCGCTGGCGATCGGAGTAGGGCTGGTCTATCTGGCGCAGCATGTCTGACGCGCCACCTGCGCGGCATGACGCAAGCGTGACTGGACGGGCCGGAATAGCGTCATAATTTGTCATCACTGCCAATGGGCATTGTCGTTCAAGGAGACCGTCCCGATGAGGAACATTCGCTTTCGCGCAGTCACGATGGCATTTGCCGCGGCCATGATGTTGGCCGCGCCGGTGACCATGCCGGCCTTCGCCCAGTCCAACACCGGCCCTGCCTCGGTGGCCGATCTCGCCGAGGGTCTGCTTGATGCGGTGGTCAATATTTCCACCTCCCAGAATGTCGACAGCGGCGTCGCCCAGCCGCGACTGCAGGCCCCGGATGGCTCGCCGTTTCAGGATTTCTTCGACGAATATTTCAATGATCGCGACCAGGGCGGGCCACGCAGCCGCAAGGTGTCCTCGCTCGGCTCGGGTTTCGTCATCGATGCGGAAGAGGGCATCATCGTCACCAACAATCACGTCATCGAGGGCGCCGATTCCATCGAGGTCAATTTCGCCGACGGCTCCAAGCTCCCCGCCGAACTGGTCGGCGCCGACGCCAAGACCGATCTTGCCGTGCTCAAGGTCAAGCCGGTCAAGCCGCTGACCGAGGTGCCGCTCGGCGATTCCAGCTCCATGCGCATCGGCGACTGGGTGATGGCCATCGGCAATCCCTTCGGGCTTGGCGGCACGGTGACGGTCGGCATCATTTCGGCGCGCGGGCGCGACATCAATTCCGGCCCCTACGACAATTTCATCCAGACCGACGCCGCCATCAACCGCGGCAATTCCGGCGGCCCGCTGTTCAACATGAATGGCGACGTCATCGGCATCAACACGGCGATCATTTCGCCGTCGGGCGGCTCCATCGGCATCGGTTTCGCAGTGCCGACCGAACTCGCGCTGAACGTCATCAACCAGCTGCGCGAATTTGGCGAAACCCGGCGTGGCTGGCTCGGCGTCCGCATTCAGCCGGTCACCGACGATATCGCCGAAAGCCTCGGCATGGCCGAGGCCAGGGGCGCCCTGGTGGCGGGCGTCATTCGTGGCGGTCCGGTCGACGACGGCTCGATTGAAGCCGGCGACGTGATCATCCGCTTTGATGGCAAGGATGTCGATGACATGCGCGATCTGCCGCGTGTGGTCGCCGAGAGTCCGATCGGCAAGGCGGTAGACGTGGTGGTCATCCGCAAGGGCGAGGAACAGACCGTCAAGGTGACGCTCGGCCGGCTGGAAGGCAGCGAGGAACTGGCAAGCGCCGCAACCGATGGCGACAGCGACGCGGAGGCGCTCGAGCAGCCCGTCTCCGTGACGACGCTCGGGATGACGCTGGCCGAACTCACCGATGATGTCCGGGAGCAATTCGGCATCGCCGAGGAAGTCGAAGGCGTCGTCATCACCGAGGTGGAAGCCGATTCCGCCGCAGCCGAGAAGCGCATCGAACCCGGCAACGTCATCGCCGAGATTGCCCAGGAAAAGGTGACGACGCCGCAGGACGTGATCGACCGCATCGCCGCCTTGAAGCAGGACGGCCGCCGCAACGCGCTTCTGATGCTGGCCGGATCCACCGGCGAACTGCGCTATGTCACGGTCCGGATGGACTGATCCGGGTAGGGCATGGATTGCAACGAAACAGGCGGCTTTCGGGCCGCCTTTTGCGTGCCGGGACGGGACCGAGAGTCAGGGACGCGGATCGGCTGGGAACATCTCGTAGAAGGCATGGCGCTTGAGGTGGGGCATGGTGTCAGGCACCGCCGGGTGGTCGAAGTCGAGCTCCGGTCGTGGTCGCATGCCGATGCGCCGCATCACCGCGATGGATGGCTGGTTGCGGGTCACCGCAAAGGCCACGATGCGGTCAAGCCCCAGATCGTCAAAACCATGCGCCAGCAGCGCCCGCGCGGCCTCGCTGGCGAGCCCCTTGCCCCAGGCTTCGGGCACATAGCGCCATCCGATTTCGACGCCAGCGCCGATGACCTCTTCATCCCGTATTGCGGCGAGCCCGGTGAAACCGAGCGGCGCGCCAGTGTCGCGGTCTTCCGCCACCGCCCACCCGAAACCAATTTCCTGACCGCGGGCACGCATCAGATCGAACACATCATCGGCTTCCTCGCGGGATCGGCGGAACGGGAAGAACTCGAGCATCTTCTCCTCCGAATTGACCCGGTGAAAGAACGCCCGGTCGGCTTCGGTATCTTCCCAGCTACGGATCAGCAGACGGTTCGTCGTCAGCAGGGTTCCTGTTTTCATGACGTCACGAAATCGCTGCGGCGATAGCCCTGCAGATACAGCAGCGCCGTCAGGTCACCATGATCGATGCGGATATCGGCCTGGGCCGCCACCGAGGGCTTGGCGTGCAGCGCCACGCCCGAGCCGGCGCGGGAGAGCATGCCGAGATCGTTGGCGCCGTCGCCGACCGCGATCGCGTCAGCCGGATCAAGCCCCAGCCGGGCGGCGATCTCCTCAAGCGCATCGATCTTCGCCTGCTTGCCGAGGATGGGCTCGCGCACCGTTCCCGCAAGCACGCCGTTCTCGCTTTCAAGAATGTTGGCGCGGTTTTCATCAAACCCGATCATCGCGGCCACCGCGGACGTGAACGCGGTAAAGCCGCCGGAGACAAGCGCCGTGTAGTGGCCATTGGCGCGCATGGTCGCCACCAGTTCGCGGCCTCCGGGCGTCAGCGTGATGCGGCTGTCGATCACCTTGGCGATGACGCCGACGGCCAGGCCCTTGAGCAGGCCGACGCGTTCCCTCAGCGCCGGCTCGAAGGCGATCTCGCCATTCATGGCGCGCGCGGTGATGGCCGCCACCCGGTCCTTCAGTCCCACTTCGGCCGCCAGTTCGTCGATGCACTCCTGACCGATCATGGTGGAATCCATGTCGGCGATGAGGATCTTCTTGCGCCGCGTTTCGGCGATCTGAACCGCCGCATCCACCGGCAGCTCGCCGATCACGGTCCTCAGCCTGGCCAGCGCGTCGGCGACGCCGGTTCCATCCCTGAGCGCGATATCGCAGGCCACGCCATCGGCGAGCCAGTAAAGACCGGCCCCGTCAACGGCGTTGAAAGCCGCTTCGCCGAGTTTTGGCGACAGAACAGGATTTGACGGATTGGCGACAAGCGTGGCAACGAGGGCCATGAAACAAAAACTCCGGCGACAAGACATCTCGGCGCTCCTGATAGCCGGGCCAACCGCCAGCGGCAAGTCCGCGCTGGCGCTCGAGTTGGCGCGGGATCTTGGCGGCGAGATCGTCAATGCCGATTCCATGCAGGTTTACAGCGTGCTCGACCGGCTGACGGCGCGCCCCGATGCCGCGGAGCTGGCGCAAGCGCCGCACCATCTCTATGGCCATGTGCCGCCGGGCACGGCCTATTCGACCGGGGCCTGGCTGGATGAGGCCACGCAAGCCATTGCCGGCATCCGCGCCCGCGGCGCGCTTCCGGTGGTGGTCGGCGGCACCGGGCTCTATTTCCGCGCGCTCACCGGCGGGCTGTCCGACATGCCGGTGATCCCCGATGCCATCCGCCAGGATTTGCGCGCCCGGCTGGAGAGCGAAGGGGTGGAGGCGTTGCATGCCGAGCTTGCCCGGCTCGACCCGGAGACGGCCGCCCGGCTTCGCCCCGCCGACCGCCAGCGCATCCTGCGCGCGCTTGAGGTGGTGGTGGCGACCGGGCAGTCGATTACCCGGTTTCAGGGCCATGGCGGCGAGAAAGTCGTCGACCCGTTGAGCGCCAGGTGCATCGTGATCGAACCGGAGCGCCCCCTGTTGCACGCGCGGATCAACGTGCGCTTCGCGAGAATGGTGGAAGAGGGAGCGGTCGAGGAGGTCAAGTCGCTGATTTCACTGAATGTTCCGTCGCAATATCCAGCCATGAAGGCGATTGGCGTCAGTCAGATCGCCGCCTATCTCGCTGGCCGCCAATCGCTCGATCAGGCCATCGAACTGGCACGCACGGCGACACGGCAATATGCCAAACGACAGATGACCTGGTTTCGAAACCAGCTCGACGAGAGCTGGGAGAGGCTGCAATCGAAAATTGAATGACCTGATGCCTTGCACCGGGTGACAGGCCCTCGCGTTAAAGCAAATATAACTGTTGAGCGGCTACGATGCGCCTGTGCAAAATTGCGACTTTCAGTAGGGGGCTCATGCGTTTTCACAAGGCCGAATTGTTTTTCTTCCTGCTGATGGGTCTTGTCGGCCTTGGCGGCGTGTTTTCGTGGGCGGCGTTTTCCGCCGCGACGGGCGGCATTGTGGTCGGCGGAATGGACACATCCGCGAAATTTGCCTTCATGGGCTTGGTGCTGGCAACGCTCTCGGTGGTGTGTGGCGTGTTTTTGATCTTCCCGATCATGTCGCGCGGTCTGCGCGAACGCGGCAAGCTGCAGGAAATGACGGAATCGCTGTCGGTGCGGTCGCTGTCGCTGGAGCATGCCGCCGTCACCGACGGGCTGACCGGCATGCACAATCGCCGCTATTTCGATGACGCGCTGACCGAATATCTCAATGCGTTCGGACGGATCGGCAAGCCGATCGGCATGGTCATTCTCGATCTTGATCACTTCAAGATCGTCAATGACACCCATGGCCACGATGTCGGCGACGAAGTCCTGCGTCAGGTCGCCGAATGCCTGCAGGTCTTTACCCGCTACCATGATGTGCTGGCGCGGCTCGGCGGCGAGGAGTTCGCGATCCTGTCGCCCAACATCACCGAACGGCAGCTTTACAATCTGTCGGACCGGATTCGTCAGGCCATCTCGGAGCTCAAGATCAAGAACGGCAATGTCACGCTGAAAGTCACCGTGAGCGTCGGACTGGCTATCTGGGATGGAATTGAAAGCGGCGAAAGCCTCTATCGCCGCGCCGACAAGCAGCTCTACGAAGCCAAACGCCAGGGCCGCAACCGCGTCTGCGCGGCCTGACGCGACCGGCGTCAGCTTCGCCTAGTTGTCTCTTAAACCACTCTAGAAGTGTTTCGGCAGCCCGGCTTGCTTGAGCGTCTCGTTTGCCGTGTGGCGGGATTTGGTTCCACAATCAACCGTGAAATACCGCTCGGAGATCGGGCTATACCATATCTCATGATCGCCTCTACCGTTCCTGTGAAAGAAACAGCCTGCAGCCGTCAGCAGTTCCTTCAGTTCCTTGAGAAATCCCGCCATACAGGATTACATGCACGGATTGGGGATCCTGGCAAACTGTTGGGTCACGATATGGACGGGAATCTCCGGCGTATCGAAACGGGTTCCGTTGAGTTCCAACAGGTCATGAATTGCAGCCAGGACCTTCGGCTCCAGCGCTTCGACCGTATCGGCTTCGATGCACAGACCTTCCACATCGCCGCTGGTTGCGACCCAGACGTTTGCTTCGTCATCCCATTCGGCGCGCACAATGATTGATACGTGCTTCATTTGGTCGTCAACTCCCGTTCGGTCATGCGCTCCGTAAGCGCATCTCCACCGCTTCTGTTACACTATGCAGCGTGTGAAAAGCAAAATTATTTGGCGTTTGACCGTGAACCGGCCGCGGGATTGGCGGACCTCGGTCTAATCTTTCAGCAGCGAGGACAGCGGTTTCCTGAGCAGGCTCGACCGCAGTGAGCTGAGCTCATGGCGCGGCTGAGGATGTTCGGCGGGCGGCTCATAGGTGCCGTAATCACGTTCCGGCGGCATCTGCCCATAACCGGAAGGATGATCGCCGATCCGGCGCGCCGGAGGTGTGGCGCCCAGTTGATCCATCGGATCGATTGAAGGCGGCTGCGGTGCGAAGGATTTCGCCTGCGGCGTTTCGTATTTTGAACCCTCGTCAATATGGCGCATGCGCATGACGATCTTGCCAAGGTCGACATTGTTCGGGTCGCCGCGATGAACCGGCTGCAGGCCGGAATTGGCGCGTGGCAGCACGTTTTCGGGAACCCGCTCGAACACCATGCGCATCGGCACGGCCACGGCCTCGCCAAATGCGATCGCCTCGCCATTGCCGATCGACGACAGGAAACTCATGGTCGATGCGGAGCTGTCTGGAATCGCCGAACGGATGATGTCCTGGTCGCGATCGTTGGACAGCCGCATCGCGAAGACAGTCGAACATTGCGACAGGATGGTCGGATCCAGTTCGCCGGGACGCTGGGTGATCACCCCCAGGCTGACGCCATATTTCCGGCCTTCCTTGGCAATCCGCGAAATCGCCTGCCGTGTCGGGAAAAAGCCAAGCTGCGGGTCGGCCGGAACGTAGCGGTGGGCTTCTTCGCAGACCACCAGAATGCGCACGCCGCCGGCGCTCCACAGCGCAATCTCGAAGGCCATGCGGCACAGGATCGAGGCGACCGAATTGACCACTTCGGACGGAATGCCCGCCAGCTGGAATGTGGTGACCGGTTTGCCGTCGCCGGGAATGCGGAAAATATAGCTGATCGTGGTCAGGATCGTGTCATGGATGGTGTTTGACGAGAACATGAACTCGTAGCGCGGATCGTTGATCGCGGCCTGGATGCGGACCTTGAGCGAACGCAGATGCGGTTTTTCGGCGCGGCCTTCGAGCTTGCCGATGCGTTCGTCAATCAGGGCCAGCAGATCGGCGACCCTGTAGGGCACCGGCGTATCGGCGGTCAGCGAGGACTTTTCCGGCCCGCGGCGCATCAGCCCGGTATCGGTGCTGCCCTTGAACATCCGCTTGGCTTCCGGTATCAGGTCGCGCAGGACGTCGATTTCCTCGGCGATCGGCGGGCGCCCGCGGAAGAGCACTTCGGTGAACTCCTCCAGCTTGAACAGCCAGAACGGCAGATCGAGAGTGTCGGTGTCGATGACGACGGATTCCGTTGGAAAGGCAGCGGCGAATTCATTGTGCGGATCAAGAATGAGCACCCTGAGCGATGGATCCGCCTTCAGCGCCTTGTGCAGGAGCAGCGTCACCGCGGTGGTCTTGCCGACACCGGTGGTGCCGACCACGGCGAAATGCCGCGACAACAGCGACGGCACGTGAATGAGCGCGCCGAGCGAAGTGTCCTGGGTCAGCCGGCCAATGACCGCGGTGTCGCTCACGCCGGGATCATAGATCACCGCAAGGTCCGAGGACCGCATCCGGTGAACCACCGCGCCGAGATAGGGGTAGTGCGATATGCCGGCGGAGAACTCGATCTTGCCGTTGACGCCGGGGCGGATCTCTCCGACCAGCTCGACTTCGATATGCATGATGTTGTCGGTGGTTTCCGACCATGCCGCGGTGTCGGTGGCCATCGAACAGACCAGCGCGACCACCCGGTTGTCGCCGACGCTGATCGAAATCAGCCGTCCGACCGACCACAGTTCAGCCAGCCCGTTGCCGTCTTTCCCGGCGATGGCGCTGACCGTGGCCTTGGAACCGGAGCAGCCGATGACGCGACCTAGCTTGCGGTTTCCGGCGGCATATGTGCCACGGCGCTCGCGCTCGTCGGCCTCGGTCGGGGTCGATGAAGGTATGCCGCTGTCCATGCTCTGCCCGTTCTCCATTAGAGGCAGCATCGCATCCCAGGGTTAATGGGGTGTTTCCAAGCTAGCATTTGAAGAGCAATTCGGCGTTATGCCATGAAAGAAAGCCGTTGACCCGGCGTTTGCGAGACGATACGAGAGTTGTCATGATAAAGATCGCGAACATTCTCGTGGTAGGACCGCGCATGGGCAGGGTGGCGTAGCCACCCGGCGAAAGCTCCCATGCGCGACACAAGGCTCCGGAAGGAGCCTTTTTTTATGGCTTGAACCGGGTTATTCAGCCCGGCAAACGGACGGGATAAGGGGTCTGGCGAAATGGCTGGCAAACAAATGGAAATGACAGGCGCGGAAATGGTTCTGCAGGCGCTCAAGGACAATGGCGTCAAGCATATGTTCGGCTATCCCGGCGGCGCGGTGCTGCCGATCTATGACGAACTGCATCAGCAGGACGACATCGAGCACATCCTGGTGCGCCACGAGCAGGGCGCCGGCCACATGGCCGAAGGCTATGCCCGCTCCACCGGCAAGCCCGGCGTCGTGCTGGTGACTTCGGGACCGGGTGCGACCAATGTGGTCACGGCGCTTCAGGACGCGTTGATGGATTCGATCCCGATCGTCTGCCTCACCGGTCAGGTGCCGACCTCGTTGATCGGCTCGGACGCCTTCCAGGAATGCGACACGGTCGGCATCACAAGGCCGTGCACCAAGCACAACTGGCTGGTCAAGGACGTCAACCAGCTCTCCCGCGTCATCCATGAAGCTTTCCGTGTCGCCACCACTGGCCGCCCCGGTCCGGTCGTGGTCGACATCCCCAAGGATGTCCAGTTCGCCACCGGCATCTACACGCCGCCGTCACCGGTGATCGAGCAGAAGAGCTACCAGCCGAAACTCTCGGGCGATCTCGACAAGATCCGCGAAGCCATCGAGTTGATGGCGGCCGCCAAGCGACCGATCATCTATTCGGGCGGCGGCGTGGTCAATTCCGGCCGTGAGGCCAGCCAGTTGCTGCGCGAACTGGTTGACCTCACCGGCTACCCGATCACCTCGACCCTGATGGGGCTGGGCGCCTATCCGGCGTCAGGCAAGAACTGGATGGGCATGCTGGGCATGCACGGCACCTATGAAGCCAATATGGCGATGCATGATTGCGACGTCATGGTCTGCATCGGCGCGCGCTTTGACGACCGGATCACCGGCCGGCTCGACGCGTTTTCGCCCAATTCGAAGAAGATCCACATCGACATCGATCCATCCTCGATCAACAAGAATGTCCGCACCGACATCGGCATCCTGGGCGACATCGGCCATGTGCTTGAGGACATGGTCCGGTTGTGGCGCGCCTCGAAGAAGACCGACCGCTCCCAGCTCGCCGGATGGTGGAGCCAGATCGAGAAGTGGCGCGCGCGCAATTCGCTGGCCTATCCGCACAACAAGGATGTGATCATGCCGCAATACGCGGTGCAGCGGCTCTATGGGCTGACCAAGGATCGCGATACCTACATCACCACCGAAGTCGGCCAGCACCAGATGTGGGCGGCGCAGTTCTACGGCTTCGAGGAGCCCAATCGCTGGATGACGTCGGGCGGTCTGGGCACCATGGGCTATGGCTTCCCGGCGGCGATCGGCGTGCAAGTGGCGCACCGCGACAGCCTGGTCATCGACATCGCCGGCGACGCCTCGATCCAGATGTGCATCCAGGAAATGTCCTGTGCCGTGCAGTATCAGCTGCCGGTCAAGATCTTCATCCTCAACAACCAGTACATGGGCATGGTGCGGCAGTGGCAGCAATTGCTGCACGGCAACCGGCTGTCGCATTCCTACACCGAATCCATGCCTGATTTCGTCAAGCTGGCCGAGGCCTATGGCGGCGTCGGCATCCGCTGCGACAAGCCCGCCGATCTCGACGATGCGATCACTAAGATGATCGACACGCCCGGACCGGTGATCTTCGACTGCCGCGTGGCGGCACTCGCCAACTGCTTCCCGATGATCCCGTCAGGCAAGGCCCACAACGAGATGCTGCTGCCGGACGAAGCCACCGACGAAGCCGTCGCCAACGCCATTGACGCCAAAGGCCGGGCGCTCGTTTGAGCCGCCCTTCACACAGGAACTGATCCCATGAACGCTCAGCACCAACCCACCGGTTCGGCCTATTTCATGGCCGCCGAAACCGCCCGGCCCGAGACCCACACGCTCTCGGTTCTGGTTGACAACGAGCCCGGCGTGCTTGCCCGGGTCATCGGCCTGTTTTCCGGCCGCGGCTACAATATCGAGAGCCTGACGGTCTCGGAGACCGAGCACGAAGCGCACCTGTCGCGCATCACCATCGTCACCACCGCCACGCCCAATGTGCTTGAACAGGTCAAGGCCCAGCTCGAACGCATCATTCCGGTCCACCGCGTGGTGGACCTGACCGTGCGCTCGGCCGAACTCGGTCATGAAAAGCCGCTGGAGCGGGAACTGGCGCTGGTCAAGGTGACCGGCACCGCCGACAACCGGGTCGAAGCGCTGCGCCTGGCCGACGCCTTCCGCGCCCAGGTGATCGACGCCAATACCGAACACTTCATTTTCGAAATCACCGGCCGGGTCTCCAAGATCGAGCAGTTCATCGCCATCATGAAGCCGCTCGGCCTGGTCGAGATCTGCCGCACCGGCATCGCCGCCATGAATCGCGGCCCGCAAGGCATGTGAGAAGCGGATGTGATGTCAGATCATCTCCAGCGGTTGCCTGGAGCGCGGTGGTGGAAACAGCTGGTCGAGTTCGGCGAGCTGTTCGGCGCTGAGAATGATTTCGGCGGCGGCGCGGTTCTCCGCCACCCGCTGCGAACTGGCCGATTTCGGAATGGCGATGACATTCTCGCGGCTGATCAGGAAGGCCAGCGCCAGTTGCGCCGGGTTGACGCCCAGCCGGCTGGCCATCTGTCCCAGCCCCGGATGCCTGAGCAGGCGGCCTTCATCGAGCGGCGAATAGGCCATCAACGGGATGGAGCGCTCGGTCATCCAGGGCAGCAGCTCGAATTCGACGCCTCGCGTCGACAAATTGTAGAGCACCTGGTTGGCCGCGCAATTCTTGCCCCCGGGCAAGGCCGACAATTGCCGCATGGCCAGACTGTCGAAATTCGACACGCCCCAGGCGCCGATCTTGCCCGCCGCGCGCAGCTCCACGAACGCCTCGACGGTCTCGTGCAGCGGATGGCGGCCGGGCCAGTGCAGCAGATAAAGATCTATCATGTCGGTGCTGAGCCGCCTGAGACTGGCCTCGCAGGCGGCGATCGTGCCATGACGGCTGGCATTGGACGGCATCACCTTGGAGACGATGAAGACCTCGTCGCGGCGATCCCTGATCGCTTCGCCGGTAATCACCTCGGCTCCGCCCGAGGCATACATTTCGGCGGTGTCGATCAGCGTCATGCCGAGATCGATGCCGGCCTGCAGCGCGCGGATTTCGGCGGCGGCGGTGACGCGGTTCTCGCCCATGTGCCAGGTGCCCAGTCCGAGCGCCGGCGCCCGGCGGCCATCGGGAAATGTGGCGGTGGGGATCGGCTGGCTCATGGCGTTCTCCTGTGCGCGACTCATGCATCATATCCTCAAATGCCAGTATTACGAGAATGTGTTGGTGCGGGTGGAAGGACTGGGCTATCAGCGGAGCTCGTCCGGCGCGTCGCCGTAGGGTAGAGCCATGACATTTGAAACCTTCCTGTCGCTGATCGTCTTCGCCTTCGTCACTTCGGTGACGCCGGGGCCGAACAACATGATGCTGTTTGCTTCCGGTGTGAATTTCGGCTTCCGCCGCACCCTGCCGCACATGCTCGGCATTGGCGGCGGCTTCTTTTCGCTGCTGCTCGGCGTCGGCTTCGGTCTGGGCGCGCTGCTGACCACGGTGCCCGTGCTTTACACGGCGCTGAAACTGCTCGGCGGCGCCTATCTCGTCTATATCGCCTGGAAAATTGGCGCCTCGCGGGCGCTGCCCGACGGCAAGGTCGGCGCCGAGCCGATGACATTCGCGCAAGCCGCGGCTTTCCAATGGGTCAATCCGAAAGCCTGGGTGATGGCGGTCACCGCCATGACGCTCTACACCGATCCGAGCCGCTACGCGCTCTCGGTGCTGATGGTGGGCCTCGCCTTTGCGCTGACCAACATGCCAAGCGTGTCGACCTGGGCCGGTTTCGGTTCGGCCATGCGCTCATGGCTGTCCGATCCGGTCAGACTCAAATGGTTCAACATCACCATGGCGGTGCTGCTGGTGGCGAGCCTGTGGCCGATGTTGAAATAGGGCATCGCAGCGCCGTGCCGCCATGGGCGTTGCGGCCGATGACCAGCGCCGGACGCAGGATGATGTGATCGAGCCCGGAAGCCCGCAGGGCTTGGTCGGATACAGATCCGGACTTTGGCGGCATGTTCGATATTGCGGTCAGCATTGCCGCGGGCTAATCTCGCGCCATGACTCACGACCACCATTCCCATGATCACCACCACGACAATGATCTCGATCCCTTCGCCGCAAGGGTCAAGGCGCTCGAGACCATCCTCACCGAAAAGGGCCTGATCGATCCGGCCGCCGTCGACGCCATCGTCGAGACCTACGAGCACAAGGTCGGGCCGCGCAATGGCGCCCGCGTCGTGGCCAAGGCCTGGTCCGATCCGGAGTTCGCAAGCTGGCTTGCCCGTGACGCCACCGCGGCGATCGCCTCGCTCGGCTATACCGGCCGCCAGGGCGAGCACATGCAGGCGGTGTTCAACACCGAGGGCACCCACAATCTGATCGTCTGCACGCTCTGCTCCTGCTATCCGTGGGCCGTGCTCGGGGTGCCGCCGGTCTGGTACAAGGCGCCGCCCTACCGCAGCCAGGCGGTGATCAATCCGCGCGGCGTGCTGGCCGAATTCGGGCTTGTGCTGCCCGAGGAGACGCGCATCCGGGTATGGGATTCCACCGCCGAACTGCGCTACATGGTGGTGCCGATGCGGCCGGTGGAAACCGAGGATTTGAGCGAGGAGGAACTCGCCAGGCTGGTGACGCGCGACAGCATGATCGGCACCGGACTGCCGCTCAGGCCCGGATCGCTCGGACCCGGCGCGCTGTGGCCGGCATCAGAAGAACCGGGCCTGGCCACATGAACGGGCCGCATGATCTTGGCGGGCAGATGGGGTTTGGCCCGGTGGCGCCGGAGCTTGACGAGCCGGTGTTTCATGCCGAGTGGGAGCGCCGCGCGCTTGGCGTTACCATCGCCACCGGGGCGATGGGCGCCTGGACCCTCGACGAGAGCCGCCACGCCCGCGAGAGCCTGCATCCGGCGATTTACTATTCCGCGAGCTATTACGAAATCTGGATCCGGGCGCTCGAGGTTCTGCTCGAACGGCACGGATTTGTCGCCGATGACGAGCGCGAGGCCGGTCACAGGATCTGGCCCGGCGTCAAGCCGATCCGCGTGCTCGCAGCTTCCGATGTGACAGCCGTTCTCGCCCGTGGCGCGCGCTGCGACCGCGCGGTCACCACGGAGCCGAAATTCAAGGCCGGCGACAAGGTGCGCACCATCAACGAACATCCCGAAGGCCATACAAGGCTGCCACGCTATGCCCGCGGCAAGATTGGCGTGATCGCGGCGGTGCGCGAGGGTTTTGTGTTTCCCGACAGCAATGCCCACGGCAAGGGCGAGAACCCGCAACATGTCTACACCGTCTGTTTCGATGGCCGCGAGCTCTGGGGGCAGGCGGCCGATCCGGCGCTCACCGTGTCGATCGACGCCTGGGAGAGCTATCTTGAGCCCGCCTGATCCGGCTTCCGCCCCAATCAGGGATCCGGCCGGCAACGCGGAGTCAGACAACCCGTTCCACCTGCCGCGGGATACCGGGCCAGATGCGCCGGTGTTCGCCGAGCCCTGGCAGGCGCAGGCCTTCGCGCTGGCCGTGGCGCTCAATGAGCGCGGGTTGTTTACCTGGAGCGAATGGGCGGCGCAGCTTTCCGGGGAACTGGCAAAGCCCGGTGCGGCGCAGGATGGCGGCGATTACTACCAGCATTGGCTCGCGGCGCTTGAGGCGCTGCTGTCGAAGAAGGGCGTGGCCGGTCCCGACAGGGTCGACGCGCTGTCGGCCGCCTGGCGCCGCGCCGCCCACGCCACGCCGCATGGCCAGCCGATCAGGCTTGAGAATGATCCGGAACGGTAGGTCGGGGACAGCTTGCTTTATTGCTCCAGCCAGTCAGGCGCCCGGTTGAACGGCGAGCCGAAGCGCGCCAGCCAGAGGCTGCGGGCGATGCGGCGGGCGATGATCACGATCGGCGCGGCGGTCGGCGGTGCGAACAGGTTGGCCGTGGTGGTCTCGAACAGCTCCAGCCAGAGCCGGAAATCATCTTCCCGCAGGTCCGGCAAGGCGTTGTGCTTGGCCACCGGCTGGCCTGAATATTCGCCGGAATAGAGCAGCACCGAGCGCCAGAACAGGTTCATCCGCTCCAGATGCGGGTCCCAGCGGCCGGCAAGCCTTTCTTCGAACAGCGGGCCAAGCCGTGGGTGAACCCGGATCGCGGCGTAAAACCGGTCGACCAGCAGGCCGATCTCGCGCGGCGAGATCTCCACCGCAGGCGTCCGCGGCGGCGCCGGCCGGGCGCTCAGCGTAATTGGCTCGGGCCGGTCAGACATATTGCAGCGCCACCATCAGCGTGATCGCCCCCCAGAAGCACATGTTGATGAAGGACCGGATCAGCCCGCCATCTTCCTCGACGGTGATGCCGAGTTTCTGGCGGACCAGATCGCCCGGAAGCAGAAACAGCCAAATCAATGTTTTCATCACGCCCTCTTTTCTGGTATCTGATCTACCACTATTCGCTTGCGCCGAAAAAAGCAATATATCAGATACCACTATAGAGGTTTTCCGTGCGCCTGACCCTTCACACCGATTACGCGTTCCGTGTCCTGATGGCGCTTGGCCGCGCCCCCGATCAGGTCAAATCCGTCGATGATCTGGCCCGCGAATTCGCGGTCTCGAAAAATCATCTGATGAAAGTGGCGCAAAACCTTACCGCCGGCGGCTTTGTCGCAACCGTGCGCGGCCGCCATGGCGGCCTGCGGCTGGCGATGCCGGCGCGCGACATCAATCTCAGGGCGGTGGCGCTGCACATGGAGCCGGATTTCAACATCGCCGGCTGCTTTGGCGATGAGAACTGCTCGTTCCTGCCGCGCTGCGGGCTGAAGGGCGTGCTCGGCCAGGCCAAGCTCGCCTTCCTGCAGACGCTGGGCAAGCATGATCTCGCCTCGATCCTGTAGCGGGAGGTCGATGAGGTTTGGAAGGTCGGGTCCGATAACTCCGAACTCCGTCATACCGGACCCCGGTCCGGTATCCAGCGACCCGGCGTCCGCCGGGTCAAAGGATTCTTTCCGCCCAAGGACTTGGGCGGGGCTGGTCCCCGGATCAAGTCCGGGGTGACGGAGAACGAGACACTTTCACCAACCTCAAGCGCAAGTCGTGGAACGAGACCGAACGCATAAAGCGCCCAATCGACGTCATTCCCATGCGCGACAGCCCCGACCGAATCTGCCATGAGGGATCATGATATTTTCACCGCAACAGGATGAGGCGCTCAAGGCGGTCTCGCGCTGGCTCAAGGATGGCCGCACGCCGATCTTTAGGCTGTTCGGCTATGCCGGCACCGGCAAGACCACGCTGGCCAAATATTTCGCCGACAATGTCGAGGGCGAGGTGCTGTTTGCCGCCTTCACCGGCAAGGCGGCGCAGGTGCTGCGCGCCCGCGGCGCCAAGAATGCCCGCACCATCCATTCGCTGATCTACCGCCCGCGCGGCGAGGAGGAGATCGCCAATGAGGAGACCGGCAAGACCACCGTCTCGCCGATGTTCGCCATCAACCGCCAGAGCCCGCTGGCGCAAGCCGCGCTGATCATCATCGACGAATGCTCGATGGTCGACGAGGCGCTGGGCAAGGACCTGATGAGTTTCGGCACGCCGATCCTGGTGCTGGGCGATCCCGGCCAGTTGCCGCCGATCTCCGGCGGCGGCTATTTCACCGAGCACGAGCCCGACATCCTGCTCACCGAAATCCACCGCCAGGCCCGCGACAACCCGATCATCGATCTCGCCATGCATGTGCGCGAGGGCCGCGAGATCATGCATGGCGATTATGGCACCGCGCAGGTGATCGGCAAGAACGATGTCGACCGCGACATGGTGCTCGAGGCCGATCAGGTGCTGGTCGGCACCAACCGCACACGGCGGCGCTACAACCAGCGCCTGCGCGAGCTCAAAGGCTTTGACCAGGTGTTCCCGCAGGCCGGCGACAAGCTGGTGTGCCTCAGAAACGACCCCGCCAAGGCGCTGCTCAACGGCTCACTGTGGCAGGTGATGACCTCGTCGAAAGAGACCGTCAAGCCCGGCATCAACCTGATGATCCGCCCCGAGGACGACGACATGGACCGGGGCGCGGCCAAGATCAAATTGTTGAAAAGCGCCTTCGACGACCCCGACCTCGAAATCCCCTGGCAGACCAAGAAACGCTACGACGATTTCGACTATGGCTACGCGCTCACCGTCCACAAGGCGCAAGGCTCGCAATGGAACTCGGTCGTCCTGTTTGACGAAAGTTGGGCCTTTCGCGAGAGCCGCGAGCGGTGGCTCTACACGGCGATCACGCGGGCTGCTGAGAGATTGGTGATTGTGCGGTGAGGGAGACGTCTGGTAACGCGCCGGACGCAATTGACGCTCTTATGCATTGCAAATGAAAAATGTTTGATTATCGTCAGCCTCGGTAGTCAGTCTGCCCTAAGTCACTGGTTTGGAAAGGTTGCGCAAATGTCGCCTTACTCCGGTCTCTCCTCCCATCGGTACGATATCCAATTCGGTAGTTTCTCCTGGCCCATCGACAGCTCGGACGAAGGGTACAGTTCGCGTGTGGTCGCCCGATTGGTCGGAGCGGCCGTCACGAACAGCGAAGGGTTCAAGGCACAGCTTGGGCCAGAAGAATCGGTCAGGTATGACCAATCCCTGTTGCGCCCATCCGGATTTAGAATTGACCTGACTTTGCGCAACGGTCGCGAAATCACCATGACTGCTGCCGTGGACGAAACCTTGGGCGCGAAACGGGTTCACGGAACTTTAGAGGACAGCGCGCAAAGCCGCGCGGAGCGCGCCGACCTCATGGCCCGCGAAGAGCTTTGCCGGGCCGTTGCGGAGAACTCGCCCGCCATGCTCTGGATGGGTGACGAGAACGGAAAGTGCGTTTTTCTCAATCAGTCGCAACGCGATTTCTGGGGTATCGATCCGGAGGACCTTTCGACATTTGACTGGACGTCGACAACGCACAAAGATGATATCGAGACGCTTTCCGGTCCCTTCATCAAGGCCATGACGGAACAAATCCCCTTCTCGGTCGCTGCGCGCTACCGCGCCGCTGATGGACAATACCGGACCCTGCGGACCCGGGCTAATCCAAGGTTCGATCGCGCCGGAAAGTTCCTCGGCATGACCGGGGTGAACAACGACATCACCGACCAATTGGCGGCCGAAGCGCAATCACGCTTGCTGATGGGGGAGCTTAATCACCGCACCAAGAACATCATCTCCGTGGTCCAGGCCGTAGCCCGCCAGACAGCAAAGAATTCCGCCCCCGGTGAGTTCGACCGGATATTCAACAACCGGCTTGTTGGACTGGCGGCCAGCAATGATCTCCTGTTGCGAAGCGACTGGTCTGGAGTGGAAATGGCGGATCTTGTTGAGGTGCAATTGCAGCACCTCGAAGGACTTATCGGCGAACGCATAAAGGTGAAAGGGCCGCACCTGCTGATCACATCCATGGCAGCGCAGACCCTCGGCATGGCCCTGCACGAATTGTCCACCAACAGCCTGAAATACGGTGCGCTGAGCGCAACATCTGGTTCAGTCGAGATCAGTTGGGACGTGGATAGTGGGGGTGAAACCGACGGTTTCTCCCTCAGATGGTTCGAAACAGGGCTTCCGAACGTCTCTTCCCCGAACCACAAAGGCTTCGGACACGTGGTCATCGTTGACATGATCGTGGCCGCGTTCAACGCCGAAGTCGACCTGCGGTTTGAACCCGACGGTTTGAAGTGGCAAGTTACAGCTCACACGAACTGTAAAGTGATCTAGCCACCCCAAAACCTCTCCCGGTAAAAACGTGTGACGCCGCTGACAGCCGTCGCGAAATTCTTACACGATCTGCCAATGTCTGACTGCCCGCTATCGGCCCGAAAGTTCTTTTCTGATGATCTCCGCCCCTGCGCCCAATGCGTGCAGTTTTCCTTCAGCCACCTTGCGGGACAGGGGCGCCATGCCGCAGTTGGTACAGGCGATCAAGCGTTCCGGGTCGACGAATTCCAACGCCGCGCGCAGGGTTGCCGCCACCTTTTCAGGGGTCTCGATCTCGTTGCTGGCCACATTGATCGCGCCAACCAGGACCTCTTTGTCCTTGAGCGCGGACATAACAGACAATGGAACGCGGGAATCGGCGCACTCAAGAGAGACCTGATCGATTCGACTGGCATTCAGCGCCGGGAAGAACTCTTCGTACTGCCGCCATTCACTGCCAAGCGTGTTCTTCCAGTCCATGTTCTGCTTTATGCCGTAGCCATAGCAGATGTGAACAGCGGTCTTGCATTTGAGGCCTTCAATCGCGCGGTGTAGGCAATCAACGCCCCATTCGGGCACAAGATGCATAAATGCGTTGAAAGCGGGTTCGTCGAACTGGATGACATCGACACCCAGCGCCTCCAGCTCCAGCGCTTCCTCGTTCAGCAGTTCGGCAAACGCCATCGCCATTTTTGCGCGCTCACCGTAGTGCTTGTCAGCAATCGTGTCGCAAATGGTCATCGGTCCGGGCAGCGTGAATTTCAGCTGTTGTTTCGCATGCGGGCGCAGGAATTTCACGCTGTCGCCATGCACGGACTTCTTGCGCTTCACTGCGGACGTGACCGTTGGAACCGACGCGTCATAGCGATTGTCGCGGATGCCCATGGTGGTCATCAGGTTCCAGTCGATGCCTTCGATTTCCTCCAGAAAGCCATGCACAAAGTGCTTGCGGAACTGTTCGCCATCGCACTGGATGTCGATGCCGGCCTCGTCCTGAATCTTGAGCCAGGATAGAGCGGCATCCTGCTGCCCCTCAATCAACTGGTCCCCCTCCAGGCGCCAACCGGCCCAAAGCTTCTCCGGCTCGGCCAGCCAACTCGGCTTCGGCAGACTTCCCGCAATCGTCGTCTGTATCATAGAGTCCTCCCGCTTGTGCCGCGTTCAAGAAATTCCCGAAAAACCGGGAGCGCGGCGACAAGGGGTTTTTAGCATAGGATTGGGGGAGGGGTTAGTGCTGCCATCGGGTTCGCCTCAGGCGTCTGGCTATTGTCAGGTGAGGGATTGAGGGAATGATCCGCACCATGCCGTCCTTCGTCTTGTGCCGTAAGACTATCCGCCGCCGAAACCATGCTCCGCCGGCGCTTCTTGATGTCACACCAGTTCGGCCATCGAGGCCGGGTCGAAGCTCTTGAGCTCCTCGGTGTCGCCGGTCTTGATCTTGGTCACCCAGTGCGGGTCGCCGAGGATGGCGCGGTCGACGGCGATCAGGTCGAATTCCTCGGCTTCCCTGCGCCTGACCAGCCCGTGTCTGCGCGAGCCACCCCATCACTCCGCCTGCCGCACCCCCCATCTCTCCCTTGTCCTCGGGTTCAGCTCGATCAGGAACTGTTCAAACACTTTCAGCTTTTTCGGCTTCAGCCGGTGGCGCGGGTGGGCGAGGAACATTTCGCTGCTGCCGGGGCGGATCTGGTCGAGCACCGGCACCAGGCTACCGGCGCGGACGTCGGAATAGACCAGATAGCTTGCGAGCTGGATGATGCCGGTGCCGCGCCGCGCGGCGATAACGGCGGCCGCGGCGGTCTCGAACGCCACCCGTCCGTGCACGGCCAGCGATGTCTCCTCGCCATTCACGCGAAACCGCCACGGCACGGTCCGCCCGCTGACTGACGAGATGATCGGGATGCAGCAATGCTGCGCCAGTTCCGCCACTGACGCCGGACTGCCGTTCTTTTCGAGATAGCCGGGTGCGGCCACCGTCATCAGCGGAATGCGGCCGAGCGGGCGGGCGACGATGTCGATTTCCGGCGGCGCGCCGATCAGCACCGCGGCGTCGATCTGGTCGCCGACAAAATTGGGCACGCCGTCGCGCGACAGGATTTCGAGGTCGACCAGCGGATAGGCGGCGAGGAAATCGGCCACCGCCGGGGCCAGCGCTAGCGCCGCCAGCCCGGCCGGGATCTGCACCCTCAGCCGCCCGCGCGGCTGGCGTTCGGCCGAGCCCACCTCATCCTCGAGATTGGTCACCGCCTCGGTGATGGCGCGGGCCTTTTCCAGGTAATACTGCCCGTCCTCGGTCAGCCGCAGGCTGCGGGTGGTGCGCTCGATCAGCTGAACGCCGAGATATTTTTCGAGCTCTGTGACGATCGCGCTGGCGCCGCCGCGCGACAGCCCCAGATCAAGGCTCGCAGCCGTCAGGCTGCCGCGCTCGGCAACCCGCACAAACACCCGCATTGCCCTGATCTGGTCCATCGATTGTCCCGAAATTCCAGACACTCAATCCAAAACTGACCGGTATTTCAAGTAAAAATTATTGGCTATGTCGCGCTCCATTCAAGCGCCTGGCTGTCTGGCGCTCAACGGAGATCACACCATGAATGCCCATTCTGACATCAAGGCTTCGCAGGAAGCCAAGGAAGACCTCTATTACGCCGTCCACAAGGGGTTGCGGCTTGCCAATGCCCGGATGCTGATTGCGCTCGGTCAGCTTGACCCCTTTGACGACGACGCGGTCGCAGCCACCGTCACCCAATTGTCCGATCATATCGGCATGAGCATGAGCCATCTCACCCATGAAAACAATGAGGTTCACACCATTGTCGAGCAGCGCCTGCCGGGCGCCGCCGATCATGCCGGCGATGACCATGAGCACCATGTCGAAGCCTTCGATGAACTGCGCATGCTGGCGGGCGATCTGGTTGCGGCAAAGGATGACCGTCCGCTGCGGCTGCGCAAGCTCTACCAGCGCTTTGCCCTGTTCGTCGCCGACGATTTCAGGCACATGCACGAGGAGGAAACCGAAATCATGCCGCAGATCGAGGCCAGTTTCTCCGCCGCTGAAATCACCGGCATCCGCGAGCGCATCGTTGCCGGAATCGCGCCTGAAAAGATGGTTCTGTTCTCGCGCGCAATGCTCGGCGCCGCCAGCCGTCCCGAGCGGATCGAAATGGTCACCGGCATGAAGGCCGGCATGCCGGAAGAGGTCTTTTCGGGCTTCATGGCCGCGGTGCTTGGCAAGCCCTGGCGGGATGGCGACTGGGACGCGCTGGAGGCGGCATTATGCTGACCCTGGCTGTCGATGATCGGACGCCGGTCAGGGCTCCCGCGCCGGTTGGCGCCTGCAACAGGATCCTGACCGCGACATGCCTCGGCTGTCCCAATTGCCTGCACAGCGGACGGGTGCTGGATCAGGCAGAGCGGAAGCGGACCGCAAGGTGATGTCTGCCGGGGCGGCGCCCGTCGCCTGGGCCTTGCAGTGAACCGACGCGCGGCGGGGTCGAGGCGGTTAAGACTGCCTGCCGGACATGTTCGGTGAAGGCGTCACTTGGCATCGGGCGCGAAGGTGATTCCGGCGGCGCGCAGGCTTTCTATCCCGGCGGACAGCGTCTGGCTGTCCCCGCCACGGGCCGCATTTGCCGTTGCGCGCGCAACGGTCCGGCCCTATCCTGCGCCTCCCGCGGTCGCGCTTGGCGGCCCTTCCAGAGAAAGCTCCCCGATGTTGTGCGTCCGCCCTGCCGGCCTGGCCCTGTTGCTTGCATTTGCCCCCGCGCCTGTATTTGCCGACAGTCTTGTCGCCGTCTCCTCCACCGCCATGGCCATCACCGGCGACATCCAGTTCGATGATTTTTCGATTGTCTTCGAAAACGGCGAGGAGCTGGTCTTCGACGAGTTGTTGGGCGACAGCTTCATCGTCGATGGCGCCCGCGTCGGGGCCTCGGTCTACAGCATCAAGACACCGGCCGATCCGGTGCTCAACAACGGCAATTTTCTCTGCGGCCAGGGCAAGGTCACCTATCTCGCCAGCTGGGGTGATGCGGCGGACGACGCCCTGACCATCATCGCCGTCTTCGACACCCAGGACGTGCCCGGCAGCGATGCCGAGATGTGCGCCTCCTACACTTATGCCTACGAATGAGGCTGGCGGCATGATCCGGCGCGGCCTGGCCAAAACGCTCACCTTCATCATCTGGGTCTTCGGACTGGCGGCGGTGGCGTCGCTGGCGCTTGCCATCGTCGGGGTGACCGGACTGTTCGGCTTGGAACCGGACCCCTTCGCCGCCATCTTCGCCATTCTGTTGGCGATGCCATGGTTCTTTCTGCTCGACAGCTCCGCTGGAGGACATCCTGAATTCTGGAGCTTCGTGCTAATGTCGGCCGGGATGGTGCTGAACTTTCTCATTCTGCTCAGTCTGCGCTGGTGGCTGCGGCGCGGGCTTGGCGTGCTATAGGGCCGCGCAGGTGAAACCGATGCGACGGAAAGTGCAATGATCCCCTGGACCCGGCTTGACGCGGTCAAGCTCGAAGATGGCGTTGAACTCAAGCTGATGCGGCGGGGGAGCGAATTCTCGATCATGCTCGGCGCCAATGAATTGATGAACAGCCGCCTGAGCGGTTCGGAAGAGGCCCTGGCCGAACTGGCTGCCGCAAAGCTCAAGGGCAGGGCGGAGATCCGCATGCTGATCGGCGGTCTCGGCATGGGGTTCACCCTGCGCGCCGCCTTGAAGGTCCTGGGCGAGGGCGCCTCCGTCACCGTCGCCGAACTGGTGCCTGAGGTGATCAGATGGGCGCGCGGGCATATGGAACCGGTGTTTGAGGCCTGCCTCGACGATCCGCGGGTGAAGCTGTTCGAGGGCGATGTCGGCGAGCTTATCCGAGGCACAGACCGCGGCTGGGACGCCATCCTGCTCGATGTCGACAATGGCCCCGACGGGCTCACACGCAAAGGCAATGACGCGCTCTACTCCGCGCAGGGTTTGGCGAGCGCTTACCGGGCGCTGTCGCCCGGCGGCGTCTTTTCGGTCTGGTCGTCGGCGCCCGATACGGCCTTTACACGGCGGCTCAGGCAGGCGGGGTTCGAGGTCACCGAAGCGCCGGTCCGCGCCAGCACGAAGAAAAGGGGCGCGCGCCACATGATCTGGCTGGCGGTCAGGCCCGGCTGACGCTCTCGCATTCAGCCACCGGCTCGGCTAATCTCGGCCGGTTTGAGGGATTCTGCCGGAGGGCAATCATGCGGTCATTTGACCAGATCTTCGATATCGCGGCCGGCCGCAAGGGCGGCGCCGAGGCGCTCAACGCCATGCTGAGCGGGCCGAAACCCGCCACTGAGCTGGCTGCCATCCCCGATGACCGCTGGCTCGCGGCGATGACCCGGGGCGTGTTCCAGGCGGGTTTTAACTGGAAGGTGGTCGAGGCCATGTGGCCGGGCTTCGAGGCCGCGTTTGACGGCTTCGATGTTGGCCGTTGCGCCATGCTCACCGACGAGGATTTCGACCGGCTGGTCTCCGACACCCGCATCATCCGCAACGGCGCCAAGATCCGTTCGGTGCAGGAAAACGCGGTTTTCATCCAAAAGCTGGCCAAGGACCACGGCAGCGCCGGCAAGGCCATCGCCGATTGGCCGTCGACCGATTTCATCGGCCTGCTGACGCTGTTCAAGAGCGGCGGAAGCCGGCTCGGCGGCGCCACCGGGCAATATTGCCTGCGCAGCCTGGGCAAGGACAGTTTCATCCTGTCGCCCAGCGTCACCGCGCGGCTGATCGCTGAAGGCGTGATCGACAAGGAGCCGACCTCGAAAAAGGCCTTGGCCGATGTCCAGTCCGCGTTCAATGTCTGGATGGAGCAATCGGGCCGGTCGCTCACCGAAATCAGCCGGGTTCTGGGGATGAGCCTGTGAGCCTGTGAGCCTGACCGGAGCCGACTGACCGGTTCAAACTAAAGGAAACGTCCATGGACTGGACCCTCGTCTTTGTCAGCGTCTTTGCCATCTTCATTCCGGCCCTGATGCTGCCGGGTCCCGATTTCATCGGCGTCGTGCGCTCGTCAATGGCGCGCGGCGCCCGCGCCGGCCTGATGACCACGGTTGGCGTCACCATCGGACTCGGGTTCTATGCCAGCCTCAGCCTGATCGGGCTCTCCGCCATTCTGATCGAATATCAATGGCTGGCCTGGACGGTGCGGGTCTGCGGCGGACTCTATCTTGGCTATCTCGGCATCAGGCTGCTGCTGACAAAACCCGCCGCCCTCGATCTCGATGGCGGAGACGATGCCGGATCCGGCAATCCGCTGCTCTTCGGCTTTCTGGTCACGCTGACCAACCCCAAGGCGATCGTGCTGTTCACCAGCGTGTTCGCCACCGCGGTCACCGACGCCATGCCGCTGTGGGTGATGGCGGCGATGATCGGCCTGGTGATGGCGAGTTCCTTGACCTGGTACACGCTGGTCACGCTGTTCATGTCGTCGCGACCGGTGATCGCCCGGTTCCAGCATGCACGGCACTGGATCGAGCGCGCCGCCGGCGCCTGCTTCATCGCCATCGGCGCAAAAATCCTCGCCGACAGCCGCAACCCGCTGACGCCGTGACGCCATGACAGCGGCGCTGCGATCCATCCGCGGCCGCCGCTTCTCCTCCGGGGGCTGGCCGGCAATGTGTCGAAATGTCGCAAAATGCGACAGCACGGCAGCGGTGGCGGGGGACAAGCGCCTTTTGCCTCGTTTCCAGGTGGCTTGGGCCAAATGCTGAAGAAACAGTTTATTCAATATTAGCAATATTCAAACCTTTTTGGGCGCAAGACGGTGAGCGTCGAATGCATGTTTTGGCGACGGCGGATGACAGATCCCGCTCGTTGCGTCTGTGAGGAAAAACACCATGAAGCCGCACGCCACACCCGAGAGCGAAATTGCCAGGAAACTGAAGTTCCTGGGCATGGACGAGCCGCAATTGGCGGCGCTGCGGGCAGCCAAACCAATGATAGAAAGCTCGCTGGGGCTGGCCCTGGACCGTTTCTACGCTCGGGTTTCCGCAAATCCGGAAACCGCCCGTCATTTTCGCGATGCCGCCCACATTGACCACGCCAAGCACAAGCAGATGGATCATTGGAGCCTGATCGCGACCGGCAAGTTTGACCAGGACTACATCGACGGCGTGACCCGGATCGGCAAGATCCATGCGAAGCTGGGGGTCGAGCCGCAATGGTATATCGGCGGCTATTCGCTGATCATGGAAGAACTGGTCAAAACCATCATCGAAACCGAGCTCGGCGGCTTTGGCAGGGGCAGGAAAGCCACGAAGACCGCTGCCAGCATCGCCGCCGTTCTCAAGGCGGCAATGCTGGACATGGACTACTCCATTTCGGTCTATCTTGATGCCTTGTACCAGGAACGCGCCAAGGCCGAGGCCGAACAGGCGCGGTTGAAAGCCGAACAGGACAAGGCGCTGGCCGCGCTGGAGCAGGCGCTGACCGGATTGTCCGAAGGCGATCTGGGCTCGACCATATCGGAGCCGCTTGCCCCGGAATTCGACCAGCTCAAGCTCAATTACAATTCATCCGTCGCCAAGTTGAACGACGTGTTCATCGACATCGTTGCATCGATCAATCAGTCGAACAGCGACACACGCGAAGTTTCAGCCGCCACCGCCGACATGGCCAGGCGCACCGAAAAGCAGGCGGCGGCTCTCGAGGAGACCGCCGCGGCGATCGAGCAGATCTCCACGGTTGCCCGCCAGTCGGCCGAACGCACCAATGAAGCCCGCCAGGTCGTCGACAAGACCGCCGAGCAGGCGGCCCACTCGGGCGAGACCGTCACCGAGGCGATCGCCGCGATGGGCAAGATCGAGGGGTCCTCCAAGAAGATCACCCAGATCATCTCGGTGATCGACGAGATCTCGTTCCAGACCAATCTGCTGGCGCTCAATGCCGGCGTCGAAGCCGCCCGCGCCGGCGATGCAGGCCTCGGCTTTGCCGTTGTCGCCCGGGAAGTCCGCGAACTTGCGCAGCGCTCGGCCTCCGCCGCTAAGGAAATCAAGCAACTGATCGAGACGTCCTTCAACGATGTTCTCACCGGCGTGTCGCTGGTCAACAAGACCGGAGCGGCGCTCACCAGCATCGGCGGTCAGGTGCGCGTCATCAGCGAGCATTTCGTGTCGATCTCGCAGTCGGCGCAGGAGCAGTCGCTGGGCATTTCCGAGATCAACACCGCCGTCAGTTCCATGGACCAGATCACCCAGCAGAACGCGGCGATGGTGGAGCAGACCAACGCCGCCACGCAGAACCTGCTGGGCATCAACCAGACGCTTGCCGGACTCGCCGCTAGGTTCACGGTTTCGGGCAAAGGCAGCCACGCCATGGCGCAAGACCGGTTCGCCAGCGTCGCCTGATGCTGCCGCCAGGCTCGGATCAGCCAGGCGCTACGACGGGGCTTTTGACAGGGCGCGGGTCCGCATGTCGACCCGGGCCCTCAGCGCCTTGAGAAGAGGATGCCGGTCCGTGGCCGTCACGCCATAGCTCAGGTTGAAAGCGTAATCGAAATCGTCGGCGTTCTTTCCGGTCGTGTGGGTCAGCATGGTCTCGATCTTGTCGAACCCCTTGGCCAGCACCGCTTCCGCGGAACTGGCTTGCGCATATTCATCCCAAAGACCGATGATCTCGGTTTTGAGGTCTTCGGGCAGCGGCATGCAGAGCGTCATGAGATCGGCGCGCTCGCGCGCCGCCCGGTCATCTCCGGCGCGTTGCGCAACCGCCGGAACGTCTCCCGAAATCGCCTCGCCGAGATCATGCACGATGCAGATCTTGATCAGCCGCAGCAGGTCGACGCCTTCGAGCTCATCGCCAAACAGCATCACCAGCAGGCAAAGCCGCCAGCTGTGTTCGGCGGTGCTTTCGCGCCGGCCCTGCGGCGTGTGTCCGCTGCGCAAGGTGTCCTTGAGCCGGTTGGTCTCGTCCAGGAACGTAAGAATCGCCGTGATCCGTTCCGGCGAGGGAAGTTTTGGGTCAGTCATCGAGCCAGGTTCCATGTCGTGCCGCTGATGAAAATCATGAACCGGTTCCCTGAACATGGCGGACTCGCTTGCCCGGATGGTAGGGCCATGGTCTGTCGCGGGCAAGATCCGCAAATCACGGTCCGGCAGCAGGCCGCGAACCGCCGTCATGTGAGCTGTTTTGACCGGCCGGACGATCCCGTCAGGTGATCATTCCTTAACAGAATTGCGCCATGATCGGACCGATTGAGCTCTACGAGGAAGACCCGCATGCGCATCCTGTCCGCTTTCGCTGTCGTGATCACCGCCGTGATGGCGGCGGCGCCGGCCCAAGCGCTCGATTTGGAAGGTCTGGTCAAGCGGGTCTTCGGCACCTCCGATCCAAGCAAGCTCGGCGGTCCGATCTTCGCCCTGATCGGCGTGGCGACCGTGCTGTTCTTCTGGATTGCCATAAGGATCGGCAGGAAACGGCAGCGCCGGATGATCGAATCCTACGATGCCGAGATGCGCAACTACTCGACCCGCCTGCGCCGCGGCAAACAATCCTGAACGGCGAGTTCCGGCATTCATTCCAATCCGGAATGCTGGCTTTCGCGAAATTCATTTCACATCGCCGGTCAATGCTTTAGGAAAACGGGGAGGGCCGACGGCCTTCCTTGTTGTCTTCGTTCATGAGGCCGCCATGCCCGCCCAGCTCTCCGTCAATCTCAATGCCATCGCCATGCTGCGCAACCGCCGCGATCTGCCATGGCCAAGCGTCACCGGCCTCGGCCGTATCGCGCTGCTGAACGGCGCCCACGGCCTGACCGTTCACCCGAGGCCCGACCAGCGTCATATCCGCTTCTCCGATCTTCCCGATATCCGTGCGTTGATCGACGATGAATTCCCTGAAGCCGAGTTTAACATCGAAGGCTATCCTACCGACGAGTTTCTCGATCTGGTCGAAGCCAATGCGCCCGAACAGGTGACGCTTGTGCCTGACGATCCGTCGCAGGCGACCTCCGATCACGGCTGGGATTTCGAGGGCAAGGGCAATGTGCTGCGCGCGGTTGTCCAGCGCTTGAAGAAGGGCGGCGCGCGCGTGTCGCTGTTCTGCGATCCCGACGCCAGCCGCGCGAGCCTTGAAGCGGCGAAAGCCACCGGCGCTGACCGGATCGAGTTCTACACCGGACCCTATGGCGGAACCTATGACGACCCGGTCCGCGCCGAGGAAGAGCTGAAAAAGCTCGAGATCTCCGGTCGGATCGCCGCTGAACTTGGCCTCGGGGTCAATGCCGGCCATGATCTCACCGTCGACAATCTGCCGGCGCTCGCCCGCGCGGTTCCGGGTCTGCTCGAAGTCTCCATCGGCCACGGCCTCACCGCCGATGCGCTGGAACATGGCATGGCCGCAACCGTCCGCCGCTTCGTCAAGGCCTGCGGCTGAACCTCCCCGCACGAAAGCGGGGAGGGAAGTGGCCTCTGCTCATCAGCCCGCAAGCGCTGCCTTGTTGGCGGCCAGGAAGTCTGTGAGCGAGGTCAGCGGAGCGCCTGTAAGCTTGGTGGCGTCATCCGTCACCATGGCGATCTTGCCTTCCCGCGTGTTGGCGTCAAACGACACCAGCGTCGGAATGAACGGCGCGGGAACGCCGGCGCCGGCCATGCCCTCCGCCAATTGCTCGTCGCTGACATGGACCACGCTGAGCGGCTTGCCGGTGGCCTGGCTTGCCAGCGCGGCGAGGTCCTCGGTCGAGCGCGCGGTGTCGCCGGTCAGGGTGTAGGTGACATTGTCCGTCGCGGGCGCGGCAAGAGCCGCGGCAATCGCCCGGGCAATGTCGTCGCGCGCGATATGGGCGAGCTTGCCCTGTCCGGCGGCGCTGACCCACTGGCCGCTTGCCAGCGCCTGCGGCAGGCCCATGAAGAGGTTTTCCATGTACCAGCCATTGCGGAAGATGGTGTAAGCGAGGCCGGAGGCCTTGATCGCTTTCTCGGTGCCGAGATGGTCCTGCGCGAAGGTTACCATGCTGTCGTCCGGGCTCGGCATCGAGGTGTAGAAGATGCGGCCAACGCCGGCATCCTTCGCTGCCTCGACCGCCGCCAGATGCTGGCGCAACCGTGTGCCCTGGCCGTCGAGCGCATCGGTGGAAATGATCAGCAGCCGGTCAACGCCGGCAAGGCCATCGGCGAGCGAGGCCGGGTCATCGAAATCGATCCGGCGCGGTGTCACGCCCTTGGCCACAAGCCCGGCAAGCTTGGCGGTGTCGCGCGAACCGGCGACGATGCGGGACGCCGGAACGTGGTAGGTCTCCAGCAAATGATCGATGATGCGTCCGCCGAGATGTCCCGAAGCGCCGGTGACGAGAATGGTGCCAGTCATGATGTGTCCTTTCCGGAAGACGCGACCCAAAGACGCATCTCAAATTAGTGTTACTCTCATATTGAGAGTTACAGCACATATGATATGTTAAAAGATCAGGAAAGAAGGCAGTTTTTCCGCCAATGGTTACCTCGAAGGAACCACCATGGACGCGCACATCACATTCGCAGACCGGCTCAGGACGATGCAGGCGGACTATCCGCTCGAGAATTGCCCGGTGCGCCAGGTCATGCAGGTCATTTTCGGCAAATGGAGCACCTTGCTGGTGCTGGCGCTGGCCGAGCGGCCCTACCGGTTCGGCGAATTGCGCCGCCTGGTGCCCGACATCTCGCAGCGCATGCTGACCCAGACGCTGCGCGACCTTGAGCGTGACGGCTATGTCTACCGCAAGGTCTATCCAACCAAGCCGCCCAGCGTCGAATACGGACTGACCGATCTCGGCATTTCAATGCTCTCGCCTTTGAACGAACTGGTGATCTGGGCGGGCGACAATTTTTCAGCCGTCGACGCGGCGAGAAAGCGGTTTGACGCGGGCGAACAGGATTAGCTCGCGCGCAGGTCCAGTCAGGGCCTGGCGCGCGCGCCGAAAGGCCTTCGGCTTGAGTTTCATGCTTGAAATTGTCGCAATGCTCCGCCAAAAGCTCTGCAGCGTCAACAGAGAGCATCATGAGTCGGCTTGCAAAACCAATCATCGGGATATCGCTGGCATTGATGCTGGCGGCTTGCGTCTCCGAGCCGGCGTCCCGCCCGGTTGTGAGATCCGTGCCCGATAATTTCAACACGCTGATGCCGCCGCAAAACCTGCTCCGCGACGACACCGTCGCCGCCGCCACCCATGACCGCAACCAGAGCCGGCTTGCCTATGTCGGGGTCTGGGCTCACTCTGGCGATGCCTGCGCGATGATGGACCAGACCGATTTCGACGGCTACGCGGTGATCACGCCCGACAGTCTCCGCCGACCCGGTGAAAGCTGCAGCTTCGAGCCCGGCCAGCCCGGCAACGCCTCCCTGAGCTTCGACGCCACCTGCAAGCAAGGCAAGAAGACCATTCGCCGGACGCTCGCCTTCGACATGCCGAACAGCCAGCAACTGAACCTGCTCACCGCCCCGGACGCCCCCGGCGTGACCCTGGTCAGGTGTCATCTGCAGAAGTGAGGGGACGGAACCCGTCACTCACGGCCATCAGGGCGGCCTGAACATCAGATGTGCGCCGGCAGTTCCCTCCCGGATCAGCTGAACGCCGCGATCACCGTATCAATAGGCAGAAACAGCGTGCGGCTGTCGGCGGGATACTCGATGAACTCGGCGCAGGCCATGTAGAACTGCTTGGCGTTTTCATCCTTTGCCTGCACCAGCACCGCGCCCATCCCGATGCTCTGGGACGCAACCGCGATGCGCCGCAGGGCGTCCGACAGCATGTCCGCGCCAAGGCCGCGACCGGCATAGGCGCGGCTGACCGCCAGACGCCCGATCACCGAAACGGGAATGACGTCAGGCGCATTGCGCCGGACCTTGCCCGGCGCTGCTGTCCGTTCCACCGATCCGGCGGCGATGCAGAAATAGGCTGCGACCGCATTGCCGTCGCGGACGACATAAGTGCGGGAGAACCGGCTTTCGTTCTTCAGCGCCCGATGTTTCAGCCAATCATTCAGCACCGGCTCGCCGCAATCGAAATCCGCGAGATCATGATCCGCCGTCAGCGGAACCGGGGCCGAGAGTTTCGTTTTCGGAGGCTCGGGGTCAGGCGTCAGGTTTCCCATGCCGGAACCCGACGCAACAGCGCGCGTAACTTGGGTCCGGGCGCCGGGGGATTGTCGAGCGCATGGATGAAGGCATCGAAGCGATCCGAATCCAGTGCGAACAGGCGTTGATCCAGCAACACGTCGATTGCCAGCGAGCGGGCGCTGTCGATCATGAACTCGGTGCGGGTCTTGCCCAGAACCGCCGCCGCCTCATCGATGAGCCGGCGCGTATGCGTCTCGATGCGCAGATTGATGCTGCCCTTGGTTTCAGCCGGCACAGCCCCCTCCGCGACGGGTGGCGTCGCAGGATGCATAAGGCCGGGAGAGGATGGGCGGGCTTTGGTCATGACGGGAATTATGGGAAAGCGTATCTACATTGTCAATACGCATGAAGGTTTTAGAGAATTGGTGGCGGACAGGATCTCCGGGTGGGTGAAGTTCACTCTCAACTGCTCTTGACACGGTACCGTACGGTACGGTACATCGCCGCCATGACAATGACCCTCCACCCACACACGGCTTCCGGGCGCCCCGCCGCCGAGACCGCGCTTGACGCATCGGGCGAGGGCCTGTCGGAGCGGCAGCGCCAGGTGCTCGACGTGGTGCTCAAGCTGATGGTGGCCGAGGGCGACGGGTTTTCGGTGGCCGCGGTGGCGCGTGCGGCCAGTTGCTCCAAGGAGACGCTGTACAAATGGTTTGGCGACCGCGACGGGCTGTTGACCGCCACCGTGCGCTGGCAGGCCTCCAAGGTGCGGATGCCGAAACTGCCGCAGGACCGGCTGACGCGCGAAAGCCTCAGGGCGGCGCTCACCGGCTTTGCCGAAAGCTGGCTCACGGTGATCACCAGCGACGTGTCGGTGGCGCTCAACCGCGCCGCGGTCGCCCATGCAGGTTCGGGCAAGAGCCGGCTCGGCGAGATCGTGCTGACCAACGGCCCGGTGGCGATGGCGCGGCGGCTCGAGCCGTTGTTCGAAGCGGGCAGGGCGGCGGGGTTTTTGCGCTTTGACGAGAGTGACGCGGCGTTCCGCGCCTTTTTCGGCCTTGTCATCGCCGACACCCAGATCCGCGTGCTGCTGGGCGAGACCGGCCGGCTCGAGGATCACGAGATTTCCGTCCGCGCCAAGGCTGCGGCGGACAGGTTTCTGGCGCTCTTCGGCTGAGCCTCCGGGCCAGGCGCAACAGCGGCAGCGAAATCGGCGGGATCAAACCCGCCGCAACAAGACAGTGGAAACGCACAGCAACAGGAGTGACCCATGCGCGTTTATTATGATCGTGACGCCGACCTCAATCTGATCAAGTCGAAGAAAGTGGCCATCATCGGCTACGGTTCCCAGGGCCGCGCGCATGCGCTCAACCTGAAGGATTCGGGCGCGGGCAACGTCGCCATCGCGCTCAAGGCCGGTTCGCCGACCGTCAAGAAGGCAGAAGCCGACGGCTTCAAGGTCATGACCGTGGCCGAAGCTGCAGGCTGGGCCGATCTGATGATGATGGCGACGCCGGATGAGCTTCAGGCCGACATCTACAAGGCCGACATTGCCGGCAACATTCGCGACGGCGCAGCCATTGCATTCGCCCACGGCCTCAACGTCCATTTCGGCCTGATCGAGCCCAAGTCGACCGTCGATGTCGTCATGATCGCGCCAAAAGGCCCCGGCCACACCGTGCGCGGCGAATACCAGAAGGGCGGCGGCGTGCCGTGCCTGATCGCCGTTCACCACGATGCGTCCGGCAACGCCCATGACCTGGCGCTCTCCTACGCCTGCGGCGTCGGCGGCGGCCGTTCCGGCATCATCGAGACCAATTTCCGCGAGGAATGCGAAACCGATCTGTTCGGCGAGCAGGTGGTGCTCTGCGGCGGTCTGGTCGAACTGATCCGCGCCGGTTTCGAAACCCTGGTCGAGGCCGGTTACGCGCCGGAAATGGCCTATTTCGAGTGCCTGCACGAGGTCAAGCTGATCGTCGACCTGATCTATGAAGGCGGCATCGCCAACATGAACTACTCGATCTCCAACACTGCCGAGTGGGGCGAATATGTCTCCGGCCCGCGCATCATCACCGCCGAGACCAAGGCCGAGATGAAGCGCGTGCTGACCGACATCCAGACCGGCAAGTTCACCTCCGACTGGATGCAGGAATACAAGGCCGGCGCCTCGCGCTTCAAGGCCATCCGCCGCATGAACGACCGCCACCAGATCGAGGAAGTCGGCGAAAAGCTGCGCGGCATGATGCCCTGGATCAAGGGCAACGCGCTGGTCGACAAGTCGAAGAACTGAGTTTTTGCTGCCGCTCGCCTGGCGCGGGCGGCAAATCATCGGTTCAACAGGATCCCCGGCACACCATGCCGGGGATTTTGTTATCCGCGCACGGTGGCGCGCGACCGCAGCACGACAGCGGCGAAAAGCGCCATGGACAGAATCGTGATGAAGGATCCGATCACGGCCGGCGCCTCGGTCTTGCCCAGAACGGCAAGCGCGATCCCGGGCGGGAGCAGCAGCACCCCCGCCGTCGCGGCCGTGACCTGGGTCTTGGCGAGCCTTGTCACAGCCGCGGACGGGACCGCGTGATAAAACAGGCCGTACAGCGCGACCGATACCCAGCCGACCAGATTCAGGTGGGCATGGGCGGCGCTGAGCGCATGGTTGTGCGTTGCGGCCATATAGATGCCGAGCGCCATGGCTGTCAGCGCGGAGGCGCATGCCGTAACAAGGCAGAAGAAAGATAGTCCACGCATTTCAATGAGTCCTCTCAAAGGGGGGAGAAGCGCCCCGGCCTCCGGCGATGCCGGGCCCCGGGGCTGTTTGATGTCAAACAATCGGTAGTCGCAGTCGCCGCCGGGTCAGGCGGCCGGTGGCAATATCGCGATGCCATGCCGTTCAGCCGCCGCGGCAATGAAGGGAATGTCCGGCGCCGAGGCTGGCGGAAACACACTGGCGCCCGGCGCCACGTCTTCGCCGACCTCGTCGAAGAACTGTTCATGCGGGCCGGCGGGCAGGTTGACGATCAGCATCCTGGCCGGAGTGTCGCCGGCGTTGCGGAATGCGTGCGGCGTGCCCGGCGCGACGTGCACGAAGCCGCCGGGTCCATGGCGGACCGCCTGGCCGTCGAGCACGAATTCGAACTGGCCCTCAAGCACCAGAAAGGCTTCCTCGTCTTTCTGGGTGTGATAGGGCGAGCCCGCGCCGGGCGCGGTGAGGCATTCGGCAAGCGAGAAATTGCCGCCGGTGTCGTCTGCGCGCGCGCGAAAAGTCAGGAGATTGCCGAGAAAATGAACGGTCCTGTGTGCCGGGGCCGTATCGGGCATGGTGGTGTTCATGGTTGCATCCGTCGTTGTTTGTGATACATTTGGCTCTTAATGAGAAAAGCGTCTTATAAGGATACAAATGAGCGGTCAAGAGAAAAATTTCGAACGGGTCAACCAGAAGCGTCGAACCCGCGCCGAGCTGCTGCGTGCGGCCCGCGAGCTCACTGAACAGGGCCTTCAGCCATCGGTGGCCGAGGTGGCCGACCATGCCGGCATCTCGCGTGCGACCGCTTACCGCTACTTTTCGAAGCCGGAGGAAATGATCCGCGAGGCGGTGCTCGACGCGGTGGCCAGCAATATCGGCCTGGACCTGCCGGTGGGCGACGCTCAATCCATGACGGTTGACGAGCGCGTCGCCAAGGTCGTCGGCGAGGTGCTGGCGATGGTCGAGGCGAATGAGCCGATGTTCCGCGCGCTTCTCGCCAGCACGGTCTCGGCGACGAACAAGACGAAACGGGGAGGGCGGCGCATAGGCTGGCTGAGCAACGCGCTCGACCCGCTCAAGCCGTCAGTGCCGCCCGCCGAATTCAAGCGGCTGGTTTGCGGCCTGTCGCTGTTGACCGGGATCGAGACTCTGGTCGTCCTCAAAGACGTCTGCGGCCTTTCGTCCGCGGAGGCGAAGGAAGTGGCCGTCTGGATGGCCGAAACCCTGGTCGCGGGCGCGGCCGGAAGGAGCGGGGAAGAGATCTGATGCTTCGCCGGTTCAGCCGGATTGCCAACAGCCGGGCCGAGGCGAGGCGACACGGCGATGCCTATCGCGCAAACCCGCGACGGTCAGATCAAACAGCCAAGGCCGGGGGCAATCCCGGCCTTTTGCATTTCCCGGTGCGGCGCGCGCCCTCTCGGCTTGGGAACGATAATCGCGTCATTCCGTCTAGCCCTCAATCAGCAGCCGCGGCCATATTTTTGGAACCAATTATGCTGGCAGGCATTGAATGGGCGTAACCGAAATCAAAGGCCCCAGCCTTTCGAGAGGAGAAAAACATGAAACAGATTCTTGCTGCCGCCGCACTGACGATGGCCTTCACCGTTGGCGCTTTCGCCCAGACCACTGCCAGCAACACCCGCACCGAGCTCGACGCCTTTGCCGGTGGCGACGCTACCGTCTGGGACATGATGATGGACTCTGAAGGCGTTGATGTTGACGATGCCACCTTCCAGGCCAACTGGGATGGCGCAACGCCTGAACAGCAGGCCGCGCTGAAGGATGCCTGCACCAAGGCACAGGAAGCCAAGGCCTCGTTTACCGACACCGTTGCCAGCCGCTGCAAGGCCGCAACCGGCAACTAAGTCTCCCGTGATCTGATCCCCCAATCAGATCAGCCAAGCCAGTCGGCATTCCCCCAGCCGGCTGGCTTTTTCATGCGCTGCGATGATGTGATGCACTGCCATGACCGGTCGGGTCAGGCCGCGCCGGTCAGAAGCACCTCGGCATCCGTCGTCGGGAACGCGAGGCCGCTGCCGTCAGCGAGCGGCAGCACCGCGTGGCGAATCCGTCCCGGCACCGGCCGCGCCGCCAGTTCGCTGCCGTCCTCCATGTCCAGCACATGCAGCACATTGTCCATCGACAACACATGCAGCCTGCCCGCGCGAGAGGTGATCTCGGCCAGAACCGAGGCCCAATTGCCGGCGTTTCCGTCATAATCCGTGGTCTGATGGCGCCAGTTCACCCGGCCGCTGCCCAGGCCGATCGCATAGACCCAGCCGGTGGGAGACCAGAGATGAGCCGCACCGCCGGCGACATGCTGGGAGTTGATGAAGTTGCCGGCGTTGAAGCTCCACAGCTTGCCGCCATCCTCGAGCGAAATACCGGTCAGGATTTCCTTGTAGGTGCCTGCCACAAGGATGCCGTCGGCGACGGTGATCTGGCGCAGATACTGCCAGTCGCGGCGGATGTCCTTCGACCAGCGCAGGCCGCCGGTCATGCGGTCGAGCGCATAGAGATGGCCGTCCCCCGGCCCGGCAAACACCGTGTCGGCGGAGGCGGCCGGCGCGTAGGCGGCGAGCGTGTCGGCAATGCCGGCAAAGCGCCACCGCTCGGCGCCGCTCACCGTGTCGAGGCACACGATTTCGTGGCCATCCCCGAAGAACAGGGCGTCTTCCTCCACCAGCGGCACGCCGGTCTGCATACGCGCCTTGTAGCGCCAGACTTCCGCGCCGCTGATCTGATCGTAAGCCGCGAGCCAGCGCCGCCCTCCGGTCACCACCAGGGACGCGGTCAGGCGCGGGCGGAACACGGCCGGACTGTCAAAACCGTGGCGATGGCTCCAGAGCCGGTCCCCGCCGGCTGGCGAAACGGCGCCGATGCTCAGGTCGCCCGCATAAAACAGCCGCCCCGACGCCTCGCTGATCGGACCGATGCGGCTGTTGTCGGTTGGCCAGAGATGACGGATGGGCAGAGGCGCCGTGTCGGCCGCATGACCAATCGCCGGCCAGAGACACAGGCCGGCGAAAGAGGCTTGCAGAAAACGGCGGCGATCCAGTCTCAGCGGCATTGCGCGCCTTGTTTGACCCAGGCGAACAGGATCTGCGTGTTTGGATGGTCGCGATCCTCCGACGGATCGATACCCGGGGGCATGCGGTCCTCGGTGAGATGCTGGAACACGCCGCTCAGCTCGGGATGCCCCGGAATGATGACCTTGGTCGCATGATCGACGCCCTTGGCCACCGAGTCTGCGCCGAGCATGATGCCCTCGTAGGAGGTCATGTCCAGTTCGTGGAAACTTGGCGGTTCCTCGTTCGACATGTGGCATTCGGCACAGGCAGGCGTGTCCTCGCCGAACACGTTTTCGGTGTTGAACAGCGGCAGGATATTGTTCCGGAAGTTGTCGTCGTTGGCCGCGCCCGCCGTGATCCATGCCTCCACCGCCTTGATCGCATCGGTGCCGTGATCGACGTTGAAGCCGACGCCAAGCGGCATGCGGTTGTTGCGCATGCGGCGGCCGAGGATTTCCCGTTTCGGATCCTCGCCGGCAATGAAGATGGCGCGCGCCGGCGTTTCGGTGGACCCCGCCTTGATGCCGTCGCAGGTGGAAAGGTCAAGCCCGCGGTAGCTGACAGTGGGATCGGCCGAGGAATGGCAGACGATGCAGGCGGGGCCGTCGCCAAAGGCGTTCGGGCTTGCCATGAGCTGCGCGATGTAGCTGTAGGGAATGGGAATGTTGCGATTGAGGATCAGTTCCGTGACTGCCGCATGATCGCCCTCGATGTGAACCTTTCCCTGCCGCAAATCTTCCAGATACTGCTCGTTGACCGATTTCTTCTTGTCGTCGTCTGCCATGGCGGCAGCGCCGAGCGCCAGCGCAGCAACGCTTGCCCATATGGCCGCTTTGGCCAGTGATCGTTTGGTCATGTGTCCCCCTCCCGGTTTCTAATTTGCCGCCGCGCTTGTGTCCGGCCTTTGGGCCGATCCGGCGCCGCGTCGTCCGCTTGCCGCTGAAAGAAACGATGTCTCCCCGGGGTTCCTCCTGAGTTGCCCGATCGTCCCGACTGCCCGGTTGCCAGACCTTGACTGGCCAGTCCTCACACTGGTTCAGTTCATCAAGTACCGGCGTCGTTTGCCTCCGTCCTTCATTGCAAGTATGAATTAGGAGGCTGCATCAATCAGCCGCAGGTCAATCGATATTTTCCACTTGGAGGTCGCGAAAATCTCCAACTAGACTAAAGTAAAGATCCAATCAGACCAAAGTCACATTCGCTATGGTTGCAGAAACGGGATTTGACCATCGGACTACATTCGACTTGCCCGAGTCGCGGAGCGGGTTTTTGCGCGCCGGAATCGGCCTGTTCGACGGGCGAATCATCCTGACGCTGATCCAGCTTGTCTGCGGCACGATACTGGCGATCGACGTTGGCTCCGAAATCCATGCCAACCTGGTCAGTGACGATCCGGACGAGAACTATGGCACCCTGCATCTCGCATCCGAGGTCTTTGCCACCGTTCTGCTCTTTGCCGCCTTCGGGCTTTCATCCCGCTATCTGTTGCAACACCGGGCCGAGTTGCGCCGGGCCGAACAGCGCGCCATGACCCTCCGCAGCGACTTCACCGGCCTGGTCAACCACCGCTTCGCCGAATGGGGCCTGTCGCCGGCCGAGTCCGAAATTGCCCTGTTGACGCTCAAGGGCTTGAGGATTGCCGAAATCTCCCGGTTGCGCGGCACATGCGAGGGCACCGTCAAGGCGCATCTGAGCTCGATCTTCCGCAAGTCAGGCGTTTCCTCGCGCCCTGAACTGCTGGCAACCTTCGTCGACGACTTCCTCGATTTCGCGGCCGGGGAACCGGAGGCGCCTGCGGGCGTCTCGGGCTGATCCTCCTGGCCATCTGACTGGGCGGGCGCTTCAGCGCTCTTCCGGCGGGATATGCTTCAGACGCCCGGAAAAGGCCGCAACCTCTTCAGCCGAATAGGACATGTGCACCCGGGTCGCCGACGGCGGACGCTGGGCCACCGACAGCCCCGGCCGCCATTCCGTCGCTGGGCGGATCGGGCGGGCAGCAAATCCGCCGCCGCAATTGGGGCAGACATTGGCCAGCACCCGCTCCACGCAATCGGCGCAGAAGGTGCATTCAAAGGTGCAGATCCGCGCCTCTGGGGAATTGGGCGGCAGGTCCTTGTCGCAGCATTCGCAATTCGGCCTGAGCTGCAAGGCCATGGCAAATCCTCCCGTGTCCTGTCGGGGTTCGTTCGCTACCCGCCGCGCACCACCCGCCCCAGCCGCTTGATGCCTTCCTCGATCATTGTCTCGGAGGCGCAGGAAAACGACAGTCTGAGCGTGTTGGCGCCGGAGCCGTCGGCGAAGAAGGCGCGGCCGGGGACGAAGGCGACGCGTTCGGTCTTCAGGCTTTCGGCCAGCAGCGCCGCGCCGTCAAACCCCTCGGGCAGCGTCACCCAGACGAACATGCCGCCATCGGGTTTTGTCCAGCTCACGCCCTCGGGCATGTGGCGGGCGAGCGCCGCAAGCATGGCGTCGCGCCGCGCCCGGTAGGTGGCGCGGATTTTCTCGACCTGTGCTTCAAAGCCTTCCGAGGCGACAGTGTGGATTGCCATCTGGTTGAGCGTCGCCGAATGCAGATCGGCCGCCTGCTTGATCAGCACCAGCTTCGAGATCACCGGCTTGGCGGCGCAGACCCAGCCGACGCGCAGGCCCGGCGCGAGCGTCTTGGAGAAGCTGCCGCAATAGATGGTGCGGGTGGCCTCGATGGAGCCCGAACGTTCGATGTCGAGCGCCAGCATCGGCGGGACTTCCTCGCCGTCATAGCGCAGCGACTGATAGGCGGCGTCCTCGATGACGGCGATGTCGAGTTCGGTGGCGAGATCGAGAATGCTGGACCGCGCCGAGGCGGGCAGGGTTTCGCCGGTGGGGTTGGCGAAATCGGCGGACGCATAGGCGAACTTCACCTGGCCTCCCTGCGCGCGCGCGGCTTCGCGGTAATCCGCGGCACTGCGGTTGCCGAGCGGCGTCAGCCGGTCGTAATGCGGCTCATAGGCGTTGAACGCCTGCAGCGCGCCGAGATAGGTCGGCCAGCCGACCAGCGCGGTGTCGCCCTCGGACAAAAACAGCTTGCCGAGATAGTCGAGCGCCTGCTGCGAGCCCGAGGTGATCATGATGTTGTCGGGCGTACACGCGACCCCGAGCGATTCCATGCGGGTGACCAGCCAGTCGCGCAACGGCCTGTAGCCCTCGCTCACCGAATATTGCAGCGCCGCGCCCTTCGAATCGCCTGTCAGCGCCGCCGTCAGGGCCGCGCCAAACGCCTCGACCGGAAACAGCGCCGGATCGGGAATGCCGCCGGCAAAGGAGATCACGTCGGGCTGATCGAGCAGTTTCAGCAGCTCGCGGATTTCCGACGCCTTCATCCGCTCCGCCCGCGTGGCGAAAAGCGCGGGCCAGTCGAGGCCGTCACCGCTCGATCGCGGGTCCGTCTCAACGGCGGTCAATGTGCTCTGCGTTGACATTCTCATCTCCCGGAGCGCAGCCGCGTTGCCGTGACCGTCGCTTTTGTCATGAAGGGGTGCAGGTCCGTTTCGTTCAAATCCCTCCGTTTGAACGCAATGGAAATGCGTGGGCAATGCTTGAAACGCAAGAATGATCACGAGTTTCAATTTATGTCAACAATGCTGACCTATTTTTGACGGGCGCCCCGGATCACGTCCGCGCCTCCATTTCCGCCGCCATCTCGGCGAGCTTGCGTACGGTGTTGATGTTGCGGCCGGTGCCTGGTTTCAGCGCCGGCAGCTTCATCCTGCTCCGGCCGGAGCCGTTGGGATAATGCACGTAGATTTCCCGGCCCGCCACATGCGCTTCCTCGCCATCGGGGCCAACGAATTTTTCCAGCGCATCGGCGGGAGCCTGCTCCGGCAGGAAGGTGACGATGAGAAGGTTGGGCCGGGCGTCCGGAAACGGGTTGGCGGCAATGATCGCCTCGAGTTCGGAGCGGCCGCGCACCATCACGCCCGGCGCCTTGCCGAGTTTTGCGGCAAGCGCGGCGTCGAGCATCCGGCCGGCTTCCTCTGGCTGAAGTGCGGAGCGGAACAGCACATTGCCGCTCTGGATATAGGTCTTCACATCGTCAAACCCGAGCCCTTCGCAGATCGCCTTGAGGTCCGTCATCGCCAGCTTGCCGGTTCCCCCGACATTGACGGCGCGCAACAGCGCGATGACGATGTTCGGATGGCTGCTGTTGTTCATGGCCGGGTCTCCCGGCAGGCGATAATAGGGCCTGGCCGGATGCTGGCAAGGCGCCGGTGCGGCGATACGTCCTGACCGGCCAAGTCACTGTTGGCCCACAAGGAAGTTTCGGTTACAAGGACATCTGCTTTTCCACCAAATCTGAAAGGCTTTGGCTTGTCCTTGACCTTTGCGACGGTTAAGTGACGGGTTTAGAGCCGTATAAAGCGGAGATCACAGGGCCGTGCCCGGGGAACTTTCATGAGCGCTGTTGCGCCTGGTGCGACATTACTTGTCCTGATGTTGCCGTTTCTGGCGGCGCTGGCCGCTCCGTGGCTGACGCGCCGCCTCGGTCACAATGCCGCCTGGATTCTGGCGCTGGCGCCGCTGGCGATCTTCATGCATTTCCTCGGTTTTGCCGGCCAAGTGGCCGATGGCGGCGTCGTCACCGGCGGCTACGCCTGGGTGCCCTCGCTCAATGTCAGCTTCTCCTGGCTGATCGACGGGTTGTCGCTGACCTTCGTGCTGCTGATCTCGGGCATCGGCGCGCTGATCATGCTCTATTCCGGCGGCTATCTGAAGGGCCACGCCCAGCTCGGCCGGTTCTTCTCCTTCATGCTCATGTTCATGGGCGCGATGCTTGGCGTCGTCATCTCCGACAGTTTCCTGATGCTGTTTGTCTATTGGGAACTGACCTCGATCACCTCGTTCCTGCTGATCGGCTTCGATCACAGCCGCGAAGCCTCGCGCCGCGCCGCGATCCAGGCGCTGGTGGTCACCGGCGGCGGCGGGCTGGCGCTGCTTGCCGGTCTGCTGGTTATCTGGAACATCACCGGGGTCAGCCAGATTTCGATGCTGTTGAGCTATGGCGACGAAGTGCGCGCCAGCCCGTTTTATCTGATGGCGCTGATCCTGGTGCTGGGCGGGGCGTTTTCCAAATCGGCGCAGTTCCCGCTGCATTTCTGGTTGCCCAACGCCATGGAGGCGCCCACCCCGGTGTCGGCCTATCTGCATTCGGCCACCATGGTCAAAGCCGGCGTCTATCTGCTGATGCGACTCAATCCGGTGCTCGGCGACACGGTCTGGTGGGAAACCATCCTGCCGCTGTTTGGCGGCACAACGCTGATTGTCGGCACGCTTCTCGCCATCCGCCAGACCGATCTCAAGCTGATGCTGGCCTATACAACGGTGTCGTCGCTGGGGCTCTTGGTGATGCTGACCGGCTTCGGCTCCGAGCATGCCATTGCCGCGGCCGTGCTCTATCTGGTGGCGCATTCGCTGTTCAAGGGCGCGCTGTTCATGGTCGCCGGCCTGATCGATCACGAGACCGGCAGCCGCGACGTCACCGAACTCGGCGGCTTGCGCAAGGCCATGCCGATCACCTTCATCGCCGCCATCGCCGCGGCGATCTCGATGGCCGGGCTGCCGCCCTTCATCGGCTTCCTCGCCAAGGAGGAAATCTATTACGCGCTGTGGCACATCGACCCCTGGTCGCTGGCCTTTGTCGCCGTCGCCATCATCGGCAACGGCCTGATGTTCGTCATCGGCTTCGCCGTCGCCATCAAGCCGTTCTTCGGCCCGGTGGTCAAAACCCCGAAAGTTGCCCATGAGGGGCCGGTCTTGCTGTGGCTCGGACCGCTTGTGCTCGGCATCACCGCCTTGGGCGCGGCGCTGGTCTCGCCCGTCACCCACCGCTTCATTTCCTCGCCGATGGCGAGCGCGATCGCGGGTGAAACCGAATCCGTGACGATTTCGCTGATCCCGCATTTTGGCGCGCCGCTGATGCTGTCGCTGGTCACGATTGTCTTCGGCATCATCGCCTACCGCATGGTTGATCGCCTCCGCGCCGGGATGGCCTGGCTTCTGACAGCTATCGGCTGGGGCCCGGACCGCGGTTTCGACCAGATGATCTCCGGTCTTGTCGGCCTGTCGGTGTGGCTGACGCGTCTGGTTCAGCCCGGCCGGCTGGAGATCTACATGATGGTGACGTTCCTGATGATCGCGGCGGCGCTGATCGGCCCGATGGCCTGGTACGGCGAATGGCCCTCGATGCCGGTCTGGCCGGCCGACGCGCAGTTTCATGAACTGGTGGTCTTCGCCATCGTGCCGATCGGCCTGCTCGCCGTCATCTTTGCCCGCGACCGGCTGACGGCCATCGTCTCGCTCGGCATTCAGGGCTTTGCCGTGGCGCTGATCTTCATGCTGTTTGGCGCGCCCGACCTGTCGTTTACCCAGTTCATGGTTGAAACCCTGGCGGTGGTGATTCTGGCGCTGGTGATGACACGGTTGAAACTGACATCGGCCGATCACCGGCCGACCTGGGAGAAAGCCGTCGACATGGCCGTGGCGCTCGCCTGCGGCGGCGGGTTCATGCTCTATCTGCTGGCGGTGACGCAGCAGCCGTTCAATGCCGAGCTGAGCGACTTTTTCTCGGCCTATTCGAAAATCGTCGCCCATGGCGCCAATGTGGTCAATGTCATCATTGTCGATTTCCGCGGCACCGATACGCTGGGAGAGATCGCCGTCGTCATGGTCACCGGCCTCGCCATCCTGTCGCTGATCCGCATCCGCACGCCGCGCGTCACGGTCGCCGACAATGATCCGGACCGCAACGGGGGAGGACGCTAAGATGCGGACGGTGATATTTCGCTCGATTGCGCCTTACCTGACCAGCCTGATGATGCTGTTTTCCATCTTCGTGCTGCTGCGCGGCCACAACGAGCCCGGCGGCGGCTTCATCGGCGGGCTGATCGCGGCGTCGGCGCTGGCGATCTACGGCATCGCCTGCGGTGTGGCGCCGGTACGCCGCGCAATCTATTTCCATCCAATGGCGATTTCGGCCTTCGGACTGTTTCTGTCCGCCTCCGCCGGCGTGCTTTCGGTGTTCGCCGGCGTGCCCTACATGACCGGGCTGTGGGTCTACCCGCATGTCTTCGGGGTCGAACTGGCGCTGTCGAGCGTGCTGGTGTTCGATGTCGGGGTCTATCTGGTCGTCGTCGGCGCCATCAGTTCGATCGCGCTGGCGCTCGAGGAAAGGGACCGCGACTGATGGAGCCCCTGTTTGCCATTCTGGTCGGCGCGCTGTTCACCGTCGCCATCTACCTGTTTCTGTCCAAGCACGTCATCCGCGTTCTGATGGGGGCGGCGATCCTCGGCAATGCCGTCAATCTGCTGATCTTCACCGCCGGACGGGTGACGCGCGAAGTCCCGCCGATCATCCCGAGCGATGCCGACGCGCTGACTGTCGCCGCCGCCAATCCGCTGCCGCAGGCGCTGATCCTGACGGCCATTGTGATCTCGTTTTCGTTCTTCGCGTTTCTGCTGGTGCTCGGGTACCGCGCGTTCCAGGAACTGGAAACTGACAGTTCCGACGAGATGCGTGTAGCCGAACCGGTGGGCGAGCAATCGCCGCCGGCCGGCTACTGAGGAGAGACCGGCAATGGCCGCAACAAGCCAGGGACTGCAGGATTTCTCCGTCGTTTACACATTGCCGCCGGTGGCCGCCGCCGACTGGCTGATCGTCGCCCCGGTGGTCTGGTGCATTCTCATCGGCGCCGTGCTGTTGATGCTGCGCAAGCGCACCGAGCTGCAGCCGCTGATCGCCATTCCGGCGCTGGCCGTGCTGGCGCTGATGACGCTCGGGCTGCTCGCGCATGTGGTCCAGAGCGGCACCGTGACCATGACCATGGGCCGCTGGTTGCCGCCTTTCGGCATTTCCTTCACCGTCGACCTGCTGGGGGCGTTTTTCGCCGTCACCTCCTCGCTGGTGGCGCTCGCCGCCGGCATCTACGGCCGCGGCGATGTCGATCAATCAGGCCGCCGTTACGGCTTCTACCCGTTCCTGATGCTGATCATGGCCGGCATCCTCGGCGCTTTCCTCACCGGCGACATCTTCAATCTCTATGTCTGGTTCGAGGTTTTGTTGATTTCGTCCTTCGGACTTCTGGTGCTCGGCTCCGAGCGCAAGCAGCTCGACGGTGCGGTCAAATATGCCTTCCTCAACCTGATCGCCACCACGCTGTTCCTGGTCGCCACCGGCTATCTCTACGGCCTGTTCGGCACGCTCAACATGGCCGATATCGCCATCAAGGCGTCCGAACTGCGCGAAACCGCGCCGCTGATGACGCTGGTAACGCTGTATCTGCTGGCCTTCGGCATGAAGGCGGCGGCGTTTCCGGTTAATTTCTGGCTGCCCGCCTCCTACCACACGCCGCGGCTGGTGGTCTCGGCGCTGTTTGCCGGTCTGCTAACCAAGGTCGGCATCTATGCGCTGCTCCGGATTCTCGGCATGCTGTTTCCGGTTGAACGGCAGGAACTGTCGCTGCTCATCGCCATCGTCGCGGCGCTCACCATGATTCTCGGCGTCATCGGCGCGCTGGCGCAAAACGACATCCGCCGCGCGCTGGGCTTTCTGGTCATTTCCGGCATCGGCGTGATGATGGCCGGGCTGGCGCTCGGCAGCCTGGCCGGCCTTTCCGGCGCGATCTTCTATGCCGCCCACTCGATGGTGGTGATGACGGCGCTCTATTTCGCCGCCGGCCTCAGTGCCCGGCTGGGCGGCGGCTTCAAGCTCGGTTCGGCGGGCGGGATCTACGCCAAGAACGCGGCGATTTCCGCCCTGACGCTGATCCTGTTCCTCTCGGTCGCCGGCCTGCCGCCGTTCTCGGGCCTTTGGCCCAAGATCATGCTGGTCAAGGCGGCGCTCGATGTCGGCGCCTGGTGGCTGGCCGCGTCAATCCTGGTCACCGGCCTGTTGACCACCATCACCGTCGGCCGGATCTGGGTGCTGGCCTATTGGCGCCCGGCGCCGGTTGGGGAACCAGGCGGCGAACTGGAGGCCGGAGGCCCGCTGCCGGCGGGCGCCACCGCCGCGCTGTTCGGGCTGGTGCTGCTGACCACCGCCGCCGGCGTCTGGCCCGAACCGGTGATGGCGCTGGCCCAGGATGCGGCGCGCGGCTTGCTTGATCCATCCGCCTATGTACTGTCGGTGTTTCCCGCGGAGGCGTCGCAATGAGCCTGTTCCTGGTCAATGTTCTGCTCGCGCTGGCCTGGTCGGCTGTCACCGGCTCGTTCAGTTTTCTCAATTTCGCCTTCGGTTTCGTGCTGGCGATCTTTGCCTTGTCGCTGATCCGCGAGCAGGTCGGCTCGATCGGCTATTTCTCCCGCGCAAGGCGGGTGATCTCGCTGCTGCTGCTGTTCATCTATGAGCTGGTGCTGTCGTCCTGGAAGGTGGCGGTGATGGTGATGTCGCCGCGGATGGACCTCAAGCCGGGGATTTTCGCCTATCCGCTCAGGGTTGATCGCGACTATGAAATCACCATGCTGGCCAATCTGATCACGCTGACGCCGGGCACATTGTCGGTCGATGTCTCCGAGGACCGCCGCTTTCTCTATGTCCACGCCATCGACGCTTCGGATCCCGACGCCACACGGCGCGACATAGCCGAGGGGTTTGAACGCAAGATCATGGAGGCATTCCGGTGATAAGCGTCGCTGCCATTTTCGATCACGCGGTGACGCTGGCGCTGGGTATTTTGTGCCTGTCGTTCCTCATCACCATCTACCGGATCGTCAAGGGGCCGACCTTGCCCGACCGGATCCTCGGTCTCGACATGCTGGTGGCGATCGCCATCGGCTTCATCGCGGTGATCGGGATCAAGACCGGATATACGCTCTATGTCGACGTCGCCATTGCGCTGGGGCTGGTCGGATTTCTGGCCACCGTGGCCTTCGCCCGTTTCGTGCAGTCGCGCGGAAAAACCGAAGACGACATCCTGACCGAAGTCCGGGACGCCGAATCCGCCGCGCGCCGCCAGGCCAGGGCGCAGCGGAGTTCAGGCGCAAATGCCGGCGCCGGACATCAGCCGGCCACAAACAACAGTGAAGAAGTGAAGGCCGATGAATGATATAGTCACCCTGATTTCCGCGACATTGCTGGTCATCGGCTCGGCATTTACGCTGGTTGCCGCGATCGGCCTGCTGCGCTTGCCGGATCTTTACACCCGCATGCATGCCGCCTCGAAGGCCGGCACCATGGGGTCCTGCCTGATGCTGATCGCGCTCGCCATTCACGCCTCTGATGTCGGAACCATGTCGCGGGCATTGGCGGGCGTGGTGTTTTTTCTGCTGACGGCGCCGGTTTCAACGCATCTTTTGGCGAAAGCCGCCTATTCTGTCGGTTATCGACTGCATTCATCCTCGGTAAGGGATGAAATGAGTCCGAACAATCAATAATAGTGTTCGATCAATTTGCGGAATTGAAAATTACAACCTGCAACTTCATATTGTCGCGCAATGCGCGTTTAAATTAGAGTTTTGAAATGATTCTTGATGAATTCTATTAAGGCATCTGTCATTGTAGTAGAATTAGTACTTGTCCGCTTCCCCATTTAGGGTATCAAAGCTGCTTGCGCGTGGTTCGCGGAATTGCATGATTTGCAATGAATATTCCGATGATCAACACAGCATGCTCTTCAAATGTTAGGACCATAATATGAACGAAGCAAACACAGACAACGGCGCCGAACTTCTCATTGAGTTGACAGCGGAAATCGTTGCAGCCTATGTCAGCAACAATTCGGTTGCCGTAAATGATCTTCCGAACGTGATTACCCAGGTGCATGCCGCGCTTGGCGGCGCCACGATACCGGTGGAAGAAGTCGTCGAGAAGCAGAAGCCGGCCGTTTCGGTTCGTCGTTCGATCCAGAACGACTTCCTGATCTGCCTGGAAGACGGCCAGAAATTCAAATCGCTCAAGCGCCATTTGATGACCCATTACGGACTGACTCCCGAGCAGTACCGTGAAAAATGGGAGCTGCCGGCTGACTATCCGATGGTTGCGCCAGCCTATGCCGAGGCGCGGTCGCGCCTGGCCAAGGAAATGGGCCTGGGCCAGAAGCGCAAGCGCTCCACCAAGTAAGCCGCAACCGGCCGTTCCGGTCAATCGCGAGGTTTGGTCGTCAACCCTCAACCCGCGATTGCCGGATCCGCCGGCGGCCTTGACGGGCAAATGCAAGACCGACAAACCGTGGCCCCCGCGCCACGGTTTTTTCGTTGTGCCCCCCGGCGCTGACCGCCGGCCGGGCAGGTACAAGGAAAAACGCGACAAAATGTGAGGAAAAAATTCCTTACAATTTTGAGGTTTGCTCCAAATAATGGTATAAAAACAACGTCTGGCTGTGGTCAATGGGTGGCTGCACGTCCCCATTACCTGCATATCATGTAAGAAAATATTCCTATATCAGGAGATTTTCATCATGACAGAACACCCCAATCCAAATCGAATTCGCCCCACACGCCAGGGACGCGGACCATCCCGGACCGGATGCCTGCCGCCGGCGGCATTGCCCTCCGGCCAGACCATGATGACCATCGCGGCCATCTCCGGCTTGCCGGATTGTGTTGCCTTCCGGCCCTGCTGCGCGGCGCTCGCCACCCGCGCTGGCGCCCGTCCGGCCGCAGCGGTGCTGCAGGTGGCTCCGGTGGATGTCATGCGCTGCCGCATCGTCTGGCGGCTGGTGACGGAATTGTTCACCGCGATTTGCGGGCAGGATTTGTCCGAGGGCGCCGCCCGGCGGCGATCGCTCTGCCATAGGCGGCAGGTTGCGATGTATCTCTCTCACGTGGTGCTGTCGGTGCCCTATCGCAGCATAGCGATCGCCTTCGGCCGCGACCGCACCACGGTTGTCCACGCCTGTTCGGTGACCGAGGACCGCCGCGACGATGCCGGCTATGACCACTTTATCGAGCGCTGCGAGCGCTGTATCGAAGCTGTCTTCGCCCCGTTTGGACAAGATCATGCCGGGCTCTGAGGCGCGCCCCTCGCGCAAGGCGCTGGCGGCGCTTCTGGGCTTTTTGACCCGTGGCCCGGCCACCGGCGCGTCGGTCCGGTCGGCGCCGCCCAAGGCCCGGCTGGATCTCGAGCGCGGCGATGCAACCCGGCGCACGGTGGATGCAAGCCTGTTGCGCTTCGCGCTCGAACGCGGGCTGCTCAAGGGCGAGATGGCGCAGGGCGGCGAGGGGCGCGAATGCACTTACACGCCGACGCCGGAGGGCAGGGCGGCGCTCAGGCGCTGGCTGTGTGACCCCGACAGCGCCTTTCAGGACCAGCACCGCAGCCTGCTCGCGCGCTCCGATCCGGAACTGGGGCTGCTGACGGTCAATGCGCGCGAATCACCGCTCGCGTTCCTGGCGCGGATCAAGGGCAGGGACGGTGAACTGTTTCTCGATTCCGCCCATTTTGAAGCCGGGGAAAGGCTGCGGATCGATTTCGAACGGGGCCAGATGCAGCCATCGCTCGGGCAGCGCTGGGAGCCGGTGCGGATTGGACGGCAGCCGGGTGCCGCGGGCGGAGCGGCGGAGATCTCCGGCAGCGCGCTGGCGGCGCGCCTGCGGGTGGACCGGGCGCTGTTGGAGGTCGGCCCCGAATTGTCCGGCGTGCTGCTCGACGTGTGCTGTTTTCTCAAGGGGCTGGCGGAGGTCGAACGCGAACGGCAATGGCCGGTCCGTTCCGCCAAACTGATGCTGCGCACGGCGCTGGCCGCGCTGGCCCGCCATTACAGCGCGCCCAGACAGCATGCAAAAACAAAAGCTTAAGCGCGTCGCCTGACTCCGTTTGAAGGCGGCGCGCCTAAGCCGCCGCCCGCGCCGCCGCGGCATGCGCCTTGATGCGCATGACCATCGACCTCAGCCCGTTGGCGCGCTGGGTGGACAGATGCTCGCCCAGACCGAGCCGCGACAACAGCTCCGCCTCGTCGAGATTTTCGACCACGGAAGCCTTTTCGCCCGAGGTCGCGGCCAGCACGATGGCGACCAGTCCGCGCACGATATGGGCATCGGAATCGCCGCGGTAAATCATCACCGGATCGCCCGGATCGCCCGGCTCGGTCTCCGCCACCAGCCAGACCTGACTGGCGCAGCCGCGAACCTTGTTGGCGTCGGTATGTTCGCTTTCGGGCATGTCCGGCAAGGCCTTGCCGATCTCGATGAGATAGCGGTAGCGGTCCTCCCAATCGTCGAGATATTCGAAATCGTCAATAATGGTCTGCAGCGAAGCCATGGCGTGTTCCTGTGACTGGCCAACCATATAGGCGGATTTGATCGGCAATACACCCCGGCGCGGCTGGAATCCCGCATCTTGTCAGGAAAGGCCCCGGCGATGGCATGGGGATCCGGGCCATGGCGAGGCGGACGCGAGCACAAAAAACACCGCCGGGAGGAAGGGCAAGGTCCCGGCGGCGGCGCGGTGTACGCGGCTTGAGTTGGCCTGTTCAGACATCATCAACCAGGCGGATCCGTCCGGCGCCCGCGCGGTTCACTGCATTTGGCTTAGTGGGTCTGGGGCAGCGAACCGGTGACCAGATCGGGTTCGCCGTCGGAAAACTTGGTGTCGAGAAAGCGGTAGGCGATGCGTGCGCCTTCCTTGGCGCGCAGGCCGAGCGCGGCGAATGTCTCGCTGCCGGTTTCGCAGATATCGGGTTTGCGTACGCAGATCTCCTTGATGTCCGCGAAGGCCTCGACGGCGGCGGCGACGCTTTGGCCGACTTCCAGCGGCGGCGCGTTTTCAAGCGCCTTGCCCGATTCGGTGTCGATGAACGGCAAGGCGATCAGCACAAGCGAGAACCAGAAACTTCCCTTGATCAAAAACCACATGGAGGAGCCCTTCCTGTTGCCCGCCAGTTTTAGGCGGAAATGTCCGGGTTGTCCCGAACTTGCCAGCATCATGCCGGAGTCTCTTCAAGGTTGATTTGAAACCGATGCGACGTTTTGAGCCAAATTTGCCGAAAATTTTAGGCAATCACCGATCGCACGGCTTTATTGCCTTCCTATCCGTCCGGCGGCTGCTGCCTCACGGCCTGCCGCGGGCCTGCCATTTCGTCTCGCCGCTCCAAACGTTTTCTTCCATGACAGCAGCATCCCCGCAGTGTCCCGATCGCCGAAAGCACTGATTAACCATATTCGCCAAAGCAGGTTCTTGCCGGTCGCCAGAGCTCAATAACAGCCGGATTCCGGGTCCCGGCGCGGTCCGGCTTATTCTTTCCTTAAGTCGGTAATGAGACAGTCGGGCCAACAAAAAGACCTGCGGCGCGTACGGAATCGGCAGTGATAAAATTGGATCAACTCATCGACAAAATGCATCTTGCCGGCCGGCAGACCGCTGAATCCTGGCTGGGTTCGGCCGCGCTCGAGACCGATGCTCGCGGCGGCAGGGTACGCGCCATGACAGCCTGTCTGTCGAGTGCGATCCTCGCCCCGATGATCACCGTTCCCGTGTTGTTGACGGCGTTTTCCTGGCCGCAGGCGATTGCCGGCGCGCTGGTGACCGCGGCCCTGCCGATCGCCGCCGCCGGCGTGCTGTCGTCGACCGGCTCGGTGCGGATGACCGGCCGCATCGCGCTGGCGGCCGCGGCTCTGGCGCTTGCGTGTCTCGCGGTCCTGACCGGGGGGCTGGCTTCGCCGTTCCTGCCATTGCTGGCGCTGCTTCCGCTCGAGGCGGCGATCCAGTCGAAAAGGACCCATGGCCTGGTTCTGGGCGCTGCCGCCAGCGGCCTGGCGCTGGCGCTGGTCGCGGTCGCCGGCCGGGCCGGTCTTGCCGGCGCGGTTCCCGCTTCAGCCGTCATCTCCACCGCCCTGTCGCTTGGCCTTTACACCATGGTCCGCGGCCTGGCGTTCTGTCTCGAGCCCGCCGCACACGACGCAACGGCAATGGCCGCAAGCGATGAGCCGGCGATGGCTTGCGATTTCGACGTGCTCGATCTGATGCCCGGACTGGTCACCCGCCACACCGTCCGTGGCGACGTGATCCATCTTGCCGGCGCCGATCAGCAGGATTTCGCTCTGCGTATCGGCGAACTGTCCGGCAAGGGCTATGTCAATCACATCCATGTCGCCGACCGGATTGCCTTTCTCGACGCCATCGATGGCCTTCGCCGCGGCGCAAGGCGCAATGAGGTCGAGCTTCGGTTCGAATGCGCCGGCCAGGCCTCCCAGTTCGTTCATGTCGCGGTTTCACTTGCGGCCGAGCAGGATGTTGACGGCCGGTTTACGGGTTTTGTCGCCCAGGCGCGCGACATTTCAGCCGAAATCAACGATCGCCAGCGCGCCCATGCGAATATTGAGGAGGCCGAAAGCGCCAATGCCGCCAAGACCCGTTTTCTGGCCGCCGTCAGTCACGAATTGCGCACCCCGCTCAACGCCATTCTCGGGTTCTCCGACATTCTGGCGCGGGAATATTTCGGCGCCTTCAGCGATGAGCGCCAGCGCGAATATGTCGGCCTGATCCACCAGTCGGGCGAACATTTGCTCAATCTGGTCAACACCATGCTCGACATGTCCAAGATCGAGGCGGGGCGTTACGAAGTCTTTGTCGAGCCTTTCCAGATCAGTGACGTGGTCGACAGTTGTGACGCCATGCTGCGCCTGCAGGCGACAAACCGTGGCGTCACCCTGACCCGCCGTTTGGCCCGCGGCACCGGCGAAATCGTCGCCGACAAGGGCGCCATGCACCAGATCCTGATCAATCTGGTCGGCAACGCCATCAAGTTCACCGAAGCCGGCGGCGTCATCAATGTTGATGTGGCGATTGTCGACGACCGCTTGAAGCTGGTGGTCAGCGACACCGGAATCGGCATCCCGGCCGACAAGCTTGCCTGCATTGGCGACCCGTTCGTGCAGGCCCAGGACGGGCTTGGCCGCCATTACGAGGGCACCGGGCTCGGGCTGTCGCTGGTCAAGGGACTTGTCGCGCTTCACGGCGGCGCCTTCGCCATCGCCAGCACCGAGGGCGAGGGGACGGTGGTGACCATAGACCTGCCGGTGGACGGGTCGGGCGCCAATCGCAAGCCCGAGGAGACGGCGGCGGTTGCCGCCGTGGCTTTTCCGCCGGTCCTGCCCAGGCCGGACCTCACCCATGCAAGAAACAGGATTGAAACCCATGTCGAGACAGCGCGCAGCGCCTGACTTGTTGGCCGATGAAACCGGCTCCGGCGTCTTGGCGGCGCTCGGCCGGATTGTGTCGGCGCACCCGTCGCTTGCCGGAGGCAGCGTCGCATTCGCCGTGATTTTCGGCTTTGTCGCCGCCAATGCCTTGTGGCATCAGCCGGGACAACACCCGGCGCCGATTCTCAAGACCCGCGAAATCGCCACATCGAGCGGGCCTGCAGCGGCGGCTGAACCCGCGGCAGCACTCGCCCGGGAAGTTGCCGCCCGGTCGGTGACCACGTTCCGGATCGAGCGCAGCGACACAACGCCGACGGCCTCGATCCCGGTTCCGGACATGGCGCCGGCCGCGGCGCCGGTCGATGCCGGATCCGCGTCCGACCCGGTGTTGAGCCGGATCCAGGCCATTCTCGCCGAACAGGGCCTCTATTCCGGCGACATTGACGGCCTGATGGGCCCGAAATCGGCCGCGGCGATCCGCGCATGGGAGAAGACCAACGGCTATTCTGAAACCGGGGAAGCAACAGCGGCGCTGCTTCGCGCCATGGAGGGCGCTGGCGCCAGGCCCGACGAACTCGCGAGCCTGATAGAAGGCCGGATACCGGCGCCAGCACCGCGCCCCGCTGCCGCCGTCGCCGCAGACGACCGCAACGGCGAGCCGGTCACGGTTGCCACCACGGAAGCGCCCAACAAGCTGGTGCAGCAGATCCAGTCAGGGCTTTCCAACATCGCCTATGCCGACATCGCGGTCGACGGCGTGGCAGGGGCGGAGACCCGCGCGGCGATCAGCGCATTCGAGAAGCACTACCGGCTTCCGGTCACCGGCGAGCCCAATGAGACGGTGCTCAAGAAGTTGCTCGAGATCGGCGCGCTGTGAGGCTGAAGGCCGGCATCTTCGTCGCAGCATTGACGCGCCGGGTCTTTGCCGATGGCGGCATGGCGGCGGTCGAAAAGCACGGCGCCGAGGAAGCCGGCGCGATTTTCGTCCGCATACGGCATCGTGACGGTACCGAAAGTCTGGCGGCGCCCGCGCCGCAAACCGCCTTTGACGGCGATCATCCCGAGGACCGGCTGTTCGAACTCAGGAGAACCCGCGTGCCGGAAAGCGAGGTTTCCGAAGTGATCGCCCGCGAGGCCCGCTTTGATTCCGACATCTGGGTGGTGGAAATCGAAACCGACAGCCCGGAGATCTATCTGGATTTCAGTGAAGGGTAGGGCGACCGGTTCGCGTCCAATGCCGATTGCAACAATTTTAACGGCCGTAATTGCGAGATATTAGTCTATTGCGTGCAAGATCGGAGCCTGCAACCGGGGTGACCGATCACAATGGCCAGATTTGCAACAGTGGTGATACTCTGCTCAGCCGCGGCCTTCGCGGCGCCCAGCGCGATTCATGCTCTCGCCTCCCGCGTTGAGGCCGTGCGCAGCGCCGAGCCATGCGTCATCAAGGGGAACATCAGTATCAACACCGGCGAGCGTATCTACCATGTGCCCGGCCAGGAATATTACGACCCGACCAGGATATCGCCCGAATACGGCGAACGCTGGTTCTGCTCGGAAGCCGACGCCCGCGCGGCGGGCTGGCGCAAGGCGAGACGGTAGGGGCGGGGGCTTTCGGTGCGGTTTTGAGGAATGTCTGATGTGGAGCCGGAAGCAGCTAGGCGGCTTTCCGTACTCAAAATGATAATTGCGGACTTTCGAAGCGAAGCTTTGGAACTCCTCGTTGAGCGGTTTTTCTTCCCCAAGCCTCACCTGGCATGAAACCGTCCGTTTGTTGAGCCGGGCTTTTCAGGCTCGCGCGGGTTCGCGAGGCGTAATTCTCGATCCGGTTAATGCCGGTTGGCCACAGATACAAATGAAATCAGAGAGCTATGATCGCGGGGAGCATCTCGGTTTCCGGCATGGACATGTCCCCCGGCGGCAGAGTATGTGTCTGCCGCAAGGATGTCTGTGAGGTTGTCAGACACCTTTCACGAGCCTTTTCTATTTTGGAGGAAACACAATGGATCGCCGTTCTTTTATTCGCAATGCAGGGATTGTGGGCGCGGGCGCAGTCGCCACGGGTCTGGCAACTCCTGCGATTGCGCAGGGCAATATTACCTGGCGCATGGTCACAACCTGGCCAAAGAACTTTCCGGGTCTTGGCGTTGGCGCACAGCGGCTGGCTGATCGCATCACAACCGCATCAGGCGGTCGTCTGACCGTTCAGGTCTATTCGGCAGGTGAGCTGGTTCCGCCGCTTCAGTCGCTGGATGCGGTCATCGACGGCACCGCGGAAATGAGCCATGGCGCGGCCTATTACTGGCAGAACAAGTCGCCTGCCCTGTCATTCTTCACCGGCGTTCCCTACGGCATGACCACGCCTGAACTGACAGCATGGGTCCGCTTCATGGGCGGCCAGGAAATCTGGGACGAGATCTATGACCAGTTCGGCGTGCAGGGTTTCCTGTCGGGCAACACCGGCACGCAGACCGGCGGCTGGTTCCGCAACGAGTTGAAGAGCGTCGAAGACGTCAAGGGCGTCCGGTTCCGCACGCCGGGCCTGGGCGGCCAGGTCTGGGAAAAGCTCGGCGCCACCGTGACCAACATGGCCGCTGGAGAGATTTTCCAGGCGCTGCAGTCCGGCACGCTCGATGCCGCCGAGTTCGTCGGCCCTTACAACGATCTGGCGCTTGGCTTCTACCAGGTCGCCAAGAACTACTACATGCCATCCTTCGTGGAATCGGGACTGGCGACCGAATTGGTCGTCGACAAGAAGAAGTATCAGGAACTGCCGGCCGATCTTCAGGCAATCATCCGTGATGTCAGCCAGGCGGAATACGACCAGGTCTCGGCCGACTTCATCGCCAATGACCCGCGCGCGCTCAAGACGCTCGTCGAGGATCACGGCGTGATCGTGCGCAACTTCCCCGATGATATCATGGAAGCCGGCGCCAAGGCATCGGTTGAAGTGATCGAGGAACTGCGCAACAGCGCCGACCCGCTGGTCAAGAAGACCGCCGAGAGCTTCATCGAAGCGCTCAACCTGGTGCGCACCCGCACCGAAATGATCGATTCGCCCTATGTCACGGCGCGCCAGAAGTACCTCAAGTACTAATCACCTGCGTTCAGGTGCATGGAAGGGCCCGGTGGAAACGCCGGGCCCTTTTTGCTTACCCCGCCACCAGACGCGGCAGCCAGGTGACGATTTCGGGGAAGACGAACAGGATGGCAATCGCCACGATCTGCAACATGACGAAGGGCAAGACACCCTTGTAGATGGCGCTGGTCGGCAGACCCTCGGGCGCCACGCCACGCAAGTAGAACAGGGCGAAGCCAAAAGGCGGCGTCAGGAAGGACGTCTGCAGGTTTACGCCGACCAGAACGCCAAGCCAGACCGGGTCGACATCCAATGCCAAGAGCACCGGCGCGGTGATCGGGATCACGATGAAGATGATCTCGAACGTGTCCAGGATGAAGCCCAGAAAGAACATGATCACCATCACCATGGCAACCGCCGCCAAGGGTCCGCCGGGCAAATTGCTCAGGAACTCGTGGACCAGGTTGTCGCCGCCCATCATCCGGAACACCACCGAGAAAACCGATGCGCCGAGCAGGATGACGAAGACCATGCTGGTGATGGTCGCGGAGGCAATGACCGTTTCCCTGAGAATGGCAAAGGACAGACGCCAGCGCAGCGCGGCAAGAACCATCGCGCCGACAGCCCCGACGGAGGCAGCCTCCGTGGGAGTGGCAATGCCCCCAAGGATGGAGCCCAGCACGGCAAGGATCAACAGCAGCGGCGGAACCAGAGCCGTGAGGACTTCCTTGAAGAGGTCGCCCTTCTCGTCCGCCGGCACCGGCGTGGCCGGGCAGGAGGCAGGATCGGTTACCGCCTTGAACAGCACCCAGAACAGATAAAGCGAAACCAGCAGCAGACCGGGCAGCAAGGCGCCTGCAAACAGATCGCCGACGGAAACCGGCACCGGAGCGAAATTGCCCTTGGCCATCTGCACCTGGCTGTTAATTCCCGACAGCATGTCCCCCATGAAGATCAGCACGGTAGACGGCGGAATGATCTGCCCAAGGGTGCCGCTGGCGCAGATCACGCCGGTTGCAAGCTTAGGGTCGTAGCCTGCGCGCAACATTGCCGGCAGGGAAATCAACCCCATGGTGACCACCGTCGCTCCGACCACGCCGGTTGAGGCGGCAAGCATCGCGCCGACAAGGATGACTGAAAAGCCGAGCCCGCCGCGCAAATTGCCGAACAGCTTGCCCATGGTCAGCAACAGCTGCTCCGCAATCTGGCTTCGCTCCAGCATCACCCCCATGAAGATGAACAGCGGCACGGCCACCAGCACCTCATTTGTCATGAAGCCGATATAGCGGTTGGGAAGCGATCCGAAATTGGACGGATCAAACACACCAAGGGCCATCCCGACGCCGCCGAACAGCAGCGAGACGCCGGCCAGCGTGAAGGCGACCGGAAAGCCGATCAGCAGGAAGCCGATCACGCCAAAGAACATCAGCGCGGCGAGGATTTCGCCAATCAACACCGGATCCATCAAGCTGCTCCCTTGGGCACACCAGGGAGAACCTGGTCAGAGGTGTATTGGATTGATTTGGGGACCAGGTGCTCATTGCCCGAAAGCACGAGGATTGACCTTATGATCATCGCCACCCCCTGCAGCGCGATCAGGGCAGCAAAAGCGATGATGAAGCTTTTCAGAATGAAAAGACCCGGCATCCCGCCAACATTCGCCGATGCCTCGTGATAACTCCAGGCGCGATTCACGAAGGGCATGGAATATTGGTAAACCACCCAGGTGAAGGGCAGCAGAAAGAGCAACACGCCGACCAGATCGGCCAGCGCCCGTGTCCGCACCCGTGCCGGACGATAGAAGATATCCACCCGGACATGATCATCGCGAAGCAGGGCAAATCCGGCCACCGCGGTAAACATGGCCCCGTTCAGCCAGATATAGAGGTCCTGCATCCAAAGATGACTGACCGAAAACAGATAACGCTGGACGACCACCGTGAAGCAGACGACGACGATGCCGAGCGCCAGCCAGGAGAAGGTTCGGCCAATGAAAAGGTTAACCGCGCATATCAAAGCGGCAATCCCAGCTAGAAGACGCATATTCTCCCTCCGATTTCATCGTCGTGTCTTTTGTCGGGCCCTCAATCAAAGTGCGGGGCACAAAAGTCAAGAACCCGATCCGTCAGACAAAGACAAGCTGAGGTTTGCTTTTGTCGCGATGCGGTCAGAAGGACGAGAGGCGTAGACAGCCAGATTGAGCGGCGATTTCAAACGGGCACGACCGATTCCCGCCTTTTTTCAACGACATCGACCCGAAGACGAACGTCTGGAACTTCACAGGCATTACCTGCGATGCCGTCGCCGGATTGGTTTGCTTTCGGCAAAGAAATCTGGACCGGAAGGCCGAATCGGGGGCGCAAAACCATTGCGGAACGAGAGATGTCGGCCGATCTGCTCGGCGTCGGAGCCCTCGCCGCTCAAATCCGCATCCAGTTCCCCATCACCCCGTCCTGCGGAACGCCTTGCGGATGTCTTGCCTCGGCGCGCGTTGGCCGGTCGGCTGGCGCACCGGCTTGCCGTCGGCCAGCGCGGGCACATGCAATGTTCCGCCATTGCTGTAGCTGTCGGCGCGCTGCCAGGCCTGCAGACGGGCGGCGCACGCGCCATTGTCCAGTTGCGCGATCAGCTCATTGGCCAGCGTCTGGCTGGTCGCGGCTTGCGCCAGATGCGGGAAGAAACTCTCGAGCGCTGACTTGATGGTGGCGGCGGGCGCGCCGAGACCGACCAGCGCGGTGGCAAGCTGGCGGCCGGAGACATCCATCATGATCCGCTCGGCCAGCGCGAAGCTGGTCCCCATGGCGTCGGCCAGCGCCGTGGCGAACCAGGATTCCTGATCAGGCTTGGCGTAGCGGGCCAGTTGCGCGAACCGGGCTTCGTTCATCCTGCGCGCCACCGCGGCCGACATCGGCGGGCGGTCGGCGGCGTCCGTTTCGGTCGGCTTGGTGGCCGGTTGAACGGATACGGCATCGGGCAGCTTGCGGGTGCTGACAGGACGGTTCAGCGGCGCTCTCGGCGCCGGGCTGCGCAGTGCCAGCTCCTTCAGCACCGCGCGGAGTTTTTCACTCGGATCAAGCGGCGGCGCGTCAACCACCGGCCTTGCGTTAACGGCCGGCCGGACGTCCATCGCCGGCGCGGATTCGCCACGGGGCGGCAGGGCAGGGTCGGGGATCAATCCGCGCAGGATCAGCAGTCCCTCCACCGAGGGATCATTCAGGCTTTGCAGCGTGGCGATCGCCTTGGGCGACAGATCCGCCCGCCGGGCCGCGGCGCGCGCATGCGGCGCGCCGTTGCGCGCCACCGCGCGGGCGAGCGCGCTTTCCTTGAGCAGCGGATAATGGGCGATGAATGGTGCGGCAATGGCGATAGGCTCATTGATCAGCATCTCGGCGACGTCTTCGGGCACGCGCGACAACCGCGACATTGTGGCCGAGGCGGTGCGGCGGACATCCGGGCTCGCGGTTGCGTAAAGCGGCATGAACAGCCGCGAAAACCGGGCCATGTCCTGTCTTGTCGGATGGTCGAGACACTCAAGCCCGCTGATGGCGGCCATCAGCACGGCATCCTTGCGGTGGGCGGAATCAGACCGTTCGAGATCGCGGAAATTGTCGGACACGGGCACACCTTACTCAGACGCAACTACACACTCGCGACAAATTATAGCAAAAACGTTAGCAAGCTGTTAACCAAGTGGTGGCTTGATGGCCACCAAGGACGGAGAAGAGTGTCATGCGTATTTCCTGATCCACTGAGTTGGAGACCAGATACAATGACAATATTGACCTTTGATCAATCAAGATGCAGGCCTGCAACGGCGCCCCAGCCCGGTCTCAAGATCTTGACCGGTCCGGCAGAAGTGTTGATGTTTACTGGCGTGCGCCGCGAACCGCTGATCTCGACGCCAGCCCCGCGCGCACCCTATCATCCAGAACCGATGTTCAATGATCCGGCGCCGGTCAAACCCGGCAACAAGAAGCGCCGGCGCTGAAATCCTGTTGGATTGGATGCGATCAATTCCCCGGGTGCCGGTCCTGGTGGCCGCCAGACAGCAGATTTCCGCGCAGGCAACTGTCTTGGCCGACCATTGCGACGTTCGGCAATCGCGGTGACGGGACGCCGGTTCGAACTATCCGAATTTCAGGAACAATTTAGAATAGGGCACCTTCAGCCCGGATGTGGCGGCCTTGATTGCCTCGGCGTCGCCATTGCGCGCCGCGGTCTGCACGGCTGCGACCGACGCCTTGACGGCTTGCGCAAGCGTGTCGAATTCGGCGTTGCCCGCGGCCTCAGGCGGCGGCGTTTCCAGCATGTCGTCGACCAGATAGGCCAGCACGGCTGCCTGCTCGCGAACGAGCTGCCGGGCGGCCTCGTCTTGCGCCGGCATTCCGATCACCTGTTCCATCTGGGCATGATAGGCATTCATCCGGTCCGAGAAGGTTTCGATGCCATTGCGGCTGTGCAACGCGCCAATGGCGCCGCGAATGTGCTCCAGGACATCATGCGATTGGGCGAGCTGGCCGTCATCCGCCATTTGCCGGGCCTTGGCGATGGCACCGGACACGCCGGCAAGCGTCTCTTCCCATGCCGGGTCGTCCGCATAATGCGGCGGCGGCGCGGAACCGTTTTGGGAAACGAGATCGCGCCAGCGGCTGTCGAAATCGCCGATCGCGCGCGTGGACTTGTCCGGATCGCCGGAGTTGGTGGCAAACAACGCCATCCGGTAACTGGCATAGGTGTCGCGAAAACCGGTTTCGAAATCAGCAACAGGGCCTGCGAAGGCGGTCGAGGCCAGGAAAACCAGGGCAAGCGGGAGCGTGGTCAGGGAAAGCTTCATGATTGGGCCTTTCAACTGGGCATAATGCCGGATTGAGATCGCGGTGCGGACCGTACAGGCTCATGGGCCGGCAAGCGCCGGCCCATGGACCTGTCCTTTACGGGGATGGCTGCTATTTCAGCTTGTGCATGGCCAGCATCTTCATGATCGCGCTCTCGTAATAGGTCTCGGTGATGCCCTTGCGGACCTTGCGCAGGAAGTACTTTTCGAACGCCACCTTGGCCAGATGCACCCACATCCCCTCGGCCGCCCAGTTGACATTGCGCGGCGGGTTTTGCGGCTGCGCCAGGAACGCCACGCCGCGATCGCCGAAATCGGCCAGGCAGAAGGCGTTCCATGTGGCCTCTTCGACAGGCTCGCGGCCTTCCAGCAGCGCCTTGATGTTCTTGGCCGAGGCCAGCACCATGCTTTCGATCATGTAGCCGGTCTTCGGCACGCCGGTGGGCACCGGGGTCTTTTCCAAGGGCGCGATGGCGATCGCCACGCCGATGCCGAAGATGTTGGGATATTTCGGGTTGCGCTGGTGCTTGTCGACGATGATGAAGCCGCGCGGATTGACCAGGCCTTCGATGTCGCGCACGGCGCCAATGCCGCGGAACGCCGGCAGCATCATCGAATATTTGAAATTGAGCTCGTGCTTGGTCTTTTCCGAGCCGTCGTCATTGAGCTCGGAGATTGTCATGGCGCCGGCCTCGACCTTTTCCACCTTGGCATTGGTGATCCAGCGGACGCTGCGCTGGCGCATCTCGTGCTCGAGCATGCCCTTGGTGTCGCCGACGCCGCCCAGACCGAGATGGCCGATATAGGGCTCGGCGGTGACGAAGGTGATCGGCACGCGATCGCGGATCTTGCGGTTGCGCAGCTCCTTGTCGAGGATCATCGCATATTCATAGGCCGGACCGTAGCAGGAGGCGCCCTGCGCCGCGCCGACGATGATCGGACCGGGATCGGCGCAAAAGGCTTCAAAGGCGACATTGGCCTTGACGGCGTGATCGACGGTGCAGACCGACTGGGTGTGCCCTTCCGGACCAAGCCCCTCGATCTCGTCGAAGGCGAGTTCCGGGCCGGTGGCGATGATCAGGTAATCGTAACTGACCGAACTGCCGTCCTCCATCTCGATGCGGTTGCCGTCCGGGTGCAGCTTCTTGGCCGAGGCCTGGACGAAGTCGATGCCATGCTTGGCCATCAACGGCGCCAGCTCGATGGTGATGTCGGACTTCTCGCGCCAGCCGACGCCGACCCAGGGGTTGGATGGGGTGAACTGGAAGCTCTCGGTCTTGTTGACTAGAACGATCCTGTGGTTTTTTCCGAGCTCGGCCTTGAGATCGAAAACCATGGAAATTCCGCCAAGCCCTGCACCCAGGACAACAATATCAGCCTTTTTCATGCACTTAACCTCCCTGATGCCGGAAATTCAGCACCGCCGTTACATATGATATCGTTTATATATAACGCACCTTTCGGTGGGCCACATTGATTGAAATCAATCGCGCCGGATGCCGGCCCGGACGGGTTTGCGGTCGCTTCCTACGTCTTGCCGGGCCGGGGGCGGATTGTCAGCTTATTGTCATCAAGCCTGATGTAGGGGACGATGGGCCACCGAACGCGCCCCACCCAAAACTGTGCAGAGGATCCCGGATGACGACTTTTTCAGCGCCGCAAGCCTTCGATCAAAAGAAACGGTTGCTGATCGTGCAGATCCTGAGCGTGCTGGCGGTCGCGGTCCTCTTGGTCTCGCGCCCGGCCTGGAATGAAACATCCGGGGTTCATGAAGCCCTGGAGATGACGGGTGTCGGCTTCATCCTGATCTGCATGTTCGGCCGGTTGTGGAGCATTCTTTATGTCGGCAGCCGCAAGAACAGTGAACTGGTCACCACCGGGCCCTATTCAATCAGCCGCAATCCGCTCTATCTGTTCTCGACCCTGGGGATTTTCGGGATAGGCCTGGTGTTCGGCTCCGTTGCCGTGGCCATCGTCTTCGCCGTTCTGAGCTATCTGGTGTTCTCGGCGACCGCGCGGAAGGAAGCCGCGTTCCTGCGCGGCAGGTTTACTTCCGCCTATCGCGCCTATGAAGCGCGGACGCCGCTGTTTTGGCCGGATTTCAGGCTCTATGATCAGCCCGATGAAGTGTCGTTTTCGCCGGTGGCGTTGAAACGCACCTTTTTCGATGCGCTCTACTTTCTCGCCATGTTCCCGGTGATCGAAGGGCTGGAGTATCTCCAGACCGCCGGCTATCTGCCGACATTGCTCTGGCTGCCCTGAGCGGGCCGGCGAGGGCCGTGGCGCCGCCGGCCCGCTCAGGCCGGGTCGATCTTCAGGCTGGCGCAGACGGCGTTTGTCAGGAAGGCCCGCGCCGCCGGTTCCTGGCTCGGCAGGGGCGCCACGGCGCGCAAGGCGACATAGCCTTGCGGCCGCGGCAGTTCGACCAGCACCGCGCGCTCCAGCGAGGGCGGCATGGCGCGGCGCATTTGCAGCATTTGCGCCGGCGTGACGAAGGCAATGTTGACGTTGACGCCGATCGAGGAGCGGTCGTTCATCGAGTAGGTTTCGTTGGACGAGACATCATAGGCCGAGACAGTCCAGATCGGCACATCGCCGCTGGCCAGGACCCGCAGCGGACCATTGGAGATGTCGAAATGGCACACGGCGCTGCGAATGTGTGGATCGTCGTTGAAAAGTCCGGTCTGGTTAGGTTCATTGGCAAGCGAATAGAAGCGGTTTTCCGCTCCCAGCGCCTGGACCCGGGTCCAAGCGTCCTTGCCTGTCCAGCGTGGCAAGGCCAGGATGATGACAATATGGATCAGGGCGGCGCCGACAAGTCCGATCGCGATGGCCAGAAGCACGCTACGCATCAGCGCATCCGATCAGCTTGATCTCGGGCATGTCGAGTTCGACCATGCTGGCCGAGCCCGCGGCCGGCGTATCGACCAGGGTCAGCACAAAACTGACCTTGCCTGCTGTGTCGAGCCTGATCCAGTTGCCCGGCTGCGGCGCGGCGCCCAACCGGATGAGGAAGGATCCATCGGCGCGGCGCAGCGTCGTCCACGAATTCAGGCTGGCCGGAAACCGCGGCGCAACGGCAAGCGGATTGCCCGCGGCGCCGGCGACCCTGAGCGTCCAGAACCGTGTCGGCGGGGTTGATCCGGAGATCTCGTAGGAACATTTTCCGCTGAGGGCTTCGCCGGAATGGTCCGTCAGCGCGGTGAACACCAGACCCTCGGCGCGGCCGAGCAGGATGCGGCCGTCGCCGGCGCGGTGCGCCTTGGCGAAGGGATCGGCATTGGCTGTCTGCAATTCGGGATAGGCGCTCCAGGCGCCGAGCTCGATCGCCCCGAAGCCGGATGTGGCCTTCAGCGTCCAGGACGCAGTCCAGGCGCCGCCGCCAAAGGCGATCGCCAGCGTGAGAAGAACCAGGACAGGCAGGCGAAACACGTTGCGAGGCTTCCTTCGTCAATCAGGGCGTCTGGCGCGCCATGCTCAAATCACCGGGTTCAACGCGCCGAGCCCAACTTGCCGGACTCAACTTGCCGGGCCAGTGTGTAAGGCCACCCCGGCACAGTGTCATCCCCTTTCCGCCGCGCGGACTGAAAAAGACACCGGTTTCAGACATATCCGATGTGAAAACAAAAGCCTATCACTGTGTCCGGATCCTGGGGTCCGGATCACGCTTGCGGGGATGACGCGGCCTCATCGCCGGGCGGCGACGGGATCAAGCCCGGGCACGGCTTCGGCCGCGGCCAGCCGGTCGGCGGCGCCCAGCGGCTTGGCTTGCTCGAATTGTTCGGCAAGCCCCCGCAAGACATCGGTGGTGTCGCGGTTGAGCGTGCGCGGCCGTTGCAGCGGCGCCAGGATGTTGCCGTTTGCGTCGGTCGCTGTCTCGGCCACCTGCGGTGTGGCTTTGGGCGTTGGCAGCGGGTTTTCGACGCCGGGAATGGCGCGCAGTTCGATGCCCTGATGGGCATAATCCATCAGCCGCTTGAAGGTCATCGCCGGCAGCGAGCCGCCGGTCATCCGGTTGGACGAGGTGTAATCATCATTGCCGAACCACACCGCGGCGGTGAAATTGCCGGTGAAGCCGCCAAACCAGGCGTCGCGATAGGCTTGCGTCGTGCCGGTCTTGCCGCCGGTGAGAACGCCATCGACGGCGGCGCGCCGCGCGGTGCCGACATAGGGAACGCGGGTCAGCATCTGGTTCATGTAGTCGCCGGCGGTCTCCGACAGCACCCGTTCGGCCGGCGGTTCGTCGCGGGCGAAATCATAGAGCACGTCGCCATTGTAGTTCATGATCTGCGAAATGCCGTGGCGGCGGGACTGGTAACCGCCGGCGGGAAATACCGCGAAAGCGGTGGCCTGATCCATCACGGTGACTTCCGAGGTGCCGATGGGGATGGTGACATCGCGGCGGATCGGCGTCTCGACGCCGAATTTCTTCGCCATCGCCATGATCTGCCCGATCGCGTCCTCGCCGAGCTTCTCCTTGGCAAGCCGAACCGGAATGGTGTTGATCGATCTGGCCAGCGCGGTCTTGATGTCGATGCGGCCGGAGTAACCGCCGCTGTAATTGCCCGGGGCCCAGTTGCCCCAGCGGATCGGCGCATCGACGATCGGGCTGTCGGGCGTCATGCCGTGTTCCATCGCCAGCGCATAGGTGTAGATCTTGAACGAGGAGCCGGGCTGCCTGAGCGCGCGGGTGGCGCGGTTGAACTGGCTTTCGCCATAATCGCGGCCGCCGACCAGCGCCCGCACCGCGCCGCCATTCTCGATCAGCACCAGCGCCGCCTGGCTCGCCCGGTAGCGCTCGCCATCCTGCCTGAGGCTGGTTTCGACAGAGGCTTCGGCGGCCTTTTGCATGCCGGCGTCGATGGTCGTGCGCACGATCAGCGAATGCTGCTCGAATCCGCCTGCGATCCGCTTGACCTCCTCGAAGGCCCAATCGAGGAAATAATCCGGCGCGTCATGATCGCCGCGGTCAATCACGCTTGCCGGATTGCGCCGGGCGCCGATGACCTGGCCCTCGGTCATCAGATTGCCCTGCACCAGGTTGGACAGCACCTCGTTGGCGCGGCCGCGCGCCGCCGGCAGGTTGATGTGCGGGGCGTAGCGGGCAGGGGCCTTGAACAGGCCGGCCAGCATGGCGGCTTCGGCGAGCGTGACTTCGGTGATGTCCTTGCCGAAATAGAATTGCGCCGCCGCCGCCGCGCCAAAAGTGCCGCCGCCCATATAGGCGCGGTCGAGATAGAGCCGCAGGATTTCGGTCTTGGGCAGGTTGGCCTCGAGCCAGAACGCCAGAAAGGCTTCCTTGACCTTGCGCTCAAGCGTGCGTTCATTGGTCAAAAACAGGTTCTTGGCCAGTTGCTGGGTGATGGTGGAGCCGCCCTGGACCACGGAATTGGCCTTGACGTTCTCGGTCATGGCGCGGGCGAGGCCGAGAAAATCGATGCCGAAATGCTCGAAGAAGCGCCGGTCCTCGGTGGCCAGCACCGCCTTGACGAAATGATCGGGCAGTTGGTCGACGGGGGCTGAATCCTCGTGGATGATGCCGCGATGGCCGATCTCGTTGCCGTAGCGGTCGAGGAAGGTGACCGCGAAATCATCGCGCGCACGCCAATTGCCCGCGGTTTCCTCGAACGCCGGCAGCGCCAGCGCCAGCAGGAAGACAAAGACGGCGGTGCCGGCATTCATGCCTTCGCCGGCGATTTCGAAGACGGCCTTCCAGGCCCCGCGGGTGCGGAAGCGGCGGAAGAAGATGGTGATTTCTTCCCAGATCTCGCCCGCGCTGAAGCCGGTGTTCCAGATCGAGGAATCGATCCAGGAATCGATGCGCAGCAGAATGTTGGAGCGCTTGCGCGGCCGGTCTTCCTGGTTGAACGGGTCCTGCACGGGTCTTTATCCATCAAGGGCGGCGGCAGCGTCGCGCCTGTTTGCCTTGCCGGCGGCAAGATTACCGCCAGATTTGCCGCAAGGCCTATGCTTTTGGCGCATTTTCAGTCAAAGGACAAGCCGGACACGCGGCGCCAACCGCGCCGGACCGAAAAAATCCGGAACGTGAAAAAGCCGAAACGCAAAGAGGAAGACGCCATGGGCGACAAGCCCTTCTGGAGAACCAAGCGGCTCGACGAGATGAGTGCTGTGGAATGGGAAAGCCTGTGCGACGGCTGCGGCCGCTGCTGCCTCAACAAGCTCGAGGACTGGGACACCGGCGAGATTGCCTGGACCAACATCGCCTGCCGGCTGCTCGACGGCGACAGCTGCCGCTGCACCGACTACGCCAACCGCCAGGCCCACGTGCCCGACTGCATCGGGCTGACGCCGGACCAGGTCGAGACCATCAGCTGGCTGCCGCCCACCTGCGGCTACCGGCTGGTGGCCGAGGGCGCCGATCTCTACTGGTGGCACCCGCTGGTGTCGGGCGACCCGGAAACCGTGCACGAGGCCGGCGTCTCGGTGCGCGGCCGCACGCTGAGCGAGACCGACGTCGCGGTCGAGGATTTCGAGGATTACCTGGTCGAATGGCCGGGCGAGGAGGCCTGAGCCGGGCCGGTTTTGGGCCTGGCGGCAGGACATCCAGCGGAAAAACACTGTTGCCGGGGAACCATTGGCCGGGGCCGGCGTTGGCATCCTGTATTGCCAAATGGAGGGTTTTTCGATGATCCAATGGATCCTGATTTTGTTGATTGTCGCCGCGGTTGCCGGCCTGCTCGGCTTCGGCCGGCTGTCGGGCGCGGCGCTGAGCGGCGCCAAACTGCTCATCGGCATCGTGCTGGTGCTGTTCCTGCTCGCCGTGCTCGGCATCATCGCCATAGCCTAGGTTCACCTCCCAGGACCAACTGAGCCGCCGGAGAGGTGTTCTCTCTGGCGGTTTTTTTGTGGGGTGGGGGCGGGGGTCGAATTCTCATTACAGGAAACGGCGCCAAACGCTTAGCATGGGCGGCACTACAGCCAGCTATCCGGATTCCTCCCGCCATGCACGATGGCGACGATGAGAATGCCGTAGGGCATTGGCTCATAGATGAGGATGTAGTTGCCTTCGATCAGAATTCGCGCCGTGGGGCTCAGTTCCGAACGGGCCACCCCCATGTCCGGCTGGGTTGCGGCGAGATCGGCCCTGTCGAGCATGCGACGGAGCAGGGCGTCAGCGGCTGGTACATTGTCGATGGCGATGTTGCGCCAGATGTCGCGAATATCCTGCTCGGCCCTTGGGCTGAACCGGTAGTCAGCCACGGCTTTCCGCCTTCAACTCCGCCAGCAGCGTTTCGGCGTTGACGGAACGGCCTTCGCCGCTGGCCATGCCCTCGTCATAGGCGCGCTTGAGGCGGTTCATTTCAAGCTCGCGCAGTTCCTGCTTTTGCTCCCACAGCCGCAGCGCATCACGCAGCACCTCGCTGTTGGAGGCATAGGACCCCGACGCCACCGCTTGCTGCAGCCGCGCGATCTGCCGCTGGGACAGCGATATGGTCAGCGTTTTCATTGGTTCGTGTTTCATGGGATGAATATAGCAAAGCTAACAGGAACCAACAAGTACTGTTAGGATGGGCAGGCTGGGCGGTGGCGCCATCGGTCTCGGGGTTGCCAATTTCGAGGCCGTCCTGCCGGTCTTGATCCGGCAACCCAAGTCCTTGGGCTGAAAGAGTCTTCTGACCCGGCGGACGCCGGGTCGCTGGATCCCGGCACGGGGGCCGGGATGACGGAATGAGGGCTTCCGCCGAGGGGCAATATTGACGATGCGGGGTGATGAGGTCGCCCACTTGCACCGATATCTGGCTGAATTCGATTTCCGCTATAGCTGCTGTACCGCGTTACGGTTTCAGACCGCGAACGCGGCGATGTGCTGAAGCCATTCGCGGCAAGCGCCTGACCTATCGGTGGATTGGTGAAGCCAATTACGCCTGAGCAGAAGGCACGAAAGATTAGGGCGAATAAAAAGAAATAACTGAATTCAAAGATTCGATTCCGACAACCATTTGTGTCATTCTTAGCTTTCGCGACGCTGGAGAGTGCCAATGCAAGACATCAACGTAAATATAGTCACAGACATGACTGAGCCGCAACAGGCCGTCGATTCACTCAGGGAAACGTGTCGTCTCTTAACCAAAGAACTCGTTCAATCTTCACCTGAAGCGGCAGAACGGTGTGCTAATGCGGTTTCGGAAATGTCGTCACAACTTCGTCCGGGAGTGAGGCTTTTAATTGATGAAATTGTAAGCTTGCTGCGCCAAGAGACAGCGAATTAGGTACGACTGCGCGTAGCCGTCCGTCTTTCGCTATTTCAACCCTTATCGTTAACTGGTGGCCTGCTTTTTGCTCCATCATTTGAATATTCCGTATCACTATCGTGAGGCTTCGGCGGTGTCTTCAACATCCGCTTTAGCGTGTCGGTAAACTTGTTTTCGTCTGTGTCCTGATCGGTGTCATTCATGTCCGGTAAAATCTCCTATGAAGAAGGTGAGCGCCGTCTCAATGTAGCGAGCGGACGTATCGTCCGCGCCTGGGCAGATCTCGAAACGACACTTTGTTTTGGCCTTCAGAATTTCTTGGCAACTGACCAGTTCCGGACAAGAATCGTTTGGATGAGCCTTTCGAATTTCAGGTCTCGGCTCAACTTACTGATGCGTCTCGGCGAAACCTATCTCTCCGCTGAGGGCGTTGAGCACATGAGGCGATTAGAGCGCCGTATGAAGCGATTAGCCAAAACTCGAAACACTATAGCGCACTGCGTAGGTGGGTTCCACACAGAAGACCAACTAGTCCGCTATATAAACGACATCGACGCCGACGACGTTGGTGTCGACTTCATTGGCGAGCAAACTTTCACGATTCACAACCTTGAGTCATTCCCAGATGCCATTGATGCAGTCAGGAGAGATTACTACAGTCTTGGCGAAAACGAAGGCGTTGTCCTCTACAGAGAGACAAAAATGCATCGAGAACCGCCAGATCGTCATTCCCACAGAAGCGGTCCTCGCAATCGATCCAATCCCGAAGCGCAGCCTTCGCCTGCTCCAAAGCCGCTTCAGATAACTCAACTCCAATTTCGCTCCGGCACAACGCCAATAGACCCGCTTTCGTATAGCTGGTTTGTTCGTCCGTTGCCTTGACCCCTGATTGGTCACCGTTCTCTATCATAGGAATACTTTCTGCTTTGTCACGTATATAATTGGGAAAATAATCCTAATTATATACTTGACAAAAGCAGCGCCTTGGCCGATAAAGAATCCAAGGAGTTACGAACATGACAGCTTTCAACGACCCAATCTTTCACGACGAAGACGCAGCCCGCGCCCATCTTGAGGCGATCCGCTGGCCGCATGGTCCGAACTGCCCGCATTGCGGCAATATCGACCCGGACAAGATTGCCAAGGTCGAAGGCAAGAAGCAGACGCACCGCAAGGGCCTCTACTACTGCAATGAATGCGGCGGTCAGTTCACCGTGACCGTGGGCTCCGTCATGGAGCGATCCAAGGTTCCGCTGTCAAAGTGGGTCTTTGCATTCCATCTGTTTGCAGCGTCTAAGAAGGGCATGTCCGCGCACCAGCTGCACCGCATGCTTGGCGTCACCTATAAGACTGCATGGTTTATGGCGCACCGTATCCGCGAAGCCATGAAAGAGGACGTTGCCTCGTCTGGTCCTCTTGGCGGCGAAGGCATGACCATTGAAGCCGATGAAACCTATATCGGTAAGCGTGAGACACCTCGCGTTTATGCCCGCCCTCGTGCCCGCAAGAACTTCAAGCCTACCAAGTCAGGCAAAGCCGGTGGCGCTGACAAGCGCATCGTGGTTGGCCTTGTCGAGCGTGGCGGCAAATCCCGCATGTTCCATGTCCAGAACGCTACCAAGGACAGCGTTCGCGAACTGCTGGTCCGCAATGCAGATCGCAAATCCAACCTCTACACCGACGAAAGCCGTCTCTACACCACGACAGGCGCGGAATACGCGACCCACCGCACCGTCAAGCATTCCGCCAAGGAGTATGCCCGCCGCGAGGGCGATGCTGTCATTCACTCCAATACGATTGAAGGCGTGTTCTCAGTCTTCAAGCGCGGCATGATCGGCGTTTACCAGCATTGCGGCGAAGCTCACTTGCACCGCTATCTGGCTGAATTCGATTTTCGCTATAATCGTCGCACCGCGCTCAAGGTATCAGATCGTGAACGCGCCGAAGACGCAATTCGCGGAGCATCCGGCAAGCGCCTCACCTATAATCAAACTGGTGAAGCCAATTACGCCTAAGCAGAAGGCGCGCAAGTTGATGCGCCTACGAAAGACTAAGTGGTAGGTTGACTCCCTGCTATTTTGGCGCGCGTAATCCCTCCGGCAAGGGGAGGGATTACATGGCTATAACACTTCGGAATATTGATGTTTCTGGCGACCCGTCATCAAGCGACATAGCCGAACTGATGGTTCAGCTAACTTACGCAGACGCGGATGATCTTAACGACGCCAAAGAATGGCTACAGGTCCAATTGAAATCACCCGCAGGCTACGGGCATGTTCTTGCAGAAGTCGAACGATACGCCCTTGAGACGCTGCAAAAGACAATAAGTGAGCGAATTCGCTTTCTTCAATCGCTCGAAAATCAGCGTCAATAAAGGATTGTTGAAACCGCGCCCACGCTATTTCACCGAGGCTTTTGGTTGGGTTTTTTGTCACTCTTGCCTCCATCCTCTTTATCCGCCGGGCTGGGGGAACGTTTCAACGGCGGGGTCGAGAGCGCGCGGCGTAGCGCATCATCGCGGCGCTTTTTGATTTTCTGATCTGGTAATTCGTCTGACTTCGAAGGTAGTGCAATCATGGCTTGGATCCTACAAAACGATCAAGATAAGGCAATCATAGAAGAACTTACCCGCGAGTCCGATAGAGGGCTTATCATCATCGGGACCTCATTCCTTGAAGCTAGGCTTGAGCAAATAATCAAAATCATGATGCCAGCCAAGGACAGAGATGTCGAAGGGAAGATTTTCAGTGGTTCTGGTCCGATGGCAACCTTTTCCGCGAAAATCGATGTCGGCTATCTGATGCAGTTCTATCCCGCTGAAACCCGCGCTCTCTTGCACAAAATACGATGCATCCGGAACGATGCTGCACATTCAACCGAACCAGTGACTTTCGAAACACCCACAATCAAAGACCGATCAGAGAACTTGGTTCGGGATACAGATCGGAGCATCAGAGCCTTCTACCCGCACCTTAGCAGATTGAAGTTAGCTACACAGTATGCAGTCAATAAGCCGGCAGAAATTTTTCGCGTACTGAATGACGACGGCACCGTCACAGAAGGGCAATTCCATGTATCATTTGATGATGCGCGTTCATCTTTTTTGGCCGCGATCAAGCTTCTTCTTTTTTGCTTTTACGAAGTGAACGCACCGATGGAAAAGGTGAGGCTCTCTCTTCCTGACAAAGCTTAGCTCGTTCCATAGCTCTATATACTCGCTCTGTAATCCATTCACCTGGATCTTCATGCCAAAAGCGGTTCTCGTATAACGCGCCCACCCCCGCCCCGATCATCTCTGGCGTGATTTCAATCTCGTTTGCCGGCCTGTCGCCAACTGGTTTATCCGAATCGGTCACTTTTGTCACGTATATAATTGGGAAAATAATCCTTGACACCGTCACGGTGCTTTGATAGGGTTATGTTATCGTTACGGAACTGCGCCGATAGCGGGCCGGGCGGGGTTGCCGCGTAAGTGGCGCCTGAAAATTTGATGATTGCGCCAAGCGCCTTGGAAATGGTCCGGGGCGCTTTTTTGTTGGGCCGGAATTTTCGAGGATACTATGACGCACAACCTGCACCAGGCGGGGCGGACAGGCGTGTCCGCGCTCGACCCTTTTGCCGTCGATCAGGTGCTGGATGCGCTCTGGGCGCTGTGCGCCGACGGGGCGGCCGATTCGCTGGCATTTCTGGCGGGCGATCCGCGGTTGTGGCTTGGCATCGAGCTCAAGCATCTGGCTGCGCGCGGCAGCGACGACGGGGAGGACGGGGAGGACGAGCCGGCCGCGCCGGCGCCGACGCTTGTGAGCGAAAGCACCGGCAAGATGCTGGCGCGGATGCGCGCCGTGCTCGACCGCGAGGCGGCAAGGCTGGGCGCCGACGGGCTCGAGGGCAAGGCGGCGGTGGACCTGGTCTCGCTGATTGCCCGCACGCTCGAAAAGATCGACCAGATGGAGCGGCTGATCGCTGACGACCAGGCCCGCACCGCGGCGCGGACGCTGAGCCCGGACGAGCGCGAACAACTCAGGCAGACCGTGCGCCAGCTCATCCTCGCCGCCGCCGAACGGCTGGCGGCGGAGCGGCTGGCGGACGCGGTGGAAGAGGGCGGGGATGGCACGGGGGCGGATGGGGCTGAGTTAGGAGCGCCCGATGCGGCAGGTGTGGCTGCGGAAGTTTCCGACCCGCCATCCAGGCAGACCGACGCCTGAAGACGTCGATCAGCCCGGCGGAAGCAGTTGCCAGCCAGTCCGAGTCTTTGGGCAGAAATTTTTGGGCAGAAAAAGAGTCCTTTGACCCCGCAGACGCGGGGTTGCTGGATTCCGGCTCGGAGGCCGGAATGACGGGGGTTGGGATTTTGATCGCAAACGCGGGCATGAGAAAAGGAATGTGGGGCGGCAGTGCTGCCGCCTCGATCTTTGACCGATGCTGGCCGGGGCTGAACAGGACTGAAGAGCGGTAGGTCTGGCGGGCCGCGCTTGCAACGGCATCGGGCGCAAATTTTGGCGATATCTCTGCGCCCGTCATGCCGGACCCCGATCCGGCATCCAGCGGCGAGCGTCCGCGAGCCAGAGACCTTGTCTGATGCCGATGTCGACAGAAAGAGTCCTTTGATCCGGCGGCGGCCCACATCGCTGGATTCCGGCTCGGGGCCGGAATGACGGGGTTGGGAGAGTTCGCTCTCCAAGGCGGAATGTGCAAACGGCGGGCTATTGCGGAGGAAGAGATGATCGTCCGGTCGATGACGTCGGCGCTGCAATGCGGGGTGTGGGCAAGGCCGGCGCCGTTTCGGGCGCGGCGGGTTCACATTCTGCTGGCGGGCGCGGCGCGGCGGCGCGCCGGGCGCGGAGCGGGCGGCGTCAGCGAGACGGGCGCGGCTGGCGAAGCGGGCGAGGGCGGGACATATCAAAAGTTTGACGCGGAGCGGATGCGGGAGCAGATCGGGACGCCGGTCCAAAACGGCGCCAGCGGGGTGCGGATCGTCAGCGGAGCGCCTGAACTGACCGCCGCGCTGGGCCTCGGCGGGATGCTGGAGCTTTATGCCGAAGCGAGCGCCGAGGAACTGGTGGCGGCGCATCTGGCGCGGCTTGGCGATCATGCACTGATAGAGAACGCTACGGCCTGGGAATATCTGGCCCGGCCCGAGCAATTGCCGCCCGAGGGAGGCTGGCGCACCTGGCTGTTGATGGGCGGGCGCGGTTCGGGAAAAACTCGCGCCGGGGCCGAATGGGTGCACGCTCTCGCCTCGGGCGCGGTTCCGGGTCTCGGCCGCGACGGCCGCATCGCGCTGGTGGCGGAAACCTTTGGCGATGCGCGCGAGGTGATGATTGACGGCGTCTCCGGCATTTTGGGCGTGGCGCGCGAGGAGCGGCCCGCCTTCGAGGCGACGCGGCGGCGGCTGGTCTGGCCTTCGGGCGCGGTTGCGCAGATGTTTTCCTCCGAAGACCCCGAAAGCCTGCGCGGGCCGCAATTCGACCTGGCCTGGTGCGACGAACTGGGCAAATGGCGGCATCAACGCGAGACCTGGGACATGCTGCAATTCGCGCTGAGGCTGGGCGCATTGCCGCGGCAACTGGTGACGACGACGCCGCGGGCGACGCCGCTGATGCTGGCGCTGGTCAAGGACCAGGCCACGCGGGTGACGCGGATCAGGACAGAGGACAATGCGGCCCATCTGGCGGCGGGATTTCTCGATGTGATCCGGGCGCGCTATGGCGGCACGCGGCTGGGGCGGCAGGAGCTTGACGGCGAACTGATCGCCGACCGCGAGGACGGGCTGTGGCGGCGCGAACAGATCGAGGCGCTGGTGCTGCGCCATCACGGCCAGATGGCCCGCATCGTCGTGGCGGTCGACCCGCCGGTGGCGGGCGAGGCGAAATATTCCTGCTGCGGCATCGTCGCCGCCGGGCTGGGCAGTGATGGCCGCGCGGTGGTGCTGGCCGACGGCTCGGTCGAGGGCGCCAGCCCCACCCTTTGGGCGCAAGCCGTGGCGCGGCTCTACCGCCGCTTCGACGCCGATTGCGTGGTGGCCGAGATCAACCAGGGCGGCGACATGGTGGCGAGCGTGCTCAACACCGTCGAGCCGACGCTGCCGGTCCGCACCGTGCGGGCGACGCGCGGCAAATGGCTGCGCGCCGAACCGGTGGCGGCTCTCTATGAGCAGGGACGAGTGGTCCATGCCGGCCATTTCGCGGCGCTCGAGGACCAGATGTGCGATTTCGGCCCGGACGGGCTGTCGTCGGGCCGCTCGCCCGACCGGCTCGACGCGCTGGTCTGGGCGCTCACCGAACTACTGCTCAACCGCAGGGGCGAGCCGCAGGTGCGGCATTTGTGAGGCGGGCGCCTTGGGGCGAAGTTTTCGTCATACCGGACTTGATCCGGTATCCAGCCAGCCCGAGTCCTCGGGCTGAAAGGAGTCTTTCGACCCGGCGGACGCCGGGTCGCTGGATCCCGGCTCAAGGCCGGGATGACGAGGGAATGTTGACCGCCAGTGCATCCGGCGGGCTTTTAATTCCAGCTTTTGAAAGGGCATGACCATGGCATTCGGATTGAGGCTTCCCTGGGCGCGGCGTGCGCCGGCCGCCAAGAGCTGGTCGCCCGGCGCGATCGCGGCGTTCGCGGCGGATGCGGGCGCGCAATGGAGCGGGCGGTCCTACGCGGCAATCGCCCGCGAGGGCTTCATGCGCAATCCGGTAGCGCACCGCGCCGTGCGGATGATCGCAGAGGCGGCGGCCTCGGTGCCCTGGCTGGTGTTTGACGGGGACCGCGAACAGGAGCGCCATCCGGTCATGGACCTGCTCAAGCGGCCCGATCCGCAGGGCGCGGGCGACGGCTTCTTCGAGACGCTGTACGGCCATCTGCTGCTGTCGGGCAATGCCTGGATCAACCCGGTCGGCTTGGGCGGCCGCATCGCCGGACTGCAGCTTTTGCGGCCCGACCGGATGCGGGTGATCGCGGGCAGCGATGGCTGGCCGGTGGCCTATGAGCATCAGGCGGACGGCAGGCGGCAGCGCTTTCCTGTGACGCCGGAAGAGGGGCCGGGGCTGTTGCATCTCAAACTGTTTCATCCGCTTGACGATCATCTGGGTTTCGCACCGCTGGAGGCAGCGCTGATGGCGCTCGACCTGCACAATGCGGCGATGAGCTGGAACAAGGCGCTTCTGGACAACTCCGCCCGGCCCTCTGGCGCGCTGGTCTACCAGCCCAAGGACGGCGGCAATCTGACGCCCGAGCAATATCAGCGGCTGAAGGCCGAGCTCGAGGACGGCTACCAGGGCGCGCGAAGGGCAGGCCGGCCGATGCTGCTCGAAGGCGGGCTCGACTGGAAGGCGATGGGGCTAAGCCCACGCGACATGGATTTCATTGAGGCCAAGAACGGGGCCGCGCGCGACATTGCGCTGGCGCTCGGCGTGCCGCCGATGCTCTTGGGCATTCCCGGCGACCTGACCTACGCCAACTACCAGGAAGCCAACCGCGCCTTCTGCCGCCTGACGGTGTTGCCGCTGGTTGGCCGCACGGCGGCAGCACTCACGGCCTGGCTGCAGCCGGTTCACGGCGCCGGGCTGAAGGTCGATTACGACGCCGACCGGCTGCCGGGGCTCTCAGCCGAACGCGACGCGCTGTGGGCGCGGCTCGGCAATGCCGACTTCCTCAGCGACGAAGAGAAGCGGGAAGCCGTGGGATATCAAAGTGTTGCGGACTAAACCGGATTCAAACCGGCAGGCGCCTGATTCAAACTGTGAACGGCGGCTGACGGTCAAGGGCGGAGGCGAGGCGATGTCGGAGATAAGTCCGGACCAGTCGATGCTGGCGGCGCGGATGGCGGGCGCTGTTGCCGGCGCGCTGGTGTCGCTCGCCTACATGATGCCCAAAGGCGCGCGCGAGGCCTCAGCCCGCGCCATCGCCGGCATTGTCTCCGGCCTGGTGTTCGGCGCCCCCGCCGGCGTGGCGCTGGCGCAGTGGATGGGCGTGACGGACATGTTGTCCGCGCCCGAGACATTGCTGATGGGATCGGCCGCCGCCAGCATGACCGCCTGGTGGGTGCTCGGCGCGCTGGCACGGATCGCCGACCGGACGGGACGCGGACCCAAGACATAGACGGCGCATTCGGCCCGCCTGAAAACAATTCGACAACACCAAGGACAAGACCATGACAACGGACTGGAGCGCATCCGGACGGCAGCACAAGCGTGTCGATCTGGCTCTCGAAGATGTGAGCGGCGACGGCAGGTTCTCGGGCTATGCCAGCCTGTTCGGCGCGGTGGATCTCGGCCGCGACGTCATCGAACCCGGCGCATTCGCCGCGTCCCTGAAGCGGCGGGGAGCGGGCGACGTGCGCATGCTCTACCAGCATGATCCCGAGCAGCCGATCGGCCGCTGGCTGTCGATCCGCGAGGATTCTCGCGGGCTGCATGTCGAGGGCAAGCTGTCGCTCGGCGTGGCCCGCGCCCGCGAAGTACACGAATTGATGAAATCCGGCGCGCTCGACGGTCTGTCGATCGGCTTCCAGACGCTGCGCGCCCGCACCGAGGCCAAGGGCGGCGTGCGCCGGATTTTAAGCGCCGATCTGTGGGAGATCTCGGTGGTGACCTTTCCGATGCAGCCGGGCGCGCGGGTGACCGCGGTCAAGGCTGCAGCCGGTCACGCGCCGGCGCTCACGCTGCGCGAACTCGAACGAAGGCTCACGCGGGATGCGGGGCTGACGCGGCGCCAGGCGCGCGGGCTGATCGCCCGTGGCCACGGCGCGCTTTCGGACAGGCAGGACGCTGGCCCGGAGGATCTCAAACGCCTGGAACTCAAACTGCGCGCCCTGACGGTGGCGCTGTCGGGTTCCGCAACATCCACCGATTTCAAGACATTGAAAGGACGAACAATGAACACCAGGACCCCCATGGCGAGAGACGGACGCGCGCCCGAAACCAAGAGCGTCGACGCCGATGTCAGCGCCGCCTTCGAGGACTTCATGTCCGCCTTCGAGCATTACAAGCAATCCAACGACGATCGCCTGAGCGAGATCGAGCGCCGCGGCGGCGCCGATGTGCTGACCATTGAAAAGATGGCGCGCATCGACACGGCGCTGGATGAGCAGAAGCGCGCGCTCGACGCGCTGATCGTCAAGCGCGCCCGTCCGGATCTCGGACGTGGGCCCGGCGCGCCAAGCGCCGTGCGTCAGGCCTTTGACGCCTATGTGCGCCGCGGCGACGAGGCGGGCCTGCGCAGCGCCGAATTCAAGGCGATGTCGGCGGGCAGCGATCCCGACGGCGGCTATCTGGTGCCCGACGAACTCGACAGCGAGATCGGACGGCGGCTCGCTGAACTCTCGCCGGTGCGCTCGATCGCCACGGTGCGGCAGGTCTCCGGCGCGGTGCTGAAGAAGCCGTTCGCCTTGAATGGCATGGCCACCGGCTGGGTCGGCGAGACCGATGCGCGGCCGCAGACGGCGGCGCCGCAGTTGACCGAACTGCAGTTTCCGACCATGGAGCTCTACGCCATGCCGGCCGCCACCGCCTCGCTGATCGAGGACGGGGCGCTCGACATCGAGGGCTGGATCGCCAGTGAAGTGGAGGCGGCCTTCGCCGAACAGGAGGGCGCGGCCTTCGTTTCGGGCGACGGCGCCAACAAGCCGCGCGGCTTTCTCGATTACCCCAGCGTTGAGGAGTCCACCTGGAGCTGGGGCAATCTCGGCCATATCGCCACCGGCGCCGCCGGCGCGTTCGGCGCCAATCCGTCGGACCGGCTGATCGAGCTGATCTATGCGCTGAAAGCCGGGCACCGGCAGAACGGGCGCTTCGTGATGAACCGCAAGACGCAAGCCCAGATCCGCAAGTTCAAGGACGCCGACGGCAACTATCTGTGGACGCCGCCGGCGGGCGCGGGCCAGGCGGCGGCGCTGATGGGCTTTCCGGTGGTCGAGGCCGAGGACATGCCCGACATCGCCGCGGATTCGGTCTCCATCGCCTTTGGCGACTTCCGCCGCGGTTATCTGGTGGTTGACCGGACGGGCGTGCGCATCCTGCGCGATCCCTATTCGGCCAAGCCCTATGTGCTGTTCTACACCACCAAGCGCGTCGGCGGCGGGGTGCAGAATTTCGAGGCGATCAAGCTGCTGAAATTCGCCGCCTGACGGCTAGTCCGTCCCGCTCCGACAGACCCTCTCCCGGATGAACGGGGGAGGGTTCTCATCCCAAATACGCCCATCCCGGAGATCGCCATGACCCTGATTGAGACTGACCCGCCGCTGGCGGAGCCGGTGACGCTTGCCGAGCTGAAGGCGCATCTGCGCATTGACGCGAGCGACGAGGACGAGTTGCTGGAAGGCCTGATCCGCGTCGCGCGGCGGCATCTGGAGACAGTGACCGGCGTGGCGCTGATGACCCAGGGCTTTCGGTTGGCTCTCGACGACTGGCCACGCGGTGGTGTGATTCAGTTGTTGAAAACGCCGGTTCAAAGCATTGATGCGATTCTGGTTTACGACGCCGAAGGCGCGCCCGAAAGCCTCGATCTGGCGGGCACGCTGCTGGACGGCGGCGCGCGGCCGGCGCGGCTGGCGATCGCCGAGCGGCCAAGGCCGGCTCGGCCGATCAACGGCATCGAGATCGAGTTCACCGCCGGGTTCGGATCCGCGCTGGAAGTTCCGCCCGAACTCAAGCGGGCGATCCTGATCCACGCCGCCCATCTTTACGAGTTTCGCGGCGCGGTGACGCCGGAGATGCAGCCGGCGGCGATTCCCATGGGCTATGACCGGCTGATTTCGCCCTGGCAAAGGCGGGCGCTGTGATGGGCGGTTTGACGCTTGATCCCGGCCGGCTGAACGCCCGGCTGGCGCTTGAGGCGCCCTCGGATCTGTCCGACGGGCAGGGCGGCGTCGGCGACGGCTGGACGGAGGTGGCGAGCCTGTGGGGGCGGATTGAGCCGTTGCGCGCGATCCCCACTGAGCAGGCGGGGGCGGCGTTCGCGCCGGTCAGCCACCGCGTCACCATCCGCTATCGCGCCGATGTGGCCCACGCCATGCGCTTCGTCCGCCGGGGCCGCAGCCTGGTGATCCGCGGCGTCCGCGATCCCGACGAGACCCGCCGTTACCTGATCTGCGATTGCGAGGAGACAACGCCATGAGCGGCAATGCATTGCAGAAGGCGGTGGTCGAGCGCCTTTCCGGCGATCCGGATGTGACTGCGATCATCGGGGCGGGCCGGATTTTCGACCGGCTGATCAGCCGCGCCGAGCCGCCGTATCTAGTGCTGGGCGAGACCGTCACCACGGACTTTTCGACGGGCGACGGGGATGGCGCCGAGCACCGTTTCGAGATCGAGGCCTGGACCAAGCAGAACGGCCGCAAGCAGGCGATCGAGCTGGCGGACGCGGTGCGCGCCGCGCTGCACGACGCGGACCTGACGCTGGCCGGCGCGGTGCTGATCAATCTCAGGCACGAACGCACGGTGAGCCGTCGCGCGCCGAAGACCGGATTGCACGTGGCGCGGCTCAGGTTTCGCGCGGTGACCGAACCGTGAGCGCGATGCTCCCCATTCTCCCACTTCAAGCGCATGAAAGGACACTCCCATGACGGCCCAGAAAGGCAAGGACCTGCTCATCAAGATCGAGGATGGTGGGGCATATGTGACCATCGCCGGTTTGCGCGCCCGCAGGCTGGCGTTCAACGCGCAGGCTGTCGACATCACCGACGCCGAATCCGCCGGGCGCTGGCGCGAGCTGTTGGGCGGCGCCGGCGTGCAGCGGGCCGCACTCTCGGGTGGCGGGCTGTTCAAGGACCAGGCCAGCGACGCGCTGACGCGAACGGTGTTTTTCGCCAGCGAAATCCGTTCCTGGCAGGTGGCGATCCCGGATTTCGGCACGGTGACCGGGCCGTTCCAGATCACGGCGCTCGAATATGCCGGCCGCCATGACGGCGAGATGACCTTCGAGATCGCGCTTGAATCGGCCGGCGCGCTCGCCTTCGCCGCTCTGTGAGGCGGCGATGACTCTCCACCCCAACCGCCGTCGTGGCGAGATCGCGGCGGATTTCGATGGCGAGCCCCGGCTCCTGTGCCTGACGCTCGGCGCGCTGGCCGAGCTCGAAAGCGGTTTTGGCGTCGCCAATCTCACCGAGCTTGCCGGACGCTTCGAGGCAGGGCTCTCGGCTGGTGACATCATCCGCATCGTCGGCGCGGGCCTGCGCGGCGCCGGCAACCGGCTGAGCGACGACGATGTTTCCGTCATGTCGGTCGAAGGCGGGGCAGCGGGTTTCGCCCGGATCGCCACCGAGCTGCTCTGGCTGAGTTTTGGCGCCGCCGGGCCCGGCGAAGGGATTTCAACTGAAGTATCAGATCGGGAGGGGCGGCGTCCGGACAGACGCCAAAACCCTCCCGTGCCGCAGGCGGCAACGAGGTGACGGAGCCGGACCGGACGTTTTTCCCCTGGGCGTCCGTGCTCCGCTTCGGCCTCGGCCGCCTGCGGCTGCCCCCCGAAACCTTCTGGCGGCTGAGCCTGATCGAACTGACCGCGCTGATTGGCGCGAGTGAAGCGCCGATGCCCGCAACCCGGCAGGGATTGGAAGCGCTGATGGCGCTGTTTCCCGACACCGGCAGACCCCCCGAAACCGGCAGAACCAAGGACCGTGCCGATGACCGATGAGCCGAACGTGAACGTGACTGTCGAGATGGATCTGAACGGCGCCGACCGGGCGCTGGATGAACTCCGGGAGAAGGCCGACGCCTTTGGCGGGGCGCTGTCCGGGGCGTTGAAATCGGCGACCGTCGAGGGCCGTAATCTCGACGATGTGCTGCGCACTTTGGCCACGCGGATGGTGGGCATCGCGCTCGATGCGGGATTGAAGCCGCTCGACCAGCTGATCAGCAGTTCGATCGCCGGGCTGACCGGCAATCTGGGACGGCTGTTGCCCTTTGCCAATGGCGGCGTGCCGGGGCGGGTGAGCGCTTTCGCCGATGGCGGCGTGGTCGGCGGTCCGTCCTATTTCCCGATGCCCGATGGCGATGTCGGCCTGATGGGGGAGGCGGGCGCCGAGGCCATCCTGCCGCTCGCCCGCGGGCCTGACGGCAGGCTCGGCGTCGCCTCGGGCGGCGGCATGCCGCCGGTTCAGGTGACCTTCAACGTGACGACGCCGGATGCCGGCAGTTTTGCCAAATCCGAGGCCCAGCTCACCGCCATGCTGGCCCGCGCCGTCGGCCGTGGCCGCCGCGGCCTGTAAGCAAGGGAAGATGAGATGAGCAACGGTTTTCACGAAGTGCGATTTCCGCTCAGGCTGTCGCTCGGCGCCAGCGGCGGGCCGGGACGGCGTACCGACATCGTGGCGCTGTCGAATGGCGGCGAGACCCGCAATGCGCGCTGGGCCGATGCGCGGCGGCGCTATGACGCCGGCACCGGCCTGCGCGGGCTGGAGGATCTCTATCAGCTCACGGCATTCTTCGAGGCGCGGCGCGGCCAGCTCCATGGCTTCCGCTTCCGCGATCCGGTCGATCACGCGTCCGCGCCGCCGGGACAGGCAGTGACCGCCCTCGACCAGCCGATCGGCACCGGCGACGGGGTCACCATCTTGTTCGAGCTGAAGAAGACCTATGCCGACGCGGGCGGCGCCACCGTGCGGCGAATCGAGAAGCCGACCGAGGGAAGCGTGCTGCTTGCCGTTGACGGCGCGGCGCTGGATCCGGGCGACTATGCCGTCGATCACGCCACCGGCCGGGTGACGATCGCGCCCGCGGCAACGCCCGCGCCGGGAGCGCAAGTGACGGCGGGCTATGAATTCGACATTCCGGTGCGCTTTGACACCGACCGCATCGAGATCAGCCTGGCGGCGTTCAAGGCGGGCTCGGCGCCAAGCGTGCCGCTGGTGGAGATCAAGCCATGAGAGATATCCCGGCGGCACTGGTCACCCATCTCGCTCGGACATCGACGACCACCTGCCATGCCTGGCGGTTGACCCGGACCGATGGGCTGGTGCTCGGATTTACAGAGCATGACCATGAACTTGAATTCGCGGGCACGGTGTTTTCCGCCGCCACCGGATTTCGCGCCAGCGAGGTGGAGACCGGGCTGGGCCTGGAGGCCGATGCAGCCAGCGTGGCGGGCGCATTCTCGGCGGCCGCGATCAGCGCCGACGATCTGGCGCTGGGGCGCTATGACGGCGCGCGGGTAGAGACCTATCTCGTCAACTGGCAGAGCCCGGACGACCATGTGCTGCTGTCGACAAGGGAACTGGGCGAAGTGCGCAGCGCCGGAGAGGCCTTCACCGTGGAGCTGCGCAGCCTCGCGGCAAAGCTCGACCAGCCGCAGGGGCGGCTCTATGGACGCCGCTGCGACGCCGATCTCGGCGACGGGCGCTGCAGCAAGGGCATCTCGGCGCCGCCGTTCACGCTGAGCGCGACCATTGTCGAGGCGACCGACGAGATGACGCTGGTGGTCAGCGGTCTGGACGGCCGGCCCGCCGGCTGGTTCGGCAATGGCCGGGTCCGGTTTCTGACCGGGCTGCTGGCGGGACTTGACGCCGACATCGCCAGCCATGCGGTGGAAGCGGGTGCGGCGCGGCTGGCGCTGTGGACGCCGCTCATGCGGCTGCCGCTGCCCGGAGATCAGGTGGAGGTCGCGGCGGGTTGCGACAAGGCGTTTGAAACCTGTACAGCCAAGTTCGCCAACAGTCTGAATTTCCAGGGGTTTCCCTATCTACCCGGGGCCGATTTCGCCTATGGCTACGCCGATGCCGACACGGTGCATGACGGCCGGCCGATCGTGCCATGAGCGCCGGTCTTCACGGCCAGCGGGTCGTCATGGTGGCGCGGGGCTGGATCGGCACGCCCTACCGCCATCAGGGATCGCGCAAGGGGGTGGGCTGCGATTGCCTGGGCCTGGTGCGCGGCGTCTGGGTCGAAATCACGGGTGAGGCCACACAGGATCCCGGAGCCTATGCGCCGGACTGGGCCGAGCGCTCGGGCGTCGACAGGCTGATGATTGCCGCCAGACGCCATTGCGGCGCGGCCATTCCGCTGCCGGAAGCGATGGAAGGCGACATCCTCCTGTTCCGCTGGCGCGACGGCGTCGCCGCCAAGCACGCGGGTATTCTCTCCGGGCCGGATCACTTCATCCATGCCTATGAACCGGTGGGCGTCATCGAAAGCGTGCTGGTTCCCTCCTGGCGGCGGCGCATCGCGGCGCTGCACCGAATTCCCCTGACAGACTGAAAAGCGAGACACCGACATGGCGACACTCCTGCTGCAGGTGGCGGGCGCTGCTTTGGGCGGCGTCTTCGGGCCGGTGGGCACCGCGATCGGATCGGCCATCGGCGCCACGATTGGCGGCATGCTCGACACCAGCCTGATCAACTCCACCCGCACCATCGCCGGGCGCGGCCTGAGCGGCGCCCGCATCCCTTCGGCCGACGAAGGCTCTCCGATTCTGCGCGTGCACGGCTCGATGCGGATCGCCGGCGCGCTGATATGGGCGACGCGGTTTGAGGAAACAGTGACGCGGGAGCGCGAGGGCGGCAAGGGAAGGGGACCGAAGGTCGAGCGTTATCATTACCACGCCAATTTCGCGCTTGGCCTGTGCGAAGGCCCGATTGCCACGATCCGACGGGTCTGGGCCGACGGACGCGAGCTCGATCTCGAAACGCTCGAGATGCGGATCTACCGGGGAACGGCGACGCAATTGCCCGATCCGCTGATCGAGGCCAAGCAGGGTGTTGGCAAGGCGCCGGCCTGGCGCGGGCTTGCCTATGTGGTGTTCGAACGCTTGCCGCTCGATGATTTCGGCAACCGCATCCCGGCGCTGCAATTTGAAGTGGTGCGCCCGGTGGGGGCGCTGGAGCCGGCGATCGAGGCGGTGGCGCTGATTCCCGGATCGACCGAGCATGGCTATGCGACGACGCCGGTGCAGGAAACTCTGGGCGTGGGCGCCGCGCGCGTGCTCAACCGCAACATGCGCCAGGCCTCGACCGATTGGGCCCAGTCGATCGACGAGCTGCAGGCGCTGTGTCCCAATCTCAAATCGGTGGCGCTGGTGTCGGCCTGGTTTGGCGACGATCTGCGCGCCGGCCAGTGCCGCTTTCGCCCCGGCGTCGAGGTGGCCGCCCGCAGCAACGAAACCCGGCCGTGGAAGGTCGGCGGGCTGGAGCGAGCAAGCGCCCATCTGATCAGCAGCAAGGATGGCGGCCCGGCCTATGGCGGTACGCCGGATGACCGGGCGGTGATCGAGGCCATCATCGACCTCAAGGCGCGTGGGCTCGACGTGGTGCTCTATCCGTTTGTGCTGATGGATGTGCCCGATGATAATGGCCTGCCCGATCCTCAAGGCGCCGCCGCACAGCCGGCCTATCCCTGGCGCGGCCGCATCACCGCCAACCCGGCGCCGGGACTTGCCGGAACGCCCGACGGCACGGCGGCGATGCGCGCCGACATTGCGGCCATGTGTGGGGCGACGGCGGTCGGTGATCTCGCCGTCAATGGCGGCAGCGTGAGCTGGTCCGGCGGCGACGAGGGCTACCGCCGCTTCGTTCTGCATCACGCGGCACTGGCCCAGGCCGCCGGCGGCGTCGACGGCTTCATCATCGGCTCGGAAATGATCGGCCTGACCCGGTTGCGCGACGACACCGGCGCGTTTCCCTTTGTCGAGGTTTTGATGGATCTGGCGGCCGACGCCAAGGCGATGCTGGGCGCTGGGACCATTGTGACCTATGCCGCCGACTGGACTGAATATTGGGGCTTCCGGCCCGATGACGGCTCGGGCGATGTCCATTTCAATCTCGACCCGCTGTGGGCCCATCCGGCTATCGGCGCGGTCGCCATCGACAATTACATGCCGCTCAGCGACTGGCGCGACAGCGATCTTTTGAGCGGCAATCCGGACGGCGCCCGCAGCAGCAACGATTTCAAGGCCATGCGGGGAGCTGTTGCCGGCGGTGAGGGCTTTGACTGGTATTATGCCGATGAGTCCGGCCGAAACGCCCGGGATCGGCTGCCGATCAGCGACGGGCTGGCTGGCAAGGACTGGATCTACCGGGTCAAGGATCTGCGCGGCTGGTGGCAGAACCCGCATTTTGACCGGGTCGGCGGCAGCGAGGCTGCAATTGCCAGCGCCTGGGTTCCCGGCTCCAAACCGATCTGGTTCACCGAGCTTGGCTGCCCGGCGGTCGACAAGGGCGCGGGCCAGCCCAATCTGTTTCCCGACCCGAAATCGTCCGAGAGCGCGCTTCCATGGTTCTCGTCAGGCGCGCGGGACGATCTGAGCCAGCGGGCCTTTCTGCAGGCGCATCTGGCCCATTGGTCGGGGCCGGAGAATGTTGATGGCATGGTGGCCACCGACCGCATCCATCTGTGGACCTGGGATGCGCGGCCTTTTCCGGCGTTTCCGCTCTCGCCTTCGATCTGGTCGGATGGCGGCAACTGGCGCACCGGCCATTGGCTCAACGGCAGGCTGGGCACGGTGGCGCTGAAGGATCTGATCGCCGCCGTGTTGAGCGAGGCCGGGATGACGGAGTTTGATGTCGACCGTGTCGACGGCATGGTGGCGGGTCATGTGATATCGGCCCCGGCCTCGGCGCGCGCGGTGCTGGCGCCGCTGGTCGACGCCTTCTGCATTGATGTGCGCGAAGGCCCGGACGGGCTCGAATTCGTCTCGCGGCTGGCGCTAGGGGCAAGCAGCCGTGAGATTGACGCGGTGGCGGAGCCGGGCGAGGGCGCCCTGTTTGAGGAAACCCGCGGCGAACTGAGCGAATTCGCCAATGAAGCGGTGGTGCTCAGCGCCGATCCGCTCACGGATTACGCCGCCGCCTCGGCGCGCTCGCGCCGGCTCGAGGGAGAGCCAATGCGCCAGCGCGATCTGCCGCTGAGCCTGGCGATCGAGCCGGGACTGGCGCGGGTGACGGCCGACCGCTGGCTGCAGGATCATCGGCTGCAACGCCGCCGGCTGCGCTTTGCCATGCCGCCGCAGGCCGCAGACTTGCAGCCGGGCGACAGCATCCGGTTCCAACTGGAAAACGCGCCGCGCGGCCGCTACCGCATTGCCCGCATTGAAGACGGCGAGATGCGCCGCGTCGAGGCCGTGGCGCATGCGCCCGCATCCGCTTCCGGGGCGGCCGAACCCCTGACCAGCCGCGCGCCCGATGACGCCAACGCCGTGTTTGCGCCTGACATCGTGTTTGCCGATTTGCCGGCCCTGTCGGGCACGGAAGAAACCCTGTGGGCCCGCGCCGGCGCGGTCGGCACGCCGTGGCGAACGATCACGCTGTCGAGTTCGGTGGAACAGGAAGGCTATGCCGTCCGCACGGTGCTCGACGCGCCGGCCAGGATCGGCGTGCTGGCTGAGGCCCTGCCGCCCGGAGACAGCGAGGGCCGGTTTGACGGCGCCGCTGCGCTGATGGTCGATCTCGCTTTCGGCGGGCTTTCGAGCGCCAGCCGCCTGTCCGTTCTCAACGGCGCCAATGCGGCGGCGATCAGATCCGAGGCCGGCGTCTGGGAAATCGTCCAGTTCGAGACCGCCGAGGAAATCTCCGCCGGGCGCTGGCGGCTCACAAGCCTGCTGCGCGGCCAGGCGGGAACCGACGACACCATGCGGGCCGGCGCCGGCGCGGGTACGACTTTCATGCTTCTCGACAGCGCCGTGGTCCCGCTGAACCTGACGCTGGAGGAGGCCGGGCGCGAGCTCAACTGGATCGCCGAGGTCTCGGGTGGCGCTGCCGGCGGGCTGCCGGCGGTTGGTTTTGCCGGCGGTGAACGGGCCTTGACGCCGCTGTCACCGGTGCATCTGCGCGCCCTGCGGCAGGAGGGCGGGGTCGCGTTGTCCTGGATCCGGCGCGGGCGGCTCTCGGCGGACAGCTGGACCGCCGCCGAAATTGCCAATGATGAAGGTTTTGAGCGCTACCGGGTCGAGATCCTCAGCGCTGGTTCGGTAATCCGGACGGCCGAGACGGTCAGCCCGGACTGGCTCTATCCGGCGGCCGGTGAGATCGACGATTTCGGCGCGCCGCAAGGGTCGCTGACAGTCCGCGTTTGCCAGGCCGGAAAGCGTGTGCCCTGGGGCGTGGCGCGAACCGCCACGCTCGAACTCTGATTACTTCAACCTTGAAAAGGACACCGTCATGACCGACATCAAACCCTGGTGGCAATCCAAGACCCTGTGGGGCGCCATCGTCACCCTGGCCTCGGCGGCGCTCGGCCTGGCCGGGCTTGACCTCGGCGATGCCGATAGGCAAGCTTTGACCGAGCTCCTGACCTCGCTTGGCGCGGCGCTTGGCGGCGTGATCGCGATTTTCGGACGGATCAAGGCGAAGGACCGGATCGGGTGAGGTGGCGCGAGGAGGCCAGCGCCAACCCGGTTTTCATTCATTCGCGGTTCAGGCAAGATCCTGTATCACTGACTTCAAGATGCACTACAAACCGTGTCAGGGCTTACCATGACCATAAATTTACTCAGTATTGGCTTGATCGCGGCACAGGCGGCGATGATGTCGCCGGTGGCGGCGATGCCGGCGGGGCTGCGCGCGCCAGACGGCACGGCGATCGTCCGGGTCGCGGCGGACTGTTCCGCCGCCCAGGCCCAGGTCGTCGGTCAAACCGGCGGTCAATTCCTGTCCGCGTCGGTGAAAACACAAAATGGCCGGACGGTCTGCGTGATCACCGTCCTGGTGCAGGGCAGCGGCGCCGAGAGGCCGAAAAAAGTCACCAAGGAAATTCCGCAATGAGACCGGTGCAAGCGCATGCGGGCGGGAGCCTTTCATGTTTTGCAGGGCAGATCTAGGCGCGCCGCGCGAACCGGTGCATGGTGTGCCCGCGGGCGCAAGCTGACCATGGCCGGGCCCGCCCAATACATCCAAGGCAGGGGCAAGTGACGTGCGCATTCTGATTGTTGAAGACGACAAGGATCTCAATCGCCAACTGGCTGACGCGCTGTTGGAGCAGGGTTATGTGGTCGACCGCGCCTATGACGGCGAGGAAGGCCATTTTCTCGGCGACACCGAACCCTATGACGCGGTGATTCTCGATATCGGCCTGCCGGAAATGGATGGCGTCACGGTTCTGGAGAAATGGCGCGCCAATCAGCGGACCATGCCGGTGCTGATCCTGACCGCCCGCGACCGCTGGAGCGACAAGGTTTCCGGCATAGACGCCGGCGCCGATGATTATGTCACCAAGCCGTTTCATGTCGAGGAAGTGCTGGCGCGCATCCGCGCGCTGATCCGCCGCGCCTCCGGCCATGCGTCGTCCGAAATAGCCTGCGGCCCGGTGCGGCTTGACACCAAGGCGTCCAAGGCCAGCGTTAACGGAACCACACTGAAACTGACCAGCCATGAATACCGGCTGTTGTCCTACCTGATGCACCACATGGGCGAAGTGGTGTCGCGCACCGAACTGGTCGAACATATGTATGATCAGGATTTCGACAGGGATTCCAACACGATCGAGGTCTTCGTTGGCAGGCTGCGCAAGAAAATCGGCGTCGAGCTGATCGAAACCGTCCGGGGTCTCGGATACCGGATGGTTCCGCCCGAGGCCGAAAACGCGGGCAAGGCGGGATGAAACGCTGGTCGCTCACAGCGCGCGTCCTGCTGTTTGCGTCGGTGTGGGCGGTGATTGCGCTCGTCGTCATCGCCATCGTGATTTCCCAGCTCTATCGCGCCGGCAGCGAGCGCGCCTTTGGCGACCTGCTGCGCGCCCATCTCAACAGTGTCATCAATGCCGTCTCCATTGACGCCAATGGCCATTTGACCGGCAATCTGCAACTGGGCGATCTGGTGTTTGAGCAGCCCGGCAGCGGCTGGATCTGGCTGGTGGAGCCATTGGGCGACCTTGAAGGACCACGGCTGGCCTCGGTCTCGCTTGGCGAGGCGACGATTGCCGTCCCGCCGGTGGCGGAGTTGCCGTTCAATCAGCGCTATCAGCGCAGCTATCCCGCCCGCGATGGCCAGAACAATCCGCTCGAAGTGGTTGAAACCGAAGTCGAGCTTGACAGCCAAGGACGCGCCGCGCGGTTCCGCGTGGCCGGCAACCGGCAGGTGCTGGAAGCGGAAATCGCCGCCTTCTCCGGCAATCTCTATCTGGCGCTGGCGCTGTTCGGCATCGGCAGTCTGGTGGTCAATGCCATCGCCATTCTGGTTGGCTTGCGGCCGCTCGATCATGCCCGCAAGGCGCTGGGCAGGATCCGCGCCGGCGAGGCACGTCAGCTTGATGGCGTGTTTCCGCGCGAAATTGCGCCGCTGGCCGGCGAGATCAACGAATTGATCGACGCCAATCACCGTGTGGTCGAACGGGCGCGCATGCAGGTCGGCAATCTGGCGCATTCGCTGAAGACACCGATCGCCGTCCTCATCAACGAATCGCGCGATATGACGCCGGCGCATGCGAGCCTGGTCCGCGCCCAGGCCGAAACCATGCAGGCGCAGGTCCAGACCTATCTGGACCGGGCCCGCATCGCCGCGCAGCGCGGCAGCGTGCTGGCCCGGACGGAGGCAGCACCCGTGATCGAGCGGCTGGTCAGGGTGATGGCCAAACTGAATCCGGATCTGGCTTTTTCCACTGACATCGAGCCGCGCGACGCGGTCCTGGCGATGGAAACCCAGGATCTCGAGGAAGCGCTGGGCAATCTGGTCGAGAACGCGGCCAAATTCGCGCGCAAGCAGGTTTTGGTCAGCCTGCGGCCGACGACCTGGCTCGAGAGCAAGCGGCCGATGTTCCGGATCGATATCGATGATGACGGGCCGGGCCTGGACGAGGCCGGCATGCGCGAGGCGATGAAGCGGGGGCGCAGGCTCGACGAATCCAAGCCGGGGACCGGCCTTGGTCTCTCCATCGTCGGCGAGATTGCCTCTGAATACAAAGGCGGATTTGCGCTGGCGCGGGCGGCATCGGGCGGCCTGTCGGCGCGGCTGACCCTGCCGGCGCTGATCACGCAGGCTTGACCACGGTTGAGGCAACTGAATGGCTGCGGGCGGGACATAAGCAGGCAAAGCAGTTATGGTTGTCGGCAGGCGTGGTTACGCGTCACAATGCCGCCACACGATCGCGGCACAAAGATGATGCGCGCAAACCCCAAGTGATCCGCGCATTCAGTCAAGGACGGTAGCAGGATGGCAGTTACATTTTCGGGTATCGCGAAGCTCGCCTTCGTTTTGGGCCTTTCCGCGGTTGTTGCTGGCTGCACCGGCACGGGCGGAGTCCGGCCGTTGGCTTTCGGGCCGATGTCCGCGGCGTCAAACGCCGGGAGCAATGACATCCTTGCCGCGCTGAACGGCGGCATCCTGCCGCAAAGCGCCTCAAGCAGCCTGACCAGGCCCGACAGGCTCCGGTCGCTCGAAGCTGAATATCAGGCGCTGGAGAAAACGCCGCTTGGCCAGAAAGTAGCCTGGACCGGTGAGACAGGCGCCGCGGGCGAGGTTTCGGCCGGCACGCCCTATCAGGTCGGACAGCAAAACTGCCGCCAGTACACGCACACGGCCACGATCAAGGGCGCCCCCGTGACCGGACAGGGCGCGGCCTGCCGCAACCCGGACGGCAGTTGGTCGGTACTGGGCTGATCTGGCGGCGGCCGATTGATGTCGATCATGGATCTGGCCGACGGAATACTGCATCTGGCGTTCAATCCAGGTCCATCGCCGCGTTCTGGACGCGACCAAACGCCCCAATCTCGTTCCTGATGCTAATTGCTGTTGGAAAACAAACCATGCTCGGATATTGAAGCCCCATGTTGTTCTGGGTAATCGCAGCCATCATGACAGCCGTTGCCACGCTGGCCCTGCTCGGGCCGGTGGCGCGTAGCCGTTCGTCCCGTCCCGATGTGCCTGAATTGCATGATGTCGAGGTCTACCGCGATCAGTTGACCGAAGTCGATCGCGACCTCGCCGACGGTCTTGTCGATCCGGTGCAGGCCGAAGTGGCGCGCACCGAAATATCGCGGCGGTTGCTGGCTGCAGCCCGCAAGGGCGAGGCGGCAGGCGCAGCGGACAGCCAGGCCGGCGGACGCGGACTGCGTCGCGCGGTGGTGACGGCCATCGCCATCTTCATGCCGCTGGCGGCGGTGACTTCCTATCTCGAACTGGGGCGGCCCGACCTGCCGCAATTGCCATTGGCGGCGAGGCTTCAGGCTCAGCCCGAGAACAATGACATTGCCATGCTGGTGGCAAAGGCGGAACGGCATCTGGCTGAAAATCCTCAGGATGGCCGCGGATGGGACGTGCTTGGCCCGATTTACCTCAGGACCGGACGTTATGAGGACTCCGCCACGGCGTTTCAAAAGGCAATATCCATTCTGGGGCCGTCGCCCTCGCGTCTTGCCAGTCTTGGCGAGGCGTTGTTTTCCGCCGCTGGCGGTGTCGTGACCGAGCAAGCCAACCTGGCGTTCCAGACCGCCCGCGAACTCGATTCGACCGATCCGAGGCCACAATTTTTCCTGGCGGTCGGAATGGCGCAGGCAGGCAAGACAGCCGAAGCGCGCGCGGCGTTCAACGGCATGATCGCCAGCGCCCCCGCCGACGCGCCCTGGATACCGGCGGTGGAAAGCCAGCTGGCGGCGCTTGACGCCGGCACGGGACCGGCATTGCTGCCGGGCGCCGGGTCGGGTGCGCCGCGCGATCCGACCGCAGCCGAAATCGCCGCCGCCCAGAACATGAGCCCGGACGAACGCCAGGCCATGATCGGATCGATGATCGACAATCTGGAAGCCAAGCTTGCCGAAGAGCCCGACAATATTGCGGGATGGCTGCGGCTTGTGCAGTCCCATGTCGTCACCGGCAACCGCGACAGGGCCCAGGCCGCGCTCGACCGAGCCCTGGCCGTATTCGCCCCCTCGGGCAAGGAAGGCGGGGCCTTGATCGAAATGGCGAGAGAATTGGGCCTGGTCGCCGGATCAACGCTTGGCGGCGTCCCGATGTCGCCCGGCACCGGGACGCAGGACAACCTGGCGAACCAGCGTCCGGCGACCGCGGAAACCCCTTTCATTCTGCCCGGCGCGGGGGTCAATTCAGACGCCGGACCAGAGGCTGCCGATGCGGAGCCGAACGCAGAGGTAGCCGCCCCGGGCGGACCAACGCAGGCCGACGTGGCGGCCGCGGCAGAGATGACGGGCGAGGACCGGACCGCGATGATCCGCAACATGGTCGCATCGCTGGACGCCAAGCTTGCCGACAATCCGGACAATATCGAGGGATGGTTGCGGCTGGTGCGCTCCTATGCGGTGCTGGGCGACGGTCTTGCCGCCGAACAGGCGATGAGCCGCGCCAGAGCCGCCTTCCCGACAGGCAGCGAGGGCGGTCGCGCCCTGGCGGAGCTGGCGATCCAACTCGGACTTGAACCAGTGGCGGAGGGCCAATGAACCGCAAGCAAAAACGATTGTCGATCATTGCCGCCGGTGCAGTCTTCCTCGCAGGCGCGGCAGCGCTGATCACCTCGGCGCTGCGCGAGCAGATCGTGTTTTTCAACTCTCCCACCGACGTGCTGGCCCAGCCGCTGGCGCCTGGCACAAGGGTGCGCCTTGGCGGTCTGGTCGAAAAGGGCTCGGTCGAGCGCGGCGAGAACTCGGCGGTGACGTTTCTGGTCACTGACACCAATGCAACGGTCAAGGTGCGCTATGTCGGAATCCTGCCGGATCTGTTCCGGGAAGGGCAGGGCGTGGTGACCGAAGGTACGTTCTCGCCGGAAGAGGGCACCTTTCTGGCCGATTCGGTTCTGGCCAAGCATGATGAGAATTACATGCCCAAGGAAGTCGCCGATTCGCTGAAGGCGCAGGGCGTCTGGCAGGATGGCGATCCGACACCGGGTGTCGAGACGCAATAGTTAAGAGATCGCCGGCGCGGCCTTGACCGTGTCAGCCATGCAGGAGTGGACGCCATGATCACAGAAATCGGCCATTTCGCCCTTGTCCTTGCCCTGGCGGTAGCAGTCGTGCAGTCGGTCGCGCCGCTGATTGGCGCGCGACGACGCGACGCCGGCCTGATGGCGATCGGTCCGATGGCGGCGCTGACCTGCCTGATGCTGGTGACGATCGCTTTTGTCGCGCTGACCAACGCCTATGTCACCTCGGATTTCTCGGTCCGCAACGTGGTCGAGAATTCGCATTCGCTCAAGCCGCTGATCTACAAAATCAGCGGCGTCTGGGGCAATCACGAAGGCTCGATGCTGCTGTGGGTGCTGATTCTGACGCTGTTTTCAGGGCTTGTGGCGCTGTTCGGGCGCAATCTGCCCGACACGCTGAAAGCCAATGTGCTCTCGGTTCAAGCCTGGATCACCGTTGCATTCCTGCTGTTCATTCTGCTGACCTCCAACCCGTTCTTGCGGCTCGACCCCGCGCCCGTGGAAGGTAATGATCTCAATCCGATCCTGCAGGACATCGGGCTGGCGATCCATCCGCCGCTGCTCTATCTCGGCTATGTCGGGTTCTCGATCTCGTTTGCTTTCGCCGTCGCCGCGCTGATCGAGGGCCGCATTGACGCGGCCTGGGCCCGCTGGGTGCGACCATGGACGCTGACGGCGTGGATTTTCCTCACCGCCGGCATCTCGATGGGCAGCTACTGGGCCTATTACGAGCTCGGCTGGGGCGGCTGGTGGTTCTGGGACCCGGTCGAAAACGCCTCGTTCATGCCCTGGCTGGTGGGCACCGCGCTCTTGCATTCGGCGCTGGTGATGGAAAAGCGCGAGGCGCTGAAAATCTGGACGGTGCTGCTCGCCATCCTGACATTTTCCTTCTCGCTGCTGGGCACCTTCCTGGTCCGCTCGGGCGTTCTGACTTCGGTGCACGCATTCGCCACCGACCCGGCGCGCGGCGTGTTCATTCTCGGCATTCTGGTGATCTTCATCGGCGGCGCGCTGGCGCTGTTCGGCCTGCGCGCGGGAACCCTGAAAGCCGGCGGCATGTTCGCGCCGATCTCGCGCGAAGGGGCGCTGGTGCTCAACAATCTGTTCCTGACCACGGCCGCCGCCACCGTGCTGATCGGCACGCTCTATCCGCTGCTGCTGGAAGCCACCACCGGCACCAAGATTTCGGTCGGCGCGCCGTTCTTCAACCTGACCTTCGGACCCTTGATGGTGCCCTTGCTGCTGGCGGTGCCGTTCGGGCCGCTGCTGGCCTGGAAGCGCGGCGATCTGGCGGGTGCGGCGCACCGGCTCTATTTCGCCATCGGCATTGCGATGCTGGTTGGCCTCGGCGTTGCCTTTCTCAAAACCGGCGCGCCGGTGCTGGCCGGCCTCGGCATCGCGCTGGGTGTGTTCCTGATCCTGGGCGGGCTCACCGATCTGGCGCTGCGCGCCGGCATCGGCCGGGTCGGCGCGGGCGTCGCCTGGAGCCGTTTCGCCGGTTTGCCGCGCTCGGCCTTCGGCTCGGCGCTTGGTCACATGGGCTTGGGCGTCACGGTGATCGGCATTGTTGCCGCGAGCGTGTTTTCAACCGAAAGCGTCATCAGCATGAAGCCGGGCGACACCGCCAATGCGGGCGGCTATGAGCTGCGCTTTGATGGCCTTGAGGATGTGACGGGTCCCAATTATACCGCCCAGTCCGGTGAGTTCACCGTGTCGCGCGGCGGCGTCGAAGTGGCCAAGGTCGCCTCGGCCAAACGCTTCTATCAGGCCCGCCAGATGCCCACGACAGAGGCCGGGATCCTGACCTTTGGCGCCAGCCAGCTCTACATCGCGCTCGGCGATACCGAGGCCAATGGCGGTCTGGTGGTGCGGATCTGGTGGAAATCCTGGGTCACCTTCATCTGGTATGGAACGGTGTTGATGGTGATCGGCGGCATACTCTCGCTGTCCGACCGTCGTTTGCGCATCGGCGCCCCCAACCGGGCCAAGGCGCGAAAAGCCGCGAAGAGCGCCGCGGGGGCGCCCGCGTGACCCTGCTTCGTCAAGTGCTGGGCGCCATCATGCTGACGCTGGCGCTGATCGGACCCGCGGCCGCCGTCAATCCCGACGAGGTGCTGGCAGATCCGGCGCTGGAGGCGCGGGCACGATCCTTGTCTCTCGAATTCCGCTGCCTGGTTTGCCAGAACCAGTCGATCGACGATTCCAACGCCGAACTCGCCCGTGATCTGCGGCTGTTGGTGCGCGAACGGCTGGTGGCGGGCGACAGCGATCAGGACGTGATCGACTATGTCGTTTCGCGCTATGGCGAATTCGTGCTGCTCAAGCCGCGGTTTTCCATGCAGACCGTGCTGTTGTGGGGCGCGCCGGTGCTGATCTTCCTGATCGGCGCAACGGTGATGCTGGTCAACAGCCGCGGCCGCGAAAAAACGACTGCGAAAGCTGGCGGCGAGGGGCTCACCGACGCCGAGCAGGCCGAACTCGCGAAACTGTTGAAAGACCGTGATCAGCAAGCCTGATAGGATGGCCCCGACAGCATCATCAAGGGGCATGACATGACGGCGCATACGATCAAGGCGGAATTTGACGGCCATTCCGGCGCGAAACTGGCGGCAAGGCTGGACCTGCCGGCGGGCGCGATCCGCGCCTGGGCGCTGTTTGCCCATTGTTTCACATGTTCCAAGGACACGCTCGCGGCGCGGCGGATTTCGGGCGAACTGGCGCGCGCCGGCATTGCCGTTATGCGGTTTGATTTTACCGGTCTGGGTTCGAGCGGCGGCGAATTCGCCTCGACCAATTTCTCCTCCAATATCGAGGATCTGCGCGCCGCCGCCGACTGGCTGGCCACCCATTACGACGCGCCGGAGATCCTGGTCGGCCATTCGCTTGGCGGCGCGGCGGTGCTGGCGATCGCGGGTGATCTCAAATCGGTGAAAGCCGTCGCCACCATCGGCGCGCCGGCTGAAGCCAGCCATGTCATCCAGAATTTTGGCGGCCATCTTGATGAAATTCACGCCGAGGGCGAGGCGGAAGTCAGCCTGGGCGGCCGCCCTTTCACCATCCAGCGCCAATTTGTCGAAGATCTCAACGCCACCAGCCTGGACGGGCGGATCGGACGCATGAAAAAGGCGCTGCTGGTGCTGCATGCGCCGCGCGACGAGGTGGTGGGCATCGACAATGCCTCCGCGATCTTCACCGCCGCCAAACACCCCAAGAGTTTTGTGTCGCTTGATGGCGCTGATCATTTGCTGTCCGATCCGGCTGACGCCAACTATGCCGCCGGCATCATCGCGACCTGGGCGGCGCGCTATCTGGAGACCGAAGAGCCGCGCAGCGACCGCGAACCGGTCGAGGACGTGGTGGTGGGCGAGACCGGGCAGGGCAGGTTCCAGGTCTCCATCCAGGCCGGGCCGCACCGGTTGCTGGCCGATGAGCCCGCCGATGTCGGCGGTTCCGACACCGGGCCATCGCCCTATGATCTGATGTCGGCCGGGCTTGGCGCCTGTACCGCCATGACCTTGCGGATGTATGCGCGACTGAAGAAGATCGAGCTTGGCCTCGTCACCGTGACGGTCAGCCACAACAAGGTGCATGCGAAGGATTGCCTCGAATGCACCGAGGATGAGCGCTCCAAGGGCGGCAAGATCGACCGGTTCGAACGGTTGATCTCGATCGACGGCCGCGCGCCGGAAGCGCTTGCCGGCAAGATTGCCGAGATCGCCGACAAATGCCCGGTGCACCGGACGCTCGCCCATGGCGCCAAGGTGGTGACCACGGTGGAGTGAACCGGTCTGGCTCCCACCATGTGAACGCATCGGGCCGGCGCTGCTCTCCCGCAATGTGTCGAAGACATGGCGGCAATCATTACAAAGGTTTAATGATCCGGAAAGCTTGTCGTAACCGGGATCGCCCTATCTGTAGTCACCAAGAGCCGGATCAACGGCTTGCTGACAAAGATGAGGTTGATACATGTCGAAAACACCACGCAGATTTTCCAAGGGTTTCCTGAGCACGACCGCGATCGCCGGCGTTGCCGCCGCCCTGCTTGTCACCGGCGTTCCCGCGCCGATCACCGGCGCCTTTGCCGATGCCGTGCGCGTGGAAGCGCCGCAGGCTCCGAGTTTTGCCGATGTGGTTGAAGCCGTGTCGCCGGCCGTTGTGTCGGTCCGGGTCCAGTCCGAGGTCAAGCCTGTCTCCGACGACAGCCCGTTCAGCTTCGATTTCAATGGCAAGGGCTTCGACGACCTTCCTGACGACCATCCGATGAAGAAGTTCTTCGATGAGTTCCGCCGCGGCTTTGGCGATCAGCCTGGCCAGGATGACCGTCGCGCCGAACGCGACCAGCGCGGTCCCGACATGCGCAAACAGCGCCCGGGCCGGGTTCGTCCTGTCAGCCAGGGATCGGGCTTCTTCATCTCCGAGGATGGCATGCTGGTCACCAACAACCATGTTGTTGGCGACGGCACCGCATTCACCGTCATCATGGATGACGGCACCGAGCTTGACGCCAAGCTGGTCGGCCGCGACAAGCGCACCGATCTGGCCGTGCTCAAGGTCGAGGACGCGCGCAAGTTCACCTATGTCGATTTCGCCGATGATACCAAGATCCGCGTCGGCGACTGGGTGGTGGCCGTTGGCAATCCGTTCGGTCTCGGCGGCAGCGTGACCGCGGGCATCGTCTCGGCCCGTGGCCGTGACATCGGCGCCGGCCCCTACGACGACTTCATCCAGGTCGACGCCGCCGTCAACCGCGGCAATTCCGGTGGCCCGACCTTCAACCTCAACGGTGAAGTGATTGGAATCAACACCGCCATCTTCTCGCCCTCGGGCGGCAATGTCGGCATCGCCTTTGCCATTCCGGCCTCGACCGCCCGCGCGGTCATCAATGAACTGATCAAGGACGGTTCGGTCGAGCGTGGCTGGCTTGGCGTCCAGATCCAGCCGGTCACCGCTGATATTGCCGAATCGCTCGGTCTTGCTGGTGCGGAAGGCGCGCTGGTCGCCGAGCCGCAGAAGGACACACCGGCTGAAAAGGCCGGCATCAAGGCCGGTGACGTGGTCACGGCCGTCGATGGCGACGCGGTCAAGGGTCCGCGTGAACTGGCCAAGATGATTGCCGCGATGGATCCGGGTCAGACCGTCGAAATCACGGTATGGCGCAACGGCAAGAGCGAGACCGTGAAGGTCGAACTGGGCTCGCTTCCGACAGACATGGCGGCTGCGTCGCCCGATGAGGACGCCGCGCCTTCGGCTCCCCAGGCTGAAGCCACGCTCGATGATTTCGGGCTGACGGTGGTTCCCGCCGAAACCGGCACCGGTCTCGTCATCACCTCCGTGGCGCCTGACAGCGTCGCCGAGGAACGCGGCCTGCGCGCCGGCGACGTCATTCTTGCCGTCAACAACAAGGACGTGGCCAAGGCCGCCGACGTGGTGAGCATCATTGACGCCGCCGCCAAGGATGGCCGCAAGGCCGCCCTGTTCCAGGTGGAAAACGAGAACCGCTCGCGGTTCGTCGCTCTGCCCATCGACCAGGGCTGATCCCGGTTCCCCCCGCAGCCGGCGGCGCGTTGATAGCGCGCGCCCCGGATGCACCAACGCGGCGGGCTGCCCCCTCATGCCCGCCGCGTTTTCTTGTCCGGATGTCAGTCGGGTTCACCTGGACAGGAAGCGTTCTTTGTTTTTGCATGTCGTGGCCGCAATACCGATGCCGACTTTCGGGCGACATGTATTAGGATCATGCCCATGAAGATTCTCATCATCGAAGACGATCTGGAAACCGCCGCCTATCTGTCGAAGGCGTTCAAGGAGGCCGGAATCACCGTCGATCATGCCAGCGATGGCGATTCGGGCTATTTTCTCGCTTCCGAAAACAGCTATGACGCGCTGGTGGTCGACCGGATGCTGCCCAAGCGCGACGGTCTGTCGATCATCAGCGAGTTGCGCGGCAAGGGCGACGACACCCCGGCGCTGATCCTCTCTGCGCTGGGTCAGGTGGACGACCGGGTGACCGGCCTGCGCGCCGGCGGCGACGACTATCTGACCAAGCCCTATGCGTTTTCCGAGTTGCTGGCGCGGATCGAGGTTCTCGGCCGCCGCAAAGGTGGGCGCGACCAGGAGACCACCTATCGTGTCGGCGATCTCGAACTCGACCGGCTGAGCCACGAGGTCCGCCGCGCCGGCCAGCAGATCCCGCTGCAGCCGCGCGAATACCGGCTGCTTGAATATCTGATGAAGAACGCCGGCCAGGTGGTCACCCGCACCATGCTGCTCGAGCATGTCTGGGATTATCATTTCGATCCGCAGACCAACGTCATCGACGTTCATATCTCGCGGCTTCGGTCGAAGATCGAAAAGGATTTCGGCGAACCGCTGCTCAGGACCGTGCGCGGCGCCGGTTACATGATGAAAGCCGGAGGCTGACCCTTGATCTCCCGGCTGCGCGCCATGTTGTCGACGACCGCGGTGCGGCTGTCGGCGTTGTATCTCGGCCTGTTCGCGCTCTGCGCCATCGTGCTGGTGTTTTATGTCACCGCCATTTCCGAAGGCATGCAGCGCGACCGGACCCAGGAGGCCATCGCCAATGAACTGCGCATCGTCGCCGGCGCCTATCGCGGTGGCGGCGTGGCCGGGCTTGTCCGCGTCATTGAACGCCGCTCGCGCCAGCCCGGCGCCAATCTCTATGCGATCGCCACGCCCACTGGAGAGCTGATTGCCGGCAACATTGCGGCGCTGCAGCCCGGCGTGCTCGATGCCGAAGGCTGGAGCACGCTGCCGTTCCGCTACCAGCGCATCGGCGAAACCGCCGATGAGAATCACCGGGCGCTGGCGCAGGTGGTGTTCCTGACCAATGGCATGCGGCTGATGGTCGGCCGCGATATCGGCGAGCGCGAGCAGGTGCGCGGCCTGGTCCGCCAGGCGCTGGTGATGGCGCTGGCGATCATGTTTGCCGGCGCGCTGGCGATCTGGTTCTTTGTCGGCCGCCGGGCGCTCAAGCGCATTGACCACATGTCCAACGCCAGCAAGAAGATCCTCGCCGGTGACCTGTCGCAGCGTCTGCCGGTAAATGGCTCCGGCGACGAGTTCGACCGGTTGAGCCTGTCGCTCAACACCATGCTGGGCCGGATCGAGCGGCTCAACGAAGGCTTGAGGCAGGTCTCCGACAACATCGCCCATGATCTGAAGACGCCCTTGACCCGTCTGCGCAACCGCGCCGAAGCGGCATTGGCGGAAAATGGCGGACCGGAGGTCCAGCAAGAAGCGCTCGAGCAGATGATTGCCGACAGCGACCAGCTGATCCGGACCTTCAATGCGCTTTTGATGATCAGCCGCGTCGAAGCCGGGTCGTCGACGGCGCAAATGGGTCCGGTGGATCTGTCGGGGCTGGCGCAGGATGCGGCCGAACTTTACGAACCTGTTGCCGAGGAGCAGGGGATCAGGCTGACAGCGCAGATCGCGCCGGGCCTGACTGTCCACGGCAACCGCGAACTGCTGGCCCAGGCGTTGTCCAACCTGATCGACAATGCGCTCAAATATGTCGATGATGCGCCCACGCCCGAGATTGCCGTCACGTTGTCCCGTTCAGGCGGGGAGATGCGGTTGTGCGTGCGTGACAACGGCCCCGGCGTTCCCGCCGACCGGCGCGAGGATGTGGTCAAGCGGTTCGTCCGGCTTGACGAAAGCCGTTCAAAACCCGGCACAGGACTTGGATTGAGCCTTGTCCAGGCGGTGGTGGCGCTGCATGGTGGACGGCTGGTGCTCGATGACGCCAGGCCAGAGGTCAAGGGCTATCCTGGCCTCGCCGTGATGATGGCACTGCCGGGGGGGAAATGACGGACATACCAACAAGCGGACTGCTTTCAGACCTGGCAGAAAGTCCGATCCGCGCGCCGTCGGCCAACGCCGTCAAATCAGTCCTGGCTGATCTCAAGCCGCTTGCCGCCGACCACCCCGCGATTGCATCGGTGCTGTCCGGCGACTGCGCGGCGCGCGATTTCCTGCTGGCGGCGCTGGCACTGTCGCCTTTTCTGCGCGAGACCGCGTTGACCGATCCGGACTCGCTGGCGCTGGCGCTGTCGATGCCCGCCGCTTACGTGCTGGCAAAGACCCTGAACGAGGCCCGCGCCTGCTGGCGCAATGCCGATGGGACGCTGGCAAGCGAAGCCGACGTGATGCGCGATTTGCGCCGGGCCAAGCGGCGGGTATCACTGATCCTGGCGCTGCATGATCTTGCCCGGTTGACGGATGCCCGCCACACCACCGCGGTGCTGAGCGATCTGGCCGACGCGGCGCTCGGCGCGGCGTTTGATCATCTGCTGCGCGCGGGCCACGAGGCCGGCAAGCTGATCCTGCCCGACCCGGACAATCCATGTGAGAATTCCGGCCTCATCGTGCTCGGCATGGGCAAGCATGGCGCCCACGAGCTCAATTACTCCTCCGACATCGATATCGTGGTGTTTTTCGATCCGGCCGCGGGCGTGGTCAGGGATCGCGACGAGGTCACCGACGTGTTTGCCCGCATGGTGCGGCGGCTGGTGCGGATCATGCAGGAGCGCACCGGTGACGGCTACGTGTTTCGAACCGACCTGCGGCTGAGACCCGACCCAGGCTCGACGCCGTTGGCGTTCCCGGTTGACGCGGCCATGCACTATTACGAAAGCCGCGGCCAGAACTGGGAGCGGGCCGCCTTCATCAAGGCGCGTCCGGTGGCGGGCGATCTCGGCGCCGGCGAGAACTTTCTCAAGGAACTGATTCCCTTCGTCTTCCGCAAATATCTCGATTTCGCCGCCATATCGGACATCCATTCGATCAAGCGGCAGATCCACGCCCATCGCGGTTTCGGCGACATCGCGGTCAAGGGCCACAATGTCAAGCTCGGCCGCGGCGGCATTCGCGAGATCGAGTTCTTCGTCCAAACCCAGCAATTGATCGCCGGTGGACGCATGCCGCGGCTCAGATTGCGCCGCACCGACGAGATGCTGGTGGCCCTGGCGCGGGCGCGGTGGATCGATCCCGCCACCGCCAGGACGCTTGCCGAAAGCTACTGGTATCTGCGCGACGTCGAGCACCGCATCCAGATGGTGCGCGACGAGCAGAGCCACACCCTGCCTGAAAGCGAGGCCGAACTCGCCCGCATCGCGCTGATGATGGGGGATGCCGATACGGCAAGCTTCGGCAGGAAATATGTCGCCGTTCTAGCCCGCGTCGAACAGTGCTATGCAGAACTGTTCGAGAAGGAGCAGGGGCTTTCGGGCGCCGTCGGCAATCTGGTCTTCACCGGCGAGGATGACGATCCCGGCACGCTCAAGACGCTGGCCGAATTGGGCTTCGAGCGCCCGTCCGACATATCGCGCACCATCCGCACCTGGCATTATGGCCGCTACCGCGCCACCCAGTCGGTGGAGGCGCGCGAACGGTTGACGGAGCTGACGCCGGAATTGCTCAAGGTGTTCGGCGCCACCAAGCGCGCCGACGAGGCGCTGCTGAGATTCGACGCTTTCATCTCCGGCCTGCCTGCGGGCATCCAGCTGTTCTCGCTGATTGGCAGCAATCCGGGCCTGCTGTCGCTGATGGTGACGATCATGGCCGCCGCCCCCCGGCTGGCCGAGATCATCGCCCGCAAGCCGCATGTGTTTGACGGCATGCTCGATCCGGGGCTGATGGCGGAACTGCCCACGCGTGACTATCTCTCCGAGCGGCTCAAGGCCTTTCTCGAGGGCGCCAACGATTATGAGGAGATCCTCGACCGGCTGCGCATCGTCGCCCTGGAACAAAAATTCCTCATCGGCGTGCGGCTATTGACCGGCGCAATCTCGCCCGAGCGCGCCGCGCGCAGCTTCTCCCATCTGGCTGATCTGATCATCGGGGCGGCGCTTGAGGCGGTGCGTAAAGGCATGGAGGAGGCCCATGGCAAGGTGCCCGGCGGCCGCGCCTGCGTCATCGGCATGGGCAAGCTCGGCAGCTATGAACTGACCGCAGGCTCGGACATCGACATCATCCTGCTCTATGATCATGACCCGGACGGCGACGATTCCGACGGGCCCAAGCCGCTCGATCCAGTGCGCTACTACACCCGCATGACCCAGCGGCTGGTGGCGGCACTCTCGGCGCCCACCGCTGAAGGTATTCTCTACGAGGTCGATCTCAGGCTCAGGCCCTCGGGCAACAAGGGCCCGGTGGCGACCTCGATCCGGGCCTTCGCCAAATACCAGGCCGAGGAGGCCTGGACCTGGGAGCACATGGCGCTGACCCGCGCCCGCACCGTGGCGGGCGACGACAGCCTGCGCGATGAGGCGCGCGCGTTGATCGACGAGGTGCTGGCGAGACCGCGCGATGAAGCCGGGCTTCTGGCCGACCTCAGCGAAATGCGCGACCTGATCGAACAGGAAAAGCCGCCGCGCGACATCTGGGACGTCAAGCTGATCCCCGGCGGCCTGATCGACATCGAATTCATCGCGCAATATCTGTCGCTGAAGGCCCGGTCTTCCGGCTGGTTGCCCGCGCCCGAGGATGACGGCGCAGCCGGCCTGCTGACATTTGTCGAGCCTGGTCCGGAAGCGCAGGACCTCGATCGCAGCGAATGCACCAGCACCGATGCGACACTCCGGACGCTCGGCCCCGACGCGCTCGGCGAAGAGGCGACCGAAGAGTTGCGCCAGGCCCTGGCCTTGTGGAGTGGGCACGCCCAGATCGTGCGGCTGTGCGCCGAAGGCCGGTTCTCGCCCAAGGAGGCGCCCGCCGGCTTGATCGACCTGGTGACCCGCACCGGCCAGGCGCCAAGCCTGGCGAGTCTTGAAGCTGATTTCAAGGCAACGTCAAAGCGGATCCGGCAGCGTTTTCGCGCGATCATCGCCGTCTGAGAGATTGGCGGTTCCGCCAGTATCCGAAGCAGTGCAACCGGTGGAGCATGGCGTCGAGCGCACGGTTTTCCTGAAGCCACCGCGGAACAATTGCCGACTCCCAGCGTTGGCACGCGTTATTTCCAACCTGTGCACGGATTTGCGCGGCAGGCGTGAAGGCCGGCAAATCCGGTTGCGCGGTGGCTGAAAGCGTTTCACACAGGCTGACGCCGATACCATTGCCAATGACAGCCCCGTCAACCAGCCACCGGATTGCCCCCATGCGCCGCTATGCCTGCCCAAACTGCTCCAATGAAGTGCATTTTCGCAACAGCCGCTGCGTCAATTGCGATTCGAGACTGGGTTATGTGCCGGCGCGCGACCAGATCTTCTACACCAGCGCCGAGGGCGAAAAATGGCACGATGGCGCGACGGCCTACACCGCTTGCGCCAACCGGGATCTGATCGGCTGCAACTGGCTGGTCGAGGAAGGGCCCGAGGAAGAGCATTGCCTGAGTTGCCGTCACACCCTGACCATCCCCGATCTGTCGTTGCCGGAAAACCGCAATCACTGGGCAGCGCTTGAGGAAGCCAAGCGGCGGCTGTTCTATTCGATCGAAAAATTCCGGCTCGGCGTCGGCGATCTGGACACCGCGCCCGAGACGGCGCTGCGTTTCGAGTTCAAGGCCGATGTGTTGCAGCCCGATGGCAAGACCGCGCGCGTGCTGACCGGCCATGAGCACGGCCTCATCACCATCAATGTCGCCGAAGCCGACGATCCGATCCGCGAGAAGCGCCGCAAGGCGATGGGCGAGCCCTACCGCACCCTGATCGGTCATTTCCGCCATGAGATCGGCCATTACTTTTGGGACCGCCTCGTCGGCAACAGTCCCAAACTGGAAGCCTATCGCGCCATCTTCGGCGACGAGCGCGAGGACTATGCCGCAGCGCTCGAGCGCCACTACGACAATGGCGCGCCGGCGGGCTGGGAAGCGACCCATGTCAGTTCCTATGCCTGCGCCCATTCCTGGGAGGATTTCGCCGAGACCTGGGCTCATTATTTCCATATCGTCGACGGCCTGGAGACGGCAGGATGGTATGGCCTTGACGGCCATACGCCCGATGCCGGCCTCAACCGCACGCCCGGCGGCTGGTCGGATGCGGGCCCCTATGGCGCGGTCGAGTTCCAACCGTTGATGCAGGCCTGGGTGCCGCTGACGGTGGCGATGAACGCCATGAACCGGTCAATCGGGCTGAAGGACTTCTATCCCTTCGTGCTGTCGGAGACTATTTTCACCAAGCTCGAGTTCATCCACGGGTTGATCCACGACCGTGGCTGAAACACGCACTTTCATAAGAAACTGAAAATGGTCCGTTAGCTCTCCATGATGGAATGACTGACATCCATCAAGTGATCACGCCGGTCCGGAGCGCGAGCTTTGCGCGGTCGGATGCACGCGGCACGCTGCAGCAGGGTCCCTGAAACTGCGGGGTGAGGCCGGCTTGCTGCTGCTGTTGTGGCAGGGGACTGTCGGACCTCTTTGGCGCCTTCGCCACCTCTGTGTCCTTGCAATCCACAGGCACCCGGACGCTGACGATGGTGCCCACGCCCTCGCTGGAGCGGACCTTCATCGCTCCGCCATGGAGTTCGGCTAGGCTGCGCGAAATGGCGAGCCCAAGGCCTGATCCGCCGGTGGATTTGGAGAACTGGTTCTGCACCTGCTCGAATGGCTGGCCGATGCGTCCCAGCACGGCCTTGGGGATGCCGATGCCGGTGTCTTCGATGGTGAGCGTGACCGCGCAGGAGGTCTTGCGCGCCCGCACCAGGATGCGCCCGCCGGGTTCGGTGAACTTGACCGCGTTGGACAACAGGTTGAGCAGGATCTGCTTCATCGCGCGGCGATCGGCGACCAGCGACATCCGCGCGGAAATCCGCTGCTGCACCTCGATGCCCTTTTTCTCCGCCTGGATCGCCACCAGACGCAGGGTTTCCTCAAGCAGCGGCGCCAGGTCGACTTCCTCGCGTTCGATCTGCATCTGTCCGGCCTCGATCTTGGCCATGTCCAGAATGTCGTTGATGACGGTCAGCAGGTGGATGCCGGAATTGTGAATGTCGTCGGCGTATTCGTCATATTTGTCTGATCCCAGCGGCCCGAACATGCGCGCTTGCAACACTTCCGAGAAGCCGATGATGGCGTTGAGCGGCGTTCTGAGCTCATGGCTCATGTTTGCCAGGAATTCCGACTTGGCCCGGCTGGCGGCTTCGGCCCGCTCGGTCTCGATCTGGTAGTCGCAGTTGAGCGCGGAAAGTTCGGCTGCCTTGCGCTTGAGCGCGGACTGGGAGGTGGTGAGGTCGCCGATGGTGGCCATCAGCCGCTTTTCGCTGTCGCGCAGACGCTCCTGGTTGCGTTTGAGCGGGGTGATGTCGGTTCCCACCGAAACCTGGCCGCCATCCCGTGTCCGGCGTTCATTGATCTGCAGCCAGCGCCCGTCACCCAGTTGCACTTCATAGGTCTGCGCCAGCCCTTCGGCGCAGGGCACGGCCAGACGCCGCTCGACCACCGGTCGGGTCGCCGCCGCCTCGACCAATGTCCGCGTCATGCCGGGCGCCAGGGCGCTGGCGGGCAGGCCGTGGATTTCCTGATAATGCTTGTTCCACAGCACCAGCCGGTCGTCGCGATCCCACAGCACGAAGGCTTCCGAGGTGCTTTCGATGGCGTCAAACAGGCGCTGGTCGGCTTCAACGGTGCGTTGCTGCAGCCGGTATTGCTCGGTGACATCCATGGCGATGCCGATCAGGTGGGTTTCCGACGAGGACGGATCGACGACCTGGGCCCGCGCCCGCATCCAGACATAATGTCCGTCGGCATGGCGCATGCGGAACAGATGGTCGACCTGCTTGATGTCGCCGCTGGCGACTTTCTGGGCGATTTCATAAAGATCGCCGTCGTCGGGGTGAATCAGCTGCGAGGCTTCGCCAAAGGAGATGACACTGTCGCGCGGTTCAAGCCCGAGGATTTCATACATCGAGCGTGACCAGTAAAGCCGGCCGCGCGGCATGTCCCAATCCCACAAGCCGCAGCGTCCGCGCGACAACGCCATGTCGACGCGGCGGTGGCTCTCCAGATAGATGCCGTCGGCTTCATGGGCGCGGCCGGCCTGGCTGAAATAGGCGTAGAGAATGACCAGCAGAATGGAAGAGGTGGCAATGAACAGCGTGACATTGACCGACACTGACTTGCGCCAGGCCTCGTTTATGCCGGAGATCGGGTTGAGCGCCAGAATGGCGCCCGCGTCGTCAGGCAACCGCGACATCGCCGCCAGATACTGTTCGCCGCCGAGCGACAGGGTCTGCACGCCGGCGCGCTCGCCAAACAGCCAGAGCGGCGAGGATTCCGAAACCAGGCGCGCGGCCGGCAAGCCGACAATATGCTGTCCGCCCGCCGTGGCGGCGAACACCTTGTTCTGATTGTCCAGAACCAGCAGAAGCCGGCCCGCGGTATCGGGCATCGGCGAGAGAACCCGGTTGAGCCGCGCCTCGGTTTCCCAGCGCAAGCCCTTTTTCACCGATGTGGCGTCAGCCGAGAGCGTGGCTTTTCCCGCCACCAGCGACAGCGCAGTCATCTGCTCCGCGGCAACCAGGGATAGATCGCGACCTTCGCTGATGTTCATGTAGCGGGCGGTTGCCACGACCACCAGAAAGGCGACAATGAGCACTGGGATAAGGCGTTTGAGAAACGATTCGGCGCCGATCAGGCGCTCGTAGGCTGGCTGCGCGAACAGTTTCGCGTGACCGGAAAGTCCTCTGTCCGTCGCCTGCCGCGCCTCGGATTTGCGAGCGTGAATCGACCCTTCGGCCGCAGGAATATGCTGCGCGTCCGCCATAATTCATAAAACCCCGTTGGAATTCGGACTACCGCATCTCCGAATCTAACCTAATGAATCAAAGGTGATTCGCCTTGTCCAGTGTTAAAAAAAAGGATTTGTTAACCATATGTATTTGTTGAAATTTATTCGGATTTGATTCTCGCGGTTGCGACCGAACGACGCGCAGATGCGCGGGCGCGGGGCAAATCAGTTCGGCGCGCGCGGAGAATGCCCGCGCCGGTAATGGCGCAGGAAGCCGGCATTTGCGGCAATGCGGCAAAAGCGCGTTAGCGCGTCAACCCGCCAGCATCCGGTCCACGATGTCGCTTACATCCGGCGACAGGCTGCCGGTTCCGCGGATCGACACCAGGGCAAGCCGGGCCTGCTCCTGCCGGCCCGCTTCCAGCGACCGCCATGACCGCATTGCGGTCAACAGCCGCGCCGCCAACTGCGGATTGCGCCTGTCGATGTCAATCACCTCCCGCGCCAGCAAGCGGTATCCGGCGCCGCTGGCCACATTGAAGCCAGTCGGGTTGCCCGCCGAGAAACTGCCGATCAAGGCGCGCACGCGATTGGGGTTGCTACGGTCGAATTCGGCGCTGTCGAGCAGCGCCTCGACCCGTTCCCAGGTGGCGTCCCCCGGAATCATGGCCTGAATTGCGTACCATTTGTCGAGCGCCAGCGGATCGCCCGAGAACCGGGTCATGAACGCGGCCAGCGCGTCGGCGGTTTCCTCTGCGTCGGGGAAGTTCTGGGTCAGCACCTGCAACGCCTGCGACAGCATGGTCATGTTGTCGGCCGCGTCAAAGGCGGATTTGGCGCGGGTGGGTACGCCGTCGGCGATTGCGGCATAGGTCATGGCGGCGCCCGCCAGCGCCCGTTTTCCGGCGTCCTCGGCATTCGGGCTGTAGTCGCCCTTTGGCGCGCCGTCAGCGAGTTTCTTGAAAACCTCCGTGCCGAAACGGGCCACCTCGGCCAGAACCGCTTCGCGGGCGGCGTGGATCGAGTCCGGATCGATATTGGATCCGATCTCGCGGGCAATGTCGCTTTCGGCCGGCAGCGCCAGCGCCTGGGCGCGGAAGGCGGGCTCCAGGCTGTCGTCGGCCGCGGTGGCGACCAGGATGTCGGCCAGCTCTCGCGCGGATGGCAGATCACGCCCGTCGCGGGCAAGTTTGGAGGCCGTCACCAGATGCCGCGTCGCCTGTTCGTTGAGCGCCTGCCAGCGCGCCACGCCATCGCTGTCATGCCGGGCGATATGCGCCAGATCCGCCGCACTCTGTTCCATGGCGACAGTGACCGGCGCCGAGAAGCCGCGGTTGATCGACAGCACCGGGCGTCCCGGCACATCGGAGAAGGTGAAGCTCTGCTTGCGCCGGGTCAGGTGAAACACGCCGTTTTCGGCATCGTTTCCGGAAGGCTGGCCGTCAAATTCCTCGCCACCCGGAAGGATCAGGCCATAGGCCAGCGGAATGTGCATCAGCGCCTTGCGCGATTGCCCCGGCGTCGGCGCCAGCGACTGTTCCAGCGTCACCTTGAAACTCTTCTTGGCTTCATTCCAATCGGTCGACACCGAGACCGAAGGGGTGCCGGCCTGGCTGTACCACAGTGCGAATTGCTTGAGATCGCGGCCACTGGCTTCCGCGAAACAGGCGAGGAAATCCTCGATTGTCGCGGCGTCGCCGTCATGCCGCTCGAAATAGAGATCCATGCCTTTGCGGAAGTCGTGCGGGCCGAGGATGGTGCGGATCATGCGCACCACCTCGGAGCCTTTTTCATAGACCGTGGCGGTGTAGAAATTGTTGATTTCACGATAGGTTTCGGGACGCACCGGATGCGCCAGCGGGCCTGAATCCTCGGGAAACTGATGCGCCTTCAGCAGCCGGATCTCGGCAATGCGCTTGACCGCGGCGGAGCGCTGGTCGGCCGAAAACGCGTGGTCGCGATAGACTGTCAGCCCTTCCTTGAGGCAGAGCTGGAACCAGTCGCGGCAGGTGATGCGGTTGCCGGTCCAGTTGTGAAAATACTCATGCGCGATGATGGCTTCGATATGGGCGTAATCCTGATCGGTCGCCGTCTCCGGATCGGCCAGCACATATTTGTCGTTGAAGACATTGAGGCCCTTGTTTTCCATGGCGCCCATGTTGAAATCCGACACGGCGACGATCTGGAAAATGTCGAGGTCGTATTCCAGGCCGTAAACCTCCTCGTCCCATTTCATCGAGCGTTTGAGCGCATCCATGGCGTAGCTGGCTCGATTTTCCTTGCCATGTTCGACATAGATCCTGAGCGCCACCTTGCGGCCGCTCATGGTGATGAAACGGTCTTCGATCATGCCGAGGTCGCCGCCCACCAGCGCGAAAAGATAGGACGGCTTGGGATGCGGGTCGAACCAGATGGCAAAATGCCGGCCTTCATCATGCTTGCCGCCTTCGACAAAATTGCCGTTCGACAACAGGCATTTTGTGTCGTCCTCGCGGCCGATGATGGTCACCGTGTAGACCGCCAGCACGTCGGGCCGGTCATAGAAATAGGTGATGCGGCGAAAGCCCTGCGCCTCGCATTGGGTGCAGTAGACGCCATTGGTGCGGTAGAGCCCCATCAGCTGGGTGTTGGTCTGAGGCGCGATCGTGGTGATGACGGTGAGCTCGAACGGACCGCTTGCGGGCAGGCCGCGGATGATGAGCCGGTCGGGCGAGGCGTCGTAAAGCGACGGTTCGATGTCCTTGCCATCGAGCTTGAGGGCGTCAAGCGAGAGTTCATCGCCATCAAACACCAGCTCCGCGTCCGCGGCCACGCCGTCGCGGCGGCGCATGCTGACCCGGGAGACCACTTTGGTCTGCATCGGATCAAGCTCGAAGGTGAGATCGATACGCTCGACCACGAAATCCGTGGGCTTGTAATCCTTGAGCTTGAAAACCTGTCCCGTTTCAGTCCGCATCTGTTCTGTGTCCTGCCAATGCCAATATCGGACGGCATGCTATCACGCCTGTTCCTGACATGGCGTTAAGATGACGGCCCGCAACACGGCAATTCTCCGTCCGGGAGGGTTCTTCCGGATGCCGCTCCGGTGGCCTCATTCAGGCGACGGTCTTCCGCAAACAGGCAGCGCTTGAGGCATTATTCGGCCGATGGGTACACGCCCGGTCTCGACAAATGCCGTCATGGCGATAACTATAATCCCCAGGAGTCGCGCTCGCGGCCATGAAACCAATCCGTCACCCGGGAATTGCCATGAACATCGCGACACCGAAATTTGGCGTGGGCGCATCCGCGTTGCGCAAGGAAGATCCCAAGCTGATCCGTGGCGAGGGCGCCTTTACCGACGACATCAAGGCCGAGGGCGAACTGCGCGGATTCGTGCTGCGCTCGCCTTATGCGGCGGCGCGGTTTTCTTTTGGCGAGCTTGAGGCCGCGCGCGCCAGCGAAGGCGTGCATCTGGTGTTGACGGCGCGGGACGTCGCCCATCTCGGCCCGGTGGTCTGCCAGACCCAGATCAAGCAGCCCGACGGCAGCCAGCATGCGCTCAAGCACACGCCGCTGCTATGCGACGGCGAGGTCCGCCATGTCGGCGACGCCGTGGCCTTCATTGTCGCCGATACGCTGGAGCAGGCCCGCGACGCCTCGGAACTGATCGAGATCGAGTGGGACACCGGCGAGGCCCATGCCGAACTTGCCACCGCCTTGGAGGAGGGCCGGCCCCTGGTCTGGCCCGATCTGGGCAGCAACCAGGCCTATCTGTACCGGATCGGCAATATCGAGGCGACGGATGAGGCCTTTGCCGGCGCCCACCATGTCACAAGCATCACATTCATCAACAACCGGCTGGTATCCAACTACATGGAAACCCGCGCCTGTCTGGCCGAATGGAATGCCGAGGAAGGCAAGTTCACGCTGACGCTCGGCTCCCAGGGCGTCCACTCGATCCGCAAGACGCTGGCCAGGGATGTCTTCCGCATGGATCTTGACGCGTTCCGGGTCGTCACCCGCGATGTCGGCGGCGGATTTGGCACCAAATCCTTCAACTACCGCGAATACCCGCTGTCGCTGGAAGCGGCGCGCCAGCTTGGCCGACCGGTTAAATGGGTGGCTGACCGCACCGATCATTTCCTGGCTGACGCGCATGGCCGCGACCATCAGGTGACGGCGTCGCTCGCCATGGACGAGGATGGCCACATCGCCGGACTGAAAATCGACATTCTCGCCAATATGGGCGCCTATCTGAGCCAGTTCGGCCCCTATGTGCCGACCTTCGGCGGCTCGATGGCCACCGGCGTCTATGACATCGCCAATCTCGATTTCAAATTGCGCGGGGTCTACACCCACACCACGCCGGTCGACGCCTATCGCGGCGCCGGCCGGCCGGAAGCCGCCTTCCTGATCGAGCGCCTGATCGATGCGGCGGCGCGGGAAACCGGAATTCCGGTGGACGAACTCAGGCGGCGCAATTTCATTCGCCCGGAGCAGTTTCCCTACCGGACGCAAGGCGGCCGCCTCTATGATGTCGGCGAATTTGACGGGCACATGACCCGCGCGCTGGAAAAGGCAGACGCGGAAGGGTTTGCCGCCCGGGCCAGCGAAGCCGAGGCGCGCGGCAAGCTTCGCGGCTTTGGCGCCGCGGTCTATATCGAGGCCTGCGCCTTTGCCGGCTCGGAGCCGGCCAAGCTGACGCTCGACGCCGACGGCGGCATCACGCTCTACATTGGAACCCAGACCAACGGGCAGGGCCATGCCACCGCCTACAGCCAGTTCGTCGCCGACCAGATCGGCATCGATTTCGAAAAGATCACCGTGCGCCAGGGCGACACCGACGAACTCGCCAAGGGCGGCGGCACCGGCGGGTCACGCTCGATTCCGCTCGGCGGCGTCTCGGTGTCGGCCGCGTCCGAAATCCTCGCTGACAAGATGAAGAAGCTGGCGGCCGATGAGCTGGAAGCCTCGCCCGCGGACATCGAGCTGGTGGATGGCGCTGCGCGCATTGTCGGCACCGACCGGGTGATGAGCTACGCCGACATCGCCCGCGCCGCCCGGTCCGACGAGGACCGCACCGGTCTCGCCGATGTGGTGCAGGACGAGGCCACCTATCCCAACGGCACCCATGTCTGCGAAATCGAGATCGATCCCGACACCGGCCATGTCGAGATCGTGCGCTACACCATCGTTGATGATTTCGGCATGACGGTCAATCCGGTGCTGTTGCTCGGCCAGATCCATGGCGGCGTGGTGCAGGGGATCGGTCAATGCCTGAGCGAAGGCGTCGTCTATTCAGAAGACGGGCAATTGCTGACAGCGAGTTTCATGGACTACGCCGTGCCGCGCGCCGGCGACCTGCCGTTCTTCGATTTCGAAACCCGCAACGTGCCGTCCACCACCAATGCGATGGGGATCAAGGGTGCGGGCGAGGCGGGTACGATCGGCGCCTGCCCGGCGGTGATGAACGCGCTGGTGGATGCGCTCGACCGCGCCCGCGGCGTGCGCTACATCGAAATGCCGGCGACGCCGCAGCGGGTGTGGGAAGCCTTGAACCTGTAGTCGCAAGCCGATGATCCATCAGCCCGACCCGGGTGGATCATCAGGTTTATTGATCAGACGACGGCCCGGGATCGGGCTATGGTTTACATCGCAGGCCGCCGAGGCAGGCAAACACGATCCGCTGGCCTTGCCGGTTTTGCGGGCCGGATCACGAAAGAGGTCATGTGACTGACAACACGCACGCTGCCGCCACGCCACCCGCACCGCAGCCGCCCAATTCTCCTTACTCTGGATCGCCGATGATCGGGATAGCGCTCAAGGTCGCTTCGGTCACCGTGTTTGTCTCCATGTCGACCCTGATCAAGGCCTCGGGCGAAGGCATGCCCGCCGGACAGATCGTGTTTTTCCGCTCGGCATTCGCCATTTTCCCGATCCTGATCTTCCTGGCGCTGCGCGGACAGCTCGACACTGCCTGGCGGACGAACAGCCCAATGTCCCATGTCCGGCGCGGATTGGTGGGCGTGACCGCCATGGCGCTCGGATTTTACGGCATCATGCGCTTGCCCTTGCCCGACGCGATCGCCATCGGCTACGCCATGCCGTTGTTGACGGTGGTGTTCGCGGCGCTGTTTCTGGGCGAGACCGTCAGGATCTTCCGCTGGTCGGCCGTGGCTGTCGGCCTCGGCGGCGTGCTGATCATTACCTGGCCGCGGCTGAGCCTGTTTGGTGACAATTTCGGCTCCAGCGAAGCGCAGGGCGCGCTCGCCGTGCTCGCCTCGGCGGCGTTGGGCGCAACCGCGATGATCCTGGTGCGCAAGCTGGTGCTGACGGAAAAGACGCCGACCATCGTGCTCTATTTCTCGCTGACGGCGACTGTGCTGTCGCTGGTCTCGCTGCCGTTCGGCTGGATCGTGCCGGATTGGCGGACGCTGGGTCTGATGGCGATGGCCGGGTTTTGCGGCGGGTTGGGGCAGATCCTGCTGACCCAGAGCTACCGCCATGCCGATGTCTCGACCATCGCGCCGTTCGAATACACCTCGATCGTGCTCGGCATTCTGATCGGTTATTTCATTTTCGGCGACGTGCCGACCTGGACCATGCTGACCGGCACGGCGATCGTGGTCGGGGCCGGAATCTTCGTCATCCTGCGCGAGCACGCGCTCGGCCTCGAGCGCAAGGCCCAGCGCAAGCTGGTGACGCCGCAGGGGTGAGCTGAACACGCCGGGCCTGTCATGCCCGGCATCCTGAAGCCGCGAAAGCGCGCTGGTGTTTCAGCTCAAATGTTATGGCGCCACCGGCGTTTCGCCATCATCCGTGTCCCCACCGTAAGCCGGATCCGAACGCGGGTCGAGTTCGGCGCGTTGCGGAGTCAGGTCGGGCATCGCCGCCATGGGCAGGAAGTCCGAGCGCATGTGTTCGGAGGGCTGCTCGCGGCGGCTGATGCGCCAGGCGGCGTGGGCGGAGTAGGCGGCAAAACAGATGGCGATTGCCGCAAACAGGGCGTGCGGGCCAAACTGCTCCATTGCCGCGCCGGTGATCAAAGGCCCGACCATTGTGGCGCAGCCATAGATCAGCATCAGTCCGCTCGAGACTTCCACGAACTCGTCGGGCTTGGCGTGGTCATTGGCGTGCGCGACATTGAGCGAGTAGATCGGAAACAGCACGGTTCCGAGACACAGCATTCCCGCAAAGAACACGATCCTGTTCTCGACGCCGAACGCCACCGTGACCGAGCAGGCGATGATGCCGATGAAACCCGCGAAGATCATCACCTTGCGGCGATCCATCCGGTCCGAAGCGCGTCCCAGCGGGTACTGGAAGATGGCGCCGCCAACCATGGCGATGGCCAGCATGGTCGCGCCTTCCGCGGTGGAGAGGCCCAGTCGTGTCGCGTAGACCGGTCCGAGCCCGCCCCAGGCGCTGGCGATCAGACCGGCCAGCAGAGTTCCGACAACAGCCGCCGGCGAGCGCCGGTACAGCCCCGGAACATCGAATTTCACCTGGGTCAGCGGTTGCGGAGACTGGGCGCTCGAAAGTGCTGTCGGCATGACCGCCAGCGAACAGATCAGCGCGCAGATCATGAACAGGGTCGGGCCGAGCGGATCGCCGAAGGGCACGATATATTGCCCAACCATGACGGCGAACATGCTGACCACCATGTAGACCGAAAACAGCGCCCCGCGGTTTTCGTTGCTGACCTTTTCGTTGAGCCAGCTTTCGATGATCATGTAGCCGCCGGCGATGGAAAACCCGGCCAGCGCGCGGGTCAGCACCCAGATGACGGGATGCACGATCAGCGAATGCAACAGGAATGACATCGCCATGATTGTGGTCAACGCCCCGAACACGCGCACATGCCCGACCCGCAACACCAGCCGCGGGGTGATGATGCAACTGGCGGTGAATGCGATGGCGTAGCCGGTGGCAATCAGCGAAATGGTGAAGGTCGACCAGCCTTCGGCCACGGCCCTGACCGGGATCAGATATCCCGACAGCCCCATCGCGGTGAGCAAAAAAAATGTTGAAAGCAGCAACGACGCCACCGATCGAACGGACTGGATCATGGTGGCTTCCCTGCCAAAGGCGCGGCCTTGCGAACTCCGGAATGCTCTTCCGAAGTCCGCAAGGCCGATTGCAACAGCGTTTTCTGACAGGACAGTGCCATGTCGAATCGCGACACAAAGGTCAGATTGCGACGCGGTGAAAAAATAACCCGCCGAAAGGTCTATCTCTCCGTGAGCCCCTCGATCCGGTCGCGCAGCGACAACAAGTCCATCCAGGCCAGCTGCTTTTGCGCCGGATTTCGCAAGAGATAGGCCGGATGCAGGGTCGGCAATGCCGGGATGCGGCCGTCTCCCGCCTGGTAGTCCATCCAGGTGCCGCGCAGCGCCAGGATGCCCTTGTCGGTGTCGAGCAGCGCCTTGCTCGAGACATTGCCGAGCATCACCACGATCCTCGGCGCGGCCAGCGCGATGTGGCGCTCGATGAAGGGACGGCACAGTTCGATCTCGTGCGGGGCCGGCGTGCGGTTGCCCGGCGGACGCCAGGGAATCATGGTGGTGATGTACACGCCCTGACGGTCGAGCCCGATCGCCGCCAGCATGCGGTCGAGCAATTGCCCGGCGCGGCCGACAAAGGGCGCGCCCTGGATGTCTTCATCGCGGTCCGGCGCCTCGCCGATGAACATGACGTCCGCATCCGGATTGCCGTCGGCGAACACCAGCGACTTGGCGCTGTGACGTAAGTTGCAGCCGGTAAAGCCGTCAAGCGCTTCGCGCAGTTCGGCAATCGAATTGGCGCTTTCGGCGAGCGCGCGGGCGTCCTCGAACGCGGCCTTGCCCGGGATGGTCAGCTGCGAGGCCTGCAGCGCCGGCGTCACCGGTTGCGCCGCCATGGCTTTCGGCAGGTCCTCGCGGCTCTGTTGAGGCGGGGCCGGGTTGGAGGGCCGGGATTGCTGGCTGCCGGCGCCGGGTCGAGCATCCGCGCGCTGCGCACCGGACGGGGCCCGCGACTGTGCCAGTTCGGCCGATTGGGCAAACCGGTCGACAGAAGCCTCCTCGCACAGGTCTCCGACGCCGCTGTCGGCGTAAAAGCTCAAAAGCGCGGCCAGTTCCGCCTTGCTCATTTCCGGTGCCGTGACTGCCATGACAGGGTTCTATCCGATGGCGCCGGGAGTGGGAAGTGCAGGAATTGATCCGGCCAAAGCGCTGGCGTCGACGTGACTGTTGGCTCTTGTATATTCTGTCATTCTGTGGAATATGAGAATGATGGAAATGAAATCTGCCGTCAAGGTATTGTCAGTTCTGGCGCACGAGGGGCGCGTGTCACTCCTGCAAACGCTCGTGCAGGCTGGCGAGAAAGGAGCATCGGTCAGCGATCTGGCCGATGCCATTGGACAAAACGTCAAGACAGTATCAGCGCAGTTGCAGTTGATTGCCGATGCGGAACTGGTCGGCGTGCGGCGGGAAGGCAAGCAGATGATCTACACCGCCGAATACGCGACGCTTGCGAACTTGTTTGCCTTCATCATGCACGATTGTTGCGGCGGTCATGAGCAATTGCGCCTCACGGTGCGGCGGGCCTGCGGATGCTAACCCCAATGAGCGACCGGACAGGCTGCAGCGCCAGCCCAGTTGATGTGATCAACAGTTCCTGTTTTTGCTTGCCGCTGGTCGCGGCGGAACGTCAGGCCTGCATCGCGGCCGGAAGCCGCGACAGCCGGCTTCCGGGCCTTCTGTCCGACCGGACCGGGCTCTTTGCCGGCACCGCCGTGTTCCTGTCGTCTCAGCATTACCAGCAAATGACAAGACTGGTGGAAGCGGTGGCAGTGAGCACACAAACGAGTTCCTACCAGGCGGCAATAGGCCAGCGTGATCCGGACGTGGACCTCACGCGCCAGCGCGACAGCCGCAGCTTGTTGATGGGGTTCGATTTCCACATCTCGGCCGACGGGCCCCGGCTGATTGAAATCAACACCAATGCCGGGGCGGCCTTTCTCACCAAGCAATTTGCCGGGCAGGGATCGACTTGCCTGCCGGCCGGAACCATCCGGCCTGATTTCGGCGAAGCCCGGCTGGATGCGCTTCTGGTGTCGATGTTTGTCGAAGAATGGAACAGCGTCAGACCGGGCAGGCCGCTTCGTTCCGTTGCCATTGTCGATGAGCATCCCGAAGCCCAGTATCTCTATCCCGATATGCTGATAGCGGCGGAACTGCTTGAGGCGCACGGGATCCGCGCGGTGGTTGTCGATGCTTCGGCGCTCGACTATCGCGACGGCGTGCTGATGCACGAGGGCGAAATCATCGACATGGTCTACAATCGCCTGACTGATTTCAGGCTCGAAGCGGAGGCCAACCGGGCTTTGCGGCAGGCTTATCTGGAAGACGGCGTGGTGCTTTCGCCATCGCCCCGGCATCATGCGCTCTATGCCGACAAGCGCAATCTTGTGCTGCTGGGGGGAGGCGACGGCCAGCCCGGCGCTCTGGGACCCGACATCCGGACGATGATTCCTCAGACGCAGGCAATCGGCGAGATCGATCCGGTAGCGGCCTGGCGTGATCGCAGGACGATGTTTTTCAAGCCATCCGGCGGCTATGGCAGCAAGGCTGCCTATCGCGGCGACAAATTGACCAAACAGGTCTGGGAAAGGCTTCAGGCGGGCGATTATGTCGCCCAGCAATTTGTCCCGCCCGGCAACCGCGGCCTGATGGTGGACGGCGCGCCGGTGGATCTCAAATATGACATCCGGCTCTTTGCCTATGCCGGCAAGCCGCTGTTTGCAGTGGCGCGGATGTATCGCGGCCAGACCACCAATTTCCGCACGCCCGGCGGTGGACTGGCGCCGGTCATCCTGGTTTAATTCAGTTTTACGGACTGCAAATGAAAATGCCCGGGACCAGGTCCCGGGCATTTGGCATGGCGTCAATGCGGCCAATCCCCGAAGGGATACGCATCAAGGGCAGGGTCAGGCGTTGTAGTCGCCTTCGCCGCCTTCGGCGTCTTCGTCGTCATTGTAGTCCGGATCGGTGGCGGCGGCTTCGGCGGCTTCCGCGGCGGCTTCCTCGTCGATGCCGTAGATGGCGTCGGCAGACGACAGGTCTTCGCCCTTGAGCTGGCGTTCGGCTTCATCGGCGGAACGGGCGACGTTGAAGGTGACCGTCACGTTGACGTCGGCGTGCAGCACCAGCGGCACCGTGTGCAGGCCGATGGTCTTGACCGGGTTGTTCATGTCAACCTGGTTGCGGCCGATGGTGAAGCCGTTGTCGGCGAGAACGGCGATCACGTCGCGGGCCGCGACCGAGCCGTAAAGCTGTCCGGTTTCACCGGCCGAGCGAACCACGACAAAGGTCTTGCCGTTGAGCTTTTCGGCGATCTGCTCGGCTTCCGACTTGCGTTCGAGGTTGCGGGCTTCCAGCACCACGCGCTGGGCTTCGAAGCGGGTCTTGTTGGCGGCGTTGGCGCGCAGCGCCTTGCCCTGCGGCAGCAGGAAGTTGCGGGCGTAGCCGTCGCGAACCTTGACGGTTTCGCCCATCTGGCCGAGCTTTGCGATGCGTTCAAGAAGAATGACGTCCATGGTGATGTTCCTTTTGAGTGGTGTTGGTCGAGACGTGGTTTCAGGGTTTGGATTTGGGACCGGAGCCGGTCACCGTCAGTGTGCGGGCGGTGTCGAACAGCCCGAGAAACAGAAAAAAGCCGATCGGAATGGTGAAAATGACGGTCGACAGATAGGCCGTCCACAACAACAGCCCGCGCGCCGGCTTGCCGCGGGTGCGATGATGCACGATGGCGAACCCGGCCACGACGAAGCCGATGCCGAATGCGCCGATAAGGGTCCAGCCGATCAGTCCGATGCCGCCTCCGAAAAAGCTCATCACCACCCCGGCTGTCAGCGCGATCGCTCCGAGGCGCGGCATCCGGAGCTGTGACGGAACGTCATCCTTGGGGCGCTTCGAGCGGCCCGACAGCCGCACGATCGCGGAGGCGACATACCAGCCGGCGAACAGGATCAGCACCCACATCGCGGCCTGGATCGCCGGCAGCGCGAACAGGAAGAAGGTCTTCATCTCTTCCATGCCTTCGGCTGTTGGCTGGTAGTCGGCATTGCTGTCCTTGATGGTCGCGACAAAGACGTCGACCAGCTCGCCGACAAAATCCGGGCCATAGCCGGTGGCAAGCCCGACGGCCACGAGGCCGACACAGACACAGGCCGAAATGTTCATGAAAATGTCTGAAACCGGATACCAGGCGACAGCGCCTTCGGGGCCGCCGACTTCCTCGGCCGGTCGGGCGAGATTGGAAAGATGGGCGATCCAGGCGGCCGGCGCCAGCGTGGTGACGGCCGAGACAAGCGCCGACTGCGGCGTCGTGGCGACGCCGATGATTGTCATCGCGCAGCCGACGGCCACAATGGAGGCAAGATTCGACCAGCCCAACCCGGCAATCAGCACAGGCAGCGCGGCGGCGGCGAAAAGAAAGAACGACAGGCTTGAGGGGGAACCGGCGCTGACAAGCAGAAACGCGGCGGAAACGCCGGCGAGCAGGCCCACGAGGAGCGATGTGCTTTGCTGTGTCATGTTTCGCTGTCCTGCCTGAAGCAGTTAGAGGCGATCATTCGCCCCAACCCGGGATTTGGCGGCCCAGACCCCGCGCCCGTCGCGGGAAGGGAGTGGGATCCGGCGAAGAACGCCGAATCCCGGTTTGATACTTAACGCAGCACGTAAGGCAGCAGGCCGAGGAAACGGGCGCGCTTGATCGCCTTGGCGAGTTCGCGCTGCTTCTTCTGGCTCACGGCGGTGATGCGGGAAGGAACGATCTTGCCGCGCTCGGAAATGTAGCGCTGCAGCAGACGGACGTCCTTGTAATCGATCTTCGGCGCATTCGCTCCCGAGAACGGGCAGGTCTTGCGACGGCGATGGAACGGACGGCGTGTCGGGATCTGGTTGATGTCGACCATTGTCTGTTCTCCTATTCGCGGTCTTCGCGCGGACGGCGCGGGCCACGGTCGCCACGATCACCGCGATCGCCACGGTCACCGCGATCACGATCGCCACGCGGACGGTCGTCACGGTCGCCGCGCGGGCGGTCGTCACGGTCACGCTTCTGAAGCATGGCCGACGGGCCTTCTTCATGGGCGTCGACGGAAACGGTCATGAAACGAAGAATGTCTTCGTTGAAGCGCATCTGGCGCTCCATTTCCTTGACGGCGTCCGACGGTGCGTCGATGTCCATCAGCGCGTAATGCGCCTTGCGGTTCTTGTTGATGCGGTAGGTAAGGGACTTCAGTCCCCAATGTTCAATGCGCCCGACTTTGCCGCCATTAGCTTCGATCACGCCCTTGTATTGTTCCACAATGGCTTCGACCTGCTGGCTGGAGACGTCCTGCCGGGCAAGGAATACATGTTCATAGAGAGCCATGAATGACTTGCCTTTCTTGCTTTATACATCACCCGGATCCGGCGCTAAGCCCCAACGACTTGTCCTGTCGGCGTTTGGCCGGGCAAGAAAGACGTGGTATCGAGACGGTCGTGAGCGGAGACACGGGAGGCCGGAGCGCTTTTGCCCCTAGGATCCTTTTCAGGATCGCACCCTCCGTTCAGCCACCAGCCAGATGACCGGGTGTTCGAACAGTCGCGCTTATACGCGGTTTTTGGCTTATTGCAAGTGCGAAGCAGCTCGGCAGCGGCGGGCGAGGGCGCAAACCGGCCTTCACCGGCGTCTGACCGCCGGAGTGCCCCGTTTCGGTCGTACCGGTAAGTTCTGAATCAACTGCTTAACTCCGGTTTCATCGCTGCATGAGCACAATGATCCCGGAATTCCGTGATCTTGGAAGTTTGCGCCGGAAACTCGGTCCAGCGGCCATGCCGGCCTGATCTTTGTAACGAAGGAAACGCCCATGACCTCACTCCTGAAGGCTCTGTTTGTCGGGGCGGCGCTGGCGCTCGGCGGCGTTTCCGCCCAGGCTGCCGGCTCCGACAATGTGGTGCTGACCATCTCCGGCAAGGTGGCTAACGGCGAAGCAGTCGATTTCACCCTTACGGAACTTGAGGCGCTTGGCACAAGTACCATCACCACCAGTTCGCCCTGGGAGGACGAGGCCATCACCTATGAAGGCGTGCCGATGGCCGTCTTGATGCAGGCGGTCGGCGCGACGGGCGGCACGGTAACCATCACCGCGCTCAACAAATACCGTACCGAAATTCCTGTCGCGGATTTCGCCGATCATGGCGTCATCCTGGCCAGCCGCAACAATGGCGAGCCCATGCCGATCGCCAACAAGGGCCCGTTGTTCGTGATCTATCCCTTCGATGACAAGCCGGAGCTGGATACGGAGGTCTATCACGCGCGGTCGGCGTGGCAGGTTCGCAGCATGGTCATCAGCGAATAGGTCGCGGCTTGAGCGTCGGAACCATTCATGCGGCTCCCCACAACCACATTCAATCTGATCGTCATTGCCAGCTTTGTCGCGCTGGGCGCGGTTGGCTGGATGCACACCCGTCTGGCGACCGCGACGGATGCGTCCGTGGCCCGTTCCGCCCGCTATGACGTGACATGGACCGGGTCGGCGGGCCGGATGGAAATGCTCGAGCTGCGAAAGCTGATGTCCGATTTTCTTGCCAGCGGCAGTCCGGAGGATGCGGCACAAGTCAATTTATACGCCCAGATCGTCGAGGGCCGGTTGGCCAACTGGGATTCCGGCCTTTTCAGGGAATATATCGATTACGCGCCTGAGCGCCGGATCGAGTTCGATCAGGCGCGGGCGGAATTTGGCGACGCCGTCACCGAGTTCGCCAATCTCCAGGACCCTGCGGTCCAGGCTAAAATCCTCAAGAAACTCGATCTGGTCGCCCCGGTCATGGACCTTATTGGCGCCGATGCCCAATCTCACACCGTGATGGTCAATTCCGGCATCCGCGACCAGTTGGTCCACGAGCAGCGTTTGCAGAAATACCTGTCCTTCGGGTTGATTGGCGTGGGAACGGTGCTGTTGTTGGTGATGATGCACCAGAACAGGTCGCTCGAACGCGCCCGCCGCGCTGCCCGCGAGGCCGCGATGGGGTTTTCCGATCTTGCCCACCATGACGGCTTGACGGGACTTCCCAACCGGCTTGCCTTTACAACCGCATTCGACGCGGCGATGGACACCGAGGACGGTGGACCCACCATGCTGGCGGTGTTCGCGATCGATCTCGACGGCTTCAAGGCGGTCAATGATCTGCTCGGCCACGCCGCCGGCGACGATTTGCTGGTGGCCGTCGCCGACCGGCTCAGGCGCATGGTTTCCAAATCGGGCCTGCACAACATCGTGTCGCGTTTCGGCGGAGACGAGTTTGTCGTGCTCTTGCAGGGCGAAGCCGCTGTTGCCCGCCACGAGGCCATTGCCGGGGAAATCCTGGAGGAACTGGGCCGGCCCTATGTCATCCAGCGCAGCACCGTGGCCATCGGCGCCACCATCGGCGTATCGGTGCTTGATCGCGCCAGGGACATCGCCTCCAACCCGTTGCTCGATGCCGATCTGGCGCTCAACAACGCCAAGGCGCTGGGGAAGGGCATTGTGGTCACGTTCGAGCCTTCGATGCGCCGGGATTTCGAGCGGCGTGGCCGTCTTGAATCCGATCTCAAAAGCGCCCTTGGCAATGGCGACATCTTTCCGTTCTATCAGCCGCAAGTGGACATCGAAACCGGCCAGCTGGTCGGTTTCGAGGCCTTAGCGCGCTGGAATCATCCGGAACTGGGCTGGATTGCGCCGAACGAGTTCATCCCGATCGCTGAGACCTCTTCGCAAATCGTCGAACTGGGTCGCTGCATTCTGACCACCGCCTGTTCCCAGGCGATGGTGTTTCCGGGCACTCTGAGGGTCTCTGTCAATCTTTCCGTTGGGCAGATGCTGCGCGATGACGTCATCGGCATGGTGACCGATGTACTCGCGAGCACAGGCTTCCCGGCCGGCCGGCTGACGCTGGAAGTGACCGAATCGTTGATGATGTCCGAACCGGAACTGACGGCGCGCATCCTGAAAAGCCTCAAGGGTCTCGGCATTTCGATTGCGCTCGACGATTTCGGCACCGGCTATTCGGCGCTGTCCTATCTGCGTCAGTTTGATTGGGACGAGTTGAAGATCGACAAGCTGTTCGTTGACGATCTTGGCAATGAACCGCGGTCGCTGTCGATTATCGAGGCTGTGGTCGATCTGGCCAGCCAGCTCGGCATGCGGGTTGTCGCCGAGGGCGTCGAGACCACCGAGCAGCACGCGATCCTGCGCAAGAGCGGCTGCCACATTGCCCAGGGCTATCTGTTCGGCCGCCCGCAGCCGATTGACGAGGTTCATTTGACGCTGCTGAGGTCGCTTGCCGCGGGCGAACCCGACCCGGACCGGACCGTCAGCATCTGAAACCGGCATCTTGCCAGAATCACGTTTCGCGCAGACTGTGCCGCAGTTAGTCGTCTCCAGTTGCCTCTTTTATCGCGTTAGCCAGCCCATTGGTCCAGAATCGCCTTCCGCTCGTCGAGTTTCCGCCGGCCAGACCCGGGGTGAACTCATTCGCAATTCTGGCCGCCTGCGAGGCTTCGGCCCGGGCGACATTGATTTCGGTCTATCCGGTGTTGATGTACCGGGCGCTGGGCAGCGCCGCCACGGTGTCGGAGGTCTATGTCCTGATCGGCCTGACCGGGCTCTTGTGCGCCTTGAGCGTGCCCTTGCTGGCCCGCTACGTGCCGCGGCGCTGGCTCTACACGCTGGGGGCGCTGATCATGATCGCCGGAAGCGTGCTGGGTGGCTTCTTCGATGCCCGGTTCGTGCCTTATGCGGTTGCGGCCAATTCGGTCGGGCTGGTCATCCTGGCGGTGTGTTTCAACGCCTATGTGATGGATTATGTCGAACGCTCCTCCATGGGCAGGAACGAAAGCCGGCGGTTGCTGTTCAGCGGCATTTCCTGGAGCGTCGGACCCTTCCTCGGCGTGGTGCTGATGGACTGGCACCCGCAGGTTCCGTTCCTGATCTCGATCGCCGCCTGTCTGGTGATGCTCGGCTTCTTCTGGCATTTGCGGCTTGGCGACGGAAAAGTCATCACCAAGGCGCGCAGACCGCCGGTCAATCCGCTGCGCTACATCCCGCGGTTTTTCCGTCAGCCCACCCTGGTCGCGGGCTGGTTTTACGCCACGATGCGCTCCGTCGGCTGGTCGATCTACATCATCTACGTGCCGATCTTCGCGGTGAAATCCGGGCTCTCCGACCAGATCGGCGGGCTGGCGCTGTCGATTTCCAACGGGTTTCTGTTTCTCACGCCGGTGATGCTCGGCTACCTGCAGAAAACCAGCGTCCGCAGCGCCCTCGTCACCGGATTTGCCGGCAGCGGCCTCCTGTTCGTTGGCGCCACGCTGATCTCGGTCTTTCCCTATCCGGCGATCGCCCTGCTGGTGTCGGCGACGCTGTTTCTGATCCTGCTCGATATCTGCGGCGGCCTGCCATTCCTGCTCACGGTCAAACCGTCGGAACGCACCGAGATGGCGGCGGTCTATTCCACCTTCCGCGATGTCGCCGCAGTCGGCTCCCCCGCATTCGCGCGGCTGGTGCTGGTGTTCGTGCCGGTGCAAGGCGTGTTTGCCGGTATCGGCCTGGTGCTGATCGGCTGCGCCCTGATCGCCCGCCGGACCCATCCGGGCCTGGGCCGGCGCCGTCATTGAGACGAGATCAAGGGGCCGCGGCCATCGTGAGGGCTGCTTTTCCCGGCAAACGTTTTTGGCTGCTCAGATCGGCAGCGGATGCGCTCGCCGCGCCGTTGCGATGTCCTCGAGCACGGCCTCGGACAGCTTGACGTCCTTGGCGCCGATGGCGGTCTTGAGCTGGTCGATCGTCGTCGCGCCGATGATCGCCGCGGTCATGAACGGCCGGGTCAGGCAGAAGGCGATGGCCATCTGCGCCGGGTCCAGTCCGTGCTTGGCGGCGACCTCGAGATAGGCGGCGGTCGCGGCTTCCGTTTCCGGTCTCCAGCGTCCGTTGAGGTTTTCCACCCGCGCCCGGCGCGAGCCCTCCGGAATGGCTCCGCCCTGGTATTTGCCGGTCAGGATACCCCCCGCCAGCGGCGAGAACGCCAGCAGGCCCATATCCTCATGATGCGCCACTTCGGCCAGATCGGTGTCGAACATGCGGCAGATCAGGCTGTATTCGTTCTGGATCGAGGCGACGCGCGGCAATCCGTGTTCCTCGGCAAGCCGGACGAACTGCATGGCGCCCCAGGCGCTTTCGTTGGAAAGGCCGATGGCGCGGATCTTGCCGGCCTTGACCGCGTCGCCGAGCCCTTCCAGCGTCTCCCGGATATCCGGAACCGTGCCCGCCTTGTCCTGGGTGCTGGCGTCAAAGGCCCAGTGCTTGCGAAAATGATAGGATCCGCGATTGGGCCAGTGCAGCTGGTAGAGATCGATATGGCCGACGCCGAGCCGCTTCAGGCTGCCGTCGACCGCCTCCATCACCGAAGCCCGGGTAAAGCCCTGGCCGCCGCGAATCCATTTGATCCCGTCGCCGCCCATCTTGGTGGCGAGAATGACGTCATTGCGCTTGCCCGAGGCGCGGAACCAGCTGCCGATATAGTCCTCGGTGCGGCCTTGGGTTTCGGCCCGTGTCGGCTGGGTCGGATACATTTCCGCCGTATCGAAGAAATTGACGCCCTCGGTCAGCGCGTAATCCATCTGCGCATGGGCTTCGGCTTCGGTGTTCTGTTCGCCCCAGGTCATGGTGCCCAGGCAGATCTCGCTCACCATCATGCCGGTGCGTCCGAGCGGATTCATTTTCATTCGGGCCATCCTCTTGCTTCCGGCCCTGTTGTTTGCGGGCGCCTGTCAAAGTTTGGCGCACAATAGCCACCGCGCCGCCCGGTGCAACCCATTCATGGTGGAAACGATCAGGCCATGGTGGAAACAACCAGGCCATGCCGCGATCCGCCACGGCTGGCTCAAAACAGCCAGATCACATAGCCCGCATAGACGCCAAGCATGACTAGCCCGGCCAGCCGGTTGATGCGTCCTGCAAGCAGGATCAGGCCGATCAGCATGAGCGAAACCACAACCATGAAAGGAATGTCGAATCGCGCCATCGAAGCTTCGATCGGCAACGGCGTGACCAGGCCGGTGATGCCCAGAATGCCGAGAACGTTGAAAATGTTGGAGCCGACGACATTGCCCAGCGCCACTTCGGCATGGCGGCGGAAGGCCGCGACAACGGAGGTCGCCAGTTCCGGTAGGCTGGTGCCGACGGCAACGATGGTGAGCCCGATGACGGCCTCGGAGATGCCGAATTCGCGCGCGATCGAGGTTGCGGCGTCAATCAGCAGGCTGGCGCCGACAAACAGCGCGCCAAGGCCGCCCAGGATGAACAAGGCCTCCTTCCAGCCCTCCATCTTGACCACCAGTTCGGCTTCCTCCGCCGTCATGCGCCGGCGGTCGGTGTGGGTGACCCAGGCGAGATAGAGGGCGAGCGAGACAAACATCGCCAGTCCGAGCCAGAAATTGATGACGCCCCAGAACCCCAGACCCAGCATGACGAGCGCCGCAAGCAGCATCATCACCAGATCCCGGTTGAGATTGGCAATGCGCGCGGCAATCGGCGAGATTGTCGCGGCAACGCCGAGAATGAGCAGGATATTGGCCGTGTTGGAGCCGACCACATTGCCGATGGCGATGGCTGGCGACCCGGTTAGCGCTGCCTTCAGCGACACCAGCAGCTCCGGCATCGAGGTTCCGAAACCGACAACGGTCAGCCCGATCAACAGCGGCGGCATGCCGAGCCTGTTGGCCAGCGATATGGCGCCACGCACCAGATAGTCCGCGCCAAAGGTCAGCAACGCAAGCCCGGCCAGCAGTGTAACGATGTTGAAAACCATGATGGTGTCCTCAGGGCACATGCACAACCGCGCGAAGACATCGCAGCGGCTGGGCGTGCCGGCGTCGGAAAATTGGGGTGAGCGCCGGCGGCGGCGCTCGCGAGATGCGTTCAGTCGGCGTTTTCGGGGTTCATCTCCGCCGCGATCGCCAGCTTGGCCGTCATCCATGTCGCCCAGAGCGCCACCGGGGCGATCAGCGCGATCATGATCAGATCGCCGATGGTGGCGAGATCAAGGAAACCGTCGATGGCCCATACAGCGGCAATGGCCACCAGCCAGATTTCCGAACCGATCAGCACGATGGCGCCGACTGCGGTCAGAAAGGCGACGAACCTGGATTTGGGCAAAGGCATGGCGGGGGTGTCGGCTGAAGTGGCCGGGGCGGGGCGTGACGCAGGGTGCGGCATCTGTGTATATCCGGAAGGCGCTGCTGGGTCCGAGCGCAACGGGCAAGATGTGACGGCGAGAGGCGGCAAATACAAGACGCAAGCAGGCCGCGCCGCGAAATTATTTTCGAAACCCATTTTTCCAAACCCGTTTTTCCGAATACCCCGTTTTTCCGAATACAACGGGCTCGCCAGGGCCAGATCCCCGCCGGATCCTGCTTGTCCCTCGTGCCTTGCGCTTGCGCGCAAGCTTGACACCGGCTCCGCGAATGTGAATTGAAGCGGCAACGGGACACATCATGATGGGAGCCGCGACATGGCCATGGCATTCACTTTTCCGGGGCAGGGCAGCCAGGCGGTCGGCATGGGCAAGGATCTTGCCGCCGCCTATCCGGAGGCAAGGGCGGTGTTCGACGAGGTCGATGCGGCGCTCGGTGAACATCTGTCGGCGGTGATCTTTGACGGGCCCGAGGAGACGCTGACGCTGACCGCCAACGCCCAGCCGGCGCTGATGGCGGTGTCGATGGCTTTGATCCGCGTGCTCGAGGCCCACGGGCTCAACCTCGCAAACGCCGCCAGCCATGTCGCCGGCCATTCGCTTGGCGAGTATTCGGCCCTGTGCGCCGCCGGCATGTTCTCGATTTCCGACACGGCGCGGCTGCTGCGCATTCGCGGTAACGCCATGCAGGCCGCGGTTCCCGCCGGCGAGGGCGCGATGGCGGCCATCATCGGGCTCGATCATGAGGCTGTTGAAGCGGCTTGCGCGGAAGCGCGGTCGCTCGGCGCGGTACAGATCGCCAACGACAATGGCGGCGGCCAGCTGGTGATCTCGGGCCTCAAGCCCGCGGTCGAATCGGCCGCCGCAATCGCCACCGCCAAGGGCGCCAAGCGCGCGGTCATGCTTCCGGTGTCCGCACCGTTCCATTCAAGCCTGATGCAGCCCGCAGCCGACGCCATGCGCGAGGCGCTGGCCGGGGTCGCAAAATCAGCGCCCGTCGTTCCGGTCATTTCCAATGTCCGCGCAGCGCCGGTCTCCGATCCCGACGAGATTGCGCGATTGCTGGTCGAGCAGGTTACCGGCCAGGTGCGCTGGCGCGAGACGGTGGAATGGTTTGCCGCCAACGGCGTCGATACGCTGGTTGAAATCGGCGCCGGCAAGGTGCTGACCGGCCTGGCTCGCCGCATCGATCGCTCGATCACCGGATTGAATGTTTCCGGCCCGGACGATATCGACCCGTTTCTGGCCGCAATCGACGGGCAAAAAGCCTGAATTCAGGTTTTCCTGAACCCAGGATCAAATTGCAGTAGTATCCCGAAAGGACCATCCATGTTCGATCTGACCGGCCGCAAGGCCCTGGTGACCGGCGCAACCGGCGGAATTGGTGAAGCCATTGCCCGCCAGCTTCATGGCCGCGGCGCCACCGTCGGCCTTCACGGAACCCGCGTCGAACGGCTTGAAGCGCTTGCCGCCGATCTCGGCGAGCGGGTGATGATGTTTCCGGCCGACCTGTCGGACCGGGACGCCGTTTCGGCCCTCGGCAAGGCCGCCGAGGCGCAGCTCGAAGGCGTCGACATTCTGGTCAACAACGCCGGCATCACCAAGGACGGGTTGTTCGTGCGGATGACCGACGAGGCCTGGGATCAGGTTCTGGAGGTCGATCTGACCGCGGCCTTCCGTCTCACCCGTGAACTGACCCATCCGATGATGAAGCGCCGCCATGGCCGCATCATCAACATCACCTCGGTTGTTGGCGTTGCCGGCAATCCCGGCCAGGCGAATTATTGCGCCGCCAAGGCGGGCATGATCGGCTTTTCCAAAAGCCTCGCCCAGGAGATCGCGCCGCGCAACATCACGGTCAATTGTGTCGCCCCGGGCTTTATCGAAAGCGCCATGACCGACAAGCTCAATGACAAGCAGCGCGAAACGATTTTGGGCAGCATCCCCTTGCGCCGCATGGGGTCGGGCGCCGAAATCGCCTCCGCCGTCACCTGGCTTGCCTCCGACGAGGCCGCTTACGTCACCGGCCAGACCATCCACGTCAACGGCGGCATGCTGATGGTCTGACCGCCCGGCCGGCCAACCGGACCGGTCAGGGACGTCACCCGGCGGCGGGAATCACGGCTTGCGAGAATTTTCCGGCTTTGCCCGCATGCCAAACCATGGTACTTCGCCCACGCCGTAAGTGTTGACGAGCGCCGGTTTCGGGCCGAAAAGTGCCGAAATCCACAGCTCCGGCTTTGACGGAACCAAGTCTGGCGCATAAAGATGTGCAACAAGCTTGATTACCCATGCTTGCGCAGGTAACGAGGCGCAAGAACAATGTGAAACAGGTCGAGGAATCCGACATGAGCGACATCGCAGACCGCGTAAAGAAAATTGTCATCGAACATCTGGGCGTTGACGCTGAAAAGGTGAACGAAGGCGCAAGCTTCATTGATGATCTCGGTGCGGATTCGCTCGATACGGTCGAATTGGTGATGGCATTCGAAGAAGAATTCGGTGTGGAAATCCCCGATGACGCCGCCGACACCATCCTGACCGTCGGTGACGCGGTCAAATTCATCTCCAAGGCCCAGGCCTGAACGGACATGAACAGGCGGGCGCCTCAACTGCCCGCCTTCAAGACCGGCGCAACACCTGCGCCGGTTTGTTTTCCTTTAGTGCATGTCGCATTCGGGTGGGTTCATTTGAATGACGGTTACATGCATCATTTCAAAGCGTTACAGCGTACTTTGCACATCCCGTTGGATGCGCGCCGCTGTAGTGGCATGACTGGGACTTGAGACGATGCGAAGAGTCGTCATCACCGGCACTGGTGTAGTTTCTCCGCTTGGCTGCGGCACGGAGATCACATGGTCTCGCCTGATCGATAGCCAGAATGGCGCGTCGCGGGTCACCGCATTCGATGTCAGCGACATCGCCGCCCAGATCGCCTGCTCCGTACCGACCGATACCTCGGTCGAGGGCCACTTCAATCCGGATGACTGGATGGAGCCCAAGGAACAGCGCAAGATCGACAAATTCATCCTGTTCGGGGTCGCCGCCGCCGAAATGGCGCTCAACGACGCCGACTGGCATCCCAAGAGCTGCGAAGACCAGATCGCCACCGGCGTGATGATCGGCTCCGGCATCGGCGGGCTGGAAGGCATCGTCGAGGCGGGCTACACGCTGCGCGACAAGGGTCCCCGGCGGATTTCCCCCTTCTTCATTCCCGGACGGCTGATCAACCTGGTCTCCGGCCAGGTCTCCATCCGCCACGGGCTGCGCGGCCCCAACCATGCGGTGGTGACGGCTTGCTCGACCGGAGCGCACGCCATCGGCGACGCCGCCCGGCTGATTGCGCTCGGCGACGCCGATGTGATGGTCGCCGGCGGCGCCGAAGCCGCCATCTGCCGCATCGGTCTGGCCGGGTTCGCCGCCTGCAAGGCGCTGTCGACCTCCTACAATGACACGCCGGAAAAAGCCTCGCGTCCATATGACCGCGACCGCGACGGCTTCGTCATGGGCGAGGGGGCCGCCACGGTGGTTCTCGAAGAGTTGGACCATGCGCTGGCGCGCGGCGCCAACATCATCGCCGAAGTGGTCGGCTACGGGCTGTCGGGCGACGCCTTCCACATCACGGCCCCGGCCGAGGATGGCGATGGCGCCTTCCGCTGCATGCAGATGGCGCTCAAACGCGCCGGTCTCACCGCGGCCGATGTCGACTACATCAACGCCCACGGTACCTCGACCATGGCCGACACGATCGAACTTGCCGCGGTCGAGCGGCTGGTTGGCGATGCGGCTGAAGGGATTTCGATGTCGTCGACCAAATCCGCCATTGGCCATTTGCTCGGCGCGGCGGGTGCGATGGAAGCTGTCTTCTCGGCCCTTGCCATCCGCGACAATGTCGCTCCGCCGACGCTCAATCTCGACAACCCGGAAACCGAGACGAAGATCGACCTGGTTCCCAAGGTTGCACGCAAACGCCGTATCGATGTGGCGCTGTCCAATTCCTTCGGTTTTGGCGGCACCAATGCATCGCTCGTTTTGAGACGCTTTCAGGGTTGATGGTGGAAGTCGCCTCTGGCGGCTGCCGCTCTGACCGGTATTTCGCCACATTGAGCGGCAAGATCGCAGCATGGGATTTTGGCCCCTATCCAACTCCGGCGGAGATTGACACGTGAACGACCGCAACGACCACAACAAGGGTATTTTTGGCCGTGCCGGCGGCGCCAACGGCAATTCCGGTCCGATCGTGCCCGTCTCGCCATCCCAGGCCCTGAAGCCGGAAAAGGCGCCGCAGCCGCCCAAGCGCTCGCGCCGGGCCCGCAACCAGGTTGTCGTCTTCGCCAATTTCGTTCTGTCGCTGGTGATCTTCATCACCATCGTCGGCGTGGGCTTGTTCTGGTACGGCAAGACCGAGTTTGAGGGGCCGGGACCGCTCGACCGGACCACCGACTACATGGTGCGCGAGGGCGCCGGCCTCAACGAGATCGCGGCGGGCCTGGAGCGGCAGGGCATCATCGCCAATCAGCGGATTTTCTCGCTGGGCGCCAAGGGCAAGCTGGGTGACGACACGCTGAAAGCCGGCGAGTATGAAATCAAGGCCCACGCATCCATGCGTGACATCGTCGAACTGATGCAGTCGGGCAAATCCATCCTTCATTCCTTCACCGTGCCGGAGGGCCAGACTGTCCAGCAGGTGTTTGACCGGTTGCGAAACGCCGAGATGCTCACGGGCGATCTGCCTGCGGAAATGCCGGCCGAAGGCGCGCTGCTGCCGGAGACCTACAAATACTCCCGCGGCACCACACGCGCCGAAATTGTCGAGCAGATGGTCAAGGCCCAGACCAGGGCGCTCGAGCAGGTATGGGAGCTCCGCGCGCCGGACCTGCCGCTTGCAAGCCCCGAGGAGCTGGTGATCCTGGCCTCGATCGTCGAGAAGGAAACCGCCAAGGCGGACGAGCGTCCGCGCGTCGCCGGCGTGTTCATCAACCGTCTCAACCAGGGCATCCGCCTGCAGTCGGATCCCACCATCATCTACGGCCTGTTCGGCGGCGCCGGAAAACCAGCCGACCGGCCGATCTACAAGTCCGACATTGATAAGCCGACCCCCTACAACACCTATGTCATCGACGGGTTGCCGCCGACGCCGATCGCCAATCCCGGCCGGGAGGCGATGGAAGCCGTGGCCAACCCGTCGCGCACCAAGGATCTCTACTTCGTCGCCGACGGCACCGGCGGCCACGCCTTCGCCGAAACGCTGGACGAACACAACACCAATGTGGCGCGGTGGCGCAGGTTGCAGACCGAACAGGAAAAGGCGCTGGCCGATGAAAAGGCGGCCGCCGCTGAAGCTGCGGCGGCTCAGGCCACAGAGGGTGAAGCCCAAACCGAAGCCGCGCCCGAAGGCAATTGATCCGGCAGCGCCGGGCATGCGATGATTGAAATGCAGATTTGAAAAAGGGGCGGGCGAGATGGCCATCCAGTCGATGACAGGCTTCGCGCGCCACGAGGGCGAAGCCCCGGGATGCCGCTTCGTCTGGGAACTGCGCTCGGTCAACGGCAAGGGCCTGGATCTGCGGCTCAGGCTGCCACAGGGCTATGAGGCGCTCGAACAACCGGTGCGCAAGGCCGCCGCCTTGGCCCTCACACGCGGCAATCTGCAGGTCAGCCTTTCGGTCAGCGCCACCGGCGCCGCGGTCGAGGCCGTGGTCAATGAAGCAGCGCTTGAAGCGGTGATAGACCTCGTCAACAGATTGGGCGACCGCATTGACGCCCGCAAGCCGGCGCTCGACGGCATCCTCGCCATCAAGGGCGTGCTTGAGTTCCGCGATCCCGAACTGTCCGACGAGACCCGCGCGGCGCGCGACCAGGCGATCCTGGCGGGCTTCCAGACCGCGCTTGAGGCGCTCAAGGCGATGCGGCAGTCCGAAGGCGCCGCGCTCGCCACGGTGCTGGGCGAACAGGTTGACCAGATCGAGGCGCTGACGCTTGCCGTCGAAGCCGATCCATCGCGCTCGCCCGAGGCCATCCGCGCCCGGCTCGCCGAGCAACTGGCGAGCCTGATGGACGCCGGCGCCGGACTCGACCGCGACCGGCTGCACATGGAGGCGGCGCTGCTCGCCACCAAGGCGGATCTGCGCGAGGAGATTGACCGGCTCAAGGCTCATGTCGCCGCGACCCGCGCGCTGCTTTCGGGTGACGGCGGCGCCGGCCGGCGGCTCGATTTTCTCGCCCAGGAATTCAATCGCGAAACCAACACGATCTGCTCGAAGTCGAATGCGGCGCCGGTCACCGCCATCGGACTTGATTTGAAGGTGCTGATAGACCAGTTTCGCGAGCAAGTTCAGAATCTGGAGTAGCGATGAGCCAACCGCCCGCCAATCTTCCGTCGGCCCGCATCAAGCGGCGCGGCCTCATGCTGGTGATGTCCTCGCCATCGGGCGCTGGTAAATCTACTATTGCAAGAGATCTGCTTGGGCATGTGATTGCCGCAGAGCAGGCATTAAATCTATCGGTAAGTGTAACCACGCGACCGCGTCGCGCCAGCGAAATAGAAGGTGTTCATTACCATTTTATTTCGCATCGCGAGTTTGAACGTATGCGAGATTCCGAGGCGCTGCTGGAATGGGCCGAAGTGCATGGCAATTTCTATGGCACACCGCGTGAAGCGGTTGAAAATGCGATGGCGGAAGGCCGCGACATGCTGTTCGACATCGATTGGCAAGGTGCGCAGCAATTGCAGGAAAAGATGAGCGCCGATGTGGTCTCCATCTTCATCCTGCCACCATCGATGGAGGAGCTTCGCGCCCGGCTGCATCGCCGCGCCGAAGACACAGACGATGTGATCGAGCAGCGGCTGGCCAATGCGCGCTCGGAAATCGAGCACTGGCGCGAATATGATTATGTCGTCGTCAATGACGATCTCGACCGGGCCTATTCCGCCGTGCGCGCCATCGTCCAGGCCGAACGCCTGCGCCGCGACCGCCGCCCCGGCCTGTTCGATTTCGTCAAGGGGCTGCTGGAAGGTTAGGGACGTCCGGGACGGTATCTTGGCTCTGGTTCACCGCGCCATCAGCCGCGGCATGCCCCGGTGTCCGTCCGTCAACCCGATCGCCGCCTGCACGATGGATTCCGCATCAATGCCGAAATGGCGGTAGAGATCGCCGATGGTGCCGGTCTGGCCGAAATGCTCGACGCCGAGCGGAATGGTCTGGTGACCCTGCACCGAGCCGATCCAGCCGAGCGTGGCCGGATGGCCGTCGATGACGGTCACCAGCTTGCAGTGCCGGGGCAGGGCGGCGGTCAGCGTCTCGATATGGCTTTCGGCCGATGCATTGCCACGGGCGCGGGCGCGCTGCGCCGCGGTCCAGCCGGCATTGAGCCGGTCGGCGGAGGTCACCGCCAGCACGCCGACGTCGCGGCGGGTCTCGGCGATGCGGCCCGCAGCCCGGATAGCCTCGGGCGCCACTGCGCCTTGATAGGCGATCACCACCTCGCAGTTGGGACCCGGCTTGCGCAGCCAGTAGGCCCCGTCGATGGCGCCCTGGCGGAAATCCTCGTCGGCGCGGGTGCCCGGCTGTTCGATCGGGTTGGTGGTGAGCCTGAGATAGACCGAGCCGCCGGTCTCGTCCCTGAGCCATGTGCGCTCGTCCGGATCGCCCTCGCCATCCTTCTGCATGTAGTCGAAGGCCCATTTCATGATCAAAGCCAGCTCGTCGGCAAAGGCCGGTTCGAACGCCGCCAGCCCGTCCTGGCTCATGCCGATCAGCGGCGAGCCGATCGACTGGTGCGCGCCGCCCTCGGGCGCGAGCGTCACGCCTGACGGCGTGCCCACGATCATGAAGCGCGAATCCTGGTAGCAGGCGTAGTTGAGGGCATCCAGCCCGCGAGCGACGAAGGGATCGTAGACCGTGCCGATCGGGATCAGCCGCTTGCCGAACAGCGAGTGCGACAGTCCGGCCGCGCCCAAGAGCAGGAACAGGTTCATCTCGGCGATGCCGAGCTCGATATGCTGGCCTTCTGGCGCGAATTCCCATTTCGCGGTCGAGGGGATGTTGTGGGTCTTGAAGGTGTCGGCGCGCGCCTCGCGGGCAAACAGCTTGCGCCGGTTCACCCACGGCCCGAGATTGGTGGTGCCGGTGACATCGGGCGAGGTGGTGACGATCCGCGCCGCAAGCTCGCTGCCGGTCTTGGACAGATCGTCGAGGATCTTGCCAAACGCCATCTGCGTCGAGATCTCGCGGTCGGACGCGATCTCGATCTCGGGCGTGGCGATCACGTGGTCGGAATAGCGCCGCAGGCCCTTGGCAAAGAACGGCGTCCGGTCGAGATAGGCCTGCAGCGCCTCGGGATCGGCGACGGTGGCGAACTTCTCCCATTCCTGGCCCTCGGGCACACCCATATGGCGCTGCCACTCGGCCATCTGGGTCTTGTTCATCAGCCCGCCATGATTGTCCTTGTGCCCGGCGATCGGGGTTCCCCAGCCCTTGATCGTGTAGGCGAGAAAGCAGACCGGCCGGTCGTGGTCGATCGCGGCAAAGGCATCGGCCATGGTCGAGACGCAGTTGCCGCCGAGATTTTCCATCAGTTCCGCCAGTTCGAGGTCGGAGCGCGCCTCGATCAGAGCGGTGACGTCGCCCTGGTCGCCAAGATCGTCCATCAGGTGCTTGCGCCACACCGCCCCGCCCATGAAAGTCAGCGCCGCATAGAGCTGGTTGGGGCAGCTGTCGATCCAGTCCTTGAGCTTGTCGCCGCCGTTTTCGGCAAAGGCCGCGCGCTGCAGATGGCCGTATTTAACCCGCACCACATCCCAGCCGAAGGCCTCGAAGATCTTCTCGACACGGCGGAACAGGCCCTCATGCACGATGCCGTCGAGCGACTGGCGATTGTAGTCGATGATCCACCAGGTGTTGCGCAGGTCGTTCTTCCAGCCCTCCTGCAGGGTTTCGTAGATGTTGCCCTCGTCGAGTTCGGCGTCGCCGACCAGCGCCACCATGCGCCCGGGCTTGAGGTCATGGCCCCAGTCCTTGGCAGCGATGTAGTCCTGCACGATCGAGGCGAACGAGGTGATCGCCACGCCCAGCCCCACCGAGCCGGTGGAGAAATCGACGTCGTCGATGTCCTTGGTCCGCGACGGGTAGGACTGCACGCCGCCTAGCCCACGGAAATTCTCCATCTTCTCGCGCGTCTGGTTGCCCATCAAATACTGGATCGCGTGGAAGATCGGCGAGGCGTGCGGCTTGACCGCCACCCGGTCCTCGGGCCTGAGCGCCGAGAAATACAGCGCCGTCATAATCGACACCATCGAGGCGGAGGACGCCTGGTGCCCGCCCACCTTGATGCCGTCCGCCTTGGGGCGGATGTGGTTGGCGTTGTGGATCATCCAGTGCGACAGCCACAACAGCCGCTGTTCGATGGTCTTGAGTTGGGCGCGCGCGTCGGGCGTCATGGGTCTTGCCTTTACTATGCAGCAGCGCGGACCGGATTTTCAGTCAGCGCCTGGGCCAGATCGTCGATGATGTCGCCGACATCTTCAAGCCCCACTGACAACCGGATCAACCCATCGGAGATGCCGTGCTCGGCCCGTTCTTCGGCGGTGTAGGTCGAATGCGTCATGCTGGCCGGGTGCTGGATCAGCGATTCGGCGTCGCCGAGCGAAACCGCGCGGCCGATCATGGTCAGCCGGTTCATCAGCCGCCGTCCGGCCTCGATGCCGCCATCGAGCTCGAACGCGATCATCGCGCCGAATCCCGGCATCTGCTTGAGGGCGAGCTCATGCTGCTCAAAACTCACAAGTCCCGGGTAATAAACCTTCGCCACGCCGGCACTGCTTTCCAGCATGGCGGCCACCTGTTGCGCGTTGGCGCAATGCCGCTCCATCCTCAGCGCCAGCGTCTTCAGGCCGCGCAGGATCAGCATGGCGTTGAACGGCGCCATCACCGCGCCGGTCATGTCCTTCATGCCGAACATGCGGATCTGCGAGACCTGCTCGGCGCTGCCGACCAGCAGGCCGGCGACGACATCGCCATGGCCGCCGAGATATTTGGTGGCCGAATGGACGACGATGTCGGCGCCAAGCTCGATCGGCCGGGTCAGATAGGGGGTGGCGTAGGTGTTGTCGACGACCACCGTGGCGCCGCCGGCATGGGCGATATTGGAGATGGCTTCGATGTCGACCAGCCGCATGTTCGGATTGGCCGGTGTTTCGAAATAGACCACCCGTGTCCGGTCCGACATCGCCGCCGCCAGATTGTCCGGATCGGTCATGTCGACATGGGTGACGGTGATGCCGAACTTGGTGAGCCCGTGGCGCATGAAGGCGAAGGTGCAGCCGTAGAGTGTCTTGTCGACGATCACTTCATCGCCCGGCGCCAGAAGTGTCCACAGGGCGGCGGTGATGGCGCCCATGCCGGAAGACAGCGCCAGTCCGGCTTCGGCGCCTTCCAGAACCGCGATGCGCCGTTCAAGAAGATCAAGCGTCGGATTTGAGATGCGCGAATAGATATGGCCCTGCCGTTCTCCGGCAAACATCTCGCCGCCGGCTTCCGCGCTTTCGAACGCAAAGGTCGAGGTCAGGTGCAATGGCGGCGTCAAGGCGCCCTCATTGTCCATCGGATTATAGCCGTGGTGGATGGCGCGGGTGGAAAAACTCTTGCTGCGGGTATTCATGACCGGATCCTTTCGCATGCATCAGCTGCAAAATCGGAGCGTCCCGCCGGATTGGACGGGATGCGCCGCGCTGATGAACGAGAGCAATATTGGCCTATCCTCAGAGGCATTAGATTGCTATTTATGTCTCTCGAGTGCATGATATTGGCATAATCTGCCAAGGAGCGAGACCATGGACAGCAAGGATCGCCAGATCATCAGGGCGCTGCAAAACAATGCCCGCATGACCAATCAGGACCTCGCGGCCGCGGTCAACCTGTCGCCGTCGCCCTGCCTGCGCCGTCTGCGCAATCTCGAAGACAGTGGCGTGATCAAGGGTTACAGCGTCGATGTCGACGCCAAGGCCTATGGTCTTCCGATGATGGTGTTCATCCGCATCCGGCTGGAACGGCACACCGGCGCGCATATCCTGGAGTTCGAGGCGCGGATCAGGGCGATAGACGAAGTGCTCGAGTGCCATCTGATGACCGGACCGGCCGACTACCTGTTGCGGGTGGTCGTCGCCGGTCTCGACCATTATGAGGATTTCATCCGCAACCGCATACACGCCATCGGCGGCATCGCCTCGATCGACACAAGCATTGTCTACGGAACCATCAAGAAGACGGGTGTCTTTCCAGCCATCCCATAGGCGGCATTGGTTTCAGGTGAGGCTGCGGTCCTTGCCAGCGGCGGCTATTTCCCGAGGCTTCTACAGCGCCCGCGCCAGCGCGCAGAACTCTTCGACGCTGAGCGTCTCGGCGCGCCGGGCGGGATCGATGCCCACCTTGCCCAACAGCGTCTCGCCGCCGAGCGGTTTCAGGCTTTGCCTGAGCATCTTGCGGCGCTGGCCAAAGGCCGCCTGGGTGACGCGTTCGAGCTTGCCAAGCTCGCAGGGCAGCCGCTCGGTCAACGGCTCAAGCTGGACCACGCTCGAGGTCACCTTTGGCGGCGGCGTGAACGCCTGCGGCGGCACGTCGAACAGGATCTCGCTGTGCGCCAGCCAGCCCGCCAGAATGCCAAGCCGGCCATAATGGTTCGATCCTGGTTTGGCCACGATCCGCTGTCCGACTTCCTTCTGGAACATCAGCGTCATCGAACTCCAGAACGGCGCGTCCGGATCGGCGGTCAGCCAGTTGATCAGCAATTGGGTGCCGACATTGTAGGGCAGGTTGGCGACGATCTTGGCCGGAGCGCCATCGGCAATGGCCCCCAGGTCGATCTTCAAGGCGTCGCCTTCCACCACCTCGAGCCGGCCGGGGTAGCGCTGTGCTATTTCGGCGAGAATCGGCAGGCAGCGCGGGTCGCGCTCGATCGCCACCACGCGGGTTGCGCCCTGGGCCAGCAGCGCCCGGGTCAACCCGCCGGGTCCCGGACCGATTTCGAACACGGTAAATCCCTCAAGCGGGCCGGCCGAACGGGCGATTTTCGCCGTCAGGTTCAAATCGAACAGGAAATTCTGGCCCAGCGCCTTTTTCGGAGCCAGCCCGTGGGCCGCCACCACGTCGCGCAGGGGCGGCAGGCCGTCAGGAGAGAAGGCCATTACGCTGTGCTTTCTGCGGCACGGGCCTCGGCATCTGCCATCGTGGCCGCCAGCCTGAGAGCGGCGACAAGACTGTCGGCGCGCGCCACGCCCTTGCCGGCCAGCGAAAACGCCGTCCCATGGTCGGGCGACGTGCGGATGAAGGGCAGCCCCAATGTGACGTTGACGGAATCATGGAACCCGAGCGTCTTGGCCGGGATCAGCGCCTGGTCATGATACATGCACAGCGCCGCGTCATAGTTTGCCCTGGCTTCAGTGTGAAACATGGTGTCGGCCGGCAGCGGTCCGAACGCATTGATGCCCTTGGCGCGCAACTGCGCAATCGCCGGCGCAACGATCTCGGCGTCCTCGGCGCCGAGCGCGCCGTCCTCGCCCGCGTGCGGGTTGAGGCCGGACACGGCAATGCGGGGGGCGGCGATGCCGAAGCGGCTGGTCAGATCCCGCGCGACAATCTCGCCGGTCTCGACAATGGCTTGGGTGGTCAGCATCTCCGACACTTGCCGGAGCGGAATATGGATGGTCACCGGCGCCACCCGCAAATGCGGCCCGGCCAGCAGCATGACCGGTCGGAGCAGCCGTTGCCGCAGCAGTCCGGGCGCCTGGTTTGCCAGATGGGCTAGATATTCGGTGTGTCCGGGGAATTCGAAGCCCGATGCATAAAGCACCGATTTGGCGATCGGATTGGTCACCACCGCGCGGGCCCGGCCCTGCATGGTGAGTTCGACCGCAAGCCTTATGGCCTCGATCACCGCCGCTGCATTGGCCGGATCGGGCGCGCCGGCAATGGCCGGTGTTGCCAGCCGGACCGGCAGCACGGGGAGGGCGGTGGCGAAACCGGCGGCCGCGTCTTCCGGCGAGGTTTCACGCATCGGGATGTCGATGCCGAGCAGCTTTGCCCGCGCCGACAACAGGTCCGGGTCGCCAATCAGGAAAAACGCCGGCAAGTCCAGGGCGGCCCGGTTTTGCCAGGCCGACAGCGCCAGATCGGGTCCGATGCCTGCAGGATCGCCCATGGTCAAGGCCAGGGCGCGGCGGTTCCCGGTCATGTCGATTGAAATCCCTATTTGTTGGCGATGACTGCGCGCTTGCGAAGCTCTTTGAGATATTTCTTCGCATCCGCCGAATCGCCGGCACCGTCGTTCTCGGCTCGGAACACCAGTTCCGCCGCCTTGTCGTCGGACACGGTCGTGGCCGAACAGATGACGATGAATTCAATCCCGCGCTCCGTCACGCGCGTCGGCGTCGCCGCACCGGTCTTGGTCTTCTCGATCAGCGGCTTCCAATCCGGCGGCAATTCCGGCTGCATGATCCGGCCAAGCTGTCGCAAGGTGACATCGCGCAGTCCGGTGATGATCGAGGCGGCGTTGTCGCAGCCCTGATAGCGGCCGCGCAACTGATCGGCCTCGCGCTTGCGGGCATTGAGCGTGGACTGGGACCGCTTGCTGGCGGGAACCACGAAAATGACCTGCTGGAGGATATATTCGGTGGTTGACGGTTTGTCGTTGCCCCGTTCAAGCATTTTTGAAACCAGGTCCTGGGTCGACATCGTGCCGCCGCCGCCACTGACGCCAACCGCCTGCAAGACCCGCGGCCAGCTCATCTGGATCTGGATGAAGCTCTTGAAATGCTTTGGAGTGACGCCTGCCTGGTTGAGGATCTGGGTCAGCTGTTTTGTCGAGAGTTTGTTGGAGGCCGCAAACCGCTCGAATGAAGCATCCACCTGACCGTCGCTGACGAGCGCGCGGACCCGGATCGCTTCCTGCAGCTTCAGGGCTTCATCGACGAGTTGCTCGCGCGCCTTGGCGCCGAGATTGCCGCTGGTCCGCTGCAATTTGAGAAATGCCACCCGGCGCGCGATGTCGACACTGGTGATCGCCTGGTTGTTGACCACGATCTTGATTTCACTGGCGGCAAACACGGAGAGCGTCGACACCGGTGCGAACGAAAACGCGGCAGTTGCTGCGAGCAACAACACGGCAAAGCGGAAGTTCGCGGAAAATCGCATACGGTCTCGTCCTCTATTCCAGTCACACAGACAATGTCAGTGTTGCAAATCCAAAGTCGCTCGTAAATGCCTGTGCGATGCGGCCAAAACGAGGCACAGGGCCGCAATGGTCCGATCATTCCTGGCCGTTGGCGTCAGAAGCTCGGTTTCAGCAGGCTGACATCATCACCCCCGCCAATATCGCCAAGGGTGCGGAAACTCAACCGCGCCCCGATCTTCCAGTCGCGGGCCTTCGTGTTGCCATCGTCGCGCGTGTGCGTATAGCCCAGCGAAAAGGCGAAACACTCGTCCTCGTAAAGAAGCCCGAATGCCCGCCTGTTGAACTTTTCGTCGACCAGGTCATAGCTGGCGGAAGCCGCGACGCGCCAGAAATCATGGATCTTGAGCGACGCCGCTGCGGTGACTTCGCGGCGATCATCCTCGGTGAATGTGTTTGGCCTGGGCGCTTTGATCTCACTGTAGGTCAGCGAGGTCGACATCCGCCCCCGGCTCAGACCGGCGCGGATGTCGGTGCGTTCAGGACGGAAGTCGTCCTTGTCGAAACGGGCGGACGCGGCGAGCGAATAACCTCTGTAAGACGCGCCGGCCAGGCCGACAAAATCCGACACATCCTCTTCAAGTCCGGAATTTCGCGTCGCCTGCGACAGGTCCGGCGTGGCAAACGAGTTGAGCCCGGCAAGATGATAGGACTGGCCGAAGATCGCCTGGGTGCCAATGCCATTGTCAAACCGGCCGGTATAGCGCAGGCCGACATTGGCGCGGACGCCGCCTTCGGCTCTGTCGAAGCCGGAAAACTTGTCACGCTCAAACAGCGAGGTCGCATCGAAAACGAAGCTCTGCGCGTCTTCGTTGGGGATCCCGCCTGCGAGCTGCTCGTCTGGCCGGACAAACACTTGCGCGATCGGTTCGATCACATGAGTTGAACCGGCGGTGGTCATCAGCACCGGGTAGCTGGCCTCCAGTCCCGCGGTCACCATGCCCCTTGCATGCGTTCCGTTGCCGGCGGCGAAAACACCGTCATAATCGGTGGGCGCGGTGTCGACATCGACCGAGTTCAAATCGCCGCGCGCGGCCAGGATCGGGGTCAGGCGCAGGCCGTTGCCGACCGTCACGGTCTTCTTCCATTCCAGTTCCGCGCTCAGGCGGGAATTTTCGCCGGCAAAGCCCCGGTAACGATCAGGGTAGAGAAGGTCGTCGGCTCCAATTTTCCGTTTTCCAATATCGTCAACCTTGCGGGACAGCGAATAGCCGTTGACGTTCACGGCCAGTTCGCCGCCGGCGACCGGATCGGAGAAAGTGCGCTTGTAATCGAGCGACGGGTGGACAAAGGCCTGCTGGCGTTCGGCTTTGTTGAACTCGTCGGCGTTCTGAATGTCAAACCGGTAAGCCCGCAGATCAAAATGGCTGCGGTTTGACAATCCCTTCAGGTAGACTTCCGACTTCACCGTGCTGCTGCCGTAATCGGTAATTCCATAGGATCGCGAGAAATTGTTATCGGTCTGGAACATGGCATCCCAGCCGAATATCCAGCGCGGATTGATCCGGAACTTGCCCTTTGTCGCGATCATGCCGCGCGTTGTTTCCAGCGCGTCGGCGGTGTTGGCGGTAAACGCTTCCGGTTCGCGCTGGGAAATGCCGGCCATGCGCAGCGTGACTTCGCCATTGGCGAAATTCCGCCGGAACTCCGCTTCGCCGAGAAACCCCTGCCTGGAGTAGGCCCGGCTCGTGAAAGTCGCGTCCATATAGGGCGAAATCACCAGATAATAAGGCACGGTGACCGAATAACCGAGATTTTCAGTGCTGCTGTAGCTGGGCGACAGAAAGCCGGACTTTCGTTTGGCGGAGCTGTCGGGAACCTCGAGATAGGGCAGGTACGCGATTGGCATGCCGAACAGCTCGAATGTTGCGTGCTGCAGCCGGATGGTTTTTGTTTCACCATTCTGGATGATGCGCTGGGCCTTGACCTGCCAGAACGGCGCCCGGTCGGGCTTTTCCTTGCAGGGCTCGCACGCGGTGTAGACGCCATTGTTGAAGGTGGTCTGGGTGCCGCCGCTGCGTTCGGCGCTTTCGGCGGCGATGCGCGTGTTGTCGGTCGTTTCGATTCGCAGCGCGTTGAGAAATCCGTCGGCGAAATCGTCGGTCACGTCAAGATTGTCGGCATAGATGCGGTTGCCGCTCGGCTCCACCATCTCGACCGAGCCTATTGCCTGCATGCGGCCGGTGTTTTGGTCATACTCGACCCGGTCGGCAACCAGTTTGTAATTGCCATAGTCGATCTGCACGCCGCCGGTCGCCACCACCACGCCGGTGTCTTTGTTGTAGGTCAGCTCATCTGCCGCCAGCAGCATCTTGGCGTCTTCCGGCACACTGACACTGCCGGGAACCGCGAGTTGGGCGGCAGCCTGGGGTGTTGCGAATGCAAAAATCGCGCAAAGGGCCGCACCAGCGTACAAGACGCCAGCCAACGCATGAACTCTCGACCGGCGCACACCCGTCACTATCCGTCCTCCTTGTGGAGAAGCACTGTCGTCCCCAACGCCGAAGCGACCAGAACCGGAATCCAGGCCGCCACTACAGGCGGAATGGTCCCGGCATTTGCAAACGCCTGGATCAACTCGGAAACGACATAAAGCACGAAGCCCGCGAGGATTCCACCCAGAAGCACCGTTAAAGACTGGCCAAAGCGTACAAATTTCAGCGACACCATGGCGGCGATCAGCGTCATCGCCGCCAAAAGTGCGGGAAGAGCCACCAAACGGTGAAATTGCATCTCATAACTGGTGGCTGGAAGCCCGAATGACTTGGCCGTGGCAATTTTCCCACTCAGCTCAAAAAACGGCACCGTGTCGGGCGAAGTCAGTGATTCGCCAACGAATTCAGCCTTGAGACTGGTCGGCACGGTTGTGGATTGCAGCCGTTCCACCGGCTCGGATCCGCGAATCCTTTTCACATCGGTCAACACCCAAGCACCATCTCCCAGTTCGGCGTGATCGGCCTCCAGGCGCTCCTTGATGCGTTGATCCTCGTCAAACAGGAAGAACGTGGCGCCCGACAGCTTAGTGCCGCCCGCCGATGTCGCCCGGGCTCCCAGCACGGTGTCGCCTTGCTCTGTTCGCTGTCTCAGCCATGGCGCGTTGTCGGTCGGGCTTCGCGAGCCCAGATTGCGTTCAACGACGATGGTCTCGGCCAATTGCAGGGCCTTGGCCGCCAATGTGTTCAAGGCGGTGATCGACAGGGCGCCGATCAGCAGGTTGGCCAGGATCAGCGGCCCGAGGAACTGCCACGCCGAAACGCCGGCCGCGCGGGCAACCACGAGCTCGTATTTGCGGTTGAGCTGCAAAAGCGTGGCGATTGAGGCGATCAGGACAACGAAGGGAATAACGGCCTGCAGCACTGTCGGCACCCGCAGGGCCGAAATCAGCAGGCCGGTGGCAATGGTGTAGTCGGCCGCGCCCGAAAGGCGGCGGCCCGATTCGTTGAAATCCACCAGCAGGATCACGAACAGAATCGCCAGGCAGTAGGTCATGAAGGTGACCATGTAACGCCGGAAGAAATAGCGCGACAATGTCGAAAACAGCAGGGTCATGCCGGGCCGCTTTCGCCGGTCGCGCGGCGCCCGCGCTGCCAGCGGTCATAGCGGACGCGGGCAAATTCGATAAGGCGATCATTCTGGCGGGCCCAGGCCCTGGGAATGGTCAGCGTCGTGCCGGTCAGCGCCAGAAACCCGAAGACCAGGATAAGCCCTGCGGGAACCGCATAGGTGAGAACCTCCATGACGACGCTGAAGCCGGCCTCGTCGCTGCTGTAGAAGCCGAATCCGCGGGCGCCCAGCGTGATCCCCGCCACGATGGCGCCGTTTTGAAACTGCTCATGCCGGTTCGAGCGGGCCTTGCCCAGGAACGTGAATGCGACCAGGCCAAAGGCCAGCGGATACATCCAGGTCGAAAAGCGCTGCACCAGTTCCTGCTTGATGACGAAGTTCGCCTTCTCGGCATAATAGTCGTCAGCCGGCGGGTTGAGCAGATAGGCCGTGGGCTGCTCCTTCGGCCTGCGGGCGGAGGACTGACCGGCCGGAACAAAGGCCGCCATGTCGAGCGCGTAGGATGTAAACGTGACGATGGAAATCTGGTTGTTGGTCAGGTTGCGTTGCTGCAATTCGCCATCGACCAGATAGAGAATATGGGTGTCGCCCAGGGTTTTGACGACGCCGTTGCGGGCGTAATAGATGGTCTCATTGCCCTCGGTCCGGGAGTCGGCAAGGAAAATGCCGCCCAACTCGCCTCCGGGCAGCTTTTCGTTGACCTGCACATAGAGACCTTCCTCCAGCCGCATGAAGGTGCCGGACCGCACCGCAACCGAGAAAAGGTCCGATTGCGCCTGGGCCAGCACGTCGTAGAGTTTGCGGTTTGACCACGGCTCGACAAAATTGCTCACCAGAATCACCATGATCGAAACCACCGCGGACAGAACCAGAACCGGCTTGAGCACGGTCGCCGGCGGAACCCCGGCCGCCTCGATCACCACCATCTCGCTGTCGGAGTTCATCACCGACAGCACCTGGCCCACCCCGATCAGCAAGGCGAACGGCGCCACGATCGACAGCACCGAGGGCACAAGCGTCGCCGCCAGCAGAAGGAATGCGCTTATCGCCTGTCCGGTGGTGGTCAGCACGTCGACGCGAATGAGCACCTGCGTGGTCATCACCAACAGCGTCACCGCCGTCAGCGACCAAAAGGTCAGCGAACTCATTCGACGCAATATATAACGTTCGATTTGCTTCATTGCGCCTTTCCGGAGCACGCGGCGGGCTGCGCCTTGATTCGCGTGGCGCTTTTATCTGCAGGTTGGATCATCCCCACCATGCACCAGCCTTATCAAACCCCATATTGGATAATGTGTGGCAAACAAACACGGTTAACGGTTTCTTGCAGCGCTGTGCCGCAAATGCAATATCATGTGCAGGCCTTGATCTGGCCGCGGCTCTTGCCATCTGGCGCGAAACCGGGATGATCGCGGCCTACGCAAATCACCCAATTTTAGTGGAGCCGTCATGTCGATGAGCATTGAGATCAGTTTTTCCAAAACAGCGAAAATTTCGGGAGGACTGGTTGTCGCCGTTGGTTCGTTGGCGTCGCCCGTCGCCGATGCAGCGCGCTCGGCCGATCCCTCGGGCCAGCTCGACAAGGCCGTCAAGGTGGCGGACTTCACCGGCAAATCATTCTCGACCGCCGATGTCATTGCCCCGGTGGATTCACCCGCCGACCGCATTGCCCTGGTCGGGGCAGGGGATCCGGCCAAGCTTTCCGCCCATGACTGGATGCGCCTTGGCGGCAAGATCTTCACGCTGATCCACAAGGCCCGCAAAGTGACGGTGCTTCTGGGCGAAGGCGGAACGCCCTCCGCCGAAGCCGCCGCCGACATGGCGTTGGGACTTCTGATGCGGTCCTACAAGTTCGATATCTACAAGACCACGAAGAACGAGGATGACGACAACGGCTCGCAAAAGGTCAGTGTGGTTTTCCAGCACGCCGATGCGGCTGACTGCAAGAAGCTGTTTGCCATTCGCCAGGCTGTCGCCGATGGCGTGACGCTGGCGCGCAACCTGGTCAATGAGCCCGCCAACGTGCTGGGTCCGGTGGAGTTCGCCGCCCGTGCCAAGGAACTCGAGGCGCTCGGCGTCGACGTCGAGATCCTGACCGAGAAGGACATGAAGAAACTCAAGATGGAGGCCCTGCTCGGGGTCTCGCTCGGCTCCGCCCGTCCGCCCCGCATGGCGATCATGAGCTGGATGGGCGGCAAGACCAAGGACAAGCCGGTGGCCTTTGTCGGCAAGGGCGTGGTGTTCGACACCGGCGGCATTTCGATCAAGCCCGCCGCCAGCATGGAGGACATGAAGGGCGACATGGGCGGTGCCGCCGCCGTCACCGGGCTGATGCACACGCTTGCCGCGCGCAAGGCCAAGGTCAACGCCATCGGCATCATTGGCCTGGTCGAGAACATGCCCGACGGCGCCGCCCAGCGTCCGGGCGACATCGTCCGCTCGATGTCGGGCCAGACCATTGAAATCATCAACACCGACGCCGAAGGCCGTCTGGTGCTGTGCGACGCGCTGACCTACTGCCAGGAGCGGTTCAAGCCGGCCATCATGATCAATCTGGCCACGCTCACCGGCGCCGTGATCGTGGCGCTGGGCCATCATCACGCCGGCCTGTTCTCCAACAATGACGATCTGTCCCAGGCGCTGAGCAAGGCCGGCGAGGTGACCGAGGAACGGGTCTGGCGGCTGCCGTTGGGGAAGAGCTACGACAAGATGATCGATTCCAAATTCGCCGACATGAAGAACACCGGCGGCCGCCACGCCGGCTCGATCACCGCCGCCCAGTTCCTGGCGCGCTTCGTCAAGGATACGCCCTGGGCCCATCTCGACATCGCCGGCACCGCCATGGGGTCGCCGGCCACCGACGTCAATCAGTCCTGGGCGTCGGGCTTTGGCGTGCGGCTTCTCGATGAATTGGTGCGCGCCAATTACGAAGGCTAGGAACCCGCTCCATGGCAGAGGTCCTGTTTTACCATCTGACCGAATCCCGGCTTGAGGATGCGCTGCCCCCGCTTCTTGAAAAGAGCCTGGATCGGGGTTGGCTTGTCTCGGTGCATCTTTGCAGCGAGGAGCGCCGCACCGCGCTCGACGCGCATTTGTGGACCTTTCGCGAGGACAGTTTCCTGCCCCATGGCGGCGAGGAGGGGCCACACGCCGCGCGCCAGCCGGTGCTGTTGACGCTTGGCGCCGAGGCGGTGAATGGAGCCACCGTGCGGTTTGTCGCCGACGGCGCCGACATCCCCGCGCTCGACGGGGTCGACCGCCTGGTGATGATGTTTGACGGCCACGACCAGGCCCAGCTGGAAACCGCGCGGGCGCAATGGAAAAGCCTCAAGACGGAAGGGCATGCGCTGACCTATTGGCAGCAGACGGCGGACCGGCGCTGGGAAAAGAAAGCCTGACGCCGGTCAATCGGTTCGCGCTACGCCAGTTCAGCGGCGCGTGCGGCAAGGCCGGCGATCATCTCCCGGTAGGGCGCCGGGCCGGCTGAAATGCGCGCCACGCCGAGCTTGCCAAGTTCGCCACGGCTCGGCGCGGCGCCCAGCCGCATGACGTTGACCGGCAGCGCCACTTCCTTGCAGATGCGCGCGATCAGATCGGGATCGGCAAGGCCCGGAACGAAGAAGCCGCTGGCGCCGGCGGCGGCATAGCGGTTGCCGCGCTCGATGGCCTGATCGACCAGTCGCGCATGCAGGGATGCATCCTTCTCCTTGAGGAACAGATCGGTGCGGGCGTTGATGAACAACTCGACCTCTACATCCTGGGCGGTCTGCCGGATCGCGGCGATCCTCTCCGCCTGCGCGTCAATCCCGTGCAACCCCTCGCCACCGACGATCTGATCCTCGAAATTGATGCCGACGGCGCCAGTGTCCAGCAGCCGCCGGACCGTCTCGCGCAACGCCCCGGGCGTGGTGGCATAGCCGCCTTCGAAGTCGATGGAGACCGGCAACTCGGTCACCGCGACGATGCGGGCGGCGATCTGCAGCAACAGATCGAGCGGCAGTTGTTCCCCGTCCGGGTAGCCTTGCGCCGCGGCAACCGACCAACTGCCGGTGGCGATCGCCTGAGCGCCCGCGCCGGCAACCGCCAGGGCGCTGCCCGCGTCCCAGATATTGGTGAGAACGAGGGGATCGCCCGGGATATGCAGTGCCGCGAAACGGCCGGCTTTGGCGGATTGGCTCATGCGCTTAGCTCCTTGAGTGCCGGGGATTGCCGGGCATATTGCCGTTCGATTTCGATGAGTTTCTGCTTGCGCCACAAGCCGCCGCCATAGCCGGTCAGCGCGCCGTCGGCGCCGAGCACGCGGTGGCAGGGCACCAGCAGCGCAATCTGGTTGGCGCCATTGGCCCGCGCCACCGCCCTGACCGCCGAAGGGCGGCCGATCGCGGCGGCAATCCCGCTGTAGCTGCGTGTCTCTCCGGCCGGAATTTCCCGCAGCGCGCGCCAGACCGTCTTGGTGAATTCACTGCCGTGAAATGCCATCGGCACGCTGAATTCCGCGCCGCGCCCGGAGAAATAGCCGTCGAGCTCGGCCTCGAGCAGATCCATCGGACCCAGCCTGCCAAAGCCGATCCGGCCCTTGACCAGCAGGTTCAGCCGGCGCAGTTCGGCAGGCAACGCCTTGCGGTCGGCGAATTCCAGCAGATGCAGATGGGTCTGGTCGCACAGGGCGATCATCGCGCCGAGCGGCGTGTCGATGTAATCCGCCTTGATCAGCGCATCCGTGGAAAAGCTATTCGGCGGCTGGCCCATCAGCCGGGCGAAGGCCGCGCGAAAGGCGCTTGGCGATCCGAAGCCCGCATCCATCTGCGCCTCGATCACCTTGCCGCCCTCACCGAGCGTGCCGGCGCCTTGCCTGAGCCGCTCAAGCCGCGCCATCTCCAGAAATGTCATGCCGAAATGCCGGTTGAAGGCGCGCCGCACGGTGGAGGGATCAAGCCCCATCCGGGCAATGTCTGGTTCGCTCCAGCGGTGACCCTTGCGCTCGGCCAGCGCCGTAAGCAGCACCCTGATCGAGGGCTCGGCTTCGGCGGCGGGCGCCATCGGATGGCATCGTTTGCAGGCGCGGAAGCCGGCCTCGATGCAGGCGCCGACCGTGGTGTAGAAGCTGCAGTTCTCGGGCTTGGGTTTGCGCGCCGGGCAGGTCAGGCGGCAGAAGATGCCGGTCGACGCGACGCCGACAAAGACGCGGCCATCGTAACCCGGGTCGCGATTGAGCAACGCATCATAAAGGGTTGCGGGGTCTGGAAGGTCAAACAACATGGGCGCCAGATTAGCGCTGGCGCTCGCCGCCGTCAGCCTGAAATCGGGCGTCTATTGCAAAAATTGCCGGAGTCCCTGTCGAAGGTTCCGCATCAACTGGCCGACTCGATTTGGCAAGACTTGCGGCCAGGCAGCCGGGATCATTGGCCTTTTACTGGTGCCGCAGCGCCTCGATCGGATCCATCCGCGCGGCGCGGCGGGCGGGGAAGTAGCCAAACACGATCCCCACCAGGGCCGAGAAGACAAAGGCCGCCAGCACGATGGATGGCGAGGGCGAAAACGGAATCGACAACATCCGCGAGCCCAGCAGGCCAAACGCTAGTCCAAGCACGATGCCGATCAATCCGCCGATCAGCGACAGCACGATGGCTTCGACCAGAAACTGCAGCAGCACCTGACCCTCGGTTGCCCCCACCGCCAGCCTTATGCCGATTTCGCGGGTGCGTTCGGTCACCGAGACCAGCATGATGTTCATGATGCCGATGCCGCCGACCAGCAGGCTGACGGCGGCGACCGCGGACAACAGGCCGGTCAGCACGCTGGTGATCCCGGTCAGCATTGAACTGATCTGCTTCATGTCGAAGACATTGAAATCATCCTCCTCGGAGACTCCGATGCGCCGGCGTTCGCGCATCAGGCGCTCGATGTCGGCCTTCGCCTTGTCGGTGGAGACGCCGTTCCGGATCGAGGCATAGATCATCGAGACATCCTGATTGCCGGCAATGCGCCGCTGGAAGGCCCGGATCGGGATCAGGACGATGTCATCCTGATCGGTTCCGAAACTGGACGCGCCCTTGACCTCCAGCGTGCCGATGACCCGGCAGGAGATCTGCTTCAGCCTTATGCTGGCGTCGAGCGGGTCGCCGTTTCCGAACAGTTTCTGCCGCACCGTTTCGCCAAGGATGCAGGCCGAGGAACCGGTTCTGAGCTCGCTGTCGTAAAAGGACCGGCCGCTTTCGAGCGCCCAGTTGCGGGCGGTGAGAAAGCGGTCGTCTGTGCCGGTGACCGTGGTTGTGTAGTTCACATTGCCATAGATGGCGGTCATCGAGCGCGAATTGCTCGGGGCGGCGACCGCGACGCTGGCGATCTGCTGCTCGATGGCGTCGACATCCTTCAGTGTCAGGCTTGCGGCGGTGCCACCCACCCCCGAGCCCGGGCCTTGCGACGGCTGTCCGGGCCGGATCATCAACAAATTGGTGCCAAGCGTGGACACATCGGCTTCCACCTGATCGGTGGAGCCCTGTCCGACCGTGACCATGGCAATCACCGCGGCGACGCCGATGACAATGCCCAGAACCGTCAGGAACGACCGGAACGCGTTGCGCAGGATGGCCTGCAAGGCAAGTCGCACTGCTTCATACAGCATCGGCGGCTTCCTTCATGGTGTTGCGCGCGTCGGATTCAATGCGTCCATCAAGGAACTGGATCATCCGGTCGGCATACTCAGCCATATCCGGTTCATGGGTGACCATCAGGATGGTGATGCCGTCCTTGCGGTTGAGATCGGTCAGCAGATCCATGATTTCATGGCTCCGGGCGGTGTCGAGGTTTCCCGTGGGTTCATCAGCCAGGATCACGTCGGGATTGGTGACGATGGCGCGGGCGATCGCCACGCGTTGCTGCTGGCCGCCCGACAGCTGCGAGGGATTATGGTCTTCGCGGCCTTTCAAGCCCACCTTGGCAAGCGCTTCGCGCGCCAGCAGGCGCCGCTTGGCTCCGGCCATGCCCTGATAGATCAGCGGCAGTTCGACATTTTCCAGCGCCGAGGTGCGGGCAAGCAGATTGTAGCCCTGGAAGACAAAGCCGAGAAAATTCCGCCTGAGCAGCGCCAGTTGGTTGCGCCCGAGATCGTCCACCTCGGCGCCGCCGAAACGATAGCTGCCGCCCGTCGGCTTGTCGAGAAAGCCCAGGATGTTCATGGCGGTCGACTTGCCAGAGCCGCTGGGTCCCATGATGGCGACGAATTCGCCGCCATGGATCTCCATGTCGATGCCCTGCAGCGCCCGGACTTCCGCGTCGCCGGTTCCATAAACCTTGGTGATCCCCTCAAGCTGGATCAGTGGCCGGACCGCCGGCGCCGGGGAATCCTGGCCGGCCGTCATTCCGACGTCAGATCGGTAATCACCAGATCGCCCTCGGCCACGTCACCCTCACGGATTTCTGTTTTCGTTCCATCGGTTTCACCCGGCAGGAATTCGACGGCTTCGGCCTGTCCATTGCGCAGAATCCAGATGGAGCGGCGCCCGTCGGCGCCGGCTGTTGCCGCCGGGGAGGCAGTGCGGTCCGGCGTGTTCTTGAACAGCATCCCGAGCAGACCGGTTCCGCCGCTGTTCTCCGTCTCCACCGGCGGTGAATATCTGAGCGCGGCGTTGCTGACGGCCAGCGTGTCCTTGATCTCGGCGACCTTGATATCGGCGGTCGCCGTCATGCCGGGACGCAGCAGCAGGTCGGTATTGTCGATCGACAGGATCGCTTCATAGGTCACCACGCCATCGACGGTCTTTGGCGCGTACCGCAATTGGGAAATCACGGCGGGAAAGATGCGGCCCTGATAGGCCTCGACGGTGAAGGTGGCCTCGTGGCCAACCTTCACCTTGCCGATGTCGGCTTCGTCGATATCGACCCGCAGTTCCATTTTGGTGAGGTCGGCGGCCAGTGTGAACAGCACCGGCGCCTGCAACGACGAGGCGACGATCTGTCCGACCTCGACATTGCGGTCAAGCACGACGCCGTCAATCGAGGAGCAGATGCAGGCCTTGGCCAGATTGGCTTCATTGATCTTGAGGTTGGCCTCGGAGACACGGATGTCGGCTTCGGCGCTCTTCAGCGCGGCTTCCGCGCGATCATAGGCAGCTTTCGTCTTCAGAAGTCCCTCGAGCGTGGTGACCTTCTTTTGCTCAAGCATCACCGCGCGATCATAATTGTCCTTCGTTTCGTTCAGTGTCGCGGTCGCCTCGGCCACGCGGGCCTCGGAGGCGGACAGCGAGGCCCGGCTCAATTCGACATTGGCCTCAAGCTTGTCGGTATCGAGTCGCGCCAGAATCTGGCCCTTGGTGACCAGGTCATTGAAATCGGCTTCCACCGACCGCACGGTCCCGGACAATTCGCTCGATATCTCGACCTGGTTGGTCGGCTCGACCGTTCCGGTCGCTGTCACCTGCACGACAATGTCCGCGCGCCCGATTGTCTCGGTGACATAGACCGGCACGTTTTGCCGTGCGCTGGCGCTCCACCAGTACCAGATGCCGGCGCCGGCGACAGCCAGCAGCACAATCCAGACAAGCCAGCGCCTGACCGGCGATCCGGTCTTGGCGGATTTGACGATCGTTTCGATATCGGTTTTTGAAGGCGCCATTTCGAGATCCCGTTGGTTGGATCCCTTTAGCATGAAGACGAAAGACGGCCTTTGATGTGTGTCAATCCAGACAGCCACCAGTCCGGCCCGCTGGTCACCGGGGCCGTTTCGAAAGCGGCTTATTCGGCGGCTTCCTCGACGTCGTCGACCTCGGTGGTCAAGCCGACCCATTCTTCTTCCGCCGCCGCCAGTTCCGCCGCCCGCTCGGCCCGCTGCTTGGATTTCTGGGCGATCTTGTAGGGCGCGTCGGCAAATTGCGCTGGGTCCGCAAGTTCCGCGTCAAGCGACTGAATCTGTTTGGTCAGCCGCGCCACCAAGGCCTCGAGATCGCTGATCCTTTTCTTCATCGGCGCAAGGTTGGCGCGCTCCTGGGCGGCCTGCTTGCGCCGCTCCGCCTTGGAGCCGCCTTCGTTGTCGGAGGTCTTCTTGCCCTTGCCTGACGAACCCACCACTTCCTGGCGATAATCCTCGAGGTCGCCGTCAAACACGCTCACCGTGCCGTCGCGCACGATCCACAGCCGGTCGACCGTGGCCTCGATCAGGTGCCGGTCATGGGAAATCAGGATCACGGCGCCGGGAAAATCATTGAGCGCGCGGATCAGCGCCGCGCGGCTGTCGATGTCGAGGTGGTTGGTCGGCTCGTCGAGGATCATCAAATTGGGCGCGTGAAAGGCCGACAGGCCCATCAACAGGCGCGCTTTCTCGCCACCGGACAGATCCTTGGCCGGCGTGTTCATCTTTTCAGCCGTCAGCCCCATCTGCGCCACCCGCGCCCGGACACGGGCCTCCTGGGCGTCCGGCATCAGCGCGCGCACATGGGCGACGGCGGATTCGGTCGGGATCAGGTCATCCATCTGGTGCTGGGCGAAAAAGCCGGTCTTGAGCGCCGGCGCGGTGCGGATCAATCCGCCCTCGGCCTGCAGCCGCCCGGCGATGAACTTGGCGAAGGTCGATTTGCCGTTGCCGTTCGAGCCCAGCAGCGCGATGCGGTCGTCGGCGTCAATCCGGAGGTCGAGCCGGGTCAGGATCGGCGAACCCGGCGTGTAGCCGACGGAGCCGCCCTCGATCGCGATGATCGGCGAGGCGACGCCGCGGTCGGGCCGCGGGAACGAGAAGCCGCGGACATTGTTTTCAATCACCGCGTCGACGGTGCCCATGCGCTCGAGCGCCTTGAGCCGCGACTGCGCCTGGCGCGCTTTCGACGCCTTGGCGCGGAAGCGTTCGACAAAGGCTTCCATGTGCTTGCGCGCGGCCATGCTCTTCTCGCGCGCCTTGGTCTGGTGCTCGTCGCGCTCGGCCTTCTGCCGCTCGAACTGGTCGAAGCCGCCGCGGTAGAAGGTCAGCTTTTTCTGGTCGAGATGGACAATGGCGTTGACCGCGGTGTTGAGCAGGTCGCGGTCATGGCTGATGATCAGCACCGTGTGCGGATAGCGGCGGATATAGTCCTCCAGCCACAAGGTGCCTTCAAGGTCGAGATAGTTGGTCGGCTCGTCGAGCAGCAACAGGTCCGGCTCGGCGAACAGAACCGAGGCCAGCGCCACGCGCATGCGCCAGCCGCCCGAGAAGCTCGAGGCGGGGCGCTGCTGGGCGTCATGGTCAAAGCCGAGGCCGGCCAGGATCGAGGCGGCGCGGGCTTCGGCCGAATGGGCGTCGATGTCGACAAGCCGCATCTGGATTTCGGCGATGCGGGTCGGATCGGTCGCGGTTTCCGCTTCCTTCATCAGCTTGGTGCGTTCGAGGTCGGCGCGCAGCACGATCTCGATCAGCGACGTGTCTTCCGAAGGCGCTTCCTGCGCCACCTGGCCGATGCGGGTGTTCTTCGGAATCGAGGTGTGGCCGGTCTCGGTCGCCATCTCGCCGGTGATGATGCGGAACAGCGTCGACTTGCCGGCGCCATTCGGCCCCACAAGCCCGGCCTTGATGCCCGTGGGCAGCGCCAGCGAGGCATTGTCGATGAGAAGCCGCCCGGCAATACGGGCTGATAGGTCGGTAATTGTCAGCATGCCCGCGCTTCTGACCGGATTTGCGCCAAATGGCAAGGGAAAACCATTTGCGCAGCCATATTTGAATGTGCATGTTTCAGTTGAAACTGCACAATGAGGCGGCCGATGCGCACCAATATAGAGATCGACGACGAAATGGTCGCTGAACTGATCAAGCTGTCCGGGCGCAGGACCAAGCGCCAGGTGGTTGATGACGCTTTGCGTGATCAGCTCAGCCGCAAGCGCGCCGCGCAAGCCATCCTCGACTTGCAGGGAACCGTAAAATGGCAAGGTGACCCGGAAACCTTGCGGGCTGGCCGGTGATCCTCGCTGACACTTTGGGGCGCAAATTTTTTCACCGGGCAGAAAATCTGGCCGTCAAATCCGCCTGCCGACACAACCCATCAATCGAAAGACCACCCCATGACCATCATCCTTCACGACCTTGTCGGCGCCGATCCGGCGCGTCCGTTCAGCCCGCATTGCTGGAAGGCGGCGATGGCGCTGGCGCACAAGGGCCTGGCCTTCGAGCGCAGCAATGTCTGTTTCACCAAGGTGCCCGAGGTCGAAGGCGGCGTGTCCAGGACCGTACCGGTCATCCGCGACGGCAGCCAGGTGATTTCCGACAGTTTCCTGATCGCCGCCTATCTGGAGGAAACCTATCCCGACCGGCCGTCTCTTTTCAGTGGCGAGGGCGGACAGGCCATGGCCCGCTTTGTCGAGGCATGGTCGCAATCGACCCTGCACCCCGCCCTGAGCATGATCGCACTCAAGGAAATCCACGATAGCCTCGATCCGGAGGATCAGGCCTATTTCCTTCCGAGCCGCGAGGTGCGTCTGGGCAAGACCCTCGAAGAAATCACTGAACGCCGCGAGGCCGAGATCGCCGGTTTTTCCGCCAGGCTGACGCCGTTACGGGTGATGCTGAAGTCGCAGCCCTGGATCGGCGGATCCTCGCCGCTGTTTGCCGATTACATCGTCTTCGGCGCCCTGCAATGGGTCCGCGTCATCTCCAGCGCCAGATTGCTGGAAGAGGGCGATGCGGTGACGGACTGGTTCGAGCGCTGCCTGGACCTGCATGACGGGCTGGGGCGCTCGGTTGCCGCTGCCGGGTGAGTGGCGTCAACCTGCCGGGACCAGCGACGCGATGGCCGCCATGAACATCAGTATGCCAAAACCCCAGTCGAGATGACGCCGGTGCCAGCCGGAGGTGAGATACTGGCAGCCCGACCAGCCGGCCATGGCCCAGAGGCTGAGCCCGAACGCGGTCAGCAGCGTCAATCCGGCAAAGGCCGCGGCCAGCGTCAGCGAACCGCTGAGCGCCGATCCGGCCAGGAACACCGCCACGGCCCAGCTTTCCGGGCTCCGCAGATGCTGCAGCGATGAACCGCCTGCGCTGGGCGCCGGGTCTGCCGATCTGGCCGGTTGGGCGAGGTAACGGCTCAGTCCCGCCAAGGCCAGCACCAGCGATGCCAGCACCATGCTGACGCCGGCCACCCATGGCGGCGAGAAATGCAGCGCCACCAGGGCCAGCCCAAACAGCGCCACCCAGCCGCACAGGCTGGCGATCATGCCGTCGAGCACCGGTCTGAACGTTCGCGCCGCACCGGCCGCCAGCATCGCGCTGTTTTGGGGCGCAAACCCGAAAACAGCGGATGCGACAAGTCCCGAGGCGATCACCGCGTTCGACATGACGGCAATCTACAATCAAATGGCGCTTGGGCCAAGATCGATCAGGCGCCGGACGCGTCACGGCAGACGCCCCTTGCGGATCACCGGTCATGCCGCTATTTAGGCCGCAACCCGGGACCGAAACCCATTCGGCCCGGCTTTTTGCACCCCATTTGGCCCGCATCAACGCGGGCAGACCGCTAAAGGAACGAGACCATGGCGACTGAACGCACATTTTCGATGATCAAGCCCGACGCCACCAAGCGCAACCTCACCGGCGCCATCACCAAGGTCTTCGAGGACAATGGCCTGCGCGTCATCGCCTCCAAGCGGGTCTGGATGAGCACCCGCGAAGCCGAAGGCTTTTACGCCGTGCACAAGGAACGCCCTTTCTTCGGCGAACTGGTTGAAGGCATGACCTCGGGCCCGACCGTCGTCCAGGTTCTCGAAGGCGAGAACGCCATCCTCAAGAACCGCGAACTGATGGGCGCCACCAATCCGGCCAACGCCGACGAAGGCACCATCCGCAAGACCTTCGCGCTGTCGATCGGCGAGAACTCGGTGCACGGCTCGGACGCGCCGGAAACCGCCGCCGAGGAAATCGCCTACTGGTTCTCCGGCACCGAAATCGTCGGCTGAACCAAAAGCCAGCGCCGCCGGTTTGCCGGCGCGCTTGATTGACATGCAAAAGGCGGCCTGCTTCGGGCCGCCTTTTTCGTGTCCGTTCCGTCCGCGGCCGGTCAGCGCATGGAAAACAGTTCCTGGTGGAACTTGGCATTGACGTCCATGCCATGGGCGGCGAAGTCGGCCCTGAGCGCATCGCCAAAACCGACCGGACCGCAGAACCAGAAGCTGGCGTCGCGCCAGTCCGGCACCTCGGCGCGGATGCGGTCGCCGCTGAGCTTTCCGTGCTTGGCGTCGATCAGGACATGCAGGCGCACATCGGCGTCGACGGCGTCGGCGGCCAGCCGCGCCAGCGCATCCTCATCAAGATCGGCCGTGGTGTGGAACAGGTCGATGACCTGCGGGGCTGCGCCCGGCGCGTGTTTCCTCGCATGGGCGAGATGTTTCATGCGCGCGATAAAGGGCGTGATGCCGATGCCGCCGCCGATCCAGACCTGGCGCGTGGCGCCGTCATCGAAGGTGAAGCAGCCATAAGGCCCTTCGATCTTGATCTCCTGGCCGATGCGCAGCGTCTCGGCGAGGCTGCTGGTGTGGTCGCCCAGCGCCTTGATGATGAAGGTGATCGCCGGATTCGCCGGATCCCATGCCGAGGCGATGGTGTAGGGGTGGGCGCCTTCCTGGCGGTCGGACGTGGCAAAGGCAAACTGGCCGGGCTGGTGACCGGGCCAGCCGGGCTGCAAGTCGATCCGGCCTTCAAGCACCCGCACGCCCGGATAGGTTCGAAGCGCGGCAATCGTGCCCGTCACCTGCCGTCCCGCAGCCACGCGCCTGAACAACACCACCACGGCCGCGAAACTGCCGGCGGCCAGCAGCAGCGCGAGACCGATTCCCAGCGGCGAGGTCCAGTAGCTGAACTTTGTCAGCACGACGCTGTGGAAGACCAGAACCAGATAGAACACGGCCAGATACCGGTGCGTCTTGAAGAACAGCCGGTAGGGAATGAGCGGGATCAGCGCCACGGCGATCAGCAGCACCGTTGCATAGAAAGCCCATTCACCCAGCCCTTCGGCGGGGTCGCGCAGTCCGACGAGGAATTGTTCGATCGTGTTGGTCAGCTCCGGACGTTCGCCGCGCTCGGGGCGGGCAAGCAGCCCCAGGCCGATGGCCCATTTCGGCGCCTCCGACCACAACCAATGGACCACGGCAAGGATCAGAGCGAAAATGCCCAGCCATTTATGCAGGCGGTACATCTTGTCGAGCCCGTCCAGCCGGCGTTCCGGCCAGCGCGGCCTCAGCGCCAGAACCATGGCGATGCTCATGGCGCTTATCGCCAGCACGCCGCTGTACTGCATCATGAATTCGCGCAGGGCGAACACGCTGCGGGCCTCAAACACCGCCGGATCGGCGACAAGCCAAAGGAGGGTGATGAGGGCCGGCACGGCCCAGAAGACAAGCTTGATATTTCTCACTGCAAAGGTCCTTTCACAAATCCCGCATTAAAACCGCCGAGATCGCGAGTCTGGCCCCTACACTCACAACCGAAATAATTATAAGACGATTGGGGCCGGTATGACTTGTCTCAGATCAAGTCCCGGTCTTTCTCGGCGCCCGGTGAATTGGCACGGGGAGGGACGTGGACCGCTCCGGCTCACGCCGGACAGCGAGTCGCAACAGCCGGGGGTTTCATGCCGGCGGCGATCAGTCAGGAAATGCCTGCTTCACGGCGCCTCCGGCAGCCGCCAGTCAATCGGCTCCATGCCGTTCTTCTCGAGAAACGCATTTGCCTTTGAGAAATGACGGCAGCCGAAAAAGCCGTTATGGGCGGACAGCGGCGAGGGGTGGGGCGCCTTGAGCACCAGATGGCGGGTTGTGTCGACGAACCCGGCCTTCTTCTGGGCGTAAGAGCCCCAGAGCAGAAACACCACCGGATGGGGCAGCGCATTGACTTCGGCGATCACCGCGTCGGTGAACCGTTCCCAGCCGCGATCCCGGTGCGAGGCGGCCAGCCCGCGCTCGACGGTCAGCACACTGTTGAGCAACAGCACGCCCTGCCTGGCCCAGCTTTCGAGATAGCCGTGGCGCGCCTGCGGGATTCCCAGATCGGTTTCGAGTTCCTTGTAGACGTTCTTCAGCGAGGGCGGGATGCGCACGCCCGGCCGCACCGAGAAACACAGACCATGCGCCTGTCCGTCGCCATGATAGGGATCCTGGCCTAAAATGACGACCTTGACGCGGTCGAGCGGCGTCAGGTCGAGGGCGGCGAAATATTCCGGCCCTCTCGGAAAGACGTATTTGCCGGCGCCGATTTCAGCTTTGAGGAATGTCCTGAGCCCGGCCATGTAGGGGCTTGAGAATTCACCCGCCAAAGCGGCTTTCCAGCTCTCCTCAAGCCTGACCGTGCCGCTCATCACTCGCTCCGCGAGCGCGCCTTGGCCCACCGCGCCTTGGCCTTGTCGTCGGCATCCTTGGCCGAAACCCATTCGCCCGCGCCGCCGTCCTTGAGGTGTTCCTTCTTCCAGAACGGCGCATCGGTCTTGAGGAAATCCATCAGGAACGCCGCGCCATCGAAGGCCGCCTGGCGGTGCGGCGCGGCGGCCACCACCAGCACGATATTGCCGCCCGGAGCAATCGCGCCGTGGCGATGGATCGCGGTGATGCCGTTGAGAGAAAACCGCTCGACGGCTTGCTCCGCGATGGCGCGGATGGCGCGTTCGGCCATGCCGGGATAATGCTCGAGCTCAAGTGTGGCCAGGCGTCCGCCTTCGTCGCGGCACAGGCCGGAAAAACTCACCACCGCGCCGATGTCGGTGCGGCCACCGGTCAGCGCCGCGATCTCGTCTGCAAGGCTGAAATCACCGGCCTGAATGCGCACGGTGACCGGCGCGGCCTGACCTGCAGTGGCGCGCGCTGCCATCTTAGCCTCCCGTCATCGGCGGAAACAGCGCGATTTCGCGAGCGCCGCCGATGGGTTCGTCATGACCGGCGTGTTCTTCGTCGATGGCCGCGCGGATCACGCCGGGAACCGACAAGGCCTCGGCATATTCCTCGCCCAGTGTGCCCAGATGGGCGATCAGGTCGCCCACCGTCTTTACACCTGCCGGAAGCTCAAGCTCTTCAGATCCTTTGCCGATGCGCTCGCGCACCCAGGCGAAATAGACAATCCGCACGCTCATTCGTCCACCATATGCCTGAGCCCGGCCTTGAAATAGTCGTAGCCGGTGTAAATTGTGATCAGCGCCGCGATCCACAGCATGCCGATGCCGATTTCCGTCGTGTAAGGCAGCACCTTGTCGCCGGCCGGACCCGCCAACAGGAAGCCGAGCGCAATCATCTGCAACGTCGTTTTCCATTTGGCGATCCAGGTGACCGGCACCGAGACCTTGAGAGCGGCCAGATATTCGCGCAATCCGGAGACCAGGATTTCGCGGCACAGGATGATGATCGCCGCCCAGATCGACCAGCCGGCAATGGTGCCGTCGGCGGCGATCAGCAACAGGATCGATGACACCAGCAGCTTGTCGGCGATCGGATCGAGCATGCGGCCGATGTTCGACGTCTGGTCCCAGATCCGGGCCAGGTAGCCGTCAAAGAAATCGGTCACCGATGCGACGATGAAAATCGCCAAGGCGCTCCAGCGCGCGAAATCGGACCCATGCAGCCGTCCTTCGATGAAAAAGCACAACACAATCAACGGAACCGCGAGAATCCGCCCGTAAGTCAGCAAGTTCGGTATGTTAAGCGCGCGTGACGCCATGGGGCACCCCGTTTGAGAATTTCGAGCAAGATGCGCGCCAGCGACCGATAAGGTCAACCGTTGCTCCGCCCCTTCGTGCGCAAATGTCGCAAATAAGCTGACAATCCGGCATTTGCGTTAGCGGTTTTCCTCATGAAAATGATTGTAGATCAGTTCGGCCACGGCCTCGGAGATGCCTTCGACCGTGATCAGGTCGTCGACGCCCGCGCGCGACACCGCCTTCGCGGTGCCGAAATGGTGCAGCAGCGCCCGCTTGCGGGAGGGTCCGATGCCGGCGATTTCATCGAGCGGATTGCTGACCAGGTCCTTCTTGCGCCGCGCCCGGTGGGTGCCGATGGCGAACCTGTGCGCCTCGTCGCGCAGCCGCTGGACAAAATAGAGCACCGGATCGCGCGGCGGCAGGGTGAAATCCGGTTTGCCCTGGACAAAGAACCGTTCGCGCCCGGCCTCGCGGTCCATGCCCTTGGCGACGCCGATGGCGGTGACCTTGTCGGCGATGCCGAGGTCCTCGAGAATCGCGCGCACCGCGCTCATCTGGCCCTTGCCGCCATCGATCAGCACCAGATCCGGCCAGGCCGGCATGCCGGAGGGGGCGACCGCATCCGGATCGGCGTCGTCAGCGATGTCCGGCTGGCTTGGTCCGGCATCGCCATGCTCCTTGATCAGCCGCGAAAACCGCCTTTGCATGACTTCCCGCATCATGCCGAAATCATCGCCGGGGGTGATCTCGGTCGATTTGATGTTGAACTTGCGGTACTGGTTTTTAACGAAGCCTTCCGGCCCGGCGACGATCATGCCGCCCACCGCGTTGGTGCCCATGATGTGCGAGTTGTCGTAAACCTCGATGCGGCGCGGCGGATGCGGCAGGTTGAAGGTCTTGGCCAGTCCCTCCAGCAGCCGCGTCTGCGAGGCGGTCTCGGCCAGGTTGCGGCCATGGGCCTCGCGGGCATTGGTCAGCACCTGGTCGACCAGTTCGCGTTTTTCGCCCCGTTGCGGCACGGTGATGGTGGTCTTGCGATCCATGCGCACGCTCAAGGCCTCGGCGAGAAGCGCCCGGTCCTCGAAATCATCCGAGACCAGGATCATCCGCGGCGTCGGCTTGTCATCATAGAACTGGCCGATGAAGGCACCGAGGATCTCGCCCGGCGCCAGCGACGGGTCGGCCTTGGGGAAATAGGCGCGGTTGCCCCAGTTCTGCCCGGTGCGGAAGAAGAACACCTGGATGCAAGCCATGCCGGCGTCGTGGTGGATGGCGAAAACGTCGGCTTCCTCCACGGTCTGCGGGTTGATGCCCTGATGGCTCTGCACATGGCTGAGCGCCGAGAGCCGGTCGCGATAGACCGCCGCGCGCTCGAAATCGAGATCCTCGGACGCGGCCTGCATGGCTGTTGAGAGCTGCGCTTTGACCGCCTGGCTGCGTCCGGAGAGGAAATCCTTGGCCTCGCTCACCAGCCGGGCGTAGCCCTCCATGTCGATCTCGCCGGTGCAAGGCCCGGAACAGCGCTTGATCTGGTAGAGCAGGCACGGCCGGGTCCGGCTTTCGTAAACACTGTCGGTGCAGGTCCTGAGCAGGAACGCCCGCTGCAGCGCGTTGATGGTGCGACCCACCGCGCCGGCCGAGGCAAACGGCCCATAGAAGGAGCCCTTGCGCGAGCGCGAACCGCGATGCTTGAAGATCGCCGGCGCCTCATGATCACCGGTAATCAGAATGTAGGGGAAGGATTTGTCGTCGCGCATCAGCACGTTGAAGCGCGGTTTCAGCCGCTTGATCAGATTGGCTTCAAGCAGCAGCGCCTCGGTTTCGGTGCGCGTGGTGACGAATTCCATGTTCGTCGTCTGCGCGATCATCCTTGTGATCCGGTTGGTGTGGCCGCGGCCCTGGGCGTAGTTGGTCACCCGCTTCTTCAGGCTGCGCGCCTTGCCGACATAAAGCACATCGCCGGCCTCGTTCATCATCCGGTAGACGCCGGGCTGATTGGGCAGATGCCTGACGAAAGCCTGGATCACCTCGGCGCCCTTCAGCCCGGGGGTGACGCCGGGGCTTTCGTTCCACTCGATGCCCGCGACATTGGCGACATCGGCGGGCAGGGGAGCCTCAAGCTCGGCCTGCTCGTCCTCCTCGGCATCGGTTTCCCCATAGATCACGCCGCCATCGGCCTGGCTTCCGGCTTTGGCTGGTTTGGGAGATGTCGGATCTGGTTCGCGAGTCATTGCGGGATCTTATCAACTTCCGGCCCGGTGCGGGCAAGAGAGTGGTTTGGCAGGTTGATGTCATCTGGCGTCAGCAGCGCCGGTAATCAAGCGCGATGTCCGGTGTTCGCGGCCGTTGCAAGGGCCTTACTCGCCGACTCCGCTGACATCCGGCGTCTTCCAGGCCAGATGCTGGCCGCCATCGAGCGCGATCATCTGTCCGGTGACCGATCGCGCCGCATGCAGATAGCGAATGGTCGCGCCGAATTCGGCGAGGTCAGGGCCGTGGCCGAGCGGCACGGAAGCCGCCTGCCGGGCGAAATCGGATGCGCTCTGACGTTCATTGGCAAGCGTCGGGCCGGGGCCGATGGCGTTGACCCGGATCCGTGGCGCCAAGGCCTGGGCCATGGTCCGCGTCGCCGTCCACAGCGCGGATTTCGACAGCGTGTAGGAGAAGTATCTTGGCGTCAGCCGCCACACCCGCTGGTCGATGATGTTGACGATCAGGCCGGAGCAGTCGTCCGCCAGACCTGCCGCCATGGCGTCTGCCAGGATCACCGGCGCTTTGACGTGAATGGCGAAGTGCCGGTCAAACAGCGCCTCGTCAAAGCCGCTCATTTCATCATTTTCAAACACCGAAGCATTGTTGACGATGATATCGGGCGCCCCCAGACGGGCAGACACCTGGTCATGAAGCCTGCGCACCGCATCGCCTACGGAAAGGTCGGCGAGAAACACCTCCGCCATGCCGCCCGAATCCCGGATCGACCCGGCCATGGCCTCGGCTTCGGCGCCGCTGCGGTTGGCGTGGATGGCGACAGCATATCCGTTGGCGGCCAGATCCAGTGCGATTGCCTTTCCAATGCGGCGTGCGGCGCCGGTCACAAGAACAGTTCCCTTGGAAGATGTCATGCCGTTTCCCGGTTCGTGTCGCCGTCTCAGGACGGCAATTGATCAGTTTCAGAACACCGAGATGATATAGACCGTGAAAGCCGCAAGCATAGCCAGCCCGCCAAGCTTTTTGACCGGAATGTTCCAATGCGCCAGACCAACCACCAGCAGGGCGGCGGCGAGCATCACCCACATGTCGATCGAGACGATGCGCGGATCCACATCCAGCGGCAGGATCACCGAGGTGCCGCCGAGAATCAGGGCGATGTTGAAAATGTTGGAGCCGACCACATTGCCGATCATCACCGCGCCGGATTTGCGCCAGGCGGCCATCATGGAGGTCACCAGTTCCGGCAGCGAGGTGCCGACCGCGACAATGGTCAGGCCGATGACTGTTTCGCTGGCTCCGAACATGCGCGCGAGGCTTGACGCGCTTTCGACGGTCAGCCACGCCCCGATGGGAAGGCCGATCAACCCGCCGACGATGAAGACCGTGGTCTTCCAGTTTTCATGCGGAACATTCGCAACTTCATCATGATAGTCCGGCACGCTCTTGAGTTGGTGTTTCCGCGCCGCCCGGACCTGCCAGGCGAGATAGCCGGCGATCATCACCAGCATGATGGCGCCGTCGAGCCGGCTCAGCGGGGTAAACCACATCATCACCATCAGCATCAGCGTCAGGACGACCATCACCACCAGCGACACGCCAAGGCCGTCCTCGCGGCAACTGATGCTCATCAACAGCGCCGGCGCACCGAGCACCAGCAACACATTGGTGATGTTGGAGCCGATGATATTGCCGACCGCGATGCCGGACACGCCGTCGAAGGCTGCCTGCAGCGAGACGAACAATTCCGGCGCCGAGGTGCCGAACGCCACGATGGTCAGGCCGATGATCAGCGGATCGATCGAGAGTTTTTCCGCAAGCCCCACGGCGCCACGCACCAGATAGTCGCCCGCGAAGACAAGGACGACCAGGCCCGCGATCAGGGTCAAAATGCTCAACATGCCGTGGAATCAACGCTCGCGATTTCAAGTTGGGTAGAATTACACATATAGGCGGCGCATCCATTTGCGCAATGGACGGAGCGGGTAAGGCCGGTTTGGCGAACCCGTCACGCCGGCCGCGGCGGCGAATTTGTTGCTATCGCGCAACAGTTAACGGTGCCTTTGTTCTGCCGCTGTGTTTCCACATTTCGGCTTCGTGCGCGCCGCATTCGGCCTCCATCTTGGGACAAGTCAGAGGCGGCCTTCCCAACTGCCTCGGCGCTTCAGGCCCACTGTTCTGTGTCGGGCCGGAACAACAAGGAGAATGAAAATGCGTATTCGTAAACTGGCACTGCTGGCCGCAGCTCTTTCCATGCCGCTCGCCGGCTCCGTGCTGGCCGCGGACGCGATCCTCGAACAGCCTCCTCAGCCGCCAATCGCTGAAGTGATGCCGACGACCTATTTGTGGGCGGGCGGCTATCTCGGTGGTTACGGTGAATACAAATGGGGCGATTTCGATGGTGTTGCAGGCGGAGACGCTGACGGCTTCGGCGGCGGCGTCTATGGCGGCTACAACTGGCAGTCTGACAACATCGTCTATGGTGTGGAATCCGATATCGGTTATTCCGGCGCGGATTTCACCGCGGGCGGCCTGACCGGCGAACAGGGCTTCAACGGCTCGCTCCGGGCGCGTATTGGTTATGACATCAATCCGTTCCTGATCTACGCCACCGGCGGTGTCGCGGCCACAAATGCCGAGCTCAGCAATGCCGTAGGTTCGGACAGCAACACCCATTTCGGCTGGACCGCTGGTGCGGGCGCGGAAGCATTCGTGACCGACACCATCACCACCCGTATCGAGTATCGCTATTCCGATTATCAGTCGAAGGACTACAACCTCGGCGGCACCACGGTGTCGTCAGGCTTTGACGATCATTCGGTTCGCGTCGGTATCGGCATGAAGTTCTGATCAATCAGAACCTATGACTGCATGGAAGCCCGGGCGGAGATCGTCCGGGCTTCTGTCATTTCAGCTCCGGGCGGACGGTCTCGTCAGTTGATGCGTGAACCAATTCACGCCAGGCTTCTTGCGTTATTCCCGGGTCAGCTGCGCGGACCGGTGATCTGGTTGACGATGCTGGTGTAGTTCTCGATCCCTTGCGCCCCGGTGACCAGATGTTTGCGGTCAAACACCACCGCCGGCACGCCGCGTATGCCTTGCTCCACCCAGAAACTTTCCGTCTGTCGCACTTCGTCGGCAAAGCGCTGGTCTTCCAGCACCATTTTTGCCTCGAGTGGATCCAGACCGATGCCGTGCGCCACATCGACCAGCACGGAGATGTCGGACAGATCCCGCCGATCGGTGAAATGGGCGGAGAACAGCGCCTGGGTCAACGCATGGCCCAGACCCTGGCCATCGGCCCATTGGATCAGCTGGTGCGCGTTGAAGGTGTTGTGCATGCGCATGTCATCAGTGAAGTTGAACTCAAAACCCAGGGTGGCGCCGAGATCGGTCAGCCTGGCGCGGCTTTCGAGCGATTGCGCGCGCGTGCTGCCGTATTTCTCGGCTATGTGCTCGCCAAGGTTCTGGCCCTCGGCCTTCATGTCCGGGTTCAACTCGAACGGATGCCAGTGGATTTCGTGGGCGGCGCCGGTGTCTTGAAGCGCTTGCGCCAGCTGGCGGTAGCCGACGATGCACCAGGGGCAGACGACGTCCGAAACAATGTCGATCCGCAGCGGTTGTTCAGGCATGATGGCTCCGATGTTGTGACGGTTTGCGTTGGGCTTACTGCACAGATAATGCGGAATTTGAAAATTTCACCCGCTGCAGGGCCGATTTCAACCGTCGCGCCCCGCCCGCGCACATAGCCATCCGTGTCAGGGCCATCCGTGTCAGGGCCATCCGTGTCAGGCCAGCGGTGGCGCCCAATGCGTCCACAGCACAAAGACCGCCCAGACCGCATTGGCGAGCAACAGGCAGAACACCGCGAAAGAACCCAGATCCTTGGCGTGTTCGGCCATTTTCGAATAGCCCGGCGACGCGTGGTCGGCGAGTTCTTCCACGGCCGTGTTCAACGCCTCGATCGAGGCGGTGAGCAGATACAACAGGATTGCCCCGACAAAGCCCCACAGCGGCGCTCCGGCAAATCCGAACACCGCGATGATGAGCACAAAGGCCAGGGTCTCGTGCTGAAACGCGGTCTCACGCCACAGCCGCCTGACGCCGCCCATCGAGTAGCGGGCGGCGGCGAAGACATGGGCTATGCCAACGTGTTTTGGTGTCCGGCCGTTCACGGCTTGGGTCGCATCGCTTCCAGCTCCGGAAAATTCGAAGCAAATTTGGCGCTCCAGCGCTTGAGCTTCGGGCGGCCGCGCTCCCACTGGCCGGCAAACCGCAAACCCAGATAGCCCAGCATCGCGGCAAGGGCCAAATGCCCGCCAGTGAGCGATTTTGTCGTGCGCGGCAGGTTGGCTTCGAGATAGTCCAGCCCGCGGGTTGCCTTGGTCCATTGCTTGTCGATCCATTCCTGATGGACTTTTTCAGCGGGACGGAACCGGCGCTCGTACATGATCGCCAGAAGGCAGTCGCAGATGCCGTCGCACAGCGCTTCAAGCACTTCGATCTCCGTGCGCTTGGCGGCATTGCGCGGATAAAGCCGCTTGCCGCCCGCACGGTCGAGAAACTGCATGATCGCCCGGCTGTCATAGATGGCCTGACCCTCGTCGGTGATCAGGGTCGGGATCTTGCCGAGCGGATTGTTGTCGATCAGGTCCGAGCTTGCCGCATTGGTGTCGGTGAGAACGCTCTCGGCGTCGATGCCGGAGAATTTCGCCGCCATGCGGACTTTTGCGGAATAGGGCGAGGCGGGCGAATAGAGAATTTTCATGGATCGTGTCTTTCGTGGTGCAAACATGCCGAATCGGTCAGCCCGGCTCGGGAACTTCGAGATTGTCGATTCTACAGCCGCCCCGGTCGACTTCACCGCAGGTGCGGAATTCGAGCGAGGGCGTCATGCAGATGCGCACTTCGCGCAACATCCCACGCCCGCAGGCAATTGCAATCCCGTCGCCGGTCAAACCGGGATTTGTGGCGATAAAGGCGGCTTCGGCGTCGAGCGCGTCGATTTGTGCCGGAAGATTGGCCGAAGCGAAGTCAGCAGGAACCGTCACCCGCTCCCTGGCCGCGCGCAACACCTTGAAATAGTCCCGCTGCGATAGGCCCGAACAGGAGCCGTGCTTGCGCCACTGATGCCCGATCAGCCCCAACGAGGGGACAATGTCGCTGTAATTCCGGCCCAGATCGGAGGGAACCCGATCAGGGTCGCGCGCCGGGCAGAATTCGGGATATCCGGCTTCAAATTGCGGCCACAGCCCGTGCACGATGAAACCGAAATCGCGCCCTTCGGCGCATTGCTGCCGGTTGGCCTCCGCGCCTTCGATCCGGCAATAGGCTGGTGACCATGACAGCGCCAGAACGTAGAAATCAAACCCGGTCCCCAGCGGCAGATCCGCCGCAACCGGAACGGTTGCCTTGGCGCCGGCCTGCGCTTCTGGCGCGGCCTCGCCGGAGCAGGCGGCCACAAGCGCCAGCATCGGCAGAACCGACAGCAGTCTGATCGCCTTGGCCTTCATCATCTGGTCCTGATCAGCGCACCGAGCGGCACCAGGCGCCATACACCTTGAACGGATCAAGCCCGGAAATGCAGAACTCGAGATTGTCGCGCAGGCCGGCAAAGCCCATGCCGCCTTCGATCAGCCACCAGATCGGGCGCTTGCTGCCGTCATTCATGCGCGCGGTGCCACCGCAATAGATCCGGGGAATGGACCAGTATTGATCGCCCATCCGGCTGCGGCTGTAATGCGGCCGCTCGATGCCTTCGATGGCGAGACCGCGTTTGATCACGTGCCGCTCGGTCCACTCAAAGCGTTTCTGGATGTAACTAAGCACCTCAGGCGCGTCGCATGACGGGAAATTGCCGCCGCTGAAGGCCGCGGCGGGGCTCGCAAGGCTCGAAAGCGCCACGCCGAAACCCAGGGTGAATGCAAGGATCAAGCTCTTGATGGTCATTAGCGGTTCTCCAATCGCGATGCGAGTCTTGGTATAAGGCGTGGCCATGGCTTTGGGCAAGCAACAACCGTGTCAAAGCTCTGCGACAAGCATCCGCAGCTCTGAGCGGGCGCCCGGACCCTGGGCCAGCAGGCGGGCGAGTTCCGGCAGGACTTGATTCAGATCGGCTTCCAGCGTGAAGGGCGGATTGACGATGACAAGCCCGGATCCGTTCAGTCCCGGCGCGGTTTTGTTGTCGCGCGTCAAAAGCCGCACCGAGAGCGTGCGCGGCCGGTTCAGCGCGATCAGTTTCTTGTCGAACGCGGCGAGCGGGCTGTCGGCCTTGATCGGATGCCACAGCATATAGGTGCCGCCCGCAAACCGCCGTGTTGCGCGCGCCAGCCCGTCGATCATGCGGTCATACTCGCCGTCCGCCTCGAACGGCGGATCAACCAGCACCAGGCCGCGTTTTTCCTTGGGCGGCAGGTGCCCGCCCAGCGCCAGCCAGCCGTCAAGTTCGATCACCCGGACCTGGTGGTCGCCTGCAAAAGCGCTTCTGAGCTGATTGGCGTCGGTGGGGTGAAGCTCGATCGCGGTGAGCCGGTCCTGCTTGCGCATCAGCATGCGCGCCAGTTTGGGCGATCCGGGATAGTGGCGAACGCCGCCGTCGGGATTGAGGGTCGCAACCGCGTCCAGCCATGGCGCCAGAAACGCGGCAAGCTCGGGCGACAGCTTCGCCTTGGTCAGGCGGCCGACGCCCTCACGCCATTCGCCGGTCTTCTGCGCCTCGTCAGAGGTCAGATCATAGCTGCCGATGCCGGCATGGGTATCGATGACCCTGAACGCCTGATCCTTGCGCTTGAGATAGGTGATGATCTGCGCCAGCACCGCGTGCTTGAGCACATCGGCGAAATTGCCCGCATGATAGAGGTGACGGTAATTCATCGTCCTGTGTGATGCGTCCCTGAATTGATCTGATGCGGTGATGGCGTGCATGGCGCGGCGGTGCGAATTCTCTTATAGAGAAAGCATGAACGACGCGACCCCCCTTGATACAGGCCCGGTCATGGCCATCGGCCATTCCGCCTGTCCCCACGATTGCCCGTCGACCTGCGCGCTGGAGGTCGATCTGCTTTCGGGCAACCGCATCGGCCGGGTGCGCGGCGATCCGGCCAACAGCTACACCGCCGGCGTCATCTGCGCCAAGGTGGCGCGCTATTCAGAGCGGATCCATCATCCCGACCGGCTGCTCAAGCCGCTGATCCGCGCCGGCGGCAAGGGCGAGGGGCAGTGGAAACAGGCAAGCCTTGCCGCCGCCCTCGACCTGATCGCCGAAAAATTCGACCGGGCCGAAGCCCAATTCGGCTCCGAAACCGTCTGGCTCAATTACTATGCCGGCACGATGGGGCTGGCGCAGCGCGACGGTGTCCACCGGCTGCGCCATGCCAAGCGCTATTCCAACCAGTTCGACAGTTTCTGCACCAATCTGGCCTGGACCGGCTTCACCATGGGCGCCGGCGCCTTGCGCGGGCCCGATCCGCGCGAGATGGCCAAGTCCGATTGCGTGGTGATCTGGGGCACCAATGCGGTGTCCACCCAGGTCAATGTCATGACCCATGCCATCCGCGCCCGCAAGGAACGCGGCGCCAGGATCGCGGTCATCGACATCTACGACAACCCGACGATGAAACAGGCCGACATCAAGATCCTGCTCAGACCCGGCACCGATGGCGCATTCGCCTGCGCGGTGATGCATGTGCTGTTTCGCGAGGGCCTGGCCGATCGCGATTATCTCAACAAATTCAGCGACGACCCGGCGGGACTTGAATCGCATCTGCAGGAGCGGACGCCTCAATGGGCGGAAGCGATTTGTGGCGTGCCGGTGGCCGATATCGAAGCCTTCGCGCGGCTGGTGGGGACTACGAAGAAGACTTTCTTCCGCCTCGGCTATGGTTTCACCCGCCAGCGCAATGGCGCGGTCAACATGCATGCGGCGCTGTCGCTGGCGGTGGTGACCGGCTGCTACCAATATGAAGGCGGCGGCGCGTTTCACTCCAATTCGGATATTTTCCGGCTCGACAAATCCCTGCTGGAGGGCCGCAAGAACTTTGATCCGGGCTTGCGCTGGCTCGACCAGTCCAAGATCGGCCGGGTGCTCACCGGCGACACCGAAGCGCTGAATGGCGGCCCGCCGGTCACCGCCATGCTGATCCAGAACACCAACCCGGCCAATGTGACGCCCGAGCAGCGCAAGGTGATCGAGGGGTTGCGCCGGGAGGATCTGTTCGTCGCCGTGCATGAGCAATTCATGACCGACACCGCACAACTCGCCGATGTGGTGCTGCCAGCCACGATGTTCCTCGAGCATGACGACATCTATCGCGGCGGCGGCCATCAGCACATTGTTTTGGGTCCCAAACTGGTCGACCCGCCGGAAGGCCCGGTCACCAACCACTACATCTATGAGGAACTGGGCAGGCGCCTGGGTGTGGGCGACAGCGAAGGCTTTGGCCTGACCGAACGCCAGCACATCGACCACATGCTCGGCAAGCGCGGCCTGGGCGATTTCATGAGCTTCAGGGACGGCAAATGGGCCGACATGCAGCCCGATTTCGACACCGCGCATTTTCTCACTGGTTTTGCCCACAAGGACGGCAAATTCCGCTTCCGGCCCGACTGGACCGGCACGCCTGCCGCCAACAGGCCGCCCAAGCGGATGGGGCCGCAGGGTCCGGTCGATCGACTGCCGGAATTTCCCGATCATGTCGATCTGATCGAAAGCGCCGATGCCGCCCATCCGTTCCGGCTGGCGACATCGCCGTCGCGCTCATTCCTCAATTCCACTTTCGCCGAAACCCCGTCATCCAGGGTCAAGGAAATCCGTCCGGACCTGCTGATCCATCCCGACGACGCCCATGTGCTGGGTATCACCGATGGCGACCGGGTGCAACTCGGCAACACCCGCGGCGAAGTCTCGATGCACGCCAAACTCGATCCGGGCCAGCGCCGCGGCGTCGTCATCCATGAGGGCCTGTGGCCCAATTCCGCCTTCGAGGCGGGCGAGGGGATCAACACGCTCACGGGTGCGGATTCTTGCGCGCCCTATGGCGGCGCGGCGTTTCACGACACCAGGGTGTGGGTGCGGAAGGTCTGATCCTGGCGCAAGCAGGCCCGCCGGCCTGGCGCCGGCAGGCCCAAGCGTCAGGTCTTGTTGATCGAATTGCCGCCGTCGGCCATCAGCGCGCTGCCGGTCACGAACGATGAGTCATCGCAGACAAGGAACAGCGCGGCGCGGGCGATTTCCTCGGGTTCCGCCATGCGCTTGAGCGCATGCAGCCCCTTCACCCAGTCGTGAAACGACGCATCGTCGCCCGCCATCGCCGTCTTGGTGCCGCCGGGCAACAGCGCGTTGGCCCGGATTCCCTCCGCTCCATGTTCGGCAGCCAGAACCTGGACAAGGCCGATCAGTCCGGCCTTGGAGGCGGCGTAGGCGCCCATGCCTGGCAGGCCGATGGTGTGGCCGACAAACGACGACGTGAACACGATCGAACCGCCCCCGCGCGCCTTCATCGCCGGTATCTGGTGACGCGCCGCATGAAAGCCGCCGGTCAGGTTGGTGGCGATCACCCTTTCCCAGGTCTCCGTCGTCATGTCCGGGATCGGTCCCATATTTCCGGTCGTTCCGGCATTGTTGAAGGCGCCGTCGAGGCCTCCGAAGGCGGAGGTCGCCAGATCGACCAGCGCCTTGTGGTAGCCGGCTTCGGCTATGTCGCCTGCCAGCCATTTCGCCTTGCGGCCGGTCTCGCCGATCTTGCCGGCGAGGTTTGCCTGTTCCACCTCCCGGCGCGCGCCCAGCACCAGATTGGCGCCTTCGGCGGCAAAGAGTTCCGCCGCCGCCGCGCCGATTCCGCTGCTGGCGCCGGTGATGATGATGGTTTTTCCGTCAAGTCGCATGGTGCTCTCCTGTGGTGCGAGACCCCATGCTTAGGCTGGGTGGAACCGGCCAGCCACCCGATACGGGCACCCGAAACCAGCCGGTATCGGAGCCGGTCGGAAGGGAAGGCGGCGGTGGGGCGAGATTCAGCTTTCGGGCTGGTCTTGCCGCTTCAGCAGCGCCGCGCGCACCGTGCCGAGCGTGTGATGCAACTTGATCAGCTCCTCAAGCGGCAGGCCGAAGGCGGCCATGATGCAGTCGGGAATGTGCCGCGCCGCCTGCCGCATCGCCGCGCCCGCTTCGGTCAGCGTCACCCGCACCTTGCGTTCGTCCACAGCGTCGCGCGCCCGCTTCACAAGTTCCTGCGCCTCCAGCCGCTTGATCAGCGGCGTCAGCGTCGAGGATTCCAGATGCAGCCGCTCGCTGATGGCGCCGACGGTCAGATTGTCGTTTGCCCACAGGATCGTCAGCACCAGATATTGCGGGTAGGTGATCCCCAGTGGCGCCAGCAGCGGCTTGTAGACTTGGCCGACGGCGTGATGGGTGGAATAGAGGTCGAAGCAAAGCATTGATTCGACTTCAATGATGCGGCAGCCGGCCTGGCTCGGTTCATTCATTCCAGCAACTCCATTGCGGGGCCGACTTTATGTCGCGCGCCAGACAATCGCAAGCGGTTGACATTCGCATGGCCCCAGCATAAATATCGCACACGATTTAATCGTAAACAACTTAAGGAGATTCCGATGCCGACCAAGATCGTCTATTCCACCAACGCCACGGCCACCGGCGGCGGCCGCGATGGCCAGTCCCGCACCCATGATGGCGCCGTTGACGTCAAGCTGGTGGTGCCCAGGGAAATGGGTGGCCCGGGTGGCGACGGCGTCAATCCCGAGCAGCTGTTCGCCACCGGCTACGCCGCCTGCTATCTCGGCGCGCTGCGTTTTTATGCCGGCCAGAAGAAGGTCAAGGTTCCCGACGACGCAACCGTCAATGTCACTGTCGGCATCGGTCCGCGCGAGGATCTGGGTTTTGGCCTCGACGTCAAGATCAAGGTCTCGCTGCCGGGTATCGACAAGGACGTCGCCGAGGATCTGATCGCCGGCGCGCACAAGGTCTGCCCCTATTCGCATGCCACCTCAGGCACGCTCGACATCACGCCCGAACTTGCCTGATTCTGCTTGGCCTGATCCCGCTTGGCCTGATCCCGCTTGACGGACTAAGACTTGGGCCCGGACCGGTCGTGGTCCGGGCTTGTTGACAGCTTACTCGGCAAGCGCCTGATGCGCGCTTGCGGTCACGCGTTCGAGAAAGCCGGTCTCGCGCCCGGCGATCCGGGCTTCTTCTGCTTCGATGTAGGTGCGGGTGATCGGCACCGCGTCGCGCTCGCGCCCGAGCTGCAGCTGGAACACATTGCTCGAGCCTTGCAGGAACACCCGTTCCGAGGTCGACAAATAGAGTTCCCACATCCGGCAGAACCGCTCGTCCATGGCCGCCACCGCCGCCTCGCGATTGGCCAGGAACCGCTCGCGCCAGTGCTGCAGCGTGTAGCCGTAATGGCAGCGCCAGATCTCGCAGTCGAGCAGCCACAAACCGGTCGGTTCGATCGACGCCACCGTTTCCGACAGCGACGGCGCATAACCGCCGGGGAAGATGTATTTGCGGATGAACGGTCCGGTGAAGCCGGGCGGTGACTTGGTCGAAATCGAGTGAATCAGCGCCACGCCGTCATCGGTCAGCCGGTCGCGCACGGTGAGGAAATAGGGCTTGAGATAGGGCACCCCGACATGCTCGAGCATGCCCACCGAGACGATGCGGTTGAACTTGCCCTCGACTTCCCGGTAATCGACGAGGTCGAACCGCACCCGGTCGCTGACGCCGAGGATTTCGGCGCGCCGGCGGGCCACAGCCAGTTGCCGTTCCGACAGCGTCACGCCGACCACCTCGACATCGGCGACATGGGCCAGATAAAGCGCCATTCCGCCCCAGCCGCAGCCGATGTCGAGAACCCGCTGGCCGTCCTTGAGCATCAGCTTGGCCGCGATATGACGCTTCTTCAGCGTTTGCGCCTGGTCAAGCGTCTCCGAGCCGTCGGGGAAATAGGCGCAGGAATATTGCATGTCACGGTCAAGGAACAGCTTGTAGATGTCCTCGCCGATATCATAATGCGCCTTGGCGTTCTCGCGCGCCCGGCTCAGCGCATTGTTCTGGTGAAACCGGCGGATCTTGCGCAGGACGCCATCCCAGAAAATCTGGCTGGGGGAGCGGTCGAAATGGCGCTTGTTGGCATAATACAATACGACCAGATCATGAATGCTGCCGTTATCCACCACCAGTTCGCCGTCCATATAGGCTTCCGGCATGTTGAGTTCGGGATTGATGAAGATCTTCCATTCCACCTTCTTGCTGGTGAAGCGGATGGCGGCGTCGGGGCCGGGTTGCTTGCCGCCGAATTCATGCACGACGCCCTTGGCGTCGGTGATCGTCAAGCGGCCCTTTTGGATTGCCTTGTCGAGAACACCGTAAAGCGAAAGCATGTCGTCTCCGTTCTGGCATATTGCGCTGAAACCGGCAGGCAGCCGCCTCGCGACGGAAGCTGGCCGGTTTCCCGCCGGTACTTGATTCAATCAGCGGGCATATGAGAATAAAGCATTGGACCGCATAATAAAACCCGGACAGGAATACGCTGGCGGCGCGGCGCGGCCAACCGGATTCTTGCCGGTCAATCGCCGTCCGCATGGATCGCGCGGCCGCCGCCGCTCATGCGGACCTCGCCGCGCGCCAGCATCGCCAGCGCCCCGGGATAGATCCGGTGCTCGGCCTCAAGCACGCGCTGGGCCAATGTCTCGGGCGTGTCGTCCTGTTCCACCCGCACCGCTTCCTGCTCGATGATCGGGCCTTCATCCATGGCTTCGGTGACGAAATGCACGGTGCAGCCATGCACCCGGCAGCCGGCGGCGAGCGCCCGCTCATGGGTGGCGAGCCCCGGAAAGGCCGGCAGCAGCGACGGATGGATGTTGATCATCCGGCCGGCATAGCGTTGGACGAAGTCGCCCGACAGCAGCCGCATATAGCCGGCCAGCGCGACAATCTGCGCGCCCGACGCCGCGATCGCGGCGCTCACGGCTGCTTCATGCGCTTCTTTTCCATCATAATCGGCGCGCGGGATCGCGTGCGCCTCGATTCCGAATTCGCGGGCGTGCTCGAGTCCCTTGGCGTCCGCCTTGTCGGAGATCACGGTCACGATCTTCGCCGGATAGCCATTGTCCAGCGATGCGGCGATCAGCGCGCCCATGTTCGAACCGCGTCCGGAAATCAGGATCGCAACCGGGACTTTCGGCTTGGCGTTCACAGCGCCAGGCTTCCCGTGTAGGACACGCCCGGCGCGCCGGCCGCGCGGGCGGTCAGCCGGCCAAGCCGGATCACGCTTTCGCCCTCGGCTTCAAGCGCCGCCGTCACCATGTCCGCGTCCGCGGCCCGGACCACCGCGATCATGCCGACGCCGCAATTGAAGGTGCGCAGCATTTCCTCGGGCGCGACGCCGCCAGTCCTGGCGATCCATGCAAACACCTTGGGCGGCGCGATGGCGTCAAGGTCGATCTCGGCGGCAAGCCCGTCGGGCAGCACCCGCGGCAGGTTTTCCGGAAATCCGCCGCCGGTAATATGCGCCAGAGCCTGGATCGCGCCGGTCCGGCGGATCACGGCGAGCAGCGATTTGACATAGATCCGGGTCGGCGCGAGCAGCGCAGCGCCAAGGCTGGTCGACGGATCGAACGGGGCGGGCGCATCATAGCCGAGCCCGCTCAACTCGACGATGCGGCGCACCAGCGAATAGCCGTTGGAGTGCACGCCGGAGGAGGCGAGACCCAGCACAATATCGCCTTCGGACATCGAGCCGGAGGGGAGAAGCTGGCCGCGTTCCGCGGCGCCCACGGCAAAGCCCGCCAGATCATAATCGCCATCGCGGTACATGCCGGGCATCTCGGCGGTTTCGCCGCCAATCAGCGCGCAGCCGGCCAGCAGGCAGCCATGGGCGATGCCGCCGACGATCGCCGCGCCCTGGTCAGGGTCGAGCTTGCCGGTGGCGAAATAATCGAGAAAGAACAGCGGCTCGGCGCCCTGGACCACCAGGTCGTTGACGCACATGGCGACCAGATCGATGCCCACGGTGTCGTGCAGCCCGGCTTCGATCGCCACTTTCAGCTTGGTGCCGACGCCGTCATTGGCGGCCACAAGCACCGGATCGGAAAATCCCGCGGCCTTGAGGTCAAACAGACCTCCGAAGCCGCCGATTTCGCCATCGGCGCCCGGCCGCCTTGTGGCGCGCACCAGCGGCTTGATGCGGTTGACCATCTCGTTGCCGGCATCGATGTCGACGCCCGCCTGGGCATAGGTGAGGCCGTTTTTCGGATCCGCCATCTCGGCTTCGCCTCCTTGGGTGTCAAAGCAGTTTCCTATGCGCGGGGGATGGCATTTTGTGGGCCATTCCGCAAGCCGGAGCGTGCGGCGCCAAGCCACAAATCCGGGATAAACCGGCGCAATCATGCCGGTGGGAGCCCGGTTCACTGGAAAAGCGCGGTTCTATCGCCATATCCGGGACAGTTAGGATAATGTGCCTTTCATGACCTTGCCCAATTACATCACCATTGCCCGCTTCATCATGGTTCCCCTGATCGTTCTCGCGATGATCAATGGCGATATGCTGGCGGCCTTCGTGATGTTCATGCTGGCCGGGGTTTCGGATGGCGTCGATGGCTTCATTGCCCGCCAGTTCAACCAGAAATCCGAACTTGGCGCCTGGCTTGACCCGGTCGCCGACAAGTTCCTGCTGGTCAGCGTCTTTGTCGTGCTGGGCTGGCTTGAGGTGCTGCCGGTCTGGCTGGTCATTCTCGCCGTGTCCCGCGATGGCCTGATCGTTGGCGCGGTGGTGCTGTCGAGCCTGATGGATAATCCGGTTGAGATGCGGCCACTCTTGATTTCCAAGGCCAACACCATGTTCCAGATCATCCTGCTCATCCTTGTGCTGGCCGATCTTGCGGGTCTGGCCCGGCTTGACGCCGTTATCGGATGGATGATCTATGCCGTCGCGGGCTTGACCATCGGTTCAGCCGCCGCCTATCTCGTCTCCTGGCTCCGGCACATGGCGGGCGAGGCAGAAACCGATTAGGATGCGGCGGAACCCAACCGGTTGAACCATCGGCAAGCGAGGTGATCATGATAGTTGCGATCAATCGGTCGGCGCTTCGGCGCCAGGTCTTTTTCTGGTTGCTGGCATTGGCGTTGTTTGTCGGTTTCCTGATGGTGTTCAGCTCGATCCTGCTGCCCTTCATCGCCGGCATGGCGCTCGCCTATTTCCTTGATCCCGTGGCCGACTGGTTTGAACGCCGCGGCCTGTCGCGGCTGATGGCCACGCTGGTCATCCTGACCATCTTTGTCGCGATTTTTGCGATCTCGCTGATTGTCCTGATCCCCGTTCTGATCACCCAGGCGGCCGATCTGGGCGGGCGGATTCCGGGCTACATCACCGAGCTGCAGACCCTGCTGACCTCGGAATCGACCGTGCTGCCCGGCTGGATGAGCGGACAGCTTGCTGAGATCAAGGAGAGTTTCGCGGCTCTGCTGAAGGAGGGCGCGGGCTTTGTCGGCACCATATTCCAGAAGATCTGGAATTCCGGCATGGCGCTGCTCGACATAGCCGCCCTGTTCGTGGTGACCCCGGTGGTGGCGTTCTATCTGCTGCTTGACTGGGATCACATGATCGAGAAGGTCGACAGCTGGGTGCCGCGCGATCATGTCGAAACCGTCCGGGCTCTCGCCAACGAGATCAACCGGTCCGTTGCCGGCTTTGTCCGCGGGCAGGGCAGCGTCTGTCTGATCCTCGGCCTGATCTACGCCATAGGCCTGTCGATCATCGGGCTCAACTTCGGCCTGCTGATCGGATTGTTCGCCGGCATCATCAGTTTCATTCCCTATGTCGGCTCGCTGGTCGGTCTGGTGCTGGCGCTGATTGTCGCCGTCGTTCAGTTCTGGCCGGATTTCGTCATGATCGGCGCCGTCATCGCCGTGTTTGCCGTCGGGCAGTTTTTCGAGGGCAACATCCTGCAGCCGCGGCTGGTCGGTTCCTCCGTCGGTCTGCATCCGGTCTGGCTGATGTTCGCCCTGTTCGCGTTCGGCGCGCTGTTCGGCTTTGTCGGCATGATGATCGCCGTGCCGGCGGCGGCCTCGGTCGGCGTGCTGGTCCGCTTTGCCATTTCCCGCTATCTCGACAGCGATCTCTATCATGGCAGCCAGCGCCCGGAAGAGCCCGTTGCCGTCATTGAGGCCCCGTCCGACTGATGGCCAAACCGCCCGTGACGCGGCAATTGCCGCTGGAATTCAATCACGATCCGGCATCGAGCCGCGACGCCCTGATCGTCTCCGACCGCCTCAACGCGGCGGTGGCGATCGTCGATCGCTGGCCCGACTGGCCGTCGCCGGTGGTGATCCTGGCCGGACCGACCGGATCGGGAAAATCGCACCTCGCCACCATCTGGGCCACCCGCGTCGGCGCCAGGTCGGTCAACATCGAAAAGCCGGACCCGCTGGTGCTTGAAATCGCCGCCCAGGGACCTGTCCTCATAGAAGACATCGACCGCCGGGGTTTTGATGAAACCGCTCTGTTCCATCTCATCAACGCGGTCCGTGAGCATGGCAGCGCGGCGCTGATCACCACAAGGCTCTGGCCGGCGGGCTGGAATGTGACATTGCCTGATCTTGCCTCCCGGTTGAAGGCCGCGACCGTGGTCGAAATCGCCGAGCCGGACGAGGATTTATTGGCCCAGGTGCTGGTCAAATTGTTTGCCGACCGCCAGGTCATTGTCGATGACCGGATCATCCGTTGGCTGGTGGCCCGAATGGAGCGCTCCCTGTCCGCAGCGCTCGCCATCGTCACCCGGCTTGACCAGCTCTCGCTGGCCCGCGGATCGAAGATCACCCGCGCCATGGCCGCCGAAGTCATGGCCGAAATGGACGCAGGCGGTGATGACATCGAACTGTCATAGTTCCTTCGTTGTTGTGCTATAGACGGTGACAACTTGAAGCGGGGCGTTGGAGTTTATGATGGAAGAGTTCGAGGGCGTGGAAATGGACGGGGTGGGGATCGATCCGGTCAACGGAGCAGCGCCGGAAATCGATCTGCTCGACAGCCCGGAACGCTTCATCAACCGTGAATTCTCCTGGCTGCAGTTCAACCGCCGCGTTCTTGATGAAACCCTCAATGTCAGCCATCCGCTGCTCGAGCGGGTGCGGTTCCTGTCGATCTCGGCCGCCAATCTCGACGAGTTCTTCATGGTCCGCGTCGCAGGCCTTGAGGGGCAGGTGCGCGAAGGCATCACCAACCGCTCGCCCGACGGCCTGTCGCCGAACGAGCAGCTCGACCAGATTCTTGAGGAAATCGACGGGCTTCAGCTTGAGCAGCAGGCGTCGCTGGCGATCCTGCAGCAGAACCTGGCCAAGGAGAGCATCTACATCGTTCGCCCTTCGGCGCTGGTCGACCCCGACATGGCCTGGCTCGAGGAAGAGTTCCTGCAATCGATCTTCCCGGTGCTGACGCCGCTGTCGATCGATCCGGCCCATCCGTTCCCGTTCATCCCCAATCTGGGGTTTTCGATCTGCCTGCAACTGGCCTCCAAGGCCGCCAACGAGCCGATGACCGCGCTGATCCGTCTGCCGGTGGCGCTCAACCGCTTTGTCCGTCTGCCTGATCTTGATGGCGCCATCCGCTACATCACGCTTGAAGACGTGGTGAGCCTGTTCATCAGTTCGCTCTATCCCGGCTACGAAGTCCGCGGAACCGGCACGTTCCGGGTCATTCGCGATTCCGATATCGAGGTGGAGGAAGAGGCCGAGGATCTGGTCCGGCTGTTTGAAAGCGCGCTCAAGCGCCGCCGCCGCGGCTCGGTGATCCGCATCGAGTTCGATTCCGAACTGCCGCAGAGCCTGCGCGAATTCGTCGTTCACGAAACCAATGTGCAGGAAAACCGTGTCGCCGTTCTGCCCGGCCTGCTGGCGCTCGACACGCTCTCGGAAATCGCCAAGGCGCCGCGCGACGATCTCCGCTTCGCACCCTACAATGCCCGATTTCCCGAACGCATCCGCGAGCATGCCGGCGACACCTTTGCGGCGATACGCGAAAAGGATCTGGTCGTTCATCACCCGTATGAATCGTTTGATGCGGTAGTGCAGTTCCTGTTCCAGGCGGCGCGCGACCCCGATGTGCTGGCGATCAAGCAGACACTCTACCGCACCTCCAATGACAGCCCGATCGTCCGCGCCCTGGTCGATGCGGCCGAGGCCGGCAAATCGGTGACGGCCCTGGTCGAACTCAAGGCCCGGTTCGACGAGGAGGCCAACATCCGCTGGGCCCGCGACCTTGAGCGCGCCGGCGTGCAGGTGGTCTTCGGTTTTCTCGAACTCAAGACCCACGCCAAGATGTCGTTGATCGTCCGCCGCGAGGAGGGCAAGCTGGTCTCTTATTGTCATCTGGGAACCGGCAATTATCACCCGGTCACCGCCAAGATCTACACCGACCTGTCCTACTTCACCTGCGATCCGGTGATCGCCCGCGACATGGCCCATGTGTTCAATTTCATCACCGGCTACGGCGAACCGGAAGGGCTGTTGAAGCTCGCGGTTTCGCCGCTCAACCTGCGCACCCGCATTCTTGAAAACATCGAGGCGGAAATCGTCCACGCCGAAGCCCATAGGCCCGCGGCGGTGTGGATGAAAATGAATTCGCTGGTGGATCCCGAGGTCATCGACGCGCTCTACCGCGCCAGCCGGGCCGGCGTCGAGATCGACCTGGTGGTGCGCGGCATCTGTTGCCTCAGGCCGCAGGTTCCCGGCCTGTCGGAGCACATTCATGTCAAGTCGATCGTCGGCCGCTTTCTTGAGCACAGCCGGATCTACTGTTTCGGCAACGGCCATGGCTTGCCGTCCTCGCAGGCGCTTGTCTATATCGGTTCGGCCGACCTGATGCCGCGCAATCTCGACCGGCGGGTCGAGACCCTGGTGCCGATCGTCAACAAGACCGTGCATGAGCAGGTGCTGTCGCAGATCATGCTCGGCAACATGATCGACAACCAGCAGAGCTACGAGATCCTGCCGGACGGAACCTCGCGCAAGGTCGAACCCGGCGAGGGGGAGGAGCCGTTCAATGCGCAGGTCTATTTCATGACCAATCCGAGCCTGTCGGGCCGCGGCGAGGCGCTCAAATCGAACGCCCCCAAGCTGATCGCCGACCGTCTGGCCCGGGCCTCCCGCAGCAGGCGCTGAACGGGCTGATCCGGTTTACGGGACGGGGCATCCGCGAACCGGGACGCGCGGGCCGGAACAGTGTCCGCCACCGCCGGTTCACCTGCGCATGGGAGTCGCGGCCTGTGGACAGTGCCGTCAAGTCCACGGTTTAGCGGGTTCCGAAAAGGCGGCTTCCCATATATAAGCACACGAAACTGATGTCCCTGAACCCGTTTGGCTCCCGCTCAACGGATTGTCCAAACCGCGAAGTGCACAGAGCAATGGTGGAATCGGAAGCCCAGGGTCGTTTGCCAGGTATTCATCCTGTATCCGTGATCGATATTGGCTCCAACTCGGTGCGTCTTGTCATCTATGAGGGGCTCAACCGGGCGCCGTCCGTGCTGTTCAACGAAAAGGTGTTGTGCGGCTTGGGCAAGGGCCTTGTGGCAACCGGCCGCATGGATGAAGCCGGCATTGCCCGTGCGCTTGCCGCGCTCAAGCGGTTCCGGGCGCTGTCCGAGCAGGCCCGCGCCTCCGAAATGCATGTCCTGGCCACCGCCGCCGCCCGCGAGGCCGAAAACGGGGCGGCGTTCATCGCCGCGGCTGAGGCGATTCTGGGCTGCCGCATCCGGCTTTTGACCGGCGAAGAGGAAGCCCGGTTTTCGGCTCTTGGGGTGATTTCGGGCTATTTCCGGCCCGATGGCGTCGCCGGCGATCTGGGCGGCGGCTCGCTCGAGCTTGTCGATGTCAGCAACACCGTCCATTCCGGCGGGCAAACCCTGCCGCTGGGCGGCCTGAGGCTGGCCGAAATGTCCGGCAATTCGATTTCGAGGGCGCGCGCCATCGCCCGGCGGGCGCTCGGCAAATCCCCGGTGCTGCAGGGCGGGGCAGGGCGGACCTTCTATGCGGTGGGTGGCACCTGGCGCAACATCGCCAAGCTGCACATGGACATAGCCGGCTACCCGTTGCACATGATGCAGGCCTACGAGATCGACGCAGAGCCGGCGATCGCCTTCCTCGGCGAAGTCGCGGCGATGAAGCAATCGCGGATCAGCGCCATCAAGGTGATCTCCCGCAACCGCCGCGGCCTGCTGCCCTATGGCGCCGTGGCGCTGCAGGAAACGCTGATCGCCATGAAGGCGGCGCGGGTCAGTTTTTCGGCGCTCGGCGTGCGCGAGGGTTATCTCTATTCCCTGCTGGGCGCGGACGAGGCAGCGCTTGACCCGCTGCTGACCGCGGCAGGCGAACTTGCGATCCTGCGCGCCCGCTCGCCCGAGCATGCGCGCGAACTGGCGGCCTGGACCGGCCGCATGTTTCCGGTGTTCGGCGTCGAGGAGTCCGAGGAAGACGCCCGCTACCGTCAGGCCGCCTGTCTGCTGGCCGACATTTCCTGGCGCGCCCATCCCGATTACCGCGGCCTGCAGGCGCTCAACATCATCGCCCATGGCACCTTCACCGGCATCACCCATGGCGGCCGCGCCTTCATCGCGCTGGCCAATTACTTCCGCTTCGAAGGCCTCAACGAGGACGGCGCATCGTCCGGACTGGCGGCGATCGCCGGTCCGAAATATCTCGAATACGCCAAGCTTCTCGGCGGCATGTTGCGCGTGGTCTATCTGTTCTCGGCCTCGATGCCGGGACTGGTGCCGCAACTGGAGTTCGTGCCGGCCGAACCCAAGGATGGCGATGTCGATATCGTGCTGCTGGTGCCGCGCTCCTGCGAGGCCTTTCTCGGCGAGCGGCTGGACGGCCGCCTGCAACAGCTCGCCAAGCTGACCGGCAAGCGCCTCGGCTTCAGGCTCGCTTGAGGTCTGATCCGGCTACGCATCCTGATCGGGCGTGAAATCCGAACTCACCGTGATCGCTCCGGGGCCGGTGGCAAACGAGATGTCGTTGGGCGTGTCGGTTTTCGACGCCCAGCTGTCCTTGCCGTAGTCATAGGCCGCCTTGAGATAGACCGTATCGTCGACGCCGAACTGGATGACGGCATCGCCGCTCAGCATCAGCGTGAAGGTCTTGCGCACATTGCCGATGGTGAAGGTCTGGTTGATCACGCCATCGCAATAGATGTTCCATTCCTGATCCTGGTTTGAGGTGTTGTAGACAAACAGCGTGTATTTGCGCGCCATGGGATGATGCTCCGGGTTGTGCCGGCCCGAACCCCCGGGCCGGTCTGGCCGGGCAGGGCCCGGTCTGGCTGGTTCGCAGGGCTCAGCACCCGCCGAATGATTTGGTGACGATGACCTTGCCGGCGACGCTGACGGTGACCTTGACCCCGGTCGGGAATCCCAACGTGGTGCAAATGCTCAGGCAGGCTTCAGCCGCCGTGCCGTTCGGAATGAAGGGCGGAATCGGAAGGCAGACTTTTCCGATTCCGAGCGGCAGGTTCAAACAGATCTTGCCGTTGTCAACGGTCACGGAAATGCAAGCCGCGGCAAGCATGCTGACGTGACCATCGTCAGTGAGGGTTCCCTTGCCCCCTTTTTCCAGCAAGCCGAGTTCGGCGTAGTGCGCGCGGGCCGCTTCAAGTGTGGCGTCGATCGCCTTGGCGTCAAATTCATGAAATGTGGCCATTTTCTTCTCCCTGATGGTTGTGAGTGAAAATCCCGGCCGCCGCTGAGTTGAAGCGCTGCCCGGGCATTTGCCTAACGCCTGCAATTCATGACAGCGGAACGCCGAAAATGCAACCAAAAAGAGATTTAATGATATGAATGCCGTATAAGTTGTATTTATGGAGCCGGTCCGCTGCATCCGCCTTGGCGATCCCCGTCATCTGCGCCCGGCCGCGGCGGCTATGTCTTCATGCACAATGGCGACAACATGACCCGCTATCCCGATCATGGCCCCAACAAGCAGGCGCTGATCGCCAACATTGCCGTGGCGCTTCAGAGGCTGTCGATGGGAGAACTGTTGATCTGATGTAAGGTGGCTGGTCCAGACCGGCCAGCCGTCCGCCGGTCCGGTCTCAGGCCTCGACGATGACCTCGAAGCCGCCCCAGATCATCCGCTTGCCGTCGAACGGCATGTTTTCCGGAGCGTAATCCATGCGCGGATCCTTCATCGAATTCTCCATGCCGGCGGTCTGGGCTGCCTTGTCCGGCCAGGTGATCCAGGAGAACACCACGGTTTCGTCCTCTTTCAGCTGCACCGCCATCGGCATCGAGGTCAGCTTGCCGTCGGGCACGTCATCGCCCCAGGCTTCCACCACCTGGATGGCGCCATGGTCCTTGAAGACCTCGGCCGCCTGCTTTGCCACATTGAGATAGTCCTGCTTTTTCGCGGTCGGCACCGCCACCAGGAATCCGTTCACATAGGCCATTGAAGTCTCCTCTCTAAATTATCCGTTTGCTGCTGCTGTGAGCGCGGAAATATCGGGTTTGCCCATGGCCGGCCGCTTTTTCACAAGCCTGTCGGCCGGTCGAATTCCAATCGCCTTCATCTCCAGTCTCCTGATACGGTTTGGAGGGCGGCCGCGGGCAATTCAGGCTTTCGCCATCAGCGATCTTGCGGTTTCCTCCAGCTGATCGGTCGCCTTGTTCCAGCCGTCGTGAAAGCCCATGTCCTCGTGGCGCTGGCGGTCCTCGACGGTCCAGTGGCGGACGACGGCGCGGTAGCGCGTGCCCTTGCCCTCATCGGAAAACGTCAGGATCCCGGTCATGAACGGTTTCTCGCTCGGCGCCCAGGCCTCGGTATAGGCATCGGTGAACACCAGTTTTTCGCCCGGGATCACTTCGAGATAGATGCCGGGATTGGGAAATTCCTCGCCCTCGGGGCTTTCCATCACCACAACACAGCTGCCGCCGGCGCGGAGATCGTTGCTGGCGCTCTTGGTCTTCCAGGGCGCCGGCGTGAACCATTTGACGATCTGTTCCGGATCGGTCCAGCAGCGCCACACCAGCGCGCGCGGCGCATCGATATAGCGGTCGATCACCAGTTCCCGCTCGTCGGTAAAGTCTGAATTGCTCATGGTCGCTCCTCACGCGCTAAGTTGTTTTTCGAGTGCCGGTTCGTTGAAGGCCCATTCCAGACCGAAGGGATCGCGGACCCGGCCCCAGCGATCGCCCCAGAATTCGAGCTTGAACGGCGACAGCACCTCGCAGCCGGCCTTGACCGCGCGGTCCCACCACAGATCGCCGTCGGCGATCACCAGTTGCAGCAGGAAATTGCTGCCTGCTGACGGCTGCGAGCCGTGTTCGGGGAACGGGTCCATCAGCATCACCATACCGCCATTGATCTCGATGCTGGCGTTGAGCACGCGGCCATCCTCGCTGCGCACCGGCTCGCCATGGGCCACGGCGCCAAAGGCGCGCGTGTAGAACTCGATCGCCTTGTCGACGCCGTCGACGGTTGCGTAGGGGATCACGCCGCGCATCAGGCGCTTGTAATCGGAAGGACTGCTCATGCGGCTTTCTCCTCTGCTTGGGAAAACAACAGCGTCACATACCGCTTGAGATGGTCGACGCTGTCGATGGCGACCGAGACGGAATCCTCCGCCTTGGCCAGAATGAAGGCGCCCTGCAGCACGGCCTGGGTGTGCAGCGCCAGGCTCTCGGCGGTAAAGCCGGCGTCTGTCATGCCGCGCGCGTCCATCGCCGCCTGGATGTCGGGCGCGAGCGTGCGGGCATGGCCTGCAATCGAGGCGTGGCAGGCGTCGCGGATCGCCGGCGCGGTGAGATAGGTCTCCTGCACCATGGTGCCGACCAGGCAGGTGTAGTCCGGCAATTCGCCGGCCAGCAGCAGGCGGCGGAAATCGAGATAGCCCAGCACCCGGTCGAGCGGATCGGCGTGATCGTGATAGGGGGCCGCGGCAAACAGCGCGCCGGTGAACTCCGACCAGTAATTGGCGGCGGCGACGCCGAGCGCCTCCTTGCTCTTGAAGTGATGGAAGAAGGCGCCCTTGGTGACGCCCGCGGCGGCGCAGAGCTCGTCGACGCTGGTGCCGGAATAGCCCTTGGAACGGATCACCGCGAACCCCGCCGCCAAAAGCTTGTCGCGGGCGCTCGGATGGGTCGGGGCGGTTTGGGATGTCGGATTGTTCATAATGTCTCCTGTGCGATATTGATACCAACCAGTCGGTATGTTGGCAAGACCGAATCCGCCCGCGACCCCGCTTTTCTCGCCGCCAGGGCGGATCCGGCCGTGAATCAGGATGTGAACGTTGTCATGCAGGTGCTTGATAAAGCAGCGAAACCGGCAATAGGCCGGTGCTTGTCCAGCCTGCGTGTCTGCGTCAAGCGCTTTATCATCGCCAGGCCGAGGACGTCCGGATTGGGGCCGGGAGCGGAATGTCAGCAATACGTCCTTGAGAGTGATATACTGCCTAAATAGAAGCGTTCGTGGAAGAGTCTACGATTTCAACGAGAGTAAAAAGATGACAAAGATCAAAGGCAAGAACGATGGTCCCGGTGGTCGAAACGAGCACTACGATATAGGCAACCGGAAGAACGTACCTCGAAGAAACGTGGTAGCCGAGGTGAAGCGCGGCGAGCATCCCGGCGCGCATGTGGTGAAAATAAATGACCGCGAATATGTGCGAGACAATCCTGATCACTCCACAAAGGATAATGTTAACCGGGGGAAGTGACGCTGCTTGGCGTTCGGCGGTTCTGGGGCCGGGAGCGGCCAGGTGGCTTCGTGCGTTGAATAGGCAACAGCGGACCTTTCGGTGAGTGTGCGCGATGGTCGTCAATGACCTCCACCGTTCGCGCTACGAGGGAACGAATACGGCGCATTGCTCAGCGGCAACTGTCCTAATGGCCAGACAGGGCTGACGTACTCGAGACGCCAAGGTTATCCCATCGCTCGAAACCAATCGCGAATTGAGAGATGCAAACGAACTACTTCATCTTCAGCTAGCGGTTTGCAATGGGCAATAGGTCCGCGAAGCACATTCAATGTTGCGGTCACTCTTTCGAGGGCTTTAACATCCTGAAAAATATCAATAAAATCGCTCCAATTGGACTTAATAATCTCAGATAGTTCGCCAAACGTTGTATAATCGATAGCCTCCTGCGATCGAACAGAAACACCAAATTCCTTTTCCTTCTTCCGCGTCGAAGCGACGTGATTTTTCACGTTTTCGGAGACCTTGGTATCCCACCATTGTTCGCCATGCTTTTCGAAAAGAACGTCGATAACGAGAGATCGAATCGAGTTTTCCAAACAGTAGAAAACGCGATAGTGCGCACTCATATCGGCGGCTTCACGACGAATCTTTTCTTCGAATTGCGGATAGTATGTCTCGTCGATCTTTTCTTCGATCGGCGGCATATGTCCCAGATCTAGCTCATAATCGCGCTCTATGCGTTGAATTGCAGCCTCAATGGCTAAGTTATTCAAGGCAAAGAGGCGAACACGGTCGGATGGGTTATTCATCGGTCAAAAGGTTCGTTCGGATCGCCGAAAAGATGGCATTATAGACGTTTACGTCGGTGGTCTCGGGCAGGTTAACGTTGATTGTATAGGCAAGACGCAGATCAGTCGATGATCTCGATTTAGCTTCATGCTTCACCAGCGACATGGAGGGGCCCAAGGGCTCAACTTTTTCTTTCAATGCTGTATCCGCAGCATCGAAATCAGCAAGCTGTTTGCACGCTTTGAAGCTTCCCACGATTGCGCTAACCGTTCCGTCCCCCGGTTCTTTACCAGTGACTTCGACAACGAGGTTTTTTAATTTGTCGTCCGTAAGCGCGTGCGCGAACTCGTTTTTCTGAAATATACCGGAAAACCCTTGTCGCATAGCGTCGGCCATCGCGGCACCACTGCTATCAGCGTTCCGAAAACGAGTGTAAAGTTCAGTCGGTGTCCCATCGCTTTGTATGAAGCCTAGTCGCTTCAAGAACGGGATGAATGGCTTCGCGCTGCCAGAGCCATAGCCTAGAACTGTCGCTTGAAAATCTTGTGTGTAACGGGGCGGTACCTTCGCCTGCTGTATCTTCTCGAAAATCTTTGCGATTAGACCGGTCGAATTCATGAACGGTGGTAGTGCCATACGTCGTCCCCCTTGTCCCATGCTGGTTTAGGTTAGAGCGAAGGAAGCATAGTCGTCCAATAAAAAGCACAGTAGATTTAACAAACGCCGTACCCAATCCGATGTCCGCCAATCACAATGTGAGCCACCATCTCGATACATTTGCGGCGCAAGTTAGGATCAATCGGGTTTCTACGATCGCTTTTGGCAAGGGGGTGACGCCCGTAAACGACCGACATGGCGGCGCATCCCAGCCCAAACCACCGCCCCGAGCAGCAGAATCTTCCGACAGCCACCGCTGTTTCCAGCTTGTGCGGCGTCAACGTCGTTTGCGGCCCGCGCTCCGGGATCGGCGCTCCGCCCTGCCATGCGCCCCATCGCCGGGCCTTGATCAGCCCTGCCGGTGCGCCGGATTGAAGCATGCATCAGCAGAATTCAATGGACGGTGGCGCATGGCCGGTGGCAGGTTCGCGCCATACGCCCCATATCCGTGCCGACGCCCCGCCACCCTCCCGCACCGAAAGCCCGTTCATGACCCAGTTGTTCACCCCGTTCAAACTTCGCGATCTCACCGTGCCCAACCGCCTGGTGGTCTCGCCGATGTGCCAGTATTCCGCCGTCGACGGGCTGGCCAACGAGCACCATTATGTCCATCTCGGCCGATTTGCGCTCGGCGGCTACGGGCTGGTGATGGTCGAGGCCACCGCCGTGCTGCCGGAGGGCCGCATCACCCATGGCTGCCTCGGCCTGTGGAACGAGGCGCAAGTTGCGCCGCTTGCCCGCATCGTCGATTTCCTTCACGCCAATGGCGCCAGGGCCGGCATCCAGATCGGCCATGCCGGGCGCAAGGGATCGTCGCGGCTGCCGTGGCGCGGCGTCGGCACGGTGACGCCCGAGGATATGGCCGATCTCGGCGTTGCGCCCTGGACCACGCACGCCCCCTCGGCGATCGCCGAATCGGACGCCTATGCCGAGCCCGCCGCCATGACGCTGGCCCAAATCGAGGCTCTGCCCGATGCCTTCGCCGCCGCTGCCGGGCGGGCGCTTGAGGCCGGCTTCGACCTCCTCGAGCTTCACGCCGCCCATGGCTATCTGCTCAACGAGTTCTTGAGCCCGATCGCCAACAAGCGCGACGACGCCTATGGCGGCAGCCGCGAAAACCGCATGCGGCTGGCGCTCGCCATCGTCGAGCGCGTGCGCGAGGTCTGGCCGGAAGACAAGCCGCTGTCGGTGCGGATCTCCTCGGTCGACGGTCACGACCATGGCTGGAAGATCGAGGACAGCGTCGTGCTTGCCGGCGAACTGAAATCCCGCGGCGTCGACCTGATCGATTGCTCGGCCAGCGGCTTCGCCGGTTCGCCGCTCAAGCCGGCGCCGTCCTATCTTGTGCCGCTGGCAAGCCGGATCCGTGAGGAAGCCGGCATCGCCACCATGGCCGTCGGCCTCATCACCACGCCGCAGGCCGCGGCCGACGCCATCGATGGCGGCCACGCCGACCTGGTGGCCATGGCCCGCGCCGCGCTCGACGATCCCAATTTCCCGCTCCATGCCCGCGCGGCACTCGGCGACGCGGAGGCCTGGACCCATTGGCCGGTGCAGGCCGGCTACGCGGTCAAGCGGCTGCAGGATGCTCTGAAGGGATAGACCGGTCCTCAAGGCCGGGATCGTCCCAAATTGATGGTGTACCTGGGCCGCCAGATCGTTAAGCTTCACCCATGAGCCGGGATTGGGCCGGCTCGCAGGGGGATCGACCATTGAGTGCGAACAGCCGGCTGAAAAGTTTCCGCAAGCTTCTGGCCCATGCGCGGGAGATTCTCGAACTGGACATTGGTTTCCGGCTCTGGGATGGCTCGAGCGTGCCCGACAATCTGGCCGCCGGCGCCTTCGCCATCCATCTGGCTGACGAGGGCCTGGTCGCGGCCTTGCTGCGCTCTCCCAATCCGGAAACCCTGCTCAATCTCTGGGTGTCCAAACGCATCGATCTGATCAATGGCGACATGTTCGATCTGCTGGCGCGGCGGCCGAAGGTCCGCACCCGCGAGATCCGCAAGAAACTCGGCAAGTTCCTGGTTTTCAACAGCCTGCGCAAGTTCCTGTTCACAGACAGGGGCGGGCCCTGGCCGCTGGAAACCCAGCCCGACGACAAGCCGTCCGATGGCAGCCAGGGCGAAAACGAGAAGAATGTTCAGTACCACTACGACGTTTCCAACGCGTTCTACGCGCTCTGGCTCGACCCGCAAATGGTCTACACCTGCGGATACTGCACCATCTGGGACAACGACCTCGACCAGATGCAGCGCGACAAGCTGGACATGATCTGCCGCAAGCTGCGGCTTGAACCGGGCCAGACCATGCTCGATATCGGCTCCGGCTGGGGCGCGCTCGCCCTGCATGCCGCAGCCAATTATGGCGTCCAGGTCACCGGCGTCACGCTTGCCGTCGAGCAGGCCGACTATGCGCGGGCCAGGGCCGAGGCGCTCGGCCTGTCGGACCGTGTCCGCTTCGAACTCATCGACTACGCCAAGGTGGATGGCCAGTTCGACAAGATCAGCTCGGTCGGCATGCATGAACATATCGGCATCGACAATTACCCGGCCTATTATTCGACCATCGCCCGCCTGCTCAAGCCCGATGGGCTCTACCTTCACCACGCCATCACCAGGCCCGCCAAGAAGGACGCCAAAACCTTCCGCCGCAAGAACCGGGACTACGCGCTGTTGACCAAATACATCTTTCCCGGCGGCGAACTCGATCATATCGGCAACACGCTGATGATGCTGGAGCAGCACGGTTTCGAGGTTCACGATGTCGAGGACTGGCGCGAACATTATCAGCGCACCTGCAGGCTTTGGCATGATCGCCTGCTGGCCAATTACGACGCGGCGGTGGCCGAGGTCGGGGAGGTCAAGACACGGCTCTGGCTGGTCTATCTCGGCGGCTGTTCCGTGGTGTTCGAGCGCAACAGCGCCCGCATCTATCAGACCCTGGTCTCGAAATCCCGCCGCGGCCCGTCCGGCCTGCCGCCTACCCGCGCGCATCTCTACCGCTGAGCCGGGATTGCAGGCTCAGCCCAATTCCACCGCTTCCACCTTCTTGTCGATGAAGCGGAGCACCAGTTCGCCGCGAATGAGTTTCAGCGCCCGGTCGCCGAACAATTCGCGGCGCCAGCCCTTCAGCGCCGGCACATCCGCCGCTTCGCCGTCTATGGCGATGGCTTCGAGATCATCGGAGGTGGCGATGATCTTGGCCGCGACGTTTTCCTTCTCCACCGTCAGCTTGAGCAGCACGCGCAACAGCTCGATCGCCGCCTGCGCGCCCTCGGGCGCCTGTTTCTGGCGCGGCAGCCGCGGCATCGCCTCCTTTGGCGTTTCGAGCGCCTCGTTGACGATTTCAACCACCGTGGCGCCCTGCTGCGAGCGCTCCCAGCCGCGCGGAATGGTTCTGAGCCGCGACAGCGCCTCGCTGTCGACCGGCTGCTGCTGCGCGATCTCGTAGATCGCGTCGTCCTTGATCACCCGTCCGCGCGGCACGTTGCGCGCCCGCGCCTCGCGTTCGCGCCAGGCCGCCACATGTTGCAGCACGCAGAGCTCGACGGGCTTCTTCACCCGCATCTTCAGCCGTTTCCAGGCGTCGGCGGGGTCCATTTCATAGGTCTCGCGCGATTCCAGCACGGCCATTTCGTCCAGCAGCCAATGGGCGCGGTTTTCCGCCTTCAGCCGCGAATCCAGCTCAAGATAGACATCGCGCAGATGGGTGACGTCGGCCAGCGCGTAATCGAGCTGCTTGTCGGAGAGCGGCCTCCGGCTCCAGTCGGTAAAGCGCGAGGATTTGTCGATCGGCGCGCCGGTGATCCGCGACACCAGCTGATCGTAGGAAATCGATTCGCCAAAACCCAGGACCATGGCCGCGACCTGGGTGTCGAAGATCGGGTGCGGCACCAGATCGCCGCGATTGACCACGATTTCGATGTCCTGGCGGGCGGCGTGAAACACCTTGATCACCGAGGCGTCCGCCATCAGTTCGTAGAACGGTTTGAGATCAAGCCCTTGCGCCAGCGGATCGACGATGCCTTCGTCCTCCGGCCCGGCCATCTGGATCAGGCAAAGCTCCGGCCAATAGGTGGTCTCGCGCAAGAACTCCGTGTCGACGGTGACGAAATCGTGCTTGGCGAGGTTGGCGCAAAAGGCGGCGAGCGCCTCAGTCGTTGTAATCATGTCCATGATTGGCCTTTAACGGGATTTTTCCGGTTTGTCTTGCCCTTCAATTCCATTTGGATCATCCGGGCCGGGCTTTCTGTTCACCGACTGCGCCGCCATGCCGGCGAAGATCGGCGAGGTGCGCAACAATCCCGCGAAACGGCCGCGGTCGGCGTCATCCGGCCCGCCGCGGACGATCCGCACGATGGTGTAGATCACGAAGGCGCCATGCATCGAGCAGATGAAGGCAAAAAACGCGCTGGCGCCGAACCAGTCCACCAGCACCGCCGACAGAAGCGGCCCGATCGACGCGCCGATGGCCCAGAAAAACAACAGGCCCGAGGCGATCTGCACATATTCGCCGGCCTTGGCCTGGTCGTTGGCATGCGCCGCCGACAGCGAATAGAGCGGCAGCGTGAACGCCCCCCACAGGAAGATGCCGATCAGGTTGAGCGCCACATTGGAGCCCGCGAACCAGACCATAAACAGCCCGGTGAGCGTCGAGCCGCTGGTCGCCATCAAGAGCACCGAGCGGCGGCTGATGATGTCGGAGAGATAGCCCAGCGGATATTGCAGCACGATCCCGCCGACAATGCCAGCGCTCATGAACGAGGCGATGTCGGCGACCTGCATGCCGAGATCCTCGGCGTAAAGCGGCCCGACCGCCCGGAACGAGGCGGTGGTCAGCCCGACGGTGATCGCGCCGGCCGAGGCCAGCGGCGAGACCTGCCAGATCCGTTTGGGGCTGAAGGTGAACGGGGCAGGCGGCGCCGGGTTCGAGCGGTCGGCCAGCGACACCGGAACCACCGAGAGGATCATCAGCATCGTCATCACCGCGAAAATCTCGAATCCGTCGATGCCGAACACCGGCAGCAGATATTGCGACGCGGTGACCGCGCCGAGATCGACAAAGCGGTAGATCGCAAGTGTCCTGGCCCGGTTGGTGTTGGTCACCTGCGCGTTGATCCAGCTCTCGACATTGGCAAACAGCGAGGCAAAGCAGATCCCGGTGACCAGCCGCATCAGGAACCAGAACAGCGGATCGATGACCAGCACCATGGCCAGCGACGCGCAAGCCGCGATCGCGGCAAGCGCCGCAAAGGCGCGGATGTGGCCGGCGGTCCTGAGCAGCCACGGCGTCATCCAGCAGCCGATGATGAAGCCCAGATAATAGCCGGCGCCGGCAAGGCCGATCACGGTCGGCGAAAACCCTTCCGCCGAGCCGCGCAGGCTGATCAGCGTTCCCTGCAGCCCGTTGCCTGCGAGCAGCACGCCAGCGGTTGTCAAAAGCGGAATGAGCGGGCGGAGCGAATGCATGAGATGCCGGATGCGGGAAACACTGTTGCAACTCCTACACCGGAAATGTCCGCCCGTCCCGGCGAAATCCCGCCAATGCACAGCGCATTCGCGCCCTTTCACCTTGACAAAGCGGGTGGGTCATGCGCTTTTCCGCGCGATTTTTACCGTGCGCCGAAGCGGCGGTGCCAGCGTCAATCCGCCCACCGCCGATCCACCGATTCCAGCCATTGGTTCACGCCACCGAGGATATGCCATGCATCGCTACCGTTCCCACACCTGCGCCGCGCTCCGCAAGGATGACGCCGGCGCCACCGTCCGGATTTCCGGCTGGGTGCACCGCGTGCGCGACCATGGCGGCCTGCTGTTCATCGACCTGCGCGACCATTACGGCCTCACCCAGGTGGTGGCCGATCCGGATTCGCCCGCCTTCAAGACTGCCGAAAAGGTGCGCGGCGAATGGGTGATCCGCATCGATGGCGTGGTCAAGGAGCGCATGGCCGACACCATCAACGCCAATCTTTCCACCGGCGAGATCGAAGTCTTCGCCCAGGAGATCGAAATCCTCTCGGCGGCGAAGGAACTGCCGCTGCCGGTGTTCGGCGAGCCGGATTATCCCGAGGACGTGCGGCTCAAATACCGCTTCCTCGACCTGCGCCGCGAGACGCTGCACAAGAACATCGTCACCCGCACCAAGGTGATCGCCGACATGCGCCGCCGCATGACCGAGATCGGTTTCGCCGAATATGCCACGCCGATCCTGACGGCGTCGTCGCCCGAAGGCGCGCGCGACTTCCTGGTGCCCTCCCGCATCCATCCCGGCCAGTTCTACGCCCTGCCGCAGGCGCCGCAGCAATACAAGCAGCTGTTGATGGTCGCCGGCTTCGACCGCTATTTCCAGATCGCGCCGTGTTTCCGCGACGAGGACCCGCGCGCCGACCGTCTGCCGGGCGAATTCTACCAGCTCGACCTCGAAATGAGCTTCGTCACCCAGGAAGACGTCTGGGACACGATGGAGCCGGTGATGCGCGGCGTCTTCGAGGAATTCGCCGAAGGCAAGCCGGTGACGCAACAGTTCCGCCGCATCCCGCATGCCGAGGCCATCCGCACCTATGGCACCGACAAGCCGGACTTGCGCAACCCGATCGAGATGCAGGAAGTCACCGAACATTTCGCCGGCTCCGGCTTCAAGGTGTTCGCCGGCATGATCGCCAATGACCCCAAGGTCGAGGTCTGGGCCATTCCCGCCAAGACCGGCGGCTCCCGCGCCTTCTGCGACCGGATGAATTCCTGGGCGCAAGGGCAGGGACAGCCGGGCCTGGGCTACATCTTCTGGCGCAAGGAAGGCGACAATCTCGAAGGCGCCGGCCCCATCGCCAAGAACATCGGCCCCGAGCGCACCGAAGCCATCCGCATCCAGCTGGGGCTTGAGGATGGCGACGCCTGCTTCTTCGCCGCCGGCGATCCGGCCAAATTCTCCCGCTTTGCCGGTGACGCCCGCACCCGCGCCGGCGAGGAATTGAACCTCGTCGACCGCGACCGGTTCGAGCTGTGCTGGATCGTCGACTTTCCGTTCTACGAATGGGACGAGGACGCCAAGAAGGTGGAATTCGCCCACAACCCGTTCTCGATGCCGCAGGGCGGCATGGAGGCGCTCGAGACCCAGGACCCGCTCAGCCTCAAGGCCTATCAGTACGATCTGGTCTGCAACGGCTTCGAGATTGCCTCCGGCTCGATCCGGAACCAGTCGCCCGAATTGATGGTCAAGGCGTTCGAGAAAGTCGGCCTGAGCCAGGCCGATGTCGAGGAGCGTTTTGGCGGCCTCTACCGCGCCTTCCAGTACGGCGCGCCGCCGCATGGCGGCATGGCGGCGGGCGTCGACCGGGTGATCATGCTGATCGTCGGCGCCAAGAACCTGCGCGAAGTGGCGCTGTTCCCGATGAACCAGCAGGCCCAGGACCTGTTGATGGGCGCCCCCAGCCCGGCGTCGCCGGCGCAGATGCGCGAGCTGTCGCTCCGCGCCATCCCAGCCAAGGCGGAATAGGGCAGGCTGAAAAGCCCGACTCAGATCATCAAAAGGCCCGGACAACCATTTGGTTTCCGGGCCTTTTCTTGTTCTTGAGATCTGTGCTGTCCGTTCCGCTCAGTCCTTGTCGTCGGCATCGTCCGGCGTCAGGTCGAGCAGGTCTTTCTTCGGCGCCGGCGCGGCCTTGGCCTTGGCCGGAGCCTTGGCGGGTTTGGCGGCGGGCTTGGCGGCCGGCTTGTCGTCCGGCATGGCTTTGTAGCGAATCATGGTGCAATCCAGTGCGGGTGGTAAGGGCGGCGATCAGCGCGGCCTGTCGGGGACGCGCAAATCGCAAGAGACTCTTGAATTCACCCTGCGCCTGCATCGCCAAACAAGCAACACAGGCCGGGCGGAATACGCCTGTTGAACCGGTGGCGAAGCGCCGCAGCCTTCATTCCTTGCAGCACAGCAGGGTCGGTTCGTTGGCGCTGACCTCGATATTGAGCAGGTCGACCAGCGATCTCGGGTCGCCCATGCCCGCGCCCATGATCACCGGCACGGCCACCGGACTGGCTGGATTTGCCGTGATGGTGAAGCTGCCGGGATTGTCGAGATAGACGCTTGCCGCGGCCGAGATCTGCTGTTGCAGCGCGGGTATGCCAAGTTGGCCAAGCATCAGCGGCAACAGGAACTTCACCGACTGGCGCATCTGGTCAGCGGTGACGCCTTGCTGCTTGCCGACATAGGTGAGCGCCTTGTCGGTCACCGAATCGTCCTCGAACTGGATCGAGGCCGAATTGAAGCTCAGCTGCTGCAGCATGCCCATCATCGCAAATCCCATCGCTTGCTGGGCCGCTTGCGGGTCGGGATTGGCCAAGGCCGCCGCTTGCGCCTGTTGCATCGCCTTGATGAATTCAAGCGTGTAGCCTGAAACTTCCAGCGACATCGCCAGCCGTCCGACATCGTCAAGGGTGAGCGAATATTCGCTCATGTTGAAAATGCCGGTGTCCACCTCCCACTGGCCGTCAAGCTTGAGGTCGCCGGTCAGATTGGTGTAGCCGAGTTCGCTCAGGGCCCGCTTGGCTTTCGGGTCGTTGATCTGGCTGAGATCGATGGCGATGTCGGAACCGTCCATCTGCATGCCGATGCTGGAATCATCATCGGCGCGGTCCACCTCCAGGCTCAACCCGGCCATGGAGAAAACCTCCTTGTCGCCGTTTTGAACCGTGATCCTGCCTGTCGAGAACCCGTCGTAAAAGACGACATTGTCGATCGTCTCATAGGTCGGTTGCGCCGGAATCACCAGTCCGGACAGTTCCATGTCGACGATCGTGACCCTGACGCCGTCTTTTTCGACATCGATATCCTCAAACCAGGCCTGGTCGACGTGATAGCTGCCGCCATCCTCTTCCGCGACACCTTCGAATGTGATGTCGCCGACTTCGACCGGCTCCTCGCCGGGGGTGGCGAAGCGCGCGGATTTCAACACGATCGTGTCGCCATCGGGCTCCACCGCTGCGAAAGTCATTCGCGCGCCGCCCTGGCCCGCCACCGCGGCGACCTTGGTGGCGAAATCATCGGCGTCGAGCGCCAGTGCCGGCACTGCAAGGCCCGATACTGTCGCCACAATCAGGGACGCGGACAGCAGACGCTTGGGAGAGTATTGGATCGTCATCGGAAATTCCTTCTGCAGGCGATGCGGTGCTGACCGTCATCCTGATCGCGAACATGCCTGGTCGATATTACAGGTCGAAACTGAACCTGTCATCGTCCACAGCTTTATGGTGCATCTATGGCGGCTGGCGCCGGCTCGGGCGCCGTCCTCCACAACCCCCTCAGCGGCCCTTCCTTCTCCCGGCGGGAGAAGGGAATGCCCCGGTGCGATGCGTCCCGACGCAGGGCGCGTCAACCGGGGAGGCGATGGCCAACGCGGTTCCGCTGGCGGGCGGCTCCCTTGAGGGGCCGTGCAAAGCCAGCCACCGGGCCGTTTTCCGTTCCGCGCCCGCCATCTGGCGGGCAGGGGCGGGGAGACCGGTCCGGGCCTGTGGCGGACATGCTGCACAGCGCAGCAGGGTCCGTGCCGGAATCCGCACCCAAAGCATCTCCCGCGGTCTGTCCGGATCGCGGCCGGGGCAACCCGGGCGGAGGGCCCTGAAGAGGGGCAGGTGGATAAGCCAACTCCCGCGTGTTTGCGAGGCCGCCGCCTGTCGGATGGGGACGCCATCCGGCGAGTTCCGGGCCGCGCGCGCGTTGCGCCACCCATATTCCACTTGTTCAGAAGGCACAGCCCGCGCGCGGCCCTCCGGACTTCAATTTTCCCATCCCGGCGGCTCCTGCCGCGCGGCATCGCGGACGGCTGTCCGGATTTTCGTCCTTCTCGGGACAAGCCCGAGGACGATGGCGGAGAGGGGGCGACGATGACGCCGCCGGTGGGGCGATCGGCCCCGGAAAGCAAACGGTCCCCGGCATTTCCGGCCCCTTGCTCCCGTTGTGGCCGATCCCCCCAGCCCCTTGCCCCGAATCACCGCTTCCGTTAACCCGTCGCCATGGGAAAAAGCCTGCTTCCGCCCGGTGGTGGCGACCACATTCAAGCCGTTGACCTGAAGAAGGCGCTCGAGGAGCGCTATCTGGCCTATGCGCTGTCGACCATCATGCACCGGGCGCTGCCCGATGTCCGCGACGGCATGAAGCCGGTGCACCGCCGCATCGTCTACGCCATGAGCGAGATGGGCTTGCGGTCCAACGGCTCGTTCAAGAAATGCGCCAAGGTGGTGGGCGAGGTGATGGGTAATTTCCATCCCCATGGCGACCAGTCGATTTATGACGCGCTGGTGCGGCTGGCCCAGAGTTTCGCCGTGCGCTATCCGCTGGTCAACGGCCAGGGCAATTTCGGCAATATCGACGGCGATAACGCCGCCGCCATGCGCTACACCGAATCCAAGATGACGGCGGTGGCCGAGTTACTGATCGAGGGCATCAACGAAGACGCCGTCGATTTCCGCACCACTTACGACGAGGAAAACAGCGAGCCGGTGGTGCTGCCGGGCGCGTTCCCGAACCTGCTCGCCAATGGCGCCACCGGCATTGCCGTCGGCATGGCCACCTCGATTCCGCCGCACAACGCCGCCGAACTTTGCGACGCGGCGCTGGCCCTGATCCGCAAGCCCGACGCCAGCGTCGAGGATCTGCTGCAATATGTCGAAGGCCCGGATTTTCCCACCGGCGGCGTCGTCATCGACAGCCGCGAATCCATTCTCGAAGCCTATCGCACCGGCCGCGGCGGCTTCAGGGTGCGGGCCAAATGGCAGACCGAGGACACCGGGCGCGGCGGCTACCAGATCGTCATCACCGAAATGCCTTATCAGGTGCAGAAGTCGCGGCTGATCGAGAAGATCGCCGAACTGCTGATCGCCCGCCGCCTGCCGCTGCTGGAAGACGTCCGCGACGAATCCGCCGAAGACGTCCGTCTGGTGCTGATCCCGAAAAGCCGCACCGTCGATCCGACGCTGTTGATGGAATCGCTGTTTAGGCTCTCCGAGCTCGAAAACCGCATTCCGCTCAACCTCAATGTGCTGTCGATGGGCAAGGTGCCCAGGGTGATGAACCTCGCCGAGGTGCTCAGCGAATGGCTGGCGCACCGCCGCGAGGTGCTGCAGCGCCGCTCGCGCCACCGGCTGGCGGCGATTGACCGGCGGCTGGAGCTGTTGTCGGGCTTTCTGATCGCCTATCTCAATCTCGACGAGGTGATCCGCATCATCCGCGAGGAGGACGAGCCGAAACTCGAACTGATGAAGACCTTCGAGCTCACCGACATCCAGGCCGAAGCCATCCTCAACATGCGGCTGCGCTCGTTGCGCAAGCTCGAGGAAATGGAAATCCGCAAGGAATTCGAAGGCCTCACCGGCGAGAAGGCCGACATCGAGGCGTTGCTCGCTTCCGACGCCAAGCAGTGGCAGACGGTGGCCTGGGAAGTCGGCAAGGTCCGCGAGACCTTTTCCAAGGAAACCGAACTCGGCGCCCGCCGCACCAAATTCGCCGCAGCCCCCGTCGCCGATCTCGCGGCCATCGAGCAGTCGATGATCGAGAAGGAACCGATCACCGTGGTGATCTCGGAAAAGGGCTGGATCCGCGGCATGAAGGGACATCTGGCCGATCATGCCGGGCTGCAGTTCAAGGATGGCGATGCGCTCAAGCTCGCCTTCCCGGCCTACACCACCGACAAGGTCGTCATCGTCACCACCGGCGGCAAGGCCTATACGCTCGGCGCCGACAAGCTGCCCGGCGGCCGCGGCCATGGCGAACCGCTCAGGATCATTGTCGACATGGACAATGACCAGGCGGTGCTGACCGCCTTCGTGCATGATCCGTCGCGCAAGCTGTTGATCGCGTCCACTGTCGGCAATGGCTTCATCGTCGCCGAAAGCGATCTGGTCGCCAACACCCGCAAGGGCAAGCAGATCATGAATGTGAGCCTGCCCGACGAGACGCGGCTCTGCGTGCCGGTCAGCGGCGATCATGTCGCCATCATCGGCGACAATCGCAAGATGCTGATATTCCCGCTCAAGCAGCTGCCGGAAATGAGCCGCGGCAAGGGCGTCCGCCTGCAGCGCTACAAGGATGGCGGCGTCGCCGACATACGATGCTTTGCGATGGAAGACGGCCTGACCTGGGAAGACAGCGCCGGCCGCCTGCACAACCGCAAGAAGGACGAGCTCGCCGAATGGATCGCCGACCGCGCCCAGGCCGGCCGTCTGGTGCCAAAAGGTTTTCCCCGCTCGGGCAAGTTCAGTTAAACTGGCTCATTGCCCCCCGCGCGCGGGCCACCGGCGGTCGTTCTTCAATATCTGACAGGATACCCATAATGATTGAAATCAGGCCTGCGGAGCCCAAAGACCGCGCGGCAATCGTCGAGATCCTGCATCATGGCTGGCACGATGGCCACGCCCATCTGGTCTCGCCGGAGGTCCTGCCGCTGCGCACACCCGAATGCATCGACGATATTTATGGCGCGTCGAAGGACACATTCTATGTCGCCGGGGATGACGCCAGGATCCTGGGTTTTGTCGCCATCAATGGCGACGAACTGACCAAGCTGTTCATCGCCCGCGACGCCCGCGGCAGCGGGGTCGCTGAAAAGCTGTTGGCCTTCGGCGAGCGCAAGATCGCCGAGAACGGGTTTGCGGTGGCGCGGCTGCTCTGCCAGGTCGGCAACGTACCGGCGGAAAAATTCTACGCAAAAACCGGCTGGGTCGAGGATCACCGGCGGCACTATCCGCTCTGGATGCCGAAGGGGGCGACGGGCCATTTCACCGCCGAGACCATGTGCATGCTGAAGAATGTCAGCCCGGACCAGTCGCCGCACCGTCCCTAAACGGGATGCCGCGGCGCCAGGCTTCGCACCGCCCGCCGGTGCGCCGCCAATTGCCACACCGAATGCGCCACAAGTGCCGTGACAATGATGGCGCCGCCGATCAGGCCCGTCACGGTCGGCGCCTCGGCGAATATCATCCAGATCCACACCGGCGCGAGGATGGTTTCGAGCAGATAGAACATCGCCACCTCGGGCCCGGAAATATAACGCGGTCCGGTGGCCAGGCACCAGAACGCGATCGGGATGATGATCAGCCCGTTGAGCACCAGCCAGCCCGGCTCCGCCAGCACCAGCCCTGACGGGCCGCCCGCCATGGCCAGTCCGATCAGCGCCGGCACGATCGCCGCGAACAGCGGCGTGAAACCCATGTCGGTGCGGGCCTTGCGGCTGGCGGTGATGGCGGCGGCCAGGATCAGGCTCGAGGCCAGCGCGAACAGGTCGCCGGTCAGATTGCCGGCCTTCATGCCGTCGGCGACGATGAGGCCCACGCCAACAATCATCACGATCATGGCGGCGAATGTCTGCGGCTTGGGTTTTTCGCCGGCCAGCCACCAGGCCAGCAGCGCCGAGAACATCGGGTTGAATGCGAGGATGAAAACCAGATTGGCGGTGGTCGTGTTGTAGACCGCCAGCATGAAGGTGATGCTGGCAATCCCGTACAGCGTCACCACCAGCAGGCCTGCCTTGCCCGGGATCAGCGGAACATGCAGCTTGAAGATCACCCGGAGGACGCTCCAGGCAATCAGCGCGGCCAGCACGGTGAAGCCGCCGCGAATGGCGAGCACCGACCAGGCATCGCTCTCAGACAACCGGATCAACGGGATGTCGGCGGTCAGCATCAGCCCGCCAAAGGCGGTGATCAGCAGGCCCTTGCGATGATCGGCCGCCTGTTGAACTGGGTCGTGCATGGGAGAGCCTTGCGAAAGAAGCGGTGCGGATATCGGAAGAGTGGGAAAGGATCATCGGCCCGCTGTCACGGGGGCCGCGGCGGGGCAGGCGCTACGGCTCAAACCGCCGCCAGCCCTGGGCCATCAGGTGTTCCTGTGGCTGGAACCGGGTCTTGTATTCCATCTTGCGCGATCCCTTGACCCAATAGCCAAGATAGACATGCGGCAGCCCCAGCGCCTGCGTCCGCTCGATGTGATCGAGGATCATGTAGGTCCCCAGCGACCGGCCGGTTTCCTCCGGCTTGTAGAAGGAATAGACCATCGACAGGCCGTCGCACATATAATCCGTCAACGCCACGCCGATCAGTTCTCCGGTCGGGTTCTCAAGCAGGCCGTCGCCCTCGGCCTTGATCCGGTATTCGATGATTCGGGTGTCGACATGGGTATCCTCGACCATCATGGCGTAGTCGCCGATGCTCATGTCGGCCATGCCGCCGCGCTGGTGGCGGTCGTCGAGATAGCGGCGGAAAAGCTTGAACTGCTCGCTCGACGGTTCGGCGCGATACTCGGTGGCGACCAGGTCGGTATTGTCGGCGCGGTTGCGCCGCATCGAGCGTGTCGGCTGGAATTCCGACGCCAGAATCCGCACGGATACGCAGGCGCGGCAGGTTTCGCAGGCCGGGCGGTAGGCGATGTTCTGCGAGCGGCGGAACCCGCCCTGGGTCAGCAAGTCGTTCAGATCCGGCGCCTTGTCGCCGACCAGATGGGTAAACACCTTCCGCTCGCTCTCGCCCTCAAGATAGGGGCAGGGCGAGGGCGCGGTCAGAAAAAACTGCGGTGAGTTGACGTTCTGGTTCATCATGCCTTGCTGTCGAAGCGGGTCAAAGTCCGTAGTACCATGGCGCAAGTAATGAAAAGGTCAACCAGATGATGAGGACAAGCGGCGTGCCGGCGCGCAAAAAGTCGCTGAAACGGTAATGGCCGGGGCCCATCACCAGCAAATTGGTCTGATAACCGATCGGCGTGGCGAAGGACGAGTTGGCGGCGAAGATCACCGCCGCGATGAACGGTTCGGGCGATACGCCCATGCCCTTGGCGATGCCGAGCGCGATCGGTGTGAACAGCACCGCGGTGGCATTGTTGGACAGCACGTTGGTCAGCACCGCCATCACCAGGAACAGGCCGGACAGCACCACCCCCGCCGAAGCGCCCTCCAGCAATGCCAGCGTCGTCGACGCGATCAGCGCCGCGCCGCCGGTCTGCTCCAGCGCGGTCGCCAGCGCCACCGAGGAGCCGACCAGCAGGAAGATCTGCCGGTCGAAGGCGCGCGCCGCCTGCAGGATCGACAGACATCCGGTGAGCAGCATCAGCACCGCGCCGCAGATCGCCGCCACCACGATCGGCAGCAGCGAAAACGCCGAGACCAGCACGATAGAAGCAAAGATCGCCACCGCGATCCGGGCCTTGCGCGATTGCGGCACGGCTTCGGCGGAATGCTCAAGCAGCAGCAGGTCGTGGTTGCCCCTGAGCAGCTGGATCGCGTCCACCGGCCCGCCGATCAGCAGCGTGTCGCCCGGCTCCAGCCTTATGTCGGACAGCGCCGAGCGCGCCATCCGGCTCTTGCGCTGCACCCCGAGCACCGAAATGCCGAATTGCGGCTGCAATCCGGACAACTGGATGGTCCGGCCGGCATAGCGCGATCCGGGTGCGATCACCGCCTCGGCCAAATGATAATCAGGACCGGGCGGGTGGTCCTGCCCGGCGCTCTCGGCCTGTCCGTCGCCCGCCTCCAGCCCGGCGCCGCCGCGCGCAAGCGCCTTGGAAAAGGCTTTCCTTGTGCCGGTCACCACCAGCCTGTCGCCGAGCGACAGGGTCATATCCTCGAACGGCGGCAGCACCGGCACGTCGCGGCGCTGCAGCATCCTCAAGGTCAGATCGCCAAGGCCCGGAAACATGCCGGCCTTGGCCGATATGCCGACAAACGGGTGATCGCGGGTCAGCGTGATCTCGCCAATGAACTGCGCGCCGGATTTTGCCCCGGCCGATAGCTCCGCCTCGCGTTCGGGCAGCAGCTTCGGCAACACGCCGAGCACATAGGCGCCGCCGACCAGCGCCAGGATCACGCCCATGCCGGTGATGTCGAAAAACCCGATCTCGTAGCCGTAATCGCGCACGACGCCCGCCACCAACAGGTTGGTCGACGAGCCGATCAGCGTGGTCATGCCGCCCAGAATGGTGATGAAGGAGAGCGGAATGAACACCCGGCTTGGCGAAATCGATCGCTGCGCCGCGATCACCACCAGGATCGGGATGAAGATCACCACCACCGGCGTGTTGTTCAAAAATGCCGAGATCACCGCGGCGCCGATGAGAATGAACAGGATCGGCCGGAACGCGCTGGCGCCGCCCATGCGGCCGAGCTTGCGCGCCGGCGCTTCCATCGCGTCGGTGGCGAACAGGCCCTGGCCGACGATCAACAGCGCGATGACCGTGGCCAGCGCCGGATTGGAGAAACCCGCCAGCAGCCGCTCGGGCTCCAGCACGGCGCCATCGACGCCGGAATAGGGCACGATGGCGAAGACGAGCAGGATCGCGGCAAGAGAAACCAGCGAAACCCCCTCCATCGCCCAGCGTTCCGACGCATAGGCCAGGATCGTTGCGGCGATGATGACAAATGTCGCGATGAGATGGAAATCGGGCATGAATGCGGGGTGACCTGTTGGCGCGGACGTCGTGCCACTTTACCGCGTTGCCGGTTCGCCCGCATAGGCAATTTTTTCATGCCAGGGCGGCTGCGGCGAAACGCCCGGCGCAAGGACGGGCAGCAAAGGGAAACGAAAAACCTTCGCCCGCGCTGTTTCCGGTGACGCGAACCTGACAGGTGCATCCCATCTGTCAGGGCAAATCGCCCCACCAGATCAATGGTTTGTGATTCGAAACGGATGACGCCCATCGGTTTCGCTCAGACCACTAGCCAAGGCGTAACAGCAACGCCTCGACTTCGGCCCTGGTCTTTGCGACAGCCTCGTCCTTGACCGGACCATAGCCGCGGATCGCCATCGGGGCGGCGAGGATTTGCACCCAGACGCCGGCGCTTTCGGGCGTCACCTCGTGGGCGCAGCGGGCCATCAGCGCCTCGAACCAGCCGATCAGATCCCGTTCCATTTTCCGCTCCGCCGTATGGCCAAACGGATCGAACACCGTTCCGCGCAAGCCTTTGAGCCGGGCAAGAACCGTGAGCCACGGCCGGATGCCGGGACCGAAGGCGCGCTTGAGCGGCCGGCCTCGGGCATCCTTGCCGCTGCTCATCAGCGGCGGGGCAAAGTGATGCACGATCCTGAAATCGCCCTCGAAGCGGTCGGTCAGGCTCTTTAGGAAGGCCGGATCGTCCTGCAGCCGCGCCACTTCATATTCATCCTTGTAGGACATTAGCTTGAACAGCGATTTCGACGCAGCAACCGCAAGCTGATCCCTGTGTTCAGGCGGCATCTGGGCTGTGAATTCAGTGAGCCGCGTGCGGTAACGTTCGGCCCATCGCGCATTCTGATAGCCTTCCAGAAACGCCGCGCGGCGGGCGATGATCTCCTCAAGCGAGGTGGCGATGTCTGTTACCGGGTTGAGATGCGACGTCAGCGCCGCCGGATCCGCCGCCATCAGCCGGCCGCAGGCGAATGCCAGCTTGTTGGTGCCGATGGCGACATTGTTGAGCTCAACGGCACGCATCAGCGGCTCGAGCGACACCGGCACCAGCCCGCGCTGCCAGGCAAAGCCGAGCATCATCACATTGGCGAATACCGCGTCCCCGAACAGCGATTCCGACGCCGCATTGGCGTCGAAGGCGGCCACGTTTTCCGCCCCGACGGCGGCCTCGATCGCGGCCTGGCGGCCATCGATATTGAGATCGGCGTCGCGCTTGAGCACCAGATCGCCGGTCGGCATCGACGCCAAATTGAGCGCGACCCCGGTGCCGAACCTGTAAGTGCCCGAGGCTTTCGGCGACGAGGAAACGACAATGTCGCAGCCGATCACCGCATCAGCGGAGCCGGTGTCGATGCGGACCTGGTTGATCTGATCGGGACCGGCGCCGATCCGCACGAAGCTCAGCACCGCGCCGAATTTCTGCGCGAAACCGGTGAAATCGAGAATGCTGGCGCCCTTGCCCTCCAGATGCGCCGCCATCGAGACAAGCGCGCCGACGGTGACCACGCCGGTGCCGCCAACGCCGGTGACCAGCAGATTGAACGACCGGTCGAGGGCGGGCAGATCGGGCAGGGGGACGGATTTCATCAGTGTGTCAAAGTCGAGATCGGCGGGCTTGGGCTTGCGCCGCTCCGCGCCCTCGATCGTCACGAAGCTCGGGCAGAAGCCACCCAGGCAAGAGAAATCCTTGTTGCAGTTGGACTGGTTGATCTGCCGCTTGCGGCCGAATTCGGTTTCCTTCGGCTCGACGCTCAGGCAGTTGGACGCGGTCGAGCAATCGCCGCAACCCTCGCAGACCAGATCGTTGATGACGGCGAATGTCTTCGGATCCGGCAACTCGCCGCGCTTGCGCCGGCGGCGTTTCTCGGTGGCGCAGGTCTGCTCGTAGATCAGCACCGAGACGCCCGGGATCTCGCGCAGTTCGCGCTGCACCCTGTCCATCTCGCCGCGGGCATCAATGGTCGTCCCGGACGGGAAATCGGCGCTCGAGAATTTTTCCGGATCGTCAGACACCAGCGCGATGCGCGTCACACCTTCGGCGCGGCAGATCTGGGCAATCGCCTCAACCGACACCGGCCCGTCGACCGGCTGGCCGCCGGTCATGGCGACAGCGTCGTTGTAGAGGATCTTGTAGGTGATGGTGGCGTTTGCGGCGATCGCCTGGCGGATCGCCATCGAGCCTGAATGATACCAGGTGCCTTCGCCGAGATTCTGGAAGATGTGGCCCTTGCCGGTAAACCGCGACGAGGCCGCCCAGTTGACGCCTTCGCCTCCCATCTGGATCAGCGACGAGGTTTCGCGGTCCATCCAGCTCGCCATGAAATGGCAACCGATGCCTGCCAGCGCCTTCGAGCCCTCCGGCACCCTGGTCGAGGTGTTGTGCGGGCAGCCCGAGCAGAAATAAGGCGTCCGCGTCGCGCCGGGATCGGACAGGCTGATCAGGGGTTCGCTGACGATCTCCGCCGCGCGTGCGCCAAACCCTTCGCCGGGAAACACGCCGTCGAGCCGCCTGGCGATCAGCGGCGCCAATTGCCTGGGCGAGAGTTCCCCGGTCCATGGGATCAGCCGCCGTCCGGTCTCGTCGTTCTTGCCGACCATGCGCTGCGGCTTGTGCCCGGGCCAGTCGTAGAAATATTCCTTGAACTGGCTTTCGATGATGCCGCGCTTTTCCTCGATCACCATCACCTCGCGCTTTTCCCGGACGAAATCGAGCGCGTCGCGCCGCGCCAGGGGCCAGACCATGCCGACCTTGTAGATGTCGATGCCGAGCGCCCGGCAGCGGGCCTCGTCAAGGCCCAGCAGCCTCAATGCTTCCATCAGGTCGAGATGCGCCTTGCCGGTGCTGACGAAGCCGAAGCGTGCGTCGTCAATGCCATAGAGCGCCCGGTCGATCGGATTGGCCTCGGCAAAGGCGAACACCGCATGTTTCTTGGCCTCCATCCGCTCCTCGATCTGCGGTCCGGGCAGGTCGGGCCAGCGGTAGTGCAGGCCGGTGGCGGGGATTTCGAAATCCGGCCTTGCAAACACCCGGTCCGGCTTGAGCAGGAAGGAACTGGCCGCCTCGACAGTTTCGGAAATCGCCTTGAAGCCGACCCACATGCCGGAATAGCGCGACAGCGCGTAGCCATATTCGGCGAATTCGAGATATTCGGCGACGCTCGCCGGATTGAGCGTCGGCATGAACCAGGCCATGAACGCCACGTCCGACTGGTGCGGCATCGACGAGGAGACGCAGCCATGGTCGTCGCCCGCCACCACCAGCACGCCGCCATGGGGCGAGGAGCCATAGGCGTTGCCGTGCTTGAGTGCGTCGCCGGCGCGGTCGACGCCCGGACCCTTGCCGTACCAGAGGCTGAACACGCCATCGACGGTGCGCTGCGGGTTGGTTTCCACCTGCTGCGCGCCGAGCACCGCGGTGGCCGCCAGATCCTCGTTGACCGCCGGCAGGAACTCGATCCTGCCTTCCGCCAGCCGCGCCTTCTGCCGCCACAATTCCATGTCGAGGCCGCCGAGCGGCGAGCCGCGATAACCCGAGACGAAGCCGCCGGTGTTGAGTCCCGCCGCGCGGTCGCGCCGGGCCTGGTCGAACAGCACCCGCACCAGCGCCTGCGTGCCGGTCATGAACACCCGGCCGGATTGAAGCGCGTAGCGGTCGGACAATGTGTAACGGGAATTGGGTGAGGTGTGGAATGTCATGGGCGAAATCCTCCGCCCGCGATCATAGCACCGCTCCGCTGACAGGACTTGCCAGATTGGCCACGTTTCGGCACAAGAGTGATTGTTTCCTCCGCAATGGAAGGACATTCAGAAAGGATCATCCGAAATGGCGGAGAAAACTGAAATGCAGCCGGGCGACAGGCAGATCCTCATGGCGCTGCAGCAGGATGGCCGCATCTCCAACCAGGACCTGGCCGAACGCGCGGCGATGTCGGCGTCGGCCTGCTGGCGGCGGGTGCGGGCGCTGGAAGAGGCAGGAATCATCACCCGCTACACCGCGCTGGTCGATCCCGAGAAAATCGGGCTGTCGTTTCACGCCATGGTGCATGTGGTGCTCTCGCGCCATCAGGCCGGCCATGTCGCCAGTTTCATCGAGGCGGCGCTGGCGCGGCCCGAAGTGCTCGACTGCTTCGCCACCACCGGCGACGCCGACTATCACCTGCGCATCCGCTGCCAGGATCTTTCCGCCTACAACGCGTTTCTCGAGGATTTCCTGTTCGCGCTCGAGGGCGTCTCGACGGTCAAGACCAATCTGATCCTGCGGCAGTTGAAGCACGAGACGCGGCTGGTGGTGTGAGGGTTTTTCACCCGCGCCCGCCATCCTCGTCCCTGTGGCGAGGATCTGCTGGCCTGTGATGGAACGAGGGACTTGCCGAAAAGCGGGACCACCAGATCCTCGGGACAAGCCCGAGGACGACGTGGCGGAGAGAGCGGTGCTCCCGCAGGAAGCGTGTCAGGACGGCAAGGCCGTCGCGGGATGTCGCCGGGTGCGAAAACCTACCCCCGCACCACCACTGTCCCCAACAGCCAGTCATGCACCGTCTGCTTGCGGTCGAGCACCAAGGTGGCGAGCAGGATCAGCGGGGTCAGCACCGCGTTCAAGGCCCAGAACAGCACGCCATGGACAATGGCCAGCATGAAATCGACCGGGCGGCCGTCGAGGCGGGCGAGGCGGATGCCCATCATTCGCATGCCGGGGGTGGCCTGGTTGGGTCCGCCCATCGACAGGCCGATATAGGGCAGGGCAACCAGCAGGAACAGGATCGGATAGAGGAAGAAGCCGAGGCCGAGGGTGAAAACGCCGATGAAAAACACCAGGATAGCCATCGGCACGCACAGCGCCAGCACGATGGCGTAATCGATGAAGAAAGCCATGACACGCTTCGTGCGCACGCCGTCATAGAGCGCGATGTCGTCATAGGCGCCGATTGTGCGGTCGCTGGCGCTGTCCGGGATCTGTCGGCTCATCGGGTCTCTCCTGTCATCGGGGCGGGCAATTTGGCCGCTTCACATTGGATGTAGGAAGCCGGATGCCAGGCTTAAAGGGGTTTGGCTTGGCTTTGGCTGTGTTTGCGCTGGATTCTGGCGTCAGCGACGTGCCGCCGCGTCCAAGATCTCTCGGGGCCCAAAGATGGCGTACCCCGCCCGCCCCCTCACCAACAAAATCTGCGATTTAGCTGCGCTAAGACCGCGATTGCCGTCGCGCGACGACGCGCTCAGGCCTTCGTTCACTGAAATCGATCCACTGGATCGATTTCCGGCCGCGGGCTGCGCGTGTCCAGCCGTTTCCTCCTCTCCCCAAGGGGGGGAGAGGAAGCAAATTTCACGGTCTTAGGTAGCAAACGCACCAAGCGTTTTTCCTAAGCTGGTCCTAAAGAAAGGACCGCGCTATGCGCGCATTGAAATGGGCGACGCTATTCGGCCTCTTACTCTGGATCGGTCTTGGGGATGCCGTGGCGGGTGTCGTCCATCCGAAGGTCGAGCCTCCCCTTAGGCGCGCGCTTTCGTCGAGGGTTATATGGGCTGGCATCAATGCCTGCGCTTAGGAAAACATCGATTTCGTGGTGCGACCCAAAAACATCCGACCACCTTATCTTGACGTCGATCATGATCTCGTTGCCACCGCGAAACATCGTTCTTCTAAACTCTTCGTCACGGAATTCATCAATAACGAAGTCGTCCTCGAAGAAATGAAACTCCTCAAGATTCGAGCCATTCGCAATCACCGGCTGCGCATGTCTGGTATCAGTGTTGGCTGTCAACCATCCGTGGACGCGCGGGTGAGTGGGGAGGCCACCGACTTCGTTGATAGTAAAATCGCAGGTAACCCTCACATCGCTCGCCGGGGATTGTCCTGCGTTGGCAATTTCAACGATGATCGTAATTCGATCACGTCTGAGTACGTATCTTGCCGACCTGCAGTAGAGGTAAGCCCTTATCTGGGCTTCTCCAAGCTGGCGGGTTACCTCGACGGCGGCGTCAGCGGAAATGACAGCCGCGCGAGTGGCCTCCAGCGTTCTTCGCAAGAGCCAAACCGCCCACGCACTGAGCAGCAGAGCCACGACTCCGGACGCGGCCATAACCCATTGCGCCCAACCTTCGCCGAAAACCAGATAGTTATTCTCGCTCGCATCTTCGGCGCGATCTTTGGCGGCACTATCATAATGTTCTGTGCCGGTTGGTTCAGTTGGCGCGACTTCGGGGATAACCGGCGGCGCTTCTACGGCGGGCTGCTCGGGGGGCTGGCCCTGAGTGGAGTTTGGATTTACTGGCTCTTCGGGCGGCTTCTCTTGGGCTAGAACTCCAATCGTAAACGCTAATCCAAGCGCAATTCCCGCGATCCAATAGACTCTAAACATTGCAACAAGAACGCAGCACTGAATCCCCCCGGCTGATTTTGTTGTTCAGATTACGCTCGGTCTCATGAATGTCCATAGCTGCCAGCTTTTCGGCTAGCTGGGCATAGGTCACACCCATCCGCACCCCATCGCCCCCCTCAGCCCAGTCCCTTGGCGATCAGCCTTGCTGCTTCGGGGGCGAAATAGGTGAGGATGCCGTCGCAGCCGGCGCGCTTGAAGGCGAGCAGCGTCTCCATCATGATGCGTTCGCCGTCGATGTAGCCCGCCGCGGCTCCTGCCTTGATCATCGAATATTCGCCCGACACCTGGTAGGCGAAGGTGGGCAGGCCGTAAGCGTCCTTCAGCGCCCGGCAGATGTCGAGATAGGGCAGGCCGGGCTTGACCATCAGCATGTCGGCGCCTTCCTCGACATCGAGGCCGGCGTCGCGGATCGCTTCCATGGCGTTGGAGGGATCGAGGTAATAGGTGCGCTTGTCGCCCTTGAGCAGTCCCGACGTGCCGATCGCCTCGCGATAGGGGCCGTAGCAGGCCGACGCGAACTTGGTGGCGTAGGACATGATGCTGACATTGTGATGGCCGGCCGCATCGAGCGCCCGGCGGATGGCGCCGATACGGCCGTCCATCATGTCGGACGGCGAGATGATGTCGGCGCCGGCGTCGGCCTGGTGCACGGCGGCGGCGGCGATTGCGCGCACCGTCTCGTCATTGACGATCTCGCCGTCGCGCAGGATGCCGTCATGGCCATGGCTGGTGAAGGGATCGAGCGCCACATCGGTGATGATGCCGATATTGGGAACGGCCTTTTTGATGGCGCGCGTCGCCTGGTTGATCAGATTCTCCGGGTCGAGCACATGCGAACCGGCCTCGTCGCGCTTGTCCATCTCGACATTGGGGAAGGTGGCGAGCGCCGGAATGCCGAGATCGGCGGCCATCCGCGCCGCCTCCACGGCGTGATCGACGCTCATCCGGTTGACGCCGGGCATGGCGTCGATCGGTTCGGTGATGCTCGTGCCCGGCACGATGAAGACCGGCCAGATCAGGTCGTCCACCGTCAGCCGCGTCTCGCGGGTGAGCCGCCGCGACCAGTCGGCGACGCGGGTGCGGCGCATGCGCCGGTGGCCGGTGATCTCGTCGACATCGCTTGCCGCCGCCGCCGCAAGTCCCGCCGCAGTGTTCTTGCCCGCCGCCGTGTTCCTGAGAGTGTCGCCCATGTCGTCCGTCCTTGTGTTCCGGTCAAGCGCGTCAGCGGCGCTCATCTGTTCACGCTTAGACCGTAACCAGGGCAGGGCGGTCAAGACGGGAAGGGTACCGCCGGGCTTGCGTCGCCAACGCCTCAGTGGGTATGAGTGCGCATGAACAAGGCGGATGCGCGGCGCATGCGGCTGAACCGAAAGGGCCAATGATGGCCATATTGCAGATTGGCACGGCGCCCGAAACCGGCGCCGGCGCGCTGGAAGCGAGCTTCCGGCTGTTCCTACGGCTGGTGGCGCTGAGCTGCCTGTTCGCCGGACTGCACTATTGGAGCCGGTTGATCGGCCTTTCGGATGGCGGCGTGTCCCGTTTTGACCTGATCCCGGCCTATTGGCAATTCGCGGCGGCGTCGCTTGCCGTGTTGCTTCCGGTGGCGGCCGTTGGGCTTTGGATGCTGGTGCCCTGGGGTCCGGTGATCTGGGTGGTCGCGGCGGGCGCGGAAGTGGTGATGCACAAGGGTTTGCCGCTCTGGTTCGGCGAGCGTCCGCTTCTGGTGATCGCCCACGCGGTGGTGGCGTCGGTCTATATCGGATTCCGCGTCGCGCTCTTCGTCAAACGGCGCCAGGAGGCAAGCCAGGTAAGACCTGATTCACTTTAATGAACGGTGGCTCAAAGGTAACCTGCTGTTAAGCCTACAGTTTAAGTAGAATTTTATGGGTATTCGATAGGGTCTGTCTCAAGGCGGGAACAATAGCCGCCACCACAAACAGTGAGGCTGTCATCATGTCATATACCAATTCCGCGCTCGCCGCAGCGCCAAAATCCGGTGCGGCAAACGACGAGTCCGAGGGCCTGCGCGATCTTTACCTGGAATCGCTTCAATTGGTCGAGCGGCTTCACCGCCGCCTGCTCGATGTCATCAAGGATGAGTTCGATCGCGCCAACCGCACCGACATCAACGCCATCCAGGCGCTGCTGCTGTTCAACATCGGCAATTCGGAGCTGACCGCCGGCGAATTGCGCAGCCGCGGCTACTATCTGGGCTCGAACGTGTCCTACAATCTCAAGAAACTGGTTGATCTGGGCTATATCAACCATCAGCGCTCGCGGGTCGACCGCCGCGCGGTGCGGATCAGCCTGACCGAGCACGGTACCGAGATCGCCGAAATCGTTGCAGCCCTTTATGACCGCCACATCAATTCGATCGCCAAGGTCGGCGGCATTGGCGCCAGCGAATTCGAGGAACTCAACCGCTTGATGCAGCGGCTTGACCGGTTCTGGAACGACCAGATCCTCTATCGCCTCTGATCCCAGATCGATATCCATCCAAAAATGCGGCGGGCCTGGCTCCGCCGCTTTTTTTATGCCCGGTTTGCGGGTCTGGTTCCGGCCTTGGTTATCCTTGGTTATGTTGACCAAAATACAACATACGCCGATGAATCATGAATTGGCCATATTGCCGTGAAAGCTGCTGGCTTGGCATCCAAATTGGCTGCAGGGAACGGCTCCATGAGGTGGCCGTCTTGTCTGGCGCTCACGCAAATGTGTCGCGCCCGGTCTTGGCGGATCACTTTTGGTTCTGAATTTTTGGCGTTAATATGGTATTTAAACTTACCAATCTTAATGTCAGCCTCGATTGCATGGTGGATTACGCATGACAAAACCAGCCGGACTCGACAAGGTCTCCCGCCGCCGCTTCATCGGCCGTGCGGCGTGTCTGGCCGCCGCGGCTTTTGCAGCGGGCCCGGCCTTCGCCCAATCGGCCATTGAAGACATCATCAAGTCCCCGCGGCGCGGAAGTTGGGACGATCAGTTCGACGCGCAAAGTTCCCGCTCGGTGGCCCAGACGGCAACCCGTCATCCCATCGCCAGCGCCGATACGATCGCCTTTGTGGAGCGGGCGATATTCGCCCATCAGGATCTGATCGCGCGTGGCGGCTGGCCGATGGTGCCGGCGACCAAGAAGCTGCGCATGGGCGTGTCCGATCCCGACGTGCGCATGCTGCGTCAGCGGCTGATCGCGTCCGGCGATCTGGACCCAAGCGCCGGCCTCTCCAACGAATTTGATTCCTATGTCGATGGCGCGGTGAAGAAATTCCAGGCGCGGCACGGCCTGCCGCCGGATGGCGTGTTGGGCAGCTATTCCTACCAGGCGCTCAATGTGTCCGCCGAGGTCCGGCTTGGACAACTCGAGACCAATCTGGTGCGCCTGCGTTCGATGTCGGGCTTCCTTGGCGATCGCTACGTGATGGTCAATATCCCGGCGGCACAGATCGAGGCGGTGGAAAATGGCAGCGTGGTGCTGCGTCACACCGCAATCGTCGGCAAGATTGACCGTCAGACGCCGATCCTGAATTCCCAGATCCATGAGATCATTCTCAATCCCTACTGGACCTCGCCGCGCTCGATCATCGAAAAGGATATCGTGCCGTTGATGCGCAAGGATCCGACCTATCTGGCGCGCAACAATATTCGCCTGTTCGACGGCCAGGGCAATGAGATCCAGCCTGAAATGGTGGACTGGAACGCCGAAAAGGCGCCCGACCTGATGTTCCGTCAGGATCCGGGCAAGGGCAACGCCATGTCCTCGACCAAGATCAATTTCAACAACCCGCATGCGGTCTACATGCACGACACGCCGCAACAGGGCGTGTTCAACCAGCTGATGCGGTTTGAATCCTCGGGCTGCGTCCGCGTTCAGAACGTGCGCGATCTCAACACCTGGCTTCTCAGGGACACGCCCGGCTGGGACCGCCAGTCCATGGAGGCGACCATCGCCTCGCGCGAGAACACGGTGATCGAACTGACCACCCCGGTGCCGGTCTATTTCACCTATTTCACCGCCTGGGCCTCGCAGGACGGCGTTGTTCAGTTCCGCGACGATGTCTATCAGCGCGACGGCGTCGACGAACTGGCGCTGCGCTAAGCGCGCCAACCGGAATCCAAGCCTGTCAAAGCCGCCCTGCCACGGGCGGCTTTTTTGCGGGATGCGCGTGTATGAAGCCGGCAATGCCGCAATTGAGCCCGCGGATATTGCCCTTGTGATGCGACAGGGGTAAACAGCCGCATCCGGTTCGACACGCCTCGTGCCGGAGTCGAGCCATTTTCCGGAGCGCCGCCGAAACCGGACAGGCGCTCAGCCAGACCCGAGCCATACAAGGAACCTGGAACATGTCCAACGCGACGTCTGCCGCCCGCTTCGCGGATGCTTTTTTCAACCGGCCCCTGGCTGACGCCGATCCGGAAATCTTTGGCTCGATCCAGAGTGAACTGGGTCGCCAGCGGCATGAGATCGAGTTGATCGCATCGGAAAACATCGTCTCCCGCGCCGTGCTCGAAGCCCAGGGCTCGATCATGACCAACAAATATGCCGAAGGCTATCCGGGCAAGCGCTATTATGGCGGCTGCGAATTCGTCGACATCGCCGAAACCCTTGCCATCGAGCGGGCCAAGAAGCTGTTCGACTGCCAGTTCGCCAATGTGCAGCCGAACTCCGGCAGCCAGATGAACCAGGCGGTGTTTCTGGCGCTGCTGCAGCCAGGCGACACCTTCATGGGGCTTGATCTGAATTCGGGCGGTCACCTCACCCACGGCTCGCCGGTCAACATGAGCGGCAAATGGTTCAACGTCGTGTCCTACGGCGTGCGCGAGGACGACCACCTGCTGGACATGGACGCCATCGAAAAGCAGGCGCACGAGACAAAGCCGAAGCTCATTCTGGCCGGCGGCACTGCCTATTCGCGCATCTGGGACTGGCAGCGCTTCCGCGAGATCGCCGACAGCGTCGGCGCCTGGCTGATGGTCGACATGGCCCATATCGCTGGCCTGGTCGCCGCCGGCGTGCATCCTTCGCCGTTGCCGCATGCCCATGTGGTGACCACCACCACGCACAAATCCCTGCGCGGCCCGCGCGGCGGCATGATCCTGACCAACGACGAAGCCATGGCCAAGAAGATCAATTCCGCCGTCTTCCCCGGTCTTCAGGGCGGTCCGCTGATGCATGTCATCGCCGCCAAGGCGGTGGCCTTCGGCGAGGCGCTGACGCCCGAGTTCAGGGCCTATGCCCAGGCCGTGGCCGACAACGCCAAGACCCTTGCCGCCAGCCTCAAGTCGACCGGCCTCGACATCGTCTCCGGCGGCACCGACAACCATCTTATGCTGGTTGACCTGCGCCCGAAGAACGCCACCGGCAAGAAGGCCGAGGCGGCGCTTGGCCGGGCCAACATCACCTGCAATAAGAACGGCATCCCGTTTGACCCGGAAAAGCCGTTCGTCACCTCGGGCATCCGGCTGGGAACGCCCGCCGGCACCACGCGCGGCTTCGGCGCCAGCGAATTCACCGAGATCGGCAATCTCATCGCCGAAGTGCTCGACGGCCTCAAGGTCGCCAATTCGGAAGAGGGCAACGCCAAAGTCGAAGCCGCGGTGAAGGCCAAGGTGATCGCTCTCACCGACCGTTTCCCGCTCTACCCGTATCTGGGATAGGGCTGATGCGCTGTCCCTATTGCGGTTCCGAAGATAGCCAGGTCAAGGATTCGCGGCCGGCCGAAGACGGCGCCGCGATCCGCAGGCGGCGTGTGTGCCCCGATTGCGGCGGCCGCTTCACCACCTTCGAGCGGGTGCAGCTGCGCGATTTGCAGGTGCTCAAGAAGACCGGCAGGCGGGTGCCGTTCGATCGGGACAAGCTGGTCAAATCCTTCCAGATCGCGTTGCGCAAACGGCCGGTCGACCCCGAGCGCATCGACCGCGCGGTGTCGGGCATTGTCCGCCGGCTGGAAAGTTCCGGCGAAACCGAGATCGCCACCGACGGCATCGGCCTGTTGGTGCTGGAAGCGCTCAAGGCTCTCGATGATGTCGGCTTTGTCCGCTATGCCTCGGTCTACCGGGATTTCACCGGGCCCGAGGATTTCGAGCGGACCATCGCCGAACTGACCGCCCGGATTGCCGGCGACACCACGGTCGGGGATATCTAGAACCATGGCCGTGAGCGCGCTTGACCGTCGGTTCATGGCGGCGGCGATCCGTCTGGCCCGACGGCATGAAGGCCGCACCGGCTCCAACCCGTCCGTCGCCACCTTGATCGTCCGAGACATTGACGGCGCGCCGGTGATTGTCGGCCGCGGCGTCACCGCCATTGGCGGCCGCCCGCATGCAGAGCCGCAGGCGCTGGCTGAAGCCGGTGAACTGGCCCGCGGCGCCACCGCCTATGTCACGCTTGAACCCTGCGCCCATCATGGCCGCACGCCGCCTTGCGCCGAAGCCCTGGTCGCGGCGGGCGTTGCCCGCGTCGTCGCCGCCGCCACCGATCCGGATGACCGGGTGTCGGGCCGCGGCTACGCTATACTGCGTCAGGCCGGGATCGAGGTGGAGGAGGGGGTGCTCGCCACCGAGGCCGAGCGGGATCTGGCGGGCTACCTGACACGACGCACGAAAAACCGGGCGCATGTGACTCTGAAACTTGCTGTTTCCGCCAATGGCAAGATCGGCCGCCGCGACGGCGAACAGGTTATGATCACCGGGGAGATCGCCCGCCGCCAGGTCCATGCCCTGCGCGCCCGCTCTGACGTGATCCTGATCGGTGTCGGCACCGTCATCAATGACGACCCTGATCTGACCTGCCGCCTTCCCGGCCTTGAGGACCGGTCCCCAATCCGGCTCGTGCTCGACACACATCTGAGGCTGCCGCTCGACTCGCGATTGGCAAAGACCGCCCGCGAGGTTCCCGTGTGGATCGCCACCGCCGCGGCGCAGGACGATCCATGCCGTACAGCACTGGCACAATGCGGCGTGGAATTCATCGCGTCGGATGCGCATGATGGCAGGCTGGCGCTGCCGGAATTGCTGGAGGATCTGGCGGCGCGGGGCCTGTCGACTGTAATGGTGGAAGGCGGCGCCAAAGTGGCGCAGTCCTTTCTAGACGAGGGACTTGTCGATCGCCTCATTCTGCTGACAGGTGAGAGCGTGATTGAGGGCGACGCGGTGGACGCTCCGGTCAGCCGCCAGACCATCCCGCCGGCTTTCCGGCCGGTCGCATCCACGACCTATGGCGCCGACCGCATGGACGAATACGAAAGGGCCTGAGACATGTTTACCGGCATCATCACCGATATCGGCCGGGTGGCCGCCGTCACGGCGCGCGATCAGGGCGTCAGCCTGCGCATCGAGACCGCCTGGGATCCGGCCGGCATCGACATCGGCGCATCGATTGCCTGCGGCGGGGTCTGCCTGACCGTCACCGCGCTTCCGCAACAGGGCGACAATTCCCGCTGGTTCGAGGTTGAAGCCTGGGAGGAAGCGTTGCGGCTGACCACCATCGCCACATGGTCGGACGGCGCGCGCATCAACCTCGAGCGCTCGCTGAAGATCGGCGATGAACTCGGTGGCCACATGGTCTCCGGACATGTCGACGGACAGGCCGAAATCATCGCGATCAAGGATGAGGGCGAAGCCCGCCGGTTCGCCTTGCGCGCGCCGGTCGCACTGTCCCGCTTCATTGCGCCGAAGGGGTCTGTGGCGCTGGATGGCACATCGCTGACCGTCAATGCGGTTGATGGCGCCGATTTCGACGTGCTTCTGATCCGCCATTCGCTGTCGGTCACCACCTGGGGCGAGCGCGCGGTGGGCGACCACGTCAATCTGGAGGTCGACCAGATGGCCCGCTATGCCGCGCGTCTGGCCGAAGCCTCCGCCCTGCCGGCGACCTGAGGCGCATCGCATCCAGCTCCTTGCATGTCGCGCGAGCCGCGGCGCACTTTGCGCAACAACACTCTGGAAACCTGTCTGTCATAACATGGGAGATGCACTCCGGTTGCCGGACCGGTGGCGGACAGGACACACGATGACCAGCAGTCAGCCCAAGTCGATGAACTATGCGCTTGAAAGCATGCGTGGACTTTGCGCGCTGTTCATTGTGCTGTTGCACGACAGGGCCGGCAATTTCCTCAGCGACAATGCCTTCATCAACAATTCCCATGTGGCCGTGGATTTCTTTTTTGTGCTGAGCGGCTATGTGATTTCGCTCAATTATGCCCACAGGATCAAGGACTGGATCGCCCTGCGCGGTTTCTTGTTCCGCAGGCTGACGCGGATCTACCCGCTGCATCTCTTCGTCTTGCTGGTGTTTGTCGGCATCGAGTGTCTCAAATACCTGGCCGAAATCCGGTATGGCATTGTCGCCAACATACCCGCCTTCACCGCCTCGAACCTTGAGAATTTCGTCCTCAACCTGTTCTTGCTGCACGGAGTTTTCGCCGACACCCAGGCTTTCAATCCGCCGAGCTGGTCGATTTCGGTGGAGTTCATCACCTATGCCGGTTTCGCGCTGGCGGTTCTGACCCGGCGAACCGGCCTGATCATCCTTGTTGCCCTGCTGGCAAGCATGGCCTTCATCCTGCGGTTTCACAACGGATTGCTTGAAGACGGGTCATCCTACCAGTTGATCCGCTGCATCTGGTCGTTCGCGATCGGATATTTCGTGTTCCGGTTCCAGTCTGTCTCCCGGCATTTGGGGTCGCTGTCGCAACTGGCCATTTTCGCGGTTTGCGTTCTGGGAGTGATCTACCTGTCGGGAAGGAACTATGAAATGTTCCTCTCGCTCCTCTTCGGATTGATGGTTCTCAGCCTGATCAATCGGGATCTGGTGGTTTCCAGAATGCTGCAGCTGCGGCTCTTCACCTATCTGGGCGCCATCAGCTATTCGGTCTACATGCTCCATTCGATGGTCTACTGGTTCACAACCCAGGTGTTCCGCTTCGTGGTGCCACAATTTGCGCCAGAAGGCTGGCAGCCGATGGAGTCGATCGTCTTTACGGTCTTGTCCGTTTCACTCACCGTTCTGGCCGCCCATGTCACATATCATGCCATCGAGATGCGGTTTTACACGCGCCGCGCCGCCAAGCCGCAGCGTCTGGAGCTGGACCGGTTGGCTTCAGCGCCCGGCGAGTGAACTGCCCATGCTGAACCGCGCCAGCACATGCAGCCCGAAGACGGCGAAGGCGTGCATCAGCCAGAGCGAATTGCTGCGGGCGAGGAAAAACGTTTCGAGAAAAGACAGCAGGCTCATGAAAACAATGATCATGAAGAACATGTCGGCGAGCTTGGCGTTGCCGGGGATGCGGCGCGCCTTGACGTAATTGAAGACCGGACCGACAAACAGCACCCAGAACACCACCGAACCGCCCAACACTCCAAGACTGAGCACCATATCGATGTAATTGTTGTGGCCATGGACGATGGTGCGAAAGTCCCATGGCGATTCAAAAGGCCGATCAAGGTTGACGACAAGATCGCTGCCCCAGAAATTGTAGAGCCCGTAGCCCAACCATGGGTGTTCCGGGATCCTTGACAGGCCGAACTCCCACAATGTGGTGCGACCGGTATAGGTTGCGTCGCCCAGGAGATCGCCGACGAGCTGCGAGAGGGACGGGCTGTACAGCGATCCGAGTGTAAAGACCCCGGCGGTGATCCAAGCCAGTATAAAGGCAAGGACCGCGACGGCGCTGTTGCGGAAGATCCCTGCCAGAAGAACGATCATGATCGAAACCGGGAAAAAGCCGTTGGTGGTTTTTGATCCGGTTTTGAGGACGAACAGGGTGCTTGCCGCAAAGATGATCAACCCGGCAAATCGGTGTCCGCTGCGGATCAGATAGACGCCGAAGATCGCAATCGCGCACATGACCGGTCCGGCCACGTTTTTGTGGCTGAAATGGCCGCGCCAGAGCCCGACATGTTGCAGCTCAGCCGAATCATAGCCATGCGTCGCCAGGTGCGGCACAAGCAGAAGTCCGCCATAGGACATCGCCAGGGTCGCGGCGGTGGCCGCTATCAGGGCTATCTGAAAGTCTTTCTCGCCGCGTGGCAGCACAATGACCGAAAACGCGATGAACATGCCGATCACCGTCAGCACCACCGCGCGGAGCTCGGCCTCCGGTTGGGGGGACAAGGCCACATTGTAGGCGAGCACGATCCCGAACATCAAAAGGCCCGGTGTCAGCAGGCTGGCAAGCACCTTGCGGCTCGTCAGGCACAGCAAGGCGAGGGCAAACACCAATCCGGCAGCCAGAAACCCGAACTGATTGATCGCGCTGCCTTGTTTGGCTCCAGATGCGCTGACCAGGCTTTCTCCCTCGAAAGGCTGCAGGGAAATCAGCATCAGAGCCAGGCCCAGCGCTGACAGGATGATGGCCGAGCTGCGGAGCAGGCCGGAGGGCAAGACGCCTGGCCGAGCCAGGTCCAGGTCGCCTTGCAAGGGCGACCAAGCCGGGCGGGCGGGCTGTCCGGGCAATCCGAGTGATGGGTGGCGCATTCCATTGCCTGGGCCAGAGGTGTGAGCCTGCAAGCATCCGTATTTATGGTTAATCACTGGTTAAATTCGCGCGACGATACCAAACTCATCCAGCTTGGCCGTGGGTCCGGGTGCGAAACTGGCATCTCAGCTGGCGCCGCCGGTTGACCCGGGCGCGCAGGAGCCTGCATCAGGATCGCCAAGCAGGCCCAGCGCCTCGGATCCTTTCAGGCAGAGCGCGTAGATGCCCGTATCAACCCGTTCAAACCAGCCATAGTGATTGGCGGCCATCAGCGCGCGCGCCTTCTCCACGCCGGATGCTTTCGCCACCTGCGCCGCCTTGGTCGGGCCGAGGGCTGACAGCACGCGGGCGCAGCGCAGGGCATCCTGCCTGTAGGCCGTCATCAGGCCCTGCCGTGTCGCCCCGCCCGCATTGGGGTCGCCGGTCCGTTTCGCGAATTCCCTGAGAAGCCGGGTCTTCTTGACCAGGGATTTCCGTGGCCTGTAGGGCGCGGGGTCGGCGTGAACCTCAACCAGCCCGTCCTTCAACCGCACCGTCATCAGGCCCAGACCAAGGCGCCGGCACAGCGAAGTGTTGGCGGCGAGCGCTTTGTGGAACGCCCGTCCGGTCCCGCGCGGCACGGCGATGTAGACGACGTCGGTGATGGCTTGCCGCTCGATGCCCTGATGGAACAGCGACAGCGAGAATCCGGTCTTGAGCTCGACCACCAACGGGTCGCAGTCTTCCCGCACCGCCACGATGTCGGCCGCGCCGATTTCGCCCTTGACCGCATAGCCCTGGCTTTCGAGCAGCGCCTTGACCGGCGGATAGAGATCGGTTTCCCTGGGTTTGGCTGTGCGCATGAGTGTCTGCATAACGGAGTCGCACTGCCAGGCAAAGACCAGGCGTTCGCCTGCCGTGGCGGGCGCTCGGCCGGGCCTTCGCGCCATCACAGGCAAATCCCGGCCGGTCAATCGGGCGGACAAAAGGCCGCTGTGCCGCCGCAGAGGTCGTTTTCCGCTTGCCAAGCGGCGGACAAAGTGTTTTGACCGCGCTCTGATCCGACCCATTTTTCCGGTTCCGCCTTGGAACCCCGTGACGCGTGGCAAGACCGCACGCAAGAAGGAAATCCGTCATGGCCAAGCCCAAGACACCGCATCTGCTGATCGTTGAAGCGCGGTTTTATGACGACATGTCGGACGCGCTGCTGGACGGCGCCAAATCCGCGCTCGACGCCGGCGGCGCCACCTATGACGTTGTCACGGTGCCCGGCGCGCTGGAGATTCCCCCCGCGATTGCATTTGCGCTCGACGCCATGGACGAGGGCGGAACCGAATATGACGGATTTGTCGCGCTCGGCGTCGTCATTCGCGGCGAAACCCATCATTTCGACATCGTCGCCAATGAATCCGCGCGCGGTCTGATGACGCTGGCCGTGTCCGAATCGCTGGCGCTCGGCAATGGCATCATGACCACCGAGAATGACGAGCAAGCCTGGGAACGGGTCAAGAAGGACCGGCTCGACAAGGGCGGTTTCGCCGCTCGCGCGGCGCTGACGATGATCGCGCTGAAAAGCCAGCTGGCAGGTTGATCATGGCGACCGATCCCTCCGCTCCCTCGACCTCGCCATCGGAAGTCAAGGCCGCCAACCAGCGCGGCGCCGCGCGGCTGGCCGCGGTTCAGGCGCTTTATCAGATGGATATCGGCGGCGCCGGCGTTCTGGAAATCGTCGCCGAATACGAAGCCCATCGCCTCGGCAACGAGATTGATGGCGAGCAATACCGGCCCGCCGATGCGGCGTGGTTCCGCGCTGTTGTTTCAGGCGTCGTCGAAAACCAGCGTGCTCTTGACCCGGAAATCCGCGCCAGCCTGACCGAGGACTGGCCGTTGTCACGGCTCGACGCCACCTTGCGCGCGATATTGCGGGCAGGGGCCTGGGAACTCACCGCCAAGAAGGATGTGCCGGTCGCCGTCATCGTCAATGAATATGTCGATGTGGCGCGCGCCTTTTTCGCGGACGATGAGCCCAAGATCGTCAATGCCGTGCTTGACCGCCTGGCGCGCAAGTATCGCGGCGAGCCGAAACCCAAGGACTGATCGGCATGGCATTTCTCGACAGGGTTGGATTGGCCGGGACGAATGACGCCGAGAATCTGGCGCGCCGCAATGCGCTGCTGTTGTCGGCGTCGCAGGCCTTTGGCGGCGCCGCGGCGCCAATCGCCATTTCGATGGGGGGGCTGGCCGGCTTCTATCTGCTGGGCGCCGACAAATCGCTGGCAACGGCGCCGGTCACCGGTTTCAACCTCGGCGTCGCCGTCGGCGCGCTTCCTGCCGCCTGGCTGATGCGCCAGATCGGACGCCGCCATGGCTTCCTGTCCGGCATGGTGATGACCGCCATTGGCGGCGTGATCGCGGCCATTGCCCTGTTCCGGCACGAATTCTGGCTGTTTGCCTTCGGAATGGCCTTTATCGGCCTGGGCGGGGCTTTTGTGCAGCAGTACCGGTTTGCCGCGGCTGACGGGTCTCCAACCAATTTCAAGGCGCAGGCCATTTCCTGGGTGCTGGCCGGCGGCGTTTTCGCGGCCATTATCGGTCCGCAGACGGTGATCTTCACTCGCGAGCTGTTTACGCCAGTGATGTTCGCGGGCTCTTTCGTGGCGCTGGTGCCGCTGGCGCTGATCACCATGTCGATCCTTTGGTTCCTGCGCATCCCCAATGACACAAGGCCCGGCGAGGCCGGCCATGATGAAACGCCGGCGCGTCCCTTGTTCGAGATCATCAGCCAGCCGCGCTTTGTCACCGCCATGATCTGCGGCGTCGGCTCCTACGCGCTGATGACCTTCATGATGACCGGCGCGCCGCTGGCCATGGTCGGCTGCGGATTTTCGCCCGAACTCGCCACGCTGGGCATTCAGTGGCATGTGATGGCGATGTTCGCGCCGAGCTTTTTCACCGGCAGGCTGATCGCCCGTTTCGGCCGCGACACCATCACGGCGACGGGCCTTGTCATCCTGCTCGGCTGCGCCATCGTCGCCCATATGGGAATTGAGCTGTGGAACTTCTGGCTGGCGCTGGTGCTTCTGGGCATCGGCTGGAATTTCGGTTTCATCGGCGCCACCACCATGGTGACCATGACCTACCGGCAGTCGGAAAAGAACAAGGTGCAGGGCTTTCACGATGTCACCCTGTTCGGCATTGTCGCGTTTTCCTCGCTGATGTCGGGCAAGGTTCTCAATGCCTGGGGCTGGGATGCGCTCAACAGCCTGTTCTGGCCGGTTGCGCTGTTTTGCCTGCTGGCGCTCGGCGCGCAGAACCTGTGGGAGCGCCGCCGGTCGTTCTGATAGTCTTTAGGCTATGAACGGCGCCAATCCGTTCCAAATCGGCTCATTTCGCAAGGTTTCCCAGTGCTTATTGCTTATGCCCACGCAATAAGGCCACCTGCGCTCTTGACGACGCCCCACCGGTACCGCAAACATCCGCCGCGATGCGGCTGGGGGTTTGAGCGTGTGGTTCGGGCTCCTTTCGCCGCGGCATTTTGTGGCCGGGGGACGTCGTCTGATGCCGGCCAAATTGGAGGGAAATCAGCATGACAATTCTTTTTGCTGTGATCGCCTGTGGATTGCTTTCCGTTGTTTACGCCATATGGGCGACCAAGTCGGTGATGGCCGCCGACCAGGGCAACGCACGCATGCAGGAAATCGCGGGCTACATTCGTGAAGGCGCTCAGGCCTACCTGAACCGTCAGTACACGGCCATCGCCATCGTTGGCGCGGTCGTCGTCGTCATAACCTATCTGCTGCTTGGCGCCACCGCCGCGATCGGCTTCGTCATCGGCGCGGTTCTGTCGGGTGCGGCTGGTTATATCGGCATGCACGTTTCGGTGCGCGCCAATGTGCGCACGGCGCAGGCTTCCTCCGTCAATCTTGCCAGCGGTCTCGACATCGCCTTCAAGGCGGGCGCCATCACCGGCATGCTGGTGGCTGGTCTCGCGCTTCTCGGCGTCGCGGTCTATTACTACATCCTCACCGGTCCGATGGGGCTTGCGTCTGACAGCCGTCAGGTCATCGACGCGCTGGTGGCGCTCGGTTTCGGCGCATCGCTGATCTCGATCTTCGCCCGGCTGGGCGGCGGCATCTTCACCAAGGGCGCCGACGTTGGCGGCGATCTCGTCGGCAAGGTTGAAGCCGGCATCCCGGAAGACGATCCGCGCAACCCGGCCACCATCGCCGACAATGTCGGCGACAATGTCGGTGACTGCGCCGGCATGGCAGCCGACCTGTTTGAAACCTACGCGGTGACCGTGGTCGCCACCATGGTTCTGGCGGCGATCTTCTTTGGCGGCACCGATGTGCTGGGTTCGGCCATGCTCTATCCGCTGGCCATCTGCGGCGCTTCGATCATTACCTCGATCGTCGGCACCTTCTTCGTCAAGCTCGGCCAGAACGGCTCGATCATGGGCGCTCTCTACAAGGGCCTGATCGTCACCGGCCTGTTGTCGATCGTCGGCCTTGGCGGCGCAACCTCGTTGACCATCGGCTGGGGCGAATTCGCCGTGATCGACGGCAAGTCCATCACCGGTTCGGCATTGTTTGCCTGCGGCGTGGTCGGCCTCATCGTCACCGCGCTGATCGTTGTCATCACCGAGTACTACACCGGCACCAACAAGCGTCCAGTCAACTCGATCGCCCAGGCCTCGGTCACCGGCCACGGCACCAACGTGATCCAGGGTCTGGCGATTTCGCTTGAATCGACCGCACTGCCGGCAATCGTCATCGTTGGCGGCATCATCTCGACCTATCAGTTGGGCGGCCTGTTCGGCACCGGCATCGCGGTCACCGCCATGCTCGGCATCGCCGGCATGATTGTCGCGCTCGACGCTTTCGGTCCGGTCACCGACAATGCCGGCGGCATTGCCGAGATGTCGGGTCTTCCGCCGGAAGTGCGTCATGCAACCGACGCGCTCGACGCGGTCGGCAACACCACCAAGGCCGTCACCAAGGGCTACGCCATCGGCTCCGCCGGTCTCGGCGCGCTGGTGCTGTTTGCGGCCTACTCGAACGACCTGAAGTTCTTTGCCGCCAAGGCAAACGCCGAAGGCTCGACGCTCTATCCTTACTTCAAGGACATGGGCGAGATTTCGTTCGATCTGTCCAACCCCTACGTGGTCGCCGGCCTGATCTTCGGCGGCCTGATCCCCTACCTGTTCGGCGGCATCGCCATGACGGCTGTCGGCCGCGCTGCCGGTTCGATCGTGGAAGAAGTGCGCATGCAGTTCCGCAACAAGCCGGGCATCATGCTAGGCACCGAAAAGCCTGACTATGGCCGTGCGGTGGACATCCTGACCAAGGCGGCGATCCGCGAAATGATCGTGCCGTCGCTGCTGCCGGTGCTGGCGCCGCTGTTCGTCTATTTCGGCGTGCTGCTGATCTCCGGCTCCAAGGCTTCCGCCTTCGCGGCGCTGGGCGCTTCGCTTCTGGGTGTGATCGTCAATGGCCTGTTCGTGGCCATCTCGATGACCTCGGGTGGCGGTGCATGGGACAACGCCAAGAAGTCCTTTGAAGACGGCTTCGTCGACAAGGACGGCGTCAAGCATGAAAAGGGCTCCGACGCCCACAAGGCGTCCGTCACCGGCGATACCGTCGGCGATCCTTACAAAGACACCGCTGGTCCGGCCGTCAACCCGGCCATCAAGATCACCAACATCGTGGCGCTTCTGCTGCTGGCAGTGCTGGCGCACTGATCCAGGCAGACTGACCGCTGCAAACTGAAAACCCCGCGGAGAGCAATCTCCGCGGGGTTCTTGTATCTGGTGTTGGAAGAGGCTGAGCGTCACCTCATGTCAAGCCGCGGAAACCCTTACAGCGCCGCGTATCCAATTGGATGCGCAAAGGTCGCTGTAACACTTTGAATCAATGCATGTACGTTATCGTTCAAACGAATCCGTTTGAACGCGACATGCATTGGGCTTTCGCAGCTTGAATGGCGGCGCGGATCAGTTGCCGCCGCCCATGAGCGTGCGGGCGACCGCATTGCGGGTCGCATCCGGCCCGCTCGAGCCAGACAGGATCTGCGCCAGGAACGACTTGTCGACGCCGCCGGTGGGCGTCGTGCGCGAGATCATGTCAAACACCCGACCGTCCTGCAGTGTGTAATTGGCGATGTTCTTGACCGTGCCGTCTTCGTCAAAATAGACCGCCAGCACCGATTGACCAACCAGCTGCGGCTTCAGGAAACTTGCCGCTCGGGTGCGCTTTTGCGAAACATAATAGAACACCTCATTGTCGAAGGTCGCCGTGGTTGACGGCGTTCCCAGCGACAGCAACACCTGCTCGCGGCTTGAGCCCACCGGTGTCAGATCCAGGGAGGTCTGGTCAACGATATAGCCCTGATTGAACACTTCACCGGTTGAACAGCCAGTCAGCGCGAGCGTGGAAACGACCGCAATTGCGGCGCCGAGACGTAAACTCCGTCCGGTTGCCTTGAAAACTCTCATCGTCAGCGACATCTCCCTTTGGCATGCGAGCCTTGCTTCTGCAGCCATTGCGTTTTGCGTTCCATTCGGTAAACCAGCTTCCACACGGATGCAACACGCCAGTCTATCGCAATTGCGATGATATCCATCCGCCATTGAAGGCATTTTCATGATCTGGAACCTGTTCAAGCGAAATAAAGCCAATCAGGCTCTGGTCGAGAGCCAATATGCCCGGATCACCGAATCCGCGCGATCTCCGGTTTTTTACGCGGAAATGGGCGCGCCCGACACGGTGATGGGCCGATTCGAGATGATTACGATCCATCTGGTGTTGTATTTGAGGCGCACCGGCACGGCCGGCGCTGCCCCGCAAGGCATCGCCCAGGAAATCGTCGACGCCTTTTTTGAGGATATCGATCATTCCATCCGGGAGCTTGGAGTGGGTGACGCCGGCGTGCCCAAGCGGATGAAGAAATTTGCCCGCATGTTCTATGGCAGGGCCAAATCCTATGGCCAGGCAATTGGCGCCGGCGACGGCGCAGCCCTGGTCGAGGCGCTGAGGCGCAATCTTTATCCCGACCACCCTGACACGGCGCCGCCGATGGCGGCGCTTTCGGAGTGGATGATGAACACCGCGCAAAAGCTTGAGGATGTATCGGAAGAAACGCTGGCCGCGGGGCAATTGGCTTTCCCCGGGGCAAATCTGGAGATGATCCGATGACACAGTCAGACAATGATCCGTTTTCCTTTCCGGTGAAGGTGAGCAACATTTCGGCCAACCCGGTGACCGTTCGCATTTCCGCTGACGCAGGCGATCTCAAGCGGCTTGAAAGCCAATGGGGTGTGTCCGAGGTCACGGGCTTTGAGGCGAAAGTGGAGCTGGGCCGGTGGAAACGCGACGGGGTGCGGGTCAAGGGGCACGTCAGTTCCTCGATCGTCCAGCCCTGCGTGGCGACCCTGGAACCGGTGAGCCAGCAGATTGACGAGGACTTCGAAGCCATCTTCCTGCCGGAAAATTCCCGACTCGCAATCCGGACACTCGATGGCAATGGCGAGATGTTTCTCGACCCGGAAGGCCCGGACCTGCCGGAGACCTTCAGCGGCGATTCGCTTGACGTCGGCGCCATCGTCGCCGAGTTTGCCGCCTTGGCAATTGATTCCTATCCGCGTAAGCCGGGGCTGGATTTCAGCGACCGAATCGAGAGTGATCCGGCATCGGACAAAAATCCGTCACCATTTTCGGTTTTGCAGGGTTTGAAGCCAGAAGATTCCACCAGTTAGCTGCATCCGCAGTGACAAAGCAGTTGTGCGCCGTGCGAAAACGGGTATTTTCTGCCCACAAATCCGGCCCGCAGAGCCGGGGATAAAGGATGGGGTGTGATCAGAATCGCGGTGGATTTAATGGGGGGCGATCATGGTCCCAAGGTGATCGTGCCCGGCGTTGCCAAGGCGTTGGAGCGTCATCCGGAGATCCGCTTCACCCTGTTCGGCCTTGAGGCCGAATGTCTTTCGGTGCTTCGTAAATTTCCGGCGCTTCTCCAGGCCTCGACCTTCGTGGCCTGCGAAGTCGCGGTTAGCATGGATGACAAGCCGAGCCAGGCGCTGCGTCACGGCCGTTACCGGTCGTCGATGTGGCGCGCCATCGAGGCCGTCAAGACCGGCAACGCCGATGTCTGCGTCTCGGCCGGCAACACCGGCGCGCTGATGGCCATGTCGAAATTCTGCCTTCGCACCATGGCGAACATCGATCGGCCGGCCATCGCCGCAATATGGCCCACATTGCGTGGCGAAAGCATCGTGCTGGACGTCGGCGCCACGATCGGCGCCGATGCGCAGCAGCTTATCGACTTCACCATGATGGGCGCGGCAATGGCGCGGGCTTTGTTCGAGATCGACAAACCCACGGTCGGGCTTCTCAATATAGGGGTCGAGGAAATCAAGGGTCTGGAGGAAGTCAAGGAAGCCGGGCGCCTGATCCGCGAGGCGGCGATGCCCAGTTTTGACTATTACGGCTTCGTCGAGGGCGATGATCTCGGCAAGGGAACGGTTGACGTGGTGGTTACCGAAGGCTTTGTCGGCAATGTCGCGCTGAAGACCGCCGAAGGCACGGCCCGCCAGATCGCCGGATATCTTCGCGCCGCGATGTCGCGAACCCTGATGGCCCGCATCGGCTATTTCTTCGCCAAGGGCGCCTTTGATCTGCTACGCGAGAAAATGGATCCGGGCAAGGTCAATGGCGGCGTGTTTCTCGGGCTCAACGGTATCGTCATCAAGAGCCATGGCGGCGCTGACGTCGACGGCTTCGCCGCAGCGGTCGATGTCGGCTACGACATGGTCCGCAATGGCTTGAAAGCCAAAATCGAGCATGATCTCAACCTCTACCACACACGCCGCTCAGCGCTTGCAGTGACGGCGGTGGACAGCATTTCCAGCTAGGATGCCAGCATAATGATCCGTTCAGTCGTACGTGGTTTCGGGGCGCATCTGCCTGAGCAAATCATGAAAAACAGTGATTTCGAAGGCGTGGTGGACACGAGCGACGAATGGATCGTCCAGCGCACCGGCATTCGTCAGCGCCATATTGCCGGGGAGGGTGAAACAACCGCTTCGCTCGGCGAAATGGCCGCCCGCCAGGCCCTTGATCGCGCCAATATGACGCCGGCCGATATCGACCTGATCATCTGCGCCACCTCGACACCCGACAACACATTCCCCGCCACCGCGGTCAACATCCAGAACCGGCTGGGCATGCATCACGGCGTCGCCTTTGACTTGCAGGCGGTTTGCTCGGGGTTTATTTTCGCCGTGGCGACTGCCGACAGCTACATAAAGTCGGGCCTGGCCAAGCGCGTGCTGGTCATCGGCGCTGAGACATTTTCCCGGATTCTGGACTGGAACGACCGGACCACCTGCGTGCTGTTTGGCGACGGCGCCGGAGCGATCGTGCTGGAAGCGGCCGAGGGCGACGGCAGCAACGCCGACCGGGGCGTGCTGACCGCGCATTTGCGTTCAGACGGCGCCCATCGGGAAAAGCTCTATGTCGATGGCGGTCCGTCGACCACCGGCACGGTGGGCCATTTGCGCATGCAGGGACGCGAAGTCTTCAAGCACGCGGTGGGGATGATCACCGATGTGATCGAGGCGGCCTATGCGGCCACCGGCCTGGGATCGGATGACATCGACTGGTTTGTTCCCCATCAGGCAAACCGGAGAATTATCGACGCATCGGCGCGCAAGCTTGGCATCGATGACGCCAAAGTGGTTGTCACCGTTGACCATCATGGCAACACGTCCGCCGCCTCAATTCCGCTCGCGCTCGCTGAAGCTGCGGCTGACGGAAGGATCAAACAGGGTGATCTTGTCTTGCTTGAGGCTATGGGCGGAGGTTTCACATGGGGTTCGGTGCTCCTGCGCTGGTAGCCGAACGGGCCGAGAAATAAGGATTTAGTCACCACGTCGCATCAAATTGCGGATTGTTGGCCCCAGTTTGGTTGCATTCGCCGGAGTTACTTGACCTTGAGCGGCATGAACCATAATGTTACCGAACTGCATTTATGGGCGGCGGGGATGCTGGCCGGTCTGGTTGGAAAATATGAGTGGGAAAACTATCACCAGAGCTGACCTCGCAGAAGCGGTATTCCGCAAGGTGGGGCTTTCTAGAACTGAATCTGCAGAGCTTGTTGAAATGGTGATAGACGAAGTTTGCGGCGCGATCGTCCGGGGCGACAGCGTCAAGCTTTCCTCATTCGCGACATTTCAGGTGCGTGACAAAAAGGAACGCATCGGCCGCAATCCCAAGACCGGAGAAGAAGTGCCCATCAGCCCGCGCCGGGTGATGACATTCAAAGCCTCCAACGTGCTCAAGAGCCGGGTTCTCAAGGGCCATATGACACGCAAGGTGAAGGGCAAGGACAAGCCGTAAGGCGCCCTTGTGCAACGCTTCACCGGTGGTGGGCGCGGGTGGACTCCCGTTAATGGTGGGCATCGGTTGAGCCGCACTTGATATTTTGCTTACAAACCTTTGAAATAGCGTTGGCTTCACGGTCCTTGACCGCGATTCGCCGCTGCATTGGCTGTCAGAGGCCGCCCGATTTTCGAAAGTCTTGATGCAGCCAATCAAAGTGTTGGAACGAGCTGTGCGCGGGCAGGTGAACGCGCGATGCTCGCCCGAAAAATCGGAGTGGCACTATGGACAAGAGCCCTGACGCGTTCCGGACAATCTCCGAAGTGGCGGAAGACCTGGATCTTCCGCAGCATGTGCTGCGGTTCTGGGAAACGAGGTTCACCCAGATCAAACCGATGAAGCGCGGTGGCGGCCGGCGCTATTATCGTCCGGACGACGTCGATCTTCTCAAGGGCATCCGCACACTTCTTTATGATCAGGGCTACACGATCAAGGGCGTGCAGAAGCTGTTGAAAGTGAACGGCAACAAGTTCGTCATCGCCATTGGCGCCGGCGACATGGCGGCCGTCGAGGCATTGTCGGCAAGCATGGCGCAGGACGCAGCGCCCCCGCGGCCGCCAGTCCCGGCCGCTGAAGAAGACCAATTGGTGGGCAAGGCGCGGCTGCCATCAACCCGCCGGTTCTTTGGACTTGGCGGCGAGACCGGCAAGTCCGGGCAGGAGGGGGCTGAAGCGGCCGACGGACCCGGCGCGGGCAGGCTTATGCGCGATGACCGGGCCCTGTTGCAGGAGGCACTCTACGATCTGCTGGAATGCAAGAGGTTGCTCGACCAGGTGCGTTGACCAAAACTGCTAGTCTAATTGATCAGCGCCTTGTGAACCCGCCGCGCTTCCTCCAGCGCCGCTTCAAGATGGGCTTCGACTTCGACAAGTCCCTTTTCGCGGGCCAGCGCAAGCGCCATGTCGAGCTGCATCATGACCATGGCCAGACGTTCGCTTTCGTCCTGCGTGGCCAGGGTGACGATGTCCAGAGAGGAACGGCGGCGCGTAGTCATGAGCGTGCTGTGAACCCTTCAAAGTAAGATCTGAGATCTTCCCGCGAGAAACGATTTTCAATTTCGGCGGGCGTCATCGTGTCAGGCCCGAACCACGGGTATTTCCGGTCGTCGAAGCTGTCGGTCAACAGGTCGATAAAAGCCCTGTGCCGCGAGCTTTTGGCAACTTCCGGATGGGTGGCAAGCCAGATCTCGACCCGGAAATCGAACCCGAGATCGATGTGTTCGACATCGCCGCCGATTGCTCTTGCATAATTCGGCATCAATCCGATGCCGGCGCCCTTTGCGACGGCCCAATAATGGGCGGAGGAAAAATTTGTTTTCAGCCGCACCATGCGGTCGGCGATCTTGGGACCGAAGATCTTGTCGAGCTCATAGCCCCGCAATTGGTCGGTCTGCTGTTCGACGACGCGATGATTGACCATGTCGGCCACATTTTTCGGGCGGCCGAATTGCTCGAGATAACTCGCACTGGCAAAAGGAACGAGATGCAGATAGCCCAGCCGCTTGACCTTGAGTTCCGGCCGGTTGGGCATTTCCAGCTGCACCGAGATGTCGGCTTCCATGCGCAGGACGTCGACCGACCTCATGGCGCATTGCAACTCGATGCGGTTCTGGGCGCCGGTCAGGTTCATGTAATCGACGATTCGCGGCGTCAGCCAGAAACTGCCCAGGCCTTCCGTGATGGCAAGCCGGATCGGGCCACTGGCCTCGCGCTCCGCCATCGAAGCCACCCGCCACATGTCAGACACCGAACTTTCGACGTCACGCGCGGCGAGAACCACCCGCCGGCCTTCGTCGGTCAACCGGACGCCTTCGGATTCGCGAAACAACAAGGGGTATCCAAGCAAATCTTCCAGCCGGGTAATCGTACGCCGCACCGTATTGATGGACATGCCGAGCTCCTCCGCCGCCTTGCGAAAGCTCGATAGAGCCGCCACGGCAAGAAAAACCCGGATGCTGTTCCAATCAGCGTTCCGCCATTGGTGTTCCATAGGGGGAACTCTCTGTAGCATTATTTGCCAAAGTCAAACGCGAGCGGCTTGGTTACTTTCCTCTCAATTCAGAGGGGATTGCAGCCATGTCCGTCACACCACAAAATAGTTTTTTACCGGCAAATGCAAGCGGGTTGACCGCGGAAGCGGCTCTGGAAGCAGAGCGGATGCATCGCGCCGCGGCGATGGTCACCGTCACCAACAAGCTGGAACGGGCCGATGTGCCCCGGCTTCTCGAGGCGGCCGGCAAGGTCATTGGCCGTTTGGCCGAGCCTGAAACGGTCATTCGCGTGGCCGAGAAAAATCCGGATGCGATCTGGCTGTTCGCCCGTCGCGGCCGGTCCCGGGCGGAGGGCTTCATGTCAGCGCTTTTGCTCAATGAAGCAGGACGTTCGGCGCTTTTCGACGGCACTCTCAATCTGCTTGATCCGCAAGACCAATATCTTGTGTGCCAGCATGAACGGCCGGCTGCGATCTATGTCTGGGCAAGCTTCACGCCGGGCATTCTGGCCGCCGGGATCAATCGTGTCATGGATCGGTTTGATTCGCCCCATTACGCTGAAGCCGATGTGGTCTCGACGTCGTTCACCCTTCGCGGTCATCGCGCCATGGTCCGGCGCGGATTTGAACATGGCGTATGGCACGACGGCCGCCTGCTTGAGGATTTCTACATGATCCCGCGCCGGCCGAAAACGCTTGCCGAACGCCTGCCGCGCTATGCCACGCATGATCCGGTCTTGCGTCCGACCGGCATCCGGGTGGTTACCGGGTTTGACGACATGATGCGCGTCGCCGCGGTCCGCTCGGCGGTGTTCATCGGCGAGCAGGCTTGCCCCTTCGATGAGGAATTCGACGGCAATGACCTGGCGGCAACCCACCTGCTTGCCTTGGCCGACAATGAACCGGCAGGCTGCATGCGGGTGAGATTTTTCGGGGACTTCGCCAAAATGGAGCGGCTTGCCGTGCGCAGGGAGTTCCGCACATCGCGCACCGCCTTCGATCTGGTGCGCGCCAGTGTCGCGCTGTGCAAGGAGAAGGGCTACCGTCGCCTCTATGGTCACGCCCGCGAGGACTATTTGCCCTTCTGGCAGCATTTCGGGTTCAAGCTCAAGGAAAATGGCGCTCCCTTTGCCTTCTCCGATCATGTCTTTGTGGAAATGGTCGACGACATCGAACCTTCGCCGACCGCGATCTCGCTCAAGGACGGGCCCTATCGCCTGATCCGTCCGGAAGGCGCCTGGCATGTCCAGGGCCCCCTCGAACTGTCGGCGGCGCGTCATGAGCAGCTTCAAAGTGCGCAGATGTGAGAGGCAGCTGTCATGTTTTCAACTCAAGCCACGTCCTATGCCTGGATTATCCGCACGCTTGTGACCTGCCGCGAGGAGGCAGATCGGCTCAAACTGGGTGATTTGAGCCATCTGATCAACATGGCGGTGCTGCAGACCGCGCTGGATTGGGAAGGCCATGAGCCTTCCAAGGGGAAGGAAACCAGCCTGGACGCGCTGCTGCGTCTCAAAATGAAACTCGCGTTTTCAGAACGGAGCGACAATATCGTCCTTCTGAACTCCAAAACCGCCGGGGAAGCCTAACGACCTGCGGTTTGCCGGACGGGCGCAAGGGTTGACGCCACCGTTCGCGGCGCGCCCGTCCGGTTTTATTCCAAGCGGCCATCGGGCCGATCACCCTGACCAAAACAGAAGACCGGGACAGCAAGGCGCGGTCCCGGTCTTTTTCGTTCATGCATGTCGCGCGAAATCGTGCGGCGGATTATGAGGTGAGCCGCAACTTCACCACGCCCTTCTTGATGGCGTCAAATATCGGCGCAAGCTGCTGTCGCGACGGCGCGTCAAAGAAATGGGCCTTTGTCGACGCGCACTGCTCAAGCAGGGCGCCGGTGGCGACATCGGGTTCCTCAAGTCGGATCGTATAAATCTCGATACCGTCTTTCTTGGCGTTGGTGCAGGCGGACAGGGTCTTGTTGTCCAGCGCATCGGTGGTCTGGCCGGTCGAGGCGGCGGTCAGATTGTCCAGGCGTCCGTCAACCAGATATCCCATGCTGGTGTAACCGGAACCGAGATCATTGTTGAGATTGCCGAATGAATTTTGCCCATCGGTCAGGAAGATCATGATCTTCTCGACCGAACTGTCGCTTTCATCGGCGCCACTGGTAAAGGGCTCGCGGCTGGAAAGCACCCGCCATCCCCACATCACGCCTTCGACCATGTTGGTTGAGCCATTGGCCTTAAGTTTCTTCACGGTCTGGGTGATGTCGTTGTAGGCCGAGGTCAGCGGCACCAGCGGTTCGACTTCACAGCCGAATCCGGGGCCTTTCGGGTCAGTCTTGTTGGAATAGAATTTCGACGGCGAGTTGTCGATTTTCGGCTTTTTCCATTTCAGGGTCTGGAGGAAGGCGTCAGCGGCATTGGCGGGCTTTTGGTATGTGCCGGTCTGGCCGTAGCGGGAAAGCTGATTTTCCTTGTCGGCCTCCGTGGCGCCCTTGCCCTTGATCGGTGTGCCGCCATCCGGCAGATAGGAATTGGGGTAGCTCCAGGCCTTATCGGGTTCATCGGCGGCGAAAAACGGGGTGAACAACGAGTTTGGATCATTCGAATCGGGCACGATGTCATCGATGTCATACCGCGCCTTGCCGACCGGGAACCGTGTTTCCACACAGCCGGGCCACCTCGCATTCAAATGCTTGAACAGGGCAAAGCGGCTGAACTGAGAGGGCAGGTCCGACTGCGGCACCTGCGCCTTGGCATCCTGGTCCAGCCACTTGGCGCCCGCTTTGGTGATTGCGCCAGTGCCGCTGATGATGGGGCCATGATCCGGGCCGACATTGACAAATCCGGCATAGGGAACCAGCGCGAACTTGATCTGGTCTTCCGGCAGTCCGAGGTCGGCCATGCCTTCAACTAGGCCAACCACCGCGTTCTGCAGGGAGACCAGCTTGCCGCCTGCCATTGACCCGGTGGTATCGAGCACCAGCGCGATTTCATAATTGGTGAAGGCAAAAGTCGCTTCCGAAACGACACGCACAGGCATCGATTTCTTGCCCATGAACCCGCCAAACACGATTGGCTTGTCAGTGCTGACGTCAACGGTCGCGACCCCGTCTTTCAGGACGACTGATACCTTGGCGTTGCCGAACCCATGGTTGGCGGCGATCATCCGGCGTGCGATCTCCAGGGCTTGCTTGTCGGAGATGTTGCCCTCGCGGGCAACAGCCAGAGCAGCCGCATCCGACGCGTTCTGCAACTTGCTCTTTTCAACGCTCATTCCGACATAGTCGACCGCGAGCCCGCCGGCCAGCATCAGCGGTACGGCCAGAATGGCGAACGCAATCCCGAAATTTCCGGAAGTATCTTTAAGAACGGAGAATGTGCTGCCCATCACGTTATTCCTGATTTCGCGACATTTCGTGGTCTTGGTTGTCATTCCAAACCTTATTCTACCGCTCAAGCCTGAAGGAACGATTGCCAAAACGCCAACATATCTAATTATTGCATTCCGTTGATTGCGGGGACGAAGAGAGGGCAGGGCCCGGATTGGATCTGGTCGGGTGCACATTCCGGCCGGCGCAGAAGGCATCGCTGCAGGGATTTTGCAGCAAAAGCCAAAACCGGCCTTGCGCCGAAAACTTCGATGATCTATGGCCTTTGACCAGTCGGAGCGTAGCGCAGCCCGGTAGCGCACTTGTCTGGGGGACAAGGGGTCGTGGGTTCGAATCCCGCCGCTCCGACCATTTTCTGAAAAATCGAATTTTCGGGCTGTATCAGCCAGCGTGAGCAATGCCGGCCCGTCCCCGGGTTCCGGCCTGGGACACGGCGGCTGCACTGGCCTGGCGCCGCAGGTTGGACTGCCAGCGCATTTCGAGCGCGATGCAGCCCCAGACGATGCCCATCAGCAGATAGAAGTGCCGCCAATGGTCGGTATCGATCACATTGCCGATCATGGCGTGGCCGGCCAGAACGATGTAGGCGAGCATCAGATAGGGTTGCCAGGGCCGGTCGCGCAACAGAAAGCGGAAGCCCAGCACCAGCGTCCAGATCACCAGCGCGAGATAGCTGACAAAGCCGAGCCAGCCGTAGTCCATCAATGCCTTGAGCCAGATATTGTGGGTATCCTCACCCCACATCAACCCGAATTCCAGCGGGCCGATGCCCAGCGGATGCTCCATCGCCATCAGAAAGCCGATCGCATGCCGCTCGAAGCGGCCGAGCCGGGCGCCGTCATAGGACTGGACCAGCTTGGCGCGGTCGGAAAACAACTCGGCGATCTGATCGACTTGCAGAGCGATGATGATTGCGCCGACCAGCAGCAGGAACCCGATCAGCGTCATGATCAGGATCTTCAGCCGGAATGCGCCTGTCCGCTCCTTGATCAGCATGGTCAGGACCAGAAGCATCATTGCGATCGCCATGAGCCCCCAGGCCGCGCGCGAGAACGAGAAAAACACGCCGAGAACGAGAATCGTCAGGCCAACAGCGCGCAAGGGAGCGGCCCTCAACGTGCCGGTCAGAAGCCCGTGCATGAGGTAAAGCGCCGGTAACACCAGATAGGGCCCGAACACGTTGGGATCCTGGAAGGCGCCCATGGCGCGGCCGTACCGGGTGAACATCTCGCCGCCCGGCAACACGCCCAGATAGCCCAGGATCCCCAAAAGCGCGGTGATGATGGCGGCCGCCAGATAGGCGCGAAAGATCAGCCGCAGGCGCCGGTGATCGGCTTCTATGATGGCGGCGAAGAACATCGCGGTGAAAGCCAGAAACAGCGATACCGCCATGTACATCGGCGTGTCCTTGACCTCATCCATGGTCAGGATCGAGAGCATGCCGCCAATGTTGAAGACGATGTACAAGGCAATCAGCGGTGCGATGTGCCGAGAGATTTTCAGCCCGAAGATGGCCCAGATGCCGATCAGGACAGCCAGGTACACCTCATAGGGGGCCGGCTCCTGAATGACGAATCCGGACAGGAACACGCCGAAGGCCACGCACAGAGAGGCAAGCATCGAGATCGCCGCGCGGTGCGGCTGAAAGGCGGCCTGTGCGGGGAAGGCGGCGCTGGTCAATAGGCGTGTTCCGTGTTGAACAGCCGGATCGGCGTGAGGAACAGGATCTTGAGATCAAACAGCAGCGACCAGTTCTCGATGTAGTAGAGATCGCAAGCGGTGCGCTGCTTGATTTTCTCGTCATTGTCGATTTCACCGCGCCAGCCGTTGATCTGGGCCCAGCCGGTGACCCCCGGCTTGACCCTGTGACGTGCAAAGTAACCGTCCACCACCTCAGCGAAGAGCCGGTCATGGGTGGCCGCGACAACCGCATGCGGGCGCGGCCCAACGAGCGAAAGATTGCCGCGCAGCACATTGAAAAACTGCGGCAATTCGTCGATCGACGTCTTTCGGATGAAGCGGCCGACCCTGGTCACCCGCGGATCTCCCTTGGAGACAGCGGCGCGCGCGGTGGGATCGCACTGATCGGTGAACATCGATCGGAACTTGTAGACTTCGACGACCTCATTGTTGAAGCCGTGACGTTTTTGCTTGAACAGGACCGGTCCCTTGGAATCGAGCTTGATGGCGATGGCCGCGCCCACCATCACCGGCCACAGCAGCGCAATCGCCAGGAGCGAAAAGAAAATATCGAAGATCCGCTTGGCCACCGAATCCCAATCGGTGATCGGACGGTCGAAAATGTCGAGCATTGGCACCGCGCCGACATAGGAATAGGCGCGCGGCCGGAACCGGAGCTTGTTGGCGTGCGCTGCAAGCCGGATGTCGAGCGGCAGGATCCAGAGCTTCTTCAGAAGCTCCAGGACCCGGGATTCGGCATTGAGCGGCAGCGCGATGATCAGCATGTCAATCCGGGCCATGCGGGCAAATGTCATCAGGGAATCTATATTGCCGAGTTTCGGATAGCCGGCCACCATGGGCGGCGAGCGCCGTTCATCACGATCGTCAAAGAAGCCGCAGATACGAATGTCGTTGTCGGGATCCTGTTCGATGGCCCGGATCAGCGCCTTTGCGATTTCACCGCCCCCGACGATCACGGCGCGGCGTTCCATCACCCCGTTGCGGGCCCAGCGGCGGATGCCATAGGCGACAATGTTGCGGCAGATCAGCAGAGAGACAGCGCCGGTGATGAACCAGGCGGCAAACCATACCCGCGAAAATGCCAGGCTGTACTGCAGGAAAAATGCCGCCAATGCGATCAACGCGAAAGCTACGGCCCATGCCGTCAGCACCTTTGGCAAGGTTTTCAAGGCGGTTCGCAGCGCGGGCACCTGATAGCCGTCGGCAATCTGGATCAGCAGAACCGCCAAAGACGAGCCTGTGAGAATGGCCGGACCGTAATAGAGCAGGGTGACGTCACGGCTCATCCCGACATAAAGCGCGTAAACGGCAAACCCGGTTATGGCGAGCAGGGCGAATTCCACCAGCCGCAGCGTGCCGACGATCATCCTCGGGGAGTAGTTCTCCTGCGACAGCCGGCTGGCGGTTTGAATGGCCAGGCGGCTCATCTCAATGCCGGTTTCGCCATCCTTGTTCTTCGGACCCGGCTTGGTTTCAAGTTCGGCCATCGCCTTGCGAATGGCGGCCGTACTGAATGCATTGTGATGGTCCATCTTGTTCACGACAGAACTCTCCCGGGTAACTCTTGTCACCGGAATAGCATGTTCACCCTAAGAAAGGCTTGACACCGTTCGCTGTTTGCTCTGATGGGACGCTTCAAACTGACATTCGTGATAAGCCGCGGCCATCCGCTTCGCCATTGTTTTCGCGGAGAAATGATCGCGAAAGCGGTCCATGTCGGGCATCGCCGCGGCCAGCCATTCCGGTTGGGAAACGGCATGGGCCATCGCGGCGGCGAGCGCTTCGGCATCCGAAGGCGGCACAAAGCCCGCGAAATCCGGTCCGAGAATTTCGGGAATTCCGCCGACCCGTGTCGAAATCAGCGGTTTGCCCGCCGCCACCGCTTCCAGAACGATGTAGGGCATCGATTCAGCCCGCGACGGAACGACAACCGTATGGGCAAGCGCAAAGGCGTCACGCGCGGGCATGGCATCGCGCATGGTCACGCGATCCCCCATTCCGAGCGCGTCTAGCCTGGCCTGGTAGCGTGGCTTTTCCTCGCCATCGCCAACCATGACGCCGTGCAAAGGCTTTCCCGCCAGTTGTTCGGCCCGCCGCATGGCTTCAATGAACACATCCGGTCCCTTGAGATCGCGCATCATGCCGATATAGAGGAACTCCACCGCGCCGGGGATGCTTCCGACCGGTTCGAATTCATGCGCGCGCAGCCCGTTGTGGATCAGCCGCCATTGGGCGCGCGGCTTTCCGACTTTTTCCTCATAAGCCCGGCGTTCGTAGTCTGAGACGAAGATCAGCCTGTCCGTCCAGCGTTCCAGCAGCCGTTCGATGGCGAAATAGGCCTGGCCGCGCAGGGTTTTCGCGTCGAAATGCAGGCTGCCGCCGTGCGGTGAATAAAAACGGGCAACGCGAGACTGGGATACCCGTAACCGTGAGCCGACAAGCCGCACGTAGGCGCCGCCCTTGGCGCCATGTCCGTGCAACACATCCGGCCGCAAACTCTTGACTTCACGAAAGGTTCTGACTGCTGTCGCGATGTCGGAAATACCCAGCGACCGGCGCATGGGCAAGCGTGTGAGCCCCAGCGCCAAGTGTGGCATGATGCTTTCAAACAGGGCGTCCTCATAGGCGCCGCCGGTGTTGGAATCGCACAGGATACCGACCAGATGGCCTGCCTTGGCGTGCTCTTCCGCCAGATCCCGGACGTGGCGGAAAATCCCCCCCACGGGCGACCTGAAGCAATGAAGGATCCGCAAGGATTTTTGTGCCGCCATGAGGTTAGAACAGCCGCTCGCGGACATAAATGGTGTCACCCGCAAGGATGGGATCGGTAATCCGGACCCGGCCGGTGAGGATTTCCCCGTTGATGTTACGGGTTATGTCGACATTGCGTTGATTGGCTCTCGCCGAGTAACCGCCGGCGATGGCGATGGCGTTTTGCACGGTCATTCCGGCGACATAGGAATACTGTCCGGCCTGACCAACTTCACCCAGCACGAAGAACGAGCGGTACCGGTCTATTTCGATGGAGACGTCCGGATCGCGCAAATAACCCTGCCTGAGACTTGCGGCGATCATGCCCTCGAGTTCCTGCAATGTCCGTCCGCGCGCCGGCACGGAGCCGATCAGCGGAAAGGCAATGTAGCCCGCCTGATCGATGGTATAGTTTCCGGTCAATCCTGTCTGCTCGAACACGGTGATGCGCAGCCTGTCGCCGGCGTCGACCCGGTAAGGCAGCATCACCGCTTCATGGAATGCCTTGGGCGCCGGATGATAGCCGGAACATCCCGCCAGCATGACTGAGGTCATGGCGGCCGCCAGCAGGGTTGTCGCTTTGGACATGGCGGGGGACTTGGCGGGTTTCATGCTTTACGTGCTCCACGCGAAACGTGCGAATTTCGAACACCGTTATCGAACCATTAGGGTTAACGGGCGGTAAAACCCGATCGATAATTTTTCGTGGCCTGTAAAATTGTCCGGGACCTGTTGGGGCTGGGGCAAAGGTAAACGAACCATCACCGACCCCTTAACCGTTGCGTTACCATGTTCGTTTACGCTTCCCCCATGTGTAAGTATGGAGTAGCCCGCGCATGTCAGTTTCAACAGTGACGCAACCGGATGTGGATATTGATCTTGGCCGGCTATCCAAGGCCGTCTGGGAGAGGAAGACTTTCATAGCGGGACTTACCGCCGCGGCCGCGGCGGTTGCCTTTGTTGTGACCGGAATGATCAATCCGCTCTACAAGTCGGAAGCCCGGCTGTTGATCGAAACCCGGCAGCCGGTCTATTCGGACGACCAGTCCCAGCAAACCGCCGATGTGGCGCTGGATGAGCGGGCGGTGACCAGCCAGGTCGAGATCCTCCAGTCCACTGATCTTGTCAAACAGGTGGCGCGCGAACTCAATCTGTCGTCTCGCGAAGAGTTTGATCCGGCGGCCAATCCATCGGCAATCAGCGAGTTTCTGGTGCTGATCGGGCTCAAGAAGAATCCACTTGATGTGCCCGCCGAAGAGCGCATCCTGAAGGAATTCTACAAGAAGCTTGATGTCTATGCCGTACCCGGATCGCGGGTCATCGGCATCGAGTTCACGTCAGAGGACGCGGCCCTTGCCGCCCAGGTGCCGAATGCGCTCGTCGGCGCCTATCTTGCCTTCCAGTCTGGTGCAAAACTCGATAGCAACATCGACGCCAGCGCCTGGTTGGAGCCGGAAATCGCCAAACTGCGTGAAAAAGTCCGCGAATCCGAAGAAAAGGTAGCCGCATACCGCTCTGAAACGGGACTGCTGCTGGTCAACCAGCAGGATACGATCGCGGCCAAGCAATTGTCCGACATTTCAACGGAACTGAGCCGGGTGCGCGCCGAACGGGCCGATTCCGAAGCCCGGGCGCAATCGGTTCGCAACGCGCTCAAGAATGGCCAGGCGGTCGACGCGGTGTCCGATGTCCTGGGTTCGCCGGTGGTTCAGCGGCTGCGCGAAAGCGAAGGCAATATCCGATCCCAGATCGCCGATCTGTCGACCACACTGCTTGAGGCGCATCCGCGCATGAAAGGCCTGCGCGCCCAACTGGCCGACGTCGAGCGGCAAATTATCGGCGAAATCCGCAAGGTTCTTTCAAGCCTGGAAAGCAACGCCCGGGTGGCGAAGCTCCGCGAAGAGGAATTAACCGCCCAGCTCAACGCGCTCAAGGCCGGTTCGGCGCGCGAAGGCGAGGAATCCGTTGAGTTGCGCTCGCTCGAGCGCGAGGCCGCGGCCCAGCGCGATCTGCTGGAGACCTATCTGGGGCGCTACCGCGAGGCTGCCTCGCGCACCGAACCTAAGTCCCTGCCTGCCGATGCGCGGGTCATTTCGCGCGCGGTGCCCGCGTCCGAATCGCACTATCCGAAAATGCTGCCGATTGTTGGCGTTGCGGCGTTTGCGGCCTTCCTGTTGTCCTCCATCGCGGTGATGCTCGGGGAACTGTTCTCCGGTCGCGCGCTCAGGCCATCCGCAGGAATGATCCGTGAGCCGGGTCTTGAGCATGCCCGGTTTGAGGCCGTGGCTGCCGGGACCGAGCCTGCCGACGAGCCCGAACTGGCGATCGAGGCGCTGCCGGCCATCTCCAACGATGCCGATGATTTCAGCGTTGAAGCGGTCGCCGAACAGCTGGTCACGGACGGCACGCCGGTGGCGATCTGTGTCTCGCCCGAGGGCGACGAGGGATCGGCGGCCGCGGTCATGCTGGCGCGAACCGTTGCCGGCGACGGCCTCCAGACCCTGCTGATTGATCTCACCGGCTCGGCCTGTCCGACCGAGCTGATGGCCGAATCCAGGCGTTTGCCGGGTCTGACGGATCTGATGTGCGGCGATATCGCCATTGCCGATTCAATCCATCCCGACCGGCTGTCCTCCGCCCACATCATTCCGCACGGCAATGCCAATGCGCGCCGCGCCATGCGCGCCATCGACCGGTTGCCGATGGTCATTGAGGCGCTGACGGAAGCCTATGATCTGGTCATCGTCGAATGCGGCGCCGCCGACGCGGCCGCGGTTGCCCGCATCGCGCGGTCGGAACACGGTGAAATCGTGCTGTCGGTCCTGCGTTCGGATGCGGACGAAGTGGCGCGCCTGCTGGCGGAATTCAACGAACAGGGGATTGAAGGGGTGTTGCTGATGACGCCTGGTTCGCCGACCGGACCCCAGGATCAGCGCAGCTCGGTGGCCTGATGGCCGTTATCGATGCCGCAGTCATTCACGTGGGGGCGGCGCCGGTCACTCGGTTTCAGTTGTTGCCGGCTGTCTGCGCACCAGAAGCCCGCGAACCCAGCCAGCGCAACGATTGAGCCTGGGCGAGGTCTTGATCGCACGTTTCAACCGGATCATGCCGGCGATCAGCGGAGCGGCGAGGCGTCCCTTCAGATTGAGCGGCGCATAACAATCCACCAGTTCGGTGCGCTGCGGGCACCATGAGCGCTTGTAGAGCTGGTCTCCGACACCGAAATCGAAAACCGCTTCGCCCGCCAGTGCGGCGCGTTCGATCATCAGGTAGAACAGCAGTTCGCCAGCGCTGACGTCGGCGGCGATCGCTTCATTGATGGAGCCGAACTGGCAGGTGACGTGCCGGTGCTTGCTGGTCAGCCCGGCAACCGCGATGATCTCACCTTGATGTTCTCCGCCGGTCAGTTCAATTCCGTGCAGCTCGAGCGCCGCGCGGCCTTCCGCGTCGCGGTCGGTGGAAAGGTGACGCAGAAACCTGCGAATGCCCGGATCGGCGAAGACATTCGGCAGGCCTTGGGTGGCGAACCGCACCGGCTTCTGCGCGAGGAATGTGTCGAGCAACCGCAGCGCCTGAGCATCGTCATCGCCAATGACATGGCGGTATCCGCCCATGGCTTCCAGGCGGCGCTCGGATCCCCTGAACTTCTTGCGCCGGCGTTTGCCGTTGATTTGCGCCAGCACCGCGCTGAAATCGGCAAACAGCGGCAACTGAAAGCTCGGATTCTGGTGGAACACACGCGGCAGCGCTGAATAGGGCGCGCGAGCGGCGGTCGCCGGCGTCAATTTGTCGAAAAGAACGATATCGGCGCCGAGCCCCGCCTGCGACAGGGCGGCGGCGAGATCGGCTGGCGCGATCGGGTCGATGCCGGCCAGCTTGGCGATATCGAGCAGCCCGGTGTTTTCGTTGGAGTAGGCGGTTCCGGCAAAGCGTGTGATCTTCAAACCGAAGGTCAGGTGGATTTCGAGCGGCAGAATGGCGACGGGGTCACCGTCCAGTTCCAGCGTCACGAAGCAGAGCGGCGCGCCGGTTCCCGCCGCCCAGGCATCAACCCAGGCGCGGCTTTGATGAAATGTCACTGCCGGATCGTTTTCGAGCCGTTGCCACAAGGCCATGATTGTATCCGGTGCCGGCGTCAGCCGCGCGCTGAGCCGGCTCGCTGGCGGGCTTGATAGTCTGGCTGCGGGCCGGGCGATCGGCGCGGTCATGTCATGTGTGTTCGCCATTGTCTCGATGCTCGCGCAAGTTTCATGCTTCTGGCGCGGAGCATGCGGGAGATCTCGCTCAAGTCCGGTAAACATCGCCGGCTATGAGATGAAAAAGCCGTTCCGAAGGCTAATGCCGCGTTAACGGCCGGCCGGAGTGGACCCGCTATTCGCTCAAGACGGCTTGTTTTTGCGCGGTCCTTCCATCCAGCGGATGATGAACATCGCCGGCACCACCCAGAGCACGCCGGTGAACAGAAAATAGAGCATGTGCACATACCAGGCGGATTCAGCCAGGCGGTAAGTTGCCACCGTCGTGGCGACGAGCGCGTAGACCACCACGAGCGCCAGGATCAGCACGGTTCCGATGAACTTTCTAAGTCGGATGGGCATGGGCGGGCCTTCTTTTCATCTGCGGTCTTGGACATAACGGCTCTGGCGCTGAACGCAAGGGCAACTGCTCCCGCGTCCGTCAAGGCCGCGACCGCATGCCGCAAAGCCGCCGCCCTTGCCTTGCCAGGAGCTCTGGTGCACATGTTCGCCAATGTCAGAAGAAAGAAATCGTTGATGACCGTCCATTCCGCCACCCCGCCCGAAGCCAATCCGCCTGCCGGAAGCATGGACAGCCATTCAGCTGATGCTGGCTCCTTGATTGCGGCGGAGCGGCGGGTTCACCGCAACCGTTCGGCGCAACGGATCTGGCTCGGGCTGGTGCTGGCCGCGATCTTCGCGCTGATTGTCGTTGGCGGCGTCACCCGGCTCACGGATTCAGGCCTGTCGATTACCGAGTGGAAGCCGATCCATGGCGTCATTCCACCGATGAGCGAGGCGGAATGGCAGGAGGAACTGGAGCTCTACCGGCAGATCCCGGAATACCAGCTGATCAACAAGGGCATGAGCCTGGATGAATTCAAGACCATCTACTGGTGGGAATGGGCGCACCGGTTTCTGGCCCGTGGCGTCGGCGTGCTGTTCGGGGTTCCGCTGGCATTCTTCCTTGTCACCGGCCGCGTCGAAAAACGGCTGCGCTGGCCACTTTTCGGGCTTCTGGTGCTGGGCGGGCTGCAGGGCGCGGTGGGCTGGTGGATGGTGGCCTCGGGTCTGATTGATCGCGTCGATGTCAGCCAGTACCGGCTGGCGACGCATCTGACGCTGGCCTGCCTGATTTTCGCGGCGATTGTCTGGGTGATGCGCGGTCTGGCGCCGCATTCGGCCGATCCCGTCCCAAGCGTCGGACTGCGGCGCGGGGCGGGGGCGTTGACCGGCCTGGTGCTGGTGCAGATCTATCTGGGCGGCCTGGTGGCGGGGCTTGATGCCGGGCTGGCGTCGAGCACATGGCCGTTGATGAACGGTGTATGGGTGCCCGAAGGCCTGCTTGAACTCACGCCGGCCTGGCGCAATTTCTTTGAAAACGAACTGACCGTGCAATTCGTCCATCGTCTCGGCGGCTATCTGCTGTTCGCGCTGGCGCTGTGGCACATGGCGGCATCAATCATGCATGGCCGAGGCAGCACCCATTGCCGCCGCGCCGTGCTGTTGTTCGGGCTCGTCACCATTCAGGCGCTGATCGGCATCGTGACGATCCTGACCCAGGTGCCGCTCGGCTGGGCGTTGGCGCACCAGGGCTGGGCGATCGTCGTGCTCGGCTTCACGGTGGCCCATTGGCGCGGCTTTTACGGCGCCTATCCGCTGCAAACCGCGGTGGAAGTCAGAATCTGACTGCGGTCAGCCCGCGATCATCAGATCCAGGTTCTGCACCGCGGCGCCGGATGCGCCCTTGCCGAGATTGTCGAGCGACGCCACCAGATTGACCTGACCCGCACCCTCTGTCCCGCAGACGTAGATCTTCATCCGGTCGGTTCCCTTGAGTTCCTCCGGATCAAGCCGGGCAAGTCCGGCGCTTTCGGCCAGCGGAACGACGTCGACCGCGCCGCCGGATGCGTAATGCGCGTCAAACGCGGCATGGACGTCCGCCATCGACGGGTTGCCGGTCATCAGGTCAAGATGCAGCGGGACATTGACCAGCATGCCTTGCGCGAAGCGTCCGACGGCGGGGGTGAACACCGGCCGCCTTGCGAGACCGGAGCGGGCGACAATCTCCGGCACATGCTTGTGCGCCAGCGTCAGCGCATAGGCGAAATAGGGCGCGGTGATGGCGTCGTCGCGTGACGCATCCTCCATCTGCGCGATCAACTGTTTTCCGCCGCCGGTGTAGCCGGAGACACCGTTGATGGTCAGCGGATAGTCAGCAGGCAAAACGCCTGCGGCCACCAGCGGCGCGATCAGGGCAAGGGCGCCGGTCGAATAACAGCCCGGATTGGAGACAAACTGCGCCGCCGCGATGCGCGCGGCCTGACCCTCCGAGAGCTCGGCAAAGCCGAAGGCCCAGTCCGGATGGGTCCGGTGCGCGGTCGAGGCGTCGATGAAGCGGGTGCCGGCGTCCGCCGCCAGCGCAACCGATTCCCGCGCGGCATCATCGGGCAGGCACAAAATGGCGATATCGGCCTCGCGCAGGAATTTGGTCCGCACGCCCTGATCCCGCCGCTGCTCCGCGGGCATCGACATCAGGTCGATGTCTGTCCGGTTCTGCAACCGTGAAACGATTTGCAGGCCGGTGGTGCCATGTTCGCCGTCAATGAAAATCTTGGGAGCCATCGGGCTTCTCCGTTCATGCTTGAATATCAGGGACTTGTGCAGGGTTTCGGACGCATTGTCCGAAGCCATAGATCGGGCTCGCGCGTTTTATCGTCGCGCGCGGCGTTCTGCGAGAAGTCCCAAATAATGCATGGCCACAGAGGCTCCGGCTATCGCGGTAATGTCCGCGTGATCATAGGCTGGAGCGACTTCTACAATATCTGCACCCTTGATATCAAGCCCCCCGAGCTTCTGAAGCACCGACAGCATCTTGGCGCTTGAGGGACCGCCGGCCACCGGGGTTCCGGTTCCGGGCGCGAATGCCGGGTCGAGGCAATCGATGTCGAAGGTGACATAGCACTGGGTATCGCCGACATGCTCGAGGATGGTGGCGGCAATCTGCGTGGCGGACAGGTCCTCGACTTCGTGGCCATAGAGGATGCGAATGCCGCAATCCTCGGGCGCATGGGTGCGGATCCCGACCTGGATCGACCGGGTGGGGTCGATCACGCCGTCACGCACGGCGCGGCCGACAAAGGAGCCGTGATCGATCCGCTTGCCGTCGTCAAACCAGGTGTCCTGATGCGCGTCGAACTGTACCAGCGCCAGCGGTCCGTGTTTGGCCGCATGCGCCTTGAGCAAGGGCCAGGTGACGAAATGATCGCCGCCCATGCTCATCAGGAACGCGCCGGAGGCGAGGATTTTCGCGGCCTCGCGCTCGATCGTCGCCGGCGTCTTCTGGTGATTGCCGTAGTCGAGCAGGCAATCACCATAGTCGATCACCGACATGGCCGCGAACAGGTCACGGTCAAACGGGTATTGCGGATCATTGTCGAAGATCGCCGAGGCCCGCCTTATCGCCTGCGGCCCGAACCGCGCGCCGGGCCGGTTCGACACCGCCGCGTCGAACGGAATGCCCCAGACCACGGCGTCGGCGCCCTTGAGCGATTTGGTGTATTTGCGCCGCATGAACGACAACGCCCCGGCATAGGTGGGATCGCTTGCCGCCGATGTCAGCGATTTGGCGGTGAAGGCGTGGTCGATGGATTTGTTGGCCATGGGTCTCTATCCGGACGCGAAGTTGCGGGCGGACCTGTCTAACGCATTCAGCCGTCATGATAAAGCCGTGCCGGAGCGGCCCGGCAAGGCATAAAAAAGACGGGGCCGAAGCCCCGTCCACAATGATCTGACCAGACTGAACTGGAATGTAGCCCAGGCGACTTAACGCTTGGAGAACTGGAACGACCGGCGGGCCTTGGCCTTGCCGTATTTCTTACGTTCGACAACGCGGCTGTCGCGGGTCAGGAAGCCGCCCTTTTTCAGAACAGGGCGCAGGCCCGGCTCGTAATAGGTCAGCGCCTTGGAGATGCCGTGACGCACTGCGCCGGCCTGGCCGGAAAGACCGCCGCCGGCAACCGTGCAGACAACGTCGAACTGGCCCTGACGGGCGGCGGCGACGACAGGCTGCTGGACAACCATCTGCAGCACGGGACGGGCGAAATAGGTGACAAAATCGCGGCCGTTGACCGTGATCTTGCCGCTGCCTGGCTTGATCCAGACGCGGGCGATCGCGTTCTTGCGCTTGCCGGTTGCGTAGGACCGACCGAGGTCGTCGACCTTGCGGACGTGAACCGGTGCGGCCGGCGCTGCTGCTGCTTCGGTCGCCTTGACCGATGCGCCGAGTTCCTCAAGCGAATTGAGTTCAGCCATGATCAGGCGCTCCTTTTGTTCTTGGAATTCAGCGCCGCGACGTCGAGGACGGTCGGCTGCTGAGCTTCATGCGGATGATTGGGACCTGCATAGACGCGCAGGTTCTTCATCTGGCGACGGCCCAGGGGCCCACGCGGAACCATGCGCTCGACGGCCTTTTCGACGATCCGCTCGGGAAAGCGGCCTTCGAAAATCTGGCGCGCGGTGCGCTCCTTGATGCCGCCGGGATAGCCGGTGTGCCAGTAATATTTCTTGTCGGCGAACTTGTTGCCGGTCAGAACCGCCTTTTCAGCGTTGATGACCACGACATTGTCGCCATCGTCAACGTGAGGGGTGTAGGTGACTTTGTGCTTGCCGCGCAGGATATTGGCGATAACGGTGGCGAGACGGCCGACGACGAGATCTGTCGCGTCGATAATCACCCACTTCTTATCCACCTCTGCAGGCTTCTGCGAGAAGGTTTTCATGGAGTTCTCTCTTCATTCAGGATCCGGATTGGCGCAAACCAGCCGGACGTTTCTTGTTGCTTGGGTTGTCCCGGGATTCCACTGAAGGTGAGCTTCCCGAACCAACATGCGCGCCGGACCCCAATGGCCCCGGACGCTGCGTGCGTTATAGGCGGGACGGAAAAAACCGTCAAGCATCGAAAATGAGTGCATTGCAAAATTAAATCAATAAAAACAATAAGGTAGTTATGTGGTATTTAGATACCGCATGAATCTCGCGTCAAACCTCATCCCTCGCGCGGCGGTATTGAGTAAGTTGCGGTGGCCTGAGCCACCAGATCGCCGCGCAAATCGCGAATCCCGATGTCGGTGACCACCAGCCGTTTGCCCAGTTTGAGGATCGTCGCGGTGGCGTCGAGCGGGCCGGGTTCGGGCTTCATCAGGAAGTTGATGTTGAGATTGGTGGTCACCGCCAGCGCCACCCGGCCGATATGGGCCAGGATCACCGCGTAAGCGGCAAGATCGGCCAGCATGAACAGGGTCGGCCCGCTGACCGTGCCGCCGGGGCGGACATGCCGCTCGTCGGCATCGAGCCGGACCAGCGCGGTTCCGTGAGACACATCCATCACCGAGATGCTGTCCCCATTCGCCTTGATCTGCGGGAAGACTTCGTCGAGATAGGCCGAGACCTCCGGGGCGGACATGACAGGCGCGGCTGGTGTGGGCATTCCATGATTCCTGTGCGGAGGCGGGAGGCTGGGCGAGGCGCAAGCAGCGTTGACGAAGGAGGTTCGCCGTCAGTGCCGCGCTCAGGCCAGATTCGATTTTGCCAGGCAACCTTGCGGAAAATCAGGGCCCGGTCAACGCCGGAACGGGGTTCCCGCCGCCTGCCTGCCGCGCTAGACTGTCGGCAATTCAAGGAAAGGGTTAGCAGGCATGAACGGGGTTGAGTTGAGACAGCAATCGCCAGCCGGTCTGGTCAAGTCCGAAATCCGCAACGGCGTGATGCGGCTGGAGATGAACAACCCGCCGGCCAACGCCCTGTCGATCGCCCTGATGCAGGCGCTCAAGGATGCGCTGGACGCGACCCGCGGCGACAAGTCCATCCGCGTGGTGATCATCGCCTCGGCGACGCCGGGCAAATTGTTTTCAGCCGGTCATGACCTCAAGGAACTCACGCTGCATCGCGCCGACGCGGACCGGGGCAGGGCTTTCTTCGCCCGCTCGATGAAACTCTGCGCCGAGCTGATGCAGACGATCGTGCATCTTCCGGTGCCGGTGATCGCCGAGGTCGACGGCCTTGCCACCGCCGCCGGCGCCCAGCTGGTGGCCTCGTGCGACCTGGCGATGTGCACCGACACCTCGAGCTTCTGCACCCCGGGGGTCAATATCGGGCTGTTCTGCTCGACGCCGATGGTCGCGCTCAGCCGCAATGTGCACCGCAAGCAGGCCATGGAGATGCTGCTGACAGGCGAGACCATCGACGCCTCGACGGCGCGCGAATTCGGCCTGATCAACCGGATCATGCCGCGCGAATATCTGGGTCAGATCGTCATGAAATACGCCGAGGTCATTGCGTCGAAATCGCCTTTGACGGTGAAGATCGGCAAGGAGGCGTTTTACCGCCAGGCCGAAATGTCGCTTGAAGACGCCTATGACTACACCGCCCAGGTGATGGTCGAAAACATGCTGGCCCGTGACGCCGAGGAAGGCATGGGCGCCTTCATCGCCAAGCGCAAGCCGGAATGGACCGGGGAGTAACATCGACATGGCCGTCATTCGATCGTTTAAACTAGGAAAAAGAGATAGAATTGCGCTGCATCCGACAGAGGTGGAGGCTACTGTGTATTATCAGGAGTATGATGGCCGTAAGATTCTACAAATTGATACCCACGGATCAGATCATCGGGAAATTCCCGATAAAGTTAGCCAAACTATTCAACTCAATGAATCTTCTGCCCAGGAGCTATATGACATGCTGAAAAAGGACTTCGGTTTTCGATGACCCTTGTCCCGCGCATCACCATGATTACGCTGGGCGTGGCGGACGTCGCCGCCTCGACCGCGTTTTACCAAAGCCTCGGCTTCAAGCGGTCCTCGGCCTCCAATGACGATGTCACATTTTTTCACATGGCCGGCACGATGCTGGGGCTGTTCGGGCGCGATGCGCTCGCCGCCGACGCCGGTCTTGGGCCGACCCGGCCGCAAGCCTTCGAAGGCATGAGCCTGGCGCACAATCTTGGCTCCCGGGAAGAGGTCGACGCCGCCTGGGCCTTCGCGGTGGAATGCGGAGCCGCGCCGGTAAAGAAGCCGCACGAGGTGTTTTGGGGCGGTTACTCAGGCTATTTCGCCGATCCGGACGGGCATATGTGGGAACTGGCGCACAATCCGCTGATGCCGCTTGGCGATGACGGCCACATGATCCTGCCGGACTAGGATCCAAGTCAGACTGTGAATAAGGGAGCGGAGATGGATCTGGATTTACTCTGGCGCGCGGAAATGGCCTGTCGCGCTGGCTGGCCGGCGGAGCAGGAGTCAGACATCTGCGGCTGGATCGCGCGCCGCAGCGGCGGGTCGATCCGGCGTGTCAATTCACTCAGTCAACGGCCCGGCTCGCAGGCCATCGACGATCGGCTGATTGATCAGGCGGAGGCGTATTATGCGCGCTTCGAGCAGCCCGCCATGGTGCGCGTCCTGTCGTTTACGGGCGCTTCCGCCACGGCGCTGTCGAGACGCGGTTACCGGCAAGAAGGCGCCACCACAACGCTTTTCGCCGAAATCGACAAAACCAGATGCGCGCCCGGACAAGGCGCGATCGTCTGGCCAGACCCAAACGAAGACTGGCTCGCCGCCCGGAACCGGATTGCCGTATCCGACCCAACCATATTTCGCTCAATGCTCGAACTGATCGAAGGCCCGAAACTGTTTTCCGGCGTGAAGGTTGACGGAACAATCCAGTCGGTCGCCTATGGAGTTATCGTGGATGGGCTTCTGGTCATCGAAGCCGTTGCCACTGACGAGGCCCACAGGGGCAGGGGCCTTGCCCGCAATGCCGTGCAATCCCTACTCAATTGGGCGGCGTCGCAAGGTGTCAACGCGGTGGTTCTGCAGGTTGTCACCGACAACGAGCCGGCGCGCGCGCTCTATCGCTCGCTCGGCTTCACGAGGGAATTGTTTGACTATTTTTATATGCGCCAACCGCAGCCTTGATTGGAAAACAGGGCCGCGAATTCTCGGCTATTGCGTGATCCTGAGCAGCGGGCGGAACCGGATCATGTCATCATCGTCGCTGGCGTTGGCGTCGCAGGCGATCACGCGGCAGGAATTGGTGTCGCGCGCGGGCACGCTGGCCCAGACGCCGACTGAATTGCCCGGGCACAGCAGCGAGGAGCTGACATAGCGGTCATAGATCGGCAGGCCTCTCTTGGAGGTGTGGCGCAGGATTGCAGCACCCTCGCGCACCAGCACGGCGCGGATGGCGTGGCAATCGGTCTTGGTGGTCTCGATGCGGCTGATGGCGCCGGCGGGGCCGGTCACGGCGATGAGGGCCGAAAGCATCGCTGCGGCAGGGATCAGTCTGCGGATGATCAGGCGCGTGCTCATGAGGATCGTCTCCTATTGGGGCTCACTCGGCAGATTACACAGGCATTATGTCGCGGATTTGTTCCCGGACAAGGGCACAGCCTTGACCCGCTCGCAGGCTGTTGCGACAACCGGAGCTGATTTCGCGGGATTTCGCAAGGCGCGCCACTGATGAACCATGATCATTACGACAATTCCTACATCGCGGGCATTTTGCAGTCGGTCAGGACCGTTGCCATGGTCGGCGCCTCGGCCAATGAGGTCCGCCCCAGTTTTTTCGTGATGAAATACCTGCTGGCCAAGGGCTATGACGTCATCCCGGTCAATCCGGGACAGGCCGGCAAACCGATCCTGGGCCAGATGACCTATGCGCGGCTTTCCGACATTCCCGTCGCCATCGACATGATCGACATTTTCCGGGCGTCCGACGCGGTGCCGGGCATTGTCGACGAGGTGCTGGCGCTCGATCCCCTGCCGAAGGTGATCTGGATGCAATTGACCGTGCGCCATGACGAGGCGGCGCTCCGCGCCGAAGCGGCCGGCCTCAAGGTGGTGATGAACCGCTGCCCGAAGATCGAATATGCAAGGCTGTCGGGTGAAATCGGCTGGAACGGCGTCAACTCGGGCGTCATTTCCTCGCGCAAGCCGGTGATGCGGGCGGGCTTTCAGAGTTACGGCCTGCGCGGCAAGCCGGAGGAATAGCGAACGCCGCACTCCTCGAAAGCGTGTCACAGTTCTGATTCATTGTGATGAGACAGGAAGCTGCAGCAAGTCCATCTGGTCCATAGCTCAGGAGCCGCGCAATGAAGCCATATCGGTGGTCGCCGTGAGACGGATGTTTTCCTTTCTGCGCACCGCGGGGTTTCTCGCCATGCTGTGCGTGACGCTGGCGACAGCGACGATCAGCATGGGGATCTGGGCGATTTCGCTGACCGCCCAGGTGACGACCATGACGGCGGGCGCGGCCGCCGCGGCCATCGCCCATCGCAAGGCCATCGCGGCCGCCATTGTGCGCACCAAGGCCAAGGCAAGGCTGCGCCGCGCGCTGGTGGTGCTGCCCATTGCCGGCATCGCCGCGGCCGTGGCTTTCGAACGCCAGGACTATCTGGAATGGAAACAGGAAAACCCCGACGGCGATGTCGAGGACTATGGCTGCGAGGTCAGCGCCGTCTCGGCCGAGGTGATCGACGAGGTTCTGCAGGATCTGCCCGGCCAGGTCAGACCGTCGCGCGACTGGCTGTTGTCGCGCATGCCCGACTGCGAGTCCGGCATGCCTGGTCCGGAAGCGGCGGATACTTTGGCATTGGACACCAAGGATTGGCAAAGCCGGCCCTGAGGTGCTGACTGCCGCCGGTTTTTACGCGAGCGCCGGACATTCAACGGATTTGCGCGCTGGCGGGCATTGCCGGTTGCGGCTTGCTTTCAGCCCGCACAAAACGCGCCGCCGAGTTCTCGCGGGGAGAGGTTCGCGCAAAAATCTTCTTTGACCCCGGCGCGCGCATGCGGGATAACCCCCGCAGTTCAATTGTCGGGCATAAGGGGAGAAAACCATGTCGACCAATCAGCCGGGTTTCAACACACTGGCCATCCACGCGGGAGCCCAGCCGGATCCGGCCACGGGCGCGAGGACCACGCCGATCTACCAGACCACCAGCTTTGTCTTTGACGACGCCGATCACGCCGCCTCGCTGTTCGGGCTGAAGGCCTTCGGCAACATCTACACCCGCATCATGAACCCGACCCAGGCCGTGCTCGAGGAGCGGATCGCGGCGCTGGAAGGCGGCACCGCGGCGCTGGCCGTCGCCTCCGGCCATGCGGCGCAGTTGATCGTGTTCCACACCATCATGAGCCCGGGCGACAATTTCATCGCCGCCAACCGGCTCTATGGCGGCTCGATCAACCAGTTCGGCAAATCCTTCCAGTCGTTTGACTGGCATGTGCGCTGGGCCGATCCGGCCGACATGGACAGCATCGAAAGCCAGATCGACGAGCGCACCAAGGCGATCTTCATTGAAAGCCTGGCCAATCCGGGCGGCACCTTTGTCGATATCAACGCCATTGCCGAACTCGCCCGCAAGCATGAATTGCCGCTGATCGTCGACAACACCATGGCCTCGCCCTATCTGATCCGGCCGATCGACCATGGCGCCGACATCGTCGTCCATTCGCTGACCAAATTCATCGGCGGCCACGGCAATTCCATGGGCGGCGTCATCGTCGACGGCGGTTCCTTCGACTGGTCCAAGTCCGGCAAATATCCATCCCTGTCGGAGCCGCGCTCGGAATATGGCGGCATCGTGCTGCACGAGACCTTCGGCAATTTCGCCTTTGCGATTGCCTGCCGCGTGCTCGGCCTGCGTGACCTTGGACCGGCGATTTCGCCGTTCAATGCCTTCATGATCCTGACCGGCATCGAGACCCTGCCGCTCAGGATGCAGCGCCATTCCGACAACGCGCTTGAGGTCGCCAACTGGCTCGCCAATCACCCCAAGGTCAGCTGGGTCTCCTATGCCGGACGGCCCGAGCATGAAAACCATGCGCTGCAGCAGCGCTACGCCCCCAAGGGCGGCGGCGCCGTGTTCACCTTCGGACTGAAGGGCGGCTACGATTCGGGCGTCAAATTCGTCGAGGGGCTGGAGATGTTCTCGCATCTGGCCAATATCGGCGACACCCGCTCGCTGGTCATCCACCCGGCCTCGACCACCCACCGGCAACTCTCCCCCGAGCAGCAGGTCGCGGCCGGCGCCGGTCCCGACGTGGTGCGGCTGTCGGTCGGCATCGAGGACGTCAAGGACATCATCGCCGACCTCGAACAGGCGCTCGCCAAGGCGTGAGCCCAACGCGTTTGACACCAAGGCCCGGCACGCGATGCCGGGCCGATTGATCTGCGACAAGTCCAACGACCGCAAGACGCGCTAGGCTTTCGACGAACCCAATCAATGGAGGCCCCGATGCCGCGAACCAATCTTCAGACTCTCCTCATCGCATCCGCCATGATCCTGGCGCTGGCGCCCTTTGCCCAGGCGCAATCGGCCAATCCGGCCTGGCTCGACAATCTGTCGGAGCAACTGTCGGTCGAGAAGGATTGCGCGGTTGAGTATTATGTCAACATCACGGAGGGCGATCTGGCCGGGCGGCGGACATTCGAAGCGCGCGCCCAGTGCGCCGATGGCCGCCAGTTCGACGGATCGCTGATCGAGCCTGCGGAAGAGTTCACCATCTCCGAATGCGGGGTTCAGGTCTGCTGATTGCTGTCATCGCGACGCTTCTGCTTGCTTTGTCGATCAGGCTCAGGGCAATCTGGACAGCAATCCCTGCAAGCGCGAGTGACCATGGCCAACGAACATCTCATCCCCGTCACACAATCCGTTGAACCGGAGGTCTCCAGGCCCGACGCCGGAAAAGTGATCTCCGGCGATCCGGTCCACACCACATGGAATCTCGAGGAGCGCGACGGGCTCTATTGCGGCATCTGGCAGTCGACGCCGGGCAAATGGCGGATATCCTATGATGAATGGGAATATTGCCGCATTCTCGAAGGCGTGTCGGTGATTTCCGAGGACGGCGGCGCGGCGGTCACGGTCCAGGCCGGCGACAGCTTCATCCTGAGACCGGGCTTCAAGGGAAGCTGGGAAGTGCTTGAAACGACTCGCAAGGACTATGTGATCCGGCTTTAACGCCGCCCGGGGATCAACCGACGATCAGGCTTTCGAGTCCATGAAAATGGTAGCTGTCGCGGTAGCGCGGCGGCTGTCTGAGCGTGAGGTCGGGGAGGCGGGAAAACAGCACCGCCAGCGATTGCTGCAATTCAAGCCGCGCCAATGGCGCGCCGATGCAGAAATGCAGGCCCGCGCCAAAACTCACATTCTTCTGGTCAGTCCTGCCGGGACGGAAGTCCTGCGGCGCCTCATAGGCTGACGGGTCGCGATTGGCGGCGCCCAGCAGCAGCGCCACCTGTTCGCCCGGTTTCAAGGTCACCGGACCGAGGTCCACGGCCTCATAGGCATAACGGGTGAACATGTGCAGCGGCGCGTCGAACCTCAGCGCCTCCTCGACGCTTGCGGCGGCAAGCTCGGGCGTTGCAAAGAACCGGCGCGGATCGCCGCCTTGCTCCAGGATCGTCTTCACCGCATTGCCGGTCTGGTGCACGGTGGCTTCGTGCCCGGCGTTGAGCAGCAGCACGCAGGTCGAGATCAACTCCGCGTCGGAGAGTTTTTCGCCGGTGTCGCGCACGCCGATCAGCGCCGAGAGCAGATCATCTGAAGTGTTGTGCCGGTGATCATCGATGTGGGCGGTCAGGAACGCTCCAAACTCTGCCGAGGCGCGGTTGGCGCGGTCCTCGGTCTCGCGCGACCGGTGCGGCACATACATCTCGCATATGGCGTGTGACCAGGAAAGCAGATCATCGGCCCGCTCGACAGGGACGCCGAGCAATTCGCAGATCACCGTCAGCGGGATCGGCGTGGCGAATGACGGCAGCAGATCGAAGGGCTGGCCAGCGGGCAGGGCGTCAACCAGCGAATGGGCGAGCGCATGGACGCGCGGCCTCAGCCGCTCCACCGAGCGCGAGACAAAGGCGCGGTTGACCAGCGTTCTGAGCCGCGTATGCGCCGGCGGTTCGCGCTCGAGCAGCGAGCCGCTTTCGATCCGGTCGAACTCCGTCAGATGTTCGCGGCCCGCAACCGGGTTCAGCGGCGCGCCCCAACGGTTCTCGCGGCCCAGCCGCCGGTCACGCAGCAGGCTATTGACCTGATCATAGCCCGCCACACACCACATGCCATACTCCCGCCAGAAGAAAACCGGTGAGGCGTGGTGCATTTCGGCGTAAAATTTGTACGGGTCCTGGACGAAGCCGGGATCGCGGGGATCCTGCGAAACGGAGAGTTGCTTGAGTGTCATGGCTGAGCTGTATCGTGGATTGTGACTCGATAAAATCCTTTATCCTTATGAAGATAGGGTTTTTCCGGAATAAATATCCCGATTGTTCACCTACGCACGCGCCCCCGGTGCACCAAGGAAAACATGCATGTCTCTAAATGAAATCCACAGTCTCGATCATACTGTCATTCTCTGCCGCAAATTGCAGGAAACGCGGGCATTCTATCGCGATGTCATGAAGTTTCCGTTGGAAGTCGATCGAGAAAACTGGGTCAGCTTCCGTGTGGGCGCCACCCTTTTGACACTGCGGCCGCGCGGCAAATGGTCCGTTTGCGATGATGGCGACGCGGCGCCGGGAGCGGCTGCGGTCCAATTGGCTTTCAGGGTGCCGCCACAAGCTGTCGATGTGTGCCATTCGGAGCTTGTGCAGAAGGGCGTCGAAATCCTGCGCGCGCCGACCGATCTGCCGGACTGGCGCCACCGGACGCTGTTTTTTCGGGATCCCGAGGGCAACATCCTCGAGATCTACGCGGAGTACTGATTTCGCCGGGTATAATCGGAACAACCACCGGCAGTGACGCGACGGCGCGGTGGACTGCAACAAAACGGATTTGATCATGAACCTGCCTGATTACATTGACCTGTATTGTGAGCGCACGGCGCCGGGGTTCTGGAACGAGCCGATCAACGCGCTCAGCAATGCCGCGTTTCTGGTCGCCGCCTGGTTTGCCTGGCGCGTCTACGCCCAGAGGGGCAGGCACGATGCGCTGGATCTGATCCTGATCATTCTTGCCGCCGCCATCGGCATCGGATCGTTCCTGTTCCATACTTTCGCAAACGGCTGGTCGGAACTGGCGGACGTGATCCCGATCTGGACTTTCGTCGCGATTTTTGTGCTGGTGACGATCTATCGCCTGACGGGCGAAAGGCTTTGGGCGACCGCCCGTATCGCGTTGATCGTGGTCGGTAGCATTGGCGTCGTTTTCTGGATCACATCGGGCGATGTGACAACCGATGACGCATCAGGACCGGGATATCTGAACGGGTCCCTGCAATACCTGCCAGCCCTGTTGGCCTTGGCGGGTTTTGCCGCGGTGACGTTGGTTCGTCGCCATCCGGCGCGCTATTATGTGACCGGCGCGGCGATCACCTTCCTGCTGTCGCTGTGTTTTCGAACCATCGACCTGACGGCCTGCGCGGCAACCGGATTTGGCACGCATTTCATCTGGCATATCCTCAATGGCGTCATGATCGGATTGCTGCTGCAAAGCCTGCTGCGGCATCTCCCCGCACAGCGCGCCAGCTAGAGCCGGCCTTCAATAGCAGCGGCGTTTGCCCGAAACCTGCACCCAGCCGGTCGTGGCGGGACGGATTTCCACCGAGCGGGCCACTGTCCTGACCACGGCGGGCACATGGCGCGCGATGGTGCGCGCCGGCTCGATCAGCACGGTGCGACTGCGGTGCGCGTACCGCGCGGGGATCCGCTCATGCGCGGTGTGGGCGGGCTGCACCATCACGGTGCGGGCCTGGGTGGCGTATTGCGCCGGATGCACCACCTTGCACAGGGTTTTGACGCCGTGGACATGGCGCCATTCCCAGCCGATCGACTGGGGCCGTACCATCACGGTCTGGTGCACGGTGCCGTACACCGCCGGAACATGCCGGGCAAAGATCTGTTCCGGCTCGATCAACACGCGTTCGGTGACCTGGCCATAGCGCGCCGGTAGGGTCTCGTGCACCACACCGCCTGGCCGGACCACGATTTGCTGATGAATTGTCTTATATAGGGCGGGCTGATGCACCTGCTGATAACAGGCCAGGGCGTTGCCGCCAGCAAGCGCCGGCGAGGCGGCCGATGTGGCCAGAACAGTTGCAAGGATCAGGTGGCGAATGGACGAACTCTCGGACATGATACACTCCCTGACAGCGGCAGCGGGCTTTAAAACTCCGTCTCCGTTTTTATCCAGAAGAGTTTGCCGCAATCCAGGCTCTGAAGAAAGGAAAACATTAATCCGTCGTTAGAGTATCGTGCGATTAATAGGTTGTATTCTACTGGCTCAAAACTGATACTCTACAAGAAGTACGGCGCAGAGCGACGCGGATCCCTCTCTCCAGCCGTCAAAAATTCTTGCAAGACTTGCAGTCTCCCGACCAGCCGGCGCCGTGCCGCGGTCTTCCGTGGCGGTCCCGGAGAATGAAGAAAACCTGCGCAAATTCAGGCGGGATCGGTTTCACAAGCCGGAAAGCGCGGGACCGTAACCTGTCCTTAACGTCACTCGTGAACAACACCACCAAGCCGTTTCGCCGCCTTGCGTCTTGAAGCGACGGGGGGGCACACTCTATGTAGTGGGTTCAAACAGACTGATTCCCTGCGGGCCGTGGCGTCTGCCGGGCCGTAAAAGGGAAGCGCAATGAAGAATACAGTTGAAAACGCCATGGCCCTGGTGCCCATGGTCGTTGAACAGACAAATCGCGGCGAACGGTCTTACGACATTTATTCGCGGCTCCTCAAGGAGCGCATCATTTTCATCACCGGTCCGGTCGAGGACCACATGGCGACGCTGGTCTGCGCCCAGCTTCTGTTTCTCGAGGCCGAGAATCCGAAGAAGGAAATCGCGCTTTACATCAATTCGCCCGGTGGCGTGGTCACCGCCGGGATGGCGATCTATGACACCATGCAGTTCATCCGCCCGGCGGTTTCGACGCTGTGCGTCGGCCAGGCCGCCTCGATGGGGTCGCTTCTGCTTTGCGCCGGCGAAAAGGGCATGCGCTTTGCCACGCCCAATGCCCGCGTCATGGTTCACCAGCCCTCGGGCGGCTTCCAGGGACAGGCCTCCGACATCGAGCGCCATGCCCAGGACATCATCAAGATGAAGCGCCGGCTCAATGAAATCTACGTCAAGCACACCGGCCAGGATTACGAGACAGTCGAGAAAACTCTCGACCGGGACCATTTTCTGACGGCGGACGAAGCGCTTGCGTTTGGTTTGATTGACCGCGTGATCGACAAGCGCGAATACATCGAAACCCCGACATAGGCAGCGGAACGGGGTCTTTGATTGGCCAAAACGGCGGTTTCACAGCGACTGCGCCACACCTGCAACACGTTTTCGTGTGACTGGGGTGGCGCACCCTGTGCAGCGCGCTAGTATTGATGTTAAGTCTATGTTCAAATTCTGTGGCATAGCATCGTCAGATTGACGGGGATTCGTTGCCTCCGGCTTTGGGACTGTTTACCTGAAGACCGGGATTGTACCCCGAATTGCCTGACTGTTCAGACGCTCCGGCGAACGGGCAGCCAGGTGCCAGACATCCCGGTTTGATGCCGGGATTGCGGGAAGGAAAGTGAAATGAGCAAGGTCAGCGGCAGCAACGGCGGCGATTCCAAAAATACCCTATATTGCTCTTTCTGCGGCAAGAGCCAGCATGAAGTGCGCAAACTCATTGCCGGTCCCACGGTGTTCATCTGTGATGAATGCGTGGAATTGTGCATGGACATCATCCGCGAGGAAAACAAATCCTCGATGGTGAAATCGCGCGATGGCGTGCCCACCCCGCAGGAAATCATCGCCACGCTCGATGAATATGTGATCGGCCAGCGTCAGGCCAAGAAGATCCTCTCGGTGGCGGTTCACAACCATTACAAGCGCCTCAACCATTCGTCCAAGTCAGGCGAAGTGGAACTGGCCAAATCCAACATCCTGCTGGTCGGCCCCACCGGTTGCGGCAAGACCTATCTGGCCCAGACGCTGGCGCGCATCATTGATGTGCCCTTCACCATGGCCGACGCCACGACGCTGACGGAAGCCGGTTATGTCGGCGAGGATGTCGAAAACATCATTCTCAAGCTGCTGCAATCGGCCGACTACAATGTCGAACGCGCCCAGCGCGGTATTGTCTATATCGACGAAGTCGACAAGATTTCCCGCAAGTCGGACAATCCCTCGATCACCCGCGACGTCTCGGGCGAGGGCGTTCAGCAGGCGCTCTTGAAGATCATGGAAGGCACGGTTGCCTCGGTGCCGCCGCAGGGTGGCCGCAAGCATCCGCAGCAGGAATTCCTGCAGGTCGACACCACCAACATCCTGTTTGTCTGCGGCGGCGCCTTTGCCGGTCTCGACAAGATCATCTCGGCGCGAGGTGAAAAGACCTCGATCGGCTTTGGCGCCAACGTCCGCTCCCAGGACGAACGCCGCGTCGGCGAAGTGTTGCGCGAACTCGAGCCCGAGGATCTGGTCAAGTTCGGCCTGATCCCGGAATTCATCGGCCGTCTGCCGGTGCTTGCGACGCTGGAGGATCTTGACGAATCCGCGCTGATCCAGATCCTGACCGAGCCGAAGAACGCGCTGGTCAAGCAGTATCAACGCCTGTTCGAAATGGAAGACGTGGTGCTGACGTTCCATGAAAGCGCGCTGGTCGAGATCGCCAAGCGCGGCATCATCCGCAAGACCGGCGCGCGCGGACTGCGCTCGATCATGGAGAAGATCCTGCTCGACACCATGTTCGAACTGCCGGAACTGGAAGGCGTGCGCGAAGTGGTCATCTCCGACGACGTGGTCATCGGCAACGCCCGGCCACTCTACATCTACGCCGAACGCGACGGCGAGACCAAGGGGTCGGTTTCAGCCTGATCCTGGCGCTCTCTGTCTCGGCCAAAAGACAAGACCCGCGGAGATGGCTCTCCGCGGGTTTTTTATTGGTCCGTTTACGCCGCGCAGATTTGGCGGTGTCCGACTGAACATGGATCGCGCAAACCTGTGGTCATGACCTCAGCGAGGGAACTGAACCGGGCAGACATTTGCCCTGGCCTTTCGCGCGGCTCCAGCTTCCGGCCACTTTCATTCTCTACTATCGTCACGAATCGATATTGGAGCATTATCCGGCGTGGCCCTGACTTGAAAACGGACCCCCGGTTCTCCAAGTAGAATACAAAGGGATTTGCCCTTTGTAAGAACGCAAATTGCGGTTGCTGGATGATCCGGGGCCGCCTCCCGCGTTGCCAATCGGCCCGACGGGCCACGAAAGGAAATGAAATGCCGGATAAAAAAGTGAGTTCAACTCATTCGCCCGCAGAGGCAGGTATCTATCCCGTTCTTCCGCTGCGCGACATCGTTGTCTTTCCGCACATGATCGTGCCGCTGTTCGTCGGACGCGAAAAGTCGATCCGCGCGCTTGAGGAAGTCATGGGTTCGGACAAGCAGATCATGCTTGCCACCCAGATCAACGCCAGCGACGACGATCCGGAGCCGGCGGGCATCTATGACATCGGCTCGATCGCCAATGTTCTGCAATTGTTGAAATTGCCCGACGGCACCGTCAAGGTGCTGGTCGAAGGCCGTGCGCGCGCCGAAATCGTCGGCTACACCGACCGCGAAGACTATTACGAAGCCCGCGCCATCGAACTCGCCGAACCTGAAGAGGATGCGGTCGAGGTCGAGGCGTTGTCGCGTTCGGTGGTCTCCGAGTTCGAAAACTACGTCAAGCTCAACAAGAAGATCTCGCCCGAAGTGGTCGGCGCGGCGAGCCAGATCGACGATTATTCCAAGCTCGCCGACACCGTGGCGTCGCATCTGTCGATCAAGATTCCCGAAAAGCAGGACATGCTGTCGACCATTTCCGTGAAAGGCCGCCTCGAAAAGGCGCTCGGCTTCATGGAAGGCGAGATTTCGGTGCTGCAGGTCGAAAAGCGCATCCGCTCCCGCGTCAAGCGGCAGATGGAGAAGACCCAGCGCGAATATTACCTCAACGAGCAGATGAAAGCGATCCAGAAGGAGCTCGGCGACGGCGAGGATGGCCGCGACGAGATGGCGGAAATCGAAAGCCGCATCGCCAAGACCAAGCTTTCCAAGGAAGCCCGCGAAAAGGCTGACGGCGAATTCAAGAAGCTCAAGCAGATGAGCCCGATGTCGGCGGAAGCCACCGTCGTGCGCAACTATCTCGATTGGCTGCTGGGTCTGCCCTGGGGTAAGAAATCGCGCATCAAGATCGATCTCAATGCCGCCGAACAGGTGCTCGAGACCGATCACTTCGGCCTGGAAAAGGTCAAGGAACGGATCATCGAGTATCTGGCCGTGCAGGCGCGGTCATCGAAGATCAAGGGCCCGATCCTCTGCCTCGTCGGACCTCCCGGCGTCGGCAAGACCTCGCTCGCCAAATCGATCGCCAAGGCGACCGGCCGCGAGTATGTCCGCATGGCCTTGGGTGGCGTGCGTGATGAGGCCGAAATCCGCGGTCACCGCCGCACCTATATCGGCTCCATGCCCGGCAAGGTCGTGCAGTCGATGAAGAAGGCCAAGAAGGTCAACCCGCTGTTCCTGCTCGACGAGATCGACAAGATGGGCCAGGATTTCCGCGGCGATCCGTCGTCGGCGCTGCTTGAGGTGCTTGATCCGGAACAGAATTCAACCTTCATGGATCATTACCTCGAGGTTGAGTATGATTTGTCCAACGTGATGTTCATCACCACGGCCAACACGCTCAACATTCCCGCGCCGCTGATGGACCGGATGGAGATCATCCGCATCGCCGGCTATACCGAGGATGAGAAGCTGGAAATCGCCCGCAGGCACCTTCTGCCCAAGGCCGTGCGTGACCACGCGCTGCGTCCGGAGGAATTCCAGATCACCGACGAGGCGCTTTTGCAGGTGGTGCGGACCTATACACGGGAAGCCGGCGTCAGAAACTTCGAGCGCGAACTGATGAAGCTGTCGCGCAAGGCGGTGACCGAGATCCTCAAGACCGGGGTGAAATCGGTCCGCGTCGATGCCGACAATCTCGCCGACTACCTCGGCGTGCCGCGTTTCCGCTATGGCGAAGCCGAGTTCCATGACCAGGTTGGCGTGGTCACCGGTTTGGCCTGGACCGAGGTTGGCGGCGAACTCTTGACCATCGAAGGCGTGATGATGCCGGGCAAGGGCAAGATGACCGTGACCGGCAATCTGCGGGACGTGATGAAGGAATCGATTTCGGCGGCGGCGTCCTATGTCCGTTCGCGCGCGGTTGATTTCGGCATCGAACCGCCGTTGTTCGACAAGCGCGACATCCATGTCCACGTGCCGGAAGGGGCCACCCCGAAGGACGGCCCGTCGGCCGGTGTCGCGATGGCGACGGCGATTGTGTCGACCATGACCGGCATTCCGGTGCGCCGCGATGTCGCCATGACCGGCGAGATCACCTTGCGCGGACGGGTACTGCCGATCGGCGGCCTCAAGGAGAAGCTGCTGGCGGCACTGCGTGGCGGCATCAAGACGGTGATGATCCCGGAAGACAACGCCAAGGATCTCCCCGAGATCCCGGATAATGTCAAAAACGGCCTGGAGATCATTCCGGTGGCGAAGATGAGCGACGTGCTTCGTCACGCGCTGGTCCGGATGCCCGAAGCGATCACCTGGGATCCCGACGCCAAGCCGGAAGTCCCGATCGCAGCGGATGCGGGCGACGAGGGCGGAGCTGCCATCGCTCACTGAGACCTTTCCTCAGTTGGGATCAACTGAGCGGCAATGTCTCGGTTTAAAGCATTACCGGGCCCGCGCGTTTTTCCGACGCGCGGGCCCGATTGCGTCGAGCAGCAGCATCCTTGTTTTTAAACGATGCTTGAGTGACGGGACGGCCGGGAAACGCCCGGCTGGGCCGGCAGCGACCGCTTTGGCTTTCAGATCACCTGTCCCGATTTCGGCCGCGTTCGTAACTTTTTGTTAACATCATAGGTCCTTTGCCCGGCCAAGCGGCCGGTCTGCACCGAATTGTCTGTGAAAAGACCATATAAAGCGTGGGTTTCCGGGGAGTTTGGTTGCGCGGACCGGCGAGATGCGTAGGATCACCGCATCGAACAAACTGAGTCGACGAAACGCCAGGAAAGGGACGGAAATGAACAAAAATGAACTCGTGGCTGCTGTAGCCGAGAAATCGGGCATGAGCAAAGGAGACGCGACATCGGCTGTTGAGGCGGTTTTTGAAACCATCACAGGCGAACTCAAGAACGGCGGCGACGTGCGCCTGATCGGTTTTGGCAATTTCACGGTGTCGCGCCGCGAGGCCTCGAAGGGCCGCAACCCGCAGACCGGCAATGAAGTCGATATTCCGGCCCGCAACGTGCCGAAATTCTCGGCCGGCAAGGGCCTCAAGGATGCGTGCAACTAATGCATGTCGCGCTCAAATGGATTCATTTGAGCGATAACGTACATGCATTATGTCAAAGGTCTGCAGCGACCTTTGCGCATCCGATTGGATGCGCGGCGCTGTAAGCCGCAATCCTGAACCGAATGATACGGAGCCCGGGCGTCAGCGCCTGGGCTTTTTTATTGCTGTTCGATGGCCCTGTCCGCAGCCGTGTTGCAACGCGTGGTCGAGCTCGGTCTCTTGTCCGCAACGATCTTTGCAATGACGCAGGTGCGTTACCGATCCAATCAATCCCTCAAGCGCGACATGCATGAGATGCTTCCGTACCACTTGATGCGAAAGCGGTTCAAATGCGCTTGACAAAAGAACAGAAAAAGAACATACAGAAAACGCACAGGGAATATAGGAGTTGATCATGACTGCATTTGCCCGCGATCTTGCCGCTTTCGTTTCCATGTCACTGTTTGTGGCGAGCTTTGCCGTTCTCGCCATGGCGTTCTAGGATCTGTAAATCCCGCCGCCGATTGCGCCACGCTTCGCAGCCCAGCCAAGCTACCGTGCGCGCATGGCCGCATGAATGTGTTTGACCGCGCCATTTTACTTCCGGCGCTCTGGACTTTATGGTCCGGGTCCTCACAATTGTCGACTGAGTCTTGGGTGGCGTCGATTGACGCCTGACCACGGGCCAATCGGCAGAGGATTTTCATGGCGCGGGAAAGCAAGTCAGCCAAGGTGCTGGCCAATCTGGCTGCGGGCACGCAGCAGGCGCGTGAGCGGGGCAAGCACGCCGACGGCCGTGGCGCCGAAAGCTGGCCGGGTTTTGTGCATTTGCGGGTTCATTCGGCCTATTCGCTGCTTGAGGGCGCGCTGCCGATCAAGACCCTGATCAAGCGGGCGGTGGCCGATGATCAGCCGGCGCTTGCCATCAGCGACACCAACAATCTGTTTGGCGCACTGGAATTTTCGGTCAAGGCCATGGAAGCGGGAATTCAGCCGCTGATCGGCTGCCAACTCGATATCGACATGGAAGACGTTCAGGACGGAGAACGCCGGTCCCACCGCGATCATTTGCAGAAGCCGCCGCATATCGTCCTGTTCGCCGCCACCGCCGCCGGCTACGACCGGCTGGTGGCGCTGGTCAGCAAGGCTTATCTCGACGGCGACAGCAGCGACCGGCCGCATATCGCGCTGTCTTGGCTTGAACAGGGCGCGGAGGGACTGATTGCCCTGACAGGTGCGGCCGGCGGGCCGGTTGATCAAGCCATGCGCGAGGGGCATCCGGAGCGGGCAAGAAGCCGGCTTGACGGCCTCAAGGCGGTGTTTGGCGACCGGCTCTATGTCGAATTGCAGCGCCAGCGTGGATTTGACCGTGCGTATGAAACCAGGATGATTGCGCTTGCCTATGAGTGCGAGGTGCCGCTGGTTGCCACCAACGAGGCGTTCTTTCCCACCCCTGATGATTTCGAGGCCCATGACGCGCTGATGGCGGTGGCCCACAACGCGGTCATGTCGGATGACCGGCGGCCGCGGCTGAGCGTCGACAATTGCCTCAAATCCCGCGCCGAAATGACCGGGCTTTTCGCCGACATTCCCGAAGCCCTGGCAAATTCCGTGGAAATCGCCCGCCGCTGCAGCGCTATTGTCGAGAGCCGCGCGCCGATCCTGCCCCGCTTCACCGGCGGCGGCGAGGATGACCCGGAGGCAGCCCTTGCCGCCGAAGCCGCGGAATTGCGGCGGCAGTCGCTTGAGGGCCTGGAGCGGCGGCTGGCCCGGATCGGCATGGCCGCCGGATTTACCGAAACCGATTATCGCGAGCGGCTGCAGATCGAACTCGACATCATCGAATCGATGAAGTTTCCCGGCTACTTCCTGATCGTGGCCGACTTCATTCAATGGGCCAAGGGGCAGGGCATCCCGGTTGGTCCTGGCCGCGGTTCCGGCGCCGGGTCGCTGGTGGCCTACGCGCTGACCATCACCGACGTCGATCCGTTGCGCTTCTCGCTGCTGTTCGAACGGTTTCTCAATCCGGCCCGTGTCTCGATGCCGGATTTCGACATTGATTTCTGCCAGGACCGGCGGGACGAGGTCATCCGCTATGTGGTCGGCAAATATGGCCGCGAGCAGGTGGCCCAGATCATCACTTTCGGCAGCCTGCAGGCCCGCGCCGCCCTGCGCGATGTCGGCCGCGTGCTGGAGATGCCCTACGGCCTGGTCGACCGCATCTGCAAGCTGGTGCCCAACAACCCGGCCAACCCGACGCCCTTGAACAAGGCGATCGAGGAAGAGCCGCGTTTCGCCGAGGAGGTGGACAAGGAGCCCGCGGTCGGCCGCCTGCTCGACATCGCGCAAAAGCTCGAGGGCTTGTACCGGCACGCCTCGACCCATGCCGCGGGCATCGTCATCGGCGACCGGCCGTTGTCGCAACTGGTGCCGATGTACCGCGATCCGCGCTCGGACATGCCGGTCACCCAGTTCAACATGAAATGGGTGGAACAGGCAGGCCTGGTCAAGTTCGACTTTCTCGGTCTCAAGACCCTGACGGTGCTCAAGACCGCGGTGGGGTTCATCGCCAAACGCGACATTGCCATCGATCTTGAAGCGCTGCCGCTTGATGACAAGCCGACCTACGAGATGCTGTCGCGCGGCGAGACTGTCGGCGTGTTCCAGGTGGAATCCCAAGGCATGCGCAAGGCGCTCATCGGCATGCGCCCGGACCGGATCGAGGACATCATCGCGCTGGTGGCGCTCTACCGCCCGGGTCCGATGGAGAACATCCCGGTCTACAATGCGCGCAAGCATGGCGAGGAGGAGCTGGCCTCCATCCATCCCAAGATCGATGATCTCCTCGCCGAAACCCAGGGCGTCATCGTCTACCAGGAACAGGTGATGCAGATCGCCCAGGTTTTGGCCGGCTATTCGCTCGGCGAAGCCGACCTGCTGCGCCGCGCCATGGGCAAGAAGATCCAGTCGGAAATGGATCAGCAGCGCGCCCGCTTCGTCGATGGCGCGGTGGAACGCGGCGTCTCCAAGCCGCAGGCCAATCTTATCTTCGATCTTCTCGCCAAATTCGCCAATTACGGCTTCAACAAGTCGCATGCCGCGGCCTATGGCATCGTCTCCTACCAGACCGCCTATCTCAAGGCGCATTATCCGGTCGAGTTCCTCGCCGCATCGATGACGCTCGACATGTCCAACACCGACAAGCTCAATGATTTCCGTCAGGACGCCAAACGGCTCGGGATCGAGGTCGCGCCGCCCTCGGTCCAGACCAGCTTCCGACATTTCGAAACCGGCGAGAACCGGATCTATTACGCGCTGGCCGCCATCAAGGGCGTCGGCGACGCCGCGGTCGAGCACATTGTCGAAGTCCGCGGCGACACGCCCTTTGCCTCGCTGGAGGATTTCTGCGTGCGCATCGATCCCCGCCAGGTCAACCGGCGGGTGCTCGAAAGCCTGATCGCCGCTGGCGCCTTCGATTGCTTTGGCCAGGACCGGGCGGCCTTGAGCGGCGGGCTTGATCGGATTCTCGGCTTTGCCCAGCGCGCCCAGGAAAACCGCATCAGCGGCCAGAGCGACATGTTCGGCATCGGGGCCTCAACCGGCCCTGAAACCATTCAACTGCCTGCCGCGACGCCCTGGCTGCCGGCCGACAAACTGCACCGCGAATACCAGGCGCTGGGCTTTTACCTGTCCGCGCATCCGCTTGATTCCTATGCGGATTTGCTGACCCGCATGCGGGTGCAGACCTGGGCTGATTTCTCGCTCGCGGTCAAGGCCGGCGCCACCGCCGGGCGGTTGGCGGGAACCGTGACCAGCAAGCAGGAGCGCAAGACCCGCACCGGCAACAAGATGGGAATTGTGGCGTTTTCCGACAGTTCCGGCCAGTACGAGGCGGTGCTGTTCTCCGAAGGTCTGGCGCTTTACCGGGAACTGCTCGAGCCGGGAAAGTCGATCGTCATCACGGTGACCGCCGAGGAGCGGCCGGAAGGCATCGGGCTGAGGATCCAGACCGCGGATTCGCTGGAGGACCGCGCCGCCCGCGGCCAGTCGGCGCTGAGGGTCTACATGCGCGACGCCAGGCCGCTCAACTCGGTGTCGACGCATCTCAAGGCCCGCGGCGAAGGGCAAGTATCCTTTGTCATGATCAAGGATGACGGCCGCCGCGAAATCGAGGTGACGCTGTCGGACCGTTACAAGATCTCGCCGCAGATCGCCGCGGCGCTGAAGGCCGCGCCCGGCGTGCTCGACGTCGAACTGGTGTAGCCGGCTGTCAACGGACAATCGCCATGGTGGCGAGCGTCACCGCATTCAGTCCCATCCCCCACAAGACGGCAACGGGAAACAGCGGCGTCGTGTGGCGCTGGATCGCATAGGCCAGCATCACCAGCGCCGCAGGCAGCCAGTCGAGCATGTAGCGCTGGACATTGTACTGGGTGTAGCCGTTGGAATGGTAAAACAGCATGACCGTGACCAGTCCCGCCACCAGCAGCCCGCAAAACACCGTGCGGCGGTTGACCGGGGTGAAAAACAGCATGGCCAGCCAGGGGCTCGCCACCAGGAACGCGGTGCCGAACCTGTCTATTCCGACCAGGTCCATCCGTCCCACCCCTTCGAAGCGGGCATGAAATCCCTGCACCAGCGCGTGGTAGAGATTGAACAAGACATATTTCCAGCTCCACAGGCCATAAGCGTCGAGCCGTTCCTTCAGGATGCCGGGTCCATAGTCGATATGGATGTAGCCGTTCTCCAGCGGCGATCCGAACCGGGCCTGATTGTAGGCAAGATAAAGGCCGACCGCCACCAGCACGGGAAGCCCCAGCTTCAGGGACCGGATGATCTTGTCTCCCATCATTGACCACAGCGGCGCATCCGTGCGCAGTGAAAAGACCAAAAGCAGCGGCAGGTAGAAAATGCTCATCTGGCGGCTGAGAAAGGCGCAGCCAAGGGCCACGCCGGAACTCACCAGACGGCCGGCCAACGCCTCGTGAACGGCAAGGCTGGTCATCAGGAATGCCAGCGCCTGGGCGAAAAACCAGATGCCGTCTCCGCGGATGGTGACAAAGAACAAGGGGCTCGCAAATCCGATTGCCAACAGCAGCCAGCGGGCCTCCGCGACGCCTGTTCCCAACCCCGCCAAGATCCGTCTCCAGAGCAGCATGGACAACGCAAAACACAGTGTTGTCAGGAGGATGAAGCCAGTTGCTGATGCGCCGCCAATGGCCGCCAGCGGCAGCGCCGCGATGCCCGGAAACGGCGGAAACACCACATAGGTCCGGCCACTAAAACTGGCGCAATCGAGATCGAAGCAGGATTCAACCCATAGCCTGCCATTGATAAAGGCATCGGCCATCAGGGCCGCGGAATTGTGTTCGCCCTGTTCAGTGAACGCCGCATAGGCAAGTGCCGCCACCAGCAGGCAGGCGATCAGCACTCCGGTTGGAAACAGCAGCCGCTCCCGCAAGGAGGATGGTGACATGGTATGGAAAACTCCCCGGCATCGCCGATCCCCCCGGATCGGCGTATCCTCTCTGTGCTGATATCCTGAATTCAATCCAAGGCTGGACCCAGGTCAGTCCTCATCCGCCTGCCGAATCTTTCGCGACGTTCCGAAAGTATACCCAGTCTCGACGATGTCGCGACCGAATTTCTGTCGCACCTTGTCGATGGCGCCTTCGGCGATGGCCCTGCGCGCGGCGGCCGGGTCAACCAGATCAGGCGGATCGGCGTGGCCCCCGTCGGTGAGGTCGGTGACGCCGATGCCGATCAGCCGGAAGCGCTCCTGTCCGAGTTCACGCTCCAGCAGGTGCAGGCCGGTGCGGAATATCCGGTCGGCCAGCATGGTCGGGTCCTCAAGCTTGAAATTGCGGGTCCGGCTCTTGAAATCGGCGGTCTTGAGCTTGAGCACCACGGTCTGCCCGGCGATGCCGGATGCCTTCAGCCGGGCCGACACCTTCTCCGACAGCCGCCTGAGCACAGGCACCAGATCCTTGGCCTGCGACAGGTCCGAATTGAAGGTGGTTTCGGCGGACACACTCTTGGCCCCCTCATTGGGGTGAACGGTGCGCTCGTCCTCGCCGCGGGAGAGATGATAGAGCCGCTTGCCCATCACCCCGTAGCTGCGCATCAGCGCGGTTTCCTCCATCGCCTGCAATTGCCCGATGGTGCGGATGCCGTCCCGCTCGAGCGTTGCCGCGAAGGCCTTGCCGACGCCCCAGATCAGCGTCACCGGGCGAGGCTTGAGGAAATCCAGCGCTTCGGCCTTGCCGATCACCGAGAAGCCGCGCGGCTTGTCGAGATCGGAGGCGACCTTGGCTAAGAACTTGCAGTAGGACAGCCCGACCGACAGCGTGATGCCGATTTCGGCCTCGACGCGGGCGGCAAACTTCGCCAGCGTCCGGGCAGGGGTGTCCTTGTGCAATCTCTCGGTTCCCGCCAGATCGAGAAACGCCTCGTCGATCGAGATCGGCTGCACCAGCGGCGTGAGCTCCTCCATCATCCGCCGCACCTCGCGGCCGACGCGGACATATTTCTCCATGTCCGGCTTGATCACCACCGCCTCGGGGCAGGCGTCCAGCGCCTTGAACATCGGCATCGCCGAGCGCACCCCATGGATGCGGGCGATGTAGCAGCAGGTGGAGACCACGCCGCGCTTGCCTCCGCCGATGATCACCGGTCTGTCGGCCAGTTCCGGATTGTCGCGCTTTTCCACGGTTGCGTAAAACGCGTCGCAATCCACATGCGCCAGCGTCAGCGTGTCGATCTCGGCATGGCGGATCAGCCGCGGGCTGCCGCAGGCATGGCAGCGCCGAGTCTCCGCGCGGGCGGCGGCCAGGCAGTCACGGCAAAAGCCGGGAAGGGAAGAGGCTGCGGACATGACGAGAACAAATATTGAACATCGTCAGGTTACGCAAGTAGGCCTGCTCACGCAAGCCGCCGGACAATGCCACGGCGGGGCCACAACGGGATTGACGGCTAATCGATGTTGCACAGTTCCGAGCGGGTGATGAAGCGCTTGCCGCGGCCATTGTCGAGCGAGAACATGCCGCCGCGGCCCTCGACGACGTCGATGATCAGCCGTGTATGCTTCCACGCCTCATATTGCAGGCCGCCGATGTAGAACGGCGCGCCGCCGATCTCGCCGAGCCTGACGTCGCTGGCCGATATCATGAGGTCGCCCTCCGGGTAGCACATCGGCGCCGACCCGTCGCAACAGCCGCCGGACTGGTGAAAGATCACCGGGCCGTGGTCCTTGCGGATTTCGTCAATCAGCTTCAGCGCGGCTTGCGTCGCCTCGACCTGGTCCAGCATGACAGCCTCCCATTATGTGCAATCTGCGGGCAGATCCGGGCGGCGCAAGGCCGCCCGGGATTTGGGAGCGGATCAGAAGAAGCCGAGCTTCTTCGGGCTGTAGCTGACCAGCAGGTTCTTGGTCTGCTGATAATGGTGCAGCATCATCAGGTGGTTTTCGCGGCCGATGCCGGACTGCTTGTAACCGCCAAAGGCCGCGTGGGCGGGATAGGCGTGGTAGCAATTGGTCCAGACCCGGCCCGCCTTGATCGCCCGGCCGAAGCGGTAGCAGGTGTTGGCGTCGCGGCTCCAGACGCCGGCGCCGAGGCCGTAGAGCGTGTCATTGGCGATTTCCAACGCCTCCTCGTCGGTCTTGAAGGTGCAGACGGAGACGACCGGGCCAAAAATCTCTTCCTGGAACACCCGCATCTTGTTGTGGCCCTTGAACACGGTCGGCTTGATGTAATAGCCGCCTTCGGTGGCGCCGCTGGTCGGCATGGCTTCGCCGCCGATGAGGATTTCGGCGCCTTCCTTGCGGCCGATATCGAAGTAGGACAGGATCTTCTCGAACTGCTCGCTGGAAGCCTGCGCGCCGACCATGGTCTTGAACTTGAGCGGATCGCCCTGGACAATGGCCGCGACGCGGCTGAGCGCGCGTTCCATGAATTCCTCGTAGATGTCTTCATGAATCAGGGCGCGGCTCGGGCAGGTGCAGACCTCGCCCTGGTTGAAGGCGAACAGCACGAAACCCTCGATCGCCTTGTCGAAGAAATCGTCGTCATGGTCGGCGACATCCTTGAAGAAGATGTTGGGCGACTTGCCGCCGAGTTCCAGCGTGCAGGGAATGATGTTCTGGCTGGCATATTGCATGATCAGCCGGCCGGTGGTGGTTTCGCCGGTAAAGGCGATCTTGGCGATGCGGGTCGACGAGGCGAGCGGCTTGCCGGCTTCGAGGCCAAACCCGTTGACCACGTTGATCACGCCGGCGGGCAGGATGTCGGCGATCAACTCCATCAGCACCATGATCGAGGCCGGCGTCTGCTCCGCAGGCTTGAGAACCACGCAGTTGCCTGCGGCGAGCGCCGGCGCCAGTTTCCAGATCGCCATCAGCAGCGGAAAGTTCCAGGGGATGATCTGGCCGACGACGCCGAGCGGCTCGTGGAAGTGATAGGCGACGGTGTCGGCGTCGAGTTCGCTCAGCGAGCCTTCCTGGGCACGGATGACGCCGGCGAAATAGCGGAAATGATCGATGCCGAGCGGCACGTCGGCGGCGGTGGTTTCGCGGATCGGCTTGCCATTGTCCCAGGTCTCGGCCTCGGCGAGCGTCGCGAGATTGTCTTCCATCACCTGGGCGATCTTGTTGAGCAGCACGCTGCGCTCGGCCACGCTGGTGGCGCCCCAGGCGCCCTTGGCGGCATGCGCTGCATCAAGCGCCAGTTCGATGTCCTTGGCGTTCGAGCGGGCAACCTGGCACAGCAGCGAGCCATTGACCGGCGTGGTGTTGTCGAAATATTGCCCGTCGACCGGCTCGACAAATTTGCCGCCGATGAAGTTTCCGTATTTTTCCTTGAACTTGAAAGCCATGCTGTATTCCTCCCAGATCATTGCACAGTGCAATGGGAGGACGTTGTCTTGGCGGCCGCTGATTGTCACCGGCGCGGCAAGCGAGGCCGGGGCGCAAGTGTCGCAGAATTGCGACAGTTCCGGCTTACAAGCGTATGGGCCTGGTTCAGCGTTTCAGATCAAGCTGTTTGATCTTGCGGTGCAGCGTGGCGCGGCTGATCCCCATGGCGGACGCCGCCGCCGAAACATTGCCGCCGCTGCGCGCCAGGGCCTGCAGGATGATGCGCCGCTCGGCGGTCTGGTAATCCTCTTCGGCGTTGACCACCTGACCCCTGAGCCGGGACAGCGGCATCGGGCGGGCGAAGTCTTCCGCGCTCAGGCCGAACGCGCGCCGCGCCTGCCGGGTTGCGCCAACCACGAACTCGTCCTGATCCACCGCGATCAGCGTCGCCAGCTGGTCAGCGGTGGAACTTGAGCAGGCGACGGGGTCCGGCCCGGTGAGAATGATCCGGCAATCAGGAAACATGGCGCCGAAATACATCGTCTCGATCCGGCGGGCGGCGTCCATGACCGCGCACCCAATCAGTCGCGAGAATCCCGCGGTCAGGTCGGCCCGGCAGGAGGACACGTCGATCACCGCCATCAGGTCGCCCTGGTGATCGAAGATCGGGGCAGCGGTGCAGGACAGATCGGCATTCTTGGCTTGAAAATGCTGGTCCTTGTGGATGGTCAGCGGCCGTTTTTCGACCAGGCAGGTGCCGATGCCATTGGTGCCTTCGCGCTGTTCGCTCCAGACGGCGCCGGTCCACAACCCCCATTCATCAAAAGTCTGATCGTCCTGGACCGCTCCGCGCCGGGCGATGACCACGCCGTCGGCGTCGGCCAGCAACACCGAACAGCCGACATCGCCGACGGCGCGATAGAGGCTGTCGAGGCTCGGATTGGATGCATGCAGCAGCAGACCAGCGCGCTCGTGCACCTCGCGGAGTTGCTGCGACGTCAGCCTTTCCGGGGGCCTATCCTGGCCCGGATCGATCCGGTGCAGCATTTTCGAGCGCTGCCAGGACGCAACCACCGGGAACTGGGCTGCTTTGCCTGAAAACAGCGCAGCTTCGACCCGCGATGCATGATCGGCCGTTGACGCCATGGTGAATTTCCTCCCGAAACCCGATCACGAGCTTACCCCGTTGGTCCCGCAATTCCCAGCCGGGCGCGGTGGGCCATTGGTAGCAAGTCCGGTCTCCAGCCCGGAAACGCCTTATCTTCGGTGCCGGGGGCATTTGCGCCCGGAACAAAAGTTGAACATCGGGGAAATTCGAACTATCCTTTCGACTCAGTGCCCATTCACGGAGACCCAGCGCGCATGAGCCTGACTATTCGCCCCGTCACGACCGATCTCTGGCCGAAACTGGAGACCCTGTTCGGGCCGCAGGGCGCCTGCTACGGTTGCTGGTGCACCCATTTCAGGCTGGCGCCGAAACAGCGCCATGCCCTGAGCAAGGATGAGAAGAAACAGGTCCTCAAGCAGGCGACTGGCGGATCATTGCCGCCGGGCCTGATCGCGCTCGAAGCTGAGGCGCCGGTTGGCTGGGTGCAGGTGACGCCGCGCGCCCACGTGCCGCGCTGGAACACGGACCGCACCGTGTCGCGGCCGCTCGATGGCGATGATCCGTCCGATCCGGGGCTTTGGGCGATATCGTGCTTCTTCATTCAATCGCGGCAGCGCGGGCAGGGGCTGAGCCACGCCCTCGTCGAGGCGGCGGTGGCGCATGCGCGGAACAATGGGGCGAGGCTGGTCGAAGCCTGTCCGATGCAAAGGGCCAAGCAATCAAAGTCGATCGGTCTGTTCGTCGGATCGGTGTCGGTGTTTTCCAAGGCCGGCTTCGCAATTGTCGCCGAACGCAAGGATGGCCGCCCGCTGATGCGCAAGGTGCTGGCGTGACCGGCCCGGCGCGCCTGGCTCTCTGGTGGCTGGCCCGAAGCGGGTCAGTCTCCAGCCGGACCGATATGGGCCTTGATCAGCGCTTCGGCGTGCGGCCAGTCGGCGGCGATGCCGACGCCGTCGCCGGGATGCGGCGCGAGTTTGCGGAACGCCTCGTTGGCCATCAGATTGATGAGCAGGCTTTCGGGCACATGTTTGCGCACCGAATGGAGATTGGTGAAAATATCGTCGACAAACACCACCGGCTGAGCCCGCGAGCCGTGCAGGGCGAGCACCGCGGGTCCTTTCGCGGCTTCCGTGGCGATCATCGGATAGTCGAACCCGTGGCGCGACAAAAGCCGCCGGCGCACGGCGCGGTGGCGCGGCGGCATCGCGGTGAGGAATACGATATCGGCCTGATCGGCCAGCCGCGCCAGGCTGTCGGCCGCCGCGTTCACCGGCGTTTGCCACGCATCCTGGCTTGCGAAAAACGCTTCCAGCAGCATGGCCACCTGGTCGTCCCTTGTTTCCGCGCCATCGGCAAGGCTGAAGACATTGCCGTTCAGGCGAAACGAAGTCGGCCGCAGTTCATGGCCGTTGTCGATCAGAAAGGCCTGGAACGGAGCGATGAATTCAAGCACCACCTCGTCGATGTCGCATACTATCAGGGGCCGGTCGCTCAGCACCAGATCATCATGTTCGGCGTCCGGGATAAGCCTCATTGCGCCTCGCTTGCGCCGCTGAGCGCATGGAAGGCGCGGGTCACGGTTTCGGGCCTGGTGCCGCTGGCGGCGCAGAAATCCATCAATGTCGGTTCATGGTTCATCAGGAAGCCGAGCACGCCGGCGAGAAAGCCGGGCTCCTTAGCCGCATCGCGCATGTTGGAGGCCTCAATTCCGCTCAGCGCCAGGAAGCGGCTCAACAGTTCAGGCTCGCCCGCAAGCCAAACCAGAACGGCAATCGCTGTGTCTTCCGCATCCGCCATAGTCTTCGCGCCTCTTCAACTGGACATGCACCACATTCGAAACGTCCGATTACCACTTTTTCAACCTAATGGAACTATGGTGACTGTGTTGACTGGCTTGGCGGGCAGAATAGTCCGCAAACCGGATCGGTGGAAAACCGGTGAAATTGGCCGCTGGCCGCCGGCAACAACAGGATCAGGCGGGCATTTGTTCCGGCCGGATCGGAGATGGGAACGGGTATGACAAAGCAGGTGATGATTGTTGAGGACAACGAACTCAACATGAAACTCTTCCGGGACCTGATCGAAGCGTCAGGTTACAAGACGATCCAGACCCGCAATGGCATGGAGGCGATGGATCTTGCCCGCCTGCACCGTCCGGATCTTATCCTGATGGACATCCAGTTGCCGGAGGTGTCCGGTCTCGAAGTCACCAAATGGCTCAAGCAGGACGATGATCTGCACATGATTCCGGTGATCGCGGTTACGGCGTTCGCCATGAAGGGCGATGAGGAACGCATCCGTCAGGGCGGCTGCGAAGCCTATATCTCCAAACCGATTTCGGTTCCCAAATTTATAGAAACCATCAAGACCTATCTTGGCGATGCTTGAGGGCGGAGGAAGACCATGACCGCACGCATCCTGGTGGTTGATGACATCCCGGCAAACGTGAAGCTGCTCGAGGCTCGCCTCATCGCTGAATATTTCGAGGTTCTGACCGCCGCAGATGGAATGACCGCTCTGTCGATCTGCGACCAGACGCCGGTCGATCTCGTCCTGCTCGACATCATGATGCCCGGTATTGACGGATTTGAAGTCTGTCAGCGGCTCAAGACCAATCCACGCACCGCCCATATCCCGGTTGTCATGGTGACCGCGCTTGACCAGCCGGCGGACCGGGTGCGCGGTCTCCAGGTCGGCGCCGATGATTTTCTGACCAAGCCCGTCAATGATCTGCAGCTCATGACCAGGGTGAAAAGCCTCATTCGTTTCAAGGCCCTGAGCGACGAACTTCGCCTTCGCGCCGAGACCGCGCACAGCATGGGCCTGGAAGCGCTGCTGGCCCCGCATCAGGGCGAGTTGGAAGAGCCGGGCATGGTGTTGCTGGTTGAAGGGCGAGCCAACGCACAGGACCGCATGAAGCGGGCGCTCAGCGGCGTTGCCGAGTGTGTCGCCATCGGAGATCCGCAGGCGGCCTTGTTCGAGGCGGCTGAAAAGCCTTATGAACTGGTCATCGTTTCCTCGGCGCTGGAAAACTATGATCCCTTGCGGCTGTGTTCCCAGATGCGCTCGCTCGAACGCACGCGGTTCATTCCGATGCTCGTGGTCGCCGAGCATGGCGAGGAGGAATTGGTGATCCGGGCGCTTGAGCTTGGCGTCAACGACTATCTCCTCAGGCCGCTCGATCCCAACGAACTGGTGGCGCGCAGCATCACTCAGATCCGCCGCAAGCGCTATTCGGACCGGCTGCGCGCCAGTCTGTCGCAATCGGTCGAGTTTGCCGTCACAGACGCGCTCACCGGCTTGAACAACCGCCGCTATCTCGACACCCATCTGGCGACGCTGGTCGAGCGCTCCTGGCGGCGCGACAGGCCGCTGTCCGTGCTGATCACCGATATTGACCATTTCAAAGCCTTCAACGACACCCATGGTCACGAGGGCGGCGATGATGTCTTGCGCGAATTCGCCCGCCGTGTCCGCGGCGCCGTGCGCGGAGCGGACCTTGCCTGCCGCTATGGCGGAGAAGAATTCGTGGTGGTGATGCCCGATACGACGTTCGAGATCGCCGCTCAGGTGGCGGAACGGCTGCGCGCCGCCGTCGCCGCCGCTCCGTTCAAGATCTCGGCCTCTGGCGGCGCCGCGACGGTGACCACCTCGGTCGGGATTGCGACGCTGGAAAAAGCCGGCGAGGGCGCTGATGCGCTGCTGCGCCGCGCCGACAAGGCGCTCTATCAGGCCAAGCACGATGGCCGCAACCGGGTTGTCGGCCAGGCCGCCTGAGGCCTGCCACGGACATATTTCCAACTGAATGCGTATCGCGTCATCCCGCGCAGCGTCCCGCGGGGGCGCCGCCTGTGTGACGTGGCCTCATGCAAACCCTGGCTCCGCCCGGGTCCAACGGCTTGGGTGGCCGGATGCCGGATCGGACCGGCAGCCAGGCAAGCAAGACATAGCCAGGCCTGAGTAGAGATTTGAATGGCGGGCGCGGTGCGGCCGGTTTTTGACGCTGATGAAACTATTAAAATGATCATCAATATTAACCACGCCCTTCGACAAATTCGACGAAAGGTTAAGAAACTATTGATTTCCGACCTGATTGGTACAATGGTTCAACCTGACTGCAGCGTTTTGGGACTGTCACACAGACAGGCTATATTCAACAAAGATTTCGAAAACCCCATGATGTTCAGGTCCGCCGCATCTCCTGGGTCGTGGGGTGGCCGGTCAAGATCAAGTGCACAGTGGTATCCTCGTTCCACGCCTTTGTCTTGATCGGCCTTTAATACGAAAAACCCGCTTCCGGAAGGAGGCGGGTTTTTTGCAGTCACAATCTATCCCCGCTACAAGGCGGGAGAAAGCGCCAGATTACTTGATCTTGGCTTCCTTGAATTCGACGTGCTTCTTGGCGACGGGATCGTACTTGGTTTTCACCATCTTGTCGGTGAACGTACGGCTGTTCTTCTTGGTTACATAGAAAAAGCCGGTGTCGGCGGTCGACAGGAGCTTGATCTTGATAGTGGTCGCCTTGGCCATGATGTCTTGCCTTCTTCAAAAATGAAGCCGCGGACAGCCCACATGGCTCCACGGCGAAACTTGCGCGGAACCTACAAAAGCCGCGCCGAAAGTCAAGTGCGTTTTGGCTCAAGCACCATACGAAACACCGTCAATGCCACATAAAGTGCGAAAAAGAACGCCAAGGCCCAGGCAAATCCGTGATGACCGGTCACATCCATCGCCACGCCGATGGTCTGGGGGCCGATCAACATGCCGAGCGCGTAACAAAACACAAAGGCCGCATTTGCCGATGCGAGATCGGAACCGTGCAATTTGTCGCCCAGATGAGCCAGCCCGACCGTGTAGAGCCCCGCGACGCTGCCGCCCCAGAACAACAGGATCACCGCGGTCAAGAGCCAGTCGTGGATGAGATAGGGCAGGGCAATCGAACCGATGAGACCGATAATGGCAAACAGCGACAGGAGCCTGCGGCGGTCATTTATCCGGTCGGCAATCAGGCCGATCGGAATCTGGAACAGAACATTTCCCAAACCCATCATCATCAGCAACAGCGCGCCCTGCGATTCGGTGAAGCCGGTGCGGTTGGCATAGATCGGAAACAGCGCCAGGCCGCCTGATTCCACCGCGCCAAAGATGAACACCGCCGCCGTCGCCGTCGGCACCAGAAAGATGTAGCGCATGAACGAACGGCTGGGCGCCTCGTCGATAGGAGGGTTCTCCTTGCGCGCCATCAGGATCGGGACCGCCGCCAGCAGGATGACCCCGGCGCCGATCAGAAACGGCAGGATTCCCTCTGATCCGATGATCGAGAAAATCAGCGGCCCGGCGGCGAAACCGAGCGAAAGCACCGTGGCGTAGATGCCGAGAACCAGCCCGCGCCGGGCTGGCGGCGCCGCGGTATTGATCCAGAACTCCGACAGCACGAACAGGATGGTGATGGCGCCGTGGAACAGCACCCGCAACGGAAACCACATCCACAGCGCCTCGGCATAATAGAAGCCCAGGGCGCTGGCTGCCGCCACCACAATCGCCAGCACCATGGTGGTCACGACGGTCAATCGACGCGCGATCATGGTGGAAATCGGCGCCGCCACCATGGCCGCGACACCGGCCATCGCCGAATTCAGCCCGATCATCGACGGGGAGACGCCACGCTTTTCAAGAATAATCGACAGCAGCGGCAATCCGAGGCCGATGGCAATGCCAACGGCGGTGATCGCGGAAATGGCCGCCAGCAATGCCGGCCAGTGGATCTCCTCGCGGATCGCCACGGTGCGTGCGGTTAAGTGATCCATTTCGAACTGCCTTAAATCACTTCACGAACGAATTGTCCGTTGCGGAAATAGTAAAACGGCACAGCCCTGCCAAACCGCAGCGACGGTTCTTCCGCAAGCGCCTGGACAAGATCCGAAAGCACCACCCTGGTGATCCGGGGCAGCGGGTGGCTGTCATGCGCATTGATGGGAAGCCATGTCAGGTCATGCAATTCGTCGCTATCGTGAACCTGGGCCGGATCGAGCCCGAGTTCGTCGCAAAAACAGGCAAAGAAACGCGTGTCGAATCGCCGTGATTGCCCCGGAGGGGTGATCGCGCGGGCCAGGAAGCGGAAATTCGACACATCGGGACGCAGGGCGCCGGCATATTCCGGCGGCGTCAGGGAGAGATGGGCTTCCTCGAGCATTTCACGGGCCGCGGCGACGGCCAGGCCGCGCGCGCAGTAGCTGCCAAACCGGGCGTTTGTCCGCAGCATAAGTTTTTCCGCGACCTCATCGCGCAACGGCTGTGCCAGCGGCGTCTTGTTGTCACCGCGGTCGCGCCGGCCACCGGGAAAAACATAAAGATCGGGCATGAACGCGTGGCCTTTGCCGCGCTTGCCCAACAAGGCGCGCGGCACCTTGCCGCTCCGGTCCAGCAGAATGAGTGAAGCCGCGTCGCGCGGCGTTCGCGTCGGGTGCCGCTTTTCGCTTGTCCTGGCCAGATTTTCCTCGGTCAGGAGACTGATTTTGGCGGCATCGCAATCGTTCATCGCGCATCCTCATGAGCAGGCTCGGCGAGGAGCGATTCATCGCTTTCGCCTCCAAACCCATGCATACGCAAGGCCCATTGCAATCCGATGACCCCACCCTTGAGCGGCGGCAGCAGCGCCAGCGACAGGATGATCGTAATCGGGATCCAGATCATCAGATGCTGCCAGCTTTCAAGCACCAGCCAAGTATCGGTGGCCATGAAGCCGGCCACAACAATATGGCCGACAATGAAGATGGCGAGATAGGGCGGGAAATCATCGGCGCGGTGGTGAAACATTTCCTCGCCGCAGACGGCGCAGGCATCCACCGGCTTGAGATAGGCCCGGAACAATTTGCCTTCGCCGCAATTCGGGCAGCGGCCGAGCAGGCCGCGCTTGACCGCGCGCGCGGTGTCGCGGGGCTGATCGGGTGCCTGGTTCGGGCTGGTGGTGCCGCCATATTCGAGCATTGCTCATCTCCTGGTCTCAAAAAAGGGCGTGATCACGCCCAGGTAGTCGCGTAGTCCCGTTTCAGCGCCGTCCGCGCGGCGGCCGGGTGCCGGGCTTCTTGGGCCCGCCACTGCGCGCGCGGCCGGACTTGTGGAACGAGCGGGTGCCCGCTGGCATCTTGTGGCCTTCGCTGAGCATCTCAAATCGCATCGAACCCGCCAGCGGGATCACTTCGACGATCTTGATCTCCACCGCATCGCCAAGCCGGTATCCGAGCCCGGTCTTCTCGCCGGTCAGCGCCTGATGGGCTTCATCGTAGATATAGTAGTCCAGTCCAAGGGTTGAAACCGGAATAAAGCCATCTGCGCCAAATTGTGGCAGGCTGATGAACAGCCCGGACTTTGTCACGCCGGAAATCCGCCCGTCGAAGGCCTCGCCGATGCGGCTGGCCAGATGGTGAGCCACCAGCCGGTCCACGGTATCCCGTTCGGCGGCCATGGCGCGGCGCTCGGTGGTGGAAATCTCCGCGGCGATGTTGTCGAGCTCCGCCTCTTCCGAAGGCGTGATGGCGCCTTCGCCAAGGCCGAGCGCTCCGACCAGCGCGCGATGCACGATCAGATCGGCATAGCGCCGGATCGGCGAGGTGAAATGCGCGTATCTCATCAAATTGAGGCCAAAATGTCCCAGATTCTCCGGCGAATAGATCGCCTGGCTCTGGCTGCGCAGCACCATCTCGTTGACCATGCCCTGATAAGGCTGGCCCGACGACCGGGCAAGAATACCGTTGAAGGCGCTGGCCCGCACCGCCGCCCCGCGCGCGAGCGACAGGCCGAGCGTGCCGAGAAACTCGCGCAGCACTTCCTGCTTGGCCAGCGATGGCTGGTCATGAACGCGGAAGATCAGCGCCTGCCTGCGCTTTTCCAGCGTTTCCGCCGCGGCCACATTGGCCTGGATCATGAATTCCTCGATCAGCCGGTGCGCGTCGAGCCGTTCGGGCACGATCACCTTGTCGACCTTGCCCTCGGGCGTCAGCAGGATCTTGCGCTCCGGCATGTCGAGATCGAGCGGCTGGCGGCGGTCGCGCTCGCGCTTGAGCACCGCATAGGCGTTCCACAGCGGCTTCAGCACGGTCTCGACCAGCGGCCCTGACTTGTCATCCGGATTGCCGTCAATCGCCGCTTGCGCCTGCTGATAGGACAGTTTTGCCGCACTTCTGATCATCACCCGGTGAAAGTGATGGCCGATCTTGCGGCCTTCGCTTGAAAACACCATGCGCAGCGCAAGCGCCGGGCGATCCTCGCCCTCGCGCAGCGAGCACAAATCGTTGGAGATCCGTTCGGGCAGCATCGGCACCACACGATCGGGGAAATAGGCCGAATTGCCGCGCTTGCGGGCTTCCCGGTCGAGCGCCGATCCGGTGCGCACATACCAAGACACATCGGCAATCGCCACGGTGGCGATGACGCCGCCGGGATTGTCAGGGGAAGGGTCTTCCTCGGCGAACACCGCGTCGTCATGATCCTTGGCGTCATACGGGTCGATGGTGATGAGCGGGATCCGCCGCCAGTCCTCACGCCCGCCGGCAAGCGGCGCCGGCTTGGCGTTCTCGGCGGCTTCAATGACTTCGGCCGGAAACACATGGGGGATGCCGTGGGAGTGGATGGCGATCATCGAGATCGCCTTTTCGCCTTCGACCGAGCCCAGAACCGCATGCACCTTGGCTCGCGGCAGTCCGACGCGGCCGAGCTTGACGGTTTCGACTTCGACCAGGTCGCCGTCTTTGGCGTCTCCGGCGGCGTCGGCCTCAATGGCGAATTCCTCGCCGCGCCGCTCGATCGGCATCAGCCGGCCGCCGCCGCCCGGTGCGGCCCGGAAAACACCCAGGATCAAGCCTTCGCGCCGGTCCAGCACCTTCATGATGCGCGCGGTGTAGGTGGTTTTCAGGCCATGCGTCGTGGCAAAGATCCGCGCCAGCACCCTGTCGCCGATGCCTGCCGCCGTGGACGGCGCCCGGGTCTTGCCGCGGTCGCGGGCCGCATGCGAGTGGCGCACGGTGACAATCGGCGCCGCGCCATGATCCTCGAGCCATTCCGCCGGCTGGGCGATCAGGTCGCCGTCCGGGCTGCGCCCGGTGATCTCGAGCACCGTGACCGCCGGCAAGGTGCCGGGCCGTCTCAGCATCTTGCGATCCCGTTCAACCAGACCCTCATCCTCGAGTTCGCGCAGCAGATCCTTGAGTTCCGCCCTGGTGTCGCCTTTGAGGCCAAAAGCCTTGGCTATATCGCGCTTGGAGGCGCGGTCCGGGTTCTCGCCGAGAAACCGCAGGATCGTTTCCCGGTCGGGCAGATCGCCGCGGCGAAAGGCCGGGCGTGCGTCCCCGGTTCCGATGTCCGGCTTGCCGGTCTTCGGTCTGGCAGTCCCTGTCTTGCGGGGAGGATTTCCCAATGTCAGTCCTTCTTCGCCTTGGCGGCCGCGGGTTTCTTGGCTTTCGGTTTGGTTGCCTTCTTGGCGGCGGCGGCCTTTTTGGCCGGGGCTTTCTTGGCGGGCGCCTTGGCTTTCTTGCCCGAAGCGCCGGCTTTGGCGACGATCATCTCAAGCGCCTGCTCAAGTGTCACCTCGGTGGGCGCCTTGTCCTTGGGCAGGGTCGCGTTGACCTTGCCCCAATTGACGTAAGGCCCGTATTTTCCGTCCCGCACGGTGACCGGCCCGCCATCGGGATGCTCTCCCAACTCCTTGAGCGCGGCCGGCGTGCCGCGTCCGCGGCCGGGTCCCTTGGCCTGCTTTTCGGCAATGACGGTGACCGCGCGGTTGAGGCCGATGGAAAACACGTCCTCGACGCTTTCGAGGTTGGCGTAGGAGCCCTCATGCAGCACAAACGGGCCATAGCGGCCAATCCCGGTGGAGATCATCTTGCCCGATTCAGGATGCTGGCCGATGTCGCGCGGCAGGCTGAGCAGCGCCAGCGCCTTCTCGTGATCGATCGAATCGGCCGCCCATCCCTTGGGCAGGCTGGCGCGTTTGGCTTCCTTGCCGTCGCCGCGTTGCACATAGGGACCAAAACGTCCGGTGCGCAGCGTCATCGGTTCTTCGGTGTGCGGGTCCTTGCCGAGATCCTTGGGTTCATTCGACAGCGCCGCATCGCCTTCGGCGTTCTGGTCGTTGGAAAGCTGCCGGGTGAAGCTGCAGTCCGGATAGTTCGAACAGCCGACAAAGGCGCCGTATTTGCCGAGTTTGAGCGACAGGTTTCCGGTGCCGCAGGTCGGGCAGATGCGCGGATTGGAGCCGTCTTCCCGCACCGGGAACACCAGCGGCGCAAGCGCCTCGTTGAGCGCATCCAGCACCTGGGTGACGCGAAGATCCTTGGTTTCGTCGATATGGGCATGGAATTCGGTCCAGAATTCCCTCAGCACATCCTTCCAGGCCAGTTCGCCCGCGGAGATCCGGTCGAGCTTTTCCTCGAGATCGGCGGTAAAGCCGAATTCGACATAGCGTTCGAAGAAATTTTCCAGGAATGCGATGACCAGGCGGCCCTTGGGTTCAGGCGTCAGCCTGCGCTTGTCGATGGTCACATATTCGCGGTCGCGCAGCGTCGCCAGCGTCGAGGCATAGGTCGAAGGCCGGCCGATGCCCAACTCTTCCATCTTCTTGATCAGCGAGGCTTCGGAATAGCGCGGCGGCGGTTCGGTGAAATGCTGGGTGGCGTTGATCTTGTCCTTGGCCAGCGCTTCCTTGGCATTGATCTCGGGCAGGCGGGTGTTCTCGTCATCGTCGCCGTCGGACTGTTCGCCGTCTTCCTTGGCGTCGGTGTAGGCGGCGATGAAGCCGTCGAAGCGGATCACCGATCCGGTGGCGCGCAGACCGGCGGTCTTGCCGTCCTTGGTGGCGGTGATCTCCACCGTGGTGCGTTCAATTTCGGCCGACGCCATCTGGCTGGCGATGGCGCGCTTCCAGATCAGGTCATAAAGCTTGAGCTGGTCGGCATCGAGATAGCGTTTGACATCGTCGGGCGCCCGCTCGAATCCGGTCGGCCGTATGGCTTCGTGGGCTTCCTGGGCGTTCTTGGCCTTGGTCGTGTAGATGCGCGGCTTCTCCGGCCGGTAGCGCTCGCCAAACCGGGCGGCAATCGCGGCGCGCGATTCCTCGATCGCCTCGGGCGCCATTTGCACCCCGTCGGTTCGCATATAGGTGATCAGACCGACGGTCTCGCCGCCAATGTCGATGCCTTCATAGAGCTTCTGCGCCACCTGCATGGTGCGCGAGGCATTGAAGCCGAGCTTGGAGGAGGCGGCCTGCTGCAGCGTCGAGGTGGTGAACGGCGGCGAAGGGTTGCGCCGGGTCGGCTTGGCCTCCACGCTGTCTGTGACAAAGGACGCGCCTTCAAGCATGTCCTTGATGCGTCCGGCAAGATCGCCATTGGTGACGGACATCTTGTTGATCTTCTCGCCGTCATGGGCGGTCAGCCTGGCGGTGAAGCCGTCGCCGCGCGGCGTCTTCAGATCGGCCGAGATCTGCCAATATTCTTCCGAGATGAAGCGTTCGATCTCGCTTTCGCGGTCGCAGACCAGCCGGAGCGCAACCGACTGGACCCGGCCCGCCGAGCGCGCGCCCGGCAGTTTGCGCCACAACACCGGCGACAGGTTGAAGCCAACCAGATAATCGAGCGCCCGGCGCGCCAGATAGGCGTCGACCAGCGGCATGTCGATCTCGCGCGGATTGTTCATCGCGTCGAGAACGGATTTCTTGGTGATCGCGTTGAACACGACGCGCGAGACCTTCTTGTCCTTCAGCGCCTTCTTCTTGGTCAGAACCTCCAGCACATGCCAGGAGATGGCTTCGCCCTCGCGATCCGGGTCAGTTGCCAGAATAAGCGAATCCGCGCCCTTGAGTGCTTCCGAAATATCCTTGAGCCGCTTGTTGGAAGCGGTGTCGACCTCCCAGGACATGGCGAAGTCCTCATCGGGAAGCACAGATCCATCCTTGGCCGGCAAGTCGCGGACGTGGCCGAACGAGGCCAGCACCTTGTAACCGCTTCCGAGGTATTTATTGATCGTTTTTGCCTTTGCAGGCGATTCGACTACCACTACATTCATAAGGTTGCTCGCATTCGGGCCTTGGGAGTCGGCATGCCGCGCGAATTCGCGCCGTACCGATTTGGCCCACGAAATGTACAGGGAAAACGGCGCGGTCAAGTCCAAGTTCCCAATTCCTGCGATTTCTCACCGGAATACAACTATCGCGAGTCCACAACTGTATTGCAATTATAGATATTTTGACTATCGTATTTGCAGGGTCTGTAGGGTCGCTCGCGGTGAGCGGTTGCGTGATCCGACATAGGGGGATCAACGATGTCGTCCCGGCTCAATCAAGGATCACCGGCGAAGGAGCAAACATCGCAAAACATAGCCTATATCAGGCAGATGCTGGCCGAATTGCGCGGTGTAGCCGAGAGCGAGAATGCCGATATGCTGTGCTATCTGATCGAGATGGCCTATCTCGAGGCCGGCGACGTTCTGGCCGGGCAGCGGCCTCTCAACATCGTCAAAAGATCGAATTAGAGACTCGTACGAGGCTTACTCCTCGTCAAACGCCAATGACACCATTCCGCCGGGATGCCGGTGCAACCGTCCGGCCAGATCCAGTTCGAGCAACACCAGATAGACCGTTGCCGCGGCGACACCGGTGTGCCGGATGATGTCATCAATGTCAGCGGGCGACGGACCCAGCGATTCAATGATGCGGGCGCGGTCATCATCACCGGGTTCGGCAAAGGGCGCGCCATCCTCGGTTCCGGGCTCCTCCATCACCGGCTCGTCATCGGGAAACAGCCGGCTGGACGGAGCCAGCGCGTCGATCACGTCGCGGCTTTCGGTGGTCACGATGGCGCCTTCCTTGAGCAGGCCATTGGTGCCCGCGGCCCTGGGGTCGAGCGGTGAGCCGGGAATGGCGAACACCAACCGGCCGAAATCGGCCGCGCGCCGCGCCGTGATCAGCGATCCGGACCTGTGCGCCGCCTCGATCACCACCAGGCCCAGGCCGACGCCGGCGATCAGCCGGTTGCGCCGGGGGAAATCCCTGGCGCGCGGCTCCCATCCCATCGGCATTTCGCTGATCGCCAGACCCTGGCCAGAACAGATCTCGCGATAGAGCTCGAGATTTTCCGGCGGGTAGGGCTGGTCGAGACCTCCCGCCAGCGCGGCGATGGTTCCGCTGTCGAGGCTTGCGCGGTGCGCCGCCGCGTCAATGCCGCGGGCCAGGCCGGACACGATGGCGTAGCCGGCGGCGCCAAGCTCGCGGGCCATCCTTGCCGCCATTTTCGCCCCGGACACCGAGGCATTGCGGGCGCCGACGATCCCGACCGCCGCGCGCGTCGCCAGCGTGAGATCGCCGATGGCCGAAAGCAAGGGCGGCGCGCCGTCAATCCGTCTGAGCGCGGGCGGGTAGTCCGGTTCGCCAATGCCGATGAAGACGGCGCCAAATTTCTGCGCCGTTTCCAGTTCGCGCTCAGCCTCCTCGGCGCTCGCCACCCGGATCGTGCGGGTCGATCCGCCGCGCCGGGACAGTTCCGGCAATTGTTCAATCGCCGTCTCGGCTGAGCCGAAATGGTTGATCAGGTCGCGAAAGGTCGCCGGGCCGACATTGTCGGAGCGGATCAGCCGCAACCAGGAAAGCCGTTGGCGATCGGAAAGGGCGACGCCGCGCCTTCCTTCATCGCCCGGCGGCATCAGCCCTTGTCCCCGATTCGACTCTCTGTTCCTGCCAGCAACCGGCGGATATTCTCATGGTGCTTGAGAATGGTGATCACCGACATCACCACGAACAGCACCGCCACTTCAGGCTGGCCATATAGATAAAGTGCGACAGGCACCGCCACCGCCGCGATCAGCGCGGCGAGCGAGGAATAGCGAGACAATTTGGCCATGCCGAGCCAGACAGCCGCGAACACCAGCACGATGACCGGCGCGAGCCCCAAGAGCACGCCCAGATAGGTCGCCACACCCTTGCCGCCCTTGAATTTCAGCCAGACCGGATAGAGATGGCCGAGAAAGGCGGCCAATCCGGCAATCAGCGCGGCTTCCATGCCGGCGACTTCCCTGGCGACGACAACCGCCACGGTTCCTTTCAGCGCATCAGCGAGCAAGGTCAGGGCGGCGAGCTTCTTGTTGCCGGTGCGCAGCACGTTGGTGGCGCCGATATTGCCCGACCCGATCGTGCGCAGATCGCCGAGCCCGGCCATGCGGGTCAGGATCACGCCGAAAGGGATGGAGCCGCACAGATAGCCGAACAGCAACGTCCCGAGCATCACCGGTGTGGAAAGCGACCAATGGATCATATCCGGCACGACGATTCTTCCCCCAACAATACGTCTTGACGCACCGGAAACGGCGGTCAGGCGCGATGAACAGTGACACCCGCAACCAGCGTTTGCAACACCTTGCCGGTAAACCTTGCATCCTCGAAGGCGCTGTTCTTGGACTTCGACACAATATCGTCTTTTGACAACACCCAGGGGTATTCCGGATCAATCAGCGCGATGTCGGCGCGCGCGCCGGGCGCCAGCGTTCCCGCGTCAAGTCCAAGAATGCGCGCCGGCCGGGTCGACAGCGCATCGACCAGCCGCATCAGCGGCACATCGCCGGAGTGGTAGAGCCTGAGCGCCGCCGCCAGCAGCGTTTCCAATCCGATTGCGCCGTTCTCGGCGTCGGCGAAAGGCAGGCGCTTGGTGTCGACGTCCTGCGGGTCATGCGCCGAGACAATGATGTCGATGGCGCCATCGGCCAGCGCCGCAACCATGGCGCGGCGGTCATCCTCGGTCCTGAGCGGCGGCGACAGCCGGAAGAAGGTGCGGTATTCGCCGATATCGGTTTCATTGAGCGTGAGATGATTGATGCAGATCCCGGCGGTCACCTGAAGGCCGCGGGACTTGGCGGAACGGATCGCATCGGCGGATTCGGGCACCGAAATGCTCATCGCGTGATAGCGGACGCCGGTCAGCGCGGCCAGCCGCAGGTCGCGTTCGAGCGGAATGATTTCGGCCTCGCGCGGCACGCCGGGAAGGCCCAGCCAGCTGGCGAAAAGTCCCTCGTTCATCACTCCGGTGGCGCCCAGTCGCCGGTCCTGCGTCGCCACCGCGATCACGGTTTTGAAATCGCGCGCATAGGTCATGGCGCGCCGCATCACCGCTGGGTTGTCGACCGTGTGCCGCCCGTTGCTGAGCCACACCGCGCCGGCTTCGAGCAGCAGGCCGAACTCGGTCATCTCTTCGCCCATGAGGCCCTTGGTCAGCGCCGCCGCCGGGAAGACGTTGACGATCGCCTCGTCGCGCGCCAGCCGCTGGACGAAATCGACCAGCGCCACATCGTCAATCACCGGATCGGTGTCGGGCATCATGACGATGGAGGTGACACCGCCCTTGGCCGCGGCGCGGCTGGCTGAGGCGATGGTTTCCCGGTGCTCGGCGCCCGGCTCTCCGATATGAACGCAGGCGTCAACCAGCCCGGGAATGGCGATCAGTCCGGTGCAATCCTCGATCTCGGCGCCGATTGGAACGGTGCTCTCAAACGCTTTTGCGCCACAGCCCGCGATCTTGCCATCGACAATGACAATGTCGCCGATCTCGTCCATCCCCGTCGATGGATCGACGATCCGCACATTGGTGAAAACCCGCGGCTTCATGGCTGGTTTCCTTGCGACAGCATCAGTGTCTCCATCACCGCCATGCGGACGGCGACCCCCATCTCGACCTGCATTTCGATGACGCTTTGCGGACCGTCGGCAATATCGGAGGCGATTTCGACGCCGCGGTTCATCGGGCCCGGATGCATCACCAGCGCATCCGGCTTGGCGAATTTGAGCTTGTCGGCGTCAAGCCCGTAATAGCGGAAATACTCCCGCACCGACGGCACGAAGGAGCCGGCCATGCGCTCGCGTTGCAGCCTGAGCATCATCACCACATCGGCGTCCTTGAGCCCGTCCTCCATGCGCTGGAACACTTCGACGCCCATATCCGCGATCCCGCAGGGCAGAAGCGTCGACGGCGCGACAACCCGGACCCGCGCGCCAAGCGCGTTGAGCAGCAGGATGTTCGACCGCGCCACGCGTGAATGCAGCACGTCGCCGCAAATGGTGACGATCAGCCGCCCGACCTTGCCCTTGGTGCGGCGGATTGTCAGCGCATCCAAGAGCGCCTGGGTGGGATGTTCGTGCGCGCCGTCGCCGGCATTGATCACCGGGCAGCCGACTTTCTGCGACAGCAGCGCCACGGCGCCGGCGGAGGAATGGCGCACAATCAGCACGTCCGGCCGCATGGCGTTGAGCGTCATCGCCGTGTCGACCAGCGTCTCGCCTTTCTTGACGCTGGAATTGGCCACCGACATGTTCATCACATCGGCGCCAAGACGTTTGCCCGCCAGTTCAAAGGAGGCTTGCGTCCGGGTCGAGGCCTCGAAAAACAGATTGATCTGGGTGAGCCCGCGCAGCGTCGAGGTCTTTTTTTCGCGTTGGCGGGAAATTTTCACCGCCTCGTCGGCCCGGTCGAGCAGATAAAGGATGTCTTGCTCCGAAAGCCCCTTGATTCCGAGCAGGTGGCGGTGCGGAAATGACATCATGGGTCCCATGGGGTTGAGGTCGTGACCGGTCTATAGAAAGGTTCCGGGGCAGGGGCAAGCGCGCCAGTGCCTGAAATACGCAATGTCCCCATGCAAAACGGCGCGAATCCCTGTAAGCGAGGTTGCATGAGCCCAATTCAAGCCTTCGGCCAGCAGGCCGACAATCAAAGCCCGCCATTTTCCGGGCACAATGCCTATCGCTCCGATCCGCTGTTGAAGGACATCGCGGCCGACATGCCGCGCGGGCTTCGCGATGATTTTGAAACTGTCGGAAAATTCGTGGCGTCGGCGGACGCGCAGGACCTTGCCCGCATCGCCAACCGCGCCATCCCCGAGCTCAAGACCCATGACGGATTTGGCAACCGCATCGACCAGGTCGATTTCCATCCGAGCTGGCACGCCCTGATGCGCCGCGGCGTGGCGAGCGGGCTGCAGGGCTCGGTCTGGGAAGGCCGCCGCGAGGAAGCGGGCTTCGCCCATCAGGCCCGCGCGATCCGGTTTTTCCTCACCGCCGGCCTTGAATGCGGTCATTTGTGCCCGCTGACCATGACCAATGCGTCGATTGCCGCCATCATGGCCTCGCCGCGCATCGAAAAGGCTTGGGCGCCGCAGGTAGTGTCGCGCCGCTATGATTCGAGCCATCGCCCGGCCATGCAGAAATCCGGCGTCATCATCGGCATGGGCATGACGGAGAAGCAGGGCGGCACCGATGTCCGCGCCAATCAGAGCCAGGCGACACGCGCCGGCGAGGGCGTCTACCGGCTCTCGGGGCACAAATGGTTCCTGTCCGCGCCGATGGCCGACGCCTTTGTCATGCTGGCCCAGAGCGGCAGGGAAACGGGCGACGAGCTGAGCTGTTTTCTGGTGCCCCGCATCCTTGAGGACGGCAGCCTCAACGGCCTGCGGCTGCAGCGGTTGAAGGACAAGATCGGCAACCGCTCCAACGCGTCTTCCGAGGTTGAGTTCAGCGATACATTCGGCTTCCTGCTCGGCGGCGAAGGCCAGGGCGTGCGCACCATTCTCGACATGGTGACGCTGACCCGGCTCGACTGCGCGCTGGCGTCGGCCGGCATGATGCGCGCGAGTCTGGCCGAGGCCGTGCATCACTGCCGTCACCGCCGCGTCTTTGGCCAGTTGCTGATCGACCAGCCGTTGATGATCCGCGTTCTTGCCGATCTGGCGCTCGACACCGCGGCGGCCACCGCGCTGTCGATGCGGCTGGCGCGCGCCTTCGACAACGCCCGCGACAATCCCGCCGAGGCGGCAATTGCCCGGCTGCTGACGCCGGTGGTCAAATACTGGGTCTGCAAGATCGCGCCATCGGTGATCTATGAAGTGATGGAGTGCATGGGCGGCAATGGCTATGTCGAGGAGCGCGCGGTGGCGCGGCATTATCGCGAGGCCCCGGTCAACGCGATCTGGGAAGGCTCGGGCAATGTCATGGCGCTCGATGTGCTCAGGGTGCTGACCCGCGGCCGCGATCTGTGTGAAGTGGCGCTCGACAGCATCAATGCGGATCTTGGCGCAGCCGGGCCGCGCACCATTGATGTGCTCAGGGCCTGTATGGCGGTGGCCGAAAGCGACGAGGGTGGCGCGCGGCTGATGACCGAACAGTTCGCGCTGGCCGCCGCTGCGGCGGAACTCACCCGGCTTGGCGCCGGCCATGTCGCCGAGGCCTTTGTCGAAACCCGGCTTGGCGGCGCCTGGCGCTCGACCTATGGCATGCTCGACGCCCGCTTTGACGCGCGCCAGATCGTCGATCTGCTTTATCCGCCGGCGAGCTGACCGCCCGCAACCAGCCCGGCGGCCCACATCACCGCCGGAATGGTGAGGAAGGACGCGACCGTCTGCACCGTGGTGACGGCGGCGTAAAGCGGCGCATCGCCACCCATCTGGCGGGCCAGGAGATAACCGTTCATCGCCGTCGGCACCGAAGCACACAGCGCCAGGATCAGCAGCGGTTCGCCGGTCAGGCCGAAGCTGAGCGCCAATCCTATCATGATCAACGGAAACACGACGAGCTTGAGCGCGGCGGGCGCCAGCACGGCGGGTCCGGGGCGGATGGCGTCACCCAGCTTGAGGCCGGCGCCGACCATCAGCAGTCCCAGCCCCAGTGACGAGCGCGCGATCAGATCAATCGCCTGTTCCACCGGCTGGTAGATGCCGAAGGGGAGGGCGTTGACAATTATGCCCGCCACACAGCCGAGAATCAGCGGATTGCCGGCGATCCGCTTGAACAATGTGGCCATGCTGCGCGCGCCGGTCCCATACCAGACCATCATGATCACATTGATGAAGTTGAGCGGGATGATGATCACCGCCATCACCAGGGCGACCAGGGCCAGCCCGCTCGGGCCGGACAGTTTCTCCGCGATGGCGAGCGCGATGAACGCGTTCCACCGCGACGATGTCTGAAACAGCGTTGTATAGCTCGCATCCGACATGCCCCGGGCGCGGGCCAGCGGATGGATGGCAATCAGCAGCACGGACATCACCGCGACCGCGATCAGCGCCACGAGCGCCACCGTTCCGAGCTCGATGCCGGAAAAATCAGCCTTTGCCAGGGTCAGGAACAACAAGGCCGGGAATAAAAGATAATAGCCGAGCGTTTCCAGCCCGGGCCAGACGCTCTGGACTATGAATGGCGCGCGCCGCAACGCCGCGCCCAGGAGCACGATGAGAAAAATCGGCAGGATGCTTTCGAAAATCAGGATCATGAGAGTCGCCGGATGATGGGAGCCATCTCATAGGCGGCCCGCAAACGCAGGGCAATGCCATCCGTTAACCTTAACAAATGGTTTACGTTGCATGGGCACGTTTACACGTTCATTCTGACCCGGCTACATGAGACCCCTTGAGAAGGCCGACAGATTCGCCATGATGACAAGCCGCCTGTTTCACGCTTCCATGATGCTGTTCTGGATCAGCTTCCTGTCGCTGTTGGCGCTGGTGGTCACCTATGCGCCGCAGGGCGGGGTGGAATTGGCTGGTTTACGGCTGTTCGCCGACCCTTCGCTGGTTGAGGCCGCCATGACAGCGATGGATGGCATTGGCCTCTCGCTGATGACTCAAGGCGTCGTTTTCGGACTTCTTGGCGGTTTCAACCTTGCCGCGGCCGGACTGGTTGTGTTCGCCATGATGTTTTGCGTGCTTGGCGAAGAACGCGAGCAGCGCGAGGCGCGGCCCCTGGCGGAAGCGGCAGCGGCCTGCGCGGCGGCCGCCGCGGCGCTCACGGTCGCGGTGTCCTTCGCCGGCGGCCGGGCTGGCGCCCTGATGGTGCTGGAACTGGTAGCGCTTGGAGGCCTTGTGCTCACAGTGATGACCCTTGCCCAATCGAAAATCGTGCCTGCGGACGCCAAGGCCGGCAAGATCCCCGAACTTGACGATGTTATCGCTGACCACGCCGCCGGCCATGCCGCCTTCAGCGCTCGGCTTGCCTCGATGTCCCGGCGTGAGTCGATATCATGAAAATGTTTCTCATCCTCTGGATCATCCCCCTTTTCCTGCTCGGCGGCTGGTACGGCCTGTCTTACTACGACATCAGTTTCGGCTACCGGATTCTGTCGCGCGAGTTGCACGATCTGGTTTTCATTATCTATGGCAATCTGCTGGGCATCGCCCCCGAATCGATTCCGCCGCTGGTGCTCAAGGCGGTGATCTTCGACACATTTATGGTCGTGGGATTCATCGTGATCAAGCGGCGTCGCAGGCAGATCTGGGCGGCCATCAGCGGACTTTTCGGCTGGAACCGGGAGCGTGAAGACGCCACGGAAGCCGCTGCCTCTTCAGACTCCGAGTTTTCGCGGGTCTCCTGAACCGCGGCTATTCCAGCAAAAACCTACCGCTGGCCGTCAGACGCCGCGCGCAAACCGGCAAGCCGGTCGAGAGCGCCCTGCAGGATGAAGCTGGCGGCGGCGGAATCGATCCGGCCTTTGCGTTTCTTGCGTGACACGTCCATCTCGATCAGCGCCCGCTCCGCCGCCACCGTCGACAATCGCTCGTCCCAGAACACAAACGGCAGGTCGGATTTTTCCGCCATGCTGCGCACGAAGGCGCGCGTGGCCTGGCAACGCGGGCCTTCGCTGCCATCCATGTTGACCGGCAGGCCGATCACTATGGCGCCGACATTGTCGCGCGCGAGCGAAGCAAGCAGCGCCACGGCGTCGAGGGTGAACTTCTTGCGCTCGATCATCGGCCGCGGCGAGGCGAGCCGCAGCGACAGGTCCGATACCGCCAGGCCGATTGTCTTGGTGCCCAGATCAATGCCGGCAATGGTCTGCCCCGGCGCCAGAAGCCCAACCAGCTCTTCGATGGCTATCGCCGCCATTTTTCACACTCCGCCTTTGCGCCAGAACCCGTGCCGCGCTAGAGGATGGGTTTAGCGAACTAGCCTTTGAAATGCGAGAGGAGCGTATCCCATGAAAATCACCTGGCTCGGCCATTCGGCGTTCCGGCTGGAAACCGCCAAATCCGTCATCCTGATCGATCCGTTTTTCACCGGCAATCCGGGATTTGAGGGCAATGACCGCAAGGACGCGGTCAAGGGCGTCACCCATATTCTGCTCACCCATGGCCATGGCGACCATGTCGGCGACACCGCCGAGATCGCCAGGCAAACCGGCGCGGTGGTGCTGGCCAATTACGATCTTGCGGTGTGGCTCGGCCATCACCACGGCCTCGACAGGCTGGAAATGGGCAACACCGGCGGCACCGTGTCGCTCGATGGCTTTTCGGCCACCTTCGTCAATGCGCTGCATTCCTCAGCCCACATCACGTCTGATGGCGTGTCGCACTCGCTCGGCCACGCCAATGGCCTGATGCTGCATTTCGGGGATGAGCCGGGGCTGCTGCACATGGGCGACACCGATATTTTCTCCGACATGGCGCTGATCAACGAGTTGCATCGCCCGGAGATCGGCATCGTGCCGATCGGCGACCGCTTCACCATGGGCGGCGCGGTGGCGGCGCTCGCCTGCCGCAGGTTCTTTTCCTTCGCAAAAGTGTTTCCCTGCCACTACGGCTCGTTCCCGATCATCGACCAGACCGCGGAAGCGTTCCTCGAAGGGATGGAAGATGACGCCAAGAATGTCGCCGTGCCGAAATCCGGTGAGAGCGTTGTGGTTTGAAACACTGACTGGATCAGGCCGGACAAGATGACCCAGGATGACAGGACGCTCGGATTCTATGAGCAGGAGGCTTCCGCCTATGCCTCGAGGGGCAAAAGTCCGAACTCGCGGCATCTCGAGGCGTTTCTATCGCTGCTGCCGGCCGGGGCTGTCGTTCTTGAATTGGGATGCGGCGCGGGGCGGGACAGTGAATTCATGATCGCCCGGGGCTTCAGCGTGCGGCCGACCGACGGCACGCCGGAGATGGCGCGGGCGGCCGAACAACGCCTCGGCATACCGGTTGCCACGCTGTTGTTCGCGGACCTGGACGAGGAAAGCACATGTGACGGAATATGGGCGAATGCCTGCCTTCTGCATATTCCCAGGGAAAATCTGCCGGGGATTCTTACGAAAATTCATGCGGCATTGAAAAAAGGTGGAGCCTTTTACGCGAGCTTCAAAGCCGGGGAGACAGAAGGCCGCGACCAGTTTGACCGGTACTACAACTACCCGTCAGAGCGCTTGCTCCGACAATGGTACGCGGCTTCGGACTGGGCGGATGTGGCAATTGCAACCGAAATGGGCGGTGGCTATGACCGCAAGCCAACCGAATGGCTCCATGTCACGGCCATCAAGTGAAATCGGCTTTCGCGAGGCCGGCATGGTGTTGGCGATGACAAATCCATGGCCCGCTGTTGCGCGCTTGCCCGCCCGCCGCTATAGCGGGGCAACCTGTTCACACCACCTGATGAGGACCCTATGTCCGTAGATCTTGCCACCGTCAAACGCGTTGCGCATCTGGCCCGTATTGCCGTCACCGACGCGGAAGCGGCGCGCATGGAAAGTGAACTCAACGTCATTCTGGGCTTTGTCGAGCACCTGTCCGAAGTCAATGTCGACGGCGTCGAGCCGATGACCTCGGTCACGCCGATGGCAATGAAGAAGCGCGAAGACTTTGTCACCGACGGCTCCAAGGCGGAAGATATCGTCGCCAACGCGCCGGAAACGGCCGATAATTTCTTCCTGGTGCCCAAGGTGGTCGAATAGGCGATGGCTGTCTCGGTCGCAATCGAATCGCCATTCCAGGACGAGGTGAAGCGGCTGGTCGAAGCGCTTGACGCGCATCTTGTCCCGCTGGCGCCGGCCGAATTTCATTTCGGCCTGAACATTGAGGAAATGGCGAGCGACGACACCACGGTGTTTGTCGCGCGCAATGACGCCGGCGAGGCGGTTGGCATTGGCGCGCTCAAGGATGCCGGAACCGATGCCGGAGTGCCAACCGGCGAGGTCAAGCGCATGTACACGGCGCCCGCCTTCCGCGGCCAGCGCATCGGCTCGGTGCTGCTTGATGCAATCAGCGCCCGCGCCCGGGCGCTGGGCATCAAACGGCTTGTGCTTGAGACCGGAGTGGGCGAGGGCCTTGCCGCCGCCGTAAGGCTCTACCAAAATCATGGCTTCACCGAATGTGGCGCCGTGCTCGATTATCCTGATTCCGGCTATTCCCGGTTCTTTGAAAAGAAGTTGTCCGCATGACCGACCTGACCCGTCTGACCATCGCCGAAGCACGTGACCAAATGAGCAAGGGGAAATTCTCCAGCCTTGAACTCACGGATGCCTATCTTGCCGCCATCGACGCCGCCAATCCGGCGATCAACGCCTATGTCAAGGTGACGGAAGACAAGGCGCGCGACATGGCCAAGGCCTCTGATGCCCGCCGCGCAAGTGGCACGGTTGGCGCGCTGGAAGGCATTCCGCTCGGCATCAAGGATCTCTACGCCACCGAGGGCGTGCACACCCAGGCCTGTTCCCATGTGCTCGATGGATTCGAGCCGCGCTACGAATCCACCGTCACCGCCAATCTCTGGGCCGATGGCGCGGTCATGCTGGGCAAACTGAACATGGATGAGTTCGCCATGGGCTCGTCCAACGAAAGCTCCTATTACGGCCCGGTGATCAACCCCTGGCGCGCTGAAGGCTCCAACGCCAATCTGGTGCCCGGCGGCTCGTCGGGCGGCTCGGCGGCGGCGGTGGCGGCGCTGCTGTGCGCCGGCGCCACGGCCACCGACACCGGCGGCTCGATCCGCCAGCCGGCGGCCTTTACCGGCACCGTCGGCATCAAGCCGACCTATGGCCGCTGCTCGCGCTGGGGCATCGCAGCCTTCGCTTCCTCGCTCGATCAGGCAGGCCCGATCGCCCGCGACGTGCGCGATGCGGCGATCCTGCTCAAATCGATGGCCTCGGTCGACGCCAAGGACACCACTTCGGTCGATCGCCCGGTTCCCGATTACGAAGCGGCCGTCGGCGGCTCGGTCAAGGGCCTGAAGATCGGCATCCCGCGCGAATACCGCGTCGACGGCATGCCCGAGGAGATCGACGCGCTGTGGCAGCAGGGCATTGCCTGGCTCAAGGATGCCGGCGCCGAGATCGTCGACATCGAACTGCCGCACACAAAATACGCGCTGCCCGCCTATTACATCGTGGCGCCCGCCGAAGCCTCGTCCAACCTCGCCCGCTATGACGGCGTCCGCTACGGGCTGCGCGTGCCCGGCAAGGACATTGCCGACATGTACGAGAAGACCCGCGCCGAAGGATTTGGCCAGGAGGTCAAGCGCCGCATCATGATCGGCACCTATGTGCTTTCGGCCGGCTATTACGACGCCTATTACCTGCGCGCCCAGAAGGTCCGCACCCTGATCAAGCGCGATTTCGAACTGGCCTTCGAGGCCGGCGTCGACGCCATCCTGACGCCCGCCACCCCGTCGGCGGCCTTCGTCATTGGCGACGAGAATCTGGCGAGCGACCCGGTGAAAATGTATCTCAACGACATCTTCACCGTCACCGTCAACATGGCGGGCCTTCCCGGCATCGCCGTGCCCGCCGGTCTCAACCCGCAAGGCCTGCCGCTCGGCCTGCAGCTGATCGGCCGTCCCTTCGAGGAAGAGACCCTGTTCAAGACCGCCCATGTGATCGAGCAGGCCGCCGGCAGGTTCGAACCCAAGCGCTGGTGGTAGACCGCTGTTTATCGGTCACTCCGAAGACCGAAAGCCACGCAGGCGCGACCCAGTCGCCCTCTTGTGAATCCTGAAAACGCATTCTATGTTGCTTTAGGCAACATAGAATTGTTGGATGAAGGACATGACGGATTTCGAACCTGGACTGCTGCACCGTGTCGAGGCGATACGGCGGTTCAACCGGTTTCACACCAAGCTGGTCGGCGCGCTCAACGAGGACCTGCTGGCTTCGCATCTGCCGCTGGTGCAGGTCCGGCTGCTCTATGACCTTGCCCATTCGGAAAACATGTCTGCGGCCGATCTGTCGGCGTCGCTGTCGCTCAATCCCGGCTATCTCAGCCGCATGCTGGCTCAGCTCGAAACTCTCGACCTGATCCGCCGGTCACCCGATCCCGCCCACGCCAAGCGCCAGCGGATCGAGTTGACGGCCAAGGGCCATGAATTCATCGGTGAGCTTGAGGACAAGTCTCGCTCTGAAGTTGCTAGCCTGATCGGCGGCCTCACTGAAGCCGAGCAGCAAGACCTGGTCGAGGCCATGGCCCGGATTGAAGCGCTGCTCGGGCAGGCGGCGCAACCGGCACAGATCGTCCTGCGCGATCCACTGCCGGGGGATCTCGGAACCGTGGTGGCGCGGCAGGCCGAGCTCTACGCCCGCGAATATGGCTGGGACCGCAGCTTCGAGGGGCTGGTGGCGGGAATCGTCGCCGATTTCATCCGCGACTTTGATCCTCAGATGGAAAAAGCCGTCATCGCCGCGCGCGATGGCGAAATTGTCGGCTCCGTCTTTGTCGTCAAGGCCGAGCCGGGCACGGCGAAATTGCGCCTGCTTTATGTCGATGCCCGCGTTCGCGGTCAGGGACTGGGCAAACGCCTGGTCAACGAAGCCATCGAGTTTGCCAGATCGAAGGGCTACCGCGAACTGGTGCTGTGGACCAATGCCGGTCTCGATGCGGCGCGGGGAATCTATGAGTCCGCCGGCTTCAAGCTCACATCCGAGGAACCGCACCACAGCTTCGGTCACGATCTTGTCGGCCAGTACTGGAGCCTGAAACTGTGAACACCGGCATTCTCGCAGCACTGTTCACTGGCGTTCAGGTCGGCGGCGCCATTTACGCCAGCAGCCTCGTCGTGGGTGACACCGGCATCGCCGCTCTGGGATTCCTCAGATATGGCTGCGCGGCGATCATGCTGCTGCCGTTTTTCATCTCGGCGCCGGTCAAGCTGCCGCGGCGGGGCGACATGCTGCCGATCGCCCTGCTCGGACTGGGCCAGATCGTGGTGATGATCTGTCTTATCAATCTTGCGCTGCTGCTCACATCGGGCGCGCGCGTGGCGCTGGTGTTTGCCAGCCTGCCGGTGGTCACGCTGATCGCCAACCGGATTGTCGGCGGGCGGGCGCATCACCGGCTGGAAATTGTTGGCGGCATCGTCACCATTGCCGCGGTCGCCTGGCTGGTTGCCGCCGACATTCTCGCCAGCCGCGCCAGTCTTGACGATTTCGCCGGCATGGCGGCCACCCTTGGCGCTGCCGTGTCGATCGCATTTTGCTCGGTGCTGTACCGGCCCCATGTCGCCCGTTACGGCTCCATCGCCGTCAGCATATGGGCGTTCTCGGTGTCGCTGCCGGTGCTGGCGCTGTTGTGGATGCTGGTGCCGCCATCGCAACCGGTGTCCGCCTGGCCCACTTCCACCTGGGCGCTTGTCGCCGCCGTGGGAGTGTCTTCGGGGCTCGGATATCTGGCCTGGTTTCACGCCATCGAGCGCCTCAATCCGGCAAGCGTCACCGGATTTCTCTCGCTCAGCCCGGTCACGGCGGCGGTGCTGACGCTGGTGTTCTCGACCGCCGATGTGGATTTGTGGGCCTTGGGCGGCGCAGTCGTTCTGGTGGTGATCGGCACGGTGATCATCAGTTTCGGCAATCGCGCAATCCCCGCGCCGCCAGGCTGACGAGCCGCAATCCTGTGCGGGTCTTCACGGACAATGAAGATCTGAGGATTAACGAGGGGCTTGAAGCCGGCGCGAAAAATGGCGACAGTCCGCCTGTCTGGCGCGCGGTCGAGTTGCTGCTGCAGCCACTCACGGAACCATCGTCGTGCCGTCCGGCTTGAAATTTCGCCGAAGCCGATGGTGTTGATGGATTGGAGTTGCCGCTTTGCTGATCCTGCGTCCTGCCACCGAGAACGACATTCCGGCCATCACGGCCATTTCGCAAAACGCCTTTTGGTCGAATTTTTCCGCGCTTGAACCTGGAGCCGGGGAGCATCCGGGCTATCGCGAACTGGTCCGCGAGAGGCATCAGGCCGAAGCGCGCGATCTCTGGCCCGGCATCGTGATCGCCGAGTTCGATGGCCTGCAGGGCGGATGGGGCGCCCGGCTTGCCGGCGGGAATGAAATCACCGAAATGTGGGTGCACGGCGGTTTTCAGGGCAAAGGAGCCGGGACGGCGCTGATCAGCCAGTTTCTGGGTGACATCGCCCGGGAAGGCCATCGCGAGGCCTGGATCGAGACCCATCTGCGCAATGCCGGCGCCATCAGGCTCTACCAGCGCATGGGCTTTGTCCCTGACCATGAGAGATCCCACCCTTCCAGGGGATTGGGGCGTGACATTCCCCTGATCCGGTTGTGCCGGATGTGGGGGTGAGTATTTCGGGCGAACGGCCATTCTTTCCCGCCGCGCCAGATCAGGTACACTCGCCGTGCCTGGAAGATGAAAGGATGAGTTTCATGTTCGCAAGATCCGCTTTTATGCTGGCATTCCAGTTCGCCATGGCAGCGGCAGCCGTGTCAGTTGCCCCGGCCGTCTCCCAAGCCAACGACAGGGCCATCATCGTGCTCGATGCATCGGGTTCGATGTGGGGCCAGATCGAAGGCAGGACCAAGATCGAGATTGCCCGCGACACGCTGTCCGATGTGCTGACCACTCTGCCCGATACGCTTGACCTGGGCCTGATCGCCTACGGCCACCGCGAGAAGGGATCCTGCACCGACATCGAGGAGATCGTCGCGCCGGGAGCGGGCACACGGGCCGATATTGCCGCGGCAGTCAAATCGCTCAACCCGAAGGGCAAGACCCCGATCGCCGATTCGGTAAAAATCGCCGCCGAAAGCCTGCGCTACACCGAAGAGAAAGCCACGGTCATTGTGGTGACCGACGGCATTGAAACCTGCAACGCCGACCCTTGCGCGCTGGCGAGCGAACTTGAGAAGCTCGGCGTCGAATTTACCGCCCATGTCATCGGTTTCGGTCTGACGGAGGACGAAGGCAAGCAGGTGGCCTGCCTGGCCGAGAACACCGGCGGGCGCTATCTGCAGGCTTCAAATGCCGAGGAGCTGGCCGGCGCGTTGACCCAGACCGTGGTGGCCGAACCAGCTCCGCAACCCGAACCCGCGCCAGCCCCGGCGCCGGTTGCGCTTGAGAAAAACCTGGCCTTCACGGCGGTACTCGGTGAGGGCGGGCCGGCCTTGGACGGCGACGGCAAATGGGAGATCTTCCCGGTCACAGGCGATACTCCAAGCACCGATGCGCTGGATCATGGCTATGACACCGCCTGGCGTACCAAGGTTCCGGCCGGCCGTTATCTGGTGCGGGTGAGCAAGGACATGGCGATGGCGGAAACAATGGTCGAAGCCAGGCAGGATGAACTGGTCGAGCGCGAACTGGTGCTTGACGCCGGCTGGCTCACGGTAGCCGTCGTCCCCGATGAAGCTGCGGAAATCGACGACAGCGCCCGCTTCGACATCGAGGCGTCCGGCAAGCAGGATGGCGGCTACGGTCAGGGCCGGTTCCTGGTTCCCGCCGGCGACGTCACCGTCAAGGCCCGGCTGGGTCAGGCGAAGGCGGAGGAGAGCTTTGCCATTGCCGCCGGAGAGAGCCTCGACAAGCGCATTGTCGCGGGCATCGGCGTGCTTGCCGTCGAGGCGGTCTATTCGGAAAACGGGCCGGCCGTTGAAGACAGCGGCTACCGGGTCGACGTGCTGTCGGGGAAGATGTCGCTCGATGGCAAGCGCGAGGGGATCGATGGCGGCTATGGCCCGGGCAACCAGTTCAAGCTTTCGCCGGGAGACTACATCGTGCGCCTCCGCCTCGGCGGCGCTTCGGTCGAACAGCCGGTCAGCGTCAAGCAGGGTGAAATGTCCGCGGTCACGGTCAATCTCAACGCAGGCGTCCTCAATGTGAAGGCTCCCGGCGCCTACCGGATCGAGATCCTGCCGGCCAAGGCTGATCTTCAAGGCCGCCGCAAAGCCATCGAAGGCGCCTATGCCGAAGAGCTGCAGATAACCCTGCCGCCGGGCGACTATTTGGCCGTCGCCATCATGAGCGGCGATTCCGATGCAGAGAAAAAGCAAGCTCAGGCCAGTGTGACGGCGGCCGAAAGAGCGGAGATAGTCATTCAGTAGTAGCTTGATTGTAGGCGATTTGCTGAAACGGCCTGTGCCGGAGTATCGTGCGTCATATTTGTCGCACGATTTTCCAGGAAGCGTGACCCCGCTTTCCCGCAACGGAGCCGACGTCATGCTTGCCATCCGGCCCGCCAGTTCCGCCGAAGCCGAGGATCTCGCCAGGATCGGGCTTGCCGCATGGGAGAAGGCGATCCGGGTCTGGGGCGAGGACGCCGACCGGTTGCGTGACAATGCCCGGCAGGCCTTTTATGATTTCTGCACGCGCCACTGGCCCGACATTCTGGTTGGCGAGTGGGATGGCGATCTGGCCGGCTGGGGCTCTTGCGAAAAAGCCGATGACTTCATCACCGATCTCTGGGTTCAACCCGAATTTCAGGGCAGGGGCATCGGCACGGCCCTGCTTGAGGCGATCGAGGAAGGCATCAAGGCTCGCGGCTACAAGGCCGCCCGGCTCGACACCCACGCCCGCAACGCCGCGGCGATCAGGCTTTACAAGCGGCTCGGCTACCGTGTGAAGGCCTATTTCGTCACCTATTCCGAACCGCTTGACGAAGACATCGACAAGGTCGAGATGATCAGGGAGTTCGATCCCGGCGCCGAACCGGAGCCCGACGAGGATGGTCTGTACAGCCTCTGACCATGTGGCAAATCCGGACGAAAAAAAGACCCGGAGGCGGATACCCGCTCCGGGTTCGTCAGGTGGGCAAAGGTTGCTCTGCCTAGAGGGAGCTGCAATTCAGATGGCGTGTCAGGCGGCGGGTAGTGCTTGTTTTTCCTTGTTGTCGAGTACCCGCTCAAAAAGGTCGTGGTTGCGGCAAAAACCCGGTGCTTCGTCCGGATCGCTTTCATGCGCCAGCCAGTGCTCGCATGTATCCGGCCGGTCGCAGGTCAGGCACCGGTTGGCTGCCCGGCGCAGTACACCCGCATGATCGGGCAATTTCAAAATCTCATCAGCGACGCCAAGTTTCTTCATCATGGCGTCCATCAGGTCGGCCTGCCGGGTCAGCCGGCTGAAAATATCGAGTACGCTCATAATCCGCTCCTCCTTGATGTTGGAGAAAGATTCTCACCTGACCGGCATGGCCGCATTGATTTCGATCAACCATTTTGCAGGTTGATCTGTCGGCCTCCCACCTCCATAGGCCCGGAAAGCCTTGCAGTCGGGCCGGCTTTGTTCTACCCGAACTGATCCTTCAAAGATAATGAGCCTGCCATGACCCTCGTCGACACCCGCACCCCAGATCCGAAACGACTGATCCCCGGCGCCACCGGCGATTGGGAGATTGTCATTGGCCTGGAAGTCCACGCCCAGGTGACGAGCCAATCCAAGCTGTTCTCGGGCGCCTCGACCCATTTCGGCAAGGCCGCCAATTCCAATGTCAGCCTGGTTGACGCCGCCATGCCCGGCATGCTGCCGGTGATCAACGAGGAATGCGTGCGCCAGGCCGTGCGCACCGGGCTGGGCCTGAAGGCGCAGATCAACAACCGCTCCGTGTTCGATCGCAAGAACTATTTCTATCCCGACCTGCCGCAGGGCTATCAGATCTCCCAGTTCAAGGATCCGATCGTCGGCGAGGGCGAGATCATCATCTCGGTCGGGCCTGACCGTCAGGGCCAGTTCGAGGACATCGAAATCGGCATCGAACGGCTGCATCTGGAGCAGGATGCCGGCAAGTCGATGCATGACCAGCACCCGACCATGTCCTATGTCGACCTCAACCGCTCCGGCGTCGCGCTAATGGAGATCGTGTCGAAGCCCGACATGCGCTCGGCTGACGAGGCCAAGGCCTATGTCACCAAGCTGCGCTCGATCCTGCGCTATCTCGGCACCTGCGACGGCAACATGGATGAAGGCTCGATGCGCGCCGACGTCAATGTCTCGGTCAGAAAACCCGGGGGCGAGTTCGGCACCCGCTGCGAGATCAAGAACGTCAACTCGATCCGCTTCATCGGCCAGGCCATCGACTATGAGGCGCGCCGCCAGATCGCCATCATCGAGGATGGCGGCAGCATCGACCAGGAGACCCGCCTTTTCGATCCGGGCAAGGGCGAGACCCGCTCGATGCGCTCCAAGGAAGATGCGCATGACTATCGCTATTTCCCCGATCCGGATCTGCTGCCGCTGGAATTCGACGACGCTTTCGTTGCGGCGCTGAAGGCGGATCTGCCGGAACTGCCGGACGACAAGAAGGCGCGGCTGGTGGCCGATATGGGCTTGAGCGTCTACGACGCCTCGATCCTGGTCTCGGAAAAGGCGATTGCCGATTATTACGAGCAACTGGCCGCCGGCCGCGACGGCAAGACGGCGGCCAACTGGGTCATCAACGACCTCCTGGGCGCCTTGAACAAGGACGGCAAAACCATTGAAGAGACTCCGGTTTCTCCCGATCAGCTCGGCGGCATTCTCGATCTGATCAAGGACGGCACCATTTCCGGCAAGATCGCCAAGGACCTGTTCGAGATCGTCTTTTCCGAGGGCGGCGACCCGGCCGAAATCGTCGAAAGCCGCGGCATGAAACAGGTCACCGACACCGGCGCCATCGAGAAGGCGGTTGATGAGGTGATCGCCGCCAATCCCGATCAGGTGGCCAAGGCCCAGGCAAAACCGGCGCTGGCCGGCTGGTTCGTCGGCCAGGTTATGAAGGCCACCGGCGGCAAGGCCAATCCGCAAGCCGTGCAGGACCTGGTCAAGGCCAAGCTCGGCATTGTGGAATAGGATTGATGTTCTTCGTCCGCTCCGCCTCGGCCCGTGACATTCCCGCCATCCGCGATGTGCTGGTCGACACCTGGCGGGCGACCTATGCGCCATTTTACGGCGCCGCCAAGGTCGAGGAGATCATCGCGGACTGGCATTCCGTCGCCGCGATCACCGCCAATCTCAATCGGCCGGGCGGCGAGTTTCTGGTGGCCGACGATGGCAAGCTGATCGGCGGCGTGGCCTTTGCCAGTTTCGCACCCGGGACCAAGACGGTATTGTTGCATCAGTTGTATGTGCGCCCCGAATGCCAGGGCCTGGGCATCGGCCGCGATCTGTTCGCCGAGATCGAGACCTGCTTTCCCGGCGCGCAGGAACTCAGCGTCGAAGTTGATCCCGGCAATGAACCGGCGATCGGATTTTACACTGCGCATGGCATGGTCGAGACCGGCCGCACCGAAAATTGCGGCAAAGGCCAGTCCGGCATTCCGGCGCTGATCATGTCCAAGCAGGTTTCCGGATAGTTCAGTTCATTTCGAGCGCCCGCCATACCGGCTTCAGGATGAATTTGCCCCGAGCATCGCGCCGCGCCACTGGACAATGCAGCCCCAGCGGGCCATAAGGCGGGATAGGACGCGGCCGGGAAAAACGGTCGCCAGGCCACGGCACAAGAGGCATTCATGAAGACGCTCCTGCTTCAGATATTCACCTGGTGGAACGGGCAGACGCTCGGAACCCGGTTCCATACATGGCGGCATGGAAAGCGTGTGGGTGAAGATGAGTCCGGCAATTTCTATTATGAAGGCGGAGTGGACTCCGAAGGCCGCACCCGGCGCTGGGTGATCTACAACGGCCCGTCTGACGCTTCCTTGATCCCGCCGGGCTGGCATGGCTGGATGCATCATCGCAGCGATGTCTCGCCTGCGTCCGAGACCTATACGGCGAAAACCTGGGAACGGGCGCACCAACCCAACCAGACCGGCACCGGCCACGCTTACCGTCCCAAGGGATCAATCCTCAATCAGGGCGCCCGCCCGCATGTGACGGGCGATTATGACGCCTGGACGCCGAAATCATAGCAAACCGCCATGGCTTTGGCGCGACAGCGCCACATTTCATGGGTAACGCTTCCTTGACGGCCATCGGCGAGAGTTGGGGCCCGAAACATGCCGGGAACGGCCCGGTCCGGGCCTTGCGATGAGTGATGCAGATGACGAACCAAGCCAACAGAATTGCAGTAAGCGCGAGCGCGCTCGTTGTCGCCGTTTCCGCCTTTTTGGGCGGCGGTGCGCCGGCTCTTAGCGCAACTATCGAAAACCCGGTGGCGGTGTTTTCCGGGATCGACAAGATCACCGGCCGCATCACCACATTCGACGTTTACGTCAACGAGACCGTGCAATTCGGCGCGCTTCAGGTGACCCCGAGGGTGTGCAACAGCCGCGACGAAACCGAGGCCCCAAAGACCACCACTTTTGTCGAGGTCGACGAGATCACGCTTGATCGCAAGATCAGGCGGCTGTTCACCGGATGGATGTTTGCCGATTCGCCCGGCCTCAACGCGGTCGATCACGCCGTCTATGATGTCTGGCTGAAGGAATGCAAGCAGGCCTCCGACGTTCCGGCTCCCAACGCTGAAGGCGCTGCGGCCACCAATTGAGGTGAGCCGGTGTGAACCCGCACGGCGCCTGCGCCTGCGCGGACAATTTTTGCCATAATGTGTTTAGTGCGGCGCGTCGGATACGGCGGCTCGCGCTGCCTTTCGTCGGGTACACCGTTTGGGACGGCGCGGAACGAAACCCAGACCGTGGCGCATTCGCGGGGAATTGCGGTATCTGTCTTTCCAAAACAGTTCAGCCCCGCGCATCAAAACGATGCGCGGGGCTTTGGCTTCAATTGATCACTGCCCGCCTTAGCGGGAAGCGACAGGCGTGACCAATGCCGTGATCCGGCGGATGGTGACCCTGCGGTTGAGTCGCTCTGGCGCTTCCGTCCGCACCTTGAGGTAGCGTTCGCCATAACCCTGGGTGACCAGATTTTCCGGCGGGATTCCGAAAACGTCGCTCAGCGCCACCGCAATCGTCTCGGCGCGCCGGTCAGACAGCAGGAGGTTTGCCTCGTCACGGCCCACCGCATCGGTGTGGCCTTCGATCAGGAAGGTCTCGGCCGGATTGGTCTCGAGGATTTTGCTCATGGCGCCGGCGACATCGGAGAGCCGCTGGATCTGGTCCTCGGCGATGGTCGCCTTGCCGAATTCGAAGGTCAGCGAATCAAGGTCGATCCGGCGTACCTTGTCACGCACGCGGGCCGACCGGCGGACCTCCTCCACGGTATAGAGGCGCTCGACCTGCTCCACCGGAGGCTCCATCAGGAAGTCCAGATAGGCGGACGGCTCCGCCTCGGTAGAATCCAGGATGTACTCGTCGACCGAAATCGAAAGCCGAAGCGGCGGCAACCCGCGGCCGGGATCGACAAAGGCCTGGCGCGAACCGTCGCTGTTGGCGTTTGCGTAAAACAGCACGTATTCACGTCCGTCCGGCATCACCCGGCTGCGCTGCACCACATCGCCCCAGCGGTTGGTAATGGTGACGAGCTGAACGCCGTTGGGTCGGACGATGACTTCACGCACCCGTCCGTCGCGCAACTGTTCGTAATAGACTTCTTCGCTGCCGGCGCGCAGCCGGTCGCTTTCGTCATGCTCGATGATGGTGCGGTTGTCGACGTTGATGATGGTCCGGTTGTCGTACTGGTTGATGATGGTCACATCGGTCTGCGCCTCACGCTGCGGCCGTGCGTCCATGCGCACGCCGACCTCCGACATTGCTTCCGGCGCCGGCGCGCTTCTTGCTTCCGGAGCCTGGGCTTCCTCATCGGATGCCGGTGGCGGGGCGGCGGGCTCGCTTGTTGCCGGAGCGGCGGCTGGCTCTTCTCCCGGCACTGGCGCTTCCTTGGCGCTGTCGAGCACCGGCGCGCCGTCCTCCACCGGCAAGATCAGAACCTCTTCGGCCGGGGCTACTGCGCCGTCTTTCAGTTGGGCTTCGCCACCGGTGCCGATCACCGGTTCGTCCGTTGCTCCTTTGACCGCGGGGTCCAAGGGTGCTGCTTCGGCCGCTGGGTCAGCGGTGGGCGCTGGTTGCTCGGTGGCCGGCGCCGCATCCGGTGCTACGGTTGTTTCTGGCGCAGCAGGCTTTGGCTCCGGTGTGGGAACAGCGCCATCGGCTGGCACGGTTTCGGTCTCGGCCGGGGCTTCAGCAGCCGGCTCCGTGGCAGGTTCAACTGCCGCATCAGGTGCTGGAGCCGCTTCCGGCTCGGCTGCCGGGGCGACCTCTTCCGCCGGCGCTGCTTCGGGAGCCACGGCTTCAGGCGTGGCCTCTTCCGGGGCAGCGGCTTCGGGTTCGGCGGCGGGTTCCTCTGCCTCAGGCACGGGGACTTCTTCTGCGGCAGGCTCGGGAGCTGCTTCGGGCTCAGGAGCTGGCTCAGGCTCGGCTGTTGGGGCTGTTTCTTCCGCCGGGGCTTCGGGAACCACGGGCTCAACGGTTTCCGGCACGGGTTCAACTGCGGGGGGTGCAATCTCTTCCGCGACAGGCGCTTCGGGTTCTTCAGCGACGGGCGCTTCGGGTTCCGGGGCTGGCGCTTCCGGCTCGGGGACTGGTTCCGCGGCTGGCTCGACCGCCGCCTGCGCGGCTGCAAGCGCGGCTTGCGCAGCATCGACATCGGCCTGCGCGGCGGCAACATCGCCACCCGAGGCCACGACTTCGGCCTGGCGCGCCAGGGCGGCTGCGAGCGCGGCTTCAGCATCGTCAACGCTCATCTGGATCTTGGTGAATGACCGGGTCAGCGCGGATTGCGGCGCGTCCAGCAGTCTGGTCTGGCTGTAGGGTGCGGCATGGGAAAAGCCAAGCCCGCCAAGGCTGATGGCGGTGGAGGCAAGCAAAAGACGTGTCAAAGTCACGGGTGAATCTCCTGTAGGATAAATGTTCCTTCGTGCCCCAACGCGCATGGCCCCGCAAAGGTTCCGGTCACGGCGCCTGGCCGGCGGCAGCCGCTGCAAAAATTGGCATGTCTGAAAGCATACAAGCCGCAGCCAGAGCGGCGATCAAGGTTCTGCCATTGGGCACCGCGTTGAAAGTGGTCGGATCGTCCTTTTCAGGCCACGTCGGAAAACGGCAGATCCGGCCCGTCAAGCGCGTCAGCCAGAATGCCGGCATAATCCTCGCGCGGGATGTCGATGGCGCCAAAGCGCTCAAGATGCTTGGTGGTGAACTGGGTGTCGAGCAGCACGAATCCCTGCTTGCACAAACGCGCAACCAGATGGACCAGGCAGATTTTCGAGGCGTCGGTGGCGCGGCTGAACATGCTTTCACCGAAAAAGGCCCGCCTCAGCGAAACGCCATAGAGCCCGCCGACCAGTTCGCCGTCGCGCCAGGCTTCAACCGAATGGGCGTGGCCCAGCCGGTGCAGGCTCTTGTAGAGGTCCACAATCGTTGCATTGATCCAGGTCGACGGCCGCGTCTCGACACTTTCCGCGCAGGCGGCGACCACCTGGTCAAAGGCCGTGTTGATGCGGATCTCGTAGGGCTGCTGCCGCACGGTCCGGGCCAGCCGTTTGGGAATGTGAAAGCCGTCGAGCGGCAACACGCCGCGCATTTCCGGCTCGACCCAGTAGATCTCCGGATCATCAGCTGAATCGGCCATCGGAAACAGGCCCGAGGCATAGGCGCGCAGCAACAACTCAGGCGTGATCCGAAGATGCGCGCCGCCCCGCAAGGCTCAGCGTCCCCGCGCCGTGAGCAACCTATTTGTCTGCCTTGGCCGCAAGAAACTTTTCCAGCCAGTGGATGTCGTAATCGCCATTCGCAATGTCCGGGTTGGCGAGAAGATCGCGGAACAACGGGATAGTCGTCTTGATGCCGTCCACCACGAACTCGTCGAGCGCCCGCCTCAGCCGCATCATGCATTCCACGCGGGTCCGCCCGTGCACGATCAGCTTGCCGATCAGGCTGTCGTAATAGGGCGGGATCTTGTAGCCCTGATAAACGCCAGAATCGACGCGCACGCCGAGACCGCCGGGGGGGTGGTAATGGGTGATGGTGCCGGGCGAGGGGACGAAGGTGTCCGGATCTTCCGCATTGATGCGGCATTCAATGGCGTGGCCGTGAAAGCGGATGTCGTCCTGAGTGACCGAAAGCCCAGCGCCCGAGGCGATGCGGATCTGCTCATTGACCAGATCGATGCCGGTTATGGCTTCGGTGATGGTATGCTCGACCTGCAGGCGGGTGTTCATTTCGATGAAGTAGAACTCGCCGTTCTCATAGAGAAATTCGATGGTGCCCGCGCCGCGGTATTTCAGCTTGCGCATGGCCACGGCGCAGATTTCGCCGATTTCCATCCGCTGATCGGTGTTCAGCGATGGCGAATTGGCCTCTTCCCAGACCTTCTGGTGCCGCCGCTGCAGCGAACAGTCGCGTTCGCCAAGGTGAACCGCGTTGCCTTCGCCGTCGCCAAGCACCTGAATTTCGATGTGCCTTGGATGGCCGAGGTATTTCTCCATATAGACGGCGTCATTACCGAAATTCGCCAGCGCTTCCGATCGCGCCGTCGACAGCGCTTCCGACAGCTCTTCTTCGTTGCGGGCCACTTTCATGCCCCGGCCGCCGCCGCCGGCCGTCGCCTTGATCAGCACCGGGTAACCGGTTTCCTCGGCGACCTTGATCGCCTGCTCGACGTCGAACACCTCGCCATCGGAGCCCGGCACGCAGGGAATGCCAAGCGCCACAGCGGTTTTCTTGGCGGTGATCTTGTCGCCCATCAGGCGGATGTGATCCGCCGTCGGTCCTATGAAGGTGATGCCATGGGCATCCAGAATATCAGCGAATTTGGCGTTCTCGGACAGGAATCCATAGCCCGGATGCACCGCATCCGCCCCGGTGATCTCACATGCCGCGACAATCTGGTGAATGTTGAGATAGCTGTCGCGCGAAGGCGGCGGTCCGATACAGACGCTCTCGTCGGCCAGGCGCACATGCATGGCGTCCTGGTCGGCGGTCGAGTGCACCGCGACGGTCTGGATGCCAAGCTCCTTGCAGGCCCTGAGCACCCTGAGCGCGATCTCGCCACGATTTGCGATAAGGACCTTGGAGAACATAGCCCCGCTCACTTACTCGATCACGATCATCGGTTCGGCGAATTCCACCGGATCTCCGTCGGCGACCATGATGGCGACCACCTTGCCGGAACGCGGTGAGGGGATCTGGTTCATCGTCTTCATGGCTTCAATGATCAGGATGGTCTGGCCTTCCTTGACGGTCTGGCCGACCTCGACGAACGGCTTGGCGCCCGGAGCCGGCGACATGTAGACGGTGCCGACCATCGGCGCGGTGACGGTGTTGGCGGATTTCGCGGCGGCCGCGGCAACGCTCTCCGCCGACGGCGCTGCCGGGGCCTGCGCCACGGAAGCCGGCATCTGCTGGTGGGCGACCGGCGCATGGATCATCTGAGGCGTTCCGGCGCGGCTGACCCTGACCCGCAGATCATCCTGTTCGATCTCGATCTCGGTAAGATCGGTCTCGTTGAGTATATTGGCGAGATCCCGGATCAGATCCTGATCGATCGACGGTTTTCGTGTTGCCATCGGACTATTGCCTCTGTTTTTGTTGTTGCGGGCGGCATTTTGCACCGTCACGCCGATTGTCCGTCCCTTTACAGCCCCGCACTGCCAGATGACAAGTCCGCAAAGAGCACCGGGCTGCGAATTGACATCTCACCCGGAAAGCGGGCCGAGGCGTTTGGCCATCAGTCATACACTGCTTGTCAACCGCCGTGGAAGGCTTTCGCCTGACTGGGCGGCTTGTCCACAACCGATTGGCGCCAATTCCGGTTCGATCTTGTCCGCCGGGCTGTCAGCAAACCGTGCTTTCGCACTGCCGCATATTGGCGATCTTTGCCAACAGCGTTTCCTCGCCAACGGCGCCAAACACGGCTTCGTCGCCGATGACAAAGGAGGGGGTTCCTGAAATGCCAAGCGCATTGGCGAGTTCATAGGTTTGCCGGATCGACTGGTCGATCGCCGGATCGTCCATCCCCGCTTTCAAAGCCGCAGCATCAACGCCGAAACTCGTGGCGACGTCGAGGGCATGGGCTTCGGTGGCGCGGACGTCGCCGCCCAGCAGCTTGACGTGGAACTCGCGATACTGCTCTGGGGCGAGCTTGCGGAACGACATGGCGACCCGGTGCGCGGCCAGTGAATCGGGACCCAGGATCGGAAATTCCTTGAGCACGAAACGGACATTCGGATCCTTCTCAAGCAGACTGATCATGTCGGTCATGGCGCGTTTGCAGAAGCCGCAATTGTAATCGTAGAATTCGACCACGGTGACGTCGCCATCCGGATTGCCCAGCACAATGTCTTCGGGCGCATTGAAAATCGCGTCCTTGTTGCTGCTGATCGCGGCCTGGGCCATCACCCGGCTCTCCGCTTCCTTCTTGATCTCCAGTGCCTGGCTCATCTCTTCGATGATTTCGGGATTTGCCAGAAGGTACTCGCGGATAAATGCGCCGAATTCCTGTTTCTGGGCGTCGTCAAGGGCGGCGGCCGGCAGTGGCAGGGCCGTCGACATGCCGATGATAAGGGCGGCCAACAGGCCTTTGCGGGTTTGAAATGTCATGTTGTATTGATCCTCTTGCCGGTCCTTGCGGCGCGGTCAGCGCTGCAGGCAGTTCTATTTGCCGATGGTTAAGATGTCGTTGGCCCGGCGCGCTCCGGGTGAGCCCTTGGGCAGTTTCTGCAAGGCGCGAGCCGCAAATACCTTTGCCTCGCGGGAGTTGCCGGCGCGGAAATTGCCCTCGGCCATGATCAGTTCGGCATTGGCGATGTCGCCGGACTGGCCATAGGCCTGGGAGAGATGCCTGTACGCTGTGAAGTTGTCAGGCTCACCCTGCACAGAAGCGCGCAATTCTTCAATGGCGCGGCCCATATTGGCCGGTTGACCCGAAGCCATCAGCGCAAAGCCCAGCCGCGCTCGGATCAGCGGGGATTTGGCGGAGTCAAGTTTGGCTGCCTTGGCGAACGCCTTGATCGCCTCGTCGCTCTTGCGCAGCTTGATCAGGACTTCGCCGCGGAACTCATGAAAATACGGATTGCCGGGTTGCTCCTTGATCAGGGCGTCCAGCTTTGTCAGCGATGCCGCCGAATTGCCGGCAAGGTCGGTGGCGATCGCATCGCCATAGCGGGCGGCCAAGGAGCTCCGGTCCGTGGAGAACAGCCGCGCCACGGCGCTGGCGCCACCGGTATAGGCGGCGATCTTGGCCCGCATCAACTGGTGCCGGTCATTCAGCCGCTCGGGGTCGTTCACATCGAAATACTTGCTCTTGCGCGCCAGTTCCTCCAGCAGGGCGATGCGTTCGCGCGGCAGCGGATGGCTGATCTGGTACTGGTCCACCTGGACCCCGGACAGCGACAGACTTTGCGAAAACCGCTCGAAGGTCGTCAGCATGCCGCGAATGGATTGCCTGGTGGCGTTGAGATAGCGCGCGGCGGCCTGGTCGGCGTTCATTTCCTCCGACCGCCGGTAGCTCAGCAAATTGCGCTGCGCCAGGCCCGGCGCCGCTGTAATGATCGCGCCGCCAGCCTGCGAGCCGCCCGAACTGCCGGCGATGCTGCCCGCGGCGATGGCGCCGACGCCGAGCAGGCTGCCGACGATTGCCAGCGTACGCGCCGTGGCGATCTGTTCGCGCAGCCTCTGTTGATGCCCGCCTTCCAGATGGCCGGCCTCATGAGCGATGACGCCGATGATTTCGTTGGGAACTGTTGCCGCCGTCAGCGCGCCGGTGTTGATGAAGATGCGCTGACCATCAACAAAGGCGTTGAAACTCGGATCATTGACCAGGACAATCTGGACCCGGCTGGCCTTCAGACCTGCGGCCTTGAACAGCGGTGTGGCGTAGTCCTTGAGCAGGGTCTCGATTTCCGCGTCGCGCACCACCGCGACATTGCTTCGCGCAGTCGCGGGCAGGGCCAGCGCGCAGCAAAGCATCGCGGTCGTCAATGCGCCAAAGCCACGGCGGAGCACCGCTGTTGTCATTGGCCGGCCTTTTGTCGCCATTTGTGCTGATGTCCTCGTCATGAGGTAAAAAATAGTGGCTTGGCGGGGAATTGCAATCGGTCAAACCGGACAAGACACCATGCTCGCGCTCTTGTGAAGGCCACGACAATCGGGCATTTGTGCGGCCATCGCCGCTGACGGCAGCCGCAGGGTTTGATTTGGGAGTTTGGATTTGACATTTCACCGCAAGCCGTCGGTTGAGCCGTTTCACGCCATGGATGTCCTGGCCGAAGCCACCCGGCTCAAGGGCGAAGGCAACGACGTTATCTCCATGGCGGTAGGCCAGCCGGCGCATCCCGCCCCGCGACTGGCGCTCGCCGCGGCCGCCCGCGCGCTGGAAACCGGGCGGTTGGGATACACCGATGCGCTGGGCGTCAAGAGCTTGCGCCAGGCGATTGCAGCCTACTACCAGCGCCACTATGGCGTCGAGCTTGATCCGCGCCGCGTCGCGGTGACCACCGGATCCTCGGCGGCGTTCAATCTGGCCTTCCTGCAGTTGTTCAATCCCGGCGATCTGGTCGTCATCACCCGCCCGGGCTATCCGGCCTACCGCAACATCCTGTCGGCGCTGGGATTGAAGGTGGTGGAAATCGCGGTGGGTGCGTCGACTGGTCACGCGCTCACCCCCGGTGCCATTGAGGCAGCCGAACGCGAAGCCGGCGCGCGCGTGGCGGGCGTGCTGATCGCCAGCCCGGCGAACCCGACCGGCGCGGTTCATTCGAGACAAGCCATTGCCGCGCTCGATGCCTGGTGCGCAAGCCGCGGCGTGGCTTTCATTTCCGACGAAATCTATCACGGTCTGACCTGGAGCGGTGAGGAGACGACTGCCCTTGCGGTGTCCGACAATGCCGTCGTGATCAATTCATTCTCGAAATATTTCTGCATGACCGGCTGGCGCATCGGCTGGATGGTGCTGCCCGAGGATCTGGTGCGGCCGGTCGAATGTCTGGCCCAAAGCCTCTACATCAGCCCTCCGGAACTGTCGCAGATCGCCGCCGAGGCGGCGCTGGATGGCATTGCCGAGATGGAGCAGGTACGCGCCGGCTATGCTCAGAACCGCGCCTTGCTGGCCCAACGCCTGCCGGCGCTCGCCTTGCCGTTTGCCGCACCTATGGATGGCGCCTTTTACGCCTGGGTCGATGTCTCGGGCCACACCAATGATTCCATGGCGTTCGCCCGTCAGATGCTCGCCGACATTCACGTGGCGGCAACGCCAGGCAGGGATTTCGATCCCGTCGACGGCGCGCGTTTCATGCGGTTTTCCTATGCCGGCAGCCACACGGACATGGCCATCGCGCTCGACCGGATCGAAGGCTGGCTCGGCAAGCGCTGAGGCGCGGCCAGACAGAGGCTTTCGAAGCAATATTCAAATGAATCAGGAACATATGGCCGTTTTCTCGAAAGAACGAGCGCCCGGAAAACCAGCTTATCGAGATTGTGCGCATAAAAAAACCGGCGGTGGTTACCCGCCGGTTTTCTCGTCATGATGCTGCAATTAAGCCTAGAAGAACCCGCGCTTCTGCCACCAGCCGCCCTTTTTCGGCTTTTCGCTTTCGTCGGGCGTCTTGGAAGATGTGACCACCGGAGCCGTTGCGGTGGCTGCCAGACTGATATCCGCATCGGTTGCCGCTTCAGTCTCGCCGGACTGGTTGGCCTCCTCGGGCTCAGCAACGGTTTGCGCATCCTCGACCGGGGAGTTGTCGTCTTCAGCACTTGCCTCAGGCTCGGCGGGAGCGGCGGCAGCCTCGGCCTCGGCGGCCTTTTCCGCCGCAATCTGCGCCTTGGTGCGGCGCGGACGGCGGGCAGGCTTGGCAGGTATTGCGGCTTCAGCCTCAGGCTCGGTCACAGCCATCGGGGCTTCCTCGACCGCACTTACGGCTTCAGGCTGGTCAGAAATCACGGCATCGCCGGATCCCGACGCATCAGATGCGATTTCAGCCTCGCCGGACTGAGCGGCTTGCTCAGCGTTTTCCGATGTACCGCTTGCATCGTCTTCACGATTGCGGCGTCCACCGCGCTTGCCGCGCCGGCGGCGCTTGCCACGGTGCTGGTCGTCGCCATCAGCGTCAGCGGACGTCGTATCCTCGTCGGAGGATGCGTCGTCGGTCTCGTCATCGCCGCCGTCAGAGCCCTGATCGGATGATGCGGACTGCTCGTCGCCATTGGCGGTCTCGCCATCAGGCTTGCGGCCGCCGCGTCTGCGCCGTCTGCGGCGTTTCTTGCCCTGGCCGTCCTCGCGCTCGGGGCTGGCTTCAACCACCTGGGGTTCCGACGCTTCCTCGGTCTCCACACTGTCTTCAGGCGTTTCCTCGACAATTTCGACATCGTCGTCATCATCGGCATAGGCGGGTGCATTGACCATGATGTGATCAATGTTGACCGGCGTTTCCACCGCCGCGCCGCGATCGATGGCGAAATGGTTGACGCCGACGCTTTCGTCAGCCGAGAAGCTGATCGTCACGCCGAAGCGGTTTTCCAGATCGACAACGGTGTCACGCTTGTGATTGAGCATGTAGAGCGCGGTGTCGGCCGTGGTCCGCACGATGATGTCATGCGTGGTGTTCTTGAGCAGATGTTCCTCAACCCCGCGCAGCACATGCAGCGCCACCGAGGACTGCGACCTTATATGTCCGTTGCCGCCGCATGTCGGGCAGATCTGCATCGTGCTTTCAAGCACGGATGCCCTGATCCGCTGGCGCGACATCTCCAGAAGGCCGAAATGCGAGATCCGCCCCACTTGGATGCGGGCGCGGTCATCTTTCAGGCAATCCTTCATCCGCTTTTCGACCGCGCGATTGTTGCGGTTTTCTTCCATGTCGATGAAGTCGACGACGATAAGACCGGCCAGGTCGCGCAACCGGAGCTGCCGGGCCACTTCCTCGGCTGCTTCCAGATTGGTCTGCAGCGCCGTGTCTTCGATCGAGTGCTCGCGGGTGGAGCGGCCGGAGTTGACGTCGATGGCCACCAGGGCTTCGGTCTGGTTGATGATGATGTACCCGCCGGACTTGAGCGTCACCTGCGGTTGCAGCATGCGGTCGAGCTGGGCTTCGATGCCGGAACGGGCGAAGATCGGATGCAGGTCCCGATAGGGCTGAACCACCTTGGCGTGGCTCGGCATCAGCATCTTCATGAAGTCCTTGGCTTCGCGGTAGCCCTCCTCGCCGGAGACGATGATTTCCGAGATGTCCTTGTTGTAAAGGTCCCGGATCGACCGCTTGATCAGGCTGCCTTCCTCATAGACAAGGCTCGGCGCCGTGGACTTGAGGGTCAGGTTGCGGACATTTTCCCACAGCCGCATCAGATATTCGAAATCGCGCTTGACCTCGACCTTGGTGCGGTTGGCGCCGGCGGTGCGCAGAATGACGCCCATGCCCTTGGGGACTTCGAGCTCGCGCGCGATCTCCTTGAGCCGCTTGCGGTCGGGCAAATTGGTGATCTTGCGCGAAATGCCGCCGCCACGGGCGGTGTTGGGCATCAGCACCGAATAGCGGCCTGCCAGCGACAGATAGGTGGTCAGCGCCGCGCCCTTGTTGCCGCGTTCTTCCTTGACCACCTGAACCAGCAGGATCTGGCGGCGCTTGATGACTTCCTGAATGCGGTACTGCTTGCGCGGCTTGCGCTGCGAGCGCGTCGGAACTTCTTCCATCGCGTCCTCGGAGCCGACCGATTCAACCGAATCATCTTCGGTGTCGTCATGGCCGTTGTCGCCGCCGCCGTTTCTGCGCTTGCGCCGCGAAACCGGTTCGGAGATTTCCTCGGCTTCGACATCCGCCGCCATTTCGGTCGGCTTGTCATTGCCATTGGAATCGTCGCCGCTCGACCCGGAAACGTCGGAATTATCGCCGCTTGCAGCGGTCGCTTCACCGGTCGGGGCTTCGTCGCCGGCTTTCTTGCCCCGGCGGCTGCGGCGCGGGCGCGACTTGGTTGCCTTGGCCTCGTCGCCATCACCGGCCTCGGCCGGCTTTGCCTTTGGTCTTGATTTGCCCTTGCCGGGGACGATTTCGGCTTCGTCGGCGCTTTCAAAATCCGGATCATTGGCCGCGTCTTCGGCTTCCGCCTGAAGCAGGGCCTGACGGTCGGCGAGCGGGATCTGGTAGTAGTCCGGGTGAATTTCGGAGAAAGCCAGGAAGCCGTGGCGGTTGCCGCCATAGTCGACAAAAGCCGCCTGGAGCGATGGCTCCACACGCGTCACCTTGGCCAGGTAGATATTTCCGCGAATCTGCTTCTTGTGCTCAGATTCGAAATCGAATTCTTCTATGCGACTTCCACGTACGACAACGACGCGTGTCTCCTCACGATGGGAGGCGTCGATAAGCATTTTTTCTGCCATTGAGTATGAGCTCCTCGGCGCGCCTTCGACGTAATGGTCCGCCGGCCCGAAAGTTGGGGCAGGGGGTGGTCGATTGGCAATGCGCCGGATGAAAGATATTCCGGTGCTCGGCATGGGGCGGTGCTCATCAGGGACGTCACCGCGGCGTACAACGCCAGGGGCCTGTTCACACTTGGGGAGATCCGCATTTGCACCATAAGAGCCGGCCGGAATTCATTTGCGTATAGTCCTTGCGGACCGATGAAAACCCCAGGTGGGGCGTGCGGCACGAGCGCCGCGGTGGTTGTGGCGGGAATCCTCGCCCGCCGGTTTTTCAATGTCCTGGCCTCGGTCCGGTCGAAGGCAGACGCCTTGCCGTATTTTCAGCCATATTGCCTTGCAGGAGCAAACAGATTGGGTTTCCGAGGTGGAAACTGTGAGCCGTCCGCTCCGGGGAGAGATATTTAATAGACGACGGACGATCCGCACTCCTGGCGCCGTGGGCCCGATACGGGCGGCGGCCGGAAGGGTGACAGTTCTATCCCGTCAATACACTTTCCCAACGAAAGCTTCTATGGGGAGAACAGTCATCTGGCAAGCTGAAAACACCTCCCTTACATTTGCCCAACTTGTTTGGCCGGGCGGAGGTGCCGCTGAGGAAGGTCCGGCTTTGGCCGACATGGTAAACGAAGGCTTAACCGGAATGAGCGAAGCTGGAACCGGGCTCAAAAGGGCGAATCGCGGCTTCGTTGCGCCATTGCCGCGGTTTGCGGCTGCCTTGCGGGTTGGAGTGATTGGCGGACAAATGCGGTTATTGGCAAAACAGTGGCGGAACGAAGACACCCGAATCCGCATACCGGCGGGCCGCTGGGTGGTTCTTGCCGCGTTGGCGTCACTGGCGCTCTGGCCATCGCCGCTGCGTGCCGGACCGGACCAGGCCGACTCATCCCCGCATATCGCCATCGCGGCGCGCATGGCCGGTGATGACAACCGGGTCCGCCTGGTTCTCGATTTCGAGCGGCTGCCGGATTTCGAGCTCCGCTACCTGCACAATCCCTATCGCGCCGTCATCGACCTGCCGCAAACGGTGCTGGCTTTCCCCGAGGACTCGCTAACCGCGCGCGGACTGGTTACCGCCGTCCGGTACGGCAATTCGGGCAAGGGCAGGGCGCGTCTGGTGTTTGAGTTCGCCGCACCCGCCCGGATGGACCTTGTCGAAACCACCGAGGAAATCTCCGGCGCCATCCACCGGCTGGTGTTTGACGCCGTTGCCGTCGATGACGCGGCGTTTGCCGCGGAAGTGGCGAATTCGGTCTGGACGGAGGCAGGCCAGGCCGCCGCCGACGCGCAGTCCGCCGACCCGTCAGACGGCAGCCTGAAGATTGTCATCGATGCTGGCCATGGCGGAATTGACGGCGGCGCCGAAGGTCCTGCCGGGTCATCGGAGAAAAACATCACGCTGGCCTTTGCCGAGGCCTTCAAGGAAGCGCTGGAGGACGTCGATGGCGTCGATGTGTCGATGACCAGGACCGACGACAGGTTCCTTTCGCTGTCGGCCCGGGTCAGGAAGGCGCGGGAGGAAGACGCCGATCTGCTGGTTTCACTGCATGCCGATTCGATCGCGATCAGGTCGTTGCGCGGCGCCACCGTATATACCTTGTCCGACAAGGCCTCCGATGCGCTGGCGCAATCGCTGGCCGATCAGGAAAATCGGGATGAAGTCATCGGCGGCGCAAATCTGGAGAATGCGCCCGAAGCGGTGGCGGCGATCCTGGTCGATCTGGCCCGGGCCGAAACCCGGGTTTTCTCCGCCGGTCTTGCCCGTCAGGTGATCGATTCCTTTGAGGGACAGGTCAAACTCATCAACAATCCCCTGCGTCACGCCGGGTTCAGGGTCTTGCAGGCTCCCGATGTCCCGTCGGTTCTCGTTGAACTGGGCTATTTGTCCAACAAGGAAGACGAAAAATTGTTGACCGACGAGGAGTGGCGGCGCAACACCGCGCAGCTGCTGGCGCAGTCAGTTCGAAATTACAGGAAAACGATCTTGGCGAACCGGCGATGATGGCGGATAACGGTCATATCCGCTCCGTGGTGTTGCTGCAGTGTGACAGTACGGCGGCAGCTTGCCGGTCGAGGGCTTGTGCCGGGCCAAATCCGGGACTAGGCCCTATTTTACTCACAATGTCCGGGCTAACCGGACGCATGGGTTGGTTGGCCAATATTTTGGCGCGTCCCTTCGGGTCAACAAGAAAACAAGCGGTAACGGACTGATGATACGACTGATTGGATATTTCTTCGGGATTGGAACCGTGCTGTTTCTGGTCGTTGCAGCTGGCGTCGCCTGGTACATCGGAGATGTCTCCAAGGATTTGCCGGACTATGAAGTCCTCAACAGCTACGAACCGCCGGTGACCACGCGTGTGCATGCGGCTTCGGGCGAACTGATGGCCGAATATGCGCATCAACGCCGCTTGTTCCTCCCCATCCAGGCCATTCCAGATCGGGTGAAGGCCGCCTTCCTGTCGGCCGAAGACAAGAATTTCTATTCCCATCCCGGCGTTGACCCCTTCGGTCTGGCGCGCGCGGTCATCAATAACATCCAGACCGGGGGACGTCAGGGCGCGTCGACCATCACCCAGCAGGTCGCCAAGAACTTCTTGCTCACCAATGACCAGACCTATGAGCGCAAGGTCAAGGAAGCCATTCTCTCTTTCCGCATAGAGCAGGCCTATTCCAAGGACCGTATTCTTGAGCTTTACCTCAACGAGATCTTCTTCGGGCAAAACGCCTATGGCATCGCCGGCGCCGCGCTGACCTATTACAACAAATCCGTCAACGAACTGACCATCGCCGAAACAGCCTACATGGCCGCGCTTCCCAAGGCGCCCTCCAACTACCACCCGTTCCGTCATCCCGAACGCGCGGTCGAGCGGCGCAACTGGGTGATCGACCGGATGGTCGAGAATGGCTATGTCAGCAAAGTCGATGGCGCCGAGGCCAAGCAGCAGCCGCTTGGCGTAACGCCGCGCAAGACCGGCTCCTATCTGTTCGCGTCGGAGTATTTCGCCGAGGAGGTCCGCCGCGAGCTGATCGACCGCTATGGCAATGATGCGCTGTACGAGGGCGGACTGTCGGTCCGCACAACGCTCGATCCGAGGCTTCAGGCGCTCGCCCGCAAGGCGCTGCAGAAGGGCCTGATGAGTTATGACGAGCGCCGCGGCTTCCGCGGGCCGGTCGAACGCATTGATGTCTCCGGTGACTGGGGCGCGCTGCTTGGCAAGATTGACCCTCTGCGTGATGTGCCGGAATGGCAATTGGCCGTGGTGCTGTCGGCATCCGACGACAAGGTTGAGGTAGGCCTGCGCCCGGGGCAGGAGGCTTCCGGTTCAGTCGGCGCCGAGCGTTTGACGGGCTCGATCCTTGCCGAAGACATGAAATGGGCGTTCCGCCTCAATTTCCCGAATGAGAAGAGCCGGAACGTCAAACTGGCGTCCGAGGTGCTCACTCCCGGCGATGTGGTCTATGTCGAGCCTTTCGAGCTGGAAGGCGCGCAGCGCCTGCGGCTGCGGCAGCCGCCGAAGATTCAAGGCGCGCTGGTGGCCATGGATCCCCATACCGGCCGTGTGCTGGCCATGGTCGGAGGGTTCTCCTTCGCCCAGTCCGAATTCAACCGCGCCACCCAGGCGCAACGCCAGCCGGGCTCCGCCTTCAAGCCGTTCGTCTATGCCGCGGCACTCGACAATGGCTATACGCCGGCCTCGGTGGTGCTGGATGCGCCGATCGAGATCGTCTCCGGCGGCGAGATCTGGAAACCCAAGAACTATGGCGGCGGCTCGGCCGGCCCATCGACCCTGCGGCTCGGCATCGAGCGGTCGCGCAACCTGATGACCGTGCGGCTCGCCAAGGACATGGGCATGAACCTGGTGGCTGAATATGCCGAGCGCTTTGGCGTCTATGACGACATGCTGCCGGTGCTTGCCATGTCGCTGGGCTCGGGCGAGACCACGGTGATGCGCATGGCGTCGGCCTATTCCGTGTTCGCCAATGGCGGAAAGCAGATCAAGCCGTCGCTGATCGACCGGATCCAGGACCGTTACGGCAAGACCATTTTCAGGCACGAGGAGCGCAGCTGTGACGCATGCGTGGCCACGGCGTGGCTGTCCCAGGCGGAGCCCGAGGTCATCGATGAGCGCGAACAGGTGCTCGACCCGATGACGGCTTACCAGATCACCTCCATGATGGAAGGCGTCGTCACCCGTGGCACGGCCGCCAGCAAGGTCAATCTGGGCCGCCCGACCGCGGGCAAGACCGGCACCACCAATGAGGAAAAGGACGCCTGGTTCATGGGCTATACCGCCGATCTGGTGACGGGCGTCTTCATCGGCTTCGACAACCCAACCCCGATGGGGCGCGGCTCCACCGGCGGCGCGCTGGCGGCTCCCGTGTTCAACGAATTCATGCTGGCTGCGCTCAAGGACTCCCGGCCGGTCGATTTCCGCGTGCCCGAAGGCATGAAGCTGATCGCCATCAACCGCAAGACCGGCATGCAGGCGTTCGAGGGTGAAGGCGATGTGATCATGGAGGCATTCAAGCCCGGCACCGGCCCATCCGACGTCTATTCGGTCATCGGGCTTGAGGACTACGCCACCGGCGATGCCATCACCACCATCTCGCCACAGGCAAACCAGGCCGTCGTCAACGGCTCGGGCGGGCTCTACTGACCGTTTGCACTGCAGCCTTTTGACGGCTTTACATCGCCGGGACGCGCCCTTATGGTCCGCCCGCTTTGGCAAGGTACTTGCCTGAAAACCCGAGGAAACCAGAATCCCATGCGCGCAGAAACCCAGGTCGTTGTCGACGAAATCAAGCAGGCCATAAGCCTGCTGAGGAGGCATCTTTGACTGGGAACCTGCCCAGAAGCGTCTGCAATGGCTGAACCTCAAGGCTGAAGATCCGGCGATCTGGGACGATGCCCAGGAAGCCCAGAAGCTGATGCGCGAGCGCCAGCATCTCGATGATGCGATCAATGGTCTCAAGCGTCTGGAATCCCAGCTCGCCGACAATCTCGAACTGATCGAGATGGGCGAGGAAGAGGGCGACGGCGATATCATCGGCGAGGCCGAGGCGGCATTGAAGGTACTCAGAACCGAAGTCACCCGGCAACAGATCGAATCATTGCTGTCGGGCGAAGCTGATGGCAATGACACCTATCTGGAAGTGCATTCCGGCGCCGGCGGCACCGAGAGCCAGGACTGGGCCAACATGCTCTTGCGCATGTACACCCGCTGGGCCGAACGCCACGGCATGAAGGTTGAATTGCTGGAAATCCATGACGGCGAAGAGGCCGGCATCAAGTCGGCGACGCTCCTGGTCAAGGGACAAAACGCCTATGGCTGGCTCAAGACCGAATCCGGCGTTCACCGCTTGGTGCGGATTTCGCCCTATGACAGCCAGGCCCGCCGTCACACCTCGTTTTCGAGCATTTGGACCTATCCGGTGATCGACGACACGATCGATGTCGAGATCAATGAAAGCGATTGCCGTATTGATACCTACCGCGCCTCCGGCGCCGGCGGTCAGCACATCAACACCACCGACTCCGCCGTCCGCATCACCCACATTCCGACCGGGATCGTGGTGCAGTGTCAGCAGGAGCGGTCGCAGCACAAGAACAAGGCCAAGGCCTGGGACATGCTCCGGGCGCGGATTTACGAGGCGGAACTGAAAAAGCGCGAGGAAGCGGCAAGCGAGGAAGCCGCCTCAAAGACCGAAATCGGCTGGGGCCACCAGATCCGTTCCTACGTGCTGCAGCCCTACCAGTTGGTCAAGGATTTGCGCACCGGCACCGAGAGCACCAATCCGCAGGGCGTGCTGGACGGCGATCTCGATGATTTCATGGAAGCAGCCCTTGCCCAGCGTGTTTACGGCGGGGCCAATGAAGTCGAGGACCTGCAATAATCATTGCAATGGCCCCGTCCTGCCTGTCGGGTGGTTCGCGGCGGAACCTCTGCCTGATTGCGGACTAATTGCTCGATTGTTCCACCCGGATGTCGCCGAGATCATCGATGTAGACCGCCCAGGTGTCGGGCTCGATCACCTTCGGATCGGTCTTGAGATAGATATAGGCCGCGAAGCCGGGCTGGCTGGCCGCTCCGGTTGAGTCCTCCGGGCGGATATCGGTGACGTAACCGCCGAGCTCATTGATCTCGTCGATGCCGATGGTCAGGATCGAATTCGGCCCCTCCGGCGTCAGCGCGATCTGTTGCAGATAGACCAGCGACCGGTTGTCTTCGCCGCGAATGGCGATGAGGCGATAATAGCCGCGCATCGCAACTGCCGGCGCTGCCGGCTCAGCTTCGGCCGGGGCGGCTTCCGTGTCGGTTTCGGCCGGGGTTTCGGCTGGGGCTTCCGCCGCCTCCGGTTCGTCCTGGCTCTCCCAAAATCCGCCGCTGGTGACGAACAGGATTCGGGCGGGAACGCTGTCCGCCAGCGCCGAGGCGTCCTGGGCGAAAGCGGGCGCCAGCATCGCCGGGATCAGTCCGGCCAGCACAAGCAGCATTTTGGGGGCAGGGTAGGTCATCAGCTCATGTCTCCAGCAATCTGAATTCAGGGGAGGAATTGTTCAGCCAGAATGCGGTCATTCCATGAATGACTTGAATCGGTGAGGATGCGGGTGGTGTCGTCCTTGGATTCGGCAACCCGGACCTGGGTGACCGATTTGACTTCGTTGTGATCGGCCACGGCGTTGACCGGACGCTTTTCAGACTCCAGCACATCGATCGTGACGGTCACCTTGCTGGGCAGCAGCGCGCCGCGCCAGCGCCGCGGCCTGAAGGCGCTGACCGGCGTCAGCGCCAGAAGCTGGGCGTCGAGCGGCAGGATCGGACCGTGCGCTGAAAGATTGTAGGCGGTTGATCCGGCAGGGGTGGCCACCATGACGCCGTCGCAGATCAGTTCCTCGAGCCGCACCTGGCCATCAATCGACAACCGCAATTTGGCCGCCTGGTAGCTTTGCCTGAGCAGCGAAACCTCGTTGATCGCCAGCGCCCGGTGGCTTTTGCCGGACACATCCACGGCAATCATTTCCAGCGGACGGATGATGTTTTCGACCGCGGCGTCGACCCGCCCGACCAGGTCCTCATCGGTGTAGTCATTCATCAGAAAGCCCACCGAGCCCCGGTTCATGCCGTAAACCATGCGGCCGCTGTTCATCTGGCCATGCAGGGTCTGCAGCATGAAGCCGTCGCCACCCAACGCCACGATCACATCGGCCTCGTCCTGCCTGGTGTTGCCGTAGAGCGCCGCAAGATGTGTTGCGGCCGCCTGTGCTTCCGGTGCGCTTGAGGCGATGAAACTGAATTTCCGCGTCATGTGATGAGGTTGCTCCCGGTTCGTGCGGGACAATGGCAATTGAGCGAACCTGATGCAAGGGGCGCGCAACGCCGGCGAAGACAAACCAGATTCATTTGAGTGCGGTCCATGTCAGGCCTTCAGCCGCAAGGCCCTGAGCGCATTCAGGATGACGGCGACATCGATCGCCTCTTGAAGAATGGCGCCTTGCACCGGAGTGATGTAACCGAGCGCCGCCGCGATCATCCCGGCGATCGACAGGCCGATTCCGGCAATAACGCTTTGCACCGCGATCCGGCGCGATCCGCGCGCCACCTTGAGCCCCGCCAGCAACCGGTCCAGATGATCGACCAGCAGCACCACATCGGCGGCCTCGGCGGACGCCGCGGCGCCGCGGGCGCCCATCGCCACCCCGATATCGGCCGCGGCAAGCGCCGGTGCGTCGTTGACGCCGTCGCCCACCATCATCACCGGGCCGTTCTTGCGTTCGGTGAGAACCAGCAGCACCTTCTGGTCCGGGGTGAGATCGGCCCTCACTCCATCCAGGTCCAGCCCCTCGGTCACCGCATCGGCCACGGCGCGGCGGTCGCCGGTGGCAAGCAGGATGCGGTCGACGCCTTCGCGGCGCAGATCCGAGAGAAGCTCCGCCATTCCCGTTCTGAGCGCATCGGCCATCACCAGCCGGCCCGCCGGTTTGCCGTCGACGGCAAGAGCCACGACCACGGCGCCAGGCTCAGTCAGTTCCGTGGGCGTACCGGAACCGCCGGCCCGCCCGGCAACAAAGCCGACGCCGCCGACGACGACCGGATGGCCGTCAATACTGCCGCTGAGGCCTTCACCGGGGGTTTCGACCAGATCCGCCGGGACAGGAAGCACCACGCCGCGCGCCACCGCCGCTGTGACAAGCCCCTGCGCGATGGGATGCTTCGACGCCTGATCCAGAGCGGCGGCGAAGTAGAGGACTTCATCCTCGCTGAGCGCGCCATAACTCTCGATTGCGACAAGCTGCGGGCGTCCATCTGTGAGGGTGCCGGTCTTGTCGAGGATCAGCGTGCGGACCTGCGCCATCGCCTCGAGCGGCTTGGCGCCCTTGATCAGCACGCCGAAATGGGCGGCGCGCGACAGTCCCGCAACCAGCGCGACCGGAACGGCGAGGATGAGCGGGCAGGGCGTCGCCACGACCAAAACCGCGACGGCGCGCACCGGGTCTCCGGTGAACCACCAGGCGGCAAAGGCAAGCGCTATCGTGACCGCAAGGAACACCAGCGAATAGCGGTCGGCAAGCCGCGCCATCGGCGCCTTGGATTTTTGCGCCGCCTCCACCAGCCTGACAATGCCGGCATAGGTGCTGTCCTTGGCCGGGCGGCTTGCGGTCAGATCGAAGGCTTCGCCGGCATTGGTCGATCCGCTCATCACCTCGCCGCCACGGTCGAGCCGCACCGGCATTGATTCTCCGGTCAACGCCGATTGGTCGAGCATCGCCCTGTCGCTTGCCACCGTGCCATCGACAGGCGCCACGTCGCCTTGCCGGATCAGGAGCAGGTCTCCCGGCTTGATGGCGTCGAGCGCAATCTCCTCAAGCGCTCCATTGCGGTGCAGCGTCGCTGTCCGCGGCACGCGCTCGAGAAGAGCGCTCATCTCGAGCCGGGCGCGGCCCGCGGCGTAGCTTTCCAGGAAGGTTCCGCCTGAATACATCACGGCGACCACGGCGGCCGCCAGCGACTCGCCAAAAAATAATGCCGCCGACATCGACAGCGCCGCGACAATGTCGAGCCCGACCTCGCCCCGCCACAGGCTTTTGACAATCTCGACAATCAGCGCCACCAGCACCGGCGCCACGCCGGCGCTCCAGACCACGGTCGCCGCCGCCGGCATGCCGTAGAGACTGAAGCCAAGCCCGCCAACCAGCCCGGCGATCGCAATAAATAGAAGCCCTGAATTCAGGCGGTCATGAAGGAAGAGGTTCATTGGCAAACGATCCCGGGCCGCGCGTCGCCACACAATGAGGTCACAGAAGGGCCAGACTCAGTCTAGGAGGGATTTCCCTCGCATCCAAGCTCCCTGACGCCGCGGGTTGTGTGAAACCACATTGGCTGGACATGGTCTTCCAAACCATTACTGTTCCGGCTTCGGGGTGGAGGGGGCATGTCACAGACCATCGAAGTGCCGCTCTGGGCGATCGTCATTGCATCGATCCTGGCGGCAATCGCCATTGTTGACCGGTTGTTGTCGCCTGCCGTGCGCTGGTTTTTCCGCCGCCGGGTCAATCAGGCAATCGAGGAACTCAACACCCGGCTGCAACTCAAGATCAGGTCTTTCGGCACCACCCGCAGGGAGGTGCTGATCGATCGCGTCAGCAATGATCCGCAGGTGGTGGATGCGGTTGCGGCCTATTCGCGCGAGACCGGAACGCCGATCCAGGTGGTCATCGCCAGAGCGACCCGCTATGCCCGCGAAATCGTTCCGATGTTCAATGCCTATGCCTATTTCCGCATCGGAACGCGACTGGCCCGATGGCTGGCGACCGCGCTCTACCGGGTTCGGCTGGGCTACACCAACACCGATGCGCTGGCCAAGGTCTCGCCGGACTCCTCGGTGGTGTTCGTCATGAACCACCGTTCCAACATGGATTACGTGCTGGTCACCTATCTCGCCTCGTCCTCGACGGCGCTGTCCTATGCCGTGGGGGAATGGGCGCGGCTGCCGGTGCTGCAGACCCTGATCCGCTTCATGGGCGCCTATTTCATCCGGCGCAACGCCCGCAATCCGCTCTACCGCAAGGTGCTCGCGACTTATGTGCGGATGGCCACCGAGGCGGGCGTTACCCAGGCGGTGTTTCCGGAGGGCGGCCTGTCGCGCGACGGGCTGCTGCGGCCGCCGCGCATCGGTCTGATCTCCTATATTGTATCGGCGCATGATCACGTCGCCCATGACACGGTGTTCATCCCGGTCGGGCTCAATTACGACCGCGTGCTGGAGGACCGGTCGCTGGTGTTCGAGGCCGACCGCGACGGGCCGCCGCTGTCGACCTGGCGGAAAACCGCCAAGACCTCCGCCTTTCTGGCCCGGAACCTGAAACTCAGGCTTCTGGGCAAGTGGCACCGGTTTGGCTATGCCAGCGTGTCCTTCGGCGACCCGGTCTCCGTCGACGCATTCCTCGCCGGTCATGGCATTTCCAAATGGTCGGCGCTTGATGAGACCGAACGGGACCGGTTGACCGAGAAGCTGACGCATCAATTGATGCACTCGATCGGCCGCCTGATCCCCGTTCTGCCGGTTTCGCTGGTGTCGCTTGCGCTGATGGACGCGGGTGAGACGCCGATGGATCGGCTGGATCTCAAAATGGCGGCCGGCGCATTGATCGACCGGCTGATTGGCAACGGCGTGCATGTGCATATTCCCCGGCAGGACCGGGACTATGAGATAAATGTTGGGCTGCGCATGCTGCTGTTGCGCCGGATTGTCAGCGAAGGCCCGGATGGCCAGCTTGTCATCAATGAGAATGACAGACCGCTCGTGGCCTATTACGCCAACGCCATCCGGCATCTGGTGTAATGCCTGCGGGCGGTGATAGAGAGTTTGCTTCGGCGCGATCCGATGCGAATGCGGGCGATGGCATGACGGGCCGCGGCAAGGTTTGGCGGGTTTTTTTCAATGAGTTTTGTTGTCAGGCATGTCGTGCCGTGGATCAAGGTGGCTCTGGCGCAGATCCTGGGCCTCGCCTGTCTGTTTCTTGCGCGCGACTATCTGGCGGGCAATGCGCTTGCGTCGCTTCTGCTGGTCGGTGTGGCGGCGTCGCTGGCCGGACGAATCCTCGGCCTGTCGATCTACTGGATTCCGCTCCAGTTGCTGTTGCCATTCGCGCTGGTCTATTCGGACGTTATCCCGGCCTGGGCTTATCTGACCGGCTTTGTGCTGTGCGCGCTGGTCTTCTGGAACAGCGCCACCGGGCAGGTGCCGCTCTATCTGACCAATACAAGCACTTGGGCCGCGATAAAGGCGCTTGCCAGCCAGTCCGGCGCCAGGACGTTCATCGATCTGGGCAGCGGATCGGGTGGCGGCGTGGTCTTTCTCGCCAAAGCCAATCCGGAGCTGGACGTCACCGGCGTGGAGACAGCGCCGCTGGTCTATCTGTTGTCGCGGCTCCGGGTCGCAATACTGGCGCGGAAGAATGCGAAGATCAGATACAAGAGCATCTGGCAGGAGGATCTCGGCCGCTATGACCTGGTCTACTGCTTCCTGTCCCCAGTGCCGATGTCTGAGATGTACCGCAAGGCGCGCAAGGAGATGCGGCCGGGCGCGCTGTTCGTCTCCAACAGTTTTGCCGTGCCTGAGCACGAGCCAGACCGGATTGTTGACGTGTCCGATGCCCGGAAAACCAGATTGCTGATCTGGAAAATGTAGCGCCGGAAGCGGCCGCATTGAAACGGCCGGTGGGGGCTCTGGGCGCGATTTGTTTATTTTTTAGCCGGACATTTTTGCTGCTCTGCACAAACTCTACGCAGGCTGTTCGCCTGGCGAGATTGCTGAAATATTCTTAACGGTATGAAATTGAAGGTATAATTCAATTCAGTTGAAACTGGCACGCTGTTTGCTTGGTATGAACCAGCTTCCCAAGGCTGAGATCCGGGTCCAATGACGGGCCCATACAGGCAACGCCGCCAAACCGCAGTTTCCCGCATCTTTCCGCGGGGTCTCCGGTTTGGCGGCTTTTTTTATTGCGGTCACACACCGTTCAAGGAGACAGGCAATGACCATGAAGTTTACACGGCGCACCGGGCTGGCAGTCGCCACACTGGCGCTGGCCTCGGCGACCATGCTGACCCCGGCGTTGGCCGAGATGCTGGATGTTGAAAAGGACGAGCTGAAATTCGGCTTCATCAAATTGACCGACATGGCGCCTTTGGCGATCGCCTATGAAAAGGGCTATTTCGAGGATGAGGGCCTGTTCGTCACGCTCGAGCCGCAGGCGAACTGGAAGGTGCTGCTCGACCGGGTGATCACCGGCGGGCTCGACGGCGCCCACATGCTGGCCGGACAGCCGCTGGCCGCCACCATCGGCTTCGGCACCAAGGCGCATATTGTCACCCCGTTCTCGATGGACCTCAACGGCAACGGCATCACCGTGTCCAACGAGGTCTGGGAGCTGATGAAGCCGCATCTGGAGAACGGCCCCGACGGCAAGCCGGTCCACCCGATCAAGGCCGAGGCCCTGAAAAAGGTCGTCGACAAGTTCAAGGCCGAGGGCCGGCCGTTCAACATGGGCATGGTGTTTCCCGTCTCCACCCACAATTACGAACTGCGCTACTGGCTCGCCTCCGGCGGCATTCATCCCGGCTTCTATTCCCCCTCCGATGCCTCCGGGCAGATCGGCGCCGATGCGCTTCTTTCGGTCACCCCTCCGCCGCAGATGCCGGCGACGCTCGAAGCCGGCACCATTGACGGCTATTGCGTCGGCGAACCCTGGAACCAGGCCGCCGTGTTCAAGGGCATCGGCGTGCCGGTGATCACCGATTACGAGATCTGGAAAAACAATCCGGAAAAGGTCTTCGGCCTGACCAAGGAATTCACCGAGAAATATCCCAACACCACCCTGGCGCTGACAAAGGCGCTGATCCGGGCGGCGAAATGGCTCGATGAGAACGACAACGCCAACCGCGCCGAAGCGGTCGAGATTCTGTCGCGCTCCGAATATGTCGGCGCCGACGCCGAAGTCATCGCCAATTCGATGACCGGCACATTCGAATATGAAAAGGGCGACAAGCGCGACGTGCCGGACTTCAACGTGTTCTACCGGTATTACGCCACCTATCCCTACTATTCCGACGCGGTCTGGTACCTGTCGCAGATGCGCCGCTGGGGACAGATTTCCGAAGCCAGATCCGATGAATGGTTCGATGAAACCGCCAGGTCGGTCTACCTGCCGGACATCTATCTCAAGGCGGCGAAAATGCTGGTCGAGGAAGGCAATGCCGACGAAGCGGACTTCCCCTGGGACACTGACGGATACCGCGCGCCGACCCCTGCCGCCGATATCATCGATGGCATCGCCTATGACGGCAGGAAGCCCAACGACTATCTCAACAGCCTGACCATCGGCCTCAAGGGTGATGAAGTCGCCGGCGGCTGATACCCGCCCGATCCCGCGCGGAGCGCCATAACAGGCGCTCCGCCCCAGGACAGTTTTCTTCAAAGGATGTCAACGATGGCAAACGCCACCGATACAGCACCAAACGATCTTCCGGGCCGCGAGAAGGTCTTTTCCGCCATCACCAGGGCCAGCGGCTGGCTCGATGCACTGGGCTTTTCCTGGCTGGTGCCGATCCTGCGCATGCTCGCCGGCGACAGCCCGCGCACCCAGCTGGGCGAACTCAAGCGCGTGCTTCTCATTCCGCTCTTGGGCATCCTCGTCTTTCTGCTGGCCTGGGGCGTTCTGGCGCCAAAGGTGCAAACCTCGCTCGGCGCGGTTCCGGGTCCGGTCGAAGTCTGGGAGCAGGCGGGCAATCTGTGGGATGACCATGTGGCCGAGCGCGAGAAGGCCTCGGAATTCTATCTCCGGCAGGACCAGCGCAACGAAAAGCTGGTGGCGGCAGGCAAACAGCCGAAATTCCGCACCTATACCGGCAAGCCGACCTATGTCGACCAGATCATCACCTCGCTGTTCACAGTCGGCCTCGGCTTTGGCATCGCCACGCTGATTGCGGTTCCGCTCGGAATCGGGTCGGGATTGTCGCGCACCTTCAACGGCGCCATCAATCCGCTGATCCAGATCTTCAAGCCGGTGTCGCCGCTGGCCTGGTTGCCGATCGTCACCATGATCGTTTCCGCGACCTACGCCACCCCGTTCGAATGGATGCCGAAATCGCTGTTGATTTCTGCGGTCACGGTGACGCTGTGCTCGATGTGGCCGACGCTGATCAACACCGCGCTTGGCGTGGCCTCGGTCGACAAGGACCTGATGAATGTCAGCCGCGTCCTGCAGCTGCCGACCTCCAGGACCATCACCCGCGTGGTGCTGCCATCGGCGCTGCCGCTGATCTTCACCGGCCTGCGGCTGTCGCTCGGCGTCGGCTGGATGGTGCTGATCGCCGCGGAAATGCTGGCGCAGAACCCCGGTCTCGGAAAATTCGTCTGGGACGAGTTCCAGAACGGCTCGTCGCAGTCGCTGGCCAAGATCATGGTCGCGGTGCTGACCATCGGCATCATCGGCTTCATGCTCGACCGGCTGATGTTCGCGCTGCAGCGCGCCTTCACCTTCTCGGCCAACCGCTAGGGGGATGGGATGACTATTCTCGAAATATCAGGCCTGTCGAAGTCCTATGGCGAAGGCGCTGACCGAACAGAAGTGCTCAGCAACATCAACCTCAAGGTGGCGGACGGCGAATTCATCGCCATTGTCGGCTTCTCCGGATCCGGCAAGACCACTTTGATCTCGCTGCTGGCCGGCCTGATCAAGCCGGATCTGGGCGGGGTGATCTTCAGGGGCCACGAGGTCGACAGCCCGGGGCCGGAGCGCGGAGTGGTGTTCCAGTCCTACTCGCTGATGCCGTGGATGACGGTTGCGGGCAATGTGAGTCTCGCGGTCGACAGCGTGTTCAGGAAAAAATCCCGCGCTGAGCGGGCGGCAATCGTCGACAAATACATCGACATGGTTGGACTCAGCCATGCCCGCGACCGCAAGCCGGCGGAACTGTCCGGCGGCATGCGCCAGCGGGTGGCCGTCGCCAGGGCGCTGGTCATGCAGCCAGAAGTGCTGCTGCTGGATGAACCGCTGTCGGCGCTCGACGCGCTGACCCGCGCCAAATTGCAGGACGAGCTGGCCGACATATGTCAGAAAGAGAAGAAGACCATCGTTCTGATCACCAATGATGTCGACGAGGCCATTCTTCTGGCCGACCGGATCATTCCGCTCAAGCCGGGCCCGAACGCCACGCTCGGCCCTGATTTCCGCGTCGATATCGCCCGGCCGCGCAACCGCGCCGGAATGAACTCGGACGAGGATTTCATCCGGCTTCGCGGCGAGATCACCAGCTATCTGATGGAGGTGGGCGCCGAGCGAGACTCCGAAGCCGAACGCACCATCGTGCTGCCCAACATCGTGCCGATTTCGCTCGGCAGGGACCGGCTCCCCAAGGCCTATGTCGCGGCGTCAACCGCGCTCAGGGCCGACAGTTTCCTGGAGTTCAGCCAACTCAAGAAGGTCTATCCGACGCCCAAGGGCCCGCTGACGGTGGTCGATGGCTTCGACTTGAAGATGAAGAAGGGCGAGTTCACCACGCTCATCGGTCATTCCGGCTGCGGCAAGTCCACGGTGCTGTCGATGGTCGCCGGGCTCAATCCGATCACCGAAGGCGCGATCATCCTCGATGGCCGCCATATTACCCAGGCCGGGCCTGATCGCGCCGTGGTGTTTCAGGCGCCCTCGCTGATGCCATGGCTGACGGCTTACGAGAATGTGGCGCTGGGCGTCGATCGCGTCTACCCGAACGCAACCAGGGCTGAACGCAACGATGTGGTCGAGTACTACCTGCAGCGCGTCGGCCTTCTCGACGCGATGCACCGCCCGGCGCTGGATCTGTCCAATGGCATGAAGCAGCGGGTCGGCATCGCCCGGGCGTTTGCGCTTTCGCCCAAGCTGCTGCTGCTCGACGAGCCATTCGGCATGCTCGACAGCCTGACCCGCTGGGAGTTGCAGGACGTGCTGATGGACGTCTGGAAGCGCACCCAGGTGACCGCCGTCTGCGTCACCCATGACGTCGACGAGGCGATCCTTCTGGCGGACCGGGTTGTGATGATGTCGAACGGCCCCAATGCCCGGATCGGCAACATCATGGCGGTCGACCTGCCACGCCCGCGTTCGCGCAAGGCGCTGCTCAATCACCCGGATTACTACGCCTACCGGGAGGAGCTGCTCGAATTCCTGGAAGCCTATGAGGGCGGTGCGAACCCGTCCCAGACCCAGTTGAAATCCATTTCCCAGAAACGCGCTCAAAGGCTTTCCCGCCAGAAGGCCACCTTTGAAGCGGCAGAGTAGGAAGGACTATCGCCATGACCCCAGACCAGATCCAGCTTGTTCAGTCTTCGTTTTCAAGGTCGCCCCAATCGCCGATGAGGCTGCGGCCATCTTCTATACCCGCCTGTTCGAAATCGCGCCCGAAGTGAAGCCGATGTTCAAGTCAGACATCAATCAACAGGGCCGAAAACTGATGACCACGCTCGGGGTGGTGGTGAAGGGTCTGAGCAATCTGGAGGCCATTGTTCCGGCGGCGCAGTCGCTGGCGATCAAGCATGTCGACTACGGCGTCGGGCCTGATCATTACCCGCCGGTCGGGGCAGCTCTGCTCTGGACCCTTGAAACGGGCCTCGGACCGGATTTCACCGAAGACACGAAGGCTGCCTGGGTGGAGGCCTACACGGCGCTCTCCGGCGTCATGATCGCGGCGGCCTATGACGCGGACAGCAGCGGAGCAATCTCATGATTGACAGACAAAAGCTCGTCGTCATCGGCAATGGCATGGCGCCGGGACGGATGCTTGAGCACCTGTTCGAAGCGGCGCCGGATGCCTTTGAGGTGACCATTTTCAACGCCGAACCCCGCGTCAATTATGACCGCATCATGCTGTCGCCGGTGCTGTCGGGCGAAAAGAGCTTTGAAGACATCATCATCCATGGCGATGGCTGGTACATCGAACACGGTGTGATGCTCTACAAGGGCCACAAGGTGGTCGAGATCGACCGTCAGGCAAAAACGGTCAGGTCGGAGCATGGCGAAGTGGCCAGCTACGACAAGCTGGTCATCGCCACCGGCTCGGCGCCGTTCATCATTCCGGTTCCCGGCCACAATCTGCCCGGCGTACTGACCTACCGCGATCTCGACGATGTCGATGCGATGCTGCTCGCGGCGCAATCGCGCGGCAAGGCCGTCGTCATCGGCGGCGGGCTGCTGGGTCTCGAGGCCGCCGCTGGCCTCAAGGAACGGGGCATGGATGTCACGGTGATCCATCTGATGCCGTCGCTGATGGAGCGTCAGCTCGATCCCGCCGCCGGCTACCTGCTCAAGCGCGAGCTTGAAAGCCGCGGCATCAAGGTCATCACCAAGGCCAGCACCAAGAGGATCCTTGGCGAGGCCCGTGTTGAAGGCATCGAGCTTGAGGACGGTACGATCATTCCGGCGACGCTGGTGGTGATGGCCGTCGGTATCCGGCCGAGCGCCGCGCTCGCCAAGGAGGCGGGGCTTTCCGTCAATCGCGGCATCGTCGTCACCGACAGCATGCAGACCAGCGATCCCGACATTTTCGCTGTCGGCGAATGCGTCGAGATCAATGGCAATGTCTACGGTCTGGTGGCGCCGCTCTATCAGATGGCGGAGGTCGCTGCCTCCCATCTCAGGGGCGATACCGGTAAGCGCTTCGTCGAAACCTCGACGGCGACCAAGCTCAAGGTCACCGGCATCAATCTCTATTCCGCCGGCGATTTTGCCGAGGCCGAGGATCGCCAGGAGATCGTGCTGCGCGATGCCACGGCCGGCGTCTACAAGCGGCTCGTTCTCAAGGACAACAGGATCCTCGGCGTGGTGCTCTATGGCGAAACCGCCGATGGCGCCTGGTTCTTCGATCATCTGAAAAAGCAGACCGACATCTCGGAGATGCGCGAGACCCTGATTTTTGGCCAGGCCTATCAGGGAGGGTCCCGCCTGGACCCTTTGGCGGCCGTTGCAGCCTTGCCGGATGATGCGGAAATCTGCGGCTGCAACGGCGTATGCAAGGGAAAGATTACCCAGGCCATCACCTCCAAGGGATTGAAGGGGCTCGACGATGTCCGCGCCCACACCAAGGCGTCGGCCTCCTGCGGAACCTGCACCGGCCTGGTCGAGCAATTGCTGGTCCTGACGCTTGGCGACGCCTACAACCCGGCGGCCGTGACGCCGATGTGCGGCTGCACCGGGCTGGGCCATGACGACGTGCGCCGCCTGATCAAGGCAAAGGAGCTCAAGACCATCCCGGCAGTCATGCAGGAACTGGAATGGAAGACCTCCTGCGGCTGCGCCAAATGCCGTCCGGCGCTCAACTATTATCTGGTCTGCGACTGGCCGGATGAATATGCCGACGACTACCAGTCGCGCTTCATCAACGAGCGCGTCCACGCCAACATCCAGAAGGACGGCACCTATTCGGTGGTGCCGCGGATGTGGGGCGGCATGACCTCGTCAAAAGAGTTGCGCGCCATCGCCGATGTCGTCGACAAGTTCAACATTCCGGCGGTCAAATGCACCGGCGGCCAGCGCATCGACATGCTCGGCATCAGGAAGGAGGATCTGCCCGCGGTCTGGGCCGATCTCGGCAAGGCGGGCTTCGTCTCCGGCCAGGCCTACGCCAAGGGCTTGCGGACAGTCAAAACCTGCGTTGGCACCGACTGGTGCCGCTTCGGCACGCAGGATTCGACCGGTCTCGGCATCAAGCTTGAGAAATTCATGTGGGGCTCATGGACGCCGGCGAAGCTGAAAATGGCGGTCTCCGGCTGTCCGCGCAATTGCGCGGAAGCCACCTGCAAGGACATCGGCGTGGTCTGTGTCGACAGTGGCTATGACATCCATTTCGCCGGCGCCGCTGGTCTCGACATCAAGGGCACCGAGGTGCTCGGTCATGTGAAGACCGAGGACGAGGTGATGGAACATGTCGTGGCGCTGGCGCAGATGTACCGCGAGCAGGGCCGCTATCTCGAGCGCATCTACAAATGGGCCAATCGCATCGGCCTCGACGAGATCCGTCGCCAGATCATGGACGAGCCGGACAAGCGCAAGGCCTATTACGACCGCTTCATCTTCAGCCAGAAATTTGCCCAGGTCGATCCCTGGTCAGAGCGCGTGTCGGGCAAGGACAAGCATGAGTTCAACCCGATGGCGACGCTCACCATGGAGGCGGCGGAATGAACGCGATGACGCAAACATGGGTCAAGGTCGGCAGGATCGGCGATATTCCGCGGCGCGGCGCGCGCTGCGTCAAGAACGGCGACATGAGCATCGCCATCTTCCGCACCGCCGACGACCGGGTGTTCGCGCTTGAAGACAAATGCCCGCACAGGAACGGACCCCTAAGCCAGGGCATCGTGCATGACGGCTGCGTCACCTGTCCCTTGCACAATTGGGTGATCAGTCTCGAAACCGGAGCGGCCCAGGGAGCGGACGAGGGACAGACGCTGTCGATCCCGGTCAGGCTCGAAGGCGACGAAATCATGCTTGGCATTGGCGGCCTGGCATGAGTGACAGTCCGGCCCCGACTGTCAAGACAACATGTCCCTATTGCGGGGTGGGCTGTGGCGTTCTGGCGACCCTGGAGGAGGGCGGCGCCGTGACCATCAAGGGCGACCCGGACCACCCCGCAAACTATGGCCGCCTGTGCTCCAAGGGGTCGGCGCTCGGCGAGACAACCGATCTCGACGGCCGTCTGCTGTATCCGGAAATTGTGGGCGCGCGCGCCACCTGGGATGACGCGCTGGATCTGGTGGCGTCAAAATTCGCTGAGGCGATCGCCGAACACGGACCCGACAGCGTCGCCTTCTATGTCTCGGGCCAGCTGCTGACCGAGGATTATTACGTCGCCAACAAGCTGATGAAAGGCTTCATCGGCTCGGCCAACATCGACACCAATTCGCGGCTCTGCATGGCGTCGTCGGTGGCCGGCCACCGCCGCGCTTTTGGCTCGGACACTGTGCCCGGAAACTATCAGGATCTGGAACTCGCCGATCTCATCGTGTTCACCGGCTCCAATCTCGCCTGGTGCCACCCGGTTCTCTACCAGCGCATTGCTGCGGCAAAGGCCGCGCGTCCGGAGATGCGGATCGTCCTGATCGACCCGCGCCGCACCATGACCGCCGACATTGCCGATCTGCATTTAGCGATTGCGCCCGATGGCGATGTCAGCCTGTTTCTCGGGCTGCTGGCCCATCTGGCGAACAACGGCTTTGTCGACGCGGCCTATGTCGGCGCATTCACCAGCGGGATCGATCAGGCAGTGGAAATCGCCCGCGCGCCGAGCCTGGCAGAGTTGATGGCGCAGACCGGGTTGGCCGTGGCTGAGCTAGAGGCGTTTTTCGCCCTGTGGGCGGCAAGCGAAAAAGTGGTGACGGTCTACAGCCAGGGCGTCAATCAGTCGTCGAGCGGCACCGACAAGGTCAACGCCATCATCAATTGCCATCTGGCCACCGGCCGCATCGGCAGGCCCGGCATGGGGCCGTTTTCGGTGACCGGCCAGCCCAACGCGATGGGCGGCCGCGAAGTCGGCGGCCTCGCCAACATGCTGGCGGCCCACATGGAAATTGAAAACCCGGAGCACCGTGATCGGGTGCAGCGGTTCTGGAACTCGCCGGTCATCGCAAACCGGCCCGGTCTCAAGGCGGTCGACATGTTCGAGGCGGTGGGCCAAGGCCGGATCAAGGCGCTCTGGATCATGGCCACCAATCCGGTCGATTCGATGCCCGACGCCGGCGCGGTCGAGGCGGCGCTCAAGGCCTGCCCCTTCGTCGTGGTGTCCGACATCATGGCCGAGACCGACACGATAAGGCATGCGCATGTGAAATTGCCGTCGCTCGGATGGGGCGAAAAGGATGGCACGGTGACCAATTCCGAGCGCCGCATCTCCCGGCAGCGGGCATTCCTGCCGCCGCCGGGCGAGGCACGGGCGGATTGGTGGCAGATGTCGGAAATCGGCCGCCGCATGGGCCACGCCGAGGCCTTTGAATACGAGGGTCCGGCATCGATCCTGCGCGAATATGCCGCCCAGACCGGCTTTGAAAACAACGGCGCCCGCGATCTCGATATCGGTGCCTTCGCCGATATCGATGATGCTGCCTATGATGATCTGGCCCCGTTCCAATGGCCAAAGCCCGTCAATGATATCTCGCTGTCGCCCGGCATCCGCTTCTTCGCCAATGGCGGCTTTTTCACCGGGGACGGGTTGGCGCGGTTTGTGCCGGTGGCGCCGCCCGCCCGCGTCACGGTGGACGAGCGCCGGCGCTTCACGCTCAACACCGGCCGCATCCGCGATCACTGGCACACGATGACCCGGACCGCCAAGAGCGCCCGCCTGTCCGCCCATATCGCCGAACCCTTCGCCGAAATCCACCCTGACGATGCTTCCGCCCTGGGCATTGGACCCGCGGATCTGGTGCGGGTGAGCAGCGAGGGATGCGGGATTGTCGTGCGCGCGCTGCTGACCGCGCGCCAGCAGCCGGGCAGCATCTTCGTACCGATGCACTGGACCGATCAATGGGCGTCGAGCGCCCGGGTCGACCGGCTGGTCGCTCCGGCCGTCGATCCGGTCTCCGGCCAGCCAGCGCTGAAGACGAGCCGTGTGGGGCTGACAAGATTTGAAGCCAGTCAGTACGGCTTTATCGTCAGCCGCGACAGGCCCGCGCTCGATTCCGAGGCCTATTGGGCGATGGCCAGAACCGATGGCGGCTGGCGCGCCGAATTTGCGCTGTCGGAGCCGTTTGAGGATGTCCCGGCTTTCATCTGCGCGATGCTGGCGATTGACGCGGCGACGCCGCTTCTGTCATTCGCCGATCCCACCAGCGGGGTTGTCCGCTACGCCGCCTTCGACGGCCGCCAACTGCTGGGCGCCATCTATCTTGCCAATGCGCCTGTGAGCGTGTCGCGCAGCTGGGCCGCGGATCAATTGCAGCAGGATTTCGCCAGCCTGCCGGCGCGCTGGCGCATCGTCGCCGGCCGGCCGGCCAATGACATGCCCGACAAGGGCGCCATTGTCTGCGCCTGCATGAACGTCGGCGTCAACGACATCATCGACGCCGTCCGCGCAGGTTGCCGCAGCGTCGGCGCGGTCGGCCAGGCCACCAGCGCCGGCACCAATTGCGGTTCCTGCAAATCGGAAATCAAGGTGATACTCGATGACCATCAGATCCTTGCCGCTGAATGAATCGCAGGGCGCGGGCGCGCCGCGCATGGGACCGCTGGCGACATTGCCGGTGTTCTACAGGCTTGAGGGCCGGAAGGTTCTGGTCGCCGGTGGCTCGGAGGCGGCGGCCTGGAAAGCCGAATTGCTGGCCGCGGCCGGCGCTGAAGTCCATGTCCATGCCGAAACGCTGGATCCGGTGTTTTTGAGCCTGATCGAAGCGCCCGCCGTTTCAGGGACTTATCTGTGGCGGCAACGGCCCTGGTCAGAAGAGAGCTTTACCGGCATGCAGATGGCGATCTGCGACGCGGAGACGGAGCTCGAAGCAAGAGCCTTTTATAACACCGCCCGCGCCGCCGGCGTCGCCGTCAATGTGATCGACAAGCCGAATTTTTGCGAGTTTCAGTTCGGTTCGATCGTCAACCGCTCGCCCGCCATCATCGCCATTTCCACCGACGGCGCTGCCCCCATTCTCGGCCAGGCCATCCGCCGCCGCATCGAGACCCTGATCCCGCCGTCGCTGGCCGCCTGGGCGCGTCTGGCGCAAACCATTCGCGCCAAGGTCCATCATCGGCTGTCCCCCGGACCGGCGCGCCGGGCGTTCTGGGAAGCCTTTGTCGACAAGGCCTTTGGCGGTGCACCAGAAGGCAACGCCGCGGAGGCGCTGATCAGTCATGCCGGCAGGGTCGCTGGCACACCGGCAAAGGGCAGGGTGACGCTGGTCGGCGCCGGTCCCGGAGACGCCGAACTTCTGACGCTGAAGGCGGTGCGGGCGCTGCAGGCGGCCGATGTCATCCTGTTTGATGACCTGGTGTCCAACGACGTGCTGGAACTGGCGCGCCGCGAAGCCAGGCGCATGCTGGTCGGCAAGCGCGGCGGCCGCGACAGCTGCGCCCAGGACGAAATCAACGCCACCATGGTCGCCCTTGCCAGGGCAGGCAAGAACGTGGTGCGCCTCAAGGGCGGAGATCCGATGATTTTTGGCCGCGCCGGCGAGGAAATCGCCAGGCTCGAGGATGAGGGGATTGCGGTCTCGGTCGTCCCCGGCATCACTTCGGCGCTCGCTATGGCGGCTGAACTTGGGGTATCGCTCACCCATCGCGATCATGCCCAATCGGTGCGCTTCGTCACCGGCCACAGCCGCCACGGCGAATTGCCCGCTGATCTGGATTGGGCCGGACTGGCGGACCCGAAGACCACCACCATCTTCTACATGGGCGGACGCACCGCTACCCGCATCGCCGCCCGACTGACCGGGCAGGGCATGGACAGGGCGACGCCGGTGGTGATCGCCAGATCGGTGGCGCGGCAGGGTTTTGGCCGCTGGACCGGCAGCCTCGGCGATCTGGCCACCGGCATCGACATCATCGGCTGGGATGAACCCGTGCTGATCGGCGTCGGCTCGGTATTCGCGGCGCTGGCGCAAAACCAGTCCCAGTCCGCGCCGGCCGAACAGATTGCCCCCGGTTCGTGGAACGGTCGCCGCCGTTCTTACTGACAGATCTTGGCGGCCCCAGGGTAGCCCAGCAACGACAAACGCCGCATTCTCAGGTTCGGAAAACGCAGCGTTTTCAAAGAATTAGTGGTGCCCCCGGCAGGATTCGAACCCGCGACCCCCTGATTACAAATCAGGTGCTCTACCAACTGAGCTACAAGGGCAGCGGGGATGCGCATAGCACATTCCTCGCGGCTGTAAAACAAATTCCACCTGGCCGCGGTGCGCAAGAAACATGCCGTGGCCTGGCGGCATCGCACGCACGGTTGCTCCCGGCAGGTTTGATCCACGCACACGTGATTAAAGTGTGCGTGGTTTCAGGCGGAGCCGCTCCTGGCGAGGAACTGGTGGGCTGCGTAAAGCGCGATCGCCGTGGCATTGGAGACGTTGAGCGACTTGATGGCGCCGGGCATGTCGAGCCGGACGAGCGTGTCGACGGTCTCGCGGGTCTTCTGCCGCAGGCCCTTGCCCTCGGCGCCAAGCACCAGCGCGATCCGGCCGCCGGAAAGACCCGTCTCGATCGGGACGGGGCCTTCCGAATCAAGCCCGATGGTGACAAAGCCCTGCGCCTTGATTTCCTCGATCGCGGCTGAAAGGTTGCGAACCTCGATATGGTCGATGAGTTCGAGCGCGCCGGAAGCGGCCTTGGCCAATACGCCTGATTCCTGCGGGCTGTGGCGTTGCGTGGTCACCAGCGCGCCGGCGCCGAAGGCCACCGCCGAGCGCATGATGGCGCCGACATTGTGCGGATCGGTGACCTGGTCGAGAATCACCAGGAGCCGTGTGTCGCCAAGATCAGCCAGCGGCCGCGGCTTCAGAGGCGCGGCTTCGAGCAGCGCGCCCTGGTGCACGGCGTCATCGCCGAGCAGACGGTCGATTTCCTGCGGGCTGACCATTTCCATGGGAAACGGAAATGTGGCGTCCTCGGCGATCCCCAGCCGCATCAGCGCGTTGCGGGTGGCCTTCAGGCTTGTGATCCGGCGCGCCGGATTGTCGAGCGCGGCGCGCACCGTATGCAGCCCGTAGAGATAGACCGTGTCGGGCGCCACCCGGTCGGCATAGAGCGCGCCCTTGCGCGCCGGCAGGTCGCGCTTGTCACGAGGCTGCACGGGCGGCAACCCCTGCTGATCGCGCTTGGCGTCGCGATGGGTGCGGCGCAGCTTGGCGTAATGGGTGTCGCGGTTTGAACCGGTCGCGCCGGCATCGTCATCTTTGCTCATGCCGCGCTTTATACTCTCATTGCTCCGGGGCGCAACACGGCTCGGCGTGGCGCGGGCGAGCGGCGCTCCGGCAGGCTTGGCGCGCGGAGCAAGCCGGGCCTGCGGAGCCTTCTCGGCAAGCTCGCCGGAACTGGTTGTTTTTGTGGCCAAGCTTGTTGACACGGGAACCATGCGCCGTCATAACGCCGACCGCGGAGCCGGTGATTTAACCGATCACCGGCCCGCGAAGCCCGATCGTTTCGGGTTGTCCATCTTGGATGCATGACCCTGGCGGCTGGTCTGGAGGGATGCCCGAGTGGTTAAAGGGGACGGACTGTAAATCCGTTGGCTTCGCCTACGTTGGTTCAAATCCAACTCCCTCCACCACCGCCGGCGGGTCATGAATGCGGGTATAGCTCAATGGTAGAGCAGCAGCCTTCCAAGCTGAATACGAGGGTTCGATTCCCTCTACCCGCTCCATATACGCCCGCTCCGGCGGGTATTTTTTTGCCCGCTATCCCATTGTAATCGTTAAACAATAGCAAATTCAACGCCTTGGCGGTGATTGCGCCATATTGCCCTCGTCAGAAAATTGTGTAAAAAAATGCGCAATAGGCAATTGGAGGGCAGGGCATGAAGGGCGAGGATCGGCATTTGTTGAAACGTGGCAATCGCTTCCACTATGTGCGGGGCGTGCCCACGGGCCTGCACCATCTGGACAGCCGAGCGCCCATGGTCCGATTGTCGTTGAAGACAAAATCCGTCCATACCGCCCGCCTGTTGCGCGATGTGCGCGAGCAGGCCGATGACGATTTATGGGACGCTTTGCGCGCGGGGATCGACGCGGCAACCGCGCGGGATCGATACGATGCGGCGATCCGCCTCAATTCCGCGCTTGGCTTCCGGCGCATGACGGCCGACGAAATGCGGGCCGATTTCAATGATCCAAAATATTTTGGACCCGGCGGCTCTATCGTCACCATGCCTGAGATCATGCGCCGACCGCTGGAGGCCACCCGCGCGGGGGTAAATGTTGCTGAGAGCGCGGCGGTGCAGGACGCGCTTGCGGCGGACGTTCCGCGCCCGGCGATCAAGGTCAGCGAGGCGATTGAAAACCAGATCGCCGACCTCATGGCAAATGACTGGAGGAGCAAATCGGAGGGGCAGCAAACGCGGAGCGCGAACCCTAAGCGGCTCGCCGCCGAGGTCTTCATTCGGGTTGTCGGCGATTTGGCCCTTGATGACATTGACCGCGACGACGCGCTCAAGTTCTTTGACCATTTCAAGCGCCGCATGGGGCGCGGCGAGGTAGGTCATTCAATCGCGAACCGCTGCCTCGACAATTTGCGCGGACTGTTGCGCTGGCACTTCAAGAGGGCCGGGGATTTTGACAGGCGCAATCCGTTTGACCGGCTATCGTTCAAGGGGCCGCGACATGAAAAGCGCCGCATTGGTTTCACGCCGGAGTTCGTCCGTGCCAACATGTTGCACGGCGGCAAGCTGGCGAACTTGAATGCTGAGGCGAGGCGGGCCTTGCTGATCATCATGGGAACCGGTTGCCGTCCAAGTGAGGTGTTGAACCTTACCGCCGCGAACATCAAGTTGGATGTGACCGTGCCGCATGTCCAGATCAGGGACCGGGCGGACCGAGAACTGAAAACTGCACAGTCGGAGCGAGACGTTCCGCTGACAGGCTTGGCGCTTGCCGCGATGCGCGCCCATGTTGCCGCTGGCAACGCTGAGGGCTTCCCGCGTTATCTGGATAAGGAAAGCGGCTTCTCTGCCACCGTGAACAAGTACCTCGCAGAGAACGGTTTGCGGGAGACGCCGGAGCATACCCTTTACTCGATGCGCCATATGTTTGAGGATTTGCTGAAGGACGCCGACATCGGTGATGAAATGCGCCGGGAGTTGATGGGCCACAAGATCGACCGGAGCTTGTACGGGCGCGGGTTCGCGCTGGAGGCCAAAGCGGCGGCGCTGGAGAAGGCGTTTGAAAAGCTGACGTTCGACCCGGCGGTGATTTGAAAACCAAAACCCCGGCGCTACGAGGAAACAGCGCCGGGGCGGGACTTGGAGATGGGCAATGCAGAACCCGAATCGGGTGTAGGTCAAATCGTTATTGATTGCAACTATTATCTGTTTTAAAACAATGGGTTAAGCGGTTTCACCTGATTTTCACCCCATTTTAGTGACTTCCCCGCTGGACAGTCGTGCCACGCCAATGCTAACAAATGGATATTGCAGAAATTTGCGCCCGGATTTTACCGGGCGTTTTGCGTTTCAGTCCCCCCAACATCACGAAACCTACCGCCCGGCGATCCCCGCCGTTGGCGTGCTTTGCCATGGAGAGACCAATGGACCAACTGGACAAAATGACCCCGCGCCTGATCTCGATCACGGAAGCCCTCGATCAAATGGGCATCACGATCTACACCTACAGGCTCGATCCCATGCGGTACCCGCCCGCCGCCGAGGGCACCGCTGACGGTCGCAGCCGCCGGATGATGATGAACTTGGATGTGACCACCTACGTCTTGAGCCGTGGAAAATACCGTTCGCTGTATGATTTCTCAATGGCTAGGCGCGCCGCCGCCAAGCAGGGCGTCGAATTGATCATCGGAGCGCCGGATGACATCCCGGCACCGGCCCGCGTTCTCGAAGTTGCCTGACCCGGCGCGATCCTCGCGCGCCGCCCGGCGGCGGCAAGGTGGAGAGACCTTAGCCGCCGCCACCCAATCCAGCCCGGCCAATGCGCCGGGTTTTTTATTGCCCGCTTGATGGACTGATTTGGGTAAAAAATTACCGTTATCGGTAATGAATACAGTATCACAAGATTTATCTTGCAGTAATAAAGTTGCCGGATGCAGAAAGTTGTTAAGTAACATTCCTTGTGATGCAAGGGTTTGCTGCATTTTGGCCTGTAAAAACGCCGGGTAATATTTTATTTATGGAAAAATGGTGTTTACATTGCTTCCTATCCAACGACATTCACCAGTAGTGAGTGGGAACCGATCATCCCGCCAAGGCGGCGCAAGTTGCGCAGCCCCTACAGGGCGACAGATCGGAAGGCGCGTTGACGATGGCGATAATCAGTTTGGCTGATCGACCTAGATGCTTTGCAGCCGGGTAGTCCCGGCAATGCGCGCCTTATTCGGTAGCGGGACGCAAAACCCGCCTGACGAGGCCCACGGCGATGGGCCGAAACCGAACTGGAGACTGACATGATCAAGGACATTGAGCCGCGACTGATCCCGCTGGGCGATGCACTGAAAATTCTGGACGTGCAGAAGAACACATACCTGAGCGCGCCGGGGAACTTCCCGCCGACTTGCCGCAACGGGCCGACCGGGAACATCAAGATGCTGAACCTTGATGTTCTTGCCTTCGCGCTATCGCTTGGACAGTGCAAGACGCACCGGGAGTATATGAAATGGGAACTGGCCGAAGCTGAGGCGGGCCGATGAGCTTGACAATCCCTTGGTACGATCTGGACGCAGCCCTTGCCGAGCCCGCCGATCTGGACATTGAGGCCGTCAAGGCTTTTGCCAGTGCGCTGACGGCGGACATCGCCGCCGAACTTCTCGGCGCGCCAAACCGGAAAATGAGCAACCGCCGCGAGTTGCGGTTCGGCCGACACGGGTCAATGACCATTGACATCCGCCCCGGTCGCGCCGGTCGCTGGTTTGACCACGAACAGGGCGTCGGCGGTGATTTGATCGGCCTTGTGCAACGCGAGCTTGGCGGAGATTTCCGCACCGCGCTGAATTGGTTGGCTGGCCGTGTTGGCATCGGCAACATGACGCCCGATGACATGTCGGCATTGATCGCAGACAGGGCGGCACTCAGCGCCGCTCAGGCGGTGCAGGAGGAGCGGGAGCGGGCAGAGCGCATACAGATGGCCGCTGAGGTCTGGCGCGCTTCAGTGCCGCCCGCTGGCACGCCTGTTGAAGCGTATTTGCGGAACCGGCGTTGCTGGCACCCATGGCTGGCGACCGGAGATGCAATCCGCTGGAACCCGAACACGCCGATGTCCGGCGGGCGGTTCCCCTGCATGATTGCCGCCATGTCCAGCGCGGCGACCGGCGAGTGGGCGGGCATCCACCGAACCCATGTCACGCCGGACGGGCTGAAGGGTTTGGCTGGCAAAAAAATGCTCGGCAGCGCCATGGGGTCAATCATTCGATTGCGGTGGCATCCGCTAGGCCAGATCGGGGCCATAGGCGAGGGCATCGAAAACACCCTAAGTGCCGTGGCGCTGCATGAGCGCGAATACCCTATCGTTTGCGCCGCGATGAGCGCGGGCAACCTGAAAACGCTGGAGCCGTTCGCACCCGTCAACCTTTGGAGCATCTACGCCGACCGTGACGCGGTTGGTACAGACGCAGCCATCCATTTCGCCGCGCGGTGCGAAGTAATCCGAGTTAACCGTGAAGTGTTTTTGCCGGGAGCGGGTTACGCGGACTTCAATGACCACGCAATGAACAAAAAAATCCCCGGCGCTTAAGAAGCAAACCGGGGAACTAATCCAATGCAAGGAAATAGATAGATGTCTGAAACGGAAAGGTCAAGCGGAAATATATTGCAGTTTGAAGTGGCGCTTGGTCGGATACAGGCTCAAGTTGGCGGCGTTGTTGGCGCGAGTGACATTCCGACCGTCCCAAATCGAACCGTTGCTGACCGCGCCGCCGTTCCCATCCCGGTTGGCGATCTCAGCGACACGTTTCCGGTCAATGAATTGCCGCCGATGTTCCGCGACAGCATTATTGAGCTTCATCACGCAATTCAGGCCCCGGTCGGGTTGATCGGCATGGTGGAGGTAACGGTTGCGGCATTTGTAGCTCAGCAACATATCAATGTCAGGCCGTATGACAGCCGCACCGGTTCCGATGTCGTCTCGATTTACAGCCTGACACTTGGGGAAACCGGAGAAGGCAAGACCAAGGCATTCAGCATTTTGACCCGATCAATCAAGGAGTGGGCCGGTGAAAACACCGACCAGCGTGAACGGGATCAAGTCCGGTGGACGGCACATGATGCTGCGATCTCGCGGGAAATCTCGTGCCTGCCTTTGACCATGGGCAGTGCGGAGCGGGCGGAAAAGGAACGGGAGTTGCGCGCCTCACTTGGCTTGCGGCCATGGTTAGCGGGCGGCGACCTTTCTGAAGCATCCGCCGAAGGAATGATCGACGCCCTCCGGCAGGATCGCCCGTCGATCTTGTTGATCAATGATGAGGCGGCGGGGTTTTTTGGCGGGTACGGTATGCAGGCCGAAAACCGGGAGCGGTACAAGTCGATCCTGAATAGCCTTTGGTCAGCCGATGGCGTGTCCGGGCGGACCCGGAAGCACGGGGCAATCAAACTGTCAGGCGCGCGTCTTAGCGTCATGCTTGCTGGTCAGCCGGACAAGGTGGTGCCGAACCTGCGAGATCGCGGCGACATGGCACATGGCTTCCTTGCCCGCTTCCTTTTGGCCAATCCCCGGTCGATGCAAGGTTTTCGTGAAATCCACATTGAAAGGCCAGACACGCCGACATCGGACGTGGTGGCGGCGCGATTGCTCGAAATCTACAAGCATGATCCGCAAACGAAGCCCGACAACGGCTTCATGATCGAGCCCTTCATTGTTGAATGGAGCGAAGCGGCGCGACTGGAAGCGGTGGAGCATCGCCGATGGCTTGAGGAACAGATCAAGCCGGGGGCGCTGCTGGAGCCTTACAAGCCTCTCATCGCCCGCGTGGTGCAGATTGCAGCGCGCCTTGCCGCCGTGTTCTCTTTGATGGAAACAGGTGAGCCGAACCGGATGGTTTTTCAGGGCCGAAGCGAGGCGGGGTTGCCGGGCATGACATGCGCACCGATCAGCGTTGAGAATTGGCGCGCCGGTCTTGCCGTAGTCTGGTACTCGTTCAATCAATGGCGGGCGGTGCTAGACGGATCGGTTGCCACCTCGTTGACAAAGGATGCGGCGAAGGTGGTGAACCATATGCAAGTCGTTAAGGACCGGGCGAAAGATCAAGGCCCGTCACAGAAGGCGGTTGCCGAGGGTATTTTCACTTTGGCGGCGATGCAACGTGCCGGGTTCACAAAAGGGCTCGCTGGAGCCAGCGGAGACGGCGCACTAGGCTATCTCCGTGATGAGGTTATGCCCTATCTGGTCGAGCGAGGGCAGGTCCACGAACGCACCCTAAGGCAGAAGCAATGCTGGGTTTTGAACCATGAATAGCAGTCGCGAATTAGTCGCGAATTGGTCGCGAAAGTCGCGAAACCAAAAAGCCAATTCGCGACTTTCGCGACTGTTTCGCGACTGTTTCGCGACTGTTTGGAGCGGCCTAACCCCTTGTAAACGCTGGCGTCACCACACTTTCGCGACTTTCGCGACTGTTTGCGACGTTCACGGCTAGCGGCTAACCGGGGTTTTTGTAAATCTTCTTATATTTCAATGGTATAGCGGTGTTATTGGTAAATATTTTTACCAAATGGGCCAACTTGACCGCGAAAACAAGCGCGCACCGGAAAGCAGTCGCGAAAGTCGCGAAATCGGAAAACCAACCCTGACCAACCCCGCCGGACAGCCGCCGGGTGGTCGATCAATGACAATCCAAACCCCGCCGCGCGAGGCCCGTTGCAATGCAGCGCGGCGGCAAGGCGGCGATGCGCCTTTCGATCCTTCAGTGCATCGCCGCCGACCAGTCCAAACAAGAGGAAACGCAAATGCAGGAAATGCAAACCGCCGCGCCCGAAACATGGGGAGAGGTCATGCTGGAATGGCGACCCGATGGGCAGGAGCTTCACCGAGGCTTTGACGCATGGACGCAGAACCGGGCCATCGCACTGGCGAACGCCGCCCGCCGCGACCAGTTGTTCCATGACTGGAGCATCCCGGTTTTCGAGGCCATCGCCGCCGAACTGGACGGGGAGGACAATGTTGAGTTGTTCATCGCGATTGCCGCCGACCGCCTGCCATGGGCGGTGCGCCATGACGCCATGCCGGACCCGCTGAGCCGGTGGATGTTGACGGCGTTCAAGGTCCGCGAGTGGCTCAACCGCCCGGCGGCTGGAACCTATCAATAAACCAAAATTCCGCCCGGCATCGCGCAAACCGGGGCAAGCGGATCAACGGCGCACTTGAGACGAGGAAAACGAAATGCAGATAGATGAACTTGGACTGGCGAAGGCCACGCTGAAAAATGCGGGGAGCAAGTACGTGCAGAACCTCCGGCCCGGCGAGGCCGCGATGTTGGTCGAGAGTGATCATGGGCACGACATCTTGGCGACCTTCATCGCCGGGGCGGTCAACACGCTAACGCCGACCGACGATAACTGGCATTTGCCCCGCGCCACCGGACACCGCGCGGTCAAACTGATCGGCTACGGAGAGGCGGGCGAAACCCTGACGGGGTTCGTGATGCAGTCGGCCGAGCGCGCCGGGGTGGCGGAATACTTCAGCGCCGTCGAAGTGATCGGCATTGGCTGGCCTGATAATACCGCCGCCGCCCGTGACCTGATCGTGGACCTGATCGAACCCGGTGATTTTGTCGCCATCGCCGCCGCCCATATCATTGTCGATGAGCCCGCCGACGCGGCCCGCTGGATCGCTGGAACCGCCAAGCTGAAGGGCGCAATCATCGTGGCGCAAACCAGCGCTGAGAGCATCGTGAACCGCCCTGACAATCTCAGGGTCTTCAGGATGGAGCGGGACAAGTCAATCTGGGCTTTTGACCGGCAACTGACCATCCCGCGCAGGGTGCGCAAGGCCGGGGGGACAAGGCATTGATCCGTGACCGCTCCGACCTGATCGCCGCGCTTTTCGGCGCAATGCTCGCCATCGCAACGCTTGCCTCCGTCGCGGCCTGACAGCACCCCACAACGCGCGTCAACGCATTCCCGGCACAACTGCCCCGCCGGGCGCTGACGCGCGTCCTACGCCAACCTCAAGAAAAAGAGACACACCATGAAAAAGATCAAAATCATCGCCGCCGCCTCGTTCGAAATGGACGCCAAAAACACCATCGTTCTCGACGCCGGGCAGACCGTCCGATTTCCTGACGGGCTCGCCGACTTCCTGATTTCGAAGGGCGCTGCATCCACCTGCCTCAGCGATCCGGTCAAGAGCCATTCGGTGGAGCTTGGCGACATCGACCCGGCAATCTTCTCCGAAGATGGCGACATGATCCGGGGCTATCTGACAGCCAATGCCCGCGTCCGCTGGCATACGCCGGGAAAGCCTGCCAATGCAGCCAACTATGAAGGCCGTGACCAGTGGGCCTCAGGGCTTCTCTACTGGTTTGACCGGTCAGTGTTCACGCCGCTCGAAAAGGCTGGCGTCGCACACCGCGTCCACTTCAGCGCAAAGCGTGTTGACGCGAAGATCGAACCGCGAGGAGAGGCCATCGACCTCGGCTGGCTCCCGTCGCCAGCGGACAGGCTCCGCGCCGCATAATCACGACATCAACCACAAAGGAAAAAACGAATGCTCATCAAGACACTTGCGCCGCTCGAAATCACCATCGGCGCGGCATCGATTGAAATCGCCGCCTATGCCGTCATCGACGTTCCGCCCTCCATTGCCTTCTCACTGAGGCAAGCAGGGCACGCCACGGACGAACTTGAAACCGCGCCGTTGCCGTCCGCATTGCCCGTCGCGCCGGTCACCATCACCGATCTCGACGCCGATGAGGCCAGCGAACGCGGCGGCTTCGTGAGGATCGCGGTCAATCGGTTTGTGCTGGCATCGACGCACGCCATCGGCACACCGGCTGATCTCGCAAACTTGCGCGCGGTCTACCGCATCAATGAGCTTTGCGCATGGGTTCCGGCGACCGTGGCCGAAGCCATCGTCACGGCGGGCGCGGGGCAGCGGGTTCCTTGGTTTGTGCAGACCAGCGCCGACGCGGGCATCACGTTTGACCCCACCGCCGCGCCGCTGGAGCCGTGGGCTGAGGCCGCGCCAACCGACCGCCTTCGCCAGCGCCTTGGCAACTCGCCTGACGCGACGTTGCATCCGTGGACGGCGGCATGAGCAGCATCTTCGACCGTGCTGAGTTGAAGGCCAGTCGGGCGCTTGACCGCGTGCATGGTGAGACGGTGACGATCCTTGCCATGAAGTCGGGGATCAACGTCAAAGCCGCGCCGGACACCGCCCGCCCGGACAGCACCGTGCTCGTGGTTTTCGTGGAGGAGGTTGACGGGGAACACCGCCGGGACGCCCGCCACGGTGATCGCAAGCTCGATGATGTCGGCGGATCGCATTGGCTGACCGTTGACCTTCGCAGCCTCGCAACACCGTTGCTTGTCGGAGATCATGTCTTCCGCCACAAAACAAATCACAAGTACCGGGCCAAGGCTATATCACCGGACGGTGAAGGCAGGCTGAAAGTAGCTTTGCAGTTACTATCAAGTGAAGCGTTAACAACGCTGACAAATTAATACGTTGTGTGAGGCAGTGAAAGCGCAGGGAAACTTGTGATTTGCCTCACACATGCCGCGCCGCGCCGCCGCTGCACTAGGTACCTTACGGCCAAATCTAGGGCGAGCGGGTAGGGCACTGCCCCGTAGTGTGGCTAAACGATAGAATATTGACCGGGGGTTGCCCCGTCAACTGTCCGTCAGACGGACCACCATGATCCATGAAATTCAAATGAAATCAACAGCATAGGAGGCTGACCAATGTCGCAAGTCCGACCGGATGCAGCGTCCACGATCAAGACCGAAGCCCTTGCAACCGTCCTCGGAGTGACCGCTCAGAAAATTCGGGACTACACCCGCGCCGGAGTGCTTGAGCAGACCGGAAATCAGGGCGAATACTTCCTCATCGCCGCCGTCTCGTCGGTGACCAAACACCTTCGCGAAACCGCCGCCGGGCGGACGCCGGGCGATGAGATCCTGAAGCTCAAGACGCAAAAGCTCCGGGCCGACGCCGCCAAGGCCACGCTTCAGGCGCAAGCCCTTCAAGGCTCCGTGATCCCGCGCGATGCAATCGCAAACCGCTGGACCACCACGGCCCGGATCATCCGAAGCACCTTGCTAGCGGTTCCCGCCCGTGCCGCTGCCCGGCTCAATCTCAGCGCCACGGCCCGCGAGGAACTGGAGGCTGAGATACACGCCGCGCTGGAAGACTTGGCCGAGAACGGTCTTGAGCAAGTCGAAATCCACGAATTCAGAGAGGCGCACGCCAATGGCTGACAGCGCATTGAACACCGCGACACGCGCCATGATGGCGGCGTTGCGTCCGCCGCCGAAAATCGCGGTATCAAAATGGGCACGCCAGACAATCAGGCTCTCGGAGGAACAATCCGCCACGGCGGGCCGCTTCCGCCCTTTGCCCTATCAGGAGTTCCTTTTGGACCTTCCCAAAGGCAAAGACCCGGCGGGCAACCCGGTATGGAAGATCGTGGTCAAAAAAGCAGCCCGTGTCGGCCTGACACAGGTGCAAGACATCCTGACCCTTGCCCACATCGAGAACGACCCGACCAGCGTTCTTGTGGTTGTTCCCCGGCACTCAGACGCCCGTCACGCGGCGATCAGGCTGGAGGGCATATGCGAGGCTAGCCCGAAGCTCAACGGCTTGCTCGGCTACACCCGAAACGACACGGAGAACCGTTCATCCTTGCTTGACCGGCGCGGCCCCGGTTGGACCCTCAAACTTACGGGCGCGACGCCTGAGAGTTTGCGGTCGCTGACTGTGCGGACCTTGTTCATGGATGAGATCGCCGCCATGGAAGTCGGCGACGAAGGCAGTCCGGTCGATCTGGCAATCAAGCGAACCGCCACCTACGCGAAAGCAGGGCGGCTGGTCTTCATTGGCAGCACGCCGAAAAGCTGGCCGGACTGCATTGTGAGCCGGGAATATGCGGCATCTTGGCAACACGAGTGGCAACTGAAATGCCTTCATTGCGATGAGCACTTCACGCCACGCTGGCGGCATATGCAGTGGGATAAGGACGCTGAGGGTAATCACCTACCGGATACCGCCCGCATGGCTTGCCCGGCGTGTGGCTCGCTCCACGAGGACGGCAAGGACAAGGCCGATATGGTCCACGGCGGTCGGTGGCATTGCGTGAGTGAAACCGGCCCGCCCGGCGTGATCGGTTGCCATATCAGCGCGCTCGGCTCACTCGTGCCGGACGCCGCTTGGCCGATGCTGGTTCACGAGTTCCTGCAAAAGCGCGGTGACTTTCTGGAAATGGCGGCTTTCACGAACCTTGTGCTAGGCGAAACCGTCGAGTTGCCGGAGGAAGTGGCGGGCGATCCAACCGCACTCAGCGCCCGCGCTGATCCTGACATCCATCGGGAGGCCGTGCCGGATGATGTTTGCCTGATCACTTGCGGCGTCGATGTGCAGCGTGATCGCGTCGAGGCTAGCAGCTTCGGATGGACCGCACGCGGCGAGAAAGTGGTTCTGGCCCACGATGTAGCATGGGGCGACCCGAACGGCGCTGACGGCGATGTCTGGGCCGAACTGGACGGCATCCTGAAGCAACCGTTCACCCGAACCGATGGCGTGCCGCTGAAGATCAAGGCGACCGTGGTTGACGGCGGCGACGGCGTGACACTGGACGCGGTGGTCAAGTTTTGCGGGCCGCGCCGGTTCAACAATGTGTTTGTCGGAAAGGGCGTGTCGGGCTTCTCCCGCCCGCCGCTGGAAATCCGGCGAAGCAAGACCGCCAAAAAATCCAGCACGAACGCGCTGATCGGCGTGGACGCCATCAAGGCGATCATCTTTGAAGGCGTCCAGCGTGACCCCGGCGACCCCGGAAGCTGGCGCTTTGCTGGCGATCTCGATGATGAATGGTTCCCGCAATTGCTCTCCGAAAAGCTGGAGCGCCGGAAATCGCACGGCGTCGAGTTGAAGCGGTGGGTTCCAATCGCCGGGCTCAGGCAAGAGGCGCTTGACTGTGCCGTCTATGCCATCGCCGCCCGGTCGGCACTGCCCCGGCTGGATCTGCAAGCCCTGACTGAAGAATTGGCGGCGCAAGCTGGCAAGGTCGAAAAACAAAAACCCAAACAGGGCTGGCAAGAGAAACTCGCCAGCCTGAGCAACCTGTAAACAAGGAAATCCTAATATGTTTGAGACAATCAAAGCCGTGCTCGGCTTCGCCGGGCAAGGGGCCGAAGGCGTGCCCATGCCGAAATCGTCACTGGCGATGAGCCCGGAAATCCCGGTCGGCAGCTTTGGCGGCGGCGTCGAGACGGCCCATATGCCGGGCATCTATCGCGAACTCGGCGACGCGGTGGCGGACAGCACCGCGCTGACATCGGCCCGCGCCGTTCACGCCCTGATCAACAGTGACCTCGGCGGGGCGGTTGACGCCGCCATCGGGCAGATCGTCGGGACCGGGCTTCGCCCAAACGTCCAGCCGGTCGCGGAACTGATCGGATGGACGGCGGATGAAGCTGACCAGTGGGCACGGCGCGTCGAGCGGCTGTTTGCATTGTGGGCCGAAAATCCCGACGAATGCGACAGCGCCGGGCTCCAGTCATTTGGCCAGATGCAGCGGACGGTTATGAGGGGCTATTTTGGCACCGGCGAGGCGCTGGCACTCTATCCGGTCGCGAAGCGCCGGGGTGACATGTTCCGCGCCAAGGTGCAGTTGCTCGACGCCCGCCGCCTGAGCGGATCGAACATCATCGAGCGGGATCGGCACGGCTTGCGGTTTCAAGGCGGTCGCCCGGTCGGCCTGTTGCTCAAGGATCGCGATCCGGTGAGCGGCTTGACTGATTGGGAGGATCGTTTCGTGCCCTTCCGCAGCAAGTCGGGACGCCCGCTATCCGCGCTGATCTTTGATCATCTAGCGCCGGTTCAGTGGCGCGGGATCAGTCCGCTTGTCGGGGCGCTGAAGCCGCACTTTCAGTTCGGCCGATTGGCGGACGCAACGCTCGCCGGATCGCTTCTGCAAGCCACCTTGGCGGCGGTGATCACAAGCTCGGCGACCAGCGAGGAAGTGATGCAGGTGTTTTCGAGCGCGGACAGTGATCAATCCGCGATGGACAGCTACGTTTCGGCAAAGCTGGCGTGGTATGCGGCAAATAGCCTGAAGGGGCTTCCGAACGCGATCCATCTTCTGCCCGGCGAGACGTTGGACTTCAAGTCGGTGGACACGGACAGCGCCGAAAACCTCGCCGACTTCGCCCGGCTGCTGAAGCTGGAGAGCGCCCGCGCCCTCGGCATCGGATACTCACAGGCGACCGGCGACTACAGCGGCGCGACCTACTCCAGCGTCCGCATGGAAAGCGCGACGAACTGGCCTTTGGTTCTCCAGCGCCGCAAGTCGATTGCCGGGCGGTTTTGCCAATCCTCCTTTGAAGCGTGGCTCGAAAACGCCATCCTTGACGGGATCGTTTCCGTGCCCGGCGGCTATTCAAACTTCATGGCACTCCGCAAGGCGTTTGTTCGGTGCGAGTGGCGCGGGCCTTCCATGCCACAAGCCGACGAGAACAAGAGCGCCAACGCGAGCAAAACGCGCCTCTCCACCGGCACCACAAGCCTCGCCTATGAGTGCGAGGCCATGGGGCTGGACTGGACTGACGTGCTTGCTCAGCGTGCGCGTGAAAAGCAGTTTGCGGCGCGTATCGGCTTGCCAGACCCGCACGTCGCCGACCCGGCAAGCGTTGCCCTGCCAACCGGCGAACAGGCCACCATCGAGCACACCACCATGAATGGTCACGCTGAGGCGCTGACGTTCTCTCAGGCGGCTGATCGTGTCGCCAAGCTGGAGGCTGAGGCGCGGGCGCTACCGGCTCAGTATGTGCCATCGGCGGGCGAGGTGGCGAAAACCACGAAGCTCCGGCGCGAACACCACAATGAGCAGCGGGCCTACTACCGAAACGAGATCGCCTCCCTTGAGGCTCAAATCGAACAGAAACAGGAGGCCGCATAATGGCACCCCGGAATATCCAATTCGCCGTCACGAGCGGCACTACAACAATTATGATCAACGGGCAGATCGGGGCCGACGACCTTGTGACCGGACGCATGACCTTGGTCGATGGAACGGGCAACGCCGCCCCGGTCACGGTGTCCATTGCGGGCAGCGTGAGCGGCGGGGCGATTGAGGGGCTGGTTTTCGCAAGCCTCGACACCGGCACAGTCGATCTGAGCGGAACCGGCACCATCGACGCCACCGGGGTTATGTCGATCAACATCACCGGCACAGTCGGCGGTGCAGCCTTCGCCGGGGTGGCGGTCGGCGCAGCAAACGACAGGCTGGTTCACCACGGGACCGCTCAGCATGACAGTGAGGAGAGCGGCGCGACCGTCCTCGGCATCGCCGCCGCCGACCCGTGCGCGCTGGCGACAAAGCTCCGGGCGATCCGCCTCGAACTGATCGCAGGGCAGGGCATCGCCCGAACCGAAGTCGCCGGGCGGTCGGTCTATTTCCAGAAGGGCGATCTTGCCGCGCTGGAAAGGGAAATCGCCCGCCTCGACGCCGCGTGCGCAACCGCCAACGGCACCACGATCAAGCCCTCCGAAACGCCCCGCACCCGCCGGGCGATCCGCTTCAACCCCTATCTCTGATCCAAAGGAAAACACCCATGAAAATGACCCTGAAAACCAAGCTCGCCACCCGCTTCCTTGCTGAGAACGGCGGCGCATCCGCAAATGACCAGATCACCATGCTCGCCGCCGCGCTCGATCAGGGGCGCATGAGCATCGGACAAGCCCGCATGACTGCCGGGTTGATTGACGACTGGTCAGCCGCCACGCTGAAGGAGATCGGTGATGACACGTTCGCCGCCGCCGAAGCTGAAGCCGCCGCCGCTGAAAACGTGCTGACGAACCGAATGGCAGCAAGTCACGGCGGCACGGTCGAGCCCGACGCCCACGGCACGCCCCGTTTTGTCCCGCTGGACGCGCCCGCCACCGCCGAAAGCGTGCTGGTCGATCGGATGCGCAAAGCTCACGCTTAAACTTCGCGGAGGGGGCTTACCACTCCGGTAACAAAAAGTAAATAAAATTACCAAATCCGCAAATAACAAGCTCCGAAAGTACCAATTTGGGGCTTGTTTTTGCTTCATGAGCCGGGACAATACAGGCATCAACAACCCGAGAGGAACGACGATGAACGTATCAATTATGGAAAACATCGAGGCCCGGTCGATCTTGCTTCGCGCGGCTGAGCAAATCAACAGTGACAGCGCACGCAATGCATTGACGAGCGAGATCATCGGCATCGAGAACGAACTTGCGAAGGCAAGCCCCGCCACTGATCGGGAGCGCCGGGCGCTGCTCGGCTTGGCGGTTGAGACAATGATCACGGACGGGGCCGACCCGGCGCATATCGGGCTGGTTCAAGCCGCCCTCCGCTGATCGGCACACCACCACCGCACACCACTGAGGCCCGCCATCGCGCGGGCTTTTCTTTGAAAGGAACAATCATGACGAACTTTTCGGCGAAGATCGGTATCTTCGCCAGTGACAATACCAGCCGCGCCTTCGCCAGTGTGGCAAACAACGCCAAAGGGCTTCGCGGCGCGCTCGGCAATATCTCAGCCGCCGCAGACAACGTAGCCCGGCGCTCAGCCGCCGCGAGCGCCGGGGCAATGCTCGCAATCGCCGCCGGTTCGCGCCAGTTGATTGCCAATGAGGGCGCGCTGACCGGCGTGGTCAAAACTCAGGGCTATGACGGCGCGATTGAAATCCAGAAGGAATTGCAAAAGGAGATCGGCAAAACCGGGCTTGGCCTCGAAAATCTCAACGCCATCGCCTCTCAGCTTTCCACGAGCGGCATCACGGATCGCGGTGAACTGGTCGCAATCACCGCCACGAGCGCGGCAGCGTCCAAGGCATTCGATGTTTCCGGGGAGGCCGCTGCAAGCGCGCTTTCAACATTCCGGGGCGCGTTCGGTGCGAATGCCGATGAGATCAAACGGTATGCGGACAACCTCAACTACCTCGCGGACGGATCAAATGCGCAGGCTGGCGGCATCCTTGAGGCGAACCGCAACCTCTCCCCCTTGGCGGCATCATCGGGCGTCTCGCCTGAGTTCATGACCGCTATGTCGGCCACCGCGCTCAATGCCGGTTTTGACCCGTCCGTCGCATCGACGGGCATGAAGAACACGATCATTAACCTGCAAGCCGGGACCAATGCGACCAAGGCGCAACAGGCGGCGTTCAAAGAGCTTGGCATCACGGCTGAAGATACAGCCAAGTCGATGACTATCGACGCCGACAAGACGATCATCGACGTTTTGGGCAGGATCGCCGCCGCCGACCCCGGTCGCCGTTCGGCAATCACCACCTCACTTTTCGGCAAGGAAAGCTCCAGCGTCGTCGCCCTGATCAATGACTATGACGGGCTCGTCGCAAGGCAGGCGCAACTCAACAGCGGCGCGTCGGCGGGCTCCATGGATAAGGAGCTTGCCAACCTGCTCGCGACACGCGGGATGCAAATCCTGATCGCCACGGAGAAGGTCAAAGCGGCTTCCGCCGCCCTTGCCGGGGCGCTAGCGCCGATGATCTCCATGCTTGCCGATAAGGTCACCGTGTTGGCAGAAGCCTTCGAGGGCCTTTCCAAGAAACAGAAGGAATGGGCCGCTTGGTCAGTGGTTGCGGTCGCAGCCCTCGCGCCCGTTGCCTACGGCGTGAGCATTGTAGCTGGGGCCATCCGCGCCGTGCTGCCTTTGTTCACTGGCATCGGGCGGGCGGTTATGTGGGCCGGTGGCGCAATCGGTGGTCTTGCCGGTTATGCCCGCGCTGCATGGGTCGGCTTCACCGCTCTCCGGCTGGTCATGGGCGGCACCGCCGCCGCCCTTGGCGTTATGGCAACCGGGCCGATTGGTCTAGCGGTCCTCGCACTCACGACGCTGGCAAGCGTTGCGTGGCTGGTTTACGAGAATTGGGGAACCGTCACGGAATGGTTGTCCGCCCGCTGGAAGGAGTTCGGGATAATCGGCAACAATATGGCTGAAGGACTTGTTGACGCTTGGGCAGGGCTTTCCAAAGGCGTGTCTGACGCTGCCAGCGCCATCGGTGCAGCGGTTGGCGGGCTGGCTTCCAGCTTCGCCGAAACATTCCCCGGCATCACGGCGGCGATGTCCGGTGCGTGGGATGGCCTTGCGGCAGGGGCAAGTGCAGCCTTCGACGCAACCGCCGCGCTCACGGCGCAATTTGCTGAGGTGATCAAGGGCGCGTTCACCGGCATTTCGGCGTGGGTTGGCAGCGTCTTCACCGGCATCTTCGAGGGCTTCAAGGCAGAGGTGAGTGGTCTGTTGGGCTGGCTTTCGAGCCTCAATCCGCTGAAAGGCGCATTTACCAGCGCGCCGCCGCCTACGCCTCAGGCCCAGCGCGGAGAGGCTTCCGCCATTGCCCTTGGCGGTGGACGGCAGGTCAACGCGGTGCTTGCGCAGCCGGAGGCCAAGACGGTGACCACCGGAGGCTTGAACGATCAAGCCGCCGCCGAAGCCGCCGACCGTGGGTTTGATCGCCTGATCGCCAAATTGTCCGAGAACGGCACGTTCACCGCGAATGTGAATGTGAAGGTTGCGGGCGGTCAGGTGACCGGCGTGAGCCAAACGGCAAGCGGCCTCGTGACCGCTGGCAATGTCGGCGTGCAGGAGCTTGGCGCGCAGTAAGGATCAATGCAGGGGCGGGGCTTTGGCCCCGCCTTATGATGGAGTAACAAATGATGAGAGATTGAAATTATTTGCTCAAATAAATCTAAAGATCGAAAAAATTAGATTGTCACTTGGAAAGTGCGCTTTTCAGAGAATTAAATATCGTCTGTAGTTGTCGATCAGCGCTTATTTACCGTCTTTTTGAGGCTTTTTATTCGCTGCAATCGATAATCTTCTAATGTAAAAAAATCCTGTAATTGATCCAACAACAATTGCGATGGAACCAAAAACAATAACGTCTGGATGTATGAAGCCGCTGCTTTTGTAATCTCCATTAATCTTTCCATAAAGAATTATAGCAACAAATATCAAAGCACCAATAGTTTTTTTTGTCATCATTTGATATTTCCATTCGTTGAACAATACAATCAACAAATGAGTTCCAAAAAATATGGCGATTATGTCCAATAAGAAATATTCGTTCATATTTTACCCCAACCTCATACCATTCAATTTCCGCATCGGATTCTATGTTATCAAGTTGGTCTTTCCTACTCGAATTCTAATTTTTTCGTTTGGGCAAGTTCGACCTAAGAAATTGAATATTTCGCAAAAGTGGCGTTATTTTGCGTCTATCAAAAATGTGTGAAAAAATGTCTTGGCTGTCAACGTAAAACACAAGCGCCATGGGAGTACCGGGCGGCGCAATGGACCGCCGGTCAACAGGAGGCCCCGGAGGGTTGCCCGATCAAAGGCAACATCAACCGCAAGGGGGAGCGCATCTATGACTCGCCATGGGGCAGGGACTATGCGCGGACAAAGATCAGCCCTGAGAAGGGTGAGCGCTGGTTCTGTGATGAGGCTGAGTCCGTGGCGGCGGGGTGGCGCGAGGCGTGGTGAATGGGGTCGTGGGAGTTGATGAAACTTTGAGCGCAACTTATCGACCAACACTGACTCATTTTTGCTTTCCTTTGGTCCTTTTGAATTGTGCCGCGTCAGCCGCTAACTTGTGCTCCCATGCCTGCTCGGACACCTTCTCAAGATCAGGCAGTGTTCCGGCGATCCCTTTTGCTGCCGCCTCTGCCGCCAAGCTAATGTACCTTGTGCAGAGCAACGGTTGACCGCGTTCATTTCGGAAATCAATGTTGTAACGCACAAAAAAACCGACGGTCTCATCATCAGTCAGCAAGCGCGTATCGAACTGACCATCATAGTCATCCCATAATTTATCAATGGCGATTCGCTCATCTGAAAACTCAGAGAGGTCGAAATATCCATCTGGATAATCGAAGCGTAATTCTTTAGGCGAAACGCCGAAAACAATTTTGCAGACTAAATCAGCACTATCCTCTAATTTATAGATGGTAGCTTCATCGCGTGAGTGCATGTTTAGGATGCACAAGTCCTCCAATCTATTAATTTCAGCGATATTTCTCAATATCGTTGTGTTCTTGCCTATTGGAGATGTTTTCGAAGGGTACAGGCTGAACCAAGTATCAAAGCGATCTTTATTCGACATAATTCACCTCAATTTAGTAGTTTCTCCTCCCTTAGAAAAAGCATTGATGATTTGCTGACGCCGTGCAAGCTCTGCGATCACTAAAGCTCGGTTATGCACACTGTCCACAAGTAGCCGCGCGATCATATGCGGTTAGCTACCCCCAAACCCGCGCCGTCATCCACGGCGGATCATCGCCGGTTGTCTCCCGGACGGCCCGCTGTAGAGCGGCGCTGAGTTCAATGATCGCCTGATAGTCGGGGCATTGCGGCTTGAGCCCTGCCATGAGCGGCACGAGGTCGCGGTGCAGGGCGGCGATGCTGGTGACGAGCGCGGCGGCTTGAGTATCGGTGAGGGCAGGGCGGCGTTTAGGTCTTTGCATTGTGGGGCATCCTGTTGAGGTTGTCCCGTCCCGCTTTATGGATTTCCTGATTTGCAGGTTGGATCAAGAGCTTTGCTTGGCTTAATCGCTCTATTGCCTAAGTGTTTTGGTAATTTGAGGATCGAAAACATGTCAGAAGGCAGAATCTTGGATTGCCGTCTCGCTCATTGCCAACTATTGGTTCGGTGTGCTGCGGAATAGGCTTGAAGGATTATTTTATATGGCTGAAGCCGAAAATGATGTGCCAAATGAAGATGTTTTGGAGGAAACCTCGACAGTCGCAGCCTCAGAAGATGCTTCGACAGAGGCAGCCGCCAATAAATCTGAGCAATCTCTATCCTTTAAAGAGTTTCTAGAAGGTACGCATCCGTCCGTTTTCAAGCCGGTGCATGATCTTTGGGAAAAAAAAGTCAGAGTCCATACAGAGGATGAACGAGAACTCACCTTCTCCGATATACGCCTCCACTGTCGGATCTGCGAAGGTGAGCGCACCTTTCGTGCTACCAGAGGTTCTGATGAATATCGGTGGAGCACCCGTAAGGTAAATCTCCATCCTATCTATTTATGCGGAGACTGCCAAAACGAAACAAAATACTATGCCCTTCAGGTCGCTTTTGGCGATGACGGAGGCAGTCAAGTCTACAAATTCGGAGAGATACCCGCGTTCGGCATTCCGGTTTCCAATCGTCTCCTTCGCTTGTTCGGCAATGAGGATGCGAGCCTATTCTTAAAGGGAAGGCAGTGCGAAAATTTGGGGTACGGTGTAGCTGCATTTGCGTATTACCGCCGTGTCGTTGAAAACCACAAAAATGATCTGTTCAATGAGATCATAAAGGTTTGTCGAACGGTCGGCGCTTCTGCCGAGTTGATCAATGAACTTGAGGCCGCGAAGCGAGAAATATCGTTTTCAAAGTCAATCGAAAAAATAAAAGCTGGCCTGCCAGAAGGGCTGCTTATCGATGGGCACAATCCTCTCAATGCTCTCCACAATGCTTTGAGCGTAGGGCTTCATAATGAGGCCGACGAAGACTGTTTGAGCGACGCTCAGGCTGTTAGGCTGGTGTTGGGTGAACTTGTTGACCGGATCGCGCTGCTGAAGCAAGAAAATCGAGAGCTTACCAATGCGGTTCAACGTCTTTTGGCAAAGAAGAAATGAGGCAATGACACCCCTTGCCCTTCCTGTGTGTAGCAAGGATGCCGTTCCGCAATGGGGCGGAATTGCATCCCCGATCAAGCCCGTTCCCGCTAATGGGGTTGCGTTTTTGGTCGTGCGGCGTGGTGCGGCGCATTACAATTGTACCTTTGAACTCAAGGTTGCCGAGCTTCGAGCCGCTGCATCCGAAAGGCGATCAGATGAGTGATGCAAGTTTCGAGGTTGTGAATCGCCATGGTGAGGGCTTGATTAAGTCTGTCCTTGCTATCAACGGCGCAGCGGCGACGGCGGTTCTAGGTTTCGCGCCAAGCCTCAGCGCCACCGATGAGCCTACGCTATCGCCTTGGCTGATTGGGACGGCTTTTGGGATATACATCCTTGGAATGGCTAGCGCTCTCATTAGCTATCTCTCAATGAACTTGTTCTTGATGTTTGATGGTGATCTGGTTTGGTCACGCAAACCGAATGCGGAGGCAAAAGCTGGCATTGCACGGGGTATGGCATACGCTTTTGGCATCCTTTCTGGCGTGATTTTTATCGTCTCGGGATTTTTGATTGCCCATGCGTTGCGGACCATGTGAGCGTTGATCGAAACGGAGCGGAAGGCCAAGCCCAACCATCCCCGATCAAGCCCGGTCCCGCAAACGGGGTCGGGTTTTTTGTGTGTAAAAAGATGGCTAAAAATGTTGCCAGAGAAACAGGCTAACTCGATGAAATAGTTACGTTTATGGGTAAGGTTGCATACCCTCTACCCGCTCCAAAATGCTGCTCATTTATTTGTAGGGTGTCTCACAACCGGGTCTTGCCGGTACGGCGGGACAGCACTGACATGAGCAGGAATATCGCCGCACTAGCCCCGCCCAGGGCCCAAAACGCCAGGTAGGCGACAGGCAGCGGCTTGCCGGCCGCCAGATTTGCGCTTCCGGCGAGGCAGACTCCCACCCCATAGACAAACACGCTTGCCATCACGGTCACGAGCAGCCGTGAGGAACCGCGCGCTGCCCATGATGCGGCGGCGATAGTCAGAAACATGGATGCGATCAGGCGGCTTGTCAGCGCATCGCCTGGCCAGAGCCAGAGCGATGCCACCGGGCCTGCTGGCCAGATAAAAAGCACCGTGCCCCAAAGCCCGGCAACACTCCCGAAAAGTGCTGGCATCCACTGCGCCGGCATTGGCGAAGTCAGCTCCGCGGGCGATCTGGGAAACGCGAGGATCAGCCAAGCCGCTCCGGGAAGCAACAGCATGACCGTTGCGAAGAAACTCCATGTCACCGACCGTGCCGGATCGAACCGGTCGAGGTGCAATAGAAGTATGGCGAAGGTCAAAGGGCCGAGGTAGCTGGCCAGCATCACCCCAATCAGGCGGAATTGTGCGGCGCCGGGGCGCAACAGCGCCAGCAGGCAGGCAACGGCGAAAGCCCAACTCGCCGCCGCCAGCATCCGGCCGGCAAGCGGTGGCAGCATCCATGCGAACGCGTCCGGATCGCCGCGCCACCAGAACGGCGCACCGAGAAATCCGCCTGCCATGGTCAGAAGCACAATCCGCTCAGCCATCACGTGGCGCACGGAACCCTTGCGTCGGGCCAGAAGCCATTCCCCCGCCACCACGACGCCAACCAGCAGCGCCAGCGCGAGAACCATCCAACCCAGACCCGACATGGCCAGTCCCTCTCGTCTCTCCCTACTTATCATGACTTGCCGCAACGCGTTGCGCAAACGACTTGCCAGGCGGTGAAGCCGTATTTGACTCTGGCGGTCATACAAACCGGGCGGGGCGCTTTTCAAGGCCATCCGCCCGGTTTTGCCGCGTTTCCGGTGTCAAGATTTGCACTTGCGAAACCGCAGCCAAAGCCTTATGTCGCGGTAACTTCTCGCGGGTCCGGTTTCAAACAGCTCCGGATCCACAGTCTGCCAACAGAGTTACAGGATACAGGACGATGGCAAAGGGTAAGTTCGAGCGCAATAAGCCGCATGTGAACATCGGCACGATTGGTCACGTTGACCACGGCAAGACGTCGTTGACGGCTGCGATCACCAAGTATTTCGGCGAATACAAGGCCTACGACCAGATTGACGCGGCGCCGGAAGAAAAGGCGCGCGGCATCACCATCTCGACGGCGCACGTCGAGTATGAGACCGAGGCCCGTCACTACGCCCACGTCGATTGCCCAGGCCACGCCGACTATGTCAAGAACATGATCACCGGCGCTGCGCAGATGGACGGCGCGATCCTGGTGGTGTCGGCCGCCGACGGCCCGATGCCGCAGACCCGCGAGCACATCCTGCTCGCCCGTCAGGTTGGTGTGCCTTCGCTGGTGGTGTTTTTGAACAAGATCGACCAGGTCGACGACGAAGAGCTGCTCGAGCTGGTTGAGCTCGAAGTGCGCGAACTGCTGTCGTCCTATGATTTCCCCGGCGACGACATTCCGATCGTCAAGGGTTCGGCGCTGGTTGCCCTCAATGATGGCGACAAGACCATGGGCGAGGATTCGATCCGCGCGCTGATGGCCGCCGTCGACGCCTACATCCCGACGCCAGAGCGTCCGATCGACCAGCCGTTCCTGATGCCGATCGAGGACGTGTTCTCGATTTCGGGCCGTGGCACGGTTGTCACCGGCCGCGTCGAGCGCGGTGTCGTCAAGGTTGGCGAGGAAGTCGAGATCGTCGGCATCCGTCCGACCACCAAGTCGGTCTGCACCGGCGTTGAAATGTTCCGCAAGCTCCTGGACCAGGGCCAGGCCGGCGACAACATCGGCGCGCTGCTGCGCGGCGTTGACCGTGAAGGCGTCGAGCGCGGCCAGATCCTGTGCAAGCCGGGTTCGGTCAAGCCGCACACCAAGTTCAAGGCGGAAGCCTACATTCTGACCAAGGAAGAGGGTGGCCGTCACACGCCGTTCTTCACCAACTACCGTCCGCAGTTCTATTTCCGCACGACCGACGTGACGGGCATCGTGACGCTGCCGGAAGGCACCGAAATGGTGATGCCGGGCGACAACATCTCGGCTGAAGTGGCGCTCATCGTGCCGATCGCGATGGAAGAGAAGCTCCGTTTCGCCATCCGCGAAGGCGGCCGCACCGTCGGCGCCGGGATTGTTGCATCCATCATTGAATGATGGGTGACTGAAAACCAGATCCGGTGAATATCAAAACGCGCTTCGGCGCGTTTTGTCGTTTTGGGCGAGAGCGCATCACCTGACCGCGCATTGCGGCTCGGCCCGGGCGTCGACACAAGCTTGCAAGGCCGATCGCTGATGATTAAAAAGGCGATGATGTGCCGGTGAATCATCCTGGTTCAGACACATCGCATGGAGGCGACGGTGAACAAGTCCCTGGTCTGAAAATCCGAAATCCGTACTTCAGATCGAAAGAGCAGACCCATGTCCCGTCCTATTCATGACGCAAGCTTGCGCCATCCAATCATCCTGGCTGACGGAACGCCCCATGCCGGCACCGTTCACCTCAACCAGGTGATTGACCATCCAAACATCTCCGTGGGCGACTACAGTTACTATTCAGGCTTTGACACGCCAGTCGACTACGCCGCCCAGCTTGCGCCCTATCTCTATCCTGGCGCGCCGGAACAGCTGACCATTGGCCGTTTCTGCCAGATTGCGCATGGCGCGCGCATCATCACCAGTTCGGCCAATCATGCCATGGACGGGTTCTCGACATTTCCGTTCGCGGTGTTCAATCCGGATCTGATCGGTGATTACGGGCAAGCCATCGGCAACCAGCGCGACAGCGTGATTGGCAATGATGTCTGGCTCGGATTTGAATCGGTGGTGTTGCCGGGGGTGCAAATCGGCACCGGCGTCATCGTCGCGGCGCGGACGGTGGTCACCCGCGATGTGCCCGATTATGCGATCATTGCCGGAAATCCGGCGCGAATCATCCGCATGCGGTTTCCGCCCGACACTGTGCGGCGGCTGATGGAGATTGCCTGGTGGGACTGGGATGCCAAAAAGATCGGCCGCAATGTCGACGCCATCACCGGCGCGGATCTCAACGCGCTGGAACGGGCCGTGTGAGACCAGCCGGGCCGTCGGGACCCGGGCAACAGGGCAGGGCGGGGAACGCCTCGGCAATCCCTCCGGCGGGCCGCTCTGGCCGAATTGGCGGCGGTCTGAGCTGGGCGGCCAGGGCGTCGGATCCGGTCCTGATGCAGAAAAACACGGTGGCGCCGCCATCGCCGTCACTTCTTTGTTGCATTCCCCGTGCTTTTGACGCTATCAGAGCCGCCACCGGCCTAGGGGTATAGCTCAGTTGGTAGAGCGACGGTCTCCAAAACCGTAGGTCGCAGGTTCGAGTCCTGCTGCCCCTGCCAGCCGGCGTTTCCGGCATTGGCGAAGGTTCGAACAGATCGAAACAGGTGGACTGAGAGCAATCTTCGGGCCAGTTGACCGGTGTAGTGTGAAAAAAGCACGTTTCCCTCTTGTGATTTCGGGAATCGGGCTTTATGTAGAACGTTAACAGACACGCGGTGTGTGGGGCTGGGAGACCGGCTTTACGCGCCGTATAAGCGTGGGCAGATAATGGCATCCAAATCAAATCCGTTTACATTCCTCCAGCAGGTTCGCGCCGAAGCTGCGAAAGTGAAGTGGCCATCGCGCCGCGAGACCTCGATCTCGACGGTCATGGTCCTCGTCATGGTGCTGGTGGCCTCGATTTTCTTTTTTGCGGCCGACCAGGCTTTGGGTTGGGCGATTTCGCTCATCCTGAACGTCGGCGCTTGAGGCGGGGAAGCAGATGACTGCACGTTGGTATATCGTTCACGCCTATTCGAATTTCGAGAAGAAGGTCGCCGAATCGATCGAAGAGCAGGCGCGCCAGAAGGGCCTGAGCCATCTGTTCGAAAAGATCCTGGTGCCCGTCGAGAAGGTGGTTGAAGTGCGCCGCGGCCGCAAGGTCGATGCCGAGCGCAAGTTCTTCCCCGGCTATGTGATGGTTCGCGCCGATCTGACCGATGAAGCCTTTCACCTGATCAAGAACACCCCGAAGGTGACCGGGTTTCTGGGCAGCGATTCGAAGCCGCTGCCGATTCCCGATTCCGAAGCCGACCGCATCCTCATGCAGGTTCAGGAAGGCGTCGAGCGGCCCAAGCCGTCGATCGCTTTCGAGATCGGCGAGCAGGTGAGGGTGTCCGACGGACCGTTCGCCTCGTTCAACGGCACGGTTCAGGATGTCGATGAAGAGCGGTCGCGTCTGAAAGTGGAAGTGTCCATCTTTGGCCGGGCCACCCCGGTCGAACTCGAATACAGTCAGGTCGAAAAGGTCTGACGAGAACTGGCCCGGCCCGCGCCTTCGTGAAGGGGACGCGGACGGGTTTTGCATTGCCAGTACTGCTGGCGATGTGTCCGCGTGGGAGGCGAGCAGGCTGTAGCCGGCCTGTCAAACCGCACCACGCAACCGCAGCCGCCGGATTGGTCCGGCACCAGGCGAAGCACTAGCGACGCCCCAACGAGAGGCAGAGAGACAATGGCTAAGAAAGTTTTAGGCCAGCTCAAGCTGCAGGTTCCGGCCGGTTCGGCGACTCCGTCGCCCCCGATCGGTCCGGCACTTGGCCAGCGCGGCATCAACATCATGGAATTCTGCAAGGGATTCAATGCCGCCACGCAGGAAATGGAAAAGGGCATGCCGATTCCGGTCGTCATCACCTACTACCAGGACAAATCCTTCAATTTCGCGATGAAGAAGCCCCCGGTGAGCTACTTCCTCAAGAAGGAAGCCAAGCTCAAGTCCGGCTCCAAATTGCCGGGCAAGGAGATCGCCGGTTCGGTCACGCGTGACCAGGTCCGTGCGATCGCCGAAGCGAAGATGAAGGATCTGAACGCCGCCGACATCGAAGGCGCGATGGCTATGGTTGAGGGCTCCGCCCGCTCCATGGGCCTGGAAGTGACGGGATAAGACCATGGCCAAGACTGCAAAGCGCATGCAAAAGGTCAATGAAGGCGTTGACCGCAACAAATACTACCCGCTCGGCGAAGCCGTTTCGATGATCAAGGAGCGCGCCATCGCCAAGTTCGACGAGACCATTGAAGTCTCGATGAACCTGGGCGTTGATCCGCGTCATGCTGATCAGATGGTTCGTGGCGTCGTCAATCTGCCAAACGGCACCGGACGTACCGTTCGCGTCGCCGTGTTCGCCCGTGGCGACAAGGCTGACGAAGCCCGCGCAGCCGGAGCCGACGTGGTTGGCGCCGAAGAGCTGGTGGACATCGTCCAGGGCGGCACGATCGATTTCGATCGCTGCATCGCCACGCCGGACATGATGCCGCTCGTCGGCCGTCTCGGCAAGGTGCTCGGCCCGCGCGGCATGATGCCCAACCCCAAGGTCGGCACGGTCACCACCGATGTCGCCGGCGCCGTCAAGGCGTCCAAGGGCGGCGCCGTTGAGTTCCGCGTCGAAAAGGCCGGCATCATCCACGCCGGCATCGGCAAGGCGTCCTTCGGCTCCGAGCAGATCGAAGAAAACATCCGTGCTTTCGCCGATGCGGTGATGAAAGCCAAGCCAACCGGCGCCAAGGGCAACTACCTCAAGCGCGTGGCGATTTCATCGACCATGGGCCCGGGCGTCAAGATTGATCCGTCGTCGCTCAGCGTCGCCTGATTTTCAAGTTTAGGAAAACCGGATCAAGTATCCGGTTTTCCACAGTTTTCGGCCTTCGGGCCGAAAAGGTCCGGGGCGCAATCCCCGGGCTCCCTGTCCGAGACTGCAGGCGGCGCGCCCTCATCGGTTCGCCTTAATTTCCAGCCTGCATGAGACGGGTAAGTTCCGTTGTCACAGAGTGAAAGCTCTGAACGGTTCGAACCTCGCTTGCCTTGTGCCGCTGCCTTATCGGTGTCGGCGTAAGGGGACAGGATCCTCAAGCGTCGCTTGTGGGTTCGTAGAGAATCCCTGGCGGCAAAGGCAAACCCGGCAGGTGGTGCGTGCATCATCTGCCAACTGGAGAAACGCAGTGGATAGAGCGGAAAAACGCGAATTCGTCGCGGAACTGAACGGTGTTTTCACCAACGCCGGTTCGGTTGTCGTGGCCCACTACGCCGGTCTTACGGTTGCGCAAATGAACGACCTCAGGTCGCGCATGCGCACAGCCGGAGGCACCGTCAAGGTCGCGAAGAACCGCCTTGCCAAGATCGCTCTTCAGGGCACGGAGTCAGAAGGGGTCGCAAGCCTCTTCACTGGTCAGACGCTCATCGCTTATTGCGATGATCCGGTGATCGCTCCGAAGATCGCCGTCGAGTTTTCCAAGGTCAGCGACAAGCTGATTATTCTTGGTGGCGCGATGGGGGCAACGACACTCGACGCCGATGGGATCAAGGCACTTGCCACGATGCCGTCGCTGGACGAGCTGCGCGCGAAATTGATCGGCATGATTACCACGCCGGCAACGCGCATTGCCCAGATCGTCAACGCACCCGCGGGTGCGGTTGCGCGCGTCATCGGCGCGTATGCCCGGAAGGACGAAGCCGCATAAGGCGGAACTTCGCTGTGAATTAGATCAACACCGGTTCGAACCGAATACAAGGAAGCAAGAAAATGGCTGATCTCGCCAAAATCGTGGAAGACCTTTCCAACCTGACCGTCCTGGAAGCTGCTGAGCTTTCCAAGATGCTTGAAGAAAAGTGGGGCGTCTCCGCTGCCGCTCCTGTGGCAGCTGTTGCCGCTGGCGCAGCCGCTCCGGCTGAAGCCGCTGAAGAACAGACTGAATTTGATGTGATCCTGGCCGACATCGGCGCCAACAAGATCAACGTCATCAAGGAAGTCCGTTCGATCACCGGCCTCGGCCTGAAGGAAGCCAAGGATCTGGTCGAAGCAGCTCCGAAGGCTGTCAAGGAAGCCATTTCCAAGGGCGAAGCTGAAGACATCAAGAAGAAGCTTGAAGACGCTGGCGCAAAGGTCACCGTCAAGTAAGTCGAATATTGCATCCGGGGGCGAGGCTGCCTCGCCCCCGGATGTATCTGGTTTGAGAACAGATTACCCAAAAGCCCGAAAACGGCTTTTGGGTAATGGGTTCTTCAAAAGGATAGTCTTGACCCAGACCGCCCGGCATTCCGGCCGCCGCTTTGGGAATGAGACGAGATTGAACGAATTCATTTCTATGACGGAGTCGCTTGGCCAGCGGCGGTCGTCTGTTGCAGGCCCGGATGCACATTGACAAGGAGCGACGATGGCTCAGACCCTTTCCTTCAACGGTCGCAGGCGCGTACGCAAGTTTTTCGGAAAAATTCCGGAAGTGGCGGAGATGCCGAACCTCATCGAGGTTCAAAAAGCGTCTTATGACCAGTTCCTGATGGTGGACGAACCGCTCGGCGGCCGTTCCGACGAAGGACTGCAAGCAGTATTCAAGTCGGTTTTTCCGATTTCCGATTTTTCCGGCAGCGCGATGCTGGAATTCGTGTCCTACGAGTTCGAACACCCCAAGTTCGACGTTGAGGAATGCCGTCAGCGCGATCTGACCTATGCGGCGCCTTTGAAGGTGACGCTGCGTCTGATCGTGTTCGATATCGACGAGGATACAGGCGCCAAGTCGGTCAAGGACATCAAGGAACAGAATGTCTACATGGGCGACATGCCGCTCATGACCAACAACGGCACGTTCGTCGTCAACGGCACCGAGCGCGTCATCGTTTCGCAGATGCACCGGTCGCCAGGCGTGTTCTTCGATCACGACAAGGGCAAGAGCCATTCGTCGGGCAAGCTGTTGTTTGCCGCGCGCGTCATTCCCTATCGCGGTTCCTGGCTCGACATCGAATTCGACGCCAAGGACATTGTCCACGCCCGTATCGACCGCCGCCGCAAGATTCCGGCGTCGTCGCTGCTGCTGGCGCTCGGCATGGATGCCGAGGAAATCCTGGCGACCTTCTACACCCATTCCATCTATGCCCGTGACGGCGAAGGCTGGCGGATTCCGTTCCAGCCGGACACCCTCAAGGGTCAGAAGGCCATGGCCGACATGATCGACGCCGACACCGGCGAAGTCGTGGTCGAATCCGGCAAGAAGCTGACCCCGCGCCTGCTCAAGCAGCTGACCGAAAAGGGCGTCAAGTCGATCAAGGCGACCGATGAGGACCTGATCGGCTCCTATCTGGCCGAGGATATCGTCAATCCCGAGACCGGCGAAGTCTATCTTGAAGCCGGCGACGAGCTTGAATTCACAGTCGACGCCAAGACCGGCGAGCGCAAGGGCAACCTGATCGATCTGATCGAGGCCGGCTACGACGACATCAAGGTGCTCGATATCGACCACATCAATGTCGGCGCCTATATCCGCAACACGCTGGCAGCCGACAAGAACACCAATCGCCAGGAAGCGCTGTTCGACATCTACCGCGTCATGCGTCCCGGCGAGCCGCCGACCATCGATTCGGCCGAAGCCATGTTCAACTCGCTGTTCTTCGATTCGGAGCGCTACGATCTCTCCGCCGTTGGCCGCGTCAAGATGAACATGCGCCTCGACCTCGACGCTGAAGACACCGTCCGGGTTCTGCGCAAGGATGACATTCTCGCCGTGGTCAAGACGCTTGTCGCGCTGCGCGATGGCAAGGGCGAAATCGACGACATCGACAACCTCGGCAACCGCCGGGTGCGTTCGGTCGGCGAATTGATGGAAAACCAGTACCGCCTCGGCCTGCTGCGCATGGAGCGCGCCATCAAGGAGCGCATGTCGTCGATCGAGATCGACACCGTGATGCCGCAGGACCTGATCAACGCCAAGCCGGCAGCCGCCGCGGTGCGTGAATTCTTCGGCTCTTCGCAGCTGTCGCAGTTCATGGACCAGGTCAATCCGTTGTCGGAAATCACCCACAAGCGCCGTCTGTCGGCGCTTGGACCTGGTGGTCTGACACGTGAGCGCGCCGGTTTCGAAGTCCGCGACGTGCACCCGACCCATTACGGCCGGATCTGCCCGATCGAAACGCCGGAAGGCCCGAACATCGGTCTGATCAACTCGCTCGCCACATTCGCGCGCGTCAACAAATACGGTTTCATCGAGAGCCCGTATCGCAAGATCAAGGACGGCACGGTCACCAAGGAAGTGATCTATCTGTCGGCCATGGAAGAAGCCAAGTACTTCGTCGCCCAGGCCAATGCCGAACTCAGCGAAGACGGCCATCTGGTCGACGAGTTCGTCGTTTGCCGCCATTCCGGCGACGTGATGATGACCCCGCGTGACAATATCGACCTGATGGACGTGTCGCCACGCCAGTTGGTGTCGGTCGCCGCAGCCTTGATTCCGTTCCTCGAGAACGATGACGCCAACCGTGCGTTGATGGGATCGAACATGCAGCGTCAGGCGGTTCCGCTGGTGCGCGCCGAGGCTCCGTTCGTGGGCACCGGCATGGAGCCGATCGTGGCCCGGGATTCGGGTGCCGCCATCGCGGCCCGCCGCGGAGGCGTTGTCGACCAGGTTGACGCCACGCGTATCGTCATCCGCGCCACCGAGGATATCGACGCCTCGAGTTCCGGCGTTGACATCTACCGGCTGCAGAAGTTCCAGCGTTCCAACCAGAACACCTGCATCAACCAGCGTCCGCTGGTCACCGTGGGCGACGTTCTCAACAAGGGCGACATCATCGCCGATGGTCCGTCGACGGAACTCGGCGATCTGGCGCTTGGCCGCAACGTGCTTGTCGCGTTCATGCCCTGGAACGGCTACAACTACGAGGATTCGATCCTTCTCTCCGAGCGCATCGTCTCCGACGACGTGTTCACCTCTATCCACATCGACGAGTTCGAAGTGATGGCGCGTGACACCAAGCTTGGACCGGAAGAAATCACCCGTGATATCCCCAACGTTTCGGAAGAAGCGCTGCGGAACCTCGATGAGGCCGGCATTGTCTATATCGGCGCCGAAGTGGCGCCGGGCGACATCCTGGTCGGCAAGATCACGCCGAAGGGCGAAAGCCCGATGACGCCGGAAGAGAAGCTTCTGCGCGCCATCTTCGGCGAAAAGGCGTCGGATGTCCGCGACACCTCGATGCGGATGCCGCCCGGAACCTACGGCACCATCGTCGAAGTCCGCGTTTTCAACCGCCACGGCGTTGAGAAGGACGAACGCGCCATGGCGATTGAACGCGAGGAAATCGAGCGTTTGGCCAAGGACCGTGACGACGAGCAGGCAATTCTCGACCGCAACGTCTATGGCCGCTTGTCGGACATGCTGGCGGGCAAGTCGGCGATCGCCGGACCGAAGGGCTTCAAGAAGGGCTCGGAAGTCAATGCCGAGACCATTCGCGACTATCCGCGGTCGCAGTGGTGGACATTCGCTGTCGAGGACGAAAAGCTGCAGGGCGAAATTGAAGCGCTGCGCGGCCAGTACGACGATTCCAAGAAGCGTCTTGAAAGCCGCTTCATGGACAAGGTCGAAAAGGTCCAGCGCGGCGACGAACTTCCGCCTGGCGTGATGAAAATGGTCAAGGTCTTCGTCGCCGTGAAGCGCAAGATCCAGCCGGGTGACAAGATGGCCGGCCGTCATGGCAACAAGGGTGTGGTTTCCCGCATCCTGCCCTGCGAAGACATGCCGTTCCTCGAAGACGGCACCCATGTCGACATCGTGCTCAACCCGTTGGGCGTGCCGTCGCGCATGAACGTCGGACAGATCCTCGAGACCCATCTGGGTTGGGCCTGCGCCGGAATGGGCAAGAAGATCGGCGCGATGCTCGATGCCTACACGGCGGGCGGAGAGATCCAGCCGCTGCGTGACACCATCGACAGCGTCATCGGCACCGGACCAAAGGGCGAGCCGATCAAGGACTACGATGATCCGTCGATTGTCCGTCTGGCCGAGCAGACACGCCGTGGCGTGTCGATCGCCACGCCGGTGTTTGACGGTGCGGTCGAGGCCGACATCAACATCATGCTGGCCCAGGCCGGTCTTGATGTGTCGGGTCAGTCGACGCTCTATGACGGGCGTACCGGCGACACCTTCGACCGTCCGGTGACCGTGGGCTACATCTACATGCTCAAGCTCAACCACCTGGTCGACGACAAGATCCACGCCCGCTCGATCGGACCATACTCGCTCGTGACCCAGCAGCCGCTGGGCGGCAAGGCGCAGTTCGGCGGTCAGCGTTTCGGGGAAATGGAGGTCTGGGCGCTCGAAGCCTATGGCGCCGCCTACACCCTGCAGGAAATGCTGACGGTCAAGTCCGACGACGTGGCCGGACGCACCAAGGTCTACGAGGCCATCGTGCGCGGCGACGACACCTTCGAGGCCGGCATTCCGGAGAGCTTCAACGTTCTCATCAAGGAAATGCGGTCACTGGGTCTCAATGTCGAGCTGGAATCGGCCAAGATCGACGACATCGCCGAACGCGACGAATTGCCGGACGCGGCTGAATAGAGCCTGGAAGGCGCGAGGGACCAAAATCCCCCGCGCCATCCTCCTTCCCGCGAGCCAGCGGGCGGGAGATGAGGCCGCGTTTGACGCGGTGTAACGAATTTCAGGCGATGGCCTGTTGCCGGATTGTCCGCCGGCGCCGTCGCAAGCCAAGGGCGAACAGCCCTAAAAGGAGACAGGCATGAACCATGAGGTCATGAATCTTTTCAACAACGCCGTCCCGGCGCAGACGTTCGATTCCATCCGGATTTCGATCGCCAGCCCGGAAAAGATTCTTTCCTGGTCCTTCGGCGAAATCAAAAAGCCGGAGACGATCAACTATCGTACCTTCAAGCCCGAGCGCGACGGTCTGTTCTGCGCGCGCATTTTCGGTCCGATCAAGGATTATGAGTGCCTGTGCGGCAAGTACAAGCGCATGAAGTACAAGGGCGTCATCTGCGAAAAGTGCGGCGTCGAAGTCACGCTGAGCCGCGTCCGCCGCGAGCGCATGGGTCATATCGAACTCGCCGCTCCAGTTGCCCATATCTGGTTCCTGAAGTCGCTGCCGTCGCGCATCGGCACGCTGCTCGACATGACGCTCAAGGATATCGAGCGGGTCCTGTATTTCGAGAACTACATCGTCACCGAACCGGGCCTGACGTCGCTCAAGGAGAACTCGCTGCTCTCCGAAGAGGACTACATGATCGCCGTCGACGAGTTTGGCGAGGATTCCTTCACCGCCATGATCGGCGCCGAAGCCATTTTCGAGCTGCTTGCCTCGATGGATCTCGAGCGCATTGCCGGTGAATTGCGCACCGAGCTTGCCACCACGACGTCGGAACTCAAGTCCAAGAAGCTGATGAAGCGCCTCAAGATCGTTGAGAGCTTCATTGATTCCGGCAACCGCCCGGAATGGATGATCATGAAGATCGTGCCGGTGATCCCGCCGGATCTCCGTCCGCTGGTGCCGCTCGATGGCGGCCGCTTTGCGACCTCGGATCTGAACGATCTCTACCGCCGCGTCATCAACCGCAACAACCGTCTCAAGCGGCTGATCGAACTGCGCGCTCCCGGCATCATCATCCGCAACGAGAAGCGGATGCTGCAGGAAGCCGTCGACGCCCTGTTCGACAACGGCCGCCGTGGCCGGACGATCACCGGCGCCAACAAGCGCCCGCTGAAGTCGCTCTCCGACATGCTCAAGGGCAAGCAGGGCCGTTTCCGGCAGAACCTGCTCGGCAAGCGCGTCGACTATTCCGGCCGTTCGGTCATCGTGACCGGCCCGGAACTCAAGCTGCACCAGTGCGGCCTGCCCAAGAAGATGGCGCTCGAGCTGTTCAAGCCGTTCATCTATGCCCGTCTTGACGCCAAGGGCTATTCGTCCACCGTCAAGCAGGCCAAGAAGCTGGTCGAGAAGGAAAAGCCGGAAGTCTGGGATATCCTCGACGAGGTGATCCGCGAGCATCCGGTGCTTCTGAACCGCGCGCCGACGCTTCACCGTCTGGGCATCCAGGCCTTCGAACCGATCCTGGTTGAAGGCAAGGCGATCCAGCTGCATCCGCTCGTCTGCACGGCCTTCAACGCCGACTTCGACGGCGACCAGATGGCGGTGCACGTGCCGCTTTCGCTGGAAGCCCAGCTCGAAGCCCGCGTGCTGATGATGTCGACCAACAACATCCTGCACCCTGCCAACGGCGCGCCGATCATCGTGCCGTCGCAGGACATGGTGCTGGGTCTGTATTATCTCTCGATCCAGGCTGAAAACGAGCCGGGTCAGGGCATGGCCTTCTCCGATATGGGCGAGTTGCATCACGCGCTCGAAAGCAAGGTCGTCACCCTGCACACCAAGATCAGGGGCCGGTTCAAGACCGTTGACGCCGAAGGCAACCCGGTTTCGAAGATTTTCGACACCACGCCGGGCCGGATGATCATCAGCGAGCTTCTGCCCAAGAACGTCAATGTGCCGTTCGACACCTGCAACCAGGAAATGACCAAGAAGAACATCTCCCGGATGATCGACACGGTCTACCGTCACTGCGGCCAGAAGGACACGGTCATTTTCTGCGACCGCATCATGCAACTGGGCTTCAGCCATGCCTGCCGCGCCGGCATTTCGTTCGGCAAGGACGACATGGTTATCCCGGAATCCAAGGCCCGCATTGTTGGTGAAACCGACACGCTGGTGAAGGAATACGAGCAGCAGTACAATGAAGGCCTCATCACCCAGGGCGAGAAGTACAACAAGGTTGTCGACGCCTGGGGCAAGGCCACCGAAAAGGTGGCCGACGAAATGATGGCGCGCATCAAATCTGTCGAATTCCATGAAAATGGCCGGCAGAAGCAGATGAACTCGATCTACATGATGAGCCATTCCGGCGCCCGTGGCTCACCGAGCCAGATGCGTCAGTTGGGCGGCATGCGCGGCCTTATGGCCAAGCCGTCGGGCGAAATCATCGAGACGCCGATCATCTCGAACTTCAAGGAAGGCCTGACCGTGAACGAGTACTTCAACTCGACTCACGGCGCACGTAAGGGCCTCGCCGACACCGCGCTGAAGACCGCGAACTCCGGTTACCTGACCCGTCGTCTGGTTGACGTTGCACAGGATTGCATCGTCACCCATGTCGATTGCGGCACCACAGAAGGCCTGACGATGACAGCCATCGTTGACGCCGGCCAGGTGGTGGCGTCGATCGGTCAGCGTATCCTCGGCCGCACCACGCTTGACGACATCAATCATCCGCTGACTGGTGACCTCATGGTCAAGGCCGGCTCGACGATTGATGAAGCGCAGGTGGTCGACATCGAGGCCGCGGGCATTCAGTCGATCCGCATCCGTTCGCCGCTGACCTGCGAAATCCAGACCGGAATTTGCGGAACCTGCTACGGCCGGGATCTGGCGCGCGGCACGCCCGTCAACATCGGTGAAGCTGTCGGCGTTATCGCCGCTCAGTCGATCGGTGAGCCGGGCACCCAGCTGACCATGCGTACCTTCCACCTTGGCGGCGCCGCCACCGTGGTCGACCAGTCGTTCCTGGAAGCCTCTTACGAGGGTACGGTCCGCATCAAGAACCGCAACATGCTGCGCAATTCCGATGGCAATCTGATTGCCATGGGCCGCAGCATGGCTGTCCAGATCCTCGACGAGGGCGGCACGGAGCGGTCGTCGCAGCGTGTGGCTTACGGCTCGAAGATCTATGTGGATGACGGCGATGCGGTCAAGCGCGGCCAGCGTCTGGCCGAGTGGGATCCGTACACCCGCCCGATGATGACGGAAGTCGAAGGCACCGTGGAATTCGAGGATGTCGTCGACGGCATCTCGGTTCTCGAAGCCACCGACGAAGCAACCGGCATCACCAAGCGCCAGGTCATCGACTGGCGGTCAACGCCGCGCGGCATCGATCTCAAGCCGTCGATCGTCATCAAGGGCAAGGATGGCGAGATCGCCAAACTGGCCCGTGGCGGCGAAGCCCGGTTCCAGCTCTCGGTCGACGCCATCCTGTCGGTCGAACCCGGCGCCAAGGTCAGCCAGGGCGACGTGCTTGCCCGCGTGCCGCTCGAAAGCGCCAAGACCAAGGACATCACCGGCGGTTTGCCGCGGGTGGCGGAATTGTTCGAGGCCCGCCGTCCGAAGGATCACGCCATCATCGCGGAAGTCGATGGCACGATCCGCTTTGGCCGCGACTACAAGAACAAGCGCCGGATCCTGATCGAACCGGCCGAAGATGGCATGGAACCTGTCGAGTATCTGATTCCGAAGGGGAAGCCTTTCCACCTTCAGGATGGCGATTACATCGAAAAGGGCGATTACATCCTCGACGGCAATCCTGCGCCGCATGACATCCTGGCGATCAAGGGCGTGGAGGCGCTTGCCTCCTACCTCGTCAACGAGATCCAGGAAGTCTACCGTCTGCAGGGCGTTCTGATCAACGACAAGCACATCGAGGTGATTGTCCGGCAGATGCTGCAGAAGGTCGAGATCACCGATGCGGGCGATTCCGTCTACATCGTGGGCGACAATGTCGACCAGATCGAGCTTGATAACGCCAATGACCGTCTTGTCGAGGAAGGCAAGAAGCCTGCCTATGGCGTACCGGTCCTCCTGGGCATCACCAAGGCCTCGCTGCAGACACCTTCCTTCATCTCGGCGGCGTCGTTCCAGGAGACCACCAAGGTGCTGACCGAAGCCGCTGTTGCGGGCAAGGTCGACACGCTGCAGGGCCTCAAGGAAAACGTCATCGTCGGACGTCTGGTGCCAGCTGGCACCGGCGGCACCATGACCCTGATCCGTCGTATCGCCACCGCGCGCGACGACATGATCCTGGACGAACGCCGCAAGACCTCTGGCGCGGAATCGGCGGCGCCGATGCTGACCAACATGAACAAGGAAGAGCCGACGCCGGCCGAATAGGCCCCAAGCGTTCACTCAACAAGCGTTCACTCCAATTGAAAGGCCGCCTTTCGGGGCGGCCTTTTGCGTTCTGGCGGACGTGGGGGATAAATCCGGATCGCGCTCAGGGACAATCCCGGGAGCGCGAACGCGTCACAACTGATTCAGTCAAATGCAATAACTGCGACTTCGCCCGCGATGGCGCCGTTGTAGGCCGACGCATGCGGCTCTTCGGCGGGCCTGCCAGCCATCACGCCGATCTGGTCAAGGTCGGCCTCGGCATAGCCCTTGGACGACAGCGCATCCAGGCAGAGCCGTACGGCGGTGTCCTCATCAGGGGCGGCCAGCATGACATGGACCGGCTTCATCTCGCCGCCCTTCCGCCTGCAGATCTGACCGAGGATGATGAAGATGGCGGGGGAGTCGTCATCGCTGTGGCCATTGTCATTGTCCGAGATCATCGCGCTGTCCTTTCCGCACCGGTGGGGGAGGGCCTGTCCTCCCATGTTGGCCGGGTGAAGGCAACGCACATTGTCCGCACCACTCAGGCAAGAACGGGGATCGAGAGGCCGGGCCCCGCCTGAAGGCCTGTTTGCCACACAGTGCCGCGCCATTCCAGCGTGAAGCTTGCCGCGGCCCCGGCTTCGTGGTTGTCTGCGCCCGGATGCCGGAGAGTCCTCCGCGCCATCGCCACGTGTTTGAACCCAGGGAGTATTTGCTATGGGCATTGAAGGTCTTTTGATTTTTCTCTTGATCGGCGCCATCGCCGGCTGGCTCGCCGGCGTGATCATGAAAGGGTTCGGCTTCGGATTGGTCGGCAACATCATCGTCGGCATCGTCGGCGCATTTGTCGCGGGCCTGGTATTGCCGATGGTCGGCGTCTCCATCGGTGGCGGCATCCTTGGATCGATCATTCATGCCACCATCGGCGCGGTGATTCTGCTGTTCATCATTGGACTGGTGCGCAGGGGCTGAGTCTTTCGGTCGACAGGTGAGTCGGTTACGCGACGCGGATTGTCATCATGCGTTGACCCGGAGCGCTCCCTAACTCAGCTGATTGGCGGGCAGGGGCAACTAAACACCCAAGACGGCTGGTGCGGCGCAACAATATGTCGCCCCAGCGGTTCATTGCTGACGATGATCCTGATCCGGAACGAATATTTCTCCAATGGCCTTGACTGCATGGGGGGAAATCAGTAGTTAGCGGCCACCGAGACAGATGTGAGGCGCATTTCTTCGGGACGACCCGTCCTGGAATTTGCCTCAAACAAGGTCTCTGACTGCACAGTGAACTGTCAATGCTGCACGCATGACGCAATTATTTTGTGTCCTCTGCTTTCATGGGCCTTCCGGCAAAACCGGTCCGGCCCTTGTTTTGCGCATTCGGTTTTCGTGCATGGTGCCTGAGAGGGCGAAACATGAGTTCTAAAGGGATGGTTACATGCCAACTGTAAACCAGCTGATCCGCAAGCCGCGTCAGGCGCCGGTCAAGCGCAACAAGGTTCCCGCGCTGGAGCAGAATCCGCAGAAGCGCGGCGTTTGCACTCGCGTTTACACCACGACCCCGAAAAAGCCGAACTCGGCTCTTCGTAAGGTCGCAAAGATCCGTTTGACCAACGGCTACGAAGTGATCGGTTACATCCCGGGTGAGGGACATAACCTGCAGGAACACTCCGTGGTCATGATCCGCGGCGGCCGCGTGAAGGATTTGCCCGGCGTGCGCTATCACGTCATCCGCGGCGTTCTCGACACCCAGGGCGTCAAGAACCGCAAGCAGCGCCGTTCGAAATACGGCGCCAAGCGTCCGAAGTAATAATTGTGCCGGCCGGTCGCGTCGCAGGACGCGGCGGGCCGCTTCGACCCATCAGTTGAGAGACGAAAAGCATGTCACGACGTCACAGTGCAGAGAAGCGTGAGATCAACCCGGATCCGAAATTCGGCGATCTGATCATCACCAAGTTCATGAACGCCATTATGATGCACGGCAAAAAGTCTGTTGCCGAGCAGATCGTCTACGGTGCGCTTGACCAGGTTGAGGCTCGCTCCAAGCAGGAGCCGGTGGTTCAGTTCCATCAGGCGCTCGACAATGTCGCGCCGCATGTGGAAGTGCGCTCCCGCCGTGTTGGCGGCGCCACCTACCAGGTGCCCGTCGATGTGCGTCCCGAGCGCCGTCAGGCTCTTGCCATTCGCTGGCTGATCGCCGCTGCGCGCAAGCGCAACGAAACAACCATGATCGAGCGCCTGTCGGGCGAACTCATGGATGCGGCCAACAATCGTGGCAGCGCCGTCAAGAAGCGCGAAGACACCCACAAGATGGCCGACGCCAACCGTGCATTCTCGCATTACCGCTGGTAATCAACGAACTGTTCCCGAAAGGCATTCAAGATGGCCCGCGAATACGCAATCGAAGACTACCGCAACTTCGGAATTATGGCTCATATCGACGCCGGTAAGACCACGACCACCGAACGCGTCCTTTTTTATACCGGCAAGTCGCACAAAATCGGCGAAGTGCATGACGGCGCCGCCACCATGGACTGGATGGAGCAGGAGCAGGAGCGTGGCATCACGATCACCTCGGCTGCGACCACCACCTACTGGAAGGGCCGCACCGGCAAGATGTGCCGCTTCAACATCATCGACACTCCAGGCCACGTTGACTTCACCATTGAAGTCGAACGCTCTCTGCGCGTGCTCGACGGCGCCATCGCGTTGCTCGACGCTAATGCCGGTGTTGAGCCGCAGACGGAAACTGTCTGGCGTCAGGCCGACAAGTACAACGTCCCGCGGATGATCTTCTGCAACAAGATGGACAAGACCGGCGCCGACTTCTACCGGTCGGTCTCGATGATCAAGTCACGTCTTGGCGCAACGCCCGTGGTGATGCAGCTGCCGATCGGCGCCGAGACCGAATTCAAGGGCGTCGTAGATCTCATCGAGATGAACGCGCTCGTCTGGCGTGACGAATCGCTGGGCGCCCAGTGGGACATTGTCGAGATTCCGGACGATTTGAAGGAAAAGGCGGCTCAATACCGCGAACTCCTGATTGAGACCGCTGTGGAAGCCGACGAGGCCGCCATGGAACGCTATCTGGAAGGCGTGATGCCGGAAAATGACGAGATCCGTTCGCTGGTCCGCAAGGGCACTATCGCGGTGCAGTTCTTTCCGATGTTCTGCGGTTCGGCCTTCAAGAACAAGGGCGTTCAGCCTCTGCTCGACGCCGTTGTCGAATACCTGCCAAGCCCGGCCGACGTTCCCGCCATTGAAGGCATTGACGTCAAGACCGAGCAGGAGACCACTCGTGCGGCGACGGACGAAGCTCCTTTGTCCATGCTCGCCTTCAAGGTCATGAACGACCCCTTCGTCGGCTCGCTGACTTTCGCCCGCATCTATTCCGGCAAGCTCGAAAAGGGCACGTCGGTTCAGAACACGGTCAAGGAAAAGCGCGAGCGCGTCGGCCGCATGCTGCAGATGCACTCGAATTCGCGTGAAGACATCGATGAAGCCTTTGCCGGCGACATCGTTGCGCTCGCGGGTCTCAAGGAAACGACCACCGGTGACACTTTGTGCGATCCGCTCAATCAGGTCATCCTTGAGCGTATGGAATTCCCTGAGCCGGTGATCCAGATTGCGATCGAACCGAAGACCAAGGGCGACCAGGAAAAGATGGGCCTCGCGCTCAACCGTCTGGCTGCCGAGGATCCTTCGTTCCGCGTCAAGACCGATGAAGAATCCGGCCAGACCATCATCGCCGGCATGGGCGAATTGCACCTCGACATTCTCGTCGACCGCATGCGCCGCGAATTCAAGGTCGAGGCCAATGTCGGCGCGCCGCAGGTTGCCTACCGTGAATCGATCACCAAGTCCTACGAAGCCGACTACACCCACAAGAAGCAGTCGGGTGGTTCGGGTCAGTTCGCTCGCGTCAAGATCCGGTTCGAGCCCAATGACGACAATGATGAGTTCATCTTCGAGTCCAAGGTCGTTGGCGGTTCGGTTCCCAAGGAATACATCCCTGGCGTCCAGAAGGGCATCAACAGCGTGATGAATTCCGGCCCGCTTGCCGGCTTCCCGATGCTCGGCATCAAGGCAACCCTGATCGACGGTGCCTACCACGATGTGGACTCCAGCGTTCTCGCCTTCGAAATCGCTGGTCGCGCCTGCTTTCGCGAGAATTCGAAGTTCATGGGTCCTCAGCTGCTTGAGCCGATCATGGCTGTCGAAGTTGTTACTCCTGAGGATTACGTCGGTGACGTGATCGGTGACCTGAACTCCCGTCGCGGGCAGATTCAGGGTCAGGAAATGCGCGGAATTGCCGTGGTGATCGATGCGCATGTTCCGCTGGCCAACATGTTCAAATATGTTGATACGCTGCGTTCGATGTCTCAGGGCCGGGCTCAGTACACAATGACATTTGATCATTACGCACCAGTCCCGTCGAACGTCTCCCAGGAGATCCAGGCGAAATACGCATAATTTGCCGGATTGCCGGATCAGCGTCCCACGACGCCGGTCCGGACCGGAGACCGAAACTGTAATTTGCCCGAAACGGGCTGAATGAGAATGGAGAGCCGAAGATGGCAAAGGGTAAGTTCGAGCGCAATAAGCCGCATGTGAACATCGGCACGATTGGTCACGTTGACCACGGCAAGACGTCGTTGACGGCTGCGATCACCAAGTATTTCGGCGAATACAAGGCCTACGACCAGATTGACGCGGCGCCGGAAGAAAAGGCGCGCGGCATCACCATCTCGACGGCGCACGTCGAGTATGAGACCGAGGCCCGTCACTACGCCCACGTCGATTGCCCAGGCCACGCCGACTATGTCAAGAACATGATCACCGGCGCTGCGCAGATGGACGGCGCGATCCTGGTGGTGTCGGCCGCCGACGGCCCGATGCCGCAGACCCGCGAGCACATCCTGCTCGCCCGTCAGGTTGGTGTGCCTTCGCTGGTGGTGTTTTTGAACAAGATCGACCAGGTCGACGACGAAGAGCTGCTCGAGCTGGTTGAGCTCGAAGTGCGCGAACTGCTGTCGTCCTATGATTTCCCCGGCGACGACATTCCGATCGTCAAGGGTTCGGCGCTGGTTGCCCTCAATGATGGCGACAAGACCATGGGCGAGGATTCGATCCGCGCGCTGATGGCCGCCGTCGACGCCTACATCCCGACGCCAGAGCGTCCGATCGACCAGCCGTTCCTGATGCCGATCGAGGACGTGTTCTCGATTTCGGGCCGTGGCACGGTTGTCACCGGCCGCGTCGAGCGCGGTGTCGTCAAGGTTGGCGAGGAAGTCGAGATCGTCGGCATCCGTCCGACCACCAAGTCGGTCTGCACCGGCGTTGAAATGTTCCGCAAGCTCCTGGACCAGGGCCAGGCCGGCGACAACATCGGCGCGCTGCTGCGCGGCGTTGACCGTGAAGGCGTCGAGCGCGGCCAGATCCTGTGCAAGCCGGGTTCGGTCAAGCCGCACACCAAGTTCAAGGCGGAAGCCTACATTCTGACCAAGGAAGAGGGTGGCCGTCACACGCCGTTCTTCACCAACTACCGTCCGCAGTTCTATTTCCGCACGACCGACGTGACGGGCATCGTGACGCTGCCGGAAGGCACCGAAATGGTGATGCCGGGCGACAACATCTCGGCTGAAGTGGCGCTCATCGTGCCGATCGCGATGGAAGAGAAGCTCCGCTTCGCCATCCGCGAAGGCGGCCGCACCGTCGGCGCCGGCATCGTCGCTTCGATCATCGAATAACAAACTGCGTCAGGCCGCATGGTCCGGTTGATCCGGGCCATGCGGTTCTCACACAAGCAAGGACAAGTCGAATGAACGGCCAGAACATCCGCATCCGCCTCAAGGCGTTTGACCACCGGATCCTTGACGCCTCCACGCGTGAAATCGTGTCGACGGCAAAGCGGACCGGCGCAAGCGTACGTGGGCCGGTGCCGCTGCCGACCCGGATCGAGAAATTCACGGTCAACCGGTCGCCACACATCGACAAGAAGAGCCGCGAACAGTTCGAAATGCGCACTCATAAGCGTTTGCTCGACATTGTTGATCCGACGCCCCAAACGGTTGATGCGCTGATGAAGCTGGATCTTGCCGCAGGCGTTGATGTGGAAATCAAGCTTTAAGGCCCAAGGCCTTGAAGACAGGGAACGAGGCATGAAGGGGCAGGGCCCCGACAGGCTCATCTCAAGAGGAATGAACCGATGCGTTCAGGTGTGATTGCACAAAAGTTGGGAATGACCCGGGTCTACAATGACGCCGGAGATCATGTACCCGTAACCGTCTTGCGGTTGGAAAACTGCCAGGTGGTGGCCCAGCGTACGGAAGAGAAGAATGGCTACACCGCCGTTCAGCTCGGCGCCGGCGTTGCCAAGGTCAAGAATACATCCAAGGCCATGCGCGGCAATTTTGCCATCGCCAATGTCGAGCCCAAGGCCAAAGTGGTCGAGTTCCGTGTGAGCTCGGACAATTTGATCGATGTCGGTTCAGAGATCACCGCAGGGCACTTCGTTGCCGGGCAGCTGGTCGATGTCTCCGGCGTCACCCAGGGTAAGGGCTTTGCCGGCGCCATGAAGCGTCACGGCTTTGGCGGCCTTCGCGCCACCCACGGCGTTTCGGTCTCGCACCGTTCGCACGGCTCGACCGGTTCCAACCAGGATCCGGGCAAGGTCTGGAAGGGCAAGAAGATGGCTGGTCACATGGGTCAGACCCGGGTGACGACCCAGAACCTTGAAATCGTCTCGACCGATGTCGATCGCGGACTGATCCTGATCAAGGGCGCGGTTCCGGGGTCCAAGGGCACCTGGATTGTCGTTCGCGACGCAGTCAAGTCCGGCATCCCGGCTGATGCGCCTCTTCCTGCAGCGCTTCGCGCCGCAGCCACCGTATCGAATGAGGGAGCCGAATAATGGATCTCACCGTCACCACACTTGAGGGCAAGGACGCAGGAAAGATTTCGCTTTCCGACGCGATCTTCGGCCTCGACCCGCGCCAGGATCTGATCCAGCGCATGGTGCGCTGGCAGCTTTCAAAGAAGCAGCAGGGCAATCATCAGACGCTCGGTCGTTCGGAAGTCGCCCGTACCGGCGCCAAGATGTTCAAGCAGAAGGGCACCGGTCGCGCCCGTCACCATGCAGCCAGCGCGCCGCAGTTCCGTGGCGGTGGCCGGGCTCATGGTCCGGTTGTCCGCAGCCACGCTCACGACCTGACCAAGAAGGTCCGCGCCCTGGCTCTACGCCATGCGCTTTCGGCCAAGGCCAAGTCGTCCGACATCATTGTCATCGACAGCCTGACCGCTTCCGAGGTCAAGACCAAGGCGCTTTCGGGTTCGCTGTCGAAGATGGGCCTGACCAATGTCTTGTTCATCGGCGGTGCCGAGCTTGACCAGAACTTCCGTCTTGCGGCCAAGAACATCCCGAATGTGGATGTGCTTCCGGTCCAGGGCATCAACGTCTACGACATTCTGCGCCGCGGCAAGCTGGTCTTGTCCAAGGATGCGGTCGCTGCTCTGGAGGAGCGCTTCAAATGACGGATATTCGCCATTATGATGTGATTGTCTCTCCGGCGATCACCGAAAAATCGACCATGGTGTCTGAACAGAACCAGGTTGTCTTCAATGTCGCCCGGCGCGCTTCCAAGCCTGAAATCAAGGCTGCGGTCGAAGCCCTCTTCGGCGTCAAGGTCACGGCGGTCAACACGCTGCTGCGCAAGGGTAAGACCAAGCGTTTCCGCGGCATCGCCGGTCGCCAGACCGACGTGAAAAAGGCGTATGTAACGCTTGCCGAAGGTCAGTCGATCGACGTCTCAACCGGTCTGTAAGGACCGCGCGGAACAAGCCCCCAAAAGGGAACAGGAAAATGGCACTGAAAAGTTACAATCCGACGACCCCGAGCCAGCGACAGCTGGTCATCGTTGATCGTTCGGGTCTTCATCGCGGCAAGCCGGTCAAGTCCTTGACCCAGGGCCTGCACAGCAAGGGCGGCCGCAACAATTATGGCCGGGTCACGGCCCAGTCGATCGGCGGCGGTCACAAGCGGACCTACCGCATGGTGGATTTCAAGCGTCGCAAGTTCGACGTGGAAGCCACCGTGGAACGCATGGAATACGATCCGAACCGGACCGCCTTCATTGCGCTGATCACCTATGCGGATGGCGAAAAGTCGTACATCCTGGCGCCGCAGCGTCTGACTGCCGGCGACAAGGTGATTTCGTCCGACAAGGCCGTGGACGTGAAGCCGGGCAACTGCATGCCGCTTCAGTTCATGCCGGTCGGCACGATCATCCACAACATCGAGATGAAGCCGGCCAAGGGCGGCCAGATCGCCCGCTCCGCTGGCGGATACGCCCAGCTGGTCGGTCGTGACCAGGGCATGGCGATCCTGCGGCTCAATTCCGGCGAACAGCGTCTGGTTCAGGGCACATGCCTCGCCACCGTTGGCGCCGTATCCAACCCGGATCACGGCAACATCAACGACGGCAAGGCCGGTCGCTCGCGCTGGAAGGGCAAGCGTCCGCATGTCCGCGGCGTTGCGATGAACCCGGTCGATCACCCGCACGGCGGCGGCGAAGGCCGTACATCCGGCGGTCGCCATCCCGTCAGCCCCTGGGGCAAGCCAACCAAGGGCAAGCGGACGCGTTCGAACAAGTCGACAGACAAGTTCATCATGCGCTCGCGCCATCAGCGTAAGAAATAAGAGAGGAAGTCTCCAATGGCTCGTTCAGTTTGGAAAGGTCCGTTTGTTGACGGCTATCTTCTCAAGAAGGCTGAGAAGGTTCGCGAAGGCGGTCGCAATGAAGTGATCAAAACCTGGAGCCGCCGCTCCACCATCATGCCGCAATTTGTCGGCCTGACCTTCGGCGTCTACAACGGAAGCAAGCACATTCCGGTCAACGTGTCCGAGGACATGGTTGGTCAGAAGCTTGGCGAATATTCCCCGACGCGGACCTATTATGGCCACGGCGCTGACAAGAAAGCGAAGAGGAAGTAACAATGAGCAAGGCAAAAACCGAACGCCGGCTCAAGGACAACGAGGCGCAGGCAGTTGCCCGCACCCTTCGCGTCAGCCCGCAGAAGCTTAACCTGGTCGCGGCCTTGATCCGCGGCAAGAAGGTTGATCGCGCGCTGGCGGAACTTGAGTTTTCGCGCAAGCGCATCGCATCGACCGTCAAGAAGACGCTCGAATCCGCGATCGCCAACGCCGAGAACAACCATGATCTCGATGTCGACTCGCTGTTCGTCGCCGAGGCATTCGTCGGCAAGTCCATCGTCATGAAACGCTTTCATGCCCGCGGTCGCGGTCGTTCGTCGCGCATTGAAAAGCCGTTCGCTCATTTGACCATCGTCGTGCGCGAGATGGAAGCAAAAGGGGAGGCCGCATAATGGGTCAGAAAATCAATCCAATCGGTTTTCGCCTTGGCATCAACCGTACCTGGGACAGCCGTTGGTTCGCCGACAACGCCGAATATGGCAAGCTGTTGCATGAAGACCTGAAGATCCGCGCCTATTTGCTCAAGGAGCTCAAGCAGGCCGGCATTTCCAAGGTCGTCATCGAGCGTCCGCACAAGAAGTGCCGCGTCAGCATTCATGCCGCCCGTCCTGGCCTGATCATCGGCAAGAAGGGCGCGGACATCGAAAAGCTGCGCAAGAAGCTCGGCGAGATGACCCAGTCGGAAACGCACCTCAACATCATCGAAGTCCGGAAGCCGGAAGTCGATGCGGTGTTGGTGGCGCAGTCGATCGCCCAGCAGCTCGAGCGCCGTATCGCGTTCCGCCGCGCCATGAAGCGTTCGGTTCAGTCGGCCATGCGTCTTGGCGCCGAAGGCATCAAGATCACCTGCGGCGGTCGTCTCGGCGGCGCGGAAATCGCGCGGACGGAATGGTACCGCGAGGGCCGGGTTCCGCTTCACACGCTGCGCGCCGACATCGATTACGGCACGGCCGAAGCAAAGACGGCTTATGGAATTTGCGGCGTCAAGGTCTGGATCTTCAAGGGCGAAATTCTTGAGCATGATCCAATGGCGTCTGAGCGCCGGGCCACTGAAGGTGACGCATCTGGCGGCAATCGCCGGCGCGAACACGCCTGATTTTGCGCCAGGCAGATAATTCGGAGAATTAGACAATGTTGCAGCCAAAGCGTACGAAGTACCGCAAGCAATTCAAGGGCCGCATCAAGGGCGTCGCCAAGGGCGGCTCTGACTTGAATTTCGGGGCCTACGGCTTGAAGGCACAAGAGCCTGATCGCGTCAATGCGCGCCAGATCGAAGCTGCCCGCCGGGCCATCACGCGTCACATGAAGCGTGCGGGCCGTGTGTGGATCCGCATCTTCCCTGACGTGCCGGTCACATCCAAGCCGACGGAAGTCCGCATGGGTAAGGGCAAGGGTTCGGTCGATTACTGGGCTGCAAAGGTCAAGCCCGGCCGGATCATGTTTGAAATCGACGGTGTCAGCGAAGAGCTCGCCCGTGAAGCTCTGCGCCTCGGCGCTGCCAAGCTCTCGGTCAAGACGCGCTTCGTCCAGCGCATCGCAGAGTAAGGAGACGCACCATGAAAGCCGCAGATGTTCGCGCCTTGAGCGTCGACCAACTCAATGATGAGCTTGCCAAGCTGAAGAAAGAGCAGTTCAATCTGCGTTTCCAGGGCGCTACCGGCCAGCTCGAAAAGACGTCGCGCGTTCTTGAAGTTCGCCGCGATATCGCTCGCATCAAGACTATTGCCCGCCAGAAGGCGGCTGTATCCAAGGCCTAAGGACCGATAAAATGCCAAAACGCATCCTGCAGGGCACTGTTGTCAGTGACAAGAACGAGAAGACCGTGGTCGTCCGGGTGGAACGCCGTTTCGCGCATCCGGTCATGCGGAAGATTGTTCGTCGCACCAAGAACTACAAGGCGCATGACGAAACCAATCAGTACAAGGTCGGTGATGAGGTTGCCATTCAGGAATGCGCGCCCATCTCCAAGGACAAGCGCTGGACGGTTGTTTCAGCGATCGAGGCTTGAATAAGCGGTTTTGAGGCGAGGGGCACTTGCACCTTGGCTCGAATCCTGTAAGAAGCAGGCCATTGGCGCAAGAACGCCCCGGTGACGGGCGTTCTTCTGCTTTCAGCGCACGGAAGGTCCCTTGAGGGAAACCACCCTGACACTCGTCTTCCCGCGCAAGATAGAATTGATTCATAAGCTGGCATAGGGGGCCTTTGTGCCCAACCGCGCCGGTAACAACAAGAAGGCGGCCTGATATGATTCAGATGCAGACAAACCTCGACGTCGCGGATAATTCCGGCGCTCGTCGTGTCATGTGCATCAAGGTTCTGGGCGGTTCCAAGCGGAAATATGCTTCCATCGGCGACATCATTGTCGTCTCGATCAAGGAAGCCATTCCGCGCGGCCGCGTCAAGAAGGGTGATGTGATGAAGGCGGTTGTCGTCCGGACAGCCAAGGACATTCGCCGCGCCGATGGCAGCGTGATCCGGTTCGACCGGAACGCAGCCGTCCTGATCGACAACAAGAAAGAGCCGATCGGCACCCGTATCTTCGGACCGGTTCCGCGCGAATTGCGCGCCAAGAGCCACATGAAGATTATCTCTCTGGCTCCTGAAGTGCTGTAAGGAACGAACCGATGCAAAAGATCCGCAAAGGCGACAAGGTCGTCGTTCTGACCGGCAAGGACAAGGGCCGCACTGGCGAAGTTCTTGCTGTCATGCCCAAGGAAGACCGTGCGGTTGTCCGTGGTCTGAACATGGTCAAGCGCCACCAGCGCCAGACCCAGACCCAGGAAGCCGGCATTATCAACAAGGAAGCCTCGCTTCATATCTCCAACCTCGCAGTTGCCGACCCCAAGGACGGCAAGCCGACCCGCGTCGGGTTCCGCATCGAGGGTGATAAGAAGGTGCGCGTGGCAAAGCGTTCGGGAGTGGTCATCGATGGCTGACGCAAAATACGAGCCGCGGCTCAAGACGGACTACAACGAGCGCATCCGCAAGGCCATGCAGGAACAGTTTGCCTACGCAAACGAAATGCAGATCCCGCGCATGGACAAGATCGTGATCAACATGGGCGTTGGCGAAGCCACCGCGGATTCCAAGAAGCCCGCGATTGCGGCTGAGGATCTTGCGGCGATCGCCGGCCAGAAGCCTGTTATCACCCGCGCCCGCAATTCGATTGCCGGTTTCAAGCTTCGTGAACTGATGCCGATTGGCGCCAAGGTCACGCTGCGCGGCAACCGCATGTATGAATTCATGGACCGCCTGATCACCATCGCGCTTCCGCGCGTTCGTGACTTTCGCGGCCTGAACCCGAAGAGCTTTGACGGCCGTGGCAACTTCGCCATGGGCATCAAGGAGCACATCGTGTTTCCGGAGGTCAACTACGACAAGGTTGACCAGATCTGGGGCATGGACGTCATCGTTTGCACGACGGCGAAAACGGACGACGAAGCACGGGCTCTCTTGAAAGAGTTCAACTTCCCGTTTCCGAAGTAATCGTAACGGCATTCGTGGAAAAGGATATCTGATATGGCGAAAGTCAGCGCAATTGAAAAGAACAAGCGCCGCCGCAAGCTGGTCGAACGCGACGCATCAAAGCGCGCCGCTCTCAAGGCCATCACGCACAACCAGGAGCTTCCGATCGAGGAGCGCTTCCGCGCAACCCTGAAGCTGGCCGAAATGCCGCGCAACGGGGCCAAGATTCGCGTTCGCAATCGTTGCCTGGTCACTGGCCGTCCGCGCGCCTTTTATCGCAAGTTGGGCATGTCGCGTATCGCATTGCGTGAACTCGGGTCGATGGCCAAGGTGCCCGGCCTGGTCAAGTCGAGCTGGTAAGGAGCGCGCAATATGGCAATGACAGATCCTCTGGGTGATATGCTCACCCGCATTCGTAACGGTATTGCTCGCCGCAAGTCGTCGGTTTCGACTCCCGCTTCGAAGCTGCGCGCCCGCGTGCTCGACGTGCTGGAAGCCGAAGGCTACATCCGCGGATATACCGAAGTGGCATACGACAATGGCAAGGCTGAATTGAGCATCGAGCTCAAGTATCATGAAGGCGCGCCGGTGATCCGTGAGATCGCTCGTGTCTCCAAGCCGGGCCGGCGTGTATACGTCTCCGTAAAGTCCATTCCTCAGGTCGCCAACGGCCTCGGCATCACGATCCTTTCGACTCCGAAGGGTGTTTTGGCCGATCACGTTGCGCGCGAGCACAATGTTGGTGGTGAGGTTCTCTGCTCGATCTTCTGATCAGGCAGGATCTCCAACTCGAACAGACAGGTTGAACAATGTCTCGTATCGGTAAAAAACCCGTCCCGGTCCCGTCCGGTGTCACCGCGACGATTGACGGCCAGAAAGTGGTCGCCAAGGGTCCAAAAGGTGAATTGTCCTTCGTCGCCAATGACGAAGTTTCACTCAAGCTCGAGGACAACGCTGTTGTCGTCACGCCGGTGGACAATTCCAAGGACGCCCGCTCGAAGTGGGGCATGTCGCGCACCATGGTTTCCAACATCCTGACCGGGGTGAAGGACGGCTATGTCCGGAAGCTTGAGATCAACGGCGTGGGTTACCGCGCCGCCATGCAGGGACGCAACCTGCAGCTGGCGCTTGGCTTCAGCCATGATGTCGTTTATCACCCGCCGGAAGGCGTCGACATCGCTTGCCCGAAGCCGACGGAAATCGTCATCACCGGGATCGACAAGCAGGTGCTTGGCCAGGTGGCGTCCGAGATCCGCGCCTATCGCAAGCCGGAGCCCTACAAGGGCAAGGGCGTCAAATATGCTGAAGAGCGGATTGTCCGCAAAGAAGGCAAGAAGAAGTAAGGAAGACGCGAAATGGCTAACAGGAAACAATCCCTTACGCGTCGGTCCGATCGTGTCCGCCGCCAGCTCAAAGCGGTGGCCAATGGCCGTCCGCGCCTGTCGGTTCATCGCTCGTCGAAGAACATCTACGCGCAGATCATTGATGACGCCGCAGGCCGCACGCTTGCCGCAGCATCAACGCTTGATACCGGCCTTCGGGCCGACCTCAAGACCGGCGCTGACACTTCTGCCGCTGCAGCGGTTGGCAAGCTGATTGCCGAACGCGCGACTGAGGCAGGCGTCAAGGATGTGGTCTTCGACCGCGGTGCCTTCATCTATCACGGCCGGATCAAGGCCCTCGCCGAAGCAGCCCGCGAAGGCGGTCTGAGCTTCTAATTCGAACCAGCCGATTGATTCCGGAAAAGAATAAGGAAAAGGAACATGGCCAAGGAAGGTCGCCGCGACAACCGCGGTAGAGACGATGAGCGCGACAGCGAATTCGTCGACAAGCTCGTACACATCAACCGTGTCGCCAAGGTCGTCAAGGGCGGCCGCCGTTTTGGTTTCGCAGCCCTGGTGGTTGTTGGAGACCAGAAGGGCCGCGTTGGCTTTGGTCACGGCAAGGCGCGTGAAGTGCCGGAAGCCATCCGCAAGGCGACCGAGTCGGCCAAGCGCGATCTGATCTTCGTGCCGCTGCGCTCTGGCCGGACCCTGCACCACGATGTGCATGGCCGTCATGGAGCCGGCAAGGTGCTGCTTCGCGCCGCCAAGCCTGGTACCGGCATCATCGCCGGTGGACCAATGCGCGCCGTGTTCGAAACCCTCGGCATGCAGGACGTCGTGGCCAAGTCGACGGGATCTTCCAACCCGTACAACATGGTCCGCGCCACCTTTGACGCGCTCAGAAACCAGGTCCACCCCAAGGACATCGCTTCTCAGCGCGGCATGAAATATTCCACGCTCCAGGAACGCCGCGGAGTTTCCGCCGGCGCCGAAGAGTAATCGGGCGTCTGCCTTTATCCGTACCAGGGAGCCAAGACCATGGCTGACACTAAAAAGGGCAAGACGGTCACCGTCGAACAGACCGGCAGCCCGATTCGCCGCCCCAACGTTCAGCGTCAGACGCTGATCGGTTTGGGCCTCAACAAGATGCACCGCCGCCGGACCCTCGAGGACACTCCGTCCGTTCGTGGCATGATCCGTTCGGTCAGCCACCTCGTTCGCGTCGTCGACGAGCAGTGAGTGGGAGTGAACTGTCATGAAACTCAATGAGATCACCGATAATGAAGGTGCCAACAAGAACCGCAAGCGCGTCGGTCGCGGTATCGGTTCGGGCTCCGGCAAGACCGGCGGCCGTGGCGTCAAGGGACAGAAATCCCGTTCCGGCGTCGCCATCAACGGTTTTGAAGGCGGCCAGATGCCAATCTACCGGCGTCTCCCCAAGCGCGGCTTCACCAACATCTTCAAGACCGATTTCAACACCGTGTCGGTCGGTCGCATCCAGACCGCCATCGATGCCGGCAGGCTTGACGGCAAGGGCCTGATTGACGCTGCCGCGCTGAAGGCAGCCGGCGTGATCCGTCGCCTCAAGGATGGCGTCCGCGTTCTCGCCGATGGCGACGTCAAGGCCAAGCTCAATCTCGAAGTTGCCGGCGCATCGCGTACGGCGGTCGAGAAGGTTGAAAAGGCCGGCGGCAGCATCAAGGTGCTCGCACCGGCGCCCAAGCCTGCGGCCGCTGCCGAAGAGTAAGAAAATAGTGACCGCCCGGTGCTTCACATCGGGCGGTTTTCGTCCCATATGGGATCGGTCGGCGCGGTAACCTGCGCCGGCAGGGCAGGCGCCAGGCACTTCCAATCCGGCCTGGCCGTACCGTCGGTGAAACCAACTCAGCCCCTCCGGAGATGATCGGGTTCATCAGCGCCGGATGGGCCGCGCGGAGAACGCAATGGCATCTGCAGCCGAACAACTTGCTTCCAATTTGAACTTTTCGGCTTTCGCCAAAGCGGAAGATCTGAAAAAGCGGATCTGGTTTACCCTTGGCGCACTGCTTGTGTACCGGCTTGGCACCTATATTCCGCTGCCCGGCATCAATCCTGCCGCCTTCGCGCAAGCCTTCGAAGGGCAATCGAGCGGCATTCTCGGCTTGTTCAACATGTTTGCCGGCGGCGCCGTTGAGCGCATGGCGATTTTTGCGCTGGGCATCATGCCCTATATTTCCGCCTCCATCATCATTCAGCTGATGACCTCGGTCGTTCCGACGCTTGAGCAGTTGAAGAAAGAGGGCGAGCAGGGCCGCAAGATCATCAACCAGTACACCCGTTACGGCACGGTACTCTTGGGCACCGTTCAGGCCTACGGCATTGCCGTCGGTCTCGAATCAGGCAACGGCATCGTCACCGATCCGGGCTGGTTCTTCCGCATCGCCACAGTCATCACGCTTGTTGGCGGCACCATGTTCCTGATGTGGCTTGGCGAGCAGATCACCGCGCGCGGCATCGGCAACGGCATTTCGCTGATCATTTTCGCGGGCATCGTCGCCGCCCTGCCGACGGCCGTGGCCGGGACGCTGGAACTGGGCCGCACCGGCGCCCTGTCGACAGGCCTGATCATCGCGGTGATTCTGGTGGCCATCGGCGTCATCGCCTTCATCGTCTTCATCGAGCGCGCCCAGCGGCAATTGCTGATCCAGTATCCCAAGCGCCAGGTCGGCTCGCGGATGTTCCAGGGCGACACCTCGCACCTGCCGCTCAAGCTCAACACCGCCGGCGTGATTCCGCCGATCTTCGCGTCCTCGCTGCTGCTGCTGCCGGCGACGATCGCGGGCTTTGCCAACACCGGCGCCAACCTGCCGGGATGGGCGTCGTCGCTGCTGGCTTCGCTTGGTCACGGCCAGCCGGCCTATATGGCGCTCTATGCCGCGTTGATCGGCTTCTTCGCGTTCTTCTACACGGCCATCGTGTTCAATCCGAAGGATACCGCCGACAATCTCAAGCGTCATGGCGGATTCATCCCGGGCATCCGCCCAGGGGAACGGACGGCGGAATATATCGATTACGTGCTGACGCGAATCACCCTGATTGGCGCGATGTACCTTATTTTTGTTTGTCTCTTACCCGAATTTCTAATCGCGCAGACCGGCGTTCCGTTCTATCTGGGGGGAACATCGCTTTTGATTGTCGTCTCGGTGACGCTCGATACGGTGGCGCAGGTTCAGGGACACCTGATTGCCCAGCAATATGAGGGGCTGATCAAGAAGTCCAAACTTCGGGGAGGGAAGAAGGGACGATGAGATTTATACTTTTGGGGCCGCCAGGCGCGGGCAAGGGCACTCAGGCCCAACGCTTGGTTGAGAAGTATTCCATTCCGCAATTGTCCACGGGCGACATGTTGCGGGCAGCGGTCAGCGCGGGCACCGAAGTCGGCAAACGCGCCAAGGCAGTGATGGACGCAGGCGAACTGGTTTCCGATGACATCGTCAATGCGATTGTTTCCGACCGGATTGACGAGCCTGATTGCGCCCGCGGGTTCATTCTTGACGGATACCCGCGCACCCTGGTTCAAGCCGATGCGGTTGAAGCCATGTTGCAAGGCAAGGGATTGAAGCTCGATACGGTGATCGAACTGGTCGTCGACGACAAGGCGCTGGTCGGACGCATCACCAAGCGGGCCGAGGAGGCTGCGGCCGCCGGACTGCCGGTGCGCAAGGACGACAATGCGGATGTGTTCGAAGAGCGCCTGCGCGAATACTACAAGAAGACGGCGCCCTTGACCGGTTACTATTATGCCAAGGGTGCCTTGCGCACTGTCGACGGCATGGCGCCGATTGAAGCCGTCACCAAGGAGATCGATTCCGTTCTGGCGTCGCTCTGACCGGGCGGAAATCTCCGGGAAGGCCGGCTTTATCCGGCGCAACCCGGACGTTTGGCTGGCAGGTGATGAAAATAAGATCGTGGACAAGGTTGACGAAACCCTTGCTGTTCCGCTAAGACGCGGGCAACTCGCCACATGCAAGCGATCGGTGCGGTTCCTCGATTCGTCGGGGAGGCGGCTCTGGTCGCTTTTAAGTGTGCCGGGATTGAACTGAAAGCATGCTCCGGCCTGCCATTTGGTTTGAACGGAATATGGACAGACTACCCCGCAAGGGCCGGCCTCCACCGGACGCGGGTCAACGATAACCCGCCGGCCAGATCAGATCTGTCCCGGCCCACATGGAGAAGCACATGGCCCGCATAGCAGGCGTCAACATTCCGACAAACAAGCGCGTCGTCATCGCGCTGACCTACATCCACGGCATCGGCAACAAGTTTGCGTCCGAGATCGTCGAAAAGGCTGGCATTCCGCTGGATCGCCGCGTCAATCAGTTGACCGATTCCGAAGTGCTGTTGATTCGTGAAACCATCGACCGTGACTATCAGGTCGAAGGCGATCTGCGCCGCGAGAATTCGATGAACATCAAGCGTCTGATGGATCTGGGCTGCTATCGCGGCCTTCGCCATCGTCGCGGTCTGCCGGTGCGCGGTCAGCGGACCCACACCAATGCCCGTACCCGCAAGGGTCCGGCACGGGCGATTGCCGGCAAAAAGAAGTAATGGGATCCGCCTGGCTGGCGGCAACAGTCTCGGCGCGCTTGGTCTGACGACCGGCGCTTTCTGGCTCTTGCATTCACCCAGGCGCTTCCCGGTGGAGCCGCTGGTACTACGGCGGTGCTGATATCTAAAAAAGGAAAAATCCATGGCCAAGGAAGTCGCACGCGTCAAACGGCGCGAACGCAAGAATATCTCGACGGGTGTTGCCCATGTCAGTTCGACCTTCAACAACACCATGATCACCATCACCGATGCGCAGGGCAACACGATCTCCTGGTCGTCGGCCGGCGCCAAGGGTTTCAAGGGTTCGCGCAAGTCGACCCCGTTCGCCGCCCAGATGGCTGCGGAAGACGCCGCCAAAAAGGCGCAGGACCACGGCATGAAGACACTGGAAGTCGAGGTTTGCGGCCCCGGTTCAGGTCGTGAATCCGCACTTCGCGCCCTGCAGGCTGCGGGTTTCACCATCACCTCAATCCGTGATGTGACCCCGATCCCGCACAATGGTTGCCGCCCGCGCAAGAAGCGCCGCGTCTAGGACAGTTTCAAATATTTCGACGGGCCTGGCTTTGCCTCGCCCGTCTAATCCTCTTCTCACTTGGCCGTCACGATTGGATGGTGCGGCAACAGGAAGGCATCAGACATGATTCAGAAAAACTGGCAGGAATTGATCAAGCCCAGCAAGGTTGAGTTCAACATCTCCGGCCGCACCAAGGCGACCGTGGTTGCCGAACCGCTTGAGCGCGGTTTCGGGCTGACGCTGGGCAATGCCCTGCGCCGGGTGCTTTTGTCCTCGCTGCGCGGCGCTGCCGTCACCGCAGTGCAGATCGACGGCGTGCTTCATGAGTTCTCCTCGATCCCGGGCGTTCGCGAAGATGTCACCGACATCATCCTCAACATCAAGGAAATCGCCATCCGCATGGAAGGCGACGAAGCCAAGCGCATGGTCGTCCGCAAGCAGGGCCCCGGCGTTGTCCGTGCGGGCGATATCCAGACCGTTGGCGACATTGAGATCCTCAACCCCGAGCATGCACTGTGCACGCTGGATGAGGGCGCTGAAATCCGCATGGAGTTCACCGTCAACAACGGCAAGGGCTATGTGCCGGCTGACCGCAACCGGGCTGAAGACGCGCCGATCGGCCTGATCCCGGTCGACAGCCTCTATTCGCCGGTCAAGAAGTGCTCCTACAAGGTGGAAAACACCCGTGAAGGACAGGTCCTCGATTACGACAAGCTGACGCTGACCATCGAAACCGATGGTTCGGTGAGCGGTGAGGATGCTGTTGCCTATGCGGCCCGCATCCTGCAGGACCAACTCGGTGTGTTCGTCAACTTCGACGAGCCGCAGAAGGAAGTTCACGAGGAAACCGTCGCCGAACTCGCGTTCAACCCGTCGCTTCTCAAGAAGGTCGACGAGCTGGAGCTTTCGGTCCGCTCGGCCAACTGCCTGAAGAACGACAACATCGTCTATATCGGCGACCTTATTCAGAAGACCGAAGCAGAAATGCTCCGCACTCCGAACTTTGGCCGCAAGTCACTCAACGAGATCAAGGAAGTCTTGGCTTCCATGGGCCTGCATCTGGGTATGGAAGTTCCGTCCTGGCCGCCGGAAAACATCGAAGATCTCGCCAAGCGTTACGAAGACCAGTATTAACCCGCGAGCTCCGGGGAGGGCGGCTCCGCCGTTCCCGGGATTTGCGTCAGCAGAGTAAACTATTCAAACGGCAGGCCGTGCCTGCATGTGAAGGAGACAGGCCATGCGCCACGGAAATTCAGGCCGCAAGCTGAACCGCACCTCGAGCCACCGCAAGGCGATGTTCGCCAACATGGCGGCTTCGCTCATCGAACATGAGCAGATCGTGACCACCTTGCCTAAGGCCAAGGAAATCCGCCCGATCGTCGAAAAGCTCGTCACGCTCGGCAAGCGCGGCGACCTGCATGCCCGCCGTCAGGCGATCTCGCAGATCCGCGACAATGATGCCGTGCGCAAGCTGTTTGACAGCATTGCAATCCGCTACGCCACCCGCAACGGCGGCTATATCCGGATCATGAAGGCAGGCTACCGCACCGGCGACAATGCGCCGATGGCCGTGGTTGAATTCGTCGATCGCGACGTTGACGCCCGCGGCGCCAAGGACCGCGCCCGCGTGGCTCTGGAAGCCGCAGCTGAAGACGAAGCAGCGTAAGCGCTTCAAACTGGCAAAGCCGAAATATGAAAGGCCGGGTGCGTCAAGCGCCCGGCCTTTTGGTGTCTCCAGGCGTGACCCTAGGCTTTCACCTCGAACTGGGTGAAAGTGGTGGCCAACCTACTTCGTCAGCGCCCGCGCCGGCGCAAGTCCGACATTGGCCTGACGCCTGCCCCGCTTCCACGCCATGTAGCGCGGCCGCGCCAGGCGCCAGCCGAGCAGCAGCGACACCAGCCCGGCATAGACCAGTTGCTCCGGCCCGATCACCTTGACCGCGAGACAGAAGTGCAGCGCGCCGGCGGCGGCGACGGGATAGATCAGCCGGTGCAGCTTGACCCAGCCCGGTCCGAGCCTGCGGATCGACCATGTGTTGGACGTCAGCGCCAGCGGGATCAGCATCAGCAAGGCGGCCATGCCGATGGTGATGAACCAGCGCTTGAACACGTCCTCGACAATCACGCCGAACGCAAGCCGCTTGTCGAGCACCATGTAGGCGAGGAAATGCATCGCCACGTACCAGAACGCCAGCAGCCCGAGTGCGCGCCGATAGCGCACCCAGTTGATCCCGAACAGATCCCTCAGCGGCGAGATCGCCAGCGTCAGGATCAGGAACCTGAGCGCCCATTCGCCCAGCAGATGTTCAAAGATCTTGACCGGATTGCCGATCAGCTGGCCGGTGGCGCCGAGATAGAAGGTCCAGACAGCCGGCACGAGGCCCAGCGAATAGAGCGCCCAGATCGAAGCGGCGTGGTATCGTTTTGGCAGGGCGGGCAGGGCCATGGTCAGAAATTGGCTTTCAGGTCCATGCCCGCATAGAGGCTGGCCACCTCGTCCCCATAACCGTTGAAGGGCAGCGTCGGCCGCTCGTTGGAGCCAAAGAAGCCGCCGCCGCCAATGCGGTTTTCCATGGCCTGGCTCCAGCGCGGATGATTTACCGCCGGATTGACGTTGGCGTAGAAGCCATACTCGCCCGGCGCCAGCCGGTTCCAGGTCGAGGCCGGCTGCTCCTCGGTCAGCGTGATGCGGACGATCGACTTGATGCCCTTGAAGCCATATTTCCACGGCGTCACCAGCCGGATGGGCGCGCCGTTCTGGTTCGGCAGCGTCTTGCCATACATGCCCATCGCCAGGATGGTGAGCTTGTGGCGCGCCTCATCCAGCCGCAGACCTTCGACATAGGGCCAGTCGAGCGGTTGAAAGATGCCGCGCTGGCCGGGCATTTCCTCGGGCCGGACAATGGTCTCGAAGGCAACATATTTGGCGCTGCCCAGCGGCTCCACCTTGTCGATCAGGGCGGAAAGCGGGAAACCGATCCACGGGATCACCATCGACCAGGCTTCGACGCAGCGCATCCGGTAGATCCGCTCCTCGAGTCCCAGCGCCATCAGCGCGTCGAGATCGAACTCGGTCGGCTTGCCCACCAAGCCGTCGACCTTGATGCTCCAGGGGCGCGGGTTGAAGTCGCCTGATTTGGCGGCGGGATCGGCCTTGCCGGTGCCGAATTCATAGAAATTGTTGTAGCTGGTCGCATCGGCCTCCGGCGTGATCTCTTCCTTCGGATCATAGCCGCCGGGCTTGGCGGCAAGCCCGGTCGCGGCCCATGCGAAGGAGGGGGCCGCAAGCGCCATTCCGCCGGCAGCGGCCAGCTGCAGCACGTCGCGCCGGTTGAGGTAAGCAGATTCGGATGTGATCTCGGATCCGCGAATGGGATGGGAAGGACGCATGGGAATGTCGCTCCTGGAGTATGCCGGACCGGTTGCGATCGGCGCGTGCTTGAACTTTCCGCCATGATATACATCTGAGCCCCGCCGCAAAGCGCCGGCCCGACCACATTTTCGTGTAGACCAGGTGATCGCCGCGCGTCCGCAAACCGCTGGCCCGCCATCAAGCGGCCAAACTCATGATGACTTTACGCATCCAGTAAGGTCATACTGGCCCAAATCACTGAGGATTCCCGTCATGATTCCAGACCGCTCGCGATTTCGCGCTGTCCTGCCTGTTCTGTTGGCCGTTGCCGCGCTGACAATGGTCCATTTTGCCCCGGCACTGGCCCAGACCGAAGACTCGGTGACCGACGCCATCGGAAAGATCTTCCGCGACGTTATCGGAAGCGACAAGGACAAGGACAAGGCGACCGCGCCGGCGGAGGACACTGCGGTCCCGCAAGCGGCGGAGACCCAACTCCGGACGCCGCCGCGTTCGCAGGCCGACATGATGCAGTCCTTCTCGCCGCTGGTCAAAGCCACCGCGCCGGCGGTGGTCAATGTCTATGCCGACCGGATGGTTCAGCGCAGCATGTCGCCCTTTGCCGGAGATCCGTTCTTCGAGCGTTTCTTCGGACAGCAGATGCCCAACCGCACCGAACGCCAGTCCTCGCTCGGGTCGGGCGTCATCATCGAAGGCCGCGGCATCGTGGTCACCAACAATCATGTCATCAAGGACGCCGACGACATCCGCGTGGCGCTGACCGACGGCCGCGAATTCCAAAGCCGCATCCTGCTCAAGGATGAACGCTTCGATCTGGCGATCCTGCAGATTGAAGGCGACGGCCCGTTCCCGGCGATCGAATTCGGCAACACCGATACAATCGAGGTCGGCGATATCGTGCTCGCCATCGGCAATCCCTTTGGCGTCGGCCAGACGGTGACCAGCGGCATCGTTTCGGCGCTGGCCAGGAACCGTGTCGGGATTTCGGATTTCGGATTCTTCATCCAGACCGATGCGGCGATCAATCCCGGCAATTCCGGCGGTGCGCTGATTGACATGAACGGCAAGCTGATCGGCATCAACACCGCCATTTTCACCCGCTCCGGCGGGTCCAACGGCATCGGCTTCGCCATCCCCGCCAATCTGGTGCGCGCCGTGGCGCAGACCGCCGAATCCGGCGGCGATGTTTTCGAGCGGCCCTATATCGGCGCCACTTTCGAGAGTGTCACGCCCGATATCGCCGAAGCGCTCGGCCTTGATCGCGCCACAGGCGCGCTGATATCCCATGTCGCTGAGGCGGGACCGGCGGAGAAGGCGGGCTTGCGCGCCGGAGACATCATCCTGGGATTCGGTGGCCAGCCGGTCGAACACCCGGATGCGCTTGGCTATCGCCTGGCCACCACCGGCGTCGGTTCCGTCGTTGATCTCGATGTGCTCAGCCGCAAGGGCCGCAAGACCGTTCAGATCACGCTTGTTGCGCCGCCCGCCGATGATCCGCGCGACCGCCGCACGCTTGCGGGCCAGAACCCGTTTGCCGGCGCTGTTGTCTCCAACATCACGCCGCGCATCGCCGACAAGCTGCGCCTGCCGCCATCGGTTCAGGGCGTCATTGTCACCGATGTGCCGGGCACATCGCTTGCCGGGCGTTACGGTTTCCGGCCCGGGGATCTGATCTCCGAGATCAATGGCGTCGAAATCGCCAATGTCGATATTCTCGAACAGGCTTTGGCCGAGGGCGCCAGTTTCTGGCGGTTCGAGATCATCCGTGGCGGCCAGCGCATCCGCCAGATCATACGGTGAGCGATCTGTTCGCCACACCTGACCCGGCCAACAGCGGGCGCCGCCCGCTCGCCGACCGGTTGCGGCCAAAAACCCTGGCCGAGGTGACCGGCCAGCCGCATCTGACCGGCGCGGACGGCGCCATCACCCGGATGATCGCCTCGGGCAGTCTGGGCTCGATGATCTTCTGGGGACCGCCGGGCACCGGCAAGACCACCGTGGCGCGCCTTCTGGCGGGCGAGACCGATCTGGCCTTCGATCAGATCTCGGCGGTGTTCTCCGGCGTGGCCGACCTCAAGAAAGTGTTCGAGACGGCGCGCGCCCGACGCATGGGCGGCCGCCAGACGCTGCTGTTCGTCGACGAGATCCACCGGTTCAACCGCGCCCAGCAGGACAGTTTCCTGCCGGTGATGGAGGACGGCACCATCGTGCTGGTCGGCGCCACCACGGAAAATCCGTCCTTCGAGCTCAACGCCGCTCTGCTTTCCCGCGCGCGCGTGCTGACCTTCAAGCCGCATGACGAGGACAGCCTCGAAAGCCTGCTCCAGCGCGCCGAAGCCGACACCGGCAAGCCGCTGCCCTTGGAACCGGATGCGCGGCAGAGCCTGCTCAGGATGGCCGATGGCGATGGCCGTGCGGTGCTGACGCTGGCCGAAGAAGTCTGGCGCGCCGCCCGTGAGGACGAGGTGTTTGACACCGAAGCGCTCGTCAACGTCGTCCAGCGCCGCGCGCCGGTGTACGACAAGGGCCAGGACGGCCATTACAATCTGATCTCGGCGCTGCACAAATCGGTGCGCGGCTCCGATCCCGACGCCGCGCTCTATTATCTCTGCCGCATGTTCGACGCCGGCGAGGATCCGCTGTTTTTGGGCCGGAGGCTGGTGCGGATGGCGTCGGAAGACATTGGCCTGGCCGATCCGCAGGCGCTGGTCATCGCCAATGCCGCCAAGGACGCCTATGATTATCTGGGCTCGCCCGAAGGCGAACTGGCGCTGGCCCAGGCCTGCGTCTATCTCGCCACCGCGCCCAAATCCAACGCCGTCTACACGGCCTACAAATCCGCCATGCGGGCGGCCAAGGAGGGCGGGTCGCTACTTCCGCCCAGGCACATTCTCAACGCGCCGACCAAGCTGATGAAGGCCGAGGGCTACAGTGAGGGGTATCGCTACGACCACGACGAGCCTGACGCCTTTTCAGGCCAGGATTATTTTCCCGAAGCGATGGGCCGCAAGACCTTCTACGATCCGCCCGAACGCGGCTTCGAACGCGACATCCGCAAGCGGCTTGATTTCTGGGCGCGGCTGCGGAAAGAGCGCGGCGGTAAGGAGTAGGGCGGCATGACCACCGCAGGCAAGAGTCAAGGTCCCAAGATCGGCGTCATGGGTGCTGGCGCCATCGGGCTCTATGTTGGCGGCATGCTTGCCCAGGGCGGTGTTCATGTGGTTTTCGCGACGCGCGGGCGCACGCAGGAGGCGGTGTCGCGTGGCCTGTCCTTGTCACGCTATGACGGGTTCAAGGCCGAACTGAAGCCTGCGCAGTATGAATTCGGCGGCGTCGGCAGCCTGGCCGAGTGCGATGTGGTGCTGTTCTGCACCAAATCCGGCGACACCGAATCCGCGGCGCTCGAGCTTCTCCAGGTCCTCAAGCCAGGCGCCACCGTCATCAGCCTGCAAAACGGCGTCGGCAATGTCGAGATGCTCAAGAGGCTGATGTCACCGCATGAAATCGTCGCCGGCACGGTGCCTTTCAATGTGGTCCGGCTGTCGCCCAATGCCGTGCATTGCGCCATGGAAGGACCTGTTCTGATCGGTCCTTCGAAAGCCTCCGCCGAACTGGCCGGTCTTGCCAAAAGCTCCGGCCTGACACTGGATGTCCATGACAATCTGGACGCCATGCAGTGGGGCAAGCTGCTGCTCAACCTTAACAACGGGCTCAATGTGTTAAGCGGTTTGCCGTTGCGCCAGCAGTTCGAGGATCCGGGCTATCGCAAGGTTCTGGCAATGGCCATGGACGAACTGCTCGCCGCCCTTGACGCGGCCGGCATTCAAGCCATTGGCGCCACTCGCACCAGTCCGCGGCTGATCCCGAAGGTTCTGCGCCTGCCGACATGGCTTTTCCGGATCGTCGCCCGGCAGCAGCTCCGGATGGATGAGACGGCGCGGTCCTCCTCCTGGGACGATCTGAAGGCGGGCAGGGAGCCCGAAACCCGGTTTCTCAATGGGGCTGTCTGCTCGCTTGCCGAGGCGCATGGCCGCACCGCCCCGGTCAACCAGTTGATCTGCCGTCTGGTCGATGATGCCTTTGCCGCCGAGGCCTCTCCCCAGTTGCGCGGTGACGAGCTTCTGGCGCTGGCGCGCAGCGTGTCGCGCTGACCCACGAGGCCCATCCCGGTTTCCGCCAATTGACTTGCGTCAATGCCTTTTTCACAGTTGCGCGGCATGCTGCCGGTCAATGACCAAGGAGGATACGCCATGACGGTTCTGGTTCTTTACGCCACGGTTGAGGGACATACCCGCAAGATTGCCGAACATGCCGCCGCACAGCTTGAAGCATCGGGCCATGGCGTTGTGCTGGCTGATGTTCGCGAACCCGGCTTTGCCATTCCAGGCCGCTTCGACGGTGTGCTTTTGTGTGCGCCGATCCACATGGGACGCTATCCGACGCCTGTGGAGCAGTTCCTGATCGACTGGAAGGCCGCGCTGGCCGATGTCCCGACCGCGCTGGTCTCGGTCTCGCTCGGCATTTGCAGCGGCAATTCCGAAGACCGTGCCGAGGCAGAAGGCTATCCCGCCAAGCTGGAAAAGAAGACCGGATTTCACATTGCCAAGGTCCATCATGCCGCCGGCGCGCTCAAATTTCTCGAATATGATTTCTTCAAGCGCATGATGATGCGTCAGATTTCAACGAAGGAAGGCGGGCCGGTCGATACCAGCAAGGATTATGAATTGACCGATTGGGCGGCGCTGGACCGGTTTCTCGGCGAGTTTGCCGATGATGTCGCGCTGGCGGCAAGGGCATAAGGGCTCAAAAGCACCTGTCACTGCCGGCCCGCTCCGGCCTAAATATCCGGATCGTCGCGCCCGGCGCTTTATCGCCGCGCGCATTTGAGCTAAGCAGGCGAAATGAATGCGCTTGTTCTCATCTTTCTCGGCGGTGGTCTCGGCGCCGTGTCCCGTCATCTCACGGGGGCGGCGGTGATGCGCCTGGCGGGGCCGGGGTTTCCCTGGGGCACGCTGCTGGTCAACATCGCCGGATCCCTGGCGATGGGCTTGCTGATCGCCTGGCTCGCCCGCCGTTCAGCGGGGGATGCTGAGCTGCGTTTGTTGCTGGCGACCGGATTTCTGGGTGGTTTTACCACCTTTTCGGCCTTTTCGCTCGATGCGGTGTCGCTTTACGAGCGCGGTGCGTTGACGGCGGCGGCAGCCTATGTGATTGCCAGCGTCACAGTTTCCATTCTGGCGTTGTTCGGCGGGCTTTGGCTGGCGCGCCAGCTCTGATTGCCCCAGTTCCAATTACCCAGGTTAAAGAGATAATCGATATGGCGGGCGTACAGCTCATACAGGTAGATCCGGAGGAATCGGGCATGCGGCTCGATCGCTGGTTCAAGACGCATTTTCCCGGTCTCGGCTTCGCGCAGCTGCAAAAGCTGCTCAGATCCGGGCAGATCCGCGTCGATGGCGGCCGGGTCAAGACCGACCGCAGGGTGCACTCCGGCGAGACCGTCCGAGTGCCGCCGATGGACGTCGACGAAAAACCCACCGGGCCGCTCACCTCCAACACCATAAAGAACCGCAACGACGACGATGTGCTGCGCCAGATGCTGCTGCATGAGGACGACAAGGTGCTGGTGTTCAACAAGCCCGCCGGCCTTGCCGTGCAGGGCGGCTCCGGCGTCACCCGCAATGTTGACGAGATGCTTGAGGCGTGGCGCAACAAGAAGGGCGAGAAACCCAGGCTCGTGCACCGGCTCGACCGCGACACCGCCGGCGTTCTGGTGGTTGCCCGCACACGCAGCGCTGCGCAAGCGCTGACCGCGGCCTTCCGCGAGCGCACCACCAAGAAGACTTACTGGGCCCTGGTCAGGGGCGTGCCGCGCGAGAAGGAAGGCAAGATCTCCACCTGGCTGATCAAGGAAGCCACCGATGATGGCGACCGAATGCGCATCGCCAAGCATGGCGAACAGGGCGCCGATCATGCGGTGTCCTACTACAGGATCATCGACAAGGCCGCCCAGAATCTCGCCTGGCTCGAGTTCGAACCCTATACCGGCCGCACCCACCAGCTCCGGATTCACGCGCTGCACATGGGGCATCCGATCATCGGCGATCCCAAATATTACCAGCACGACCCCAATTGGGAATTCCCCGGCGGCATCCAGAAGCGTCTGCATCTGTTGGCGCGGCACATCTCGGTGCCGCATCCCGACGGTGGCCGGCTCTCGGTCACCGCGCCCTTGCCGCCGCACATGGTGCAGAGCTGGAACCTGCTCGGCTTTGACGAGGCCACGGGCGGGGAGCCCGAGGAATGAAGCTCGCTTTGTTTGATTGCGACGGCACCCTTGTCGACAGCGCCGCCATCATCCATGCCTGCATGGAGCGCACCTTCGAGGATTTCGGTCAGGACCGGCCGACGTTCGATCACACCAAATCGATCATCGGGCTGACGCTCGATATCGCCATCGCGCGGATGCTCGGCCGCCTGGTGGATCCGGAAATTGCAGCCATGACGGCGCGTTACAAGGAGCACTTCATGCTCTACCGTCAAAGTGGCGGCGCGCTTGAGCCGGCCTATGACGGATTGTTGCCGTTGATTGCGGCGCTTGACGCCCGTGACGATGTGATCCTTGGCGTGGTCACCGGCAAGTCGCGCCGGGGTCTGGACGCCATTCTGGCCCATCATGGGCTGACGCAGTCCTTCTTCATCACCCGTACCGCCGATGACTGCCCGTCCAAGCCGCATCCGGCCATGGTGCTGGAATGCTGCGCGGCATCCGGGATCGAGCCTGCGCAGACCATTGTAATCGGCGACGCGGTCTATGACATGCAGATGGCGGTCAATGCCGGTGCGCGATCCATCGGCGTTTCCTGGGGCTATGGCCCGGTGGATGCGCTCAGGGCAGCAGGCGCCGGCCACGTGGTCGACACCGCCGATGAAATTGCCAGCCTTATTTGACGACAACGCTTATCTGACGCAAGGAGACGCGATCATGCCCGACATTCTGAGCGATCTTGATCTCGGAGAAGACAAGATGTCCGATCCGGTCCGCGAAACCCAGGCGGGCTTGCGCAAACACCTGCCCAAGCGGTTCTACAAGCAAGCCACCGTCGCGCCAGGCGGCGAGGGCGGCTTTGGCGTGGCGCTTGACGGCAAGCCGGTGCGCACGCCGGCCCGCCTTCCGCTGAGCGTTCCCAGCCAGGCTCTGGCCGAGGCGCTCGCCGCCGAATGGCAGGCGCAGGAAGAGCAGATCGATCCCGCCACAATGCCGCTGACGCGGCTGGTCAGCACCGCGCTTGATGGCGTGGCCACGGCCGAGGAGGAGGTGTTTGAGGACATTCTGCGCTACGCCGGATCCGATCTGTTGTGCTATCGCGCCGCGACGCCCGAAGCGCTGGCGGCGCGCGAGGCGGAACTCTGGGATCCGCATCTCGACTGGGTGGCCGGCATGGGGGCGCGGCTGGTTCTGGCCGAGGGCGTCGTCCATGTCGAACAGCCGCCCGAAGCCATCCGCGCCATTGCCACGCTTCTGCGCCGCTACACGACGCCGCTGCAACTGACCGCGCTGCACACCATCGCCACGCTCACCGGATCGCTGGTTCTGGCCTTGGCGCTGGCCGAGGGCAGGGCGGAAGCGTCGGAGATCTGGGACGCCGCCCATGTCGACGAGGACTTCAACATCGCCCATTGGGGCGAGGATTACGAAGCCGCCGCCCGCCGCGCCAAACGGCAGCTCGACTTTGAGGCAGCAGTGCTGATCCTGTCGGCTTGCAAGTCCTGATCCGGACGTATTCGTTCTCGCAACCGCTCAAATCAATTCATTTGAGCGCGACTCGCCTGATCGGTCCAGGGTCAGGTCACCGCAGCCGTTCGGCGTGCCAGGCGAGGTGGTCGTCCATGAAGGTGGAGATGAAATGGTAGGAGTGGTCATAGCCCTCCTGCATCCTCAGCGTCAGCCCGATATCCGCCTCCCGGCAGGCTTCTTCCAGCAGCCAGGGGCGCAGGCCGTTCTCCAGAAACCCGTCGGCCGTGCCCTGGTCCACCAGGAATTCCGGAAACCGGGCGCCGTCGGCGATCAGGTGCGTGGCGTCATGGCGCCGCCACTGCGTCTCATCAGTGCCGAGATAATGTTCGAACGCAGGGCGCGACCAGTCCGCTGTCGATGGCTGGACGATCGGCGCGAAGGCGGAACAGCTCTTGAACCGGCCGGGATGCCGGAGCGCGAAAGTCAGCGCGCCATGGCCGCCCATCGAATGCCCCATGATCCCCTGCCGTCCCATGTCGGCGGCGAAATGGCCGGCGATCAGGCCGGTCAGCTCATCCAGGATGTGGGTTTCCATGCGGTAATGGTGTGACCAGGGAGATTGTGTCGCATCAAGGTAAAATCCGGCGCCCTTGCCGAATTGCCAGTTGTCCGGCTCGTCCGGCACATGGTCGCCGCGCGGGCTGGTGTCCGGACAGACGATGATCAGCCCGAGTTCGGCCGCCATCCGCCGGTATTCGCCCTTGTCCATCACATTGGCGTGGGTGCAGGTCAGACCGGAGAGGAACCAGACGACCGGGCAAAGCTGTTCCTTGGCCACCGCAGGCATGAACACGGCAAAGGTCATGTCACAGCCGCAGGCCTCCGATTGCGTCGAATACACGCCCTGGCGTCCGCCATGGGACTTGGCTTCCGAGATGATTTTCATGGTTGCGTCGTCCGGTTTTGGATGTGTTGGTGGATCGGCTTGAACATGTCGCGCTCACTCGCCGTATCAGACGCGCGCGCTGAAACCTGTCAGTAAATCACCACGCTGCGGATGCTCTCGCCCCGGTGCATCAGGTCGAAGGCCTCGTTGATGCCCTCAAGCCCCATGGTGTGGGTGATCATCGGGTCGATCTCGATCTTGCCTTCCATGTACCAGTCGACGATTTTCGGCACATCGGTGCGGCCGCGCGCGCCGCCGAAAGCGGTGCCGCGCCAGGACCGGCCGGTGACCAACTGGAACGGCCTTGTCGAGATTTCGGCGCCCGCCGGCGCCACGCCGATGATGATGCTTTCGCCCCAGCCCTTGTGGGCGCATTCAAGCGCGGTGCGCATCACCCCGACATTGCCGGTGGCGTCAAAAGTGTAGTCGGCGCCGCCCTTGGTCAGATTGACCAGGTAAGGCACCAGATCGCCCTCGACTTCGCTCGGATTGACGAAATGGGTCATGCCGAAGCGGGTCGCCATTTCAACCTTGCCCGGGTTGAGATCAACGCCGACGATCATGTCGGCGCCGGCAAGGCGCAGGCCCTGCAGCACATTGAGCCCGATGCCGCCGAGACCGAAGACGATGGCCTTGGAGCCGATCTCGACCTTGGCGGTGTTGATCACCGCGCCGATGCCGGTGGTGACGCCGCAGCCGATATAGCAGACCTTGTCGAACGGCGCGTCATCACGGATCTTGGCCAGCGCGATTTCGGGCAGCACGGTGAAATTGGAGAATGTCGAGGTGCCCATGTAGTGAAACACCTGTTTGCCACCCACCGAAAAGCGCGAGGTGCCGTCGGGCATCAGGCCCGCGCCTTGCGTCGCGCGGATCGACTGGCACAGATTGGTTTTCGGATTGAGGCAGTATTCGCATTCGCGGCATTCCGGCGTATAGAGCGGAATCACATGGTCGCCCTTTTTCAGCGATTTGACGCCGGGCCCGACTTCGACGACGACGCCCGCGCCCTCATGGCCGAGAATGGCCGGGAAGATGCCTTCCGGATCGGCGCCCGAGAGCGTGAACTCGTCGGTGTGACACACGCCCGTTGCCTTGATCTCGACCAGCACTTCGCCTGCGCGCGGGCCTTCCAACTGGACGGTGGTAATTTCAAGCGGCTTTCCCGCCTCATAGGCTACGGCTGCGCGAACGTCCATTGCAATGCTCCCGGATGGTGTTGTCTCATGCAAACCATACCTGCCAGAGCGGCAGTCCCGGCTCAACCCTGATTGTGAGGAATTTTCGCCGCCGCGCGATCAAATGACTGCGCGGCGGTGACTGAACCTGGCGCTATGCTGTCCGCACTTGATGCCGCTGACGTCAGTCGTTGGCGGCCTCTATCAATGTCGCCAGGCGGCTTTCGAGCATTTCCACGCTTGCGGTGATCTGCAGGGCTAGGTCTCTGAGACGGTTGATTTCACCCGACATTTCGGCAACCGCGATGGAAATGCCGACGGGTTGGGGCGCAGCACCCGTGCCGCTGATCAGCCAGGCCGGCGAAACGCCAAGCACGCCGGCAAGCGTCATGACCTTGTTGGCGCGGGGTTCGGAACGGTCTGATTCCCACTCGGCCAGTGTCTCGTCGGTCACGCCGATTCTGGACGCGGTGTCTTCCAGGTTCAACGCGGAAAGATCACGGGCGCGGGTGATCCTGCCACCGAGCGTGTCGCCGTCATCATAGGTTTCCGCTGTCATGTCAGTCATGTATTTCGTCCTTTTGATTTGCGGCCTGCAAGCTCAATTGCATCCATGGACGCGTGGCAGCCGATCCCGTCAGGGGCTGCCCAAGCCAGGGCCATATCGTTCATGTGAACCTTGCAGCACTGTGCCCCAAGCAAATCGCAAGAGACGCTACAACGGTTCCAGAAATCGCCGCATGAGTCTGCCCTCAAACCGGTCTTGGTTCAAGCAATCATGCGGTTATCGCGCGATGCTGCGCGCATTGACCTTCCACCGGCCATGATTTGGGCGGCGCTCCCGGGCAATATCCCAGCCTGGATGAAGGCAGAACCTATCGAATCGGGGTCAAGGTCTCTGTTCCTGCCCCATCAGTATCGGTGATTGTCCACACCCCGTCCAGTGTGCCGTCCGATTTGATTTCATAGACCAGCAAACCGACCGCGCCATCGTCCATGACATAGGCGGCCGAAAAGGCATTGCCATAGATCATGCAGATGCCGCTCGAGCTTGTGCCGGTCTCCCACTCTATGCGGCAGGTATCGCTGCTGGTCACAATGATTGTCGCGGTGCCCGTGTAGGTGCTGCCGTCGAAATTCTCGCCTTCGACATGATAGTCGCCGCCGATGGTCTGGGCTTGGGCCGGAGTTCCCAGAGACAGTGTCAATGCCAAGCAGATCAAGCCAATACGGTTCACCATGGCACCCCCCTGTTTGCGCATGCGCCCGGCCGAAGCCGGCCGTATCTCAATGATTGTCCTGAGCGCGCGCGCTGTCAACGGGCGGCCGCCGTCCATGGTGGCGGCATGGCCCTTGCCGCCCCGCCGGGCGATGTCAGGCTGGGCGGTCGTCGGTTGTGGCGCCGAACACGGTTTCAAACGCTTCGCGCAGCCTGATGTCGGCTTCGTGCATCGGCACCGGCAGGCCGAGGTCGACGAGGCTCGTCACCCCGTGCTGGCGCACGCCGCAGGGCACGATGCCCGAGAAATGTTCGAGATCGGGATCGACGTTGAGGGCCAGGCCGTGAAAGCTCACCCATTTGCGCAGGCGGATGCCGATGGCGGCGATCTTGTCCTCCGCCATTGTGCCGTCGGCAAGCCGCGGCTTGTCGGGCCGGCGCACCCAGACACCAACACGGTCCTCGCGCCGCTCGCCGCTGACATTCATGCTTGCGAGCGTCGCAATGATCACCGCCTCCATGGCCGAGACGAAGGCGCGCACATCCTGCCGCCGGCGCTTGAGGTCAAGCATCACATAGGCCACCCGCTGGCCGGGTCCGTGATAGGTGTATTCGCCGCCGCGGCCGGTCTGGTGCACTTCGAAGCGGTCCGGCGCCACCAGGTCTTCGGCCTTGGCGCTGGTGCCGGCGGTGTAAAGCGGCGGGTGCTCGACCAGCCAGACCAGTTCATCGGCCTGGCCTGCGGCAATCCGCTCCGCTTCCGCCTCCATCAGCGCCACGGCATCGGCGTAGGGCGTCAACCCGGCCGCGATCCGCCACCGCACCGGCGCGCTGCCGGGGCGGGGAAAAAACTGTGTTTCAAGTGAGTCCCGTTGGTTCATCGGCTGTATCTAGATCCGATCAATGCAAAATGAAAGATATTTGCTGTCCTTGTCTGCTCAAGGCCGCCGCCGCCGGGAACCGGCGGACTTCAGACACAAAAAAACCCGCCGGAGCGGGTGTTTGTTGGTGCGGTCGAGAAGACTCGAACTTCCACGGGTTGCCCCACAGCGACCTCAACGCTGCGCGTCTACCAATTCCGCCACGACCGCACGTGGTAGAGCCGAAACCTGTCGGCGCGCTGCATGTAGCAAATGGGCTAGCCCTGCACAAGCGCATTCGTCACAAAAAGCGGCTGTCCCCAGGACAGCCGGGAAGACTGAATTTTCAATCCCCTGCAAGTGGTTCGGCATTGCGCCTCGTGGTGCCGAATCCAGCATGAGCCAGCGTCAGATCAGCCCGCGGCGCGCCAGGTTGCGCATCAAATGGCTCACGCCAAAAGTCCATTGCGGACACTCGGTTGAATGGTTGACGACATTCTTCAACAGGCCCAGCCGGGCGTTGGCGATCTCCACCGTATCGCCGAGATGATGGGTGAACCCCATTCCCTTCTCGCCGCGGTCCTTGACCGGGGCAAACAGCGTGCCCAGGAACAACATGAACCCGTCCGGGTACTGGTGATGCCTTCCGATCGTCTGCGCGACCAGATCGCTGGGGTCGCGGCTGATCTTGCGCATGCTGGAATGACCGGTCAGCACATAGCCGTCGGTTCCCGTCACCGTCAGATCGAGTTCGGCCTCGCGGATGTCGTCGAGATCAAAGCTGTCGTCAAACAGCCGGATCATCGGGCCGATGGCGCAGGAGGCGTTGTTGTCCTTGGCCTTGCCGAGCAGCAGCGCCGAGAGGCCCTCGAAATCGCGCAGATTGACGTCATTGCCAAGCGCCGCGCCGACAATCCGGCCGGCCGAGCTGACCGTCAGCACGATTTCCGGTTCCGGGTTGTTCCAGCGCGATTCGGGATGGATGCCGACCACCGCGCCGGAGCCGACGGCGGACATCGGCTGGGCCTTGGTGAAGACTTCGGCATAGGGCCCGATGCCCACTTCGAGATATTGCGACCACAGGCCTTCGCGGATCAGCGCCTGCTTGGCCAGCGCCGCCTTTTGCGAGCCCGGCACCACATCGCTCAGACTTGCTCCGATTTCGGCGCCGATGCGCGCGCGCAATTCGGTGGCCTTGGCCGGGTCACCCGCGGCGCGTTCCTCGATCACCCGCTCGACCATCGATTCGGCGAAGGTCACGCCGCAGGCCTTGATCGACTGCAGATCGCACGGCGCCAGCAGCGTGACATCGTCGCGGGTGGCCAGTTCGGACACCGCGCAGATCACCGCGCCAGCAGCGGAGCGGACGTAGCCCGCCGGATCGGCGAGCTCGCAGATATCGCGCACGGTCGGCGCCTCGCGGCAGGTGATGTCGAGGACCATGCCGTCACGGATGGTGACCACCGCCGGCCCGTCCACGGCGTCGAGCCAGACGCGTCCGAGATAGACGCCGTGTTGATCCAGGGTCTCAAGCATCGTCAGATTTCCTTCCCGCTTGCGGGGTCAATGGCGTGCCCAGGTCAATGCCCGGTCAATGATTGTCGCGTGGCACGGATTTCTGCGCAACGCCCTGGAATTCGTCGGCGCCGCGCAACACCATGCCTTCCGAGAAGGGTTCGGCCAGTTCGCGGAAATATTTCTGCCACGGCGTCTGGCTGGGCGGCATCGGGTAGCCGCCGGCGGCCGCCAGGTCGCGGGCGCGCTGCTCCCATTCCTCCTGCGGCACCAGCGCGTCGACCCGGAACTTGCGCAGATCGATGCGGATCCTGTCGCCGTTCTTCAAGAGCGCAAGCCCGCCACCGGCGGCGGCCTCGGGCGAGGCATTGAGGATCGACGGCGAAGCAGAGGTGCCCGACTGGCGTCCGTCGCCGATGCAGGGCAGCGCGGTGACGCCTTTTGTCAGCAAATAGCTTGGCGGCCGCATGTTGACCACCTCGGCCCCGCCCGGATAGCACAGCGGCCCGGTGCCGCGCATGATCAGGATCGAATTCTCATCGATGGCCAGGCTCGGGTCATCGATCATCCGGTTGTAGTGCTCCGGCCCGTCAAAGACGACGGCATTGCCTTCGAACGCCTCCATGTCATCCGGATTGGACAGGTAGCGCTCCCTGAACTCGGTGGAAATGACCGAGGTCTTCATGATCGCGCTGTCAAACAGGCTGCCCTTCAGGTTCAGGAACCCGGCCTCATTGACGAGCGCGTTCGCAATCGGGCGGATGACGTCGGCATTCTCGCTTTCCCGGTTCTGGCAGTTTTCGCCGATGCTGCGGCCATTGACGGTGAGCGCGCCGGGATGGGGCAGCAGGTTGGCGCGCATCAACTCGGCCAGAACCGCAGGAACCCCGCCCGCCCGGTGAAAATCCTCGCCCAGATAGGCGCCCGCGGGCTGCAGATTGGTGAGCAGCGGGATCTGGTGTCCCAGCTTCTGCCAATCATCATTGGAGAGCGTGACGCCGATGTGCCTGGCGATCGCCGCGATGTGGATCGGCGCGTTGGTTGAGCCGCCAAGGGCGGAATTGGCGACGATCACGTTCTCGAAGGCCTCGCGCGTCATGATGTCGGATGGCTTGAGATCCTCGCGCACCATGTCGACGATGCGCTTGCCGGTGGCGTAGGCCATCTGGCCGCGTTCGCGATAGGGGGCGGGGATCGAGGCCGAGCCCGGCAATTGCATGCCGAGCGCCTCGGCCAGCGAATTCATCGTCGAGGCGGTGCCCATCGTGTTGCAATAGCCCACCGATGGCGCCGAGGAGGTCACCAGTTCGGCGAATTGCTCGTCGTCGATCTTGCCTTCCGCGTGCAGTTCGCGCGCCTTCCAGATCACCGTGCCCGATCCGGTGCGCTCGCCGCGAAAATAGCCGTTGAGCATCGGCCCCACCGAAAACGCGATGGCCGGAATGTTCACCGTCGCCGCCGCCATCAAAAGGGCAGGGGTGGTCTTGTCGCAGCCGATGGTCAGAACCACGCCGTCGAGCGGATAGCCGAACAGCAGTTCGACCAGCCCGAGATAGGCCAGGTTGCGGTCGAGCATCGCGGTGGGCCGCTTGCCGGTTTCCTGGATCGGATGGACCGGCACTTCCAGCGGCACGCCGCCATTGGAGATGATGCCGTCGCGCACCCGCTTGGCCAGCTCGATATGGTGGCGGTTGCACGGCGACAGATCCGATCCGGTCTGGGCAATGGCGATGATCGGCTTGCCCGATTGCAACTCATCGCGGGTCAGGCCGTAATTGACGTAGCGTTCGATATAGAGGGCGGACATTTCCCGGTTTTCCGGATTGTCAAACCACAATTGGGAACGCAGCGAATGAGGCTTGCCTGTTTCAGACATCTAGGTCTCCAATACTGTTCGGTTTGCGCGTGGCATTTTCTGCTCTGTCTGCCGCCTGGACTGTAATCCGCACGCCCGCGCCCGGACGGATTAGCCTTGCCGGACGCCTGCCGTCAATCGCCGCCATCCTTGCGCCCGGATGGGTCATGAGTGCACCTTGCCGCCGCGGCCATAGACAAGCAGCATGAGGATGATCACCGCGCCATAGATCACCTGCCGGCCCGCCTCCGGCATCTGCATGATCGACAGCACCGAATTCAGCAGCACGATCAGGATGACGCCGACCAGGGTTCCGGCGTAGCGGCCCTGACCGCCGAGAATGCGGGTGCCGCCGATCACCACGGCGGCAATCGCCGGCAACAGGAATGCATTGCCCATGCCCTGAAAGGCGCGGGCCGAATAGCCCGCCAGCATCACGCCGGCCATGGCCGCGCAGACGCCGGAGACGACAAAGGATCCAAGGATCACCCGGCGGGTGCGCACGCCCGACAGATAGGCGGCCATTTCGCGGTTGCCGGTCACATAGATCTGCCGCCCGAAGGCGGTGCGCTTGAGCATGACGGCAATGACAATGGAGACCGCCAGCCAGACGAAGATGGCGGAGGGAATGCCCATCAGCCTGCTCGAGGCCAGCGTCCGCATCAGCGGCGTGGCGGCGTCTTGCGGCGCGAAGCCGCCGGTGTGGGCGACCATCAGACCACGCAGCACCGAATCGACGCCGAGCGTGAAGATCATCGACGGCACGCGCAGATAGGCCACGCCAAAACCGTTGACCAGGCCAACGCCGACGCCAATGGCGATGCCGACCGGAATGGCCAGGTCGCCGCCCACCGTCGTCGCCATCATCGCCGCCGCCGTCATCGTCCAGGCTACACTGAGATCGATATGGCCGAGAAGAATGACCACCATCATGCCGGCCGCGACAATGCCGAGGAAGGATCCGGTCTGCAATTGCTGCAGCAGGTAGTTGGGCGACAGCAGCGGCGCCGACCCTTGCGTTGACACGGTGTAGGCGGTGCCGACGCTGAGGATGACCAGAATGAAGGCAGACGCGATCAGGATCGGCTTGTCCTCGGATTTCAGGCTCGGGAATGCAAGCTTCATGTCTATGCCTCCTACCGGAACAGGTTGAGCTGGTTCTTGACCCGCAGGGTCCGGAACGCGCCAAGGCTGACGGCCAACAGCAGCACCACCCCCTCGACCAGCGGCTGCAGCAGCGGATCGATCGAGACGATGCGGAAGTAAAACGAAATGACGCGCAGGATCAGCGCGCCGACCATGGATCCGATGGCGCCGCCCATGCCGCCCAAGAGCGAGGTGCCGCCGACCACCACCGCCGCAATGGAATTCAAGGTGTAGGCGCCGGCCTGGGTGATGTCGGCATTGCCCGATGAGGTTTGAATGGCGAGATAGAGGCCCGCGCATCCGGCGAAGAAACCGGCGAGCGTGAAGGCAGCGATTTTTGCGCGGTTCAAGTTGAGGCCCGACATGTAGGCGGCCCCCTCGGCCGAGCCGATGGCATAGATGGTGCGCCCGGTGACGGTGCGCTTGAACGGCAGCCAGACCCCGAAGGCGATCACCACGACAATCAGCAGCGGCACCGGGAACCAGGATATGGGCGCGAACCAGGCTGCGTCGGCGTCAAACCAGCCATAGGTGTCGACAAGCTCGTAAAGGTCGTTGGTCAGCGCCCAGCTGATGTCGTCGTCGACATTGCCCCCCGGCGCCGGGCGGATGAACAGGGCAAGCCCGACCGCGATGGCGCCGGTGGCGAGCGTGGCGATGATCGGTTGCAACCTGCCATAGACCACGATCAGACCGTTCATCAGGCCAAAGGCGGTGCCGGTGGCAAGCGTGATGATCATGCCGACAATGATCTGCGGCGGCGAGCCGTTGACCACCACCGACGCCACGCAATTGGTCAGCGTCATGATGGCGCCCACCGACAGGTCAAGCCCGCCCAGCAGCACCGGCACCGTCTGGGCCATGGCCAGAAACACGATGGCGACCGATTCATTGGAGTTCTGGATGAGCACGGCCGCGGAAAATCCGCGCGGATGCAGCATGTTGTAGACCAGGTACAGCACCAGCAACATGATGATGGCGCCGTAGAATCCGGGATTCTGGCGGATGGTGGAAGCGAGGGGCGAGCGCTTGTTACGCATGGGGCAGTCCCGGCATGGTCTGGGTGTCGCTTACATTCAGCGAGGCGGCGACGATGGCCTCTTCGGTGATGGCGTCACCGCTCAGGCTGGCGACAATCTCTCCGTCATACATCACCATCACCCGGTCGCAGCAGCCGATCAGTTCGGCATAGTCGCTTGAATAGAGCAGGATGGTCTTGCCCTGATCGGCGAGGTCGCGCATCAGCCTGTAAATCTCCTGCTTGGTGCCGACATCGATGCCGCGGGTCGGGTCGTTGAGAAGAATGACATCGGGATCGGTCATCAGCCATTTGGCGATCACCACTTTCTGCTGGTTGCCGCCCGACAGGGTGGCGACGGGATCCTCCGGGCTGCCCAGCTTGATCCTGAGCTTGGCGATCCCGTCCTCGACCGCGCGCTTTGCCTTGGCGGCATTGATGAAGGGGCCATCGGAGACACGGTCATAGGACGCGGCCATCAGATTGTCGGCGATCGACATTGCCAGCATCAAGCCTTCGGTCTTGCGGTCCTCCGGCACCAGCGCGATGCGCAAGGCGCCTTGCTTGGCTTCGGCCGGCGATTTGGGACGGCAGGGCTTGCCGGCGATGCTGACCCGGCCGCTCATGCCGCGCAGCACCCCGAACAGACCGAGCAGAAGCTCCTTCTGGCCCTGGCCGTCCAGACCGCCCAAGCCGACGATCTCGCCCTTGCCGATGCTCAGATTGATGCCGTTGAGTTGGTTTTCCCAGGCCAGATCCTCGATCCTGAGATGTTCCGGTCTTGGCGCCGGCGCCGGTCTGGGCGGATATTGCGCATCGACTTCGCGGCCGATCATCAGCCGCACGATCTCTCCGTCCGAATGCGTGCCCTTGGGGAATGTCTGGATGTGCTGGCCGTTGCGGAAAACCGACAGCGTGTCGCAGAGCTGTTCGATTTCGTGCATGCGATGCGAAATGAACAGGCTGGCGACGTTCTGCGCCTTCAGATCGGCCAGCAATTCATAGACGGTCTCAACATCGCGGCTGGTCAGCGCCGAGGTGGCTTCGTCGAGAATGAGAACCTTCGGATCCTTGCCCAGCGCCTTGGCGATCTCGACCATCTGCCGGCGCGAAAGCGAGAGTTCGCGCACCAGCGCGTTGGGGTCGATATCCTCGCACTTGATCCGGGCCAGGAGCTTCTCGGCGCGGCGGCGTTGCGCGCGCGGATCGATCAGGCCAAATCGGCGCGGCGGCGAGGACAGCGAGATATTATCGGCGACCGACAGATCCGGCACCAGTGACAGTTCCTGAAAAATGCAGACAATGCCCGAGGCCACGGCCTGCGTCGGATTGGAAAAGCTGACCGGGGCGTCGTTGACGCGCATCTCGCCCGAATCCGGCTGCAGCACGCCCGAGATGATCTTGATCAGCGTCGATTTCCCGGCGCCGTTCTCGCCGAGAATGCCGTGGATGGCGCCGCCGAAACAGGCAAAGTCGACGCCTTCAAGCGCCCGCGTGCCGGAAAAATGCTTTGAGACTCCAGACAACTGGACGATAGGATGATCCGCGGTCATAGCCTCCGCTTTCCTTGCTGGCCGGTGCGCCGTGCGTCCACTTTATGCATGAAATTCGCGCTTGGTTTCTGAATCCAGGGCATCTTGCTGTCTGCGAGTTGCGATTGCGGGCAGGCGACACCGGCTGATCGCGGGATGCACCAGGGACAAATCAATGTGAGAAAAAACGGGGCGCCGGAAGTTGGGCGGCGCCCCGAAACCGGTCGAAAGCCTATTTCACGTCAGCTTCGGTCTGCGCCATGATCGACGGGCCCGAGATGTTGACGCCACAGGGAGGGAACTCATTGACCGTGAAGAAATTGTCGGGCAGGTCGCTCCAGAAGTTCACCCCGTCCTGCAACTCGCTATACTCCGTCACCGGCAGCGGAACCGAGATCAGCTGCGGCATGACATTGCCTTCAAGCGCTGCAATCGCGGCTTTCATGGACACGGCGACCAGGCCCGGCGACTGGCCGATGGAAATCCCTTTCAATCCCTCGCCGGCATGCTTGGCCAGCAGCTTGCGGAAGCCGTTTTCGGATTCGCCCGCCACCGGCACGAACGGATGTCCGGCGTCGATCATCGCCTGAACCACGCCAACGGTGCCGCCCTGGGCAATGATGGCGTCGAATTCGCCGTGAACCGCGATGGCGTCGGCCACCACTTTCTGCGCCGTGCCATCGTCCCAATTGCCGACAACCTGCGTCACTTTCCAGTCGCCCGCGTCGGCTTCAAGCACCTCGTTGATGCCGATCGAGCGGTCGCGGTCAACCGAGTTGCCGGCAAGGCCGCGGACCTCGAGAATATCGCCCGAGGTGACGCCCTTGGCTGCCAGTTCCTTCAGGGTGAATTCCGCCCATGTCCGGCCCATCAGCAGCTGGTCTTCATTGACCTGCATGACGGCGTCGGTGTCGAGCACGTTGTCGAACGGCACCAGCACGACATTGTTCTTGTCGGCCAGGCGGATGACCCGGTCAAAGCCGTCGGGCGCCACCGCGATGGTGATGATGGCGTCATAGCCCTGATTGATGAAATCCTCGATGGCGCCGAGCTGGGCCGGCGCATCGGTTCCGGTCGAGACCACCTTGAATTCGGCGATCTTGTCCTTGATCGCCGGGTCTTCGGCATAGGCCTTGGCGGTCTTGATCATCTGAATGCGCCAGCCATTGCCGACAAAGCCGTTGACCACGGCAATCTTGTAGGGGCCTTGCTTGGCGGGCCATTGCATGTATTTCGTGTCCGCATTCCACGGCGCGAAACAGCCAGGCTCTGCGCCGGGGCCGGCTACGATTTCGGGGCCGGCCAGCGATAGGCTGGTCGACAGCATCAGGCCCATGATTGCGGTTGAAATGACAGTTCCCAGTTTCATTCTACGTCCTCCTCCTATGGTGCGTGAACGCACCCTCCCAGATGCCACAGAGCGTGACGATGATCTCCTTCCCGCGACGCATGATTGGCCCCGCGGCTTCTTCCGGTGATGTCAGGTCCTCATAATGACGCAAGCCAGCGAACGCTTGGTCCTTCCCTCGCCAAGCCGGGCGTCTCGTGCGTCTGGTTGAGGCGGGTGTCGGTCACCAACGGCTCTTTTATTTGTTGGACAATTCATAATTATCCGCCCCAACATACCGTGTCAATTGGCATAAGCTGCGACAAACTGGCAATATCGATTATATTTTATCCTACAATTATACACCCGGGTGAGCCGGCCCGTCCGGCCGGCTTGAGAGGGCGGTGGTGCGGCGCTGTCTGACCGCCGCAGCCATCAGTGCAGAAACACGGTGACGATTTGCGGGAACGCCAGCAACACCGCCAGCGCCAGCAATTGCAGCCCGATAAACGGCAGGAAGCCCCGGAAAATGGCGGTCAGGGTGATATGCGCCGGCGCCACCGATTTGAGATAGAAGGCGGCTGGTCCGAACGGCGGCGACAAAAACGAAACCTGCATGTTCATGCAGAACACCACACCGAACCAGATCGCCACATATTGCGGCTCGATCGACCCGAGAAAGCCAAGTTCCTCGACCGGCAGGCGCATCACGATCGGCAGGAACACCGGCATGATCAACAGCACGATCCCCACCCAGTCCATGAACATGCCCATCACCAGGAAGATCAGCATCATCAGGAGAATGACGGCCATGGTCGGCAGTTCGGCGTTGATGATGAGGTTGGCCACATAGGTCGGTCCACCCACCAGCGTATAGGCCGCGGCAAGTGCTGCCGCGCCGATCGTCACCCAGATGATGGTGCCGGTCGATTTCATCGTCCGCATCAGTGAATCCCAGACCACGTCAAAGCTCATTTCACCGCGCACCAGCGTGATCACGAACACCGCGACCGCGCCCATGGCGGCTGCTTCGGTGATACCGGTAATGCCGCCATAGATCGAGCCAAGCACGACGCCGATGACGACGATCGGCGCTACCAGTCCCTTGCCCTTGGACCAGCCGAGCAGGGTTCGCTCCCGGCCGAAGACGAATTGCAGCAGCAACGCCCCGGCAATGAACACGCCGAACAGATAGGGCAGGTCGGCCACCATGGCGAGCGGCAGCGGATCGACGCCTTCCAGGATCTCGTTTCCGCCGGTAATGGTCTGGAACAGCGCCCGGATCAGCAGCAGCGCCGCAAAGCCCATCACCATGATGGTGGTGAAGGCGCCAAATTGCAGCGATTTTTCGCGCGTCGGCGGGTCAGCGGGATCGGGCGCGGGAAGCGGCGCTTGCTCGGGGTGCAGCCGCGTGCGCACGACGATATAGATGATGAAGAACGACGCCAGCATGAAGCCGGGCAGGAAAGAGGCGGTGAATAGCGCCTTGATCGAGGTTTCCGTGACCAGGCCGTAGAAGATCAAGACGATGGATGGCGGGATCATGGTCCCCAGCGAACCCGACGCGCAGATGGTGCCGATGGCGAGATCCTGATTGTAGCCAAGCCGCAGCATTTGCGGCAAGGCGATCAGGCCCAACAGGACCACTTCGCCGCCAATGATGCCGGACATGGCTGCCATGATCACCGCCATGATCGAGGTGACGATGGCAATGCCGCCGCGCGTCCGCGACAGCCAAAAATTGAGCGACGAATACATGTCCTTGGCGATGCCCGATCGCTCCAAGAGCGCCGCCATGAAGATGAACAGCGGGATCGAAATCAGCACGTAATTGGTCATCTGGCGGTAAATCGCCTGGCCGAGCACGGCAAACGGTCCGCGTCCGAAATCCTTGAACAGCAGATCCGGCCCGAATTTCATCAGGAGCACGGCGCCGGCGAGTGTTGCGGAAGCAAAACCCAGGGGCATGCCCAGCGCCAGAAACAGGAACAGCCCGATCAGCAGCAGCAGTGACAGCGTTCCAATGTCCATCATGCTAATCCTTGAGGCTCTGGCGGATGATTTCGATCTCGCTCGCATCGATCTCGTCGAGCGGCGAATGATGTTCCGGCATCTTGTTCCAGTCGGCGATCAGGTTGGACAAGGCCTGGATGGCGACCAGCACGGCGAGGATCAGGATGGCCGGCTTGATGGTCGCCGGAATCGGCGGATCCCATGCGGTGCCAAAGGTCTCCCAGCGCAATATCTTGTCGCGCGATTCATTGTAGCCGCCCCAGATCAGCATGAAGGCGAAGGCCCAGATCAGGCACACGGTCAGGACGTCGGCGAATTTCTGCAGCCAGCGGGGAAACAGGTCATAGACCACATAGATGCGGATGTGGCTGCGCTGCTGCATGGCGTAGAGACCGGCAAACAGAAACACGAAACCGGCGATCCACAGCGACAGTTCATTGGCCCACAGGGTGGGTTTGACGAAGACGTAGCGCGAGACCACCTCGTAGAACATCACCAGCACGATGACCGCGGTAAGTATCATCGCCAGCCGCGAGATGATCAGGCTGACGACGTCGAAAAACCCGTCCGGCTGCGGCTCGATCATGCCCCGCCTGTCCGAGAGATAGACGCTCGCCGAAACGAGCGCGATGGTCCCGGTGATCATCGTCACCAGCACGATCGGCGTAGCCGTCGGAGACAGGAATTGCTTGAGGCTGATGCCGGTGCCCAAAAACAGCCGCCCGAAAATCAGCCAAGCCACCAGCGCGGCAAGCGCCATTGAACTCGCGATCGTGATAATGCGCATGGGTTGCCGCATCCGGCCCAGCCACACGCTTTCAGCCTTGTCTGTCATCGCCGCCCCCTGGTGCAACTCTCGCCACTGGGATGAGGCGGGCCCCGTCGGGACCCGCCCGGTATGTCGAGCCGGCGTCAGCCTATTCGATCTTGCCGGTCTTGCGCAGGAAGGCGCGATGCGCATCCACCAGGGCCTTGGCTTCCGGTGTCTTTTCCGCCCATCCATCCCAGGCGCGCTGCGCGCCGGCGCGGAATGCGGCGCGGTCTTCCGGGCTCCAGTCGTACAGCGTCACGCCATCGGCCTTCAGTTTGGCGGCGGCTTCCTCGTTGGCGATATCGATCGTCATCGAGGTTTGCAGGGCAAGCGCCTGCGTTGCCGTGTCGAAAATGGCCTTGATGTCGTCAGGGAAGCTGTTCCAGACATCCAGGTTGAAGGTGACGTGATCGATCGGCATCGAGTGGAAGCCGGGGTAGGTGGCGTGCTTGACGATATCGTAGAGGCCAAGCCCGACATTGTTGGCAAGGCTCGAGGCATCGGCGCCGTCGATGATGCCGGATTCAAGCGCGGTGAACACCTCGGTGAAATCCATCACGATCGGAGACGCACCCATTTCGGCGAAAATCTCGGTTTCGAGACCCGGAGGCGAGCGGAATTTCCAGTCCTTCAGATCCGCCGGACCGCGCAAGGGCTTGGAAGACGACATCGCCTCCTGGCCGCCGGTCCACCAGCCGACGAGGTGCATGTTGTACTGTTCGTAAAGCGCGTTGGCTGCTTCCTGGCCGCCGCCATAATAGAAGAAGCTGTAGAGCTGATAGGGATCGTCATAGCCTCCCATGGGATCGCCCACGAACTGGAACGCCGGGTTCTTGCCGGTCTGGTAGGCGCCGCCGTGCATCTCGCCATCGATAATGCCCTGGGCGGCGGCGTCAAAGCCTTCCACCGTGGCGACCACGGCGGACGACCAGAACATTTCGATCTTGACGCGGCCGCCGGACATTTTCTCGACATTGTCGATAAAGCCCTGGGCCAGTTTGCCCGACACGGTTTCCGCCGCGTAATGGGTCTGCATGCGCAGATTGAATTCCTGTGATTGTGCCGCGGTTGAAGCCGCAAGCATCATCGCTGCCGATGCGACGCCGATGACGGCGCCTGAAATTACAGTTCCCAGTTTCATTGTCATTCCTCCTCCTACGATGCCTGAACGCACCCTCCCAGATGCCACGGAATGTGACGATCATCTCCTGGCCGCGATGGTTGGTTCCCCGCGGCCTGTGTCGTTATTTCCTGTCCTCGAAATGTTTGAAACCCGCATCCAGATGGGTTTTCATCTTGTACTGGTAGGCCGTCCGGTCACGCGCCTCGAGCGTGTCGAGAATCTCGGCGTGCTCGGAATAGGTGACGGTCGAGAACGTATGCAGGGTCTTGGCCTTGATCATGATTTTCAGGATCACCGGCTTCATGATCTTGTAGACGTCGAGAATGGCCTTGTTGCCGATGACCTCGATCAGCCTTGTGTGAAAGCGGAAGTCCACCTCCGACGCATCGATGGCGAGTTCCGCGGTCAACAGCTCCTTGTTGATCCGGTGCAGATCGGCAATGTCCCTGGGTTTGATCCGGTCGAACAACAGCTCGAAGGACGCCACTTCAAGCAGGCTGCGGAAGCCCTGGATGTCGACGAATGTGTCGCGCGACACTTCCAGCGTGTTGAAGGCAAAAAGATCGAGCGCGCGCGCCATGCGTTCGTCGATGATCACCGCGCCGACCTTGGGGCGAACCTTGACCACGCCATAGGTCTTGAGGATGCGCATGGCCTCGCGCACCGTGTTGCGGCCGGCATGGAAGCGTTCGCACAGTTCCTTTTCAGTGGGCAGGCTGTCGCCCACCTTCAACCCGCCTTCAGATATCAGCGCGCGGATATGGTTGACCAGATCATCCACCGCAGAGGATCGCGACCCATGAATTTCGGTTTCGTCGCCGGATGGATCGGAGCCGGACTTCTCCTGCGAAGGATTGGGGCGGGCGTCGGTCAAAGGCCATTCCTATTTGTTGGACAATTGATGAATATCCATCTCAACAAGCAGTGTCAATTGGCCAATTGCTCTCAACTCATCCCACAAATGACTGGCGGGCCTGGGGGCGGGAAGGGACGCCGGAGATCGCGCCGCCGGAGGCGGGCCCCGGCTTTGCCGGTGTTTTCAAAAGGTCTGGCTTCATTTCAGACCGGTGGCGTGAGCGGGTTCAGTCCCTGCACCGCGAGTTCCTGGGCAATCTCCAGAAACGCGCTGACCAGCTTGCCGCCGCGCCGCTCGCGCAGGCAGATCAGCGTCTCTTCCATCACCATGTTTTCCTCGCCCTCCAGAGCAATACGCACCAGCCTCGGGTCCTCGCCAAATTCCGCCACCGAGACAAAGCCGACGCCGACGCCGGAGGCGACGATCTCGCGCACCGCCTCACGGCCTTCGGCGACAATGGAGGGGGTGAATTCAAACCCCTTCGCCGTGGCCTCATCCTCGAATTTCATGCGGGTTTTGGAGCCGCGCTCGCGCATCACCAGCGGAAGTTCGGTCAAATCCTTGAAACTCAAAGATTTTCTCGTGGCGAGAGGGTGGCCGGCGGCAACGAAAGCGGTGATCGGCGTGGCGTTCAGCAGGATCGTTTCAAATTCGCGGCTCTGGGGTATTTCACCCAGAACGCCGACATCGGCCTCATAGCTGAACAGGTTTTCAATCACGCTTTCGGAATTGCCGCCGCGGATCGTCACACCGACGCCGGGATATTGTTTCTGGAACTGGGCGATGATCTTGAGCACATGCAAGGCGCTGTCGGCAACGATCCGCAACGTCCCGGCCCGCATCACCCGGCTTTCCGACAACAGTTCGCGCGCCTGGTTTTCATTGTCGAAGAACCGCCGTGTGATGTCGAGCAGCCGCTCGCCCGCCGGCGTCAGCGTCACCTGTTTCTTGTGACGGTTGAACAACAGGATGTCATATTCTTCCTCCAGCTTGCGGACCTGGTCGGAAATCGCCGGCTGGGTCAGAAACAGCTCTTCCGCGGCGCGTGAGAACCCGCCGCAGATGGCGACGAAGTGAAATGCCCGAAGCTGGACGTAACGCATGTGGAGCCCAACATAATAAGTTCAGGTGATGTAATTATCGAAACTAACGATTTGTTTTATGACAGGCAAGGGTGCTCACTACAGCGCCGCGCATCCAATTGGATGCGCAAAGGTCACTGTAGCACTTTGAATCAATGCATGTACGCTATCGTTCAAACGAATCCGTTTGAACGCGACATGCATTAGCGGATTGGCGTTTGAAAAAGAGTCCATGAGGTCATAATGTTACCAGTCGCATTCCTGATGCATCTCGCCGGCGCGATCATGCTGCTGCTTTGGGCGGTGCGCATGGTGCGGACCGGCGTCGAGCGGGCGCATGGAACCCGGCTGAAAGCGGCATTGCGTGATGCGCGGGGCGGCAATGTGCAGATGGCCGCCGCCGGGACCATCCTCGCCGTCGTGCTGCAAAGCTCCACCGCCGTGGGCGTTCTGGCGGCGGGCTTTGCCACCAGCGGCATCCTCACCGTCAGCGCCGGCATCGCAGCACTTCTGGGCGCCGATCTCGGCTCCGCGCTGGTCGTCAAGATCCTTTCGTTCAACCTGAGCGGCCTGATCCCGTTTCTGCTGCTCGTCGGCGCCACCATGTTCCTGAAGTTCGAGGCGCGCACCGTGCGCCAGACCGGGCGCATTATACTGGGCATCGCCTTTATCCTCTTGTCGCTGAAAATGGTCGGCGAGGCGACCGAGCCGTTGCGGGACAGCGCCGCACTGCCCGGCCTGATCGGTTACCTCAAGGGCGATCCGCTGACCGCCTTCGTGGCCGCCGCCGCCATCGCCTGGATTGTGCATTCCTCGGTGGCCACCGTTCTGCTGTTCGTCACCTTCGCCGCCAGCAATCTTTTGCCGCTCGAGGTGGCGCTGCCGATGGTGCTCGGCGCCAATGTCGGCGGCGGGGTGATCGCGGTGTGGCTGACCCGCGGCATGGAGGTGAAAGCCCGGCGCATCCCGCTCGGCAATCTGGTTTTCCGCGGCACCGCCGCGCTGATCGGGCTGGCGGTTCTGCAGGTTATGGATCTGCCGATGTCCTATCTGGGCGGCACAGAGGCGGTGCAACTGGTCAATTTCCATCTGGCCTTCAATCTGGCGCTGGTGCTGATCGCGCTGCCGCTGGTACGGCCGATGGAGCGTCTGACGGAACTGCTGTTGCCTGTTCCCGCCGCGGAGGCTGATCCGGCGGCGGCCGACAACAGCGTCAGCATGCTCCATCGCGGCTCCGCGCTGTTGCCAAGCGTCGCGCTGGCCAGCGCAAAGCGGGAATTGTTGCGGATGGGCGAAACCGTCGCCAGCATGTACCGGCCGGTGATGGAACTGATGGATGGCGGCAATCTCGAGCAGATCGAGCGCGTCCGCAAGATCGACGATCAGGTCAACCGCATGCACACCGATATCAAGCTGTTCATCGCCGAGGTGAACCGCCGCCCCCTGTCGGAACGGGAAATCCGGCAAGGCGTCGAGCTGACCGACTTTTCCATCAATCTGGAACATATCGGCGACATCATCGCCAAGAGCCTGCTGCCGCTTGCCACGGAACGCGCCCAGAAGAACCTGCATTTTTCGCCGGAAGGCTGGGCGGAAATGTGCAGCCTGCATGCCCGCGTCGAGGCCAATTTCCAGCTCGCCCTGAATGTGCTCGTATCCGGCGACACCGACAGCGCCCGCGAACTGGTCAAGGAAAAGGAGGCGATGCGGCAGTTGGAGCGCGACAGCCATGACCGGCACCTGACCCGGCTGCGCGAAAACCATGCAGACAGCATCAGCACCAGCAACATTCATCTCGAAACCGTCCGCGCATTCAAGGAGATCAATTCGTTGCTGGTCACCGTCGCCTATCCGATTCTGACCGAAAGCGGGCAATTGCTGCGTAGCCGTCTGGCGCAGCCGGCGTGACCCCGGATAATCAAAGAAAAATCTATCAAAGAATACAAAATAACGATTTTACATATAGAACGCCGGGTGGGAGAAACGGCTCGAGACCGAGACTCTGACAGCGAGGAAATCCGATGTCGACCGTGCAATCCGAGGCTTTCGCCGATCCCGTGATGGGCGAACCTTTCCTGCTGACCCCCGGCCCCCTGACCACCGCTTACAGCGTCAAGCAAGCCATGCTGCGCGACTGGGGTTCATGGGACGGCGATTTCCGCGCCATGACGAAATCGCTGTGCGATCAGCTGGTGGCGCTTGCCGGCGACCGCCGTGGCGAATTTGTCTGCGTGCCGATGCAGGGTTCGGGCAGTTTTTGCGTCGAGGCATTGCTCGGAACCTTCGTGCCGCGGGACGGCAAGGTGCTGGTGCTGGCCAATGGCGCCTATGGGCTGCGCGCCGCCGAGACCATGCGCTATCTCGGCCGCGCCTTCACGCTGATCGACAAAGGCGACTACATGCCGCCGCGCGGTGACGAAGTCGCAGCCGCGCTCGATGCTGATCCGTCGATCACCCATGTCATCGCCATTCATTGCGAGACCTCGTCGGGGATCCTCAACCCGATCGCCGAAATCTCCCAGGCCACCTATGCCCGCGGCCGCAAGCTGCTGGTTGATTCCATGAGCGCCTTCGGCGCCATCGACCTTGACGTCAACACCATCCGCTACGAGGCGATGGTGTCGTCGGCCAACAAATGCATCGAAGGCGTGCCCGGCTTCGGCTTCGTCATTGCCCGCGCCACGGAGCTTGATTCCTGCAAGGGCAACAGCCATTCGCTGGTGCTCGATGTCCATGCGCAATGGGCCAACATGGCCAAGACCGGCCAGTGGCGTTACACTCCGCCGACCCATGTCGTGGCGGCGTTCCTCGAGGCGCTCCGGCTTCACGCGGCCGAGGGCGGCGTTGAGGGCAGGGGCGCCCGCTACACGAAAAACCGCGATGTCATGGTGGCGGGAATGCGCGCGCTGGGATTCGAGACCCTGCTCAAGGACCGCTGGCTGTCGCCGATCATTGTTACCTTCTTCTGCCCGGCGCATGAGAACTTCGTCTTCTCGACATTCTATGAATTGATGAAGCGGAAGGGGTTTATCATCTATCCCGGCAAGCTGACCGTGGTGGATAGTTTCCGCGTCGGCTGCATTGGCCGGATGGATGAACACATCATGCGCCGCGTCGTCAGCGCCGCCGCCGATTGCCTGGCCGAGATGGGAGTCGACACCGCCGCCCCGCCAGCCGCCGCCATCGCCGAACGCGCCAAGCTCGCCGCGTGAGCCACCCTTTCAGTTTTCAGACGACCCAATTGAAGGACAGGAAATGAACAATTCCACCCATGCCCCCGTCGTGGCCAATGACCGCTCCTACCCGTGGCCGAAAGTGCCGGCCATCGCGATCTGCCTCGACGGCTGCGAGCCGGAATATCTGACGCAGGCGATCAAGGCCGGGCTGATGCCGACCCTGAAGCGGATGCGCGAGACCGGCACCGACCGGCTGGCCCATTCGGTGATCCCGAGCTTCACCAATCCCAACAACCTCTCCATTGCCACCGGCCGCCCGCCAATCGTGCACGGTATCTGCGGCAATTATCTCTATGAGCCGGAAACCGGCAAGGAAGTGATGATGAACGACGTGCGCTTCCTGCGCGCGCCGACCCTGTTCTCAAAATTCTACGAGGCCGGCGCCCGCGTCGCCATCGTCACCGCCAAGGACAAGCTGCGCGCGCTGCTCGGCGCCGGGCTGAAGTTCGACGACGACCGCGCCAAGTGCTTCTCGGCCGAGAAATCCGACAGCTCGACGGTTGCCGAGCATGGCCAGGACGCCGCCTCGACATGGCTCGGCATGAAGCAGCCGGAGGTCTACTCGGCCGATCTTTCGGAATTCGTCTTTGCCGCCGGCGTCAAGCTGCTGGCCGAATGGAAGCCGGATGTGATGTATCTCACCACCACCGACTATGTTCAGCACAAATACGCCCCCGAACAGCCCGAAGCGCAGAGCTTCTACAAGATGTTCGACAAATATCTGACTGAGCTTGACGCCATGGGGGCGGCCATCGTGGTCACCGCCGATCATGGCATGAAGCCCAAGCACCTGGCCGATGGCTCCCCCGCCGTGGTCTATGTCCAGGACCTGCTTGATCAGTGGCTGGGGGAGGCCGCGGCCCGCCTGATCCTGCCGATCACGGATCCTTACGTGGTGCACCACGGCGCGCTCGGTTCGTTTGCCACGGCCTATCTGCCCAAGGGCGCCGACCAGGCCGATATCATCGCGAAATTGAAGGCGACCGACGGCATCACCCATGTTCTGACGCGGCAAGAGGCGGTCGAGCGGTTCGAGCTGCCGGGCGACCGGATCGGCGACATCGTTCTGGTTTCCGGCGAAAACATCACCATCGGCACCTCGGCCCATCGCCATGATCTGGCGGCCCTGAACGAGCCGCTGCGCAGCCATGGCGGGTTGACCGAACAGGAAGTGCCTTTCATCGTCAACCGCGTCATCGACCTGCCGAGCCAGCCGGTGTTGCGCAACTTTGACGCCTTCTTCTACGCCACCACCGCCGCGGCGCTCTGAAAGGACCTGCCATGAACGCCACCGCCCCACTGCATGACCCGCGCAGCCGCAAGCGCGAAATCCGCCATGAAGCCATGCGCATCGGCGGCGAGAAGGTCTTCACCGACGAGGTGGTCGAGGTTCGCTACCCCTATACCGACGAGGTGATCGGCACCGTGCCGGCCGGCCAGGCCGAGCATGCCAGGCGCGCCTTTTCCATCGCCGCCGCCTACAAGTCCAAACTGTCGCGCTATGATCGGCAGCAGATCCTGTTCCGCGCCGCCGAACTGATCAAGGCCCGGCGCGAGGACCTGGCCTATTGGCTGGTCTTGGAGCTGGGCATCTGCTGGCAGCACGCGCTCTACGAGACGGGCCGCGCCTATGACGTGTTCACGCTCGCCGGGCAGATGGCCATCCTCGATGACGGCCAGATCTTCTCCTGCGATCTCACCCCCCAGGGCAAGGAGCGCAAGATCTTCACCCTGCGCGAGCCGGTGCGGGCGATTTCGGCGATCACGCCGTTCAACCACCCGCTCAACATGGTCAGCCACAAGATCGCGCCGGCGATCGCCACCAACAATTGCGTGGTCTGCAAGCCGACCGAACTGACGCCGCTCACCGCCATTGCGCTGGCCGACATTCTCTACGAGGCCGGCCTGCCGCATGAGATGTTCCAGGTGGTCACCGGCTGGCCGAAGGATATCGGCGACGAGATGATCACCAATCCCGACATTGACATCATCACCTTCACCGGCGGCGTGCCGGTGGGCAAGATGATCGCCGCCAAGGCCGGCTACAAGCGTTGCGCGCTGGAACTGGGCGGCAATGACCCGCTGATCATCCTCAACGACCTCTCCGACGCCGACCTCGACAAGGCCGCGACCATCGCGGTTGCCGGCGCCACCGGCAATTCCGGCCAGCGCTGCACGGCGGTCAAGCGCATCCTGGTGCAGGAAAGCGTCGCCGACCGCTTTGTGCCGATGGTTCTGGAAAAAGCCAAGAAACTGCGCTTCGGCGATCCGATGGATCCGGAAACGCAATTGGGTTGCGTGGTCCACGCCAAGGCAGCCGAGACCTTTGAAAACCGGGTCTATGACGCGGAGGCGCAAGGCGCCAAAATCCTCTATCATCCGGGCCGCCAGGGCGCGCTGTTGCCGCCGATCGTCATCGATCATGTCCCGCATGGTTCGGAACTGGTGATGGAGGAAACATTCGGCCCCATCGTCCCCATCGTCCGCGTGCCCGACAATGACATCGAGGTGATGGCGATCTCCAACAGCACCCAGTACGGCCTGTCCTCGGGCGTCTGCACCAATGACCTCAACCGCGCCATCGCCTTCGTCAACGGGCTCGAGGTCGGCACCGTCAACATCTGGGAACAGCCGGGCTACCGCATCGAAATGTCGCCCTTCGGCGGCATCAAGGACAGCGGCAATTCGGTCAAGGAAGGCGTGCTGGAGGCGATGAAATTCTTCACCAACGTCAAGACCTATTCGCTGCCCTGGCCGCGCTGAGGCGAGAGTGTGCGGGGGCGTGATTGGAATGTGAAAACAACGGCCTGCAGCGTTTTCCGGATTCGACCAGGAAGGCGCTTGAAGTACAGGACAACGGCAGCATCGACGCGGCCTGCGGGTCGCGGTTTCCCTGAAGGGCCCGCGCGATGAAGATCACCCACACCGAAGGCGAATCCAACACCTCAGCCGCCCGGCGCGCCTGGGCCGCCAGGCACCCCGACGCTGCGACCCGCGATCTGCTCAGGCGCGACGCCGACGCCTTCCTGCATCAGAGCCTGTCGAGCCCCTGCGTCTCCACCATCGTCAGGGCCGAGGGCATCTGGATCGAGGATACCGCCGGCCGGCGCTACATGGATTTTCACGGCAACTCCGTGCACCATATCGGCTATGCCCACCCACGGCTGGTCGCCGCCATCAAGGACCAGCTCGATCAGCTCTCCTTTGCGCCGCGCCGGTTCACCAACGAGCCCGCCGTGGCGCTTGCCGAAAAGCTCGGCCGGATCGCCCCGGGGGATCTCAACAAGGTGCTGTTCACCACCGGCGGGTCCGACGCCAACGAGGTGGCGCTGAAGATCGCCCGCGCCGCCACCAGCCGGTTCAAGACCGTCTCCTTCTGGGATGCGTTTCATGGCGCGGGCTTTGGCGCGGCCAGCGTCGGCGGCGAGGCAACCTTCCGCAGCCATATCGCCGGTCCGTTGATGACCGGCACCGAGCATGTCGCCCCGTTTGGCTGCTACCGCTGTCCCTACAATCATCCCGGACCCGAGAGCTGCGGGCTCGCCTGCGCCAAAATGGTCGACTATGTGCTCGGCCGCGAAGGCGATATCGCCGCCGTCATCGCCGAGCCGATGCGTGCCGTTCCCACCGTTCCGCCGCCGGGATTCTGGAAGGCGGTGCGCGAGGCCTGCAACCGCCATGGCGCGCTGTTGATCATGGATGAAATCCCCACCGGACTTGGCAAGACCGGCCGCATGTTCGCCTTCGAACATGACGAGGTGATCCCCGACATCGTCACCCTCGGCAAGGCGCTGGGCGGCGGCATCCTGCCCATCGCCGCCGTGGTGGCCCGCCATGATCTCGATGTCTGCGGCGACTTCGCCATCGGCCATTACACCCATGAGAAAAACCCGGTGACGGCGCGCGCCGCCCTGACCACGATCGAGATCATCGAGGACGAAGGCCTGGTGCAGCGATCCGCCGAACTGGGCGCTCATGCCTTGAACCGATTGAGAGAGTTTGCACCGAAAAGCCCCTTTGTCGGCGACGTCCGCGGCAGGGGGCTGATGTTCGGGGTCGAGATCGTCGAGGACCGGGAGAGCCGCGCGGAAGCCCGTGATCGCGCCGAACGCATCTATTACCGTTGCCTGGAGGCGGGGCTGAGCTTCAAGATCAGCGCCGGCTGCGTGCTCACCCTTTCGCCGCCCTTGACGATTGCGCGCGCCGATCTCGACTGGGCGCTCGACATTGTCGAGGCGGCAATCCTGGCCGAGGCGCTATAGGTCATGAAAATCGTCAGAACCGACCGGGAACTGCAGATGCCCGAAGTCGATGCGACGCTGCGCGGGCAGGGCCATGACCTCATCCTGCTGGCCGACGGGGTGTCGGAAGCGGACCTGGCCGCCACCGTGGCCGACGCCGATCTGATCCTGATGTGCTACACGCCGATCACCCGCCGCGTTCTTGCGGCTGCGCCCCGGTTGAAGGGGATCGTCAAATACGGCGTCGGCATCGATGCGATCGACATTCCGGCCGCCATCGAGCGCGGCATCCCGGTGGTCAATATCCCGGAATACGCCGAGGAAACCGTCGCCGAAGGCGCCTTCGCGCTGATGATGATGCTGGCCAAGAAGATGCAGCCGCTCTCTCGCGCCATGCAGCGCGATGGCTGGGCCTGGCCCGAGCAGCGCTGGCTGGCCAGCGACATCTCAGGCAAGACCGTTGGCATCATCGGGCTCGGCAAGATCGGCAAGAGCGTCGCCCGGATGGCCGGCGCCGGGTTCCGCGCCAATGTGATTGCCTACGACCCGGGCAAGACCGGTGCTGAAATCGAGGCCGCGGGGGCGACCAAATGCGATGATCTCATGCAGTTGCTGTCCGAAAGTGATATTGTGTCGCTCCACTGCACCTTGAATGACAGCACCTATCAGCTGATCGGTGAGCGGGAACTCAGGGCCATGAGGCCCGGCGCCTATCTGATCAACACGTCCCGCGGCGCGCTGGTTGATGAGGCCGCTCTGCTGCGGGCGCTGGAGCAGGGCTCGATCGCCGGGGCCGGACTTGATGTCTTTGCAAGCGAGCCATTGCACCGCTCCGGCCACGCTTTGAGCCGGCTTTTCGAGCTCGATCAGGTTATCCTGTCACCGCATCTGACTTTCTACACCGAGGAAGCTATGCAGCGGCTGCAGCAGGAAACGCTGGAACGCTGCTCCGAAATCCTCTCCGGCAAGCCGGTTCTGGTCAAATCGAATGATCCAAGGCTGCGGGCGCAGACGCGCGGGGTGAGCTTTGCCTGAGCCGGCCAAGGGTGTCCGCGCCAGCGCCAATTCATCGCTGAAAAAACGATACAATCATAAATTAAATAGATTTTACTTATTGATCATCCGTTCTCACACTCCAGCCCGGATCGGTCTCCAAAAACCAGTTCCCGTTTTTCCAGGATGGATTAAAATGGGAAAATTACAAAGCCAAGCCGGGACCTTTCGGAGGATCTGCCAAACCAGGAATCTGGAGCCCAACACCGCCAGCCGTCCGTCAAAAAAAGGGGAATAAAATGACCATCATCAACCGCTTGTCTCTCGGCGTCGCCATTTCGGCGCTGTGCGCCACCATGGCGTTCGCCGAAACTGAACTCACCGTCTACACCGCCGTCGAGGCGGAGGATCTCGCCCGCTACGCCGAAACCTTCAACAAGGATCACCCTGACATCAAGGTCAACTGGGTGCGTGATTCCACTGGAGTTATCACCGCCAAGCTTCTGGCGGAAAAGAACAATCCGCAGGCCGACCTGATCTGGGGCCTGGCCGCGACATCGCTGCTGGTGCTCAAGACCGAAGGCATGCTCGAGCCCTATGCTCCCGCCGGCCTCGACAAGCTTGATCCGAAATTCCGCGATGGCGACAACCCGCCGTCCTGGGTCGGCATGGATGCCTGGGTCGCCTCGATCTGCTACAACACGGTCGAAGGCGGCAAGCTCGGGCTGACGGCGCCGACCAGCTGGATGGACCTCACCAAGCCCGAATATGCCGGCCATGTGGTGATGCCGAACCCGGCCTCCTCGGGCACCGGCTTCCTCGACGTGTCATCCTGGTTGCAGATCTTCGGTGAAGACAAGGGCTGGGAATACATGGACGCGTTGCACAACAACATTGCCGCCTACACCCATTCGGGCTCCAAGCCGTGCAAGATGGCTGCCTCCGGCGAGACCGTGATCGGCGTTTCCTTCGCCTTCCGCGGCGCCAAGTCCAAGGCCGATGGCGCGCCGATCGAGATCATCGTCCCGAGCGAAGGCATTGGCTGGGACATGGAGGCGTCGGCGCTGATCGCCGGCACCGCCAAGGAAGAGGCAGCCAAGACCCTTCTCGATTGGTCGATCACGCCAAAGGCCATGGAAATGTATAATGTCGGCTACGCTGTCGTCGGCATTCCCGGCATCGCCAAGCCGGTGGAGCATTTCCCTGAAGGCATCACCGACGCCATGATCGACAATGATTTTGAATGGGCCGCCAACAACCGGTCCGCCATTCTCGACGAGTGGACCAAGCGGTACGACACCAAGTCCGAACCCAAGGGCTGACCCTTCCGGTTGCCGAGCGCGGGGACGCAGTGCGGTGCGCTGCGTCCCGCCATGTTCTCCAGCTGGAAGATAATGATGACTTCAGACCACACAGGCGGGGCGCAAGCCGCTGGCGCCGCTCCCTATCTGCAAATCAAGGGTCTGTGGAAGGCCTTTGGCGACTTTCTGGCGCTCAAGGATATCAACCTCGATATCGAAGCCGGCGAGTTCATCTGTTTTCTTGGACCTTCTGGCTGTGGCAAGACCACCTTGCTGCGCGCGGTTGCCGGGCTCGATCCGCAGACGCGGGGCAACATCCGTCAGGCCGGCGTCGATATCTCGAGCCTGCCGCCGTCCCGGCGTGATTATGGCATTGTGTTTCAGTCCTATGCGCTGTTTCCCAACCTGACGGTCGCCCGCAACATCGCCTTCGGGCTTGAGAATACCGGGCGCCCTAAGGCTGAAATCAAGGCGCGCGTCGCCGAATTGCTCAACCTTGTCGGTCTGCCCGAACAGGCGGACAAATATCCAGCCCAGCTTTCCGGCGGCCAGCAACAGCGCATCGCGCTGGCCCGCGCCATCGCCATCAAGCCGGGCCTTCTGCTGCTCGATGAACCGCTGTCGGCTCTGGACGCCAAGGTTCGCGTTCATTTGCGGCATGAAATCAAGGGGTTGCAGCGCAAGCTCGGCGTCACCACGATCATGGTGACCCATGATCAGGAAGAAGCGCTGTCGATGGCCGACCGCATCGTCGTCATGAACCACGGCACGGTCGAACAGATCGGCACGCCCACCCAGATCTACCGCCATCCGGCCACGCTGTTCGTCGCAGATTTCATTGGCGAGACCAACAAGGTGGCTTCTGTCTTCAAAGGCTCGAGAGTGGCGCTCGGCAATCTCTCGCTGTCGACTGCGGCAACAGGCTTTGCCGAGGGCGACGCGGTGACCATCGCCGTGCGCCCCGAGGACGTGGTGCCGCACAGCACCGCGGTGATGGGCGAGGGCGGGTTGAACATGTTGCCGGTGACCATCACCGACATGGAGTTCCTCGGCTCGTTCTGGCGCAGCCATTTGCGCAGCCCGGTGCTGGGCGACACCCCGCTGATCGCCAATTTCTCGATCAATGCCGTGCGCCGGCTCGACATGAAGCCAGGCACGGATCTGGTGGCGGAACTGCCCGCCGAACGTGTCCTCGTTTTCCCCCGGGGGGCGTGAGCATGACCGATCTGAGCCTTCCCGCCGGACCTGCGATCAAGCTGAAGCTCGACCGGGACGGCGCCATCAAGCGGCTGTTCATGGGCATTATCGCGCTCTACCTGGTCGTCGCGCTGGCCTTGCCACTCTACACGATGCTGTCCAAGAGTTTCGTCACCTACAGCTTCGAGCTGGACCGCTACGAGTTTCAGGTCAGCGACGAGGCAGGCGTCTTTGGCGATCCCGTCACCGCCGCTGCCCTCAACCAGCAATTGGGCGTGTTTACCGCCGATGACCTGCGCTCAAATTCCGACGGGCGGCTCACGGCCACGGATTTCTTCCCGGATTTCAGTTTCCGAAGCCCGGTGAAATATCGCCTTCGCGGCACCACCGCGAATGCTCCCTATCTGGTCGGCCTCGATTTGCAGAACACCACCGAATGGCGCGAGTATGACAGCAACACGTTCCGCCGCATCAATCTGCGCCCGGTGACTTCGGTCGGCCCGCAGAATTATGTCGAATATTTCTCCAATCCGACGTTGTTCTCCTCGATCGAGAATTCGGTGTTCATCGCCGCCGTCAGCACCGTGCTCACCGTTGTCTTCGCCTTTGGCTTCGCCTATGCGCTCAACCGCAGCTGCATGCGGTTCAAGGGGTTTTTCAGGCTGGTGGCGATGATGCCGATTCTGGTGCCGTCGCTTCTGCCCGGCATCGCGCTGATCTATCTGTTCGGCAATCAGGGCATGCTGAAGTCGCTGTTGATGGGGCAAAGCATCTATGGCCCGCTTGGCATCGTCATCGGATCGGTGTTCTTCACCTTTCCGCATGCGATGATCATCATCACCACAGCACTTTCCATTGCCGATCAGCGCCAGTATGAAGCCGCCGAAAGCCTGCGCGCCAGCAAATGGCGCACTTTCTGGACCGTGACCATTCCCGGCGCGCGCTATGGCCTGATCTCCGCCGCTTTCGTCACCTTCACCCTGGTCATCACCGATTTCGGCCTGCCCAAGGTCATTGGCGGCCAGTACAATGTGCTCGCCATCGACATCTACAAGCAGGTGATCGGTCAGCAGAATTTCGAGATGGGCGCGGTGGTGTCGGTCATTCTGCTGATCCCGGCCGTTCTGGCGTTTTACGTCGACCGCCAGGTGCAGAAGAAACAGGTCTCGCTGCTGTCGGCCCGCTCGGTGCCCTATCAGCCCAGGCCCAATCGCCGCTTCGACGCGCTGTGTCTTGGCTGGTGCGCGCTGATGGCGGTGTTCATCGTCGGCATCATCGCCATCTGCCAATATGCGGCGCTGATCAAGTTCTGGCCTTACGATCTCAGCCTCAGCCTCAACAATTACGCCTTCGACAAGATGGATGGCGGCGGCTGGGCGGCCTATTGGAATTCGATCAAGCTCGCCGGGCTGACGGCGGTTTTCGGCACCGTCATCGTCTTCACCGGGGCCTATATGGTCGAAAAGATCGACGGTTTCAAAACCGGGCGCGGCATCTTCCAGTTCCTCGCCATGCTGCCGATGGCGGTGCCTGGAATGGTGCTGGGGCTGGCCTATATCTTCTTCTTCAACAACCCGGCCAATCCGCTCCATGTCATCTACGGCACCATGACCATCCTGGTGGTGTCGACCGTCACCCATTTCTACACGGTGGGCCATCTGACCGCGCTGACGGCGCTCAAACAGATTGACGCCGAGTTCGAGCCTGTCGCCAGTTCGCTGCGGCAGCCTTTCTACCGCCTGTTCACGCGCGTCACCGTGCCGGTCTGCCTGCCGGCCATCCTCGACATCTCGATCTATATGTTCGTCAATGCGATGACGACGGTGTCGGCGGTGGTGTTCATCTATTCGACCCACACGGCGCTCGCCTCGGTGGCGGTGTTGAACATGGACGATGCCGGCGACATCGCGCCGGCGGCGGCGATGGGAATGATGATTTTCTACACCAATGCCGGCGCGCGGCTGCTGCATCTGTTCGCCTCGCGGCGGATCCTCGGCAGAACCCAGGCCTGGCGCCTGCGATAATCATGCCGCGTGCAAACCGTGCGGCGGTTTCGGGCATCATTTTAAAAGTTCTGCGGCGACCTTTGCGCAACCCTTTGGATAGGCGGCGCTGCAGAACGAGACAATCCGACGGGCTGCGCCAAGGCGGCCTCAGGCTGCCTCGCTCATGCCCCCGGTTTCGAGCTGTCTCATTGTAATGTGGCGCCCGACGAAACTGCGCAGATGCAGCAGCGCCTTGTCGAGGTCGGCCGCCTGCTCGATCAGATCATAATTGCCGGGCTCGGAAGAAAGATCGCCGAACAGCCCGGCTGAAATGCGGCACATATTGTTCAGGCATCCATATATCAACTGTTTTTGACGATTGGGGGTGGATGGATCCGTGGCGAGGCGGATAATATCCGGTTCCTTGTCGCTGTGGATCTGCTGGAGTTTCGCCAGTCGAAGCGCATGGGTCATGGGCATGTCCTGATTGGAGTTGTTGCGGTAAACTCAAATCACGCTGTGCATTACTGGAACTACTCAACTGATGGTTGGCAGGATTGGCGATTCGCTGAACAATGTCCACGCCGGTTGCATTCCGGCTAAGGATTGCACAAGCTTGGCGCAAGTCTGAAGGCTGCATCCCGTCTCACGCCACCGCGGCATTGGGCGCGGCCACTCGATCCCCCTTACTGGTCAGCCGTCAAAAACGCCTGTCCTTCCGGGCAGGCTTGAATTAAACACACAATCCTGTGCGAATAGGCCCTTGCGCCGATTGGTCTGCATCTGCGAAAGCACCTAAGATGCATGACGCCATCTTTCCCTGAAACCTGTTTGCCGAGTGTGGCAGACACCATCCGCCCGCGAGCCATGGCCATGACCGATCCAGCCGACCGCGACGAAGACAAGATGCCGCCGCCGCAGGCCTCGGATGTGATGGATCATGACGAGATTTACGGCGAGGATGGCTCGATCCGGCAGGATTATCTGACCGCGATCGGCGCCGCGATCGCCGACCGTGACATCCTGTTCCTGCGCGAGCATGTGGTCCGCCTGCACGAGTCCGAACTCGGCGATCTGCTCGAATCGATCAATGTCCAGCAGCGCCACGCGCTGGTAGCCTTGCTCGGCGATGATTTCGATTTCGCCTCGCTGACCGAGGTCGACGAGGCGATAAGGCTGCAGATCATCGAGGCGTTGCCCAATGCCAAGATCGCCCAAGCCCTGGGCGAGCTCGATTCCGATGACGCGGTCTATATTCTCGAAGACCTGGACGAGGAAGACCAGCGGGAAATCCTGGCGGCGTTGCCGTTCACCGAACGGGTCAGGCTGCGCCGGTCGCTGGATTATCCGGAAGACACCGCCGGCCGCCGCATGCAGACCGAGTTCGTGGCCGTGCCGCCGTTCTGGACCGTCGGCCAGACCATCGACTACATGCGCGACGAGGATGACCTACCTGAAAGCTTCAGCCAGATCTTCGTCATCGATCCGACCTTCAAGCTGCTCGGCTCCGTCGATCTGGACCGGATCCTGCGCACCAAGCGTCAGGTCCGCATCGAGGATGTGATGGAGGAGGCGCGCTATCGCATCGACGCCGAAATGGATCAGGAAGAGGCGGCCCAGCTGTTTGAGCAGTACGACCTTCTCTCCGCCGCCGTGGTCGACGAGAACGAGCGCCTCGTCGGCGTGCTGACCATCGACGACGTGGTCGATGTGATCCATCAGGAGGCCGACGAGGACATCAAGCGTTTGGGCGGCGTTGGCGACGAGGAACTCTCCGACAGCATCCTGTCGACGGTGCGGTCGCGCTTCAGCTGGCTGCTGATCAATCTGGGCACCGCCATCCTCGCCTCCGGCGTGATCAGCCTGTTTGACGCCACCATCGAGCAGATGGTGGCGCTTGCCGTGCTGATGCCGATCGTGGCTTCCATGGGCGGCAACGCGGGCACCCAGACCATGACCGTGACCGTGCGGGCGCTGGCCACAAGGGATCTCGATATCTACAATGCCGGCCGCATCATCCGGCGCGAGGCTGCGGTTGGCCTCATCAATGGCCTCCTGTTCGCCATCATTATTGGCCTGGTCGCCGGCTTCTGGTTTTCAAGTCCCGGTCTTGGCGGAATCATTGCCGCGGCAATGGTGGTCAACATGCTGGCCGCCGCACTTTCGGGCATCCTGTTGCCGCTGCTGCTCGACAAGGTCGGCGCCGACCCGGCGATCGCCTCGGCGGTGTTCGTCACCACCGTCACCGATGTGGTCGGTTTCTTCGCATTTCTCGGTCTGGCCGGCTGGTGGCTGTCCTTCGTTTGATTGTCGGCCAAGCGCGGGTAGTCAGGACGGAAATATTGACCTATACGTAAGCGTAACAGACACATGGCGATTTTCGGGAATGATCCGCATTGGACAAATACTACACCATCACCGAATTGACCCGCGAGTTCGGCATCTCGACCCGGACCTTGCGCTATTACGAGGACGAGGGTCTGGTCCAGCCCGAGCGCCGCGGCAGAACCCGGCTGTTCCGCTCCGCTGACCGAAGATTGATCCAGGAGATTTTGCGCGGCCGGCGCATCGGTTTCACCATCGCCGAGATTCGCGAGATCATCCAGGTCTACAAGGATCCGCCGGGAGAGGCCGGACAATTGCGGCTGTTGATGCGCAAGATCGAGGAAAAACGCGAGGATCTGCGGCAGAAACGCAAGGATATCGATGAAACCCTGCTCGAACTCGACAATATCGAGGAATCCTGCCTGACCCGCCTGGCCGAAATCGGCGTCAACACCTGATTGCCGCGCACCTTTGTCGCTCAGCCGATCTGGCTTGAGCCGCAAAGTCCTGTCACAGCCAGCGCCGGACCTTGCGGCAATAAGTTTCGTACTGAAATCCGAAATTGGCGAGCAGATGGCTTTCCTCCCGCCTGACCGCGAGAAAATGCGTCAGCAGCGCGTCGACCGGCGCCAGCAGCACAAACCAGCCATTCATTGACACACAGCCCATGCCGATGAGCAAAAGGACGTTGGCGACATAGATCGGGTTGCGGGAAAAGCGGAAAGGTCCCTGGGTGACCAGATGGCTCGAGCGGCGATTGGGCAGGATGGTGGTGTGGGCCTCATGCAGCGTTCGCATCGCCCACAGGTCAATGCTCAGCGCCAGCCCGATCAGCAGGATCCCGGCGGGCCTGGCGCCGGGGAAGGTCAGGGCCATCGGCGACACCAGGTTTAAAAGGATCGCCGCCAAGGTCAGTCCAACCAGCAGCAGCGGCGGCCAGGGAATGAGATTGGGTCGCGCCCGGTAAGCGTTCATGCGATCGGCGTCCTTGCTGTTGCGGGCTCTCGCCCCCGTGCTGTTTTCAATCCGGTCCCAAATCTTGTGCCGACGAGGCTGTACACTGCTCCGCGATCGCCGGAATCCGAGCATCCGAGTCCGGTGTGATCTCGCCCGCCATCAGGGAGTTGAACAACCCCTGCGACAGCAACTCATCGGTGACGCAAACACAAAACCGCGCACAGAATTCCGCGCTGTTTCCATCCGCGCATCCGGCTTCGCACTCGGCGACAAATCCGGGCAGCGGATCCATCGGCTTTGGCGGCGCCAGTTGTGACGCGGCCCAGACCAATGCGAGCAGCAATGGTTGGTGCGCCAGATAGAAGGCGAGACTGTGACGGCCGGAAAACCGGGTGGCCTTCGCGAACAAATTGTCCCCGGTTCTGATCGCGGCCAGCCGCTCGCTGAGCTTCGCCGCCACCGCGATTTTTGTGCAACCCATGCCAATCAGGAATGGCCCCAGCCAGGGCATCAGCGGCACATAGTCATTCGAGCGCGGCGGCATAGTCGCCAATCCGATCCAACTGAGCCAGGCCGTGTTGAAGATGTCGGAGCGGAAAAAATAGGGCAGGGCGATGCAACCGATTCCCACCAGCACCGTGACCAGCCCCGGCAGCCGCAGAAAGGCCAGTCCGATCACGCTTGAGGCGGCGATGGCGTGCAGAATGCCGAAAAAGATGAATGAGTCTGGCGTCGCATAGATCGTCACGATGGTGATCAGCGCCGCCGCTCCGGCAACGATGCCGAGCCGTTTCAGGAAGGCCCGTGGCCTGATGCCGCCACCATGGGCCAGCATCAGGCTCACGCCCGCCAGAAACAGGAAGCTGCCGGCAATCGAGCGCGCATAGAGCTTGAACAGACCCTGCGTGGCCGTGCCCGGATCGAGATAGCCGAACTGCTCGAGATCCCAGGAAAAATGGTAGCTGGCCATGGCCAGCAGCGCCAGCCCGCGCGCCAGATCCAGCACTTCGATTCGCCGTGCCGGTGTTTGCGTCAATGCCGCGTTGGCCGTATCGCTCAAACTTGCCTCCTCGTGCGATGGCCGCCGCCGCGTCGCCGACTCACCATCAATGCTTTCAAGAGGATGGAGCAGAACCACTCATCTTTGAAGGGCTCGTTTGAGCAATTGCGGCACGACGCTCCGGTTCATGTGCCGGCCGGAAGTACCGGCGGGGTCCGGCTGCCGCCATGGGCGACGAACAGCCCGGCCAGCACCAGCGTCAGCGCCAGGATCAGGCTGAGCGACAGCGGCTCGCCCAGAATGATCACCCCCAGCGCCACGCCGAACACCGGCACCAGATTGATCGACAGCGAGAATCGCGTGTATCCGATGCTGCGGATCATCGTGAAGCGCAGGATATAGGCGATGCCGGTGGGAAACACGCCGAGATAGATCAAGGCGCCCAGCGCCCGGGTCGATAGACCGGATGCGAGCGGGCCTTCAATCAGCAGCGCCAGCGGCAACAGCGCCGCTGTGCCCATCGCCAGGGCCAGGCAGGCGAGCCGCACCGGCGGCATCACAATCCGCCGGATCAGCAGCCCTGCAATCACATAACAGACCGACGCGCCGACCGCGGCGAGCTTGGCGAACAAGGGGCCGTCGGCCACGCCCGAAACAATGCCTGGTCCGACCAGCACCAGGATTCCGGAAAATCCCAAGAGCACCGAAAGCAGTTTGCGGATCGACAGCCGGTCGTCGTCGGTCATGAAATGGCTGCCGATGAGCGCCAGAAACGGTCCCGTGCCCATCAGCAGCGCCAGCACGCCGGCGCCGATGGATTTGCCCGCCCAGGCGATCAGCACAAACGGGATGACGACATTGAGCAGCGCCATGCCTGCCACCAGTCCCCATTGACTGGCGCCTTGCGGCCAAACCATGCCCCGCCAGATCGCATAGGGCAGCAGCACCAGGAAGCCGACGCCAACCCGGATCGCCGCCAGCCAGATCGGTCCGGTTTCAGGCACCGCGACGCGGATGGCGATGAAGGCCGTGGCCCAGATCAGCGCGGTGAGGGTCATCAGCGCCAGATCCATCCGGGTCGGCGCGCGCAGCGTCTGGTTCATTCGGCGCCCGGGATATTCGGTGAGGGCAGGGCGAGCCTGTAGACGCCGCGGAAATTGGCAGGATCCACCGCTTTGCCCTTGCGCCGGATTTCTATCTCCCCGGCGGTGGCCATCTCGACGGCGACCGCGCGCAGCGGCTTCATCAGCCGGCTCCACTGCCGTTCGTCCGATCCAACCAGCGCGCGGGCGGCGTCGAACGGGCTGATGCTCTTTCCCGGTTCCAGCGCGGTGAGCAAATCAAGAATGGCGGCGCGCAAGGCGCCGGGTGCATAAGATGGGTGCAATGTCACGGGTAGGGGGTGCCTTTGAGGATCGCGGCGCGCGCGTTTGAGAAAAATTGCCGCCTGAGCAGCACCAGGATCACCAGGGTGGTCGACCCCATCAGCACCCACGGCCCGGCGAACCAGCCGAGATAGCCGATCGACAAGAATATGGCCCGCAGCCCGGCATTGAAATGCTTGCCGCCCAAAATGTTGAGCGCGGCGGCCCGGTTGGCGGCGGCATCGAGTTCGATGTCGTCGCCGGCCAGATCGCCTTTCATCGGGATCGCGCCGAACAGGATCGAGGAATAATTGAACAGCCGGTAGGACCACCCGAACTTGAAAAACGCATAGGCGAAGATCCCGATCAGTCCGAACACCTTGAGTTCAAACAGCGCACGGTCGGCAACCAGCGGGATCGGCAAATCAACGGCGACCCTGAGCACTTCTTCGGTCGCGCCCAGCAGCGCGAAGCATCCGCCGATGGCTAGAATCGTGGTCGAGGCGAAAAAGGCGGTGCCGTTTTGCAGTCCCGCCATGATGGCGGTGTCGATCATCCTGAGATCCCGCCGCGCCGCGACATGCATCCAGCGTTTGCGGTGCTGGTTCATGGCCGTGGTCAGGCTGACCCGCCCAACCGGCAGATGGTTGTTGGAGGCGAAGGAGAACCCCACCCAAGCCAGCGCAAACCAGGCAATCGCCAGATAATCGTAAGTTGTCATGGCATGGTTCTGACATGAGAGAGCCCGCTTGGCAAAGCCCTGTTGCAGCCATCCACGGTAACAAATCCTTCACGGATGTGGTCGAACTGTGGATGTCCGGGCATGAGTGTTTCCGGATGTTTCTCTCTAAGTCCTTGATTTTGCGACAAGCCATGCAGAAAGGCTGGGTCGGGTGTGCAAAATTGGTCACGGAAATGCCGTTTTTGCAGTTGCGAAAAGCTACCAAATCGTTAAACCGCCCGTCCTGCGCTGAGCGAATCCAAAAATGGATGACGCGGCCCGAAATCGGCACTTTAACGGGAGCATTTATGGAAGACCACGTACAGAAGTCCTGCTGGGGCATCACCGCCCGCGCAGTGATCGGCTTTTCTGGTATTCTCGCACTGGCCCACCTTTTCGGCGGCATCTGAGTTAAAATCTGACGATAAAAAAGCAGCGTCTGACCAAACCGGTCGGCGCTGCTTTTTCATGTCCGTCACTCTCTTGGCCGCGCGAAGCCCGGCGCAGGACCGCCATTGTCGCTTGCGCGGCACCGAAGGTCGGTGGATTGACGGCTCGAGCTTTGCTGCGCATGTACTTTGTCCATTCACACCGGAGACACCGCGCGCCATGTTCCTTTCAGTCTTTGACGTCTTCAAGATCGGCGTTGGCCCATCGAGTTCCCACACCATGGGACCGATGTCGGCGGCAGTGCGTTTTCTCGACGATGTCGTAGGTACCGATTGGCCGCGTCCGGCCGGCGCACGGGTTGAGGCCATCAAGGTCAGCCTTCACGGTTCGCTGGCGTTTACAGGCATTGGCCACGGCACCGGCCGGGCGGTTATCCTCGGGCTGACCGGAGAATTGCCCGATCAGGTCGACCCCGACCGCATGGACTCAATCATCGCGGGCGTTGAAACCAGCCGCCGCATCAACCCGCCCGGCCATCCCGGCTATCACTTCGATCCCGCCACCGATCTGGTTTTCGACAGGAAACAGCCCTTGCCCGGTCACGCCAATGGCATGATTTTCTCCGCCTTTGACCGCGATGGCGCCATGCTGTTGCGCCGGATCTACTATTCCGTCGGCGGCGGCTTTGTCGTCACCGACACCGAACTTGAAGCGGTGAAGAACGCCAAAAAGGTCACCGTCGACAAGACAGTGCCCTATCCCTTCGGCAATGCGAAGCAGATGCTGGAAATGGCGGCGGCGTCAGGCCTGTCGATCGCGCAGATGAAACGGGCCAATGAGGAAAGCCACATGCCGCGCGAAGAGCTCGACGCCGGGCTGGACCGGATCTGGAGCGCCATGAGCGGCTGCATCGACCGGGGACTGGCCGGCGAGGGCATCATGCCGGGCGGGCTCAAGGTGCGCCGCCGCGCCCGCATCCTGCATGACAAATTGCAGGAGGAATGGCGGCAGAACCGGCGCAATCCGTTGCTCGCCAATGACTGGCTCAGCGTCTACGCGATGGCGGTCAACGAGGAAAATGCCTCCGGCGGCCGCGTTGTCACCGCGCCCACCAATGGCGCCGCCGGGGTGATTCCGGCCACCATCCGCTATTTGCTGAAATTCCATGACGGCGCCGATCAGGACTCCGTGCGCGACTATTTGCTGACGGCTGCGGCGGTCGGCGGCATCATCAAGCACAATGCCTCGATCTCCGGCGCCGAGGTCGGCTGCCAGGGCGAGGTCGGCTCGGCCGCCGCGATGTCGGCGGCAGGGCTGGCGGCGGTGATGGGCGGCACGCCCGAGCAGATTGAAAACGCGGCGGAAATCGCGCTTGAGCACCATCTCGGCATGACCTGCGACCCGGTCGGCGGCCTGGTGCAGGTGCCGTGCATCGAGCGCAATGCGCTGGGCGCGGTCAAGGCAGTTACCGCGGCGTCCCTGGCGATGAAGGGCGATGGCACCCATTTCGTGCCGCTCGACGCCTGCATCGAGACCATGCGACAGACTGGCCTGGACATGAACGAGCGCTACAAGGAGACCTCCACCGGCGGCCTCGCGGTCAATGTCGTGGAGTGCTGAGCCTGTGGACAGCCTGGCGTTTGCGCGCCTCGCGGGTTGACCCGGCCTGCTTCAGACCCGAAGTATCGCCTCATGGCTCTTCACCTCCTTAAACTCTGCGTCGGCGCCGAAAGCGTCGAAGACCAACGCGATCACGTCCAGCGCCGCCTGGCGATGATGGTGGCGGCCGGTCAAAAGCCGGAACAGTTCCACACCACCCGCATGGTCCCCAAGCGCGCGGCGGAACTGATCGACGGCGGTTCGCTCTACTGGGTGATCAAGGGCAACATCCAGGCCCGGCAGCGCTTTCTGGATATCCGCCCCTTTGTCGATGTCGACGGCATTTCGCGCTGCCATCTGGTTCTCGAACCGGTGTTGCACGAGACCTCATGGGCGCCGCGGCGTCCTTTCCAGGGCTGGCGCTACCTCGATCCGGACGATGCGCCGCCCGATTTCGGCGCGTCCGGCGCCGATGCGGGCGATCTGCCGGCGGGATTGCGGCGCGAACTGGCGGGCCTCGGGCTGTTGTGACGCAGGACTGTGCAATACCCTTGTGTTTGCCCGCCAAAGCGCCACATTGGTCAATAATGCTCCACATCTCGGGCTTCGCCCGGTGGCGGAGAAGCTCAGGCAAACGGTGAAACACTCCCACGATGGCGAAAGACAAGACCGGATCCGACAAGCAGATATTCAAACCCGCGACCGCGGTGCCGGGCAGCAAGCCGGTGTCGTCGCGTTCGCAACTGGCCGAGTTCCTGTCGGCGGCCAAGTCGATTGTTCCCGGCTCCGCCGGATCCGGACGGCTGGCCTTCGCGCTCGACGCCACCATGAGCCGGCAACCGACCTGGGACAGCGCCTGCAAATTGCAGGGTGAAATGTTCGATGCCGTCGGCAAGACCGGCGGGTTGTCGGTGCAGCTGGTCTATTTCAGGGGCCTGGGCGAATGCCGCGCCTCGCGCTGGGTCAACGACACGCGCAAGCTGGCTGATCTGATGAGCCGCATCGACTGCCGCGGCGGCCAGACCCAGATCGGCCGGGTGCTGCGGCATGTCGCCGATGAGGCCAAGGCGCGGCCGGTCAGCGCGTTGGTCTATATCGGTGACGCCATGGAGGAAAGCATCGACCAGCTGGCCGTGACAGCGGGCGAACTGGCGCTGCGCAAGGTGCCGTGTTTCATGTTTCATGAGGGCCACGATCCGGCCGCCGCGATCGGCTTTCGCGAAATCGCCCGCGTCACCGGCGGCGCCTATGTACGCTTCGACCAGAACGCCGCTTCGGAATTGGCCGCCCTGTTGCGGGCCGTCGCCGCCTATGCGACCGGCGGACGGCCGGCGCTGGAAAAATCCGGCGGCTCGGCGGCGCGGTTGCTGCTTGAGCAGATGGGTCCGGCCGGGGGCAAGCCGGGGGCCAGCCGGTCATGAGTGCGATCGCGGTGTTTTTTGGCGGAATTCTGATCCTGCTGGCGCTGCTCGCCGGATTGCTCAGCGTCAAGCCCGCGGCGCTGGCCAACACGCTGCGCTACGCCCTTCCGGCGGGTATGGCGGGCCTGGGCGTCGTCATGACCATTGTCGGGCGCGCCAGCCTTGGTCTGCCCTTGCTGGCCTTTGCGCTTGCCATGTATGCGCGCGCCCGCGGCGCCTCGCGCGCCACCCGTCAGCCCGGCGGCCAGTCCTATGTCCGCTCGGCGGCACTCGAAATGGAGCTTGATCTCGACACCGGCGAGATGAACGGCCTGGTTCTGGCGGGATCATTCGAGGGACGCGAGCTCAACGGGCTCGATGAGGCGGACCTCATGCAGCTCCATTCCGAGCTGAGCGGCGACCCGGAAAGCCTGGCGCTACTCGAGGCGTATCTTGACCGCCGCGCGCCCGACTGGCGTGCCGACCCTGAGATGAACGAGGGTGCGGGGCTGGGAGCTTCGCCAGGCTCGGGCGCCATGACACATAAGGAGGCCTACGAGGTCCTTGGTCTTGCTGCGGGGGCGACTGAAGCCGAGATCCGCGAGGCGCATCGCCGCCTCATGAAGCGGATGCATCCCGATGCGGGCGGTTCGGCGTTTCTTGCCGGCCGGATTAGTGAAGCCAAGGCTGTCCTCTTGAGTCGACATGACTGAATTCCCCGAATACGCAATACAAAAACGTGGATGGTCCCGGACATGAACGGTCCGGCCGCGGCATTGAACAAATGCCGCGGGTCAGTTGGCTGTTGCCCAGCAGGCAAAACCTTTCTTTTCAAGCGCCTTGCAGGCCTTTGTGGCTGATGCCTGGCCGTCAAAACCGGCGAAGCGGGCGCGGTAGAGCTGTTGATTGTCCTTGGCGTAGGCCATGGTGAATGGTTCCGCCGCCGAGAGCGCATTGCCGCCGGCGCCCTTGGCGCGGTTCAATAGGTCAACCGCGGCCGACTTGTCCGGCATCGCGCCGATCTGGATCATCCAGCCGTCCCTTGGCGCGGTCGAGGCGGTTGTCACCGGATCGATCATCTGTGCCGAGGCAGACTCCACCGGCATCGGCGGAACATAGGCCGGCGCGGGCACCGGAATGGCTATCTTCTGCGCTCGCAGGGACTTTGCCAGCGCATCGCGCCCGACCACCTGTTCCGGGGTGGCGTAAGCCAGTTCAAGCCGTTGGCTGACGTCACTTCTCTGCGGTGGAATTGGCCCGATCTTGGGAAGCTCAAGCGCTGCCACGGTGGCGGCGCCCTCGCCAAAGGCCGACGGAGCGCCCCTGACGATCAAACCGCCATTGCCGGACGGCGAGGCCTTGAGCAAATACCGGGAAATCAGGTCCTTCATCTGCGCATTGCGGCTAGCGCCGGTGCGTCCGCCCATGACGACGGCGACAATCGAGCGGTCGCGGTCAACGACCGAGGAGACCAGGTTGAAGCCCGAGGCGCGGGTGTAGCCGGTCTTGATCCCGTCGACGCCGCGGACCTCGCCCAGCAGCCGGTTGTGGTTGGAAAACCGGTTCTTGCCGAATTTGAACGAGCGCGTGGAAAAATACTTGTACTGGCGCGGGAAATGCTCACGCAGCGCAAGGCCGAGCTTGGCCATGTCGCGGGCCGTGGTCACCTGCTTGGAGTTCGGAAGGCCGTGGGCATTGCGGAATGTGGTGCGCGACATGCCGAGCGACCGCGCCTTGGCGGTCATCATCGAGGCGAATTTGGCTTCCGATCCGCCCAGATGCTCGCCGATCGCCGTGGCCGCGTCATTTGCCGATTTGGTCACCAGCGAATAGATCACCTGTTCAACCGTGATGGAATTGCCCGCGCCGACGCCCAGTTTGGTCGGCTGTTCGGCCGCCGCGTTGGCCGAGAACTTAACCCTTGTGTTGAGCTTGAGCTTGCCGCGCTCGAGCGCTTCAAACGTCATGTAGAGCGTCATCATCTTGGTCAGTGACGCCGGATAGCGCAACTCGTCGGCCTCATGGGCGTAGAGGGTTTTGCCGGTCTTGGCGTCGATGACGATGCCCGCATATTTGGAATTCGCCGATGCGGGCGCCGATCCCATTGCCACGGCAATGCCGATCAGGACGAAAAGACGAAGCACCATGGAGGCAAGCGCTGCGGGCTGGTTGGGTGTATTTGAGTTACTCTGGGACACGACAACTCGCTTTTGAACAGACGGGTGTAAAGGTTTCTGACTGTCGCCCTCCTGATCAGCCATTGTGTCCAATCTTAGCCCGGCGTCCTTACCAATAGGTTTATGATGAATCATTCCTTTCCGGAAAATGACCGTAAACCTGTGCAGATTTGGCCCGGACCGTCCCGTTCCGGCGCAGTTCGCGCCGCAGGCCGGAGAGGAGTGCGCCGGAATTCCTCGCGCCCGCCTGTTTTGGAATTATCGAGGATAGCTCGATGCGCCTTGCGACTTGATCAGTTCATCTCCGGGGTCCGGCTCGACATCGGGAGCCCGATCGAGGATCGCAAGCGCCGCATCAACGTTTCCGCGCGCGGCACGGTTTTTGAGGCTCATGATGGCGCGCCGATGACCAATGCCATCAGCGATAAACGCCGAAAGTAACTGGTTCAGAGAAACATTGTCCTCCGCCGCTGCTCGCTTCGCTTCCTCCATCACATGATCTGCTATTCGAAGCGGATAGGTACTCATGTTGGCTGTCTCCTTCTCATTGGTTCGGCCATAAAATCTCCAGCTCGCATGCTCGCATGACGGAAATGCCAAACGCCTTTACAACTGGATGATGAAAGTGCCTGTCATTACTGACGATACAGGTCGCGCCAGCCGTTAAAGCGCATTCCATGTAAATGTCATCCTTGGGGTCGGCCAAGAAGGGACGAAGGCGAAACCATGGCGAAACCAAATGTGCCTGGCTGAAGATTGCATCCAGCACAACATCGATTTCGTTCCGACTTATCCATGCTTTTTCACCCAGAATGTCTGGTCGTTTGAGAACGTCCTCATACTCCAGAGCCACTGCCGGAGAAACCGCAAAGGGAACATCTCCAGCAAGCATTAGCCGCAAAAGCTGATGCGACGCTCCTCTTGATGACCGAAAGGCCGAAACCACGACATTTACATCAACAATAATCATGGCAGGAATGTGATATCATATATGATGTCATGTCAAATCGCCCATTGTGCGTGTCTGCTACCCCGGCGCGTATGGGTTGGGGCCATGCAGGCGCGGAATTATTTGGTGCAGCGCACAATCAACTTGACAAAATGGTGCAGTGCACCTAAATACAGATCATCAGCCTCCCAACGACAGGAACCGTGACATGATGAACTTTGACACCACTTCCAAGATGAGCAAGGAAGCCATGGACAGCATGCTGACCGCGGCCTCTTCGATGACCAAGGGTTTCCAGCAGATCGCCGCTGAAGCCACCGACTATTCCAAGAAGTCCTATGAAGACAGCGCAGCCGTCGTCGAGAAGCTGGTTTCGGCCAAGAGCCTCGACAAGGCCATCGAAATCCAGACCGATTTCGCCAAGTCTTCCTACGAGTCGTTTGTTGCCCAGGCCACCAAGATGAGCGAACTCTATGCAGACCTCGCCAAGCAGGCCTACAAGCCCTTCGAAGAAGCAGCCGCCAAGGTTTCCGCCTGACGCCAATGCATGGCGCGCTCAAATGGTTTCATTTGAGCGAAAACGCACATGCATTGTTTCAAAGTTCTACAGCGTCCTTTGCGCATCCGATTGGATGGGCGGCGCTGTAGACCGGCCTCTGCCCGACCCGGCGGATGCGCGAAATGATCGAAACCCGGTTGCTTCTGAAGCGGCCGGGTTTTTTGCTGTTTGCGGCTGTGGCCGGAAATCTGTTTCATCCGGCGACAAGGGGGCTTAAAATCCGCGCAGGAAAGATTAAGTTAAGGACAATGTCTGGCGCTTCGTTGTGAGACCGCGCCGGTTGGAACTGACAGGAAGTTGACAGAGTGAAAGACAGCACGGACCGGACACGCATGCAGGCGGACAAGAAAACCGGGGGCGGTGGGCCTGAACGGGGCACATCCGTCATCACCCGGACCAAGCCGCAGGTGAAGAAACCAAGTCTCTACCGGGTCCTGCTTCTCAATGACGATTACACTCCGATGGAGTTTGTCATTCATGTACTCGAGCGTTTTTTTCAGAAGGACCGCGAACAGGCCACGCGTATCATGTTGCATGTTCACAATCACGGTGTCGGCGAATGCGGCGTGTTCACTTACGAGGTGGCCGAAACCAAAGTGACCCAGGTCATGGACAGCGCCCGCGAAAATCATCATCCGCTGCAATGCGTGATGGAAAAGAAATGAGGACCTGAACTTGCCTAGCTTTTCAAACAGTCTCGAAAAGGCGATCCATCAGGCGCTGACCTATGCCAATGAGCGGCATCACGAATATGCCACGCTTGAGCATTTGCTGCTGGCCTTGATCGAGGATCCCGACGCCGCCGCCGTCATGGGCGCCTGCAATGTTGACCTCGACCAGTTGCGCCGCACGGTCAGCGATTATGTCGACAAGGAACTTGGCAACCTGATCACCGGCTATGACGAGGATTCCAAGCCGACATCCGGCTTTCAGCGCGTCATTCAGCGCGCGGTGATCCATGTCCAGTCCTCGGGTCGCGAGGAAGTCACCGGCGCCAATGTGCTGGTGGCGATTTTCGCCGAACGCGAGAGCCACGCCGCCTATTTCCTGCAGGAGCAGGAAATGACCCGTTATGACGCGGTCAATTTCATCTCCCACGGCATCGCCAAGCGTCCCGGCGCGGAAGAGGCGCGCCCGGTGCGCGGCGCCGAGGAGCCGGAACCCGATTCGGTCAAGCCGGAAACCGCCGGCGACGAGGGCGCCAAGAAGAAAGGCCAGGACGCGCTCACCGCCTATTGCGTCAATCTCAACGAGAAGGCCAAGACCGGCCGCATCGATCCGTTGATCGGCCGCATCGAGGAGGTCAACCGCACTATCCAGATCCTCTGCCGCCGCTCCAAGAACAATCCGCTCTATGTCGGCGATCCAGGCGTCGGCAAGACGGCCATCGCCGAGGGCCTGGCCAAGCGCATCGTCGAGGGCGATGTTCCCGACGTGCTGGCCGACGCGGTGATCTATTCGCTCGACATGGGCTCGCTCCTGGCCGGCACCCGCTACCGCGGCGATTTCGAGGAGCGCCTCAAGCAGGTGGTCAAGGAACTCGAGGACCTGCCAGGTGCTGTTCTGTTCATCGACGAGATCCACACCGTCATCGGCGCCGGCGCCACCTCCGGCGGGGCGATGGACGCCTCCAACCTCTTGAAGCCGGCGCTGTCGTCGGGCGCCATCCGCTGCATCGGCTCGACCACCTACAAGGAATACCGGCAGTTCTTCGAGAAGGACCGGGCGCTGGTACGCCGGTTCCAGAAGATCGACGTCAACGAGCCGACGATTCCCGACACGATCGAGATCCTCAAGGGCCTCAAACCCTATTTCGAGGACTACCACCGCGTCACCTACACCGACGCGGCGATCAAGGCCGCCGTCGAGTTGTCGGCGCGCTACATCACCGACCGCAAGCTGCCCGACAAGGCGATCGACGTGATCGACGAATCGGGAGCGGCGCAGATGCTGCTGCCCGAAAAGAGCCGCAAGAAGACGCTGACCGAAGCCGAGATCGAGACCACGATCGCCACCATGGCCCGGATTCCGGCCAAGACCGTGTCGAAGGACGACGAGACCGTTCTCGCCAATCTCGACAAGGAACTGCGCTCGGTCGTCTACGGCCAGGACGCGGCGATTGACGCGCTGACGGCGGCGATCCGGCTGGCCCGCGCGGGCTTGCGCGAACCCGACAAGCCGATCGGCTCCTATCTGTTCTCCGGCCCCACCGGGGTGGGCAAGACCGAAGTCGCCAAACAGCTCGCCGCCTCGTTGGGCGTCGAATTGCTGCGCTTCGACATGTCCGAATACATGGAGCGGCACACAGTCAGCCGTCTGATTGGCGCGCCTCCGGGCTATGTCGGCTTCGACCAGGGCGGTCTGCTGACCGATGGCGTCGACCAGCATCCCTACTGCGTGCTGCTGCTCGACGAGATCGAGAAGGCCCATCCGGATCTGTTCAACATCCTGTTGCAGGTGATGGATCACGGCTCGCTCACCGATCACAACGGCAAGAAGATCGACTTCCGCAACGTGATCCTGATCATGACCACCAATGCGGGCGCGGCAGATGCCGCCAAGGCCGCCATCGGCTTTGGCTCATCCAAGCGCGAAGGCGACGACATGGAAGCGATCAACCGGCTGTTCACGCCGGAGTTCCGCAACCGTCTCGACGCCATCATCGCCTTTGGCGCGCTGCCGGTGAAGGTCATTCACATGGTCGTGCAGAAATTCGTCATGCAGCTTGAAGCCCAGCTGGCCGAACGCAATGTCACCTTCGACCTCGGAGAAGACGCGATCGCCTGGCTCGCCGACAAGGGTTATGATGAACGAATGGGCGCGCGGCCACTGGGCCGGGTGATCCAGGAGAACATCAAGAAGGAGCTCGCCAATGAGCTTCTGTTCGGCAAGCTCAAGCATGGCGGCACGGTCAAGGTCACGGTTGGCGACAAGGATGGCGGCAAGGGCCTGATCCTCGAGGCGGTTCCGGCCGAAGTTCCGGTCAAGCCGAAAAAGGAGAAGACGCCGGCCAAGAAACGCGCACCGGCCAAGGCCAAGACGGCAGCGGCCAGGACCATAGCCAAACCGCCGGAGAGCAAGGGACCAAAATCCCCGCAGCCGCGGCCGGACGCGTCCAAAACGCCAGAAGCCTCTGTGGATGTGGCAGAACGCCCGGCGCCGAAAAAGCCGTCCAGCGCCGTTCCCAAGGTGCCGCGCAAGAAGTAACGCGTCATCGCACCGCCAAACGATCAGACACCCCGGTTCATGCCGGGGTGTCTTGCGTTTGTGCCACCGGCATCATTCCGGTGAGGGCGACAAACAGGTTGCAGCGCCGCACAAAATCTCTAACACAAGACCATGATCACTTCGTCCGGCCCGCGCGGCGTCCATTGGTTCCTGAAAGGCGTGCGCGGCATCGTCTCGCTGCCGGCCATCATCCTGATGAGCGCCTTTGTCGGGTTCTGCGGCTTCGCCGTCGAAGCCGGCATCCCGCTTGGCCAGACCGTGTTCATGACCGGCATGATCTGGGCGCTGCCGGCCAAGGTGCTGCTGGTCGGATCCATACTCGCCGGCGCATCGCTGCCCGCCGCCTTCATCACTGTCTCACTCTCCTCGATCCGGCTGATGCCGATGGTGGCGGCGCTGATCCCCGAAATCCGCACCGAGAAAACGCCGACCTGGCTGTTGCTGCTGTTGTCGCATTTCATCGCGATCACGGCTTACGTCTTCACCATGGAGCGCATCCGCGATGTGCCGCGCGAGCATCGCGTGGCGTTTTTCGCGGGCTTCGGCATCACGGTGACCACCGCCAACATCATTCTGGTCGCGGTGATTTATTCCACCGTCGCCAATCTGCCCTCCATGCTCGCCGGCGCGCTGTTCTTTCTCACGCCGGTCTATTTTCTCACCTCGATCTGGGCCTCGACGCGGGAGCGGGCAGGGCACATCGCCATGATCTTCGGGCTGGCGCTGGGACCGGTGTTTCATCAGGTAGCACCCGAGTTTGACATTCTCTATGCCGGTGTCGTCGGCGGCACGCTGGCCTTCCTGGCCGATCGCCTGTGGAAAAGCGGGGCGGGATCATGATCGGTTATGCGACATTTGACGCCTGGTGGTGGCCCTATGTCTTCATCGCCATTGCCGGCTGGCTTGCCACCGACATCTGGCGCTGGCTCGGCGTTCTGGTCGGCAACCGGCTCAAACAGGATTCCGCGGCGCTCACCTGGGTTCGCGCCGTGGCCACGGCTTTGCTCGCAGCCGTCATCGCCAAGCTGATCCTCTATCCGACCGGCGAGTTGAAAAATGTCCCGATGGCGCTGCGCCTGATCGCGGTGTCAATTGGTTTTGCGGCGTTTCTGCTTGGTGGCAAACGCATCTGGATCGGCATCGCCACGGCGCTCAGCGTGTTGATCGGCGGCCAGTTGCTCTTCGGCTGAGCATTGCCGGGCCCGTTGGACCGGAGCTGGAGCTATTTCTCGAACCGCCGCGCGACCCAGGAATAGCTGTCGGTGACCACATGCACCGGTTCGGAAACCAGCGCCTTGACGCTGCCGGCCTCGGGCAGGACATCCTTGAACCGCTGCAGCAGCCGGCCCGCCAGGCCCGGATCCGACGGCGCCGCTGCATCCGCCGTCTGGTCCTGAGGGACTGTCGCCACCGGCGCCGGGATATCGGCCTTGGGCGTCATTGCCCCGGGCGCAAATCTGGCCTGGGGCGCCACCGGCGCCGCGATGTCGGCGCTGGGCGTCAGGGGCCCCGCCGCCGGGCCGGTTTCGGCCACAACTGTTGTGCTGGCCGTGGCCGGTTCGTTTTTCACTTCAGCCAGTCCCGCGTCTCCGGGGGTCTGGCACACCGCGACCACCACCGGATAGTTGAGGTTTGAAAACGTCGCGAGCTTGTCCTCGGAGACTGCGTCGCAGGCCTGGATCGTCGCCCAGCGTTCGTCGAGCATCTCGATGTGATGGCATTGCGTCGCGGTGTCGTCGCAGCCAAGGATGGTCATGATGATGAGAGCGGCTTGCATGGGGGCCTCGCAAATATCTGGTTGTGCCCGCACATGCTCGCACAATGCCGCAAAACCAAGGCAGCAGGATTTCGGTCAAGCCGCTGTCGGCGCTGGCATCGTCCGGTGTATCGGTCTATCGGGTTACCGGGCGGCGGCGCGTGTCATGGTGGTGAAACAACGAACGCCTAAGCCAATCCCGTCGGAGGGACAGCGAACAATGGCCTCACAGCATGTCATCATCATCGGCGCGGGCATCGTCGGATCAAGCATCGCCAATCGCATCAGCCGGACCGGGGCAAGGGTCACCGTCATCGATGCCCTTGAAGGCCCCGGCCGTGGAGTGAGTTCAGCTTCCTTCGGATGGATTACCTCTGCGGCCGGCAGTCCCGACCTGCCGGAGCCTGAGTACCGCCAGCGGCTGGACGGCATCGCCAGCTATGCCGGGCTTGACCGGGAGTTTGGCGGACGCTTCTGCGCGCCGTCAAACGGGGCATTGGTCTGGGGCGCGGATGAAGCGGAAACCCTGGACTGGGCGCGCCGGCACGCGGCCATGGGCAGTTCGGTGCGGCTGCTCGACAGGTCCGAAATCGCCGAACTGGAGCCGATGCTCGCCGAACCGCCGGCGCTGGCCGCGCATTTCCACCAGGAAAAAGCCGTTGATGTCCGTGACGCCTGCGAAGTCTTGCTGCAATCGGCGCGTGACAATGGCGCGGCAACCCTGTTCGGCCAGACAATCCTTGGCCTTGATGTGACTGGCGGCCGGATTGCCGGCGTCAGGCTGTCCGGCCAAACCATCGCCGCCGACCGTGTCATCGTCGCCGCTGGAGCGAAAAGCGCCGGGATAGTCGGTGATGTGATGCCCGGGCACGGCATCCACACCTCTCCGGCGGCGCTGATCACGCTGAGCGTCGAAGACGGCAGGCTGGGTCACATCCTTGACGGCGGCGGACTGGAAATCCGCTCGCGCAGGGATGGCGAAGTGATTGCCGCCAGCGGCGTGGACGCGGGCCGCGACGATCAGGCCAAAGCCGAACTCGGCCGCGAGGTTCTAGAAAGGGTCCGGCGGATCTATCCCGGCCTGTCCAATCCGCGCGTCGACCGGGTGGAGATCGCGGATCGTCCGTTCATTGGTGAAGGGCGTTCGCTGGTCTCAACCACACCGGATGCCGGCGGTCTCTATCTTGCCGTGGCCCATCCCGGCGTCATCCTGGCGCCGCGGATCAGCGCCCTGGTCGCGGCCATGCTGGAGCAATAGCCGGTGTTGGTGCTGTCCACGCGCCTCCAGCCCGTGGCGGGCATGAACAATATATAAGATTTTACGCATTGTTGGTTTGCAGCCCTTTGCCTCCGCTGCCTGAGCGCTAGATAGCGCCTGAACACCGCTTTTGCCGCAGTGCGTTTTGCATTTCGAGGCTGGAGGCATTGACCCCGGACAGGAGACATATCCCGTGACAGACTTGACCGCAGAGACACGGCAGGCGCTTGCCGGGATCGCCAGCCGCCACGGCGTCAGCCTTGACGCCGCCGAGCATGTGCTGATGGCGCTGGCGGCCCGGCAGGGCACCCAGGCCCAGTTCAACCATCCCGATCTCGGCGGCATGGGGCAATGGGCGCAGGGCGGCATGACCATGGTCGGCGACATGTTCAACACTGCGCTCAAGTCCAAGGTCGACGCGCTCTGCTCCGAACTGGCGCAGATGCTCAGCGAGTCCGATCCGTGGCAGGAGCCTTCTGACGTGTCGTCGCAGTCGCAGCTCCAGGGTGAACGCGTCAGCCTGTTCCTTTCAAGCCGCATTTCGCGCAATTGGTGGCCGGAGGAACTCGGCCAGGCCGCCTCGACCGGAGCGCAGAACCAGATGCGCTATGCATGGTTCCCCGAAAAGGCGCGGCTCGCCATTGACGACGGCGATGGCGCTGTCCGGATCTATGACACCGGCAGCCATCAGATCGGCGGTTTCGGCCAGCAGCAATCGGGCGGCCAGTCGCTGTCATTCACCTCGCAGCACGGCCTGGTCAAGCTGTCCGAATTGCGCCAAGTCAACGCCAGCCGGCGCGACGACGGCACCGGCAGCCCGGCGCCGTCGCTGTCGGAAGCGCTGCTCAAGTCATCCGGCGGCCAGCCAAGGCCCGAAACCCCGCCTGCGTCCCCCGGCCCGGCTCCGGCAGAGCCGGATGCGCCGGAGCCAGCGGTGATCGGTACGGCGGAACCCGCTGAGGAAGCCGATATTTTCGCCAAGATTGAACGGCTGGCGGCGCTCCACGCCAAGGGCATTCTCACCGATGCGGAATACCAGGCCAAGAAGGCCGAGCTTTTGGCCCGGATCTGAACCGAGAGGGCAGGTGAAAGATCAGCCCAGCGCCGCGCGGATTTTCTCCGCATTGGCCTTGATCACGCCCATGTCTTCCATGGTGCCGGTGTGCGGCTTCATCGCCACGCCGTCAAACCTGGGGATCACATGCACATGCAGGTGAAACACCACCTGGCCGCCGGCCGGTTCGTTGAACTGCTGGATTGTCACGCCATCGGCGTCAAAGGCCTTGATCACCGCCCGCGCCACCTTCTGGGTGGTCGCCATCACGGCGGCGAGACTGCCCGCTTCGACATCGAGAATGTTGCGCGACGCGGCCTTCGGGATCACCAGGCAGTGGCCGGGCCCGCGCGGCATGATGTCCATGATCGCAAGCGTCTCATCGTCCTCATAAAGACGTTCGGCGGGCAGTTCGCCGCGCAGGATCCTTGCAAACACATTGCTGTCGTCATAGCTGGGCGCGGTCATCGGGCGGTCTCCAATTGGTCGTCTTGCCTGGTTGTATAAGGCGCGGGGCAGGGGTCAAGCACCGCGCATCTCAATTATCCTCGGCAGCCGGCTGGCCGCCGCTTTTGCGGAACGGCCCGTGCCCGCTCAGCACCTGGCCGATGTGCTCGACATCGCGGCGTTCGCGCTCGAGATAATCAGCGACCGCCCGCCTCAACCCCGGATGCTCGATGTAATGGGCCGAATGGGTGGTCGCAGGCAGATAGCCGCGCGCCAGCTTGTGTTCGCCCTGCGCCCCGGCCTCGACCCGTTTGAGGCCCTTGGCGATGGCGAAATCGATCGCCTGATGATAGCAGACCTCGAAATGCAGGAACGGGTGATCCTCGACGCAGCCCCAATGCCGGCCGTAAAGGCAATCGCCGCCGATGAAATTGATCGCGCCGGCAATGAACCGGCCCTCCCGCCGCGCCATCACCAGCAGCACATCCTCGGCCATCCGTTCGCCGATCATCGAAAAGAAGGCCCGCGTCAGATAGGGCCGTCCCCATTTGCGCCCGCCGGTGTCGATATAGAACTCGTAGAAAATGTCCCAGACGCTTTCGGTCAGATCAGCCCCGGTCAGCCATTCGATGGTGATGCCGTTCTCGAGCGCCGCCTTCCGCTCCTTCCTCAGTTGCTTGCGCTTGCGCGAGGCCAGCGTGTCGAGGAAATCCTCGTAACTGCCGTAGCCGGGATTGTGGAAATGGAATTGCTGGTCGGTGCGGTGCAGATAGCCCTCGGCCTCGAACGCCGCGATCTCGCTTTCGGGCACGAAGGTCGCATGCACCGACGACAGGCCCAGCTGCGTGCACAGCGACCGCCCGCCGGCGGCCAGCGCCCGCCGGCGCGCCTCATCGCCCGCACCTGGCCTGACCATCAGTCGCGGACCGGTGGCCGGCGTGAACGGCGCCGAGCATTGCAGCTTCGGATAATAGCGCCCGCCGGCGCGCTCGAAGGCGTCGGCCCAGGCATGATCGAACACATATTCGCCCATCGAATGGCTCTTGATGTAGGCGGGCATCGCGCCCTCGAGCGAGCCGTCGGGGCCGCGCAGCACGATGTGGCGCGGCAGCCAGCCGGTCTTGGCCGAAACCGAGCCGGACTCTTCCAGCGACGACAAAAAAGCGTGACTGACAAAGGGGTTATAGACAATTCCGGACTCAGCATGGGAGCCGCTTGATTCGGAATGCGAGCCGGTTGATGGAGTTGGCGAGCGCCGCGCCGCGCCGCCGAGACGGCTCCACTCCCCGGCGGTGACCGCCGCCATGCCTTCGATGGTCGAAAGCGTGTGATCTGTCTGCTCAGGGGTCATGACATTCCGTTCTCAACAGGGACGGCGGTGTCGCCGCCCCGGCCTTCAACTTATGAACGATGCGCGATTTGGCAAGGTCAGGGGTCCACCACCGTGTCCGGATCAAAGCCCTCGAAAGTCATCTGGTTGGCATGCGCCTTGGTCAACGCCCGCGCCGCGGCATCCCGCACCGTCCAGGTGATCACCGGTACGCCCTGCTTGCGCTGGGCCTCGATAAAGCTGTTGGGCAGGTGGTGCACGCAGTAGGAGATGAAATCCAGCCCCAGCTGCATCGCCTCCTCATGGATGAAGAACCGTTCCGGCTTGACGCCTTCGGCGGTGAGGCCGAGCGGGCAGGTGGCGCCGCTGGCCTTGAGGTGGCGCAGCAGGGCGTCGTCGAAGCTCATCAGCGCCACCGGCCCGTCATAATCCTCCAGGCACTCGACCACCGCATCGGCAAAGCCGTCATCATCGCCGGGCCGGCCCTTGAGTTCGATGATCAGCGGCACCTTTCCCTTGACCAGCTTCAGCAGGCCCGGCAACGATAGAACCCCGTCCGCCGTTCCGCCCACCCGCAATTGCGCCAGTTCCTGCGAGGTGCGCTCGCGGACATCGCCCGACAATCCGCACAGCCGCTCCAGGTCATCGTCGTGAAACACCACCGGCACGCCGTCGGTTGCGATGTGAAGGTCGCACTCGATCGCGTATCCGGCGTCGATCGCACGCTGAAATGCGCTCGCCGTGTTCTCCCAGATGCTCTGGTTCATGTCGTGATAGCCGCGATGGGCGATGGGGCGGGTGGTCAGCCAGCTTAGGTCCTTGTGTGCCTGCGCCATGGGAATTACCGCACCTCGATCACGGCGTCGATCTCGACTGCCGCATTGAGCGGCAGGCAGGCGGTGCCGACGGCGGCGCGCGCATGTTTGCCGCGGTCGCCAAGCAGGTCTGCGATCAGGTTCGAGGCGCCGTTGACGACAAGATGCTGGTCGGTGAAAGCCGGATCGGAGGCCACGAAGCCGCCGAGCTTGACCACCCGGACAATCCGCTCGAGATCGCCGCCGAGCGCCGCCTTGGCCTGGGCCAGAATGTTGATGGCGCACAGTTCGGCGGCGCACTGACCGGCTGCGACGTCGACATCGCGGCCGAGCAGGCCCTTGACCGCAAGCGCGCCGTTTTCGAGCGGCAACTGGCCTGAAACGAACAGAAGCGAACCGCTGACGACATAGGGGACATAATTGGCGGCCGGCGGTGCGGCGTCGGGCAGCACGATGTTGCGGGCGGCCAGGCGGGACTCAACGCTATCGGTCATGAAGGGCTCCATATCTGTCTCAGTTAAGGCGGCGCAGGCGTTTTGACGGAACTTGCAAGTTCCGCCTCGCTTTTGCCGCGTCTGGTCATATAACATCGACTTTGGATTCGACAGGAGAAAACCTGATGCGCATGTTTGTTATCGCGTCGCTCGCAATGATGGCGGCCACGCCGGCAATCACATCGGCCCATGCCGGGCCAGGAGGCCTTGCCGCCCACCGGGCGGTCTATGATCTGACGCTGAAGGAAGCGACCGAGCGCTCCGGCATATCCGGCATGGTCGGCCGCATGGTATATGAATTCGGCGGTTCGGCCTGCGACGGCTACACCGTCAGTTTCCGCTTCGTCACCGAGATCGCCACCGGCGACGAATCCCGCGTTACCGACCAGCAGACCACCACGTTCGAGGATATCCGCAACCAGACCTTCCGTTTCGTCACCCGCTCCTTTGTCGATCAGAAACTCGATCACGAGGTCCGCGGGTCGGCCCAAATTGCCGGCGGCGAACTGGCGGTCAAGCTCGAACAACCGGAAAAACTGGCGCTCGATATCGCCACCGCGCGCTTTCCCACCGAGCACATGATCGAGATGATCAAGAAGGCCCGGGACGGCGAGCGCTTTTATGAATCACGCATCTATGACGGCTCCGATGAAGGCGACGCGGCGATGCTGACCACCACCATTTTGGGTGAAAAGCAGCCGGTCGAGAGCAGCGACGCCGAAGCCAAGCGGGCAGGCGACCTCGCCGACGACGCCTTCTGGCCGGTGTCGATGGCCTATTTCGAGGAAACCGCCGATGGCGACGGGTTGCCGGTCTATTCCATCGCCTTCAAGCTTTACGAGAACGGCGTCACCCGCGACCTCACCATGGACTATGGCGACTTCGTGCTCGAAGGCCAGCTGGCCCAGCTCGACATCTACGAAGCCGAGCCCTGCAAGGAGTAGCCAGCCAGGCGCCAGTTCCGGTTTTCCCCCCCGCCAATTTGACCAAGGCATCACCGCCGGCGCGCTCACGCGTCATGTCTGGACTGTGACGCGCAACTGTGGCATCAGGCCCGCTCATTCGCGGCAGGCGCCTGATGGCGCGCCGCTCTCACCCAGTCACCAGACAAAACGGAGCGGCGCCATGGCTGATGCGCTTGGGCTTGATTTTGGCACGACCAACACGGTTCTGGCCCGGCTGGGCAGCGGCTCGGATACGGCGTCGATCAGCTTCCAGACCCCCGCCGGTCCTGCCGACACAATGCGCACGGCGCTGTCCTTCATCAAGGACGCGCGGCTTGGCGCCAGCGCGCTCAGCGTCGAGGCCGGTCCCGCCGCCATCCGCGCCTTTATCGACAATCCGGGCGAGTGCCGGTTCCTGCAATCGATCAAGACCTTCGCCGCCTCGGCGCTGTTCCAGGGCACCATGGTGCATGGACGGAAATTCGAGTTCGAGGACCTGATGGAGGTTTTCCTCAAGCGGCTCGAGGCCTATGCCGGCGACAACTGGCCGTCACCGGTGAGCCGCGTCGTCACCGGACGTCCGGTCCGGTTTGCAGGCTCCAGGCCCGACGCCGATCTCGCCATGCGGCGCTACAGCGAAGCGCTTACCCGTCGGGGCTTTCCGGAACTGCATTATGTCTATGAGCCGGTCGCCGCGGCCTTCTACTTCGCCCAGAGCCTCAGCCAGGACGCCACCGTGCTGGTCGCCGATTTCGGCGGCGGCACCACCGACTATTCGCTGATCCGCTTCGAAACCCATGCCGGACGGATCCGCGCCATTCCGGTCGGCCATTCCGGCGTCGGCGTCGCCGGCGACCAGTTTGACGCCCGCATGATCGACAACCTGGTGGCACCCGACATCGGCAAGGGCAGCCAGTTCATGAGCTTCGGCAAAAAGCTGGACGTGCCCGGCAGCTATTATTCGAGCTTTTCGCGCTGGAACCAGCTGTCGATCTTCAAGACGACGAAGGAATATGCCGATCTCAAGGCGCTGGTGCGCCAGGCCGTCGAACCGGAAAAGCTCGAGCTGTTCATTGACCTGATCGAGCATGACGAAGGCTACGCGCTCAATCAGGCGATTTCGGCCACCAAATTGGCCCTGTCGGCGCAGGAGGAGGCTCAGTTCCGCTTTGCCCCGCTGGGCAAGGCCGGCGTCAAGACCGTCCGCCGGCACGATTTCGAAGGCTGGATCGCGGCCGATCTGCGCCGCATCGAGGATGCGCTCGACGATGTTCTGGTCTCGACCGGCACCGGGGCGACGGAAGTCGACAAGGTGTTTCTGACCGGCGGCACCTCGTTCGTCCCCGCCGTGCGCCGGATCTTCTCCGACCGCTTCGACGCCAGCCGCATCGAAACCGGCGGCGAACTGATCTCGATCGCCCACGGCCTGGCCCTGATCGCCGCGCGCGACGACATCGACCAATGGACCGTGCCGGTGGTGGGGTGATTTAACCGACGGATTTGCCTGGTTCTCCGCCCTTCGCACTTGCAAAACCGCTGCATTGCCTGTAAGCGACGCCTATTCCACACGTGGGGCATGGGTTGATCCGGGAGAAATCCGGATTGGTCCGCCGGTGGCGCTTTGCGCTCACGCCCTGCGGAGGTTCAACCGGAAACAGGAGTACAAGGCATGGCATTGCCTGAATTTTCCATGCGCCAGCTGCTTGAAGCAGGCGTCCACTTCGGCCACCAGACTCACCGCTGGAACCCGAAAATGAAGCCGTACATCTTTGGTGCGCGCAACAACCTTCACATTCTCGATCTCGGCCAGACCGTTCCGATGCTCAACGTGGCATTGAAGCTGGTTTCCGACACCGTGTCCAAGGGCGGCCGCGTGCTGTTCGTCGGCACCAAGCGTCAGGCTTCCGAAATTGTTGCGGATGCTGCGGCCCGTTCGGCCCAGTATTACGTCAACGCCCGTTGGCTCGGCGGCATGCTGACCAACTGGAAGACCATTTCGCATTCGATCCAGCGTCTGCGCAAGCTCGACGAGATCCTGGCATCCGCCGCCACCGGCTTCACCAAGAAGGAACGCCTCAACCTTGAGCGCGAGCGTGAAAAGCTCAACCGCGCACTCGGCGGCATCCGCGACATGGGCGGCACGCCCGATCTGATGTTCGTCATCGACACCAACAAGGAAGGCATCGCCATCCTGGAAGCCAAGCGTCTTGGCATTCCGGTCGTCGCCATCATCGATTCCAACTGCGATCCCGACGTTGTCGATTACCCGATCCCGGGCAATGACGATGCCTCGCGCGCCATTTCGCTCTATTGCGATCTGATCAGCCGCGCCTGCATCGACGGCATCGCCCGCCAGCAGGGCTCTTCCGGCGTTGATCTTGGCGCCATGGAGGCTCCGGTCGAGCCTGCGCTCGAAGCGGCCCCTGAAGCAGCGGCTCCCGCAGCCGAAGCCGCCGTTGAGGCAGCTCCGGAAGCCGAAGCCGCCGCCGAGGCAGCCCCTGCCGAGGACGCGCCTGCCCAGGCCTGAATCCGGGTTTCGGACAGAACCGGCCCGGCCAAGCCAGAGTGCTTAGCCGGGCTGTCACATTTCAATGGCATGGTTAACATGCCGACATGCGATTCCGGGGTCGGTGTTTCCGTTGAAGCCGAACCGGACGCCCCAAGAATGAAGAGGCTGTTATGAACATTACCGCTGCAATGGTGAAAGAGCTGCGCGACAAGACCGGCGCCGGCATGATGGACTGTAAGAAGGCGCTTGGCGAAACGGCTGGCGACATGGAAGCCGCGATCGACTGGCTCCGCGCCAAGGGCATCGCCAAGGCCGACAAGAAGTCCGGCCGCACCGCCGCCGAAGGCCTGATCGCCGTTGCCTCGGACGGCAAATCGGCCGTCGTCGTCGAAGTCAATTCCGAGACCGATTTTGTCGCCCTCAATGACGGTTTCCAGGATCTGGCCCGGTCGATCGCCGCTGTCGCCCTGTCGACCGATGGCTCGGCCGAGGCGATCAGCGCCGCCACCGTGCCCTCCACCGGCAAGTCGGTCACCGACACGGTCAAGGATGCGATCGCCCATATCGGCGAAAACATGAGCTTCCGCCGCTCCGCCAAGCTGTCTGTCGAGGATGGCGTCGTCGCGACCTACGTCCACAACGCGGTTGCCGATGGCCTTGGCAAGCTCGGCGTGCTCGTCGCCGTCAAGTCGACCGGCAACAAGGAGGCCCTGGCCGCGATCGGCCGTCAGGTCGCCATGCACATCGCCGCCACCAATCCGCTGGCGCTGACCTCCGACGATGTTGACGCCGCAGTCGCCGAGCGCGAGCGCAACGTCTTCATCGAGCAGGCGCGCGAATCGGGCAAGCCGGAGTCCATCATCGAAAAGATGGTCGAAGGCCGGATGCGCAAGTTCTATGAGGAAGTGGCGCTTCTCTCGCAGGCTTTCGTGATCAATCCCGACCTGACCGTCGGCGCCGCCGTCAAGGCCGCCGAAGCCGAAGCGGGCGCGCCCGTGGAAATCTCCGGTTTTGTCCGCTTCCAGATCGGTGAAGGCATCGAGAAGGAAGAGAGCGACTTCGCCGCTGAAGTGGCGGCAGCCGCAAAAGGCTGAGATCAACCACATCTTGTGGAAAAAAGCTCAAGGGCATCGCGTGACAACGCGGTGCCCTTCGTGTATCCGGGCCTGACACAGAAATCCGGACCATTCAATGACATCCAAGCCCCTTTTCAAGCGCGTTCTTCTCAAGGCCTCGGGCGAAGCCCTGATGGGCAGCCAGGGTTTCGGCATTGATGTCGCGGTGGTCGACCGCATCGCCGCCGACATCGCCGAGGTTCGCGCCATGGACATCGAGGTCGGCGTGGTGGTCGGTGGCGGCAATATTTTCCGCGGCGTCGCCGTCGCCTCCAAGGGCGGCGACCGGGTCACCGGCGATCACATGGGCATGCTCGCCACCGTCATCAACGCCCTGGCGCTCGCCACTTCGCTGCGCAAGCTCGGCATTGACACCGAGGTGCTCTCGGCGATCTCGATGCCGGAAATCTGCCAGAGTTTTTCCCAGCGCGCGGCGCTTCATCATCTCAATCGGGGCAAGGTGGTTATTTTCGCCGGCGGCACCGGAAATCCGTTTTTCACCACCGATTCCGCCGCCGCCCTGCGCGCCGCCGAAATGGGCGCCGAGTGCATTCTCAAGGGCACCCAGGTGGATGGCATTTACTCCGCCGACCCGAACAAGTTCCCCGACGCGACCCGCTTTGACACCATCACCCATGACGAGGTGCTCAACAAGGGGCTTGCCGTCATGGACGTCGCAGCCGTAGCCTTGGCGCGCGAGAATTCGATTCCGATCATCGTTTTCTCCATCCACGAAAAGGGCGCATTTGCCAAGATCATGGTTGGAGGAGGCCGGGCGACCATCGTTCGCGATCATTGAGACGCGGCATCAGCGCCATTGGCGCGCCGCGTAAGACAAGCAGGGGTTCCTGCAGGAAGGACTTGGGATGAGTGAAGGGGCTGACTTGAAAGAACTCAGACGTCGCATGGAAGGCGCGATCGCGGCCTTCAAAAGCGATATCGCCTCATTGAGGACCGGCCGTGCATCGGCCAATGTGCTCGATCCGGTGATGGTTGAGGCCTATGGCTCGCGCGTGCCGCTCAATCAGGTCGCCAACGTCACCGTGCCGGAGCCGCGCATGCTCGGAGTCTCGATCTGGGACAAGCAGATGGTCGGCGCCGTCGATCGCGGCATCCGCGAGGCAAATCTGGGTCTCAACCCGATTGTCGATGGACAGAACCTTCGCATACCCTTGCCCGAACTCAACGAAGAGCGCCGCAAGCATCTGGTCAAGGTCTCCCACACCTATGCCGAAAATGCCCGCATCGCAGTCCGCAATGTCCGCCGCGATGGCATGGACACGCTGAAGAAAGCGGAAAAGGACGGCGACATCAGCAAGGACGACGGCCGCCGGGAGGCCGATCTGGTGCAGAAGATGACCGACGAGAAGATTGGCGAAATCGACCACTTGCTCGCCGAAAAGGAAACGGAAATCATGCAGGTTTAGGCGCGACTCACGCAACAAGTCGGGAAATGGCTACAACAATGCGATCCGCAGCAGCAATCAATCCGCCTCGGCATGTCGCCATCATCATGGACGGCAACGGCCGCTGGGCCCAGGCGCGCGGCTTGCCGCGGACGGCGGGTCATCGCGCCGGCGTCGAGCGTGTTCGCGAGGCTGTGCGCACCGCCGCGGAAGCGGGGATCGATTACCTGACCTTGTTTGCCTTCTCCTCCGAGAACTGGAACCGGCCGAAGGAAGAGGTCTCCGACCTCATGGGCATCCTGCGCTATTTCATTCGCCGCGACCTGGCCGAGTTGCACCGGGAAAACGTCCGCGTGAGAGTGATCGGCTGCCGCGAGACCATCGAGCCCGATATCGGAGCGCTGCTCAACGAGGCAGAGAACCGGACCCGCGACAATACCGGCGTGACCCTGGTGATCGCCTTCAATTACGGCGCCCGCGATGAACTGGTGCGCGCCACGAGGCGGATCGTCGCGGCGGTGAAGTCCGGACAATTGGATGCGGCCTCGATCGATGAAATGACCCTGTCGGCCTTTGTCGACACCGCCGGCATTCCAGACCCGGATCTGGTGATCCGCACCAGCGGCGAACAGCGGCTTTCCAATTTCCTGTTGTGGCAGGCGGCCTATTCGGAATTCGTCTTCATGCCCTGTCTGTGGCCGGATTTCGACCGCGAGGCGTTCCACGATGCGCTCGCGGAGTTCAACCGCCGGGATCGCCGTTTCGGCGCGGTGCCGGCGCCCGATCTTGCGGTCGGCTCCTGATGTCGCGTGAACTGCGGCTGCGGATTATCTCCGGCGTTGTCCTCGGCGTGCTGGTTCTGACCGCGACCTGGTTCGGCGGCATCTGGTTCACCGGCCTCGCTGTCCTCATCATGGTGCTGATGCATTATGAGTTTTCCGCGATGACCGGAGCGCCGGCAAAGGCGCCGCTGGCCAATGCCATTGGCTGGCTTGCCATTCTGGCCACCGCCCTGTTCGTGCTCACCTCGCTGCCGGTGATGGCGCTGGCGGCGATCTTTATCGGCGCCTGCGGCGCGGCCTTCGCCGGGTTCAAGCGCGGCGCCGGGCTCTGGTCGGCGATTGCCGTGCTCTATGCCGGGTTTTCCGGACTGGCGCTGGCGGAGATCAGAGGCGAGGGCCTGTTTGGCCTGTTTGCCATGCTGTTTATCTTCGCCATTGTCTGGGCCACCGACATTCTGGCCTATTTCTGCGGCCGTGCCTTGGGCGGACCCAAGCTGGCGCCGCGGATATCGCCCGGCAAGACCTGGTCGGGCGCTGTTTTCGGGGCCGTGGCGGGTGTTGGCGCCGGTGTCGGCGTCGCGCTCGCCATCCGCCAGGGCGGCGGCTGGATGATCCCCATGGTCGCCTTGGCGCTGTCCGTCGCATCGCAACTCGGAGACCTGTTCGAATCCTGGATCAAGCGCCGCTTTGGCGCCAAGGATTCCAGTCATCTCATTCCCGGCCATGGCGGCGTCATGGATCGGGTCGATGGTCTTGTCTTTGCCGCATTTGCGGCCTTTTTGTTGGGCAATCTGCTGCCTCTGTCCGATCATGCCAAAGTGGCGGACGAGCTTGCGGCAAGATTGCTCGGTCTATAGCCGCGGCCAGGACCGCTTTGAACGAAGTTGACGCGAGTGCGCTTGCGTCATGAAAGGACTTCACCTTATGGAATTCTTGACCACATCGGCCGGAAACGTGCTCACCGCCTTGCCGCCGTTTCTGCTGGTGCTCACCATTGTCGTCTTCTTCCATGAGTTGGGCCACTATCTGGTCGGCCGCTGGTGCGGCATCAAGGCCGAGACGTTTTCGATCGGCTTCGGGCCGGAGCTTTTCGGCCGCACCGACCGCCACGGCACGCGGTGGAAGCTGTCGCTGATCCCGCTCGGCGGTTACGTCAAGTTCCTGGGCGACGAGAATGCCGCCAGCATGCCGTCCGGCGCTGACGGGCCCAAGTTGACCGACGCCGAGCGCGCCGGATCGTTTCCGGGCGCTGCCCTGTGGCGTCGCGCGGCCACGGTCGCGGCCGGGCCATTCGCCAATTTCATTCTGGCCATCGCCATCTTCGCGGTGATGTTTGGCGTCAACGGCCGCATGATCGCCGATCCCGTGGTTGCCCAGGTCCAGCCCGCAAGCGCCGCCGAGGCAGCGGGCATTTTGCCGGGCGACCGCTTTGTCGCCATCGATGGCGAGCCGATTGAAATTTTCGACGATGTGCAGCGCTATGTCAGCGTCCGTCCGGAAGTGCCGATCACGGTCACCATGGACCGCCAGGGCAGGCTGCTTGACCTGACCTTGACGCCGGCCCGGACCGAGATTACCGACCCGTTCGGCAACAAGATGGAAGTCGGACGAATCGGCGTCGTGACCAACACCGACGCCGGCAATTTCAGGGTCCGCGAATATGGACCGCTTGAAGCGGTCGGCGAGGGCGTGGCGCAAAGCTGGTACATCGTCACCCGCACCGTCGATTACATCGGCAACATCATCACCGGTCGCGAAAAGGCCGATCAGCTTGGCGGGCCGATCCGGGTCGCGAAATATTCCAAGGATATGTCGACGCTTGGCCTTGGCGCGCTGATTCAGCTTGCCGCGGTGCTTTCGGTGTCGATCGGATTGCTCAATCTGATGCCGGTCCCGATGCTCGATGGCGGCCATCTGGTGTTTTACGCCATTGAGGCGGTGCGCGGCCGGCCGCCGGGCGAGGCGGCGCAGGAGTGGGCCTACCGGGTCGGAATGACGCTTGTGCTCGCGCTCATGCTTTTTGCGACATGGAACGATGTGACCATGCTGATCGGTTGAAATCGGAGGGTTGGCCGTGCTAACTCTCTGTTAACCCTGAATTTGCTCAGTCGTGGCTGAATCGCCACGGTTGCAAAGGAAGTAAACAGAATTTAACTCCGTCCCTTGCTTGTGTTGCAAAAGCGGGTAAAACGGGCGCAAGTCATGACTCACGATGGGTGCCTCCGTTTGGGGCAATCGAGTAAAAAAAGGTAACAAGATCAATGAAGGCCGGTTCAAACCTTTTGAACGCAGTGTCGGCGATAGCGCTGACCGCGGGGATCGTCGTGACAGGTGCGGGCGTTGCGACGCTTGCTGCGGTTACAATCGCGGAGGCGGCTGTCATCAGCCGCGTGGATGTGCGGGGCAATTCCCGTGTCGAGGCATCGACCGTTCGCGGCAATCTGACGATCACTCCCGGCGCGAGTTTCGACAACAACGACATCGACGAATCGGTGAAGCGGCTGTTTGCAACCGGATTGTTTTCCGACGTTCAGATCAGCGTGTCCGGCTCGACCCTGATCGTGACCGTCTCCGAGAACCAGATCATCAATCAGGTGGTGTTCAACGGCAACAAGAAGCTCAAGGACGAGGCTCTCAAGGGCGTCGTGCAAAGCCGCCAGCTTGGCGCATACAACGATCTTATCCTGCAGGCGGACGTCCAGGCGATCAAGGATGCCTATTCGGCGATCGGCCGCAGCGACGCCGTGGTGACCACCCGTCTGGTCCCCGTCGAAGGCGGCCGCGTCAATCTGGCGTTTGAAATCAATGAAGGCGACCGCACCAAGATCTCCACGGTCAATTTCGTCGGCAACCAGGCCTTTGGCGACGGCCGTCTCGCCGACGTCATCACCACCAAGCGGTCGGGCATGTTGTCGTTCCTGACCCGCAAGGACGTCTATGACGAGGACAAGCTGCGCGCGGACGAAGAACTGCTGCGCCGGTTCTATTACAATCGCGGTTACGCCGATTTCCGCGTCATCTCGTCCTTTGCCGAGCTTGATGAAACCAACAACGAATATGCCGTCACCATCACGGTGGAAGAGGGCGAGCGCTACGTGTTCGGCGATGTCAGCATCGAGAGCACCGTGCCCGGCATTGACTCGGAGTCGCTCAAGGGCCTGATCGAAACCCGCAGCGGTTCGGTCTACAGCGCCGAGGATGTCGAGAACACAATCCTGGCGATTTCCGACCGCGTCGCCACCCAGGGCTATCCCTTTGCCCAGATCACGCCGCGTGGCGACCGCGATTTCAACAATCGCACCATCTCGGTGATCTATCTGGTTGACGAGGGCACCCGCGCTTACGTCGAGCGGATTGAAATCCGCGGCAACACCCGCACCCGCGATTATGTCATCCGCCGCGAATTTGACCTGTCCGAAGGCGACGCCTTCAACCAGGTTCTGGTGCGCCGCGCCAAGAAGCGCCTTGAAGACCTGAAATTCTTCTCTTCAGTCGATATCTCCACCCAGCCGGGCTCGCAGCCCGATCGGGTGGTCCTGATTGTCGATGTCAAGGACCAGGCTACCGGCGAATTCGGCGTTGGCGGCGGCTATTCCAACTCCGACGGGTTTACCGCGACGGTTGACATCACCGAGCGCAACTTTCTCGGCCGTGGCCAGTACATTCGGGCCTCAGTCGGCGGTGGCGAAGACACGCGTGAATACAGCCTGTCGTTTACCGAGCCCTATTTCCTCGGCTACCGCCTTGCCGCGGGCTTTGATATCTTCAGGAAAACCGACTCGAGCTACGACGGCTTTGAAGAAGATACCCAGGGCATCAATCTGCGTATGGGCGCGCCGATCACGGAAGACCTGTATTTCCAGACCGGGTTCAAGTACACTCAGACCAGATACAACGGCATTTCGACGGTTGCTTCCAATCCGGAACTTGCCGCGATCAACCGGACCATCGCCAATGGCAGTCATGACATCGCCTCGCTGTCCTACACCTTGTCCTACAGCACGCTGGACGACCGGACGCTGCCGCGCGAAGGCATTTCGGCGCGCCTCATGCAGGAATATGCCGGTCTCGGGTTTGATTCCGAGTACATCAAGACCACCGCCAAGGCGAGCTACTTCCACATGCTGTCCGAATCCGCCGATCTGATCGGCCAGGTTTCAGCTGGCGCCGGCAATGTCGTCTCCACCGGCGGAAACCTGCGCGTGTTTGACCACCTGTTCCTCGGGCAGGAAACCATCCGTGGCTTCGACACCCGCGGCATCGGCCCGCGCGTGTTCAACGGCACCACCAATGTGGGTTCGGCCGGCGGCACCACCTATTTCAACGGTTCGGTTGAAGTCTCGGCCCCAATGCCGATGCTTTCGCGCGATCTCGGCCTGCGCTTCAGTGTCTTCGCCGATGCGGCGACGCTCTACGGCAATGACATCTCGGCTGCCGACTTCGGCACCCAGACCCTGGTTGGCAACAACATGGACTGGCGCGCCTCGGTGGGCGCCGGCATTACCTGGGCTTCGCCATTCGGTCCGTTGCGCGTCTATTACGCCGAGCCGGTGGTCAAGGAGAGCTACGACCAGATCAAGAAATTTGGTTTCGGTGCCTCGACGCGCTTCTGATTTGACACGGGTGGCGGTTTTGCCACCCGGTCCCTCGCTTTGGTTTCCTTATGGATACAATTTGCTTTTTCCCCCCGCATGGAGGCATTTCGCTTTCAGACCTCTCAGGTCTTTGCGGGGCTGAATTGGCGAATCCGGCTTTTGCTGACCGGCAGGTTGCTGCAATAGCGCCGCTGTCGCGGGCAGGCGGCACGGAAGTCAGTTTTGCAGGCTCACGTGCGGCCGTGGCGGATTTGAGAAGATCCGTGGCCGCGGCTGTGTTTGTCACCAGCAAGCTTTTGGACGATGTCCCCGAAGGGGTTGCGGCCCTTGTCACGCCGGCGCCGCAACTGGCATTCGCGCTGGCCGGCGCCGTGCTGGTGCCCGCCGCCATCCGCCCGTTGCAACTGACCTCTGAAACCGGCATTGCCGCGACCGCCAGCATTGACCCCTCCGCGAAACTGGAAGCCGGCGTCATTGTCGAGGCTGGTGCCGCCATTGGGGCCGGCGCGGAAATCGGCGCCGGCACGATCATCTCGGCAGGGGCGTCCATCGGCCCGGGCACGCGCATCGGCCGCAATTGCCATGTCGGTCCTGCCGCCACGGTGCAGCACGCGCTGATCGGCAACAAAGTGATCCTGCATCCCGGCGTGCGCATTGGCCAGGATGGCTTTGGTTACGTGCCGGGGCCGGCTGGTCTGGTCAAGGTTCCGCAAATTGGCCGGGTGATCATTCAGGATCACGTCGAGATCGGCGCCAACACGACGGTCGATCGTGGCGCGCTTGACGACACCGTGATCGGTGAAGGCACGAAAATCGACAATCTTGTCCAGATCGGCCACAATGTGCGCATAGGCAGGCATTGCATCATCGTTTCCCAGGTCGGAATCGCCGGCAGCGCCACGTTGGGCGACCGCGTGATGATCGGCGGCGCGGCCGGGGTCAACGGCCATCTGACCGTTGGCGACGGCGCCCAGATCGCGGCGAGAAGCGGCGTCGCCGGAAATGTGCCGCCCGGCGCCCGCTGGGGTGGCGTTCCGGCGCGGCCGATCAGTGCATTCCTGCGCGATGCGGCAGCGGCCAATGCCCGCGCTTTCGGCAAGCCAGGCAAGAAGACGACCGACAGTAGCGGAGACATGTGATGACTGAGGCTGCAACGACAAGTCTGGACACCGCCGGAATTCGCGAGATCATGCGACTGCTGCCACATCGCTATCCGTTTTTGCTGGTCGACCGGATCATTGATATCGACGCCGACAATTCGGCCATCGGCATCAAGAACGTCACCGCCAGCGAGCCGCATTTCACCGGACATTTTCCCGGCAATCCGATCATGCCCGGCGTGCTGATCGTCGAGGGCATGGCCCAGACCGCCGGCGCCATCTGCGCCAGGGCGGTTGGCGGCAGCGACAAGCTTGTCTATTTCATGACCATTGACAACGCCAAGTTCCGCAAGCCGGTGATCCCCGGCGACCGGCTTGAATATCACGTCACCAAGATCAAGCAGCGCGGCAACATCTGGCGGTTCCATTGCGAGGCGATCGTCGATGGCGTCAAGGTAGCCGAAGCTGATATCGGAGCGATGCTTGCTCCGACCGAAAGCGAGTCCGAATGATTATCACCGCGCCTGCCGCCCTGCATGCCGCCCGCATCCATCCCTCCGCTATTGTCGAGGAGGGGGCGGTACTTGGACGCAATGTCGAGATCGGCCCTTTCTGTGTCGTCGGCTCCAAGGCCAGGCTCGGCAACAACGTCCGGCTGATGAGCCACGTCGTCATCGACGGCAATACCACCATTGGCGAGGGCACCATTGTCTTCCCCAATGCGGTGCTCGGCTGCGCGCCGCAAAACATCCACTACAAGGGTGAAGACACCGAATTGATCATCGGCCGTTCCTGCACCATCCGTGAAGGCGTGACCATGCATCCCGGCATGCCCGATTATGGCGGTAGGACCACGGTCGGCGACAATTCGATGTTCCTGGCCTATTCGCACGTGGCGCATGACTGCCATGTCGGCGACAATGTCATCCTGTCCAACAACGTCATGCTGGCCGGCCACGTCACCATCGGCGACCGGGTCATCATGGGCGGCGGCGCCGCCGTGCACCAGTTCACCCGCATCGGCCACCACGCCTTCATCGGCGGTCTGGCGGCCGTCAGCAACGACGTCATTCCCTATGGCATGCTCAATGGCAATCCGGGCGTATTGATGGGCCTCAACATCATCGGCATGCAGCGTTCCGGCTTTGACCGGCCTGCCATTCACGCCGTTCGCCGGGCTTTCAAGATGATCTTCGATCCGTCGACGCCGATCCGCGAGAACATCTCACGGGTGCGCGAGCAGCTCGACAACAATGCGGCGGTTGTCGACATCATCGCCTTCATCGACGCCGAAAGCGAACGTGCGCTGTCATCGCCGGCGCGGGGCCAGCGGGGCTGAAGCCGGTGACCGCCCGAACCAGCGCGCTTGAAATTGACGGGCGTCTGGCAATTCTGGCGGGCAGGGGCCGGTTTCCGGTGCTGGTCGCCCAGGCGGCGCGGCACCTGGGCCACGACCCCTATATTCTCGCAATCCAGGGTGAATCGGATCAGGACTGGTCCGGTTTCGACCATTCCCTGATCAGCATCGCCAATCTTTCCGGCTTTGCCAAACTTGTGCGGCGTGAGGCGATCGGTTCGGTCGTGCTTGCCGGCGGCATTGGCCGCCGTCCCAACCTTGCCGACATCCGCCCCACTTGGCGGTCATTGCTGGCCTCTCCGGCCTCGCTGCGTCTGATCGCCTCGGGCGGCGACGACAAGCTGCTCCGGTTCGCCATCAAGGTCTTGGAAAACGAAGGCGTCAAGGTTCTGGCCGCCCAACAGGTGGCGCCGGATTTGCTGGGCCAGGCCGGGCCGCTCGGGCGCCTGCGTCCGGACAAGACCGATCTCAAGGATATCGCCGCGGCGTCGGAGGCAGCCCTGGCGCTTGGCCGGCTGGACATCGGCCAGGGCGCGATCTCCGTCGGCGGCCGCGTGGTGGCGCTTGAGGGCCTTGAGGGCACCGACGCCATGCTGGCCCGCGTGGCGAGCCTGCGCGCCGGTAACCGGCTCGCCGCGGGGCGTCGCGGCGTACTGGTCAAACTGTGCAAGCCGGGGCAGGATGAGCGCGCCGACCTGCCGTCGATCGGCCCCGCCACGGTGACCAATGCCCACGCGGCAGGCCTTGCCGGGATCGCCGTTGAAGCAGGCCGGACGCTGGTGCTCGAACGCGAGCATGTGATTGGAGAGGCGGACCGGTTGGGACTGTTTGTCACCGGCATCGTCCCCGGTCCGGAAGGAACAAGCTGATGTCGACGCTCAAGCTCGCCGTCGTGGCGGGTGAACCCTCGGGCGACATTCTGGGCGCCGATCTGGTGCGGGCGTTGGCGGCTGAAACCGGCAGCCGGCCGGAACTGGTCGGCGTCGGCGGAGACCGGCTCAAGGCCGAAGGTCTTGTGTCGCTGTTTGACTACAGCGAACTCTCGATCATCGGGTTTTCCGCCGTCATCGCGCGATTGCCCAAACTGATCCTGCGGATCAGGCAGACCGCCGAGGCGATCATCGCGGCGCGGCCCGATTGCCTGCTGATCATCGACAGCCCGGATTTCTCGCACCGGGTCGCCCGCAGGGTGCGCAAGGCGCTGCCCGGCCTCAGGATCGTCAATTACGTCTGCCCCACCGTCTGGGCCTGGAAGCCGGAGCGGGCGAAAGCCATGACGGCCTATGTCGATCACGTGCTGTCGATCTTTCCGTTCGAGCCGGAAATCGTCGCCCGCCTCGGCGGCCCGCCGCTCACTTATGTCGGTCATCGCCTGATGGACGATCCGGGTCTGATCGCGGCCCATGAAGCGCAGATGGGCCGCCGTCGCGACGGTCCGGGCGGCAAGCGGCCGGTCTGCCTGATCCTGCCCGGCTCGCGCCGCGGCGAGGTGGCCCGGCTTGGCCCCGAATTCGGCAAGGCCGCCCGCATCCTGTCGCAGCTCAATCCCGAGATGACCTTCGTGTTGCCGGCCGGCGATCATGTCGAGCGCCAGGTCCGCGACGAGGTGTTGGGTTGGGATGTCAACTGCCGGATCGTCACCGGAGACACTGCCAAATGGCAGGCATTTGGCCAGGCCGATGTCGCCATCGCCGCCTCCGGTACGGTGCTGCTGGAACTGGCGCTGACCGGCGTTCCGCATCTTTCCAGCTACAAGCTCGATCCCATCGCCCGCCTGCTGTTCAACAAGATCACCACCTGGACCGCGGCGCTTCCCAACCTGATCGCCGATCATGTCGTCATTCCCGAGCAATATGACAACCAGGTCCGCGCCGCGCGTCTGGCCCGCATCGCCGATCAATTGGCCCGCGACACGCTCTACCGCGCCGCCATGCTTGCCGATCTGGATCTGATCTGGTCGCGCATGCAGACCGGCCGGCCCGCATCCGAAACGGCGGCGAGAACCCTGCTCTCGGTTATTGGCCGCTGATCAATCCCGCCATTCAAGCACAAAAAAAGCGCCCGAAGGCGCTTTTTCAGGTTGAAGCCGGTTGGCGTCAGCGTTTGGACACCGGGACGTAGTCGCGCGAGGGTTCGCCGATATAGAGCTGGCGCGGACGGCCGATGCGCTGGCCCGGATCCTCGATCATCTCGCTCCACTGGGCGATCCAGCCGACCGTGCGCGCAAGCGCGAACAGCACGGTGAACATGGTGGTGGGGAACCCCAGCGCCTTGAGCGTAATGCCCGAATAGAAGTCGATGTTCGGATAGAGCTTCTTTTCAATGAAGTAGCTGTCGGTCAACGCGATCCGCTCGAGCTCCATCGCCACTTCAAGCAGCGGGTCGTCCTTGATGCCAAGCTCGCCCAGCACCTCATGCGTGGTCTTCTGCATGATCTTGGCGCGCGGATCGTAGTTCTTGTAGACCCGGTGGCCAAAGCCCATCAGCCGGAACGGATCGTCCTTGTCCTTGGCGCGGTTGATGAATTCCGGGATCTTGTCGACCGTGCCGATTTCGGCGAGCATGTTGAGCGCTGCCTCATTGGCGCCGCCATGGGCGGGGCCCCACAGGCAGGCAATGCCGGCGGCGATGCAGGCGAACGGATTGGCGCCCGAGGAGCCGGCAAGCCGCACGGTGGAGGTCGAGGCGTTCTGCTCATGATCGGCGTGCAGGATGAAGATGCGGTCCATGGCGCGGGCCAGCACCGGATTGACCTCGTAGTCCTCGCACGGCACCGCAAAGCACATGCGCAGGAAGTTCGACGCATAGTCGAGATTGTTGGTCGGATACACGAATGGCTGGCCGATATGGTATTTGTAGGCCATCGCCGCGATCGTCGGCATCTTGGCGATCATCCGCATCGAAGCGACCATGCGCTGATGCGGATCGGTGATGTCGGTTGAATCATGATAGAACGCCGACAGGGCGCCGACACAGCCGCACATCACCGCCATCGGATGGGCGTCGCGGCGGAAGCCGGTGAAGAACCGGCTCATCTGCTCATGCACCATGGTGTGACGGGTCACCCGGTAGTCAAAATCGGCCTTCTGCGTTGCCGTCGGCAATTCGCCGTAAAGCAGCAGGTAGCAGACTTCGAGAAAATCGCCGTGCTCGGCCAACTGGTCGATCGGATAGCCGCGGTGCAGCAGGATGCCTTCGTCGCCGTCGATATAGGTGATCTTGGATTCGCAGGACGCCGTGGAGGTGAAGCCCGGATCATAAGTGAACGCACCGGTATTCTTGTAAAGCGTGGCGATATCGACCACGTCAGGGCCGATGGTCCCGGTCTTGATCGGGAGGTCGACCTCATTGCCGTCCATTATGATTTTTGCTTGTCTGTCTGCCATGGCATGTCCTTCCACAAATGCAGGCGTGCGGCGCGTGGCCGCCGCCTTGGATGACCGTCATGGGTTAGCTATATGATTTCCCCCACCCTGCCAAGCTATGCTCTTGGCTAATTTCCACATCGCAAAACGGCAATGTGACGACCCGGAGCCGGTCTGTGTGCGGTGCGATAACATATTGGAAACGCGCGGGAAAATTCTGATGCACGGTAAGCGCCTGGCGACGGTGCTCAGACGGCGTTGGGCCGCGCCGGTTGCCCTTTGGGGTGGCGTTGCCGGAGCATCCGGGTGTAGTCTCGCAAACTTCAAGCGAGGCGTGCATGAAGCAGGCGACACGCATTGATCCGACCCACCGAACGGCGGAGACCGCGCTCCTCCGCCCCGTGGCCCTGCGCGCCGATGGGAACCTCGCGCCCGAGCAACCGCCGCCGCGGCGCTTGACTCCGCCGGGCGGGCCAAAGGGCAGGGCGACCCGGCCGGGAGTCCGCTCCGCGCTTGTCAAGGCCGCCAGCCGCGAACATGGATTTGGCCTGTCCTTTCTGTTTCTGCCGGTGGCGATGGGCGCGGGCGCGGGCCTGTTCTACATGTCGCCCTCGGATCCCGGCGTGCTCATGACAGGCATCGGCCTGGCCGTCGCACTGATGTGCGCCGTGCTTGCCCGCCACAACCACCTTGGCGCCTCCCGCGCGGCGGCGTTCGCGGCCGCCTTGTGCGCCGGGGCGCTTGCCGCGGCGGTGGAACAGCAAAGTGGCGCGATCCTGCTTGATTCGGATGTGACGACGCGGATCACCGGACAGGTCCAGGCGCGTGAATTCGATGCCGAGGGCAGGGTCTGGTATGTGATCGATCTCGTATCCACCTCCGAGCCGGAAATCCGCCGGCCGCCCGGACGCGTGCGCCTTGTCGCGCGCATGGCGCATCCGCCGCTGCCGGTGGGCGCGATGATTTCGGGCCGGGCGCGGTTGTCCTCGCCATCCGGTCCGGTCATGCCGGGCGGCTATGATTTTGCCTTCAAGGCTTTTGTCGACGGCATCGGCGCGCATGGCTTCTTTTTCCGCGCGCCCGAAACCGCGGCGCCAGCCCTGGCGCAAACCGCCCTGGTCGAATCCTTCAGGCTACGGATGCGAAGCATCCGCGAGCATATCTCGTTGCGGATCCGCAGCGTGCTGCCGGGCGATCCGGGCGGCATCGCCGCGGCGCTGGCGGTGTCTGACCGTCGCGGCATTTCCCAGCCTGTACAGGAGGCGCTCAGGGCCACGGGGCTGGCCCATATTCTGGCGATCTCCGGCCTGCACATGGCGCTCGCCGCCGGCACGCTCTATATCGGCCTGCGCAAGGGCCTGGCGCTGTTTCCGGCCCTGGTCGAAGCCTTGCCGGTCAAGAAGATCGCCGCCATCGGCGCCTTGCTGACGGCCACCGCCTATCTGATGATTTCGGGCGGCAGCGTCGCCACCCAGCGCGCCTGGGTGATGCTCGCCATCATGCTGGTGGCAGTGCTGGCCGACCGCAGCGCGCTGACGCTCCGCAATGTCGCGCTCGCGGCCATCGTCATTATCGTGCTGACGCCCTCGGCCGTCACCGGCCCGGGCTTCCAGATGTCGTTTGCCGCCACCGCCGCGCTGATTTCGGCCTATGCGGCGCTTGCCGCCCGCGCCCGCGACAGGGACAACACAGCGCCCGGCCCGTTCGCCCGCGTCGTGCCACTTCGCTGGCTCGGCATGCTGGTCAAGCTGATGGCCGGGCTGGCGCTCACCTCGCTTGTCGCCGGTCTCGCCACCGGTCTGTTCTCCGCCCATCATTTCCACCGCGTCGCCGGCCACGGCTTGCTGGCAAACATGCTGGCGATGCCGCTGGTGACGATCGTGGTGATGCCCGCGGGCCTGGCCGCCATGCTGCTGATGCCATTCGGGCTGGACGCGTGGCCGTTGCAGTTCATGGGCAAGGGGCTCGAAGGCGTCATCGCCGTGGCAAATTATGTCGACAGCCTTGGCGGCGACATCACGGTGGGGAGCATCCCGCTTGCCGCCACCGTCACCGCAGGCGCCGGGCTGATCATCCTGATGTTCCTGCGAAGCTGGCTCAGGCTTTCTGGTGCGGCGCTGATAGGCCTTGGGGCTCTGCTCACATTGCCGCCGTTTAACGCACCCGGACCAGACATCCTGATCAGCGAAGACGGCAATCTGGTCGCCCTGGCGGGCCCCGCGGGATTGGCGAGCAACGCCGCGCGGCCGTCCGCTTTCGTGTTCAACCAATGGCAAACGGCGTTGCGCGGAAAACCGCATCTGCCGCCGCAATCCTACCCGCGTCCCGCCGAAAGTGAGATCGAACCGGCGGCGATCCTCGATCCGCTGCTCGCCCGCGCTGCAGGCGAACCGTCGCGCTTCCACTGCGCCGGGCGCGGCGTCTGCGCCGCCACCCATCGTCAGCTCACACTCATTGCCATCAACCAGGCGACGCTGATCGGTGCGGCGTGCGACCGGGCGGATATCGTGGTGGTGGCGATCCCGGTGCATATGACTTCCTGCTGGTCGGGCGCAACGCTCGTTACCTCCCGCAGCCTGCGCCGCAGCGGCGCAATGACGATCAGCATTCTGGACCAACCTTCGCGGCCGGCGGAAAGCCGGGATCAGTCAGAGGCAGGGCAGGGAGAAAAAAAGGACGGGGCCAGCGCCGGAGACAAGGCGGCAACCCCGCAATTCCGCATTAGCACCGCCCTTGAGGGCGTCATCCGGCCCTGGACGGTGCAGCGTTACTATGACTGGCGCAGCCAAAGCTATGATCTGCCCGACTGACAGCCCCCATTGAGCCATGCCAACCGGAAAATCCGGCTAGAGCGCCGTGCGTCCTTTTGGACGCACAAAGGACGCTCTATCATCTTGAATCTAGAGCATCTTTCTGCGTCAGGCGGTTCCGCCTGAACGCAGGATGCTCTAGCCGGCGCTGTCAGTGATAGCGCCGGATCAAGCCGACGAGTTTGCCTTGCACCTTGACCCGATCGGGGCCGAAGATGCGGGTTTCATAGGCCGGGTTGGCGGCTTCGAGCGCGATCGAGGCGCCCTTGCGGCGGAACCGCTTCAGCGTCGCTTCCTCGTCATCGACCAGCGCTACGATGATGTCGCCGGGGCTGGCGGTCGAAACATTGCGGATCACCACGGTGTCGCCGTCGAAGATCCCGGCTTCGATCATCGAATCGCCCTTGACCTCGAGCGCGTAATGTTCGCCCGGTCCGATCATCTCGACCGGCACGGTGATGGTGTGGGTAATGTTCTGGATCGCCGAGATCGGAACGCCGGCGGCGATCCGGCCCATCATCGGCACTTCGGCCATCTGCGAGGGTTCGTCGTTGGCGGCGGTGGCGCGGCGCACCGGCTCGGGCTGCTTGCCAAGGCTGCCCTCGATGACGCTGGGCGAAAACCCGCGCCTTGGCTGCAGATTGGCCTGATAGCTGTCGGGCAGCTTGATCACCTCGAGCGCGCGCGCCCGGTTCGGCAGCCGGCGAATGAAGCCGCGTTCCTCAAGCGCCGTGATCAGCCGGTGGATGCCCGACTTGGAGGCCAGATTGAGCGCATCCTTCATTTCGTCGAAGGAAGGCGGAATGCCGCTTTCCTTCATCCGTTCATGAATGAAGAGAAGAAGCTCGTGCTGTTTGCGCGTCAACATGATCGGTATACCCCGGCGGCGGAATGAAACAAAACCAGAACTTAGGTATCATGTTCCATATGTGTTCCGCAAGGGGTAAAGAAGCGATGAAGGAACATCAGGGGCGCGAAACATAAACGGGAACGGAACACCCAGAATGGCGGCGGCTGAATGGCCATCGGCGCGGCTCGATCCGCCGGTTTCAATCGGCGGCAAAGGCTCCCCTTCGGCCCGGAGTAAACCAGCGCATTGGCCGATCCAATCTTTCGGTTTACCCCTTGGTTTTAAAGAGGTTTATCCGAGAGAGCGGCGAAGCCGTCAAACCCGTGATCTGGCAAATCGAGGGCCCCGGATCATCAGCTTCATGCGCGCGGGGACCGTCTGTCCCGGCGCGGCCCGGCCTGCGCGTGCCGGTCCACCCAAGGGCACTTCCTTGCCGTTCGCCGCCGGTCGGTACGCTTGCGTGACCCTCGTGCCCGGCGCCGGATCGGCCACCGGAGCGAATCATCCACGTCCGGTCTGCTTTTGCGCTCCGCCGCGGGAATCAATCTCAAACGCTGACGCATGCCGCGCTCAAATGGACCTGAATGAGCCGCCCAATATCAGGGCCGCAAGACCAGCACATCGCAGCCTGACCCGGCCTTGGCGGCTGGCGCGAAGGGTGGGCGGATGATCAGGCAGCGCGCGTCGGCGAACACCCTCATCAGCGAGGAATCCTGACGCGCCAGCGGGGTTGCGGCCAACTGCCCGTCAGGACCGGCCGTAAGATCGCCCCTGATATAGTCCTGACGCTCGTCATTTGCGGGCATGTCCTTGGTCAAAACAGCTTTTTTGATCCGGTCCGGATCGGCAAGCCCCGCCAGCCGGGTCACCAGCGGTTCCAGGAACAGATGCGCGCAAACCAGGCTGGAGGCGGGGTTGCCAGGCAGTCCCAGCACCCGCATTTTGCCGAGCCGGCCCGACATCAGCGGTTTGCCCGGACGCATGGCGATCCTCCAGAAATCGAGCGCCATGCCGCGCGCAGCGAGCGCCTTCTGCACCAGATCATGATCGCCCACCGATGCGCCGCCGATGGTGACCAAGACGTCGGCTTCGTGGGCAATGGCCTCGTCCAGCGCCTCGTCGAGCGCGTCCATGCTGTCGCGGGCGATGCCGAGATCGATGATTTCGGCGCCGGCCAGGCGCGCCAGTGCCGCCACGCCAAAGGTGTTGGATGCAATGATCTGCCCGGGCCCGAGCGGCTCGCCGGGCAGTCGGAGTTCGTCTCCTGTGGCGAGAATGGCGACTTTCGGCCTGCGCCACAGCGGCACTGAGGCGTGGTTCATCGCCGCGGCGAATGTGATGGCGCCGGCATCCATCAGCCGTCCGGCTTCAAGCCCGGTGTCGCCTTCGCTGAAATCCACCCCGGCGCGGCGGATATGCCGGCCCGCGACCGCCGCCTCGTTGATCCGCACGGTGCCGTCGTCGAGCTTGTCGGCGTTTTCCTGCATGATGATGGCGTCGGCGCCCTCGGGCACCGGCGCGCCGGTAAAGATGCGGATTGCCGAACCCGGTGTCAGCGCCCCGTCATGACCGCGCCCGGCGGCGGATTCGCCCTCAAGCGTCAGGATTGCGCCGGCGCTCGCTTCCGCGGCGCGCACCGCGTAGCCGTCCATGGCCGAGGCCGCGAACGGCGGGTGAGTGCGCAAGGCCTTGAGATCGCGCGCCAGCACCCGTCCAGGGCATTGGCTGAGCGGCAGCATCTCCGGCTCCTTGTCGGGGGCTGCCCCGTCGAGGATCCGTGCAAGAGCTTCGTCAACCGGCATCAAACCCATCGTCACCCTTTCGCGTCAGCGGTCCAGTCGCCGGATTTGCCGCCGGATTTGGCAAGCACCCGGAGTCCGCCGATCTCCATGCCGCGGTCAACCGCCTTGGCCATGTCGTAAATCGTCAGGCAGGTTACCGACGCGGCGGTCAGCGCTTCCATCTCGACGCCGGTCTTGCCGGTCAGCTTGGCCATGGCGTGAACCCGCAGTCCGGGCAGGGCCGCGTCGGGTTCAATGTCGACGCTCACCTTGCTCAGCGCCAGCGGATGGCAGAGCGGGATCAGATTGGCGGTCTGCTTGGCCGCCATGATGCCGGCAATCCGCGCCGCCCCGATGACGTCGCCCTTCTTCATGTCGCCGGCGAGAATGAGGTCAAGCGTTTCGGGCTTCATCCGGACAAAGCCCTCGGCTTCCGCGACGCGCACCGTGTCCGCCTTGCCGCTGACATCGACCATGCTCGCCGATCCGTCCTCGGCGAGATGCGTCAGCCGTGCTACGGTCCCGTCCGCCATCTCAATGCGCCGCCCGGGCGGTGGCGTGGCCGTTGAGCAGCGCCTGCGTCGCCATGGTGACATCGGCCTGGCGCATCAGGCTTTCGCCGACCAGAAATGTCGATATCCCGCTTTCCGACATCCGGGCGCAGTCGGCAAACGAGCCGATGCCGCTTTCACCGACCAGAATGCGGTCGTCCGGCGCCAGCGCCGCAAGCCGCTCCGACACCGCCAGCGATACCTCGAAAGTGCGCAGATTGCGGTTGTTGACGCCAATTAGCCGGCTATCGAGTTTCAGCGCCCGTTCCATCTCGGCCTCGTCATGCACCTCGATCAGCGCCGTCATGCCGAGCTGATGGGCCTCGTCCTCCAGCATCTTGGCGTCGCCATCGTCAAGGCAGGACATGATGATCAGGATCGCGTCGGCGCCCCAGGCCCGCGCCTCGTGCACCTGGTAGGCGTCGAACATGAAATCCTTGCGCAAAGCGGGCAGGGCGGTCGCCGCCCGCGCGGCAGTCAGAAACTCCGGCGCGCCCTGAAATGACGGCGCGTCGGTCAGCACCGACAGGCAGGCAGCCCCGCCCGCCTCATAGGCGCGGGCCAGCAATGGCGGATCGAAATCGGCGCGGATCAGGCCTTTCGATGGACTGGCCTTCTTGATTTCGGCGATCAGCGCAAAGCCGCCGGCGCGATGCTTGGCCTTGATCGCGGCGAGAAAATCGCGCGGGGCCCCCATGTCGCGGGCGCGCGCCTTGATCTCGTTAATCGGCATGGACGCCTTGGCGGCGGCGATCTCGTCGCGCTTGTAGGCTTCGATGCGGGTCAGGATATCGCTCATCGCCTCATTCCGCCTTTGGCGCCGGCGCATGCGCCTGTGACACTTCGACCAGCTTCTCGAGTGTCGCCAGAGCCGCGCCGCTGTCGATCGAATTTTCGGCGATGCCGATCGCCTCTAAAAGAGTCTCCGCCTTGCCCGCCACCACCAGCGCGCCGGCGGCGTTGAGCACGGCTATATCGCGGTAGGCGTTCTTTTCGCCCTTGAGCAGCCGCTTCAGCGCCGCGGCATTGTGCACGCCGTCGCCGCCCTTGAGTAGATCGAGTGGAACCCGGGCCAGGCCCAGTTCCTCGGGTGTCGTCTCGAAAGTCCGGATCTTGCCGTCCTCGAGCGCCACAACGCGAGTCACTCCGGTCGTGGTCATCTCGTCAAGCCCGTCGCCATGCACCACCCAGACCGTCTCGGAACCCAGATCGCGCAACACCTCGGCCAGCGGCTCGAGCCAGTGCGGCGAAAACACGCCGAGCAATTGTTTCTTGACGCCCGCCGGATTGGACAGCGGCCCGAGCAGGTTGAAGATCGTCCGCGTGCCGAGCTCTACCCGGCTTGGTCCCACATGCCGCATCGCCGAATGATGCGCCGGCGCGAACATGAAGCCGACGCCGGCTTCCTCGATACAGGCGGCGATGCCATCGGGATCGAGTTCCAGCGAGATCCCCAGCGCTGCGAGCGAATCAGCCGCGCCGGATTTCGACGACAGCGCGCGGTTGCCGTGCTTGGCCACCTTGACGCCGGCGCCAGCGGCAATGAACGCCGCCGTGGTCGAGACATTGTAGGTGCCGGTCGCATCGCCGCCGGTGCCGACAATGTCGATGGCCCCAGCCGGGGCTTTGACCGGCAGCATCTTTTCGCGCATCACGGTGACGGCGCCATAGATTTCATCGACGCTTTCGCCGCGCACCCTCAGCGCCATCAAAAAGCCGCCGATCTGCGACGGCGTGGCGTCGCCCGACATCATCACATTGAACGCGGCGCGGGCTTCATCCCGGTTCAGCGGTTCGCCATTGCCGACTTTGGCGATGAAGCTTTTGAGATCAGCCATTCGGTCGGCTCCCCTGCCTGCTAAGACCCTAGAACGCCAGCGCGCGCTCGGCCAGTTGCCGGTTGATCGACACCCCGTAGTCGGCCTGCAGCCGCGCCACCATCTGGTCCAGAATGTCGTCGGCGATCTGTTGCGAGATCTGGTTGCGCTGCTCCTCTGACACCGACTCCGCCGTCGTCGCCGCGGCGTCATTGACCGATGTCACCTTGAGCAGGATCTGGTTTTCGCCCGAGGCGTCGCCCGCCACTTCGACCAGACCGGAAGGTCCGGAGAAGGCGGACGCCACCGCGGCCTCGCCGAACACCCCGTCGGCGCCGCGCCGGGTGAGCCCGTATTTGGTCTCCACCGCCACGGCCAGTTCCTCGGCGATCACCGACAGCTCGGTTCCCTTGGCGACGCGCTCCTTGAGTTCGGTCGCCTTGGCGCCCAGCGCCTCGATGGTCTTGGCCGCGGTCCAGTCGGCCACAGCCTGGTCGCGGACTTCATCCAGCGTCCGGTCGCGGGCAGGGGTGATGCCTTCCACTTCGAACCAGACAAAGCCTTCCGCGCCAATATTGATCGGCAGCGTCTCCACCCCGACTTCCGCCTCGAACGCCGCCTGCAGCAGCGCATTCGATTCAGGAATGTCGGCCAGCACCTCGCCTTCGGGCGTGCGGGCGCTGCGGTCGACCGCCTCGATCGTCACAGGGGTGAGCTTCTGCTGCGCCGCCGCCTCGGCAAGCGTCATGCCGCCGGCGCGGGCGTCCTCATAGCCGTCATGCACATCAAGCAGCACCTGGGCGGCTTCCGCCAGCGCCATTTCCTTGCGGATCTCGGCCTCGACGTCCTCGAAGCTCTTTGACGATTCAGGCGCGATTTCGGCCACCCGGACAATCACCGGTCCAAACTGGCCATCGATCACCGGCGTCACACCGCCGGGTTCGCTCACGGCGAACACGGCGTCGGCCAGCGACTGGTCGGGCAGGCTTCCCTTGCTGAACGATCCGATCCGCGTATCCGCCGCGGTGCGGCCCTGCGCCGACACAAGTTCGTCAAAGCTCTTGCCGGCCGCCAGCTCCGCCGCGGCCGCATCCGCCGCCGCGCGATCGGCAAACACCAGCTGGTCGATGGTCCGCGTCTCGGCCGTGGTGTAGCGGTCCTTGCGCGCTTCATAATCGGCGCGCGCGGCCTCCGCGGTGATTTGGGCCGGATCGGCGATGTCTTCGCTCTCCAGTTTCACATAGGTGATCTTGCGGTATTCGGGTGCTGAATATTTTGCCTTGTTGTCCTCGAACCAGGCCGCCAGCGTCGCATCGTCAGGGGCCGTGATCGCGCCGGCATTGGCCTTGGTCAGCAGCAGATAATTCACGTCGCGGGTTTCCGCCTCATAGCGCGCCAAGGCGGTAATCAGCGCCTCGGGCGCCTCAAGCCCATCGGCCACCGCTTCGACGATCTGCGTCCTGACCGCCACCTGGCTGCGGCTCTTGAGATAATCCTCTTCGCTCATGCCGACCGAGCGCAGCACGCTTTGAAAATTGTTGCGGTCAAAGCGTCCGTTGAAATCGTGAAACGCCGGGTCCTCGGCGATCAGTGCTGCCAGCCGGTCATCGGACAAGCCGAGATTCATCTCGCGCGCCTGCTCGTCGAGCAGCGCGCCAGCCGTCAATTGCGCATAAACCTGGTTTTCAACGCCGAAAGCGCGCGCCTGTTCGCTGGTCAGCCGCTGGCCGACCTGGCGGCCGATCACGCCGACCTGCCGGTCATAGGCCAGCCGGAACTCGTTCGGCGTCACCACCGTGTCGCCCACCGTGATCACCGCATCGCTGCCGGCGGTCAGGATCGAGCCGGAAATGCCCCAGACGCCGAACGACGCGACCAGCAGGATGAGAAGAAGTTTGGCGACCCAGCTCTTGGCGCCCCGGCGCAATGTATCAAGCATCAAAACTCCCGCTTCACTGTCATTACGGCCCCCGCGCCACGGCAAAAGCCCGCGGCGCCGGCCACTCATGCGTCCCTTTAGACCAATCCGTTGCCGAAATGAAGAGCGCGCCCGCCGATTCCCCTATGCGGCCGCCTTGCCAGCGCCTCCCGCTTTGGCTTCAATGACCGGCGCAGCAAACGCCGCATCCGGGATCATCCCGCGCGGCCAGCTGCCAATCCCGCACATGGAGCCCGAGATGTGGAGACGCGCCGTGCAAATCCTGGGGATCATCATCATCCTCGCCGCCATCGCGGTCTGGTGGCTGCTTGACCTCTATGGCTGCGAATTCAACCCGAATGGCTGCTCCAGGATCCTGCCAAGACCAACGCTGGACGCCATGCTGGCCCTGTCGCTGCCAGTGGCGCTCGGACTGCTGCTGATCTGGCTGGGCCGGTCCGGACGCTGACGCGCGGTTGGACCCGGCCGAGCCGGTCAGCGCCGCCTCAGGTCGCGAAAAACCGACCAACCCGCGCCGAGGACAAACCCCGGAATGATCGCAAAAAGCCCGATCCCCGCTGCCCCCATCTCGCAGCCGCCGGAACTGCCCGGTCCGCAATCGCCCGCCAGATGCGCGAGCGCCAGCACGCTCATCGAAGCCACCACCGGCAGCACGATCATCATCACCACCCCAAACCCCAGCGCGCGCAACACAATCCCCGCCCAGGGTCGCCCGCCGCTCACGCCCCGACCTCCCGGCACTCGGCCAGCCCGTCAGGCGACTGCGTGCACACATGCGTCTCCGCCACAGGCCGCTCCCGCACTGATGCGCACCCCCCAAGCCCCAGAACCAGCCCGACCATGATAAACCGCATGTAAAATCTCCGCCGGCGTTGAACAAGAGGCCGGAACCGCGACGCTACAGGATGGGGAGGTGGGGCGGCAATTGAATTCGGTCTTGGCGTTCCGGGCAGGGGTGTAACCCTGCCGCTGGCTACATTTCGGATGTTTCGTGGCGGGCGAGCGGAGTGTCCCGCGCGACAGCTGCGGCGAAGCCGACTATCAGCAGTAGCGCGGCAATCAGACCGAAATCCTGCGGCACGTTGAGCAGCACTGCCGCGCTGCCACCAATCAGTGCCCAGAGAGCAGGGATGAGAAGGAGCCACCTTGCCGTTTTCCATGTCCCAAGCAGCAGGAGGCCGATCGTGAAGATCGTGGTGGGGCAGGGTGCGACCCCAAATACAGGCGTGGCCGGGTAGATATGGCCAGCCATCCAGCCCAAAGCTGGATATACCAGTGCGGCGAATACTGCGAGACCAAGGCCCGCTACCGTCCGGGCGTCACGTCGCGCTTGGATGCGAAATGAAGTCCAGATAAAAGGCGCGCCAATGAGAAGGAGCGCCTGAATGACAAAGATGATACCGAAACCACGCGCCACTGGATTGATCTCAGCGAAGAAGCTCCAGTGATACGCTGCTCCGTTGACCAGCCACATCAGGGCGAGGATCGCGGAAATGAGAAGTGTTCCGACCTTCGATGGCCAAAAGGTCAGGATGACCGCCACAGCTCCGAGTATGTAGGTCAGGAGCGGCAGGGGCCATATCGCAGCATTGTAGACGGCGAAGACGTTGAAAAATTCTTCTTGGGTGAAGGGCATCAACCTTGGCTCCGTTACAAATCACGGTCAAAATGCCTTGCTCATCGCGTCAGGTCCTTGACGCATATCAAAACAGCAGCACAAAATCGGTCGATTTTCGGGAGTTTTCAATCGCTGCTGCGCATCCACTCCTCCCCCCGTCATTTGCAAATCCGCCCCGGTCTGCTAAGCCGCCTGCACACCAACCGGAACGGAAAAATCTGATGACACCTGACATCCGCCCGCTTGTGGCCGGCAATTGGAAGATGAACGGCACCCGCGAAAACCTGACTGAACTCAAGGCCATCGCCGATGGTCTCGGCCCGGATCTGACCGCCCGCATCGACGCCTTGATCTGCCCGCCGGCGACGCTGCTATATGTGGCCACGGCGCTGGCCGAGGACAGCCCGCTTCTGATCGGCGCGCAGGATTGCCACACGGAGCAGTCGGGCGCCTTCACCGGCGACATTTCGGCCGAAATGATCGCCGATTGCCTGGCCACCCACGTGCTGGTCGGCCATTCCGAGCGCCGCACCCTGCATGGCGAGGACAACGACACCATCCGCGCCAAGGCCGAGGCGGCGAGGGACGCGGGCCTGATCCGAATCATCTGCATCGGCGAGACCGAGGTCGAGCGTAAGTCCGGACTGACGCTTGACGTGCTTGGCCGCCAGCTTGCCGGCTCCGTGCCCGAGGGCGCCACGGCGAAAAACACCGTCATTGCCTATGAGCCGGTCTGGGCCATCGGCACCGGGCTCACCCCCACCGTGGCCGACGTCGCCGAAGCCCACGGCTTCATCCGCACTGAAATGACCAGGCGGTTTGCGGGCGAGGGGGCCATGATGCGGCTTCTCTATGGCGGCTCGGTCAAGCCCAGTAACGCCGCTGAACTGCTCGCCGTCCGCGATGTCGACGGCGCATTGATTGGCGGCGCCAGCTTGAAAGCGGCCGACTTCCTGGCCATCTGTAAGGCGGCAGCCGGGCTTTTTGACCGGTAGTGTTGGGGTTTTGACTGTCCTGCGCGGCCGGTTCGGCTCAGACGGGACTTGGAAAGCTGGCTGCCCTCGTGTAAAGAGCCGCAAAACGTGACGAAGATTGCGCCCTCAACGGGCAGGAAAGATCCCTCATGCAAACCGTTTTGATTGTCATTCATCTCATGATCGTGCTGGCGCTTGTCGGCATCGTGCTGATTCAGCGCTCGGAAGGCGGCGGCCTGGGCATCGGCGGCGGCTCCGGCTTCATGTCGGCCCGCGGCGCCGCCAACGCGCTGACCCGCACCACCGGCATTCTTGCAGCCGCCTTTTTCGTGACTTCCCTGGCGCTCGGCATTCTCGCCCGCTACGGCGACAATCCGACCGACATTCTCGACCGGATCCCGGTCCAGACCGACGGCTCCGGTTCGGGCGTGCTCGATCAGCTCGGCGGCGCGGCTGCACCTGCGCCGGCTGAAACGCCTGCTTCGGGTACGGAGATTCCGGCCGCGCCTGCTGTTCCGGGCTCCGACGTGCCGTCCGGCCAGTAAGCCTGCAAATCATCCAAACCGGCGGTTGGCGCAGATTGCCACCGCCGGTTTTTTCATGCGGTTTTCAGGACAGTCTGGCTGTTATGCACCGCTAAAACGCGCCACCGGAATTTTGGGGTGGCGGAATCAGTGTTCTAAAGGTATCGGTTCAACCCCATGGCGCGATATGTTTTCATAACTGGCGGCGTGGTCTCCTCGCTCGGAAAAGGCATTGCCTCGGCGGCACTCGGTGCGTTGCTGCAGGCCCGTGGTTACCGGGTGCGGCTGCGCAAGCTCGACCCCTATCTCAATGTCGATCCGGGCACCATGAGCCCGACCCAGCACGGCGAGGTGTTCGTCACCGACGACGGCGCCGAGACCGATCTGGATCTGGGCCATTACGAGCGCTTCACCGGCCGTTCGGCGGTCAAGTCCGACAACATCACCACCGGCCGCATCTACAAGGACATCATCGACAAGGAACGCCGCGGCGACTATCTCGGCGCCACCGTCCAGGTCATTCCGCATGTGACCAACGAGATCAAGAATTTCGTGCTCGAGGGCAATGAAGACTATGATTTCGTGCTGTGCGAGATCGGCGGCACGGTGGGCGACATCGAGGCGATGCCGTTCATCGAGGCGATCCGCCAGCTTGGCAACGATCTGCCGCGCGGCAACGCCGTCTATGTCCATTTGACGCTGATGCCGTGGATCGCCGCTGCTGGCGAGCTTAAGACCAAGCCGACCCAGCATTCGGTCAAGGAACTCCAGGCGATGGGCATCGCGCCCGACATCCTGCTTGTTCGCGCCGACCGCGAGATCCCGGCCGAGGAACGCCGCAAGCTGTCGCAGTTCTGCAATGTGCGCCCGTCCGCCGTCATCCAGGCGCTCGACGTGCCCTCGATCTATGATGTGCCGATTGCCTATCATACCGAGGGGCTCGACACCGAGGTGCTCGCCGCCTTCGGCATCGACCCCGCGCCGGCGCCGCGCATGGCCGCCTGGGAAGAGGTTTCCGAACGCATCCACAATCCCGAGGGCGAAGTCACCATCGCCATCGTCGGCAAATATACCGGCCTCAAGGACGCCTACAAATCCTTGATCGAGGCGCTCCATCACGGCGGCATCGCCAACCGGGTCAAGGTCAAGCTCGAATGGATCGAGAGCGAGATCTTCGAGAAGGAAGACCCGTCGCCCTGGCTCGAAAAGGTCAACGGCATCCTGGTGCCGGGCGGCTTTGGCGAACGCGGCGCCGAAGGCAAGATCGCCGCCGCGAAATTCGCGCGCGAACGAAAAGTTCCCTATTTCGGCATCTGCTACGGCATGCAGATGGCGGTGCTCGACGCCGCGCGCAATCTGGCCGGCATCGAGGACGCGGTGTCGTCCGAATTCAACCGCAAGACCGGCACCCATGTCGTCGGCATCATGACCGAATGGCTCAAGGGCAACCAGCTGGAAAAGCGCGCCGCCAATGGCGATCTCGGCGGCACCATGCGGCTGGGCGCCTATCCGCATCCCTTGAAACCCGGCTCGCTGATCGCCTCAATCTATGGCGCGACGGAAGTCTCCGAGCGCCATCGCCATCGCTACGAGGTCAACATCGCCTACAAGGACCAGCTCGAAGCCGCGGGCCTTGTGTTCTCGGGCATTTCGCCCGACGGGCTCTTGCCCGAAACCATCGAATATCCGCTCGACGTGCATCCCTGGTTCATCGGCGTGCAGTTTCACCCCGAGCTCAAATCCAGGCCGCTCGAACCCCACCCGCTGTTCGCCAGCTTCATCGAAGCCGCGCTGGTGCAAAGCAGGTTGGTGTAAATATCTGGGACAGTTTACTTTTTCGGTCGTCACCCGAAAAATAATCTCTCCCGACCTTGCGTCCCCGCTCAGGCCGGCTGGCCGAGCCCGTTCCTGAACAGGGTGTACAAAAACACCAGCATCGACGCCGCCGTCAGCATTGAACCTGCCGCAGCCAGCGCCTCAGTGCCTCCCTGAATGGCAATGGCGATGCCGGGCACCATCACCACGACGCCGGCCACCGCGAGAGCCAGGTGGATCTTGGCCAGTCCCGACGCCGCCGCCCGTGGCGTCAGCGTGTAATAGATGCCGAACAGGCCCATCGTCACCCAGCCGACCAGGTTGAGATGGGCGTGGGCGCCGGCCAGCCTGTGATCGCCCGAAATCGCCATCTCGATCCCCCAGCCCATGCCGGCCGTCACGCACAGCGCCCCGAATACAAAAAAGTAAAATCCAATTCCGCGCATGTCGTTCCCCCCTTTAAAACTCGCGCTGACGCGGCGAGTTGCTGCAATCTCCGCCCCAGGCGCGGCGCGATCCTGTGACAATCTGGCGCGTTTTGGCAAGTCATCGCGGATTTTGTCCCAGGCATATTTGCTAGCGATGCGTGTTTCAACTCGGGGTTTCCCGCGCGCTCACCACCAACTCGCCAGCACCACCGCCAGAGGCACCGGGGCCACGGCAAGGGCTGTGCAGACGAGAAACTGCGGCAGGCTGATCAGCCGGCTCATGCCGGTGACCAGCGCAATACCGCCGCCGCCGCCCACAAGCGTATTGCCGGGCAGGTTGATCAGCACGATCAAGGTGAGCCTGCGGTGCTCGACCAGCCAGGGTTTGAGCCAGCGCGGAGTGGTCTGGGTCAGGTAGCGGTCGCGGCCCTCCGGCCCGAGCTTTTCGAAGGTCTCCATCAACGCCGCGGCGCGGACAAGACCGCGACGGCCAAGCCATGCCGCCAGCCTGCGTTCCGGTATCAGCCGCCCCAGCACGAAGGACAGCGTCAGCGCCGCGATCGTCGCCAGATAGACGATCCCGGCCATCCGCGCCCCAAACACCATCAGCAGCGCCACGCCGATCTCGGTTCCCGGCACGAAGGGAATGGCGGTCAGCACGACATAGAGGACCACAACCGCGGCCACCGCGCCCAGATAGGGCATGCCCGCTTGCGCAATCGCCGTAAGCTTCAGATGCTGCTCGATGGCCATCCCCAGCCAGCGCCCGCCCATCAGCAGACAGCCGTAAAATACCAGCAGCATGCCCAGTCTGATCCAGCGCCGGGTCCTGGTCACGCTTGCCGACACTTCACGCTCCCTGGTTTCATCGTGTTCCCGTCACCAGCAGCAATTCATTGGGACCCGCCCAGCCGGCGCCGGTCTCGAAGCGCGACAGAAGCTGCTCCATTTCGTTCCAGGCCTCCTGTTGCGCGGCCGGAGCCAGGTGTTCCAGCATCTTGATCACCGGAGCGCCGGATTCACGAACGAATTCAATATAGTGGCGGGCAGATGGAAGCATGAATGGCGCACTCACCGTTGTCGAAACCGTCGCGCCAAATCCGGCTTGCCCGAACATCGTCTCAAGTTCGCCAGCGCGCCCCAAGCTTAACAGACTTCCCGGCCGGAAGGGATCCATGCCGGCAAGTTTGCCGTGCCTGGCGGCGGTCGATGCCAGGATCCCCAGGCAAGGGTTGTTCTCCGGCGCGGAAAACACCAGCGCGCTGACCTTGCCTCCCGGCCTGACCACCCTGTGCATCTCCTCAAGCCCGCGGCGCGGCGCCGAAAACAGCATCAGGCCAAGCCGGCAGACAATGGCATCGAAAGTGTTGTCGGCGAACGGCAGGTTCTCACCATCACAGTGCAGGGTTTCAACATTGCCATGGCCTGCCGCGGCGGCGCGGGCGGCGGCGTAGCCAAGCGTCTGCGCCGAGAGGTCGGTGGCGACGACCGATCCGGCGCTCCCCACCCTGGCGGCGACATCAAGCGTCTGGTCGCCGGCGCCGGCGGCCACGTCAAGCACGCGCATGCCGGCGGCAATCCCCGCCGACACCAGCATCAGCTCCGTGGATCTGCGCAGCCAGCTGTGGATGATCCCGGTATGGGCATTCCAGCCGGCGGCGGCCTGATCCCAGGAATTCGGTCCGGCAGGCAGCGGATTGTCGGTTCGTGACAGTTCAGGCATCGGATACTCCTCCTTACGGCAGGTTGATCGGAGCCGGAACGGCTCCAAAGGCCGGTAGAGAAAGGGTAGGGACTGATGCGGCCCGGCGGCAGCATTGTTTTTGGACGGATGATCGTCAAATATGCATAACTGGTCGCGATCCGGGAGGACGCGCGATGATGGACTGGAATGACCTGCGCTATTTTCTCGCCGTTGCCCGGCAGGGCAGCACGCTGGCCGCATCACGTGTCCTGGCCAGGAGCCAGTCGACCGTCCACCGCCGTCTGGGCGAACTGGAGACGGCGCTGGGGCGGCCGCTGGTCAAGCGTCATCCGACCGGCTACCGGCTGACGCCTTTCGGTCTGACCATGTTGCCCTATGCCGAAGAGGTCGAGCGCGCCGTCGGCCTGTTTGAACAGCACCAGGCCGCAATCGAGCGCGGCGAGGTCGGTGTCGTCCGGCTGACCTGCCCGGAGCCGATCATGTCGCGGCTGTCGAAATCGGGTTTTGTCGACCGGTTTCATCTTCGCCATCCGGAATTGCGGATCGAGTTCGTCATGAGCGACAGCTATGCTGATCTCGCAAGCGGCGACGCCGATGTGGCGCTCCGGTCGGGCGACACCGACGACGGCGTTCTGGTCGGACGCAAGCTGGCGGATTCGCTGTGGGCGGTTTACGCCGCTCCTGTCTTCATCGAGCAGCATGGCAGGCCCGCGAGCGAAAGCGACCTCGGCGCGTTTCCGCTTGCCGCTCTCGACCTGTCGATGAGCGATCACCGGTTGTCGCAATGGCTGGCTGACGCCGTGCCCGGCGCCAACATCGCCGCGCGCAGCAATTCCATTCTCGGCCTGGTGGCAGCCGTCAGGTCCGGGCTTGGCATCGGCGCACTGCCCACCGCGCTTGGCGATGCAGACCCCGATCTCGTCAAGCTTTTCGGCCCGATCCCCGCGCTCACCCGCGCCTGGCGCATCCTCGCCCATCCCGATGCCCGTTCGACCCCTCGCGTCTCGGCCTTCTTCGACTTCACCGCCCAGGAATCCGCGGCGCTGAAAACCATTCTGACCGGGTAGGCAAAGGCGAACTTCCTTTTCGCCCAGTGTCCCCGCCCTTCGCCCCTCGCCAATCTTCCCGTCCCGGTAAAGCATTTGCCGCTGGCGGGCGATCGGGTTAGTTTGCGCTCCCGTCCGGCCATGGCGCCGTGCGGCAGATAACGGCCCCAAGCCCAGGACCAGTCCCCATGCGGCATCCCAGCTGTCTCTCCCGCGCCCTCGCACGCATCGCCGTGTTCATCGTCGCGCTTGGCCTTTCGGCGGCGGCAGCGACAGCGCAGGACAGCACCGAGCCCGCCGGTGCGACCATCGAGATCGGCACATCGGTGACCGCCGACGCCGAAATCCGCGCCCGCATCCAGACCATCTTTCGCGAAATCGACGGGTTGGGCGCCATCACGGTTTCGGTCCGCGCCGGCGTGGTGACGCTCAGCGGTCAGGTCGAGGAGGCGGTGCTGGCCCAGAAGGCTGAGGATCTGGTCAGTCGCGTCGCGGGCGTCGTCGCCATCGAAAACGAACTCACCGAACAGACCGCCGTCGCCGAACGATTGAAGCCGGTGATCGGCCGGTTCGAGAGCCGGCTCAGGCAGACGCTCGACTACATGCCGCTGCTGATGGTGGCGGGCCTGGTCTGGCTGCTGATCGGGCTGTTGGGCTGGTTCGTCGCCACCCGCAAGCAGCCCTGGGGCTGGCTCACCCCCAATTCCTTCATCGCCGATCTGCTGCGCCAGACCGTCTGGCTTGGCTTCCTCATGCTGGGCGCGGTGGTGGCGCTCGACATCCTTGGCGCAACCGCCGTGCTCGGCACCGTTCTGGGCGCTGTCGGCATCATCGGTCTGGCCATCGGTTTTGCCGTCAAGGACACGGTAGAAAATTACATCGCCTCGATCCTCTTGTCGGTGCGCCAGCCGTTCCAGCCGCGCGATTTCATCGCGCTTGAGGGGATGGAAGGCTTCGTCATCCGGCTCACCTCGCGCGCCACCATCCTGATGGACATCGACGGCAACCACATCCGCATCCCCAATGCCAGCGTGTACAAGGCCAACATCGTCAATTACACCCGCAATCCCGAGCGCCGATTCTCCTTCGAACTGGGCATCGATGCGGATAGCGCGCTGCACGAAGCGCTGGGGCTCTGCCAGCAGACGCTGGAAGGCCTCGATTTCGTGCTCAAAAAACCCGAACCCGGCGCCTGGATCGAGAAGGTCGGCGAGTCCAACGTCGTCATCGGAATCTCCGGCTGGATCAACCAGACCGGCACCGATTTCGTCAAGGCCCGCTCCGAGGCGATCCGCACCGTCAAGACCGCGCTTGAGGCCGCCGGCTTCGCGCTGCCCGAACCAATCTACCGCCTCCGCTTCGATCCCGGCGCCCCAATCCCCACCACCCAGCAGCCAACCGACCAACCCGCCGCCAAGCCGGCGCCCAAGTCGGCGCAAACACCTGCGCCAAAACCCGCGCCTGGCAAAAAGCCGCCTGCCGCGCACCCACCCGCCGCACCGCAACCCGCGCCTGCCGACCAGGTCACCGACACCGGCATCGACGAGGCGGTGCTGAAAAAGGTCGACGAAGAACGCCAGCAACCCGGCCCCGACCTGCTCACCCCCGACGCCGAGGACGAACTCGGCGCAAGGCCGGTGACGTGACGGAATGGCGGGGGCTCAGATACAAACAGTCCTGCCTTGGCTGGCTGCTCCAGTTCCTCGGCACGACGGCCGAGGATAACGACGGCGGGGGCTGATTATGACGGCGGAAGGGTTGAGGACAGCGATGGAGCGGCCAAAAAGACGCGGAATGTGTGCATAAAAAACGACGGCGAAAATGACGTGCGCAGGCCGGTAACAGCCTGATTTGTCCCGCCCACCACCCCCTCCGTCGTCATCCTCGGGCCTGTCCCGAGGATCTGGCGCATCCTGCGATCAGGCAGAGTGGTAGCGCAGATATGGAAAGCAAAATCAAATCGATAGAAAGTTTTGCGGATCCAGAAACGGCTGAGGCGCGGCCGCAAGTCCGTGGTTTTCGGCGTGGTACAGCCGCCGCTCCGCCGCAGCCCAAAACTTTCGAAAAACACCGGCGCTCCAAAAAAATCCACCGACCTTTTTCCCCACCCGCCATCCCCGTGCCAGACTGCTTGTACTCCCGCCGCCGGATGGATCGCGAACGTGCCCGACCAGGCGGGAGGAATGCTCCCCGGACTGTGCCGTAACGTGCGGCAGGGAACGCGGAGAGGCGGAGATCAGCGTGGTCCGCTGGCAGCCCTTCAGCCCCGATTGGGCAAAGGGCCAAGCCAGCCACCGGAGAAGTTCTCAGCCCCTGTGCCGGGTCGCGCCGGCCGGCAGCCGGGTTGAGGGCGGAAACGGGCCTGTGGCGGACAGGCTTCCGGATGCGGGGTTGGCGTTCACACGAACGCCGGCGCCCCCGCATCTCTAACGGAGGCATGCGTCCGTGTCGGAGCGCGCCGCAGATGCCTTTTGGGGCGGCCCCTTGTCCGGGCCAAGCCGCAAGGCCAGGTCGCCGTCTGTCGGATGCGGACATCATCCGGCGAAATTCGGGCCGCGCGCGAGATGCGCCACCCCGTGCATGTCTCGCGCATGCACACCCACATTCATTCAGAGGCGAAGCCCGCGTGCGGCCCTCCGGATACCATCTTGACCTCACACCCCGGCATTCATCCGCGCGGGCGCGTTCCCGGCTGCCGGGCGCGGCCACTCGCCCTTGCCGGGATGCCGGATTTCTGGGACACTTCATGGCTGTGGAGGATCAGACCATGCCCATTCGTTTCAACAAATCCCCGGCTTTCATGGCAACCCCGGATCTCATGACAGCCTTTGCCGCGGCTGCGCTGATGCTGGTGCTGGCCGGCCCGGCCAAGGCGACCCAGTCGATTTCCTGCTCAGACATGAAAGGCGATTCCGGCGTCGATATCCTGTTGGGCGCTGGCCCCGTGCCCAATGTGCTGTCCGTCACGGTCACGCTCGGCGAGCGCCGGCTCGGCACCGATCCGGCCGGAGAGGGCGAAATCGTCTCCATCGCCCAGGCCTTCGATGACGGCGAAATCCTGCGCATCGATCTCGTCGATCAGCAGGCGACCAAGAGAATGGCGGCGATCCGGCTGATCCTCGCCGGTCACGATACAAACCCGCTCAGGATCGGCACTGTCCAGATCGAGGACGAGCCGCCGGTGGGGCTTTCCTGCGAAGGGCCGTGATTGGGCCGCGAAGGCTGGCTATTGCGCCCGTTTCACATAGAGCGACATCAGCTGCGCCATCCGCGCGTCGCGGATGGCGGCGGTGTTTTCGCCCATCACCACGCCGACCACCGATTTGTCCTGGCGCTTGACCGAGGTGGCGAGGTTGAAGCCCGAGGCGCGGGTATAGCCGGTCTTCAGCCCGTCAGCGCCGGGGATCATGTCCATCGCCTTGTTGTGGCCCTTGATGGTCTTGCCCGCCACCGTCACCTCGCGCTGGGCGAAATAGCCGTAATGATGCGGGAAATTGCGCTTGAGCGCGATCGACAGCCGGGCCATGTCGGCGGCGGTCGACACCTGGCCCGGATCGGGCAGGCCGGAAGCATTCTTGAATGTGGTGCGGCTCATGCCGAGCGCGCGGGCCTTGTCCGTCATCATCCGGGCGAATTGCGCTTCCGAGCCATTGCCCAGGAATTCAGCCACGGCGGTCGCCACGTCATTGGCGGATTTGACCACCAGCACCCTTATCGCGGTGTCGACCGGGATCGACTGCCCGGCTTTCAGGCCGAGTTTCGAGGGCGGACGTGCGGCGGCAGTGCGCGAGATCGGGATCAGGTCGGAGCGGCTGACGCGGCCCGCATCGATCGCCTCGAACATCAGATAGAGCGTCATCATCTTGGTCAGCGAGGCCGGATAGCGCAGCTCATTGGCGTTGGCGCCATAGAGCATCTTGCCGCTTTTGGCGTCGACCACGATCGCCGCGAATTTGGCCGGCGTCGGCGCCACCGGAGTGACCACCGCCTCGGTCGAACCCGACGACGCGCAAGCCGACAGCACCAGTGCCGCAAGCAGCGGCGCTATCGCGGCATGGCAACGCTTCAGCGCGGCAAACAGCTCCGTCAAGACCAACCCCCGTTCAACAAGCCCCTCAAATAGCCTCTGGGCGCGATTCCCGCAAGGGTGGCGCATCTCCGGGCGGCGCACACTGTTGCGCCGGATCAAGCCTTGCTGATAAGGGGAAGTCCAATGGAGCTAACCTGACGATGACCTCACCGCGCGCCCGCCGTCCTCTCGATCATCTTGTCCTGCCGGTCGAGGATCTCGAAACCGCGCGCGCCCGTCATGCGGCGCTCGGCTTCACCATGGCCGCGGAAGCGCGCCATCCCTTCGGCACCGAAAATGCCTGCGTGTTTTTCGCCGATGGAACCTATCTCGAACCGCTGGCGATTGCCTCGCGCGAAGACTGCGAAGAGGCGGCCCGTGATGGCAATGTCTTCGTCGCCCGCGACCAGGCCTACCGGTTCCGCCGTGGCGACAATGGCTTCAGCGCGCTGGTGGTGGGCTCGCCCGACGCCGCGGCCGATCACGCCCGTTTCCGCGCGCTCGGAATGTCGGGCGGCGGCATGCTCGAATTCTCCCGGCCGATGGCGTTTCCGGATGGCTCCCAGCAGCAGGCGAGCTTCAAGCTGGCGTTCACCGCCGATCTGCGCACGCCCGATTTTTTCGGCTTCGCCGTCGAGCGCGTCAATGTGCCCTTGGCCGACCGCTCGGTGCTGACGGCGCACGCCAATGGCGCGACCGGAATCCGCGAAGTCATCCTGTCCGAACCCAATCCGGCCGATTTCCAGTATTTCATCGAGGAGCTGTGCAACAACCGCGAGGCCGAGGCCAATTCCTTCGGCATGTCGGTGGAGCTTGAGGGCGCCACCATCACCGTCTTCAACAAGGCCGGCATGGAAGTCCATTTCGGCGTGCTCGACGGCCAGGCCGAGCGCGGGCTCTTGGGCCGCGCCGTGGTGTTCCGGGTGGCCGACCTGGTGGCGCTGACCGAGCTGTTGCACGCCAATGGCGTAGCCGCGCGCGAGTTCGGCTCACGGCTGATCGTCAATCCGGCGCCGGGCCAGGGCGCCTATTATTGCTTTGAGGAAAGCCGATGAACGTAGAGCCCAATTCGGAACTCCCCAACTCCACTGTAACTGTCGGCAAGGCCGTCTTCGGCAATCATCTGCCGCTGACGCTGATCGCCGGTCCGTGCCAGTTCGAATCCCGCGGCCACGCCTTCGACATGGCCGGTGCGCTCAAGGAATTGTGCGCGGGCCTCGGCCTCGGGCTGGTCTACAAATCCAGCTACGACAAGGCCAACCGCACCTCGCTGTCGAGCACCCGCGGCGCCGGCATGGACGCGGCGCTGCCGGTGTTTGACGAGTTGCGCGAAAAACTTGGCCTGCCGGTGCTCACCGACATTCATTCCGAAGCCCACTGCGCCCTCGTCGCCCCCCATGTCGACGTGCTGCAGATCCCGGCCTTCCTCTGCCGCCAGACCGACCTGCTGGTCGCCGCCGCGAAGACCAGCAAGGTGATCAATGTCAAGAAAGGGCAGTTCCTGGCGCCCTGGGACATGAAGAACGTGCTCGGCAAGATCACCGGCTCGGGCAATCCCAACGTGCTGCTGACCGAACGCGGCGCCTCGTTCGGCTACAATACGCTGGTCTCCGACATGCGGGCTTTGCCGATCATGGCGGAGACGGGTGCGCCGGTGATTTTTGACGCCACCCATTCGGTGCAGCAGCCGGGCGGGCAGGGGACCACCTCGGGCGGCGAGCGCCGCTTCGTCGAAACGCTGGCCCGCGCCGCCGTCGCCGTCGGCGTCGCCGGCGTCTTCATCGAGACCCACCAGGACCCCGACAATTCGACCTCGTCGGATGGCCCCAACATGATCCCGCTCAAGGATCTGCCACGGCTTCTTGACACCCTGCTGGCGTTTGACGCAGTGGCCAAGCGCTGAGGAAGGCCGGATGATGGGGACGGTTTACTTTTCCACTGGCTCCTCTGGCCGACCCCGGAATTCGCGTAAAAGTAAACCGTCCCCGCCGTTCCCTGCGACGCTTGCGTAAAAGCAAACCGTCCCCTGCATGCCTACAGAAATCTCAAGAAAAACCGCCGGCTTGATCCCCGGCGACCCTGCGCGTGTCATCATGGGCGATGGTGTTAAAACCCGTCCCACTTCTCATCCTGGCTGACAGCGGCCGAACCCAGGCCAAAGGCGGTGACCACCTTGGCGCTGAGCGCGCGGGCCGGGGAGTGCGCCGACCGCGAGGACAGGCTTGCCGCCATCGGTGGCTGCCGCCGCGCTGGAGCCGCGGCGCCGGTGTCGAAGCGGGCCACCAGCCGGTCAAGCGTCACCGCCTCGCCCGAAAGGCCTTGCGTTGCGGCGTTGGTCTGCTCGACCATCGCGGCGTTCTGCTGGGTGACCTGGTCCATCTGGTTGATGGCCGAGTTGATTTCGGCCAGCGCCGAGGATTGTTCGCGCGCGCCTGTGACGATCGACTGGATCAAATCGTTGATCTTGACCACCTGGGTCTCGATTTCGCCCAGCGCCGAGCCGGTTTCATTGACTAGCGAGACGCCGGCTTCAACCTGCGTCGACGAGGTATGGATCAGCGTCTTGATTTCCTTGGCGGCATTGGCCGAGCGCTGCGCCAGTTCGCGCACTTCCTGGGCGACCACCGCAAATCCGCGTCCGGCGTCGCCGGCGCGCGCCGCCTCGACGCCGGCATTGAGCGCCAGGAGATTGGTCTGGAAGGCGATGTCGTCGATCACCGAGATGATCTGGCTGATCCGCTTGGACGAGTCCTCGATCTTCTCCATCGCCGAAATCGCCGTCTGCACCACTTTTCCGGAGCTCTCGGCGCCGGACTTGGCGTGGCGGACCATGTCGCGGGCTTCCTCGGCGCGCAGGGCGGAGCTTTTCACCGCCGAGGTAATCTGATCCAGAGCCGCGGCGGTTTCCTCAAGCGAGGCCGCCTGCTGCTCGGTGCGCTGCGAAAGATTGTCGGCGGCGACGCCGATTTCCGCCGACGCCTGACGCACCGAGTCGGTTGTCGCCGAGATTTCCTGGATGGTCTCGCTCAGCGAGGTGATCGACAGGTTGAACACGGTCCTGAGTTTTTCGTAATCGGGAGCAAACGCCTCATGAATGCGGTAGCCCAGGTTTCCGGCCGAAAGGTGCTCCAGCCCGCTGGTCAGCGCCGCGATCACCTGGACCCGGTCCTCATCCGCTGCCGATTTGGTCCTCGCCGCATCGGCTTCCAGCCGCTGCCGGTCGGCCTGCTCGGCCTCGAATTGATCCCTGGCGGTCTGGCGGTCGATGGCGGTCTGCCGGAAATAGGCGACCGATTGCGCCATTTCACCGATTTCGTCGGTGCGGTCGGCATGCGGCACTTCAACCGAATAGTCGCCGTCGGCGAGCACCCGCATATAGTCCTTCATGTCGGTGAGCGGCACGATGGTCCGCCGCCGGAACAGCGAAAGACCGCCCAGGAAGATCACGATCGAAACCGCGCCGGCCAGCAGGGTCAGGTTGGAAATCCGCTCATCGGTGGCGCGCGCCTTCAATTCAGCCATTTCGAGAAAAGCCGCAGCGAGTTGGGAAAACCCGGCCACGGCGTCCGCGTGGGCCTGAAAGACAGGTTGAAGCTCGCCCAGCGCAGTGGCCGCCGCCGCGCCGTCGGCGGCGCGGCTGGCGGGGAGAAAATGGTCATAGACGATGGCCCAGAACGCATCGCCGGTGGCGAGGATGTCATTCTGCAGCTTCGCCTCCAGCGTCTGGTCAAGACCGGAATTGCGCCAATGGGCCTTGCGCTCGTCATAAAGCGCCTTGAGCGCGTCGATCTTGCCGATGTTGATGTCGGCCACGGCGGGTTGTGCTGTCATCTCGTTGACCAGCATGTAGGCTTCAACCAGATAGAGCGGCGGCGGCAGCGTGTCGGCGATCAGATCCTTGCCCTGGACAATCTGCTGATAGGCCGGGCCGTTTACCTTCAGTTCCGAATAGATGTATTTGTTTACTGCGATCAAACCGATGAGACCGGCTGATACAACGATTCCGAAGGCTACGAGACTGCGACCGATATTCAGGTTCATATTGGGTTTCCGCTTCGCCAGATCTGATGCGCATGGATCAATTCGCTCGGGGCCCGTCGCGTCATGCCGGCCCCGGCGCGAATGCCCCGTCGTCGCCACAAATGTAAACCGGAGCGGTTACCGATCTATGAAGCCGTGGTTAACAAAATGCCTGCAAATCCAGCGGTTCACAAATCGGCCGCTAGTTGTTTTGGGTCATGCGGGCGTAATCGGTATAGCATAAAGCCGGTGGCCAGATGATCCGTTGACTGCGTGACCAGGTCCAATTGATTTTTTGCCGTGGTGCGGTAAGACGGCGCAGCGCAAATCAACCCTTGCTAAAACCCAAAAGGAACCAGACCATGACCGCCATTATCGATATTGTCGGACGGGAAATCCTCGACAGCCGCGGAAACCCGACGGTTGAAGTCGACGTCCATCTCGAGGACGGATCCATGGGCCGCGCGGCGGTTCCCTCGGGCGCCTCGACCGGCGCCCATGAGGCCGTCGAACTGCGCGATGGCGGCAGCCGCTATCTCGGCAAGGGCGTGCGCAAGGCGGTGGCCTCGGTCAATGGACCGCTGCGCGACAATATCTGCGGCATGGACGCCGAAGGCCAGATTGCTCTCGACAAGGCGATGATCGCGCTCGATGGCACCGCCAACAAGAGCAAGCTCGGCGCCAACGCCATTCTCGGCGTGTCGCTGGCCACGGCCCGTGCCGCGGCGCAGGCCAGCAATTTGCCGCTCTACCGCTATGTCGGCGGCGCCAATGCGCGGCTTCTTCCGGTGCCGATGATGAACATCATCAATGGCGGGGCGCATGCCGACAATCCGATCGATTTCCAGGAATTCATGATCATGCCGGTGGGCGCCGACAGCTTGAGCGACGCGGTGCGGATGGGCTCGGAGGTGTTTCACACCTTGAAGAAGGAACTCGCCAAGGGCGGTCACAATACCAATGTCGGCGACGAGGGCGGCTTTGCCCCGAATTTGAAAAGCGCCTCAGCCGCGCTCGATTTCATCATGCAGTCGATCGAGAAGGCCGGCTACCGTCCCGGCGAGGACATTCATCTGGCGCTCGACCCTGCCTCGACCGAGTTCTTCAAGGATGGCAAATACGATCTGGCGGGCGAGGGGCGTGTTCTCGACAGCGCCGAAATGGTTGCCTACTACGCCGAACTCGTCGCCAAGTACCCGATCATCTCGATTGAGGACGGCATGGCGGAAGATGATTGGGATGGCTGGAAAATGCTCACCGAAGCGATCGGCGACAAGTGCCAGCTGGTCGGCGACGATCTGTTCGTCACCAATTCCGCCCGGCTGCGCGACGGCATCAAGATGGGCGTGGCCAATTCGATCCTGGTCAAGGTCAACCAGATCGGCACGCTGTCGGAAACGCTCGACGCGGTCGAAACCGCGCACAAGGCCGGTTACACCGCGGTAATGAGCCACCGTTCCGGCGAAACCGAGGATTCCACCATCGCCGATCTCGCCGTCGCCACCAATTGCGGACAGATCAAGACCGGCTCGCTGTCGCGCTCGGACCGCTTGGCCAAATACAACCAGCTGATCCGCATCGAGGAAGAGCTCGGCGTCGAAGCCGCCTATGCCGGCGCCTCCGTTCTGCGCGGATAGGCGGGCAGGGCGGCGCGCCTTGCGAGACATTGACATTGGGCCCGCGCATCGGCGCGGGCTTTCCGGTCTCTGAAGCTGGAACAGCCGCGATCGGCTAACGCTATATTAAGCATGCCATGCCATGCTTGCCGCCTCGCAGGGGTAAGGCGTTTTTCGAATGCGGACACAATTTAAAAAGCAGCGATCCTGGATCCGTTGGATCATTCCGGCGCTCTCCATTGGATGCTTCTTCTATTTCGGATTCCATTCATGGCACGGCGCTTTCGGTCTCAACTCGGCCGAGGCGCTGGAGCTGCGCCGCGTCGAATTGACCGAACGGCTTGCAAGCCTGACCGAACGCAGGCACCATCTCGAACACAAGGTCAGGTTGCTGGGCGATGGCGCGGTGGAAGCCGACATGCTGGATGAACGGGCGCGGCTGCTGCTGAACCTCGCCCGTGAGGATGAAGTCGTATATTTCATCCGGCAGGACAATTAACCTGATATCGGTTAATTGACGAAAAATCTTTAAATTTCAATTGTATAGGCAAACATGCCAGCCATGCGTTTATGCGCTTGCTGACAGGTGCCATATTTCATAAGGTCTAGGAAACATGACCACTGGGAGGATGACATGGCAGCCCGTAAAACCGCCACAGCCGCATCCCGCAAGAAGCCTGCTGACAAAAGCGGGCTGAACGGCGGAATAACCGATTTTGACAAGGCCGCCGAGATCAAGGCCTACAGCGACATGCTGATGATCCGCCGTTTCGAGGAAAAGGCCGGCCAGCTTTACGGCATGGGCTTCATTGGCGGTTTCTGCCACCTCTATATCGGCCAGGAGGCCGTCGTCGTCGGCATGCAGTCGGCGCTCAAGGATGGCGACCAGGTCATCACCGGCTACCGCGATCACGGCCACATGCTGGCCTGCGGCATGGAAGCCCGCGGCGTGATGGCCGAACTGACCGGACGCCGCGACGGCTATTCGCGCGGCAAGGGCGGCTCCATGCACATGTTCTCCAAGGAGAAGAATTTCTATGGCGGCCACGGCATTGTCGGCGGCCAGGTGTCGCTGGGCACCGGGCTCGCTTTTGCCAACAAATACCGCGGCAATGACCATGTCGCGCTGGCCTATTTCGGCGATGGCGCCGCCAACCAGGGCCAGGTCTATGAGAGCTTCAACATGGCGGCTCTGTGGAAGCTGCCGGTGATCTACATCATCGAGAACAACCGCTACGCCATGGGCACCTCGACGGCGCGCTCCTCGGCGCAGTCGAATTTTTCGTTGCGCGGCAATTCCTTCGGCATTCCCGGCCATCAGGTCGACGGCATGGATGTGCGCGCGGTGCACGCCGCGGCAGTCGAGGCGGTCGCCCACGGCCGGGCCGGCAAGGGTCCGATCATTCTCGAAATGCTGACCTACCGCTACCGCGGCCACTCGATGTCGGACCCGGCGAAATACCGCTCCAAGGACGAAGTGCAGAAGATGCGCTCCGAGCATGACCCGATCGAACAGGTCAAGGCCCGCATCCTCGAGCTCAAGCACGCCTCAGAAGATGACCTCAAGGCCATCGACAAGAAGGTGCGCGACGTGGTGGCGGACGCCGCCGACTTCGCCCAGAACAATCCGGAGCCGGATCCGTCCGAACTCTACACCGACATTCTGCTGTAAGGGGAGGGAACCACCATGCCGATCGAAATCCTGATGCCCGCGCTTTCCCCGACAATGGAAGAAGGCACGCTGTCCAAATGGCTGAAAAACGAGGGCGACAAAGTCGCCTCCGGCGATGTGCTGGCCGAAATTGAAACCGACAAGGCGACCATGGAAGTCGAAGCCATCGACGAGGGTGTGATCGGCAAGATCATGGTCCCGGCCGGCACCGAAAACGTCAAGGTCAACGCCGTCATCGCCGTGCTGCTGCAGGAGGGCGAAAGCGCCTCCGACATCGGCTCCGCCAAGGCCAAGTCGGCGGAAGCCGCTCCGGCCGCGGAAGAGCCGAAGGCGGAAGAACCGAAGGCGGAAGAAAAATCCGACGCCGCCGCTCCCGTGCCCGCGGCACCCAAGGCGCCGGCTCCGGCGATGGCGTCCGATCCGGCGATCCCATCCGGCACCGAAATGGTGGCGACAACCGTGCGCGAAGCGCTGCGCGACGCCATGGCCGAGGAAATGCGCGCCGATGAAAATGTCTTCATCATGGGCGAGGAGGTCGCCGAATATCAGGGCGCCTACAAGATCACCCAGGGCCTGCTGCAGGAATTCGGGCCGCGGCGCGTCGTCGACACGCCGATCACCGAGCATGGCTTTACCGGCGTCGGCGTCGGCGCCGCGATGGCCGGGCTCAGGCCGATCGTCGAGTTCATGACCTTCAACTTCGCCATGCAGGCAATCGACCAGATCATCAACTCCGCCGCCAAGACGCTCTACATGTCGGGCGGCCAGATGGGCGCGCCGATCGTCTTCCGCGGACCCAATGGCGCCGCCGCCCGCGTCGGCGCCCAGCACTCGCAATGCTACGCCGCCTGGTACAGCCACATTCCCGGACTTCAGGTGATCATGCCCTATTCGGCGGCCGACGCCAAAGGCCTGCTCAAGGCCGCCATCCGCGACCCCAACCCGATCATCTTTCTTGAAAACGAGATCCTCTACGGACAGAGTTTCGACGTGCCGAAGATGGATGATTTCGTGCTGCCGATCGGCAAGGCCCGCATTCACAAGACCGGCAAGGACGCCACCATCGTCTCCTTCGGCATCGGCATGACCTATGCGCTGAAGGCGATCGAGGAACTGACCAAGCTCCGCATCGATGTCGAACTGATCGATCTGCGCACCATCCGGCCGATGGATCTGCCCACCGTGATCGAAAGCGTCAAGAAGACCGGCCGTCTGGTCACCGTCGAGGAAGGCTATCCGCAGAATTCCGTCGGCACCGAAATCGCCACGCGGGTGATGCAGCAGGCGTTCGATTATCTCGACGCGCCGGTGATCACCATCGCCGGCAAGGACGTGCCGATGCCCTACGCCGCCAATCTGGAAAAGCTGGCGCTGCCGAACGTCGCCGAAGTCATCGCGGCGGTGAAAGCCGTCACCTACACTGCCTGAGGGAGGACAGTCGGATGCCTATCAACATCACAATGCCTGCCCTGTCGCCGACAATGGAGGAGGGCAACCTCGCCAAATGGCTGGTCAAGGAGGGTGACAAGGTTGCCCCCGGCGACGTCATCGCCGAGATCGAGACCGACAAGGCGACCATGGAAGTGGAAGCCGTCGATGAAGGCACAGTGGCGAAGATCCTGGTTGCCGCCGGCAGCGAAGGCGTCAAGGTCAACGCGGTGATCGCCATTCTCGCCGGCGAAGGCGAAAGCGTCGAGGACGCCGCCAAGGGCGGCGGCAAGGCCGCGCCTGCTCCGAAGCAGGAAACCAAGGCGGAGGCGAAGCCGGAAGCCAAATCCGAAGCGCCCGCTGAAGCACCCAAAACCGAGCCCGCGTCCGCCAAGCCCGTCGAGGGCGCGCCGATGCGCGACACCGCGATCCAGGCGGAGCAGAAGGCCGGCCCCGCGCCCAGGAAGGATGGCGAACGTACATTCTCCTCGCCGCTCGCCCGCCGCATCGCCAAGGAAGCAGGCGTCGACGTCTCGGCCATCTCGGGTTCCGGCCCCCATGGCCGCGTGGTCAAGTCCGATGTCGAGGCTGCAATCGCTTCGGGCACCGGCAAGGCCGCAGCATCTCAGGCTGGAGCAGCTGCAGCACCCGCCGCGCCAAAAGGCATGTCGCAGGATGCTGTGCTGAAAAACTTCGCCGAGGGCTCCTACGAACTCGTCAAGCATGACGGCATGCGCAAGACCATTGCGCGCCGCCTGCAGGAATCCAAGCAGACCATCCCGCATTTCTACGTCACCGTCGATTGCGAACTCGACGCGCTGCTGGCGCTGAGGTCCGAGCTCAACAAGGCGGCGCCGGTCAAGGACGACAAGCCCGCCTACAAGCTCTCGGTCAACGACATGGTGATCAAGGCCCTGGCGCTGGCGCTGCGCGACGTGCCCGACGCCAATGTTTCCTGGACCGACGACAACATGGTCATGCACAAGCATTCCGACGTCGGCGTCGCCGTCTCCATTCCCGGCGGGTTGATCACCCCGATCATCCGCTCGGCCGAGGAGAAGACGCTGTCGGCGATTTCGGGCGAGATGAAGGATCTCGGCGCCCGCGCCAAGGAGCGCAAACTCAAGCCCGAGGAATACCAGGGCGGCACCACCGCGGTGTCCAACATGGGCATGATGGGCGTCAAGGATTTCGCCGCCGTCATCAACCCGCCGCATGCCACCATTCTGGCCGTCGGCGCCGGCGAACAGCGCGCCGTGGTCAAGAACGGCGAACTCGCCATCGCCACGGTGATGAGCGTGACGCTGTCGACCGACCACCGCGCCGTCGACGGCGCGCTCGGCGCTGAATTGTTGGCCGCCTTCAAGCGCTACATCGAAAACCCGTTGGGGATGCTGGTCTAGAGGTTCTCCGGTAAGGCCGGGAACCGGTTTCCGTCCGGAATTTCGAAAAAAGCAAAGAGTAAGCCTGTCACAATCAACACTGGAGAAAGCAAATGGCCGAACATGGTGTGAACGAGGCTCTTGGCAGGACCTGGACCTGGATGGCGGCCCTTGCCATCATCTGCATTGTCGGCGGCTTTCTGGCGCTCATCAATCCCTTCGGAGCCACCATATTCGCCGTGACGCTGGCGGGCTGGGTGTTCCTGTTCCAGGGCGTCATTCAAATCATCCACGCCTTCCGCGCCCGCCAGCAATCCGGCTTCATCTGGTCGCTCGGGCTTGGCGTGCTGTCGCTGCTGGTAGGCTTCGTGCTGGTCGCCGATCCGTTGGCGGGCTCGGTGTCGCTGACGCTGCTGGTGGCGGTGCTGTTCCTCTTCACCGGCGTCGCCAAGATCATGTTCGCGTTGTCGCTGCGTGGGGCTTCCGGCTGGATCTGGGTGCTGGCCTCGGGCCTGATCTCGGCGGCGCTCGGCATCATGATCCTCGCCGGACTGCCCTCAACGGCGGCCACCATTTTGGGCCTGCTGCTGGGCATCGAACTGATCTCCAACGGCGTGCTGTTCCTGTTCGTGGCGCTGGGGCTGCGCGATTTGAGCAAGCCGCTGTGAGGCATCCATGAAAACAGTGCTCTGCTACGGCGATTCGCTCACCTGGGGCTACGACCCCGAAAACCGCGCCCGGCACAAGCTCGAAGACCGCTGGTCCTCGGTGCTGGCCCAATCGCTGGGCGAAGGCGTGCATGTGGTGGCCGACGGGCTCAATGGCCGCACCACGGTGTTTGACGATTACACCGGCGATTGCGACCGCAACGGCGCGCGCACGCTGCCGACCTCGCTGCACATGCACGCGCCGCTCGATCTGGTGATCATCATGCTTGGCTCCAACGACATGAAGCCGGTTGTCGCCGGCTCGGCTCACGCGGCGTCAAAGGGCATGCGCCGCCTGCTTAATTTGGTCCAACTGCACGCCTGGCCGGTGGAGCAGGAGCCGCCGCAGATCCTGGTGGTCTCGCCGCCGCCGCTGGTGGAAACGGCGGACCCGGATTTCGCCGCGATGTTCGAGGGCGGCGTCGAACAATCGGCGATGCTTGCCTCGTTCTATGCCGATCTGGCTGACGAGACCGGTGCGGGTTTTTTTGATGCCGGCTCGGTGGCCGCGTGCTCGTCGATTGATGGCGTCCATCTGGACGCCAAAAACACCCGCGCCCTTGGCCGCGGCCTGGCGCCGGTGGCGCGGCTATTGCTGGGGCATTGAATTTTGCTGAATTGACCAGGGTCAAGGAGAACGAGGACTGCGGGCGGATAGAGTGAACACATCAACAAACCAACGAGGAGATGTTTGATGTCGCATACGCCCAATGAATTGGTGGAGGAATTTCCCGAGTACGTCGAAAAAATGCATGAGTTGAAACAGAGTGACGCCCATTTCGCCAAACTCTTTGAGGCCTATCACGACGTCAACCGGGCGGTTCACCGCGCCGAAACCAATATTGAGCCGACAGATGATTTCAATCTGGAATCAATGCGCAAGGAGCGCCTGAAGCTCAAGGACGAAATCTACGGGATGCTGGCGGGCTGAGACGCCCGACGCGCCCTGTAAGAATGGCAGGGCGGACGCTGATCCGTCCGCCCTGACTTTAAAGGAGACAAGGCGTGTCAAACACTTATGACGTGATCATCATCGGCTCCGGCCCCGGCGGCTATATCGCGGCCATCCGCGCCGCCCAATTGGGCCTGAAGACGGCGGTGGTCGAACGCGAGCATCTGGCCGGCATCTGCTCCAACTGGGGCTGCATCCCGACCAAGGCGCTGCTCAGATCGGCCGAAGTGCTGCATCTGGCCGAACACGCCAAGAATTACGGCCTCAAGTTGGAAGGCTCCATCACGCCGGATCTCGAAGCCATCGTCAAGCGCTCGCGCGGCATCGCCGAGCGGATGAATGGCGGCGTCGGGTTCCTGATGAAGAAGAACAAGGTCGACGTCATCTGGGGCGAGGCCAAGCTCACCAAGCCGGGCGAGATCGTCGTTGCCAAGACCACCAAGAAGATCATCGAGCCGCAGGGCCCGATCCCGAAGAACACCTTGGGCGAGGGAACCTACACTGCCAAGCACATCATCGTCGCCACCGGCGCGCGGCCGCGCGCGCTGCCCGGCATCGAGCCCGACGGCAAGCTGATCTGGACCTATTTCGAGGCGATGAAGCCCGACAGGATGCCGAAATCGCTGTTGGTCATGGGCTCCGGCGCCATCGGCATCGAATTCGCCTCGTTCTACCGCGCCATGGGCGTCGATGTGACCGTGGTCGAGGTGATGAAAACCGTGATGCCGGTCGAGGATGCCGAGATTTCCGCCTTCGCCAAGAAACAGTTCGACAAGCAGGGCATGAAGATCCTGCTCGAAGCCAAGGTCACCAAGGTCGACAAGAGCGCCGACTCAATCACCGCCCATGTCGAACTCAAGGACGGCAAGATCGAAAAAATCACCGCCGACCGGATGATCTCGGCTGTCGGCGTGCAGGGCAATATCGAAAACATCGGGCTAGAAGCGCTCGGCGTGAAGACCGACCGCGGCTGCATCGTCATCGACGGCTATGGCAAGACCAATGTGGCGGGCATCTACGCCATCGGCGATGTCGCAGGTCCGCCGATGCTGGCGCACAAGGCCGAGCACGAGGCGGTGATCTGCGTCGAGAAGATCGCGGGACTGAAAAATGTGCATCCGATGGACAAGCTCAAGATCCCCGGCTGCACCTATTGCAACCCGCAGGTGGCCTCCGTCGGCCTGACCGAGGCCAAGGCCAAGGAATTGGGCCGCGACATCCGCGTCGGCCGTTTTCCCTTCGTCGCCAATGGCAAGGCGATTGCGCTCGGCGAGGACCAGGGGCTCGTCAAGACCATCTTTGACAAGAAAACCGGCGAACTGCTGGGCGCCCATCTGGTCGGCGCCGAAGTCACCGAGCTGATCCAGGGTTTTGTCGTGGCGATGAACCTGGAAACCACCGAGGAAGACCTGATCCACACCATCTTCGCCCACCCGACCCTGTCCGAAACACTGAAGGAAAGCGTGCTCGACGCCTATGGACGGGCGTTGAACGCATGACCCGCGCGGCACGGGCATTGATGGTGCCACTGCAGCGACTTACATAGGGCGCAACGGACGCGCGCCGCGCCGGGACAAGGGAGACTTACGAAAATGGAACCGCAGATGGGATTTTTGACGATGCCGGGGGTCGGTTTCTTCGGCCTTCTGCTGATCGGTGTCATTGCCGGTTTTGTCGCCGAACGCGCCATGAACCGCGATCACGGGCTATTGACCAATATGTTGGTGGGCATAGCCGGCTCCTTTGTCGGCAGCGCGCTCGCGGGCGTACTCAACATCAATTACTACGGATTTGCCGGAAATCTGGTCGTGGCCATTGTTGGTGCGGTCCTGATTCTCTGGATCTTCGGCCGTTCCCAGCGCAGTTGAACCATAAGCTTATAAAGGACCTCTTGATGGTCACCATTCTCGACAGAACCAATCTCGACGACGCTGCTCAGCCCAAGCGCGTCCGGCATCCGGAAAAGCAGGCGCGGCCCGATACCGAGGTCAAGCGCAAGCCGGAATGGATCCGGGTCCGCGCGCCAACCTCGAAGGGCTATCAGGAAACCCGTTCGATCGTGAAGGAGAACAATCTCGTCACGGTCTGCGAGGAAGCCGGCTGCCCCAATATCGGCGAGTGCTGGGACAAGAAGCACGCCACCTTCATGATCATGGGCGAGATCTGCACCCGCGCCTGCGCCTTCTGCAATGTGGCGACCGGCAAACCCAATCCGCTCGATTTGCTCGAACCCGAAAACGTCGCCAAGGCGGTCAAGCAGATGGGGTTGATGCATGTGGTGATCACCTCGGTCGACCGCGACGATCTCGACGATGGCGGCGCCGAGCATTTCGAAAAGGTGATTTGGGCCATCCGCGCCGCTTCGCCGCAGACGACGATCGAAATCCTGACACCGGATTTCCTGCGCAAGCCCGGCGCGCTGGAGCGCGTGGTGGCGGCCAGGCCCGACGTCTTCAACCACAATCTCGAAACGGTGCCCGGCAACTATCTCACCGTCCGCCCCGGCGCGCGCTATTTCCACTCGATCCGGCTGTTGCAGCGGGTCAAGGAACTCGATCCGACCATGTTCACCAAATCGGGAATCATGGTGGGCCTGGGCGAAGAGCGCAACGAAGTGCTGCAGCTGATGGATGATTTGAGAACCGCCGATGTCGATTTCATCACCATCGGCCAGTATCTGCAGCCGACCCGCAAGCACCACGAGGTGATGAGCTTCGTCACGCCCGACGAGTTCAAGAGCTACGAGAAGATCGCCTACACCAAGGGCTTCCTGATGGTGGCGTCGAGCCCGCTCACCCGCTCCTCGCACCACGCCGGCGACGATTTCGCACGGCTCAAGGCCAATCGCGAGTCGCGGCGTACCGCGGTGGCTTGAATAACGGGCTGTGTTGTCTTTATTTGGGTTATGATAGGTTCATTCAAGGACAAGAGAACAGAACAGCTCTTCCGGGGTGAACGGGTTCGCGGGTTTCCACCTGATATTGTAGTCCGCGCCAGGCGTAAATTGACGAGCCTGAATGCCGCACATAGGCTCGACGACATGCGGGTTCCGGCAAGCAATCGCCTTGAACAGCTCAAGGGAGATAGAACGGGGCAGTATTCGATCCGCATAAATGATCAGTGGCGGATTTGTTTCCGTTGGTTCGATGGCAACGCGTTTGATGTCGAGATATGTGATTACCACTGAGAGGTGACGATGCAGTTCCTACAAGATGATCCGATCCATCCCGGCGAGATTCTGCGGGAGGAATTCCTCGCCGAGTATCAGCTTTCAGTTGCCGGGGTAGCGTCGGCATTGGGCGTCAATGCGGGCCGGTTGGCTGACGTGATCGCCGGCAAGGCTGCCGTCGACGCCGATCTTGCCTTGCGTCTGTCCCGGTATTTTTCCAACTCCGCGGAGTTCTGGTTGAACCTGCAGCGCGGCTATGACCTTGCGGTGGCGCTCAAGCATGCCGAAGGCCTTGATGCGATCAGGCCGGTTCACGCGGCTTGAGCGGGCTTGCATCGCACGATGAATGAGGCCGATCGGCTTGATCTTCAAGGGCGAATTGCTTAGCTCCATTCCATGCCGCAATTTACAACCACCCGCCAGGTTCCCCATTCGGCCCGCCAGATGTTCGATCTGGTCGCCGATGTCGAGCGCTATCCCGAATTCCTGCCGCTGTGCGAGGCATTGAGCGTTCGTTCGCGCAAGGAGCGCGAGGGTAAGACCCTGCTGATCGCCGATATGACCGTGGGCTACAAGGCGATCCGCGAGACCTTCACCAGCCAGGTGCTGCTCAAGCCGGATGAACTGGCCATTGACGTCAAATATCTCGATGGCCCGTTCAAATATCTCGACAACAAATGGACCTTCGTGGCCCGCGCGGATGGCGGCTGCGAGGTTCGGTTCTTCATCGATTACGAGTTCAAGAGCCGGATGCTGGGCGCGCTGATGGGCGCGATGTTCGACCGCGCATTCCGCATGTTCGCCGAAGCCTTTGAAAAACGCGCGCGCGATATCTACGGCGAGACCGGCGCTTCCTGAGTGCCGGGTCGTATCGAGGCCCGTCCGATCACCGCCTCGAGCGCCGCGCGCACGGTGGCGGCGCGGATCAGGTCGCGGCTCCAGGAGGGATCCCAGCGCAGTTCGATGACGCTGGTCAGGTCGCCCGGCCCGGACAGGCCCATCCAGACCAGGCCCACCGGCTTTGAAGGCGAGCCGCCGCCGGGTCCGGCGACGCCGGTCACCGAGACCGCGTAATCGGCGCGTGACCGCCGCCGCGCGCCCAGCACCATTTCGGTGGCCACCTGCGGCGACACCGCGCCGAAGGCCGCAAGCGTGGCTTCCTTGACGCCGAGCATGTCCTGCTTGGCTTCGTTGGAATAGGTCACGAACCCGCGGTCAAACACCACAGACGAGCCGGAGATGTCGGTGATGGCGCCGGCGATCAGCCCGCCGGTGCAGGATTCCGCCGTCGCCACCATCGCGCCGGACCCGGCGAGCGTGTCGATGATTTCCCGGGCAAGTTTGCGGATGTCCGTCCGCATTCCGGTGAGCATGTCCGCCTCGGTCATCACTTGTCTCCAAACACGACCGTAGCCGTGGCAATGGCGGCAATGCCCTCGCGGCGGCCGGCGAAGCCGATGGTTTCATTGGTGGTTGCCTTGACCGAGCAACGCTCGATCGAGATGTCCAGAATCCGCGCCAGTTCCGTGCGCATGGCCAGCCTGTGCGGCCCGATCTTCGGCGCTTCGGCGATCAGCGTCACGTCGGCGTTCATGATCACGCCGCTGGCCTTTCGCACCAGGGACGCGGCATGGGCCAGGAAGATTTCCGACGCAGCACCCCGCCATTGCGGGTCCGACGGCGGAAAATGATCGCCGATGTCGCCAGCCGCAATCGTGGCCAGCAGCGCATCCGTCAGCGCATGCAGGCCGACATCGGCGTCGGAATGGCCGTCAAGCCGCTGGTCATGCGGGATTTCCACCCCGCACAGGGTGACATGATCGCCGGGCACCAGCCGGTGAACGTCATAGCCGTTGCCGGTGCGCACATCGGGCAGGCGCGCGCGCGACACTGTCTCGTCGGCCATGGCAAGATCCTCCGCGGTGGTGAGTTTGAGGTTCGACGCGGCGCCGCGCGTCAATTGGACGGCAAGGCCCGCCCATTCGGCGATGGCGCAATCATCGGTGAAGTCGGTGTCCGGCTCGGCTTCAGCCCTGGCGTGGGCCGCCGTGATGGAAGCGTAGTCGAAGCCCTGCGGCGTCTGCGCACCGAACAGGTTTTCGCGCGGCACGGTGGCTTGAACGCGGCCCGAAATGTCGCCGCGCTTGAGCGTGTCGGCAACAGCGACCGCGGGCAGGGCGGCCTTGTGCCCCGCCTTGAGCGCGTCGAGCACGCCGTCGATGATGGGGTGGCTGACAAACGGCCGCACCGCGTCGTGGACCAGCACAAGCCGTGGGGCAGCAGTGGCCAGCGCTTCCAGTCCGGCGCGCACCGAGGCCCGCCGGCTGGCGCCGCCAGCCACCGTCCGGATCCGGTCGCGGCCCGAAAGCCCGGCGACCGCCCTGGCAAAAAGCGCCGCGTCATCGGGATGAATGACCACCACGATCTCGCCGCAGCCGGGATGGGACAGAAATGCCGACAGCGTCCGGGCGATCACCGGCTCTCCACCGATCAGGCGGTACTGTTTTGGCCCGTTGGCGGGCGAACCGGCGCGCTCGCCACGGCCCGCCGCGACAATCACCAGAGCGAATTCATCTGCAGTGTTCATGTGCATTCAACTTCCAGGACCCAAGTGTCCCCGAGTGTTTAGGGCTTGCATTAACCGGAAAAAAGCTCTTTTGCACTTTTCTCGCCGCGCAAGCGAATACGGCTTGGCAATTCCGTTCAGATTGTCTAAAAAAAGGGCAACCAAGAAAGTTGCACGATACGCATGCAAAATATCGAGATTGTTCTAAGCCAGCCGCTTGAGATCGGACCGGTCACGGCGCGAAACCGGGTGTTTCTGGCGCCGCTTTCGGGTATTTCCGATCTGCCATTCAGGCAATTGGCCTGGAAACATGGCGCAGGGCTGGTTTTCACCGAAATGGTGGCAAGCCGCGAGCTTGTCACCGAGCGGCGCGAATCAAAAGTCCGTTTGCGCGGCGACGGCATTGATCCGCATGTGGTCCAGCTCGCCGGCCGCGAGGCCTGGTGGATGGGCGAGGCGGCGCGGATTGCCGAGGCCGAGGGCGCCTCGATGATCGACATCAACATGGGATGTCCGGCCAAGAAGGTCACCGGCGGCTATTCCGGCTCGGCGCTGATGCGCGATCCCGACCATGCTCTCAGCCTGATCGAGGCTGCCGTCAAGGCGGTCTCCGTGCCGGTGACGTTGAAGATGCGGCTGGGCTGGGACGATGAAAATCACAACGCCGCGCAAATTGCCGCGCGCGCCGAAGCAGCCGGTGTCCGGATGATCACCATTCACGGCCGCACCCGCATGCAGTTTTACGAAGGTGCTGCCGACTGGGATGCCATTGCGCGGGTTCGCGAGGCGATCACCGTGCCGCTGGTCGCCAATGGCGATGTCAGCACCCGCGCCGATATTGCCGAGTGCCTGCGCCGCTCCGGCGCCGACGCCGTCATGGTCGGGCGCGCCTCGCGCGGCCAGCCCTGGATTTGCGGCGAACTGGCCGGCTCCGGCGCGGTGCCGGCGTCCAGCCATGCCCGCAATCAAGTGGCGCTCGAGCATTACACGTTGATGATCAGCCATTACGGCGAGGATGTCGGGGTCCGCCATGCCCGCAAGCATATCGGCTGGTATCTCGACACGCTGGCGCCGCATGCGCCCGCCAGCCTGAAGAAGGCGATGATGACGTCGCGCGACGCCGATCAGGTCTGGACCTGGTTTTCCGAGGCGCTCGCCACCGGCGGCGAACCCGTATCAGTGCTGGAGAACGCGGCGTGAGCGACAAAGTGACGGATCCGGTGGCCATGAGCGACGAAGACACCGCCCATATGGTGCTCAACGCCATTCAGCACCCGGTGATCATGGTCGATGGCGAGGGCGTCGTCTGTTTTGCCAATTGGGAGGCCGAGGCCTTCTTCGCCGCCAGTGCTCCGCATCTGGGCCGGCACAAGATCGATGCCTTCATTCCCTTCGGCAGCCCGCTCCTGGAACTCATCGAACAGGTGCGCGAGCGCCGCGCCGCGGTCAACGAATACCGCGTCGATCTCAGTTCGCCGCGGCTGGGCAACGACAAGCTCGTCGATCTCTATGTCGCACCCGTCGCCGGCATGCCGGGCCATGTCGTGGTGGTGTTCCAGGAACGCTCGATGGCCGACAAGATCGACCGCCAGCTCACCCATCGCGCCGCTGCGCGCTCGGTCACGGGGCTCGCTTCCATGCTGGCCCATGAGATCAAGAACCCGCTGTCGGGCATCCGCGGCGCCGCGCAATTGCTCGAGATGTCGGTGGGGGACGAGGACCGGGCGCTGACCCGGCTGATCCGCGACGAGACCGACCGGATCGTCTCGCTGGTGGACCGGATGGAGATTTTTTCCGACGAGCGTCCGGTCGACCGGGTGCCTGTCAACATCCATTCCGTGCTCGATCACGTCAAGGCGATCGCCAAGGCGGGCTTCGCCCGCAAGATCAAGTTCTCCGAACTCTACGATCCATCGCTGCCATCGGTCTACGCCAACCGTGACCAGCTTGTTCAGGTGTTTCTCAACCTGGTCAAGAACGCGGCGGAATCCATTGGCGACGACCCCAATGGCGAGATCGTCCTGACCACCGCCTACCGCCCCGGCATCCGGCTTTCTGTCGCCGGAACCCGTGAGAAGGTTTCGCTGCCGCTGGAATTCTGCGTCCAGGACAATGGACCCGGCGTGCCCGCCGATCTGGTTCCACATCTGTTTGATCCCTTCATCACCACCAAGATCAATGGCTCGGGACTGGGGCTTGCCCTGGTCGCCAAGATCGTCGGAGGCCATGGCGGCATCGTCGAATGCGACAGCCAGAGCAGCAAGACCACATTCCGCATTCTGATGCCGGTCTCGCCCGATGGCCGGCCAATCAAGCCGTTGCCATCCGCCAAGGGCAGTGAACCCGGCCAAAAGGACTGATACAATGGGCAAAGCCACCATTCTTGTCGCCGATGACGATGCGGCCATCCGCACGGTTCTCAACCAGGCCCTGACCCGGGCCGGCTATGATGTCCGCATCACTTCCAACGCCGCCACGCTGTGGCGCTGGATATCGGCCGGCGATGGCGATCTGGTCATCACCGACGTGATCATGCCGGATGAGAACGCCTTCGACATGCTGCCGCGCATCCGCCGGTCGCGTCCGGACCTGCCGGTTCTGGTGATGAGCGCGCAAAACACCTTCATGACGGCGATCAAGGCGTCGGAAGGCGGCGCCTATGATTATCTGCCCAAGCCTTTCGATCTGACCGAACTGATCGGCACCATCGGCAGGGCGCTGTCCGAGCCGCGCAAACTCGCCGCCCAGCCCGAGGAATCCACCGAAGGCATGCCGCTGGTCGGGCGCTCCACCGCGATGCAGGAGATCTACCGGGTGCTGGCCCGGCTGATGCAGACCGACCTGACCTTGATGATCACCGGCGAATCGGGAACCGGCAAGGAACTGGTGGCCCGCGCGCTGCATGATTACGGCAAGCGCCGCAACGGCCCGTTTGTCGCTATCAACATGGCCGCGATCCCGCGCGACCTGATTGAATCCGAGCTGTTCGGGCATGAAAAAGGCGCGTTCACCGGCGCCCAGAACCGGTCCACCGGCCGCTTCGAGCAGGCCGAGGGCGGAACCCTGTTCCTGGACGAAATCGGCGACATGCCGATGGACGCCCAGACCCGTCTGCTCAGGGTGCTGCAACAGGGCGAATACACCACCGTCGGCGGCCGCACGCCGATCAAGACCGATGTCCGGATTGTCGCCGCCACCAACAAGGATCTCAAGCTCTTGATCAATCAGGGCCTGTTTCGCGAGGATCTGTATTACCGGCTCAATGTGGTGCCGTTGCGCCTGCCGTCGCTCAGGGACCGTGCCGAGGATGTGCCCGACCTGGTGCGCCATTTCGTTCGCCACGCGGTGGGCGAGGGCTTTGACGCCAAGCGGTTTGACGGCGAGGCGCTCGAGCTGCTCAAGGCCTATCCCTGGCCGGGCAATGTCCGCGAGCTGGAAAATGTCGTCCGCCGCGTCATGGCGCTCTATCCGCAGGATGTCATCACCCGCGAAATCATCGACAACGAACTCCGCATCGAATCGCCCGAACCGGCATCGCCGCATGGGTCCGATACAATGGGGCCGACGACGATCGCGCAATCGGTCGAAGACAACATGCGCCGCTATTTCGCCGATTTCGGCGAGGAGCTTCCGCCGCCGGGATTGTATCAACGGGTGCTCGAGGAGGTCGAATACCCGCTGATTCTGGCGGCGCTGACGGCGACGCGCGGCAATCAGATCAAGGCCGCCGACCTGCTCGGATTGAACCGCAACACATTGCGCAAGAAGATCCGCGAACTCGGCGTCACGGTTTACCGGTCGCCGCGTCTGGCGTAACCGGGTCATGCCGCCGCGCTTGACTTCTCTTGCTCCAAAGTTGCATTTTGGCCACATTCTGTTGCATGTTCGCAACGATACTGGCTTGGCCAAAATGGAGCGGCAGGAAACAGATGGCGATCGACACCGTACCGGACCTGTTGGACAGGCAGTCGGCCGCCGCCAATCCAGCAAATGCCGGACAAGAGGCGACTGAACGCCGCAATCTGTTCACGATTCCCGGCATCGCCCTGGTTGGCTCCGCCTTCGTCAGCGCATTGGTGTCGTTTTCCATCCTGTTGGGACTGACGCCGATCGAGCCGGTCGATCAGGTCGTCTACAGCGCGGTGGTGATCAACCTGATCTTCGTCATCGGCCTGGTGACGCTGGTGTTTCTGGAAATCTATACGCTGCTCAAAGCCCGGCGGCGGGGCAAGGCCGCGGCAAAACTCCATATCCGCATCGTCGCCCTGTTTTCCATCGTCGCGATTCTTCCCGCCATTCTGGTCGCCATCGTCGCATCGATCACGCTTGATGTCGGGCTCGACCGCTGGTTTTCCATGCGCACCAAGTCGATCGTCAATTCATCGCTGTCGGTGGCGCAGGCCTATGTGCTTGAAAACGCACGGTTTCTGCAGGGTCAGACGGTCTCGATGGCGAATGATCTGGACAATGCCCGCTCGCTCTACACGCTCGACCGCGTCGGCTTTGAGCAGTTCGTGACACGGCAGGCGATAGGCCGCGGTCTGTTGGGCGCGTTTCTGGTCCGGCAGGATGGCAGCGTCATCCTGCGGGCCGACATCGACACCGAACGGCCATTGCCGGCCGTGCCCGAGCAGGCGCTCAAGGACGCCGTCAAAGGCCAGCCGACGCTCATTCCGCCGGGCGTCACCAATCTGGTTGGCGCCTTGATGCCGCTGCAGCAGATCAGCGGCACGCTGCTCTACACCGTCCGCGTGGTCGATCCCGAAGTCATGCGCTCGATGCGCCTGATGGAGGAGGCCACCAAGGAATACCAGACGCTTGAGCAGGGACGGACATCGCTGCAACTGGCTTTCGGCATTCTGTATATCGGTTTTGCGCTGATTGTGCTGCTGGCGGCGATCTGGACCGCGATTGCCGTCGCCGACCGTCTGGTGCGGCCGATCAGGGTGTTGATCGGCGCCTCCGACGATGTCGCCAGCGGCAATCTCGATGTCGTGGTGCCGGTGCATGCCTCCGATGGCGATGTCGGCTCGCTGGCGCAGACCTTCAACAATATGATCGTGCAGATCCGCACCCAGCGCGACGAGATCCTGTCGGCCAAGGACCAGATCGACGACCGCCGCCGCTTTACCGAAGCGGTGCTGTCGGGCGTCTCGGCCGGGGTCGTCGGCGTCGATCACCAGGGCGCCGTGACCATTGCCAACCGTTCGGCCCGCGAGATCCTGGGCAATGGCGACACCGATGTGATCGGCCGCAGCTTCGCCGACATCGCCCCGGAATTCGAAACCGTCATGGCGGAGGCGGCGATGCGGCCATGGACGGACGCCACCGGCCAGGTCACGCTTAATCGCGGCGGCAAGGAACGCACGCTCAAGGTCAAGGTGACGCGGGAACAAACCCATGACCGGCTTGAATCCTTTGTCGTCACGCTTGATGACATCACCGACCTGGTGATCGCCCAGCGCTCCACCGCCTGGGCCGACGTCGCCCGGCGCATCGCCCACGAGATCAAGAACCCGCTGACGCCGATCCAGCTGTCGGCCGAACGCATCCGCCGCCGCTATGGACGGCAGATCCCCGAGGACGACCGGGCGATCTTCGATCAATGCACCGACACGATCATCCGCCAGGTCGAGGACATCGGCCGCATGGTCGACGAGTTCTCCTCCTTCGCGCGCATGCCGAAACCGTCCAAGGTCCGCGTCGATCTGCGCGACATTCTCAAGGACGCGGCGTTTTTACGTGAAGTGAGCCGCAATGATATTGAATTTCTGAGCGATTTTCCCGATTCTCCGATGGAGGGCGAATTTGATGCGCGCATGCTCGGACAGGCATTCGCCAATCTGATCAAGAACGCCACGGAAGCCATCGATTCGGTGCCGTCCGATGCGGAGCGCTCCGGAAAAACCATACTTGTACGGGCAAGCCGCTCCGCCGATGGACGCGAATACATCGTCGACATCATTGACAATGGCCGCGGCCTGCCGGGCGAAAACAGGCATCGCCTGCTCGAGCCCTATATGACGATGCGCGAAAAAGGCACCGGCCTGGGTCTCGCCATCGTCAAGAAAATCATAGATGACCACGGCGGCTCGATCCAATTGCGCGACGCGCCGGCGGACATCGATGGAGGCAGGGGCGCCATGATTTCGGTCCACCTTCCGGTGGAGACGCCAGCGCAGGCCAACGAAGAAGAAGACAGGGCAAAGGAACCGGCAGATGGCGTCTGATATTCTGGTCGTTGACGACGAGGCCGACATTCGCGATATCGTCGCCGGCATTCTCGATGACGAGGGGCACGAAACCCGCACCGCCGCCGACAGCGATTCAGCGCTTGCCGCGATCAGCGACCGGGTGCCGCGCCTGATCTTCCTCGATATCTGGCTGCAGGGCAGCCGGCTTGACGGACTGGCGCTGCTGGACGAGATCAAGGCCCGTTATCCCGAACTTCCGGTGGTGATGATCTCCGGCCACGGCAACATTGAAACCGCGGTCTCGGCGATCAAGCGGGGCGCGTATGATTTCATCGAAAAACCGTTCAAGGCCGACCGCTTGCTGCTGGTCGCCTCAAGGGCGATCGAAACCTCCAAGCTCAAACGCGAAGTCTCCGAACTCAAGAAGCGCTCGGGCGACCCGGTCGAACTGATCGGCACGTCGGTGGCGGTCTCCCAGCTCAAGCAGTCGATCGACAAGATCGCACCGACCAACAGCCGTGTGATGATTTTCGGACCATCGGGATCGGGCAAGGAACTGGTGGCGCGCCTCATTCACCGTAAATCCACCCGGGCGGGCGGGCCGTTTGTGGTGCTCAACGCCGCCGCGATCACGCCGGAACGGATGGAAGTGGCGCTGTTCGGCACTGAAAGTGCCGCCAGCCATGAACGCAAGGTCGGCGCGCTCGAGGAAGCCCATGGCGGCATTCTCTACCTCGATGAAGTCGCCGACATGCCGCGCGGCACCCAGAGCAAGATCCTGCGGGTGCTGGTCGACCAGCAGTTCGAGCGGGTCGGCGGCACCAAGCGGGTCAGGGTCGACGTGCGGATCATTTCCTCGACCGCGCGCAATCTCGAGGAACTGATCGCCGCCGGAGAGTTCCGCGAAGACCTGTTTCACCGGCTCGCCGTGGTGCCGGTCAAGGTGCCATCGCTCAGCGAGCGGCGCGAGGACATCCCGTTCCTGGTCGATACCTTCATGCGGCTGGTGTCGGAGCAGGCAGGCATCAGAAACCGCCGCATCGGCGAGGATGCGCTGGCCGTGATCCAGGCCCACACCTGGCCAGGCAATATCAGGCAATTGCGCAACTACATGGAGCGGCTGATGATTCTCGCCCGTTCGGATGGACCCGAGACCGTCATCAGCGCCGACATGTTGCCCGATGATGTCTCCGACATGCTGCCCAAGACGTCGGCCGCGGGATCAAACCACATCATGACCTTGCCGTTGCGCGAGGCGCGCGAAATGTTCGAGCGCGATTATCTGATCGCCCAGATCAACCGTTTTGGCGGCAATATTTCCAGAACCGCGGAATTTGTGGGGATGGAACGGTCCGCCTTGCATCGCAAATTGAAATCGCTTGGCGTATAAGCTGCGCCAGGCCGCCAGGATCGCGGTTTCGAACAGGCGTTTGAGGGGTCGGCAATGAAGGTCATCATTTGCGGTGCGGGACGGGTGGGCTACGGCATCGCCGAGCGGCTGGCCGCCGAAGACAATGACGTCTCCGTCATCGATACGTCGGCGACGCTGGTGCAGGCGATCCGCGACACGCTCGATGTGCGCAGCTATGTCGGCCACGGTGCCCATCCCGATGTGCTGGCCCAGGCCGGCGCCGATCAGGCCGACATGATCATCGCCGTCACGCTTTACGACGAGATCAACATGGTCGCCTGCCAGGTGGCGCACTCGCTGTTCAACGTGCCCACCAAGATCGCCCGCATCCGCGCCCAATCCTATCTCAAGCCGCATTGGGCCGACCTGTTTTCGCGCGATCACATGCCCATTGACGTCATCATTTCGCCCGAAGTCGAGGTCGGCCAGATGGTGCTGCGCCGCATCGCGCTTCCGGGCGCCACCGACGCGGTCCGGTTTGCCGACGACAAGGTGGCGATGGTCGCCATCGAATGCCTGGAAGACTGCCCGGTGGTCAACACGCCGCTGCTGCAGCTCAGCGAACTGTTCCCGGATCTGCTGGCGACCGTCGTCGGCGTCTGGCGCCATGAGAAGCTGTTCGTACCGCATTCGACCGACCAGCTCGAGACCGGCGACCTGGCCTATGTGGTCTGCGACCGCGACCATGTCCGCCGCACGCTCGGCCTGTTTGGCCACGAGGAGCAGGAGGCGGGCCGCATCGTCATCTCCGGCGGAGGCAATATCGGCTATTATGTCGCCGCCGCCATCGAGGAACGGCAGCCGAAGACGAAGGTGAAGATCATCGAGGCCGACCGCGCCCGCGCCGTCGTCATCGCTGATTCGCTGTCGCGTACCGTTGTGCTCAACGGCTCCTCGCTGGATCAGAACATTCTCATCGAGGCCGACATCCAGAACGCCGACCTGATGGTGGCGCTGACCAATGACGATCAGGTCAACATCCTGTCCTCGGTGATGGCCAAGCGGCTGGGCTGCAAGGCCAATCTGACGCTGATCAACAATCCGTCCTACCAGAGTTTCACCAAGACGCTCGGCATCGACGCGCATATCAACCCGCGCGCGGTCACCATTTCCCGCATTCTTCAGCATGTTCGCCGCGGCCGCATTCGCGCGGTGTATTCGGTCCAGAAAGGCTCGGCGGAAGTGATCGAGGCAGAAGCGCTGGAGACATCGCCGCTGGTCGGCAAGCCGCTCAGGGACCTGGATCTGCCCGATGGCGTGCGGATCGGCGCCGTCTACCGCGACAAGCAGGTGTTGCGGCCCGATGGTTCGCTGAAGATCAAGGCCAAGGACCGCGTGGTGATGTTCGCCGCGCTCGAATCGGTGCGCCATGTCGAGCAGATGTTCCGGGTAAGCCTGGAGTTTTTCTGACCCCATGCTTGGGCTGCTGCACGTCCTGGCCATTGCCGCCGCGGGGCTGTTCGCGCTGATCGTTCCCGCGGTGCTGTTCGCCATCGCCGATGGCATGCGGGATCTGGCCTTGTCGATGCTTCTGGTCGGCGCCATGGGCGTTTTCGCGTCCTTGATGGTGCTGGGAGCGATTGCCGGGTTTCAACGCCGGCTGGGCCGGGCGTCGGGCTATCTGGCGCTTGTCGCAGTCTGGGTGTTGCTGCCGATGATTGCCGCGGTGTCTTTCAAGACGCTTGCCGGTCTGAGCTGGATCGATGCCTGGTTCGAGGCGGTCGCGGCACTCACCACCTCCGGCTCGTCGGTGCTGATACGCGAAACCACGCCGCAGGCGATACTGTTCTGGCGCGCCTCGATCGAGTGGTATGGCGGGTTCCTGATCCTGGTTTCGATCATTCATGTGCTGGCGCCAGGCGGATTTGGCGGACTTCCCGCCGGAGACCGCCGCATCATCACCGGCCATGCCAGCGAAATGACGGTTGATCTCGGCGATTTCCGCCAGATCCTGGGGTACTACATGCTGATGACCTTCATTGTCTTTGTCGGTCTGATGGTGGCGGGCCTGGCCGGGCCATTGGCGATGATGCTGTCGATGATGGCGATCGCCACCGGGGGGTTTCTGCCCTTCGAGGGCGCACTCGAAAACCATGCCGGGCCGCTGGCGCAACTGATGCTGGCCGCCGGATTGCTGCTCGGTACCTTCAGCGTGTTCTGGCGCAGGCGATTGCTGAGGTCGCCCAGGCAGTTTTTCCTTGCCAATCCGGAGGTCATTATCGTCAGCGCCGGCGTCGTCCTTGTCGCGACGCTGTTCGCCGCCCGGCTGGCCGCTGTGTCGGGCGGCGCCGCGCTGGGTCCGATCATGGCCGAAAGCCTGCTCGCCGCGACCTCGCTGGTCGCCACCAGCGGCATCGAGAGCCGGCCGGGCGTGATCGCGCTGTGGCCCGACCTCATTGTCCTCGTCATTGTTGTGATCGGCGGAGGCATCTACTCAACCACCGGCGGCATCAAGATCTACCGGGTCGCCGCCATGGCGATTCATTCCGCCCGCGAACTCAATCATCTGATTTATCCAAGCAGCGTCATGACCCTGCGGTTCGGTTCGCAGACCATTAACGAGCAAAGCATGCGGGCGATATGGACCTATTTCGCGCTGTCGCTGCTGGTCATCGCCATGGCGGCAATGGCGTTGACGCTGACCGCGACGCATTTTGAAGGCGGAATCACCATGGCGGTCGCTTTTTTCGCCAATGCCGGGCCGGTCTATGACGCCCTGATTCCGTTGTCCTATGCCACCGATCCGGGAAATCAGGCCTGGCCGCAAATCGCCGCTTTGCCGGCCATGGCCAAGCTCGCGGCGATTGCGACGATGACCCTGGGGCGGCTAGAGGTGATGGTGGTTTTCGCGGTTTTGAACATCCGCTACTGGATGAGCCGGTAGGGTGCGGCCGCCGGACATGATTGACGGCGCGCCAAAACAAGTGTTTACAAAGGGCCGTAACAATGATTTCCTCATAGATGTTCGGGCGAGCGAATTTCTGTCAGCGGCGAAACACGTGAATCTGCCCGTCAGAGGGTATTGGGGTGTTCGGAACCTGACGTTACGGAAGGCCGGTAGGCCAGACGGTCTTTCTCGCTTGCGATGAAGGCGAATGTCTTCAAGTCCGAATGAGTGCGGTAACGACCTGCGATTGTGCGGGCAATAAAAAGACGGATGAATAGGCGCAATGGCGGAACGTTCACAAAATCTGCAGGATCTCTTTCTCAACACGGTTCGCAAACAGAAAATCTCGCTGACGATCTTCTTGATCAATGGGGTGAAGCTGACCGGCGTGGTGACATCGTTTGACAATTTTTGTGTCCTGTTGAGACGCGATGGTCATTCGCAGCTTGTCTACAAGCATGCGATTTCCACCATCATGCCGAGCCAACCGGTTCAAATGTTTGAAAATGAGGACGCCGGCAACGGCGCCTGACAGGACAACGCACATAGAAACTGTAGACAGCTCCGGAAATTTCTCCGATGCCGACTCCAAGTCCGGCGTCACCCGCGCGATCGTGCTGATTCCGGCCTTGCGCACCCGCAATGCGGCGCCAGGCAGCGGCCCCGACGGCGGCAGCGTGGTCAAGCGCCCCGACGCCCACCGCATGGGCGAGGCGATCGGCCTGGCCGGCGCCATCGATCTCACGGTCGCCGAAGCGCTGATCATCCCGATATCCGCGCCGCGGCCGTCGACGCTGTTCGGCAAGGGCAAGATGCTCGAGATCAAGGCGCTGATCGACTCCACCGAATCCGATCTGGTCATCGTCGATCATCCGCTGACTCCGGTGCAGCAGCGCAATCTGGAAACCGAGTGGATGGTCAAGGTGATTGACCGCACCGGGCTCATTCTTGAAATCTTCGGCCGCCGCGCCTCCACCAAGGAAGGCGTGCTGCAGGTCGAACTGGCCCATCTCAACTACCAGAAGGGCCGGCTGGTCAGAAGCTGGACCCACCTTGAACGCCAGCGCGGCGGCGGCGGCTTCATGGGCGGCCCCGGCGAAACCCAGATCGAGGCCGACCGGCGGCTGTTGCAGGAACGCATCATCAAGCTCGAACGCGAACTCGAGCAGGTTCGCCGCACCCGCCAGTTGCACCGCGCCAAGCGCAAGAAGGTGCCGCATCCGATCGTGGCGCTTGTCGGCTACACCAACGCCGGCAAATCGACGTTGTTCAACCGGCTGACCGGCGCCGAGGTGCTGGCCGAGGACATGCTGTTTGCCACGCTCGACCCGACGCTGAGACGGATGAAGCTGCCGCATGGCAAGACCGTCATCCTGTCCGACACGGTGGGTTTCATTTCCAATCTGCCGACCCATCTGGTCGCGGCCTTCCGGGCCACGCTCGAAGAGGTGATTGAAGCCGATTTGATCCTGCATGTGCGCGATATGGCTGATCCCGACCGCTCGTCCCAGGCCAAGGATGTCGAAGCGATCCTGAAAAGTCTCGGCGTTGGTGACGGCGATGAGCGCAAACTGGTCGAGGTCTGGAACAAGATCGACCTGCTGCCCGAGGAGGCCGCCGAGGATCTCAAGCTCAGGGCCGAAAACTCGGACAACGCCATTGCCGTCTCCTCGGTCACCGGCGAGGGCCTCGACGTGCTGCTGACGCGCATCGAATCCATCATTTCCGGAAAGTTGGTGTCCCGCCATATCCATCTCGATCCCGATCAGATGACGCTGGTTCCGTGGATCTATCAGCGCGGCCGCGTCAGCGGGCGCGAGGACATGGAGGACGGCTCGGTGGAGATCGAGGCCGAATTCACCGGCGCCGATTCCGACGAACTCGACCGCCGCATGGGCCACGGCCCGAAACCGGACGACGATTTCTGACGGCCGCGCCAGCGCGATTTCCGCATTCCCCCGAACAGGAATATCCTGACACTTGCTGCACGATGCCTGTGATCGAACCTTATACAGGTATTTACAATACCGGTATAAAGGCCTATTCGAGCTGCAAACCTTCATCGGACGGTTTGGCGCGCCGCCAACGGCTTCGGCCAGGGCAGGTTCGCGCCCGGCAGGGACAAGGAAATCAGTGATGAGCACCACGGCCGAACGCATGCGGGACTGGCAAGGACCGGCGATTCTGAGTTTTGGCTTCCGGCCGTTTTTCCTGTTTGGCTCGATCTGGGCAGCCTTGGCTATGGTGCTGTGGGTGATGATGCTGACGGGCGGCGCCCCGTTGCCCACCGCCTTTGACCCGGTCGCATGGCACGCGCATGAACTTCTGTTTGGCTATCTCGGCGCGGTGATTGCCGGATTTCTGCTGACGGCGGTGCCGAACTGGACCGGCGGACTGCCGGTCACCGGCTGGCCGCTGGCCGGGCTGGTTGCGCTGTGGCTGTTGGGCCGAATCGCCGTGGCGGTCTCCGCCATGTTGCCGCCCTATGCCGCCATGGCCGCCGATCTGGCCTTTCCCGTTGCCCTGGCCGGTTTTCTGGCGCGCGAGATCCTTGTCGGCAGGAACTGGAAAAATCTCCCCGTTCTGGCCTTGATCGCGCTCTGGACGCTGGCCAATGCGGCCTATCATCTCGAGGCGATCGGCGACGGGTTGCCGGCGCTCGGGGCCGGTCTGCGGCTCGGGCTTGCCACCGCGATCATGCTGATCACCTTGATTGGCGGGCGGATTGTCCCCTCCTTCACGCGCAACTGGCTGGCGCAGCGGCGGGCCGCACAAATGCCGGCGGTGCATGGCCGCACCGACATGGTGGTGGTGGTGCTGACGGCGCTGGCGCTGGCTTCCTGGGTGGGGGCGCCCGATCACGTTGGGACGGCGGCTTTATGCGCCATTGCCGGGCTTGCGCAGACCTACCGGTTGCTGCGCTGGCAGGGCTGGCAGACCGCGAGCGAAGCCCTGGTCTGGGTCCTGCATGCCGGCTATGCCTTTGTACCCTTGGGCTTTTTCGCAATTGCCGCGCGCGAATTCCTGCCGATCAGCACAGCTGCTGCGCAGCATGTCTGGATGGCGGGCGCGCTCGGCCTGATGACGCTGGCGGTGATGACGCGGGCAAGCCTCGGTCATGCCGGACGGCCGCTTCACGCCACGCCTGCGATCACCGCGCTCTACCTGGCGCTGATCGTCTCGGTCGGCGCGCGGTTCCTGGCAGGCGCCATGCCCGGGCAGGACTGGCTGTTGCACCTGGCCGCAGGCGCCTGGATCCTCGCCTTCGGCGGCTTCGCCATGGTCTATTTTCCGATCCTGGCGAAGCCGAAGGCTGCAAAGCGCAAGGTCTCGGGCGGCGGCAAGGAGCCCGCGCCGTGAGTGGCTGGGGCGAATTCGTCGCCGCCTATGGCGCCTTTTTCGCCAGCCACGCCATCCCGATCCGCCCTCCGGTCAAGCCTTACCTGATTGCCCGGCTGGGCAGGGCAGGGTTCTCGCTCGCCTATTCGATGCTCTCGATTGCGGTGCTGGTCTGGCTGATCGTCGCGGCGGGACGCGCGCCCTATATTGAGATCTGGCCGCGCGCGCCGTGGCAGAGCCATGTGACGCTGGCCGCCATGGTTGCCGCCTGCGGGATCTTGGCGCTTGCCGCGTTCCGGCCCAATCCGTTCTCCTTCGGCGGCTGGCGCAATGAAACATTCGATCCGGAGCGTCCGGGCGTCATCGGCTGGATCCGGCATCCCTTCCTCGCCGCGCTGGCGCTGTGGGCGGCCGGCCACATGGCGCCCAATGGCGATCTTGCCCATGTGGCTTTATTTGGCGGCTTCGCCCTGTTCGCGCTTCTCGGCATGAGCCTGATCGACCGGCGCCGCCGACGGGAGATGGGCGCTGACCGCTGGTCGGAGCTCAGGCGGGCGGCGCGGGCCGGACGAAGTCTCAGTCCGGACGCCGCGACCTTTGCCCGTCTGGCGGCGTGCCTCGCGCTGCTGGCCACGCTGATCTGGCTGCATCCGCACGTCATCGGGCTCGATCCGCTGGTCTGGTAACGGCCGGGCGAACAGCCGGGTGTCGCCTCAGGGCTGCTCAGGCTTCCGCTTCGCTGCCTGCCACAGCGCTTCCATCTCATCGAGCGTGGCGCCTTCGGGAGTCTTGCCCTGATTGGCGAGGCCGGCCTCGACCTCGGCAAAGCGGTTGCGGAACTTGGTGTTGGTCGTGCGCAGCGCATCCTCGGGGTCGGTCTTCAGGTGCCGGGCGAGATTGGCGACGGCGAAGATGACGTCGCCCAGTTCTTCCGCCGCCTTGTCTGTCTCGCCGCTGGCGATTTCGACACGCAATTCGGCGATCTCTTCCTCAATCTTGTCGAGTACCGGGCCAGCGGCGCCCCAGTCGAAGCCGACCTGGCTCGCGGCTTGCTGAAGTTTCAGCGCTTCCATCAGTGCGGGCAGGGCGCGCGGCACGCTGGTCAGTTGCCCCGGCGTCTCGGCTTCCGGCAGTCCGCGCTTTGCCCGGCGCGCCCGCCGTTCGGCCTTCTCGGCGGATTTGATCTCGGCCCACTGCGCCTTGACCTTGTCGGGCGTGTCGGCCTCGGAGCGCTCGAACACATGCGGATGCCGGCGGATCATCTTGGTGGTGATCGCCTCAACCACATCCTCGAACGTGAACAGCTTCGCTTCCTCGGCCATGCGGGCATGAAACACCACCTGCAGCAGCAGATCGCCCAATTCGTCGCAGAGATCCTCGTAATCCTGGCGCTCGATCGCGTCGGCGACCTCGTAGGCTTCCTCGATCGTGTAGGGCTTGATGGTGGAGAAATCCTGCTTGACGTCCCACGGGCAGCCGGTCTCGGGATGCCGGAGTGCTGCCATGATCTCGATAAGTCCGGAAATGTCGCGTGATGGTTTCATGGCGTGATTCTAGCCCAGCGACGTGTCTCCCGCGACAGTTCCGCCGCGGGCTTTGGCGTTGTCCACAGATGATGCGTGGCGGCCCCGCTCAGCTCAGCGGGATGGCGTTGCCGTCCTTGCTCGCCTGATAAGCGTTGGACAATTCCGCATAGCGGGCGCGGATGCGTTGTGCCTGGTCGAGCAGCGGTTGGGCCTGATCGCCGGGCAGGGTGGTGATGATGTCGAAAATTCCGCGGCCGCGCCAGAATTCGTTGTCGTGGTTGTAGCCGCCCGGCTCCAGCCCGAAAACCTCCTTCAGCATCTTCAGATCATGCGGAATGGAAAAACTGTCGCGCGAATCCTGATGGCTGAAGAAATAGAAGAAATTGTCAAAGCCGGCCCAGGCGATCGCCGACATGCACATGGTGCAGGGCTCGTGGGTCGACAGGAAAATCATGTCCCTGGTCGATTCCTGCTTGGATAGCGGACTCTCGTAAAAGCACTTGAGCAGATGCACCTCGCCGTGCCAGAGCGGGTTCTCGGTTTCCCGGTTGGTCTCAGCCATCACCAGCGTGAGATCCGACTTGCGCAAGAGTGCGCCGCCGAACACCTTGTTGCCTTCCGCCACGCCTTTTTCCGTGAGCGGCAGGATGTCGTGCTCCATCACATCGAGCAGCCTGCGCACCAACTCCGCGTTTTCCTTGATCTCCATTTAAGCTTCCAACCGATTGCAGTCCGACCGCATGAGCGGGAGCGCGTCGCGGTTACGCTTTCTCCATAACCGGCTTTCAGGGGTAAAAGAATATCTGTTCGCGCCGTATGGCACATGTTTGTTCCTTCATTTGTTTCGTCAATTTCCTGAAAATAGCGCCAACTCAGGAGATCCCTTGACATGGCGACGCATTCCGCACGCTTGACCACATTTCCCGCCTTCATGCGGGTGGACGCGAAGAAGGTGGCGATTTTCGGCAATGGCGCGGAAGCCGCGGCCAAGGCGCGACTTGTGGCCAACACCTCAGCCGAGATCGCGGTCTATGCCGATGCGCCCGAAGCCGAACTCTCCGACAGCCTTTCCCGGCTGGGGATCGAGCCGGTGCGCGCTGCCTATGCGGCTTCCCAGATCGATGGCGCGACGCTGGTGTTCGCCGCCACCGGCGACGCGGGCCTGGATCGGCGGATCGTGGCCGACGCGCGGCATCGCCACATCCCCGCAAACGCGGTCGATCAACCCGACCATTGCGATTTCCTCACACCGGCGCTGGTCAACCGCGCGCCGGTGTCCATCGCCATCGGCACCGAAGGGGCGGGGCCGGTGCTGGCCCAGATGATCCGCGCCCGCATCGACCAGATGCTGTCGCCCTCACTCGGCACGCTGGCGCGTCTGGCCCAGGAATACCGCACCGCTGTCGACCGGCTGTTGCCGCGCGGCGTGGCGCGGCGAGTGTTCTGGCGCCGCTTCTTCGAAGCCGATGTCGCCACCCATGTCGACAATGGCGAGCTCTCGCTGGCCCGCCGCGCCACCACACGCATGCTGCGCGGGCGCGAGCCTGTGCCGGGCCATATCTGGCTGGTCGGCGCCGGGCCGGGCGCCGAGGACCTGCTGACGCTCAGAGCCCAGCGCGCCATGATGGAGGCCGATGCGATCGTTTATGACGCGCTGGTGCCCGAAGACGTGGTGGCGCTCGGCCGCCGCGACGCGGAGCGGATTTCGGTGGGCAAGCGCAAGGGCTGCCATTCGAAGAGCCAGAACCAGATCAATGAGTTGCTGGTCCGCTTGGGCCGTGAAGGCAAGCGCGTGGTTCGGCTCAAATCCGGCGATCCGCTGGTGTTCGGCCGCGCCGGCGAGGAAATGGCCGCGTTGCGCGATGCCGGTGTCTCTTTCGAGATTGTCCCGGGCATCACCTCGGCGCTTGCTGCTGCCGCCGATTTCGAATTGCCGCTCACCCTGCGTGGCGTCGCCTCGTCGCTGGTGTTCACCACCGGTCATGATTTGACCGGCGCCGCGCTCCCTGACTGGGCGCGGCTGGCGGTCTCCGGCGCCACGCTCTGCGTCTATATGGGCCGCACAGTGGCCGCCAGCGTCGCCACGAGGCTGATTGCGGCCGGGCTGCCCGCCGACATGACGGTGGCCATCGTCGAAAACGCCTCGCGCGGCGACCGCCGCCTGTTTCACGGCACGCTCGCCGATCTGCCGGCGCTTGAAAGCCGCACCGAGCTTTCAGGCCCGGTGATGGTGGTGATCGGCGACGCCGTCGCCGGCGCCAATTTCGACAATTCGACGCCGATCGCCATCGGCAATCAGCCCCCTGCCGCCGCCCGTACCCGATCCGCACGCACCCAAGCCGCCTGAGGAACAGTCATGAAAACCAAGGTTCTCACCGCAAACCGCCTGACCGATGGCATCTCCGTCTGGCTCGGCGCCAATGGCGACTGGGTGTACTCGCTCAAGGACGCTTTTCTGGCGCGGCACGAGGAAGCCGTGGCGGCCATTGAAGCCGCCGGCGCCCAGGCGCTCGCCGACAATCGGGTGGTCGACGCCAATGTCATCGAGATCGAGGAAACGCCCGCCGGACCGCGTCCGTTCCGGCTGCGCGAACGCATCCGCGCCGATGGGCCGAGCATCGACTACGCGCCGGCCGCCGCCCCGCGCGCCTCCGTCGCCGCATAAGGACCCGAGTGATGTACCGTTACGATGAATTCGATCACGCCTTCGTGGCCGCGCGCGTCGACCAGTTCCGCGATCAGGTCGAGCGGCGGTTGTCGGGCGAGATATCCGAGGATGCGTTCAAGCCGCTGAGGCTGATGAACGGCGTCTATCTGCAGCTGCATGCCTACATGCTGCGCGTGGCCGTCCCCTATGGCACGCTCAACAGCCGGCAGATGCACAAGCTCGCCCATATCGCCCGCACCTATGACCGCGGCTATGGCCATTTCACCACAAGGCAGAACATCCAGTACAACTGGCCTGCCTTGTCCGACATTCCGGCTGTCCTTAAGGAACTGGCCGAAGTCGAGATGCATGCGATCCAGACCTCGGGCAATTGCATCCGCAATGTCACCGCCGATCATTTCGCCGGCGCTGCTAGCGACGAAGTGGCTGATCCGAGGCCCTATGCCGAGATCCTCAGGCAATGGTCATCGGTGCACCCGGAGTTCTCGTTCCTGCCGCGCAAGTTCAAGATCGCGGTGACCGCCGCCGAGCGTGACCGCGCCGCAATCCAGGTGCATGACATCGGCCTGCAGCTGAAGAAGGGCGATGACGGCCGGCTGGGCTTTGCCGTGTGGATCGGCGGCGGGCAGGGGCGTACGCCGATTTTGGCCAAGAAAGTCAAGGACTTCCTGCCGGAAGCTGATCTTCTTTCCTACACCACGGCGATCATGAGGGTCTACAATCTGCATGGCCGCCGCGACAACAAGTACAAGGCGCGGATCAAGATCCTGGTGCATGAGACCGGTGTCGAGCAGTTGACCCGGGAGATCGACGCCGAGTGGACTCATCTCAAGGATGGCGAATTGAAGCTGCCCGAAGCCGACATTGCGGCGATCAATGCCTATTTCGCTCCGCCGAAGCTCGCGCCCCGCGCCGAGGGCTGGGGCGAACTGGCCGCATGGAAGAAGGCAGATGACGGTTTTTCGACCTGGGTCGGCCGCAATGTGGCGCCGCACCGGCATCCCGACTACGCCATGGTGACGATTTCCTTGAAGCCGATCGGCGGCATTCCGGGCGATGCATCGGCCGACCAGATGGATGCCGTGGCGCGACTGGCGGTGGACTATGGCCATGACGAAATCCGCGTCACCCATGAGCAGAACCTGGTGCTGCCGCATGTGGCGCTGGCCGATCTGGAACCTTTGTACCGGGCGCTTCTGGCCGAGGGGCTGGCGACGGCGAACGCCGGTCTGATCACCGACATCATCGCCTGCCCGGGGCTCGATTACTGCGCGCTCGCCAACGCCCGCTCGATTCCGGTGGCGCAGGATATTTCCAACCGCTTCGCCGACCCGGTGCGGCAGGCCGACATTGGCGATCTGAAGATCAAGATCTCGGGCTGCATCAATGCCTGTGGCCACCATCATGTCGGCCATATCGGCATTCTGGGAGTCGAGAAGAAGGGCGCCGAGCTTTACCAGATCTCGCTCGGCGGGTCGGGCGACGAGAATGCCTCGATCGGCCAGATCACCGGCCGCGGCTTCGAGCCGGATGAACTGACCGACGCCATCGAGACCATCGTCGACACCTATCTCGCCCATCGCACCGGCAAGGACGAGCCGTTCATCGAGTGCTACCGCCGCATTGGCGCCGCTCCCTTCAAGACAGCGCTTTATGGCGGCGAAGCCCAGGCGGCCTGAGACCGGAGACTTTTATGACCGTCATTTGGACAAGAGACGGGATTGTCGAAAACGATCCCTGGATTGGCGCCGACTCTGCGCAAGGGCGGAGGCTGCTGGGACTGGCGGAAGCGCTCGATCATGCGCTCGACAACGTTCCGTTCGGCGTGGTGTTGCAGCCCGCCGAGGACGTTCGCGCGCTGGCGCCGATCCTCGACCGGCTGGCAATCATCGCGCTGACCTTTCCGGCGTTCAGCGATGGCCGCGCCTTCTCGCAGGCGATGCTGCTGAGGGAAAGGTTGGCCTACAAGGGCGAATTGCGCGCCATCGGCACGGTGCTGCTCGATCAGGTGCCGCTGATGCTCAGGACCGGGTTCGACAGTTTCGAGGTCAGCCATGCGCCAACGATTGCGCGGCTCGCTGAAAAGCGGCTGCCGGGCATCGATCTGCATTACCAGCCGGCGGCCGATCAGGCCGGGGCCGGACCAAGTTACAGCTGGCGCCGCACCGCCACATTGAACGGCTGACCGGGGGCTTGCCATGCATATCCATGTGACCGACCAGTCCGGAACCCGCCACACGCTTGAAGCGCTGGAGGGATTCCGGGTGATGGAGATCATTCGCGACTGGGGTCTCGACATCAAGGCCGAATGCGGCGGCGGCTGCGCCTGCGCCACCTGCCATGTCCATGTCGCCCCCGATTGGACCGACAGGCTCTATCCGATGCAAACCGAGGAGGAAGACATGCTCGACGCAGCCTTCGATGTCCGCGACAATTCCCGGCTCTCCTGCCAGCTGTTGATGTCCGAGGAGCTCGACGGCCTCGAGGTGACCTTGGCGCCGGGCACGCAGCGCGGAGACCGCGAAGCGGCCTGATCGGAACGGATTAAAGGCGTTTGAGGCGGGCAGCATGGCGCGCAATCGGCTCAACCCCGAGTGGGCCTCCGTGACCCAGATAAAATCGCTTGGCGCCCATAGAGAGCAGTTCTTCGAGGGAACGGGCGGCTATATGCGGGTGTTCCTCAAAGGGCGGCCGTTCTGGCCGGTCGAGCAAGGCGATACCGCCGAGCAGAATACCGGAAGCAGCCAGATCGCCAGCCAGAACATCACCCCCTGACAAGAGAAGCGAAACGGAGCCTGGGGTGTGGCCAGGCGTATGCCAGACCGTTCCGGCAAACCCGAGCGTCTTCAGATCGAAGCTTTCACCCTGCATCTGGATGTCGGCCGTAACCGGCGGAAATGGACGTTCGATCGCGCCGGTCATCAGGAACAACCGACCGAAGAGCCGTGTCGGGTGCAGAACCGGCCTTTCTCCCATGCAGTAACGCATTTCCAATGTGTGATAGAGGACCGGAGCGCCGGTCAACCTGCGGATATCGGCCGCCGATCCCGCGTGGTCGATATGGCCGTGGGTCAGGACAATGAGCTTGATGTCCCGCCATCCAAGCTCCGCCGCTTCGAGTGCCCGGCTGATTAAACGAGTCGAACCGGGCAGGCCGGTATCGACGAGAATTGCCCCGCCCGGACCAATAGCGAGAAATGCATTGAGCATGCCGAAGGGCAGGATGGGAATGGTTTTGATTCTGGTTTGCATCACGGGGCCTCTGGTATGTGGCGTGGAAAATGTCCGGTCCCTTCTCACTGGCGCGTCCGTAGATTACAATTGGGCACAATTTTGATACCGGTTGCCGCTACTGCGGTCGAATTGGCCTGTTTTCGGGAGCCTGGAGGGACGAAACCATGAATCTGGTGGAAGCGCGGCCCTGGCGCGGCATCGGCGATGATGGCTGTCCGCTCGCCGATACATTGCGCCTGCTTGGCGGCAAGCACACGACGACGATCCTGCATAGTCTCGTCGCTGGCGATCTGCACTTTCTCGAACTTGGCCGCGCCATGCCGCATGTCAGCCGCAAAGTGCTGACAGCTGAACTCCGTGCGCTAATCGAGGCACAGATCGTTGTGAGGACGGAGGAAGGCGATGCGCTTAGCCGGGTGTGCTACGGGCTTTCTCCGCGCGGACGCGATCTTGGAGAGATGCTTGGACGGCTGTACAACTGGGCTATCGATGGAGGTGGTGAGGAAAACGTAAAGCGGTGGAGCGATGCCTGACATGCCGGATCTGAAACCGGTGTCTGGCACCAAGGACGGAGACCGCGAAGCGGCCTGAGGCGGGCCGTCGCAATTCCGACATGGCGGCGTCGCTCGTCTGCTTGCGTGATGCTGGCGCGCCATGCGACTTTGCTTGTCATGATCGACAAGCTCGAATTCTTCATTGTGCTGGCGCGGGAACGGCATTTCGGCCGGGCCGCGCAGGAATGCGGCATCACCCAGCCGACACTTTCGGCGTCGCTCAAGCAGCTGGAGGATCAGCTCGGCGTCACCCTGGTGCAGCGCGGCTCGCGTTATCAGGGGCTCACGCCCGAGGGCCAGCGGGTGCTCGAATGGGCCCGGCGGATCGTCGGCGACGCCCGCACCATGCGCGAGGAGATGAAGGCCGCCCGCAAGGGATTGTCGGGCCATGCGCGGCTGGCGGTCATTCCCACGGCCCTGGCCAAGGTCACCGCCATGACAGCGGCCTTCAGCGAGAAGCATCCGGCGGTCACGCTCGCAATCATGTCCTGCACGTCGAACGAGGTGCTGTTCCAGCTTGAAAATCTCGAGATCGACGCCGGTGTCACCTATCTGGAGAACGAGCCCACCGGCCGCGTTGTTTCGGTGCCGCTCTATGCGGAGCGGTATCAGCTGTTCACCACCGCCGGACAGATGCTGTCGGATCGTGAGACGGTGAGCTGGGCGGAGGTGGCGAAGCTGCCGCTCTGCCTGCTGACGCCCGACATGCAGAACCGCCGCATCATCAACCAGCATCTCGCCGAAGCCGGCGCCGTGGCCAAGCCGACGCTCGAATCCAATTCCGTGACCGTGCTGTTTTCCCATGTGCGGACCGGCAAATGGGCGTCGATCATGCCGCTGCATCTGGCCGAGACGCTGGGTTTCGCTCCGGAAATCCGTGGCATTCCCATTGTCGAGCCGGACGCCCATCACATGGTCGGCATGATCGCCGCCCCGCGTGAGCCGCACACGCCGATCGTCTCGGCGCTGCTGCACGAGGCGCGGATATTTGCCCGTGATCTGGCTGAACGATAGAAGAACTCTATCGTTCAACGAATATGCGCTATTGATTTGGGACGGAATTGCCTGAAATTGTGGCAGTCATGATGGTTGGAGGATTGTCGATGCAGATTCAAACGGCTGATGCGGAAATCGCCGCACGCGCCGGCGCCATTGTTGATCGCCACAAGGCGCTCGAAGGGCCGCTGTTGCCGATCCTGCATAACATCCAGGACGAGTTCGGCTATGTGCCGGCCTCCGCGTTGCCGGTGATTGCCGATGGCCTCAACCTGTCGCGCGCGGAAGTTCACGGCGTGGTCAGCTTCTATCATGATTACCGCGAGGCGCCCGCTGGCCGCCACGTCATCAAGATGTGCCGGGCGGAAGCCTGCCAGTCGATGGGCGGCGATGAACTGGCTGAAAAGCTGTTGGGCCTCTTGGGGCTGGACTGGCACGAGACCAACGGCAACGGATCGGTCACCATAGAGCCTGTCTATTGCCTGGGGCTGTGCGCCTGCGCGCCCGCTGCAATGGTCGATGGCGAGGTGATCGGCCGGCTCGATGCCGACGCGGTGAAGGTTCTGGCCAAGGCGGTGCTGGCATGAGCGTGAAAATCTACATTCCGGGCGATTCCGGCGCGGTCGCCGTTGGCGCCGACAGGGTCGCCATCCGCATGGCGGAAGCCATCAAGGCGCGCGATCTTGACGTCACAATCATCCGCAATGGCTCGCGCGGGCTTTATTGGCTGGAGCCGATGGTTGAAGTCGAGACGACCGCGGGCAGGGTCGCCTATGGCCCGGTCAAAGCAGCGGACATCGATGGTCTTTTAGATGCGGGCCTGCTTGAGGGCGGCGACCATCCGCTCTGCCTTGGCGCAACGGAAAATATTCCTTTTCTCATGCGTCAGACCCGGCTGACCTTCGCCCGCTGCGGCGTCACCGATCCGCTGTCGCTTGAGGATTACCGAAATCATGGCGGATTGACCGGATTGATGAACGCCGTCGCCATGACGCCGGAGGCAATCGTCGCGCAAGTCACCCAGTCGGGGCTGCGCGGACGCGGCGGCGCGGGTTTTCCGACCGGAATCAAATGGAAAACCGTGCTGGAGGCTGAAGGCGCGCAGAAATACATCATCTGCAACGCCGACGAGGGAGATTCCGGCACTTTCGCCGACCGCATGATCATGGAAGGCGATCCCTTCGTGCTGATCGAGGGCATGGTCATCGCCGGTATCGCCACCGGTGCTGCCAAGGGCTATGTCTATACGCGCTCGGAATATCCGCACGCCATAAGGATGATGAACCGCGCGGTCGAAATAGCCAGGCAAAACAATGTCCTGGGAGCATCCGTTCTCGGGTCCGGCCACGCTTTCGACATCGAAATCCGGGTCGGCGCCGGCGCCTATGTCTGCGGCGAGGAAACCGCGCTGCTGGAAAGCCTCGAAGGCCGCCGTGGCGTCGTCCGCGCCAAGCCGCCATTGCCCGCGCACAAGGGCTTTCTCGGCCGGCCGACCGTGGTCAACAATGTGATCTCGCTCGCCTCGGTGCCAGTCATCATGGACAAGGGCGCGGATTATTACCGCGATTTCGGCATGGGCCGCTCGCATGGCACCATCCCGATCCAGATCGCCGGCAATGTCAGGCATGGCGGGCTGTTTGAGGCCGCCTTCGGCATCACGCTGGGTGAACTGGTCGACGACATCGCCGGCGGCACCGCCACCGGACGCCCGGTCAAGGCGGTGCAGGTCGGCGGGCCGCTGGGCGCCTATTTCCCGCGCGAATTGTTCGATACGCCGTTCGACTATGAAGCCTTCGCCGGCAAGGACGGGTTGATCGGCCATGCCGGCATCGTGGTGTTTGACGAAACCGCCGACATGCTCAAGCAAGCCCGCTTCGCCTTCGAGTTCTGCGCCATCGAGAGCTGCGGCAAGTGCACGCCCTGCCGCATCGGCTCGGCCCGCGGCGTCGAGGTTGCCGACAAGATCCGCGCCGGCATCGAGCCCGAAAACCAGATCACCCTGATGACGGATCTGTGCAACACGATGAAATTCGGCTCGCTCTGCGCGCTCGGCGGCTTCACGCCATACCCGGTGATGAGCGCGCTCACCCATTTCCCGGAGGATTTCCGTCCGGCCCCGATGACTATGGCTGCGGAGTGAATGACATGTCCTTGATCCAGGAAATCGACTACGGCACCCCGGCCTCCCGCACTGAAAAGACTGTCCGGCTGACCATTGATGGCGCAACCATCGACGTGCCCGAAGGCACCTCGGTGATGCGCGCCTCGATGGAAGCGGGCATCAAGGTGCCAAAACTCTGCGCCACCGACATGGTCGACGCCTTCGGTTCCTGCCGGCTCTGCCTGGTCGAGATCGAGGGCCGCAACGGCACGCCGGCTTCCTGCACCACGCCGGTGAGCGAAGGCATGGTGGTCCACACCCAGACCGGACGCTTGAAGGACATCCGCCGCGGCGTGATGGAACTCTACATCTCCGACCATCCGCTCGATTGCCTGACCTGTGCGGCCAATGGCGATTGCGAGCTGCAGGACATGGCCGGCGCCGTCGGCCTGCGTGACGTGCGCTATGGCTATGACGGTGAAAACCATGTGAAGGCGCGGAACAATGGCGAAGCCAATCCGCGCTATATGGCGAAGGATGAGTCCAACCCCTACTTCACCTATGATCCGGCCAAATGCATCGTCTGTTCGCGCTGCGTGCGGGCCTGCGAGGAAGTGCAGGGCACATTCGCGCTGACCATCGAGGGCAGGGGCTTTGAAAGCCGTGTGTCGCCGGGCATGCATGAGGATTTCATGAATTCCGAATGCGTCTCCTGCGGCGCCTGCGTGCAGGCTTGCCCGACGGCGACGCTCACGGAAAAATCCGTGATCGCCATCGGCCAGCCCGAGCATTCGGTGGTCACCACTTGCGCCTATTGCGGCGTCGGCTGCTCGTTCAAGGCGGAAATGCGCGGCGAGGAAGTGGTCCGCATGGTGCCGTGGAAAGAGGGCAAGGCCAATCGCGGCCATTCCTGCGTCAAGGGCCGCTTCGCCTGGGGCTACGCCACCCACAAGGATCGCATCTTGAACCCGATGGTGCGCGAAAAAATCACCGATCCCTGGCGCGAAGTGAGCTGGGACGAGGCCTTCGCCCATGTCGCCAAGGAATTCCGCCGCATCCAGTACCAGTATGGCAAGGGCGCCATCGGCGGTATCACCTCGTCGCGCTGCACCAATGAGGAAACCTTCCTGGTGCAGAAGCTGGTGCGCGCCGGCTTTGGCAACAACAATGTCGACACCTGCGCCCGCGTCTGCCATTCGCCCACCGGCTACGGGCTGGGCAAGGCATTCGGCACCTCGGCCGGAACCCAGGACTTCGATTCGGTTGAACACACCGACGTGGTCATCCTGATCGGCGCCAACCCGACCGACGGCCATCCGGTGTTTGCCTCGCGGCTGAAAAAACGGCTCAGGGCCGGCGCGAAACTGATCGTCATCGATCCGCGCCGCATCGACCTGGTGCGCTCGGCCCATGTCGAGGCGAGCCATCATTTGCCGTTGAAGCCCGGCACCAATGTCGCGGTGTTGACCGCACTTGCCCATGTGATCGTGACGGAAGGCCTGTTTGACGAGGCCTTCATCCGCGAGCGCTGCGACTGGTCGGAATTCGAGGACTGGGCGAGTTTCGTCGCCGAACCGGCGCATTCGCCGGAAGCCACCGAGCAATTCACCGGCGTCAATGCGGAAGAACTGCGCGGCGCGGCGCGGCTTTACGCCCGCGGCGGCAATGGCGCGATCTATTACGGACTTGGCGTCACCGAGCACAGCCAGGGCTCGACCACGGTGATGGCGATTGCCAATCTGGCCATGGCCACCGGCAATATCGGCCGCCCCGGCGTCGGCGTGAACCCGCTCAGGGGCCAGAACAATGTGCAGGGCGCCTGCGACATGGGCTCGTTCCCGCACGAACTGCCGGGCTACCGGCATATTTCGGGCACGGAAGTCCGTGACGTGTTCGAGAAGCTCTGGGGCGTGGAACTCAACCCCGAGCCGGGCCTGCGCATTCCCAACATGCTCGACGCCGCCGTCGACGGCACATTCCGCGGCATCTACATCCAGGGCGAGGATATTTTGCAGTCCGACCCGGACACCAAGCACGTCCAGGCCGGGCTGGCGGCAATGGAATGCGTCGTCGTCCACGACCTGTTTTTGAACGAGACCGCCAACTACGCCCATGTCTTCCTGCCCGGATCCACCTTCCTCGAGAAGGACGGCACGTTTACCAATGCCGAGCGCCGCATCAATCGCGTCCGCAAGGTGATGGCGCCGAAGAATGGCCTAGCCGATTGGGAGGTGACGCTGAGGCTGGCCAAGGCCATGGGACTTGACTGGAACTACAGCCATCCGTCTGAAATCATGGATGAAGTCGCCGCCACCACGCCGAGCTTCGCCAATGTGAGCTATGCACTGTTGGAGAAGAAGGGCTCGGTGCAATGGCCGTGCAACGAGGCGCGTCCCGACGGGACGCCGGTGATGCATATCGACGGCTTCGTCCGCGGCAAGGGCAAGTTCATCCGCACCGAATATGTGGCGACCGATGAACGCTCCGGCCCGCGCTTCCCGCTGTTGCTCACCACCGGCCGGATCCTCAGCCAGTACAATGTCGGCGCCCAGACGCGGCGGACCGACAATGTCGCCTGGCACGCCGAGGATCTCCTGGAAATCCATCCGCACGACGCCGAACAGCGCGGCATCCGCGATGGCGACCTGGTCAAGCTCGCCAGCCGCTCCGGCGAGACCGCGTTGCACGCCACCATCACCGAGCGCGTGGCGCCCGGCGTGGTCTACACCACCTTCCACCATCCCGGCACCCAGGCCAATGTGATCACCACCGACTACACCGACTGGGCGACCAGCTGCCCGGAATACAAGGTGACCGCGGTGCAGGTGACGCCGTCGAACGGCCCGACCCCATGGCAGCAGGATTATGAGGCGCAAGCCGCCCTGTCCCGCCGGATCGCCACAGCAGAGGCGCTCGAGCCGGCCGAATAGGCGGGGCAGCGAAGGGAAGCAACGATGGCGGATGCATCGAGCACGGCAATCGCATCCCGGATCGCGGTCAGGGCAGGGGTCGCCACGCCCGGTTCCCGGGCGCTGCCGGAGGAGGTGCCGGTGGCGCTGTCTTTTGGCGGAACGACGCAAGCCGTGATGATGGCGACGCCGGCGGATCTCGAGGATTTCGGCGTCGGCTTTGCCCTGTCGGAAGCCATTGCGCGCTCGCCCGCCGACATCGTCTCGCTGGAGATCGTCGAGGCGGATCAGGGCTTTGACATTCAGATGCGGCTTGCCGACGACGTGCAGTCGGCGCTGGCCTCCCGCCGGCGCAAGATGGCCGGTCCCGTGGGCTGCGGCCTGTGCGGCATCGAATCGATCGAGGAGGCATTGCGGACTTTGCCCGACCGCAAGGCGGTGGAGCTGGTTTTCAGTCCGGACGATGTCCGCGAGGCCGTCCGCTCGCTGTCGATCCACCAGAAACTCAGGGCCGAAACAGGCGCGGTGCACGCGGCGGGCTTCTATCACCCGGGCAGGGGCATGGAATGCGTGCGCGAGGATGTCGGCCGCCACAATGCGCTTGACAAGCTGATCGGCGCCATGGCGCGCGCCGGCCTTGAGGCGGGCGACGGCGCCATTATCATCACCAGCCGCGTCTCGGTCGACATGGTGCAGAAGGCGGTGATTGCAGGCACCGGCCTGCTGATCGCCGTGTCGGCGCCAACCGCGCTGGCGGTCAGAACCGCCGAAGCCGCCGGCCTGACGCTGGTCGGCATTGCCCGCGGCGCCGATTTCGAGATTTTCACCCGGGTCAACCGGATCACACAAGGACGGACAAGCGATGTCGCCTGACAAGCTCATATACCAGGCCAACCAGATCGCCACCTTCTTCGCCTCCCAGCCGGAAGCCGAGCAGATCGATGGCGTCGCCGACCACATCAACAAATTCTGGGACCCGCGCATGCGCGCGCAACTGTTCGCGATCACCGATCAGAGCACGGATGGCTTCAAGCCTATGGTGGTGGCGGCGCTCGGCAAGGTGAAGCGGCCGGAGGTGGGGACTGCGGGGTGAGGAAGGCGGGTGGTGATCGATCATTCGGCATTGGCCAGCGGCGTAGGATTGAGAGAAATTGTACCCTCTGCCGCTTTCTCAAAACGCTGACATTTGCGACAATGGAAGCTCTTCCGGCCAAGGGCCCATGGAGTTGACCAATGCGTATTCGCCAAGCACGGCTGGACGATGCGGATAGTCTGACGGAACTGGCGATGCGCTCCAAAGCGTCGCATGGTTACGATCATTCCTTCATGGAAGCGTGTCGCGAAGAGCTGCGGATCGACGAGGAAGCACTTGCACACCGTGACCTGTGGGTCGCCGAAACCGATGAGGACGGGATCGTCGGATTTTTTGGCCTTTGGCCACCTGAAAATGCAATAGCCGAAGTGGACCCGCTGTTCGTTGAACCGAGCTTTCAAGGGCGTGGGATTGGGCGCACACTGTGGGGACATCTCGAACAAAGAGCCCGGCAGGCCGAGGCAATCACGATACGGCTTGATGCTGACCCCCACGCGGTGCGCTTCTATGAGCGCATGGGCTGTGTGATCACTGGCGAGGCTCCGTCAGGTTCGATTGCGGGCCGTCTTTTGCCTCAGATGGAAAAGGTGCTCGTGAGCCCGCAAGGCGAACCAAACTGAGCAAAGTCAACCGGCCCAGAGGGGCCGCCAGTCGCAGCAAAGCTTAGCCTACTTCATTCAGAAAAACAGCCGCCACAGCAGCGGCAGCAGGATTGCGGTCGCCAGCGCATTGAGCCCCATGGCGAGGCCGGAGAAGGCGCCGGCGAGTTCGTTGGCCTCGAGCGCCCGAGCGGTGCCGATGCCGTGGCTGGCGGTGCCGAGCGCCAGACCGCGGGCGCGCCAGTCCTTGACGCCGATCAGGTTGAGCAGTGGCGGGCCGAGAACGGCGCCGAGGATTCCGGTCAGGATCACCAGAGCCGCCGTCAGCGACGGCAGCCCGCCCAGTTGCTCGGTGATGGCCATGGCGACGGGTGCGGTGACCGATTTCGGCGCCAGCGACATCAGCGTCTCGCGGCTGGCGCCCATCAGCCAGCCGAGGCCGACGGCGGTTGCCATCGCGGTGAGCGAGCCGCAGATGAGGCTGGTGATCAGCGCCAGGGCCGAGCGCCGCACCCGGTCAAACTGCCGGTAAAGCGGGATCGCCAGCGCCACGGTGGCGGGGCCTAACAGGAAATGGACAAATTGCGCGCCTTCGAAATAGGTCTCGTATGTCGTGCCGCTGAGGCTGAGCAGGCCGACGATGAGGATCACCGCCGTGAGCACCGGATTGAAAAACGGCTTGCGGCCGGAGCGGTCATAGAGCCAGGTTCCGGCCTGAAACGCCGCCAGCGTCAGCGTGAGGAAGAGCAGCGGACTGGCGCTGAGATAGACCCAGACTTCGGTGAGGTCAGCCATTTGGCGTCTCCTCGTCATCGGCGCTGGCGCGGGCAAGCCGGCTCATCACCAGCGCGGTCACCGCGATGGTGGCCAGCGTCGAGCCGATCAGCGCCACCGAAATCGGCAGCCAGTCCTGCCCGAGCAGTCCCAGATGCGCCATCACGCCGACGCCGGCCGGCACGAACAGCAGCGCCAGATTGTTGAGCAACACGTCGGTGACGGCGCCGACCTGCCTTGGCACCGATCCCTTGAGGACGAGCAGGGCGAACAGGATCACCATGCCCGCCACCGGACCGGGTACGGGAAGGCCGAAAAACCGGGTGACCAGTTCGCCGATCAACTGGCAGCTCAGAATGAGGGTGAGGGCGGAAAGCATGGGAACACCTGTCGCGTGAACGAAAACCAGGGTGGAGTGTGTCAGATTCCCTGGCTGCGCCACAGGTGTTTCATGACTCCGCGCCAATGCGTCTCCCAGGCGCCTTTGATGGCAAAGTTGCACAAATGCCGCAGCGCCACAGGTTTCAGCATCCGGGCGTGTCAGGGGACTCCAATTCGAGCCGATCATTCGCTATGGCTTTGGATGAAGAGCGTTGGCGCGTCGAGGTTGATTTTGCCTAAGTAATTCCCGGTCTCATTCCAGTTTCACCCGTATTGCCGGGCAGCACGACGCTGCCGGCGGATCATCATGTTCATCGGGTGGTGGCAAGAGACCGGTCTGGCATTGTCAGAATGTGCCATGTGCAGCTCCGCTGTCTCAGCTCTTCAGCCGCCCAGAACATCGCCACGCCGCGCCCGCATGGGCATTCTCCTGCACCATCTTGGTGGACTTCCGAATGGAAGACCAAGACGATATGTGCACGACACTCAGGGTCCGTTGGACCATCATTCCCCAGACAGCGCCCCAGCCATGGATTGCCTGCAGCGGATGCGGGGGGCTCAGCGCCTTCCGGTCCAGCGGCAAGATCCGGCTCAACGCCAATGGCCGCAGGCTGGACGCTTGGCTCATCTACAAATGCGTGACCTGCGACAGGACCTGGAACCGGCCGGTCTTCGAGCGGCAGAATGTCCGCGACATCAATCCCATCGTGCTTGAAGCGCTCCAGTCCAACGACCCGCACTGGATCCGGACGGAAACGTTCAACCTCGAGGCTCTGAGGCGCAGGTCGCAGCGGGTTGACGAGTTTCCCGAGTTTGAAATCGACAAGGAGATGCTGCACGAAACGCCCGATTGGACGAGACTTGAGCTCGAGCTGATGGCCCCGTTGCCAGTCAGCATCCGGCTTGACCGTCTGCTTGCGTCCGAGCTGCAGATCTCGCGCGCGCGGCTGCAATCGCTTCACGATGGAGGCGCGCTTCGAACCCAACCGGATCGCGCCGACCCTTTGCGGCGGCGGATCAAGACCGGCACTTTGGTGAGTATCGACCTCACCAGCGAGGCCGAGCGCGAGCAAGTCTGGCGACCCCTGGTGACGGGGCATCCACTGTAGCCGTCACATCCCGAAGGCCTGATGTCTCGGGCCTTCGGGATGCCCTGTTTCAGGACAGCGCGCCAACACCGGCGGCCAGCACGGCATAGCGGCCGATCTTGCCGATCGAGACCAGAGCCAGAAACCGCCACAAAGGTTCGCGCATGATTCCGGCGGCCAGCGTCAGCGGATCGCCGATGATCGGAACCCAGGCAAACAGCAGCGACCAGTAGCCGAAGCGCTGGTACTGCGCCTGCGCGCGCTCTAGCTGGGCCTCGCCGACCGGGAACCATTTTTTCGTCCGGAACCGTTCGACGCCGCGGCCAATCAGCCAGTTGAGGACGGAGCCGAGGATATTGCCGAGGCTTGCCACCGCCACCAACACTGTCACCGGCTGGCCGCCGGCGAGGATCAGCCCGGTCAGAACGCTTTCCGATTGCGCCGGGATCAGCGTGGCGGCGAGGAGGGCCGCGAGGAACAGGCTGCCATAAGCGGCAAGATCGATCATGTCGGGCGGACCTCTGTCAGATGGCGCCGCAATGCCGCGCCAGTCCTGCCTACAGGTCCGTGCCCATGAAGGAAACACAGATTGTCGGCTTGAGGTCTCTACGGACCTATCCCGGCATGCGCTCGAAAGCAGGCAACAAGCGATCCATCATGTCCCAGGCAGGGCCGCGAACAGCATAGGTGAGCGCCTGCGGCTTGAACCGGCCGGGGTCGTCAAGGCTGGCGGCCGTGACCGAAAACAGATCCGGCATGGCGACAAAACTCAGATGGACCGGCGTCCCGCAGGCCGGGCAGAAGGCGTGGATCTTCTCGTTGCCGCTGTCACCCGCGACCCGCCAGGTGCTGGCTTCTCCCGTCACCGTCACATCGGCCCGGTTGGGAAAGGTCAGGTAGGAGCCATGCCCGGTGCCGCTCCGCTTCTGGCAATCGCGGCATTGGCAGTGGTTCTGAAAGATCGGCTCACTGCTGGTCTGATAGCGGATCGCGCCGCAGGCGCAGCCGCCGCTGTAGGGCTTGGTCATGGTCAATCTCCGGCTTCACGACTGGCACGGCAAGAAATCAGGCCGCTTTCGGCTTGGCGAAGACGTCGATGGGCGTTCCGGTTTCCAGGTACGATTTGAGGCTCGACAGCACCGCCGGCCAGCCCTGGCTGATGCCCTTGGCCATGCCGCTGCCGGCCTCGAGTTCGTCATGGCTGACGGTCAGGCGGACCATGGCGTCGTATTCGACGATCTCGAACGTCACCCGGCTGTGGCTGTCGGGTTCGCTGGCCTGAGACGCATTGGCCCAACTGATGACCAGACGGGACGGCGGCGAGATTTCGATGACCTCGCCCACGAGTTCGACTTTCCGCTCGTCATTTGCGCGGACATGCTCCCATTTCGATCCCGGTTGCCAGTCGGAGACGTTTTCATGGCCCCAGTAGCGCCGGGCGATGTCCGGCCTGGTGATCGCCTCGAACACCTTCTCGGGCGTCGAGCGGATATAGGTCACATAGACGAAGCTGGTTTTGGTCATCTTCACTCTCCTTCGAGTTCCGTTTTCAGATCGTGCAGCAGGCTCAGCCGCTGCTGTTCGAATTTCCGCACCCAGCGCTCGTAGACCTCGTGCAGCGGCACCGGGTTGATGAAATGCAGCTTTTCGCGGCCGCGCCGGACCGTGCTGACCAGGTTGGCGTCCTCCAGGATTCCGAGATGCTGCGTCGCCGATTGCCGGGCCATGTCGAGGCTTTCGCACAGCTGGCTCAGCGTCTGCCCGTTCTTCTCGCACAGAAGGTCGAGCAGCATCCTGCGGGTCGGGTCGCCCAGCGCCTTGAAAACCTTGTCGGCGTCGTCCATCGGTCGTGTCATCATGGGAACCAATATGCAGGTAAATACCTGCATGTCAAGCTATGCCGGGAAAGGCGACCCCAGGATCCGGATCAAGGGCAGGATTTCATTCGCTACGGCTTTTTGCCGAACTGGGTGAAAATGGAATACAGATAAGGAAATCAATGAATTGCGCGGGCAGGGGATGTTTCGAGACATGATATGAATAGCGTGCTATACAGTATTGTATAGCGTGCTATTCAATGTTAGAGGACAGAATGACTTTTGACAAAACCCGTTCGGCCGGCGTTCTGGCCGGTGAGCTGGCGCGGCTTTACAGTGCCGAACTGCAGCGCCGGCTGGCGCCGCTCGGCCTGTCGGCGGCGCAATTCCTGGTGTTGAGCGAATTGTGGAGCGAGGACGGCCAGACCCAGCGCGCGCTCGCCGGACAGCTCGGCGTCGAACAGGCGACCATGGCCAACACGCTGGCGCGGATGGAGCGCGACCATCTGATTGCGCGAAAACAGCATCCCGATGACCGGCGGTCGCAACTTGTGGTGCTGACCGAGGTCGCACGCCGGCTGGAAGTCGTGGCAGTCACCGCGGCGGTGGAGGTCAACGAGGCCGTGCTGGAGGGACTGCCGGCCGCGGAGCGGGAACTGTTCCTGAGCATGCTGGGACGGGTCGTGTCAGCAATGCGCGACGGCAACGGCAAGCAACAGGCATAATTTCGGATCTGGCGTCATCAAAGGGTTTCGCGAACCGGTTAATCGGGGTAGGGACGCCTTGTGCCCGTCGCGGCGCACGATTCATCGCGCCACGCGCTTACAGTCAATCGGGATCAGCCATCATGGACAATATGCGCGGCATCATTCTGATGGTGCTCGGAATGGCTGGATTTGCCGCCGAGGACATGTTCATCAAGCTCGCCGCGTCGGGCCTGCCGGTGGGTGAGATCCTGGTGGTTCTCGGGTTTCTTGGCGCTCTGGTTTTCGCCGTCTATGCCCGCCTGAACGGCACCAGCGTGATCTCGCGGGGATTTTTTCATCCGGCGGTGCTGTTGCGCAATCTCAGCGAAATGATCGGCGGCCTGTGCTTTGTCACCGCCTTGACGCTGATCCCGCTTGCCACACTGACAACCATCCTGCAGGCGACGCCGCTGCTGGTGACCATGGGAGCGGCGCTGGTGCTGGGCGAGGCGGTTGGCTGGCGGCGATGGACCGCCATCCTGATCGGGTTCGGCGGCGTTCTGCTGGTTATCCGGCCAGGCTTTGAAGGGTTCGAGCCTGCGGCTTTGTGGGGCGTGCTGGCGGTGATTGGCCTGGCAATCCGCGATCTGGCCAGCCGCAAGGTGCCCAAATCCATATCCTCGCTGCAATTGTCCGCCTGGGGCTTCTTTGCCGTCGGCGTGTCGGGCGCCATCCTGCTCGCCTTCACCGGCGGCGCCGAAGTGCCGAGCCTGCGCGAGGGATTCTATCTGGCAGGAGCGCTGTCGGTTGGCGTCGGCGCCTATTGGGCGCTGACCGAGGCCACGCGCATCGGCGAGATCGGCGTGGTGACGCCGTTCCGCTATGCGCGCCTGGTGTTTTCAACCTTCATCGGCATCCTGGTGTTCGCGGAATTCCCCGACGGCTACACGCTTGCCGGGGCCTGCATCATCATCGCCACCGGGATTTACACGATCATGCGCGAGCGCAAGCGCCGAAGGCTCGCGGCAGCCGAGGTGCGCGCCGCGTCCGCCGCCGGAACCGTGCTCTGACGGGCAGGGCCCGGCATCCGGTCGGCGGGGCCTTCATTGCCCGTAGCGGGCTTCCAGATGGGCGATGAAAAAGGCCGGGTTGAGCTCTTCCCCGGTGGCATTCTTCAGGATCGCGGGCGTCGATCCGGTCGAGGCTTTTGACCAGATATTGTCGCGCCGCCAGCCATTGACCGCGGTAAAATCGCCGGCCGCGATCTGCGTGTCGACATCGGCATTGGTCTTGGCGATCGCCGCCCATTGCTGCGCCGCCATCAGCGCGCCGAGCGTATAGGACGGGAAATAGCCAAAGGCGCCCGAGGGCCAGTGCACGTCCTGCATCGGGCCGTCCTTCGGATCATCCAGGGTGGAGATGCCGAGCGAGGCGCTCATCTTGGCGTCCCAGGCTTCCGGCAGGTCGCTGGCTTCGATGCGGCCCGCAAGCAGATCCTGCTCCAGCTCATAGCGCAGGATCACATGCAGCGGGTAGGTGACCTCGTCGGCGTCGACCCGGATCTTGCCGCGCCGGACCTGGTGCACATGCGGCAGCAGATCCTCGATCGTCCAGCTCTCCATCAGATGCGCGTCGACCAGCGGCAGCGCGAAGCGCCAGAACGCCGGATTGCGGCCGATTTGCTTTTCGACGAACAGGCTCTGGCTTTCATGCAGCGACATGCCGCGCGCCTTGCCCGAGGGCCAGTGGCCCCAGTCCTTGGGCAGGTTCTGCTCATAGAGCCCGTGGCCGGTCTCATGCAGGATGCCCATCAGCGCCGGCAGGAACTCGTCGGTGCGGTAGCGCGTGGTCATCCGCACATCGGAGGGCACGCCGCCGCAGAACGGGTGATCGGAGACCGAGAGACTGCCATGGTTCATGTCGAAGCCGACCGCCTGCATCAGCACCAGGCCGAGCGCCTTTTGCCGCTCCACCGGATAATCGCCCGACAGGGCCTTGAGCGGGCGTTTTGCCAGACGTTCTTGTTGAACTTCGAGCGCCTTCGGCACGAAATCGACCAGAAACGCCTTGAGTTCGTCAAATACCGGCGTGATGGCGGCGGCCCGGTTGCCCGGATCGAATTGCTCCATCAACGCGTCATAGGGTTCGAGCCCGAGGACTTCGGCGCGCATCGCGGCCTCCTCGCGCATCATCGCGACAACGCCTTCGAGCGCCGGCTGGAACGTCGCCCAATCGCCCTTGGGCCGCGTCGCGCGCCACAATTGCTCCGAGCGCATGCGGGTCCGCATCTTGCGTTCGACGAAGTCGGAGGGCAGGCAGGTCATGCTGACATAGCTGCGTTCAAGTTCGTCAACAGCGATCCGCTGCTCGGACGTCAGATCCTCGGCTTCGGCGGCCTCGATCCAGTCGCGCACCTTCGGATCGGTAGCCTGACGGTGATACATGCCCGACAGCGTCGCCATCGCCTCGGCGCGGGCTTCGCCGCCGCCGGGCGCCATGCTGACCGCTTCATCGACGCCCAGGATCGACAGCGCATGCTCAAGCGCGCTGAGAGAATGACAATGGGCGTCGAGCTTGGCGAATGACATGAGGGGAACTCCGGCAATTGGGAATGGGATCGGAGATAGGACAAGCGCTCAAACCGCGCAAGAGCAAAGCGCCGGGTGTGATGACGGGGCGGGTGAGGGATACACCAAATGTCAGTTACGTTGGACAAAGAAGGCGTTAAACAATGCCAGCTACCGACTGGCCTTCATGGGCAGTATCCGGCCCCACGGGGTTTCCTGAGGTGGGCCGGACTCCGTAAATCCCGACTTTTTGTAGGCCGCGATGGCGCGTGCGTTTTCCGGGTGGGGATCAGTCGCGACCACCGGGGCGCCTTGCTCAAACAGGGCCCGCACGCGGGCCGAGATAAATGCAGGGCCATGGCCTTTCCCCATCATGTCGGGCTCGCCGATGTACTGGTCGATGCCCCGAGACCCCTTTGGAAGCCCGAAAAAATGGTGATTATCCCACCCATGGACAGTGTAGTCCTGCATGTAGGCAAAGGGGCGTCCTGCCGTCGAGACAATCCATCGGCTTACCCGAGGGTCTTCCGGTTTCTGCTCACTGAACGGCTCAGCCGTATCCCACCACTTGCGTACATGCGGTCGCGACTGCCACTCCACCAGCAGATCAAAATCAGCTGGAGTCATCCTTCGAAAAGTGTATCGGTTGGTCACTGACATACCAACAGGATAACATATCGACCATCGGTATCCATGGTCTCGCAGAGACCATTAGCCGGTCTTCCGTCCAACGGTGACGTTGAGCAGCAGGTCGAGAGGAGAGACTGCCGCATCTCTGACTGGCCCAAGTCCAATTGGCCCAGGTGACGCATTACGAAATACCATATCTGAAGATCGCATAAGATGGATTATGGAACTGAAAGGTATGAAAGCCTTGGTATGCCTGATGCCGACGGAACCTTGAGAAGCTCAAGGGAATCATGCGCATGCGTGCGTTTTCCACCACATTGCGCGAGAATGTCCAGTGGATCGGAAACTGGCAAGTGAAACTCGAACCCGAATATGATCTAGTCGCAGCGGACTGTACGGCCTGCAGCAATGTTGGGCGGACTGTAGCCATGGTGGCGTTTGGAGGATGGCATGCTTGAGGGATTGCGGATTGTCGAGATTGAAGGCCTCGGCCCGGCGCCGTTCGCCTGCATGCTGCTGGCCGATCTCGGCGCTGACGTGATCGTGGTTCATCGCAGGAACGGCCAGCCGGCGCCGGGCATGCCGGACCGTTCGCTGATCGATCGCGGCAAACGTTCGATCGAGCTCGATCTGAAATCGGCCAGCGACATTGCCGTGCTCAGGAAACTTGTCAGCCGGTCCGAGGCGCTGGTGGAAGGATTCCGGCCCGGTGTCATGGAGCGGCTCGGACTTGGACCGGAGGATCTTTCTGCCGTCAATCCGGACCTGGTCTATGGCCGCATGACCGGCTGGGGCCAGACCGGTCCGCGGTCACAGACCGCCGGCCACGATCTCAATTACATCTCGGTTTCCGGTGCGGCCTGGTATGCCAGCAACACTGGCGAAGCTCCGTTCACGCCGCCAACGCTGGTGGGCGATATTGGCGGCGGCGCGCTCTATCTCGTCGCGGGCATTCTTGCTGGCGTGATGGCAGCGCGCGCCGGCCGTGGCGGAACGACAGTCGATGCGGCCATTGTCGATGGCTCGGCGCATATGATGAACCTGTTGATGGCGCTGGCGCAAACTGGCGGCCTGGCGATGGCGCGCGGCCAGAGCCTGCTCGACGGGCCGCACTGGAGCCGGTGCTATGCCTGCGCGGATGGCGGCTACATCTCGGTGCAATGTCTCGAGCCGAAATTCTACGCGGAGTTTCTGGCGCGTCTCGGGCTCGGCGATGATCCGGATTTCGTGTCGCAATATGACGCAGCCCAATGGCCGCGCCAAACCGGGCTGATGGCGGGGATCTTCGCCAAACAGCCCCGCGCCCATTGGGAAGCAGTTTTTTCCGGGTCGGATGCCTGCGTGGCCCCTACCCTCAATCCTGTCCAATCCGCCAGCGAGCCGCACATGGCCGCGCGCGGCGTCTGGCAAACCGTCGACGGCGTGCTTCAGGCGGCGTCCGCGCCACGGTTTTCGACCGAGCAGCAAAAATCACCGCGGGCTATTCCGGCGCGCGGCGAACACACCGCCGCAGTTCTGGACTGGCTGGAGGCTGGGACGTAAAGGAATGCCACTCCTCTCACCCCGTCATCCCGGCCTTGAGCCGGGATCCAGCGACCCCGCGTCTGCGGGGTCAAAAACTCTTTCATCCCAAGAACTTGGGCTGGCTGGGCCCCGGACCGGGTCCGGGGTGACGGGTGTGGCTGAATCGCAAAAATACATTCAGTCCTGCAATGGACCACCCGGCCTCAGACCGGCGCGCGCACGTCGATCATCTCGGCTTGAATGGCCGTGGCCAGCGCTTGTGGATTGACGCTGAAAACACTGTCCGGGCGCCCCGCCGCCGCCCACACTTCGGCATGATCAAGCAATGTCCGGTCCATGTAGACCGTGATCGGCGTCAGATGACCGATTGGCGCCACGCCGCCAATGGCGAACCCGGTCTCATCGCGCACCCGGCGCACCTCGCAGCGGGTGAAGGAAAGATCGTAATGGCCTGATATGTAATCCATATCGGCATTATGCGCGCCCGAGACCAGCAGCAGGTTGAGCCTTTTGGTGGCCAGATTCTCGAACACCAGCGACTTGACGATCTGGCTGACACCGCAGCCCGCCGCATCGGCGGCTTCCTGGGCGGTGCGGGTCGATTGCGCCATTTTCAGGATGCGGATCGCAAGGCCCGCATCGGCGGCAGCACTTGCCACCCGCGCCATGCTGGAGCCGGCCGGAATAAGATCCGGCGTCATCTCGGTGGCGATTTCGCTCATGATGTCATCTCCACTTCAAAGGTCAGCCCGTCATAGCCCGGCTCGACCCGGTCCGGTGTTTCGGCCAGCACGGTGTCGTAGTCGAGCGGCACGTGCATGTGTGTCAGGATCGCACGCCTGGGATCGAGCTTCTCAATCCACCACAGCGCCTGGTCAACCGAGAGATGGCTCGGGTGCGGCTTGTATTGCAGCGAGTCGATGATCAGCACGTCGAGACCCTGCAGCCTGTCGATGGTCTGGCGCGGAAAGTCGCTGACATCGCAGCAATAGGCTACATTGCCAATCCTGAACCCCAGCGAGCGGATCGACCCGTGCTTCTGGTCGAGCGGCTGCACCTCGATTGTCCCGCCGGCGCCCGTGACCCTGATGGTTTCATCGAGCGAGTTGATCAGCATCGGCCGGGTGATCGGCGGGTATTCGCTTCCGGGCGGTGTTTCCAGGCAATAGCCGAAGCCGGCGCGGATGCGCGCCATGGTCTCCGGATCGGCATGGATCGGGATCCGCATGCGCTGGGATAGCGCGAATCCGCGCAGATCATCAATGCCGTGGACATGGTCGGCATGGGAATGGGTGTAGAGCACCGCGTCCACGCTGCGGACACGATTGGCGATCATCTGCTCGCGGAAATCCGGGCCGGTGTCGACCGCGATGGTGGTTTCGCCGCCATCCGCGCCAATCTGCCGGATCAGAAAGGCAGCGCGGGTCCGGCGGTTCTTTGGGTTGGTCGGATCGCAGGCGCCCCAGTCGCCATTGACGCGAGGCACGCCAGGCGACGAGGCGCAGCCCAGAACAATGAACTGGCGGCGAACCGTCCCCGTCACAGCCGCGGCATCTTTGCATAGCAGCGAAAGGCGTTCTCGGTCGTGATCGCGGCCATCTCCTCATAGGAGACGCCCTTGACCTCGGCCAGGACCTCCGCGGTGTTGACCACATAGGAAGGCTCGTTGCGCTTGCCGCGCCAGCGCTTGGGCGCAAGATAGGGCGCGTCGGTTTCAACCAGCAGCCGGTCCATCGGCACGGTCTTGGCGATATCGCGCAGTTCGGTTGATTTCGGGAAGGTGAGGATACCCGAGAACGACACATAACCGCCCAGCGCCACGCCGGTGTCGGCCAGTCCCTGGCCCGAAGAGAAGCAGTGCAGGATGAAGGGGAAGGCCCCCTTCCCTGTTTCCTCGGTCAGGATCGTTGCCATGTCCTCGTCGGCGGCTCTGCTGTGGATGACCAGCGGCAGCTGTGTCCGCCGCGCGGCCTCGATATGACGCCGCAGGCCGGTCTGCTGGTCCTCGGGCTTTTGCGTGTCGTAGAAATAGTCGAGCCCCGCCTCACCGATCGCCACGATCTTGGCGTGGGCTTCCGCCAGTTCCACCAGCTGGTCCGCCGTCACGTCGAGCTCCTCATCCGCATTGTTCGGATGCGTCCCCACCGAGCAGAACACGTTGTCGTAGCGCTCGGTCAGCTTGAGCAGCCTGTCGAGCTTTCGCACCCGTGTCGAGATCGTCACCATCTGCGTGACGCCGGCGTGGCGCGCGCGTTCGAGCAGTTCATCGCGTTCCGCGTCGAAATCGGCAAAATCGAGATGGCAATGGGTGTCGATCAGCATCCGCTCACGCCTCCTCGGGCGCGACATACCGCGGGAAGACCGGCTCGGGCTTGTCGATTGGCGTGCCGGGCTTGAGACGTCCTGCCTCGCCCAGCGCCTTGAAATCGCGGCCATCAGCCGGTGTGGCGAGCAGGTCGAGCAGCTTGCCCGCGGATTCCGGCATAAAGGGCAGCAGCAGGATCGCGATCTGGCGCACGGTTTCGGCCGTTACATAAAGCACGGTCTCCATGCGCGCCGGATCGGTTTTCTTCAGCGCCCAGGGCTCCTGGCCGGCGAAATAGCGGTCGCCATCGGCCACGACATCGATGATCGAGGCGAGCGCCTTGTGGATCTGGAAATTGGCCATGTCCGCCCGCGCGCTGTCGATCACCTTGTCGACGGTGGCGAGCAGCGCCGTGTCCTCATCGGTCAGCGTGCCGCAGGCGGGCATCTTGCCATCGCAGTTCTTGTTGATCATGGACAGCGAGCGGCTGGCGAGATTGCCAATGCCGTTGGCCAGATCGGAATTGATCCGTGTGGCAATGGATTCCGGGCTGTAGCTGCCATCCTGTCCGAACGGCACTTCGCGCATGAAGAAGTAGCGTACCTGGTCAAGCCCGTAAGCCTCGATCAGCGCGAACGGGTCGACCACATTGCCGATCGACTTCGACATTTTCTCGCCCTTGACCAAAAGGAAGCCGTGGGCAAACACCTTGGCCGGCAGGGCAAGGCCCGCCGACATCAGGAAGGCCGGCCAGTAGACCGCATGGAACCGGACGATGTCCTTGCCGATCATATGCCTCGCCGGCCAGTAGCCCCACCGCTCGGCTGTCTCGTCGGGGAAGCCCGCGGCGGTGATGTAGTTGGTCAGCGCATCGACCCAGACATACATGACATGTTTCTCGTTGCCCGGCACCGGCACGCCCCAGTCGAACGTGGTGCGCGAGATCGACAGGTCCCTCAGGCCGGATTTGACGAAGCTCGCCACCTCGTTGCGCCGCTCCGTAGGCGCGACGAACTCCGGATTTTTCTCAAACAGTTCCAACAGCTTGTCGCCATAGGCTGAGAGCCGGAAATAATAGCTTTCCTCCTCCACCCATTCGACCGGCGAACCAAGCGGTTCGCGGCGGACGCCATCCTCGCCAAGGATCGTCTCGTCCTCGTCAAAATAGGCTTCCTGGCGGACCGAGTACCATCCACCGTAATTGCCAAGATAGATGTCGCCATTGGCTTCCATCCGCCGCCACAATTCCTGCACGGAGCGTTTGTGGCGCTCCTCGGTGGTGCGGATGAAATCATCATTGGAGCAATTGAGACGCGCCAGCATGTCGCGGAACACGGCCGAGTTCCGGTCCGCGAGCTCGATCGGCTTGATGCCCTCTTGCTCCGCCGTCTGCTGCATCTTCTGGCCATGCTCGTCGGTGCCCGACAGGAAAAACACATCCTTGCCGTCAAGCCGCTGGAACCGTGCCAGCACATCGGTTGCGATCGCCGTGTAGGCGTGACCGATATGCGGCACCCCGTTGGGGTAAAAGATCGGTGTGGTGATGTAAAAACGTTCAGTGCTCATGATCGCCTTCGAATGCAGTGCAAGGGGCCGGACCCCAATTATCGTCGTCATAAGCGATAAAGCCGCCCGATGCCATGCCCAAGTGCCGCTGGATCTATCCGAAAAACAGTGAAAACACGTGCAGGACGGTCTGCTTGCGGTCGAGATTGTAGGCCGCGGCGGTGGCGAAATGTTCAACCAGCGCGGTTGAAAGGCTGGCAAGCCGGTCCGCTTCCGCCAGATCGCCCGCGGCGCCCGCCTCCCGGGCCATCAGCCGGACCCGGTCGACCGCCAGTTCGGTGAAGAACTGGTAGGCCACGTCGCGGTCGCGCGCCGACAGCGTTTCGGCCAGCTTGTAGATCGGTTCGCGGTTGTCCAGGCTGCCGCGTTCCAGAATGTCGACAAAGGCCTCGGCGATCTCGACGCCGCCGTAATTTCGCAGCATCAGCGCGCGCGACACGCTGCCTTCGCTCAACCGGATGATCGAATCGGTCTCGCCGGGTGCTGCACCCAGATGGGCAAGCGCCCGGTCCAGGTCCGGCGCCGAAAGCGGTTGCAGCCTGAGCGACAGGCAGCGCGAACGAATCGTCGGCAACAGCCGTCCCGGCGTATGCGACAGCACCAGAAACAGCGCCCGCTTTGGCGGCTCCTCAAGGATCTTGAGGATGGCGTTGGCGGCATTGCGGTTGAGGTCGTCGGCCGGATCGATGATGGCGATCCGCCAGTTGCCGGTCCCGGAAGTCTGGCCGAAAAACTTTCCGGAGCGGCGCACCTCGTCAACGGTGATGACCGATTTGACCTTGCCGGTTTTCTCGTCCACCGGACGGGCTAGATGCAGCAGATTGTGCGAGGCGCCGCCGGCGATCTGCCGGCCGACCGGATCATCCGGGTCGGGGTCGGCGATATGGTCCGGGGCTGTGAGCGGATCGGGATGGGTCAGCACATGGTGGGCGAAGCGGTAGGCCAATGTCGCCTTGCCAATGCCTTCGGCGCCTTCGATCAGGATCGCATGGTGCATCCGCCCGGAGCGATAGGCGCTGGCCAGAAATTCCTGGGCGGGATCGTGGCCGTAAAGCACCGTGTTGCGTTCGGGCGGGATCGCGCCCTCAAGCAAGCCCGGCTGATCCTCCTTCATGCCTTTCTGTCCCGCGCCGGCGCGCCGGTCTCGCCGCTTTCGCCAGTCTCCAGAACGGGTTCAACAGCGGCCAGGATCGCCAGCGCCACGGCGTCCGGCGACCGGCCGGCATCAATCAGCTTGCATCGGTCCGGCTCTTTCTGGGTCAGCTCAATGAAGGCCTCGCGGCGTTTCTCGTGGGTCGACAGTTCCTCTTTTTCGAATCGGTCAGGGGCCGCGCCCTTGCCCTCGCGCTCTCTGGCGCGGCGCAATCCGGCATCCGCCGGCAGGTCCAGCACCAGCGTCAGGTCGGGCACCATGCCATTGATGGCGATCCGTTCGAGATTGCGGATGAATTGCGGCTCGAGATTGCCGGTCACGCCCTGATAGACCCGGCTTGAATCCATGAACCGGTCGCAAAGAACGATGGTGCCCTCGCCGACCGCGGGTCGGATCACCTCTTCGACATGGTCGCTGCGCGCGGCGGCAAACAGCATGGCCTCCATGCGGACGCCGAATTCCTCGGCGGCGCCGGACAACAGCACATGCCGCACAGCCTCGGCGCCGAGCGATCCGCCCGGTTCGCGGGTGACCAGCACGTCATGGCCGCGACGGCGCAGCACATCGGCCAGCCGGTGGATCTGGGTCGACTTGCCCACCCCCTCCCCGCCTTCAAATGTAATCAAGCGCCCACTGCTTTTCGTCACGTTCCGCTTTCCCGGCCATCTGAGCGTGCGCCCGGACCCTGTTGATGGTTCTTCCCGGTGTAAACGGGATCGTTCGTGTCTAGACCATTTCGATTTGGAAATGAACGCTTGCCCGCACTTATAGCCAGAATTGAGCAAGTTCCAGCAGCGCGTCGAGGGCTTGCGTATGCAGGGGGCCCTTGTCAACGGTTTCGGTGACGTGGAGCGGCGTTTCCTGGGACAACGTGTCGCCGATATAGACCTTGAGCACGCCCACCTCGGTCCCCGCCTCGATCGGCGCGCGCAACGGCCAACGGTAGGTGATCCGCGCGGTCAGCCGGTCCGGATTGGTGATCGGGATGAAGATGTCGATGGCGCTCTTTGCCTTCACGATGGCGTTGCCGGCGCCGCCATAGACGCTCAGTTCGCCAATGATTTCATCGTTGTTAAACAAGGTCTTGCGTTCGAAGGCGCGGATGCCCCATTCCAGCATCTTGCGCGATTCCTCGGCGCGTTCGCGTTCGCTCGCCATGCCGCCCATTGCCAGAAACAGCCGTCTTCCATCCCGCTTGATCGACGCAACGATGCCATAGCCTGATTCCTCGGTGAACCCGGTCTTCAGGCCGTCGACGCCGATATCCAGCCCCAGCAGCGGATTGCGGTTGCGCTGCAGGATGTTGTTCCAGGTGAAATCCTTCTGAGAGTAATAGCGGTAGAATTCCGGATAGGTGGACTGGATGTGGCGGGCCAGCGTCACCAGATCCTTCATCGACACCTTGGAGTCGGGGTGCGGCAAGCCGCTGGCATTGCCGAACACTGACCGGGTCAGGCCGATGTCGCGGGCGCGTTCGGTCATCAGCCGGGCGAAATTCTCCTCCGACCCCGCCATGCCTTCGGCGATGATGATGCAGCCGTCATTGGCCGACTGCACGATCACGCCCTGGATCAGGTCGACCAGCGGAATGGATGATTTGAGTTCGGCGAACATGGTTGAAGTCCGCGACATGGCGCCCCCGGTGCGCCAGGCGTTTTCAGAGACTTCAAACGTGTCATCCAGGCGCAGCCGGCCGCTGTGAATGGCGTTGAACACCACCTCCATGGTCATCAGCTTGGCCAATGAGGCCGGCGGAACCAGGTCGTTTTCATTCTTGGCGAACAGCACCGTGCCGGTGTCGGCGTCGATCAGATAGGCCTGCTGGGCCCGGGTCTCAAAAAGCTGCGCCTGCGCCGGCGCCCCCGAACCGCCGATCAGCAGCGTCAAGGCAAACAACAGGCGGGCAAGGACCAACCGTGACATTCAAGCCATCCATTCATGGAGAGATCGCAATTGCGGCGAACCTAGCAATCCAGGCGGATGGGATCAATGGCTTGAGGGAATTGAACCATGGCGCCGAAATCGAGAGGTTTGGCGCGAGCCGCGTCGGCTGCGGCCGAAAAATTCAGCGCTGCGCGGTGGTTGTGCCGAGAACGGCGTCAAACGGACGCTGCGGCGCACGCACCCGGCCGCCCCAGAATGCCATGCCGACATCACTCAGACCGTCGGGCGTGGCCAGTGCCACCGGCCCGCCGAACGATGGCCGGTCGGGCAGCACCGGGCCAATCGACGGCAAGGCAAAGCCCGGCGGAAGATCTGCAACCGAACCGAATGCGGCGCTTGCCATGGCCGGCTGGAACGCAGTCGTGACGCCGACAGCCGATGGCGGCGTCAGTCCCTGCGGCGCGACGCCAACGCCGGGCAAGGCGGAATCAACCGCGTTCATCGCCATCATCACGCCGGTCGCGATGATGCCGCCCGCGGGCTCCTTCGAGCCACCGGGCCGGTAGCTAGCCATCAGATAGCTTGTGTCGTCGCCCTCGACCGGGGCGCGGCCGACATATTCAACCCGGACCGCGGCGACGCCTTCCTGCTTCATGTCGAGAAGTTCGGCCGCCTGGTTGGACAAATCGATGATGCGGCCATGGGCGAAGGGCCCGCGATCATTGACCCGCACGATCACCGTGTTGCCGTTCTTCTTGTTGGTCACCCGCGCATAGCTTGGCAGCGGGAATGTCGGATGGGCGGCGGAAAGATGGAACTGGTCATAGATCTCGCCATTGGCGGTAAGCCGGCCGTGGAAATTGGGGCCATACCAGGAGGCGAGCCCGGCGCGGTCGTAGCCGGGTTCTTCCTTGGGCGTGTACCACTTGCCGCGAACCCGGTAGGGCTTGCCCACCATGTCGCGGCCGCCGCCCTTTTTCGGGCGTTTGGCCGTGGTTATGCGCGGGCTGGCGGTGACGCCATATTCCGCGACCGAGAACTTGGTCTTGGTGTTGATATGCGAGGCTGACGATTTCGAGCCGGAACTGGAGGTGGAGCCGCAACCGGCGAGGCCGAATGCGAGCGCGGCCAGCACCGAAGCCCGGGCGGCAAGACGCAGCCCCGACGAGGTTCCAAAGATCAATTTCTGTCCCACACCGCTTCTCGATACTCTGGCTTTCGCCCATGTGGCCTGGCAGCATGTCCCCTGCAAAGCCGTCCCCTTCGATCAATGCGTCCAATGTCCTAATCGCAGGTTTAGATCGCCCGGTAAAATGGCGAAATTGCGTTGCCCGCCAACTTCTATGCCGCCAAAGCCTCCGTCATGGTGAACAAAGTGTGAAATCGCGGCCTTCGGTGCGCGGCAGGCCACGCTGGCCGACGCCAATCCGGCTCAGCCAGTGGCCGCCGGGGTTTTGATTCGGACGCAGGCCGGCTTTCCCTCATGCGAGGCCGGCCCTCTTTGTTTCATTGCCCGGGCGGGATTATGGAATTCGTGCCTGGACACCGATCCGGGCCTGGCTGAGCCCCTGCCCGCGACCTGCCGGAATTTCCAGGACGATCCCAGAGCGCCGTACCGGCCCGCATCCGATCCATTGGCGCTATCCGATCGAGAGCAAACGGGCGGCGCGGCAGGCTGGGTCCGCCACCATGGAAACCTGTTGACGTCACGCGCGATGCAGAGATAAAAGCGCTGCAATCGCATTGGGACAGCACGTCGCCTGAACCGCCGCAACCGGCGTTCAGCAATGACAGTGCCGGTCCTGATCCTCCGGAGGGGTGGCCGAGCGGTTTAAGGCACCGGTCTTGAAAACCGGCGTGCGGGAGACCGTACCGTGGGTTCGAATCCCACCCCCTCCGCCATAAGGCCCTGAAAACAATAATCAAAATTCGTTGCCGGCTCCTCCGGATTTTAGGAGCGTGGTGCAACAGCGTCATCATGAGGCGCAGCAACGCTGCATCGGTAACATTGCATTCGCGGTTGCAGCCGAACCGCGCCTTGTCCGGCGGCGCAGTGCTTGCATGGCTGCCCTTACCTGCTCAGCCAATCCCGGCGGTTGTCATGGAAATCAGCTGGCGAGCGAGTACCCCCAATTGCGCAGCAGATCCTGGCTCGCCTTGAGCTTATGCGCGAGGGCATCGATCACGGCGTTGTCGGGTGCGGGCCAATCGGATCCCGGGCTTTGGATGTGCGCTACGGCTTGCGGTCCCATGAGTGTCTCGCGCAGATACTCGGCCTGATAGGCGCCCACCGCCAATTGCAGCACACCGCCGCCGCTCCGATGCTGGATCGCGGCCCGCGCCGCCCTGTCGCGAAGATTCCGGCCGATCGCCTGCACCTCCCAGGCGCCCTGATACGGCGCGTTCAGGCAAATCTCGGCCGCACACCGTGTTTCGTCTATCTCGAAACCGAGCTGGACTGCACGCGCGACGCTGCGCAGGCCTGAGGGCGCAATGGTGAGCACGTCCTCCACCGGCAATGGGCCGGCTTCCGCCGGTGCGCGGGCTTCGCCCCTGAGGTCACCGCGATTGGCGAGAGAGACGAGACCGGGAAGCTGCGCCGGCACGGGGCGGCGTTCGGCCACGGCGCCGTCATCGCGGGCGGTAGAGTTCATCGTGTCGTGGACACACTGGACGTAAAGACTGGTCGCGCTGTGAAAGCCGGCAAGGTCGATCGAACCAAGAGGCAGATCGCGTAGAGTTGCGACCTTGTTTTCAAACACGGTCTCAAGCACGCGATCGCGGGCGGCTACGTAGGACCAGGACAACCGCCCGGCACAGGCGATGATGGTTTCGACCAATGTTGCATAGCCGGCGTCATCCTTTGGTTCGACCAAAACCGGCTTTCCGGCAAAGGTTACCGGGCGGATTGCGTCGACGCCCGCAAAGGAAACCGGTTCCCCGGGTGACGCGCCGGCAATCCGGGCGAAAGCCTCACGCAGGTCCGCCTCCGGATCGTCCGGTCGCGCCCGGTTCTGGTCGAAGATCAGGCGGCTCACCGGGTTGCGGATATAAACCACACGCGGATCGATCTCGGCCCAGCGCCGCGCCAGCGAGTCCGAGAAGATATCGGAATAGTCAAACTGAAGGCGCTGGGTCAGGGACCGGTCGACAAACGGCTCAAGTTCTCGCGGCAGCGCCGCCGACGCATGGGGTCCAGTGAGCACGAGGTCGATCCCGGCGGCGACGTCGCCAAAATCGGAAACGTCCTTGCGCGCGAAAAAGACCAGATCGTCGAAACCGAAACGCGCCCCGGCAGGCAGCCAGACCGGCTGGCCAGGGCCGTCCTGCTCGAAGCTCTCGGCCCCGCTCACGGCAACACGTCGACACCGCCAGTGCCGTAGAGAAGCGTGGCGACGGCGAGGCCGGTCGCCACGGCGGTCACGGCGCAGACGATCATCGGCAGGAAGAAACTGTGGTTGAGAACGAACTTGCCGATTTTCGTGGTTCCGGTCTGATCGAGGTTGATGGTGGCGATCTGGCTGCCGTTGGCCGGGAAGAAATAGATGCCGATGACCGCCGGCCACATCGCAATCAGATATTGCGGCGGGATCCCGAGGGTGAGCCCGATCGGGATGATGGCCAGCGTCGTGCTCGACTGACTGGTGGTCAACGCCGCGACGGCAAACAAGGCAAAGGCGATGGCGACCGGAAACTGAGCCGCCATGGAGCCAAGCCCGGCGATGATCGTTTCGCGGTGGGCGCCGATAAACGTGTTCGCCATCCACGCAACGCCAAACAGCGCGATCACCGAAATCACCCCGCTGGTAAATATTTTCGATTGCGGGATCAGTTTCGGAGAAGCCTTGCACAACACCACGATGGCGATCGCGGCGGTGAACATCACGACCTGGATCAACTGGGTCATGGCCATGCCCTGCACCTCGCCTGCCGGGTCGGTAAAGGAGGGTCGCACGCCTGGAAACACGCCGAATATCACGATTGCAACAACACCGGCGATGAAGATCCATGCCGAGCGGCGGGCTTCGGGCTTCAGCGCCTCCGGCGATTCCTCGACCGGGTCCGGCGGCGAAATTTCGCCAGCCGCCAGACGACGCTGGTAATCCTCGTCATCCTCGAGCGGCTTGCCGACGAAAGTCATGACCAGAGCGCCGCAGAAAATGGCAACCAATGTCGAGGGTATCACGATGGCGAGGATATCGACGATGTCGAAGCCGGCCGGCGCCATCAGCCCGACCATTATCGCCATGGCAGCGGATACCGGGCTCGATGTGATGCCCATTTGCGAGGCCACCGGCGAAATCGCCAACGGTTTTTCGGGACGTACCTTGTTGTTGTAGGCGACTTCGTAGATCACCGGCAGCAAGGAATAATAGACGTTTCCGGTTCCGGCGCCGAGCGTGAATATCCAGGAGACATATGGCGCGATGAAGGTGACACGCTTCGGGTTCGCACGGATGATCTTCTGCGCGATGCGCACCATATATCGGACGCCGCCGGCAACCTGCATGGCGCCGGCCGCGGCCACAACGGAGAGGACGATCAGCATGGCCGAGATCGGTACGGCGCCCGGCTCCACGCCGAAGACAGCAACCAGGACAAGCACGCCGACACCGCCCCAAAGCCCGATCGACATGCCGCCGGTGCGGACCCCGAGCGATATGAACACCAGAACCAATATGCCCTGGGCGAGCATGAGCCACAGATCGGTAGTCACAATTTTCGCCCTCCAGGTTGGATTTCGATCAAGCGATTCTCGCCGGGATCCAGATCCGTCGCCATTCGAGCGAGAGGGTCACTGCCCAGCGAAACCACGTTGACCGGCCTGCGCCTGTGAGCAAGACATCCAAATCCGATGGCGTACCCACGATTACAATCCTAGCGCACAACTTGGGCGGTGTCATATCGAAACGCCCTGGCCGCCTCGCCCTGTCGCGGCCGGTTACGCCATTTCGGCGATGCGCGGCAGCACGAAGAAATCCATGCCTTGCGGAACAGTTCCCACTGCCATCGGACAGCCATAGACGGTTTCGAGGTTTTCCGGTGTCAGGACGGCCCTCGGTGCGCCGGCGGCGTGCACCAAGCCCTTGTCCATCAGCACGACCTGATCGGAGAAATGGGCGGTCAGGTTGAGGTCGTGCAGGATCGCCACGCCGCCGCCGCCGGCCTTGGCATAGGTCCGGACAATCTGCATGATCTGCAACTGGTGGCGGATGTCGAGGCTGGAGATCGGCTCATCGAGAAACAGGCAGCGCGGCCGCCCGTGGACGACCGGCTCCCACACCTGCGCAAGCACGCGGGCCAGTTGAACCCGCTGCTGTTCGCCGCCCGAGAGATCCTGATAGAGCCGCGCGCCGAAACCTTCCATGTCGACCCTCGCCAGCGCCGCGGCAATCCGCGCCGGGATGTCGACATTGACCTGCGTCCCCATGGTCAGGCCGAGCCGCACCACCTCATGGACCGTGAACGGGAACGACAGGCTCACCGATTGGGCCAGCACGCCGCGCATCCCCGCCAGCGTGAGCGGCGCGGCACTGGCGATGTCGACGCCGTTGAGCGTCGCCTGGCCAGTAAAGCCAATTTCGCCGGTCAGCGCCCGCAACAGCGTGGTCTTGCCCGACCCGTTGGGTCCGATGATCACCGTGAACCGGCCGGCCTGGGCGGTCAGATCAACGCCGCGCAGGATCTCCGTCTTGCCCAGACGGACGCGGATGTCGCGCGCTTCTAGCATGTCAAACATCCATCAATCCACGCCGCCTGAGCAGGATCCAGAGAAAGAACGGAGCCCCGATGGTGGCGGTCACGATGCCGATCGGCAGTTCGGCCGGCGCCACGATCTGCCGCGCGATGGCGTCGGCGAAGAGCAGCATGATCGCCCCCAGCAGCGCGCAGGCCGGCAGCAGATAGCGATGGTCAGGACCGATCAGCAGGCGCAACAGATGCGGCACGACAATGCCGACGAAACCGATCCCGCCCGACACCGCCACCGAGGCGCCGGTCGCCGCCGCCACCAGCACGATCGCCACCCGCTTGAAGATCTGGACATTGACGCCGAGATGCCGGGCGGTGGCCTCGCCCAGCGTCATGGCGTTGAGGCCGCGCGCCATGAACGGCGCAAACAAGAGGATCGGCACGATGATCGGCGCCACGGCAAGCACCTTGGGCCATGTCGCCCCGGCAATCGAGCCCAATCCCCAGAACGTGAGGTCGCGCAATTGCGCGTCGTCGGCCCAGAACACCAGCAGTCCGGTGAAGGCGCCGGCCATTGCCCCGAGCGCGATGCCCGCCAGCAGCATGGTGGCGACCGAGGTGGCGCCGTGGCGGGTGGAAATGCGATAGAGCGCGAAGGTGAACGTGAGCCCGCCCAGAAACGCCGCAAACGGTACGTGATAGATCCCGAACAGCGCGGCCATGGGGGCAAGCACCCCTCCTCCCAGCACAATCATCGTCACCGCGCCCAGACCCGCGCCGGCGGAGACGCCGACGATGCCCGGATCGGCCAGCGGATTGCGGAACAGGCCCTGCATGGTGGCGCCGGCGACAGCCAGCGACGCGCCGATCAGCATGCCCAGCAAGGTGCGCGGCAGGCGGATGTCGACAATGACCACGCGTTCCACAGTGCCGATCAGACTGTCCTGCCCGCTCAGCAGCGCCCATGCAACCGGGAACGCCGATGTGCCGGTGGCGCCCGAAGCCAGGCTGAGCCCGGCGGTGATCAGCAGACCAATCATCAGGATCACAATCACGCTTCGGGCAAACGCCGTCCGGTCCCCTGCCCGCACCGGCTGGCCGGCGTTGTCGAGGCTAATGCTCATCGTCGTAAAACGCTTCCGCCAGCTTGGAGATCGCCTCGCCCGTGCGTGGCCCGAAACCAAGCATCAACAGCCCGTCCATACGGATGATCCGGCCCGCCTTGACCGCCGGTGTGGTCGACAGCGCCGGATGCGCCTTAATGCGCGCGTCCATGACAGCGTGGTCGGCGGATGCGCCGCGGCCGTTCATCATCAAGATGATGTCGGGCGCGGCCTTGATCGCCGCCTCATTGCTGATCTGCTTGTAGCCCTCGAATTCGGTGTTGGCGTTTTCGCCGCCGGCAAGCTCTATGATGCCGCTGGCGGCGGTGTTGACGCCCGAGGCGCGGATCTTGTCATCCTCCAGCGACAACAGGAACAGGACCCTGTGCTTGCTGGTGACGGAGGCCAGACGGTCGCGGGCATCGGCAATATCGGCCGCGACCTTCTGCTTGAGGTCTTCGCCCTTTGCGGCCACGCCCAGTTCGGCGGCGATGATGGTGATGTTTTCATCAATGCCCTCGAGGGTGAAATTGTCGGGCACATCAACCCATCTGACGCCGGTGCTCTTGAGCACCTCGACCGCCTCGGGCGGCCCGTTGTTCTCGCGCGCCAGAATCAGATCCGGCTTCACCGACAAGACGCCTTCGGGCGACAGCGCCCTGATATAGCCGACATCGGGAAGTGCGGTCGCCTCTGGCGGATAGGATGAGGTCGAATCCCGGCCGATAAGCCGGTCCTGTTCGCCAAGCGCATAGACGATCTCGGTCACCGCGCCGCCAATAGCCAGAACCCGTTGCGCCTTGGCCTCGTCCGCATGAGCCGCGCCGGGCGCCTGAGCCAGGATCGAGACCGCGACAGCGGCCAGACCGAGAACGCGGGTCAGCTTCGGGCGGAGCCCGCTTGCTAGTTCAAAATTCGGATTGCTCATCGCGCCGGCTCCATCTCCGCCCGGGTTTCAGCGCGCGGCAGGGCCTGGACCAAGTCATCCCATCGCGAGACCAGTTCCGACACATCGCCGCCGCGGCGGTCGCCATTGATCAGGATGATCTGTTCATCCTGGTCGTCAAACATCTCGATGGAGAAGACATCGCCGCTCTTGGTTGGTTTGCGGACCAGCCAGAGGGCGGCAATCCGGTCCTTGCGCAGATGCAGGTGAAAGCCCTGGTCCAGCACGTTGAGCCAAGGCCCCATCTGCCTGATGTTTTCAACCGGACCGGAATGGATCTGCAGGATGCCGGGGTTGCGGACAAAGGCCATCACCGGAACCTGATCCGCGGCAAGGCGCTCAAACAACAGTTCAGCGGCGGCGCCGGCCAATCGGAAGGCGTAGTCGTCGCCGACAAGCCTGATGGCGTCATGCCGGGAGATCCTGGTCTTGCGCAGCATGGATTGAAACTGGTGCGTGTCCTCCATGCCTGCCCAGGTCTGTCGCAGCGCCGCGATCGCATCCGGGCCTGGCGCTTCGGATGGCTTTTTCAAGGCCGCGTGTTTGAAAGCCGGTCCGGGCTCGCTGCGGGCCAGACGCGCGGCAATGGCGCGCCACTGGTCCATGTTGGTTGCCTCGCGGGCAAACACCTTGTGCACCGCGTCGCCGCGGGCGTCAAAGAACTGGAAACTGTGCAGAATGGTCCCGCCTTCCAAAGGCTTGGCGACATGATAGCCGTGCCGCCAGTGTTTTGGGAAAATCCGCAGATCGATGTCCTTGCCGAGCACGACGCAGGCATGCAGCCCGCTGGAGAAGTTCTCATAGACGCCGGTCTTCTCGTGGACGGCATTGGCGTTGCGCGACAGCGCCATCACCTCGCCGGCGTCGCAGAGCAGCGGAAAGAACCCTTGCGGTTCAGGCTCGATGCGGTCAGCGAAATCGCCGACAAACGCCTCCAGATATTCGGCTTCGGAAATTCCCAACTGGCTGACGAGGTCGCGTTCGCGCATTTTGGGATTGTCTTGCCGCGCTTGCCTGATGGCCGCGGCGTCGGGACGGGAGTGGGTGTTCATTTGCCTGCTCACTTGTTGAGGATCAGTTTGCCTTGCTTGGTGATTTTCAAGCGATAGAGGGCCCCATCATGCTCGATGGCGACCTCCTTGCGCTCGCCGAACAATACGCGCGATTCAATCACCCGTTCGGCTGGGGATTGCTCGCTTCGGGACTGCCCAACGCTTTGTTCGGGTGAATGCTTTTCCATGGACAACATCCGTCTGTTGGCCTGGCTGGCTGCAAGCTGGCTTGGCGTGAACTTCTGTGCGTTTTTAACTTGACTGTTACGCTCCAGTTTTAGTAATCGGTGTCTCGCATAAGCTGAGTGGAACTGTCAAGTTTGATATTGGAACCAAACTGACAGATCTGCCAGGGGGCAAGCAAGCGCATCGCCAGCCAGCCATTCAACCAGGAAATGGATCAGGTAGGGCGTTATGATTGCTTTGAAAACAACGATTAATCGCACGGCGGTGACTTTGGCGCTGTGCACGACAACCGAATTGACGGCACTGCCAGCCGCCCATGCCCAGGACGCGAACGAGGCCCGCAACGGGGCCACCTTGTTGCAAAGACTGATCCTCGGCGCAGGACGCGCCAAGGTCGCAACCGACACTCCCCAGGCCGTGACCGCGCTTGAGCAGGAGGATATTGATGAGAAGCAGGCCTCAACAGTGACAGATCTGCTCAAGGATGTGCCAAATGTGAGCGTGGTTGGCGGCGCCAACCGCGCGCTCGGCCAGTCGTTCAACATTCGTGGTATCGGCAAGGGAGAATCAGCTGCGGATGAAGGCCGCATCTTGGTCAATGTAGATGGCGTGCCGCAGTTCTTCGAGCAATACCGAATGGGCGGGTTCTTCAATGACCCCGAACTGTTCAAGCGCGTCGAGGTCCTGCGTGGACCGGCGTCGTCGACGCTTTATGGCTCGGGCGCGCTTGGCGGCGTTATCAACTTCACCACCAAGGATGCCTCCGACTTTCTCGCCGATGGCCAGACCGGCGCGCTCAAGCTCAAGAGCAGTTATGATTCCAACTCAAACGGCTATCTGGCCAGCGGCATTCTCGCCCTGCGGCTGAGCAACTATGCCGAGTTTCTGGTGTCGGGCAATTACCGAACAGCGGACGATTTCACCGATGGCGACGGAAATCCGGTGCTGGGCTCCGAGTTCTCCACCCCGAACGGCCTGGCCAAGGGCACGTTCTACCTGGATGAAAACAAGGAGCGCAAGGTTCAGGTGAGCTACAGCCAGTTCACCAGTGACCAGGACAACCAGGCCTATTCGCAGCTGCAGCCAACCGGCGCGTTCGGCACTGTCGACCGCGTGGTCAACAACAGGCAGGCGCAGATTTCCTATGAGGACGCCGCAACCGACAACCCCTGGCTCGATCTCAAGCTGACGCTGTCTTACAACAACATCACCAACGAGCAGACCAATGCATCGCTTGGCGCATTCAGTTCGATTGGCCAGGATTCGACTTACGGCTACGAAACCTATCAGTTTCTGGGCCAGAACACCTTCGAATGGAGCGGCGAAAACTTCGAGAACTATCTGACCGTTGGCGGCCAGCTGGTCAGGCAGGACCGCACCACCGGCACCGCCACGCCGCTCGGACACCATCCCGAAGGCAGCGATTTTCAGGCAGGCTTCTTTGTCCAGAACGAGTTCATCTGGAATGACAGGCTGACCCTGATTCCCGGTCTTCGACTGGATTATCAGAAACTGAGCGGCGCCAGCACGCTGGGCGACCTGACTGGAGATGCGGTCCCCGAGGACAAGACCGATACCGCCTTCTCGCCCAAAATCGCAGCCCTCTACAAATTCACCGACACGTTCTCGGTGTTTGGCTCCTTTGCCCATACCGAGAGATTTCCCTCGCTCGACGAGATCTATTCCAATGATTATGGCGTGGGCGTTGCGCCCAATTACAGCCTTGATCTGAAGAAAGAGAAATCCAACAATTACGAGGCGGGATTTGTGGTTACGACCACGGACCTGGTGCAGGCGGGCGACAGTTTCGACTTCAAGACCACGGCGTTCTACAACCAGATCGACGATCTGATCATCCGCCAACGCAACATGTATCCGCAATATAACAATGTTGGCCGCGCCGAGATCTACGGCCTTGAATTCGAGGCAGGCTATGACAGCGACCGCTTCTTCGCGGACGCCGGCCTTGGCCTGACCGTGGGCACCGACCTCACCGATGGCACCGGCCTCACGACGGTGGCTCCGCCCGAGTTCAACATTGGGCTGGGTTACCGCATGCCCGATCACGGGGTGACCTTCGGATGGGAAGGCCGCCTTGTCTTCGCCGAGACCCGTGTCCCCGTCCCCACGGCCGCAACCACCGATCTGGTTGCCGAAGCGCTCAGGCGCGATGGCTTCAATACCCACGATGTCTACATCAACTGGCGGCCGGATCAGGGCAGCCAGTTCAAGGGATGGGAAGCCTCGTTCCGGGTTGAAAACCTGTTTGACACCCAATACCGGGACTTCCTGTCCAACGACAATGGCAAGGGCCGGACTTTCAAGATCACTCTCGCCAAGCAGTTTGGCTGGTAATTCCGAAGGAGTACAAAATGACAATTGTCAGATCCAGGTCCATGCTTTGGGCCGTCAGCCTGGGCCTTGCGATTGTCGCTTCGCCTGCGCGCGCCGAAGACCGCGCGCAGGCAAGTCTCTCGCTCGACCTCAACGCCGTAGAGCAGATCGAGCAAGCCTGCCGGCTGGTGTTCGTCGCCACCAACGCCACGGGAAAATCGATCGGGGAGATGACGCTCGAAACCGTGCTGTTTGACGGCTCCGGCAAGGTCACGCGGTTCGCGCTGTTCGATTTCAAGGCGCTGCCTGATGGCAAGACCCGGGTTCGTCAGTTCGACCTGCCCGACACCCAATGTTCGGCGGTGGGCCGGATCCTGATCAACGGCGCCGCCTCCTGCGACGGCGAGGGCCTCACCGGCGCCGAATGCATTGACCTTCTCGAAGTGAAAAGTTCAACCAACACGGAGATTTCCGGATGAGTTTTCTTGAAAATCCGCTTGTCCGGTTCCAGGACTTCATCAGCATCGGCGGGCCGGTTGTTGTCCTGCTGCTGGTGTTGTCGGTGATTTCGGTGGCGACCATCCTGTTCAAGGCATGGCAGTTCAGCGCGCTCAGGATCGGCGCCCGCCCCTCCTCCCACGCTCCAGTTGCGCTGGCCGGCAACCAGGGCCGCGGCGACAGGGAGCGGCTGAACCAGCTGCCGGCGGGCTTGCGCGACATTGTCGAGTTGGCAAGCCGCCTCAAGCGCCTGCGCGATGAGGGGGCGATTTCACATGATGGAATGGAAAACCGGCTGATGCTGTCGGCCTCGACCCAGATCAACAGCATCCAGTCCGGTTTCCGGATCCTTGAAACAATCTCCCAGACCGCGCCGCTGATCGGGCTGTTCGGCACGGTTCTGGGAATGATCACGGCGTTCCAGGCGCTGCAGCAATCGGGCAACAGCGTCGATCCATCCATTCTTGCCGGCGGCATCTGGGTGGCGCTTCTGACCACCGCTGTCGGACTTGGCGTGGCGATGCCGACCAGCATTGCGCTGACCTATTTCGAAAGCCGGGTGGAAAGGCACAAACTGGCGATCGAGACTGTTGTCGCCCGGATTGTCGATCCGGCCGCCCATGGCGGGCCAAACGAGCCGCGCAACCAGGCCGGAGCGGCGCCCTCGCCGCTCATGTCCGCCAATGCGATTTGAGGCCACAAACACAAGGAGACGGCAGATCTCGATGACTTCGCTCATCGACGTGATCTTCCTGCTGCTGCTGTTCTTCATGCTGTCATCGACGTTTTCGCGGTTTGCTGATGTCGAGATTGGCGCGTCTGGCGGCGCCCCGGCCGCCGCTGACGCCGTGCCTGTCTTTGTCAAACTGTCGGATGGCCGGATTTCGCTCAACGGCGCCGACCTGACGCTTGATGATCTCGCTCCGGAGCTTGCGCGTCAGCAATCAGCCAACGGCGTCAACGCGCTGATCCTGTCCGTCGATGAGACGGCGAGTTCGCAGCAACTGGTCGACCTTTTGCTGATAGCCCGCAAACTGCCGGGCCTCAGCCTGCAAATTGTTCAATAGGTCAGCCCATGCGTCTATTTTCCACCCGGCCTGGCCGGCCCAAAGCCGAACCGACAATCGCGCTGATCAACATCGTCTTCCTGATGCTGATCTTTTTTCTGGTCGCCGCCCAGATCGCGCCGCCGCTTGAAGGCGGCCTCAAGCTGATTGCGACGGCCGAACTGGAAAATCGCGAACCGCCGGACGCGCTGGTGGTAATGCCGGACGGTCTGATGAAATATCGCGGCGCCGCGATCACACCGGCGCATTATGTGACGATCAAGCAGGAATCGGACCCGGGCGCTCTCGAGACAATCCGGCTGGTGCCGGACCGCGAGCTCAAGGCGGCGAAACTGATCGCCATCAGCGCGGAACTGAAAAGCCTCGGTGCGGTCAAGATCATGCTGGTGACGGAACAGGGGCTGGCGCCAAAATGAACAGCCAGTCAAAAATTCGGCTTGCGGTGATCCTGGCGCTGTCCGGATCCGCCGTCCTCCATGTCGCCGCGATGGCGATCGCGCCCGGCAACCAGCCCATCGTTCAGATCGAGGGCGGCGAGGCCACCGAGATGGCTGCGCTCGGCAGCAATTTCGCCGATTTGGTCAAGGCCGGCGACAATTTCGAGCCGGTCACCAGCGACGATGACGCCCGCCCTGTCGTCTCGGGACCGCTTGCCGCTGCGACGCCAACCGAGACCCTGTCTCCGGTGGAGTCGGAGAGGACCGCCGCCGTGCCGGCAACCGCGCTGGCGCCGTCGCCGGCCACGCCGGGGTCGGCAAGTCCGCTGCCGGCTCCGGCGCTCCCGGTTGAAAACGAACCTGTTCCGCCGGCTGCCGCACCCGCAAAACCACAGCAGACGACCCCCGAGACTGCCAGGATCGAGCCGGTCAAGCCCGCCGAAACGATCGCCGCCAGGGAAGAGCCCGTCCCCACGCCCATCCCCAAACCGAAGCCGAAGCCGAAGCAGGAGCCAAATCCGGTAAAAAAGATGCCGGTCTCCGGACAGAAGTCGGTCAACTCGACTGTCGATGCCAAGGCGGGCTCGCAGCAAGGCAAGGCGTCGGCAAAGGCGGCGCCGAGCGGCAATGCCCAGGCGAAGTCGGCCAAGACCGGCAACGCCGCGGCCTCGAATTATCCCGGCAAGGTCTATTCGAAAATTGCCCGGACCCGTCAGCGCAACACCGGCGGACGCGGTATCGCCCATGTCAGTTTTCAGATCACCGCGAGCGGCCAGGTGGCTGGCGTTTCAGTCTCACGCAGCTCCGGTAATTCAAGCGTTGACCGCGCGGCAATCGCCCATGTCAAACGCGCCTCCCCCTTCCCCAAGCCGCCGGCAGGGGCGCGGACACGCTTTGTCATTCCAATCGAGTTCAGGCGGTAGCCGGATGACAGCACACCCCCTACTCTGTCCGTTCAAATTTGCAGGGTTTCCCTAGCCTTCCACAGCAGATCTCAGAGATCACAACCACAGGAGAATACCATGTACATTGCCATGAACCGCTTCCTCGTCAACGAAGGCTACGAGACGGCCTTCGAGGATGTCTGGCGCAACCGCGATTCGAGCCTCAAGGAAATGCCCGGCTTCGAAAGCTTCCATCTTCTCAAGGGCCCGCGCAACGCCGACAATGGCCAGACGCTCTACGCCTCGCACACTGTCTGGCAGTCGCAGGAGCACTTCACGGACTGGACCAAGTCCGAAAACTTCCGCAACGCCCACAAGAACGCCGGCAACAACAAGGGGATGTATGCCGGGCATCCGAATTTCGAAGGTTTTGTCGCTGTTGTGAACGCGTAGCGCCGCTGATCCGCAATTGGCGGCGGCATAGGCCGATCAGCCCCGCCGCCTGATGGCTACAGGCGGCGAGGCCGTTCCGCTCATGGAAACATTCCGTTCAGGACACTGACGATGTGCTGCCGCATCGCCTCTTCGGCGCCGTTGGCGTTGCGGTTGGCGATGTTGGCGACGATCTCGGCATGTTGCCGGCAATAGTGCTGTCGCTTGGCATCGGTGACATGCGCGCGCTTGATGCGCAGCCATTGCGGCCGTTTGCGAATGACGTCGAGGATTTCTTCAAGGCTCATCAGCAGTTCATTGCGGGTAGCGCTGTAGATCAAGCGGTGAAACTCGCCGTCCCAGTGTTCAAATCCATCGAGATCATCCTGCGCTTCGGCCATGTCATGGGCGTGGCGAATGGCTTCGATATCGGCCACGGTGGCGTTGGACACCGCCGCCGCGGCCGCTTGCGGTTCGATGATCAGGCGCACATTCATCACGTCCATCGGGCTTGCGCCGGTCAGCCGCTGCAGGATGACGCCGACATCGGTTGTGCCCTCAGAAGCCCCGATTGACTGAAGAATTTTCAAGACGCTCATTGGGTCTCCTATTGCCCGAAATAGTTTTTGCGCCGCGCCAGAAGATGATCGCGCATGGCAATCTTGGCCGCCTCCGAATCCCAGTTTTCCAGCGCGCTCATGATCCTGTCATGATCCCTGCCGTAGCCTTGGCGGCGTTCCTCGGTGAACCATAATCTGCGGATTTCCATCATCGGCGCCGCGTATCGGATAATCGTCATCAGGCTGAAAAATTCCGAGATGAACCGGTTGCCCGAGGCAAGACTGATCCGCCGGTGGAATTCATTGTCCCAGTATTCGTAGGTTTCAAGCACATAGTGTTGCTCCGCCATCGCCTTCGCCTGCTGGATCGATCGCAGGTCGCTCTCGCTGGCGTTGCGCGCGGCGGCCGCCGCCGCATGCGGTTCGATGAAAAGCCGCAGATTGAGGATGTCGAGCGGGCTCGCGCCCTGAAAGCGCTTGAGAATGCCCGACGCATGCTGGTCCGGTTGTTCGCGGACGATGGTGCCGCGCCCGACCTGTCGCATGATCAAGCCTTCATCTTCGAGCGCGGTGAAGGCGCGCCGCACCGTGTTGCGGGCAACCTCGTAGTCGGCCGCAAGCGACCGCTCATCCGGCAGGCGCTCACCGGCCGCCCATTCGCCCTGCCCGATGCGCTGGCGCAGATCGGCCTCGATCCGGTTTGATTTTCCTTTGGGCACGCTGTCCTCAATATCACTATACCATTGGAGCTTAGGTCTACATGATGTGGACCATTGATCAAGATATTTCTCGAAATGGTATAGAAAATAGTGAATATTTGGCCTTGATAAGCGTCAATTTCCCACATAGGCTACCAATCAAGTAATCCAATCAAATAATTGGTATACTTGGGAGGATGTATGAAATTTGTCACTTTCCGCGTCGGCGGCGAGCGCAGGGTTGGTGTCTATGATCCAGCCGGCTCGTGCGTCAGGCCGATCAGCCTGTCATCAACCGATGCGGAGAAGGGCGTCGGCGCGCTCCTGAGCCGGAATCTGGGTTCGCTTGAATTGCTGTCCGCAATCGCGCTTGATCTGGTGGTTCTCGAGGCACCCTTCCCTCGGCCAACCCGCAATATCTTTTGTGTCGGCAAGAACTATCGCGAGCACGCCAGGGAGTTTTCCAGAAGCGGATTTGATTCCAGTGCCGCCATGGGCGAAGTTCCCAAGGAGCCGATCATTTTCTCCAAGGTTCCCGAATGCGTGATCGCCCATGGCGATGACGTGATGCTGGACTCCTCGGTTTCAGGCGCGGTCGATTATGAAGCCGAACTGGCCGTGATCATCGGTACCGGCGGGCGCAACATCAAGGCCGAAGACGCCATGGCCCATGTCTGGGGCTACACCATCGTCAATGATGTGACCGCCCGCGATCTGCAGGGGCGCTACAGCCAGTGGCTGATCGGCAAATCCCAGGATACATTCTGCCCGATGGGTCCGGTCGCCGTGACGGCTGACGAGATCGACGCGCGGGACACCGACCTGCGGTGCATCGTCAATGGCGAGTTGCGCCAGCAGGCCAACACCCGGGATCTGATCTTTGACATCCCCACCATCATCGCCACCATTTCCGCCGGCGTGACGCTTATTCCCGGTGACATCATCGCGACCGGCACGCCCGCCGGCGTCGGCATCGGCTTCAAGCCGCCGAAATATCTGCGTGACGGCGATATCGTCCGCGTCGAGATCGACGGCATTGGCGCGCTCGAAAACCGGTTTGTGGAGCGCCGCGCATGACCAGCCATATGCATGCGGGCATGGTGGTCGAAATCGAGGGCGATGGCATGCCGGTCATGCTGATCCATGGTCTTGGCGGCACATCGAACACCTGGCAACCGATGCTGCCCGCATTGGCCGGCATGCGTGTGGTTCGCCCGGATCTTCCAGGCGCCGGACGCTCGGCAACGCCCGATGGGGTGATCGATGTGGCGTTTTTGGCGAATGCACTGATCCGGTTGGCGTCCGATCTCGGCATCGAGAGAATGCATCTGGTCGGCCATTCGTTCGGAACCCTGGTTGCCCAGCATGTGGCCGCGGCGCGTCCTGCACTGGTCAAGACCCTGACCCTGTTCGGCCCCATTCTCGAGCCGGCGGATGCGGCGCGCGAACGGCTGCGGGCGCGGGCAAAAGCGGTGCGGGCAAACGGCATGGCCGAGGTCGCTGAACAGGTGTCGATTGCCGGTCTCGCAAGTTCGGTGATGCAGGACAATCCGACGGCTGTGGCTTTCGTGCGCGAGAGCCATATGCGCCAAGACGCCGAGGGGTTTGCCAAATCCTGTGAGGCGCTTGCCGGTGCCAGCCGCGTTGCCGCTTCGGCGCTCAAGTGCGTGGTGCTGGCGATTGCGGGCGATGAGGACGCCGTTTCGCCGCCGGGAAACGCCTACCAGCTGGCCGATGAAATCAAAGACGCAAGAGCTCAGATCCTGTCCGGATGCGGGCACTGGGCGCCGGTCGAAAGGCCGCATGAGTGCCGGCGATTGTTGAGTGAATTTATACGCGGCTGAACAAGCCGGAGGGACCTCGGGAGGAGTTCAAAATCATGGATAACGCAAATGGCTACGGCGCCAATGGGGCGACCCTGTTTACCAATGTCCGGATCCTGGATGCGACCGGCGAAAACCCGTTCACCGGCGAAGTGCTGGTTCAGGGCAATCGCATCAAGTCGGTGACCCGCGGTTCGTCCCGCTATGGCTCCAGCACAGCTGGTGGCGCAACCGTGATTGACGGCATGGGCGCCACCCTGATGCCCGGCATGATCGACGCGCATCTGCACCTGTCCTGGAACAACGCGCCTGGCATCGACCCAATCCAGATGATGGAACTCGAAGAACACATGCTTGTCACCATGGAGATGGCCAGGCTGGTGCTCGATGCCGGTTTCACCGGAGGTCGGGGTGCGGCGGCAGCCAAACCGCGGCTTGATGTTGTCGCCAAGCGTTTCATCAATGAGGGCCGCTTCCCGGGCCCGCGCTATCTGGCGGCCGGTCCGGAAATCACCACTGTCGGCGGTCTGGGCGATTCCGCCCCGTCGCACATTCCGCATGAGGGCCTCAATCTCGGCATCGTCGTCTCCGGTCCCGAGGAAATCCGCCGCACCGTGCGGCAGCTGATCAAATACGGCGTCGATTCCATCAAGCTCAACCTTTCGGGAGAAGCGATCACCGGCATGGGCGCCGAGGAAACGCCGATGGCGGAAGAAGAAGTGGCGATGGCGGTCAAGGAAGCCAAATGCCGCAACAAGGTGGTGTCGGCTCACGCCCGCTCGTCCGGCTCGGTCAAGCAGTGCATCCGCCACGGCATCCAGAACATCTATCACGCCTCCTTTGCCGACGAGGAAAGCCTCGACATGCTGGAAGCCGCCAAGGACCATCACTTTGTCGCCCCCGGCGTCGCCTGGCTGATCAACACTGCTCGCCACGCCGGCGAATGGGGCATCAAGCCCGGCTCGCCGGTCACCATCGAGTACGAGCGCGAACTCGAAATGTGCACCGAGACGATGAAGAAAATGCACCGGCGCGGCATCCGCATCTGCATCGGCGGCGATTACGGCTTTGCCTGGACGCCCCAAGGCACCAATGCCAGGGACTTGCAGTATTTCGTCGAACTGTTCGGTTTCTCGCCGATGGAAGCAATCCTTGCCGGAACCAAATATGGCGGCCAGATCATGTGCATGGGTGACGAACTCGGCATGATCAAGGAAGGTTATCTCGCCGACATTCTGCTGGTCGATGGCGATCCGCTCGCCGACATCCGCATCCTGCAGGACAAGAACCGGCTGCTGGCGATCATGAAGGACGGCAAGTTTCACAAGGCGCCGCGCATGAACGACGCGCGCCGCCGGCTGACGGCTTGAGATATCGATGAGCTTTCCAGACAGCACAGACCGCGATCCTTTCGCCGCCAGCTCCGGCATGACACGCCGCCAGGGCTGGGGCGTGGTGGCGCTGCTTGCGGCGGCGGTTCTGTTGTGGCTGTTCTTTGCCCCGTGGCCGGCCTGGCTCAATGCCGTCCTCTTGTCCAAGAAGGCGTTTCTCAGCGCGGTGCTGAACGGGCTGACGCTGGCGGGGCTGTATTTCCTGGTGGCAAGCGGCTTCACGCTGGTCTTCGGCCTGATGCGCAACGTCAATCTGGCCCATGGATCGCTCTATCTGCTCGGCGCCTATATCGGCTATGAAGTTGCCAACTGGACCGGCTATTGGCTGCTCGGCGTTGCCGCCGGCTTCGTTGTGCTGGCGGTCGTCGGGCTTGTCATGCAGGTGCTGGTGTTCCGCAGGCTCGAAGGCGACGATCTGCGCCAGACGCTGGTCACCATCGGCATTTCCATCGTCGCCGCCGACCTGATGCTCGCCGTCTGGACCGGCACCACCTATCAGATCCTGGTGCCTGACTGGCTCGATGGCGCGGTGAAGACGCCGTTTGTGACAGCCTACCGGTCAAATGGAGCCGCGGTCTTTCTGACCTATCCGTTTTACCGTCTGGTCGTGCTTGCCGTCGCCATTGTCATCGGCATCGGGCTTTGGCTGATGCTGAACAAGACCCGCATCGGCATGATGATCCGCGCCGGCGTCGACGACCGTGAAATGCTGTCGGCTTCGGGCGCCAATGTCCATGTCATCTTCGCCATCGTCTTCGCGCTCGGCGCCGGGCTTGCCGGCCTGGCCGGTGTGGTTGGCGGCTCCGCGCTGTCGGTGGCGCCGGGCGAAGACGTTCGTTACCTGTTGGCTTCGCTGGTGGTCGTGATCGTCGGCGGCATGGGTTCGATCACCGGAGCCGCCATCGGCGCCTTGATCATCGGTCTGGCCGAGCAGATCGGGCTCGTCTATTTCCCCACCTATGGCGTTGTCCTGACCTTCATCATCATGGTCGTGGTGCTCGCCATCCGTCCGCAAGGCATCATGGGGAGAAGCCAATGAGCAATGTGGCATTCTCCGAAACCGGACCCGCCCGCAAGAACTGGGTCGAGCGGCTTGGCATCGGCCACATCCTGCTCGCTCTGTTCCTGCTGATCTATCCGCTCATTGCATCCGACTTTTTCCTGACCACGATCGGCGGCTATTCGATGGTACTCGGCATGATCGCCCTGTCGCTGATGCTGCTGGCGGGCTATGGCGGCATGGTCAGCCTGGCGCAAATGACCATCGCCGGCATCGCCGCCTATGTCATCGCCATTTTCGGCGAGAACAATTCCAATGTGCATGGTTTCGGCTGGCCGTGGTGGATCGCCGCCCCGCTCGGGATTTTCCTCGCGGCGGTCTTCTCGGCGCTATTTGGCTGGATCGCGGTGCGCACCGAGGGCATCTACACGATCATGATCACGCTGGCGATTGCCACCGCGGCATTCTATTTTGCCCAGCAGAACTACACGCTGTTCAATGGATTTCCCGGCTATAGCGGGCTGCGCGCGCCGGAAGCCTTCGGCGTCTATTGGCGCGAGCCGGTGCCGTTCTACTATCTCTGCCTGTCCTGCGCGGTGATCGCCTACGCCGCTGTCCTGTACGGATCGCGCTCCACCTTCGGGCTGACGCTTCAGGCGATCCGCGACAATCCGCGCCGGATGCGGGCGATCGGCTATGACGTCACCGCCCACAAGGTGTTCGCCTGGTTTCTCGCCGGCATCATCGCCGGCACCGCAGGCGTGCTGCTGGCCTGGTTCAATGGCCGCATTTCGCCGGGAACCATCTCGGTGGGGCCTGCCATCAACATTCTCATCATTGCCATCATTGGCGGCCTGCGCCACCCGATCGGTCCGTTCGTCGGCGCCGTGGTGGTCGTGCTGATGCAGACATTCGCCATCGATATTGTTGGAGCTGAACGCTTCAACACATTGATCGGCTTGTTTTTTCTGGTGATCGTTTTCATTTCGCCAGATGGAATTCTCGGGCTCTGGGACCGGTTCAAGCCGGCCCCGGACCGGGATAGCTGGCACTCGCGGCCGGACGGTACGGGAGTGTAACCGTTGAAGATCTTAGGGAGGAATAACATGAGCATTACCAGACGGACTTTGTTGGCGCTGTCGCTTGCCACGGGACTGGTCGCCCCATCCATAACAATGGCCCAGGCCGAAACCGTGAAAATCGGCCTGCTCGCCACTTTCGAAGGCGCTTTCACCGTGCTCGGCGAGGACGGCGAACGCGGCGCGATGACAGCCGTGGAAGAGTTTGGCGGCAAGGCTGCCGGCATGGATCTCGAGATCATCAAGGGATCTTCAGACGCATCGCCCGACAGCGCGGTGCGCGCGGCACGCAAGCTGGTGGAACAGGACGGCGTCAAGATCCTCGTCGGCCCGTTGTCCGGCGATGAAGGCATCGCGGTCAAGGAATATGCCAAGACGCAGCCTGACGTCACCTTCATCAACGGCTCATCGGCGGCGCAGGACACCACCTTCCGCGAGCCGGCGGAAAACTTCTTCCGCTTCTCCACCGATGGCGCCCAGTGGATGGCCGGTCTCGGCACCTATGCCTACAACGACAAGGGCTACAAGACTGTCGCAGTCGTGGCGGAAGACTATTCCTTCCCCTACACGCAGGTTTTCGGCTTCATGGCCGAGTTCTGCAAGGCCGGCGGCACGGTGCCGTCGAAATCCTGGGTGCCGATCGGCAACAAGGATTATTCCTCGGTGATCGCCGCCATCCCCGACGAGGTCGACGCCATCTATGTCGCGCTCGGCGGGGCCGACGCGGTCAATTTCCTCAGCCAGTATCAGCAGTCGGGTGGCCAGGCGCCGCTCATCGGCGGATCGATCACGGTTGACCAGACCGTGCTGACCTCCAAGGGCAAGCTGCGCGATGTCCTCATCGGCACGCCCGCCGCTGGCCCGACCGCGGACACCAATGACTCGCCGGAGTGGACCGCTTTCGTTGAAGCCTACAAGAAGCAGCCCAACGCCTTCCCCTCGCCCTCGCTGTTTGCCCATGCCTACTACATCGGCATGAAGGCTGCCGTGCTGGGGCTCGAGGAAGTCGGCGGCGACCTGTCCGACGGCGGCGCGAAGTACCGCGAGGCGCTGGCCAAGCTGTCCTTCGACACGCCGACCGGCAAGGTCTCGCTGGACGCCAACCGCAACGCCATCGCCGACATCTACCTCACCGAAGTGACGGAAGATGCGGACGGCAATTTGATCAACAAGATGATCAAGGTGGTGGAGCAGGTGAACCAGACGCTCGGCATCGACGAAGCTGAATTCCGCGCGCTCGGTGCGGTCAGCCGCGAAAACCCAAGCTGCCCGTAAGCCAACCTGTCAGGAACAAGACCAGTGGAACACAATGTTGCAGCTTCACGTTTGCAGGGAACCGGCGCTCACGCGCTGGAGCTTGAAGGCGTGGCTCGCCATTTTGGCGCACTGGTCGCCCTGACCGGCATCAACATGAGGATCGCGCCCGGCGAACGGCGCGCGGTCCTCGGCTCCAATGGCGCCGGCAAGACCACGCTGTTCAACACGGTGACCGGTGACTTCCTGCCCACCGCCGGGCGCATCCGCTTCTTCGGCGAGGACATCACCGAACTTGCGCCGCATGAGCGCATTCGCCGGGGTCTCAGGCGCACCTACCAGATCTCGCAATTGTTCACCAACCTGTCGGTTCTCGATTCGATCTATCTCGCCTGCCGTGGCGTGTCGCGCCGGCGCTTTTCGCTGCTGCGGCCCTCGGTGTCGGACCCGAACATGGCGCAGGCCGAATCCATCATGCATGCGGTGCATCTGGACGCCGACCGCGACAAGCTGGTGGGCACCCTCTCCCATGGCCAACAGCGCCAGCTCGAAATTGCCCTGGCGCTTGCCGGTGCGCCGCGCTTCATCCTGTTTGACGAGCCCGCCGCCGGACTGTCGCCGACCGAGCGCCGCGACCTCGTCGCCATTCTCAACGCCCTGCCCAAATACATCGGCTACATCATCATCGAGCATGACCTCGATGTAGCGCTGCGCGTCTCCGAATATGTCTCGATGATGCACAACGGCAAGCTGTTCAAGGAAGGCACGCCCGAAGAAATCGAGAACGACCCGATGGTGCAGGAAATCTATCTGGGAGGCGGTCATGGTTGAGCGCAAACCGGGAACGTCAAAGCCGGCGCTGGCGATCGACGATCTGCACGTCTATTACGGCGAAGCCCATGTCGTCCAGGGCGTGTCGCTCAAGCTCGAAAGCGGCGTGATGAGTGTTGTCGGCCGCAATGGCATGGGCAAGACAACCCTGTGCAACACCATCACCGGCCTCAAGCAGGCCCGCTCCGGCTCGATCCGGGTTCACGGCCGCGAGATCGCACGTCTCGAACCCCACAAGATACACGCAGCCGGCGTCGCCTATGTGCCGCAGGGCCGCCGGGTTTGGCCGAGCCTGTCGGTTGACGAGCATCTGCGCCTGGTGACCTCGGGCGATCAGGACGCGGCCTGGACGATTGACCGCGTCTATCAGACTTTCCCGCGCCTGGCAGAACGCCGCAACAATGGCGGCTCGCAACTTTCGGGCGGCGAACAGCAAATGCTCGCCATCTCGCGGGCGCTCCTGGCAAACCCGCGACTGCTGATCATGGATGAGCCGACCGAGGGTCTTGCCCCGGTCATCGTCGATCAGGTCGCCAGCATGCTTGTCACGCTTGGCCATGAAGGCGACATGGCGATCCTGGTGATCGAACAGAATATCGGCGTGGCGACTTCGGTCTCCGACACCATCGCCATCATGGTCAATGGCCGCATCAACCGGGTCATGGATTCCGCGGTGCTTGCCGCCGACCGCGATCTGCAGCAGCGCCTGCTCGGCGTCGGCCGCCACAGTGACGACATCGCGCCAGAGCAACCCGACGATGGGCCGGCCGCAAGCGAACTGCTGGCTCAGGTCTATTCGATCGAGCGTGGCGGAGCGCCGCAGGATCCGCAGTCCCTGACCAGCGGAAATTATCGCACACTGGATGCGCTGCCCAATCGCTGGAACCTGTCGGCGGCCAGCCTTCGCGATACCGCAATGCGCGAAAAGGAACCGGAAAAGACGCTGGACAAGGTCTTTTCGCTGCCGTTCTCCGAGCGCATCGGCAAGACCGCCATCATTGCCGGCACCTTTGACACCAAGGGCGATGAGCTGCGCTTCATCCGTGATTGCCTGAAATCGGTCGGCATTCCGGTCAGGACCGTTGATCTGTCCACTTCCGGCAAGCCGTCGCGCTGTGATGTGACGCCGATGCAGGTGGCGTCCATGCATCCCGGTGGCACCAACGCCGTCTTCAGCAATGACCGGGGCCAATCAGTCACCGCGATGGCGGACGCCTTCGCCCGCTGGATTGCCCGCGAACAAGGCATCGGCGGCGTCATCTCGGCCGGAGGCTCGGGCGGAACATCGCTGGCGACCGCCGGCATGCGGGCGCTGCCCGTCGGCATTCCCAAGATCATGGTGTCGACCCTTGCATCCGGTGACACCTCTGCCTTCGTTGGCTCCACCGACATCAACATGTTCCATTCCGTCGCCGATGTGCAGGGGCTCAACCAGATCACCGAGCGCGTGCTCGCCAATGCCGCCCATGCGCTGGCCGGCATGATTGCGCGCCTGCCCAGCGGCGCCGAGATCGCCGCCAAGCGCGCCGCGGCGCGTCCGGCGATCGGCATGACCATGTTTGGCGTTACCACGGCTTGCGTTCAGGCCGTGCAAAAAATCCTGGAACCGGATTATGATTGCCTGGTGTTCCACGCAACGGGTACCGGCGGCCGCGCCATGGAAGCGCTCGGCCAGTCGGGCATGCTGGCAGGCTTCGTCGACATCACCACCACCGAAATAGCCGACATGATTGTCGGCGGCGTGTTTCCTTCAGATGAAAACCGCTTTGGCGCAGCCATCGACACCGGCCTGCCCTGGGTCGGCTCGGCCGGCGCGCTCGACATGTGCAATTTCGGCGCCCGGGCGACCGTTCCCGAACGCTTCAACGGCCGCAATTTTGTCATCCACAATCCGGCCGTGACGCTGATGCGCACGACGGTTCAAGAAAACCGCGCCATGGGCGAATGGATCGGCCAGCGCATGAACCTGATGGAAGGACCGGCGATCTTCCTCATTCCCGAGGGCGGCGTGTCCATCCTCGACAGACCCGGCGGACCGTTCCACGATCCCGCCGCCGACGCGGCGCTGTTCGAGGCGCTGGAAGGCACCGTGCGCCAGACCGCGCGGCGCAAGATCATCCGCGTCAAGGCCAACATCAATGACGAGGCTTTTTCCACCGCGTTGGCGAACGCCTTCACATCCATCGCGAACCCGCTGAGGAGAACTGCGTAGTGGCACGATTTGAGCGCAAGGCAATTGTCGACCGGTTGCAGCAGATGAAGCGCGATCGCATCCCCATCATCGGTGGCGGAGCGGGCACAGGACTGTCGGCCAAATGCGAGGAGCAAGGCGGCATCGACCTGATCGTCATCTACAATTCCGGCCGCTACCGCATGGCCGGACGCGGTTCGCTGTCCGGCATGATGGCCTATGGCAACGCCAATGACGTGGTTGTCGAGATGGCCCGGGAAATTATTCCGGTGGTCAGGCACACGCCGGTTCTGGCCGGGGTCAACGGCACCGATCCGTTCTGCATTTTCGACCAGTTCCTGCGCCAACTCAAGGACCTCGGTTTTGCCGGCGTCCAGAACTTCCCCACGGTCGGCCTGATCGACGGCACATTCCGCGCCAATCTTGAAGAGACCGGTATGTCCTATGGGCTGGAGGTCGACATGATCGCTCGCGCCCATCAGCTCGACATGCTGACCACGCCCTATGTCTTTTGCGAGGATGACGCCATCGCCATGGCCAAGGCCGGCGCCGACATCATCGTCTGCCATCTCGGTCTGACCACCGGCGGATCCATCGGCGCCGAGACGTCACTGAAGCTGGAAGACTGCCCCGCCCTCGTCAACGCATGGGCGGAAGCGGCATTGAAGGTCAACAAGGATGTGATGGTTCTGGTCCATGGCGGACCGGTTTCATCGCCCGAGGACGCCAGTTTCGTGCTCAACCGCACACAGAATTGCCACGGTTTTTACGGGGCCTCATCGATGGAGCGCCTGCCGACGGAACAGGCGCTTACGGAACAAACACGCAAATTCAAGGCGGTCACCTTCTAGGCAGTACGCCTGAAGCGCCCGGAATACAGGGAGGAATGGAACATGTCTGGCGAAGTGCTCGGAATGGCATTGCTGTGGCTGATCGGCTTTGCAATCGCAGTCGTCATCGCGGTCTACATCCTGCGATGGCTTTACCGCCGATCGACCAAGGAAACAGCCTTCGTGCGAACCGGTTTCCTGGGCGAGAAAGTGGTCGTCAATGGTGGCGCCTTCGTGATCCCCGTGCTTCACGAAATCACGCCGGTGAACATGAATGTCATCCGCATCGAGGTGAAGCGCGAGAACAATCATGCGCTGATCACCAAGAACCGCATGCGCGTCGACATTTCCGCTGAATTCTTCGTCCGTGTCGGCTCTTCCCGTGAGGCCGTTGCTTCCGCCGCCCAGACGCTCGGCCGCCGCACCATGCAGGAAGATGGTCTGCGGACGTTGCTCGAAGGCAAGTTCGCCTCCTCGATGCGCACCATTGCCGCCCGCATGGCGCTGGAAGACATGCACGAACAGCGCGGCGAATTCGCCACCGCCGTGCGTGATCTGGCCGCTGAATCGCTGGCGCAAAACGGGCTGGACCTGGAATCCGTTGCCATCGTCGACCTCGATCAGACAGGGCTGGAATATTTCGATCCCTCCAATGCCTTTGATGCGGATGGTCTGACCCAGATCACCGAATCCATCGAGGCGCGCCGCAAGATGCGCAATGAGATCGAACAGCGCACCCTGGTCGAAATCCGCAACCAGAACCTGACCGCCCAGAAACAGGTCTATGATATTGACCGCGATCAGGAATATGCGCGCCTCGAACAGGAACGCGAGCTGGAAACACGCCGCGCCGTCCAGCGGACGGAACTGGTTCGCGAGCGCGCGCTGCGCGATCAGGAATCAGAGCAGGCGCAACTGGCGTCCCGCGAAGCCATCGAGAAATCGCGGCTGGCCCAGGAACGCGCGATCACCGACGAACGCATCAAGTCCGAGGAGGACACGCAGCGCCGCGAAATCATCCGTCGCCGGACCATCGATGAAGCGGAAATGAAAGCGCGTGAAAAGACCGAGCGCGAGGAAATTGCGCTTGAGCTGGAACTCGACAAGGCGCGCATCAAACGCGATCTCGAACAGCGCGAGCTGGAAATCTCGCGGGAAAAATCCGTTGAAATCTATGCGCTTGAGCGCCAGATCGCGGTTGCCGGCAAGGCTGTCGAGCTGGCCACGGCTGAAGCCGAGAAAAGGCGCAACGACATTGTTCAATCGCAACTGACCGAGGCCGAGCGGATTGCCCAGGAGCGCGCCCTTGACGAGGTCCGGATCGAGCGCGAACGCCGCCTGGATGCACTGCAAATCGCCAAGCGGCAGGCCTTCGAAGAGGCGGAAATCGCCATGGGCGAGGAAGTCGAACGGGCCCGTCTGGCCACTGATCGCGCCGTTGCGGAAGCGACCATCCTCAACGACCGCGAAATCCGTGCCGCCGGCGTCGACCGCGATCGCTTCATCGAGATCGCCGAGATGGAAAAGGCCATCGAGCTTGCCAAGAAGTCGCAGGAACGCTCGTCTGCGCTCGCCGCCGCCTCCGCGGTTCGCTCCAAGGCAATCCAGGCCGAGGAACAGACGCTGACGGCGCGCGAGACGGAAATCGCCGAACGCCGCAAACTCACCGAAATCATCGCGACGCGGCGCGAAACGGAAACAGAAGCACTGCGCATGACGGCGAAGGCCGATGCCGAGATGATGGCTGCCAAGAGCCTGGCCGAAGCGCAGAAAATCACTGCTGTCGCCAATGCCGAAGCCGAGAAGATCTCGGCGCTCGCCGCCGCCGAGCGTTACCAGGTGGATGCCGCCGGTCGGCGCGCGCTCAATGAATCCGAGAACGCGCTGTCCGAACCCGCCCGTCAGGCCCGCATCCGCGAAAAGCTGCTGGACAAGATCGAGGGCATTGTCCGCGAAAGCGTCAAGCCGATGGAGAAGATCGAGGGCATCAAGATCCTCCATGTCGACGGCATGCATGGCGGCGAAGGCGGCCGCAAGAATGTCACCGACGAGGTGATCGATTCCGCCCTGCGCTACCGGGTGCAAGCGCCGATGATCGACAATCTGATGAAGGAGATCGGTATCGAAGGCAGTTCGATGGGACGCATGACCGACGTGCTGCGCGACGCCAAGGACATGACATCGCTGGTCCAGAAGGCCGGGGGCAAAAAAGGCTCGAAACTGTCCGAGGACGATGATGACCGGGATCGTTGAGTCGGGGGCCAGGACATGACCACCGTTTACGTTTCCGCGGTCATCCCGGCGCCGGCAGCGACGGTCTGGGGTCTGGTGCGCGATTTCAACGCTCTCCCGCGCTGGACCCCTTTTGTCGCTGACAGCCGCATCGAGCAGAACCTGCCGTCCGACAAGGTCGGCTGCATCCGCAACTTCGTCCTGAAAGACGGCGGGCGCATCCGCGAACAGCTTCTCGGCCTCTCCGACTACGAGATGAGTTGCACCTATTCGATCCTCGAAAGCCCGATGGCGGTCGAAAACTACATTGCCAAGCTGTCGCTGACCCCGGTGACCGACACCAACACGACATTTGCGGAGTGGCAGGCGGATTTCGACTGTCTTCCGGAAAGGGAACGCGATCTGATGCAACAAATCGGGGTCAACGTGTTCAAGGCCGCCTTTGATGCGCTCAAACGGAAAGCGGCGGAACGGTGAGTTTTCGCGCACACGCGATTGATCCCTCCGCCGTTGCGCGAGGCAGGTGAGCGCAATGGTCCGTGTTGTCGAATCCGCCGTTATCGATGTCCCGATAGATGATGTCTGGCGGGTGCTGCGTGATTTCAACAGCCATGACCGCTGGCATCCGGCCATTGCGGAGAGCGCCATCGAGGACGGCCAACCGGCCGACATGGTGGGTGCCGTCCGTGCCTTCTCACTTACAGACGGCGGCCGCTTGCGCGAACAATTGCTGCGCCTGAATGACCGCGATCATGAACTGACCTATTGCCTGCTCGAAGCGCCGTTGCCGCTCTATGGGTATGTGGCCAGGATCAAGCTTCGTCCGGTGACAGACACCGGCCAGACCTGGTGGCAGTGGGAATCCAAATTCACCACGCCCAGCGGTGAGGAAGCCAGGCTTTCGGCTTTGGTCGGCAATGACATCTACCAGGCTGGAATGCGGGCGTTGGAGGCCCATCTGCGCGGCCCGTCACAGCGAAGCGCCACGGCGCCTCCGGTCCGGCCGCCGGCGGAAGTCCGCGGTCCGGTCCCAAGCGATATGTCCGGCAGGAACACCACACCTTACAGCCCGGTCAACCAGGCGGACGTCAAGAGCACCGGGATCCTTACCGCCGGCGCAATCGTCATGGAGCGTCATGGCGGCCCCGAGGTCCTTCAGTTCCGGCAGGTAGAGGTCCCTGCCCCCGGCCCCGGCCAGGTTCGCATCCGCCAGACCTATGCCGGCGTCAATTTCATCGACGTCTATTGCCGGACCGGCTATTTCGACCTGCTCAAGCCGCCGGGTGTCCCGGGCATGGAGGCTGCCGGAATGGTGGAGTCGGTTGGCGCCGGCGTCACCCATCTGAGCCCGGGCGACAGGGTCGCTTACGCCTGCGGGCCGGTGGGCGCCTATACGTCCTGCCGGACAATGGATTGCGAACTCGTGGTGCGGATCCCCGATTGGTTTTCAGACGAAATCGCTGCCGCCGGCCTGCTCAAGGGGGTGACCGCGGGGTTCCTGCTGCATGATCTGGTTACAGTCCAGCCTGGCCAGCATGTCGTTGTCCATGCGGCCGCGGGCGGGGTCGGTTCGCTGCTGGTGCAATGGGCCCGCGCCATCGGCGCCCATGTGATCGCCACGGTCTCCACCCACGACAAGGCGGTGAAGGCCCGCCAACTCGGCGCCGATGATGTCATCATCGGCCGCGGAGCGGACTTCGTCGAGGCCGTGATGGAGATCACCAAGGGCAAGGGCGCGGAGATCATCTATGACGCGGTTGGGCGTGACAGTTTTGACTGGTCGATCGCAGCGCTTGCCATTCGCGGCCATCTGGTCAGCTTCGGTCAGGCCTCAGGCCCGATTGGCGAGAAGGATATTGGCGCTCTGGCGTCAAAGTCGGTGACGCTGTCGCGCCCCAATTACGGTCACTACACCGGGACAAGCGCGCTCATGCGAATGCAGAGCGAACGGCTGTTTGATGGCCTGCAGCGGGGCCTGGTTAGAATTGACCCGTCGGCGGTCTATCAACTGGCGGACGCCGCGCGCGCCCATGATGATCTGGAGAACAGCAGAACCATCGGCTCGATCGTGTTGAAGACCTGAACCAGCGCACTCCGGAGTTCGTTCGAACGCCCCGTCTAGCCATCTGGCGCAACGGGGCGTTCGTGAAACCTGGTTCTACCTGAGGTCCGCCGGCAGCAATTCTTCCGGCATGTTCTGATAGCAGACCGGCCGCAGGAAGCGGCGGATCGACAGCGTGCCGACCGAGGTGGCGCCAAAATTGGTGGACGCCGGATAGGGTCCGCCATGGACCATTGAATCGGCAACCTCGACGCCGGTCGGAAAGCCATTGGCCAGAATCCGTCCCGCCTTGCGTTCCAGCACCGGCATCAGCGCCTGGCCGTGTTTGGTGTCGCCCGCGTCCATGTGCAGCGTGCAGGTGAGCTGGCCCGACAGGCTCCTGGCGACCTTCATCATTTCATCGAAATCGGCGACCCGCACGACAAGCCCGAGCGGCCCGAAGACTTCCTCGCCGAGTACCTCGTTGTCGAGCCATTCCTTGCCGGTGGTGGCGAAAAGATAGGGCGTGGCGTTGCGCAGGTCACAGGTCGAGGTGAGCAATTCCTGCACGCCCTTGGCCGCGGCGATCCGGTCACGCCCGGAGCGATAGGCCGACGCTATGCCATCTGTCAGCATGGTCTGCGCGCCGACCGGCGCAAGCGCTTCGGTTGTGGCGTCCACGAAAGCATCGGCGTCCGGTCCGTCGATGACGACCGAGATACCGGGATTGGTGCAGAACTGCCCCGCCCCCATGGTCAGCGATCCGGCCCAGCCCTTGGCGATTGCCTCGCCCCGCGCCTTGACGGCTTCCGGCAGCAGGAACATCGGGTTGACCGAACCCAGCTCGCCGAAGAACGGGATTGGGTCTTCGCGCTGGGCGCACAGGTCAAACAACGCCCTGCCGCCGGCGAGCGATCCGGTGAAGCCGACCGCCTTGATCAGCTTATGCTGGACCAGACTCTGGCCGACGTCGCGTTTTCCGCCCTGGATCAGCGAGAATATGCCCGGATGCATGCCGAGCTTCCTGATTGCCGCATCGATGGCCTGGGCAACGATCTCGGCGGTGCCGGGATGGGCGGAATGGCCCTTGACCACGACCGGACAGCCCGCGGCAAGGGCTGCCGCGGTGTCGCCGCCGGCGGTCGAAAAGGCGAGCGGGAAATTCGAGGCGCCGAAGACGGCCACGGGGCCGATCGGCCGCTCGATCATGCGCAGGTCAGGACGCGGCAGCGGCGCGCGGTCGGGCAGCGCCTCGTCATGGCGGCGATCGAGATAGTCGCCCTTCTCGATATGGCTGGCGAACAGCCTGAGCTGGCCGGTGGTGCGGCCACGCTCGCCCTGCAGGCGGGCTTCCGGCAATCCGCTTTCCGATGTACCGATGGCGGTGATTTCCTCGCCGCGCGCTTCAATCTCGTCGGCGATGGCGTTGAGCAGCGCCGCCCGCTCAGTGCGGGTCGAATAGCCAAAACTCCAGAACGCCTCTTCCGCGGCCTGTGCCGCCGCGTCGACATGAGCCGGCGTTCCCACCGAAAATTCGTGCGCCTCGCCATGCGCCGGTTCGGAGGTGAACTTGGTGGCGCCCTCGACCCAGTCGCCGGCGATCAGATGTTTTCCGGTAATCATGATTGGTATTCCCATTCGAAAATCTGGTTTCTGACGGTAAAGCCGAACTGCCTATTTGCCCCATTTCAAGGCAAGCACATCAAGATCGCCCGCAAGCTGCAACAGGCGGCTTCTGGTGCGGTCGGACATCGGCTTTAGCGGGTGGCGCACATAATCGCTGGCGATCACCCCTCCCTCCTTGAAAACCACTTTTGCCGCCCGAAGTCCACACTGCCGGTTCTCATGATTGATCAAAGGCAGACATTTCTGCCATCGCGCCAGCGCCGCATCCCGGTTGCCGGCGCGAAACTCGGTGACGATCGGCCTGATCTGTTCCGGGAACATCGCAGACGTCATCGTGCCGGTGGCGCCGGCATCGAGATCGGCCAGCAGCGTCACCGCCTCCTCGCCGTCGAACGGTCCGTCGATATGATCGCCTGCCGCCTCGATCAGGGCCGCCAGCTTGTCGGCGGCAAAGGGGCATTCGATCTTGAAATAGGAAACGTTTTCCAGTTCGCGCGCCAGACGCGCCAGCAGCTCAACCGGCATCGTCATGCCGGAAAGCGGTGCATCCTGCACCATCACCGGAATGGAAATGGCGTTGTTGACGGCCTCGAAATGCTCGAAAATCCCCTGCGGCGCCGGAAACAGCCCGGAGCCGTGATAGGGCGGCATCATCATGATCATCGAGGCGCCCATGGATTGCGCCGCCCGGGCGCGCTCGATGGCGATCCTGGTGCTGAAATGGCTGGTGGTGACGATCACCGGCACCCGTCCCGCCGCATGCTCGAGGCTCAGCCGCATCAGCAACAGCCGCTCCTCGTCCGACAGCAGGAACTGCTCGGAGTAATTGGCCAGGATGCAGATGGCGTCGACGCCCTGGTCGATCATGCAGTCGATCACCCGGCGCATGCCGTCCTCGTCGACTCGGCCATCGGCGTGAAACGGCGTCGGTGCCACCGGGAGGATATTGGCGAGCGGTTGTTTCATCGTGTCGTCCTTTCAGGAAATCCTTGCATGGTCCGGGCGCTGTGGGTGCGGGGCGCCAGCCAGGTCGCGACCTGCCGTCAGCGGCCCTGGCGCTTCACTCGAAAAAAGGTTCAACGGTGACCCGTCTGCCCAGAAGAAACGCGTCGGCGACATGCGCCATTGGCGATAGATCCATGTCGATCGCCCCGTCCCGCACCAGCCTCGCCATGTTGGCGTAAAGCCGCGGATACTCGCCCTGCAAGGGATTGCCGTCTGTCGCGGTGCTCTGCGCATGGCCATCAATGACAAGCTTCGCCCCGCCATCCGAAAGCACCAGGTGGCCCTGATCGGTCTCGATGGCGATGTTCCAGAACTGATCGCCTTGCTGGCGGAAATCGAAGTCCGCGGTCACTCGCGCGCCGTGGGGATGGGCAAATGCCATATGGGCGGCAATCGGCGTCTCGCAATTCTCCGGGATCAGCAATTCAGACGATGTCAGATGGATCGGGTCGGCGAGAATTTCCGTGACGATCGACAGCGCGTTGATGCCGGGATCGAAAACGCCGAGACCGCCGGCCTGCCAGATCCAGCTCTGGCCGGGATGCCATTTGCGCACATCCTCCTTCCAGGTGACCACGAGGCTCGTAAGCCGCTTGCCCACAAGCCAGGCCTTGGCCGTCGAGACCATCGCGGCTTCGCGCGAGTGCCAGGTCGCATAGATCGACACGCCAGCCTCGCGTGCCATCGCCTCAAGCGCGTGGCACTCGGACAAGGTGGCGCCCGGCGGTTTTTCCAGCATCACGTGACGGCCGGCTTCAATCGCCGCGCTGGCGTAGTCAAACCGCGGCACCGGCGGCATGCACAACGACACCACGCCGATATCGGGCCGGGCGTCGAGCATGGCGGCGAAATCATCGAACGCCTGGATGCCGCCGACTGTTCCGTGCCGCGACACGGTCGCCGCCAGTTGCCAATCCGGCGACGCCTGGATGGCGGGTATGTGCTGATCACGGGCAATCTTGCCGATCCCGACGAGAGCGATTTTTTGGGGCATCAATGCGAATCCTTTCCGACCGGCGCGCCGCGGCAGCCGATCAGAAAATCGAGATCCGCCCCGGTGTCGGCGCCGTTTGTATGGGTTTGATGCAGCCAGGCATAGCCGGACGACGCCTTTTCGATGTTCGGTTTCCAGTCCTTCAGACGGGCCGCCAGATCCTCGTCGGAGAGGTCGATGCGGATGCTGCGGGCGGCGACGTCGAGTTCGATCATGTCGCCATCCCGGACAACGGCCAGTGGCCCGCCATCGGCGGCCTCGGGGGCGGTGTGCAGGATGACGGTGCCATAGGCGGTTCCCGACATCCGCGCGTCGGAGATGCGCACCATGTCTGTGATGCCTTTTCTGAGCACCTTTGGCGGCAGCCCCATGTTGCCGACCTCGGCCATGCCCGGATAGCCCTTGGGGCCGCAATTCTTCAGCACCATGACGCAGGTCTCGTCGATGTCGAGCGCCTCGTCGTTGATCTTGGCCTTGTAGTCGTCAATGTCCTCGAACACCACTGCGCGGCCGCGGTGCTTGAGCAGATGCGCCGACGCCGCCGATGGCTTGATCACCGCGCCCTTCGGCGCCAGATTGCCCTTCAGCACCGCAATGCCGCCCTCTGCCGTCAGCGGATTGCTGACCGGCCGGATCACGTCCTCATTGGTGTTGACGGCGCCCTTGACCTCGTCCCAGATCGAGGTGCCGCTGACGGTCAGCGCATCCTTGTGCAACAGACCCGCCTCGCCCAGGCGCTTGAGAACCACCGGCAGGCCGCCGGCATAGAAGAATTCCTCCATAAGATATTTGCCCGACGGCATCAGATTGACGATGGTCGCGACCTCGCGCCCGCACCGGTCCCAGTCATCAAGCGTCAGGTCGACGCCGACCCGGCCGGCGATCGCCAGCAGGTGAATGACGGCGTTGGTCGACCCGCCGATGGCGCCGTTGGTGCGGATTGCGTTCTCGAAGGCATGTTTGGTCATCACGTCGGAGGGCTTGAGATCGTCCTTGACCATGTCGACGATGCGTCGTCCCGACATCTGCGCCATGACCCGGCGGCGGCTGTCGACAGCGGGTATCGCGGCGTTGCCCGACAAGGCCATGCCGAGCGCTTCGGCCATCGAGGCCATGGTCGACGCCGTGCCCATGGTGTTGCACGATCCCGGCGACCGCGACATCGAGGCTTCGGCTTCGAGAAAATCTTCCTGCGACATCTCGCCGGCCTTCACCGCTTCGGAGAACTTCCACAGATGCGTGCCCGATCCGACTCGCTCGCCGCGGAAATAGCCGTTGAGCATCGGCCCGCCGGTGACCACGATGGCGGGCAGGTCCGTCGACGCCGCCCCCATCAGCAGGCTCGGCGTGGTCTTGTCGCAGCCGACCAGCAGCACGACGCCATCCATCGGCTGGCCACGGATGGTCTCCTCGACCGCCAGCGCCGCGAGATTGCGGAACATCATCGCCGTCGGCCGGAACGAGCTTTCGGCCGCCGAGAGCACCGGAACCTCCACCGGGAAGCCGCCTGCCTCGAACACGCCATGTTTGACCCGTTCGGCCAGATCCCGCAGATGCGCGTTGCATGGGGTCAGTTCCGACCAGGTGTTGAGAATGCCGATCACCGGCCGTCCGTCGAACATGTCGTGCGGGAAGCCCTGGTTCTTCATCCAGCCGCGATGGTAGATCTGATCGCGGCCGGTTCCGCCGAACCATTCCTGAGACCTCAATCTGCGCGGCCATTTTGCTGGTGTGAATGTCATTTTAACTCCGAAGCCGTTTCACCTGGTTTCAAGGCAAACGGCCCTCCTCAGTTGGATCAGCTTTGTTTATTCTTGTTGTAGACGTCGAAAATGACGGCCGCGAGCAGCACCAGCCCCTTGATCACCTGCTGGTAATCAATGCCGATGCCCATGATCGACATGCCGTTGTTCATCACGCCCATGATGAAGGCGCCGACCACGGCGCCGACGATCTTGCCGACGCCGCCTGACATCGACGCCCCGCCGATGAAGACGGCGGCGATCACGTCAAGCTCGAACGACACCCCCGCCTTGGGCGTCGCCGTATTCAGCCGGGCGGCGAAGATCAGTCCGGCCAGCGCCGCCAGCATGCCCATGTTGACGAAGGTCAGGAAGGTCAGCCGTTCGGTGCGGATGCCCGACAGTTTCGCCGCTTTCTCATTGCCGCCCAAGGCATAGACACGCCGTCCCAGAGTCGTGGACTCGGTCAGGAACGCGTAGATGATTGTCAGAATCCCCATGGTGATCAGGACGTTGGGCAGGCCGCGAAAGGTCGCAAGCTTGTAGGACACGAACACGATCGCGCCGGCCACCAGGATGTTGCGCACGACGAAGAAGGCGATTGGCTCGCCGCTCATGCCATAGCTGCGATTGCGGGCGCGCGCGCTCAAACCCATCCAGATGATCATGCCGGCAATGACAATGCCGGTGACGACCGCAAAGCCGTTCATCCGCTCAAGCCCGAACAGATCTTTCACGAACGGCAGCAGATCGGGAATGAAGCCGGTCGACAGCGCCTGGAACTGGCGCGGGAACGGACCCACCGATTGCCCCTCAAGCAGCCACAGCGATGCGCCGCGGAACACCAGCATGCCGGCAAGCGTGACGATGAATGAGGGGATCCGCCAATAGGCGATCCAGTAGCCCTGGGCTGCGCCAATGAGAATGCCGACAAGCAGGCAGCACGGGACGGTGAGGTAGATCGACCAGTCCCAGTTGACCATCATCACTGCTGCCAGCGCGCCGACAAAGCCGACAACGGAGCCCACCGACAGGTCGATATGGCCGGCGACAATGACCAGCAGCATGCCGAGCGCCATGATGATGATGTAGCTGTTTTGCAGAAACAGGTTGGTGATGTTGACCGGGCGCAGCAGGGTGCCGTCGGTCATCACCTGAAAAAACGCCATGATGGCGATCAGCGCCAGCACCATGCCGTAATCGCGCAGGTGCTCGGCGAGATACTGACCGGCGCTGCGGCCTTGGCCGCCGACTGTGGTTTCAACGGTTTCCGTCGCCATCGTCTCAACTCCTCACGATGAAGGACATGATGCGTTCCTGGCTCGCCTCGGCGGCGGTCAGTTCGCCCACCAGTGCGCCTTCATTCATCACATATATTCTGTCGCACATGCCCAGCAGTTCGGGCAATTCGGACGAGATCATCAGCACGCCCTTGCCCTCGGCCACAAGCGTGTTGATGATGCCGTAAATCTCGTATTTCGCCCCGACATCGATGCCGCGCGTCGGCTCATCCAGGATCAGCACCTTCGGGTCGGCAAACAGCCATTTGGACAGCACAACCTTTTGCTGGTTGCCGCCCGACAGATTGACCACCTTCTGGAAAACGCCGGGTGTGCGGATGTTGATGGCCTTGCGATAGCCTTCCGCCACCCTGACCTCCTGCGCCTCCGAGATCACACCATAGGACGAGACCTTTGGCAGATTGGCAAGCGTGATGTTGCGCTGGATCGATTCGTCCAGCACCAGACCGAGCGACTTGCGGTCCTCGGTGACATAGGCAAGGCCCGCGGAAATCGATCGGTCGACGCTCGCCACATCGACAGGCGCGCCGTCAATCAGAACCTCGCCCGAGATCCTGCGGCCATAGCTCCTGCCGAAAATGCTCATGGCGAGTTCGGTGCGTCCGGACCCCATCAGCCCGGCGATGCCCACGACCTCTCCTGCCCGCACGGTCAGATTGGCATTGCGGATGACCTGACGTTCGCTGTGCTCGGGGTGCCAGACATTCCAGTTACGCACCTCCATCAGCACCTTGCCGGGCTGGCTGTCGCGCTCCGGGAAGCGCTGCGCCATGTCGCGGCCAACCATGTCGTGGATGATGCGGTCTTCGGTGATTTCGTCGCTCTGCGCGTCGAGCGTCGAAATCGTGGCGCCGTCGCGAAGCACGGTGACCCGGTCGGCGATGCTGCGCACCTCGTTGAGCTTGTGCGAGATGATGATCGAGGTCACCCCCTGCCCCTTGAGTTCCTTGAGCAGATCCAGGAGCGCCTGGCTGTCCTTCTCCGACAGCGCCGATGTCGGCTCGTCCAGGATCAACAGCCGCACGTCCTTTGACAAGGCCTTGGCGATTTCGACCAGCTGCTGCTTGCCGACGCCGATCCGGTCGACCAGCGTGCCGGGGGCTTCCGACAGGCCGACTTTTCTCAAAAGCGTTTCGGTGCGCCTGAATGTCTCGTGCCAGTCGACGATGCCGTTGGTGGCGCATTCATTGCCGATGAACAGGTTCTCGGCAATCGACAGCAGCGGCACCAGCGCCAGTTCCTGATGAATGATGATGATGCCGACATCTTCGCTCTGGCGGATGCCGGAGAATGCGGCGAGCGCGCCGTCATAATGGATTTCGCCGTCGTAGGAGCCCGCCGGGTAGACGCCGGAAAGCACTTTCATCAAGGTCGATTTGCCGGCTCCGTTTTCACCGACAAGCGCATGGATTTCCCCTTCCATCACGGTGAGGTTGACCGCATTGAGAGCTTTTACGCCGGGAAATGTCTTGGTTATGGAGCGCATCTCCAACAGGGGTGTCATGACTGCATCTCGGTATTGTCGAAGTTCGGGAACAGGGTCCGGCCCGCGCTTCTGGCAAGCACGGGCCGGACCAGCTGTGGGTTACGCAGACCAGATTACTTGATTTGATCCATCGTGTAGTAGCCCGAACCAATCAGGATCGCTTCCCAATTGGACTTGTCGACCGAGACCGGCTCAAGCAGGTAGGATTCAACGACCTTGACGCCATTGTCATAGGTGGATGTGTCGTTGATTTCCGGCGTGCCGCCCTGCAGCAGCGCTTCCACCATGCCGACAGTGACGCGGGCCAGTTCGCGGGTGTCCTTGAACACCGTCGAATACTGCTCGTCAGCCAGGATCGACTTGACCGACGGCACTTCGGCGTCCTGGCCGGTGACGATCGGCATTTTCAGATCGCCGGTGCCGTAACCGACGCCCTTGAGCGACGACAGGATGCCGATCGACAACCCGTCATAGGGCGACAACACACCGTGCACCTGCTTGTCGGTATAGTGCGCCGACAAAAGGTTATCCATACGCGCCTGCGCCACCGCGCCATCCCAACGCAGCGTGCCGACCGTGTCCATGCCGGTCTGACCCGAAACGATAACCACGTCACCGGAATCGATCAGCGGCTGCAGAACGCTCATGCCGCCATTGTAGAAAAAGAAGGCATTGTTATCGTCCGGCGATCCGCCAAACAATTCGACATTGTACGGGCCGTCGCCGAAGCGCTCTTTCAGACCGGCGACCAGCGAGGTCGCCTGCTGCACGCCGACCTTGAAATTGTCGAAGGTGGCGTAATAGTCGACATTGCCGCTTTCGCGGATGAGCCGGTCATAGGCGATGACCTTGATGCCGGAAGCCGCGGCATTTTCCAGCGCGTTTGACAGCGTGGTGCCGTCGATGGCGGCAATGACAAGGACATTCACACCCTTGGTGATCATGTTCTCGATTTGCGCGAGCTGGTTGGGAATATCGTCTTCCGCATATTGCAGATCGGTGGCGTAACCGGCCGCGGTGAACTGCTCGACCATCGAGTTGCCGTCGGAAATCCAACGAGCCGATGACTTCGTCGGCATGGCGATGCCGACGGTACCCTTGTCCTGCGCGAGCGCCGGTGCCGACACCAGCCCGATGCCGAGCGCAACTGTCGCCAAAATTGAAGTAAGCGTTCTCATGAAGTCCTCCCGAGACAACGCCATGCAGGCCCCCGTCCCTCCTCAGAGACAGACCCTGCTGGCCATATGGATCCAAATGAACCCGCATCAAACTACCGGGTCTCCAGCATGCATTTCAAATGAATAGATTGACAATCTCCATACCAAAAATGATAAGCAGATATGGCCATCACATCGCGCAGTCTGCAACTCAAGGACTTCCGGCTGATCCAGGCGATCCACGAGACCGGGCAACTGGGGCTCGCCGCCGAGCAGCTTGCCATGTCCCAGCCCGCCGCGTCGCGCATGCTCTCGAGCATCGAGCGTATGGTGGGAGGCCCGGTGTTTCTGCGCCATCCCAAGGGCATGACGCCGACGCCGGTGGGTGAAACGCTGGTCCGCAACGGCCACAACCTGCTCAATGGCCTGGACCAGACGCTGCGCGAGATTTCATCGGTCAGCGAAGGGCTGGCCGGCACCGCGCGGGTCGGATCGGTGACCGATGGATCGGTGGCCTTTGTCGTGCCCGCCATCCAGGAGTTGAAGAAAACCGCCACCGGCGCCGACATCCACATTGATGTCGCGCCCAGCGACGTGCTGATCGAGGGCCTGTTCCGCGGCGAATATGATTTCGTGCTCTCGCGGATTCCGGCCAATTATGACAAGCGCCAGTTGGAAGTGCGCCGCGGCCGCCATGAGGACATCTGCTTCATGATGCGTCCCGGCCACCCGCTCGCGCGGGACACCGTTGCCCCGCTTGCCCGCCTTGCCGCCTATGAATGGGTGAGCCAGGCGCCGCACACGCCGTTGCGGCAGGCGGTCGAGGCGGTCTTTGTCGAGGCCGGCGTCGATTTGCCGGGCAACATCGTCAACACCACCTCAATGCTGGTGATGATTGCCTATCTTGCGTCTTCCGATGCGCTTGCGCCGATCCCGCGCCAGGTGGCGGAACTGTTTGTCTCGCACCATCTGGCCGGTGGTCTCAGGACCGTGGAGCCGGAGGAAAAGATCCTGGTCAGCCCCTATTACCTGATCTCGCGCCGGAATGTGATCATCAGCTCCATCGCCGCGCGTCTGCGCGATCTGGTCTTTGCGGCCATGAACGAGGTCCCCGAACCAGCCGTCAGACTCAATCTGCATCGATGAAGACGCTGACGCTCGCCGCGCGGCCTTCGGCGTCCATCACCGTCAACGTCGAGGCGCCGGCGCTGTCGGGCATCCAGTTGAGCACCCGCCGGCGCGAGGGCTTTGGCAACGGCTCGCCATTGGCGATCAATCTGTAGGGCGCAACGCCGCCCTGAAGCTTGATCACCAGCGGCATCAGCGGCCCTGAGCCTCCCGGCCCCAGCGCCACCCGCGCGCCTTGCGGCGGATAGACGATCCTGGGCGGCAGCGATCCATCCGCCACCGTGCTGACCGCCTCGTCGCGGGCCTTGTATTTCCGCAGCGCAAAGGGCAATTCGGAGTTTGACCGCGCGATCAATCCGCGTGGCGGCGCGGGCAGCTTGACGCGGTTCCGCCCGGTCCGGGCAAAGGCCTCGAACAACAGCGGCGCCGCACTGGCATTTCCCGACAGTCCCGGAACCGGCGAGGCATCCGCCCGTCCGACCCAGACGCCGAGCACATGGCGGCCGTCAAAACCCACCGCCCAGGCGTCACGGTAGCCATAGGAGGTGCCGGTCTTGTAGGCGATCGCGATCCGCGGCGCGCCCTGCGGCGCTCCCACACCCGAGAGAATATCGGCTACCTGCCAATTGGCCCGCGGCTCGATCACCGGATGCTCGAACGCCGCCGGGGGGTCGGTCTCGGAGCCATCGCGGAGCGCTTGCGCGGTGCCGTTATTGGTAAAAGCGGTATAGAGCTGAACCAGATCGTGCAGGCTCAGACCTGCCCCGCCGAGGCCGATCGCCAGTCCCGGCGCGCCGCCCGGCGGCAGTTCCAGCACGGTCCCGCCGCGCCGCAACCGGGACAAGAGCCGCTGCGGCCCGACCGCTTCGAGAAGCCGCACCGCAGGCACATTGAGCGAATATTGCAGCGCCTGGCGGATACTGATCTCGCCCATGAACTCACGATCGAAATTGCGCGGCCGGTAGCCGGAAAAATCCGCCGGCGTATCGTCGATCATGGTTTCGGGTGCAATCAGCGCGTCCTCAAGCGCAAGGCCATAGATGAACGGCTTCAGCGTTGACCCCGGCGACCGCACGCTGCGGGTCATGTCGATGGCGCCGGCGCGCGCGGCATCCAGATGCCCGGTGGACCCGATTGAAGCAAGAATCTCGCCGCTCCTGCCATCGGCCAGCACCATGGCGAGCGATTGCCTGGGCCCCAGCCGGGCCGCGGTCTCGCGCGCCAATTGCTCGAGCCTGGACTGGATGCCGCCGTCGAGCGTCAGTCGGATCGTGCCTGAATCGGGTTGCCGCCTCAGCGCCAGATCGGCGGTATGGGCGGCAAGGTCCGGCATGGCCAGCCGGCGCGTGGGCACCGTTGCTGCTGACGCCCGGTCGATTTCGCTTGCGGGAATGAGGCCGGCGTCGCGCATGCGGGAGAGCACCCGGTCCCGCGCCAGCCGGGCTTGATCATGCCGGCGGTCCGGCCGCCGCGATTCAGGCGCCTGCGGCAGGGCCACCAGCAACGCCGATTGCGACAGGGTGAGTTTTTTCGGCTCCCGCCCGAACCAGGCGAGGCTTGCTGCCCGGACGCCTTCAAGATTGCCGCCATAGGGCGCGAGCGTGAGGTAAGCCGCCAGGATCTCGTCCTTGCTCCAGCGCCGCTCGATCTGCAGCGCGCGCGCCATCTGCCGGAGCTTGGCCGCAATCGAGCGCTCGGTGCGCGGTTCGAGCAGCCGCGCCAGCTGCATGGTGATGGTCGATCCGCCCGAAACGATGCGTCCGCCATTGCCGACAAACTGTACCGCGGCGCGCGCCAGCGCCAGCGGATCAACGCCCCGATGCGCACGGAAGCGGCGATCCTCGTAGGCGATCAGCATCTTGATGTAGTCCGGATCGATTTGATCGAGCGTGACCGGCAACCGCCAGATGCCGCCGGCCGTGGTGTAGGCGCGCAGCAGGCCATCGTCGCGGTCAAGCACCTCGCGCGACACCTGTATGGCGGCATCAAGCGGCGGCGGATAGGCCCGGTCCGCCCGATCCAGAGCAAACACCGCGACACCGCAGGACACGGCGAGCAGACCCGCGCCGGCCGCGGCCAGGCGCCAGGGGCGGCGCAATTTGCTCATGGGGCGCCAAGCACCTCCAGCACCCCGGTCGCGGTGCGGGCGGCGAGTTCGGGACGGTACATGTCCTCGACAACCGCCGCGGGCTGGGCGTAGACGCCGGGGGTGATGGCGCGCACCACATAGGCCGCGACAAAGTCTCGGTTGGAAGAGCCGGTGCGGTCGAACGCCGCCATGAAGCGGTCGGTGCGGAATTCCGCATGGCTGGCCGTGGTCTCGCCCAGCCACGGGAAGTTGCCGAGTTCCGCGCTGCCGACAAGACGCGGATTGTCGATGGCAAATCCGGCTGGCAGCAGATCAGTGACGACCACGCGCGACGGCCATGCATTGACCTCGCGCATCTGCAGCACCACCAGGAAGCGCTCGTTCTGATTGACCGAGATGATCGAAGCCGGCTGGCCATCCAGCGTGTAATAGCTGCGATCGATGGTAAACCCATTGCCGCCGGCGCTCAGCGGCTGTGACGGCGCGGCGATCGTGGTCACCACCGCATCGACAGGATCGGGCCCCTGATTGACGATGGTCAACGGATTGGCGCCGATCTCCTCGCCGCTCATCCGCGTCTCATAGGCTCCGGAAAACGCCTGGCCATTGACGTTGACGGAGATCGACCGGTTGCCCTGGCTTATCGCCCGCGCCGCGAGCACCATCCAGGCGTCCTCCTGGGTGCTGGTGGATGTCCGCGCCGATTTGGCGTCACCGACAAAGCGGATCAGTTCCGGCACAATGCCGGGCGTGGGGGTGGATTCAGCCGCCAGCGCCAGCATTGCCGCGCCATCGCGCAGCGCTGATCCATAGTCGTTGCGCCCGCCAATCAACGTGGCCGTTGACTGCGCATGCATGAAGGCCGAGCGGAAACTCTCTTCCGCCCGTTGCGGATCGCCATAGAGCGACAATGCCGCTCCGATCTGGGCGCGGGCCAGCGGCTGGGCGAACTCATCTATCTGGCTGTCGGAATAATAGCGCAGATCGGTGACCGCGGCCTTGCGATTGCGCGCCAGCACATACAGGGCATAGGCGATGCTGCTGCCCTCGGCGTTGACATCGGTGGTGTAGGACAGCGTGTTTTGCAGATTGTCGAGCGCCAGACGGCTGGCCACCGGCGGCACCGAAAAGCCTTTTTCGGCGGCGCGGGTGAGGAAGTCGGTGACATAGGCGTCAAGCCACAAATCACCCGAGCCCGGTCCCCAAAGACCAAAACTGCCCGACGCCGACTGATAGGCCACAAGCCTTGTAATGGCGCCCTCGATCCGTTCGCGGATGGCGCCGGCATCGTCGCCGCCGGCTCCGCCAAGCTCGCTCAGATACAAAAGCGGCAAGGCCCGGCTGGTGGTCTGCTCGGCGCAGCCATAGGGATAGCGGTCGAGCGCCATCAACAGCGACGCCACGTCAAAGGCGGCGTTGCGGGTGACGCCAACGGTCACCGAAGCACCGTCAAGCAGGCTGTCGGCCAGCAATTCGCCGTCCACCCGCAGCGTTCCGCCATTGCCCGCAAGGCTGACGATCCGTTTGGTGGTGACCGGCATGGCTGCCGGGCGGACCGTGATGATTTCCTCGCGGTCCAGCGACAGCCCGTCAGGTCCGGAAAGCGCGATGGTGACGGTATCCGCACCGGTGTGCAGCCCTTCGAGCGGCATGACCAGGCTGGTGCGGGCGCCGCTTTGAAGTGTGAAGCTTTGCCGCATGCCGTCGCCGCCTTTGACGCGTCCGGACGCGGTGAACAGCTCCAGCCCGTAGTCTCCGGCCGGGCCATCGGTGTTGGCCAGCTCGACCAGGATCTGCGAGCGGTCGCCCGGCGCCAGGAATTGCGGCAGGCTGGCGGTGATGACCACCGGATCGCGGACAATGACGTCCTTGGTCGCATGCCCAAGCCCACGGCTGCTCCAGGCAACCGCATTGACGCGGACGGTGCCGTTGAATTGCGGCATGTCAAACGTCACGCTGGCGTTTCCACCGGCGTCGACCTCGACCGGGCCTTCGAAAAAGGCCACCAGCTTCTCGCGTGGCGGGCTGCCTTCCGAGCGCATCATCGGCCCGTCGCCGCCCGAGCGGATCCGTCCGGTCACCCCGGCCGAACCGTCGATCAGGCGGCCATAGAGATCGCGAATCTCGAGCCCGAGGGCGCGCTGGCCGAAATACCAGGCTTCCGGATCCGCCACCGCGTGCCTGGTCAGGTTGAGAATGCCGACATCAACAGCCGAAACCGTCACATAGGCGGTCTCACCGGATGCCAGGCCGGCAAGCTTGACCGGAACAGTGAACGGCGCGCGCGGCTTGGCCTGATCGGGTAGATCCAGCGTTACCGCCAATTGCCGCTCGGCTGGATCGACGCTGAGCCATTTCACCCCGATGGAGCGCATCGGCATGCGCGATTGCGCGTCGGCGGGCCGGTACAGCGTTGCGGTCACATAGGCGCCCGCCCCCCAGTCTTCGGTCACCGGCAAGTCGATGGTGGCGCCATCCGCGCCGACCGAAGCGGTGAAGGTGGCGATCAGACGTTCCGAGCCGACCGTGATCAGCGCCTCGCCGGCAAAGCGCGGCGAAATCCGCAACTGCGCGGTCTCGCCAACCGTATAGATTTCCTTGTCGAGCGCGATTTCGAGCCCGTCTGGCGTCTCCGTCGACTTGGCTTCGACATGCCAGCCGGCGTCAAACAACACGCTTGATTCCGCGCCGTCGGCGCCGGTGACATCAAGCCGGTAGCGGCCCCAGTCGACGTTGGTCGCGACGCTTGCAGCGGACTCGGCTGAGATATCGATTTCGCCATCGGCGATCTCAGTGGTGAAATCCACCACTTCGTAATCCCAGGAATTGCCCTGCCGGTACCATTGGTAATTCCGCTCGATACGGACCAGCGACCAGGTCGACCCCGGCATGGCGATGCGCGAGCCCTCCGCGTCAATGGCGATCAGCCGGAACGCGGCCTCGCTGTTTTCCGCCACTTGTCCGTCGTCAAATTGCGGATCGATGCCAATCCGCGGACCGTCGGCCAAGACCTTGAGTTCGACGGAGCGTTCAACGGCGCGGCCGCCGCCTTCGGTGGCGCGAATGGTGACGTCGGCCTTGAGAAACTGCGTCGTGACCGGCAATTGACCGAGATCGATGTCAACGATCGCCTTCCCCGATGCATCAAGCGGGTCGAGAGCGTCGAGCAGGATGCGGGAGTTTTCGAACTCCTCGTCGGCAAGGCCGAATTCAAAGCCCGGATAGGCCGCAAGCGAACGGGTCCGGCTCAGCACGATCTCGCCTTCTGTGGACAGTCCACCTGCCGGCGCGCCGTAGAGATAGCGGCCGCTGACAGTAATTTCAGCCGGCGCGTCGGGACTGACGACAGCCTCGCCCGCATCCAGTTCAATCTCGATCCGGTCGGGTTGGAAATCCTCGACCAGGAAGGAAACCTCGGCGATCGCCGGGCGCTTCGGATCGGTATGCAGAGCCGCCCGCCAGCCGCCGTGCATGGCGTTTTCGGGAAGCTCGATCGCCAGCGCATGGCCGCCAAGCGCCGCGCCGTCGGAGATCACACGGCGATCCTCGACCCCGTCGGGCCGTTGCAGGATGACCGTCAGCGGCAGATCGGCCAGGGCCTCGGCCTTGCCGTCGCGCGCCAGTGCGGCGAGATGCACCGTTTCGCCGCCGCGGTAGATGCCGCGTTCGGTCCAGGCCATGACGTCGACGCCACCGGGCGCGGCCCGTCCGGCGACGCCGCGGTCGGACAGGTCAAAGCCGCCGCGGGTCAGGTCGAGAAAGACAAAATCGCCATCCGGCCCCTTGGCGAGAAGAGCGGCCGGCGCCAGGCCGGACTGACCGCGAATGAGGCCGGGCTGGAAGGTTGCGCGGCCATCGCCATCGGTGACGGCCTCGCCCAGCACCTCGTTGTTGCGGGCAAGCAGCGTCAGCTGGACCGATCCCAGCGGCTCGGCCGAATCAAGCGAACGCAGGAACACCGACAGGCCGTCCTCGCCCGCAAAGGTCGTCAGCCCGATATCGGAAATGACAAACCACTGGGTGGCGCGCGCATCCCAGTTCTCGCTCTTGTCGCCCAACGGCACGGCGGTCAGCACGTAAACGCCGGGTTGGCGTTCGGGCAGCAATGTTTCCACCGGAATGCTGGTGATCACTTCGCGATTGGGAACGCTGGCAACGTCGATCGCGCCTTCCCACACGGCGGAGCCGGCATCCTGCATGATCGTGTCGATCGAATAGCTGTCGAGCTGGTTGAGGAATTGCGAGCCATTGATGATCTGGGAAAGCGCCCGGTCGCCGACGCGAAACAGTTTCAGATCGGCCGAGGGCGCATTGATAGTGACCAGCGGAATGCCAAGCCGGGATTTGGCCGGAAGCACGAAACTGGAACCGGTGAACCGGGCCGCCGGCGATCGGTCGCGCACATAAAGCGACAGCTCCACCGGCGCCTCCAGCGTTTCGTCCACCGCCGACGGCAGGCCCTGGCGCAGGACCAGACGGTAGCGCTGACCATGCTCAAGCCCGTCCACGCAGATCTGCCGGTTATCGGTTTCAATGGCGAAGTCGTTGGCGCCCTCAATGCTGACATATTGGGAGTAATCCTGGCCTTTGACCAGATCTTCCGAGAACTGGACGCAGACGCGCGGCGTTTCACTGTCAGCATCGACGGTATTGTCGACCACCCGGAATCCGTATCTCTCCCGCAAATCGGCATAGGTGGCGCGCAGCGCAGGCACTTCGCGAAGGTCAAGGCTTGCCCGGTACGCTGATATCGCCGGACGCCAGTTTTCAACGCCCTCCAGAGCTTCCCCAAGTGCCGCAAGCGAATCGGCCCGCGTTGAGACAGTCCGCGATGTTCTGTAGGCGTTGATCGCCGCGGAGACGGCGACCGACCGCAGGCTTCGGGTCAGCTTGGCGTCCTGCGGCGCATAGGCGGACGCGGATCGTGAGAGTTCGGCCCAGATCGGGCTCTGGTCGGGATCGGCGGCCACGGCGGCCGCGAAGTTGCGAACCGCGCCTTCCATGTCGCCCTCGGCGATCGAGGCCTCGGCGAGACGCAGCAGCCTGGTCGACTGCTGGCTGGTTGAGCCGGCGCCGCGCGCAATGACGCGATCCCGGTAGGCGCGCGCCTCGTCAAGCAGCGATGCGGGCAGGAAAGCCAGATCGGGCGCCGCGCCAAGGTCAGGCTCGCCATCGCTGACAACCCTGCCCGCCACCGCGCCGGCAAAGCTGTTCAGCGTATCGTAATCGGATTTGAGGAAGCACCATCCGGCCTTGACGTTGTAGGTGAAGGCCTTGCACTGGCGATCACCCAGGCAGATGGTCTTGCATTCCTCGAGCGCGATGCCTTGCACAGTTCTCAGATCATACCCGAAATAATCCGCATTTTCTGTTGTTTCAATGCGGCGGGATCCCTCCTGGGCCATCGCCGGCGCCGACACCACAAGGGCGCAGATGAGAATCAAAATGCGACGGAATGCAGACATGGAACCTCCCGTGCCCGAAACCAGACGGGCTATCTCAATTCTTCCCACCCTTTGGCGCGCTTCTTGAGTGGCGCGGCCGGCCAGGCACTCGAATTTCAAACCAAGACTAGGGCCGGAGTGCGGCCATGAGCAAGGAATTTCGGATCTGGACTTTACGAATGCTTGAACATCTATTGCCGCATGCAGAAAAACCGCCCGGCATATTGCGGGCTGCGGCCAAAATCAGGTAGGTTCGGCGATTATCAATGACGCCCAACTTGGTGCAAGTGGTAGTCATGCAACTGACGGCGGGTGTATTGGGTGGCAACGCAACCCAACCCTTTTACAGATGTTCCAAACAGCTTATAAGAAACAATGTTGACCGAGCAAATCAAGATGACACTGCCTCAAATCAAGACCGGAATGGATGCCGATGAGCTCAATGTGCTGCTGGTTCAGGCGCGCAAGGCGAGCGATCTGCTCAAGTCGCTGAGCCATGAAACCCGCTTGATGATTCTGTGCATCCTGTCGGAAGGCGAGAAATCCGTCTCCGAACTCGAGGATATCCTGGAAATGCCGCAGGCCGCGGTGTCGCAGCAATTGGCGCGGCTGCGTCTCGACGGCCTCGTCGACACCAGACGGGAAGGACGGATGATCTATTATTCGATCCTCAATCACGAAGTCTCGTCGGTGATCGGCACGCTCTACACGCTGTTTTGCGCGCCGGTGCGCGACGGCGCCGGCAAGCCGGCTGAAGCGATCAGCCCGTCCGTGGGTAGCTGAGCGCGCATCAACTAACGTCACGATCGCCGTTCAACATCCGGTGCGTCAGTCATCCGCCGCGTCCGCGGATTGCTCGAGCCGCTGCTTGAGCACCTCAAGAATCCGCTCAGCCTCGCGAATTTTCGTTGCGTCGAGGCCGTCGCCCAACATGTTGACCCATGGCGCCTGCGCCCTGAGCGCAGCCTCGTAGGCAGTTCTCCCCTTGCCGGTCATCACCACAAGCCTGGCGGTGCGGTGATGCGGGTTGTCCTGCAACTCCACCAACCCCTCAGCGAGCAGGTCGCCGACGATCCTCTGAACCCCCTGCCGGTTGAGACCCATGTTGCGGGCGAGCCGGGCGACAGGCTCCGGAGTTGGCGATAGCGCCACCGCGCCCATCACCTGCCAGCGGGCGCTGGTCAGGCCGAACGGTTCAACGAGGCGATCACCGGCGGCAAGCAGCCGGCCGTTTAGCCGGAAGAGCGTGACAATCAGTTCGCTGACCGCCCCGCCCGCGGGGGTTCTTGCATCATCATTCATCCGCAATCAAATCCCATATTGACAACATATTGTCAATAAAGCAGCCTGTAACCATTACGGAGTGGCGCCACAAACCATCCCCGACACAACGCCAGCTTACAACGAACGGAAAAGAGTCATGGACAATCACGCTTACGAATCACGGATTTTTCGCATTGATCGATTTGTCGTGCCCGCAGCTTCGGAGGAAGAGTTCATCCGTACGGTCACGGAAACCAATACGGCTTTCGATGGCATGGATGGCTGCCTTCAGCGTCATGTGCTCAGACAGCAGGGATCGTCCGGAGAGACGGTCTTCATCACCTTTGTCGAATGGGCCTCGGAGGCCGCCATTCAGAAGGCGCGGAAAGCGGCGGCGGCAAAGCACGCCCAGATGAAACTGAACCCGTCGGAAATGTTCCAACGGCTCGGGATCAAGGCGGAACTGGGCAATTTCGTGCCCGCGGGCGCTTTGCCTGCCTGAGTGCGGATTGCCTGAGTTAGGCGACCGCCCGCGCCAGGGCGCATTGCGACCACAACTCGCTCAAGGCGCCGGCCAGATGCTGGATGTCGGCGTCCGAATGCATCGGCGTCGGCGTGATCCGCAGCCGCTCGGTCTTGACCGGCACGGTCGGATAATTGATAGGCTGCACATAGATGCCGTGCTGGTCCATCAGCACGTCCGACAGCCATTTGCATTTCGACGCATTGCCGACCAGGACCGGAACGATGTGGCTGGGATTGGGCATGTGCGGGATGCCGTGGGCGTCAAGCGCCCGGCGCACCTTGGCCACGGCATCCTGATGCCGGCGGCGCTCAAGCTGGCTCGCCTTGAGATGGCGGATTGACGCTGCGGCGCCCGCAGCCAGTGACGGCGGCAAGGCGGTGGTGAAAATGAAGCCCGAGGCAAAGCTGCGGACGAAATCGCACAGCGCGCGCGTCCCGGTGATATAGCCGCCCATGACGCCGAAAGCCTTGCCGAGCGTGCCTTCGATGACACTGAGGCGATGCATGATGCCTTCACGTTCGGCAATGCCGCCGCCGCGCGGTCCGTACATGCCGACGGCGTGGACCTCATCGAGATAGGTCATGGCCCCGAACTCATCGGCGACGTCGCACAGGGCGGCGATCGGCGCAATGTCGCCATCCATCGAATAGACGCTTTCGAAGGCGACCATCTTGGGTGCAGCCGGATCGTCGAGCGCCATCAACCGCCGCAGATCCTCGGGGTCATTGTGCTTGAACACCCGCTTTTCGCAGCGCGAGTGGCGAATCCCCTCGATCATCGAGGCATGATTGAGCGCATCGGAATAAACGATCAGGCCGGGGATCTTGCTGGCCAGAGTGCCGAGCGCGGCCCAGTTGGACACATAGCCCGATGTGAAAATCAGGGCGTCTTCCTTGCCGTGCAGATCGGCGAGTTCGCGCTCCAGCAGCACGTGGTAATGATTCGTGCCGGAAATGTTGCGGGTGCCGCCGGCGCCCGCGCCACAGCGTTCGATGGCTTCCTTCATGGCATTGATGACCAGCGGATTCTGCCCCATGCCGAGATAATCATTGGAACACCAGACCGTCACATCCTGTGTCGATCCATCGGCGCGATAGCGCGTGGCCCGCGGGAAACCGCCGGAATGGCGTTCGATATCGGCAAAAACCCGGTAATTGCCCGCCTCTCGAAGGCCGCCCAGCTTTTCCTCGAAGAATGCTTCAAAATCCATGGCATTATTCCTATGTGTCACTTCCAACATGCGAAACATCAAGCCGCCCGTCAACCCGAAAATGGATTCTCCGAACTTGGTCATATAGTCGCACAATCTGGCGGACCATTTCCTTGTCCTATGTCAAACCGCTGAAACAGCTTTGACGGCTCCTGTCTGCCGTTCGAATCATCAATGAGCAAAACCGCCTGCACGGTTGATTTCACAGATAGGTCGAACGTTCCAACGGGGTGATCTCATTGTCGAACGCCTTGAGTTCCTCCCGCTTGATTTCGGAAAATATCTTGCGCAGTTCCGGTCCGAACAGGCGGCGGATGAAGTCGGACCGTTCGAAATCCTCGATCGCGTCGTCCATGTCGTCCGACAATTGCGGCAGCGGAACATTGTAGGCGTTGCCCTCCACCGCCGGCGGCGGCAGGATTCCGTTCTCCAGACCTTCCAGCATTCCGCCCAGCACTCCGGCCAGCACGAAATAGGGATTGGCGTCGGCGCCGGACATGCGGTGTTCAAGCCGCCGCGCCTTGTCCTCCGACGCAGGAACCCGGACCACGACGGACCGGTTGTTGCGCCCCCAGGCAATACGGGTTGGCGCATAGGAACCGGTCTGCAGGCGCCGGTAGCCGTTAAAGCCCGGTATATAGAGCAGCAGGGTATCCTTGAGCGTTCCCAAAAGTCCTGCCGCCGCATGCTGAAGCCGCAGGTCGCCTGCTTCTCCGGCGAAGATGTTGGTTCCATCGGCATCGAGAACGCTGGCGTGAACATGCATGCCGTTGCCCGGCCATTCAAGAAACGGCTTGGCCATGAAAGTGGCGCGAAGCCCGTGCTTGTGGGCGCTTTCGGAGATCAGCCGGCGCAGCAGAACGGTATCGTCGGCAGCCGCCATGGCATCGTCGCGGTGCTTGAGATTGACCTCGAACTGGCCCGGCGCCGCTTCCTTGATAATGGTGTCGATCGGCAGGCCCTGCGCCATCGCGGCGGCGCGGATTTCGGCAAACAGATCGCTTTGCCCGCGAAGTTCCGACAGCGAGTACATCTGCTGCTGGTCCGGTCCCGGACCACGGTCCTTGCCCATCCGTCCCGATTGCTGGAACACGGCCGGGTCGACCAGGTAGAACTCAAGCTCGAACGCGGTCACCGGCCTCAGGCCCTTGGCGGTGAAGCGGTCGACGATGCGCTGCAGCACATTGCGTGGATCGTAGGCGCAGGGCTCGCCCGATTCGGTGTACATCGACATCAGCACCTGGGCCGACGGGCGCGGCGCCCAGGGCGCGCGGTTGATCCGGCCGGGAATGGCGCGGCAATAGCCGTCAATATCGCCGGTCTCGATGTGAATCCCGGTGGCCTCGACCTCCCTGCCCCAGATGTCCAGTCCGAAAATCGACAGCGGCATGTTGATGCCGGGATAACCGGCCTTGCCCAGCGCTTCGGTCGGGCCCCATTTACCGCGCATCACCCCATTGATGTCGGGAATCAGGAAATCGACCGATTCGATATCGGGGTTTTCGGCGAGAAACCGGTTTGCCTCGTCATTGTTGGGAAGAATAGCGGGTTCGTTTTCCGTGCTGGCGCTCTCGCGCATAGTGTCACCATGCCCCTCAGGGCCCCTTCAGGATTTACAATTGCCGCGCGACCACGCGAGCCGCGTTACATCAGGCGCGCCTCGGACGCTGTACCACTTCGACGCAAAATATTGTAGGTTGCCGGTTAAATGAACTCCCTTGAGCGCCGCGCGCATGCGCCGGATGTTGCTGCGCTTGTCCGCGCCGGAAAATTGTGCACACACTCAGTTAAAGGTCAAACCGGTTTCCCAGCGGCCTTTCTCATACATCAATCAGGACAAAAACTATGCGCGTCAATGTGTCATCCCACGATCTCAAGGTTTCCGACCACAAGCACCATCTTCACCCCTTCACCGATCACGGCGCTCTTGGCGTTGACGAGCGGCGGGTGATCTCCAAGGCGGACGGGGTCTGGATCTGGGACACCGATGGCAACCGCATGCTTGATGGCATGGCCGGGCTGTGGTGCGTCAATGTCGGCCATGGCCGCCAGGAGATCGTCGAGGCCGTCCGCGCCCAGATGAGCGAATTGTCCTACTACAACACCTTCTTCAAGACCACGCATCCGCCGGTGATCGAACTGTCTGAAATGATTGCGGAACTCGCGCCCGACCACATGAACATGGTGTTTTACGGCGGGTCAGGCTCGGACGCCAACGACACCATTTTCCGGCTTGTGCGCTATTACTGGGATCTGATGGGCAAGCCCGACAAGAAGATCATCATCTCCCGCCACAATGCCTATCACGGCTCCACCGTCGCCGGCGCCTCGCTTGGCGGCATGGGCGGCATGCATGGCCAGGGCGATCTTCCCATTCCCGGCATCCACCACATCGCCCAGCCCTATTGGTTTGGCGAGGGTATGCAGAGCGGCATGAGCGAGGATGAATTCGGCCTGTGGGCGGCGCGCGAACTTGAACGCGCCATCGACGAAATCGGCGAGGACAAGATCGGCGCCTTCATCGCCGAACCGATCCAGGGTGCCGGCGGCGTCATCATTCCGCCTGCGACCTATTGGCCCGAGGTCAGCCGCATCCTCAGCGAGCGCGACATTTTGTTCGTGTCCGATGAGGTCATCTGCGGTTTCGGCCGCACCGGCGAATGGTTCGGATCCGGCACTTACGGCACCAAACCCGATCTGATGGCCATCGCCAAGGGACTGACATCTGGCTATCTGCCGATGGGCGGCGTCATCGTCTCCGACCGCATCGCCGACGTGTTGCACGAAAAGGGCGGCGAGTTCTATCACGGCTACACCTATTCGGGTCATCCGGCGGCCTGTGCGGCGGCGATCGCCAATCTGAAGATCATGCAGCGCGAGAAACTGGTCGAACGCGTCCGCGACCACATCGGTCCCTATTTCCAGAAGCGCTGGCTGGGTCTCAATGATCATCCGATGGTCGGCGAAGCCCGGATGACGGGATTGATGGGCGCGCTTGAGCTGATCCCCGACAAGAACGATCTTGCCAAGCGTTTTGGCGAAATCGGCAAGGTCGGCACCCTGGTGCGCGATCACTCCTTCGCCAGCGGCCTGGTGATGCGTGCCGTCCGCGACAGCGTGATCATATCGCCGCCGCTGGTCATCACCGAGGAAGAGACCGATGAGCTCATCGCCAGCGCCCGCAAGGCGCTGGATGCGGCCTGGGACGACGTCCGCAAACAAGGTCTCGCCTGATCGCTGACCGGTCTTAACCTTTACACTTAAGCTTAACGCCGGGTTATCAAACCCGGCGTTGGCATTTGCGCTATAAGCTCCTCATCCTCCAGGGAGATCACTGTGCGCGACACTCAAGCCAACGCCCTTGCAACCAATGGCAACGACCGGAACGGACTGCTGGACCTGTTGCGGTTCGCCGCCGCCCTGATGGTGGCGGTTTATCATTTCCTCTATCGCGGCGCGCGCGAGGGCGGATATCTGGATCATTCTTTCGGCACGGTCGGGGATTCGATCACGCTGGGTTATCTGGGCGTCAATCTGTTCTTCATGATCTCCGGATTTGTGATCATCTGGTCGGCGACCGGGCGCGATTGGTATGGGTTTTCCATAAGCCGCCTGGCGCGGCTTTACCCCGCCCATCTGGTGGCGATGACAATCACCTTTCTGATCATGGCGTGGTGGGCCGAGCCGCCCTACGCCACCAACCTGTTCCACTGGCTTGCCAACCTGACCATGGTGGCGCCGTTTTTCGGGGCGCCGTTCATGGATGGAGCCTACTGGTCGATCGTCATCGAACTGATCTTTTACGCCTGGGTGTCCATCGGCCTGTTCTCCGGGGCATTGCCGCGCCACACCGACGCCGCGGTGGCCGCCTGGATGGCGCTTGTCGTCGCCAACAACCTGTTCATCAGCTCCCGTCCCATCGAACTTCTGTTCCTGACCGAATACGGCGCCTATTTCGCCCTTGGGATCATGGTCTGGCGCATCTCGGCGCTGGGCGGCAGCCGCTTGCGCCTTTTCCTTGCCGGGCTGGCGCTGGCGATGACCTTCCACGCCGCCGAAGTGCAACGGCTTGATGTCATGTCCCGGCTCGGCGAACCCGCCACGGCAATGTCGGTGGCTCTGGCCAATGCGGGCATCGTCGCGCTGTTCTTGCTGGCGGCGACGCTTGGCCGCCAAGTCAAGGCAGGCCCATGGGCGCTGGCGTTGGGCGGCATCAGCTATCCGCTCTATCTCGTTCATCAGAACGCCGGTTACATCCTGATCAATCTCAGTGCGCCGGCAATCGGCAAATGGAGCGCGTTTGCGCTGGCGCTTGTCCTGTCACTGGCCGTCAGCTGGTGGATCTACCGCCATGTCGAGCCAACCGGCCGCTCCATCATCCGCACGCTGCTTTCTCCCGCTGCCCGGTTCCTGCCGCGCACACGAACCCGATACCCCGCGCCGGCCGAATGATGGCTGCAAGACGACGGGGATAACAAGAAGGGGCGGCCAATGCAGCCGCCCCCGCTTTTCTTGTATCGATCATTTGAGTGCAACGCCGCACCCGCGGCGCGTCGCAGCCCTTTTATTGGGGCAGCTTGTCGTCGACGCCTTCGACGTAGAAATTCATGCCGAGCAGCGTGCCGTCGTCGGAGACTTCGCCGTCCTTGAGCCAGACGGAGCCGTCCTGCTTGTTGATCGGGCCGGTGAAGGGATGCAGTTCGCCCGATTCGATCTTGGCTTGAGTGTCTTCCGCCATCGCCTTCACGTCGTCAGGCATGTTGGTGTAGGGCGCCATCGAGAGAATGCCGTCCTTGAGTCCGTCCCAGGAGGATTCGCCGCCCTTCCATGTGCCGTCGATCGCAGCAGCGATCTGCTTTTCGTAGTAAGGTCCCCAGGTGTCTTCGATCGCGGTCAACTGCGCGGTCGGTCCGGCCTGGATCTGGTCGAAAGCCTGGCCGAACGCCTTGATGCCGCGCTCTTCGGCAACCTGCATCGGACCGGTGGAATCGGTGTGCTGGGTGATGATGTCGACGCCCTGGTCGATCAGCGCCTTGGCTGCGTCGGCTTCCTTGCCGGCGTCAAACCAGCTGTTGACCCACACCACCTTGAGCTTGAAGTCCGGATTGACCGAACGCGCGCCGGTGAGGAAGCCGTTGATGCCCATCACCACTTCCGGGATCGGGAACGAGGCGATGTAGCCGGCGACGCCGGTCTTGGACATCTTGCCGGCGATCTGGCCGATGATATAGCGGCCCTCATAGAAGCGCGAATTGTAGGTTGTCACGTTCGGTGCGGTCTTGTAGCCGGTGGCGTGCTCGAATTTGACGTCCGGGAACTTTTCGGCGACCGCAATCGTCGGGTCCATGAAACCGAACGAGGTGGTGAAGATGATGCCGCAGCCGGAACGGGCAAAACGTTCGATGGCGCGTTCGGCGTCCGGGCCTTCCGGAACATTTTCGAGCGCCACGGTCTCAACCTTGTCGCCGAGTTTTTCCTGGGCATAGAGGCGTCCGACTTCATGCGCCTGGGTCCAGCCGCCATCGGTCTTCGAACCGACATAGATAAAGCAGGCCTTGAACTTGTCTTGCGCCAATGCGCTCGTCCCAGCAGTCACCGCCAGCGTCGCCGCCAGTGCAAAAACAATCTTTTTCATCTCGTTCACCTCTCTGTTGCTCCTCCGGTTTTGCCGGATGGAATGGAAATTCATGGTTGGCCGCCGGCGCGATCGAAACTACCGGTCCGGCACGAAGGGCTGGCCCAGCGAAGCCGGAGTGTTCATCAGTGTCAAGCGCCGGTCGCGTGAAATGATCACCAGCACGACAATGGTCGCGACATAGGGCAAGGCCGACAGGAACTGCGACGGAATCCCGAAACCCAGCGCCTGGGCATGCAGCTGGCCGATCGAGACCGCGCCGAACAGATAGGCGCCGCCGAGAACCCGCCACGGCCGCCAGGAGGCGAACACCACCAGCGCCAGCGCGATCCAGCCGCGCCCGGCGGTCATGTTCTCGACCCATTGCGGCGTGTAGACCAGCGACAGATGCGCGCCTGCCAGACCGGCGCAGGCGCCGCCGAACATCACCGCCAGATAGCGGATCTTCAGCACATTGATGCCCAGCGCATGGGCCGAGGCATGATTGTCGCCAATGGCGCGCAGGGTCAGCCCGGCGCGGGTGCGAAACAGGAACCAGGCGACGCCGCCGGTCAGGATCAGCGAGAAATAGAAAATCGGATCCTGGCCGAAGACCAGCCGCCCGACCAGCGGGATTTCGGTGAGGCCCGGAATCTGGATGCTGGCGAGCTTGATGCCGGCGCTGCCCACGAAAGCCTCGCCGATCATGCCCGACAGACCGAGCCCGAGCAGCGTCAGCGACAGGCCGGTGGCGACCTGGTTGGCGGCCAGCGACAGGGTCAGAACGCCAAACAGCAGCGAGAACACCGCGCCGGCTCCGACCGCCGCCAGAATGCCGATCCATGGCGAGCCGGAAAGCGCCGTGGCCGCAAAGCCGCAGACCGCGCCGATCACCATCATGCCCTCGACGCCGAGATTGAGCACGCCGGAGCGCTCGACCACCAGTTCGCCGATGGCCGCGATCAGAAGCGGCGTCGCCGCGGTCATGATCGTCAGCAGAATGTTCTGGGCGATATCCATCAGGCCTGGCCTCCGGCGGTCGCGGTGGCTTTGCGCCAGACAAGCCGCACCCGGTAATTGATCAGCGTATCGCAGCCGAGGACGAAGAACAAAAGCAGGCCCTGGAACACCCGGCCGACCTTGTCGGAGACGCCGAGCGTCATCTGCGCCGCCTCGCCGCCGAGATAGGTCAGCGCCAGCATGAAGCCCGCCGCAATTGCCCCGAGCGGATTGAGACGTCCGAGAAAGGCCACGATGATGGCGGTAAAGCCATAGCCGGGCGAGATCGTTTCGCGCAATTGGCCGATGGCGCCCGAGACTTCCGTGATGCCGGCGAGGCCCGCGAGCGCGCCCGAGAGCAGGAAGGAGAAATAGACCATCCGGTTCTGCGAGAAGCCGGCGAAGCGCCCTGCCCGCGGATTGGCCCCCAGCACCTTGATCTCGAAGCCGTTGAGCGTGTAGCGCAGCATGAACCAGATGATCACGGCGGCCAGCAGCGCCAGCACGATGCCGTAATGGGCGCTGCCCTGGGACGGCATGATTTCAGGCAGTTGGGCCGCGTCCGGAAACCGGATCGAGCCCGGGAAATTGTTGCCGTTGGGGTCCCTCAGCACACCACGCGCCAGCCAGTCCAGATACAGTTGTGCGATATAGACCAGCATCAGGCTGGTGAGGATCTCGTTGGTGTTGAACCGGGTCTTCAGGTACGCCGGGATCGCCCCCCATGCCGCGCCGCCGATCATGCCGAGCACGAGCATCAGCGGCAGTGTCAGCCAGGTCTGGAACCCGGGCAGCAGGATCGGAACCAGCGATCCGAGAATGCCGCCCATTATGAACTGCCCCTCCGCGCCAATGTTCCAGTTGTTGGATCGGTAGCAGACCGAAAGCCCCACCGCGATCAGGATCAGCGGCGCGGCCTTGACGGTGAGTTCATGGATCGACCACACCTCGGTCAGCGGCTCGATGAAGAAGCTGTAGAGCGCATCGAACGGGTTCTTGCCCAGCGCTATGAACAGGATCGCGCCGGCAACCAGCGTCAGACCGAGCGCGATGAACGGCGACAGCACGGCGAAAAGCCGCGACGGCACCGGGCGTTTTTGCAGTTCAATGCGCATCGACAGCCTCCGCCTGGGCATGACCGGAGCCGTCGTGAAATCCGCCCATCAACAATCCGATTCGTTCGCGTGTCATGCTCGCTGCCGGTTCGGGCATGGAGAGCCGGCCCTCGTTGATCACCGAGATGCGGCTGGCGATTTCGAACACCTCGTCGAGATCCTGGCTGATGACGATCACCGCCGAACCGCTCTTGGCCAGATCCACCAGCGCCTGGCGGATGCGGCTGGCCGCACCCGCGTCCACCCCCCAGGTCGGCTGGTTGACGACCAGCACCCGCGGCTGGCGGTCAAGTTCGCGGCCGACGATGAATTTCTGCAGATTGCCGCCTGACAGCGACCCCGCCGGAGGATCCTCCAGCGATTTGCGCACGTCCATTTGGGCCGATATCCGCCTGGTGGCGGCCGACACCGGCCCCTGATTGATCAGGCTGAGCCAGCCGCCGGTGAGGAAGGTCTTGCGGTCCGAGGCGTAGCGCGACAGCACCAGATTGCCGCTCAAATTCATGTTCGGCACCGCGGCATGGCCATGCCGTTCTTCCGGCACGAAGCTGCAGCCCATCAGGCGGCGCTCGGTAATGCCCTTGCGGCCCGCATCCATGCCGGCAAAGCGCACCGACTCCGCGTCCGAAACGGTGACTTCGCCGGAGAGCACGTCGAAGAGCTCGCTCTGGCCGTTTCCGGCAACGCCGGCAATGGCGATGACCTCGCCTGCCCGGACCGTCAGGTCGATGTCGCGCAAGGCCACGGCAAAAGGCGTTCGCGCCGGAGCTGACAGGCTTCGCACTTCCACCAGCACGTCGCCTGGCTCCTGGGCGCCGGCATAGGAGACCGAGGCGACCTCGGAGCCCACCATCATCCGCGCCAGCGAGGACGGCGTTTCCTCGCGCGGATTGCAGGCCCCGGTGACCTTGCCGTGACGCAACACCGTCGCCCGGTCGCAGATCCGCTGCACTTCCTCGAGCCGGTGAGAGATATAGAGAACCGATCGGCCCTCGGCTTTCAATTTCGCCAGCGTCTCGAACAGCTTGTCGGCTTCCTGCGGCGTCAGCACCGAGGTCGGTTCATCGAGAATGATCAGTTCCGGGTTCTGCAACAGCGCCCGCACGATCTCGATGCGCTGGCGTTCGCCGACCGAAAGATCGGCCACATGGGCGGAGGGGTCGAGCGGCAGGCCATATTCCACCGAGAGCCGCCGCGCCTCTTCCGAAATCCGGTCGATGGGCACGTTTCCGTCCAGCGCCAGCGCGATGTTTTCGGCCACGGTCAGCGCTTCAAACAGCGAAAAATGCTGGAACACCATGCCGATACCGGTGCGGCGGGCTTCCGCCGGACTGCCGATGCCGACCGGATTGCCCTTCCACAGGATCTCGCCGCCGCTTGGGTCCAGCACGCCAAACAGCATCTTGACCAGGGTTGACTTGCCGGCGCCGTTTTCGCCGAGCAATGCGTGAACCTCCCCCGGCGCGATGGCCAGGTCGATGCCGTCGCATGCGCGCAAGCTTCCGAAAACCTTGGTCAGCCCCCTTGTTTCCAAAAGCGGCGTTTCGCTGTGTTGGTTCGGCACGTCACCCCCTGATTTCCGCGCTTTCAAGAGCCGCCCTATTGGTGGGCGTTACTCGCAAAAGCACTCGGCACAAGCTTCACCATCTGCTCTTGAAATTCAAGCGGCGGTTTGGGCCGGATCGATTGGCTTCCGGCAGCATGAAACGCAATAATGGTGCGCTGCACAAGGGGACGGGGACCGAAAATACCAAGTATTTTCAGAATGCCGCGCTTTTCCATCTTCCATTGAAGACGGGAACCGAAGCCAATTATCAATATTAAATTGATAGTGCTTCGCTTGGAGAAGCCCGAACCGCCGCCGTTTGAGCCGTCAAACCGTCAGCACCGTTGTGCCCGTCGTCTTCCGCCCTTCAAGATCTGAATGCGCCTGCGCGGCGTCCTCCAGCTTGTAGCGCTGGTTGATGCCGATTTTCACCACGCCGCTTGCAACGACATCAAACAAAGCATTGGCGGAGGCTTCAAGTTCGGCGCGGCTGGCGATGTAGGTAAACAGGGTCGGCCGTGTCGCATAGAGCGATCCCTTTTGCGACAGGATCCCGATGTTGAATGGCTCGATCGGGCCCGACGACTGGCCAAAACTCGCCCACAGCCCACGCACCCGCAAACAATCGAGCGAACCGGGAAAGGTGTCCTTTCCGACCGAATCATAGACCACGTCGACACCCTTGCCGCCGGTGATCTCCTTGACCCGTGCGACAAAATCCTCGGTCTGGTAATTGATCACGTGATCATAGCCATTCGCCTGAGCCAGCGCTGCCTTTTCAGGTGAGCCAACGGTTCCAATCACCGTTGCGCCCAGCGTTTTTGCCCATTGGCCCGCGATCAGCCCGACGCCGCCGGCTGCGGCATGAAACAGGATCGTATCGCCGGGTTGAACCGCATAGGTTCGGCGAAGCAGGTATTCGGCGGTCATCCCCTTGAGCATCATGCCCGCCGCCACATCCAGTTCCACCCCATCGGGCACCTTGACGATCTTGTCGGCGGCAATCACCCGTTCCTGCGCATAGGCGCCGATCGGGCCGGCATAAGCGATGCGGTCGCCTTTTTGAAAACGCGTCACCCCCTCGCCGAGCGCGATGACGATGCCCGCTCCCTCATTGCCCGGAATGAGCGGCAGGCCATTGGGCGCCGGATAAAGCCCGGTGCGGAAATAGACATCGATGAAGTTGAGCCCGACCGCCTCCTGGCGGATCAGCACTTCGCCCGGGCCCGGGTTCCCGGCCGCGTGATCGCGCCATTCCAGCACTTCCGGACCGCCGTGTTTTGAAACAAGGATTGCTTTCATCTCAGTCATCTCCACTCAAGCCGGTTGTCTAACCGGAATTTCCATTGCCGGCTCAGTCCGCCGCGCGTTTGCCCAGGTCGGGGACCATCTGCATGATCCCGCCAATAACGAACAGATAGCCACTGGTCAGCATGACCGCCCACATCAGCCAGTCCGGACTGTTGAAATGCAACAGCAGCGCATAGATCGACAGAATCGACCAGACCGCGAATATGCTCAGGTTGACCGGCCTGAGCCGCGCGACGCGAACCGGATGCAGAAAGTTGATCGGCAGGAATGTCATCACCACCGCCGCCAGAACAATCAGGAACGCCACGGTTTCGGATGCACTGATCACAAACAGCGTGAAAACCAGCATGTTCCAGACCACCGGAAAACCGGAAAAGAAATTCTCGTCGGTCTTCATGCCCATGTCGGCATAATAGATGGCGCTCGACACCACGATCAGGCCGGCGGCGACAAAGGACAAGGGCTCGCCGATCATGCCGCTCTGGTAGAGCGCGAACGCCGGAATGAGCACATAGGTGACATAGTCGATGACATTGTCGAGCATTGTGCCGGACCAGTTCGGCAGCACTTCCTTGACGTTGAGCTTGCGCGCGATCGGACCGTCGATGCCGTCGATCAGCATGGCGACGGCAAGCCACCACCACATGTCGACAAACCGCCCCTCGGCCGCCGCCACAAGCGCCAGAAACGCCATGAACGACCCGGTGGCTGTCAGAATGTGGACGGAAAACGCCCTGATCTCCGCGTAAGGAACGCGGCGGTACTTGAATGGAAGCTTCATGCCGCCAACTCCCTTTCCGCGCTCACTTAATTCGGACCGCTCCAGTCCAGTTTGCAAATCTCCGCCGATCGGCCGGCAAAGTTCCAGTTGCGGCCAAAGGCGCGCAGCTTGGATCTTTCCGATTTGGCGACGATGATTTCCGGCGCGATCCAGTATTCGGAATTGGAGATCACGGTGTCCTCGCCATGGGTCTTGCCGGGGATCGGCGAGATCACGCCATCGATGATCTTCGGAATCTTGACGATCCGCTTGTTGCCTTCAACCTCATAGCTGATCGGCTGCTGCTCAACCCCGAGGAAATTGCCGACCAGGATCGAGAGCAGCGACGTCGTCCCGCCAGCCTTGCCGGTGAAGATCTTGGTGAAGGCCTTGGTGGCGTAGATCGAGGCGCGCTTGTCGACAAACAATCCCGCCGTCCAGTTGCCGCGGCTCATATAGCCGGGAATTTCCATGATCAGCCCGAGATTGAGGCCGGAAAGATCGGTGTCGCCATAATAGCCGTTGTCCACCCGGAAGCCGGCCCAGGTCTGGCAATAGCCCTCGGTTGGCGGATGCTGGCCCAGCGAAATCACGCAGGGGCAAAACACAGTGCAGTTGCACGACAGCACCAATTCGCCCTTCAAAGCCCACTCAACATCAGCCATGCAAAAACTCTCCCGAAATCACGTCAACGCCGCCCAAACCAGCGCCGTTCCCCACAGCATCACTATCGCCCCGCCAATGCGGGTTGTCACCCGGCCCGCGCCGGTTTTTTCCACGAAAGTAAACAGCGTGAGCGCCGCCATCCAGACCACATTCATGCTGCCGACCGCAAGCATGATCAGCATCAATGCCCAACAACAGCCCAGGCACCAGACGCCCTGCTCCATCCCGAGCCGGAACACGCCGCGTGTGCTGGTTTGCCAGCGGGCGAACAGGATCGTGAACGGATTTCGGCACTTGGTGAGACAGACTTGCTTGAGCGAGGTGAACTGGTAGGCGCCCGCCGAGATCAGAATGATCCCGGCGATCACGCCCCTGACCGGTTCCGCGGCGGCGGCGCCGGTGATGGCGCCGATCGACATCTGCAGCACGGTGAACAGGATTGCCGCCAGCGCCCAGACCAGCAGATAACCACTGGACAGAACTGCGGGATGGACCACCGGTTCTCCGCGCGCGGCGGCGGTGTCGGCGATTTCGGCATAGGTGCGGATCATCGGCGTCGCCGTCGGCAACATCATCGCGGCGGCCATTGCAAACCACATCACGAAAAGTGCTGTTGCCAACGAAAGGGAAGATCCGCTGGCAAGCAAGGCGCCCGCCTCACCCGAAAGGCAAAGATCGGCGATGGTGGCCGCAAATGATCCCGGATCCACCGGCAGAAACCGGGCAACCAGCGCCATGCCGGGTCCCAGCGGCCGCGGCGAGCCTTCGATCTGGGCAATGGCGCCGGCCATGGACAGCAAGAACCACCAGGCGATGGCCGCGGTGACCAGCACCATCGCCAGCACCGGCCAGACCGGCGTTCGCGCCAGCGCGGCGATGGCCCGTCCCGAACGGTCCAGCCGTTCAAACCTTCCGTCGAGCGGATCGTTGTTTGCGCGGGGCGTGAACATGCGCCAATTGATCCCATGGAGTTCGTTCGCCAAGGGATGTAAAGGATGGCAAGCCCGATAGGCAATCGGCAACTGACTGAAAGGCCAAACAAATGCACGAGCACCATGATGTCGCAGTGGTTGGCGGCGGCCTCGCCGGATCGGTCGCGGCCCTGGCGGCCGCCGCCGAGGGATGGCGGGTGGCGTTCATTGCGCCACCGCCGCCAAGGCAGGACGGGCGAACCACCGCGCTGTTGTCGGAATCGATCGGCCTGCTCGACCGGCTCGGCGTCTGGGACGCGGTGCGCCAGGTCTCGGCGCCCCTGCGCACGATGCGGATTCTCGACGGCACGACCCGGCTGTTTCGCGCCCCTCCGGTCTCCTTCCGCTCAAGCGAAATCGGCCTTGACGCCTTTGGCTACAATATCCCCAACCAGCCATTGTTTGACGCGCTTCAGGCCGCAATTGTTCAATCGGAACTGATTGACCGGTATGAAAGTCCCTTCGTTTCGGCCGTTCAGTCCGACGCCCACGTCGATCTGACGCTGGCCGACGGAACGCATCTCTCGGCGTTGGCCGTACTTGCCGCCGATGGCCGCGGCTCCAAGCTGCGCGAGGCCGTGGGAATATCGGTGAAAGCCTGGTCCTATCCGCAGACCGCCCTGGTGATGAATTTCTCCCACACAATCGCCCATGCCGACACGTCGACCGAGTTCCACACCGAACACGGACCGTTTACCCAGGTGCCGCTGCCGGGAAATCGCTCCAGCCTGGTCTGGGCCATCAATCCCGGCGAGGTGGAAACCATACTCGCCCTGCCCCGCGATGCGCTCAACCGGGAGGTTGAATCGCGGATGCGCTCGATCCTCGGAGCGGTTGAAATCGAGGGCGAGGTTCAGGCCTGGCCATTGTCGGGGCTGATCGCCGAAAGGTTTGGCGCCGGCCGGACCATGCTTGTGGGCGAAACCGGGCACGCCTTTCCGCCGATCGGGGCGCAGGGCCTCAATCTCGGTCTGCGCGACATCATGCAGGCGATCGATGAACTCAAGCTCGCCGGCGGGCCGGATCAGGCGCCGCGAGCGGTAACCGCGTTCAACCGCAGGCGCCGGCTCGATGTCACCACCCGCACATTCGGCGTCGATCTGCTCAACCGGTCGCTGCTAAGTTCGTTCCTGCCGATGCAGGCGCTGCGCGCCGGCGGCCTTGCGGCGCTGTCGGCGATCCCGCCGCTCAGGCTTCTGGCCATGCGCGAAGGCATGACGCCGGGCTGGCGCAAGGACGATGCTGGCGGTTCACGGGAACAGGTCGGGCGGTAGCGTCCCGCTGGTAATCAGCCAGAGCAGCGCCGAGACCGTGGCCACGCTGCTCACGGTGGTGACCAGCACGGTGGCCGAGGCGCGTTCCACCCAGGTCGAATATTGCTGGGCGATGACGAACACATTGGTGGCGGTCGGCAAGGACGCCAGCAGCACCGCGGTATAGACCCAGACCGGTTCAAAATTGCCGATCGCGCTCAATCCGACATACATCATCACCGGATGGACGATCAGCTTCATCGGCACGATGAAGCCGAGTTCGACCGGAACCCGCTTGAGTGGCCTGAGCGCCAGCGTCACGCCCATGGCGAACAGCGCGCACGGGGCCGCGGCCTGCGCCAGGTAATCGATCAGCCGTCCAACCGGCACCGGCGGCACGAATTCCAGCCAGGCCGCGGCGACACCCACCGCGGTGGCCAGGATGAAGGGATGAAAGGCAATCTTGCGAACCACGCTGAGCGCCAATGCCCCGGGGCTGCGATGATCTCCGCCGGCGAGCGCCATCATCATCGGCGCGATGGTGAAATGCATGATGTTCTCAAAACAGAATATCAGCGCGACAGGCACCGCGGCCGGCTCGCCAAAGGCCAGAATGGCGATGCCCGGTCCCATATAGCCGATATTGCCATAGGCGCCGGCCAGACCCTGGACGGTGGCTTCGGCGATCGGCGCGCGCCGGATCAGGATGCTGGCCGCAAACACCAGCGCGAACACCGTATAGGTCACCACCATGCTGGTCAGCACATAATCCCAGCGCGCCAGCTGTTCGATCGGCGTGCGCGACAACAGCTTGAAAAACAGGGCCGGCAGGGAAACATAGATGATGAAGGTATTGAGCCAGCCCATGGCTTCTTGCGGCTGCTTGGTAATCCGCGCGGCGATGTAGCCCAACAGGATGAGGCCGAAAAAGGGAAGCACAAGTCCGGTGATTTCAGCCATGGTTCACGCCCGTAACAGCTGTTAAAACAACGCTTCAGCCTGGTGAGGGCGTAGGTTCCCGATGCATCCTCGTCAAGGTCAAACAGTTGAATATCCCGTCAAACTTCCCATCTTGTGAAACAAAAGGAAGCAAGACATGACACTCAAACACGCCAAATTCCGCATCGGCCAGGTCGTCAAGCACCGGATCTTCCCGTTCCGTGGCGTCATATTCGATGTTGATCCCGTCTTCGCCAACACCGAAGAATGGTGGAACGCCATTCCGGAAAATGTCCGACCGCGCAAGGACCAGCCATTCTATCACTTGTTGGCGGAAAGCGCCGACACCGAATATGTGGCCTATGTCTCGGAGCAGAATCTGCTGGCCGACGACAATGAAACGCCGGTGCGCCATCCCCAGATCGCCGAGTTCTTCGACGCCGGCGCCGACGGCGTCTACACGCCGAAGGAACGCGTCAGCCATTGAATTTATGGCAGGTGGTAAGCTTTGATTTGATGCATGGACGTTATCGTTCAAATGCATCCATTTGAACGCGACATGCATGAAACGAAAAATGCCCGGATGCGGTGACGCATCCGGGCATTTTCGTGACAGGCGTGGCGCAATCAGTTCTTTTTGGCTGCGGCCTGGGCATCTTCCAGTTTCTTGCGGGCTTCATCGGCCTTCTTGGTCATTTCTTCCTGCAGCAGGCGCTGACGCTCCTGAAGTTCGGACTGTGCGATCGGTTCGCCGTCCCAGGCCTGCGTGAAGCCTTCCAGCGAAATCTTGATCGGGTTCGGGGTGCGCTGGTAGTTGACCGATGTCAGCACCAGTTCGCCGCCCTTTTTATAAGAGGCGACCATGGCGTCGGTGAGCAGGATTTCCGCCACGCAGGTCTCGGGCATGCAGATGGCATACTCGACGCGCTGGGCCTGTCCGCCATCCACCTGCAGGCCGACGCCCGGCTGGATCAGCCGTGCGGTCGGAACCGTGACCTGAAGGATCTTGCGGTTGACCTTGCCGGTCACTTCGATCAGGCCGATCGCGGTAAGCAACTGGCCTGTCGGCGCGGTCACGATATTCTGCACGACACACACATCATTGTCTTCCTGCTTGGTGCAGGTCTTGTACCAGCCCTGGTTTGCGCCCTGGGCCAGAGCGGTTGCCGGCATGGCCGCGGCGGCGACGCCGGCAGTCATGAGGGCTGCGAAAACGGTCTTTGTGGTGGCGTTCATGTGCGTCCAATTCTCCTGAATTGCGGCCCTCGGGGCGGCGGTCTTCTCGCGCGATTTACGCGCCCTCAAGTGTATGCCGGGCCTTCTCGGTTGAAAATGCGGCGACAGCAAGGCTTGGCTCGCGTTCCTGTTAACGCGTGAAGGCTGCAATTTCCAGCCCACGGGCGGGCTTGAGGCCAAAAAAACCGACTTGTTGCCGGCCAAAGGTGGTTTGGTTGGCGGGCCGCGTATATCTTCGGGCTGGGAATCGGCCGCATTTGTCTGCGTAAGGCCATGCATTATCCCGGGAGGATCGACGATGAGACGAGTGCTGGCGGCGATTATCGTGATGGCGGGCGGTTTGACGGCCGTTGCGTCAAGCGCGCAGGCGGAACCTCTCCATGCCATCGCCATGCACGGCGCGCCGGCGCTGCCGGCCGATTTCAGCCATCTTCCTTACGTCAATCCCGATGCGCCCAAGGGCGGCAAGGTCACTTATGGCGTCGTCGGCACATTCGACAGCGTCCGGCCGTTCATCGTCAGAAGCATGCGCACTGCTGCTCGCGGTGTGGTCGATCCGGAATATGGCAACCTTGTCTATGAGACGTTGATGCAGCGATCCCAGGATGAGCCATTCACGCTGTACGGATTGCTGGCCGAGACTGTTGAGTGGGATGAAGACCGCAGCTTCATCCAGTACAACATCAACCCCTCCGCCCGCTGGTCCGACGGCAAGCCGGTGACGGCCGATGATGTGATCTTCACCATGGAACTGCTGCGCGACAAGGGACGCCCGCCTTACAGCACGCGTCTGAGCCGGGTCGCCAAAATGGAGAAAATTGGCGATCTGTCGGTGCGCTTCACCTTCAACGACCAGTCCAACCGCGAATTCCCGCTGATTCTGTCGCTGTCGCCGGTGCTGCCCAAACATGCGACGGATGCCGAGACGTTCGACCAGTCGACGCTTGAGCCCGGCATCGGCTCGGGACCTTACGAGATCAGCGAGATCAAGGCCGGCGAGCGCATCACGTTCGCCCGCCGCGAGGATTACTGGGCCAGAGACCTGCCGGTCAAACGCGGCGTCGACAATTATGATGAAATCGTCGTTGATTATTTCCTCTCCGAGACCGCGCAGTTCGAGGCTTTCAAGAAGGGCGTGTTCGACGTCTATCCTGACGGCAGCGCCACCAACTGGTCGCGCGGCTATGATTTTCCCGCGGTCGCCGCGGGCGAGGTGATCCGCAAGGAATATGACCGCAAGACGCCGTCGGGCATGTATGGCTTCGTCTTCAACACCCGCCGGCCAATCTTTGAGGATGTCCGGGTGCGCCGGGCGCTGACCATGCTGTTTGATTTTGAATGGGCCAACCGCAGCCTCTACGACAACGCCTATACCCGCACCCACTCGTTCTGGGACGGCTCGGATCTGTCGAGCTATGGCAAACCCGCCGATCAGCGCGAGCGCGAGATCCTGGCCCCCTTCCCCGACGCGGTGTCTGACGACATTCTCGAAGGCACATGGACCCTGCCGAAGACCGACGGTTCGGGCAGCGACCGCAAGGTGCAGCGCGCGGCGTTGACGCTGCTGCAGGGAGCCGGATACCGGATTAAGGGCGGCCAATTGCTGGATTCGTCCGGCAGGCCGTTTGCCTTTGCCCTGATGACCCAGAATGAAGGCCAGGAAAAGCTGGCGGTGGCGTTTCAGCGCTCGCTTGCGGCGCTTGGCATCGACATGTCGATCCGCACCGTCGACGACGCCCAGTATCAGCAGCGCTCGCAGACCTTCGACTATGACATGATCATGAAATCCTTCACCTCGTCGCTGTCGCCGGGCGCCGAACAGCTCACCCGCTGGGGCTCGGCGTCGCGCGACCGCGAAGGCTCGTTCAACTTTGCCGGCGCCGCCAGCCCGGCAATCGACGCCACCATCGACGCGATGCTGAATGCGCGCACGGCGGATGATTTCCGCTCCTCGGTGCGCGCCTATGACCGTGTGCTTTTGTCCGGGCATTATGTCATCCCGGCGTTTCACCTGGGCAAGGCCTGGGTGGCCCATCGCAGCCGCATTGCCGCACCCGAGGGCGAGCCGCCGCTTTACGGCTATTATCTGCCCGCCTGGTGGGACACCACGGCCAAGCCATAACTTACGGAAGATGCACCCATGACCACACCTTCGCTGACCATCGACGTCGTCTCCGATGTCATGTGCCCCTGGTGCTACATCGGCAAGCGCCGGCTTGAGGCCGCACTCGAAGAGGTGGCGGGCGAGATCGACGTCGAGATTCGCTGGCGGCCCTATCAGCTCGACCCGACCCTGCCCAAGCAGGGCAAGGACCGCCGGCAGTATCTGGAAGAGAAATTCGGCGGACCGGAAGGCGCCGAGAAAGCCTATGCGACGGTGCGGGCGGCGGGAGCGGAGGAAAACATTCCGTTTGCCTTTGACAAGATCCCTGTCTCCGCCAACACGCTCGACGCCCACCGGCTGATCCGCTGGGCCAGTTCGCTGGGACTGGCGGCGCAGGACCGGATGGTGGAGCTGTTGTTCAAGGCCTATTTCGAGGATGGCAAGAACATTGGCGACGACCAGGTGCTGATGGAAGCAGCCGAACAGGTCGGCCTGGAAAGGCCCGTTGTCGAACGATTGCTCGCAGGCGACGCTGACCGCGACATCGTCAGCGGCGAAATCGAGCAGGCCCGGCAGATGGGCGTCACCGGCGTGCCCTGCTTCATCATCGATATGAAATATGCCGTCGTCGGCGCCCAGCCAGCCGAAGCGCTGGCCGACGCCATGCGCAAGGTGGCCATCGAAAAGGCCAGGCAGGCCGCGGATGAACCGTCGCCAGATCAGGTCTGAACCGCGTTGAAACCCGCCGTCTAACCGGCCAGTTCCGCCAGTTGCGTCATCACCACGGCCGCGCCATTCAAGCGCTTTTCCGGCGTCGGCAGGTCGCGGATGAACACCACGCTCTGGTCGGGCCGGATCTTGGCCAGTTGCCCCTGCCTGGAAATATAGCCCACCAGCGCCGCCGGATTGGCGAACTCCTTGTTGCGGAACTGCACCACCACGCCCTTCGGCCCGGCGTCGAGCTTGGCGACATTGGCCTTGCGGCACAGCGCCTTGATGAAGACGATCTTCAAGAGGTGCTGCACCTCGACCGGCAGCGGACCGAAGCGGTCGATCATCTCGGCGCCGAAGCCGTCGATGTCGCCGACATCGGTGATGTCGCCGAGCCGCCGGTATAGTCCCAGCCGCAAATGCAGGTCCGGCACATAGTCTTCCGGGATCATTACCGGCGTGCCGACCGTGATCTGCGGCGACCAGCCGGTGTCGATCACCTCATCCTCGCCGCGAACCTCCGCCACGGCCTCTTCCAGCATGTGCTGATAGAGCTCGAAGCCGACCTCCTTGATATGGCCGGACTGTTCCTCGCCCAACAGATTGCCGGCGCCGCGGATGTCGAGATCGTGGCTCGCCAGCTGGAATCCAGCGCCCAGCGTATCGAGGGACTGCAGCACCTTGAGCCGCTTGTCGGCGGTCGACGTCAGCGTCTTGTTGACCGGCAGCGTGAACAGCGCGAAGGCGCGAACCTTGGAGCGCCCGACCCGGCCGCGCAGCTGATAGAGCTGGGCCAGGCCGAACATGTCGGCGCGGTGCACGATCAGCGTGTTGGCGGTCGGCACGTCGAGGCCCGATTCGACGATCGTGGTCGACAGAAGTACATCGTACTGGCCGTCATAGAACGCGTTCATGATGTCATCGAGCATGCCGGCGCTCATCTGCCCATGCGCGATGGCAAATTTCAGCTCCGGCACGTCGGCGCGCAGGAAGGCGGCGATGTCATCCAGATCGGAAACGCGCGGACAGACATAGAAGCTCTGGCCGCCGCGATAGTGCTCGCGCATCAGGGTTTCGCGGATGGTCACCGGATCAAACGGCGAGATGAAGGTCCTGACCGCCATCCGGTCGGCCGGCGGCGTGGTGATCAGCGAGAGTTCCCTCACCCCGGTCATGGCCAGCTGCAGGGTGCGCGGAATCGGCGTCGCCGACAGCGTCAGCACGTGCACGTCGCTCTTGAGCTCCTTCAGCCGCTCCTTGTGCTTGACGCCGAAATGCTGTTCCTCGTCGATGATCAAGAGCCCCAGATTGGCGAACTGGATCGACGAGCCCAGCAGCGCATGGGTGCCGATGACGATGTCGGTCTTGCCCGATTGCAGCTCGGCCTTGGTCAGCGCCAGTTCCTTGGCGCCAACCAGCCGCGAGGCCTGCGCGATCCGGACCGGATAGCCGCGCAGGCGTTCGGTGAAGGTCTTGAAATGTTGCCGCGCCAAGAGCGTCGTCGGCACCACGACGGCGACCTGCACCCCGTTCATACCGGCGATGAAGGCGGCCCTGAGCGCCACCTCGGTCTTGCCGAAGCCGACATCGCCGCAGATCAGCCGGTCCATCGGCTGGCCGGCGGCGAGATCTTCGCGCACCTTCTCGATCGCCGCCATCTGGTCTTCGGTCTCGTCATAGGGGAAGCGGGCGGAGAATTCGTCATAGAGCCCTTCCGGCGCGCCCAGCACCGCGGCCGACCGCATGTGCCGTTCCGCGGCGATGCGGATGAGACCCGCGGCCATGTCGAGAAGCCGTTTCTTCAGCTTGGCCTTGCGCGACTGCCAGGCGACGCCGCCCAGCCGGTCCAGCTGCACTTCGGTGCTCTCCGAGCCGTAGCGGGTCAACAGCTCGATGTTTTCAACCGGCAGGAACAGTTTCGCGTCGCCGGCGTAATGCAGCTCCAGGCAGGCATGCGGCGCGCCGGCGGCCTCGATGGTGCGCAGTCCGACGAAGCGGCCGATGCCATGCTCGGCATGGACGACATAACTGCCCTCGTCTAGCCCGGAGACCTCGGAAATATAGTCGGCGCCGCGGCGCTTGCGCTTGGCGCGGCGCACCAGCCGGTCACCGAGCACGTCCTGCTCGCCGATCACCACCAGATCGCCGATCTCGAAACCGCCTTCGATGGCGAGCACGGCGGCCGCCGCCTCGCCCGGCTTCAACCTGTCGAGATCGCTATGCTGGTTGATCCGCACCACCCGTTCGAGCCCGTGCTCGGCTGTGACCTGCAGCAGCCGGTCGAGCGAGCCTTCGGTCCAGGCGGTGATCAACACCTTGCGGCCCTCGCCGCGCTTGGCGCCGACATGGGCGACCAGCCTGTCGAACAGATTGACCCGGCCGCTCTCGGCGGTCTTGTCCGCTTCGGCGTCCGCCGCCCATCTGGGTCCGGTGGCGGCATCAAGCTCTATCACCCGGCGCGCGGCGTTCTCGGGCTCATGAAACGGCGTCAGCCTGATTGCGTTGCGGGCATCGAGCCCCGCCTGCAGTTCCGGAATGTCGAGATAGAGCAAGTCCGGATCGATCGCCTTGTAGGGCGTGGCGTGCACGCTCTTGCCTTTTTCGATCGATTGCGCCGCGACCCGGGCGCCATGGTGATCGACGATCTGCGCCCGGCGCTCGCTTGCCGCTTCCATCAGCATGTGGTCGCCGGCGATCCGGAACCCGGAGAGATAGTCGAAGACCGTTTCCATCCCCTCGTGAAACAAGGGCAGCCAGTGCTCCATGCCGGGATAGCGGCGGCCCTCGCTGATGGCGACATAAAGCGCATCGTCGCGGGTGGCCGCGCCAAACCGGGAGAGATAGTTGCTGCGGAACCGGCTGATCGTTTCCGGTGTTAGCGTCACCTCGCTCATGGCGTTGAGCGACAATTCCTTCGCTTGGCTTGTGGTGCGCTGCGACGCCGGATCGAAATGGCGGATGCTTTCCAGCGTATCGCCGAAGAAATCGAGCCGGACCGGTTCATCGGCGCCAGGCACGAAGACGTCGAGAATGCCGCCGCGCACCGCGAATTCGCCGACTTCGCGAACTGTATCCACCCGTTCAAAACCGTGCTGGGTGAGACGGCTCGCCAGGTCCTCCATCTTCAGCCGGTGGCCCGGCTTGGCCGAAAAGCCGAGCGCGGACACCACCGATTTGGGCGGCACCCGCTGCAACAGCGCATTGACGGTGACGAGCACGATGGCCGGGTGCGGATTGTCGGGAAACCGCACCAGCGATGACAGCGCCGCCAGCCGCCGGGCCGAGATGTCGGCGCCCGGCGACACCCGGTCATAGGGAAGGCAATCCCACCCCGGCAGGGTCAGCACCGGGATCTCCGGCGCGAAGAACATCAGATTCTGCTCGAGATCGGCCATCCGTTGGCCATCGGAAATGATATAGGCGAGCGGTCCCTCGGATCGCGCCAGCTCCGCAAGCGCCAGCGCCTCCATGCCCTGCGGCACGCCCGACAGGGTGACGGGCGTCCGGGCGGCTGCGATCAGTGCGGCCGGAATGACGGGTTTCATGTTCGCCTTGCCTGCGCTTCCGGGCCTGCCGCGGGCGGTTCGAAATCGGGAACATAGGATCGCATTCGCTCAAACAGGGGCGTGCGGAACCGCTCCGGCGTTTCCGCCTCGCCGGTCACCCAGCGGAAGATGTCGGCGTCTTCCTCGGCCATCAGCAGTTCCAGCTGATCGAGTTCGGCTGCATCAAGCTCGCCGATTTCCGCGTCGGCGAATCCGCCGATCACCAGGTCCATTTCGCGGATGCCACGTCGCCATGCCCGCACAAGGATGCGGCGGCGGCGCGGATCAAGGTCGGCGCTTGAACGTGTTGTTCCGGTCATGATGAGCCTTTATCGGTTGGAGGGTTTCCTTATCCTGTCGCCGCACAAATGTCAGCCTTGCGTTTCGGGCAATTTTGCAGTTCATCTGGGTCCATGCGACCGCTCGAGCTCGATCCCCTGTTCAAACCCGTCGAAAGCCTGCCCGGAATCGGCCCCAAGCTGGCCGAGGCGCTGGCGCGCGTCACCGACAGGGAATCCCCCGAGGAAACCCGCGCGCTCGACCTGGCGCTGCTGCCGCCGCACGGGCTGATTGACCGTTCCAAGATGTCGGAAATCGCCTATGCGGCCGAAGGCGTCATCGCCACGCTGAAGGTTCGCGTCGACCGCCACCAGCCATCCCCGCCCGGCCGGAAATCCGCGCCCTACCGGGTCTATGTGCATGACGCGACGGGCGAAATGGCGCTCACCTTTTTTCATTCCAAGCAGGCCTGGCTGGAAAAGCTGCTGCCGGTGGGCGAAACCGTCCTGGTCAGCGGCAAGGTGGAATGGTTCAACGGAAGGCCGTCAATGGTGCACCCGGACCATATCGTCAGCGAAGCCGAGATCGCCGCTTTTCCGCTGATCGAACCGGTCTATCCGCTGACCGCCGGGCTTTCGTCAAAGATCTTGCGCCGTTCGATGGAGGCAGCCCTTGAGCTGCTGCCGGATCTGCCGGAATGGTCCGATCCGCATCTGGTCAGACAGAACAGCTTTCCGTCCTTTGCTGATGCGGTCCGCAGCCTGCACCATCCGCAGTCGGCTCACGATCTCGACCCGCTGACGCCGGTGCGGCGCCGCCTGGCCTATGATGAACTGCTGGCGGGGCAATTGTCGCTGGCGCTGGTGCGTCAGACCCTGCGCCGGCTTCCAGGCCAGCCGGTGCGCGCCGAGGGCAGATTGCGCCACGCGGTGCTTGCGGCCCTGCCCTTCTCGCTGACCGTCAGCCAGAGCCGATCGGTTTCAGAAATTCTCTCCGACATGGCCGGGTCCGACCGCATGCTTCGGCTGCTGCAGGGCGATGTCGGCTCCGGCAAGACCGCGGTGGCGATGCTCGCCATGGCCGATGCGGTGGAAGCCGGCGGCCAGGCGGTGCTGATGGCGCCGACCGAGATTCTGGCGCGCCAGCACCACTCGACCATCCAGAAAATGGCCGAGGCCGCGGGCATCGAAGTGGTGGTGCTGACCTCCCGCGCCAAGGGCCGCGAGCGCGCCGACCTGCTCGAGCGGATCGAATCCGGCTCGGCCCAGATCGTCATCGGCACCCACGCGCTGTTTCAGGATACGGTGGTTTACGCCAATCTGACGCTCGCCGTGGTCGATGAGCAGCACCGCTTCGGCGTTCACCAGCGCTTGCGGCTGACGTCCAAGGGCACCGCGCCGCACATGCTGGTGATGACGGCGACGCCGATCCCGCGCACCCTGGTGCTGGCCGCCTTCGGCGACATGGATGTCTCCAAGCTCACGGAAAAGCCCGCCGGACGCCAACCCATCGCCACCGTCACCATCGCCGACGAAAGGCTGGGCGAAATCATCGAACGCCTCAAGAGCGCCGTCGCCGATGGCAAGAAGGCCTACTGGATCTGCCCGCTGGTGGAGGATTCCGACGAGAGCGATCTGATGAGCGTCGAAAGCCGCCATGCGAGTCTGGCCAAGGCCTTCGGTCCGGCTCTTGCCCCGTTCGTGTCGCTTGTCCATGGCCGCATGAGCTCGGATGAAAAAGATCAGGCGATGAGTGCCTTCAAGAATGGCCAGACCCGCCTGCTGGTCGCCACCACTGTCATCGAGGTTGGCGTCGACGTGCCCGACGCCACCATCATGGTGATCGAGCATGCCGAGCGGTTCGGTCTTGCCCAGTTGCATCAGCTGCGCGGCAGGGTTGGCCGCGGCGACGGCGCGTCGAGCTGCATCCTGCTCTATCACGGCCCGCTGGGCGAAACCGCCGAAGCGCGGCTCAAGGTTTTGCGGGAGACCGAGGACGGGTTCCGGATTGCCGAAGAAGATCTCAAGCTGCGCGGAGAAGGCGAAGTGCTGGGCACGCGGCAATCGGGCCTGCCCGGCTTCCGGCTGGCCGATCTGGCGGTCCATGGCGATCTGCTGGAGATCGCCCGCACCGACGCGCGCAATGTGCTCGACAAGGATCCGGCGCTCGCCCAGCCGCGCGGCGCCGCCTTGCGGATGCTGCTTTACCTGATGCGGCGCGATGAAGCGATCCGCTTTCTTCGCGCCGGCTGATCCGCCCAGGCATCTCGGGCAGAGATTTCAGGATTTGGATTTTACCGGAAGCTTCTTCGGAAAATCGGGGGAAACCAGTCCGGCGGAAATTACCATTTTGGCCGCGTCCTCGACGCTCATGTCGAGAATGATGACGTCCGAGCGCGGCACGAACAGCAGAAAGCCCGATGTCGGATTGGGCGTTGTCGGTAGAAACACCGATATCGTGTCTTGCCCGGGCATCCGGTGATCGACTTCGCCCTTGGTATCGGTGGCGATGAAGACGATCGACCACAGTCCCAGCCGGGGATATTCGATCAGCCCGGCCTGCTTGAACGAGCCGCTTTGTTCGGCCAGCACCGTCTGGAATATCTGCTTGAGCCCCTTGTAGAGGCTGCGCACCAAGGGCATCCGGTCCAGCAGCGATTCCCCGAACGAAACCACGGTGCGGCCGACCAGATTGGCGGTGAGAAACCCGATCACGGTGATCAGGAACAATGCGGTCAGCAGCCCGAATCCGGGCACCGCAAACGGTAAATAGTCATCCGGATTGTAGCCCTGCGGAATATAGGGCTTCACCCAGCCATCGACCCAGAGGATGAAGGTCCAGGTCAGGTAGGCGGTGATGGCGATCGGCGCCACAATGATCAGGCCGGTCAGAAAATAGTTGCGCAGCCGCACACCCATGGCTGGCCGTCTTTGCTTGTCAGTCATCGTTCATCTTGCCTCTGGCAGATCATGCATGGCGTTGCGCTGCACCACTATAGTGGGATCGCCCGCTCGGCAAAACAAGCGCATTTTGAGTGAGATATATGTGAGCGCGTCCTACTCGACCGTGACCGATTTGGCGAGATTGCGCGGCTGGTCGACATCGGTGCCCATGAACACCGCGGTATGATAGGCGATCAGCTGAACCGGCAGGGCATAAAGCAACGGCGCCACGATCTCGTCGGCCACGGGCAGGACAATGGTGGCCATGGTTTCAAGCGTTGTCGAGGCGGCACCCATTTCATCGGTAATCAGGATGATCTGACCGCCGCGCGCGGCCACTTCCTGCATGTTCGAGACGGTCTTTTCGAAATGGCGGTCATGCGGCGCGATCACGATCACCGGCATGTTCTCGTCGATCAGCGCGATCGGACCATGCTTGAGTTCGCCTGCGGCATAGCCCTCGGCATGGATATAGGAGATTTCCTTGAGCTTGAGCGCGCCTTCGAGCGCCAGCGGAAAGCTGGTTCCGCGTCCGAGATAAAGCACGTCCTTGAACCGCGACAGTTCCCGCGACAAGGTCTCGATCTGCGGCTGGATCGCGGCCAGCACCTGGTTGAACAGGCGTGGCGCCTCGACCAGCGCCTGAACCATCTTGCCCTCGTCTTCGGCTGACAGGGTTCCGCGGGCGCGTCCGGCGATCATCGCCAGCGCCGCCAGAACCGAAAGCTGGCAGGTGAATGCCTTGGTCGAGGCCACACCGATCTCCGGACCGGCAAGCGTCGGAAACACCGCATCGGATTCCCGCGCGATCGTGGATTCGCGCACATTGACCACCGCGCCGATGGTCAGATTGTTCGCCCGGCAGTAGCGCAGCGACGCCAGCGTGTCCGCCGTTTCGCCCGATTGCGAGATGAACAGCGCCGCCATCCTGCCCGTCAGCGGCATTTCCCGGTAGCGGAATTCCGAGGCGACATCGATTTCCACCGGCAGCCGGGCAAACCGCTCGAACCAGTATTTGCCGACCAGGCCGGCGTAATAGGCGGTTCCGCAGGCCGACATCGCCAGCCGGTCGAGATTGGCGAAATCGATCTGGGCCGAGTCAAGCTTGACGCGGCCCGAGGCAAAATCGATGTAGTGGCTCAAGGTGTGCGCCACCACTTCCGGCTGTTCATAGATTTCCTTTTCCATGAAGTGCCGGTGATTGCCCTTGTCGACCACATAGGCCGCCCCGCGCGAAATCTGTTTCTTCCGCTCAACCTGCTGGCCTGAGTGATCATAGATCTCGAGATGGTCATGGGTGATCACCACCCAGTCGCCGTCGTCGAGATAGGTGATTTCATCGGTGAACGGCGCCAGCGCGATGGCGTCCGAGCCGAGGAACATTTCACCCGATCCATGGCCCACCGCCAGCGGCGGACCCGAGCGCGCGCCCAGAATCATGTCGGGCTGGTCTTCAAACAGCACCGCCAGCGCATAGGCGCCCTCGAGCTGAGAAATCGCCTTCTGCATCGCCTCGCGCGGCGTCAGGCCCTGCTTGCGGTAAGCCGCCAGCAACTGCGCCACCACTTCGGTGTCGGTCTGGCTGTGAAATTCGGCGCCATTGGCGATGAGCTCGGCGCGCAGGGGCGCGAAATTCTCGATGATGCCATTGTGCACCACTGCGACACCGGCGCAGAAATGCGGATGGGCATTGGCCTCCGTCGGCGCGCCATGGGTGGCCCAGCGCGTGTGACCAATTCCGATCTTGCCAGCCAGCGGGAACTCGCCGAGCTTGCGGTCGAGATTGGCAAGCTTGCCCTCGGCGCGGCGGCGTTCAAGCTGTCCTTCATGGATGGTGGCGACACCGGCGGAATCGTATCCTCGGTATTCAAGCCGCTTCAGGGCGTCCACCAGCAGCGGCGCCACTTCGCGTTGTCTGCCAACAATACCGATTATGCCGCACATGGACTTCTCCTGCTTCGTGTGTTGGCAAAGCTCATACGCAGCAACCTCTGATTAGGCCAGTCCCCAGATGGATTCGGCCTGCTCAATTTTGGTGACACCGCGTAACCGCCTATTGGTCCGATTCACTCGCCGGCTTTCGTCTGAGCGCCTTGATGGCGCTGATCTTTTCCCGCAGCCGCTGCGCCCGGCCCGGTTTGGTTTCCTGCCGCGCCCGGGCGATCGCCAGCGCATCGTCAGGAACATCCATGGTAACCACGCTGCCTGATCCGACATAGGCGCCATCGCCGATCCTGATCGGCGCCACCAACGATGAATTGGATCCGATGAAGGCGCCAGCCCCGATTTCGGTCAGATGCTTGTTCTGGCCGTCATAATTGCAGGTGATCGTGCCCGCGCCGATATTGGCGGCCGGACCGACAATGGCGTCGCCGATATAGCTCAGATGGTTGACCTTGGCGCCGGCGCCGACGCGCGCCTTCTTGATTTCGCAGAAATTGCCGACCTTGGACTTTTCGCCGAGTTCGCTGCCAGGCCGCAGCCGCGCAAACGGCCCGATCATCGCGCCCGGCCCGATATCGGCGCCTTCGATGTGGCAAAACGCATGAATGACCGCGCCATCGCCGACCCGGACACCCGGCCCGAACCAGACATTCGGCTCAATCATCACGTCATTGCCGAACACGGTGTCATGGGACAGGAACACGCTGGACGGATCAATCATGCTGACGCCCGACAGCATCGCCGCCTGCCGGGCGCGCGCCTGCCAGACCTGTTCGATCTCGGCCAGTTCGGCGCGGGTGTTGCACCCCATCATGTCTTCTTCCGGCGCTTCGATCGCCACGCATTTGAGCCCGCGGGCGCGGGCTATCTCGACAAGGTCGGTGAGGTAGAATTCGCCCTTGACGTTGTCATTGCCGATAGCTTCCAGCAAGTTGACCGCTTCGCGCCCCGAAAACGTGATCACGCCGCCATTGCAGAAATCGATGGCGCGTTCCTCCGCGCTGGCATCCCTGTGTTCGCGGATGGCGATCAGCTCTCCATCGCGCTCGATCAAGCGCCCATAGCCGGTCGGATCGTCGGCGCGAAAGCCCAGCACCACCACATCAGCGCCCTTTGAGCGTTCCGAGATCGCCGCGGTGAGGCTGTCGGGATTGATCAGCGGCGCATCGCCATAGAGCACGACGATATCGTCAAACCCTTCGCTGATGACGTCGCGCGCCATCAGCACGGCATGTCCGGTACCCTTGCGTTCGGTCTGGACCACCGGCGCCACCGGAACATCTATCCCGGCTCTGGCTGCATCGGTGACCAGATCGCCGTCGCGGCCAACCACCAGCGCCAGCTTGTTGACGCCCGCCGCGGCCGCGGCCCGGGTGACGTGGGAAATCAGCGGCAGGTTGCCGACTGCGTGCAACACCTTGGATTTGGACGATTTCATCCGTGTCGCATCACCCGCTGCAAGCACGACTGCCAGACATGTCCGCGTCATTCATTCACCTCATCGTCGAATCGCTTGTTTACCCGTGCCGGACCCTATAGCACCTGACCCGGATTTATTCTCTTTCAAGCAAGAATCGCTGAGATTTGGAAGCCCCATGACCACCGCCTCCACACTTGCCGCAAAGCCCGGTCTTGAGCGGTTTTTCCCGCTGGCCGTGATGCTGCTCACGCCCTTATTCTTCTCCTCCAACCTCATTTTCGGGCGCTACACGATTTTCGAGGTGGCGCCGTTCACCCTGGCATTCCTGCGCTGGACGGCCGCCGGGCTGCTGCTTTCGCCGTTCCTGTGGATGGCGCGGGCGCAGGTGCGAGCCTATGTCGCCACCTCGACGCTGCATTGGCTGGCTCTCGGGTTTTTGGGCATGTGGATCTGCGGTGCCGGCGTTTATTACGCCTTGCAGTTCACCACCGCCACCAACGGCACGCTGATCTACACCACCTCGCCGCTGATGGTGATCATCCTCGAACGGCTGTTTTTCGGCCGCCCGACCAGCTGGCGCGAAATGGCCGGCATTCTGGTCGGCTTTCTGGGGGTGGCGATCATTGTGCTGAAGGGCGATCTCGCCGGGCTTGCCGGTTCCAGCTTCAATCGCGGCGATCTGATGTTCATCGCCGCGGCGCTGTCCTGGGCGGGGTATTCGGTACTGCTCAAGGGTCCGCGCACCGCGAGACTGCCCGTGCCCGCGCTGTTTGCCGTCATCACGCTCGCCGGAGCGCTTCTGCTGGCGCCGTTCGCGCTGTGGGAATGGCTGTCGGGCGGGCTGATGCCAAGGACATGGTCCGCCTGGGGCGGCATTGCCGGCATCGTGGTGTTTTCGTCGCTCCTGGCCTTTTCCGGCTTCCAGTATGGCGTGGCCCGGCTCGGCGCCTCGACCGCCAGCGTGTTCATGTATCTGCTGCCGCCCTATGGTGTTGGCCTGGCGGTGCTGGTTCTGGGCGAACCCTTTGAGATCCATCATGCAATCGGCATTGTCACCGTGCTGACCGGGCTGCTGCTGGCGGCACGGCAACGGCGCTGAGGGATCAGCCGATCATGCCAAGCGCCGGAAAGGTTTCGAGCAGCCAATAGGCCATCGTCGCCATGCCGCCGGTCAGAAACAGGATGCCGGTCAGCACCAAAAGCGCACCGGTAATCTTCTCGACCGTGCCGAGATGGTGACGGAAGCGCTGGGTGAAGCGCATGAAGCGTTCGGAGAACAGGGCGGCAATCCAGAACGGCACCGCCAGCCCGAGCGAATAGGCCGCCAGCAGAGCCGCGCCCGAACTCACCGTCTCCCGCGCCGCCGCCACCCCCAGCACCGCGCCCAGCACCGGGCCGATGCACGGGGTCCAGCCAAAGGCGAAGGCCAGGCCCATCAGATAGGCGCCCGGCAGGGTGGCCGGTTTGCCGCCGCCTTGAAAGCGCGCTTCGCGGGCGAGAAGGCCGATCCGGAACGCACCGAGAAAATGCAGCCCCATGACGATGATCACCAACCCGCCGAGCTTGGCCAGCAGATCCATGTGCTGGCGCAAGGCCGAGCCAATGGTCGACGCGCCGGCGCCAAACGCGATGAACACGGTGGCGAAACCGAGCGTGAAGAACAGCGAGGCGAGGAACACCGTGCGCCGGGTATCCTTGGCTCTCGTTCCGCCGTCGCGAAAATCCTCCACCGAGACGCCCGCCATGTAGCACAGATAGGGCGGCACCAGCGGCAGCACGCAGGGGGACAGGAACGAAAGCGCCCCCGCCAGCAGAACGGTCAGCAGCGGTATGTCGGCAATGGTCACGGAACCGGAATTCCTTTTCCTGATGATGCGATTGACCCGGAGCGGTCATCGCTTGGTGGCTGCCTGTCTAACGGCCCCCCCGCCCCGACGCCAGTCACGTTTTTGAATAGACTGCGTGATCTATAGCCGCACGCCGATGGAAGCGGCCAAGGCCTGTCGCTCAAAAAGCGCGCCGCGGTCTTGCGACAACGACATGCAAAAGCAAAAAAGCCGACGCGCGTCGCCATGAGCCGTTTGAATGCGACGCGCGTCAGGGCGCGGCGCCATGCCGCCGATCCGGGCCGCCAAACCGGCCTCAAAGCCCTTTGAAAAAACCGTGCCGCGACGATGGTTTTGCGGTTGACCATGGCGAGATGCCTCCCTATGTTCCGCGCCACTCGGGCCTGTCGCGCCAAACGCGTCGAAATGGGCATGGGAGCGCGTAGCTCAGCTGGTAGAGCAACTGACTTTTAATCAGTAGGTCCGGGGTTCGAACCCCCGCGCGCTCACCAAAATAATACAATGATTAAAAAGCCGGCCCTATTGTTCACCTCGACTGAAATGCATCCGGGGTTCCGAAAGGGTTCTGATTTGCGTCCCAAGTTTCGCATGCGGGAACCGGAACATTACAGCCGGGCAGATGATCTCTAGGTGCATCTTGAAGTAGGGAGGGGTTGCGTTTCGTTGTCCAGCAACGCTCCGCCGCCGCCCGGCCCATCTTAAGACAGTTTGCCCTTGACACCGCCGCTCGGGATCATGAGAGTTTCAAGATCCAAACCCGGTCACCTCGTCACTGATACAGGTAGGCCCGGTCGGGATTGCGACGAGCTAGTCTTGGCAATGTGGTCGACAATTGACCACTCTCCGAACAGAGGAGATTGAAATGAACCGCATCATATACATCGTCGGCTTGGTGGTCATCGTCCTGGTCATCCTGGGATTTTTTGGCCTGCGCTGATCGTAGAACTGCAGCAACGAATGGGCTCAGGAAGGTGCCGAATTCGCTCAGCATCGAGGTCACAGGTTCTTCATCCCCGTCCGAACTGCCAATGCGGACCTATTTTTGCTGAGGGAGTGGGTAACGGAACGATGTGGGCCCGACGGCGTTGGGTAGCGAAGGGAGAACCATATGAAAAACCAGGACTACGAACTCGAACCGCGCGACGGCGGCTGGGTCTATGTAGCCGATGGCCGGTATTCCCCTATCTTTGCGAGCCGCGAGGCGGCGTTCGAAGCGGCCAAGGGTGTGACCAACTCCGACACATTTGACCAGGAACTCGACGACGATCTGGAAGAAGGACTGGAAGGCACGTTTCCGGCCAGCGATCCAGTCTCGGTCACCCGCAGCAGCCACATCGGAGGCCCTGACAGACGCAAGAGGGATTAAACCGGGGTCGGGCATCGGCCTTCTTGTTTTGGCTGCGCGTTGACACTCGTGAAACCCCGCAACCCCGTAAAGCAAACTGGAGTACGCAATATGTCGGCAGGACAAAGCAGTGGAACCGGTGCAAAGACCGAACTTGACGACGAAAAAGTGAGGAAGAACGATATCCTCAGCAATCGCGATAAGGCGCAAAGACTGCCCGGACAGAGCTTGGACGGAAAAGGTGTCCAGGTGGACGAATACAAGGACAACCCAGCCAATCGCCGGCCATCGACCGACGATGGCCCGCAACCAGATGTCAAGGCAACAGCCGAAGAACCGGCGAAGTCGTTACCCAAGACCGACACGCCGGAGCCGACGGATTCTTCCGAGGAAGTTGACCGGCCCGGTTTCGATCTCGGCGGGTCGACCGGTGAAACCCACGCAGGTAAAGGCTTGGGGCTCGGCACCGATGCAAAGAAAAGCCGAAAAGGATGGGGCTTGCCAAGGTAACGCCGCCATCAGGCAGCAGGCTGAACCTCTCAAAGGTCAGTCTGCCTAGAGATGTCCGGTCTCGAATTCGATGCAGGACATGTCGAACATCGACAGCGCTTCCTCAAGATAATCGGCCAGCAATGGCATGCCGAGAACATAGTTTGCGGTCTTGTCGTTGTGGGCGCGCGCCGCCTCGGCGCGAATCTCCGCCCAATCCGAAATCTTGCCGTCACCGCGGCCCAGCCAGGCAAGGGCGACAAGATCGACCTGCTCATCGACATTGAGATCGGCAATGAAGGAGGTCAATTCCTCCAGGACCGGATCATCGGGATTGTCCTCGAGGACGTCATACATCTGGTCATCGGAGGCATTGGACCCTGAATCGGGGATCGTCTGCACGTCCTTGGCGTCGAACTCCCGCGCCTTGACGACGATGAAACAGACCTGTTCGGTCGAAATGGCAAGTTCCGGCAAGGGTGCTGAGACAACAGGTTCTCTTGGCATTGGTTTCTCCCGATGGTTTTGCAGATGAAGATCGGCTCTGCCGACCAGATGAGTTAAATCCTAGGTCGAATAATGTTGATCGGCCTTGACACGCATCAATGTCTGCACCAAGCGTCGACCAACAGAATACCCGCCTTATATATACGTTCAGAGCCGGATGCTCATGTGATAGCGATTTTCTTCGAGCCGTTTGGGGCTTCCTTGGGCAAGTTCACTGAACGACGGAACGGCTAGGACTGGCACAACAAGGGCAGGTCGCACGTAGCGGGTGAGTTCATGACGACTGGCAGAAGACAGGACTTTGACACTGAACTCGTGACTCTCGGGCTTCAGTGTCCGCTGCCTGTGCTCAAGGCCCGCAAGCGCTTGGGCGAAATACCGGTTGGTGCCGTGCTGTGTCTGGTGTCCGACGATCCTCTTTCGGCCATCGACGTGCCGTTTTTCTGCAGCGAGGCCGGGCATCAGCTGCTCTCCGCCGTTACCGCTGGCGCATCGATCAGCTTCTTTATCCGCAAAGGGGCCTGACGTGCCAGGTCCGTCTTCGGATTGCCGTTCCCAGCCGGAACGAGTTGCGTTTGAGCGGAATCGCACTAGCATCAACCGTCCATGAACTCGAAATGAAAGTTGTCACCTTGACGATAGCCAAATCGCCGTTCGACGACGGCTTTCTGCTCAGATCCGACCCCTCCGATCCGCGCCTTTCCGCAGAGGTCACCGGTGTCGATCATCTGGGCGCAAAGGTCACCACGCGGGTGGTGACCGAAAAAGCGCTGACGCTGTATCTCAACCGGCAAGAGATCGTCACCATGATGACGATCGGAGACCATCCGGACCTGATGGCTGTCGGCTATCTGCTGAACCAGAACATGCTGCATTCCGACGATGAAATCACCGCCATCGACTATGATGAAGACCTTGAAGTGGTCGTGGTTCGCACCCGGCGCGAAACAGATTACGAGGCCAAATTGCAGAAGAAGGTGCGAACTTCCGGGTGCGCGCAAGGGACCGTGTTTGGCGATGTGATGGAGAACTTCTCCGACATCAAACTGGCGCCGGAGGCACGCCTGAAGACCTCGTGGCTTTATGCGCTGACCCACAAGATCAACACCGCGCCGAGCCTTTATCTGGAGGCCGGCGCCATCCATGGCTGCGTGCTTTGCCAAGGGGACGTGCCGCTGGTCTATATGGAAGATGTCGGGCGGCACAATGCGGTAGACAAGATCGCTGGCTGGATGTTCATGAACAAGGTCGCGGCCGACGACAAGATTTTCTACACCACCGGACGGCTGACCTCGGAAATGGTGATCAAGACCGTAATGATGGGCATTCCGATTCTGGTGTCCCGGTCAGGCTTCACCGCCTGGGGCGTGGAGCTGGCGCGCAAGGCCGGATTGACGCTGATCGGACGGGCTCGCGGCAAGCGGTTCCTGGCCCTGGCAGGGCTGGAACGGATCGAATTTGATGGTGACCCCACCGAAGCCGCCAGGGAGGCGCCTCGGCATCGCCGCAAGGGCGCTGCAGAGGACGGGTCATGAGCGTCCCAGTAGCCGGACTGGTCTTGGCAGGCGGCCTGTCGCGGCGGATGGGCGGCGGCGAAAAGGGCCTGCAGCTGCTCGCCGGACAATCGATGATCTCCCGGGTGATCAGCCGGCTTGCGCCGCAAGTCGAAGCGCTGGCGATCAACGCAAATGCCGATCCTGGATCCTATCTGCAGTTTGGCCTGCCGGTTCTGCCCGACACGATCGGCGGCCATGTCGGCCCGCTGGCCGGCGTACTGACCGGGCTCGAGTGGGCGGCAACGCTACATGGTGTCACGCACATTGTCAGTGCAGCGACGGACACGCCGTTCCTGCCGCTCGACCTGGTGTCGCGGTTCTCAGAGATGGCCGGCCCGGAGCGCATTGTTCTCGCCCGCTCGAACGGCAACCGGCATCCGGTTTTCGGGCTGTGGCCGGTAGCGTTGCGCCAGGATCTGGCGCAGTGGCTGGCGACCAGCGACACCATGAAAGTGCTGGCCTGGGCCAACCGGCATGAGCTCGCCTTTTGCGATTTCGAGGCGGACGGAGACGGTGCGCCGGACCCCTTCTTCAACGCCAACACGCCCGAAGAACTGGCCGAGGCGGAAGCCTTTGTCGCCAGAGCCGCTGCATGAAACAGCGTATCTTCGGCATCACGGGGTGGAAGAACTCCGGCAAGACCACATTGACCTGCAAACTGGTGGAGGAATTTACGCGGCGTGGGTTCCGCACTGCCACTCTCAAGCATGCCCACCACCTGTTTGATGTCGACCATGAGGGCACCGACAGCTACCGCCATCGCAAGGCGGGTGCCGGCGAAGTGGCAATTGTCTCTGGCCGCCACTGGGCGATCATGCACGAACTCGGAGAACAGGCCGAGCCGTCGATGCAGGAGATGCTGGCCAGGCTGTCGCCTTGTGACCTGGTGCTGATCGAAGGCTACAAGCGCGAGAGCCACCCGAAGATCGAGGTGCGCCGGCTTGCTGCATCGGACCGTTCGCCCTTGCCGGATATCGACGCCAGCATTCGCGCCATCGCCGCTGATCACCCAATTGCCGACGCGCCCATCCCGGTCTTCTCACTGGACGACATCGGTGGCATCGCCGATATGATCGCGCTTGAAACCGGCTTGGGAGAGACTGCCGCATGACCCCGCGCAAGCTATTGAACGACTGCTTCCTCACCGACAAGGACCGGCTCAGCCATGCGGAATGCCTGGCGATCCTGACCGGCCGGTTGTCGGTGGTGACGGGTATCGAAGAACTGCCGCTGGTCGAGACCTCCGGACGCTGGCTCGCCGCCGACATCGTCGCGCCGCGCAATGTGCCGCTGCAGGACAATTCCGCTGTCGACGGCTACGCGTTTGCGGCGCCCGCCACGGGTTCAATGCCGGTGGTCGCCCGCATTGCCGCCGGTGATCTCGGTGCCTATCGCCTCGAACCAGGCCAGGCAGCGCGCATCTTCACCGGGGCGTCCATGCCTGAAGGCGCCGATACGGTGGCCATGCAGGAAGATTGCACGTTCGTTGGCGACATGGTCACCGTTCCACTGGATCTCAAGCGCGGCGCCAATGCCCGCAGCGCCGGCGAGGATGTGTCGGCGGGCAGCGCGGTGCTGGAGAGCAGTGCCCGGCTCCGGCCGCAGGATATGGCAGCGCTGGCGTCGTTCGGCCTGCCGCGGGTCAAGGTGCGCGCGCCCGTCCGTGTGGCGATCCTGTCGAACGGCGACGAATTGCTCGAGCCAGGGACCGTGATTTCCCAGGGACAGGTCTATGATTCCAATCGCGCGATGCTGCACGCCCTGCTGGGTACCCTGCCCTGCGACACCACCGATCTCGGCATCCTGCCGGACAACGCATCTTTGATCGAGGCCACCCTTGCCGATGTCGCCAAGACCCATGATGTAATCCTGACCAGTGGCGGCGCCTCGCGCGGCGACGAGGACCACATCATCAATGCCATAGACCGGCTTGGCACGCGCCACCTCTGGCAGATCGCGGTCAAGCCCGGCAGACCGATGAGCTTTGGCCAGATCGGCGACTGCGTCTTCCTCGGACTTCCCGGCAATCCGGTCGCAGCTTTCGTCTGCTTTTTGCTCTATGTGCGCCCGGCGCTGACGGTGCTGGGAGGCGGCAGCTATCATGAGCCGGTCAGGTTTCCGGTGACAGCCGGGTTTGACGTTCCGCGCAAAAAGGAAGGCCGCCGCGAATTCTGGCGCGGATGGCTCGAGCCCGGACCCGACGGGCGGCCCGTCGCGCATAAATTCACACGCGACGGGTCGGGGCTGATTTCCGGCCTCCGGCAGGCAACAGGCCTGATCGAGATCACCGAGACCGCGACGTCGGTGGCACGGGGCGAACTGGTGTCGTACCTGCCCTTTACGGGGTTTGGAATCGACAGCTGATCAGGGTTTTGCGTTCGGGAAGAACAGCTGCTTGCCGTCCAGCTTGTTGGCTGCAATCAGTTCCTGCCCATGCGGCGAGATCAGCCAGTCGATGAACTGCTGCCCCAGATCTGCCTTCACGCTCGGGCATTTCTCCGGATTGACCAGAATGATGCCGTACTGGTTGAACAGCACCGGGTCACCCTCGACCTCGATCAGGTAATCGCCTTTGTTGCCGAAGCTGATCCAGGTCGCACGGTCGGAGATTGTGTAGGCCCCCATGCCGACACTGGCATTTAGCGTTGCGCCCATGCCCGAGCCGGTCGCACGGTACCAATCGCCAGAGGCGGCCTTGATGTCGATCCCGGCCTTGTCCCAGAGCTTGAGTTCCGCCTTGTTGGTGCCGGAATCATCGCCGCGGGAGGCAAACAGCGCCTTCTTTTCGGCAATGGCCTTGAAGGCCGCTACGGCATCCTTGCCACCGGCAATACCCGCCGGATCCGCAGCCGGTCCGACAATGACAAAGTCGTTGTACATGAGATCAGAGCGCGCCACGCCGAACCCTTCGTCTACGAATTTTTTTTCCGCGGCTTTGGCGTGGACCAACAACACATCCGCGTCGCAGTTCTGCGCGTTCTTGATCGCCTGCCCGGTGCCGACGGCCACCACGTTGACCGTCACGCCGGTCTCCGACTTGTAGATCGGCAGGATGTAATCGTAAAAACCGGAATTTTGCGTGGACGTGGTCGATTGGACCAGGATCGAGGGATCCTCAGCGGATGCGACGGTCGCCAGGATCGAGAGCAGCGCAGCTCCGAAAAGGGTGGTTCGCTTCATTTTTTCCTCCTCAGTCAAAGACAGTTACAGATCAGAGAACGATTCGACCCGACAGATAGGCTTTAGCGGCCTCGGATGACGGGTTCGCAAAAAAAGCAGTCGCCGGACCATACTCGACCAGTTGTCCGTGGTGCAGAAACGCCACGTCGCCGGCGAGACGACGCGCCTGGCCAACGTCATGGGTGACGAATATCACCTTGGTCTGCTCGGCGCTCGATGCCAGCACGATTTGCTCAATCATCTGCACGGACGCGGGGTCAAGGCTGGCTGTCGGCTCATCAAGCAGAAGTACCTTCGGCCGGGTCGCTAAAGCCCGCGCAAGCGCCAGCCGCTGCTGCTCGCCACCGGACAAAAGCCGCGCCGGCTGCTGTGCCTGACCGGCAAGGCCGACCCGCGTCAACAACTCGTCGCAGCGCGCCCGGCGCTCGGCTTTGGTTCCCGCGCGGCGGCGCAATACGAAATCAATGTTGGCAGCCACCGAACGGCGCAGCAGCACCGGCTTCTGAAAGACCATTGCCTGTGTCGATCGGGTCGCCTCGCCGCAGGCAACCTCGCCCCAGCTGATCCAGCCCTGCGTCGGCGGGATCAGACCATGGACCAGACGCAGGAACAGGCTTTTGCCCGCTCCGTTGGGTCCCATGATGACAGTGACGGAACGCGGATCGAGCGTCAGTTTCTCGATGTTGACGAGAAGTCTTCCTGCAACCTGAAGCGCCAGCCGTTCGAGCCTGAGTGCGCCCGGCAATAGGCGGTCACGCGGCGTCTTCGAGCCCCCATCGGAGGTTTTCCGCGGCATGAGCGGAGCGGCGTCAGGCATAAGCCTGCCTTTCGGCGATCGCCCGCAGGGCGCCGGCGCCAAGATTGACCGAAATTGCGATGCTCATCAGGATGATACCGAGCGCCAGCGCCATTCCGAGATCACCCTTTGAGGTTTCGAGCGCAATGGCGGTGGTCATTACCCGGGTCAGATGTTCAATATTGCCGCCCACGATAATGACCGCTCCAACCTCGGCCACAGCGCGACCAAACCCGGCCAGCGCGACGGTGACAAGGCCGTAGCGTCCGTCGACAATCAGCGCCAGCATTGCGCGCCCCCGGGAGATCCCGAGCGAGCGGAACTGTTCGTCATATTCCGCCTGCAATGCCTCCAGCACTTGCCGCGACAAGGCGGCGACAATTGGCGCGATCAGAACGGTCTGGGCAATGATCATCGCCGTCGGGCTGTAGAGCAGGCCAAGCCAACCCATCGGTCCGGCGCGCGAGAGCACGAGATAGATCAGGAGCCCGATTACCACCGGAGGAAAACCCATCATCGAGTTGACCAGGGCAATGACGATCCCGCGGCCGAAGAACTTCCGGACCACCAGAAGCGCTCCGATGGGGAAGCCGATGAGACAGGACAGAAGGAGCGCCATCAGGCTGACTCGCATCGAAAGCCCGACGATTTCGAACAGGTCCGCATCGCCCGAAGCGATCAAACCAAAAGCCAGCCCGAATGCACCCGCGAAATCCTGCATGGCCTATCCCCGGCCTCCAGCCAACATCCGTTCCTCGCCCAGGCGGGTCCAGATGCGATCGGCGATGTCGCGGTAGATCCGGGACTGAACCCCATCGGGGTCCGAGGCGACGATCGGCGTGCCGTTGTCGGATGTCTCGCGGATCGCCATGACCAGCGGCACCTCGCCAAGGAAAGGCGCACCGATGCGTTCGGCCTCGGCACGTGCTCCGCCATGGCCGAATATGTCATGCTGGCCACCGCAGTCCGGACAAATAAAGTGGCTCATGTTCTCGATGATGCCGAGAATCGGCACATCAACCTTGCGAAACATGTTCAGCCCCTTACGCGCGTCGATCAATGCCAGATCCTGCGGCGTTGACACAATCACAGCGCCGGCCAACGGGACATTCTGCGCCATGGTCAACTGCGCGTCACCGGTACCGGGCGGCATGTCGACGATCAGGACATCGAGTTCGCCCCATGCCACTTCGCGCAGCATCTGGGTCAGGGCCTGCATCACCATTGGTCCGCGCCAGACCATCGGCGTTTGCTCATCGATGAGAAACCCCATCGACATCACCTTGAGTCCGTACCCCTCAAGCGGAATCAGGATACGGTTTTCACCACTCTGCGGCCGGCCCGATATGTTGAGCAGGCGCGGCATCGACGGTCCGTAGATGTCGGCATCAAGGATGCCCACCTTCAAGCCACCCGCCTGCAGGGCAAGCGCAATGTTGGCCGAGGTGGTGGATTTTCCGACGCCGCCCTTGCCCGAGGCAACAGCGATGATGGCCCCTATTCCTTGCACGGGAACCTTGGTGCCAGGCGTGGGCGGCGACGGTGCGGCGCGTCCCTGCATGGGTGGAGGAACCGCCGCGGCCTGGGCGGCGGAGGGTGCGGAGCGTACCGGCTGAACCGCAGGCTCGGCTGCGGTCCCTGCCCGGTCCGCAATAAGCATCACCTGTGCCTGGATCACGCCGGGTGCCGCCAAAGCCGCCTTTTGGGCTGCTGCCCGCAACGGTTCCAGCTGGGCCGCAAGCTGAGCCGGCACGGTGATCGAGAACGTGGCCTGATCATCATTGACGACGATGTCCGAGACCAATCCGAGATCCACGATATTGCCGGTCAGATTGGGACCCTTGACCCGTTTAAGCTGTTCCAGAATCTGGTCAGTGGCGATTGTCACTGCGCACCCCATGGCCGATAATGCATTCGAATTGTCGCAGTACGCATCCCTGATCCGGTCTTGGCGCTTCGACACCAATCGAGCGACGAGGAGACCCCGGAATGGACAGCACCGAAACCAGCAAGGCACGCGCTGGCGAAGGCTCCGAAACGGAGAGATTTGTCAGGCTCGCTGACCGGTTCATCCGCGTCGCCAACACGGCCAACGCCAAAAACCCCGCCACCGATATTCACATGGCATTCCTGTACGGCGCGGCGCGCTACAATGCCTTCGTGGCCAAGAATGTGATGGAGGTGGCCGACCACGAGGCATTCGTCACCGAGATGGCCGCCGCCTATACCGAAATGTTGCGCAATCATCTGGCCGATCCCAACGTCTGACAATCGCTTCATCCTTTCAGCCGTTGTCTAATCGAGACGCGCTTTTGTTGCGGCGGCTCCGAATTCGGGATTTCGTCGGCTTCTGGCTTTAAGGCGGCTGCATCAGCCTCATCCGGCACCCCGGGATCAGTGTCACCAAGCGATTGAGTTTCGGCAGTGCGCGCTGCGTCGATTGGAGTTGCCGCTTCGTCCGATTCTTCCTCCAGGTCTTCGGATTCCAGGTCTTCGGGCAAGCCTGCCGACGACGTTCCCGTGGGCGGCACATCCTGAGTGAGCCGTCCTGTTGCCTGCTGCAGCAGCTTCTCGCTCTCGGTCAGGAATCCGCGGCCCGGATCCCAGTTCGATTTGTAGACCATGTGCAGCGGGTTGTTGTAATCCTCATCATAGTCGTTCAAGCCGTCCAGATTGGCGAGGACAGGGTTGGAATTGAAAAATTTCTGCAGTGCCTTCTTGCGCAACAGGTTGGACACACCGCGTTTCATGAAAATCGAAAAATCAAAACCGTAACTTACCTCTTCCAAATCAACAGCTTCGGCAGCCAGACGGTTGGCCTCCGCTTCGGTGCGTTCGGCTTCGAGTCGCTCTTCATAAATCTCAAGCGGATCGGCTGCGGGCTCTTCGTCGTCGGGGTCGACATCGGGATTGGACAGTTGCGCCTGCTTGCGTTTTGACCAACGGGCCAAAAATCCTTCTCTGTCTTCAGCCATCCAGATCTCCCCGGTCTGAGCGTTTCCGGCTCAGGAAAATCGGCTGCTTGCCGAATTTCTGTTCTTCGAGGTCAACCTTGTCGCGCCGCCGTTTTATGAAGGTCGTCTCAACGTGGTAGGCATCCAGAAAATCGAGGATTGCCTCGGCAATCTCGGGTGGCATCGGCAAGCGCTCGATGATGTCTTCGCTGCCGACTTCATAGTCTTGCGCGGCGTGCGGCGACGCCGTGACGCTTTGGACATACCAGTCAAGCGGATGCTGGTTTTCGCTGTCGCGCCGCAGCACCACGTAGAGTGCCGGATTGCCGCTGTCGAAATTTTCGACATAAGCCTCGGTATCGGCAGCATAACAGGTGAGATCGACCCGCCCCATGTAATAGCGCGTCATGCGGTCATCGCTGATCAGGATGTCGCCCGGATTGAGATCCGCTGGCGCCAGCATCACGCCGACGGGTATCCAGTAGTCCTTTGCCCACCGCGAAATCGACTGCCGCTTCTCCGCAATCACCCCCAGCATTATTGTCAATTCCCGCGACACGCCGGTCAGTCCCTCCACGGTGTTGAGGCAATCACGGTTGTCTCTTCCCGTTGAAAGTATAAGGTGTTTGCAGACGACAACAAGGGTGATCCAATGGTTTTAGACGCAACCAAGCTTTTTGTATGCAACTGCGAAAAAACCATGGCCCTCGACCCCTCAAGATTGGGGTCGGCTTACGGGGAAGTGTCCAGTCATCACCATCTTTGCCGCAGTGAGATGGGTGTGATCGAGACCGCCTTCGCGACTAAGACCCCGATCTGTATTGCCTGCACCCAGGAACGCCCGCTATTTGAGGAGATTGCCGCTGAAGCCGGTCACCGGGCCCTGTCATTCGTCAATATTCGCGAGATGGCAGGCTGGACCGCGGACAAGACATCGACGACGCCGAAAATGGCAGCGCTGCTGGCTGCGGCAAAACTGCCAGCCACACCCGCGCGCCTGCGCTCGATTGAAAGTGACGGGCTTTGCCTCGTGATCGGCAAAGGTCAGTCGGCATTTGATACGGCGCTGCGTCTGAACCGGACATTGTCAGTGACCCTGCTGCTGACCGGAATTGACGATCTCGTCTTACCCTCGGAACTGCCGTTCCCGGTCTTTGCCGGCCGTGTGGCTTCGGCCGGCGGATCGCTGGGCGCTTTCCACCTGGTTGTCGACGGCTATGCGGCCATGCTGCCGTCTTCCCGCGCAAGGCCCGAATTTGCAATGGCGCGTGACGGAGCAAGTACCTCCTGCAGTGTCATATTCGACATGTCCGGCGACCCTGCCCTGTTCACAAGAGCTCATGGCCGTGACGGCTATTTCCGGACCGACCCCGGCAATCCCGTGGCGGTACTGGAAGCGGTGCTTGAGGCTTCAGATTATGCAGGAAGTTTCGAAAAACCGATCTACGTCACCTACGATGCCTCGATCTGCGCGCACGAACGATCAAGGAAAACCGGCTGCACCAAATGCATCGACCAGTGCCCAGCAGGCGCGATCACCGGCCAGGGGGACATTATCGTCGTCGATCCCGGCATTTGTGGCGGCTGCGGCAACTGCGCCGCCCATTGCCCCACCGGTGCTGTCGCCTATGCCTATCCGACCCGGACCGACCAGATCTCACGGGTCCAGACGCTTTCCCGCACATTCCTCGCTGCCGGTGGTCAAGCGCCGGTTTTGCTGCTTCATGACGCTGGCCACGGCACGCCGTTGATAGGCGCGATGGCGCGGTTTGGCCGCGGTCTTCCTGCGCGGGTCATTCCGCTGGAAATGCATGCGACGAGCGGCGTCGGCCACGATCTGATGGCTGCGGCGCTCGCCGCCGGATTTCGCCAGATCGTGGTGCTGGGCGACCCTCATAAGACCGAAGAATTTGGCGCGGTTGCCGAGGAAAGCCAGCTGATGGAAACCCTCCTCGCCGGTTTCGGCCACAAAACCGGGCGGGTCGTGACATTGCTGGAAGCCGACCCGGATCAGGTCGAAGCCGCTCTCTACGCGCTGCCCGAACTGCCGGAAGTATCACGCGCCGCCCCGATCCCGCTGGGCGGAAAGCGCGAGGTAACGCGCGCGGCACTCGGCGTACTGGCTGCTGCCGGCAAACCCGTTTCCAGCCTTGTACCGCTGTCAGGCAGCGCACCTTATGGGACAGTTCTGGTCGATACAGCCGCCTGCACCTTGTGCATGGCCTGTGTCTCCTCCTGCCCCGCGGATGCACTGCGCGATACACCCGAGACAACGCAGTTGCGTTTCGTCGAAGCGGCTTGCGTTCAATGCGGGATCTGCGCGGCGACTTGTCCGGAATCGGCGATAACGCTGCAGCCTCGCTACAATCTTGCCAACAACGTCATGCAACCTCAAACCCTGCATGAGGATGAACCCGCTTGCTGCACGTCCTGCGGAAAGGCCTTCGCTGCGGCTGGAATGCTGCGCGCGGTGGAACGGCGCCTGCAGGGCAACTGGATGTTTGACACCGACGAGCGCCGAGCTCTTATCCACATGTGCGAGGATTGCCGGCTTGAATCCCTCTCACGCGACGGCGCCGATCCCTTCGCAATCGCCCATCCGCGCCGCACCCGCACGACCGACGACTACCTGGAGGCCGGCCGCCGGGGGCTCACGATCGATGATTTTCTCAATGAGGACTGACCGCGCGACATAGCAATTGGTTGGTGTGGGCTTATCGCCAGCCCCCTTCGAGGCTGCGAGGCGATCGCGGTGGACCGCTACTGCAGCACCGCGGTGAGCGGCAGGTTGATCAACAGGTTTTGCGGCTTCATACGAATGCGGTCATGGGCATCCACGGCCAAGCCGAGAAAGGCCGGTTTGCGGCGCATTCTCTCCAGCACCCGATCCTGGTCGAGAAACTCCATCCGGAAAAGTGCCACAATACTGCCCTGCCCCTCTTCGGGGAGATATTCGCCTTCGTAGAGCGCATTCATGATGCGGGTCGCTTCGGCATCGAGTCCGACATGCCAGGACCAGCGCTCCTCCTTGACTGACTGCAGCGGCTGCACCCGGACCCGCAAATCCAGAAAATGCCTGATCCAGCGTTCGATCAGTCGGGAAAAGGCATCCTGACCAGGTTCCGAGAATCGGAAATCCAGAGCCAGGTCGAAATGATCCGCGCGGGCCCAATAGTCCTCAGCGCCTTCCGAATTGAGAATTTCGAGAGCAACTTCTGTTCGCCCGGGATCGGTCAAAGCCAGGAGAGCCGCTTGCTGCGCGCGGGTTTCGACCACTTCGGCATCAGCCAGCATCATCCGCTGGTTTGACGTGGTCACGGTCTGTTCGCGGAAGAACAACTCGGCAGCCCGCGCCACCATCGCATCGCTTTCACCCATCAGAATGTTACCCATGATCAAATGCGCCATCTGGCTGATGAACACCGGCGGGATCAGCGGTGCACCGGGTGCGAACAGGGATGCGTAGGCTGCTTCGATTGATCCCTTGGCGACCAGGTGATCGCGAAACCGCAGGACCAGGGCATAGTTATCCGCTGCATCCGGATCGGCGATTGCGGCGAGATCGTCAGCGTCAATCGACGCAAACGGATCCGCCATCAGCCGCTCGAACAGGGCATGCTCGACAGCGCAGCTTTCCTCGACAGGATGGATTTCCGGACGCGTGTAATAGGCACGCAGGAAATCATCGCTGACGGCCAGCCAGCCGTTGTCCAGCCTGTGCGTCAGATGCTGTCCCGCGGATTTCCAGATCATGCCCTTGTCTTTTGTCAGCTTCACCCGGCAATCCCCAATCCCTGAGCAAGCGACAGGCAGCGGACACCTTCGGCGCCATCGAGCAGCAAACCACCATCTTCATCTATGCCGATCATCCGGCCTTCGTGCGTTACCGGTCCGATTTGCACCGCGATCTTGTCCGCCGGTTGGATGCGGCCAAGATAATCAGGGTGCGCGGTGCGGAAACCATCATGCTCCCAGGCATCGAGCCAGGACAGGAAATGCCGCGCCACCGCCTCGATAACCTGTGTCCGGTCGAGATCGCCGCACCCCTCCTCGAAGAGCGCGGTGGCATGCCGGGACAGACCCGGCGCCTCACTGAGGTCCGCCGGCAGGCTCATTGCCACGGAAAAACCCAACACCATGAATTCCGGCGTATCCTCAAGTCCCGTGCCTCCGGGCACATGCAGAAACACCTCGCCAACTTCGCCGCCATTGACAAGAAGCGTCGAGGGCCATCGGTACATCAGGGCCAGATTTGGCGGGCCGATCGCTCCCAGCGCATCGCCGATGGCGACCATCAGCAACGGCGCCATTTGCAACGCCTTGGCAAGGCAACAGTCGGGCTCCAGAACTATGGCTGCGCGCCCATGTGTTTCGGCCATCGACCAGCAGAGGTCGCCGGCACCGAAGTCACGCCGGCGCACACCTTCCAATGCCACCTGCAACGGGTCTTCCGAGGCGGGCACCGCATACCCCGTCAGGAGCGGCGGAAATTCGGGGATGGGCAGCATGTCGGAGGTCAGGGCAACTCAACTTCGCCGGTGACAATGTGTTCCAGGCCGGTGCCTTCGGCTGTCAGCACGACCTTGAGCTTCAAGGGTCCCGAGCCTGCAGCCCCGGACCGGACCAAATCTTCGATCTGCTGCTGCGATGTCACGCCGACTTGCTTGAGGAATTTCCGCATCGACAGGTTAAAGGATTCGTCGCTCATCATGTCACTTTCATTTTTCAGGCCCGTATCAATTCAGGCGCACATTCTCGGTGGAATAAGCCTTGTCCGATGACGTCTCCCATAACGGCTTGAGCCCATAATGCGCGCCGACAACCACCAGCAACATAACCGCAATGCTGAGGAGAAATGCTTTCATGTCCCGTTCCTCCCCACCATCACTCGGCCGGCGCGGCAACCGCGCCGTCAGTCTCTTTCGTCATGACCTCATCGACCCAGAGGGAATGGTGTTCCCTGGCCCAGTTCAAATCAACCTCACCCGAACCCATTGCATCAAAGGCACCCTGCATGCCGATGGTGCCGATGTAGATGTGGGCCAGGATCAGGCATATCATCACCACCGCGACAATCCCATGCCAGGCACTGTTGAATTGCTGTTCCTGGATGGCGCTGTAGGGCGGTTCCGCCAGACCGAGGAGGTGCGGCACATCAATGCCGATGTTGCCGAGAAGCACGAATGTGTCGGTAAAAAAGCTGTGTTCGAATGGAAACAACAGCGTCCAGCCCGAGACCGACACCGACAAGCCAAGCAACATCACGCCCCAAAAAATGATCTTCTGGCCTGCGTTGAATTTATTTGCCGGGGGGTGGCTCGACTTGCTGAGCAACCCGCCACCTTTTGCCAGCCAGTTCAGATCGGTCCGGTCCGGAATGTTGTGGACTATCCAGAGCACGAAGGCGATCGCCAGTCCGAGCATGAAGGCAAAGGCGGTGTAGTTATGGGCAAGTTTCAGAAAGCCCGACATGGGCCCGAACAAGTCTTTGCCGATCAGCGGCAATATTAGCGAGCGTCCGAATGTTACGTTCAGACCGCTTATCCCCAAAACAATGAACGATAGCGCCATGAGCCAGTGAGCCATCCGCTCCAGGGTTGAGAAGCGCTTTATCTTGACGCCAGACAGACCGTGTTCGACCTTGATGCGGCCGCGAATTGCAAAAAACAACGCCAGCAATACCAGCGTTGCAAGGATCGCGTAGCCAAGATAGTCATGGACTGGACCCTCGCGGTAAAGCCGCCAATCCTCGCCCTGCGACTGGATCATTTGGCCAGCGGACCGGTTCGGGATCGACACCGCGCCAACCTCGCCAAGGCGGATATCATGCCAGATCTCCGCATCCGACTGATTGCCCTGAACGCCGCCCTGAAGAGCCGGCCCGGGCGGCGCGATGGTTGTCGCCGCATTTTCCGGCGGGCGAACCGTGCTCTGGGCATGGGCCTGAAGCGGCAGGTACAGCCCGGCCAGAGCGAAAATGGCAAAGGCGATCCCGGGTAGGAGATATCGCCCGGACGCGCGGCGCGTCTTCAGATTCTTCATCGGTGAACTCCCGGTGTCCGGATACAATCTAGCAAAGATTGGCAGGCGGAACCATGTCCGCCTGCCAATATGACAGCGATCTGATCAACCGCTGCCCTTCTGGTCGTAGGCTGTACCCCAGCCCCAGGCGCCAGCGCCGAAGCCGCGGGCAACCACACGCTCGCGGTAGATCTGCGACACGGTGTCTCCATCACCGGCAAGCAGCGCCTTTGTCGAGCACATCTCGGCGCAAAGCGGCAGCTTGCCCTCCGCGATCCGGTTGCGCCCGTACTTCTGGAACTCGGCTGCGGAATTGTCCTCTTCCGGACCGCCGGCGCAAAAGGTGCACTTGTCCATCTTGCCACGTGAGCCGAAGTTGGACGCCTGCGGGAATTGCGGCGCGCCAAACGGGCACGCATAGAAGCAATAGCCGCAACCGATGCACAGATCCTTGTTGTGCAGCACGATGCCGTCCGCCGTCTGATAGAAGCAGTCAACCGGGCAGACCGCCATGCACGGCGCATCCGAGCAGTGCATGCAGGCCACCGAGATCGACCGTTCACCGGGCTTGCCGTCATTGATGGTGACGACACGGCGCCGGTTAACGCCCCAAGGGACTTCATTCTCATTCTTGCAGGCGGTGACGCAGGCGTTGCATTCAATACAGCGCTCGGCGTCGCAGAGGAATTTCATTCTAGCCATGGTGTGTCCTCCCTAAGCCCGCTCGACGCGGCAAAGCGTTGTTTTTGTTTCCTGCATTTGCGTGACCATATCGTAGCCATAGGTCTGCGCAGTGTTGCACGCTTCGCCAAGCACGATCGGGTCGGCGCCTTCAGGATACTTGTCCCTGAGATCAACGCCCTGGAACTGGCCGCCAAAATGGAAGGGACAGAAGACAACGCCCTTGCCCACCCGTTCGGTGACCATGGCCATGACCTTGATCTTGCCGCCGGACGGGCTGTACAGCCAGACGGTGTCGCGATCCCTGATGCCCAGATTGTTGGCGTCGAAGGTGTTGACCTCGACGAACATGTCCTGCTGCAACTCGGCCAGCCATGGATTGGAGCGGGATTCGTCGCCGCCGCCTTCATATTCGACCAGGCGCCCCGAGGTCATGATCATCGGGTAGTCCTTGGAGTGATCGACATCCTGGATCGACTTGAAGGCCGTCGGCACACGCCAGAAGGTCTTGTCCTCGATGGTCGGATAATCGGCCACAAGCTCGCGATTGGGCGCGTAAAGCGGTTCGCGATGCAGCGGCACCGGATCGGGGAAGGTCCAGACCACCGCACGGGCCTTGGCGTTGCCGTAAGGGGCGCAGCCATGCTTGATCGCGACCCGCTGGATGCCGCCCGAAAGGTCAATCTTCCAGTTCACCCCCTCGATTTTCTTGTCATAGTCGGAGGGTATATCACCCTGGTCGGATGTCTCGCCAACCTCTTCCGCAGAAGGCCGTTCTTTGAGGATGCCGGCGACATATTCAATCATGCGCCGCTCATAGACGGTCAGATCTGCGTCCCAGCCAAGACCTTTCAGCATGGCCATCGTGAATTCGGGATAGCCGTCCTCGATCTCGGAGCCAACCGGCCAGCTTTCTTCCGCCAGCAGGTTGTCGCCGTTGCGTTCAACGCCGAAACGGGCGCGGAAACCCATCCCGCCCTGAGCCACCGGGACCGAAACATCGTAGAGGTTGGCAGATCCGGTATGCTTCATCTCAGGTGTTCCCCAGCAAGGCCAGGGCAAGCCGTAGAATTCACCGTCATGCGGTCCGCCAACACCACGCAAGCTGGTCTTGTCGAAGGTGTATTGATGCTCCATGTGCGATTTCAGCCGCTCGGGCGATTGCCCGGTCATCCCGATCGTCCACATGCCACGGTTCCACTCGCGCGTGATGTCCTCGATCAGTGGCTCCTCGCCATTGACCTCAATGTGGCGGAACATCCGTTCTTCGAAGCCGAACTTCTTGGCAAACTTGTACATGATGGTGTGATCGGGCAGTGATTCAAACAGCGGTTCGACCACGGTCTCGCGCCACTGGATGGACCGGTTGGACGCCGTCACCGAGCCATAAGTCTCGAACTGGGTCGAGGCCGGCAACAGATAGACGCCATCCTTGCGGTCCTGAAGCACCGCAGTCATCGTCGGGTAAGGGTCGACAACGACCAGCAGATCCAGCATCCCCATCGCCTTCTGCATTTCAGGCAAGCGGGTCTGCGAGTTCGGCGCATGCCCCCAGAACACCATGACCTTGGTGTTGTCGGGCTGCTCCAGGTTTTCCTTGGCTTCCAGAACACCGTCGATCCAGCGCGACACCGGAATCCCGGTCTCGTTCATCATTGCCTTGTCCTTGCCGTCCTTGCCTTTCATCGTGGCAAAGCGACCCTTGAGCCAATCAAGGTCTTCGCCCCAGACGCGGGCCCAATGGGCGTAGGCTCCTGCCGTAAGGCCATAGTAGCCCGGCAAAGTGTCGGCAAGCACCCCAAGATCGGTCGCGCCCTGCACGTTGTCGTGGCCACGGAAGATGTTGGCGCCGCCTCCGGCCTTGCCGACGTTGCCAAGCGCCAGTTGCAGGATCGAATAGGCGCGGGTGTTTGAAGACCCGTTCGAGTGCTGCGTGCCACCCATGCACCAGATCAGCGTGCCCGGCCGGTTGTTGGCCAGCGTGCGTGCCACCCGTTCAAGCTGCGAGCCCGGAACTCCGGTCACCCGCTCGACTTCAGCCGGGTTCCACTTCTTGACCTCATCACGGATCTGATCCATGCCCCAGACGCGGGTCCGGATGTAATCCTTGTCTTCCCAGCCATTCTCGAAAATGTGGTAGAGAATGCCCCAGATCAGCGCCACATCGCTGCCCGGACGGAAACGCACAAATTCGTCGGCATGTGCGGCTGTGCGGGTAAAGCGCGGATCGCACACGATCAGCGGCGCGTTGTTTTCTTCCTTGGTCTTGAGAAGATGCAACAGCGATACCGGATGCGCTTCGGCGGGATTGGATCCGATCAGGATCATCGATTTTGAATTGTGAATATCGTTGTAGGAATTCGTCATCGCGCCATAGCCCCAGGTGTTGGCAACACCGGAAACGGTGGTCGAATGGCAAATGCGCGCCTGGTGATCGACGTTGTTGGTCCCCCAGTAGGCCGCGAACTTGCGGAACAGATAGGCCTGCTCGTTTGAATGCTTGGCAGAGCCGAGCCAGTAGACCGAATCCGGTCCGGAGGCTTCGCGCACCGCCAACATCTTGTCGCCGATCTCGTTGATGGCGTCATCCCAGGAGATGCGCTGCCATTTGCCGTCAACCAGCTTCATCGGATATTTCAACCGGCGATCGCCATGGGCATGCTCGCGGACGGAAGCTCCCTTGGCGCAATGGGCGCCCAGATTAAACGGAGAATCATAGCCCGGGGCCTGACGCGTCCAGACACCGTTTTCGACCTCGGCAATCACCGTGCAACCGACCGAACAATGCGTGCAGATCGATTTCTTGGTTTCAATTTTCCCGGTGCCTGCGGCTGTCTGAGCTTCTGCGCGCTTGACCATTCCGCCCGAAAGCGTGGAAATGGCTGCAGCCCCACCAATGGTGAGACCCGAGCGTTTCAGGAATGTCCGGCGGTCAATCGCCGTAACTCCAAGCTCTGCTACCGTCGAGGACAGCCGGGGGCCTCGCGCAACCCCATTTGTCTTCTTCCTGAGCATTTTATCCTCCGTTATTTTATCCCGTCGCATGCGGCGACCAGCGGTGATTCCTAGAATCGCGTGCTGGCGTAGTAAGCCTTGATATGATCGGTTTCCCTGTATCCGGCGCCCGCCTGCGGTTCGGCAATCTCAACAGCCTCACTTGCAGTGCCTGCGACCAGGGCCGCCCCGCTGGCAATCGTGCCGAGCCCGGCGAACTTCAGAAAACCGCGACGGTCGGTCGTGGCATCTTCTGTCTTTGCCTTCATGTTGGTCTCCACTTCAAGACACCCGGAACTGTCTGCAGCAGTCTGGCCGGGCGTCTCCGCCAGACTGCAATACACGCTCACACAACGGCTCGCCGCGAAAGCGGCCTACATCTCGAACGCACCCCGCTCGATCGCCATGAACAGGCGTCCGATGCGGCCAACAGGTTTGAAAAAATCTGCCGATGGGCAGCTTTCGAGATCCTTGAAAAAATGTGGTGTCCAACTGCCAACATGGCTGTCGTAGAACGCCTTTTGCGCTGACACCGGCTGAACGGCGCCGAAGCTGCCATCAATCAACCCGGCCATCATTTCCATCAGTGCGGCAGCATGGTCCTCAGGATCCTTGACGTCATCGCTGCGGGCAATGCCGAGCGGACGCATGTCGTCGCGCAAACGCGCCAGCGGCTTTTCGTGCATGAAACCGGTGAGATAATAAGAGCCGAACGGGGTCAGGATACCCCGGCCCAAACCAATGAACAAAACATTGTATTCGTCCCGAGTTGCCGCCAGACTTGTCTCTGCAGCGGCATTCGCAAGATCTGTGATCGCCCGGCCAAGTTCGGAATCGTCGCCCGTCATCTGGGCCAGGAGGGCAAGGAGCAAATCATCCGGCGGCTCACGCAACAACCGCGCCAAAAGCCTGTAGACGTTGACCCGCGATTGATCTGCTTCATCAATGCGATCAATTGAAATAGTGCGCTGATTCAACACATATCTCCCCCTGATATGTGAGAAGATCACTTTTCCGGCTGCAAATCAATCCAATTCCATCCGCGTCGGTCAGGATCGGATCTGCTAGCGCGGCCAGCAACCTGCCCGGTGCAACAGGACTTGTCGTGGTAGGCCTTCAATACTTCCGACAACCTTTTCGCCGGGGATTTCCGCAACTTCCGTCGGCACGGGTAACGTAAGACCCCGCGCCTTGGCCACCGCGACGATGGCCTGCGCGACCGGGTGCTTCGACGCCTGGTCGAGGGAGGCAGCGAGACTCAGGATCTCGTCCTCGCCCATGCCGGCGTGACTGTCGATCGACACGATCTGCGGGCGCCCATGGGTCAGCGTGCCGGTCTTGTCGAGTGGAACATCCTCGAGTCCGCCGTTCCGATGGCGCGTCGCGGTCCGAGGAACGCGCGACAGCAGGTCATGCATTTCGCGCCGGGCGCGTCCCTCGGCGAAGCTTTCGAGGAATGTGCCGCCCGAGCACATCACCGCCACGACCGCCGCGGCCAGCGTCTTGCCGAAGACGAGCGCCGCGGTCATGGATTGCACGGCCACGATGTCGAGCCCGACTTCGCCCTGCCCGATGCTGCGCAGGATCTCGATCACAAGCGCGGCAAGAGCGGGCGTGACCCCGATGAATCATGCGCTGCTGGTCATATCGGCCCTGCCCGCAAGGTAGAGGCCAAGCCCCGAGACGAGGCCGGCCATGGCCACGAGCGGTATCGCAGTCCTTAAACGGTCTGTGGTGGTATGTTCCATTCAGCTTAATTCCCCAGGGCTCAGGCGTTCGCCGCGAGCTCTTTGGAAAAAATCCGTCCGACTCCCACGCCCCTCATGCTCCCGTTATCATCGCGCAAGAGGAAGAGCGCATCGAGCCCTCGTTCCCGCGCAAGCTTTGCGCCCTTGTCGGGTCCAAGCACCATCAGCGCGGTCGCCCAGGCATCGGCCTCGGCACAGCTTCGTGCAACGACGGTGACCGATGCCGGCGACGCGAGGATCGGCGCGCCGAGGCCCGGATCCATGGTGTGCGAGAGACGGCGGCCCTGCACCTCGACCCAGTGGCGGTAGTCGCCGGAGGTTGCCACGGCGGCGTCCTTCAGCGCGAGAATGGAATACGGCGCACGGCGCTCCGCATCGGGCGCTTCCACCGCAATGGTCCATGGCTCCCCATCCGGCCTGAGCCCGAGCGCGCGCATCTCTCCGTCAATGCCGACGAGGCCTGCCTCAATGCCGAACTCGCCCAGCGTCTCGGCCAGACGGTCGACGCCGTAACCCTTGGCTATGCCATTCAGGTTTAGCGCGAGGGGAGTTGTCTTGCGGACACTGCCCTCTCCGATCTCAAGCGCCGCATGGGCCGGGACGCGCGGCGCGGTCATCGCTGTACGGATACGGTCGGACTCGGCGGCTTGAGGCCCGAAGCCCCAGGCCGTGACTGCATCGCCCATGCCGATGTCGAAGGCACCCCCCGAGGCGCGCCCAATCTGAATCCCGAGCCGCAGGACCTCCAGGAGCCGTGCGGGAACCTCCACCCATCTGCTCACAGGCGCCGCGTTGAGACGCATCAAGTTGCTGTCGGGCTTCCAGGTTGACATTTGCGTGTCCACCTCATCCACCGCCATCTGCAATGCGGTCCGGATGGGCTCCGTGTCACAACCAGGTGCCATGAAGAACAACGCTGACCAGCGGGTGCCCATGGTGGGGCCGTTCAGCGCGTGCCGTACCAAGTCAGTAGACATCTTCGACATACCGCCCCTCTGCCTTCAACGCTGCTGGCGTCAGCCCGACAGGCGCAAGGATATCGGCCAGCGCGTCGGCCACGCCCGCAGCCATGTCGCGGCCGCCGCAGACCATGACGCGCGCGCCGTCACGAATGAGCCGGGCGACCTCGGCGGCCTCGCCGCGCAATGCGTCCTGGACGTAATGCGGTCGCGCCTTGCGCGAGACCGCGGTGACGAGCCGGGCAAGACGGCCCTCGGCCTGCCAGGCCGGCATGTCGTCGCCGTAAAGGAAATCGCTGTCGGGATGACGCATGCCGAAGAAGAGGTGGACGGGCCGCAGCCGCACGTTGCCGCGCACGAACCCCGCCAGCGGACCGATGCCGGTTCCGGCACCGATCAAAATCAGCGGTGTGCGTCCCCTGCCCGGCCGGAAGCCGGGATTGCGGCGCAGGAAGGCGGTGACAGTCTGGCCGGGCTCAAGCGCGGTCAATTGTCCGGAACAGAGGCCGCCCGGGTGTTTCTTCACGACAATCTCGACGAAACCGTCGCGGCGCGCGGAGGCGAGCGAGTACAGGCGCGGCACGACGGAACCCTCCGGCAAAATGCCGATCAGGTCGCCGGCCTGGTAGCGCGCAAAGCCCCTTCCGGTCAGCCGCTGCCACGACGTCGCGCGCGGCTGGGCAAAGCGCAGGATCGCGGTCGGGGCTTGCACCTCGGCCCCGTAGTCGCGGCGTGAGATCAGCGTGAGTTTTTCGGTCGCTGGCAGAACCGGCTGATGAGCAAGCTCAAGGTCAATCCCCAGCGCCTGCCCAAGCGCCCTTCCCCAGCGGGCGAAATCCTGCGGTGACTGGCGGTCAACCGTGTCGAGCGGTATGAGTTCTTGCCATCCCTTCGCCTCGGCGGCCGACGCTACGGCCTTGGCGAAGGCGCAATAGGCGGGAAAGCTGCGATCGCCGAAGCCAATCACGGCCAGTTGCATGTCAGGCGCGCGCTCAAGCGCGGCCATGCGATGAAGGAATTCCTTGGCAGATGCCGGTGCATCGCCATCCCCATAGGTTGCCGCGAGAACAATGATCAGTTGGGCGCGGGCGTAGCGGTCCGGCGCGAAAGCCGACATCGGCGCGGCATGGACACTCTGACCCGCCCCAGTGAGCGCGGCGTGCAGAGTGGCTGCAAAGCCCCAGGTGCTGCCGCCCTCGCTGCCGACCAGCAGGATCGTGTCGGCCCGGCCGGCTGGCTGGTTTCCGCGGATGCGTGGCCGCCCGCGCCGTCCTGCCAGCCAAATCAGCACGCCCGTTCCACCCATTGCCGGAACGCCGAGCGCCATCAGCCCCAGCACCAGCCCGAGCGTGGCGGCGCCCTGACCCGTGTGCAGCATGTAAATGGTTTCCGACACGCGCTCCCATCCCGTCAGGTCAACCCAGGCCAGCGTGGCGCCGGTACCCTGATCGAGATAGCCGGTGCCCCGGTCGGTCTTCAGCGTGAAGACGTCCGTCAAGTCTCCGGGATAGGGGAAGCTCAGCTCACGCAACTCGCCGACAGGGGTGGCAGCGAGAAGGTCGATCCCGGAAAGCGCTGCGCCGGTCTGGCCGCTCACCTCGGTCGGGAAAGCGGGTACTGCCTCGCCGTTGGGGAGCAGTTCGAAGGTGGAGGCCGTCATCCACAAGGCGGTGGCGGACGACAGAAACAGGCCGAGCACCGCGATCCGGGCGATCTCGACATGAAGCCGGCCCGAGAGCGGTCCGCGCAAGGGCGCGAACCAGTGCCGCCAGCCTCCGGCGCGCCGCGCGACCAGCGCCGCGCCGGAAAGCGACAGCACCAGCATCGCCGCCGCCCCCGCCGCCATCGCGATGCGTCCGGTATCGCCAAGGAACAGCGACCGGTGCAGGTTCGTAAGCCAGCGTTCCACTTGATTGGGGTCGGCCGAAGCTACGCCCTGGCCGGTCGCCGGATCGATCACGGCTGCGCCTGGCGTACCCTGATCGAACCAGTAGGCCGTGACCCGCCCCGACGGCGCGCGGCGGATCTGTTCGACGCCCGGATAGGCGGCCTGGATGCGCTCGGCAAGGACTGCGACAGTCAGTCCTGCCTCAGCCTGCGGCGCAGCCAGCCGCTCGGCCGCGGGAAAGACCGACAGCGCCGCGCCGCTGAGAGCAAGCACTGTGAGAAGAACCAGGGCCAAAAGACCCGGCCAGCGATGAAGAGCGCGGATCATGGCCCTGCCTCCTCACATTTTGTAGGCGAAGTTGGCGATGTAGCGGCGCCCTTTGACAGGCGTGCCCGCACCGTCCGTTGTCAGCGGCACGGCGACCTCGTTGGGGCTGTCGCGCATGTTCTCAACGGCAGCGTCGACGTGCAGCGTGTAGCCGGCATCAAACAGCGTATCGGCAAGATCGAGCGTGATCTCGAGCGACCGGCCGGCACCGACGCTGGCGCCGGTGATGCCGTTGATCTGGGCCGTGTCGCCGCTTGTTGCGCGATACCAGTCTGTCAGATGCTCATAGTATTTGGATTTGCCGCCGGCCATCCACAGGCTGCCCATATAGGCGCCGGAAGCGTCCTTGACGTAGAGCGCGAGATAGGCGCCATCGCCGCCATAGTTGGTGAGCGTTGTGGTGAGCGTAACCGGCCGCGCCATGGCAAGGCCGGGAAATGTCAGCGCCGTGGTCAGGGCGAGTGTTGCGAGAAGCGATTTCATGAGTGTGATGCCTTTCTGGAAGCTCGGGGTGACGGGCGCAGTCAGTTCATCTGCACCTTGGGGGGAGCGCCATTTCCGAAAAGTCCGTTCGCGGGCGGCGCAACTGTGCCTGCAGGGGCTGGATTGGGTGCTCTGGCGCCGCGATTGTCGTCATCGTCTTCATCATCGTCGTCGTCGTCGTCATCGTCATTGTTACGTTCCGAACGCCGGCGATTATCATTATCGTCGTCATCATCATCGTTGCTTGCCAGGATGACGGGCTGTGCGTCTGGCCCTGCTTCGAGAATTGCAGTGATCGGACGAGTCTCTGCACGATCCTGGATGGCGCTCCAGGCAGGCAAAGCAATGGCTGCGGTCAGGGCTGTTGAGGCTATGAGAACGGCAAGAGTGGTTTTCATGACAGGGAACTCCTTTGTTGGTGCGATCAATCTGGAGCGGTCACCTGAGGCCTTGCTGACAGAGCCAGGTTTTCTGCTTCAGCTTGCTGTCAGGTACGAAAGGAAGGAGTGAGAAGAATGCCGATCATGGCTTCTGTCGGTGTCGCGATTTGATGGCGGGAGCGAGATGGAGCAGGCATTTGCCGCGCGACCGGCTTATGCAGAGGGCCCGCCACTACTGCGGCCTCCAAGGAGCGCTGCGCGCCTACGGATGAAAATCAGTGTCGGATCACCGCCGGCCTGGGGTCTCCGAAAACGGCGCGCGCAAGCTTTACCGGACGTTATCGCCAACGAGAACCGCGGCCGGATACAGGATTTCGGCATCATTCGTCTCGTGCCAGATCATTCTTTCGGCAAGCTGGACGATCTCGGATCGACCGTCGGTATCCGCGACGGCGTACAACTCGACCAACGTGCCGATAAGGTTCGTTTCGGCGTCAAGAAGCAGGGGTAACTCTGCTTTCAACCTTGCCAATATTGCCGGAAGCTCGGGAATAGCGGAAGCATTGCCGCCCGCGGCGTCCTCCGCGTAGCTGAGGACTGGCAAGACAACGCTTTCCTCCAGTTCGATATGTGGCTCAAGAACGCCGGCCGCCGCGCGGGCAGCGGCGCCGACGTCGCCCGATTCGCTGGCTACTTGCTTGAGCTGCGAGAGGAAATCCTGATGGATCGCGCTCAGCCCGTATGGGGTGCCGAAGGACGCAGCCGAAGCTGCGGTGGCGAAAACGGATAAGACAGCGGAAGCGAACAGTTTGGCACGCATGGTATTCTCCTTCGTTCTGATGCAACCAGCATGGAGACGCCAACTGAGCGCCACCTGACAGGCAAGCGGCTTTCGCTTCAGCTTCCGGTCAGGAAGCACAAAGCCCCGCCAAAACGGCGGAACCCGGTCTCGAACCTGTCTTTTGCATTGCCGCCTTGCGGCGCGACCGACTCGACAACCGCATCAATCATTTTTGCGCTTTTCCCGGTCCCGGCGCGACCGATCATCGTCGTCATTTTCGTCATCGTATTCGATATCAATCAGCTCAAGGGTGGCGGGATGAACCGTCACCTCGATCCGCCGCCCGTCGGCGTCGTTGCCGTCGATCTCATAGCAGCCGTCGTCGATCTTGATGCGGCGTACCGACCAGCCGTTTTCTTCGGCCAGTCGCTCAACTGCATCCCGCGGCTGCCAATTCGCCATCGGAACGAAGCAGTCGTCGTCAGCCAACGCCATCCCGGCCGGAAAGACCGCGAGAAAGCTTAGAATTGTCAATGTCTTCTTCATGGGCCAAACTCCTCGTTGCGGCCATCTTGATGCAACTCATGCGCGGCGAAGCTGACGGGAGCCTGAAGCGCCGGCCCTGGCAGCGTCAGCTTTGCGTCAGCGTGGGCGATCATGGAAGGTAATCGGGAAAGGAACGGGAACCGTCATGCGCATCCTGCTGATTGAGGACGACACTGTACTGGGGGCCGCCGTGCGTGACCAGATCGCGAGCGACGGCCAGTCGGTGGATTGGGTTACGCGGCTGGATGCGGCAGGGGATGCCATGGCCGGCGCCGCATACGATCTGGTTCTGCTCGATCTGATGCTGCCCGACGGTCGCGGCATCGGTTTCCTGAAGGGACTGCGGTCGCGGGGCGACGTGACGCCGGTGATCATCCTGACCGCGCTCGACCAGGTATCTGACCGCATCGAGGGACTGAATGCCGGCGCCGACGACTACCTTGTGAAGCCATTCGATCTTTCCGAACTGACAGCGCGGATCGGCTCCGTCGCGCGCCGCTACACCGGCAACCCAAACCCGATCGTCACCCACGGACCGCTCGCGATCGACCTCGCCGCGCGCAGCATCCGCCATGGCGGCAAATCGGTCCAGTTGACCGCGCGGGAATGGGCGCTCTTCGAGGCGTTCCTCTCCCGGCCCGGTCAGCTTCTGTCCAAGGCGCAACTGGAAGAGAAGCTCTATGCCTTCGACACCGAGGTGGAGAGCAACACCATCGAGGTTCATGTCAGCCGCCTGCGTAAGAAACTGGGGCCGCAGATCATCGAGACCGAACGCGGCATGGGCTATCGGCTGGGCAAGCCATGAGGCTACCACGGAGCCTGCAGGCCCGGCTGGGACTGTCCCTCGGCATTCTGTTAACAGTCTTGTGGATTGCCGCCGCCTCCGTGACGGCCGTGATCCTGCGCAACGAAATGGACAAAGTCTTCGACTCCGCGCTGCAGGAAACCGCTCAACGGCTGCTGCCGCTGGCCGTCGTTGACATCGTCGGTCGTGAGGACGACGGCGTGACGCAACGACTGGCCGCCATCCGCGACCATGAGGAATTCTTCACCTACATCGTGCGCGACGATCAGGGGCGCATCCTGCTGCAGTCCCACGCAGCAGACGTTGCGGTATTCCCGGTCTATGACGGACCTGGCTTCCGTCAAACGCCGACACACAGGCTCTTCAACGATGATGCACTGCAGGGGTCGGTCAGGATCACGGTCGCCGAGCCGCTGGACTACCGCGCGTCCGTCGCACGCGAGATCCAGATGGGACTGGGGTTGCCCCTGCTGATTGTGTTGCCCCTTGTGCTGCTCTCCATCGTTCTTGCCGTAAGGGCGAGCTTCGCTCCGCTGCGGCGCTTTCGCGATCGCCTTGAGGCTCGCAATGCACGGGATCTGTCGCCCGTTCCGGGCGGAGACCTCCCCTCCGAGATCGCACCTGTTGCGGTCACCTTGAACAGACTGCTCGACCGTCTCAAGGCCACCTTCGATGCCGAACGCAGCTTTGCCGCAAACGCCGCGCATGAGTTGCGTACGCCGCTCGCCGGCGCCATCGCGCAAGCACAGCGCCTTCAGTCGGAGACCCTCGACCCGGCAGCGAGTGCGCGGGCGGCCGACATCGAGGCTACGCTCAAGCGGCTGACGCGGCTTTCCGAACGCCTCATGCAACTCGCGCGGGCCGAAGGCGGACAGCTTCGACTGGATCGAACTTCTGATCTGAGAATCGTCGCGCGCGTTGTGGTCGAGGATATCGCGCAAACCGCAGCGCCTGACCGCATCGCGCTGACGCTGCCGGCCACACCGGTGATGTCGGACCTCGATCCCGACGCTTTCGGGATTGTGTGTCGAAACCTGGTCGAGAACGCTGTACGTCATGGCTCCGAAGCCACCCCTGTCGAGGTATCTCTCACTTCGGATGGGCAATTGATCGTCGCAAACGACGGCCCCGTCTTGTCGCCCGAGACTTTGAACCGTTTGACAGCCCGTTTCGAGCGAGCAGGCGCAGCCACCGATGGCAGCGGGCTGGGCCTTGCCATCGTCGCAGCCATTGCCGATCGCATCGGAAGCCCGTTGATCCTGCGCTCTCCCCGCCCCGGCCACCAGTCCGGTTTCGAGGCGCGCTTGACGCTTCCGACCCATGCTTCCGGGAGCTAGACACAAATCATCGGACCCCGGCGCCCATGAGAACGCCAAGTAAAAAGACGATCGGCCAGAGGCGCGGCTTCGTTCCTCGGGCGGCTTTTGAGGCGTTCAGCCAGGTCATGAGTGGCGTAGCCCGTCGCCAGAATGAACGGTCCCCCTCTCGCGGTAAGCGCGTCGGCGACGACATCGGTTGCAACCCCGTTCAGGTTCATATCAAGCATGGCCGCATCAAATGACTGTGCGTCGATGAGGGCCAATGCCTTCTCAACCGTCGCGGCAGTTGCGACCTGCTCGCTTACATCAGCGCATTGTCGCGGCAATTGAGAAATTTAATCACGGGAGAGAGACCGGAATCGACATCCGCGCCGTTCCGCCGCGCCCTCTTGATCGTCGCCTCCCCAAAAAAATGCTTGGCTTGGCCTGTCAAATGACCGCACTATTTGCGCGGGACATTGAGAGGATGGAGGGTGGCCTTGCCGGATCATTTGCGGGATGCGGGTTTTGAGAGTTTTGATCCGCGGTTTTCAAGGCTGTTTGCGCCGCATATCCATGTCGAGCGGTTGTGGACGGGCGCGCGCTGGTGTGAAGGTCCGGCCTGGTTTGCCGCCGGACGCTATCTCGTCTGGTCGGATATCCCCAACAACCGGATGATGCGCTGGGACGAGACCGATGGATCGGTGTCGGTGTTCCGGCAACCGTCGAACAATTCCAACGGCAACACGGTCGACCGGCAGGGACGCCTGGTCACCTGCGAGCATCTGGCGCGGCGGGTCACCCGGACCGAGCATGACGGGTCCATCACCGTTCTCGCCGACCGCTTTGACGGCAAGCGGCTCAATTCCCCCAATGACGTTGTCGTGCGCGCCGACGGATCGATCTGGTTTTCCGATCCGACCTACGGCATTCTCACCGATTACGAGGGCGACCTGAGCGCGCCTGAATTGTCGGGCAGCCATGTCTACCGGCTCGACCCGGCTGACGGGTCGCTCAGCCAGGTCACCCGCGATTTTGTCCAGCCCAACGGCCTTGCCTTCTCGCCGGATGAGAACCTGCTCTACATCTCTGACACCGGCGCCTCGCATCTTGCCGGCGGACCGGCCCACATCCGCCGCTTCAACGTGCTTGAGGACGGGACGCTCAGTGGCGGCGAGGTGTTCGCCACCTGCACCGCCGGGCTGTTTGACGGGTTCCGGGTCGACCGGGAAGGCCGCATCTGGGCCAGTGCCGCCGACGGCGTGCATTGCTACGACCCTGACGGCACGCTTATCGGCAGGATCCGCATCCCGGAAATCGTCGCCAATGTGAGTTTCGCCGGAGCCAAGCGCAACAGGCTGATGATCTGCGGCACCACGTCGCTTTACGCGGTCTATCTCTTCACCAGCGGCGTCACCATCGGCTAAGGGCCGCTCCCGTCTGCGCGGGCAAAGCGTCAGTTTCGTTCCGATCCGGTGGCTGACCGGTCAAAGGCCCGCTTCGGCGTAAACCGTTCATTAGGCCGGCTGTGCGAAAATCGGTTCTGGCAATCCACGGCTTTGTGAGGGATTCGATCATGCAGCCGAAAAGTTACGCGCTCACCCGGTTGGGCGACGCCAAGAACCCCAGGAGGGTTTACCTAAGGCGCGACACCAATTGTCCGGTGATCGTTCATGTCCGCAGGCGCTGCGCCGATGATCGCGTCGCCGTGCCGTCTTGGATGGTCAATATCTGCGAGGATGGCTGCCTGATCACCTCGGATTACTTCCCCGACCAGATCGAGGATGTCTACATCATCATCCCGGGATTTGGCTCAAAACTGTTTGGATTGGTCAAGGGTCAGGGCGAATACACCCTCAACGTCAAATTCAGCGCGCTGCTGCCGGCCGACATTGTCGACAAGGTGGCCCGCATCAAGACCATTGTGAACCGCTGACACGCTTCGCGTGCCGGTGAAGTGATCTGAACGGCTCCGTGCAGGCATGCAAGGCCGAAGGCCTCAGGCCAGCCAGTCATTGAGCTTGGCGGCGCGCACATCCAGCAGCAATCTGACAAAGCCTTGCGCCTGATGCCGTGCGGTGGCCTCGCCCTTTGCCGCCGTGGCCAATGCCGCCTCGCCGACCGCGCCGGAGGCATTGAGATCGCTGGCGATCCAGGCGAAGGCATGCGGCCCGGTATGCCGCAACAGGTCGAATTCGGTTTCCGCCCGGGTTACCGCCGAGACGAAATTCTCGGCCTTGTCAATCGCCACCAGCTCGGGCCGGAAATGCAGCATCAGCGATGTTTCGACATCGCCGCCGTGAATGCCGTAGGCGGTCTCCGCTTCGCTGTAGAGGCCGGCAGGCAGCCCGAACCGCATCCACGATGTCTTGACCGCCAGCATCCGCGCCCGCACCCTGAGTTCGCGCGCGACGATGCCCATCACCTCTTCGTTGCCGCCATGGGAATTGATCAGCACCACCTTGCGAATTCCGGCGCGGGCGATCGAGTGGCCAAGCTCGACCCAATGCTCGATCAGCGTGGTGGCGGGAATGGTCAGCGTGCCGGCGGCATGCTGATGCTCGTTGGATTTGCCGACGGACTGAACCGGCAGGATTCTGATGTCGAGATTATCCGGCGTCTGGGCGATCACGGTTTCCAGCATGCCATGCATGATGGAAGTATCGGTGGAAACCGGAAGATGCGGTCCATGCTGTTCGATGGCCGCCACCGGAAGCACGGCAATCGTGGCGTCGGGATCGATCCCGTCAAACTCCCGCGTGGTGAAATCGCCCCACCAGATCTTCCGTGTCATCCGCACTCTCCCTGTCTGCCCTGCTACTCAAGTCCGGCGCGCCTAGTCCGGCGCGGCGGCAATGACCTCGATCTCGACCTTGAAGACCTCGCGCGCAAAGCCCGATACGATCATCAGGGTCGAGGCCGGCGGCGGATCGGAAAACAACCGGTCGCGCACCTTCATGTAGCCGGGCAAATGCGCCCGATCCGTGACAAAGGCATTGATTCGCACGATATCGCCAAGACCCATGCCGCCCGATTTGAGCACCGCCGCGATGTTGTCAAAGCAGAGCTGGGTCTGCTCTTCGGCCGTTACCGGGATCTGGTCGTCGCGGGTAATCGACAATTGCCCGGAACAAAACAGCAGACGATACCCGGCGGGCACTTCCACCCCATGGCTGTAGCGGGCAAAGGGCGCCCGGATCGATTCTGGCGTGTGATGTTTCATGTCAAAGGCCTTGGGATGGCATCCATAATTGCTTCTACCCTATTCCAAACCGGCTTGGAATGGTTCACTCTGGCGGGATATCGTCAAGTGTTGCCGGTATTTTGGGCAAATTGCCGCCAGGATATGCGTATCCGGCAGCAGCGCCCGCAAGGCCGGACCGGCAACCGTCCGGCCTTGGCTGCATTTTTCCTGGCATAAGGTTTGCTAGGCCAGACTGTTGTCCGCAGTACGGGGTTCGCTCCCGCTCAACATAGGGATGGTATGCATGACGCTTCTTCTTCGCTCCTCGGTCGCTCTGGCGGCTATTCTGGCCCTCGCCGCCCCGGCATCCGCCGCCGAATCCGTGACTTTCGGCACCAACTGGCTGGCGCAACCCGAGCATGGCGGGTTCTATCAATCGGTGGCCGACGGCACCTATGCCGCCTGCGGCCTTGATGTGACGATTGCCCAAGGCGGCCCGCAGGTGAACAACCGGGCGCTTCTGCTCGCCGAAAAGATCGAGTTCCACATGGGCGGCAACATGCTGGAGGCCTTCTCCGCGGTGGAACAGAACATTCCGGTCAAGGTCGTCGCTGCTTCCTTCCAGAAGGAACCGCAGGTGCTGATGACCCATCCCGGTCAGGGACTCGACACCTGGGAAGACCTCAAGAATGCCGAGCAGTTCATCCTCGGCGACCAGGGTTTCCAGAGCTACTACCAGTGGATGATCACCGAATTCGGTTTTGATGCGGCCAAGCGCGTTCCCTACACCTTCAACCCCGCCCCCTTCATCGCCAATCCGAAATCAGCCCAGCAGGGCTACATCACGTCGGAGCCTTTCGCGGTGGAGCGTGAAGGCGGCTTCAAGCCCAATCTGTTCCTGGTCGCCGATTACGGCTTTGACACCTACTCGACCACCATCGAGGTGATGCAGGCCACCATCGACGCCAAGCCGGACGCGGTCAAATGCTTCGTCGAGGGCTCGATCAAGGGCTGGTACAATTACCTCTATGGCGACAACGCCGCCGCCAACGCCCTGATCCAGAAAGACAATCCAGACATGACCGATGAGCAGATCGCGTTTTCGATCGAAAAGCTCAAGGAATATGGCATCGTCGATTCCGGCGACACCGAAACCATGGGCATCGGCGCCATGACGGACGCGCGCATGCAGAGCTTCTACGACAAGATGGTCAAGGCCGGCGTGGTCAAGGACGGCATCGACATCAAGGCATCCTACACGCTCGATTACGTCAATGCCGGGATTGGACTCGACCTGAAGAAGTGACGGAAAGGCCCGCCCGGACGGTTCCGTTCGGGCGGGCTGACTTCAGTAATGCAAATGCGAATTCCGGACACTTATGGCTGCGACCAACAAACCTTTCCTGATCCTGCAATCCATCGGCAAGACCTTCGCATCCGGCGTCACGGCGCTGGACCGGGTCAATCTGACTGTCAACGACGGCGACTTCATGAGCCTGCTCGGACCCTCGGGCTGCGGCAAGTCAACCGCGCTCAGGATCATAGCCGGACTGTCCCAGCCCACCTCCGGCGTCGTCGACTGGCGCGGACCGCCGCTCGAACAGAACGACATCGGCTTTGTCTTCCAGGAACCGACCTTGCTGCCCTGGGCCAGCGTCTATGACAATGTCTGGCTGCCGCTGCGCCTGCGCGGCGTCTCCCGCAAAGAGGCCGGGCCGCAGATAGCCGAGGTGCTCGAACGCGTGCATCTGACGGGCTTCGAGACCGCGGTGCCGCGCGAACTCTCCGGCGGCATGAAGATGCGCGTCTCCATTGCCCGCGGCCTGGTGACCAGGCCGCGCATGCTTTTGATGGACGAACCCTTCGCCGCGCTCGACGAGATCACCCGCTTCAAGCTCAACAATGATCTGCTGGAGCTATGGCAGGAACGCCGCTTCACCGTGATCTTCGTCACCCATTCGGTGTTCGAGAGCGTGTTCCTGTCCAACCGCATCACCGTCATGGCCGCCCATCCGGGCCGGGTGTTCGAGGAACTTAACGTCGAGGCGCCCTACCCGCGCGATGCCGCATTCCGGACCTCGGCGCACTACGCCGAACTTTGCCGCAACACCTCGCAAACCCTGTCGCGGGCGATGGGCGTGGAGGCTGCCGATGTCGTCCATTGAGACCGCCAAACCGATCGTCATTGACGCCGAGGAAGCCCGCCGGGAGCGCGGCCGCAGGCTTGAGCGGACCGGCCGCTGGCTGTTGCCGCTCATCATCATGGCCGCGGCGATCATCTTTTGGGACCGCATCTGCGTCTGGAACGGGATCCCGCAATATATCCTGCCGCGCCCCGGCGTGGTGCTCAACACCCTGATCGAGGATGCGGGGCTGTTGTTTTCCTCGCTGCTGGTGACGCTCAGGATCACGCTGCTGTCGTTGGCGCTGGCCGTTGCCGGCGGCGTCGGGCTGTCGGTGCTGTTCACCCAGTCGCGGTGGATCGAGATGAGCCTGTTTCCCTTCGCCATCGTGCTGCAGGTCACCCCGATCGTGGCGATCTTTCCGCTGATCAACATCTATGTCGACGACCAGACCACCAAACTGCTGCTCTGCGCCTGGATCGTCGCCTTCTTCCCGATCCTGTCCAACACCACGCTTGGCCTCAATTCGGTCGACCGCAACCTGATTGATTATTTCAGGTTGAATGGCGCCAGCCGCTGGCAGACCCTGTGGCATCTGCGGCTTCCCGCCGCCATGCCCTATTTCCTCGGCGGATTGAAGATCGCCGGCGGACTGGCGTTGATCGGCGCTGTCGTCGCCGAGTTCGTCGCGGGCACCGCTGGTCAGTCATCAGGTCTTGCCTCCCGCATCATCGAAGCCGGCTACCGGCTCAATGCGCCGCGGCTGTTTGCCGCGCTGATCCTGATCTCCTTGACCGGGATCGTGATCTTTCTGACCCTGTCCTGGATTTCCCATCTCGTGCTGCATCGCTGGCACGAGAGCGCCCTCAAGCAGGAGCAATAGGTGGCGCCGCCTTCCCTCACCCTGCCCGCGTCCGGGGCCTACACGCTCGGCAATGTGCGCCTGCACCGGAGCCATGTCGCCGAAATCCAGCGGCTTGCCCATGACGCTGAAGGCTTCGCGCTGGCACAGATCGACATCGCCGACGGAAAGATCACGGCCATCCGCAACGGCGATGCGGGTGCGGCCAATGCGACCGCAATCGACTGCCGCGGCGGCATCGCCTTTCCGGCCTTCATCGATTGCCACACCCATATCGACAAGGGCCATATCTGGCCCCGCTCCCCCAACCCGGACGGCAGCTTCCCCGGCGCGCTCGACGCCGTCGGCGCCGACCGCCGCGCCAACTGGTCGGCAGACGACGTCGAACGGCGGATGGAATTCTCGCTCGCCTCTGCCTATGCCCACGGCACCAAAGCTTTGCGCACCCATCTCGATTCCGTAGCCCCGCAGGAGGACATTTCCTGGCCGGTGTTCTCGACCGTGCGCGAGCGCTGGAAAGGCAGGATCGAGCTGCAGGCGGCCTGTCTGTTCGGCATCGACGAAGCGCGAAACGAAAGCTGGTTCAACCGGCTGGCCGAAATTGTCGCGCGTCATCGCAGCGTTCTGGGCGCGGTCACTTACATGGTGCCGGATCTCGATGCGCTGCTGGACCGGATGTTCCGCAAGGCCATGGATCTGGGGCTGGACCTGGATTTCCACGCCGACGAAACAGACGACGTCAGCGCCGTCTCGCTCGACCGCATCGCCGACGCAGCCCTGCGGCATCGCTTCGAAGGCCGGATCCTGGTCGGCCATTGCTGTTCGCTCGCCCGCCAGCCTGACGGCGCGGTGAAATCGACGCTCGACAAGGTCGCTAAGGCCGGCCTGTCCGTCGTCTCGCTGCCGATGTGCAACATGTATCTGCAGGACCGAAGGACTGACGCCACCACGCCGCGCTGGCGCGGCGTCACGCTGCTGCACGAGATGGCCGCGCGCGGCGTCAATGTCGCCGTCGCCTCCGACAACACCCGCGATCCGTTCTACGCCTATGGCGATCTCGATGTGCTGGAAGTCTACCGCGAAGCCACACGGATCCTGCATTTTGACCATCCTGTCGGCAACTGGCCTGCGACAGTCGCCGCCAATCCGGCCAGCGCCATGGGGATTGCCGATGCAGGCACACTCAAGCCAGGCGCCGGAGCGGACCTCGTTGTGTTCCGCGGCCGCAGCCTGACCGAACTTCTCTCCCGCCCCGAAAGCCGCCGAACACTTATCCGTGAAGGTAAGCTCATTGACGCGACTGTCCCCGATTACCAGGACCTAGACGATCTGATGGAGCTTTAACATGGATATGACCGCCCTGATTACCGACCTTGACGGAATTCGCATCGAAGAAAACGACAAGATCGTATTGCAGAAAAGCCGCGACTTCTACTGGTACTCGCCCGTCCTCAAGCGCCAGCTCGACCATGTCACCGGCGATATCGTGGTCTCGCCAAAGACTGAAGCCGAGCTGATCCGGGTTCTGAAAGCCTGCTACCGGCACAACATTCCCGTCACCCCGCGCGGCACCGGCACCGGCAATTACGGCCAGGCAATGCCGCTCTCGGGCGGCGTGGTGCTGAGCCTGGCCGACCTTAACGACATCCGCGAGATTGCCCCCGGCCGCGTCGTCTGCGGCCCCGGCGTGATCTGCTCAGAGCTCGACAAGGCAGTCCGCGCGGCATCGGGGCAGGAACTCAGGATGCATCCTTCCACCGCCCACACCGCCACCATCGGCGGCTTCATCGCCGGCGGCTCGGGCGGCGTCGGCTCGATCTCCTGGGGCGGCTTGCGCGATTTCGGCAACATCATCAGGCTCCGCGTCGTCACCATGGAGGAAGAGCCGCGCGTGCTCGACCTCACCGGCGCGGACCTGCACAAGGTCACCCACGCCTATGGCACCAACGGCATCATCACCGAAATCGAAATGCCGCTGGCACCCGCCTATGACTGGGTCGACGCCATCGTCGGCTTTGACAGTTTTGATCAGGCGGCAGCCTATGCCAACGCGCTGGCGCGTCAGGATGGAATTCTGACCAAGCTGGTGTCGGTGATCTCCGCGCCCTGCCCGTTTGACTATTTCAAGCGGCACCAGAAATTCCTCACCGAAGGCCAGAGCGTGGTTCTGGTCATGGTGGCGCCGCACAGCCATGACGCCTTCAAGGCGTTCACCGCGCGCAATGCCGGCGAAATCGTATTTGACGCCACCACCGCGGGCGATCTGAAAGGGGTGCCGCCGGTGTTTGAGCTGGCCTGGAACCACACCACACTGCGGGCGCTGCGCGTCGATCCGGCCTGGACCTATCTGCAGGTGCTCTATCCCTTCCCCAACCAGCTCGAGCTCGCCTCGAAGATGGACCGGATGTTTCCCGGCGAGCTGATCTCGCACCTCGAGTTCGTCCGCTTCGACGGCGACATCACCTGTTTCGGCCTGCCGCTGATCCGCTACACGACCGATGCGCGGCTTGAGGAGATCATGGACCTGCACAATGCCAATGGCTGCCCGATCTTCAATCCGCACCGCTTCACGCTTGAGGAGGGCGGGATGAAGCAGACCGACGAGATCCAGCTCGACTTCAAGCGCCAGGCCGATCCGAAGGGCCTGCTCAATCCCGGCAAGATGATCGCCTGGGACGATCCGGACTATGATTTCGGCTCGGGAAAAACCTGGTTGTTCAAGGGTCTGAAACAGGCAAGCTGAGGCGATTGCAATGCGCATTCTCGTGGTCCACGCCCACCCGGTTTCATCCAGTTTCAACGCCAGCCTGTTCCGCATGGCCGTCGACCGGCTAAAGAAAAACGGCCACGATGTCGATGCCATCGACCTTTACGCGGACGGATTCGATCCGGTGATGAGCGAGGCGGAACGGCTGAATTATCATGATCTTGAGGCCAACCGGCAACCGGTGGAAACCTATGTCGACCGCCTGCTTGCGGCCGAGGCGCTGGTGCTGGTCTATCCGGTGTGGAACTACGGTTTTCCGGCCATCCTGAAAGGCTGGTTCGACCGGGTGTTCCTCCCCGGCGTCTCCTTTGGCCTCGTCAATGGCAAGGTCCGGCCGACCTTGCACAATATCGGCAAAATCCTCGTGGTCACCTCCTATGGCGGCTCGCGCTTCCGCTCCTGGCTGATGGGCGATCCGCCGCGCAAGATCGCCCACCGGATGCTACGCGCGACCGTCAGGCCCGGCGCCTCGGTCAAATATCTGGCGCATTATGACATGAACCTGTCCACCGACATGACGCGGCACGCCTTCATGACGCGCGTTGAAAACGCCCTGGACCGGATCTGATGCGCATTCTCCTCGTCTATTGCCATCCGGTTCCCGAAAGTTATTGCGCCGCAATCCGCGACGTGGCCATCAGCGCCCTCACTGGCGCCGGACACGAGGTCGACCTGCTCGATCTTTACGCGGAAGGTTTTGACCCGGTGATGCCCGCCGACGAACGCCGGCGCTACAATGACATGAAACTCGCCGACCATCCGTACCCGGACCATGCCGGCCGGCTCAAGGCCGCCGAAGCGCTGCTGTTTGTCTATCCGACCTGGTGGTACGGCCTGCCGGCCATGCTGAAGGGCTGGCTTGACCGGGTCTGGACGCCCGACCTGACCTTCGAGATTCCCGACGGCCCCGGTCCGATCAAGCCGTTGATGACCCATATCCGCGCGTTAGGCGTGATCACCACCTGTGGTGCGCCGCGCTGGTGGTCCTATCTTGTTGGTCACCCGGGAAAGCGCACGATCCTGCGCGGCATGCGGGCGCTGTGCGGCAAGCGGTGCCAAAGGCTCTTCATGGCGCATTACCTGATGGACAAATCAACGCCTGAAAGCCGCGCCAAATACCTTGCTTCGGTTGAAAAACGCCTGGCAAGGTTCTGATTCCGGTTAGTTATTGGCTTTGTCCGGATGCGCGTTGATGAACCCCGGGATCTGGTCGCAAGCCGCGCGGATCGCCTGAATCCGGGTGAATCCTGAAATATCCGCACCCCAGCGCTCGGCATTGTAGATCTGCGGGATCAGGCAGATGTCGGCGAGACCGGGCCTGTCGCCATGGCAGTATACGCCGGTGGAGGGATGATCGAGATATTTCTCGAACGCCTCCAGCCCCTGGCTGATGAACTTCCGCATCCACGCCACCCGCATGGCATCATCGCCGCCAGCCAATTCGAGCACATGCGCAACCACCGAGAGATTGCAGACCGGATGGATGTCCATGGCGATCGAATGCGCCAGCGCCCGCACCCGCGCCCGCCCCGCCGCATCGTCAGGCAACAGCGAAACGCCGCGGGTTTCGATGATGTATTCGATGATCGCCAGCGACTGCGTCAGCATCAGCCCGTCGATTTCGAGCGCCGGCACCAGCCCTTGCGGATTGCGCTTGAGATGCTCCGCGCCCTTGTGTGCCTTGCTCAGCAGATCCACCACCACGGGCGTGTACTCGACGCCGGCGAGATTGAGCGCGATCCGCACCCGGTAGCTCGCCGACGAGCGCCAGTAATCATATAGAACAGGCGTTTGCATCAGATGGTCCTTTATGCCTTGGACAATTCCTTGGCGTGCAGCCAGTCGGCATGTTTGGGTGCGCGCTTGGTCTTCGACCATTCCTCAAGCATATCCCACTTGACCGCGTCCAGCCTCTTGATCATGGCGTCTTCTTCCGGATCAGGACAGGCCAGTTCAATGCGGTGGCCATTTGGATCGAAGAAATAGATCGAATGGAAGATCGAGTGATCGGTCACGCCGAGAACCTCGATGCCATTGGCCTCGAGCTTCTGCTTGAAGGCCATCAGCGTGTCGCGATCCTTCACCTTGAAGGCGATGTGCTGCACCCAGACCGGGGTGTTCTCGTCGCGGCCCATTTCCGGCTTGGTCGGCAATTCGAAAAAGGCCAGCACATTGCCGTGTCCGGCGTCGAGAAACACATGCATGTAGGGGTCCGGCTCATGGGTCGAGGGAACCTGGTCCTCGGCGATGGCGAGAACGAAATCCATGTTGAGATTGTCGACATACCAGTTGACGGTCTCCTTGGCGTCCTTGCAGCGATAGGCGACGTGGTGGATCTGTTCGATTTTCATGGCGTTGGTCCTCCGTTCAGTCTTTCAATGCGGCAGCGCGCAGGGCTTGCGAAAGCACCGCGCGATTACCGATATGGTTGGCCAGGAGCAGGATCAGCCGCGCGTTGAGCGCATCGCTCTCGCTCTTGGAGAGCCCCTCGTGAACAGCAAGCAGTTCGGCATAGAATTCATCCGGCGCCTTGATGTTGGCCTTGGTGGTGAGCGCGGTCATCGATTATCTCCCGATCGCTGTGAGAAGGGCCGCTTTGACCGCCGTCTCGTCATAATGGTCCCAGCGCGCGGCGACATGCTGATCCGGGCGGACCAGATAGACAGCCGACTTCGCATCGCCGAGATAGCGTTGCGCGAGATGGCCGTCGGCGTCATCGGCGGTGAACAGCGACAGGCACTTGACGTCCAGTCCCTCCACCGGAAATGCATCGGGCGCCTGCTCATTGATGGTGATCAGGTGAAACCGGCTGCCCAATAGATCGAGCAGCCAGCCGCCTGGCACCGGCGCATCCACCATCGGAGACCCCGGACGCGTGCGCGCAGGCAGCGTCATGCAATCAGGCCCGTTGAGCGGCGAGCCGTCATAGGTGCAGGGCACTGATAGGCGGCCTGAATTGACCATCGGCCGCGTCGCCTCGTAGCGCTCGGACAGATCCAGCACCGCATCGCGAAAGATTCGGCTGATCTCCGATTTGGGCGTGATGAAATCGGTCGAGCGGGAGGAGTTGAGAATGTTCTCGTCGGCGCCATGGATCCGCTCGGCGTCGTAGCTGTCGAGCAGCGTAACCGGCGACTTACCCTCGATGATCAGCTTGAGCTTCCAGGCCAGATTGTCGGTGTCCTGCAGCCCCGAATTGGCCCCGCGCGCGCCAAAAGGCGAGACCTGATGCGCGGCGTCGCCGGCAAAGATCACCCTGCCCTGATGAAACCGGTCCATCCGCCGGCACTGGAAGGTGTAGATCGAACTCCATTCCAGCTCGTAGCTGATCTCCTCGCCGAGCATGGCCTTGAGCCGCCGGTCGATGTTTTCCGGCTTAAGCTCTTCCGCGCGGTCGATGTCCCAGCCAAGCTGGAAATCGATGCGCCAGACATTGTCGGGCTGCTTGTGCAACAGCGCCGACTGGCCGCGGTTGAACGGCGGGTCGAACCAGAACCAGCGCTCGGTCGGAAATTTGGCCTCCATCACCACGTCGGCGATGAGAAAATTGTCCTCGAACACCCTGCCGGTGAAATCGAGCCCCAGCAGCGTGCGGACCGGCGACGCCGCCCCGTCGCAGGCGACCACCCAGTCGGCCGCGATCCGGTAGGGTCCGTCGGGCGTGCCGATGGTCAGTTCCGCGCCGGTCCCGTCCTGCGAGACGTCCAGCACCTTGTTGCCGCCGCGCAATTCGATCGGCTTGCCTTCGGCCTGAAGCGCGCGGACCCGGTCGACCAGATACTGCTCGAAATAATATTGCTGCAGATTGATGAAGGCCGGGCGCTTGTGGCCCTGCTCTGGCAGCAGGTTGAAGCCGAACACCTGGCGCTCGTCGAAATAAACCTTGCCCAGATTCCAGATCACGCCCTTGTCGACCATCGGATCGCCGCAGCCGAGCCGGTCGAGGATCTCGAGCGGCCGCTTGGCAAAGCAGATGGCGCGCGAGCCCCAGCTAACCTTGTCGTTCTCATCGACGACGACGACCGGCACATCCTGCATGGCCAGATCTATCGCCAGCGCCAGCCCCACCGGCCCGGCGCCGACCACCACCACCTTGTGGCGCACCGGCGTCGCGGCGTCCTGGTCAGCCGAGCGCTGATACGGATAAAGCGGAACCTCAAATATCTTGCTCATGAACTCCCTTCCTGCCGATCACCAGGCCGATCCTGAACTGATCGGGCTAGGGCATGGCACGCTCCTATTCAAAATTATTAGTTGCGTATGTAACTATCAAGCCGCAAAAATGTCTTTTCGGCGGATAGGCGATATGGGCCTCAATTCCGGTAGACTTGCGCCGACGACGTTCGTCCCGATTCCTGGTGGAAATCGCCAGGTTGCGGCGGATATAGGGGCGGCTTTCGCCGCCCCGGCACGTCCTCAGCCCTGCAATTGCGCCCACATTTCCGCGTCGCGTTCGGCGGTCCAGATCCGGGGCGTGTCGATGCCGCGGGCCTCGTCATAGGCGCGTGCGACGTTGAACGGCAGGCAGTGCTCGTAGATGGCGTAATCCTTGAATTTCGGGTCGCATTCAGCCCGCACCGCATCCCAGGCTTCCTTGAGCGTCCCACCCCGCGCCACCACCTTGGCCACCGGCCGGTAAGTGGATTCGACAAAATCGCGGGTGTTTTCGATTGCCGCGTCGACCATCTCCGGTCCGACCAGCGCATCGCCGCGTCCCGGCCCGATCGCCTGCGGATCAAACGAGCGGATCATGTCGAGCGTGCCGCCCCAGTCGCCGTAATGGCCGTCGCCGCAATAGCAGGCGGAGTGATATTCAACGATGTCGCCGGTGAACATCACTTCCTCGTCCGGCACCCAGGCGACGATGTCGTCGGCGGTGTGGGCACGGCCGAGATGCATCAGGTCAACCCGGCGCTTGCCGAGATAGACCGTCATCCGCTCTGAGAATGTGGTGGTAGGCCAGGTCAGGCCGGGAATGCTCTCATGACCCTGAAACAGCCGCGGGAAGCGCTGGAACTCGCTGTCCCAGTCTTCCTGGCCGCGCTCGGCGACCATCGAACGCGCCACGTCGCCCATGATCACGGTCGGCGCATTGTAGGCCGAGGCGCCGAGCACGCGGACGGCGTGGTAATGGGTCAGCACCAGATGGCTGATCGGCTTGTCGGTCACCGAGCGGATCTTCTCGATCACCTTGCCCGCCAGCCGCGGCGTCGCCTGCGCCTCGATCACCATGACGCTGTCATCGCCGATGATGACGCCGGAATTGGGGTCGCCCTCGGCGGTAAACGCCCACAGGTCGCGGCCGATCTCGGTAAAGGAGATCTGTTTTTCCGCCATGTCGCCGGCGGATGCGAATTTCTTGCTCATTGATATTTCCTAAGCTTTTTCAACTGTTTGCTCGATGGCGCCAAAGATTGAATGGCCATCGGCATCCCTCATTTCAATCCGCACCGTGTCGCCGAAGCGCATGAATGGCGTCGACGGCTTGCCCGATGCGATGGTTTCGATCATGCGGATCTCGGCAATGCAGGAATAGCCCGCGCCGCCTTCGCTCACCGGCTTGCCGGGGTCGCCATCCGGCCCCTTGTTCGACACCGTGCCCGATCCGATGATGGAGCCCGCGCAGAGCGCCCGGGTTTTCGCCGCATGCGCGATCAGCTGCGGGAAATCGAAGGTCATGTCGACGCCGGCATTGGCGCGCCCGAAAGCTTCTCCATTGAGGTCGACTTCGAGTGGCAAATGCAGCTTACCACCATCCCAGACCTCGCCGAGAACCTCAGGCGTTACCGCCACCGGCGAGAACGCCGAGGACGGCTTGGACTGGAAGAAGCCGAAGCCCTTGGCAAGCTCGGCTGGGATCAAGCCGCGCAGGCTGACATCATTGACCAGCATCACCAGTGCGATCGCCGCGCGGCAGGTGTCGATGTCGGCGCCCATCGGCACATCGCCGACAATCACCGCCACCTCGCCCTCGCAATCAATGCCATAGGCCTCGTCGGCCACCTGGATCGGCGCGCGCGGCGCCAGGAACGTGTCGGAGCCGCCCTGGTACATCAACGGCACTTCCCAGAAACTCTCCGGCATCTCGGCGCCGCGCGCCTTGCGCACCAGTTCGACATGATTGACGTAGGCCGACCCATCCGCCCATTGATAGGCCCGCGGCAGCGGCGACAACGCGGTGCGCTCATGAAACCGTTCGGTCGGCTCGACGCCGGCTTCCAGCATCTCGGCCACATCGCGAAGCCGCGGGGCGACATGGGCCCAGTCATCCAGCGCCGCCTGAAGCGTGCGCGCAATGTGCGGCACGCCGGTGGCGCGGGTCAGATCGCGCGAGACGACGACCAGGCGGCCGTCGCGGCTTCCGTCACGGAGTGTGGCAAGTTTCATGCGGTTTTCCTCCTGGGTTTGGGGAGCGGCAATTCCAGCCCGTCGCGGCCGATGGTCAGCCGCCCGTCCCATGTCGTTCTGACTTGTCCGGTCCAATCGGTTTCGGTGATCAGCGGATCATCCGCCGGCACCAGATGATTGAGCACAAGATGCGCGGCGTTGGCCTCTGTGGCAATGCGCCCGACATCGGCCGCCATGGTGTGGCTGGCCAAAAGATGCTGTTTGAGCCGCTCGCCGTTTCCCGTCCGGGCCACCAGGCGGTCGACACCATCCGGATGCATGGCTTCGTGCACCAGAATGTCGGCATTGCGGGCAAAGTCCGCGAGCGGCGGGAAATAGGCGGTGTCGGCTGAAAACACGATTCTCCGGCCGTCATGGCTGAGCCTGAGCGCGAAACACTCGGTGACCGGCGGATGCTCGACCCGCAAGGCCTCGATCAGCAGCCCGTCTTCGTCACACACAACGCCTTCGCCGAATTCGACGATTGTGACCAGGCCGCGAATATCCGGGCGGCCCTCATCATCGATGCGGAGATCGATGTCATAGGCGAGGGAAACCAGAAATCCGTCCCAGACGGCTTTCGTCCCCACCGGGCCGAACACCCGCACCGGCGTCTTCAGGCCGGCGGTCCAGGCGGTGTGAAGCAACGGCCCCAGTTCGAGCACGTGATCGGAATGCAGATGGGTGATCAGCACCAGGTCCAGCTCCGCCAGCGCCATGCCGGCCTCGACCAGCCCGCGCGACACGCCCAGCCCGCAATCGACCACGATGCGGCGGCCGCCTATTTCAAGCAGCGACGAGGTCGGCGACGGTCCGCCCGGGCGGATTGCCGGTCCGCCCTTCGATCCCAGAATGACCAGTCTTTCGTTCACTTGGCCCCCGACCATCCGCCGGCTTCCGGCGTGCCGTCAAATTTCCGCTCCAGACCCTCCCAGCAATCGACATAGCCGGGTTGCAGGGTCTCAAGTTCGGCAGCATAGCGGGTGACCATCTGCGGAAATCTGGTTTCGAACATGAACGCCATCGTGTTGGAGAGCTTGACCGGTTTCAGCTCCACCGTCGAGGCCTTTTCGAAGGCGTCGTGATCGGGCCCGTGCGGCATCATCATGTTGTGCAGGCTCATGCCGCCGGGAAGGAAGCCTTCCTCCTTGGCGTCATACTGGCCTTCGATCAGCCCCATGAATTCGCTCATGATGTTGCGGTGATACCAGGGCGGGCGGAACGAATGCTCGGCCACCATCCAGCGCGGCGGGAAAATCACGAAATCGATATTGGCGGTGCCCGCCTCGCCCGACGGCGCCGTCAGCACCGTGAAGATCGACGGATCGGGATGATCGAACATGATGGCGCCGACCGGCGAAAACGTCCTGAGATCATATTTGTAGGGGGCGTAGTTGCCATGCCAGGCGACCACATCGAGCGGCGAATGACCGATCGGCGTGACATGAAACGCGCCGCACCATTTGATGTGAACCAGGCAGGTAGTTTCCTTGTCTTCGTAAGCCGCCACCGGCGTCTTGAAATCGCGCGGATTGGCCAGGCAATTGGCGCCGATCGGGCCGCGTTCGGGCAGCGTGAACTTGGCGCCGTAGTTTTCGCAGACATAGCCGCGCGCGCGGATGACGCCCTCGCCACGCATCACCTTGAACATCATGCCGCGCGGCAGCACGGCGATTTCCAGCGGCGCGACGTCGATGATTCCCATCTCGCTGAAAATTGTGAGCCCGCCTTCCTGCGGCACGATCATCATCTCGCCATCGGCATTGAAGAAATAGTCATCCTCCATATCAGCCGTCAGCGCATAGACATGGGTCGCCATGCCCACCTGCCCGACAGCGTCGCCGGCCGTGGTCATGGTGCGGATGGCGTCAAGAAAATGCACGTCACCTTCAGGATAGGGCGTCGGATCCCAGCGCCGCTGGCCGAGCGACAGGATGTCGGGCACATGATGCGGCGCCGACTTCCAGGACGGCCGGTCGATCACCCGGAAATCTGTGGTGTGGCGCACGCTGGGGCGAATCCGGTAGAGCCATGAGCGTTCATTGGTGCCGCGCGGCGCGGTAAACGGCGAACCGGACAGCTGCTCGGCATACAATCCATAGGCACAGCGCTGCGGTGAATTCTGGCCCTGCGGCAGGGCGCCGGGCAGGCTCTCGGTTTCGAAATCATTGCCAAATCCCGGCATGTAGGCAAGCGACATTGGGTCACTCCGATCATGGTTCAAATCAGGTCCCACTAAATCAGTTGTAAATGTAACCATCAACCTTTGTGCGCCGCCAAACCCACCCGTCATGGCTGCTCATGCACCGGTTTTCCATCGTCTTGTACCACTGGCTGATATGACGTAACACTGTGCCTGGTACGGTAGAGTTTTCACACATCTGACGGCTAACCCGCACTCAATGTAGAGCAAATTACATCATACCAGGGGGATTACCCATGAACTTAAGCGCACCCACCCAAGTCGTATTCCTGATCTCGCTTGTGATCGCAATCGTCGGAATTCTGGCCGGTCTCGCCATCATTCCGAGCTTGCCGATCTCCGCGTTCTGGATTGTCGTTGTCGGCTATGCCGTGCTGGCCGCTGGCTGCCTGCTCAAGGGCGCCTGAACCAGCGATTGAACGCCGAAACCACTCCGGGAGGCCGCCCGTGCGGCCATCCGTTTTAGTCGAAGTGCATACCAACTCCAGCCCGGGGCGCCCTATGGTGATCAAACGCTTTCTGGTTCTCGTCACGCTCAGCCTCGCCACAGCGCTTGCCTCCGGCCCAGTCCGGGCCCAGAGCGATTATTGTTACGAACTCGCTGCCCGGATCTGCGACGGCGAGGAACTCGGTCCGTGCTTTGACTCCGAGGAAAGCTGGCAATTGCTGCCCGACGAGTGCGTCGGCGACATCCAGAGCCAGATCGAGATGGACCGGGAATTCTATGAACAGAATGCCGGCAGCAGCGTGACCACCGACGGCGATGACGGCGTGATCGGCAGCTACAATGCCTATATCGATCGCGATGACCTCTACAATTCCAATGGCAAGCGCCTCACCCAGGTCTGGCAGGTGTTGCGGCAGGACCGGGCCAATTTCCACAAATTCGGCATCAGCCAGGGCGGCGACGATTGGGATCCGTTTTTCGATGACGTCAACAATCGCGCCGCCATGGAAATGATGGTGCGCGGCGGCTACATCGACCCCCAGGCGGAGCGAATCATACTGGAAGGCGGCGCCGTCGTGCATGTCGAGATTCTGGGACGCAACGGCCGCGGCACTTCGGTTCAGGTCAACGTCAGCCGCTAGTTGGAACTGCCTCTCAGCCGTTCGATCATTGCCGAGAAATCGCGGCCCTTGCCCTCGCCGGCAACAAAGTCGGCATAAAGCTCGGTGGCCCGCGCGCCCATCGGCGTCTGCGCCGAAACGCTTTCCGCCGCCTGCTGCGACAGCCTGAGATCCTTGAGCATCAGGTCCGCCGCAAAGCCTGGCTTGTAGCCATTGTCGGCCGGGCTTTGCGGTCCGACGCCGGGCACCGGGCAATAGGTGTTGACCGACCAGCACGAGCCCGATGAGGTCGAGACCACATCGAACAGGCTCTGCGCCGACAGGCCGAGTTTCTCGGCCAGCGCAAAGGCCTCGCAGGCGCCGATCATCGAGATGCCCAGGAGCATGTTGTTGCAGATCTTGGCCGATTGCCCGGCGCCGGCCTCGCCGCAATGCACCGCCTTTTTGCCCATGATCTCGAACAAGGGCGCCGCGCGCGCAAACGCTTCCGTGCTGCCGCCGGCCATGAAGGTGAGCGTACCAGCCGCCGCGCCGCCAACGCCGCCCGACACCGGCGCGTCGACCGACAACAGGCCTTGAGCGGCGGCCATGTCATGGGCGGCCCTGGCGCTGTCGACATCCACGGTCGAGCAGTCGATGAACACCGCACCCTTGGCGCCGGCAGGCACGATCTCGGCATAGACAGACCGCAGGATCTCGCCATTGGGCAGCATGGTGATCACCGCGTCCTGGCCGCGAGCCGCGTCCGCCGCCGATGTCGCGGTGGCGGCGCCATCGACGCTGAAGCCGGCGACATCAAATCCGGTCACCTGATGCCCGGCCTTGACCAGATTGGCCGCCATCGGCGCGCCCATGTTGCCCAGTCCGATAAATCCGATTTTCATGCCAACCTCCCAGCAAATCATTCCCAAACGGCAGGTATCGCCGCGCTCAAATCTCGATATCGCCGCCCGGCGGCGGCGCCAGCATGGCCTCGACCTCGGCTGCGGACACATCCTCGACGCTGGCGTGACGCCAGCGCGGATTTTTGTCCTTGTCGATGATCGCGGCGCGAATGCCCTCGATGAAATCACCTTCCGACGCGCTGCGCGAGGTGAAGCGGTATTCCTGTTGAAGGGCCAGGCCAATGTCGTCACCCGCCCTCGCGCGGCGCACCAGTTCAATGGTGCAGGCAGCCGACAGCGGCGATGCGGCGAGGATCGATTTTTGGGCTGCCGCACCCCAGTCGTTGTCAGGCAGGGACGCCAGAATATCGGCGAGTGTTTCCTTGCCGAAATGCGCATCCACCTCGTCGCGCAGCGCCATCAGCGGCCCATCCTCGGGATCCCGCGCAAGGCTTGACACAGCCGACCAGTCACCGGTTTCGATCAGGGCCTCGGTCAGTCCGGACCATTCCGCCTCGGGGATGAAGTAATCGGCGAACCCGGCGAGAATCGCATCGGAGGCATTCATCCTTGTGCCGGTGACGCCGAGATATTCGCCCAGCCGCCCCGGCGCGCGGGCCAAGAGCAGCGAGCCGCCGACATCGGGCACAAGACCTACCGCGCATTCGGGCATGGCGATCTTCGAGCTTTCGCCGACCACCCGGTGCGAGCCGTGCAGCGAGACGCCGACGCCGCCGCCCATGACAAAGCCCTGGCAGAGCGCGATGTAGGGTTTGGGATAGCTGGCGATCTTGGCGTTGAGCCGGTATTCGTCGCGCCAGAAGGTGCGTCCGGCCTCGAAATCGCCTTTTGACGCCGTGTCATGCATATGCTGCAGATCGCCACCGGCGGAGAAGGCCTTGTGCCCTTCGGCGTCGATCAGCACGCAGGCGACGCGATCATCGTCGCGCCAGCCATCGAGTGCGGCCTCGATCGCCAGCACCATCTCGTAGGTGACGGCATTGAGCGCCTCGGGCCGCTGCAAGGTGATCTGGCCGATGCGGCCGATCTTGCGGATGCGGATGCTCATGCCGCCCGCTCCGCCAAGAGCGCCCGCGCAGTGATCAATCGCATGATCTCGTTGGTGCCTTCGAGAATCTGGTGCACGCGCAGATCGCGGACGATCTTCTCGATGCCATAGTCCGCCAGATAGCCATAGCCGCCATGCAATTGCAGCGCGTCATTGGCGACCTTGAAGGCGGTGTCGGTAACGAAGCGCTTGGCCATGGCGCAGAATTTGGTGGCGTCGGGCGCTTTTCGATCGAGCTTGCTCGCCGCCTGGCGGAGGAAGATTCGGGCCGCCTGCATGTCGGTTTCCATGTCGGCCAGCCGGAACTGCAGCGCCTGGAACTGGTCGATGGTTTTGCCGAACGCCTCGCGTTCGCCCATATAGGCAAGCGTCTTGTCGAGCGCCGATTGCGCGCCGCCGAGCGCCGAAGCCGCGATATTGAGACGGCCGCCATCAAGCCCGCTCATGGCGTAGCGGAACCCCGCGCCTTCGTCGCCGAGCAGATTGTCCGCCGGAATGATGCAATCATCGAACTGCACTTCCGTTGTCGGCTGCGAGCGCCAGCCCATCTTGTCTTCCGGCGCGCCGAAGGAGAGCCCGGCCGTGCCCTTTTCGACCACGACGGCGGAGATGCCCTTGGGGCCGTCGGCGCCGGTGCGGGTCATCACCAGATAGAGATCGGAAAAGCCGCCGCCGGAGATGAAGGCCTTGGTGCCGTTGAGCTTGTAGCCCTCATTGGTGCGCTCGGCCCGGGTCCTCAGCGCCGCCGCGTCCGAGCCTGACCCGGGTTCGGTCAGGCAATAGGAGGCAATCGTCTTCATTGTGACGAGGTCCGGCAAGAGCCGCGCCTTCATCGCGTCGGAACCATAGGACGAGATCATCCAGGTGCACATGTTGTGGATCGACAGGAACGAGGCCACCGACGGACAGGCCATCGACAGCGCTTCAAACACCAGCGTCGCGTCAAGCCGGGTCAGGCCGGAGCCGCCATCGCTTTCGGGCACATAGATCGAGGCCAGTCCGAGTGCTGCCGCATCCTCAAGAACGGCGCGCGGAATGGCGCCGTCCTTTTCCCACTGGGCCGCGAACGGCGCGATCTTTTCGGCGCCGAACTCGCGCGCCATGTCGAAGATCGCCTGTTGCTCCTCGTTCAGTTCAAAATCCATCGCCCAACCGCCTCCTCGCGCAGGAATGATCGATAGAGTATCGATCATTCCTCGGGTTTGTTTGCAATCATCCCATGGTCGGAATGACGAATTCGGCACCTTCCTTGATACCGGATGGCCAGCGCGCGGTCACTGTCTTGGTGCGGGTGTAGAAGCGGAACGAGTCCGGCCCGTGCTGGTTGAGATCGCCGAAGCCGGATTTCTTCCAGCCGCCGAAGGTGTGGTAGGCGAGCGGCACCGGGATCGGCACGTTGACGCCGACCATGCCGATGTTGATGCGGCTGACGAAATCGCGCGCGGTATCGCCGTCGCGGGTGTAGATCGCGGTGCCGTTGCCATATTCGTGCTCCATCGGATAGCGCAGCGCCTCGGCATAGTTCGGCGCACGCACGACGGAGAGAACCGGTCCGAAGATCTCCTGGGTGTAGATATCCATGTCGCGGGTGACATTGTCGAACAGGCAGCCGCCGATGAAATTGCCGTTCTCATAGCCCTGCAGCGAGAAATCCCGGCCATCGACCACCAGCTTGGCGCCCTGCTCCACGCCCGAGTTGACCAGGCCCAGCACCCGGTCGCGCGCCTGGCGTGTGACCAGCGGACCGAAATCGACATCGTCGCCGTCCGTGTAAGGTCCGATCTTCAAGGCTTCGACGCGTGGCGCCAGTTTCTCGATCAGCAGATCGGCGGTCCTTTCGCCGACCGGCACGGCCACGGAAATCGCCATGCAGCGCTCGCCGGCGGCGCCATAGCCGGCGCCGATCAGGGCGTCGACAACCTGGTCCATGTCGGCGTCGGGCATGATGATCATGTGGTTCTTGGCGCCGCCGAAACACTGCACCCGCTTGCCGTTGGCGCAGCCGCGCGCATAGATGTACTGCGCGATCGGGGTCGAGCCGACAAAGCCGATGGCCATGATTTCGGGATGATCGAGGATCGCGTCAACCGCGTCCTTGTCGCCATTGACGACGTTCAAGATGCCGTCGGGCGCGCCGGCCTCGCTCATCAGTTCGGCCAGCATCAGCGGCACCGACGGATCGCGCTCGGACGGCTTGAGGATGAAGGCGTTGCCCGCTGCGATCGCCGGGCAGAATTTCCACATCGGGATCATCGCCGGAAAATTGAACGGGGTGATGCCCGCGACCACGCCGAGCGGCTGGCGCAGCGAGTACATGTCGATGCCGGGGCCTGCGCCTTCGCTGAATTCGCCCTTGAGCAGATGCGGTGCGCCAAAGCAGAATTCAGCCACTTCAAGACCGCGGATGACGTCGCCCTTGGCGTCGGGGATGGTCTTGCCGTGCTCGCGCGACAGCGCCTGGGCGAGCTTGTCCATGTCCCGGTGCAGGAGTTCGACGAACTTCATCAGCACGCGGGCGCGCTTTTGCGGATTGGTGGCGGCCCAGCCGACTTGAGCGCGTGCCGCGATTGCCACCGCTTCGTCCATTTCGGCGCTCGACGCCAATGGCACCCGCGCCTGCACTTCGCCGGTGGCCGGGTTGAACACGTCGGCGAAACGGCCTGACTTGCCCTTGACATGCTTGCCGCCGATATAATGAGTGAGTTCCTGCATGGTCGTGCCTCCCGGATGAGTGTGGTGTGAGCACTGTGCGCTTACTGATCTTGATGTTCAATCGGCCAGATCACGCAACCGATGTGCGAAAATTAAAGCGCCAAATTCAAGCTCCGCTCACGCCGCCGACAACCCGCCGTCAATCTGCAAGGTCTGTCCGGTGACGAAACTTGAGGCCGGGTCGGCGAGGAACACCAGCCCAGCGATCACTTCATCGACCTCCGCCAGTCTGCGCATGGGAATGGCCTGGACGAGTGCTGCCTCCGCCGCATCGCGGTCCTGGCCCGCCTTGTCGAGAAAATCTGTCGCCATCTTCGTGCGGGCAAACGACGGGCACAAGGCGTTCACCCGCACGCCGCGGCGGGCATATTCGAGCGCCGCCGATTTGGTCAGCCCCACCACGCCATGCTTGGCCGCCGCATAGACCGACAGCATCGGCGCGCCGACCACGCCGGCGACCGAGGCGACATTGACGATCGCGCCCACCTCGCCGGTGTCGCGAAACCGTTGTTCCAGCGCCGGCAATTGCGCCCGCATGGCGTAGAACACGCCCATCAGATCCACATCGATGGTCCGCCGCGCCGCATCGAGCGGGGTTTTGGGAAGCGGCGCCATGTCATGGACGATACCGGCATTGTTGACGGCGATATCGAGACGTCCGAAGCTGGACAAGGCGGTCTGCACCAGAATTTCGGACAGGTCCGGATCGGTGATGTCGCCGGCCACCGCCACGGTGTTGCCGCCCAGCTCTCGCGCCAGCGCTTCGAGCGGTTCGGGCGCGAGGTCACTCAGCACCAAGCTGGCGCCGGCATCTGTGAAATATCGCGCCGCGGCGCGGCCGAACCCGCCGGCAGCACCTGTCAAGATGACCACCCGGTCCTCAAAATCCGCCATAAATCAGACCTTTCCCGCCATCACTTCATTGGCCATCTCGGCCAGGAGAGGCACCGCCTTGCCGATCTCGCGGGCGCGTTCCGGATTGGACGCATTGCCATCGAGCGAGCGCTTGTAGACGCCCTGCAGGATGGCGGCGAGCCGGAAGAACGAGAACGCCAGGCAGAACGGCCAGTTGCCGACGTCGATGCCGCTCCGCTCGGCATAGCGCGCCACATAGTCAGCTTCGTTCGGGATGCCGAGTTCACTCAGATCAAGCCCGCCCAGCCCCCGAAACCCGCTCGCATGCGGCAGCCGCCATTGCATGCACTGATAGGAAAGGTCGGCCAATGGATGGCCCAGTGTCGACAGCTCCCAGTCGATCAGCGCCAGCACCTTTTCGCCGTGGGCGGTGAAGATCATGTTGTCGAGCCGGAAGTCGCCATGAACGATCCGGACAAGTCCGTCATCTTCCGGCAGGTTTTCCCACAGCCAGTCCATCAGCCGGTCCATGTCCGGCAAATCATCGGTCTTGCTGGCGATATATTGTTCGCTCCAGCGCCTTATCTGCCGGGCGAAATAATTGCCCGAGCGGCCAAAGTCGGCCAGACCCGCAGCTTCCGGATCAACACTGTGCAGCCGCGCCAGAACATCGTTCATGCCGTCATAGATGGCGGCGCGCTCCTCTCTGGTCATGCCGGGCAGCGCCGGATCCCACAAGATGCGGCCTTCCACCAGTTCCATGACGAAATACATCCGGCCGATGGCGCTGTGCTCGTCCGACAGGGCATAGACTTTCGGCACGGGGACGCCGTGTTCGGCCAGCGCCTTCATCACCCGGTATTCACGGTCGACCTGATGGGCCGATTTCAGCAACGTGCCTGGCGGTTTGGCGCGCAGCACATAGCGGCCGCTGTCGGCTTCCACCCGGTAGGTCGGATTGGACTGACCGGTGTTGAATTTCTCGATCGCATGCAGCCCGGAAAATCCTGGCACGAGTTCGTGCAGTTCATCGGCCAGCGCTTCCATGTCAAAGGGTTCGGCCTCCATCTCAGGCGTCCTTGAACAGGCGGATGGCGTGCTGCACCGACATGCCGCCATCAATGGGAAGGATGGCGCCGGTGACATAGGATCCGGCGCGGCTGCACAGATAGATCGCGGCGCCCGCCACATCGTCGGGCCCGCCGATACGGCCGAGTGGAACGCCGGCGCTCACCCGTTCCACCTGCTCGTCCTGCGCGGTGGCGAAGGCTGTCATCCGGCTTTGAAACGGCCCCGGCGCAAATGCATTGACGGTGACGCGGCTCGCGGCAAGCTCTTCGGCGAGGATCTTGGTCAGATGATGCACCGCCGCCTTCGACACCGCATAGGAATAGGCGCCATCGGCGGCGGGCTGGGTGCCCATGACCGAGCCGAGATTGATGACGCGCGCCGGATCGGAATCGCTGGCCGCCGCCAGCAACAGGGGTGTGAGATCCCGCGTCAGCGTGAACAGCCCGGCGACATTGACCGACATCACCTTCGACCAGGCGGCATGGGGAAAACCGGCGTAATCGGCGCCCCAGGTCACGCCGGCATTGTTGACGAGGATGTGAAGCCGGTCGGTGCGGGAGCGAACAGCCCCTACCAAAGCGACCACCCCCTCTTCCGTACCGATATCGCCGGCGAAGCCCTCGGCCGATCCGGTGCTACCCAGGGCATTGAGTTCCTCCGCCACTTTCACGCAGTCCTCGCCCTTGCGCGAGGCGATCAACACCCGCGCGCCCGCCTGCACCAGGCCGGTGGCGATCATCCGGCCAATTCCCGTGGCGCCTCCGGTCACCAGCGCGACCTTTCCACCCACGGAAAACAGGTCTTCCACATAGCTCATCTCTGTCTCCTCCCAGCTGGCGCTCCACGATATTTGGCCGCAGCTCAATCCAGCTCATTTGCTTCCGGACAATTGCCGCCCGAACCAGTGACCGCTAGCATGGCAAACTATTGAGATGTGCGTAAGGGCAAGATTCGGAGAAAGCTTCGAATAGCGCAACGTACGGGGATGCGGGAGAGAGCATTGACAGACGCAAACAAGATGGACCTGGGCGTGACAGCCCATCTGCAGCCTATTCTGCAGGCCGTGCGCGACATGGTGCGCAATGACATCATGCCGCTGGACGAGGAATTCCTGGCCGAAGTCGGATCTAAGGGCGACCGCTGGAGCTACACCGCCCGGCAAACCGAGATTCTCGAGGGCCTGAAGGCCAAGGCCAAGGCGCGCGGGTTGTGGAACCTGTGGCGCACCCAGGCCGAGGACGGGCTGACAACGGTCGAATACGCCTATCTCGCCGAGGAAATGGGCAAGGCGCATCTGGGCGCCGAGACATTCAACTGCTCGGCGCCCGACACCGGCAACATGGAAGTGCTCGACCGCTACGGCACCGCCGCCCACAAGAAACAATGGCTCGAACCGCTGCTCGAGGGTGAAATCCGCTCCGCCTATCTGATGACGGAGCCGGATGTCGCCTCGTCCGACGCCACCAATGTAGCGATGTCCTGCGTTCGCGACGGCGATCATTACGTGCTCAATGGCGACAAATGGTGGGCCTCGGGCGCCGGCGATCCGCGCTGCAAGATCTATATCGTCATGGTCCGGACCGGCGATGAAGACACGCCCAAGCACGCGCGCCATTCGATGATCCTGGTTCCGGCCGACACCGCCGGAATCGAAAAACTACGGCCGATGCAGGTTTACGGCCAGGACGACGCGCCGCACGGGCATTATCATCTGCGGTTCAGCGACGTGCGCACGCCCGCCAGCAATCTGCTGGTTGGCGAAGGCAAGGGTTTCGAGATCTCCCAGGGCCGGCTTGGTCCGGGCCGGATCCACCATTGCATGCGCGCCATCGGCCAAGCGGAAATGGCGCTTGAACTGATGTGCAAGCGCGCGCTCGACCGTCAGGCCTTCGGCAAGAAGCTGGCCCAGCTCGGCGCCAATTACGACATCATCGCCGAATGCCGGATGGAGATCGAAATGGCGCGGCTCTTGTGCCTGAAGGCGGCCTGGATGATGGATCTGGGCAATGCCCGCGCCGCCGCCCCCTGGATCAGCCAGATCAAGGTTGTCGCCCCCCGGGTGGCGCTGAAGGTGACCGATGAAGCGGTGCAGATGTTTGGCGGCCAGGGCATTTCCCAGGATACGCCGCTGGCGCGGATGTGGACGCATCTGCGCACGCTGCGGCTGGCCGACGGCCCGGATGCGGTGCATCGCCGCCAGGTGGCGCGCGCCGAGCTCAAGCGCTACACCCAGGAAAAGGTCTGACCTGATATGAAAGCGATTGTCTGTCCTTCCTACGGTCCGGTCTCCAATCTCGAATACTGCGAGCTGCCCGATCCCCGCCCCGGCCCCGACGAGGTGGTGATCCGGTCGCAAGCCATTGGCGTCAACTATCCCGACGGACTGCTGGTGCAGGGTCTCTACCAGATGAAGCCGGAGACGCCGTTCGTGCCGGGCATGGAAGCGGCCGGCGTGGTTGAGGCGGTGGGCGACAATGTCATCCACGTCAAGCCGGGCGACCGCGCCGTGGCCTTGCTCGATTTCGGCGGCTATGCCGAAAAAGTGCTGGCGCCGGAATCGCGTGTGTTCACCCTGCCGGACTCCATGGATTTTGACGATGCCTGCGCGCTGATGTGTGCCTGGGGCACGGCGCATCATGCGCTCAAGCAGCGCGCCCATCTCAAGCCCGGCGAGACCCTGCTGGTGCTGGGCGGCGCCGGATCGACCGGGCTTGCGGCCATTTCCATCGGCAAGGCCATCGGCGCCCATGTCATCGCCGTTGCCTCCACCCCCGAGAAGCAGACTGCCTGCGTGGAAGCCGGCGCCGATGTGGCGCTGCCCTATGAAGGCCTGCGCGAGACGCTGAAGCAGGAGCATGGCCGTGGCGTCGATGTCGTCTTTGATCCGGTCGGAGGTGCTGCCTTCGATACCGCCGCCCGCGCCATGGCCCGCAACGGCAGGCTGCTGGTGGTGGGCTTTGCCTCCGGAGACATCCCCAAGCTTGCCGCCAATCTGGTGCTGCTCAAGGAGTTTTCGCTGATCGGCGTGTTCTGGGGCTCCTTCATCGACAAGGAGCCGGCAGCCTACGCCGCCAACAACCGCGAATTGTTCGCCTGGCATTCCACCGGCCTGATCAAGCCGCGCATCGATCAGCGCTGCCCGTTGCAGCAAGCCGCACCGGCGCTGCAGCGCATTCTCGACCGCGGCGCCATCGGCAAGACCATTCTGGTGCCTTAAGGATATGACATGACCCTGCCCTTGAGCATGAAGGCCCTGATCCTCAAGCAAGACGGTTTTGCCGAAAGCCGCGACGGCGCAGCCATCGAGACGCTCGAGCCCTATCTCGACTATGGCTCGATGCCGGTCCCGACACCCGGCAACGGTCAGGTGCTGGTCAAGGTGCGGATGGCCTCGGTCAATCCGTCCGATCTCTTTTTCATCAAGGGCGAATACGGCCAGAAGCGGGTCAAGGGCGCCGCCGCCGGGTTTGAGGGTGTGGGCGACGTGGTCGGCGGCCAGGGACTTTATGCGCGCTGGCTCAAGGGCAAGCGGGTGGCCTTTGTCGGCGGCGTCACCGGCTCGGGCGCCTGGGCCGAGTATATCGCCGTCTCCGCCGCCACCTGCGTGGTGGTGAAACCGGCGATGCGCGACGAAGATGCGGCGGGCCACGTGGTCAATCCGGTCACCGCCTGGACCATGTTCGACATCGTCAAGAAATCCGGCTCCAAGAGCTTTGTCTTCACCGCCGCCTTCAGCCAGCTCGGCAAGCTGATGGCGGGGCTGGCGCGCGACAATGGTTTTGCGATGATCGCCATCATCCGCAAACCGAGCCAGGCCGCCCATCTCACCGAACTTGGCGCCAGCCATGTGCTGGTCCAATCGGACCCGGACTTCGAGGCCAGGTTCGCGGCGCTGTGCAAGGCGGAGAAGCCGCGGGTGCTGCTCGATGCGGTCGCCAATCAGCTCTCGGCCGACATCTTCATGGCCATGCCCGCCCGCGCCCGCTGGATCATCTATGGCCGGCTCGGCGCCGACGCGCCGGCGATCAGCGAGCCGGGCCAGTTCATCTTCATGGACAAGAAGATCGAGGGCTACTGGCTGGCCAAATGGTTCAAGCAGGCCTCGATGCTGGAGAAACTCATGACGCTCAGGGCGGTGCAGAACCGGTTCATCTCCGGGGCCTGGAAGACCGAAGTGGTGGCGACGGTGAGACTGGCCGACGCCATGGAAGAGCTGCCGAAGGCGCTCAGGCTCGGCGACGGCAAGGTGATGATCGCGCCATGGCGGGCTGAATGAAACTTTCCTTCCGGTTTGGCCGTCCTATCTCAAACACAGATGGAGGCCGATCATGACCAACTTGTTTCCCGCCGTTGCAATCCGTTGGGCACTCACCGCACTGCTCGCGGCCCTGCTGCTGACGCTCTCGCCGGCCCGCGCTGATGACGCCGCCGTCGGACGCAGCGTCATCGAGAGCCAGATCAATGCGTTCCTGAATGACGACATGGCGGCGGCCTATTCCTTCGCCGCGCCCTCGATCAAGCGGATCTATCCCGACCAGGACCGCTTCTTCGACATGGTCCGGCGCGGCTATCAGCCGGTCTACCGGCCCGGCAATTTCGCCTTTGGCCGCTCCAAACTCGCGCCCGATGGCGCAGGGCTGGTGCAGGAAGTGCTGATCGAGGGCCCCGACGGGCAGGACTGGACCGCGCTCTATTCACTCGAACGCCAGCCCGACGGCAGCTTCAAGATCAACGGCGTGCAGATGATCAAGGCCGCGGCCCCGCAGACCTGACCGCTTCGCGGCCCGCCCCGATCCACCGTGAAACGTCGGGCATGGAACGATGCGCCGGGTTCCGCGTTGACGCCGCTTGCATCCCCATTTGCCATCCGGCGGGGTTCCACCCTATGCTGGGTGCAACCGGCGCGCGGAGACATCCCTTTGCGCCCGAACGCAAGTGACGAGAGCATGAGAACGGAGAATTGCCGTGAGTGTCGCCTTCACCAAGGAAGAAAGTTCCGAAACAGCCGCCGAGACGCTGTTGCCCGACCGGCCGATATCCGAGCATCCCAATCTGGTGACGCTTGCCGGCCTCAAGCAGCTGCAGGCGGAGCTTGACGCCGCGCGCGCGGCCTATGACGCGGCCAATGCGATCGAGGATGTTAACGAGCGCCGCCGCCAGCAGGCCGCCCCGATGCGCGACGCCCGCTATTTCACCGAACGCGTCCGCTCGGCCCAGGTGCTGCCTGATCCGGAGACCCATGACACGGTCGCCTTCGGCTCCACCGTGACCTATGCCCGCGACGACAATCCGCCGCAGACTTACCGCATTGTCGGCGAGGACGAGGCCGACCCCAAGACCGGTACCATCTCGTTTGCCTCGCCGGTGGCGCGCGCGCTGATGGGCAAGACAGTGGGCGATGTGGTCGAGGTTAATGAGCAGGAACTGGAGATCATCTCGATCGCGTAGCAAGGTTGGGGCACGCCCAAGCGCTGCCGCGCGAAAAAATTCGCCGGGATGTGAGGGGCAGTTCCGGAGGGCCGCACGCGGGCATTGCCTTACGGAAGTGGGTGGTTGTGTGCATGTCAGACACATGCACGAGGGTGACGCAGCTCGCGCGCGGCCCGAAACTCGCCGGATGATGTCCGCATCCGACAGGCGGCGCCTGGCGATCCGTCGCGGCCCGGACAAGGGGCCCGCGAAAAACTGCCTTGAACCGCTGTCCGGCACGAATCCCATGACCGTCGGGGTCCTGAAATCCGCCACAGGCCCGGTCCGCTGTCCAATCCGCCCCTCCGCCCTCTAGCCGCGCATCCATTTGAACGCGACTGGCATCAAGGCGGCTGCGGATTGCGAGGTCGTCCCGGTGGCTGGCTTGGCCCGATCCGCCCGAAAGGGTGATCAGGCTGCCAGCGGAGCCACGGTCGTTTCCGCCTCCCCCTGGTTCTCGCCGCACGTTACGGCAAGCCCCAGGAGGCCTTCCTCCCGCCTGGACCGATACGCTTTCGGCCATCCGGCAGCGGGAGCACGGGGATTATGGCATGGGGGCGCAGGGTGGGGATAAAACGGCGGTGAATTTGGAGTAATGCATTGAAATTGTTATGTCTCCCCTGGAGATTGATCCCCACCTCGTCCTCCTCGGGCCTGTCCCGAGGATCTGCTGGCCCCTCGGGTTTTCCACCGGTCCGGTCGTTCCGGGGCGCCGTCTTCCAGATCCTCGGCACGACGGCCGAGGATCTGGAAGACGGCGGGGTCGAGGATGACGACGGTGGGGACGGTGGTTGACGAAACATGGGTGGCGACGTTCGCACTTTTGCCTTTGCTGGGCGAGAAAGAAAAAAATCATGTTCTCAATGCTCCCCCTCGCGCGGGATCAGTTTGAGCGTGCCTTCTCCGGTCAGGGTGTAGGCGTAGTAGAACCATTTGCTTTTGGGGTCCTGGGTTTCCTTCTTGAAGGCGGTGATCAGCATTTCGCCATTGGTCTTGACATAGATGGCGCCGTCGACGGCGACGCTGGGCAGGGCAAGTTCTCCGAATTTCTTCAACAGCGCTTTCAGCTTCTTGCTGCGCTCAGCCTCAAAATTCGCGGCCGCGTGGGCGGCGGCGTCGCACTTGGCCAGTTCCTCGATTTCCTTGGTCAATTTTCCAACCAGTTCGCGATGGTCGATGTCGCGCGTTGACCGCTGCAGTTCCGTCGATAAAAGCACCGGCGAGTCACCCAGGCCCAATTTGCCGAGCCGGCCCAGGAGATCGGGCCGGGGATGGACATAGTTGGCGTCCTGGTCGCCCGAGGAAATGACGAAGGCCGCGGGCCTCACCGCCCGGATGAATTCGTCGGTGACATCGGACGAGCCATGATGGCAGCTTTTCATCACGTCGGAACTCAGCCGCTGCGTGGCCGCTTCTACCATGGCGTCGCGCTCCGCCTTGCTGCTCGGCCATTCCGCCAGCCCGGCATATTGCTGCAGCAGGAACATTTCGGCGGGCCGGTTCAGGTCGCCGCCGAAGAAGACGCTGAAATGCCCGAACTGCAGCCGCAGCAGCACGGAATGGCCGTTCTTGGTCTTGCCCAGATCCTTGTCAAACACCCGCAAGGATGGATTATCAGGTCCGAACGGATATTCGACCCAGGGGCCCAGCACCTCGATCGTGTAGGGCCGCCGGCTGGACGGCGCAAATTCAGGCAGCCAGGTGCGGCCATCCTCCTTGGCGCCGAGATTGACCCCGAGCATCCGGAATTCGCCGACATTGTTCTTGGCGATGCCCTTGCCGATCACGCTCGCATAGCGGTTCTTGCGGTTCTCGGACGGAGCGAACAGGGATCGCATGGTGGCGTCGTCCGGCACGATTTTTTGAAGGTAGTCCGTGACGCCACCAGGCCCGCTGCGCGTGCCGCCCAGGCGCGAGAGACCCTTGTCGCTGTTCAGCTCGACAATGCCGTTGTGATAGAGCCGCTTGAAGGTGATCTTTTCGGTCGAAAGGATCCGGCCAAATCCGTTGTAGTGGTCGGAATCCGGGTGACTCAGGATCGCCGCGTGAAAGTTGAAACCCTCGCGATAGGCCTTGAAGCGGCCATCGAGGAATTTGCGCATGTGGTCTTCTTTTCCGGCATCGATGACGAGAATGCGCTCTTCGCCGGCCTCCGCCGGCTCGCCCTCGGCTGTTTCCCGTTCCGGGCTGATCAGCACCGCGCCATCGCCAATGCCGACATCGACGAAGATGATTTCAAGGGGCCGTGCGCTGGATGTGAACTCGCGCTTGATCTTGAGCAGTTGCCGCTTGGCGGGGTCGGGATCACCCCAGGCCCATCTCACCCAGACCCATTTCGAATTGTTCTTCAGGCCCTTTGGCTGCAGGTCGGCGTCATCGGCCAGGCTCAGCCAGTCTCCCCACAACACCTGGCGAAACTTTTTGCCCGACATGTCATAGAGAAAGGCATTCTCGTAAGGCTTGTCTTTCAAAAGACCGACAAAAACATGCGCCATCACACCCCTCCGCGAAAAGCATCGCGGCCTCCAGTGAATTTTTATACTCTATTATGAAAATATCACACCTGAGAGAACGATGCGATATACTTGGGGTGCATTGGATATTTTTTCCCGGCCGATGCCGAACATCGCCCTGCCCCTCTGATCGCCGAAAGCCGTGCCGCGGCGTGTCCCTGTCGCCGAAATCGCCTCTCCAGAGCTCCTCCCCGACAAACCATTTTCCCTCCCCTCCGAATCCGCTATGACGTTTCGAGGCGGCCACGCGCCGCGAGTGATCACTTCAAGGAAATGTCGACCATGAGCTTCCGGCTTGCAATCCTGGCAGTTACCGCCCTCACGCTGACGGCCTGCACCACCGCGGCGGTGCCGTCAAATCCGTTGCAGGCGCGCTGGAACGGCAAGGGCGCGGATGTTTTCTTTGCGGCCTATGGGCCTCCGGTGTCCGACCAGGCGGTGTCCGGCGGCGCGACGCTTTACAGCTGGCGCGGCGGTTTTGTGGGCGGCAAGTCCTGCACCGTGGAACTGACGGTGAGCAAGGCCTACAAGATCACCTCCATCCGCGCCATCTCCGACCGCGTCGATCCGAAGGGCGGCCCGACCCATTGCGAGAAGGTGCTCGACGCCGCCTGAGGCGGGCGCACTGGCGGAAATGCTTGATGCCGTTCGATGGCGATTGGAGATGGCTCTCCGACCCCGACTTGCCGGACTTGATCCGGCATCCAGTCAGCCCAAGTCCTTGGACTGAAAGACCTATTTGACCCCGCGGACGCGGGGTCGCTGGATCCCGGCTCGGGGGCCGGGATGCCGGAGGCTGGGGAGGCGTTGCTCAGGATCTTGCAACAATGCGGGGGTGGCATTCCTGAAAATCGGTTGCCCTTCGGCGCCCTACCCCAATGCCGCGATATCTCCCCTCGCCCACATCTCCGTCGTCTCGGCTGAAAACTCCGTAAACCGCTGCGCTTCGATTGCGCCGCGGATGCCGGACATCAGGTCCTGGTAGTAGCTGAGATTGTTCCAGGTGATCAGCATCATGCCCAGAATCTCGTTGGAGCGGACCAAATGGTGCAGGTAGGCGCGGGAATAGTCGCGCGCGGCCGGGCAAGTGCTTTGCTCATCGAGCGGGCGGTGGTCCTCGGCGTGGCGGGCGTTCTTGAGGTTGATCTTGCCGTGGCGGGTAAAGGCCAGGCCGTGGCGGCCGGCGCGGGTCGGCATGACGCAGTCGAACATGTCGATGCCGCGGCCCACCGATTTCAAAATGTCGTCAGGGGTGCCGACGCCCATCAGATAGCGCGGTTTTTGGGCCGGGAGAGCCGGACAGGTGACGTCGAGCATGTCGAGCATGACATTCTGCGGCTCGCCCACGGCAAGGCCGCCGACCGCATAGCCCTTGAGATCGAGCGCCGCCAAGGCTTGTGCCGAGCGCTCCCTTAGCAGGGGAGTATCGCCGCCCTGGACGATGCCGAACATGGCTTTTCCGGGCTGGTCGCCGAAGGCCACGCGGCACCGTTCGGCCCAGCGCAGCGACATGTCCATGGCGCGCTCGATTTCGGTCTCGCTGGCGGGCAGCCGCACGCATTCATCGAGCTGCATCTGGATGTCGGAGCCGAGCAGGCCCTGGATCTCGATCGAGCGCTCGGGGCTCATCTCGTGGCGCGAACCGTCGATATGGGACTGGAAGGTGACGCCCTGCTCATCGATCTTGCGCAAGGCCGACAGCGACATCACCTGAAACCCGCCGGAATCAGTCAGAATCGGATGCGGCCAGCGGGCGAACTGGTGCAGGCCGCCAAGCCGGGCGACGCGCTCGGCGCCGGGGCGCAGCATCAAATGATAGGTATTGCCGAGGATGATGTCGGCGCCTGTCTCGCGGACCTGGTCCATATACATGGCCTTGACCGTGCCGCCGGTGCCCACCGGCATGAAGGCCGGCGTGCGGATCACGCCGCGCGGCATCGAAATCTCGCCGCGGCGCGCCTTGCCGTCGGTGGCGAGAAGCTTGAACTGGAAGGTGTCGGTCGCGGGGGTCTCGGGGGTCACTTCGTGCTCCGGAACAACAGGCTGGCGTCGCCATAGGAATAGAATCGGTAGTTCTGGTCGATGGCGTGGCGGTAGGCGGCGCGCATGGTCTCGAAGCCCGAGAAGGCCGAGACCAGCATGAACAGGGTCGAGCGCGGCAGGTGAAAATTGGTCATCAGAATGTCGACGGCGCGAAAGGCGTAGCCCGGGGTGATGAAGATGTCGGTGGGCCCGGACCAGGGCCTGATCGTACCATCTTCGTGCGCGGCGCTTTCGAGAAGCCGCAGCGAGGTGGTGCCGACCGAGACGATGCGGCCGCCGCGGGCATGGACTTCGTTGAGTGCGTTCGCGGTTTCCGCGCTGACATGGCCGATTTCGGAATGCATCAGATGGTCGGTGGTGTCGTCGGCCTTGACCGGCAGGAAAGTGCCGGCGCCGACATGCAGGGTGACGAAATGGCGCGAGACGCCGCGCGCGTCGAGCCGGGCGAACAAGTCCGGGGTGAAATGCAGGCCGGCAGTGGGGGCGGCCACAGCGCCGTCTTCCCGCGCATAAATTGTCTGGTAGTCGAGCCGGTCGCGCTCGTCCTCGCCGCGTTTGGAGGCGATATAGGGCGGCAGCGGGATGTGGCCCACGGCCATGATCGCCGCGTCCAGCGCCGGACCGGAAAGGTCGAAAATCAACTCGATTTCACCACCCTCGCCGCGCGCGCCCGCGGTGGCGTCGAGCACGCCCGCAAGACAGGTTTCGCCATCGCTGCCGAAGGAAAGACGGTCGCCTTGCCTGACGCGCTTGCCCGGACGGACAAAGGCCTTCCAGCGGTCGGGAGCGGCCCGCATGTGCAGCGTCGCGGAAATGCCGGCTTGGTTGCCGTCGCGTGATCGAAAGCCTTCAAGCTGCGCCGGAATCACTTTCGTGTCGTTGAACACCAGCGCATCGCCGGGTTCGAGCAGGTCCGGCAGATCGCTGACGCTGAGATCGGCCAGCGCGCCACCGGCATCGATGCGCAGCAGCCGGGCGCTGTCGCGCGGGTCCGCCGGCCGGAGCGCGATGCGCTCGTCGGGGAGGTCGAAATCGAAAAGGTCTACCCGCACAGGCCACGCCCCAAAAACAAACGCGCGGAACTCAAATGGCGCGACGCCACCAAATCCCGCGCGCCAGATATGCTTTACGCCTTGGCGTCAGAAGCGACCTTCATCGAGACGATCTTGTCGGGATCGGTGACGGGTTCGCCGCGCTTGATCTTGTCGACATTGTCCATGCCGGACATGACCTGGCCCCAGACCGTGTATTGGCGGTTCAAGAACCCGGCGTCGTCAAAGCAGATGAAGAACTGCGAATTGGCCGAGTTTGGATCCTGCGAGCGGGCCATCGAACAGGTGCCGCGGGCGTGGTTCATGTTGGAGAATTCGGCCTTCAGGTCGGGCTTGTCGGAGCCGCCCATGCCGGCGCGGCGCGGATCGAACGACTTGCCGTCCGACTTGCCGAACTTGACGTCGCCGGTCTGGGCCATGAAGCCATCGATGACGCGGTGAAATACCACGCCGTCATAGGCGCCTTCGCGCGCCAGTTCCTTGATCCGGGCGACATGGCCGGGGGCCAGGTCGGGCAGCAGTTCGATGGTCACCTGGCCTTTGGTGGTCTCCATGATCAGCGTGTTTTCGGGATCCTTGATCTCCGTCATGGTCGTATCTCCTGTGGTTGTCTTGAAATCGGGTGTCAGCCGCCGGAGCGGACCTTTATCATGCGGTCGGGATCGGTGACCGCGCCATTGTTGCCCTGGTCGCCGCGTTTGATCTGGTCGACATGCTCCATGCCTTCGCTGACCTTGCCCACCACCGTGTACTGGCCATTGAGGCCCGGGGCCGGTGCAAACATGATGAAGAACTGCGAATTGGCCGAATTGGGATCCTGCGACCGCGCCATGCCGACGACGCCGCGCTCGAACGGCACGTCGGAAAATTCCGCCTTGAGATCGGGCTGGGACGATCCGCCCATGCCGGCTCTTTGCGGGGTGAAGCCGTCTTCCATGTCGCCGAACGCGACGTCGCCGGTCTGCGCCATGAAACCTTCGATGACGCGGTGAAAGGCGACATTGTCATATTCGCCGGCATCGGCCAGCGCCTTGAGGCGGGCGGCATGCTGGGGCGCCACATCATCGGCGAGTTCGATGATCACATCGCCGGTCTTGAGCGTGATGGTCAGCTTTTCGGCGGCCGCGGCAAGCGAGGTCGAAACCAGGCCAAAGGCCAGGATGGCGGAAAGAATGAGACGTGAAGAACGCATTGTGGCTCCATATATCCAGCGCCGGCGGGTGCATGTGCGGCACGGCGGCAATCGTTTGACACACCGCCGCGGGCTTGGCAACGCCGCGACGCAGGGAGTTGGGCTACAGCGCCGCCAGCGCCTTTTGCACGACAGCGGGAACGAATGGCGTGACATCGCCGCCCATCCTTGCGATCTGGCGCACAAGCGTGGCGGTGATGTGGCGGGAGCCAGGATAAGCAGGCGCGAACACGGTGGTGACATCGGGCGCCATCGCCCGGTTCATCCCGGCCATCTGCATTTCATAGTCGAGATCGGTGCCGTCACGAAGGCCGCGCACCAGCACGCTGGCGCCTGCGGCGCGCGCCGCCTCGACCACCAGCCCGTCAAAGGAAATGACGCTAACGGTTTGCGCGCGCTGCGAAAACCGGGCGCGGACGACTTCGCCGATCATGTTGGCGCGGTCTTCAAAGCTAAACATCGGCGTCTTGCCCGGATGGATGCCGATGCCGATCACCAGTTGATCGCACAGCGCCAGCGACTGCTCGAGCACATCGACATGGCCATTGGTCATCGGGTCGAATGACCCGGGATAAAACGCAATCCGCATCTAAGCCGTCCCTCTCGATTGGCCTTACCATTGGCCGGTGTCTGGCCTTTTGTCATGCCAGTCGAATCACATCAAGGGATGAATGCGGGCGCGCGCACCGCCGCCCGCACGCCGGAGGCGGCGCAAACAGGATTCAGCCAAGTGAGCAAGCGCCGTAACGCGGTCAGAAATCCGACGTGGTCAGGCGGATGAGCGACTTGCGGTTGCGCTTGTAGGCGCGGATGGCGGCCGACTCGATCTGGTCGCGGAAGCGGTCGAACGCGCCAAGATAATCGGCGTCGGGCGACCGGCTCAAGCCCGAAATCCGCTCGAGCGCCGGGGCTTCGAGCAGAAAGTGGACTTCCATCACGCCATCATAGCCGGAGAACCGAATGGTTCCCGCGTCTTCATCAAAGCTGCGGCTGGTGTTGGGGAAGCCGATCATCGCGAACTACAGAGCCGCGCGAAGCGGCGTATGCTCACTTCTTGGCTTTCTTCTGAAACGGGTTGGTATCCAGATTCTTGACCGCGGAACCCGAGACGGCGGCAGCATTCGCCACGACCTTGTCCTTCTTCGGCTTGCGGACTTCCTTGGTTTTCTTCATTTGACCCTTGGCCATGGCTTTTTCCTGTTCTGGCGCGACATCCTCGGGGCCGGATTTGGCTCCATGAAAGGATCAGGCGCATATCTTGTCGTGTCTCATGCCGGGTTGCTCCGGCATGCCGGCGCTATTTGCCCGAGGCGGTCTCGATCAGTTCCAGATTGCTGCCCTGTTCGACACGCTCATGGCCATGCTCTTCATTGCGTATCCGGTATTGCGGCTTGCCGCTGTTGTCGGGCAGCCGCATCAGCACGGTGAATTCGGTCGGCGTCCGCGGCGACAGTCCGACGCGCGACTGCAGCGAGACCTGTTGCCCCTTGGTGAAAATGTTCTTGGCCATAATTCAGTCCCGTGCGTGTCAAGCCCGGCCGGCGCATTGGCGCGGCATTCGGGGCTTCTTAAATTCGAGGTCGAGCAACAAACGAAGTGTCAGGGAGCCGGTCGACGACAATACCACGGCGCGCTTGATCAATTACGCCCAATTAATGCGCCTCAATTGCGGTTAATGCAAGACTTCAAGTTGACGCAGGCCTGCCGGAAGTGCCCCGCCGCCGCGTTGTTGAAAATTTCTGCGCCAAGGCCGTTCGCGCGTGCAATAATGGAACCGGCAAGACGTTCAGAACGTTTACCTGCGCAATTGTGACTGCGTCCAACCGGCCGCACGACCGCTCTCGTCCACCCCATTTACAAGGTAATCGCATGCTGATCAGGTTTGGTTTTGAGATAATGGTTGATTGCCCGGCGCCGGTGCCGATGTTGCTGGCGCTGTCGACGCACACGGAATTCAACGGACGGCTGATTGGCGCCGACTATGTCCGGTCCACCAGCATGACGCCGATCTCCTCCTATGTGGACCGCTACGGCAACCGGATTTCGCGCGCCGTCGCCGATACCGGCCGCACCACCTTCTGGTCCGATTGCGTCGCCGAAGTCTCTGGCGTGCCCGATATCCTGCCGACTTTCGCCATCCAGCACCGGATCGAGGACCTGCCCAGCGACACGCTCGGGTTTCTCACCGCCAGCCGCTATTGCGATTCCGACAGTCTGGGCAATTTTGCCTGGGCCAATTTCGGCAATACCCAGGAAGGCTGGCCGCGGGTGCAGGCGATCTGCAATTTTGTCCACAATCACGTGACCTTCGGCTACAAGTTCGGCCGCCCCGACAAGACCGCGCGCGACGTGCTGGAGGAGAAATCCGGCGTCTGCCGCGATTTCGCCCATCTCGGCGTCAGCCTGTGCCGGGCCATGAACATTCCCGCCCGCTATGCCAGCGGTTATCTCGGCGACATCGGCGTGCCCGATACCGGCTTTGACGATTTCTGCGCCTGGTTCGAGGTGTTTCTGGGCGGCAGCTGGCACACGGTGGATGCGCGCTACAATGTGCCGCGCATCGGCCGCATCCTGATGGTGCGCGGCGCCGACGCCGCCGACGTGGCGATGATCACCTCGTTTGGCGCCTACCAGCTTTCTTCCTTCAGGGTGTGGACCACCCAGATCGAGGACGGCACCAGCGACCAGGAGGTGATGGCGATGTTTGAAACCCTGCCGCCGCCGCGCGACAAAGGGCCGGATTTCGGCACGGCGGTTCCCGGCGCGGTGCATCTGTTCTGAGCCGTCGGCGCGGAGGTTTTCGGGCGCCGCAAAGGCCGTCATGCCGGACCCCGGTCCGGCATCCAGCTCGCCCAAGTCCTTGGGCGGAGTGAGTCTTTTGACCCCGCCGACGCGGGGTCGCTGGATTCCGGCTCGTGGGCCGGGATGATGGGAGGAGAGCGCACGCACTCCAGCGCGACAGGCGTGAGTATCACTTGCCCTTCGTGCTAAGTATTCATTAGCCATAATCCCATTCAGTTTAGGTTCATTGAGGATTTGTCATGGTGTTCGCAATGAAGATGATTGCGAAGGAAGGATACCGTGATGACCATAGCCCTTGCCCTGCTTGCCTTGGCGATTGTCGTGCTTTTCAGTGGCCTGGTGCTCGGAGCATTGCGTCGTCAGATTCCCGAGAAAGAAATCGTCTGGACCCATTCCAGGTAGGCACCAATACAAGACCCTCCAATCATTCGGCCCGGTCCATGGTTTTCTCCACGGACCGGGCTTTTTGTTGCGCGGCCGGTCGTAGTCTCAGGACCTGGCGCCGGCCACCACGCGAACCCGATGGCCATCCGGATCCGCCGCCACGAAAGTCGTGCCGAAGGGCTTTTCCACGGGTTCAACCAGGATGACCAGGCCCTTGGCCGCCCAATCCGCGTGCAGCTTGGTCAGCGTCGGCACATCGGCGACATCAAACGAAATTTCGCTGGCGCCTGGCCTGCCCTTGCCGGATGGATCGGCGTCGCTGGCGAGCCACAGTCCGAGCGTAACCGCTTCACTTAGCGGCAGCATGGCAAATCCGGGCCTGGAATCGATCACCGGCTTGCCGAGCAAATCGGAATAGAAGGCGGCGCTGGCCACCGGATCGGCGACATGCAGCAGCACAAAATTGAAGTTCAGCATTTTGATCTCCGTAAACCTGGGGTTTCGGCCTTTCGGCCACGTCACGGAGAATATTGTTTCATGGTGCCAAATATTGTCAGCAGTAATGCGGATCAGTCGTCATACTTCGAGCGCAGCGGAATGCCCATCTGGACCTGCCACTGTTTCATCAGAACCGCGCGGCGCTGCGCATAACCGTCGGCTTCAACGGTCAGATGGATGATCCTGTCGGCGCGGAAATGACGGAAATCATTGCGCAATTCGCACCAGGACACGACCATCCGCGTGCGGTCGAAAAACGCCAGCGCGATCGGCCAGATGGTGCGCCGGCTTTCCGCGCCCGCGGCGTCGGCATAGGAAATCGTCAGCTTGCGCTGCCGGCGGATGGCGTCGCGAATGCGCGGCAACTCGCTTTCGCCGGCTGCGAGCGGCGCGCCGGGACCGACCAGCAGGGGCGAATCGTCGAGCCCTGCCCTCAGATCAGCGGGCAGCACGGCGGCGATCTTGGTGAGCGCATTGCGCGCCGCCTGCCCCAGCGGCTGGTCCGCCCGTTCGGCGACCCAGCGCGAGCCGAGCACCAGCGCCTCGATCTCGTCCTCGGAAAACATCAAGGGCGGCAGCATGAAGCCGGGCTTGAGCACGAAGCCGACGCCAGCCTCGCCATCGATCGCCGCGCCTTGCGCCTTCAAAGCCTCGATGTCGCGGTAAATGGTGCGCAGCGACACGCCGAGTTCTTCGGCAAGCGCCGCGCCGCTGACCGGACGCTTGTAGCGCCTGAACGCTTGTAACAGATCGAGAAGGCGGGCGGCGCGGGACAAAGGCGGGCTCCGGGGATGAAACACTGATAGACAAGTGTAGCAGATCCTGCTGCCAGAATGTGGCAGTGGTGAATGGATTTCCGCCCCGGAACCGTCCGCAACAGCTTCTATTCGCTCCTGGCGGCCTTTGCCGTGGCACGCTTGGCCGGCTTCTTTTTGGCCTGGTTGAAGTCGATCGCGGCGCGGATCAGGATTTTCAGCGCCGGCTCGTTGACCGTGTCGCCTTCGAGAAAATCGATCGAGCGGCGCGTGGCGCCGGTATCATTCCCATTGAAGAGTTTATCGGGATCCGGCAATTTGGCGCCGTGCATGAAGGTGAGTTTGACCTTGGCCTTGTGGGCGTTGCCGACGGCGATGATGCCGTCAAGCGACCACACCGGGCTGCCCATCCATTTCCATTCCTCGATGATCGCCGGATCGGCGGCAAGAATGGTTTTGCGGACCCGCGCCAGCGTCTCGCCGCGCCAGTCATTTGTCTCGGCAATCAGCTGGTCGATCTGTTCTGATGGGGTCATGGACGCCAGCCTTCAATCGGGTTTGCACAAGATAACCGGCCAGTAGCTTGGTGGGAAGCCGCCGGCCGGTTCAAGCATCAGGCCCGCACATCATCCCGGCGGCGCCATTTGCCGGCATAGGGCTGCGCGAACATGTACAGGCCGCTCAACAGCATCAAAAACAGCGGCGGCAGCGGCGCGTAGACCACATAGGCGGGCGGTTCGCCGATCGCCATGGTGGCGAAATTGGCGATGACCGTGAGCGTGAAGACGATGGAAAGCCAGCGATGGGCCTGCCTGATCCAACTGTTCCAGTGCATCGGATGTCCTTTCAAGTGCTGATTGAGCGGATGGGGTGAAGCTGTCAGTCCGTGCCCGCGAGCAGTTGCTCGAGCTTGTCCAGAAACCGCGGCCATCCGGCGGTGGCGCCGGTCAGGGCCTGGCGTTGACCCGGATGGAAACCGGTCTGCTCCATCCTGAGCAAGGTGCCGGTTTCGCTCGGCGTCAGCGTCCAGGTGACGACGCTGTCGAGCCCCTGCGACACCCAGTTGTAGGCCAGCATCCGATTCGGCTCGAGCGTGACCACCTGGCAATCGATCCGGCCCCAATCGGCGTTGAAGGAGAATTCATGGCCCTCGTTCAGCTGAAAATCGGTCTGCATCAGCCATTCGCCGATCAGATGCGACTGGGTCAGCGCCCGCCAGATTTTTTCAGGCGGATGGGCCAGTTCGCGTTCGACGATGACGGAGCGGGTTTGGCTGTCTGTACCGGTCATTGGTCCATTCTCTTGAGCAGGTCTTCGAGTTCATCGAACCGGCCATGCCAGAATCCCGCCATCTGCCTGGTCCAGTCGGTCAGAGGCGCAAGCGCGGCCAGTTCAGCGTGGTAATGGGTGTTGCGGCCCTGAGCACGGTTGCTGACCAGCCCTGCCCGCTTGAGAACGCCAAGATGTTTGGAGACCGCTGGCTGCGAAACGCCCGCTTCCGCAGTGATCGCGGCCACGGTCAGGTCGCCGTTGCGGCACAGCCGCTCGAAGATCGCCCGGCGGGTCGGGTCGGCCAGTGTTTTGAAAATTGAATCGTGGCGTTCGGACATTGATAACTCACGGGTTATTGATGTTACTCATAACCATAGAGCTATGGATGCGTCAAGCGGGCGGCAGAATTTTCGCTGTGGGGTAGCCTGACGCCAAGCATTCACCCATAGAAAAAGCCGGGGATCGCTCCCCGGCTCACTCATTCATTCCGGTTAAATCAGGCCTGCGGCTCGTTGTCGGTATCCGCATCAGGCAGATCATTAGCCGGCGAAGCTTCTTCGATCGTGCCGGCGGCATCGGTCGCGTCAGGCGCCACGGCGCCGGCTTCCACTGCCTCATCGACCACTTCTTCCAGCTCTTCTTCCGTCTCCGGCTCGCTGATGCGGTCGACCGAGACCACGCGTTCGTCCTTGGCGGTGTTGAAGATGGTGACGCCCTTGGTGGCGCGGCCGGCCATGCGGATGCCTGCGACCGGAACCCGGATCACCTGGCCGCCATCCGACACCATCATGATCTGGTCGCCCTGATCCACCGGGAAGGCGGCGATCAGCGGACCGATTTCGCTGGTCTTGGAGGTGTCGGTCGCGCGGATGCCCTTGCCGCCGCGGCCCGAAATGCGGAACTCATAGGTCGACGAGCGCTTGCCGTAGCCCTTTTCGCTGACGGTGAGGATGAACTGTTCCCGCGCCTTGAGTTCCTCGTAGCGCTCATTGGGCAGTTCGCCGATGTCCCCGGCTTCTTCGCCGACAAGAACCACCTCCTCGACTTCCTCGCCGGTGGCGGCCCGGCGTTCGGCCATGGCGCGCTTGAGATAGGCGCCGCGTTCGGCGGCCTCGGCGTCGACATGATGGACGATGGTCATCGAGATGATGCTGTCGCCTGCGCCCAGCGTCATGCCGCGCACGCCGATCGAATTGCGGCCGGCGAAGACGCGGACATCATCGACCCGGAAGCGGATGCACTGGCCGAGCGCCGTGGTCAGCAGCACGTCGTCGAACTCGTTGCAGGTCTCGACATTGAGGATGGAATCGCCCTCGTCGTCGAGCTTCATGGCGATCTTGCCGTTGCGGTTGACCTGGATGAAGTCCGAGAGCTTGTTGCGCCGCACGGTGCCGCGCGTGGTGGAGAACATCACGTCGAGATTGGCCCAGCTCGACTCGTCCTCGGGCAACGGCATGATCGAGGTGATCCGCTCGCCCTTTTCCAAGGGCAGCATGTTAATGAGCGCCTTGCCCTTGGATGTCGGCGTGCCGATCGGCAGCCGCCAGACCTTTTCCTTGTAGACGATGCCGCGCGAGGAGAAGAACAAGACCGGCGTGTGCGTGTTGGCGACGAACAGCCTTGTGACGAAATCCTCGTCCCGTGTCGACATGCCCGAGCGGCCCTTGCCGCCGCGGCGCTGCGCCCGGTAGGTGTGAAGCGGAACGCGCTTGATGTAGCCCGCGTGGCTGACGGTGACCACCATGTCCTCGCGCGCGATCAGGTCCTCGTCGTCCATGTCCGGACCGCCCTCGGCGATGACGGTGCGGCGCGGAACGCCGAATTCGTCGCGCACGGCGATCAGCTCGTCCTTGACGATCTGCTGGACGCGGAGGCGGGAGCCGAGGATTTCGAGGTAATCCTTGATTTCATCGCCGATCTTGGAGAGTTCGTCTCCGATTTCATCGCGGCCAAGCGCTGTCAGGCGGGCGAGCCGCAGTTCGAGAATGGCGCGGGCCTGTTCTTCCGACAGATTGTAGGTGCCGTCCTCGTTGATGCGGTGACGCGGATCATCGATCAGCCGGATCAGGCTTTCCACGTCCATCGCCGGCCAGCGCCGGGTCATCAATTGCTCGCGCGCGGTGGCCGGATCGGGCGCCTTGCGGATCAGCGCGATGACTTCGTCGATATTGGCGACCGCGATGGCGAGACCGACCAGCACGTGGGCCCGTTCGCGCGACTTGCGCAACAGATATTTGGTGCGCCGTGTGATCACATCCTCGCGGAAAGCGACGAAGGCCTTGATCATGTCGATCAGGTTCATCAGCTCCGGCTTGCCGCCGTTGAGCGCCACCATGTTGACGCCGAACGAGGATTGCAGCGGCGTGTAGCGGTAGAGCTGGTTGATGATCACATCGGCGACGACATCGCGCTTGAGTTCGATCACCACCCGGTAGCCCTGGCGGTCGGATTCGTCGCGCAGATCGGAAATGCCCTCGATGCGCTTGTCGCGCACCAGTTCGGCCATCTTCTCGATCATCGTCGCCTTGTTCACCTGGTAGGGAACCTCGGTGATGATGATGGCCTCACGGTCATTGCGCATCGGCTCGACATGAACCTTGCCGCGCATGATCACCGAGCCGCGGCCGGTCTCGAAGGCCTGACGGATGCCGGCCTGGCCGAGGATGATGCCCGATGTGGGGAAATCCGGACCGGGGATGATGCTCATCAGCTCGATCAGGTCGATCGCCGGATTGTCCATGATGGCGATGCAGCCATTGACGACTTCGACCAGATTGTGCGGCGGTATGTTGGTGGCCATGCCGACGGCGATGCCGCCGGCGCCATTGACCAGTAGATTGGGAAACCGCGCCGGCACCACTTTCGGCTCGCGGCCCGAGGCGTCATAGGTTTCCTGGAAATCGACAGTGTCCTTGTCGATGTCCTCCAGCATTTCATGCGACAGCTTGGCCAGGCGGGATTCGGTGTAGCGCATCGCAGCGGGCGGATCGCCGTCGATCGAGCCGAAATTGCCCTGCCCGTCGACCAGCATGGCGCTCATCGACCAGTGCTGCGCCATCCGCACCATGGCGTCGTAGATCGACTGGTCGCCATGCGGGTGGTATTTACCCATCACGTCACCGACGATGCGGGACGATTTCACATATTTGCGGTTCCAGTGGTAGCCGCCCTCATGCATGGCGTAGAGAATGCGGCGATGCACGGGCTTGAGCCCGTCGCGCACATCGGGCAGAGCCCGGCTGACGATCACGCTCATGGCGTAATCGAGATATGAGCGCTGCATTTCCTCGACAATCGATACCGGCTGAATGCCTGGCGTGATCGGTCCGGCGGGTGTTTTCTGGTCGGTCAAAGCGGTCCACGAACATTGGATGGAATCATTCGGGTCTTATAGCCCAAAGCCACCGGCGTCGCCAATTTTCGAACGCGGAATCGGCACTTCAGCCCACTTTCTCCACCATTGTGGCCATGGAAAGGGGTTTCGCTCGCCGCACGGGTGGCGTAGGCAGGATGAAACGGCCGCTTTTCAGGCTCCGGAGGCTCGCCATGAGTGTCGATCTGTTCATCAATGCCTTTGTCACCATCACCGTGATGTTCGATCCGCCCGGTCTGGCGGCGATCTTTCTCGGGCTGACCACCGGCATGACCCGCAGCCAGCGGATCCAGGTGGCCTTGCGCGGCACGGTGACGGCGGCGGCGATCCTGGCGGTGTTCGCCATCGCCGGCGCCGGCATTCTGAGCGTGCTGGGGATTTCACTTGGCGCCTTCCGCATCGCGGGCGGGTTGCTGTTGTTCTGGATCGCCTTCGAGATGATCTTCGAAAAACGCCACGAACGGCAGGAAAAGAGCGCCGAGCGGGCGATTACCAAGGACCATATTTCCAATGTCTCGGTGTTTCCGCTGGCCATTCCGCTGATTGCCGGACCCGGCGCGATTTCGGCGGTGATCCTGCTCGCCGGCTCGTTTTATGCGCCGATCGAGCGCGCCGGCCTGATCGGCGTCATCATCGCCGCGTCGATTGTGTTGTTCGCCTTTCTGGTCATCGCCGAGCGCATCGACCAGTTTCTGGGCGACACCGGAAGGACAATCCTGACCCGGCTCCTGGGCGTGGTGCTGGCCGCGCTCTCGGTGCAGTTCGTCGTCGACGGCGCCAAGCAGGCGTTCATCACCGGCTGAGAGGGCAAGCAGTGCTCCCCGAGCAGTCGCACAGTTTCGAGACAGAACTCTGGCTCTACAATGGCGCCAAGGCGTCATGGCACTTCATCACCGTCCCGTCCGGGATTTCGCGCCAGATCCGGTTCTTTTCGGGCAAGACTAATGGGTTTGGCTCGATCCGTGTCAGCGCCCGCATCGGCGAAAGCCGCTGGGCCACATCGCTGTTTCCGGACAAGCAATCGGGCTGCTACTACCTGCCGGTCAAGGCGGAAGTGCGCAAGGCGCAAGGCATCTCCGCCGGAGACCTTGTCGGTGTCGAGTTGAGGATCGGTTGAGCCTGAAGACGGCCTGCGGATGCTGCAGCGCTACTCGCCAAGCTCGACGACCAGTTCAGCGCCGCCCCAGCCGTGTTGCTTGTCGTGAGCGCGAATGGTGACACTGCCGACACCGGCCGGAATGGCGATCCCCGACAGGCTGCGGGTAAACGGTTGCTCGGTGTCATGCGGATGAACCAGCACCCGCTCTCCCAGAACCGTTCCGCCAGGACCGATCACCTGCCACTTGTCCGCATAGTGTTGCCAGCCGGCATCCGCATGGCGCACCGAGACATCAAACCTGTAGCTGCCGTCCGCCGTCCTGGCGTATTTCGCCGCAACCACATCGGCCTCGCCGGCCTCGGCCGGAACCGAGGCAAACAGGACGCAAGCCAGGAAAAATAACGGGATGATCCCGCAGCGGATCAATGGCAGCTTTGCAAACATGGCCAAGTGTCGCTGCTTCACGGCCATGAGGCCAATCACAATCCCGTGCGGCTGTGGCCGATGGTCAGTTGGCCGCGGGATGGCCCGGGGTCAATTGCAGGAGGTCCCACAGGTTTCCGTATATATCCCGGAACACGGCGACAATTCCATAATCATGGGTGGCGGGTTCGCGGACAAATTCGACGCCCTCGGCAATCAGGCGGTGGTAATCGCGCCAGAAATCATCGGTGTTGAGGAACAGGAACACGCGGCCGCCGGTCTGGTTGCCGATGAACGGCTCCTGCTCCGGCTTGGACGCCCGGGCCAGAACCAGCGACGCGCCCTGCCCGCCTTTCGGACGAACCACCACCCAGCGCTTGTCCTGCTCGGGCTGGTATGTGTCTTCCAGCAGATCAAATCCGAGCACGCCGCAATAAAAGCCGATGGCCTCGTCATAATCGGCGACGACCAGGGCGACATGGGTGATCGACTGACGCACATTGCTCTCCCGCGCGCTCAAGGGCATGGATCATCTTGAAACCGGATGGCCGTCAGCGCGCCTTCAGAATCCGCTGCCAGATGGTACCGCCGAAATATTTGCCGCCAAGCCAGAAATAGGCCACGATCAGCACGAAGGCCGCCAGCGCGGAAACGCCGTTCAGCTGGAAACCGCCGTCTGTGGTCTCGCCGGTCACCGAGCCGACCAGATAGCCGAACACGAAGAAGGCGGTGAAGAAATCAAGCACGGCCGCCAGGATGATGCGCCACCGCGAGACCGGCCGATGCTCTGTCTGTGTCTGGTCCATTTAAAGCCCCCCCAATAACCGTGCCGTCAACTGCATGCTGTTAGATCAACGCCCGGCCAGCCGCGCGATCAGAACGGAATGTCGTCGTCGAGATCGCGCGACGATCCGCCACCGCCACCGCCGCCGCCAAAGCCGCCGCCCTGGTCGGACGAACCGCCGCGCCCGCCGCCTGACGAGCCGCCGCCGCCGCCGCCTTCGCTACGGCCATCCAGCATGGTCAGATTGCCGTTGAAGCCCTGCAGCACCACTTCGGTGGAATATTTGTCCTGGCCCGACTGGTCGGTCCACTTGCGCGTCTGCAACTGGCCTTCGATATAGACCTTCGAGCCCTTCTTCAGGTAATTCTCGGCAATCTTGCACAGGCCTTCGTTGAAGATCACCACGCGGTGCCACTCGGTCTTTTCACGCCGCTCGCCGGTGTTCTTGTCGCGCCAGCTTTCCGAGGTGGCAACCGACAGATTGGCGATCGGCCGGCCGTCCTGGGTCCGCTTGATGTCCGGGTCGGCGCCCAGATTGCCAATGAGAATGACCTTGTTGACGCTGCCCGCCATGATGATTCACCTTCCAACACTTCAAGCGGCTCTCCGCCGCTCCGCTTCATTCGCTCCACCTTACAGGATCGCCCGCTCCCCGTCAGCGCGGCGCGGACAATCCACAGGCCTTTTTTGTTCTTTATATGTTCTAGTTTTCGTGTCATCATTTGTCAAGAGAGTCGCTTGCGCGGGGTTGCCGGCGCTTGCGGCATCTCGACTTTATGATTGCGGTGCTTATGTATGGGTCTGGCTTGCCCCCGGAACCATCGTTAAACTCTGGTGTTGGTGTGGGGCAAAGTATTTTTCACAATGCGGTCGGATGCCCTAACCGGAAAATCGGACCTGCGAGGCTTTTGGATAGGTGAGCGATCCTGGCGCGTTCGGCAGAACGTCGGGGAAACTCCATGGCAAATCGGCGGCGTTATGACGGAACTGAAATCGATCACCATTCGCGGAGCCCGCGAGCACAATCTCAAGAACATTGATCTCGATCTGCCCCGCAACAGCCTGATTGTGATGACCGGGCTGTCGGGATCGGGCAAATCCTCGCTTGCCTTCGACACCATCTACGCCGAGGGCCAGCGCCGCTATGTCGAGAGCCTGTCGGCCTATGCCCGCCAGTTCCTCGAGATGATGCAGAAGCCCGATGTCGACCAGATCGACGGACTCTCGCCCGCGATCTCGATCGAGCAGAAGACCACCAGCCGCAACCCGCGCTCCACCGTCGGCACCGTGACCGAGATCTACGACTACATGCGGCTGTTGTTCGCCCGCGTCGGCGTGCCCTATTCGCCCGCCACCGGCCTGCCGATCGAGAGCCAGACCGTGAGCCAGATGGTCGACCGGGTGCTGGCGCTGGAGGAAGGCACGCGGCTCTACATCCTCGCGCCGGTGGTGCGCGGCCGCAAGGGCGAATACCGCAAGGAACTGGCCGAGTTCATGAAGAAGGGGTTTCAGCGGGTCAAGGTCGACGGCCAGTATTACGAGATCGCCGAGGCGCCGGTGCTCGACAAGAAATACAAGCACGACATCGACATCGTGGTCGACCGCATCGTCGTCCGCCCCGACATTTCCGCCCGGCTCGCCGACAGCCTGGAGACCTGTCTGCGGCTGGCCGACGGTCTCGCCTTCGCCGAGTTCGCCGACAAGCCGCTGCCTGACAACGAGACTGCGGAAGGCTCGGCCAACAAATCCAAGAACGACACCCATGAGCGGATGCTGTTTTCGGAGAAATTCGCCTGCCCGGTGTCGGGCTTCACCATTTCCGAGATCGAGCCGCGGCTGTTTTCGTTCAACAATCCGCACGGCGCCTGCCCGACCTGCGACGGGCTGGGGACGCAAAAAAAGATCGATGACGCGCTGGTCATCCCCGAGCCGCATCTGACCCTGCGCGGCGGCGCGGTGGCGCCCTGGGCCAAGTCGAGCTCGCCCTATTACACCCAGACGCTGGAAGCGCTGGGCCAGCATTTCGGCTTCAAGCTCTCCGACCGCTGGGCCGATCTGCCGGCCAAGGGCCAGGACGCCATCCTGCGCGGCACCCAGGAGAAGGTCGCCTTCAAATATGATGACGGCTTGCGCTCCTACACCACCGCCAAGACATTCGAAGGCATCATTCCCAATCTGGAGCGGCGTTGGAAGGAAACCGACAGCGCCTGGGCGCGCGAGGAAATCGAGCGCTACATGTCGGCCGCCCCCTGCCCGGCCTGCGACGGCTACCGGCTGAAGCCCGAGGCGCGCGCCGTCAAGATCGCCAGCCGCCATATCGGCGAAGTCACCGAACTGTCGATCCGTGTCGCCGGCCAATGGTTCGAGGACCTGCCCGCCCGGCTCAACGACCAGCAGAACCAGATCGCCGTCCGCATCCTGAAGGAAATCCGCGACCGGCTGAAATTTTTGAACGATGTCGGGCTCGACTACCTGACGCTGTCGCGCAATTCCGGCTCGCTGTCGGGCGGCGAAAGCCAGCGGATCCGGCTCGCCTCGCAGATCGGCTCGGGGCTGACCGGCGTGCTCTATGTGCTCGATGAACCGTCGATCGGCCTGCACCAGCGCGACAATGCGCGGCTCCTGGACACGCTGAAACACCTGCGTGACATCGGCAACACGGTGATCGTGGTCGAGCATGACGAGGACGCCATTCTCACCGCCGACTACGTCGTCGACATCGGTCCTTACGCCGGCATTCACGGCGGCGAGATCATCGCCCAGGGCTCGCCCGCCGACATCATGGCCAATCCGCGCTCGATCACCGGCAAGTACCTGTCGGGCGAACTCGAGGTGATGGTGCCAACCGAGCGGCGCAAAGCCAAGAAAAACAAGCAGTTGACGGTGATTGGCGCGCGCGGCAACAATCTCAAGAATGTCTCCGCCTCGATCCCGCTCGGCCTGTTCACCGCGGTCACCGGCGTGTCGGGCGGCGGCAAGTCGACCTTCCTGATCGAGACGCTCTACAAGGCGGCGTCGCGGCGCATCATGGGCTCGCGGGAACACCCGGCCGACCACGACCGGATCGAAGGGTTCGAGCATATCGACAAGGTGATCGACATCGACCAGTCGCCGATCGGCCGCACGCCGCGCTCCAACCCGGCGACCTATACCGGCGCCTTCACCCCGATCCGCGACTGGTTCGCCGGCCTGCCCGAAGCCAAGGCGCGCGGCTATCAGCCCGGCCGCTTCTCGTTCAACGTCAAGGGCGGCCGCTGCGAGGCCTGCCAAGGCGACGGCGTCATCAAGATCGAGATGCACTTTCTGCCCGACGTCTATGTCACCTGCGACGTCTGCCACGGCAAGCGCTACAACCGCGAGACGCTCGACGTCACCTTCAAGCACAAATCGATCGCCGACGTGCTCGACATGACGGTGGAGGAAGGCGTCGAGTTCTTCGCAGCCGTCCCCGCCGTGCGCGACAAGCTCAAGGCGCTGGAGGGCGTGGGGCTCGGCTACATCAAGGTCGGCCAGCAGGCCAACACGCTGTCGGGCGGCGAGGCGCAGCGGGTCAAGCTCGCCAAGGAGCTGTCCAAGCGCTCGACCGGCCGCACGCTCTACATTCTCGACGAGCCGACCACCGGGCTGCATTTCCATGATGTCGCCAAGCTTTTGGAAGTGCTGCACGAACTGGTCGACCAGGGCAATTCGGTGGTGGTGATCGAGCACAATCTCGAAGTCATCAAGACCGCCGACTGGGTCATCGATCTCGGCCCCGAAGGCGGCGACGGCGGCGGCGAGATCGTCGCCGAAGGCACCCCCGAGGACATCGTCAAGGTGGAACGCAGCTACACCGGCCAGTTCTTGAAGGACCTGCTGGAACGGCGGCCCGGGAAACGGGTGGAAGCGGCGGAGTGAGGTGCAATGAGCGAGACTTTCCGGCTTGTTGTCTCGCTGATCGAGCAAGAGAAGGTCGAGGTCTCGCTTCACGCCGTGCAGGAATTGCTCAAAGACGGCATTCTGATTGAGCCGTTGATCCTTGCGGTAAGCGACGCCGTTGTTGTCGAGGACTATCCGGATTATCATAAGGGTCCGGCAATCCTGTTGCTGCAAAGAGATGAGTCTGTTCGCCCGGTTCATCTGGTCTGGGGAATTCCCCGGGGATATAGTGAGCCAGCGGTGCTGGTAACCGCTTACCGGCCCGATCCGGATAGATGGGATGACAGTTTTACACTGAGGAAAAAGCCATGAGCAGGACATCGATGCAGTTGCTGCGCGAAGGTAATGTGGTCGCTGAGGTCGAAGTCATCCTGATCGAAGGCGATCATGAATGGACACCGACTGTCGATCTTGGTTCGATCCGCAAACTGGACGCCGTTCGCCGAGCCTTGCGTACCGGCGATGTTCGTGCCGCCTCGAAGAACGCAAGACTTTATCGCCTGGTCGAAGATGATCAGGCGCGGGAATTTGCCGAGGCCCCACAGCCCGATTTAAAGCAGTAGCATCGACCTTCATTTCACCGGGCGACCGGCATGCCTGCATCTGAGAGGACCGAAATCATGGCCCCATCGGGAACAATCAGCACAGGCATCGGCGGCGACAGCGCAGCACACACCTGACGCGCAAAAACCTGCTAAATTAACAACGTCAGCTGCCAATGTTCGGAATCTAACAGAGCAAAGGCCGCATCCCGCGGCAAATAGGCAGGTGCGGGAGTTCATGCTGCAGGCAAAGGTCGGGATGCGGTCGATGGGTCGACGTCCGGGCCGCAGGGCCGGAGATGGCGCGGTTGCGCGCCGTCCAATTCGATGATCTGTCTTGCCATAGGCACCTTTGTGCGAAGAGATTGGGACCATGAAAGACAACATGCAGTTCAACATCTGGTACTGGGTGGCGGCCTTCGTCATCATGATGATCTTCCAGTATCTGTTCACCATGACCCAGCAGATCGCGCAAATTCCCTACAGCGCCTTTGAGACCTATCTGAGCGAGGGGCGCATCGCCGAGGTGCAGGTGTCGGACCGCTTCATCCAGGGAACGCTGAAACAGGCGCTGGAAGGCGGCCAGACCCGCTTCGCCACCACCCGCGTCGAGCCCGAGATCGCCGAGCAGCTCAGGCAGCAGGGCGTCGTCGTCACCGGCCAGATCGAGAGCACTTTCCTGCGCGATTTGCTGTCATGGATCGTTCCGGTGGCGTTGTTCGTCGGCGTCTGGATGTTCCTGATGCGGCGCATGGGCGGCAATGCCGGCGGCGGCTTGATGAATATCGGCAAGAGCAAGGCCAAGGTCTATGTCGAGACCGATATCAAGGTCAGTTTTGACGATGTCGCCGGCGTCGACGAGGCCAAGGAGGAATTGCGCGAGATCATCGAGTTTCTGCGCAATCCCAAGGACTATGGCCGGCTCGGCGGGCGCATGCCCAAGGGCGTGCTGCTGGTCGGCCCGCCCGGCACCGGCAAAACGCTGCTGGCGCGCGCCGTCGCCGGCGAGGCGCAGGTCCCGTTCTTCTCGATCTCCGGCTCCGAATTTGTCGAGATGTTCGTCGGCGTCGGCGCCGCCCGCGTGCGCGACCTGTTCGAGCAGGCGCGCGCCAAGGCGCCGGCCATCATTTTCATCGACGAGCTGGACGCGCTCGGCCGCGCCCGCGGCGTGGGACCGATGATGGGTGGCCATGACGAGAAGGAGCAGACGCTGAACCAGCTTCTCTCCGAGCTCGATGGTTTTGATCCGTCGACCGGCGTGGTGCTTCTGGCCGCCACCAACCGGCCCGAGGTGCTTGATCCCGCTTTGTTGCGCGCCGGCCGCTTCGACCGCCAGGTGCTGGTCGACAGGCCCGACAAGCAGGGACGCATCCAGATCCTGCACATCCACATGAAGAAGGCGAAGCTCGGGCCGGACATTGACGCGGAGAAGGTGGCGGCGCTGACACCGGGATTCACCGGAGCCGATCTCGCCAATCTGGTCAACGAGGCGACGCTGCTGGCGACGCGCCGGAATGCCGATGCAGTGGCGATGGAGGACATCAACAACGCCATCGAACGCATCGTCGCCGGGCTCGAGAAGCGCAACCGGCTGCTCAACCCGAAGGAACGCGAGGTGGTGGCCTATCACGAAATGGGCCACGCGCTGGTGGCCATGGCTCTGCCGGGCTGCGACGTCGTGCACAAGGTGTCGATCATCCCGCGCGGCGTCGGCGCGCTCGGCTACACAATCCAGCGGCCGACGGAGGACCGCTTCCTGATGACGCGCGAGGAACTGGAGAACAAGATGGCGGTGCTGCTTGGCGGCAGGGCCGCCGAATGGGTCGTATTCAAGCATTTATCGACCGGGGCCGCCGACGATCTCGCCAAGGTGACCGACATCGCGCGCGCCATGGTCACGCGCTACGGCATGTCGGAAAAACTCGGCCATGTGGCTCTGGAGAAGGAGCAGCGCTCCTTCCTCGGCACCAGCCAGATGGAGGGCTACAATCCGGAACACGATTATGGCGAGGCGACCGCCGACGCGATCGACGCCGAGGTGCGCGCCATCGCCGAGAAGGCCTTTGAGCGGACGGTCAAGCTGTTGACCGAGCGCCGCGTGCTGCTGGAGACCACGGCGCGGCGGTTGCTGGAAAAGGAAACGCTGGACGAGGCCGAACTCGCTTTGCTGACCCGTGCGCGCCCGGCCGCCGGGGACGTTCCGACGACGGCGCAATGATTGCGGATTTGCCCTGACCGGCCCTGGTCACGGCGACCGGGCAAAAAGGCCGATCCGTCACCGCGCCGGGAAGATCGAGCGCAGCACCGGATCACGCAGATAGACCCCTGCCCACATGATGATGCCGACATAGACGCCGAACAGCGTGTGGGTGAATAAGGGGCTGCCGATGCGGGCGTGGGTGGCAACGGCGCCGCCGAGATAGCCGGTCAGCAGCACGGCGCCAAGGATGCTGGTTCGCGGCAACAGATAGAGCAACACCGAGATCCCCAGCACGAGGCCGAGCGGAACGGCCGAGCTTGCCGGCCAGCCAAGCTGGATCGTCGTTTCCAGCACAATCGGCAACTCCATCAGTTTCATTGCCGCATCCATCAGCAAAAACAGGGCGCACAGCCCGGTCAATCCATAACCTGCAAGCGTCATCGATCTGGGTGAAGGTGCGGACATGGCGTCGTTGTTCCTCATTTTTCGGTTTTTGCAGGTGTTGCCGCAACCGAGGCGCTGGCCTTGTGCCCCTTGAGCAGCGCATAGATGGCCATCGCGTGGCCGCGGCCAAGGTCGAAATCAGCCTTCAGCCAGTCGACGATCTGTCCGGCCTTGACGCCCTTGCCGATCGCGCCGGCTTCGATGTAGCCCTTCTGTTCAGCCATCCGCCGGAAGTCATCGGGCGTCTTGCCTGTTTTGGCCTGAATGTTGTCAATATAGGCCTTGAATGTCATGGGGCTCTCCGCTGCAGCCATGAATTGTCCGGCCGGAATTCGGCCGCCGGTGAATTTTGCCAGGTTTGCGCCTTGACGTTGTTTCCGGAAATGTATCCTGGGGCATGTTGAAATTTGAAAGTAGTAAGCTATATTGAATATGTCAATGACCAGCCCAAGACACTACAATTCGAAGCGGCGCGAGCAGACCGCCGAAGCAACCCGGGACCGAGTGATCGGCGCCGCAAAGAGCCTTTTCTCCCGTGACGGAATCGACCGGGTCACCATTGCCCAGATCGCGGCGAAGGCCGGGGTGGCCGGGTCGACGGTCTATGCGCTGTTCAAGTCCAAGGACGGCATCCTGCAAGCCATCATGCGCGCCGCCTTGTTTGGCGAGCGTTTCCGCTCCGCCCAGGCGGTGATGGAAGGCGTGACCGACCCGGCGCTGATGGTGGCGCTGACAGCGCATGTCGCAAGAGCCATCTACGAAAGCGAAAACGCCGAACTGGGCTTGATGCGCGGCGCCTCCGCCTTCTCGCCGGCGCTGCGCGAAATCGAGGCCGAATTCGAAAAACTGCGGTTCGACATGCAGGCCGACCGCATCAAGCTGCTTTTCGCTGAGGCGAAGGCGAAGCCGGGACTGGACATGGCTGAAGCGCGGCGCATCATGTGGATGTACACGAGCCGGGATGTCCACAAGATGCTGACTCAGGACGGCGGATGGACGCCCGAACGATACCAGCACTGGCTGTCGGCGACGCTGCTGGAGGCTCTGGTCAGGCCGGAGGCCATCGAAAGCTTGCGGGCGAGTGAACAGCCTTCGATCTGAGAGTTGGGCCTTGCCCGAGGTCGCTTAGGAGGAGTCCGCGTCTTGTCAATATGTGTCAGCATGGTTCGGCTATCGGGTGGACAACACCAGGCGCCCGGGCCAATGCTTTGACGGCAAATCAGAGGAAGCTGTTCACATGACCACAACCGGAACAATCCGCACCGGCATCGGCGGCTGGGTGTTTGAGCCTTGGGATGAGAGTTTCTATCCGCCGAAGCTTCCCAAGACCAGGCAATTGCAGCATGCCGGGTCAAAGTTGCGCGCCATCGAGGTCAACGGCACGTATTATGGCAGCCAGAAGCCGGCGACATTCGCCAAATGGGCGGCCGATGTGCCGGACGGGTTCGTGTTTTCGCTGAAGGCCAGCCGCTATTGCACCAACCGCAAGGTGCTGGCGGACTCCGAGCCCTCGATCACAAAATTCCTGACCCAGGGCATCACCGAACTGGGCGACCGGCTGGGGCCGATCCTGTGGCAGTTCATGCCGACCAAGAAATTCGAGCCGGATGATTTCACGGCTTTTCTCGCCCTGTTGCCTGACAAGCAGGACGGGCTGGCGCTGCGCCATGTCGTCGAGGCCCGGCACGAGAGTTTTTGCACGCCCCGGTTCATCGAACTGCTGGCGAAACACAATGTGGCGGCGGTTTGCGCCGATCATGAGAGCTACCCGATGGTGGCCGATGTCACCTCGGATTTTGTCTATGCCAGGCTGCAGCGCGGCAGCGACGACATTGCGACCTGCTACCCGTCCGGCGACATTGACCTTTGGGCGGAGCGGCTCAAGACCTATGCGCAGGGCTCCGCGCCTTCGGACCTGACGTTGATCGCTCCGGACCGCAAGGTCGAAAAGCAGCCGCGCGACGTCTTTGCCTTCTTCATCACCGGCGGCAAGGTCAATGCGCCGGCGGGCGCGATGGCGTTGCAGAGCCGGGTCTGAGCACGCCGCCGAAACAATCCGCATCGACTTGACAGACATCAAGGCGCGGCGGCGCCAGATCCCCCATGTTCGATCCCGTGGCAATCACGTAAAACACAGGAGAGCGACATGGGAATATTTTCAGGCAAGACCGCCCTGGTCACGGGATCCGGCGCCGGCATCGGCCGCGCCACGGCGCTCAAATTTGCCGCCGAAGGCGCCAAGGTCGTGGTCTCCGACATTCATGTTGAAGCCGGCGAGGAAACCGTCGCGATGATTCACAAGGCGGGTGGAACCGCCATGTTCCAGCGTGCCGATGTGTCCAAATCCAGCGACGTCGCGGCCCTGGTGGCGGGCGCCGTGGATGAATATGGACGGCTCGACTGCGCCGTCAACAATGCCGGCATCGAGGGCACGATCGCCCCCTTCGCCGATCAGGCGGAAGCCAATTACGACGCCATCATGAGGGTCAACGCCAAGGGCACGTTCCTGTGCCTGCAGGCCGAAATACGGCACATGCTGGAGGCCGGCGGCGGCACCATCGTCAATCTGTCCTCGATCGCAGGCCTGATCGGATTTCCCGGCCTGTCGCCCTATGTCGCCTCCAAGCACGCCGTTATCGGCATGACCAAGAATGCGGCGCTCGAATATGGCAAGGCCGGAATCAGGGTCAACGCCGTTTGTCCCGGCGGCATCGACACAAGGATGCTTGATTCGCTTGCCGACCAGGCGACGGCCGGCGCCCAATCGAGCAACCAGATGATGGCTCCGCTGCACCCGCTCGGCCGCATCGGAACGCCCGATGAAGTGGCGAACCTGATTGTCTGGCTGTCATCGCCGGCGGCATCGTTCATGCTCGGCGCCATCATTCCGGTCGATGGCGGTTATGTCGCCCAATAGGATCGGCGCGCGCGGGTCGCAAAACGCCCGCGCGGGCCACACCGGCCGGCCCTGACAGATTTCAGGCGGCTGCGGATCAATTGTTGACCTTCGTCAATGGTCGCGAGCCGGGTTGCTGGCATCCTACCTTTCGTCCCCGAACTGAGGCTCTCAAAGGAGAACATCATGGCCGATTCAAAAGAAAACCTCCCCGCCCCGCGGTCATCCGGATTGTTCGATGACTTCCGCAAGGAAATGGACACCATCGTCGAGCGATTCTTCGGAAACTCGCTGACCACGGCTTCCAAGACCGGCTTTCCGTCGCTGATGACCGAGGGTGCGGTGCGCCCGGCGATCGACATCACCGAAAATGACGCGGCGATCACGCTGACCGCCGAGCTTCCCGGCATGACCGAGGACGAGGTCGACCTGACGATTTCCGATGGCATGCTGACATTGAAAGGCGAAAAAACCGTCTCGCATGAAACCAAACAGGATCAGAGCGTCGTCATCGAGCGCAATTACGGCTCGTTCCAGCGCTCCTTTCCAATTCCCGACCGGGTGGATCAGAACGCCATCGACGCCAAATTTGAAAAGGGCGTTCTCAAGGTGACCATGCCCAAGAAGCCCGGGCAGCAGGCCGGCGAACGCAAGATCAAGATCGGCGGCTGATCATGAAATCCGCCGGCCGCGTGCGACGGCTGGCGGGCATGGCCGGTCGGAGCGCTGCTGCCCTGTTGTTCCGGCCGGCTGATTCCTCACCCAAAACCCGGCGCGTCGGTGTCCAGTCGCCAGAACCGCTACGCCGCCCGCGTGTCCTTCGGCAGAAAAATTGTCAGCAGGCCGAGGAACGGCAGGAACGAGCAGATCTGATAGACATAGACGATGCCCCTGATGTCGGCGACCTGGCCCAGCACGGCGGCTGAAATGCCGCCCATGCCAAAGGCAAAGCCGAAAAACACCCCGGCGATCAGCCCCACCCGCCCCGGCACCAGCTCCTGCGCGAACACCACGATGGCCGGAAAGGCCGACGCCAGCACCACGCCGATGATCACCGTCAGCACACCGGTCCAGAACAGATCGGCATAGGGCAGCATCAGCGTGAACGGCAGCACGCCCAGGATCGACACCCAGATCACCGCCCTCGCCCCGATCCGGTCTCCGATCGGTCCGCCGATCAGCGTGCCCGCCGCCATGGCGCCGAGGAAGACAAACAACAGCAATTGCGCATCCTGCACCGTGACGTTGAAGCGCTCGATGACGTAGAATGTGTAGAAGCTGGTGAAGCTCGCGGTGTAGACATTCTTGGTGAACACCAGCAGCGCCAGCACCACCAAGGCGGCGATCACACGGCGGCGTGTGTGCTTGAGGATTTTCGAGGCTGCCGGACGTCCGGCGGTGGCGCGGCGGAAATCGCCATACCAGCGGCTGACCCAGGTCAGGATCACCATGGCGCAGAGCGCGGCAAGGCCGAACCAGGCCACCGAGGCCTGACCATTGGGAACGATGATGAAGGCGGCGAGCAGCGGGCCGGAGGCGGTTCCGACATTGCCGCCGACCTGAAACACCGATTGCGCGGTGCCGTGCCGCCCGCCGGAGGCAAGCCGGGCGATGCGCGAGGATTCGGGGTGAAACACCGCCGACCCCAAGCCCACCAGCGCCGCAGCCATGAGCAGCAATGGGTAATTGCCGGCCGAGGCAAGCAGCAAGAGGCCGAGCAGCGAGAATCCCATGCCAACCGGCAGGGCAAAGCCGATCGGACGCTTGTCGGTGTAAGCGCCGATCGCCGGCTGCAACAGCGACGCAGTGACCTGGAAAGCGAAGGTCAACAGGCCGATCTGGGCAAAGCTGAGCGAGTAATTGGCCTTCAGGATCGGATAGATCGCCGCCAGCACCGATTGCATCGTGTCATTGAGAAAATGACAGACGCTGAGCCCGACGACGATCGAGAACGCCGCCGGCGTAGCGGCCAAGCCTGATGCCGGCGCGGCCGGCGCGGCTGGCGCGGCAACCGCGGTGGCAAGCGGCCGCGCCGCGCCGGAATTTTCGGGCATCACATCCATCGGTCGTTCCTCGCGGCGGCACTGGGCCGGTTATCCGTCTTCAGGCAAGTGATACACAGCTTGAAGACGACCCGCTTTCGTGCTCTGGTCTATATCTTACGCAAATGGGCCAACGCCATGACGTTTGACTCGACAGATTTGACCGGTTCCGATGGCGCGATCGAAACGGCTGATCACCGCGCACGGCGGCTTTCGGCGGTTGAGGCGGCGACCGAACCGGCCGTGGCCTATTCCCATCGCTATGACGACGACTATCATATCGCCGAACATGAACACAGCCGCGCGCAACTGCTGCACCCCAGCGCCGGCGTCGTCACTGTCACCACGCGCGCGGGCCGCTGGATGGTGCCGCCTGACCACGCGCTGTGGATTCCGGCCGGCGTCCGCCACGCGGTTGACACCATCGGCCGGGTCGACATGCAGTCGGTCTATGTGCTGCCCGACGCCATCGCCGGCCTGCCTGGCCATTTGCACGTCACCGGACTGACGCCGCTGATGCGCAGCCTGATCGCCGAGGCGATACGCCTGCGCGACCAGGCTGGCACCCAACGGGCGGGATATATTCTCGGCGCCTTGCTGCATGAGATCCTGCACTTGCCGGAACGGCCGCTGGGTCTGCCGTTTCCGTCGCAGCGGCGGCTGGCGCAGCTGTGCCGGGAGTTTGTCGCCGGGCCTTCGGCGCATCTGAAGATCGATCACTGGGCCGATGCCGCGGGCATGAGCCGGCGCAGCTTCACCCGGCTGTTTCGCAGCGAGACCGGATTGAGCCTGTCGACCTGGCGTCAGCAGGCCTGCCTGATGGCGGCGTTGCCGCGGCTTTCGGCCGGCGAAACGGTGACCGCGGTGGCGCTCGATCTTGGCTATGACAGCGTGCCGGCCTTCACCACCATGTTCTGCCGCGTCATGGGCGCGCCGCCCAAGACCTATCTGCGGGCGCAGGCGACCGGCTAAACTTCAGGACCGGATCTGCAGGACCAGATCCTCGGCGGTCATGCCGCGGCCCGCCCGGATCCCGGCCTCGCCGTGCATCGCCACGCCGGCGCAGGCCGCTTCGAAGGGCGGCATCGCTTGCGCCAGCAAGCCGCCAACCAGACCGCCCAGCACATCGCCGGAGCCAGCCGTGGCGAGCCAGGGCGGCGCATCGGCGTTGATCGCTGCGCGCCCGTCGGGCGCCGCAATCACCGTGTCAGCGCCTTTGTAGACCACCACCGCATTGAGCGCGCGCGCCGCTTCCCGCGCGCGATCGACCTTGGACAGGGTGTCGTCGCCGGCAAGATCGGGGAACAGCGCCCGGAACTCGCCCTCATGCGGCGTGATAACCAACCGGGTTTCAGCATTGAAAAGACTGCGCAATTCATCTGCTTTTGTGGCGAAGGCAGTGAGCCCGTCGGCGTCGAGCAGCACGGGGCGGCCGGACTCGGCGAGCAAGCTTGTGAAGGCGCGGACCTTGCCGGGATCACCAAATCCGGGACCGAGCACAAAACCCGACAGCCGCTTGTCGGCAAGCCAGGCCGTCAGATCAGCCTCATCCTTGATCGACCGCTGCATGATGGCGGTGAGATGGGCGGCCTGAGCCATGACCGCGCCAGGCGGCGTGGCCAATGTCACCAGCCCGGCCCCGGCCCTGAGCCCGGCCATCGCCGAGAGACGCGCCGCGCCGCCGGAAATCAGCGGCCCGGAAAACACGCACAGATGTCCGCGGCTGTATTTGTGCTGCGACGCCGAGGCTTTGGGCAGGACGTCGCGGTAAAGGCCGGGATGATTGCGCCAGAGCGGATCGTCGCTGGCAATCAGCCGCGCCGGAATGCCGATGTCGCAAAGATGGGTCTGCCCGCAAAGCTCCCTGCCCGGCATCAGCAGATGGCCGGGTTTGAGCGCGGCGAAGGTTACCGTGTGGCGGGCTTGAAAACAGGCGCCGGTCGCCCTGCCGGTGAGGCCGGAGAGCCCGGACGGCAGATCGACGGCAATCACCGGCGTATCCGCCTTGTGCGCACGCTCGATCACCGGCGCGACATCGTCGCCAACCGGCCGGTCAAGGCCGGCGCCATAAAGCGCATCGACGATCACATCGCCGGCCTGCGGCAGCCAGTCCTCAAGCCGATGGATCGGCCCCGGACAGGCTGCAAATGCGCGGGAGGCATCGTCGCCCCCCTTCGGCTCAACCCCGTAGCGGGCGACGTTGACGCCGGATCGCATCAGGAACCGGGCGGCGACATGGCCGTCGCCGCCATTGTTGCCCGGCCCGCACAGAATGACGGCGCGCAACGCCCCGGGATAACGGGCCAGCAACACCGCCGCCACATGGGCGCCGGCGGCCTGCATCAGGGCAAAGCCCTCGATGCCGCTGTCGATCGCCGCCTTGTCTATCCGGCCCATATTGGCGGGCGTGACAAGCAATGTGCAGTTGATGGCCATGATGTTTCGTCGCATGGCCCAGCCGTGGCGGTCAAGGCAGGGGTGACGCAACGCCCGAGCCGGGATGCGCCCTTACCATTGATGCACATAATAAAGGCATATTGGTCAAATATTCCGCATCCATTGGCGCACAAAAAATCATCATTCGCTGCACGCCGGTTTGGGCAATTGCCTGTTTTCGGACGCAAAACCGGTTGACGCGGACCCGTCCGGCCGATTCACCGTTGGTTTGCCCCGGATCCCGGCGGTAAAATGAATTTTTTCGGTGAGAAGCCATGATTTTTTAGCAAAGTGGCACGGTGTGTGCTTTGATACACGCGAGTGGGTTTTTGGCGCATGCCTTGGCACCTGCTTTCACTGGACAAAGCGGAGAATTGGTTTTCATGAAAAAGATCGAAGCGATCATCAAGCCATTCAAACTTGATGAAGTGAAGGAAGCTCTTCAAGAGGTTGGTCTCCAGGGCATCACCGTCACCGAAGCCAAGGGTTTTGGGCGCCAGAAAGGCCATACCGAGCTCTATCGCGGCGCGGAATACGTCGTCGATTTTCTGCCAAAGGTGAAAGTCGAGATCGTCCTCGCCGATGAGACCGCTGAAGCCGCGATCGAGGCTATCCGCAATGCGGCCCAGACCGGCCGCATCGGAGATGGCAAGATCTTCGTTTCCAACATCGAGGAAGTCATCCGCATTCGTACCGGTGAAACAGGCAACGACGCCATCTGACCACTGTGTCCGGCGGACCGCCGCACACCCATCGTCTTTACTAAACAGGGAATATCGCACATGACGACTGCCACTGAACTTCTCAAGCAAATCAAGGATAACGACGTCAAGTTTGTCGATCTGCGCTTCACCGACCCGAAGGGCAAGATGCAGCATGTGACGATGGATGTTTCCTGTGTCGACGAAGACATGTTCGCCGATGGCGTCATGTTCGATGGCTCCTCGATCGCCGGTTGGAAAGCCATCAACGAGTCCGACATGGTGCTGATGCCCGACACGGCGACCGGTCACATGGACCCGTTCTTCGCCCAGTCGACCATGGCCATCTTCTGCGACGTTCTCGACCCGATCACCGGCGAAGCCTATAGCCGCGACCCGCGCACCACCGCCAAGAAGGCCGAAGCCTATCTGCAGGCGTCGGGTCTCGGCGACACCGTCTATGTCGGTCCCGAGCCCGAGTTCTTCATCTTCGATGACGTGAAATACAAGGCCGACCCCTACAACACCGGCTTCAAGCTCGATTCGACCGAACTGCCGTCCAACGACGACACCGATTATGAAACCGGCAACATGGGCCACCGTCCGCGCGTCAAGGGCGGCTATTTCCCGCTGCCTCCGATCGACAGCTGCCAGGACATGCGCTCGGAAATGCTCACCGTTCTCGCCGAAATGGGCCTGACGGTGGAAAAGCACCACCACGAAGTGGCCTCGTCCCAGCATGAATTGTGCATGGTGTTCGACACGCTGACCCGCATGGCCGACAAGACCCAGATCTACAAGTATGGCGTCCACCAGGTCGCCAACGCCTATGGCAAGACCGCAACCTTCATGCCCAAGCCCGTCTTCGGCGACAATGGCTCGGGCATGCATGTGCACCAGTCGATCTGGAAGGGCGGCAAGCCGACCTTCGCCGGCGACGAATATGCAGGTCTGTCGGAAAACTGCCTGTTCTACATCGGCGGCATCATCAAGCACGCCAAGGCCATCAACGCGTTTACCAACCCGTCGACCAACTCCTACAAGCGTCTGGTCCCTGGCTATGAAGCACCGGTGCTGCTGGCTTACTCGGCGCGCAACCGCTCGGCCTCCTGCCGTATCCCGTTCGGCTCGTCGCCAAAATCCAAGCGCGTTGAAGTCCGATTCCCGGATCCGACCGCCAACCCGTACCTCGCCTTCGCCGCCATGCTGATGGCCGGCATCGACGGCATCAAGAACAAGATCCATCCGGGCAAGGCCATGGACAAGGATCTCTATGACCTGCCCGCCAAGGAACTCAAGAAGATCCCGACCGTCTGCGGTTCGTTGCGCGAAGCGCTCGAGAACCTCGACAAGGATCGCAAGTTCCTCACCGCTGGCGGCGTGTTCGACGACGACCAGATCGACAGCTTCATCGAGCTGAAGATGATCGAAGTGATGCGCTACGAAATGACCCCGCATCCGGTCGAATTCGACATGTACTATTCGGTCTGATTGGACCACAACCCGGGCCGCGCAAGCGGCCCGGCACATGAACAAACCGGCGCAACCTTTTGGTTACGCCGGTTTTTTGTGTCCGCCGATAATTGCGATCAGTTCTTCAGCCGCTGTTTGAGAAGATTGAGATATTCCTCATTGGCATCCGCGGGTGCAGGGTCAGCGGGTTTGGTGCAGGCGGGCGCATAGTCGAGCGCCATGCCGGCCTTGACGCAGGAGCCGACCTGCCAGCCCGGCGGCAGCGCGGTGAGGTCGACCGATTTCCATTTCGGGTGGCCGCTCTGGCGCAACTGCTCCATGCCGTTGAGAACGAGGCTGGAGAAATCCGAGACCGTGGTGCAGCTCTGGCGATGATAGGCGTTCTTCTTCGGATCGTAATCATAGGTCATCAGCACCGCCTTGACCGCGACGAGATCGACCGGTTCGCCCTGGAAGGCGTAGGTATTGGCGGGGACGCTGGCCTTGGTGTAGGTCGCCAGCAGCGGCGCCTCGGTGATCGGCAGCAGATGGAATTTTGCCGGATCGATGCCGGCATCGGCAAACAGCGATGCAGGCGCGCCGGCGACATAGAAAAACGCGTCGATTTCGCCCGCCTTCAGCTTCGGCAGCGCCTGATCCGGATTGAGCAGCACCCGCTCCTGCGCTTCGACCTGCAGGATGTCGAGGATCAGCGAGGCGGTGAGAAAGGTGCCGCTGTCCTTGACCCCGACGGCGACCTTCGTGCCCTCGAGATCCTTGAGCGTGGCGATGTCCGTGCGCGCCAGCACATGCACTTCCTCATTGTAGAGCGGGAACATGATCCTGACCCCACGCACGGCGTCCTGGACTTCCGGATCATTGGCCTCGAAGGTCTTGAGATATTCGAGCAGGTCGCTCTGGACGATGCCGAACTGGGTGTTGCGCCGGTTGCGCACGCCGACGAAATTTTCGAGCGACCCTGCGCTCTCGACCACATTCAGCGTCAGCCCGCATTGGGCGCCAAGGCCGGCGATGTCCTTGCCGATGCGGATATAGGTGCCGGTCGGGCCGCCGGTCATGATGTTGCGCTCGAACTCGGCCGACTGGCTGGCGCCAGCAACGGCGATCACTGCGCCGGCGGCCAGGAACAGGTTTCGGATCACGGTGGCACTCACGGGCAGTCTCCTCTTGTCAGCAGTCGCTGTTGAGATCACGGATCAGATTGCGCAAGGTCAGGATCGGCACGCGGTCGAATACGGCTTCCAGCGCCGTTGTCACACACTCGCCGGCCACCAGCATGTCGGTCAGTTTCTGCCGGTCGTCCTCCGACAAGACCCCAAGGCCCGGCGCGGACCGCAAGGCGGCGGCCACGGCATCGGCGTCGCGCGGCTCGAGTGCCGGGGCGTCACTGGCGGCTGCGGTTGCAGCCGGCTCAGGCTGGGGTGGTTGCGACTTGGTTTCCGGCGCCGCCGCAACGGGACGCGCCGCCAGCGCCTGTTGCGCGGCCTTGAGCTGGCGCTCGGTCTCCGCAAGCCGGGCTTCAAGCGCGGCAATCCGCGCGGCATCGGCGGCCTTCGTCTCCGAGACCGCACTGAGTTGCGACTGGAGCTTCACCTGATCGGCCAACATGAACAATGATTTCCGCTGCAACTGATCCCGTTCCGCCGTCAGTTCCGGCAGCACCTGATCGTTGAGGCGCGCAAGCTCGGCGGCAAGACGCGCTTCGCTGGCACCGGCATCCTGGCTGAGGGCATCGCGTTCAGCTTCGAGCGCGGCCAGATTGGTCTTGAGGCTGTCGTTTTCGGCGGCCAGCGCATCGCGCTCCCGGTCGAGCGTTTCGAGGGCTGCGGAATTATCCTGCGGCGGCTGAGCCTCGCTGGAGATCGCCGCCAGCCTTTCCGTCATCGCATCGAGATCGGCGGCCTGGCGGTCAACCTGCGCCTTGTAATTCTCCACCTCAACTGCGCTTGCGGCCTGTTCGGCGCGGGCTTGATCCAGATCTTTCAGGGCGGCATCCAGGGCTTGGCTCAGGTCCGCGGCGTCGGGGCCTGCGTCGTCGACGGCTGCGCTGATCTCCGGCTGGGCGAAGCGGAACGCGGCATAGCCGCCAGCCGCGCCAAGCGCCAGCGAGACGATCATGACGAACAGGATCAGCCCGGCGCTTCCGCTTCTGCCACCAGGCTGAAAATTATTGTCCCTGCCCCATTGAGTGGCCAATTTCATGCCTTTCGAAGTGGCGCTTGCCCGCGCCCGGGTGCGGCGCTGGCATCCTGGTCAAGGCGCATGGCGGGCCAAAGCCTGGCCGCATTTTTCCCTGCAAATGCCGGGATCGGTTGGGCCAAGGGGTAGCGTGAAAAAGCCGGTCACGCAAGCAAACTGGAGACCCTCACCCGGCTTGCCCGGACACATGCGCACAAGCCAAACGGGGCGGATCATCGATCCACCCCGTTTACGCAAATTCACATGAACGCCCTAAGCCTATTTCCCGGCCTGGCTGCCGATGAAATCGCGGACGATGCGGACGATGCCGCGGCCGAGCACTTTGTCGAGCGCGGTGATGAATTCGTCGACATGCTCGCGCCCGCAGATCAGCGGCGGCTCCAGCCTTATGACGTTGCGATTGTATTCGGTGAAGGCCACCAGCACATTGTGGTCGCGCAGCAGTTCGGCGCCGACGAAACCCGACAGCGAGCCCTTCAGCTTGTCGTCGAGCAGGCCGACCATCGGCCTCAGCAGCGCCGGCAGGGTCTGGCTGAAATCCTGGAATTCGAGCCCGACCATGAAGCCGCGGCCGCGCACATCCTTGATGATCTGCGGGTACTTGTCCTTGAGCGCGTTGAGCCGGGCGATCAGATAGGCGCCGACGCGCTCGGTGTTGCCGAGCAGATCCTCGTCATACATCACATTGAGGCCTTCAATGGCGGTGACGCAGGCTTCGCCGATGCCGCCAAAGGTCGCCTGGGCATGGATCATCGCCGACTTCGGCGTGCCATAGGCCTTCATGTAGACCTTGCGCGAGGCGATCATCGCCGCCATCGCGGTCTTGCCGGCGCCGAGCGATTTGGCCAGCGCCGTCACATCGGGCACCACGCCGGCATGCTCGAAGGCAAAGAACCGGCCCGAACGGCCCATGCCGCACTGAACTTCGTCGGCGACCCACAACACGCCATGCTTGTCGCACAGCGCGCGCAACTGCCGCCAGAATTCGACCGGAGCCTCGATGATGCCGCCGCCGCCCTGGATGGTTTCCAGAACGATGACGCCGATTTCAGGATCGGTTTCAAACGCCTTGCGGATCGCCTCGATGTCGCCGAACGGCACCTTGACGGTGTTGCCGGTCAGCTGGAACTCGCCACGATAAAGCTCGGAATCAGTGAGCGACAACACGCCCTTGGTCTTGCCGTGGAACGAATTCTCCGCATAGACGATCTTCGGCCGCTTCGGCCCGGCGGCGCGTTCGGCCACCTTGATCGCCGCTTCCATGGCTTCCGATCCGGAGGAGCCCAAGAACACCATGTCGAGATCGCCCGGCGCGATCTCCGCCAGGTTTTTGGCGAGCGCGGAGGCATACTGGCTCATGAAGGCGATGGCTATTTCATGCCGGTCCTCGTCCTGAAAGGCCTTGCGGGCAGCGATGATGCGCGGATGGTTGTGACCAAAGGCCAGCGATCCGAAACCGCCGAAAAAATCGAGGATCTTGCGGCCGTTCTGATCGGTGTAATACATGCCCGAGGCACTCTCGATCTTGACCTTGTGGAAGCCCAGAAGCTTCATGAAATGCAGCTGACCGGGATTGATGTGGTCCTTGAACAGAGTGGTCATCTCGGCCAGCGACATCGCCTTGGCGTCGGCAACGGTGAGCAAGTTGGGACGCGCGGCGTGGCTGGCGTCAATCGGGGCGCCGGTCATCGGCGGCGCTTCGACGGTGACGCGGCTGGGTGTATCAAGCATGGTTCTGGCTCCCTCAAAGCGGTTTATTCGGCCGGTGCGACCTGGGCGGCTGCGGACCGCCCACCCCTCGCCTTTTCAGCGCGGTATTCATCATAAGCGGCAATCAGCATGTCCTCGTCGCGATATTGCGGCACCCAGCCAAGCTGGCGCTCGCCCTTGGAGACGTCGAGGACGCAATTCTCGTCGGCGATCAGATATTGCTCGGGATCCATGATCGGCATGTTGATCAGGTCAAACAGGTCGAGCGTGCGCTTGACCGCCCAGCCCGGCGTCGGGATCAGGATCGATTTCGACCCCGCATGCCTGACCAGATCGCCCAAGAGCTTGCGCACCGGCGGCGGATTGAGCGAGCCCAGATTGTAGGCCTCGTTCGGCACGCCGGCCTTCCACGCCAGACGCGCAGCCTCGGCGCAATCGAACACCGAGATGAACTGGTAGGGGTTCCTGCCCGAACCGATCATCGGAACCGGCAGATTGGCGTCGACCAGCTTGAACAGTTTTTCCAGAATTCCGAGCCGGCCCGGTCCGATGATCAGCCTGGGGCGGAACAACGAAATCGACATGCCGCGCGCGCGCCATTCGGCGGCGAGATGTTCGGTGTCGAGCTTGGACTGGCCATATTCGCCCAACGGCGCGACCGGGTGGTCCTCGGTCATCGGGAAGGTCACCGTGTGGCCATAGATCATGTCGGTGGTGAAGTGGACCAGCTGGCTCGCGCCCGCCTTGTCCATCGCTTCGATGATGTGCTTGGTGCCGCCATAATTGACCGGATAGAAGAAATCATGCCGCTTGGCGCGGACCTGCAGCGGCGACAGCATCTTGGCCGAAAGATTGTAGACCATGTCGCCGGCCGCGACCGGGACGCGCGCCACCGCGTCGGCGCTGGTGACATCGCAATCCAAGATCGTTGCATCCTTGTAGAATGAACGGTGGGTATTGACGATATCGGCGATAACCACTTCCTCGCCGTCGGCAAGCAGGGTCCTGGCAAGATGGCGGCCGACAAAGCCGTCGCCCCCGAAAATGACGTGTTTCATCCCGAAATCTCATTTGCTGCTACGTTGATCTGGCTGGGCTTGGCAGTCTCTTGCACTTCTTCCGCATGGCCCTCGCGGCCGGACTGGGCGATCAGAACCGTGCCCACGCAGATGAAGGCGATGCCGGCGATGCGCCAGCTGTTGAGGTCTTCCTTGAACAGGAAGTAGGCGAATACCGCCACCGCCACATAAGCCAGGCTCAGGAACGGATAGGCGAAGGAGAGTTCAACCTTGGACAGCACATAAAGATGCGAGGCCATGGAGATGACGAAAGTCGTCAGCCCGGCGAATACCCAGGGGTTGAACAAGATCTGGAAGATCCGTGCGATCATGGTGTCGGCGGTAAAGCTTATCGGGCCTAGAGACAGCATGCCTTGCTTGAGCATCAACTGCGCCGCCGCATTGGTCAGCACAGTGAAGAGAATGAAAATGATATATTTCATGTCCGGCTCCGAATTGGGATCGGACCGGTTCTAATCTTATTTCCCAAACATCCGGTTCACCCACGCGGTCAATTTTTCCTTAATCTCGAACCATTCCCGAATTGACGCAAAACGGATTTTTGGCGCAAACCCGTTTCAGCGGCTGAGCAGGAACTCAAGCGTCTGTTTCCAGTCGGTCATCCGGATCGGTGTGCCGTGAGAGCCGGTGTCAAACAGCACGAACCGCGCCGGATAGGCTTCACTGGTCTGGCGCACCGCATCAAACACCGCCTTCTGGCTGTTCCAGTCATAGACCGTGTCGAGACTGCCATGGGTGAACATGATCGGCAATCTGGCCTTGACCGCCTGGCTATTGACAAGCCCCATGTCGGGCGCGCCGCCAAGCAAGGCGATGCCGGCCAATTTTGGAACCACGGCCGGATCATGGGCAAGCGTTGAGCAGATGATCGAGCCCATCGAGGCGCAGGCCAGCACCACTGGCGCCGGGCTCGCCAGAACCAGGGCCTTGACGTCGCGGGCGCCCTGATCGTCAAAGCTGGCGACCGTGGGCGCCAGATAGGCGCCGCCATTGGCAATCATCAAATTCTTCAGCCGGTTAAAATTGCCGCCGAAGGTGTAGTCATTCATGCCAAGCCGCTGGTCGCCACCTCGGCCATGGACAAAGATGACCGCAAATCGCGCCTTGGCGTAATCGCCGGCCACGCCAGTCTCGATCGCCCTTCCATTGGCCTGGTGCACCGCCAGACGGGTTTGCCTGTTGACGCCAAGCGAGACGTAATTCGACCGCACCCGCCGTTCAGGCTCGATGTCGCGGCGGTGAATGTCGCGCTGCTTGTCATAGTGGACCACCTTGAAGGAGCCGTCCTCGGTGGTTGCCAGAATTGCCGGATAGGCAAACAGCCGGTCCTTGTGGCCCTTGAGTTCGACAGCCCCCGCGGGCGAGCCCAGGATTGCCGCGATCACAAACGCAAGCGATAGCGAGCCTTGCAGGGCATGAAGGCCGCGCAAAGCTTGAAACCAAATGATACACGGTCGCTTGAAGCAATGGATTCTGGCACACTCCGGGTGATTCGTTTCCCCAACTTACATCAGGCATCACGGCAATATGGACGATTCCAACGATCTTTTTTCCACCATGGACACACCGGTCGCAAGCCCGGCCTCAAAGATGGAAAATACCACACACAGACCGGCGCCCGCGACGGCCGCCAAACCGGCGCGGACGCCCGTGTCCAGCAAGGGTGCGCCGGCCAGTGGCGATGAGTATGACGCCTCGACGATCGAGGTGCTTGAAGGCCTCGAACCGGTGCGCCGCAGGCCTGGCATGTATATCGGCGGCACCGACGAACGCGCGCTGCACCATCTGTTCGCCGAAGTCATCGACAACTCGATGGACGAGGCCGTGGCCGGGCACGCCACTTTCATCGAAGTCGAGCTTGACGCAGAAGGCTATCTCTCGGTGACCGACAACGGGCGCGGCATTCCGGTCGAAAACCATCCGAAATTTCCCGGCAAATCGACGCTCGAAGTAATCATGACAGTGCTGCATGCCGGCGGCAAGTTCGACAGCAAGGTCTATGAAACCTCCGGCGGCCTGCACGGCGTCGGCGTCTCGGTGGTCAACGCCTTGTCCGATGATCTTGTGGTCGAGATCGCCCGTAACAAGAAACTCTACCGGCAGCGCTTCTCCCGCGGCATCCCCCAAGGCGGGCTGGAAGAACTCGGCGACATTCACAACCGGCGCGGCACCAGGGTCCGGTTTCACCCTGATCCCGATATTTTTGGCGCCGGCGCGCGCTTCGACCCGGGCCGGCTTTGCCGCATGGCCCGCTCCAAGGCCTATCTGTTCGGCGGCGTCGAGATCCGCTGGTCCTGCGCGCCATCGCTGGTCGAGGGCACCGAAACACCGGAAAAGGCGGTGTTTCACTTCCCCGGCGGCCTCAAGGACTATCTTGAAGCCTCGCTTGGCAAGGAACACCGGGTCACCCGCGACATTTTCGCGGGCAAGACCGAGCGCTCCGGCGGCCATGGCTCGATGGAATGGGCGATCACCTGGTATGGCGGCGATTCGTCGATCAGCTCCTATTGCAACACCATCCCGACCCCTGATGGCGGCACCCATGAGGCCGGTCTCAGGATCGCGCTGACCAAGGGGCTGAAGGCCTATGCGGAACTGACCGGCAACAAGCGGGCCGCGGCGATCACCACCGACGATGTGATGATCTCGTCCATCGGCATGCTGTCGGTGTTCATCCGCGAGCCGGAATTCGTCGGCCAGACCAAGGACAAGCTTGCCTCCGTCGAAGCCCAGAGGATTGTCGAAAACGCGCTGCGCGACCCGTTCGACCATTTTCTGGCCGATTCTCCGGGCGAAGCCGACAAGCTGCTCGAGTGGGTGATCGACCGCGCCGACGAACGGGTGCGCCGGCGCAAGGAGAAGGAAGTCAACCGCAAAACGGCGGTGCGCAAGCTGCGGCTTCCGGGCAAATTGTCCGATTGCAGCCAGACCACCGCCGAAGGCGCGGAATTGTTCATCGTCGAGGGTGATTCCGCCGGCGGCTCGGCCAAGCAGGCGCGCAACCGGGCCAATCAGGCGATCCTGCCGTTGCGCGGCAAGATCCTCAATGTCGCCAGCGCCGGCCGCGAGAAACTGGGCGCCAACCAGCAGATCGCCGATCTGGTGCAGGCTCTTGGATCCGGCACGCGCTCAAAATACCGCGAGGAGGATCTTCGCTACGAGCGCATCATCATCATGACCGATGCCGATGTCGACGGCGCCCATATCGCCTCGCTGCTGATCACCTTCTTCTATCAGGAAATGCCGGAGCTGATCCGCAACGGCCATCTCTATCTGGCCGTCCCGCCGCTCTACAAGCTGACCCAGGGGACCAAATCGCTCTATGCCCGCGATGACACCCACCGGGTCGAACTGCTGGAGACGGAGTTTTCTGGCCGCGGCAAGGTCGAGATCAACCGGTTCAAGGGACTGGGCGAAATGATGGCCTCGCAGCTCAAGGAGACCACCATGGACCCGTCCAAGCGGACGCTGTTGAAAGTGGCGGTCGACGCGACCGATCCAGAATCCACCCAGGAAGCGGTCGACAATCTGATGGGAACCAAGGCCGACGCCCGGTTCCGGTTCATTCAGGAACACGCGGCCTTCGTCGATAATCTGGACATATGAACGGGGGACTGCCGCAGAGAAAAATTTCGTCGCCAGCTGCTCCCAGCCCTATGATTTCATAGGGATTGTGTCAAATTGTCGGAGCCGCGGGCGTCGGCGCTGATCGCTCCAAAACGCCTGCCGGATTTTTCCATGCAATCATGGAGCGCTACGGGAAGGCAGAACTGACATGGAACCAAAGGCTGTTATCTTCCTCAAGCGAACCACACTGGCGGCAGCAATTTTGGGTTTGACGGCCGGCGCTGCCCTTGCGGACAATTTCGGCGCGATCGCCTTTTCACAAACGACCGGCGCCTACGGCTATTCCTTCGACATGGGGTCGCGCCGCGACGCCGAAACCCGGGCGATGAGGGAATGCCGGTCGCGCAGTAAGAACTGTCAGGTCGCCATCTGGTTCAAGAATGCGTGCGGCTCTGTTGCCATCGGAGCGAACGGTTGGGGAAGTGCATGGGCCGGAACCCGGGCCAATGCGGAAAGGGCGGCAAGAAACAATTGTTCAAAACATACCAGCGGCTGCAAAGTGCTGGCCTGGAGTTGCACGACGAGATGACCTTCGCCTGAATTCAGGCGGCTTCGGCCGCCAGAGCATGGGCGTAATCGCGTGAAGACTGGCGGAGCCAGTTCATGTGCAGCGTTTCGACCAGGCGCAGCAACGAGGCAACGGCCGGATCGCGCGCGGCGTCGCCTGCGTGGCGCCGCATCAGTTCGCTGGTCACGCTGCCGGTGTCGATGCTGGAATGGTTTCGCGATGCGGCGCGCCAGATCAGCGTCGCGGTGACGAACACCGGCGCCAGATCCCCTCCCAGTCCGATCGACCGGTACAGCGCCCGCATCGCCGCCTCGCGTCCGTCAACCAGGATGCCGCGCACCCGTCCGTCGTTCATTCCAGACAGCGACACCACGGCGGCGGCGAAGAAATCGACATTGCCGGTGCACAGCGCGTGAATGAGAAAGGCCGGGGTCAGCCGCCCCGCCATGCGCAAATGCTCGACCAGCGCGGGAATTTCCTCCGACATCACCGATTCGGCCATTCTCAGCGTGGCGCTCATGCAGGCTTCCTCAGTCACCTTGCGGCCGCGGCTGCCGCCGATTGCCGAGCGAACCAGATCGGATCCGGCGAGTGCTGCGCCCAGCCGCTCCACCAGCGCCTGGCGGGCGTCGCAGGGCAGATCGGCGCGGTCAAACAGACGTCCGCGAATCTCGGGCGCGTCGCCAAACCGCTCGGCGATGCGGCGCAGCGAGATTCGCGCGATCGACGCATGTGGATTGTCGAGCATGTCGGCCACTGCTTCGGCCTCGCCGACTTCAGCCAGGGCAGCCGCGACCGGTACCGAAAGCTCGCGCCGGAAGGCGACGAATTGTTGCAGCGAGGAGCGGCCGCTGGCGACAATTTCAATGAGATCATTGTCGGAAAGCACCGGCGACAAGGCGATGATCCGGCCCGCGACCTCGATCTGGTCGCCGGCCAGCGCCAGCACGATGCCGCGCGGCGCATGGTCAACGCCGGCCAGGCCTTCGGCCAGCGCCAGACGGACCTTTGGCGACGCATCTTCCAGCAGCATGGCCAGCGCCGCCTCGGCCGCCTGGCGTTCGGACAGATCCATGGCGCCCCGCGCATAGGCGCGGGTCAGAGCCAGGGTGGCGCGGCACCGCTCGCTGGTGTTGGCGGTTCCGGCCCACTTCAAAAAGGACTTTACAATCATGTCTACGCAGACCCCACTCGATACCAATGGGGCGAAGCTAGGGCAAAAAGGTTTACGTTCGGTTCACCATGCTTGTTAACGCCTTCAGCCATGAATGGCCGCGCTTGCGTCCGCGCGTCGAACGCGGCATCTATGCAGCGGACAACGAGGGCGGAGGCAAATATGCGCGGCATGTATCTTGAGGAATTCGAACCCGGCGTGGTGATCAGCCACACACTCAGGCGCACTGTCACCGAGATGGACAACATGTTGTTTTCCAACATGACGCTCAACCCGCAGCCGCTGCACATCGATTACGAATTCTGCAAGACCACCGAATTCGGCCAGCCGCTGGTCAATTCGCTGTTCACCCTCGGCCTGATGATCGGCATCTCGGTCAATGACACCACCGTGGGCACAACAATCGCCAATCTCGGCATGACGGACGTGACATTTCCCAACCCGCTGTTTCATGGCGACACTGTCCGGGTCGAAACCAAGGTGATCTCCGTGCGCGACTCAAAATCCAAGCCGGATCGGGGCATTGTCGAGATGGAGCACCAGGCCTTCAATCAGCACGGCAAGCTTGTCGCCCGCTGTGTCCGCCAGGCGATGATGCGCAAGAGGCCGGCGCCATGATGCGTTCGCTGCTGTTTGTTCCGGGCGATTCGGAACGCAAGATGGAGAAGGCCAGCGATTGCGGCGCCGACGCGCTGATTCTCGACCTGGAGGATTCGGTTGCGCCGTCGCGGAAGGCCGAAGCTCGGCAGATCGTGGCGTCGTTTCTCGCCACCGCCAGAAGGGACGCGCATGCGCCATTGCTGATCGTTCGTGTCAACGCGCTCGACACCGGCCTGACCAATGACGATCTGGCGGCCATCGTCGGCGCCGCGCCTGATGCGATCCTCTTGCCCAAGGCCAATTCCGGCGCCGACATCCAGGATCTCGACGTCCGCATCAGCGTCGAGGAAGCCGAGGCGGGCCTGCCCGCGGGACAGGTCCTTATCCACGCCCTGATCACGGAAACGGCGGCCGGCCTGCTCGCCGCCGCCTCCTTCGCCGCAAAGTCCAAACGGCTTTCGGCGGTGGCCTGGGGCGCCGAGGATCTGGCGGCAGACATCGGGGCTTCTTCCAACCGGAATGACCAAGGGGTCTACACCGATGTGTTCCGGCTGGCGCGCAGCCTGACAATCCTGGCGGCCGCCAATTCCGGCGTTGACGCCATCGACACCGTGTTTACCGATTTCCGCGACATGGAGGGGCTCGACGCCGAATGCCGGGCGGCGGTCCGCGACGGATTTTCCGGCAAGATGGCGATCCATCCCGGTCAGGTCAGCGTCATCAATGCGGCCTTCACGCCACCGCCCGAGGATGTCGAGCGCGCAGTGCGCATCCTGGCGCTGTTTGCCGCGGCCGGTCCGGATGCCGGCGTTCTCTCGCTTGACGGCAGGATGATCGACAAACCGCATCTCAAGCAGGCCGAACGGGTGGCGCGGCGCGCCGGACTGGATCCGGCTTCCCTGCCCGATCTCAGCTAGGCTCAGGGCTTGGTCCAGGCCGGCCGGGTCATCTGGAAGGTCTTTGAGGCATCGGCATAGTCGCGATAGCCCAGACGCGCGACCGGCGCGGCAATCGACATGTCGATCATGCCGTCGACCAGCACGGCTTCGTCGAGATGGATGCCCACAACCTGACCGATGACGACGAAATTGCCGCTCGGCGCGCCATCAAGGCCCCTCGGCTCGAAAATGTCGGTCACCTGGCATTCAAGCGCCGCAAAAGCTTCCGCCACAAAGGGCGCGTCGACCAGTTGCCCCTGCGCCATCGTCAGGCCGGCGAAGCCGAATTCGCTCTCGCCATAGGGCGCATCGACGGAAGACAGGTTCATCTTTTCGGCCAGCGTCCGGCTCACCATGCTGGTGGTGAACACCCGGGTCTCTTCCACGTTGCGCAGGCTGTCCTTGCGTCCCGAGGACGAGAACATCACCATTTTGGGGTGATCGCAAATGGCGTTGAAATAGGAGTACGGCGCCAGATTGACCGAGCCATCGCCGCCGCGGCTGCCGATCCAGCCGATCGGCCGGGGCGACACGATGGCCTTGAACGGATCATGCGGCAGACCGTGCAGATTGTCTTGTGTCTTATAGAACACTGGGCTCACTCGCCTGCGAAGGTGACAATGTCGGCCAGTTCCGGCCGGGGCCGTTCGCCAGGATGCATTTTCGGCGTGCCGATATGGATGAACCCGGCCACCCGCTCGCCGGAGGACACGCCGAGCAGCGGATAGACGCTTTCGTCAAAGGCGAACCACTCGGTCAGCCAGTTCGATGCATATCCGAGAGCATTGGCAGCCATAGCCAGGTTGAGGCAGACGGCGCCGGCACTCAACACCTGCTCCCATTCGGGGATCTTGACATGGGGTGCGGCGCGCGAGACCACGGCGATGACAACCGGCGCCCGTGTCAGACGGGTTTTCTCGACCGCAATCATCTCGGCATCCATGTCCGGCCTGGCCGCCATGGCGACTTTGGCCAGTTCCAGCGAGATCCGTTCGCGTTCGGCGCCCGCATAGACAATGAACCGCCACGGCGTCAGCTTGCCATGATCGGGGACACGGCTCGCAAGTCTGAGCATGTCCTCGATTTCGGCTCGCGACGGTCCGGGCTCGCTCATCTGGAACGCGGGAATCGAGCGGCGGGTTTCGAGATAGGCCTTCAAAGCGGCATTGACCGGCATGTCATCCTCGCGCATACAGGTTGAACAGGGTTTGGCCATGAATTCGCCATGGCGTTGAGGTTCAAGTGACCCCTCGCATCCCGGAAGTCAACCAGACCGGACCGCATGAACAGACTGTCGACGCCAATCCTTGCCCTTCTTGCCATTGTACACTCCACCAATCTTGCTGGAGCGCAGGAGGCATTCGGCGGCAGTGCGGATCCAAAGATAACCCTGCCTGGCTTGAACCAGTATGCGCCGGCAGCCGCCGCCACGGCTGACGCGGCGATCGGCAGAACCGTGCAGATGGAAGCGGCGCTGACCGAAGCGGGCGAGCCGCTCAAATACGGACTGACCTGGCGGATCTTCCATCCGATTCCGGGTCCGGACGGAAAATTGCCGCTTCTCGCCTCGGCTGAAGGCGGCTCGGCGCAGTTTGAATTCGAACCCGGCGACTATTTCATCCATGTCGCTTTCGGCCGCGCCGGCGTCACCAAGAAACTCACCGTGCCGAGAGACGGCCCGATGGAAAAGCAGCGCATGGTGCTTGAAGCCGGCGGGTTGGTGCTCAACGCCGTGTCGGGAATCGATGCGCGCATTCCGGCCGCGCAGTTGCGGTTCAACATCTACAAGGCCGATGAAGGCATTGACGGCGAACAACAATTGGTGGTCGAGGATGTCAAGTCCGACACCATCGTGCGGCTCAATGCCGGAACCTACCATATCGTCTCCGAATATGGCGCCGTCAACGCGGTGATCCGCTCCGACATAAGGGTCGAGGCCGGCAAGCTGACCGAAGCCGTCATCCAGCACCGCGCCGCCCAGCTGACGCTCAAACTGGTCGCCGAACCCGGCGGCGAAGCCATCGCCGATACCGCCTGGTCAATCCTGACCTCGGGCGGCGACGTGGTGTCGGAAAGCGTCGGCGCCTTTCCCACCATAGTGCTGGCCGAAGGCGAGTACACGGCGATCGCCCGCAACAAGACCAAGGTCTATCAGCGCGATTTCACCGTTGTCGCCGGACAGAACTCCGACGTCGAAGTGCTGCTCAATTAACGCATGTCGCGCCGACCTGGTGGCCGGTTTTACGGCGCCCACCTGCAATCCTAATTCAACCACCGCCGCGGCTGACGCATCGGCACGCCCAGGGCGAACACAGCGGTGTAGAGTTTTTCAAGAAGAAGCTTCCGGTCGCTGGTTGCAGCCAGTTCATCGGCGCTGAGCACATCGCCCGCTCTGGCGACGATTGTCGTTCCCGACAGGCGGCGGAATTCGCGGATCAGAAGCGAGATCCGCAGGGTCATCGACACCCGGCTGGCGAGATGGAACAGCCGACCGTTCTGCCCGCTGAAATGCACCGGAATGACCGAGGCGCGCGCCGCCTGAACCAGCCGCGCGGGAAACATCTTCCAGGGAAGGTCGACGGCGCGGCCAAAACCTTTTGGCGCGGTGGCAACCCCGCCGGCCGGAAACACCACGATGGTGACGCCGGTCTTGAGCAGCCGCACCGCTTCATGCCGCGTCTCCATGTTCATGGCCAGCGCTTGCCGTGTCTCGTCAAACGAGATCGGCAGGGCGTAGGGCGCGATTTCGGGGATTTTCATCAGATCATTGTTGATCAGCACCTTGAACGGACGTCCCAGCGCCTCGGCCATGGCCAGGACCGCAATGCCGTCGCCGATGCCGAAGGGATGGTTGGCGACGATGACCAGCGGGCCGTCCGGCAGATCGCGCGGCGGCCATTCGGAGCGGATGTCGAGCCGGATGTTGATCAGGTCCAGCATTCTGGAAAAAATATGATGTCCCTCGGGGACGATGTCGCCGCTCCAGATCTGGTAGAGCCTGAGATAGCGGTCCCGCCCGGACAGGCCCTCGATGGAGCGGATCAGCCAGCGCTTGAACCGCGGCTGGCTTTCGTTGGCGTAACTGAGTTGATGAAGCTGCATGGGGCGACTCGCAAAGCAACGATAATCAGCCCGCTTGACACGCCAACATGAAGCCCGCGTGACAGCAGGCGCGGCGGAGCCAGTCTGCCGCGCCAAAGAGTGTTATGCTGCCCGCGCCGCCTTCTCCGCGTCCTTGCGCAAAATGTCGGGCGGGGTTGCCTCCAGCACCAGTTGCGCGATCGCATCCGCAAGCGTCATCGACACCTGATCGCGGCTGCCAAGCCTGCGAATGTTGACGGCCTGCTCCTCGGCTTCGCGCATGCCGCAGACCACGATTACCGGCACCTTGGCCAGAGAATGCTCGCGGACCTTGTAGTTGATCTTCTCGTTGCGGAAATCGGTGTCGACCTGAAGCCCGGCGTCACGCAGCTTCTGGGCGACGCTTGCGCCATAGTCATCGGCCTCCGAGGTGATGGTGGCGACGACGACCTGCAGCGGCGCGAACCACAGCGGCATGTGACCGGCATGGCTTTCGATGAGAATGCCCAAGAACCGCTCAAGCGAGCCGCAGATCGCCCGGTGCACCATCACCGGCTGCTTCTTCTCCGAATCCGACCCGATATAGAAGGCGCCGAACCGTTCGGGCAGGTTGAAATCCACCTGCGTCGTGCCGCATTGCCACTCGCGGCCAATGGCGTCACGCAAGGTATATTCGAACTTGGGTCCGTAAAATGTCCCTTCGCCTTCATTGATGCCGGTCTTGATGCGATTGTCCTCGCGCGCCATGCGTTCGAGCGCGCGCTTCAGGATCTCCTCGGCATGGTCCCACATGGCGTCGGTGCCGACACGCTTCTCCGGACGGGTGGCGAGCTTGACCACCACTTCCTCGAAGCCGAAATCCTTGTAGACCGACATCATCAGATCATTGATCTTCAGGATCTCGGCCTCGAGCTGCTCCTCGGTGCAGAAAATATGCGCGTCATCCTGGGTAAACGCGCGCACCCGCATCAGCCCGTGCAGCGCGCCCGACGGCTCATAACGGTGCACATTGCCGAATTCGGCCAGCCGGATCGGCAGGTCGCGGTAGGATTTGAGCCCGTGCTTGAAGATCTGCACGTGACCGGGGCAGTTCATCGGCTTGAGCGCAAAAATCCTGTTGTCTGCCGCCTCGTCCTCGGGATGGGTAAAGGCATGGGCGGATTTCACCGCGAACATGTTTTCCTGGTACCAGCCCCAGTGACCGGAGGTTTCCCACAGGCTCTTGTCGAGGATCTGCGGCGCGTTGACCTCTTCATAGTCGCGATCGAGCCGTCTGCGCATATAGGCGACCAGATTCTGGAACATGCGCCAGCCCTTGGAATGCCAGAACACGACGCCCGGCCCTTCCTCCTGGAAATGGAACAGGTCCATCTCGCGTCCGAGCCGGCGGTGGTCGCGCTTCTCGGCCTCCTCGAGCATGTGCAGATAGGCGTCGAGGTCTGCCTGGTCGGCCCAGGCGGTGCCGTAGATGCGGGTCAGCATCGCATTGTCGGAATCGCCGCGCCAATAGGCGCCAGCCACCTTCATCAGCTTGAACGCCGTGCCGATCTGGCCGGTCGAGGCCATGTGCGGCCCGCGGCACATGTCGAACCAGTCGCCCTGGCGGTAGATCTTGAGATCTTCGTCCGACTTGATCGATTCAATCAGCTCGACCTTGTAGGCCTCGCCCTTCTCCGTGAACACACGCCTGGCCTCGTCGCGCGACCAGACCTCCTTGGTGAAGGGCTTGTTGCGGGCGATGATCTCCTTCATCTTCTTCTCGATCACCGGCAGGTCTTCGGGCGTGAACGGCGCGTTGCGGGCGAAATCGTAATAGAAGCCGTTCTCGATCACCGGGCCGATGGTGACCTGCGTGCCCGGAAACAGTTCCTGCACGGCCTCGGCCATCACATGGGCGGCGTCGTGCCGGATCAGTTCCAGCGCGCGCGGATCGGTGCGGGTGACGATTTCGAGCCGGCCATCGCGGACGGGATCGCTCAGATCGGTGAGTTCGCCGTCAAGCGTGATCGCGACGGCCTTCTTGGCCAGCGACTTGGAAATCGATTCGGCCACCTCAAGCCCGGTCGTGCCGGCGGGGTAGTCGCGCTTGGAACCATCGGGAAATGTAAGGGATATGGCGGACGCCATGACAGTCTCTCCTTGATCCAGTCCCGCCAACGAGCGCGGGTGGTTGAGCAAAATATGTGTACGCGGAGGCGTTTACGTTATTTGGCCATGGGCATCAAGTATCAGCGCTTCGCTTGATCGGCCTGCGCCGGCATAACGGCGGCATCACCGGGAGATATGGCTATGATCCGCCGCTGCAACGGTGTCCGGCTGAGGCAAACCGCCACGGCGCCCACCAGGCAAATCGCGCATCGAGCGTTTGAGGCACATTGTCGATGCCGTGGGTGCCGCCCGGGCCGCAGCGGCCGACCCGAAACAGCGCCAGCCAGCCGCCATTCCACAACCCGTGTCGGGCAATCGCCTCATAGGCATATTCCGAACACGTCGGCAGATGCCGGCAGGAATTGCCGATGAAGCCGGAAAGCGTGAGCTGGTAGAGCCGCACCAGGCTTACGCCCAGAACCCGGCCCGGGGTCTTGCGCCAAGGGCCGCTCCAGTTGCGTCCGGCGCTGGTCATCAGGCCGCGTCTTCCTCGGAACGGCGCGCGTCGATCTGGTCGAGGCAATCATTGACCGCGTCGAAGGTCAGCATGGTCGAGGCATGCCGCGCCCGGTAATCGCGGACCGGTTCGAGGAACTTGAGATCGGCGAAGCGGCCTTCCGGCGCCGGGCCGTTCTCCTTGAGCATCTTGCGCATGGTCTCGCGCACCTCACGCAATTCCGCGGCGGTTGTGCCGATAATATTGCGCGCCATGATCGAGGAGGATGCCTGGCCGAGCGCGCAGGCCTTGACGTCATGGGCGAAATCGGCGACGCGGTCGCCGTCCATCTTCAGCCAGACCTTGACCTTGGAGCCGCACAATTTCGAATGCGCCGAGGCTTCCGCGTCGGCATCCGCAAGCGCGCCGATGCGCGGAATGTTTCCGGCGAAATCCAGAATCCGGGCATTGTAGACATCATCGATCATAATTCGAACCTTTCCCGGCTTAAGAGCCCTGGCATAAGAGGCGCGGCATCAGGTGACGCTATCGCATCTCGACGCCGGGGCTCGGGATCACTATATAGTGTGTGTCAGGCGTTCGGCAAAACCTGTTTGCTGGACACTGAGGGAAACCGTGCCGGAGGGTTTGACGCCCGAAAGCCCCGGAGCCCGCCGGACATGTTGCGCAACTTCCGCAAAACTGTCTGTCCGCGTGGTCCGATTGAATGCGAACAACGTAAAGGGATTTGATATCCCCGCGGAGACCACGAACATGGATGCCATCGTCACTGCATTGTCCGGCAAGGACAAAGACACCCGACCGACCCAGGCCGAAGCCGAGGACGCCGTTCGCACGTTGCTCAGATGGGCCGGCGACGACATTGCCCGCGAAGGCCTGCTTGACACGCCCATGCGGGTGGCCAATGCCTATCGCGAACTGTTCTCCGGCTACGATCAGGACGTCGATGAAGTGCTGGGACGCACCTTCGAGGAGGTCGCCGGCTATGATGACATCGTGCTGGTCAAGGACATCCCGTTCTTCTCCCATTGCGAGCACCACATGGTGCCGATCATCGGCAAGGCGCATGTCGCCTATCTGCCCGACGGCAAGGTTCTCGGCCTGTCCAAGATTGCCCGCGTGGTGGAAATCTTCGGCCGCCGGCTGCAGACCCAGGAAACCATGACCGCCCAGATTGCCAACTCCATTGACGAGGCCTTGCATCCGCGCGGCGTCGCGGTGATGATCGAGGCCGAGCACATGTGCATGGCGATGCGCGGCATCCAGAAGCAAGGCTCGACAACCATCACGACAACCTTTACCGGCGCCTTCAAGCAGGAACCGCACGAGCAGGTCCGCTTCATCACATTGATCCGGGGTTGAGGCGAACTCCGGTTTTAGGAATTTAGCATGACCGGCGCGTCAAAGATCTCATCCAGCGCGAAGACCGAGCTTGAGGAAGGCGCGGTGCTGGCGCCGCGTTTTGACGGCAATGGCTTGATCACTGCGGTGGTGACCGACGCCCGCGACAATGCGGTTCTGATGCTGGCGCACATGAATGACGAAGCGCTGAAGCTGACGCTTGACACCGGCATCGCCCATTACTGGAGCCGCTCGCGCAACTCTCTGTGGAAGAAGGGCGAGACCTCCGGCAATCTGCAGATGGTCGACGAAATCCGCGTCGATTGCGACCAGGACGCGGTCCTGCTGAAGGTGCGCGTCAGCGGCGCAGACGCCACCTGCCACACCGGCCGCCGGTCCTGTTTTTACCGCAAGATCGTCTCTGACGGGACCACAACGCCCCGGCTGGAAACCGATTCTCAGCCCTTGTTCGACCCGGCGACCGTCTACACGGACCATTAAGATAGCTGCTTCATTTTGAAGCGGATCCGCTATTCCTTCATGAATTCGAAACCCTATGCTGCTGTCATGCGTTATGCACGCACGAGGAGTGTCCGGCTGATAAGGAATGCAGGCATGCTGAACTGGACCATGAACCGAACCATCCCGCCCTCCGTGGCGGCCCGGCCAGACGCGATTGCCTTGCCCCCTTCCCTGACCCCGACCATTGGCGACATGAAGCACACTCCTCCACAAAAGCCGCGTATTGCCCTGGCGCTTGGCGGCGGCGCCGCGCGCGGTTGGGCGCATATCGGCGTCTTGCGCGCGCTCGACGAAGCCGGCGTCGAGGTGTCGATGATTGCGGGAACCTCCATCGGCGCGCTGGTCGGCGGCTGCTACCTGGCCGGACGGCTGGATGAGCTGGAAACCTTCGCCCGCAGCCTGACCATGCGCCGCATCGCCGGCCTGCTGGATTTCGCCATCGGCGGCGGCGGGCTGTTTGGCGGCATGCGGCTCAATGACCGGATGCAGGAACATCTCGTCGGCGTCAATATCGAAGACCTCGACCGCACCTTTGTCGCGGTCGCCGCCGAACTCAACACCGGACACGAAGTCTGGATCACCTCGGGATCGCTGATCACCGGCATCCGGGCGTCCTATGCACTGCCCGGCATTTTCGAGCCGGTCCGCTGCAACAACCGCACCCTTCTCGACGGCGCCCTGGTCAATCCGGTTCCGGTCTCGGTCTGCCGCGCTCACGAGCAGCAGCTGGTGGTCGCGGTCAACCTTCACTACGATCTTTACGGCCGCTCGGCGGTGATCAAGCACACAGCCAGCGAACCCGTAGCGGAAGATGCCGGCGGCAAGGCCAACAGAAAACCGCGGGAAAGCCGGCTCGGCATGACCGCTGTCATGGTGCAGGCCTTCAACATCATTCAGGACCGGATTTCACGCGCCCGCCTTGCAGGCGATCCACCGGATCTGTCGCTGCATCCGAGACTGGCCGATATCGGCCTGTCGGAATTCCACCGCGCCAGCGAAGCCATCGACCGCGGTTATCAGGAAACCAGCAACAAACTCGGTGAAATCACCCGGATGCAGGCGACCCTGGCGCCGCTTTGAAGCGGCGTCCCCGCTCTCGGCTCTAACTGGCGATATAGGCCTTGATTTCCGCGGCTTCGCGCTCGACATCCTCGATCCGCCGGCGCACCACATCGCCGATCGATATGATACCGCCCAGCTTTCCGTCGTGTTCGACCGGCAAATGCCGGAACCGGCCATTTGTCATCAACTCCATCACCTGATTGACGGAATGCGATTCGCCGCAGGTTGTGACTCTTGAGGTCATGATCGCCGAAATCGGCGATTTCAATGCGTCGGCGCCCTTGGACGCAACAGCCCGCACAATGTCGCGCTCCGAGAGAATTCCGGCGATCTTGCCCTTCGCATCCAAGACGACGACAGCGCCGATCCTGTTGTCGGCCAGGAACCGGGCCGCCTCTTCCGTCCCCATCGACGGGGTGACGGTGACAACGTCACGGCCCTTCTGGTCCAGTATCTGTTTAACAGTCATGCAGTCCTCCTTCCGCAGGATTGTCGAGTCCGCCATGCTCTTTCGAGCAGCGCATCGTAACCGCATGGTGCGCCCGAAGCCCCTTGTTTGCAAGCCACAGGATAGCCTGCCCCGGCCTGTCAAACCTTGCTTGCCGCGCGTGCCCGGTGAAGAACCTGTCAGTCGCGGCGCATCGGATCAAACAGCGCAAATGCAAGAAATCCGAACAGGAAGCCGCCGACATGCGCCTCCCAGGCGATCGCGGCATCGGCGATGCCGAAGGAAAATCCGATGAAGGCCAAGAAATTGATGCCGAACCAGACCACCAGGAAGCCCACGACCATCCGGTTTTTAAGCGATTGAACAATGCTGAGCCGCGGATTGAGATGGGCCCGGTCGCGACGAAAGCCGCTGCCGAAGCCAAAGGCGAACCGCGCCGCGGCGCCCATCAAGGCCGACACCACGCCCGAAGCGCCCACCATGATGTTCTGATCGCCCCAGTGAAACGCCAGAAACAGCGCCGCCGACGCGAGCGCGCTCAGCACCCAGAAGACAAGAAACCGCGCCCAGCCGATGCGGCGGGCAACCACCGAACCAAATGCCGCCAGCCAGAAGGAATTGAGCGCCAGATGGGCATAGCCGCCATGCAACAGCGAATAGGTCACCGGTGACCAGAAATAGGCGCCGCCCTGCCCCGAAGGGCTTAGAGCATAGCGCTCAGAAATGAATGCGCCCTGCAGATAGATCTCCAGCACGGCGGCCCGCGGCAACAGAGATTCAAGGGCCACCTGCAGCGCTACCATCACCAGCAACATCGCCAGCACCACATTTGGAATATTGAAAATCGGCTCATGCCCGGGCCGCCCCGTCCCGGATTCTGTCACGTCAGGTTCGTGTGTCATGGCGCGGACGCTTCCTTGCTGCAATGATGCGGTTTGGGAGAGGAGTAGAGCCCGCGCCGCGAGCTGGCAACAGCCGGCTCGTGCATGTCGCGCGAAAGTGAGCAGCTGCGTTACAACAACGACAGCAAAAACAAAGCTGAGCCGCGTCACGCCAATCCATCTCAAGGCGGCGCGGTACGCAAAAAAAAGCCGTCCGCCAGAAGCGAACGGCCGGTCGAGTCCCCTCGTCCAAAATTGTGCTGAAGGACATTCCCTTCGTAATCAGATGACTCAAGGTGTCATGACACAGGCTCGGCCGCAATCGATACTGAAAATTAACCTTAACGCCTGGGCGGTGGCATGGTTTTCGCTTGGACAATATCAAACCCCGAGCGCCGCTCCAGGAATGTGCCAAATCGGTGCAACCAGGTCAGGCATTCATGAAACCGGCCAACCGGACGACATTGATATGAGACACAAGAACAACCTCGAGCTCTTCGACTACTGGAGATCCAAATGTGGCGACCGCCCCGCGCCGAATCGCACGGACATTGAACCCGCCGATATCCGCAAATTGCTGCCTCACGTCTTCATTTGCGATCTCACCGCCGGCAATGAGCTGAGATTCAGACTGGCTGGCACCGGATTGTGCGCGCTGCACGGCCGCGAACTCAAGGGGCAGGCCTTGTCATCGCTTTGGCTGGCGGACGGTGTTCGCAATGCCGGCCGAATCGGTGCGTCGGTGGTGACGCGCTCCACGCCGGCGGTTCTGACGCTTGATTGCCTGAGCGCCGACGCGCGGGTCATCAAGGCCGAAATGGTGTTGCTTCCACTCACTGGCCCCAGCGGCAAACAAGACCGGCTGATTGGCCTTCTCTCCGTCTTCGACCCGCCTTACTGGATCGGTCATGACCCTATTGCCGGCCTATCCTCGACCGGTATCCGCTTTCTTGATCAAGAGCGCGATCCGCTTTTTCTTGCCAACCGGCCCGAAATCAGCCTCCCGGCCGCAGCCGTGGTTCACAAATCTCAACAGACCAATGAGCAGCAACGCAAAGTGGCGCATCTGATTGTACTTGACGGCGGGCGGCGCGATTAACACGATCCTGCAGGCCCAATGATTACCTATTGTTAACAGGGCCCGGACTAGGATGAGTCCACAACGATTACTCCGGAATCGGCAAGGCTCGCAAATTGACCGTCCCCTCCGCATTGCACAACTCCGCTCCGCCCGAGGCCGCCGAAAGGCAATTCAGCCGCGTCACGATTTCGGTGCAGGGCCGGTTCATGCGCGCCGATCATTCCGAACATGATTGCATCGTGGATACCATGTCGCCATTCGACGCGATAATTTCCAGCAGCACCCAGCCGGCGGCTGGCGAACGGATCGTCGCCTATCTTGATTATCTCGGCCGCGTTGAGGGCAAGGTGACAGAGACCGGATTCAGGTCGTTCACGATTTCGATCAATGCAACCGACCGGAAACGCGACAAGCTGTCGGCGCAGCTCACATGGCTCGCCAACAAGCATGAGCTGGGTCTGCCGGAAGACCGCCGCCATGAGCGTGTGGCGCCCAGCAAACCGCTTTCCGAAATCAGGCTCGACGACGGCCGCCGCTACCCATGCCGGATCATCGATCTTTCAGTCTCGGGCGCCGCTGTTGAAATCGATGTTCGCCCGGCTTTCGGCACAATGGTCGTTCTCGGCAACATGCGCGGCCGGGTCGTGCGTCATTTCCAGGAAGGCATCGCCATGGAATTCATGACGATCCAGCCCGCGGAAGTCATCAACCAGATGTCATGATGGCTTTCCAGTCACGCCTGTAAGACAGAACCGGCTTTTCACAGCCGGTTTTTTTGTGCCTTCAATCAGCTCCCGACCAATCCCGCCAGGCTTGCGCCCCGCGCCACCTGCCGCATCGAGGAGACCGGCTGCCCCCGGCGTGGACATGGTTGTCAAATCATGACCGCCGGGAGGCGCATTTTACTTTTGTTTTATTCTTGTTTTACTACTATTTGTTGCGAGATTTAATATTACTTGCTTCAATTTAATACTTATTTCTATTGTTATTATTTGTGCGATTTCAAGCCATGACTGTCATTGTTACCTCATAACGGGGAAACAAAACAATGAACAGACATATTCAAGCAATCGGAACCTTTGCCGCGGCATGCGGCTTGGTTGCCGCCTTTTCCACTGCCGTCATGGCGGCGCCCGCCAGCCTGGCGCCGACAGGCAAGACCAATCCGCCGATCGGCCATTTCGAATTCTGCAAGAGCTATCCCGGCGAATGTGTTTCGCTCGGCAAGGACCGCGGGCCAATGCAATTGACGCGTGAGCGTTGGGCGCAGATGCTGGAAGTCAACACCCGGATCAACCAGGCGATCAAGCCAGACACCGACCTCAACATCTACGGCGTCGAGGAGTTGTGGACCTACCCGCGAGCTCTGGGCGACTGCGAGGACTATGTGCTGCTCAAGCGGCACGTGCTGATCGAAAAGGGATTTTCGCCGAGCGATCTGCTGATCACCGTGGTGCTGCAGCCCAATGGCGACGGCCATGCGGTGCTGACGGTGCGGACCGATTACGGCGACTATGTGCTCGACAACATGCGCGGTGACGTCCGCCTCTGGTCGGAATCCGGCTACACATTCGTCAAGCGCCAGTCCTCTGAACACGCCGGACGATGGACCAAGCTTGGACCGGGATCGGCCGCCAATGTCGGCGCCGTGAACAACTGATTTGACGCCGCCGGACACATAAGCCGCGGGGGCTGTCCGGAGACGTCCGAAAGATCGACCGATCGCGCCAGCGCGATCGGTTCAGAGCTGGCCTTGGTCGAGTCCCCATGCTTCCCCGCAACGACCCAGGCCTCGAGCCGACCCCAAAGTCCCCTGGGGTCGGCTCCCCCCTTTCAATCGATACGTTTCAGACCGGTTGCGAAACGCCTTGCGTTTTCAACGTAATGGCCGGCCGACAGTTTCAACATCGCCTCGACATCGGCCCCGATGGTCCGGATCACCTTGGCGGGAGAGCCGACGACCAGCGAGTTGTCCTCAATGACCTTGCCCTCGGTAACCAGCGCGCCGGCGCCAATCAGGCAATTGTTGCCGATTTTCGCGCCGTTGAGCACCGTTGCGCCCATGCCGACCAGACTGTTGTCGCCGATCGTGCAGCCGTGCAGGATGGCCGCATGGCCAATGGTGCAGCCTTTGCCGATAACAAGCGGAAATCCCATGTCGGTATGCAGGACACAGTTTTCCTGAATGTTCGAGCCTTCGCCGACGGTGATGGATTCATTGTCCCCGCGGAGCACGGCGCCAAACCAGATGCCCGCCCCCTCTCCCAGAATGACATGGCCAATGACCTGCGCGCTTTCGGCGACAAAACAAAACCCGCCGGGAAGCACCGGCGCCTTGTCATCAAGACTGTAAATCGCCATTCCGAACCCTCTCTGTAGGCCAATTGCTGAATATGCAGGATGTGTTTAGAGCCCAATCGCGCATAAGGGAACATCCGCACCGGGACCGGATCGCGAAATCGGGCTGGTTCAGTTGCCAAGCGTCGCTGCAGCGGACCCGCAACCCGGCATCAGGCCAGAAAATAGCCGCTGGCGAAGGCAAGTTGAAGCACGACGACGCCCGAGCACATTGACCAGCCGGCGGCGACAAGTGTTAAAACCGTGTAGAGCGGCAACGAAACCAGGCCGCGGCGCCAATTGGCGAACCCGTTGCGCAGCAGCAGCCGCGGTCCGATTACCGCGGCGAGCGCGACTTCGATCCCGATCCGCACCGGACCTCCTGAAATCCGATCCCGCGCCGGTTCGCGCCATCCGGCAATCCGCACGATCTCAAATCCGATCCACGAGGTGGCGTAACCCGTCGCCATGGCAAAAACTGCTGTGAGGATGTCGACTGCGTCAATCATTGATTAACCATACAGGGCTCAGAATTGAAACTCGTCAACACACCAAGCAAGCCCCGTGCCGTGGGTTTGCGTTTCATTCTGGCACAAACCTGGCTGGCAATGTCCGATACCACACACACAATTGAGCACGCCGCGCTGTTGTCCCCACGATTTGTCTGGAAAATGACCGCCGTCGTCGCGGTGATGTGCTTGATTACGCTCGCCATCACGCTCACCGGCCGCATGGTTGGAAAGTCGATATCGCAAGCGGGCAACACCACCGATCCGACCGAGCTTGAAATTGTCATCGGCAACGACGTGCTGCGCCTGCCGGCCAATGCGATTCGCTATGAAAATCAGCGGGTAGCAGGCGTTCAGGCGGCTGTTGACATGTATTTTTCCTGGCCCGGGATGGAGGGCTACAGCGAAGCCAGCCGCAACATCTTCAGCCAGACCGGTTCCGCCGACGGACTGGTCTTTGCCCGGATTGCGCAAGCCACCATGTCCCGCGACATGTCCGGCCGCTACACCCCGATCTACCGGAGGCTGGTTGAAGGCGCACCGGTGGCGGGGCCGAACGGGCTTGATTCCTACCGGCTGCGATCCGGCGCGGGCTACGCCAATGAGCTGATGTATGTGGAACGCACCACCAGCGAACGGCCCTACACCATTCGCTGCCTGCTCGATGAGCCTGGATCGGAAACGGACTTCAACACAAGGACCGGGTGCCAGCGCGACATTTCGATCGGCCAGGACCTTTCGGTGACCTATCGCTTTTCGATCAACCTGCTGCCACATTGGCGGCAGATCGAAAACGATGTCCGCCACCGGCTGGAGACGGCGCTGGTCAAATAGGCGCCAACCCCAGACCCGATGGCAGGCGACGCTTTCTACAGCGACCCTTGAAATAAGGCATGTACGTTATCGCTCAAATGAATCCATTTGAGCGCGACATGCATTAGAGATCGACGTCCAGGATCGCCATCGAGAAATTGTAGGACAGTTCGCCGTCCTCGTCGTCGCGGAACATGATGCCGAGAAACTCGTCACCGAGATAGACTTCCGCCGAATCATCCTTCTTGTGCCGCGATTTGACGATGATCTGGTCATTGAAAATGCGCTTCAAATAGGCGTCAAGCTTGGCGATTTCTTCCGGTTTCACGGCATTCTCCTGGGCAATTGGATGTGGCGGGCTTGTGGCATGGACGGCCGGTTAAATCAAACCCGCGCTCAGATTTTGGATGACAATCTCACCGTGAAGGGCGGAAAAACAACCTCAATTCGTCGAATTGAGCATCTGGTCCATTGCGCGCGACGGCTCCTCGCAGCCAGCGGTGCCGACAACGCGGGCCGGAACGCCGGCCACCGTCGAATTTGGCGGTACCGGTTTCAACACCACCGAACCGGCGGCCACGCGGCTGCAGTGGCCGATCTCGATATTGCCAAGCACTTTCGCGCCGGCTCCGATCAGCACGCCGTCACGGATTTTCGGATGGCGGTCGCCGGTTTCCTTGCCGGTGCCGCCGAGCGTGACGCCCTGGAGAATCGAGACATTGTCGCCAATCGTCGCCGTCATGCCGACCACAAGGCCGGTTGCGTGATCGAGAAACAATCCCTTGCCCACCTTCGCGGCGGGATGAATGTCGGTCTGGAAGATTTCCGACGAGCGGCTTTGCAGGTAGAGCGCCAGATCGATCCGCCCCCTGCTCCACAGCCAATGGGCCAGGCGGTGGGTCTGGATCGCATGGAATCCCTTGAAATAGAGCACCGGCTGGATGAACCGCGTGCAGGCGGGATCACGGTCGTAAACCGCCTGGATATCGACGCGGAGCACCGATCCCCAGTCGCGCCAGTCGTCGGCCATTTCGATGAAGATCTGCCGCAACAGATTGGCCTGCAGGTCCGGATGGTCGAGGCGCTCGCAGACCCGGTGAATCACCGCCGATTCCAGCGATGGCTGATTGAGAATTGTCGAATACAGGAACGCCGCCAGCAACGGATCCTGCGTGATCGACCGCTCGGCTTCGATGCGGATCGAATCCCAGATCGGGTCAATGGTCTGAAGCTGTTCGCCTGCCCGCACACCTGAATTTGTTGCCATTGCCGCCTCCGGGCCTCATTGTTTCCACTGCGCGCTACGTTCTGTCAAACCTGCAAAAGACGCGGTAACACTCTGAAACCGTGCACGGACATCGCCGTTCAGACCAACGCATTTGAACGTGGCGTGCGCTTTAAGATAGGTCAAATCGGCAGAAAAACAAATGGCGGATCGAATGGACGTAAATAAACCCTTCGCCGGCGGCGCGATCGCGGCGGCAATCACCGATGCCGGTATAGGCCGGATCACCATCAACCGCGCGGAAAAACGCAACGCCTTGACCGATCTGATGTGGCGGAGCCTGCCCGGCGCCTTCAACTGGCTGGTCGCCGAGAATCATGCCCGCGTGGTCGTTATCGAGGGCGCCGGCGGCAGGGATTTCTCGGCTGGCGCCGATATTGCCGAGTTTGAAACGCTGCGAAAAGATGGCGGCACCGCGCGTATCTACGAGACCGGCAATTCCGACGCGTTCGCGGCGATCCGGACCTGCCCGGTTCCGGTGATTGCGGCTGTTCGCGGCATCTGCTTTGGCGGCGGATTTGGCATCGCCGCCGCCGCCGACATCAGACTCGCCGATGACACCGCACGGTTTGCCATTCCCGCCGCCCGGCTGGGCTTGGCCTACCCGGTGGACGCCGTCCAGGATCTGGTGCGCGCGCTCGGCGACCAACAGGCGCGATATGCGCTGTTCTCCGCCCGCGAGATCTCCGCGCAGGACGCGCTCGCCTGCGGCTGTCTGCACTCGCTGTGCCGACCGAATCAGCTCGAAGAAGAGATCTTGCGATTGGCAGCCGATATCGCCGCCGCCGCCCCGCTGTCCGTGCGGGCCTCAAAGGCAGCCATTGCAGCGCACGGCGCCACCTCACGCCAGGATCTCGAACAGGCCACGGCGATCGCCGCACTGACCTTCGACAGTCTGGACTACGCCGAAGGGCGGCGCGCCTTCATGGAAAAACGGCCGCCATCATTTTCGGGACAATAGCGCCTCAGGCGCGGCCTTCGAGCCTGTCGAGAAAGCCAAGTACGGCGTCGTTGAAGGCATCGTTGCGGTCGCCCGCCACCATGTGCCCTGCCCCCGACACATCAACGAAATCGGCATGTGGCGCCATCTCGCGAAACGCCGCGACAGCCTCTTCGGTAACGAGTTCGGATTGCTGGCCGCGGACCAGCAACACCGGGATCGACAGTCCTTTCGCCGCCTCGATCAGATCGTGCTGCACCGTTTCGCCGTCGGTATTGATGGTGCGCGGTCCGTCGATGAACGCCGGATCCCAATGCCAGCGATAGCGACCATCGTCGCCCTTGCGCAGGTTCTTGGCCAATCCGGCAAGCGAACGCGGCGGCGGACGGTGCGGCAGATAGGCGGAGATCGCCGCCGCCGCCTCGTCGAGCGTGGCGAACCCCTCGCGCATCCGGTCGGCCATGAAGCCCTGAATGCGGCTGACGCCGTCGGCGTCCATATGCGGCGTGATGTCGACCAGAACGAGGCCGGCAAGCAGGGACGGTCCGCCCAGATGTTCAGCCATCAGCCCCGATATGCCGCCAAGCGATGCGCCGACCAGCACCGGCGGCTTGCCGGTCTGCCCGGTGATTTCGCGGCAAACCGCGACCGCGTCGGCGGCGTAATCGGCGAAGGCATAGGCCTGGTCGTCAAGCCAGGCGCTGTCTCCATGGCCGCGCTGGTCAAGCGTGAACGCCACATGGCCGGCGTCGGCGATCCGCCGCGCAGCGCCGCCCCAGGCATGACGGGTCTGGCCGCCGCCATGCAGCAGCAACACCGGATTGCCGTGGGCCGGCCCCTGTGGTTCGTGCTTGTCGGCAACAAGCCGGTTGCCCGAATGTCCGGTAAACGCCACCAGGCTCTTGAGCTCTCTCATTGAAATTCACCGGCATCCACATCGGCAAAGAACTTGAGCGCCGCGGCCTTGAACACCTTGTCGCCGACGGCGAGCATGTGATCGCGGTTGGGAATATCGAGCGATCGGGCATGTGGAATGAGATGGGCCAGCCCTTCGGCCGATCCGGCGATGTCATCCCTGGTGCCGACGCCGACAAGCGCGGGCATCGGCAGTCGCGCCAGGTCATCCGGGCTCACCAGGGTGCGCGAGGTGCGGATGCAGGCCGCCAGCGCCAGACGGTCGCTTTTGGTCTGCTCGGCAAAGGCGCGGAACATCTTGCCGCGCGCGTCGCTCACATCATCAATCGACGGAGCCAGCAGCGCTTCGGCGATGGGATCCCAGTCGCCAACGCCGTCAACCATGCCCAGTCCAAGTCCGCCAAACACCACCGAGCGGACCAGGTCAGGCCGGGCGATCGACAAAAACGCCGAAATCCGCGCACCCATGGAATATCCGATGACATGGGCCGAGCCGATATTGAGCGATTCAAGCAGTCCGGACGCGTCCGCGGCCATCATTTCGGGATGATAGGCTTCCGGCTCATGCGGCTTGTCCGATTCGCCATGGCCGCGATTGTCGAGCGCAATCACCCGGTAGCCGGCCTGGTCGAGCGTCTTGAACCAGCCCGGAAACACCCAGTTGACATGCGCGGTGGACGCGAAGCCATGAATGAGCAGAACCGGAATCCCTTCCGGGTTCCCGGCTTCATACCATGCAATCTCGATATCCCCGGAGGTGTAGCGTCCGGCCTGCAAGCGATCCAGATTCATATCATGCCCCTTTTGGCGTTCTACCTAGCCCAATCGGGCTGGCTTGCAAATGTCGGCGGCGCCCAATTCAACACAGCCCGCGAAAAGTGCCGGGAGAGCGACCAAATAGCCGCTACACTTTTGCCGGATCAGCGTATATGGTCCGGCCGAAATCAAGTTCGCCGCGACGGAGAGATGCATGGCTGACCACAAAATTCCGCATTACCAGAATGATGCAGGCCATGCCGCCATCGAAATCGGCGCGCGGGAATTCATGTGCGTGGGCGCCAATCCGCCGTTTGACCATCCGCATGTCTATCTCGACATGGGCGCCGATTCTGAAAAAGTGTGCCCCTATTGCTCGACGCTCTACAAGTACAACCCGGCGCTTGGCGCTGGTGAGACCACGCCAGCGGGATGTTCCTGGGATCATCAGGCCGCCTGACACCGGCCTCGGCAACAGCCTGACCGGGAGGGCGCCATGGCGGCCCAGAACATCTTGATCGTCGGAGCCGGCATTGCCGGGCTGACAACCGCCCTCGCCTTTGCCCGCTCCGGTCATGACGTCGATATTGTCGAACAGGCGGCGTCGCTGAGCGAGGTCGGCGCGGGGTTGCAGATCTCCCCCAACGCCAGCCGGATCCTGATCGAGTTCGGCCTTGGCGAGGCTATGCTTGCGGCGATGACCTGTCCGAAACAGATCAGCCTGGTCTCCGGTCAGTCGCTGCGGAAGATCACCCATGTGCCCTGCGGTGATTTTGCCGCAAGACGATGGGGCGCGCCCTACGGGGTGATGCACCGGGCCGATCTCCAGGCATTGCTGTTGACCGCGGTTGAGGCTGATAACCGCTGCCGCCTGCATCTCGGCCAGCGGTTTGAAGCCGGCGGTATCGACGCGCTTGGCGACCAACTTGGCATAGCGCGACCCGAACTGATTGTCGGAGCCGATGGCGTCTGGTCGCAAATCCGCGGCCTGGTTCCCGGCGCCCTGCCCCCACGGTTTTCAGGCCAGGTGGCATGGCGCTTTGTGCTTCCCGTCGAGACCACGCGAAGGGCTGTCGATCCGGACAATGTCACCGCCTTTCTCGGGCCAAAGACGCATCTGGTGGCCTATCCGCTTGAGCATGGCGCGGCGATCAACATGGTGGCGATCACCAAAGGCAAGGATCCGGGCCAGAGCTGGGCCGAGCGCGAAGGTCCGGCTGATCGCGGGGAGTTGTTGCGGGCCTTCGGGGATTGGCACCCGGACCTCACCTCCCTCCTGCGTCAGGCGCCCGAGATGACCTGGTGGCCGCTGTTCGGAGTTGCCGACGGACGCTGGAGCAATGATGCCGGAACAATCCTGATCGGCGACGCGGCGCATGCCATGACGCCCTTTGCGGCCCAGGGCGCGGCGATGGCGATAGAAGACGGCTATGAGCTGGCGCAGGCAATCTCACAAGGCTCCGGAGAGCTTGCAAGGACAATCGCGGAGTACGAGGCCAGACGCCGGGTCCGCATTGGCCGGGCGCGTCAGCGCGCCGCCTTCAACCAGTTCGCCTATCATGCCCGGGGACCTGTCCAACTCGGACGCGACCTTGTGCTGGCGCTGAGAAAGCCCGAAAGCCTCGCCGCCGATCTCGACTGGCTCTATGGCTACCGCGCCGCCGGATCATAGCCAAACCGGTTTGCGGGCAGCGTCAGACCGGTGTGAATGGCGTTCGACAGAACCAGAAGCATGCGCGCCGGTTTTTCTGATTGCGTGTCGGCGCCATCCCTGGCCAGCGCCGGCCTTGGCTTCAAAAAAACGGCCTCGGAACCGGGGTCCCGAGGCCAAAACAGAATTGCAGCTATAGCGGCACGCAAAACATGCGGCGCAGCATCCGGGACCAGATCCCGCCGCTCCCGGACGCCAGTTTCAACGGTTCCTAATGCAGGATCTGGCTGAGGAACAGCTTGGTCCGCTCATGTTGCGGATTGTCGAAGAACTCGTCAGGCGCGTTCTGCTCGACGATCTGGCCCTGATCCATGAAGATCACCCGGTTGGCCACCTGGCGCGCGAAGCCCATTTCGTGGGTCACGCACAGCATGGTCATGCCTTCCTCGGCCAGACCCACCATGGTGTCGAGCACTTCCTTGATCATTTCCGGGTCGAGCGCCGAGGTCGGCTCGTCAAACAGCATGATGCGCGGGTTCATGCACAGCGACCGGGCGATCGCCACGCGCTGCTGCTGTCCGCCCGACAGCTGACCGGGATATTTGTTGGCCTGTTCGGGGATCTTCACCCGTTCCAGGTAATGCATGGCGACTTCCTCGGCCTTTTTCTTCGGCATCTTGCGCACCCAGATCGGCGCCAGCGTGCAGTTCTCGAGGATTGTCAGGTGCGGGAACAGGTTGAAGTGCTGGAACACCATGCCGACCTCGCGCCGGACTTCATCGATCTTCTTGAGATCGTTGGTCAGCTCGATGCCATCGACGATGATCTTGCCCTTCTGGTGTTCTTCCAGACGGTTGATGCACCGGATCATGGTCGACTTGCCCGAGCCCGAGGGCCCGGCGATGACGATCCGCTCGCCGCGCATCACTTTCAGATTGATGTCGCGGAGAACGTGAAAGTCGCCGTACCATTTGTTCATGCCGATCAGCTCGATGGCCACATCCGTTTCCGACACGGTCATTTTCGACGGACGGGCGCCTTCTTTTGCCGCTGCGTTATTGTCAGCCATTGGTGTGTTCCCTTTTTAACGTTTGTGGCCAGTGTCGAGACGCCGTTCCATATAAGCGGAATAGCGCGACATGCTGAAGCAGAAGATGAAGAAGACGAACGCGGCGAAGACGAAGCCGGTCGCCGGCGTTGCGGGTGAAATCCAGTTCGGGTCGGTCATGTTCTGCTGGACGATGCCGAGCAGATCGAAAAGTCCGATGATGAGCACCAGGCTGGTATCCTTGAACAGGCCGATGAAGGTGTTGACAATGCCGGGGATGACCAGCTTGAGCGCCTGCGGCATGATCACCAGCCGCGTGCCCTGCCAGAAGGTCAGCGCCATCGCATTGGCCGCCTCATACTGCCCTTTCGGGATGGCCTGCAAACCGCCTCGGATCACTTCCGCCATATAGGCCGATGAGAACAAGGCGACGCCGATCAGCGCCCGCAGCAATTTGTCGAATGACACGCCATCCGGCAGAAACAACGGCAGCATCACCGACGACATGAACAACACCGTGATCAGCGGCACGCCACGCCAGAACTCGATGAAGATGATGCAGAACATCTTGACGATCGGCATCTCCGATCTCCGCCCCAGCGCCAGAAGAATGCCGAGCGGGAAGGACACCACGATGCCGACGATCGCCACCACCAGCGTCACCAGCAGGCCGCCCCAGAGCGGGGTTTCAACCGGCTCCAGGCCGAGCTGGCCAGTCAGCAGGATGAAGGCCAGGATCGGAAAGGCGACCAGCAGATAGAGCGCATTCTCACGCTTGTAGGGAACCGACGGAATGGCGATCGGCACCAGGCCGGCGATCAGCAGCAGGCCCGACAGGTTGACCCTCCACCGCTCTTCCAGCGGATAGCGTCCATACATGAATTGCCCGAACTTGGCCTCGACAAAGGCCCAGCAGGCGCCCGTGCCCGGGGCAAGGCAGTCTTCCCGGCTTTCGCCGACCCAGACAGCACTGATGAACGCCCAGTCGACGACCGGCGGGACGATCCAGAGCAGAAACAGAAAGGTCAGGATGGTCAGCACCGTGTCGCGCGGCGTGGCGAACAGGTTTTCCTTGAGCCAGCCCACCACACCACCGGTCGAGACCGGCGGCGCCATGGTCGGACTTTCCTGTGTGCGCACGTAAGCAATTGATTTTGAATTGTTGTCCATGGCTTAGCGCTCCACCAATGCGACGCTGGAATTGAACCAGTTCATAAAGGCCGATGTCATCAGCGACAACGCCAGGTAAACCAGCATGGTGATCGAGATCACTTCCACCGCCTGACCTGTCTGGTTGAGCACGGTGCCGCCGAACACCGACACCAGGTCTGGATAGCCGATCGCCACCGCCAGCGAGGAATTCTTGGTCAGATTGAGGAACTGGCTGGTCAGCGGCGGAATGATGACCCGCATCGCCTGCGGCACAATCACCAGCCGGCTGGTCAGGTTGGGCCTGATGCCGAGCGCAAAAGCCGCCTCGGTCTGACCGTGCGACACCGCAAGAATGCCGGCGCGGACAATTTCGGCGATGAACGACGCCGTATAAAGCGACAGACCCAGCAGCAGCGCCATGAATTCAGGCTGGATGATCCAGCCGCCGACCATGTTGAAGCCCTGCAGGCTCGCATATTCAAGCGACAGCGGCCTGCCGGTGACGAAGAACACCAATGTCGGCAGGACAATCACCAAGGCGAGCCCGGTCAGGAACACCGGAAACTGCTGGCCCGTGTCGATCTGCCGTTTCTTCGCCCATCGGCCAATGACAAACCACGCCACAATGGCGACCGCCAGCGCATAGAATATCAGCGAAGAGCCATCTTCTGCGATCACCCGCGGTAGATACAGACCACGATTGTTGATGCTGAACGCGACTTCGACGCCCGTCTCCCGCGCCGCCTCGCGCGGCGAGGGCAGGATCGACAGCACCGCCTTGTACCAAAACAGAAGCTGCAGCAGCAATGGGATGTTGCGCAGCGTTTCCACATAGACCGTGGCGAATTTCTGCACCAGATAGTTCTTCGACAACCTGGCCAGGCCAACAATGAAGCCTATTATGGTGGCGAAGAAAATCCCGATGACCGCGACGACCATGGTGTTGAGCAAACCCACAAAAAAGGCGCGCAGATAGGTGCTGTCATTGGTATAGGGAATGATCGTCTGGCCAATATCGAAACCGGCGCGGTCGCTGAAAAAACCAAATCCGGAAGCGATCCCTGCCCGCGCCAGATTGGCGACGGCGTTGGATACGCCCAGATAAACCATCGCAATGACGGCGATGATCAGCAATGCCTGAAATACGAGGCCGCGCGCCTTGGGATCATTCATCAATGATACGCGACCGGAATCATCGGCGCCCGCTGGGACGCCTTCTTGATGAGCCATGTCTGTCCCCAACTCTATTCGTCCGGACCTTCTGGCCGGATCGTTAGTTAACCTGTCGCCGTTCCGTCAGGCTTGTCGGCCCCTTTCAGAAAGGCCCGGGTAAGCGGGCTCCCGAAGGAGCCCGCCTGATATGTGCCAGTCCTTAGCGGAGCGGCGGTGCGTACTGCAGACCACCCTTCGTCCACAGCGCATTCACGCCACGGGCGATAGCGAGCGGGGTCGTTGCGCCAACGTTGCGCTCAAACACCTCGCCGTAGTTTCCGACCTGCTTGATGACCTGATAGGCCCAGTCGTTGCTGACGCCGATGGCTTCGCCAAACGCGCCTTCCTTGCCAAGCAGACGCATGACGTTGGGGTCTGTCGAATTGAGCATTTCATCCGCATTGGCGGACGTTACGCCCATTTCCTCGGCGTTGAGCATGGCAAAGTGAACCCACTTGACGATCGAGAACCACTGATCGTCGCCCTGGCGAACTGCTGGTCCCAGCGGCTCCTTGGAAATCACTTCCGGCAGAACGATGTGTTCGTCCGGCGCCGACAGGCCGAGGCGGATCGAATACAGGCCCGACTGGTCGGTGGTGTAGACGTCGCAACGGTTGGCGTCATAGGCAGCGTTCACTTCTTCCAGCTTTTCGAACACGACCGGATTGTAGGTCATGCCGTTGGCCTTGAAGTAGTCCGTCAGGTTCAGCTCGGTGGTGGTGCCGGTCTGCACGCAGACCGATGCGCCGGAAAGCTGAAGAGCCGAGTTCACGCCAAGCGACTTGCGCACCATGAAGCCCTGACCGTCATAATAGTTGACGCCAGCGAAGTTGAGACCCAGCTGGGTATCACGGCTCATGGTCCAGGTGGTGTTGCGCGACAGCACGTCAATCTCACCCGACTGCAGCGCGGTGAAGCGTTCCTTGGCTGACAGCGGACTGAATTTCACAGCCTTCGCATCGCCGAAGACAGCGGCGGCAATGCCACGGCACAAATCAACGTCGATACCCGACCAGTCACCTGCGTCATTGGGGGCGGAAAAGCCGGCGAGGCCGGTCGAAACGCCGCACTGGACGAATCCCTTTGCCTTGACGTCATCAAGCGTTGCAGCGGATGCCACTGTGGCTCCCATGCCTGCAACGGCGGCGGCGCCAACGACAGCCGACAAAATCTTTTTGTTCATTTTGATACAACCTTCTTTTTCTGTTGCCCTGTTTTGGGTGCGTCAAGAGCGGCAGGGGCCATATTCTCCAACCTCTACCCCTGCCAATTTGCACTCTGGTATACCATGCCGAAAACAATTGACGGTCAAGTCTTCAACCCCCGAAAACTGACAAGTCGGCCGAATTGAGGGTCTTGCGGCGTCCAAAACGCCTTCGTTTTGGCCAGACTCAAACCATGATCAATGCTTGACAATGGCCCTGGCGACGGGCCGCGGCGGGCTTTTCGATCCTTGTGGATGTGAACAACTCGCGATATGCACTTAGCCATTCGTCGCCAACACGCGTGCAAGTCAATCAAGCGGATCCAAGATGAGCAAGAAACAGAACCCGGGCCACAAAGGCATAAACACCCGCCTGGCCCATTCCGGTCATGATCCGCACAGCTTCTTTGGTTTCGTCAATCCGCCGGTGGTGCATGCCTCCACCGTGCTCTTCCCGGACGCCGCGACCATGGTTTCCCGCGACCAGAAATATGTCTACGGCACCTATGGCACGCCAACCACGGATGCGCTGACCTCGGCCATTGATGAACTGGAGGGGTCGGAGGGAACAATCGCGCTTCCCTCGGGACTGGCGGCGGTTGTGGTGCCGTTCATGGCGGCGCTGAGCGCGGGCGATCACGTCCTGGTGGTGGATTCGGTTTACACGCCGACGCGAAATCTATGCGCGGGTTTGCTGGCGCGGTTCGGCATTGAGACAAGCTATTATGATCCATCGATCGGCGCGGACATTGAAAGCCTGATGCGCCCCAACACCAGGCTCGTTCACACCGAGGCGCCCGGCTCCAACACGTTCGACATGCAGGACATCCGGGCAATCGCCGAAGTCGCCCATGCCCATGGCGCGCTGGTCTCGATGGACAACACCTGGGCGACGCCGTTGTATTTCAAGCCGCTCGATCACGGCGTCGACATTTCCATCCACGCCGCAACCAAATATCCCGCCGGTCATTCGGACATCCTGATCGGCACCGTGTCGGCCAACAAGGCGGCCTGGCCTGCGCTTTGGAAGACTTACTCGATGCTCGGAATCTGCGCGGCGCCCGACGATGCCTACATGACCCTGCGCGGCCTGCGCACCATGGGCATCCGGCTGGCCCGCCACCAGGAAAGCACGCTGGCGATCGCACGGGCGCTCGAGGGCATGCCGGGGATCGCCAGGGTGCTGCACCCGGCGCTGGAGAGTTTCCCCGGCCACGATCTTTGGAAGCGCGATTTCTGCGGATCCAGCGGCATATTCTCAATCGTTCTCGATGTGGCCAATCCGGACCATCATCAGCTCAAGGCGCACGCCTTTCTCGACGCGCTGGAAATCTTTGGTCTTGGCTATTCCTGGGGTGGGTATGAAAGTCTCGCCGTGCACGCCAATCTTTCCGATCGAACCATCGCCTTGCCGCCCAGGGAGGGTCCGGTTATCCGGTTGCAAATCGGCCTCGAGGATGTCGCGGACCTGATGGCTGATATTGAACGCGGCCTGAGCGCGGCCAGATCCGCTTGATACATGCATAAATTCTAGAGCTCCGACGCCGCGCGCCGTGCATGGGCCCTATTGGGCAGCGAGATGACAAACCGGGCGCCGCCACTGAAGGACGTATCGAGGACGATGCCGCCGCCGTGGCTGTCGGCGATCCTCCGGCACAGGGCCAGGCCGATGCCGGTGCCGCTATATTCCCGTTCATCCCGATGCAGCCGTTGAAACACGCCAAAGATCTGCTCCGCATGTCTGGCATCAATTCCGATGCCATCGTCTTCAACGGCAATCGACGTCATCATCTTGTTGATCGTAACGACGACGCGGATCTGTGCCGGCGCCGGCGCGTTGCGGTATTTTATCGAATTGGCAAACAGGTTCTGAAAAAGCTGGGTCATCAGATGCGGATCGGCGAAAATCTCGGCATCAGTGTCGCAGGACAATTTGGCCTTGGTTTCCGCGGCATGGACCGACAGGTTGTTCCAGGCGGCGGTCACGGCCTCCGACAGCTTGAATGGCTGCGGTTTGATCGCCTGATAGGCCAGTTGGGAATATTCGAGCAGGCTTGAGATCATCTGCTCCATGGCCCTGCCACGTTCGGAAATATGCGCCGAATAGACTTCCAGTTCGTCGGTCTTTCCGGCGTCCACATCTTCCGCGATCATTTCGGCAAAAAGCCGTATCTGCCGCAGCGGCGCCTTCAGATCATGCGAGACGATCCCGGCAAACTGCTCCAGCGCATCATTGCGCATGGCCAATTCGCGAGACTGGCGGGCAATTCGCTCCTTTGCCTTTTGGCTTTCGGTTATATTGCGGCCAACCGAGATCAACTCCACCGGCTCGCCATCCTCGAAGAGCATCTGGTTGGTCCATAAGAACCAGTGGCGATGTCCCTCATGATCCTCCAGCGCCCGTTCGAAGGAACCGATCGGCTTTTCGGGCGACAGACCGGTCAACTGGGATAAAATCTCGCTGCGTATGTCGGGAGGAAAGAAGTGGATGAATTTCCGTCCCGCCAGATCGTCAACATCGCGGCCGTAAAACCGGGCAAAATTCTCATTGACATAGGACAGCGTTGTATCCGGCTCAGCCCGGATGATCATGTCGGGCAAGCTGCGAACCAGCGATTCGAATTCCTGCTGCTTGCGCTCCAGCGCACGCTCGAATTCGAGCCGCTCGGTGATATCTTCCCCAAACGCCAGGATCACCGGATTTGGCCTGGTGTCCATACGCTCCAGCCGCACCCGGCACATATAAGTGCTTCCGTCCTTGCGCTTATGGGTCGCATCAAAGATCAGGAACTTGGAATCGCCTGAAACCATGTGCTTGAACAGTTCGGCAAGCTCTTCAGCCGGCAGCGATTCATTGATGTCGCCGGCGGTCATCATCCGCAGTTCGTCAATGCTGTATTGCAGGTTCTCGCGCGCCGACTTGTTGACGCTGAGAAACTTCCCGCTGTGGACATCGAACAGATAGACTTCCTGCGCGACACTTTCGATGATCAGGCCAAGCCGTTCGGCCTCGGTCTTGACCCGGGTCAGCGCACTCACGTCGGTCCGTACGCCAACGCGGTAATTCTCCTCGGTGATAATCTCCTCGATTTGCAGCCACCGGTCCGGCGCGATCTCTTGAACAAATTGCGAAGCCGGGGAGACATGGCTTTTCAGCCGCGCCTCAATCCATGCCTCCCGCGATTGCGGCGTTTCTCCCGCCTCCGGATACTGGCCATGCGCCAGCCCGTAGCGGAGGATGGATTCAAACGTCGCGCCCACCTGCATGGCAGGCGCGGCCAACGGATAGATTGCGCGATAGGCATCGTTGCACAGGACCAGACGATCCTGATCATCATAGACGACAAATCCGTCCGAGATGGAGGCCAGCGCCGTCTTGAGCACCTTCTCGGCCTTGAGACGATCTTCTTCCGCCGCGAGGATTTCAGTCAGGTCCCGAATGATCACGACCAGGCCAATCGACCGCCCATCCGCCGAATTGATTCTGTTGATCATGAGTTCGGCCGGAAAGACGCCGCCGTCCTTCCGGCGGAAACTGATGCGCCGGTGAAGGCGCTTCAGATCCGTTTTCGGCGGATACAGTTCCTGCCAGATTTGATCGAATTCCTCGGCGGCGGCACAGAAATCGGCCGGGCCCATCTGCAGGATTTCGGCGGCGGAATGGCCGAACGTTTCCGTCGCGGTCCTGTTGGCGGCGATAACAGTCTTGCTGTCGTCAACGACCAGCACCGAGTCGGGCAACGTCTCATACAGCGCCTTCAGGAGATGTTCTGTTGAGACCGGCATGTCAGATCACGAGCCAATTATGCACAACGGTGCCGCCTCACAGGAAATCTTCGGCGCAATTCTCCGAGAGTTGATCGCGGGTGTATTCCGAGACGATGAAGGAAATCGCGGTTCCATCAATTTCTTCCTTGCCAATCCGGAAGTCCGCGCCAAATTCCTGGAACAGCTGGAAATAGCTGCCGCTCAAATCGGAAGAGATGATGCCGATCGGTCCGACATAGCCGGCGGTCCGCAACTGCGGCGCGGTTTCGCGGAAATCATTGTTTGGCAACAGGCGGTTGTCGAGAAACACCATGTCGATGCCGCCCGCCTTGACACAGTCAACCGCCTCCCCGATGGCATCGACAAATTTGAGTTCTATGTTGGCTCCGGGAGCTTTCGCCAGTTTTCGCTTCAGCAGCGTGAACTCCGCCGGATCATCATCAATCAGCAATATTCTGAGTGACTGGCTTGTCTGTCGCGAATTCATCGGCGGCTTTCTCCAATCGAATTAGCTGATCAAGCCGCTGCGCAATGCGGAAGCAACCATCTGCACACGATTGACCACATGCAATTTCCGCATGACCGTGGCGATGTAGGAATTGATCGTATGCTCCGACAAACCAAGAATAATGGCAATCTCCACGGAAGTCTTGCCTTCCGATGTCCAGATAACAATTTGGATTTCGCGATCATTCAGACCGCAGACCGAATCCAGCGATAGGATCACTTCGAAGTAACGTTGAAAAATCAAACTTGCGTGAAGTGCAATCAACGCCAGATTCTCGCTCATCCGCGCTTCAGCATCGCCGAACATCACCAGTCCGTAGCGTTTCCGGTTTGCTGTATGCAACGGAATGATGATCGCCGCCTCCGGTCCGCCCACATCATCAAGGCCGGAAGGATCTTGCCGCAAATCCATGACAACCGGCGCCGTTGATCGCTTCAATTGATGAACGATCGGCCCGCCGCATCCGAAAGTCTTGGTCGCGGCCTCGCCAACCCAAGAGTCAGGAAAATTGTGCAGCGCGTGAATGTGCCGGAGGTTGACGCCCTGTTCATCGCCGGGAATTTCAGCAAGGCCGAAATATTCACACCCATGATTGCTGGCCAGAAATTTGAACAGCCGGAAGAAATCCATCCGATTGACGGCGAGCTCCAATTCTGGGCCAAGATGAACAGCGGCATCCAGCATCAACATGATGTCTCTTTCGAATCAGCAATGGATATATACGTAACACTTGATGGCGCCCCACTTCCAGCCGACCTGAAATTCAGGCGGAAGGTTGGGAATAATATCAAAACCAGCAATACTATGATCCGGGATACATCGACAATCCTTCATCTCGAAGTTCATCGTCTAGGGAAAAAACTGTAACCCATGGGTCCGGAGCCGACCACAACCTGTTCTGGCGGAAAAGGTGTTACCCATGTCTTCGGAACAAACTGTTGCCCATGGGTCCGGAACGGACCGTTGGAAAATGGCGACCCCTGCTGGATTCGAACCAGCGACCGTCGGCTTAGAAGGCCGGTGCTCTATCCAGCTGAGCTAAGGGGCCTGTTCCAGATTGCCCGGGCAATCTGGCGGGAAATTCAATGAGTCCAAGGCAGACGGCGGTCGAAGCGGAAATTGTCGGCATAGGCAACGCGGCGGCGCTTGCTTTCCTTCGGCTCGATGACCCGGAACGCAATGCCGTTGCGCATCGCATAGGCCACGGCCGCGTCACGCGAGTCAAAAGACATGTGAATCTGGCTGTTCATGTCTCCAGATGAGGTGTAGCCCATCATAGGATCGATCGAGCGGGGCTTTTCCGGTTCAAACTCAAGAACCCAATCCTGGGTCTTGGCTTTCCCCGATTGCATGGCGGTCTTCGCGGGACGATAGATTTTAGCAGTCATGCCCCAATTCCCCTTCACGAAGACGTCCGCTTGAAAAGGCGGATGCGGCGCCGCGATACAGTGCGCCCGCTTTGGTGGACGCAGAAAAAATGGTCGGAGCGGCAGGATTTGAACCTGCGACCCTCTGGTCCCAAACCAGATGCGCTACCAGGCTGCGCTACGCTCCGATGCCTAAGGCGTGATCCGGATACACCGGAACGGTATACCCCGCAACCTTTAATCGTCGCGCCGCGCAGATCATTTGCCGATCACCTGGTGGCGGGCCTTGTCGCCAACCATGATCCCGTGTTTCCTGGCGGTCCCGGCATTCAATTCAAGTACATAACGCACCGGTCCCGGAGAGGGAACGATGGTCTCCGAAAAAGGAACCGTGTCTGGCGCCACGCCGACCACCGTGCCCGTGTCGTCAATAAACAGCATATCCAGCGACAGCGGCGTATTCTTCATCCACATCAGCACCGGGCGGGTTTGGTCAAACCGGAACAGCATGCCGTGATCAGCCGCCATGCTCGACCGGTACATCAGCCCGATGGCGCGCTGATCCGGCGTCAACGCCAATTCCACCGAAAACGACACCGGCCCGGCCTGGGTCTCGATGACAAGGCGCTCGGCATCGACGGAACTCGACGCCGCAAAGGCGCAGGCGCCGATCATGAGGATGAAAACGAGTGTGAAGATGTGCCGGAAGCCGCGCATGCCGGTTCAGTGGGAATTCGGGATCGGCGAGTCGATATCGGGATGGACCTCAGCCGCCATCAGGCCCTTTTCACCATCACCGAACCGGACCAGAACGACCTGTCCGGGCCGCAGCTCCGTCAGGCCATAGCGCCTGAGCGTCTCCATATGGATGAAAATGTCCTCGGTCCCCTCGCCCCGGGTCAGGAAACCAAAGCCCTTGGTGCGGTTGAACCACTTGACGATGGCGCGTTCGAGGCCGCTCGACGGCTTGACCTGAACATGGGTGCGCACCGGAGGCAATTGCGACGGATGAACGGCGGTTGAGGTGTCCATCGAAAGGATCCGAAACGCCTGGTAGCCGCGTTCGCGCTTCTGGATCTCGCAGACGATGCGGGTGCCTTCGAGCACGGTTTGGTATCCGTCGCGGCGCAGACAGGTCACATGCAGCAACACATCTTCCATGCCGTTGTCAGGGACGATGAACCCGAAGCCCTTGGCGACATCGAACCATTTGATGGTCCCGGTGATCTCGATAAGATCGACCGCGTCGGCATGGGCTTCCGCTTCCACCTGATCTTTACCTGAGGACCTTTCCCCCATCCGGATGCCTCTCCAATACGCGCCACAAAGAAATGAAGTGATTCTTGATCAAAACATTAACATTGTATTGCGCGGGCAGTGCAAGCCCTGCGGCAAAACTTGTTGATCCATCCACGTCTATTGCGCTGGCTTTGCTTCGGGCGCAATTCCGCCTATCGTGGCTCAAATGAAGAATCATGGGGTAAGCCAATGCGTTATCTGCACACGATGGTCCGCGTCACCGATATCGAAGCATCGCTCGATTTTTATTGCAACAAAATGGGGCTGGTGGAAGTCCGCCGCATCGAGAACGAGGCTGGAAGGTTCACGCTGATCTTTCTCGCCGCACCAGGCGACAAGGACCGGGCATCGTCCGAAATGGCTCCCTTGCTGGAACTGACCTACAATTGGGATCCAGAGCCCTATTCCGGCGGCCGCAATTTTGGCCACCTCGCCTATTCCGTCGACAACATCTATGAACTCTGTCAGTCGATGCTCGACAATGGCGTCACCATAAACCGGCCGCCGCGCGACGGTCGCATGGCATTTGTCAGATCCCCGGACGGAATATCGATCGAACTGTTGCAGGAGGGCGATGCTCTCGAGCCGGCCGAGCCGTGGAAATCAATGGGCAACACAGGCGCTTGGTAAGCCTGACCCGACGGGCTGTACACGCGGCCCCGACTGGTCTCACCGGCAAGTTTCGCGCGGCAAGCCTCGCGCAAAGATCGCGGGTTATACTGTTGTTTAGAGTCATGCTTTCGCCGCATTTGGCCCGCATCGCATGGTCTTGCCGCACGCGCTCAATTGTCCGGTCATGTAACCGGGTTTGTTCGTTTACAAATACGTTGCAAATGGGTAGGCATCGTTCAAGGCCTTCGGGTCTGCCATTGCAAGAGATCGGGGACCTCAGAGATTGCAGACGGACGGGAAAAAAGCAGCCAGGCGCAACCTCCACGCATTTCTGATGACCGGAGCGGCCGTAGCCCTGAGCGGATGCGTCTCGGCCGGCGACCCCTCAATGTTTGCCAGCCAGGGCTTCGCTCCCGGCACGCCGGCCATGACCGGCAACAGCAGCATTGATCAGGCCGATGCGTTTCAGATGGCTTCGGCCGCCGAGGCCGCGACATCCGACACCGTACCGGTTCCGGTCCCTTCTCCAAATTCTCCCGATGCGAGCACGGACCTGGCAGCCGCCGGACAGACCGAGGCCGAAGGCGCCCAGCCATTGGTCATGGCCAACACCGCCGTTGATGCCATCAATCAGGGAATAACCCAGAGCCAGCCGGTGCAGACAACCGCGAACCTCTACAGCGCCGCGCCGGTGGTAACCCAGCTTGCGGTGGCGGAGTCTGCGGCGCCTGATCCGGCGCCAGCGGCGCCAACCACGATCACCGAGGACACCGAGGATTCCGCGGCGTCTGAGCCAGCCGAAACCCAGGTTCAGGAACTGGCCGTGGTCGCGCCGCCGAAGAAGCCGTCGATTTTCGCGCGCCTGTTTGCGCCGCAAGCGAAAGCCGCGGCCAATGCGCCCGCCGGGACAAAACAAAGGCTGGTTTCGCCAAAAGCCCCTCAGGTTGTCGTAGCTTCGGCATCCAGTGGCAACACCGAGGCGTTGCCGGGTGTGCGCATGTCCGCTGTGTTCGGAATAGGCTCGGACAGCAATTCCAGCGATGAAGAATCCGGCGCCATTCAACTGGCATCGGCGGCGGGCCTCGCCCGGCTGGCTCCCAACGGCCTGCGCCTGCAGACCGACAAGGTGGAAGCCGGCTGTTTCAAGCCCGAGCTGGTGCGCGTTCTCAAGTCCATCGAGAGACATTACAATCGCCCCCTGGTGGTGACCTCGGGCTATCGCAGCCCGAAACACAATCGCCGTGTCGGCGGCGCGTCCGGATCGCGTCACACCTCCTGCGAGGCAGCCGACATCCAGGTTGAGGGCGTGTCAAAATGGCAATTGGCCAAATACCTTCGCACCATGCCGGCACGTGGCGGCGTCGGCACCTACTGCCACACGGAATCGGTTCACATCGATATTGGCACGCCGCGTGACTGGAACTGGCGTTGCCGCCGCCGCAAATAGCCATTTCGACACCGGTTGACGATCATCTCCGCCGGGCTTTGGCCCAAGGTGAAAACAATCCCAATTCAGATGACATTTTTTTGTCAGCGACACCAATTATCCGCTTGCGGTCGCAAAGCGGTCTGACTATAAGACGGCCACATTGTACGCGCCCTTCGTCTATCGGTTAGGACGCCAGATTTTCATTCTGGAAAGAGGGGTTCGACTCCCCTAGGGCGTACCACCTTTTTCAAGCACTTCGCTTGTTTCCCTCACCTGAAATTTCAACTTTTCGTCTGCGCTGCGGATGACATTTTCACGCCCGGCCCGGACGCGTGAAGCCCCTGCTTGCCGCGGATTCAGCGGGCCGGCGCCGCGTCGATCACCCGGATCTGAACCCGCCGCACGCCTTGCCAATGGTCGGCTGAAATCGTGCCGGCGATGTGAAACAGCATCCCCCGGCCGCCCAGCAGCGCCGCCCCCATTTCCGTGTCGGCGGCGCGAAAGGCGATCCCGTTGAGCCGGCCGCCATCGGCGCCCGACAGCGTTATCCTGATGTGATTCTGGCCGACGATTCTCGCGTCGCTCAGCGTATGCGCCGGCACCGCGAAAACCGGTTGCGGATGGCCAGCGCCATAGGGTCCGGCGCGCTCGATCATGTCGACCAGATCCAGCGTGGCGCCGGACGCCGAGATCGCGCCATCGATCTTGAGCCGGTGCGAAGCCGTCAGCCCCGCGACGATGTCGGCCGCGTTGTCTTCAAAAAACGCCCGCAGCTCTCCCAGGCGATGCTGCTCCACCGTCAGGCCGGCGGCCATGGCATGTCCGCCGCCCTTGATGAGCAGGCCGGTTTCAACCGCCTTGCGCACCAGGCGGCCGATGTCGAGGCCCGGGACCGACCGGCCCGACCCGGTTCCCTTGCCATTGCCGTCAAAGGCGATGGCAAATGCCGGACGCCGGTAGCGTTCCTTGAGCCGCGACGCCAGCAGGCCGACCACGCCGGGATGCCATCCCTTGCGCTCGGTGACGATGATCGCCGGCCCCTCGCCGCTCGCCATTTCAACCGCCGCCTCGGCGTCCGCTTCCTCCAGCATCGCCGCTTCTATGGCCTGGCGTTCCCGGTTGAGCACCTCAAGCCGCTCGGCGACGGCCTCGGCTTCCACCGGGTCTTCCAGAGTCAACAGGCGGCTGCCCAGCGCGGCGTCGCCGATTCGCCCGCCCGCATTGATGCGCGGGCCGATCAGGTAGCCAAGATGATAGGGGGTGATCGGACCATTGACGCCGGCACGCTGCGAAAGCGCCGCCAGGCCGACATTGTTCATGGCCCGCGCCGCCAGCAGCCCCTTGACCACGAAGGCCCTGTTGAGCCCCTTGAGCGGCACCACGTCGCACACCGTGCCGAGAGCGACCAGATCAAGACAGCCAAGCAAATCGAACGTCCCTGCCCGGTCATCGCCTTTCTGGCGCAGCAGGCGCAACGTGCCCACAAGCACCATGAACACCACGCCGCAGGCGCACAGATGGCCAAGCCCCGACAGATCGTCTTCCCGGTTGGGATTGACCAGGGCATGCGCAACAGGCAGTTCGCTCGCCAGTTGGTGGTGATCGATCACCACCACGTCGATTCCGCGCCTGGCGGCCTCCTCGAGCGAATCATGGCTGGTGGAGCCGCAATCGACGGTGATGATCAACCCGGCGCCCCGGTCAATCAACTCGCCGATGGCGGTCGGATTGGGTCCGTAACCCTCGAAAATCCGGTCGGGAATGTAAATTTCGCTGACGACCCCGAAATGCCGCAGGAACCGCTGCATCAAGGCCGAGGAGGTTGCCCCGTCGACATCATAATCGCCAAAGATCGCCACGCGTTCGCCGCGCGAAATCGCGTCGACGATCCGTTGCGCAGCCGCGTCGCAATCGGTCAGGCTGGATGGATCGGGCATCAGCGATTTGATGGTCGGATCGAGAAAGGCGACCGCGTCGCCCATGGCGACGTCGCGGCCCGCCAGCACCCGCGCGATGACATCAGGCAGGCCGGTGGTCTGGGCGATCGAAATCGCCTTGTTCTCGCCCGCGAGGTCGAGGCGGGGAATCCATTTCTGGCCGGTCAGCGATTGCTCGACCCCCAAAAACGCCCGGTCAGATGCGCCGCTGCCTGCCATTGAGAAACCAACCCGCCATCAGCCGCCGAGCCACCATGGCCCGGCCGAACACTGCTCTTAGCGCAAACACATCGGCGCGGCAAAAAACCGGCTGCGACGCAAGGCGCCAGCAGTGGTCTTGCCGGGACCGAAGCGCATGGCCTCAGTCGAACTTGGTGAGATCCTGATGCCGCGCCTTGATTTCACGCACAGTGCGGGACGAAGAGCGCATGACGATCGTATGGGTGATGATGGCGTCGCGCGTGAACCGCACACCCTGCAACATATTCCCGTCGGTCACGCCGGTGGCGGCAAACAGCACATCGCCGCTGGCCATGTCGTCCATCGTGTAGATCCTGCGCGGATCGGAAATGCCCATTTTCTCCGCGCGCGCGATCTTCTCCTCGGTGTTGAGCTGCAGCCGGCCCTGCATCTGCCCGCCAATGCACCTGAGCGCGGCGGCGGCCAGCACGCCTTCGGGCGCGCCGCCAATGCCGATATAGATATCAATGCCGGTCTCGTCGGGGTCGGTGGTATGAATGACGCCGGCGACATCACCGTCGCCGATCAAACGGATGGCAGCGCCGGTGGCGCGGACTTCCTCGATCAGCCTTGCATGCCGGGGCCTGTCGAGAATACAGGCCGTCACCTCGCCCACCGACACGCCCTTGGCGCGCGCAACGGCGTGGATATTGTCGGCTGGGCTTGCTTCCAAGGAGACGGTGTTGGGTGGAAAGCCCGGTCCGATGGCGATCTTGTCCATGTAGACATCTGCGGCATAGAGCAGGCTGCCCTTTTCGGCGATGGCGATCACCGCCAGCGAATTGGGCAGGTTCTTGGCGCAGATCGTTGTGCCTTCGAGCGGATCAAGCGCGATGTCGACTTTCGGACCCTCGCGATTGCCCACCTCCTCACCGATATAGAGCATCGGCGCCTCGTCCCGTTCACCCTCGCCAATGACCACGACGCCATCGATCGGCAACCGGTTCAACTCCTCGCGCATCGCATCGACCGCGGCCTGGTCGGCGGCCATTTCGTCACCGCGGCCGCGCAGCCGGGCGGCGGCGACGGCGGCGCGCTCGGTCACCCGCGCGATTTCCAGCGTGAGAATACGGTCCAGACCGCTTGTTTCAGTCGGTTTGCCTGACATGGTTCATCCCCCAAGCTATCTCGTTGGGCCGCTCATACAGCCTTGAAACAGGGCAAGGCAATCCGAATTTGATTTAAAAAGCCGTTGCTTTTCAGGATTTTGACCTAATCCAGCACTAAATCGATTGAAGTTCGGACCTCGCTGCCGTGCCTTGTTCAAGCTTGCCCGCCTGCCGGACCAGGCCTCAGCTTTCGCGGGTGCGCTCGATGCGGATCACCTGGGGCTCGCCGGACAGATAGCCTTCGGTCTTGATGCCATCGACAGCGGCGCGCACTTTCGACTCCGTTGTTGCATGGGTGACCAGAATGACGGTCTGCGGCCGGGCTTCCGACCCGGCCGGCCGCGCCCGCTGGACGATCGATTCCAGTGAAATGTCATTTCTGGCCATCATGGTGGCGATCGCGGCAAAAACACCCGCCCGGTCATCGACCTTGAGCGAGATGAAATAGCCGCCCTCATGGCTCTGGATCTGAGCCCGCTGGTAAGGTTCAAGCGTGGCGGCGGGCCGGCCGAGCGCCGGGGCATGCTGGTGACCAGGCCGGCTCTTGGCTATATCGGCAATGTCGCCCAGCACCGCCGACGCGGTCGCATCGCCACCGGCGCCGGGGCCCGAGAGCATCAGTTCGCCGAGAATATCGGCCTCGATCGTGACCGCATTGGTCACGCCTTCGACCTGGGCGATCATCGACCCCTTTGGCACCATGGTCGGATGGACGCGTTGCTCGATGCCGGTCGCTGTCCGCTGCGCCACGCCGAGCAGCTTGATCCGGTATCCCAACTCATCGGCGGCATGAATGTCGTCAATCGAGATATTGGTAATGCCTTCAATATAGACTTCGTCGGCCGCGATCCTCGTGCCAAACGCCAGGCTTGTGAGGATCGACAGCTTGTGCGCGGTGTCGTAGCCCTCGATATCAAATGTCGGATCGGCCTCGGCATAGCCCAGACGCTGGGCTTCAGCCAGGCATTCGGCAAAGCCAAGATTGTCCCGCTGCATCCGGGTCAGGATGTAGTTGCTGGTGCCGTTGAGGATTCCGTAGACCCGGGTGACGGAATTGCCGGTCAGCGATTCACGCATGGCCTTGATCACCGGAATGCCGCCGGCCACCGCGGCCTCGAAATTCAACAGCACGCCATTTTCCTCGGCCAGCAGCGCCAGTTCGACGCCGTGCTTGGCAAGCAGCGCCTTGTTGGCGGTAACCAGATGGCGGCCGCCGGTGAGTGCGGCAATCGCCGCCGCATGGGCGGGATCGGCGTCCCCGCCGATCAACTCGACCAGCACGTCGATATCGGCGTCGCGCGCCATCGTGACCGGATCATCATACCAGGTGACACCCTCAAGATTGATCCCGCGATCGCGCCCACGGTCGCGGGCGCTGACGGCGGTGATCAGGATCTCGCGGCCGCAAATATCGGCAAGCAGATTGTGCCTTGTGGTGATGGCGCGAAACAACGCCGACCCTACGGTGCCAAGTCCTGCAATGCCGATTTTGAGGGCATCAGTCATGATAACAATCCACTTGTCTGGCTTCTATCGGAAAAGTCCGCATCGACTGAGCGGACCGAAGAAATGCAAGGGCGGGTTTACCGGCGCGCGGACCGGCGGTCAATGTCGGCCCGGCCAGTCAACGCCGGCCAGTCAAAGCCGGCCAGTCAACGCCTGGCGGTCAACGGCACCACATTGTCGCCGCCGCCATCGGTCACGGTCGAAAAGAAGCGCTTGATGTTGCGCGCAGCCTGCCGGATCCGGTGCTCGTTTTCCACCAGCGCGATGCGGACATGCTCATCGCCATATTCGCCAAAGCCGATGCCGGGCGCCACCGCCACGTCGGCCTTCTCGACCAGCAGCTTGGAGAATTCCAGCGAACCGAGATGCTTGAATGGCCCCGGAATCGGCGCCCAGGCAAACATGGTTGCCGGCGGTGGCGGCACCACCCAGCCGGCCTTGCCGAAACTCTCGACCAACACGTCACGACGGCGCTTGTAGATCGAGCGGACTTCGGCGATGTCCGAGCCGTCACCGTTCAGCGCGGCGGTGGCGGCGACCTGGATCGGCGTGAAGGCGCCGTAATCAAGATAGGATTTCACCCGGGTCAACGCCGAAATCAGCCGTTCATTGCCAACCGCGAAGCCCATCCGCCAACCCGGCATCGAAAATGTCTTCGACATCGAGGTGAACTCGACGCAGATGTCCATCGCGCCGGGGACTTGCAGAACCGATGGCGGCGGCGTGTCGTCAAAATAAATTTCCGCATAGGCAAGATCGGACAGCACGATAATGTCGTGCTTCCTGGCGAAGGCGACGACATCCTTGTAGAAATCAAGCGTCGCGACATAGCTCGTGGGATTGGACGGATAATTCAGAATAAGCGCTAAGGGCTTGGGGATCGAATGCCTGACCGAGCGTTCCAGTGCGGAAAAGAAACTGGCGTCGGGAACCACATCCAGCGAGCGGATCACGCCGCCCGACATGATGAAGCCGAAGGCGTGGATCGGATAGGTCGGATTGGGACACAGGATCACATCGCCCGGGGCGGTGATCGCCTGGGCCATGTTGGCAAACCCTTCCTTGGAGCCGAGCGTGGCGACAATTTGTGTTTCGGGATCGAGTTTGACGCCAAAACGCCGTTGGTAATAGCCGGCCTGGGCCCGCCTCAGACCGGGAATGCCACGCGAGGTGGAGTAGCGATGGGTGCGCGGGTCCCTGACTGCTTCGCACAGCTTGTCGACGATGGCTTGTGGAGTCGGCAGATCCGGGTTGCCCATGCCAAGATCGATAATGTCCGCGCCGCCTGCCCGCGCCGATGCCTTCAGCCGGTTGACCTGCTCAAACACATAGGGCGGAAGTCTGCGGACCTTGTGAAATTCTTCCATAAAATTCCCCGGAATTGTGGGCTGCCAGCGCGCGCCCTGTTGGGATGGGTTTGCGTCCAAACCGGTTCAAACGCAAGATCTAATTCTCGATTTCCTGCTGCGTATCCCTGGCATGACTGGACGCAAGCGCCTGAAGTTCCTTGAGCCGCTTTTCATATTGAGCCTTGGCATTCGGCGTCGCTGCCCTTGCACGCAACAACGCTGCCATTTCCGCCTCGGCGGCTGATTTCTCCGCATCCGAAAACTGCGTGTTCGCCGCGTTCGGCAGCCGGCCAAATGTCGGAGTTTGCCCGGTCCGGTTGGCGCCGGTCGCCACGAATTCCTTGTTCTCCACTGGCACCGTCTTCTCGATCGGAATGGGCGAGGTAAATCCCGGATTGCGGCGGATCACGGTGGAGGCTTGCGCGGTTGCCGCTGCGTCGGGCGCGGCCTGCGATGCGCCATCCGCCACCACTTCCACGGTGCCTGCCGGCGCCGCAGCGCCAGCGTCAAACGTGCTGACGAGGGCGCCTTTGGGAGCGGCGTCTTCCAGGGAGGCGGTCTGGCATCCAGTCGCGACAAGGGCGACAAGTGTAAGAAACGCCGGGCGGACATTCAGGATCATGATCGCGTATTTTCCGGTCTCCACCAAATGGTGGTCATGACATAGACAAAAAAAGCCCGTATCAAGAGAGGACTGCAGCTTGTCATGGCAACATGCACCATAACCAAGCCGATTTAAGGCAGAAGACAGGCCGGAGGCAAGCTCTGGATCTCAGCAGGAGGCGCGAGCATGGCGGAGACGGGCAAAAACACGACATCGCAGGGCAAACCCGGCGCCGAGGCGTCGCCAGCCGAAGCCTATGTCGTCAAGGATCCCGAAGCGTTCGCCCGCAACGTCGCGCGCATGCTCGAGGAATTGGGAAAAGCAGCCTCGGCCTGGGTGGAACCACGCGAAAAAGGTGAAGTTGCCGACACCATGTCCGAACCCATGACCGACATGGTCAAGACCTTTTCAAAGGTTGGCGAGTATTGGCTTTCCGATCCGAAACGGGCCATCGAGGCGCAGACCTCGCTGCTCACCGGCTATTTCGACATGTGGAGCCAGTCGGTCAAGCGCATGTCCGGCGAAGATACCACGCCGCGGCCAAAGTCCCGTGACAAGCGCTTTTCCGATCCCGATTGGGAAGACAATCCGTTCTTCGAATTCCTGAAAAACGCCTACTTCCTGACCTCCGACTGGGCCAACAAGCTGGTCGCCGACAGCGAAGGGCTTGATGAACACACCCGCCACAAGGCGGCCTTCTACATGAGCCAGATCACCTCGGCCCTGTCGCCCGCCAATTTTGTCGCAACCAACCCGGAACTTTACAAGGAGATGGTTGCCACCAATGGCGAAAACCTTGTCCGGGGCATGCACATGCTGGCCGAGGATATCGCCGCCGGCAAGGGTGAACTCAAGCTCCGCCAATCCGACGCCTCGAAATTCGCGGTGGGTGAAAACGTCGCCGTCTCGCCGGGCAAGGTCATTGCCCAGGATGATATCTGCCAGATCATCCAATACGACCCCGCAACCGAAACCGTGCTGAAGCGACCCCTGCTGATCGTGCCGCCATGGATCAACAAGTTCTACATCCTTGATCTCAACCCGAAGAAATCCTTCATCGGATGGGCGGTCGAACAGGGCCACACGGTCTTCGTGATCTCCTGGGTCAACCCCGACCGGCGTCATGCAAACAAGGATTGGGAAGCCTATTCGCGCGAAGGCATTTCGTTTGCGCTCGACACCATCGAGCAGGCTACGGGCGAGCGGGAAGTCAACGCCATTGGCTACTGTGTCGGCGGGACACTGCTAGCCGCAACATTGGCGCTGCACGCACAAGTGGGTGACACACGGATCGCCACCGCCACATTTTTCACCACCCAGACCGATTTCACCTATGCGGGCGATCTCAAGGTGTTTGTCGACGAGGACCAGATCACCTCGATCGAAACCGCCATGGAGAAGAACGGCTATCTCGACGGCTCCAAAATGGCGACCGCCTTCAACATGCTGCGCGCCTCCGACCTGATCTGGCCCTATGTCGTCAACAACTACCTCAAGGGCAAGGATCCGATGCCCTTTGATCTGTTGTACTGGAATTCCGATGCGACGCGGATGCCGGCCGCCAATCATTCCTTCTACCTGCGCAACTGCTACCTGGAGAACAATCTCTCCGAAGGCCGAATGAAACTGGCCGGCAAGACCCTTAACCTCGCCGACGTCAAGATCCCGGTCTACAATCTGGCCACCAAGGAAGACCACATCGCCCCTGCCCGTTCCGCCTATATCGGCGGAAAACTGTTTGGCGGCGACGTCACCTATGTGATGGCAGGCTCCGGTCATATCGCCGGCGTCGTCAATCCGCCCGAGGCGGGCAAGTACCAGTTCTGGTCCGATGGCCCGAAGAACGCCGAATTCGACGACTGGGTGGCGGGCGCCAAGGAAACGCCCGGTTCCTGGTGGACTCACTGGGACGAGTGGATCCGCTCCAAATCAGACGAACAGGTGCCCGCGCGCCAACCCGGCGGCGACAAGCTCACCGCAATCGAGGATGCGCCTGGCTCCTATGTCCGCGCCCAGGTCTGAACGGAAGCAAACCCGCGGGCGATCTGAAATCGCATCAAACCAGGCGGGGCCAAGGTATTTGCAGGCCATTGCAAAGCCTGCTATGCGCCCGCGTCATGAACTTTGATCCGCCGCTGATCCCCGCCAGGCTTGTCCGTCGCTACAAACGCTTCCTGTTCGACGCGGAACTGGAAAGCGGTGAGATGATCACCGGGTTCTGTCCCAACACCGGCTCCATGCGCGGTCTGACAACGCCGGGATCAAAATGCTATCTCGCCAGTCATTCCGGCGGCACGCGCAAATACTCCCGCGCGCTGGAACTTGTCGAAGCCGATGGCACGCTGGTCGGCATCAACACCGGACGGCCCAACCAACTGACCGAGGAGGCGATCAGCGCAGGCCTGATCGGTTCACTCGGGCGCTATGCCGTGCGCAGGCGCGAGGTCCGCTACGGCGTCAATTCCCGCATCGACATCCTGTTGCAGGATGCTGGGCTGGGCCTGGCCTATGTCGAGGTCAAGAATGTGCATTTTCGCAGAAGCGCCGGTCTGGCGGAGTTTCCCGACAGCGTCACCAGCCGCGGCGCAAAACACCTGGAAGAACTCGGCGACATGGTCGAGGCCGGGCACCGCGCCATCATGGTCTATCTGATCCAGCGTAACGATGTGGATCGTTTCAGCCTGTGCCGCGACCTTGACCCCGCCTATGGCGCGGCGTTTGACCGCGCCATGAAACGCGGGGTTGAAGCTTGCGCCTTGCGATGCGAGATCACATCTGAGCAAATATCTGTTCAATCGCTGGTTCCCGTTGAAGAATGCGGTTTAAACAGCGTATCATGAAACCCCGCCGCCGCGCTGGCCGGGACAAGCAAAGCGAGCCTGCCATGGTTACCTATATTGACGCCGCATCGGCCCCGATGAAAAACACCGGCCAGATCCGGCTTTACGGCCCCGACGGCTTCGCAGGCATGCGCAAGGCTAGCCAGCTCACCGCCCGCTGCCTTGATGAACTGGTCTCCCGAGTCGTCCCCGGCATGACCACCAACGAAATCGACCGGTTCGTGTTTGAATTCGGCATGGACAATGGCGCCCTGCCGGCAACGCTCAATTACCGTGGCTACACCAAATCCTGCTGCACCTCGATCAACCATGTCGTCTGCCATGGCATCCCCAATGACAAGCCGCTGCGCGAAGGCGAGATCGTCAATATCGACGTCACCTACGTGCTTGACGGATGGCATGGCGATTCGAGCCGCATGTACCCAGTCGGCGAGATCAAGCGGGCCGCCGAGCGGCTGATGGAAATCACCCACGCTACGCTGATGCTCGGCATCCACGCCGTCAAGCCCGGCGCGCGCATCGGCGCAATCGGCGACGCCATCCAGCGTTTTGCCGAAGCTGAACGCTGCTCGGTGGTGCGCGATTTTTGCGGCCACGGTGTCGGCCGGCTGTTTCACGATGCGCCCAACATTCTGCACTACGGCCGCCCCGACGAGGGCCCGGAAATGCGCGCCGGCATGATCTTCACCATCGAACCGATGATCAATCTGGGCCGGCCGCACGTCAAGGTGCTGTCGGATGGCTGGACCGCGGTGACGCGGGACCGCTCGCTGTCGGCGCAATATGAGCACACGATCGGCGTCACCGAGAGCGGATGCGAGATCTTCACCCTCTCCCCGGCAGGGCTGGACCGGCCCGGCCTGCCCGCATGACATCACGCCGCCGCCCGGGCCGGAACGACAAGGCGCCTGGTGACGGCGGCTTGAGCGAAGAAAACCGGGACTACGCGCCGGAAGACGAGCGCAGCTTTTTCGCCGAAAGCCGCCAGGGCAAGCCGAAGGGACGCGAATTCGATGGCGAACCGCCCGTCGCTTCTCCCGGCGAACATTATCACGGCCATCGCGACCGGCTGCGTCAACGCTTTCGAGACAGTGGCGACCGCGCGCTCGCCGATTATGAATTGCTCGAATTGCTGCTGTTCCGGCTGATACCGCGGCGCGACACCAAGCCGATCGCCAAGGCGCTGCTCGCCCGGTTCGGATCCCTGCCCGAAGTGCTCGGCGCACCGACCCATCTTCTGACCGAGGTCAAAGGCGTTGGCGACAGCGTCGCCACCGACCTCAAGCTGGTTGCCGCGATTGCCCACCGCATGCTCAAGGGCGAACTCAAGGACCGCCACGTGCTGGCGTCCTGGACCTCAGTGATCGAATATTGCCGCGCGGCCATGGCCTTCGAAGCACGAGAGCAGTTCCGCGTGCTGTTTCTCGACAAGAAGAACGCACTGATCGCCGACGAGGTGCAGCAGACCGGCACGGTCGACCACACGCCGGTCTATCCGCGCGAAGTGGTCAAGCGCGCGCTTGAACTCTCCGCCACCGCGCTCATCCTTGTGCACAACCATCCATCCGGCGATCCGACCCCGTCCCGCGCCGATATCGAGATGACCAAGCTGATCATCGACACGGCCCGGCCACTCGGCATCACCGTGCATGACCACATCATCATTGGCAGGGACGGACACGCCAGCCTCAAGGGATTGAAGCTGATTTAGGCGCAACGGCCCATGAGCAACAACCGTCCGTGTGATCCCGACAGTGACTCATAGAAAAACCGCCCCGAAAGGCGGTTTTCTTGTCTCTTGAAGCGTTTCAGGCAGCGCGGACCGTTTACTCGGACTCGGTCGCCGTCGCTTCGTCCTTCTTGGCGGCCTTCTTTTTCGCCGGCGCCTTTTTCTTTGCAGCGGGCTTCTCGGCCGCCTCGGCCTCGTCGTCGGCCATCAACTCGTCCTTGGTCACGGTCTTGTCCGTCACGTCGATGATTGTCATCAGGTGATCAATGGTCTTTTCTTCAAAGATCGGCGCCCTCAGCGAAGCGACCGCACCAGGAGTCTTCTGGAAATATTCGTAGATTTCCTGTTCCTGGCCGGGGAACTTGCGGACCTGCTCAAACAGCGACCGCTGCAGTTCCTCGTCGCTCACCTGAATGCCGGCTTCCTCGCCGACCTTCGAAAGCACCAGGCCAAGACGAACCCGACGCTCGGCCAGCGTACGGTATTCCTCGCGCGCGGCCTCTTCGGTGGTGTCTTCGTCGGCGAAGGTCTTGTTGTTGTCGGTCAGTTCCTGGTTGATCTGGCGCCAGATGCTTTCAAACTCGGCATCCACCAGCTTGGAGGGCGTATCGAACTTGTGGGCCTCGTCGAGCTGATCGAGGATCTGCCGCTTCAGCTTCTGGCGGGTCACCTGACCATACTGGCTTTCGATCTGCGAACGCACGATCTCGCGCAGTTTGTCAGCTGAATCCAGCCCCAGCGTCTTGGCGATCTCGTCATTGATTTCGAGCGGGCCCGGAGCCGCGACCGCCTTGACGGTGATGTCGAAGGTGGCTTCCTTGCCGGCCAGATGGGCAGCCTGATACTCAGCCGGGAAGGTCACCTTGATGGTGGTTTCGTCACCAGCCTTGACGCCGATCAACTGCTCTTCAAAACCCGGAATGAACCGGTTGGAGCCGATCACCAGTTCTGCGTCCTGATCGGCGCCGCCTTCGAAAGGCTCGCCGTCGAGCTTGCCGAGGTAATCAACCGTCACCTTGTCGCCGTTGGCGGCCTTGCCGGTCTTGGGCTCATAGGTGCGGCTGTTTTCGGCCACGCGCAGCACCTGTTCTTCGACTTCTTCCGCCGGAACGTCGACAATCTCGCGCACCACCTTGAAGCTGGTCATATCCGCCACATCGAAGGCCGGAATGACTTCATAGCTCATGGTGAATTCGAAGTCGGCGGCGCCGCTGAGGATCTGATCGGCTTCCTTCTCGTCCTCGGTCATGGCGATTTCAGGCTGGGTTGCAGCCCTTTCGCCACGCTCGGCAAGGATCGAGGTCGGCTTTTGCTGGATCATGTCATTGACCAGTTGCGCCATCATCGAACGGCCATAGACCTTTTTCAGATGCGAGATCGGCACTTTGCCCGGGCGAAAGCCTTTGATCTGCATTTTCCCCTTGGCTTCGGCCAGCTTTTCATTGAGCTGCGACGCCATGTCCTGGGCGGGAACGACAACCTTCAATTCGCGCTTCAGCCCTTCGGCCAGCGTTTCGGTAACCTGCATGTTCAAAACCTTCATTTCCTCGCGACTGCGACCGTTCGGGTTGGCCCCGCGACTGGGCCGGTTATCCGGCGTCGCCTGTGGCATTCTTCAAAAACAAGCCCCAAACCGGAACAACCGGCTGGACGCTTTCTCATGCTCGTCCTGCCCTCCTGCGCCAAGCGGCGGCCGGACCGGACAACAAACTGGAGCGGCTGGATCTCGCCAAGTGGATCAAACAAGTTCGCCATCTCTGGCGACAACCCACTGATTGATTTCGCTCTTTCCGCATCTGGAGTCTTCGCATCCAGCGTTGTGCGTCCCAATCGAACAAGTCAATCGGGCGCCATTTTCCGCAAACAGATACTCCGGCGAGGCCAAGCCTCACCGACATGCCCCGCAACTATGCGATTTTGCTGCAAATGGCAAGCCTAAGCCACGTCCGGACTGGAGACGAACCAGCACTGCCGGGCCACTAAGAACTGGCGCGCATCATGATGTCACGCGTGGCCGAGAAGCCTTCGAGCGACAGTTCAAACACAAAATCTTCCCCATCCAGCGATTTCGCCGATACCTTGAAAACCTTGCCCTTGCGAAGAGCATCGGAGAGTTTCTGATCGAGCGGAAACGTCGCGTAACTGCCCGATCCGTCCGCGTGCGATATGGTCGCCACCGATTTCGGGCCGTCATCGACCCAAAATGTCACCCCCACATCGAGCAGAATGCCGTGTGGGAGCGAGAGCGTCGCAACAATTTGATCTCGGTCTGACGGGTTGCGGACAAGCTTCATCGACAACAGCCGCTGCCCGGAGGCAGACACAAAGAGCGTCTGTTCCATCGCGCATTGAAACGCGCCCAAACTGTTGGCGTTGCTGCAGGACACGATCCAGGCGGGCAAAGTCGCCGCCGTTTGCGCGCGCGGCCCTTTTTGCCCGTCCGTTTGGGCGGATACGCTTGTGCTTGTGATCATGCACAGCGTGACCACCGCAACGGGCAGAGCGCCGTCCAACATCGAGCCAATCCGGCCAATCCGGTGCGACGTCAGAACTGCAGCCTCAGGTTTGCCGTGATGCGGCCACCCAGCAGGTCCTTGTTGAATGTCACATCTCCACGGATGCTGGCGCTCACCTCACGCAGGCTGCCGTTTTCCGCATCAAGAATATTGCGGTAGTTCACGCCGGCGGAGAGTTCTCCGTAAGTCCCGAAATTGGTTGTCGATGTTGGCGTCACGGCACCGCTTGGCGCGATGTAGTTGACGACTGGATCCTTGGCGAAATCATTGTAGATGGTCGCCGTGACAAAAGGCTGAAGCGCCGATGTTTCGTTTGGCAGGATGTAGGTCTTGGCCACCGACAAACTGGCAAACCCGATCATGTTCTCAACATCATTGAACTGCAGCGTGCCACCCGGAGCGGCGTCGATGGTCACATTATCCGCCGATGTCCGCGAGTAACTGAAGCCAGTCGTTGGAACCACGGACACATCGTCGAATGCGAAGGCATAGCCCATCGAACCGCTGACCGTGAAGCGGCGGGTGTCGAACTTGTCATCCTGCACAAACAGCTGACCATTGGCCGTTGAATTGATTTTGAACCTGGTCCAGTCAAACACGGTCTGAATGTCGGCGAAGAAACGGCCCTTGGAATAGGTGGCGTAGGCTCCCACGTTTCTTGAGGTGAAGCGGTTGCTCGAGGAAATCAGGTTCTGGTTCTGACTGGCTGTGCCGAGACTGACGCCGCCCAGCAGACCCAGATTGACCGATGCCCCATCGCCGCCGATGTTGAAGCAGCCATAATCCACGCCGGTCTGGAAACCACCGTAATTGACGTCAACCTCGGAGGATGCGGACGCCGAAAGCGGGCTCGACGTGGTCGCCGACGCCGTCGACGTTCCACCGGTCATGCGGCCATAGACGCCTGGCGCGCAGGTGTCCGGTTCGACCCCGATCGGAGTGGCGACAAAGGCGCTGGTCGGGCGGTTGACCGCGGAATTGACGATGTTCTGAACCGAGCTAAGGCTGCCGACCAGGCCACCCAATGTTCCCAGGTTGAGCGTCGTGCGGATGACATAATCATTGCCGCTGTCAACGAGGTTGTATTGGACGAAGGGGCCGCTGATCAGGCCGGTGACGGTTCCAACGGCGCTGCCGCTGTTGTCCGTCGACGAGATCACCAGCGTATCGCCCGGGGTGTCGCGGGTCGAGACAACAGTCGGCGTGAAGTTGACGTTGACTGTCCCGCTCAGCGAACCATTGACCGCAATCCGGTCGACAAGGCCGGTCGCGGCATTGGTCAGCGCCAGATCAAGATTGTAGGTGCCGCCCCCGCCATTGGCCACATTGCCATTCATGGTGAGAAAATCGTCCGTTGCGCCGTCGGCAAGCGATATCGTGCCGCCGGTATTGGTCACCACGCCACCGCCAATGCTGCTGGCGCCGAGCGCGTTGATCGTGCCGGTGTTGGTGAAGGCCTCGACACCGGAGAGCGCGTTGCCGTTCATGTTGAACGTGCCGGAGTTGTTGATCGCATCGGCGCCGCCAAGCAGGCTCGACGAATTGCCGGTGTTAAGTGTCCAGGTTCCCGAGGTGTTGATTATCGCCGACGTCACGCCCGCGGCAGTCTGGATGTCGCCGGTCGCGATATTGGTGTTGGTGAACGTGCCCGACCCGAGACTTGAGAAATTGAGCGCATTGCCAGCCGAGGTGATGGTTCCCGCATTGGTTCCCGTAAGCACGCCGCCGGTGAAATTGACCGCATTGGCGCCGCCGGTGATGGTGGTGCCCGCGCCGGTGATGGCGAGCGCCACGGCGCCGGTGCCTGAACCCAGGCGAATGCCGTCGGTGGACGTGCCGGTCACATTGTTGGCGACCGCGACATCGATGGCCCCGGTCCCCGTGGTGGTGGCGATAATGCCGTCGGCGCCGCCGGTTACGGTCGCGCCAGCCGCGGTCTTGGTGACCGTCACATTGCCGTTTCCGCCGGTGGAGGTGGCGCTGATGCCTGCTGCTGCGGTCCCCGTCACCGAACCGCTGCCGTTGACGGTGATGTCGCCGCCCAGAGACTGCGCATCGACGCCAAAGGTGGCGCCCGAAATCGAACCGGCGCCATTGACGGTGTTGAGCCCCAGATCGGTGCGGGTGATGACGCCCGCGCCCGTGGTGCCGGTGATCGACTGGCCGGCAAAGGAGGTGACCGTCACCGTGCCTGTGCCCGCGCCTGCATTGGACGAACGGGCATCGACGCCGGTGGTGGTGCCGAGAATGGCGCCGTCACGGTTGATCAGCAGGTCGCCATTGCCGCCGGTGGTGTTGGCGAGAACGCCCTCGTCGCCAACGCCTGTCACATCGCCAACGCCATTAAGGGTGAAACTTGCGCCGGCAGCCGAATTGAACAGCACACCGGGATCACCCAGGATCGCGCCGTTGACGCTGACCAGCGTGGTGCCGTCGGCAGTGATGTCGATGCCGTCATTGCCCGCGCCATTACCGCCTGTGACGTCGCCGTTGCCGGCGACAGTCACGGTGCCGCCTCCGGTGGAGGTGATGTTGATGCCGTCGCCGCCGGTTCCGGTGACATTGGCGCCCAGCGTGACCTGCACATTGCCGCCGGTCGAATTGGCGAGCGCAATGCCGTCGCCGGCAGCATTGCTGATCGCTCCGCCAGCCGAGGTGGTGACCGTGATGCCATTGGCCGATGCATTATTTGCAGCGACGCCGCCCGCCCCGATGGTCGGGATGGCGCCACCGATGGCGACGACCTGAGTGGGCGCATTGATCGTGCCGGAGTTGGTGCCGCCGGTCTGGGCAAAGGTTGCGGCATTGAATGTTCCGGCGGCGATGGCGCCAGCCGACAGATTGATGATCGATACGGTCTCGGCGCCAGTCGATGCCAGCGTTCCGCCGGCCACGTTGAGCGTTGCTGCAGCCGAGAGCCCGCCGCCATCGGTATTGAGAGTACCGCCATTGACATTGACAGTGGCGGACGAAAGCGTCGCCGTTCCGTTCACATTCAGTGTACCGCCGGTGATCGTGGTGTCTCCGGCGACCGAGCCGCCGGTGTTGTGGTTAAATGTGCCGCCAGACACGTTGAGCGTTCCGCCCACTGATCCGGTGTTCGTCGTCGTGCCGGCCGTGTTGGAGGCATTGCCGGTGATCGTCGCCGTGTTGCCGAAGGTGCCGCTGTTGTCCAGCGAGGCAATCGTGCCGGCGTTCGAACCGGTGCCGCTGTTGGTCACGGCGCCGGCGACGCCGCCGGCTTCATTGGTGAACGTTCCCGCATTGGTGAGGCCGCTATTGAGCGTACCGGTGTTTTCGAACGTCGCGCCGGCGTTGTTGGCAACCACTGCCGTCGACGTCAGTGTGCCGGCATTGGTGACCTCGCCGCCGGCATTGTTGACGAGGGCCGCCGTATTGAGAATGCCGCCCAGTGCAATGTCAAGTCCGCCAACTCCGCCCACCGCAGCGCCTGGCGATGAGTTGGTCAATGTGCCTGCCACATCGAGGCGACCGGCATTGACATTGATCTCACCCGCGCCCTGATTGATCAGATCATTGTTGCCGGTGGGACCGACATTGACGATTTGAACGTTGGTTCCGTTCAGATTGATCTGGCCGTCATTGGTGATCGGCTCTGCGCCGGCGTTGTCCGTGTCGGAATCAAAGGTGGCCGCGCCGGCAAAGTTAATTACGCCCGTCGCCAGATTGTTGATGGCGCCGACATCGATGACGGAGCCGGTATCGACGACGTTCATGACGCCGCCATTGTTGATGGTGTTGGAAAGGCCCGCCAGCGTTGCGCCGGCGTTGATGGTAACGATAGAGCCGTCCGCCGTCGTGATCGTGCCGACGGAAAGGGTCTGGCCCGCCGCGATGTCCACCGTGGCTCCCGCGCCATTGAGATCGAGCGTGCTGGCGGCGCCAAGGTTTTCGGAGCCGTTGACGTCAAGCGTACCCCCGGCGGCCACATCGATGTCGCTGCCGGTTTCCAGTGCCCCGCCATCGGTCTGCAGCGTGCCGCCGTTGTTGATGTCGATGTTGGTGGAATCGAGCGAGCCCGCGCCGGTCAGCGCCAGCGTTCCGCCACTCACCGTCGTTGCGCCCGTATAGGTGTTGACGCCGGTCAGCGTCTGGGTTCCCGTGCCGGTCTTGGTCAAACCGTCAGTGCCGGTTGCGATGCCCGAAAAGGTGGTCGAGGTGTTGTCGCCGCCGGTGGTCAGGGTACCGGCGTTCAGCGCCACCGCGCCCGCGCCGGCCAGCGAGCCGATGTTCAAATTGGCCTGCACGTCAAGCGTGCCGCCGGCATTGACGGTGACGGCGCCATTGTTGCCCAGAGCCGACAGGTTGTTGGCAAACACAGTGCCGCTGTCGATCGTTGTGCTGCCAGAATAGGTGTTCGCACCGGTAAAGGTCTGGTTGTCATTGCCGATGTTGACGATGATGTTTCCGGTTCCGGATATAATGCCGGTATGCCCGGCCCCAACCAAAACACCGGACCCGTCGCCCGCAAGCGTCAGCGTGTTGCCATTCAAATCCACGCCGACGCCTGAGCTCAGAAGACCAATGGTTTCATTGCCGAGCAGTTCAAAGGTTCCGGGGCCAGTGACAATCTGGTTATCGCCAATGGCATTTCCGCCCGAGACCTGCAGCGTGCCGGCATTGATACTCACTACACCCGCCCCGGTCATGCTGTTGGTCCCGGTCAGCGTCAGGGTGCCGCCGCCGTTCTTAACGATCGCACTGCCAAGAATGTTGGTAGCACCGGTGAAATCGCCGGCAAATGTCTGGTTCGCCGTCTGGGTGACGGTGAGAGAGCCACCGGCAAGGATATTGATCGCGCCGCCGGTGCCCGAAAGATTGGCAACGGTTTCATCAAAACCCTGCACATCGAATGTGCCGCCATTGACTATCAAGTCCGACGTATCGGCGATCCGCTCATTGGCGCCCATCTGCAGCGTGCCGGCGGTCACCGTTGTCGCGCCGGTATAGGTGTTGGCTGCGGCGAGGACCAGCGTGCCTGCACCGATCTTTTCAAGCGGCCGCGGACCCGCCGTCTCTGAAATGATCCCGGATTGCGTCGCGGTGCCGACGAGCACCTGCAACTGGGTGGTGTTGGAGTTGATGTTGATCAAATTGGCGATATTGACGCCATTGGCATAATCGATCACCGACCCGGTGGTGGTGATCGTGCCTGTGCCGGCCGCCGCGTCGGATCCAAGCGACAAGGTACCGCCCGCAACCGTCGTGCCGCCAGAATAGGTGTTATCGGTTGACAGCGTCAGGGTTCCGGTCCCGGTCTTGACCAACGCCCCCGCGCCGGAAATCAAACCTGAATGGGTGGTCGATGTGTTGTTGCCGCCGGTGGTCAGGGTATTGGCGCCTAGCGTCACCGCGCCCGCGCCGGCCAGCGAACCGATGTTCAAATTCGACGACAAAAACAGCGTGCCGCCGGCATTGACCGTGACCGGGCCATTCACGCCCAGCGCCGAAGCGTTGACAGCCTGCAAGGTCCCGCCGTTGATCGTGGTGCTGCCGGTATAGGTGTTCGCACCGGAGAATGCCTGGGTATCATTGCCGACGCCCACGACAATGTTGCCGGTTCCAGAAATAATGCCGGTATGGGTAGCCAATATGACAGTGCCGCTCCCCTCACCCGCCAACGTCAGCGTATTGCCGTTCAACTCCACGCCGAGGCCTACGCTCATAGTACCAATGGTTTCATTGCCGAGCAGTTCAAGCGTTCCGGCGCCAGTGACAAGCTGGTTGTCGCCAAGGGCATTTCCACCCGAGACCTGAATCCGGCCGGCATTGATCCGGACAGACCCCGCCCCGGTCATGCTGTTGGTCCCGGTCAGCGTCAGGGTGCCAGCGCCGTTCTTAACGATCGCATTGTCAAAAAGGAGGGAACTACCGGTGAAATTGCCGGCAAATGTCTGGTTCGCCGTCTGGGTGACGGTGAGAGAGCCAAAGATATCGATATTGATCGCGCCACCGGTGCCCGAAAGATTGGCTACGGTTTCTGTCAAGTCCTGCAGATCGAATACGCCGCCATTGACTATCAGGTCCGACGCATCAGCGATCCGCTCACTGGCGCCGGTCTGCAGCGTGCCGGCGGTCAATGTCGTCGCGCCGGTATAAGTGTTGGCTCCGGCCAGAACCAGCGTGCCTGCGCCGATCTTTTCAAGCGGCCGCGGACCAGCGGTTTCCGAGATTACCCCCGTTTGCGTTGCGGTGCCGACGAGCACCTGCAACTGGGTGGTGTTGGAGTTGATGTTGATCGGGTTGGCGACATTGACGCCGTTGGCATAATCGATCACCGACCCGGTGGTGGTGATCGTGCCGGTGCCGGCCGCTGTGTTTGCCTCCAGGCGCAAAGTGCCGCTCGCAACCGTCGTGCCACCGGAATAGGTGTTGGCGTTCGTCAGCGTCAATGCACCGCCCGTCAGGGTCAGTTGCCCACCGCCCTCAAGCAGGCCGCCGATGGTCATCGGGGCTCCAACGTTGACATCGAAGTTGCCGCCGTTGAGCGTGCCATTGATGACGCCACCGGTAATGGTGTGGTCGCCGCTGAGAACGGCACCCGCCGACACCGTGCCGCCGGAGATCGAAGTCGTGGTGGCAGTCACGATCCCCGGCCCGTTCAGAATACCGGTAGCCGAAAGATTAAATGTATTCGCGACTGTCAAAGATCCTGCCACGTCGATGGTCAGGGAACCATCGGAAAGATTTACGATATCAACCAACTCAGCGCCCGTGACAACCGGTTGATTACCCAGCCCGGCGTTGTTGATATCCACTTCATCCAGTGCGCCTGGAGCGACATCCCCCACCCAGTTCGTGTTGGTTGAAAACTCGGTATCGGTGTCACCGTCCCACACAGTTTGCGCCGAGGCAGGCGCCATGAACAGTGACAGTGCAAGAACCGGAAGTGCAGTGCCCGAAAACAAGCTCGGTCTTACTTTTGCGGCCAAGCCCTTGCCGGAAGAACGCATCGATAGCCGGTCCACACCATTCGTCATGTCAATCCCCATCCTGCATACATGCAATTTCGGACGCCATCCGATCAGGGAAAGGAACAAACTTGTTCCACCCATCCTGATTTGCACCTCACCCACTCTTTGGCTACACGCAAATTAACACAATCGCAACAAGGTTGTTTCCCGAAATCGCCTTAATTCTATGAGCGCAGAAGAGTGTTGCCTTGGCGCAACGGCAAATGCAAACATATCTTCTGCGAACACTCGGGTTGATTCTTGCATCGCCTTGGAATGCTTGGGTTAATTTTCATGATAAACAAAGGCTTAACGTCAAGGAAAGTAATCTTAGCCGACGTCACGCGAAAGATACTGGACCCCGATGGCTATCGCTTTGGAGCGCAACCTTGCCGGCCCCGCCAACTCCTTGCCGCTGCAACTGCGTCTTGCCGAATGCTGCGGAATTGATTCCCCGGGACGTCCAGGAAGTATCGACGGAGACTGCGGCCGTGACTATTTTGCGCTGTTCTAAACCCCGCCCAGCAACGTCTCCAGGGTCTTGCGGTAGAGCATGAACTCAGGCGAAGCCTGCTGCACTGACTGGGTCACCTGCCGGGGCGCGCGCGAAACGCCCCCGCGCCTGTTCATCTTCCGCTCGGCCCAATCCTTGATATATGCCACGTTTTGTCCGGTCAGGAACTTGTTGGCGGAGATCACGCCGGAACCAAGCAACGTCAGCAAGTCCGCGGTGTCATCGTTCGACAACACGATGCGGGCCCCCTCGGGTCCGAGGAAATGCGCGAGATACAGCCGCCCGGCGGTGATCGTATGGCCGCCGGCTTCAAGATAGGCCTTGTTCTCCCGGGCCAGATTAGCCACCATTTCGCGCGACAGGGTTGGATCAAACCGGAGCGCGAGCTGTTTGTCGCGCGGCAATGAACTGGCCAGGTCCGGCCTGTAGGTCCGCATCATCCGGAGCCAGGTCGAATCGATGAATTGGCCGAGACCCGTCGCCGACGACAACGGATTCTTGGCCGTCGCGTCGCCACCGCTTTCAACATGGATGATCCGGTCGACCAGAAGGCCGACCGCGTCATCCCCGACGGCGGCGCCTGCAAGTTCCGGTTCAAGCGGGTCAATCGCCGTGCCATTGCGGTAGAATTCGAAGTGCAGATGCGGACCGGTCGACCGGCCCGTGGTGCCGACATACCCGATCATGGCGCCGGCCTTGACCTGCTGCCCCGGCGCCACGCCATCGGCGAAGCGGCTGAGATGGGCGTAGCGCGTTTCGGCGCCGCCCGGGTGCGAAAGCTTGATCAAGTTGCCGTAGCCGCCGGCATCCCCGGCAAACGCCAATGTCCCGTCATAGGCGGCGCGAACCGGCGTGCCGGTCGGGGCGGCCCAGTCCACACCCTTGTGCATCAGCACCTGCTTCAGAATCGGATGGCGGCGCGGGCCGAACCGCGATGTCATCACCCCGCCCGAAACCGGGGTCACCATGCCGTTGCTGACGGAGATCGTGCCGGTCTGGTCATATTCGTCAAGGCAATTGAAATCATTGGCTCCGGCAGGCTTGAATATGAAGCACCTGATCGGTTTTTCGGCCTTCTCCAGCGCCACATACAGCACCTTGCCCGCGCTTTCGCCGCCGTCGCGGGGCGAGTCGGTGAAAATAAGGGTCAGCTTGTCCTCAAGCGAGGCGAAGTCACTCAGATCATGTTTGCGCGACAGATACATGATCACTTCGCCGACAACACTGCTCGGCACCCCGCTTCGAAGTCCCGTGGAGAAGACCGCATCCAGAATGCGCACCCGGATTGCGGCGGCTTGCGGCTCGTCCTCGATGCGCTCGAACAGGTTGCGGTCGACCCACGGGTCCACCGCCGATTTGAAACTCCCGTCGGCGGTGACCGCAAGCGCGCCAAGAAACCGCTCCGGCAGATAGACCGCGATCTGCACCAGTTTGCGGTCGTCGCTCCGCCCGCCGCTGCGCAGCTGGCGCATCGCCACGATCGAACCCGGCTGCAACGCGTCCATCTCGAGCGCCGCCTTGAAGGCGTCGCTCACCCGGGTTGAATCCAACAGGTTGATGTTGTTGTCGGTGAGAAAGGCTTTTGGCGTCGAGGCGGTGACGACATGCACGAACACGTCTTCGGTCGGCTCATAACGGTCGGCTTCCTCGATCAGGCGGGCGGCACTTGTATTGTTCTGGATTTCGGTCTGCTCAAACTCGGCGTCGGCGCCGGAAATCCCCGCATCCTGAATGTCGCCCCAGCCTCCGGTGTCATCATCGGGCGCGGCCAACGCGTCCGCCTCGCCGGTTTCCGCTGTTTCCTGGGGTTGTGGAAGGCTTGCCTCCATCAATGCAGGTTCCCCGGCGGCATCGGGTTCCAATGCGGAACGATCGCGCTGCGATTGGAAAAACGCAAAATCCTGCTGTGTCGAGGGAACGCTCACCGTCAGCCGCTTGCCCGATTCCATGATCCGCGCCGAGACAAGGCGGAGCGGGCCGGACACGCCCTGCGCAGCCAAAGGCGCGGGCACGGGCAGATCCTTGACCGCGCTGCTGGCGTGGGCGCCCAGATCGATGCGGATGGGATCTCCGGGCAGATCGATGATGGTGGGAACATAGACCGGGACAATTGCTTCAGCGACCTCGGTCGCCGTCATCTCGTCGTCGCCGGGCAGGTTTTCGTCGGGCCTGTCGAGCCAGTAGCCAATGCCCAGCGCCGCCGACACCAGGACACACAGTCCTATCCCGCCCAGCAGGCGCAGCCGCAACGCCCGGCGCCGGCGCCTGATCCTTAGGGTCTCCCTGTTCAGCCGGAAACTGGTGTCCAATTCATGCATGGATCAAGACTTTGGCGCAATCCAGATCAGCGGGCCGACCGGCGAGGCGTCCAGATACGTGCCACCTGATTGCCATTGCCCGCGAAATCCCCCGATCCTGTCACATCAATCACTTTACCTGAATGCGCCAATCATACTGCCGCTCTTGAGTTTCTTGCTCTTCGAGGTCGGCGCCGCGGCGGCTGTCGTTTTGGCCGGGGACGAGCGTTTCGCCACGGGCTTTGCCGCCTGCGGTTGTTTTTTCGAGACCGGCGGCGCGCCTGCCGTGCTTTTTTTCCTGGCCGGTGTTTGCGTGGGCGTTGCCTTCACCGTCGTCTTGCAGACAACGGTGGATTGAGCGGACAGCATGCTGATCAGCGCCTCGGTGGGCTCGATCTCATCCGGCGTCAGTTTCTGTTCCGCGTAGTAACGCAGCAAGGCGCGCGCCGATTTGGGACCCCAGTCGCCATCGATGGCGCTGCGGTAGCAGCCCAGCCGTTCAAGTTCGCTTTGCGCCCTGGTCGCCAGCGCTCGCTTCTGTTCCTCCAGGTCCACCACCGGCGCCGGATCGGGCAGCGGGCTCTCGGGCAGTGCCTCGAGCTCGCCGGGTCCGGCCTTGGCCAGGTCCAGCGCGGCGAGCTCGACCGGAGTTTCGGGAACCACGGGTGTGTGTGTGGGTGTGGGTGTCAGCCTTGGCGCTGAACTTTCACTCGGGACCGATGGAGCTGGCAGAGTCGCGGCGGGCAGAGTGGCGACCGGAGGCGCTGCGGCAATTGCCTTGTTTTCAGTGTTCGTGACCGTGGTCTGCTCGACCAGGTCTGGCGCACCGGGAACAATCGCGGGCGCCTTGCTCAACTCGACCGACGGTTCGAACGCCGGCATTTGCGCGGCGATGTCCCTGGCCTCGGGGACAGCCGGAACAATCGTTTCAGGCCGCGGATCCGGCGCCGCGATGATCATTTTCGGCGCCGGTTTGGACAATGGCGCAATGACTGGGTCGGCAACCGGGTCGGCGACATCCTCCGTCGCGTCGACCTCCGGAGCTTCCGGCGGCGTGACCAGCGGGATGGCGGGGGAAGCCGGCGCGGTCAGTTGCGATCCGTCCGGTGCGGGGACTATCGGCCCGGCAACCGGCGCAGGAACGGAGTCCAACATGGGCCGGGGATCCGCCAATGCGATTTCGATTTCAGGCTCCGGACGTTGCAGCGGAATGGGAACGGTGAATGCCGGATCATCCCTGACAGCATCCGCGAAGGCTCCGGTGTTTGCCTCGGCGTCGAGATTTGCCGTGTCGGAACCGACGTCCACGACACTGGGGTCGACCGCTGCGACGGTGTCCACAGCCGGCGTCGTTTCAACACCCGGCGTTGTGTCCGCAGCCGTGTCCGGAACAGGCGCCTCTTCCTCGGTTGCAGCCGAAATCATCAGTCCCGGCGAAATCAACAGGCCGGGTTGCGGGTCCGGCGTGTCAAGCGCAGCAATATCCGTCGGCATCTCGGGCGCTTCGATTTCCGTCGGCATCTCGGGCATGGCGATTTCCGTCGGTATCTCGGGCGCGGCGATTTCGGTTGACGTCTCGGGCGCGGCACGGATTGACGTTTCAACTTCAAGGCCGGGCGCTGGCGACGGTTCGACGCTGGCAATCTCGGGCGCCGGTTCGTCCGCTGCCTCTATTCGCAACGCCGGAACGACAGTGGCGACCATCTCACCCTGGGCTTCACTGCCATCCGAATTGTCGAAATTGAGACCAAAGCGCTTTTTGAACTTCTCCAGAAGCTCCGGATCCAGTTCCGCCAGCAACTCAAGATCCTCAGCCGTCAACGCGTCACTGTCCTCAGTCAGCGGATTGAAATAGAATTGCGAACGCAGCGAGGATTGATCCCAGGGCGTCTGTTTATCCAGCGTTGTCTCCTCAACCGTGTTGCGCACCCGGATCATCATATCGGAGATGCTGATGCCTTCGGTCGGCATATGTTCGGCCAGCGCAACACTGAAAGGGCTGTTGGCGCCCGCGCCGTCATTGGTGATATTGCCCGGCTGGGTGGCAAATGCGACGAACGTGCCGCTTCCGGTCTCGACCTGGGCGAGACCATCGGTGGAGAAATTGTCTCTGGATGATTGCGGCAAGGGATTGTTCCGGCAGGCGTCCAGCAGCAGCAATGTTTGCCGGTCGCGGCTTTGCAGACGGCTGATCAACCCGTCAAGCGACAATGTTTCCTGTGATATCAGCCCCTTGTCCGTGAGAGTGGCATCGGTCGGCACCAGATAGTTGCGGCCCGCCAATTGAAACCCGTGGCCGGCGAAGTAGAACAGCACCGCATCTTTGTCCGCCGCCTTGTCGAGCGCCTCCGACACTGCCGCTTCAAAGCCCTTGCGGTCCAGATCGGTTTTCTCGATCACGTCAAAACCCAGATCCCGCAGCGTGGCGGAGATCAATTGGGCGTCGCGTTCCGGATTCTTGAGGGTTGGAATATGCTGGTAGTTCGAGTTCCCGATCACCAGCGCCAGCCGCCCGGCGCCGACGCTGCCAACTTGCGCTTGCGACGCCAGTGGCGCCTGCACAAACACAAGCGCGACGGCAAGCACGGTGCGAAAGACAACAACGAGTCCGGTTTTGAACCAACCAATCATTCGAAACAGTACCCCTGGCTATCGCGAACCATTACAGTTCCGATCCTGGAGGGCCGCGGGCTTCAGCTGTTACAGGCAACCGGCAAAATTGCCCTGGGCGCGGAAGCATAGTCACTACGGACAGGCGGAAATAAACACTTTTCCGGCCGCATCCCTGAAGAAACAATTGCCCGGCTGCGAGCTCACCTTACCAACCAAGTCTGGTTTGGTTACCTGGGGGGTGCCGGGTGCGGTGGTGGCGCTACATCCAGCCATTGTTACGCAGGCCAAGGCGACAAAAACAACAACTCTCATCCAACCGGCTCCCTCGTTTAATCGCGCTTATTAGAAACGACAGCGTGGAAGCAATCAAGTGTTATCTATACCGTCCGAGAGAAGAACTGTTTTTCTCGGTTCAGCGATACACCCCGATAATGGGTGGCATCGGCGACGGAATGCGCCGTTTTCCCAAATTCACCGCGACGTTGCTCGGCTTTAAACTGGCGCCAGCGCTCTGTCTGGGTTTTGTCACGCTTGCGCCGGAACGAACCAGTCCGACCGGCTCCGCTACAGAACGCTCTGAAATGGATGGCTTGGGAGTGGGGACCGGCACGCGGCCGAACAGAAAGGAGAGCACCGGATAACCGGCCTCAACAGACGCATCCATGGAGAGAGCCTTCTCATCCACGGTGATGGCGGATACGCTGGAGACGGTTTCCAATGAAACGGCGGCTTCACCATCAGAGCCCGGCAACACCATCAATGTGGGTTCCACCGGCCCGGTACCGACAACGGAATCAGCGTATCCAGCAGTACTCGCAGACGCCGCGAGCAACAAACTGATCGCAATGGTTTTTCCGCAAAATCTCATCGCATTTCCCTCGTTTTATGCCTCAATCATCGCACGATAACCGAACTTTTTCAATGCACGCTATTTTACACCCAATAACAATAATTTTGACCTAACAAATATCATCAGGATTTAATGGCAGGCGCGCAGCCATTAATGCCGAGATAGAATGAACCGGTCGCAAGGATATGGGTATTGACTGACTTAGTGCAAGAGTTCCGCAAGTTCATGGTCCTGTCGGCAGCGTTGCTTGCCGTTCTTTTCGGCGCATTGAACGAGGTTCGGGCCGAACTGCTCGTGTGCAATCAATCACTTGATATCCTCAACGTGTCGCTGGGCTATGAAGAGACAGGTGAATTCCAGACCGAGGGCTGGTGGAGCGTCGGCGCCAACCGCTGTTCGGAGGTCATCCGCGAGCCGCTGGGAAGCCGCTATTATTACATCTATGCCGAAGATGTTTTCGGCCAACCGGTCTTGGCGGGTGACGTGTCGGCCTGCGTGGACGTGGCGAAATTTTTCATTCGCGGCACCGAGGAATGCTGGGTTCGCGGACACAGGGCCGTCGAATTCCTCGAAGTCGACACCCAGTCGCAACAGCGATGGACCGTGTTTCTGAGGAGTTTTGATTAACCCGCCGCGTGCGTTTGCCCGCTTCAAAGATGCATCGGACCGGCGTCCGCCTTTTCAGCCCGCCCCCTATGATCCTCCGAGCAGGAAGAAGGAAAATGCGTATTCAAGCTCGATACCGTCGCTGCGGATGGTTTCCAGCAGCTTCGGCATGAAATTGGCGACCGTTGCGGGGCGCTCCAGCGCCGAGCCGCGGATCGGCTCGTCGGACGACAGCGCAATGACCACCTGGGGCAGAGGGTCCCTGGTCGCCAATTCCACCAGCTTGATGTTGAACGTCCCCTGATCGCCATCACGCTTGAGGAACTGGTCGATCTGGTAGACGAATCCGTCATTGTCGACGAGGTAAAGCACCGTGTTCGGTTTTGTCAGGCCCGACAGTTTTCCCTGAAGTGAATCGCCGCTCTTCAAGCGGTCACTGTTCAACTCCATCCGGACGGTGGGAAGCTCATTGACGGCCATGCCGGAAAGAAACTGGGTGATGCCGCATTGGCGCTCCACGATCGGACGCACCTCAATTCCCGGTTCAAACCCGAATTCACCGGTGAAATCGCGCTCCAGAGCGGAAAACTCCGCATTGTTCATGCCGATGCCCTCGATCCTGATCTCCTTGGCGCCAGCGGCTGTTCCGCGCGCAAAAAAGCAATCCCCGCCATCGTATTCCCGCACCCAGGCGAGCCGCGCCCCGATCTCGCCAAGTTCTCCGCGGAGATTTTCCTGGTCGGATGAATCGGGAACTGGCTCCGACGTCACGGCCGGAGGCGGTGGCGCCACTTTGCGCGGCCGGGTCGGCGATACAGGCGGCGTCAGGATTGCGACCTCGTCCTTGCCATCCGAACCATCAATTGCATCGTCTTTTGTCACCGTCGGGGTGAGCACCGAAGACTGATCGGACTGTGGTTGCGCATCCTGGTTCTGGGTGACCAACCAGTAGCCGCCGGCGAGTGCTATGCCCAGCACACCCACCGCCGCGACAACTATCCCGGCCTTGCCCGATCGCCTGGCCGGTTGCGTGGCCGCCGGGACTGACTGTACTCCACTGCCCTTCCCGCCCGCATCGGGGCGGGGAGTGAGCGGAAGCGGATCGTCGGCCGCTGCCGCGCCAGTCGCAGGATCAGCCCCGATCTTCGAGCCTTCGCCCTTCAGCGCCATCAAGGGTTCAAGCAGCGCATCAAGATCGGGATCCGGCTGCTTGCTGGCGCCTGAGGCGCCCATGCCTGGCTCCGGCGGATGATCGCGGGCAGGTCGGCGCGGCCCGGTCGCCGCTTTGACGGTTACGGTGGGTTGGTCTGGAGGCGCATCGGCTCCATCCTGTGCCGGGTCTGCGGCGCCCTCGCCTGCCCCGGCCGGATCGGCTTTACGGGCTTTGCCGCTCTTGGGCATACCGGCGTCGGCGCTCGCCTGAGGGTCGATGGGCGGCGCGCGGTCGTCAACCTGGTCTGAATCGGGGGCCGGCGCTGCGGGTTCCGGCGATTCCGTGGCCGCAGCCTCGCCCTGGTCGACGACATCCCAGCCATCATCCGCCGGTTTTGCGGCGTCCTGATCCAGGAACGGGCTGGCTTGCTGGGCGGGCATGGCAATCGGCTTTTCCGCCGCGGCGGGGCTCGCAACAGCTGGTTTCGGCGGCGCGGTCGGGATTGGCCGTGGCGGCGTCGACCGCTCCCGGCGCTGCGTGAACCAGTCCGCGATATCGGCCATGGTCACTTTCCGATCGGCGGGATTTGGCTGCAGCATCAATTCGATGATCGGACGCATCGATTCATCGATATCGGAAATATCCGGCACGATTCGCCGCTTCTCGATGATTTCGACCTGGGTGCCATTCATGTCGATGGGCTTGCCGCGCAAGGCATTCACCATCACCAGTCCGAAACTGTAAATATCCGTCGCCTCGGAAATATTGCTGTTAAACAGACCCAACTGCTCGGGCGACACGAAATTGTACTTGCCGGCAAATTTGCCGTCGAGCAGCGTCACGCCCTTGGTTGTCCGGGCAATGCCGAAATCGATGATCTTGGCATTGGCGACAGCACCACCGGCAAGAATGACGTTATCGGAGGAAATGTCGCGGTGAATGACGCCAAGTTCATGCGCCGCATCAAGACCGGACGCCAACCTGCCGAAAAGGTTCTTGGCTTCATCGAGCGCCAGCGGGCCTTCCTCAAGCCGCTCGGCCAGCGACGGTCCATTGATGAATTCCATCACCAGATAGGGCCGGCCGATGATCGGATCGGTGCCAAAAGCCATATATCTGACAATCGCCGGATGATTGAAATCGCGCAGGATGCGGGCTTCTTTGTTGAACAGGCCAACGATGGTCTCGTCCTTGGCAAGCTCCGACAACACGATCTTGATGGCTATGGGATGGCCACTCATGATTTCGTGGCCGCGAAAAACCTCTCCCATCCCACCGGATGCGATCTTTTCGTCGATTTCGAACAACCCATTCAACTGGGTGCCGGGTCCAAGACCGACAATCGACATGATGCGGGTTTTTTCCTGGTCGCTCATAGACCCAAATTCTCCTTTCAGGCCTGTTCCAGGAAATCAACAGGTATTGTCGCCTTGGACGCATGAAACTGGATCGCGTTCACGGTGACATTATCGGTCCCGCCCCGGTCGAGCGCAAGCTCAATCAGTTGTTCGCAGATCTCCCGGACCCGCCGGCCAGCCATGATCTCGCCGATTTCCGGGTTGGAGACATGGGCTGTCAGGCCGTCACTGCACAGCAGGAATGTATCGCCTGTCTGGACCCGGCCGTCGGCAACATCAAAATGCGGTGCTTCGGCCACGCCGATGGCGCTGGTGATGACATTCTTGCGCGGATAGTTGGCCGCTTCCTCGGACGTGAGCATACCACGATCATAAAGATCCTGAACCTCGGTGTGATCCCGCGACAATTGGGTCAGCGTATCGCCGCGCAGCAAATAGGCCCTGCTGTCCCCGGCCCAGATGCAGCGGTAGGCGTCGCCGAAACAAAGCAGACCCACGACTGTACTGCCAATGACAACATTGCCGCGCTCAACCGAGATCCGCCTTATATGGTCATTGGCGCGCAGGATGCGCTCGCGGAACTGCTCGTCGAGGGCAATGGCGGAGGTGGCGTCGGGCAAGTCTCTGAGACCCTGGACAATCGCCTCGCTGGCAAGGTCACCGGCATCGTGGCCTCCCATTCCATCCGCCACAACCCAGACGCCTGCCTTGGGATCAGCGAAGTAGCGGTCTTCGTTCAGCCGGCGCACGCAACCGACATGCGTGAGTGAATAACTGTTGATCTGAAACGGGCGGCTATTCATGCACGCGTCCTTTGTGTCTTTGGCCTGTCATCGCCACCACGGCGCCACCTCAGTCCTCGATTGGCCAGCTTGCCTGGGTTTCCGCAAGCGGTCCCGACATCATGTCCGCCATGAACCAGACATCCGGCATTCCGGTAAAAACCGCGACCTGGGCAGGAACAGTCTCGCTGCCTGATGTCCACCAGACCGACATCATCTTGCCGGCCACGGCCCGCCCGATCTCGGTCATTCGTCCCAGCGCGGATTTCAGTTCGCCGTCGGCGACCATGGCCCGGTGGCCGTTGGCGACCGCGGACATGCCTGCCGGCGGGTCGGCGGAGAGACATCCGGGCTCGCCAAGGCCTTCAATAAGTTCGCGAGGTTCCTTCGGCGCATGTTCATCGAGCGCACCAAGCAGTTTGCCATGAACATCGGGAAACCATTGATCAGGATCCAGGGCGTCAATCGACGGGTACCCGCCCGAGGACGGAGGCGCGTGGGAAAGAATGACCAGCGGAAACGTCCGTCCGACGCCGTCAACCGAGGGCGACATGGCTCCCAGGCAATCCACCCCGGTGATTGAAGACCCCAGCCGGAAACTCCAGATCGGTTGAATCATGTAGTGGTCTCCCCAGGACCGTCCAAGCTTCTCCCTGCTTGCCGCAAGTCCCGACTGAATCCAGTTTTCAAGCGGCTGCAACACGGTCCGTGGCATGTTCAGGACGACAAAATCACGTTTTTCCGGATACTTGCCGTACAATCCTACCGGCATCTCAAAAACCCGCCGGACATTTGAAATCATTCAATGCAGGCAGGATCAGCGGGTTCCTGAGCGAATTGACTTCAATCTTGTAGGAAACCTCGCGCCCGCCGATGACAAACCTGACAGCTATCCCGTCGCCGCTGCGGCTGGCACCGCCTTTCTCGATCAGCCGCATGAACGCCCACTGCCCCGCTTCCGTGACAGACGAGGTCCGGCCTGGCAGTTCGGGGAATATGGTGATGCTGGCGGAGCCGGCGCCCATCCCCGGCCAGGTCATGCTGACAGGCGCATTGCCGACCTGCTGGGATTGAATGACGGTTCCGTTGACCTCCATCAGCGCCAGTTCCGCATTGCCCGAAATCGTGTTGGGCCGGATCACCATGTTGAGCCCGATCTGGGGAGAGCCGGAGGGAAAGAAGGCGTCGCGGATTTCAGCGGCGCGCTGGAATTCACGCAGGGTAGCCTTCGACATCTCCTGGGCAATCACGGAATCGACTTTCCAGTCCCACTGCTCGCCTGACATGTCCACATAGGTGGCCAGACGGTTCACGAAAAATTTGTCGATCGCTCCATTTGGTGCAAATACGCGAGCAAATTCAGACATTTGCACGTCACGTCCACTGCCTCGCGCAAACGGATAGCGGTTGGCGGTGACATCCTGGCAAACGCGGGTGACCTCGCTGTTCAGCGCCTGGTTCAGTTGCGAGATCGTCGATCCTGCGGCATCGCCCTCGAAATCCGAGACCGCCACTTCCATCATCCGTTGCAGCGGCGTTGGCAGCCGCGAGGCATTGGCGCGAAGATTGACAATCTGGACCTGAAGATTCGCCGTCGCCCGCTCGGTCTGCGACGGATTGGTGGCAGCCAGGATCAGACTTTGATAGATTTCGTACAAAGTGGTGATCAAGGTGTCGATCGGCCGCCGTCCCACTTCGCCGTCAACCAGTTGATGATAGGGCCGGAAATAGCCTTCGATGGTCTCTCCGGGCACAGTCGGACGCTGCGCGGTTCCCCCTGCTCCAAGACGGGACTGGGATTTCTCCAGCGCCAGATTGATGCCGATCCTTGACCAGCCGGTTGCCCGGTCGCGGGCGCGCTGCACCGCAATCCTGGCCAACTCGCCGGCCAGTCCGGGATTGGTGGCGCCGTCAACCAGATCGGAAACCTCGTCGCCTCCACCGCCCTCCGGCTCCTTGGTCAGGCTGGTTTCGCGCGCCACCGACAGGAACAGGTTGCGGATCGGCGAATTGGCCGACGAGGCGAACGCGATGGTCGTGTATTCCGGCTTGTCCGCCGACATCCGTTTCAGCCGCACCTTGCCGAACAATCCCTCCCATTCGGCGACGAAGTCCTGGCGGTACTTTTCCAGCAGCATGTTGCCGAGCGACTGGAACTGCGATTCAACCTTGGCTTTGGCGCCCTCCTCGCCCAGCACCCAGCTTTCCGCCGAAAGCTTGTCGGCGACAGCGCCAAGCTGATCGAGAAAATAATCGTGGAACCCGCCATAGGTGAACAACCCGGGAATCCGCAGATCCTCGACCGGCGAGCCGTCAACTGTCTCAAACACCAGGGCGGTATCGCCGCCACCGGCATCCACCAATGACCAGTCCGGGATATTGGCGCCGCTGGCCTCCCCCTTGATCAGGGAATAGGCGCGATCAACGAGGGACAACCGGACCAATGCCTGCTGCGCCGACGCGACAAGGGCGCCGTTGAGTTCGATCTGGGTTTCATGGGCGTCATCGAGCTCCAGCATGGCGCGCAAATGCGCTTCCAGTTCCTCGCGCCCGCGCTTGTTGCCGGCGCCCTGATACAGATTGTCTTCCCAGTCCCTGACCATCCAGGAGATGATGAATTCATTGTCGGTCTTCGGCGCCTTGCCGCCAAGCATCAGATAGACCTTGAGCGCTTCATAGATCACCGCCGGAACATTGATGCTGGCTTCCATCTGCCGCTCAAGCCGGTAGACCAGGCGAGAGCGGAAGGTGCGTTCGAGCGCCGCGCGATAGGCCTCGTTTCCGGCCGCCGTCAGCCTTGCGCGCTGACTGAGGCCGAAGGTTTCCATGTATCCCGGCTCCTTGTCCTGATTGGCATAGCCGGTCTCGAGATTTCGCAATTTGTGCAACAGGTCGAGCACTGTGTGCAAATCACTGTCGCTGACGACATCATCATTGAGCGCCGGTCCGGCAATGCCCCGGTATTCGGAAATGGAGGCATTGGCCGCTGAGACCAGATTGCGGTTCTGGTAGTAGCTCCACAACCAGGCCGATGTTAATCCCAAGGCGCCAAGCGTTATTGCGGCGATTGCGCCATAGCGGACAATCTGCGTGCGCCGCACGGCCTTCATGTCCTGCGACACCCAGCCGGACTCCTCAAACACGACCTTGGTCAGCAGGTCGTGCAGGAAGTAGCTTCTCCCCCGCCCCGACATATGGGAAACCGGCTGCGCGGCAAAATCCTTGCCCATCGCGCCAAGCACCTGATCGAACGGCGTCCCCTCCTGGGTGCCGGATGAGAAGTAAAAGCCGCGAAGATGGGCATTGGCGTGATACCGGGTCGGCTCGAAAATGGCCTGCAGGAAGTTCGCCACCGGATCGCGGAGGCTGGCCATCTGCGCCGGAAAGCCGAAGATGGCTATCCTTGCCATCGGATCCGGCTCGGCTTGCAGCCGGTCGGCGGTTTCCTCGGTCAGCCGCATGACAAGATCGTCGAACTCGCCGGGAATCATGCCGACGCAGTTCTTCTTTCTGTCATCGGTCTGAAACGTCGCGCCCCAGACCTGCCGCCGCCGCTCATCCGGGAAAGACGAGAAAAACTCGTTGAATCCGGCGATCAGGTCCGACTTGGTGAACAGGGCATAGACCGGAAAATCGATCTTGAGCTCCTGGTACAGTTCCAGCAGCCTTTTGCGGATCGCATTGGCATGCGCATCGATGTCCTCCTGCGGAAGCCGCATCAAGTCTTCCAGGCTGGTGGCCAGGATGACGCCGTTGATCGGCTGTTTGGGGCGATTGTTCTTCAGCAGCGACAGGAAGGAAAGCCAGCTCTTGGTGTCAGCCTCGGCGTCGGTGTCCTGCGTCGTGTAGCGACCGGCGGTATCGATCAGCACCGCGTCCTCGGCGAACCACCAGTCGCAATAGCGGGTGCCGCCCACGCCCGCGATGGACGCACTCTCGCCATTGGCCGCCAACGGAAACTTGAGCCCGCAATTGACCAGCGCCGTTGTCTTGCCCACCCCGGGAGGCCCAATGATGATGTACCAGGGAAGATCGTAGAGGAAATTCCGGCCCTTCGACGCCTTGCGCAAGGTCTCCACGGCATCCGCCATGCGCTGCGACAATTCTTCGTTGTCACCAGACTCGGCTTGCGCCACGACAGCCTCTTCGAGCGCCTTTTCAGCCTTGCGGCGCTTGACGAACTTCCAGGCGGTCAATCCCAGATAGACGCACCAGATCAGCGCAATGATCAACACCCGCGTCCAGAAGCCGGCCAGCGGCGGATAGCCGGCAAACTCGATCAGCGGCCCGGCGAACCAAAGCGCCAGCGAAAAGATGACAAGCGCCAGCGGCACCAGCGCCCAGCGAATGAACCTCTTCAACTTCGTCCACATCAAGTGTCTGCCTTCAGCTTGGAATCTCCGCTCAAAGCGATTCCTCCCTCGGTATGTTGATCTCGACCCGCCGGTTCTTGGCCCGATCCTCCGCCGTATCGTTGCTGGCGACCGGCTCGTCTTCCCCCTTGCCGATCACGGTGATCCGGTCAGCTTCGGCTATGAACTTCCGGATCAGGCCCGCGACGGATTCGGCGCGCGCCACCGACAGATCGTAATTCGACTTGAACCGGCTGGTGGCGCGAAGCTTCACATTGTCTGTGTGCCCGACGATGTTGATGGGTCCGGGCTCCTTGTCCAGAGCGACGGCAATCCGGTTCGCCAGCGGCTCGAACTCGGGGGTGACATCGGCGCTGCCCGACGGAAACAACAGCACATTGCTGACGGTCAGCACGATTTTTTCGCCCTTGATGAACGCATCCGCCAGGCCCTCTTCAATTTCCGGCGCCAGAGCTTCGCGAATGCGTTCGAGCTGGGCCTTGTCGGCTTCAAATACCTCGGTCACCAGCGGCTTGAATTCCTCTCGGCGGATTTCAATGGCTGTCTTGGGATGAAGCTGCACCATGGTTTGCGCCATGGCGTCGCCTTCGCCGGCGATGATGAACCTGAGCAGCATGTAGACGCCCGCCAGAAACGCCAGCGCCAGAGCGCCAATCGCCCAGAGCGGCATGCCCTCGCCCGCAACCCGCATCCTGGTGACGACGCCACGCCAGCGCGGGGAAATCTCGTCCGTCCCGCGCGGCTTCACGGTCCTGAGCGTCTGAAACACATCGCGGCGAATCCGCTGCAATTCGATGTCGCCGCCCGCCGCGGCGCGATACTGCCCTTCAAATCCAAGCGACAGGCACGAATGAATGAGCTCCAGCAGGTCGTAATAGACGGTCGGATTGGCCAGCAGCTGGCGGATCTTGTCAAACAGCACCGTTCCGGACGTCCGCGCGCCAAAGAACTGGGCCAGCATGGAATATTGCAGCCAGACGTGCTTTTCGGTTCCCGGCAGATTCTGGACGATGTCGTCGGCCGTGGCGCACAGGGTGTATTTGGCGATCTGCACCTGCTCCTGGTCGATGCCACGGGCCAGCAGCGTCCGTTCGAATTCGTTGATGGAGCGCGCCACATGCTGCATCAGCGGCACCGCGTCCATGTCCACGACCAGCTGCCGCAACCGGCCCAAGAGCACCAGCAATGGAACCGCCGCCTGGGTGATGGGATTGGTGGTTTTGACCTCGGCGTTGCTGTGAGCGGCGATGGCGACATTGAGCGGTATCTTGCGCGTGGGTCTCGGCTGCACCTGTTTCGGCGCATATTCGGGCGACTGCTGCGACACCCAGTCGGTCGGACCACTCAAATTCGCGGCGGGCGAGCCAAAGGGTTGGTTCGAGAACACTGTCGACCCCGAACTTGCCGACCCCGCGCCGAAGCCGGACTGGCCCGAGGCTCCGCCCGGCCGCGGGCGGATCACCGTTTTGTTGCCATTGTTGGCGCCGAAGGGATCGTCAGAATTGCTCATTGCCGATCATCCAGTATCGCCCATAGTTCGAGCTGAAGATCCGGCCAATTGCCGGCGAAATGCATGGCCAACCCGCTTGCCACGCTGAATTCCGGCCACAATGGCGTGTTTTTCTCCAACTGAAAATAGACATGATCAGTAATGGTCCGGATTTGCCGTGGCGGCGTCGGCATGTGGACAACCGCAATACCGGGAAGATGGGTCTGGACGATCTCCTTCATCTTGGTGTTGGGCCCGACCTTGACCAATTCGGGGAATTGCATCTGGATCTGCGACAACGGCATCGAGGCTGCCACCTCAATGATGAATGTCGCCTTGCTGAACAGGGTCCGGTCGTTGACATTGGCGACATAGGCGTTGGCCCGGACCTCGGTCAGGTCAAGCCGGATGGCGCGGCCGATATCGAGGCTGAGCAGGCGCTGAATGGTGTTGAGCAGTGGCGCGAACACCTCGGCCAGATTGTCATGGTCGTATCTGGGAAACTCCGGCACGAGGCGGCTTCCCGAGAATGTCGACAACTCCCCCGCCAGCCGCAGAAATTCGATGTAGAGCTGCTCCGGGTGAACATATTTGGAAGCGCGATAATGCTTGAGCACGTTGATTTCGCGGTTGAGCATCTGCAGCATGAAGTAATCATAGGCCTGCAGGCCACCGCCCGAACTTGGGTCGGTGGCGTAGCGCGCCAGCGATTCTAGCCTTGTTTCGACCCAGCCGATCACCCGATCGAGCCATCCCATCGGCACCGGATGGGCGTGGCAGATCAGCACCGGCGGCGCAATCGTGTCGTCAAGCAGAATGGTCTTGTCGCGGACCTCGACAATGCGGGAAATCAACAGATTGTTGTAGCGCGGCTTGGGCACCTCGCTGATGGCGATCTCCACCCTGGGATGGGCGATTTCGATCTCTTCCTCGACATGCATGCCCGACGATGAATCCATTACCCGTTCCAGCGAGCGGGTGAAGCGGCTGCCGCTCTTGCCCTGGGGCATGTCGATTTCGCGTTCATTGGGCTCGATGCCCGGCAAGGTCAGATAGACGTAGCGCCGCTCCGACCCCTCGGGCACATCCACCGGCGTGGGAACCGGCGAGGTCTCGCCGAGATCGAACGGCGTTCCATCCTGGAAAATCCCCGACGCGCGCCTGATACCGAACTTGTTCTGCTGGGCCAGATCGCGATCGATCTCGATCGACGCAAATCCCCAGGGATAGGGGGTCGTGTGGCGCACGCGAAGATCAAGCAGATGTTCGACATAACGGTCATTCTGCTGAAGGTGGTGCTGACGCAGAAAAAGGCCTTCGGACCAAACAACCTTGCTGTACCATGACATGCGATGCGATCCCCCATCAGGTTTCTGTCAAACCTGACAACACGCTATCAAACACTTGACTATTTGTTCAACTAAAGACTGTCCTAACTTACCATCAAAAATTCTTTTTTGTGGAATCTTGTATATTATTGAAAATTAAGAAAGTTCGAGACATGAAGGCAGTCCCTGTAACGCAATCGGCGCGAAATCGACAGCAACAGAGATCCCCCGAGAGAGCCCCGCACCTGAATACAACCTAAGGGATGATCAGACTGAGGCTGCTTACCAGTTCACGGGTGGCCACTTCCCTGCCTTGACCATTTCCTTCACAACGCGAGGATCAAGAAGATTGTCCATGAGGCCCTGTTTCTGCAATATCTGCTCAACTGCCTCAAGAGCCTTGCCTGTTTGTGAGGACCGTGTGACGCGCGAACTATGCACACGCCACGGAATGGTCATACCGGTCTTGCTCGCCACCCTCACGTCAGCGCCTCTTTGGATCAAAAAGAGACATATATCCCAAACATCTCCCGATGCAGCAACCAAGGCCGGCGTTGAATCCGCATATCCTTTGACCTCGATACTGACGCCTGCATCCAGATATCCTTCCACAGCTTCCTGATCCAAGGATTCAATCGCCCAGAAGATAGCATGGAATCCGTCCGGACCTTTCGCGTCACGATCAAAAGCCTCAGCATTCATTGTCGCGATCCCGCCAACGAAACAAATCATCAATATAAAAACAGAAATGATCCTGAACCATAAATTATTCCCCAGACTAGTTGCAGCCATTTTCCATTTGCTCCGCCTTTGTTTTCTGCTTTGCGTTAGCCAGCGCGGCATCCACGGATTCCATCGAATGCAGACGTATACCTCGGGCTGCCGCTGTTCCGCCAATCACACCTATGGGACCGAATGACAAAGCAGCAGCCAACGCTGCTCCCGACGCGTCCGAAAACGCAAAACTCTTAGCCGGCGACATTGGTAGTCTTTTTCCGATCGCCTCAGGCATTGCTCCGAAGCTGTGATCCTGGATACCGGACAAAATATCGCCCTTGATATAGTATGCATCAATTGGGGCGTTGTTCAATTTATCCTTGAAGTTGGCGATCGTGTTCGGATGCACACCAGCGGCGTTATATGTGGTGGCCGGAGCCCCCGTGGCAACTGATGCAGACGATGCCATGCCGCCACCCAGGGAATGGCCGACAAGCTGCACCCGCCCAGGTTTTAGGTTTGTGGCTTCAACCGCTATACGTATTGCACGGGTGTAGTAAGCAGAATCTTTGCCTCGGCCTTGCTTAACATTCTCCCGCCAATCATCGATTTGTGTGGGGTCAGTTCCACGATAGGAAATCGTATATTCTTTCTGACCGTCAGCCCCCATACGGCTGAAAACATCGGCTCTAAAATCAGGATGGTCTTCGATCTCGGTGAGTTTGGCACCATCGACCAAAAGCCCCAGATCCTCCATGTCTTCATCCGAAGCCCTTTGCCAACCATTTGGCAGGTTTGCGGCACCATTCAGATCTTCATAAGCCGCATTGGCAAGTGCGGCGTTCTCGATGGCTTTTTCAATTGCTGCGCGCTCCTTGGCAAGCGCTTGACATATTTGGGATTCCGGTTGCTTCTGCACTGGAAGCATGGCGCTAATCCTAAGCCTTTCGACTTTCCTGGATTTCTCCTCCTTCTTCCCCAAACTCGGCTTGGCATCCGAATGTCCGCCCTTCTTGCCTACCCCCTTGGTCAGGGCCTTGGCCCTGAGCAGGCGTCCAAGCACGCCTTCGACAATCAGGATGGATAATACCGCGGCCATGGCGATGGCGGCCGGTTTGAGTTCAGCGCGGGATTTCGCGTCCCGGACGTTGCAGACAATCTCATGCGCCCGTTCAAGCGCGTGAAGCACGCTGGCGGAAAGGAAAAACAGGTCGAAAGCCAGCATGGCGATGTTGACGCCGGGAACGAAATGCGCGCCGACCCAGGCGACGACCGCGCCGACAATGAGACCCATGCCCAGATCCCGGACTGCGTTTTCGAACGCCAGCCGGGTTTCACCCTCCATGTATTGCGGCGACATTTCGAAGACGAGCATCATCCGGTCCGACAGGTCCGGCGGCAACGACGCATCTGTTATCGGTTTCACCGAAACCTGCTTGAAATCCTCGTCAAGGCTGGCGCCGGCAAAGCTGAGCGTGACCTCCGGAACCTTGGCGATGCCGATCGAGCCGTTGCTTGCCAACCGCGCCAGCGCATGAACCAGCGTCTGACGCGTGGCAACCCGCAACGACACCGGATCCACACCCCAACGCCGCAGATGCGGGCGGATCAATTGCTCCGCATTGGGGCGGCCCGCGAAAACATCAAGCGTCTGGATGATGGAGAACCGGTCGCGCAACACGGTCGATGCCGCCTGCGCTCCAAATGCCGACAATGGACCGATCAGGATGGTTTCCCGTCCAGTGCTGATCGATACAATGTCGGTGGATGAACGCATGCTGTTCCTCAGCTGCCCTGCTATTTCAACAGCAAACCGTCAAAGCCATGCTAAAGCCTAAAGAAACAAACTTCCCGCTTCAACCAAATTCAATGCAGTCTATTGATGAACAAGTGCCCCACCGTGACGGGAACTGTTATTTCCGCTTTTTACCCGTCGCCTCTTGATAGGCCTCGGAGAAATACAACAGGAAGACGTCCAGCATGCCGTTCTCATGGGCTTCGACCTTGGCGTCCCAGCGTTGGACAAATGTTTCCCATGCCTTGGCTTTCGTGTTGGAAAACGTCGATTTCTCGACCTTGGCTTCGATCGACTCCGGCGACAGATCGGCAAGCAATCTCGACAATGCCTTCTGCATGGCGGAATAGGTCGCCAATTCGTGCGACTTGATATCTTCAAAAGCCTCGCGGAATGCACGCATGCCGTCGAGATAGCCGGAACGATCCTTCGACAGCATCGCCTCCAGCGCCTCCACCGGATCGGCCATGAATTTGAGAGGGTTGTTGTCGAGCGCGCCAATGACTGTGCGATCGGTGGTCCGCACCATCGCCTTGGCCGAGGCGCGCGCCTTGAGCAGAAGCGCTGTCTGCTCGGCAATCAACAGCATCATGGCGCCGATTTCCTGGGCCACTTCCTGGCCATTGCGGTTCGACAAAGCATGCGATGGCAACCGCGCGCCAAGCTTGAACGCCGCGAGCATGTCATTGGATGCCGAAGCTGACGCCACCCTGCCCTCGGGCCGGAGCGGCGCCGGGCTTGGCGGTATGTTCGGTTGCGGCGCTTGTGGAAATTCGTCGGCGACCGCCGGCGCAAACGGATTGGCGCCCGGCGTCGGCCGTACTTGCTGTGGCGCGAAAGGATCCTCATTCGACCGGGCTGGCGGCAGGTCGAGGTGCGATTTGACAAAATCCGGATGAACCGGCTGGTTCACCCGCTTGGGCTTGAAGACGCTGCGATCCACCGGCGCCGGGCCGGCGGTTGCCGCGCCCCAGATATCATCATCATCGGGCAGCGCTGTCGGTCCCGCCGACATCCACGCATCACCGGCATGTCCCCCCGATGCGGGCTGCTGCACATCGTTGATCTGCACCGAAATCACATAATCGCCAATTGCAAGCTGGTCGCCCGATTGCAATCTGTAAGGGCTTTTCACCCTTTGATGAGATCCATTGAGAAAAGTGCCGTTGCGCGAAATATCATTGAGCACGAAATCCTGACCATCGAACTGGATATCGCAGTGCCGCGCCGAAATGAAAAGCTTCGGATCGGGCAAGGTCCAGTCGCTTGCGCTGTCGCGGCCAATTTCAAACGGACGGCCATCGGAGCGGTAGCTCAAGGGGCCCCCATCGGGCAACCTGTCCAAGTTGGTGATCGAAAGCGCAATCGACTTCATGTCAGTTTATTCCACATCCTGTGACCTATGGAACCCGCCATATTGGTTGCGGGCTATGGCATCCGTGTCAATCGGAAACGACGGATATTTGTCGCCACGCATCAGGTGATGTGCGGATGATCAGGCGCGACATCGCGGTTTCTTGGCTCAGGTCCGCCTCGCGATTTTGCCGTTTAGAACTGTCCGCATCAATTCCGCGCTGTGCGAAAATCCGGAGCTCCCCCTATTGCAGCGCATAGGTGTAGTTGCCATCCTTGTGGTCGACTGTGACCGTCTTGAATTCCGCCTGCTCCATGGAACTGTGCAGAAAATGCCGGGCAAGATCGGGCAGCAATGTGTTGGTGATGATGTTGTCGATCATGCGGCCGCCGGAATCCGGGTCGTTGCAGCATGAAACGATGTAATCGATCAGCCCGTCGGTGCAAATCAGCTCTGCGTTGTGATTGTCGCGCACCCGCCGCTTGATCTGCTCAAGCTGCAGTTTGACAATCCCGCCGAGCATGTCCTGCGACAGCGGAAAATAGGGGATCGTGACAATGCGCCCGAGCAAGGCCGGCGGGAACACCTGCAGAAGATAGGGGCGAAGCGCTTTCGACAGTTCCTCTACGTCAGGCCGGGTCTTGCCTTCGGCGGCAAGTTGCATGATGGCCTCGGTTCCGACATTGGAGGTCAGGATGATCAAGGTGTTCTTGAAATCGATCACCCGGCCGGTGCCGTCTTCCATGCGTCCCTTGTCGAACACCTGAAAGAACAGCTCGTGCACGTCGGGGTGAGCCTTCTCGACCTCATCGAGAAGCACGACGCTGTAGGGCTTGCGCCGCACGGCTTCCGTCAGCCGTCCGCCCTCGCCGTATCCGACATAGCCCGGAGGCGCTCCCTTGAGCAGCGACACCGTATGGGCTTCCTGGAATTCGCTCATGTTGATGGTGATGATGTTCTGCTCGCCGCCATAAATCGCTTCGGCCAGCGCCAGCGCGGTCTCGGTCTTGCCGACCCCGGACGGCCCGCACAGCATGAACACGCCAATCGGCTTGTTCGGATTGTCGAGCTTGGCGCGGCTGGTCTCGATCCGGCGGGTGATCATGTCGATGCCATGCGCCTGCCCGATCACCCGCTTGTTCAGCGTTTCCGACAGTTTGAGGATCGACTGGATTTCGTCGCGCACCATCCGACCGACAGGAATGCCGGTCCAGGCGGACACGACGGCGGCAATGGCCTGTTCGTCCACATGCGCGTAGACCATGCGTTCGTCGTCATTGATGTCGCGCAGTGATTTGTTGAGATCTTCAAGCCGCGCCCCGGTTTCGAGGGGGGGCTGATCGGCGACATCACCGGGATCAGCCTCAGGCGAAGCCGCCTGCTCCGCCGGTTCCTCCGGGGAGACGCTCTCTTCCCCCTGCACTTCAGCAACAATGTCTGCAGCTTCCGGAAGCTCGGGCTGCGGCGCAGTGGTGGCGCGAAGCGCGGAACGCGCGGCGATGATCTCGTCGACCAGCGCCTTTTCCTTGTCGTAGGCCGCCTGCCGTTCGGCGAATTGCGCTTCCTTTTCGGCTATGACCTGTTGGAGTTCTTCAATTCTCTCCGGATTGCTGCCACCCAATTCACCCTCATTGCCAAGAGCATCGAGTTCTTTCCGGGCCGCTTCAATGGCAACCTTTATGTCGGCCAGTGCTGCTGGCGTGGTGCTTTGACTGATGGCGACGCGGGCGCAGGCCGTGTCGAGCAGGCTGACCGCCTTGTCAGGCAACTGCCGCGCCGGAATATAGCGCGCCGACAATTGCACCGCGGCGACGAGCGCCGCATCGGAGATCCGGACGTTGTGATGTTTCTCCATCGGTCCCAGAATGCCGCGCAGCATGTAGCAGCATTTCTCGATGGAGGGCTCGTCCACATGCACGGGTTGAAAGCGCCGCGTCAGAGCCGGATCTTTCTCGAAATACTGGCGGTACTCGGCCCAGGTCGTTGCCCCAATCGTGCGCAGGGTGCCGCGGGCAAGCGCTGGCTTGAGCAGGTTGGCGGCGTCGCCCGTCCCCTGCGCCCCACCGGCGCCGACCAGCGTATGGGCTTCATCAATGAACAGGATGATCGGCGTCGGAGACGACTGAACCTCATCAATGACCGAACGCAATCGCTGCTCGAACTCGCCTTTGAGCGACGCGCCGGCCTGCATCAGCCCGATATCAAGCGCCAGAAGCCGGACATTGCGCAAGGCCGGGGGGACATCGCCAGAGACAATGCAATGCGCGAATCCCTCCACGACGGCGGTTTTTCCGACGCCTGCCTCGCCGGTCAGAATCGGGTTGTTCTGCCGCCGCCTCGAAAGCACGTCGATGATTTGCCGTATCTCTTCGTCCCGACCGACAATCGGGTCGAGTTTCCCCGAAGCGGCCTGCGCCGTCATGTCAATTGAAAACCGGTCGAGTGCGGTTGTACCCTTCCCTTCGGACAGCCCGGCCTCGTCGCCATCCGGCTGGCCGCTGGGCGAAAACCCATCCATTGGCCTGAGATTGGACTCGTCCGACCGCTGCCAGAACTCCCGATGCTGTGCAATCAGCTTGTCGGGGTCAATGGCGCCGAGACTGCGCGAGGCCGACGAGATCGACCGTCTGATGTTGGGTGATTTGAGTGCGGCAACCAGCAAATGCCCGCTGCGGATCTGGAGTTCGCCAAACAGCAGCGTTGCATAGTGCCAGCCCCGGTCCAGCAGATCGATGATCTGGGTGGAGACACCCGGCATCTCGGTTTCATTGGATTTGAAGCCGGACGTCGTGGCCGCCAGTTCCGCGAGAACGGCGGACTTGTCGATGCCCAGATGGGCGAGCGTATGCGCCACGTCGGTCCGCTCGTTCTGCACGATGTGCAAGAGCCAGTGGGCCAGTTCGACATTGCGGTTGCCTGCCGTCTTGGCCTGCCTCAAGGCCTTCATGAAGGCGTCATAGCCGACGGAGTTGAGTTTTCCCGCTACTGTTTCCAGGCTTATCTCGTTCATTTGTCGCCCCCCATTTGGCCGGGTTAACTTCACATATGTGCTTGTCCGGATTTGCGGCCGGCCGCCATCGGATTGAACCTTGCGTCGAAGAGGTATTCCGGACCTTCAACGGTCCGGGCGCCCTGCAACCATGAGGTCAATCCCAGCTTGCCCGCCGATCCCAACTTTATCGATGGCGCCTGGTTGCGCGCCAGGCCAAGTTCAACATCGAACTCAGCCCGGTATCCGACATAGAAAAACGCCAGATCCGCAAGCTCCCTCGACAGATTAGCATCCGGCAACAATTGCTCGTACTCGTCCAGATCATGGCATCGAATGCGGATGCGGAACTTCTCGGTGATGCTGTAGATCCGCTTGCCGATGAAACTGTCGACGCCAAGCCGCGCCGATTGGCGCCCGACCGCGGTCCGTTCCGTGACGTCGAGCGATAGCCAGGTGCCAACCCATTGCTCGATCTCGACGTCAAGCCCAAGCAATCCCTGCAAGAGCTGCTTCAACCGGGACGCGCTTTTGACATTCGAATTGACCAGCCCCGTATAGGGAATGCGTCCAATCTGCGTGGCAGCGTCGGCATGGCGCAGTGTCTCCGTGCCGACGCCCGCGAAACTGGCGAGAAACACCTGAAACCGGTCGAATTCGGGTCTTTCGAACTGGGCAATCGGGCGTGAATCGGCCCATGCTCGGTAAAACAGTTGCAGGAACCGGGTCGACAACAGGTCAACGAAGCGGGCAAACGACGGGTCCCTGCCGTTCGTCCAGATCTGCGATGTCTCGGTAATATGGAGTGGAAGGGCGCCTTGCGGGCCAAACATGCCGAGGAAGCGGACAGAGAGACGGGACGCGCCACTGCGGGTGCTTTCAATCCCGGCAATGTTGGATGCGGGAAACGCCGTGAAAGGGTCCTGGGACAGAACCACAATGTCGTCCTTGACCGTTACGCCGTCGCCAATCCGTGGTTTGGACGCCGCGTGGCGTTCAAATTCCCGCAACACGGCATAGAAATTATGGCGGAAGGGGTCGGATTTGATCTCGTCAATCAGCTTCATAGCAACCGCCTTTCGCCGATGACCGGCTTCCAGACCTTGATCTCGCCGCGTTGGCGGGAGCGCATGGCTGTTTCCACGAAGCTGTTGATCGCCGCGTATTCGGTCAGGAACCGGCTCAATATGGTCCCGAGCAAAAAGGCGCCGCTGCCTTCAAATGCGGTTTCATCGACTTCGATGGTCACCCGGATGCCTCGGGCCGCATTGTAGCCTGTATCCTGACGGATCTTGCGGACCACCGGTTCGGTGGAAACATCGACAATGCCGCGAATCCGGCGCTCGATATCCGAGTTGGAGGCATCAGCGAAAACCATCAGCATTTCACGCAAGGCCGCGGCGCCATCGCCGCCCGGCCTTCCGGCCAGTCCCAGATGATTGAACTGCAGAAAATTGATCAGCTTCCACAGAACCGAACCGGTGGGTTCGCCGCCGCGGCCCCTGAACGTTCCCGACAGCAGGGAATCCCTGGGTGGCGTCGGGCCGGCGATGCACTCGAACTCCAGCTTGGTGTCGGAGACCGCGACGAAATCGGCCCTGCCGCGCCGGACCGGAAGCTGGTCGGTCAGATGGCGGTTGGTGACCAGCGCCCGCACATTGAGGGACCGGACCCGTTCGGCGACATCCTCCTCGGCCGGCTCGCGCAAGGAGATGAACGTATCTGTGCCAAGGTAATTGCTGACCAGGCCCGTGCGGCGTTCGGCATCGGTCCTTCGCCTTTCAATCTGCCTGGACGTATAAAAGTGAGCCCGGTTGAGAGGCATGTTGCCGCGCGGCGCCGAATAGAGCGGGAAAACCGGAATCTTGTCCTTTCGCCGCGGAAACAGCGCGCTGACCTCGATGATCTTGTAAATCTCATATTCCAGCGGCCGGCTGCGATCCACCACAACCACATGCTCATGATCCTGCGTCCGCAACGGAACCGGCGTGCATGTCGCCTCGAACAGGTTTGCGATCGGAGCCGCGTAGAGCGCAAAGCTCTTTGCCTTGATGATCGACGACATGCGTTTGGACGAGGATTCGAACTCGAAATAGATTTCAAAACGATCGGCATCGATGTGCTTGAGTTTGTCAGCAAGGCCCTTCAGCCGGAAACCAAGGAACCGGTGCGGAAACAGGAAATATTCCTTGAGCTGGTTGAAACCGGCAAACACCCGGTCATCGTGCCCGAAGAGGGATTTGCCTTCCTCGAACCCGATCTCTTCTATTGATTCTGCCGGCAGGATCTCGAATTTCGGCGCCATGCCCTCCTTGGCGTGACGAATGATGATGCGGCCAAGTTTTGAGAACAGCAATTCATACAGCGTCGCTGAATCGGAAATCGACTCAACCAGGTGGAACGTCAATTCATCCGGCGTACAGGTTTTCACCGGAGGTCCCGGGGCGGCATCCTTTGATGGCGGTCCGCCGGCAAGCACCAGTTCCAGGCACAGACCGCTTGCCACCGAGACCGAAGTCTCGATCCCGCGCGCCTGCATCGGCGCGGTTGTGGAGAAATACTCGGCCTTGTTGATCTGGTAGGGCCAAAGCGCCAGATCGGTGACCAACCGGTAGCGGCAGGCAATTCGCTTCTCACGTTCAACGAAAGCGGTGTCGAGATAGTCCCCGGCTTTCAGGAACACACCCTCCCGCAGACCGGGATCGGAAAAATCGGGCAAGGCGCGGACCATGGCGAATGACGGGATTGGCGCCAGGAAGCCTGGAAGCAATTGTTCCAGCATCTCGACCGTAAAAGTGTCGAACTCGCTCTTGATCTTCAACTGTACCCGGGCGGCCAGGAACGCGGCGCCCTCCAGCAATCCGACAAGGGTCGGATCCATCTGGTCTTCGGTCAACGCGCCAAGGCGGGCGGCCACGCCAGGAAATTCCTCGGCGAATTCCTTGGAACGCTCATACAGAAGTTTCAATTCGCGGTCATAGAACTCTAGAAACTCTCTGTTCATGACAAATTGGACGCCTTCAGCAAGCTGACCTTGCTCGCGCCGATGTCGATCTCCGCGACAAATTCGATCGGCACTTCAAGGTTGAGGAAGGACACCTCCGCATATATCGACAAACGCAGTTTCTGGTCGACATCATTGAACTGGGTATCGCGCCGTACCCTGAGCGTGTCCTTGCGGATGCGAGGTTCGTAGCACAACAGGGCAGCCACCACATTCTGCTCCAGCGATGCGAGGCTCATGTCCTCGCTGGTGAGATGGGAAATGTCGTAGAGCCCGTAATTGAGAATGGATTTTGAGGCATATTCCAGATCGGCGAGGTCAACCGAGCTCTGCAGATCGACGGTATTGACGACGTCGATGAGCGACTCCATGACCAGTTGCCGCACTTCGGTTTCGCTCAAGCCTTTGCGCCGCAGCCGGTCGGCTGCGGACATTACAATCCCCTCCTCCCTGACAACACCAGCCCCCCGCCTGTCGGCGCGCTTGTCCGAACGGGATTCAATCTTTTCGGATTGCGAATCCCCATTGTAGAAAGCATCCTGGAAACAATGCAGCAGAGGAACGCGAAATCTGTCATTTTCGGCCATGGTCATCAAACATCATCCGTGCTCCCCGATGATCCGGGGAGCACTATGGAGAAAGGGGCGCAGCCATCATGATCCGCCGGCGCAAATCCCGGCTTGTGTTGCGTTACGCGGCAGACCGGTTTTCGGCTACATTCCAACCCTGGGTGGTCGTCGGTCCGGCAGAGCCATCCTCGGCCTGTTGCGTGTAGGTGACCACATATTCGGCAAAATTCAACGAAACATCGACGACCACGGCATCGCTTTCCCTGGCGCCAGCCACGGTGTGATTTGTGACCAGAACCTGCTTCATCACGATTTTCACATACTCGACCGTGGTGTCGCCGCCGGCTTTCTCGCAGAACATCGTGATTTCGGGAATGTGCTTGCCGCTGCAGCAATGTTGCATCAATGCGGCGTCCGCCTTGCAGATATTCTTGGTCAGCACGACATCGCGAACCGAGACCCGGCCGGCCCCTGATCCATGCCCATGTCCGACCGATGCCTGCTGGTCCATGCCAAATGCCCAGCTTGTAATTTCAATCTGACCTTCATGTCCCTTTTTGCGGGATTCTCCTGGAATGCTATCGATTTTCAGATGCATATTTGTAGCCATGGCTGTCTCCTCTCATGGTTCCATTGTTGTCCGCGCGCCCGCCGAAATCATCTACAGCAGTTGCACTACATCTACTTCTTTTCCGCCGGAAGTTTGGACACGAGGCTAAGCCCGATATCCATGCCCTCTAGTTGGAAATGGGGCCTCAGGAAGAATTTCGCACCGTAATATCCGGGATTCTCCGGATCTTCGAACACATCCACGCGGGCATCCGCCAAAGGTTTCCTGGCCTTTACTTCCGACGTCGAATTGCGCGGATCGCCATCGACATAACGCATGATCCAGGTTTGCAGCCAGCGTTGCAGGTCTTCCCGCTCCTTGGTGTCGCCAACCTGATCGCGCACCATGCATTTCAAATAATGCGCGAAACGGGAACAGGCGAACATGTACGGGATGCGTGCTGACAGATTGTCCGAGGCCGTCGCCTCTTCCGTGCTCATCTTGCGCGGCTTGAACAAGGACTGGGCGCCGATAAAGGCCGCCTTGTCAGAGTTTTTCCGGTGAACAAGCGGTATAAGCCCCGACTTCGACAATTCGCCTTCGCGCCTGTCGCTGATGGCAATTTCGGTCGGACATTTCATGTCCACGGAGCCGTCGTCGGTCGGAAACGTGTGAAGCGGCAAATTGATAACTTCACCGCCGGAATTCACGCCGCGAATCCGAACCGTCCAGCCATATTCCTTGTAGGCGCGGTTGATATTGGCGGCCATTGCATAGGCCGCGTTCATCCATGCGTATTTGCGCCCGTCATGGCCGTCGACTTCTTCCTCGAAGTTGAAGGCCTCCACCTTGACTGTCTTGGAACCGAAGGGCTCCCGGGCCAGGACGCGCGGCATGCACAGCGCGACATAGCGCGAATTCTCGGAATCGCGCAGGGAGCGCCAACCGGCATAATCCGGGGTTTCGAAGATCTTTGACAGGTCCCGCGGATTGACCAGCTCATTCCATGAATCCCACCCGAAAAGATTCGGATCGGCCGCGGAAATAAACGGGCAATGCGCAGCGGCCGCGACCTTGCCCAGATCGCGCAGCAAGGCGACATCCTGGGTTGTGTGGTCAAAGTAAAAGTCGCCCACCAACGCGCCGTAGGGTTGGCCGCCCAACTGCCCGAATTCAGCTTCATAGAGTTTCTTGAACAGCGGGCTCTGGTCCCACTTGGCGCCCGGATAGCTCTTCAGATCCCGATAGAGTTCGCTTTTGGAAACATTCATGACCCGCAATTTGAGGGTCGAATCCGTTTCGGAATTTGTCGCCAGGTAATTCAGTCCGTTCCAGGCGCTTTCCACCGCCTGAAACTCGGGGGAGTGCATGACTTCGTTCAATTGCGCCGATAGCTGTTCGTCCAGGCGGCGGATCATCTCGCCAATCGTGTCGAGCACATCATCCTGAATGACGTCGCTGTCAGCAAGCGCCGTCTTGACCAACGTCGTGATGGCGTTGTCCACCTCGGTGGCCGCTCGTTCGGTTTTCGGCTTGAACGACTGCTTGAGCAGCGAAGAAAACTCGTCAACTTCGACCTGGGTCTCGAGTACACCCGCCTGTTTTTGATTGGATTCTTGCGCCGACATCTTACCCCCAATTACCATTCACGACACAAACGGCATGGTCAGTCCGTTTTGTCTGATTCTTCTGATGTATCTGTTGCGGCGGCATTCAATTTGGCGGCCCGGTGCTCGCTCATTGCGCGCATCATTTCCGGATTGGACAGCAGCTCTTTCAGCTTGTCCTCCGCGGCCACCTTGCCATCCATGTAACGCTGCAGGTTTGCCAATTGCTCTCGCGCCTCGAGAAGCGCATTCAACGCCGGAATCTGACGAACCACGGCTGCCGGCTCGAAATCAGCCATCTTGGAGAAGGTAAGGTTGATCCCCAACTTCTCATTGCCTGCCTCTTCGCCCAGCTTGTTGTCCACTTTCATGGACACCGCCGGCTTGATGCTCGCCATATAGGCGTCGAGATTGTCCATATCGACGTCGGTGAACTTGCGCTCCGCCATCGAGGGCTTTTCAACGGGCGAGGCATTGCCGGAAAGATCGGCCATCACGCCCATGACGAAAGGCAACTCCACAAGTTTCTCGGCATCGCCCGGATCTTCGTAGGAAATTTGCACCCGCGGCGGGCGATTGCGCTTGATGAACTTCTGTCCACTGTCCGAAGCCACTGTAATCTCCCCTTTTTTATAGGCTTAGAAAGCCAGATTGAAGAACCATTGTCAAACAAAACTATCATCGACTGCACTTCTCTACTGCATCTCAGCCTGGCTAAAATAGTCGCTGAGCAAGCCACTGAAATTCTTGTTCATCAGTGACCGCGCCCTCGACAGCAAGAGCGGCACCGGGCTCGTTGGTTCCAGTACTGCCAAGAACCGCTCGATTGATTGCATTGCACTATTTGCCTCATCGCGGCTGCTTACAGCCGGCGCGGCAAAGTCATCCCCGGCCATACTTGTATCAGGTTGAAACAACGCGGAACTGGTCAATTGCCGCATACGATCAATGGACAGCGTAAATCCGCTGCCGGCATCGACAATCAGGCGCGCCGAATCGACGCGAGACGGGGCCAGCGCCTCAAGCGCCTCGACAAGCGGACGCCCCAACAGTTTGCGTGCCTGATGAACCAATATCAACGCTGGCGACGAGGGTTCGATATTGCAGAAATACCGCTCGATCTCGGTCAGGATCGCTGCAGCCTGGCCATGACTGGAAACCTCGGTCAGCGGCACCGTCACAGCGGCAGACTGGATTGGTTCGAGACTTGCCGGCTCGCCCTCCGAAGCCAGATCAACCACGGGATTGTCTTCCGTGCCGGTCTCGGACTGAGGCAACAGCCACGCCGCCTCGCGTTCGAGCATGGCAATCACATCGTCCACCGAACCCAATGTAACGGAGAAGGACGGCATACTGTCAAAATCGGCGTTTTCCGAAAACACCGACCTGATGCCCTTGAGCGCGGACTGCAATTCCTTGAACAGGGAATAGCTGGCCGCGACTTGAGCGCGTCCCGCATCGGCGTTCAGGGCTTCGGAAACCTGCGAAGCCTGAACCGCGATTTCCCCGGGGAGCTTCAACTCCGGCTTTTGCGAAACCTCCCAGACCCGGTAGGTGACCACGCCGATCTTCTTGTCGTTGACCAATGGGAAGTGAAAAATCGGGATCGCGATCCTGGAGCGGTCATCGAGCGCCTCGACCATGGATCGCCGAAAACTGAAATCGCCGTCATTCGCCGCGGGATGCACATTATCCCAAAACGTCTCCAGCATGCCGCGCATCATCTGCACGCAGGCCAGGAACCCCTCGGGTTTGATCAGGACCGAATGACACTGCGCCAGCGCGGCAACAAGACGAAGATCGCGGCTTCGCTCGAGCAGGCCAAAAATTGCCTCTGTTACTTCGTCTAGCTTAATGTTGGAGCGGTCCGCCGGCTTGCCATTTTCATCCAGGAACCGTTGGGACAGCCGTTCCTCGAGCGGAAACATGTAGTTGGCGTAGTCAGCGTCGTCCTCAAAATCGAGATCAGGACCGCAAACCGAATCCGCCGAAACAGGTTGAAGAAACCTGTTAAGCGACTCCGCGAAAGATGAGTCCGATCCGTTTGACACCTACTCCACGCTGAGACTCAGTTCCACCCGCCGGTTGTCCGGATCCAGCGGATCAGCCGCCAAGGGGGCGCTTTCGCCGTGGCCCTCGGCTAGGATGCGTGACCGGTCCACGTCCCGGGAAACCAGGAAATCCGCAACCGAGCGCGCGCGCGCAACCGACAGGTTCATGTTGTAATCATCAGAACCACGGGCATCCGTATGGCCTTCGACCTTGAACTTGGCCACCCGGAGACGGTCATCCTTCAACGCGGCCGCAACCACTTCCAGATTGGCCTTTGCTTCGGGCAGCAATTCGCTCGAATCAAGATCAAAGGTCAGCCTCATGTCGAATCCCTTCGGCTTGGGCTGCGCCGCGGCGCATTCCGACTTGGTGCCGATGCACAATGAACGCGCACTGCCAAGATCGGCCTGTTCCACCATGAATTCAACCAGTTCATCCGCAGTATAGGATGGTTTTAAGCTGTCTTGCGCATTGGCGTTGATAGACAATGAAGCCAGCGCCAACACCATTGGGGTTATGGTCCACAAACGCATGTCAGAAGCCTCCTTGAGAACTGTGGCAACTATAGGATTACGAAAATTCCAAGTCAATGCCGCCATGCTTTCTGCAACGCGCCTGCAGATCTGTCACTCCGCTACTGAAATATAGTGTTGGGGCAAAATATTTCTCCGGCTCACAAGTGATGGCATTACAGCATTGAGACACGACTTGTCCGAAAGTGACTGCTTACCTTTGACATCCGGCGGAAATCCGGCACCAGAAAGACGATCTGCAGGCGCCATCAGGCTGTTGCCTGGCGTGCGGGATGGTTTTGAAACGACAATCGCTTGAATACCCCGCATCCTTCCCCTACGCTCAATGGCAGTATTGAGACCCGCGCGAAGCGGACACTTGGCCAACACTCGCCGGCAAGCCATTTGTTCAAGGAAAAGACATGGTTGCGCAGCAAATTCCTGAAACTGTGCGACCTATTCATGATCGTGAATGTCTATTCGGAATTGCCAACAAAACTAAACAATGTGAAGCTGATGCGGATGCAGCGCCATGCTTGGCGAAAATGCCGGGTGCTTGAGCAGACAGCCATTCCGACTGGCTATTCCATTTTTGCCGGTGCCGGACAGCAGTTGGACTGGACGAAAACGAGTTTATGACCCAGTATTATTTGGGAGATGGTTGGGTTTTCGATCGGGAATGTGCCAGGGCCGAACTCGAAAACCTGCGGACAATCGCATGCGGCCATGACCGCCATTGGTCGCGGAGGGGTTGATGACAGCTGTTACTCTTAAGCAGGACAAACGCGCCGGCGTCCTGGAAACGCCCTTCGGCGAAGACGTGCTGGTTTTGTCGCGGTTTGACGGCTCGGAGGGTGTCAGCGAACTCTTCGAGTACCGCATCGAAGCCCTGAGCATGCAGGGTGACCTGAAATTTGACGACGCCATCGGAAAGAACGTGACGTTGACCATCCACGGCACGTCCGGCGGCAAGCGCAAGTTCGACGGCATCCTGACCGAGACCCAATGGCTTGGCGTTCGCGATCATTTTCATTGCTACCGGTTGGTGTTGCGGCCCTGGCTGTGGTTGCTGTCACACCGCGCCGATTGTTTCATTTATCACGACAAGACCGTCACAGACATCATCGCGGATGTCTTCGGCCGGCATGGGGCGCTCGCCGACTTCGATGACCGCAGCGCCGGCCCGTTCGAGAAAATCGAATATTGTGTGCAGTACCGCGAAACCGATATGGCGTTTGCGTGCCGCCTTATGGAAGAAAACGGCATTAGCTACTATTTCACCCATGCGGATGGCGCGCACAAGCTTGTCATGTTCGACAACACCAGCCAGTGCGATGCCTCGCCGGGCGGTTCCCGCCCTTACCTGCCGCTGGCCGGACAGGACAGGCGGGCCAGCGAGTGCATCCATCATTTCATTCCCGAACGCCGCTTCACCTCGGGAAAAGTGACCGTCCGCGATTACAATTTCAAGAATCCGGGCGCCAAGATGCAGGCCGACCAGCAAGGCACCGCTGCTTACGAGCATGCCGACAAGGAAATCTATGATTATCCAGGCCGCTACATCGATCTCGGCGCCGGGACCACCGTGGCGCAGATCAGGATGCAGTCCGAAACCGCGCTTGACCACCGATGCATGGCGTCAGGCAATTGCGTCACCCTGTTTCCCGGCGGCCTGGTCAACCTGACCGGCTATCCCTTCGAGACATATAACACCGAATATGTCGTGCTGCGCTGCCAGCACAGCTTCATCTCCCAGCAATACCGCTCCGGCGCAGGCTCCACCGGCGAGGACAGCTACGAAGGCCAGTATGAATTTCTCGACAGCGAGGTGGATCTGCGGCCGATGCAGGTGACGCCGCGCCCGCTGGTGCATGGACCGCAGACCGCCAAAGTGGTGGGCAAGGAAGGCGAGCAGATCGATTGCGACGAATATGGCCGGATTCTGGTGCGGTTTCACTGGGACCGCAACAACGATCAATCGATGCGCTGCCGGGTGGCGCAAAACTGGGCCAGCAAGCAATGGGGCGGGATGATCATCCCGCGCATCGGCATGGAGGTGATGGTTGACTTTCTGGAGGGCGATCCCGACCGGCCGCTGGTAACCGGCTGCGTCTACAATGGCGACAACATGCCGCCCTACTCCCTGCCCCAGTTCAAGACCCGCTCCACTTTCAAGTCCGATTCGCACAAGGCCGGCGGCTACAATGAGCTCCGTTTCGAGGACGAGGCCGGCGAGGAAGAGATTTTCCTGCACGGCCAGAAATACCTCAACTCCGTCATTCTCGACAACGAGACCTGGAACGTTGGCGGCAACCGCGATTTCCACATCGCCAAATCCGCCTCGCAGACGATCGGCCAGGACAAGGACATGACCGTCGGCGGCAAGCACCGCGAGGTGGTGGGCAGCGACCGCAGCGTCACCATTGGCGGCTCGCAGGTGCACACGATCGGCAGCAATGACCATGCCACGATCGGGGCTGACCAGGTGACCGAAGTCGGTTCCGACATGCATCTGACGGTGCGCGGCGACGTGCGGGTGGAAGCAGGTGGCAGGACGCACGAGCAGTCGGGCATAAGCCACTTCATCGAGGCGGGAATGTCGATCGTCGTCGAGGCCGGCGCCTCGATCTGCCTCAAGGTCGGCGGCAACTTCGTCAAGATCGACCAGACCGGAGTCCAGATCGAAGGACTGCTTGTCCGGGTCAACTGCGGCGGCGGCCCCATGAGCGGCAGCGAGGTGTCGAAGAAAAGCCCCGACAGTTCCGAGGAGTACAAGGGCCCGCACGCCAAACGCTATCCGAGGTCGAACGAGAAATGACCACGGCGATGTTCAGGCTCCCGGGCGGTCTGGATCGGACCGGTCTGCAGGGCATGACTGAAGGAGGAAGGGCCATATGGCAAAACCCGCCGCGCGCGTGACCGACATGCACAGCTGCCCGATGTCGACGCCGGCAACGCCGCCGATTCCCCATGTCGGCGGCCCGATCCTGCCCCCATGCTCGACCAATATCCTGATTGGCAACCTGCCCGCCGCCCGCCTCAGCGACAAGGCGCTCTGCATCACCGCGATGGACGCAATCGTGCAAGGCTCGGCGACTGTTCTGTTCAACAACCTGCCCGCCGCCCGCATGGGCGACATGACCACCCATGGCGGCGCGATCATCTCGGGGATGGTCACTGTGCTGATCGGGGATAGCGGCGGTGGGCTGGGCATCAAGGTTACCAAGCCATGCATGAAAAGCGCTGCCAACTCTGGCGCGCCTTTCGTGAAGGGCTAGCCATGGCGGATCGCAGGGAAGCATTGATCGCGCTACTGGATCCGATCAAGGGCCGCAAATACGCGGTGGTCGATGCCGCCCATTTCGATGAACTGCAGACGAATTTGACCGATGCAGGCCTGCCCTACCGGCCGCTCTATCTCGATGAGCTCGGCAAGAACATGGATGCTGCGGGCCCGCATCTCGTCGAACTCCCCGATCGCGGCGCTGCGCGGCGCCTGCTCGCCATCGTTGGAGACAAACCGGCCGTGGTCTGGTGGGTTTGGCCCGATGACGGAAAAGACCCCGGGGAGGCCATCTATGAGCATCTACGCACCATCAACATGGTGGAAATTCCGACCGAGCCGGAGTCCGATTCGCCTGACGAGGATGAAGAGGCAGAAGCCCTGGATACCGCGGATACTGGACCTGCCGATCACGGCCACGACCACCACTCGCATGAGCACCCTCCGCAGCCAAAGCCACGACGTTATGATCTCGTCGTCTTCCGCCACGCTGATTCGAGCGTCATGGAAATGGTCTTGCCCATATTGGATGCCCATCAGGTCTCGCGCCTGTTTGGCGAGGCGCTGGCGATTGTGCTCTCCTCCGACCAGAGCAACACCCCTTCACCACAAGACGAAAAAGTCGATGAGAACGGTTTCATTGTCTTTGCCCGCCCCGCCATTTTGCCGCCATTGCCTCCCGGCTGGCTACGGATCCGCCCCCGGCAAATCCAGGCCCTGAATGCAGCAAAACTGGACCCCGACGCGAAATTTTCCTATTGGTATGTGGAAGAATTCATGAGGCACAAACTGGCTGAGTATTACTACGCGGTTTCTGACGAAGGCAAACGCGAGATGGTGCTGAATGGACGCCGGTACGCGAAAAGTTTTGGCTTGAGAGATTCGCAGTCACAGGCGCATTTCGTCACGCTGATGTGGACCATAGGCCCAAATTTCTTTCTCTCGCCCGGATTTAAGGAAATTACCTATGACGAGAAGATGGACGGTCCCGCCAAGATTGCGGCCTATTATGATGTCGACAGACAACTGGCGGCTGACGCGATCATGAACGCCGATGACCGATATTGGTATCCGGAAATGATTTCACGCAAAGATCAGAAGCGACATGGGTAATCGGCTTTCATCCAGCGGAATTGATGTCACGCAGACTCGGACAGCCTATTCCGAGCTTCAGCAGATGGGTTCAAAATACGGAGAACTGGCCGCTGATGCCGCACTGGCGGCGGGTGGCGCATTACCGCCGCCTGCCGGAACCGCCGTCGACATCGTTTCGCTCGGAAAATCGCTTATCACCCAGGATTGGGGCGGCGCTTTGTTTGACGTGATCGGTTTTGTGCCTCTTGTCGGCGATGCCGCCAAAGCGACCAAGATCGGCAACAGGCTCAACGATATTCGCAAAGCACTTGATGTTGCGCGAACGGCGATGAGCCGTCAGTTTAAACGGACCCGCGAAATTGCGCTGAAATACTGGGACGACCTGGCCCAGGCGCGACGGGCTGATTATGACAAGGCGATCAAATCGTGCACGACTAAGGCATGCCGTGATGCGAAAGCGCCTCTCAAAGGGCCGCAATATGCAAATACGCCCACGGACGGCCCCAACGGGAATTGGGTCGGGGACCGTGGCGACAGTGTCTGGCAGCCCGCGAATGGCGGGCCGCCTGTTGAATACAAGGGCGGATTTCCTGAGTATGGGCCGCATTCGTCCGGCAACGTGGAAATCCCGATGCGCGGCAACCACACGACGGATTTTACTGCGGCCGACAAGGCGATGCGGGAAAGCCTGGGTGATCCGAACTGGCGACGCCCGACCACGCATACCTGGCACCACAATCAGGACGGCGTAACCATGCAACTCATTCCGAAAAGTGTTCACGCGACCGGTGGCGGGGCCTCGACGCCCCACATGGGGGGAGCTTCGCTCTACACGGGATCGAACGCAACCGAGTTCTAGGCAACGTGCCAAGGAAGGGCGAAGGCCGCCGGCAATGTATGCAATGTCATGACGTCGACCAACGGAGCTAGAGATGGAAAGACTTATTCTGCCGGTGGATGGCAAATGGGAAGACGTGGGCGACCCCGGCCCGGCAATCGAGGCCTGGGAGCAGCGGACCGGACGGCGCCTGCCGGATGACTATCGCGCCTTCATGCGCAAATTCAACGGCGGTAGGCCATTTCCCCTGATGTTCCGCTACCAGATACCTCTGGAGATCTACCCCTCCGATGAACCGGTGACCTTTCTCGATCCACTTTATGGATGGAATTATGTCGAGGAGATTTGGGATCAAAAGGTTTTCAGTGCGGCCACGCCGCCGGACATGATCTTCATTGGCGCGGATCCCGGAGGGCTGGAACTGCTCCTTTCCGTCCGGCCGGAGGATCATGGCCGCATCTACGCCTGGCTGCATTCGCTTGATGCATGGGGGCACGGTGGCAACACCCGCATCTGGCCGCAGGCCGCCTCTTTCCGGGCTTTTATCGAAAGCCTCTTCGAGAATGATGCCGGCGACGGCGATGCCTATTGGCGTTTGCCAGGACAAGAACCGTTGGAGAGGAGGTTCGACTTTTAACGGGCGACGATGATCTGGAGACCCGTTTGAGTTTGCCGGCCCTCACCCCGAAACCCCAGGCGAAAGGAAGCGATGTTGGCCTTTCCGAGTGCAATTGCGGCGACATTCATTGAAAACTGGCCTGTTGACGTCGCCAAATTGGCGGCGCCAACGATCAGCGTGGAGTTGGACCCCGGCGATGTGCTGGTGCTTGGAAGCCATTGCCGGCTGTTTCGGGATTATTTCGGTGATGTCGGCGGCGGCGAATTGTCCGAAAGGTTCGTAAGGGAGGCAAGTGGGGCATTGAAGCAGATGCCCGACGGCGCCATGCCCCGCCTTGGTTATGCGAGTTGGAAAGCCAGCATGATCGTCAACGAGCCAATTTGCTCTTTTCGCGATCTGATGAAGGTGATGACACGCGACGATCCCCGGATTGCCAAGGCGCTGATCCGGCATGCGATGACGAAGGAAGGCGCGTGGCTGCATTTGCGCCAGTGGCGAGTAATCCCACCGGAATCTGAATTCAGGATGTTCATCCGTAAGCGGCAGGTGATCGGGATTTCCCAGTATTATGCAAATGACATATTCCCCGGGATCGAAGCGAACCGCCGCGACCTTGTCCACTCGCTCAATGCTTTCGCCGCGGCATTCATCGACATATCGCATTTGGAAGATGCGGTGATCGATGTCTGGGCCATTCCCGATACAAGCAATGCCATATCACTTATCGAGATAAATCCCTTCTCCGCACTCACGGAATCCTGCCTGTACCGCAATATGGATGTCGGCGGTTTCGACCGCTGCCTGCGCTTTCGGGCGGCGGACGGCAGCGTTGTCGCAGTGGCACTGTGATGTCAGATCGCCGACAGCACCACGCATCTCAAATTTGAGCCAGATCTGGTGCGGGTGAAGGGACTCGAACCCCCAAGCCTCTCGGCGCTTGGACCTAAACCAAGTGCGTCTACCAATTCCGCCACACCCGCACTGCCATGGCGCACGCATATGGTGGCCCTGAACTGGGCGGTCTATAGCACCCGACCGGCGGCGATCAAAGCAAAATCACCTTGCGGCCCAAGGTTTTGGAGAGCTTCGCCGCCCCGGGATCTGGCCGCTGCCCGTCTCAGTACAACGGCTCTTCGTACAGCGTTTCGCCATCGATCATCAGCCGCGCGATCTGTGCCTCGCCATCCTCGGAGACGCGCACGGCCACCGTCGTGCGCTGGTCGTTGCGAGCATCCTCGATCTCCAGCCCCTCGCCTTCCGGCACATAATAGCGTTCGATGCCGAAGCTGAGAGACAGGCTGGTCGCTTTGCCGCGGTCGGATTCGTAGAGCCAGACCGGCTGGCTCTTGAGATACACCGCCGTGGCGCTTCCGGGGTCCGGCTTTTCCAGGCTCACGGATGTGACACTGGCCACTCCGTCTTCCCCGGGTTCCAGCGTCAGCCACACCGGCGCAAGCCTGCTTTGCTTCGGCCAGTCGCCCTTGAAAAGCGCGCCATCCATCACCGAAATGTCATAGGCGAGCCTGACATAATCGCCCCGCATCAGGTCGCGCGGATCAACCGGGCTGGTCTTGAGAATGATCTCTGTGCCCTCCCGCAGGATCGCGGCGCGGGCCTGGATCATGTAACCCAGCATGCCGATCAGCACCACGGCCGACACAATCGCCGCGATCACCGGGTTGAGCTGCCGGCGCAAGATCTGAGCCCAAGCCATCATCACCGGCCCTCCCCGGCCTTGAAGCGTTTCTCGATCTTCATCACCGCATAGGCGAGGATGGCCAGCACCACGCCGCCCACGAACAGGAAACTGGAACTGCCGAGCAGCGTCGACAGGGTTACGCTCACCACATAGAGCGTCTCGCAGGCAAAGGCGAAATAGGCCAGGCGCCGGACCAGCCGGTTTTCAGCGCCGGCGATGGCGAGAACCGCCACGCAGGCGAGCAGGATGAAAGCGGCCAGCGCAATCTCGGCGGCAAGGCTTGGATCGGTCAGATCCACCTGAATCAGGCCCAGTCCTGAAAACAGCAGCACCGCGCCATAGGCCGACACCACCCCATGCCGCGCCACCACGCCTCCCAGCAGCGACGGCATCAGCGATCCGGCGGCGAAGGCCGCCACGCCGATGGCTGCGAGAACATAGCCCGGATTGAGATCGGTGGCCTCTTCAACGATCCACATCACCCAGCCGAGCAGCACCCAGGCGCACAGGTGCCCGGCGACGACCGAGCGCGACCGCCACGCCGCCAGGCCGATGGCCAGAGCCACGGCAAGCACCATCCAGTATCCGGAAAAATCCAGCCCGTCCGCGGCGCGCGGCCCGAACACCGCGGACACGGCCAGCAGATATCCAATGCCGAGCACGCCGGCGGTAATGGCGGCCAGGCCTGAGGAGAACGCAACCGACACCACCAGCGCGCCAAAGGTCCAGGCCAGCATGAAGGCGGCGTCATCGCCGCTCAAATGATACATCTGCGCCACCAGCGCGATCCCCGCCCCGAAACACAGCAGCGTGAACACCAGCGCCGCCTCCGAGATCCAGCGCGCGCCGCGGCGCAGCGCCAGAGCCGCGATGGCAAGGCCAATGACGATCAGGGCAAATATCATCGCCACCCGCATCAGCCGCGGGATTGCCTCCCAATTGGCGGCGACCAGCGCGATCACCGCGGCGCCGAACAGCACCGCGGCAAGCACGGCCAGAACGGACGAAAGGCTGAAGCCGGTGTGGCGGCGGTCATGATCCTTGAGCAGGGCTTCAGCCTGATCGGGCTGCAAGAGCCCGGCTTCGGCCCACTTATCAATCTCACGCGACAAATAGGCACGAAACATGACGCGATTCTTTCCTTGAACATTGCCGGTTGCAGCTTACATCATGCTGCGAGCCGGACAATGGCTGCTCAGACGGCAGCCTGCCTCCTATCATGACGAAATTGCACAGCTTTGAGGCAGGCATTGCCGGAACACCCCCGAGCCATGCAATCTCGGAATAGCTTCCATGAGAATATTGCACTGCACAAATCGATTAGGTGCACCTATATTCAAAACATCGGAACGCCACGGTGGTGAACCGGACAACAGCAGGACAAAGGGTGAGTATCCATGAAATTGATCCGCTCCTACGCCAGCTGGCGGAAATACCGCGAAACCTGCGTCGAGCTTAACAGGCTTTCGGAACGCGAGTTGAGCGACATCGGCATGTCACGGGGCGATATTCCATTCGCCGCACGGCGCGCCTTGTAGGAATTTACGAATTCGGAGCGGCATCCTCCTCCTCCCAATAGCCGCTTCGATGTGACTGGTGTTCATCCTCCTCCCGAGCATCAGTCTCCCAAAATGACGCTCACCGGATCCTCCTCCCCCGGTGGGCGTTATTTTTTTGCCGATCCCCCTGCGGAACCGGCGCCTGCACCGGCAAATCTCCGTTACGCAAATTCCGTTTGATCTCGATCCGCGCGCCGCGCCGCAGCCATGCCGAATGACAAGATCCTGTTAACGCGAGTTGCAGATTTCGCATGGCTCCCTTGCAATATTTTGCACTGCACAATCCGGACCATGCTCCCTATATCGAGGTCAATGAAGCACGGCGCTGGTTTTTCAACGCCGAACCCGAAAGGACCAAGACCATGAACTTCCGCAAGGCATACAAAGACTGGCGCGACTATCGCAACACCGTCAACGAACTCGGCCGCATGTCCGAACGCGAACTCAACGACCTCGGCATTTCCCGCGGCGACATTCCCTTCGTTGCCCGCCGTCCCGCAAACTAAGACCCGGCCAACCAAGACCAAGACTGTTTGACCGGATCTATCCGGTCAGTTCAAACGGCGCCCTGGAGACAGGGCGCTGTTTCCGTTTCAGCGCCGTCCAAAGGCCGGGCGGACCGGCCGCTCCGCCCGGACGGCGAGCCTCCTTGCTGCCTGTTTTTTCGGCACGGTTCAAAACTGACCCAGCCGTTAACCAGCCATACGGGCAACGCATAACAGGCTTGCGATTATTGCCCTGCACAAATGAGTGGCAAACGCCTATATGAACGGCATCAGATTGATCGCCCGCAATGGGCCCACCCCAGGAGCCTACCATGAAAATTCTCAGCAGAGCACGCAGCTGGATGAAATCCCGCCAGACTGCCCAGGAACTTGCCAACCTGTCCAACGAAACGCTGGCCGACATCGGCCTGACCCGTTACGACATTGACAATGTGGCCCGCGGTCTTCGTACCCGCTAAGCGCAGTCGATATGACCGTTCGTTACGGCGTCCATCAGGACGCCGTTTTCGTTTGTACGCGACGGCACAAAACCTCGTTGAGGCGGGGTCGCGCCCGTGGTAAACGGACGCCATGACCAAAACCAGCTCCCCCCAGTCTCCCATCCACGTAATCGGCGGCGGCCTGGCCGGCTCGGAAGCCGCCTGGCAGATCGCCCGGCGCGGACTGCCCGTTGTCCTGCACGAGATGCGCCCGCTGCGCGGCACCGAGGCCCACAAGACCGACAGCCTGGCCGAACTGGTCTGCTCCAATTCATTCCGCTCCGATGACGCCGAAAACAACGCCGTCGGCGTCATCCATGCCGAAATGCGCCTGGCCGGCTCGCTGATCATGTCCTGCGCTGACGCCAACCAGGTGCCCGCCGGCGGCGCGCTGGCTGTCGACCGCGAAGCCTTTGCCCGCGCCGTCACCGCCGCGATTGAAGCCGAACCGCTGATTACGGTCGCACGCGAAGAAGTCTCCGGCCTGCCGCCAGCCGATTGGGACCAGACCATCATCGCAACAGGCCCGCTCACCGCGCCCGGCCTCGCCGCGGCGATCGCTGCCGAGACCGGTCAGGACGCGCTGGCGTTTTTCGACGCCATCGCACCCATCATCCACACCGAGTCGATCGACATGTCGGTGTGCTGGTTCCAGTCCCGCTACGACAAGGTCGGGCCCGGCGGCACCGGCAGCGACTACATCAATTGCCCGATGGACAAGGACCAGTACGACGCCTTTGTCGACGCCTTGATCGCGGGCGACACCACCGGCTTCAAGGAATGGGAAGGCACGCCCTATTTCGACGGCTGCCTGCCGATCGAGATCATGGCCGAGCGCGGCCGCGAGACCTTGCGGCATGGCCCGATGAAGCCGATGGGGCTGACCAACAGCCATCAGCCCGAGGTCAAGGCCTATGCCGTCGTCCAGTTGCGCCAGGACAATGCGCTCGGCACGCTCTACAATATGGTCGGATTCCAGACCAAGCTGAAATACGGCGCGCAAGCCGACATTTTCCGGATGATCCCGGGCCTTGAGAACGCCGAATTTGCGCGGCTTGGCGGGCTGCACCGCAACACCTATCTCAATTCACCGCTGCTGCTGGATGGCACGCTACAGCTCAAGAGCCGGCCTGGTCTGCGCTTTGCCGGTCAGATCACCGGTTGCGAGGGCTATGTCGAAAGCTCGGCGATCGGCCTGCTCGCCGGACGCTTCGCCGCGGCCGAGCGGTTGGGCGAGCAACTGGCTCCGCCGCCGCTCACCACGGCGTTTGGCGCGCTGCTCAACCACATCACCGGCGGGCATATCCTGAGTGATGACGAGCCAGGCAAACGCTCGTTCCAGCCGATGAATGTCAATTTCGGGCTGTTTCCGCCGCTCGATCCCGGCGCGATTGTCCGCCCCGAGGGCGGCGGCAGGTTCCGTGGCAAGGACAAGGCCAAGGCAAAGAAACAGGCCATGGCCCGCCGCGCGCTGACCGATTTCGCCGCATGGCTCGAATCGCCATCTGTCCGGCAGGCCGCGGAATAGGGCAGACCGCGCAGTCTATCGAAGATCAGCAGCTCTGATGCTCCAACGGCTTACGCCGGGAGCGCTACTCCGCCGGCGCCACCGGTTGTCCCGCGGGCATCCCCGCGCCGGGCAGGCCCGGCGTTCCCGCGGTACCGGGATGCTGCGCCACATAATCGGCCTTCAGCGCCTCCGATCCCTTGCGTGATCCGTCATGGCTCCAACCCGGCGGCGCGAACAGATAGGCAAGCCTTTCAGTCAGCGTCAGGCCCGGTTGCAACGCATCGCGGAACATGTCCACCCATTCGTGAAAGGCTACTTTCAGCGGATTGAAGGTACCAATGTTCTTGACGATGCCGTAGCGCGGCATGTCCTCATCTAGTTCCGGCACGAAACTGCCAAACATCCGGTCCCAGATGATCAGCGTGCCGGCGTAGTTCGCATCGAGATAGCGCGGATTGGTGGCGTGATGCACCCGGTGATGCGACGGTGTGTTGAAGATCCATTCGATCGGCTTCCACATCCTGTTGATCGCTTCAGTATGGATCCAGAACTGATAGACCAGATTCAGCCCGCCAACGAACAGCAGCAGCACCGGATGAAAGCCGATCAGCGCCAGCGGAATCCGCAAGATGAACATGCCGGTGAACGTGCCGGTCCAGCTCTGCCGCAGCGCGGTGGACAAATTGTAATGCTGTGAAGAATGATGGGTGACGTGTTCGGCCCAGACCCACCGGCAGCGGTGGGCGATGCGATGATACCAGTAATAACGCAGATCATCGAGAATGAAGCAGAGCGCGATTGCCGCCCAGGATGTGCCGAAATCATGGATCCGGAACTGCCATGCCCACATCAGCACGCCAAAGGCAATGAAACCGAGCAACAGGCCCGAGACCACGTTTCCCACCCCCATCAGCAGCGATGTCGCCGTGTCGCGGGTTTCGTAATCGCCCCTGCCCTTGAGCATGCGAATGACCAGCAGTTCGATGAGGATCGCCGTCACGAAGAACGGGATCGCCATCTGGGTCACATCCGGGAAGTCCTTCGGATCAGGCATTGTTTCCCTCCCCCGATTCGTCTCGTTCCGCATTGGCCACGACAAAACCGCCGCACAGCCAGAGCGACACTTCCGCGGCCTCCTCGGTGGAATTGAAGATATAATCCCCGCCCTTGAGCGTGGAATCATGGAAGGCAATCCTGAGCCCCGGCTGCTGCTCGATCGGCTCCACCGACACCGAGCCGGGCAGAATCAGTCTGGCGACAAAATGGCGGCCCATGGTCTGCAGGAAACCGGTCTTGCCATCCGCCAGCCTGAGAAAACTCGCGTTTCCATCTTTGGTCAGGGTGACCGAGCGGATTGCCTCGCCTGGATAGGCGCGCGCAAACTCCATTATCACCTCACCATGATCGCGCGTGTCCTTCTGACGCGATCCGCCCGAATAATGTACAGCCGCGATCACCAGCATCACGCCGAAGGCCACGACCACAATCAACACTCCAAGGCTCATGCGTTCCTCCGCCTGACGTAGTTCGACGCCGCGTCAACACAATCCGACTATGCCGCGCGGGCGTTTGTTGCGCAAGTCGGGCATTGAGCCGGCGCGATCAACTGCATTCCGGGTAAAATCGATCAGATCCGTCCGCGCCTGTCCGCGCGCCACAACTGCCACTGACGCCGCCATTGCGGCGTGCGAACCGGTCGGTCCAGACACTCGGCGCCCATTGTTTCGGCCCGGCCAAGCACCGCCTCCACCAGGGTCACCGGCAGATAGGCCGGAAACACCGATGACGGCAGATCAGCAAGCGCTGCGCGCGCCTTGCCCAGATGCTCGCGTCCGAAGCCCGCGAAAGCCCGCACCGCGGTCGAAACCGCCATCCGGTCGCCGCCAGCCAGAAAACCGTCACGGTCAAGCCCGGTGGCCACCAACAGATCGCCCGGCACGAACAGCTGGCCGCGGCGGCGCGACATCGGCAGCAGCATCAAATGCCCGGCCACCGCCTGCGCCACACCGGCATGTCCGCTGGCTGTCGCGGTGTTTGCGGAGACGGCTGGATCCAGCAGAAACGCCGACATCTGCAACATCGCTGAAGCGGTTTCCCCGGCATAGCCCTCATAGCTTGCGCGGTCGGGCATCGGATCATCATAAAGATCAAAGACGCGCGCTTCGCACATGGCAATCAGCGGCGCCACAGGCATGGCGCGGCGCTCGACAAGCTCGAGCAGCGCCGAGGCAACCGGATGCGCCGCGGCCTCGGCCCGGCGTTCGCCTTCGAATACATCCCGCCACCATTGCAGCCGGATTTCGCCTGGAAGCGGATCCCGGATCTTGTCGCGGATCGCGGCAATCTCGGCATTGAATAAAAACAAGGCGGCAAGGTCGGTCTGGATCGCCTCCGGCATCAGCAGCAGCGCCAGATAGCGGTCAATATCGGCCTCCCGCAACCGAGCCAGCATCTGCGCACGCGCACCGGGAGCGGACAGGCCGGGTGTACCGGTCTCGCTCATGCCGCTCACACGGCGATCAGCGCGGCGGCGACCGCACGGGATTCAGCCAGCATCACATTGTAGGTCCGCACCGCGGCGCCGGTGCTCATCGGATCGGAGGAGACATTGGCCGCGCGCAAGGCTGTTTTGAGCTCGGCCGGCAGCAACCGGATCGACATGCCCGTCCCCACCAGCAGGAACTCGATGTCCTTTGTCTCGGCGAGGATTTTATCAAACATTGACGCGGCAAGCGGATCGCCCTCGGCCACGTCCCACCCATAGATGCCCGAAGGCAGGCACAGGATCGAGCCGCGATGCGACATGTCGGCGAAGCGGAAGCCGCCATTGCCGTAGGCTTCTATCGGCGCGCGACCAGGGAAATGCGCTTCGCGTATTTCAATGCCGCGCGCCATGTCTCAGGCCCTGCTCTTGTCGGCCGTCTCCGGAATTGTTTCCCCTTCGACCTCGGTGTCCAGGCCAACGCGGAAATTGTCGGCGCGAAGCTTGAACAGGATCAACACCGGCGCCGCGATGAAGATCGACGAATAGGTGCCGACCACAACGCCGAAGATCATGGCGAAGGTGAAGGAACGGATGACTTCGCCGCCGAAGATGAACAGCGCCAGAAGTGCGAGAAGCGTTGTCACCGATGTCAGGATGGTGCGCGGCAGCATCTGGTTGATCGACGTGTCGAGCAGGCTGGTCAGCGGCATCTTCTTGTATCGCCGGAGGTTTTCGCGCACGCGGTCATAGACGACCACGGTATCGTTGAGCGAATAGCCGACAATCGTCAGCACCGCCGCGATACTCGACAGGTTGAACTCCATGCCTGACACCACGAAGATTCCGATGGTCAGCACCACGTCGTGCACCGTGGCGATAATCGCGCCAAGCGCGAACTGCCACTCGAACCGGAACCAGATATAGACCAGAATCGCCAGCAGAGAGGCAATCACCGCGATCGTGCCGGCTTGCGCCAATTCGCCAGAGACCGTCGGGCCAACCACTTCCACCCTGCGGATGTCGTAATCACCCTCCAGCTCGGCGCGGACCAGGGTGATGACCGTCTGTTCCGCGTTCTCACCGCCGCCCTGCGCCTGCATGCGGATCAGCACTTCCCGCGGCGATCCGAATTCCTGTGCCTGCACCTCGCCCAGATTGAGCTCTGACAGCCGCGCGCGGATGTCGCCGACATCGGCGTTTCCGCTCTTGGCCTGAACCTCGATCATCGATCCGCCCTTGAAATCGATGCCGTAATTCATGTTGACGGTCGCAAACAGCACCATCGCGGCCAGCGACAAAGCGGCCGAGACCACAAAGGTAAAGCGGCGAATTTTCATGAACCGGAAAGTGAAGTCGCGGACGATCGCATCCAATGCGCCTTTCGGCATGACTTTCGGACGCCGGCGCCGCACCCATTCCGCCACCATCCAGCGGGTGAAGGTAAATGCGGTGAAGACCGTTGTGACGATGCCGATCGCCAGCGTGATGGCAAAGCCCCGCACCGGACCGGTGCCGAGATAAAACAGGATGATTGCCGCAATCAGCGTGGTGACGTTGGCGTCGAGGATGGTGGCGAAGGCCTTGCTGAAACCTGCGTCAATTGCCTGGATCAGCGACCGTCCGGCCCTGTGCTCCTCACGTATGCGTTCGTAGATCAGCACATTGGAATCGACCGCCATGCCAACCGTCAGCACGATGCCGGCAATGCCCGGCAATGTCAGCGTCGCTCCAAGCATGGTCAGCAGCGCGATGATCATGGTGACGTTGGCGATCAACGCCAGATTGGCGAGGAAGCCGAGCATGCCATAGGCGACGAACATGAACACCAGCACCAGTACCGCGCCAATGATGCCCGCGATTTCGCCAGCGGCGATCGAGTCGGCGCCAAGGCCCGGACCTACCGTGCGCTCTTCGATGACGGTCAGCGTTGCCGGAAGCGCGCCCGCACGCAACAGAATCGCCAGATCATTGGCGCTCTGAACATCGAAATTGCCCGAGATCTGGCCAGTGCCGCCCAGGATCGGCTCGCGGATCACCGGCGCCGAAATCACCTGTTCATCAAGGATGATGGCGAACGGCAACCCGACATTCTGGGTCGTGGCCTGGCCGAAGCGCTGGCCACCCTTGGAATCAAAGCGGAAGCTGACAATCGGCTCATTGGTGCGCTGGTCATAGCCGGCCTGCGCGTCAACGAGATTTTCGCCCGAGACCAGCACCGAGCGCTGAACCAGATACGGCACCGGCGGATCATCGGTGGAATAGAGAACCTCGGAATTCGCCGGCGGACGGCCCTGAATGGCTTCCTGGACCGACATGGAGCTGTCGACCATCCGGAACGCCAGTTTGGCGGTCTGGTTGAGCAGGCTTTTCATGCGCTCGGGATCTTCAAGGCCCGGAACCTGAACCAGGATGCGATCATCGCCCTGACGCTGGATCACCGGTTCGGTGGTTCCGAGCTCGTCAATACGCTTGCGCACAACTTCGATGGACTGCGCCACCGCCGATGACACGCGATAGCTGATGCCGTCATCCGACAACTGAATGCGCAATTGCCCCGGCTGGGTCTCTTCGATCGTCGCTTCCGAGACCGTGCCGCCACCGAACAAACCGGAATTGACCGGTTGCTCGATCTCGGCAAGGGCCGTTTTGGCTTCCTCGACCTGGGCCTCATCCCTGATCCGGACCTGAACCATCTGGCCGGTCCCCGACAGGCCGGTGTAGCCGATGCCGGCTTCGCGCAGCAGCCGCCGCACATCATCGACCGTGGTGGTCAACCGGTCCTTGATGATGTCCTCGCGTTCGACCTGCAGCAGCATGTAGGAGCCACCCTGCAAATCAAGGCCGAGCGTAAGTTTCTTCGACGGCGCCCAATCCGGCAGGCTATCGGCCTGCTGCTGGCTGAGCAGGTTCGGGGAGGCGAACACCACGCCGGCGAGAACCGCAAGCCAGATCAGGGTTGTTTTCCAACGGGAGAAATACAGCATGTTGCTCTCGGTTCATCCCCGGGGGACGACGTAGTGTGAGAAAATTCGGGGCGGCGAAAACCGGACAGAAACAATCTCCTGTCCGGCCTTTGCGGCTATTCCTTGACGGGTTCGCCCTTGCTGCGAACATCCGCAATCAGACTGCGCAGCAAGCGGACCTTGACGCCGTCTGCGATCTCGACTTCCAGTTCCGCGTCATCGATCACCTTGGTGACCTTGCCGAAGACGCCTCCGCCGGTGACAACCTGGTCGCCACGGCGAACATTCTTGAGCATTTCCTCACGCTTTTTCATCTGCGTGCGCTGCGGACGGATGATGAGAAAATACATGATCACGAAGATCAAGAGGAATGGCAGAATCGACATCACCATTTCGCTGCCGCCGCCGCCGATAAGGGACTGGGCATGGGCCGGGGTCACAAACATGAAATACTCCTTGAGAATTAGCATGGAGGCCTTCAGGCGCCCCCAACAGTCGAGCGGAATATAGTGGCAAGACAGCCGAATGCAACGCAAACATCGGCTCGCGCGACCCGAATTGCCCGCCAAAACAGCTTTTCTGCGCCATCCTGTCATGCTACCCGCTTCTGGCGCCATGTCGGCAAGCCCACCACACCCCGGACCATCGCATGCAAGATGAAATCGCCCGCCAAATCCTCGCCGAACTCGCCCGTCTGTCGCGGGCGGTGGAATCACTGGCGCCCGCAGCTCCCCCGGCCAATGATTTTGATGCGGCCGAGTGCTTCGTTTGGGACGCGGACAGGCTTTACCTGGCGCCCATCGGTCAACCCAACCGGATCGACATCACCTTGATCAAGGGCGTCGATCACGTCCGCGACATTCTGGTCGACAACACCCTTCGCTTTGCCCGCGGGCTGGCAGCCAACAATGTCCTGCTCTGGGGCGCGCGCGGCATGGGCAAATCCTCGCTGGTCAAATCCGTTCACGCCACGCTTGCCATCGAGACCGGACTGGCCGCGCCGCTGAAACTGGTCGAGATCCATCGCGAGGACATCAACTCCCTGCCCGCGCTGATGAGCATTCTCAGGCCGGCGCCGGCCCGCTTCATCCTGTTTTGCGACGATCTGTCGTTCGATCATGACGACACCGCCTATAAATCGCTGAAGGCGGCGCTTGACGGCGGCATCGAAGGCCGGCCCGACAATGTGCTGTTGTATGCGACATCAAACCGCCGCCATTTGCTGCCGCGCGACATGATCGAAAACGAACGCTCCACCGCGATCAATCCGAGCGAGGCCGTCGAAGAGAAGGTGTCGCTGTCCGATCGCTTCGGCCTCTGGCTCGGCTTCCACAAATGCAGCCAGGACGAGTACCTGGAGATGATTTCCGGATATGCCGCCCATTTCGGCCTGGATATCGAGCCAGCAAACCTGCGCGCCGAGGCGCTGGAATGGTCGACCACCCGGGGCGCCCGTTCCGGCCGCGTCGCCTGGCAGTTCATCCAGGATCTCGCCGGCCGTGAAGGCAAGACCCTCTGACTTCTTGATCGCATGCCACGGCAAACGAAAAAGGCCAGCGTCCCCGACGCCGGCCTTTTCCACTTTCGCCTGGAGGGGCGTTTACTCGAGATAGGTGGTCGGATCGACCGGCGAGGCGTTCTTGCGAACCTCGAAGTGCAGCCGCGGCGTCTTGGCGACACCGGTCATGCCCGAACTGGCGATCACCTGGCCGCGGGTCACCTTGTCACCCCGATTGACATTGAGGCTCTGCGCATGGGCATAGACGGTGACCAGGCCATCATCATGCCTGACCAGGATGGTCTTGCCGTATTCCTTCAGGCCGTCGCCGGAATAGATCACGACGCCATTCTCGGCCGCCTTGACCGGAGTGCCGGCAGGCATGGAAATATCAATGCCGTCATTGCGCTTGCCATTCTCGGTCTTGGCGAAGCCGGTGATCACCTGTCCGCGGGCGGGCCAGCGGTATCTGCCGATGCCGGTCGCCGCCGGCGCGACAGAGGCGGTATCCGCCTTGGTCTTGTCGGCCACCCCATCGCCCGCGGCGGCGACCGGAGGCGTGTAGGATTTCGGCGCGGCATCGGTTTGAATCGACGCCGTCGTTGAAGCGTCCACATTGGCGGCCCCCGCCGCCGGGATCGACAGCGTCTGGCCAATGCGAATGTTCGAGCCGGTCAGATTATTCGCCGATTTGAGCGCGGCCACGTTGACGCCATGGGCGTGGGCAATCCGGTTCAGCGTGTCGCCGCCCTTGACCGTGTACTTGCCGCCAGCTGACTTGCTTGCCGCGGCATTGGAGGCAGTCGCGGCGGTGGCCGACAGGGTCTCGTTTTTCGGGTTCCGGAGCGAAGGCGCGCCTGGAAGCACGGCGGCATCGCGTTGCGGCGCGGGATTGGGAAGCGGCACCCGTTGCTGGTTCGCTTCACCCTGCAGGCCCGCGCTGGATTTGGCGGCGCGCGTCTTGGCGTCATTGTCTGGCGCCGAAACCGGGGCTTGCCGCGAATAGACATAGACAGGAATCAGCAACTGCTTGCCGGACGCCACTTTCGAGGCGTCGGCAATGCCGTTGGCCTTCATGATCTCGCTTGCCGGCACGCCATAGCGCTTGGAAAGATTGTAGATGGTCTCGCCCGGTCCGAGCGTGATGCGGGTTCCACCCGTCGTCGTCCAGCCGGCCGCGCGCGGCGCCGAGCCGGTGACGATCGGGTCGGGAGCCAGCATAGCATCGCTGTCATTGGCATAGGCCGGGTTCACCGGCACAGCCGAGGCAAGCTCGGCGGGGCGTTCGGGGAACGCTTGCGGGGCGGCGCCAAAGCTGTTCTGGCCCTGAGTGACCGGCGCATCCATGGGTTCAAGCGTCCGCGCCTGCTGCTGGCGCGGCTGCACGGTTGGCAAGGGCTGACGCGCAACGGCAGCCGGCTGGCTGCGCGGCGAAAGCAGGTTCGAGGAAGACGACGCGGTGCGAGCAACCGAGCCCGGAATGGACCCGGTCGAGGTCGGGTCATACCCCGGCTGCGCCGGCGCGCGGTAATCGCCCGGGAAAGCCTGGGAAACCGATGACGGCGATTGTGGGAAGGCCTGCTGCGATCCATTCTGGGCTTGCGGATAAGCGCCGGAAATCCCGCCCGGCGGCACCGGATTGCCGCCCAGCGGCGCCAGCGAGTCCGACGAGGGCGACGGCACCGACGCCGTCATCAACTGATCCGTGTTGCGATAAGCAAAGCGGCTCGCATCTGAACTGCAGGCCGCAGCCGACCCCGCCAGAAGCGCGACGCCGAGCAAACGGGGCACAGAAGCACGGGGACCAACAGATTGTCTGAGACGCATAACACTACCCAATCAACGCAAAACCAACTGTCATGATTAAAGCGCGTTAGTGTTACTCATCAGTTAAGACACAGGGAATCGGCGTATTTTGTGGCTGTGAACGGCTCACAAAGCCGCCGCCACGCCGGGCGTCAATGCCTGATAGGGAACCTCGAAAAGGTCTTCCCGCTCAAACCGGCTTCCGATCTTGGTCAGCCGCACCATCATCGCCCGGCCGCTCTCCATCGTCAGTGGCGCCAGCATGACGCCGCCGGAAGCCAACTGATCGACGAAATGACGCGGCATGCCGTCAAAAGCGCCGGTTGCGATGATCCGGTCAAAATTGCCCTCGCCGTTCATGCCCTTGGTGCCGTCGGCCTGGCGCGCCGTCACATTGGAGAGGCCAAGATGGGCGAAACGTTGCTGGGCAAGCTGGACCAGCGTCTTGTAGCGATCCACCGTCAACACCCGTTCGGCAAGACGCGCCGCAACCGCGGCGAGGAATCCGCTGCCGGTGCCGATGTCGAGCACCCGGTGACCCGGCTCGATCGCCAGGGCGGACAAGAGGCGCGCCACCAGATTGGCGCTTTCGGCGAAGCTTCCGCAATCGGTGGGCAAGAGCCGGTCCTGATAGGCTGCATCCGCATGGGCGGCGGAAACGAACAGCGTGCGCGGCGTCTGTTCAAGCGCGGTCAGCAGCGCCTTGTCACCGATGCCTTCGGCCCTGAGCCGCAGGAACAGCCCGGCAAATCCTTCTTTTTCCAGAAGGCGGACATTCATGGCTCAATCTTCCAGCGCACTGGCGATAAGCTCCTGGACCAGATGATTGGTCAGATCAAGTTTCAGCGGCGTCACCGAAACATAGCCATTGGAGATCGCCTTGATGTCGCTGTTGGCCTCCGGGGAAAAATCGCGGCGGCCGAACTTCAGCCAGAAATAGGGAAATCCGCGCCCGTCTTCGCGTTCCTCGATCGAAAGCCCGTGTGTCATCTGCCCCTGATCGGTCACCACCACGCCCTTGACCTCGTCAGGCCGGCAATTGGGAAAATTCAGGTTGAGCAAGGTGCCTGCCGGCAGATCGATTTCGATCAGCTTCCTGATCAGCGCCGGCGCCAGGGTCCCCACCACATCCCATGGCATCACCCTGCCCGGGCCCGGATGATAGGCCTGGCTGATGGCGATCGACCTCACTCCCAGCAACGTGCCTTCCATGGCGCCCGCCACCGTGCCCGAATAGGTCACGTCGTCGGCGACATTCTGACCGGCATTGACGCCGGACAGAACCAGATCCGGTGCGGGGTCCATCAGCCGCTTGATCGCCATGATGACGCAATCGGTGGGAGTGCCGCGCAGCGCGAAGGTCTTGTCGCGGACTTCCCGCAGCCGCAGCGGTTCGGACAGGGTCAGCGAATGCGCCAGCCCGCTCTGATCGGTTTCCGGCGCGACGATCCAGACGTCATCGGACAGCGTCCGGGCGATGCGCTCAAGCACCTCAAGTCCCTCGGCGTGGATGCCGTCGTCATTGGTGATGAGTATGCGCATTGCCAATTCCTCTAAGTACAGAAGCGTTACGCCGCCTTCTCGATTTTCGTGAGCCCGCCCATATAGGGAAGCAAGGCCTCCGGCACGGTGATTGAACCATCGGCGTTCTGATAATTTTCCATCACGGCGATAAGTGCGCGGCCAACAGCCACGCCGGAGCCGTTCAGCGTGTGGACGAAGCGGGTGTTTTTGTCGCCCGCCTTGCGGCAGCGCGCATTCATCCGGCGCGCCTGAAAATCGCCGCAGACCGAACAGGATGAGATTTCACGATAGGCTTCCTGCCCTGGCAGCCAGACCTCGATGTCATAGGTCTTTTGCGCGCCAAATCCCATGTCGCCGGTGCACAGCACGATGGTCCGGAAATGCAGCCCCAGTCCCTTGAGCACGGCTTCGGCGCTCGCGGTCATCCGCTCATGTTCCTCAAGCGATGTTTCCGGCGTTGTCACCGAGACCAATTCCACCTTGGTGAACTGGTGCTGGCGCAGCATGCCGCGTGTGTCACGGCCCGCCGAACCCGCCTCAGAGCGGAAACAGGCCGTCTGCGCCACGTAACGCTTGGGCAGATCCTCGTCAGCAATGATCTCGCCCGCGGCCATATAGGTCAGCGGCACTTCAGCAGTCGGAATCAGCCAGCGGCCATCGGTGGTGCGGAACAATTCATCGCCGAACTTGGGCAGTTTGTCGGTTCCGTAGGCGGCCGCGTCATTGACCATCAACGGCGGATTGACTTCGGTATAGCCATGCGCGCCGGTGTGCAGATCAAGCATGTACTGGCCGAGCGCCCGCTCGAGCCGCGCCAGTCCGCCCGACAGGATTGTGAACCTTGCGCCCGACATTTTCGCCGCGCGCTCGAAATCCATCATGCCCAATGCTTCACCGAGCTCGTAGTGCTCCTTGGGCTTGAATCCAAGGTCCGGCTTGAAACCAGATACCCGCACTTCGACATTCTCACTCTCGTCGGCGCCCACCGGCACATCGTCGAGCGGAATATTGGGCAGCACCGACAAGGCATGCTTGAGCGCTTCATCCAGTTCGCGTTCCCTGGCTTCGCCTGCTTGCAGTTCATCCTTGATGGTGGCGACTTCAGCCTTCAGCGCGTCGGCGGTGGCCTGGTCCTTGGCGGCCATCGCCTTGCCGATTTCCTTTGACGCCAGGTTGCGGCGCTCCTGCAGGGCCTGAAGCGCGCCCACATGGCTGCGGCGCGCCTCATCCAGAGCGATCAGGCTCGCCGATTGGGCGGCGGCTCCGCGCTTGGCCAGCGCTGCGTCAAGATCCGCGGGATTGTCTCGTATCCATTTGATGTCAAGCATGGCAGGTTCCGGTACTCGTTTGGCAGCGCCAATCCCGCGCCCCCGCCGTTTGCCGGCGCGGGTGCGGTTCCAATCCGGAGCTCAGGCGTCCCCTACGGGATCAGTGTCGGCAGCTGTTTCGTCAGCTTCCGCCAACGCCGCTCTCGCGGCGCGCTGACGCTCCACGAGTCGGGCGCAATAGATGGCAATCTCGTAAAGAAGGATGGTTGGCAGCGCAAGTCCGATCTGGGAGACCGGGTCGGGCGGGGTCAGGATGGCGGCGGCAATGAAAGCGGCGACAATGGCGTATTTGCGCTTGTCCTTCAGTCCCTGGCTGCTGACCAGTCCGACGCGGGCCAGAAGCGTGGTGACGACCGGCAACTGGAACACCAGGCCAAAGGCGAAGATCAGCGTCATGATCAGCCCGAGGTATTCCGAAACCTTGGGCAGCAGCATGATCGAGGCTTCACCGGCACCGCCGGTCTGCTCCATCGACAGGAAGAACCACATCACCATCGGCGTGAAGAAGAAATAGACCAGCGCCGCCCCCAGCAGGAACAGCAAGGGCGAAGCGACCAGGAACGGCAGGAACGCGCCGCGTTCATTCTTGTAGAGCCCGGGCGCCACGAATTTGTAAAGCTGCGCCGCGATCACCGGAAACGCCAGCACCAGACCGCCAAACATGCCGATCTTGATCTGGGTGAAGAAAAACTCCTGCGGCGCGGTGTAGATCAGTTCGATCTTGCGATCGGTCATTCCGGCCCAGTCCACCGCCCAGGTGAAGGGCTGCACCAGAATGTTGAACAATGGTTTGGCGAAGGCGAAACACAGCAGGAATGCGATAAAGAACGCGCCGATCGCCCACATCAGGCGGTTGCGCAGTTCCATCAGGTGCGAAAGCAGCGGCTGCGGCTTATCTTCGATATCGTCGGTCACGCCTGGCCCTCGCCTTGCTTGGGTTTATTGGCGCGTGGCGCGGCCTTGGCCGGCGCCGGTGCTTTTTTATCGGCGGGCTTGGCCGTTGCTGCCGGAGCGACGCCCGCTTTCGCCGGCTTGGCCTTTGCTTCGGCTTTCGACGCGGCCGGCTTGGCCTTGACGGGCGCCTGAGCAGCGGGCTTGGAACCGGTGGCTGTTTCCGGCGCCGGTTTGGCCGCAGCCGGTTCGGTCTTTGCCGCAGCCGGCTCGGTGGATTTGATCTCCGGTGGACCGTCGGCAAGCTTCATCGCCGCTTCCGGGATCTCAACCTTCGGCTTGTCAGCGACGGGAACTGACGGCGCCTTCACCGATTTTTCCAGATCGGCGCGGATCTCTTTGCCGGTATCCTTGAGCGGATTGACGGCATCGCGAATGGTCTGCATCGGGTTGAGTTTCCTGGCATCGTCAAACGTCTTCTTGACGTCGCCAAGCTCGGCCTCACGCAATGCATCATCGAACTGACCACGGAACTCATTGGCCATCGACTTGAGCTTCTTGGTTGTCCGCCCGAAGGCGCGCAACATCGGCGGCAGGTCCTTGGGACCAACCACGATGATCAGCACAATGGCAACAACCAGAAGCTCCGGCCAACCTATGTCGAACATTCAGGCGTCTCCTCACCCGTCAGGGCAACGGGATTGGGATGTCAGCTGCGATCCTTGGCTTCTTCGGCCTTGGTTTCGACAGGCCTGGCTTCGACAGTCTTGGACTCGACGGTCTTTGTCTCGGGCGCGGCGTCATCATCGCCCATGCCCTTCTTGAAGCTTTTGATTCCCTTGGCGACATCGCCCATCAGTTCCGGAATCTTGCCGCGGCCAAAAAGTAGCAGAACGACGACCAGAACGATAAGCCAATGCCAAATGCTGAATGAACCCATGATACTCTCCTGTATGCATCCTACCCTGATTTAGGGTGTTTAGCTGTTTCTTTCAAACACCAAAATGTCACGCGGGTTGACGGTGACCGAAACTTCGCGGACGCCGGCCCTTAATTGGCCAGCGCGAATGCGGGCGTCAATAGGACTTTCGCCCCCTGCGACCACCAATGTCACCAGTTCCTCCACTCCGAGGAACCTGCGCGCCACAATCCTCGCCGGAACGCCGCAAGGCGTCTCGGTGATTTCAACGCCGGGCAGCCTTATGGCAATCGCGACGCCGGCGCCATCGGAAAAACCCTTGGCTTTCACCGGACCGACCGGCGTTTGCGCCATTTCGCCTAGAACCGAGCTTTCAAACACATTGATTTCCGAGAAAAATCCGGCCGCGAACAGATTGACCGGCCGGTGATAGAGATCCTCCCCCGTTCCCAGCTGTTCGAGCGCGCCATCTCTGAGCAATGCAATCCGGTCGCCCATGCGCATGGCTTCTTCGGCGTCATGAGTCACCACGATCGCCGTCGCCCGGGCTTCGCGCAGGATCGCCAGCGTTTCCGCCCGGACGCTGTCCTTGAGGCGTGAATCCAGCCCTGAAAACGGCTCATCCATCAAAAGCACGGCGGGACGCGGCGCCAACGCGCGCGCCAGGGCAACGCGCTGTTGCTCGCCGCCTGAAAGCGCATGCGGATAATTGTCGGCGTAATGAACCATTCCGACCCGATCGAGCGCCGCCAGGGCCTCGCGCCGGGCGTCGGCCTTGGACAGCGCGGTGAGGCCAAACCGGACATTGTCGAGGATGGTCAAATGCGGAAACAGCGCAAAATCCTGAAACATCAGGCCGATGCCGCGGCGTTCGGGCGGCAGGTTGATCGACGGACCGGCAATTTCGCGGTCATTGAGCAACAGCCGCCCGCGCTCCATCGGCTCGATCCCGGCGGCAATGCGCAGCAATGTGGTCTTTCCCGAACCCGAAGGGCCGAGCAGGCACAATACCTCGCCCGGTTCGGCCGCCAGGGTGACGCCGCGCAGCGTTGCCAGGTCGCCATAGGCATGGTGAACATCTTCAAACGCCAGACGCGCGGCAAATGTAACACCTGCCGTCCTGCGCGCGATCGCCGTTCTTGTCTGCTGTGTCACGATAAACGGGACCCCTGCTTTGACCAAAACCGGCTCCGGCAATTCCGGAACCGCAGGCTTAGTCCTCTGCTTCTCCCATCGGAGTCAAGAGACCAAGCTCTTCCAGGTCCATTTGCGTGATCGGATCCTCGTCTTCGGCAAGGTCATCATTGGCCGGCGGCATCGGCGGATGAAAATTCGACGGCACACGTCCTGACAGCAGGCCGGCGCCCTTCAATTCCTCCATTCCCGGCAGATCGCGCAGCTCTTCAAGCCCGAAATGATCGAGAAACGCCGGTGTGGTGCCATAGGTTACCGGCCGCCCGGGCGAGCGGCGGCGGCCGCGCATCCGCACCCAGCCGGTCTCCAACAGCACATCGAGCGTTCCCTTGGAGGTGGCGACCCCGCGCACATCCTCGATCTCGGCGCGGGTCACCGGCTGGTGATAGGCAATCGTCGACAACACCTCGAGACCGGCGCGCGAGAGCTTCTTGATCTCGGTTTCTTCCCGGCGGATCAGGAAACCCAGGTCGGCGGCGGTGCGGAACGCCCATGAATCCTCGATCCGGACCAGATTGACGCCGCGGTGCGCATAGCTCCGGGCCAACCGCTCCATGACGATCCCGACAGGGGCGCCATCGGGCAGTTTGCCCGCGATCAGGTTTTCCGCGACCGGGCCGCTCGACGCGAAGATCAGCGCTTCGGCAATGCGTTCGGCTTCGTGCAGGGCGCGTTCCCTCAGCGCATCAAGCGCGTCCGTGCCCATCATGTCATCCTCCACATGATCAGACTCATCGTAGGCAACCATTGTTCCGTGACCAGGATCCATTGTCATGGCTTGCTCCCCGCGCTGATGACAGCGGCCTGAGGCCGTCGCATGTAGATGGGTTGAAATGCGCCGTCCTGGCGGATTTCAAGCCGCCCTTCCCGCACCATTTCAAGACTGGCCGCAAACGAACTGGCAATGGCTGTCGTCCGTTCTTCAGGGTCCGACATGTAACGGATCAGAAATTGATCGAGCGCCATCCAGTCCTTGAACTCGCCGATCAGGCGAAACAGGATGACGCGCGCGTCACTGAGCGACCACACCCGCCGGCGCGCGATCGTCACCTGGCTCAGGGTCTGGCGCTGCTTCTGGGCGGCATAGGCCGTCAGCAAATCATAGAGCGTCGCATCGAAGCTGGAGGTCTTGTCGATCACCATCGGCTCCGGCTCGCCGCGCGCGAAAACGTCACGGCCGAGACGGTTGCGGTTGACCAGCCGGGTCGCTGCTTCGCGCATGGCCTCCAGCCGCTTGAGCCGGAATGCCAGCGCCGCCGCCATTTCCTCGCCGCTGGGTTCGTCGCCCTTGGGTCCATGCGGGATCAACAGCCGGGATTTGAGATAGGCGAGCCACGCCGCCATCACCAGGTAATCCGCCGCCAGCTCCAGCCGCAACTCCCGCGCCTTTTCGACAAAAAGCAGATATTGTTCGGCCAAAGCGAGGACCGAGATGCGTGCCAGATCAACCCGTTGCGTGCGCGCCAGATGCAACAGCAGATCCAATGGCCCTTCAAACCCCTCGACGTCGATGACCAGCGACGGATCGCTCAGCGCCCGCTCGGCATTGGCGTCGTCCCACATGACGTCCATCGGCGTCGCGCCGCTCCTGCCGGGGTCCCCACCGTTTTTCCGGTTGCCGTTGCTCACCAATGCCGCCTTTCAGGCCAAAGATCAGGAGGCTGCCATCAGCCCCTCGAATTCATTGCGCAATGCCGCCTCGTCACTCGCATCAGGCTCGCCGAACGCCGCCATGACGTCGCGCGCGCGCCGCAAGCTATCACCCGACAGCACCGGAGTCGCGGAGGCCACCGCCTCCATTTCCGCCCTGTTTCCATTGCAGTGCAAGGTGACATCGCATCCCGCGGCGAAAATTGCACCAGTTCTCGTGGCGAAATCCCCAGAAAGCGCGTTCATCGACACATCATCCGACATCAGCAGGCCGTCAAATCCGATCTCGGCGCGAATGATATCCTCAATAACACGGCGCGACGTAGTGGCGGGATGATCCGGATCTATGTCGGAAAACACCACATGCGCCGACATCGCCATAACTTCCGTGCGCAGCGCCTTGAACGGGACGAAATCCCGCGCCGACAGATCCGCGCGGGACGCATCCACCCGCGGCAATTCATGGTGCGTATCGGCGCCGGCCCGGCCATGACCCGGAATATGCTTGATCACCGGCAGCAGGCCGCCAGATTTCAGGCCTTCGCAGGCAGCGCGCCCCATCGCCGCCACCACGCCCGGCGTAATCCCGTAGGCCCGGCTGCCGATCACCTCGTGACCGCCCGGCGCAGGCACATCAAGCACAGGCAGGCAATTGACGGTGATCCCGAGAGGATGAAGATCAAAGGCGTGCAGACGCGACATGATCCAGGCTGCGCGCAGGCCGGCCTCGGGATTGGCCTGGTGAAGCGCACCCAGATCCGCGCCTGAAGGATATTGCGGAACCAGCGGCGGCTTGAACCGCTGCACCCTCCCGCCCTCCTGATCGATCAGCACCGGAGCATCGGGGCGGCCGATGCTCTGGCGCAGACTGGCGGTCAATTCAGTGACCTGGTTCAAACTGATGATGTTGCGGCCAAAGAGGATGAACCCCCACGGTCGGGTATCGGCAAAAAACGCGGCTTCGCTGGAGCTCAACTCCGGCCCGGTGCATCCGAATATGACTGCTTTTGATTCGCTCATTGGCCAATGGTAGTCGATCAGGCTGCATTTGACAGGCTTGCCGGAAGAACTCCGGCTTGCAGATGAAAAAGGGGCGCGCCGCAACGCACCCCTTGACTACACATGGCCGTTGAATTCAGCCGTTAGCGCGAGACGAAGCAGCTTCCCCCGGCTGCCTTGTAGCGGCTGCACAACGCATTGGCCTGTTCGCGGGAGCCGGCTGGAACCCTGACCCGGTGAAACACGCCCTTGCCGGGAATGTCCGCCCGCTGGATATCGACGCTGAGGCCGCCAAGCACCGAACTGTACCGGCTCGACAAGGTGTTCCAGGACGCTTGCGCGCCCTCGGCGCTCGGCTGCGAGGCGATTTGCATGTAATAGCCGCTGGGATTGGCCGCGGGCGCTGCGGTTGCCGGGGCAGTGGCCACTTCCACCGGCTGAGCCGTGGTTGCCGTGGCGGCAGGCGCTGCCGGCGCACTGGCGACAGCGCCGCCCTGGGTGACCGTACCCACCACGTTGACCGGCTGATCGGCGGGCCGGCCTTGCGGAACCGGGGCGTTGGTTACTGGACGGATCGGATGCGTCGTAACCACGCGCACGGGCGCGATCGCCGTGTTCGCGGGCGCTTCGCCAGCGGGTGCGGTCGCTTCCGCAGCCGGCGTCGCGGCATCAGCCGGATCCGGTTGCGACAATTGCATCGTTGGCGTCGTCGGTTCCGACGCTTCGACGGCCGCCTGCTCCGTCAACGGCTCGATGGCTTCAGGCTGCGGATCCGGATCGGCGCGGGCGACAATGGAGCCGTCAGGCTTGACGATCATCGTGCGCACCTTGCGCGGCGACACCACCGGCGGGGCTGCCTCATTCGTGCCTGCTTCCGCGGATGACCCGTCGGAGACCAGACGGTCTTCCGATTTGGCGGGCACATCGCCGCGGCCTTCAAGCGGCAGAATTTCGGGGTCCAGCGTTCGCTGAACCACATCCACCGGCTCCTCGGCCGAGTTGACCAGCGCCGGCTGTCCGGCAGGCGTGCCATCGCCACCGGCGACACGATCGTAAACCGCCTTGTCCTGATTGGGCACGGTGACCCCGCCAGGATTCTCGGGAAGAACCTTCACCGGATCGGTGTCCGCCCTGATTATTCGCGGCCCGCCGTCGGCGGTTGTTTCGTCGCCCGACAGCATGCTCCAGCCAAAAGCGGCCACCCCGGCAAGCAGCGCCACACCGAGCACCACCAGCGCCAGCACCGGCCCGCGCGAGCCGGCCTCGCGGTCGGCTTCATCGTACAGCAGTTCATCCTGGGTGGTTTCCAGGCCGGTCAGCGCGACATCGTCGTAACCGGTCTCGTCATGATCCGGCGCCGAGTGGTCATGATCGACGCCGAGTTCGCGTTCCAGTTCGATATAGTCGGAAGCGCGCTCGGAGCCGCGCGCTGTCGACGCATCGCGACTCCAGCTCTCAGTGCCGCCAAAGTCATTGGCGATGGCGAAGTCCGCATCCGGCAGCGATTCATGCCGATCGACGATGTCGGCGAATTCGCGTTCGATCTCGGTCTCATATTCGGGTTCAACGGACCGTGGCTCATCATGCACGAGCTCGGGCACGTCAATATAGGCGACCGGCTCCAGGCTGTCGTCCGGCTCGGAAATCAGATTCGCATCGAAATAATAGTCGTCGCCATCCGGCCGGATCGACGGATCGGAGGCGTCAAACCCGGACAGCCAGTCTTCCTGCGCTGGCTCGACGGCAGCAGTCGCAGCAATGACCGCCGCGTGGCGCAGTTCGGGCTCGTCGACCGGGCCGGACGCGAAATCAGGCTCAGGCCCCAGGTCGTCGGGCTCCGGAACCAGACCGCGAAAGGCATCCGCCATTTCGTCGCGTTCATCCGGTGCTTCGCCATCCTCAAGCTGCCAGCCAGCCATATCGGCCCTGTCCTCGGCGGAAGCCGGATCTGGCGTCATCTCTGCCGGCACGGCCAAAGCGGCATCGCTTTCGACAAATGATTCCGCCAGCACCTGCTCAATATCGAGTTCAAACTCGTCCGCCTCGTCCAGGCTTTCATCCAGAGGCTCCGCCAAGGGCTCGGGCAGACCGTACAGATCCTCCAGTTCCTCGTCGAGTTCCTCGGCGACAGCGTCTTCAATGGCGTCGACTGACCAGCTTTCTTCCTCGACGGCAGCATCTTCAATACTGTCCATTGACCAGCTTTGCGTGATATCATCCGGCGTCAAGTCCGCCTCAACAATTGGATCATTATCTACCGCAACAATCGTATCATCTTCAGCGATGTCAGCGAGCAGTTCCTCGGCAGCCTCGTCAAAAACCGATGACTCGTCGAAGCCCGTGGAGCCATCCGGTCCATCTGCCGTCCACTCGGCCCGCACCGACTGAGCATCCCGCCCGGCGCTGGTTTCCGGTTGAGCAGGATCTGTGCTGCCATGGCCAAAATCGTCGGCGTCGCTCATGGCGACCTCATGCTCGAAAACATCAAGCTCGGTGGCCAGATAGGCTTCAAAATCAAGAGCCGTCTCGGCCGGGACGTCGGTTGCTACCGGTTCGTCGGATTGCACGGCATCGGACGCGGCTTCAAACCCGGACCGGTCATCAACCATATCCGGGTCCGTGCCGTCCAGATCGCCGATGAAACCAGATTCAAACGCTGACGCCGCGTCAAATGACCCGGCATCGCCGGCTTCATCCGCTTCGGGCGCCGTTGCCTGCTCCGCTTGGAACCGCGCTATCGTTTGCTCCCGCGTCGGCACGTCAAACCGGAACATATCGGCCAGAACAGCATCGTCGGAACTGTCTGCCGGCACGTCCTGAGGACCAGCCCCGAATTCCGGTGTGATCACTTCTTCCAATTCTTCCTGAATTGGTTCATCGGGCGCAGGTTCGTTGGTCTCCTCCGGCACGGCCTCATCCAGGCCGGCGTCGGGCGCACTCCACACGCTGGAAAGCTCTTCATCCGGCCCAAACGGCTCGTCCAAAGTCAGCGCCGCGCTGGTGTCGAAGGCAAACTCATCGTCGGGTTCCTCGGACACAGGCTCAGAAGCCGAAGCCTCGGGATAGTCCCAAACCGGTAAATCATTGCCGCCCTCTTCGTCCCACGGATCTGCAATGGCAAACTCGTCGTCTAGCGGCTCGAGGCTGGCTTCCGGTTCCAGGCTCGCATCTGGCTGGTTGTCGGGGGGGCTGTAAGCTGGCCCATCCGGCTCGACCGCCTGCGGCACGTCAAGCTCGCGCATCAGCTCCGCCTCAAGATCCAACGCACTCGCGTCGGGCTCTTCCTCGGTCGTTTTCACCGGCGCTGCCGGCCGCTCGTAGCCAATGATCCGGGCAAGTTCCGCCAAAGGATCATCGCTTTCGACGTCCGGATTCGAGGACCGGGTGGTGTTATCCAATAGATCAACCATGCTTCACTCACACACTCTCGCAAAATTCCCTGCCAGAGCAATGTGGGGAAAAGGTGACGTCTAGCGCATTTCTTCCGGTGCGTCAGTTCCCGTAATCGTGAGACCTGACTTCAAAACCTGCGCGACGGCGTGCACCAAACCCAACCTGGCAAGTGTGGATTGTCGGTTTTTATCGTTAACAAACCGCAAACCCGGTTCATCACGCCCCTTGTTCCAATGAGAATGGAGCAGGCCGGCGAGTTCATAGAGGTAAAACGCCACCCTGTGCGGCTCCTGCCCGGAGGCCGCCGCCTCGATCATTCGCGGATACTCGCCGAGCTTGGCGATCAACGCCAGTTCGCTCTCATGGGTGAGGTCGGAGTGATCGGCCAAGGCCAGTGCGGCGGGTGTCAAATCGAGATCGGGGAAGGTCTCAAGTCCCTGACGCAGCACCGAGGCGCAACGGGCATGGGCATACTGCACATAGAAGACCGGATTGTCCTTGGACTGCTCGGTCACCCTGGCAAAGTCAAAATCCAGCGATTCCGAGCTTTTCCGGTAGAGCATCATGAAGCGAACCGAATCCACGCCCACTTCATCCACCACCTCGCGCAGCGTAATGAAGTCGCCCGAGCGCTTTGACATGCGGACCGGTTCGCCGTTGCGGTAGATCTTGACCAGTTGGCACAGCAGCACCGTCAGTTTCGCCTCGCCGCCGGACACGGCCTTGGCGACGGCTTCAAGCCGCTTGATATAGCCGCCATGGTCGGCGCCGAGCACATAGATCATCTCGGTGAAGCCGCGCTCGAACTTGTCGCGGAAATAGGCGACGTCGGCGGCGAAGTAGGTGTAACTGCCATCCGACTTGATCAGCGGACGATCGATATCGTCGCCCACTTCGGTGGACCGGAACAGCGTCTGCTCGCGGTCTTCCCAGTCCTCGGGCAATTGCCCCTTCGGCGGCGGCAGCTTGCCCTTGTAGACATGGCCCTTGAAGGTCAGGTCATTGATGGCGGCGCGGATCGCACGCTCGCCATCGGCATGCAGGCTGCGCTCGGAAAAAAACACGTCATGTTCGACATTGAGCGCCTTGAGATCATCCCGGATCATCGCCATCATCGCATCAATGGTGCGGTCCTTGATGACAGGCATGCGTTCCGCTTCCGGCATCTGCTTGAGCTTGACGCCATAGTCGGAGGCCAGGGCCTGCCCGACCGGAACCAGATAATCGCCGGGATAAAGCCCCGCCGGGATCTCGCCGATGTCTTCGCCAAGCGCTTCGAGGTATCGCAGATAGGCCGATTTTGACAGCACATCGATCTGCGAACCCGCATCGTTGATGTAGTATTCCTTGGTGACGTCATACCCGGCAAAGCTCATCAGATTGGCCAGCGCATCGCCGACCACCGCGCCGCGGCAATGGCCGACATGCATCGGCCCGGTCGGGTTCGCCGACACATATTCGACATTGACCTTGCGCGCGGCGCCGACAGTCGAGCGGCCGAAATCATCGCCTTCCTGCAGGATGTTGATGAGCAGGCGGTGCCAGTAGGCGGCGGTCAGGCGGAAATTCAGAAAGCCCGGACCGGCCACGGTGGTTTCCGCCACATCCTTATCGCCGTCAAACCGGGCGGCGATCAACTCCGCCAGCGCCCGCGGGTTCATGCCCAGCGGCTTGGCCAGCACCATGGCCGCATTGGTGGATAACTCGCCATGAGCGGGATCGCGCGGCGGCTCCACGGTCAATCGCTCAAACCCTACTTCGCCGCCCTTTTCCTGAAAGGCATCAAGCGCTTCGACAGCTTGCTTGATTCTCGTTTCGAAGTCCTTGAACACATTCATGGCATCAGTCCGATATGGCGGGAAAGCGGGGTGAAACCGGCGCTCGCGCCGGTCGACCGCTGCCTATCTCAATTCAGGTGTATGGTCAAACAATCGCCGATGCGCGGCGATGGCGTAGGTGTCGGTCATCCCGGCAAGATAGTCCCTCACCTTTCGCGCCCGAAAGATTTCCGGCATGTCCTCGATCCCGGCATGCTCGTGCTTTTCTCCCATGGTGGAAGGATCCGCCATGAAGGCCGAGAAAAGATCGCGGACGATCTCTGTGGCGTGCGCCCGCACCCGCATCACATCGGGATGGCGGTAAAGATGGCGGTACAGGAACGCCTTGATATGACGGTCCGCGTCGACGAATTCCTCGGAAAAATGCGCCATCGTCCGCCCGGCATGGCGGACGTCATCGGCCGATTGCGGCTTGATCGCGGCGATATTTGCCTGCGCCACGCCGATCACATCCTCGACCATCTCGGTGATCTGCCGCCGCATCACCTCATGGATCAGCCGCGGTTCCGCAAGCCCCGGATAGCGCGTGCGCACCTCCGACAGCAGCCGCGCGATCAGCGGCAATTCCTCCAGCATCTCAAGCGTGATCAGGCCGGAGCGCAGCCCGTCGTCGATATCATGGGTGTTGTAGGCAATGTCATCGGCGATCGCCGCAACCTGGGCCTCCAGGCCCGCATGGGTGGAGAGCCACAAATCATGGCCCTTGTTGTAGTGAAGGATCGGCTCGGACACCGGTTTGCCGCCCTCGGTGATCAAGGGGCCATTGTGCTTGACCAGGCCTTCGAGCGTTTCCCAGGTGAGATTGAGCCCGTCAAATTCCGCGTAGCGCTGTTCCAGTTTGGTGACGATGCGCAGGGACTGGGCATTGTGATCGAAGCCGCCGGCGTCTGCCAGCAACTCGTCGAGCGCCTCCTCCCCGGTGTGGCCGAAGGGCGTGTGGCCGAAATCATGTACCAGAGCGACGCCCTCGGCCAGATCCTCGTCAAGCTTGAGCGCCCGCGCCAGCGCCCGGGCGATCTGCGCCACTTCGATCGTGTGGGTGAGCCGGGTGCGGTAATGATCGCCCTCATGGGCGACAAATACCTGGGTCTTGTGCTTGAGTCGCCTGAACGCGGTGGTGTGGATGATCCGGTCGCGGTCGCGTTGAAACTCCGACCGGGTCGGGCTTACAGGCTCGGCAAACAGCCGTCCGCGGCTGGCCCAGGGGTCGGTGGCCCAGGGCGCGCGCGCGCCTGTGCCAAATCCAAGCTTTGTGACGTCGAATTCCATGCCCATCCCGTCATCAGGCCCAACCATGTCTGCGCCCGGCCTATCCAAGCATTGACGTCGGGCCACCGCCTTCATACCTATAGAGACAGTGATTTGAAACATGTCTCTGCCGGACCTTGACCCCGGCAAGGAGGTTACATGCCCGAAACCCCATCTGTTACCCTGTCGCAAGCGGCTGCCCGCCGGATCAGGGAGATCGTTGCGTCCGAGGCGGGAAAGTCCGCGCTCCGGGTTTCCGTCGAAGGCGGCGGCTGCTCCGGTTTTTCCTACAAGTTCGATCTTGCCGACCAACCGGCCGACGATGACATCGTGCTCGAACGGGATGAGGCCCGGGTGCTGATCGATCAGATCTCGCTGGTCTACATGGCGGGCTCGGAAATCGATTTCGTCGACAATCTGATGGGCCAGGCCTTCCAGATCAAGAATCCCAACGCGGTCGCCTCCTGCGGCTGCGGCACCAGTTTCTCGATCTGACCGGCGATCATCGCCCGGCCAAATGCGATCGTAACGCTTGAGGACACCCGCCTTGAAAATCGTGACCTGGAACATCAATGGCATCAAGGCGCGGATCGACAATCTGCAGACATGGCTCAAGGAGAGTGATCCCGACATAGCCTGCCTGCAGGAGATCAAGTCGGTCGATGACGGGTTTCCCCGGCTGGAGCTCGAAGCCCTGGGCTACCATGTTGAAACCCATGGCCAGAAGGGCTTCAACGGGGTGGCCATCCTGTCCAAGACAACGCCCGACGAGGTCAATCGCGGCCTGCCGGGCGACAGCGAGGACGAACAGGCGCGCTTCATCGAGGCGGTCTTTTCCGTGGATGGCGGCGTCATCCGCGTGGTGTCGCTCTACCTGCCCAACGGCAACCCGGTCGATACGCCGAAATTCGCCTACAAGCTGGCCTGGATGGAACGGCTTGAAGCCTTCGCCGCCGACCGTCTGGCGCTCGAGGAGCCTTTGGTGCTGGCCGGCGACTACAATGTCATTCCCGAGCCCGAGGACTGCCATGACCCTAAGGTGTGGGAAGGCGACGCGCTGTTCCGGCCCGAGACCCGGATGGCGTTCAGGCGGCTTGAAAATCTCGGCTTTACCGATTCGCTGCGCGCCGTCAACGACCGGCCGCAAACCTATACGTTCTGGGACTATCAGGCCGGCGCCTGGCCCAAGAACAACGGCATCCGCATCGATCATCTGATGCTCTCTCCGGAAGCCGCGAACCTTCTGCGGTCCGCCGATGTCGAAAAACACGTCCGCGGCTGGGAAAGACCGTCCGATCATGTCCCCGTCGCCATTTCACTGGCTGTCTGAGCACACCCTGCAGGCGACCGACAACCTTGCAAAAAAGCGGTAACAGGCGCATTCTGCCGTCATGAAACATGCGCGATCATCGGGATTTGCGGTAAGCATTGTTTTTCTGGCAGTGCTTGGTTTCACCGCGCCTTCAGCCTTCGCCGGTCAGGATTGCGAATGTCTGGGCAACGGCAAACGCATCAAGGAAGGCGGCGTCATCTGCCTGCAGATCGGCTCATCACAACGCTATCTGGCGCGCTGCGAGCGCAACCTCAACAACACCAGCTGGAAGAAGATCTCGGACGGCTGTCCCACGGCGCAAATGCCCCCATCGGCCGGTACGACCGCGGCCCAAATCCCGGGCTGATGGAGCGTGTTCGGTTGTCGGCAAGCCGAATACCGTCAGCGCGATATCCGCAATGCCCTGCAGCCGTAATATAAAATAAAGCCCGTCAGTTCGGATCAGTTCAGGCCCTTGGCCAGCATGTCCTGCGCCAGCGCCACGGCGGTGCGGCGGTCCGCCTCGCCGGCCAGCGAAAACGCCCGCTCCTGCAATGCCTGGATCCAGGGCCGGTCCGACGGTGTTGCTCGTTCCAGAGCGGCGGTCATGAAGGCAAGCCCGCGCACCACCTGCCCCTCTTCGAACACCACATTGCCAAGCACGGCGGACGCAGCCGGATGGCCGCTGGTCCGGGCGCGGTTGAGCCACTTCTTGGCTTGTTGAATATCGTCGGCGCCGCCTTCGCCTTCCAGGATCATGCGGCCCAGCCGGTACTGCGCTTCAGGGACGCCAAAAGCGGAAGCCGCCTGGAAATAGAGCTGCCGCGCCGCACCCAGATTGGCCTTCACCGGGCTTCCCGGAATGCCTTTTTGATAATAGGTCGCCAAGGACAACAGCGAATTGACGAAATAACCAGTGTCCTGCGACCCCGGCTCGACGCCCTGACGGGCGATATCGTCATAAATCTTGAAGGCCTCGTAATCGTTCTCAACCACGCCGTCGCCATAGGCATACATGTTGGCGAGCGCCCAGCGCGCACCCGGATGGCCTTTTTCGGCGGCATATCTGTAGGCTTCGACAGCCTCGTCCTTGCGGCCTTTCTTGTAGGCGGAAAAGCCGAACTTGAAGAGGTCAAACGGTCCCGATTCGCGGGTCACGCCAGCATTGGGGTCGAGCGCCAGCGCCTGTCCGCCCATGCCGACGGCGGCGGCGAGCACGGCGCAAAAAAGCTTGGTACGGGTACGATCAAATGTCTGCATAGACGTGCTTTTCTTTCGCTCCGCCCGGATGGGTAACCGCGCCATGTCGCGCTGATCCCACCGTCTGGGCGTATTTCCACAGCGCGCCCGATGCGTAATCGGTCTCCCGCGCTGTCCAGTTTTTCCTGCGTGCAGCCAGTTCCTCATCGGACAACTGCACATTCAAAATACCCTCGGACGCATCGATCTCGATGATATCGCCGTCCTTGAGCAGGCCGATCGGCCCGCCTTCGGCGGCTTCCGGTCCGACGTGACCTATACAAAACCCGCGCGTTGCGCCGGAGAACCGGCCATCGGTGATCAGCGCAACCTTGTCGCCCATGCCCTGGCCATAGATGGCCGCGGTGGTCGACAGCATTTCACGCATGCCGGGGCCGCCCTTGGGGCCCTCGTAGCGGATCACAAGAACCTCGCCATCCTTGTAATTGCGCGTGTTCACGGCCTCGAAACATTCTTCTTCCGAATCAAAACAGCGCGCCGGACCGGTAAATTTCAGCCGTGTCATGCCGGCAATCTTCACGATCGCGCCGTCCGTGGCCAGATTGCCCTTCAGGCCGACAACGCCGCCGCTGACGGTGATCGGCTTGTCAGCCGGGTGCACCACGTCCTGTTCATCATTCCAGCGAACATGCTCCATGTTTTCGGCCAAAGTACGGCCCGTCACGGTCATGCAATCGCCATGCAGATAGCCGTGATCGAGCATGGTCTTCATCAGCAGCGGAATGCCGCCGGCCTCGAACATGTCCTTGGCGACATATTTGCCGCCCGGCTTCAGATTGGCGATGTAGGGGGTGCGCTCGAAAATCCTGGCCACGTCAAACAGGTCGAATTCAATGCCGCATTCATGCGCGATCGCCGGCAGGTGCAGCGCCGCGTTGGTCGACCCGCCGGTGGCCGAAACCACGGCAGCCGCGTTTTCCAGTGATTTGAGCGTGACAATGTCGCGCGGGCGGATCTGCTTGGCGATCAGCTCCATCACCTTCTCGCCAGCGGCGTAGCTGAACTTATCGCGCATTTCGTAAGGGGCCGGCGCGCCGCAGGAATAGGGCAAGGCCAGGCCGATGGCCTCGGCCACGGTCGCCATGGTGTTGGCGGTGAACTGGGCGCCGCAGGACCCGGCCGACGGGCAGGCAACCTGCTCGATTTCCAAGAGATCCTCATCCGACATGTCGCCGACCGAGTGCTGGCCGACTGCCTCGAACACGTCCTGCACTGTGACCTGCCGGCCGCGGAAACTGCCGGGAAGGATTGAGCCGCCATAGATGAAGATCGACGGCACATTGAGCCGGACCATGGCCATCATCATGCCCGGCAGGGACTTGTCACAGCCAGCGAGCCCGACAATGGCGTCGTAGCAATGACCGCGCATGGTCAGTTCGACCGAATCGGCGATCAGGTCGCGACTGGCCAATGAGGCTTTCATGCCCTGATGGCCCATGGCGATACCGTCGGTCACCGTGATGGTGCAGAACTCGCGCGGCGTGCCTTTCGCGGCGGCGACGCCCTTCTTGACCACTTGCGCCTGCCGCATCAACGAGATGTTGCAAGGCGCGGCCTCGTTCCAGCAGGAGGCCACTCCGACCAGCGGCTGGGCGATCTCCTCGCTCGACAGTCCCATGGCGTACAGGAACGACCGGTGCGGCGCACGCGCCGGTCCGACCGTCGTATATCTGCTTGGAAGCCTGGACTTGTCGAATGTGCTGGCGGTCATGTGATCCTCAAACGCGTCCTTGTCATTCGAACCGAGCCGCGGAGCCAATCTGATGCCCTGCCCTGCGCCCCGTTTGTGGCGGGAAATGGGCACGGCTAGCGCCCCGAATTGCATAGCAGATGCTTTCGCAAAAATGTGTTGCGGAATCGTCACATTGCGTGATCACCGTCAATCTCACGGAAAAATCGGCAGGTTTTCCAATGATTTTCAGGGCAACGCGCGGCTGAACCCGCACAACGCAAAAACCCCGCCACATGGGCGGGGTTTGAAAGCAGATCAACAGTCGGACTGTTTAAAACTTCACGCTGAGCGACAAGCCGCCGCCGATCGAGTAGTCGCGTCCGTATCCGATGGTGTGGCCCGCCGTGTTGACCTCGGTGATCGAGTCCAGGAACGAGTAGGCCAAGCCGGCACGGATCGAGGCATTCTCGTTGATCGTGTAGGAGCCGCCCGCGGAGATCGTCCAAGTATCGCTGAAGCTCGAACGGCCGGTGGAAGTTCCGCGGTCCCAGGTCAAGCTGGCAAGCCCGGAGAAGCTGTCATTGAACTTGTGGGCGACGCCGCCGGACACTGTCCAGCCATCGCGGAAGAACGCGTCAACGGTAACGCCTGCGAGCGGAACCGCAACAGCGGCGAGCTGGCCCGGGTTGGCGTAGACCTGCACCTGCTGCAACACGCTCCAGTCAGCCCATTCCACCGAACCGAAAACCAGCCAGCCGGGTGCGACCCCGGTCTGGACGCTCAGCTTGACGCTTTGCGGTGTGGAAGCGTTGGCAAATGCTGTTACGCTGCCGCCGGGAAAAGCCGGGTTGCGGACAATGCCCGCCATCTCATGATCGACCTGCGACCGGTAGATCAACGATGCCTTCAAGGCGATTTCCGGAATGGTGTAGCCGATGCCGGCGCGGTAACCGACGCTGCCGTCGTCCATGGCGATATCGCCCCCGCCAAGGATCGAGCCGAAACCGAAGGCGCGGGCTTCCTCGTAATCGATCGTCTGGTAGAAGACGCCGCCGAGAAGGTAGAGGTTGCCTTTTCCGACTTCCGCCTTGTAGGCGCAGGTCATGCCGAATTCCATCGTGCTCATTTCAGACGATGTCGTCGTGCTGACGCCGGACATAAGCCGTGTCCAGCCGTAATCCGCTTTGGCGCCGAACGGTTGGGCAAAGGTGCCGGCGCAACGGGTCGGACCCACCACGTCCATGGCCGCGGTCCCGCCGAACACCGTATAGGCTTCCGTGTATTTCGCAGCCGCATTGCCGGTGGCCCCGAGCGCGGCAAGGCCAGCGGTAGGAGTTATCAATCCGGCGGGAATGGCAGCCGGCGCGCCAAGAGGTTGAACCGTCGACATGCCACGATTTGGCGAAACATAGGTAAAGGATGTCGAAAATTGTGTGCCGTCATCCATCAACGGGTCAAGATTGGCCGATCCGCGACCATATCCCCCGGCCTGAGCCGCCGATGCGAGTGCAACGCTGGCTGCCATCACAGCAACCAATGATTTCAAAGTACCGCGAATCATGAGTCCCCTCCAGAACTTAATAGCTTACGATTGAAGAGATTACGTAATGCATTTGGGTCGTTTGTAAACAGCATCCGTGAACACGCCGGCGCTTGAGGGACACAATCTAAGCCACAAAACTCCGAAAACAGCGAATATTTTCGCCAAACCGTTGCGCTTGAGCGCGCAAGACGGCGCTCTACCGAGAAAACACACGCTATTTCGCCGTATGCCTCGAATTTGTTGCAATTCGGTCACATTTGCCATGATTTTACGCGTTCCGCCATGATCTAAGCCACACATGGCAGAACGCGCAGGAATTGGTTCGTTCAGCCGGATCAGCCTGCCTGGCCAAGGCGGTCGATGGCTTGCGCAAGCTTGTCCTTCTGACCCAACAGATCGGCAAGTTTTTCGCGTTCCGCCAGAACCACTTCCGGCTTGGCATTGGCGACAAATTTCTCGTTCGCCAGCTTGCGCTCGATCTTGTCGATCTCGTCCATGACTTTCGACACGGATTTTTCCAGCCGCGCTTTTTCCGCTGAGAGATCAATCAGCTCACCCAGCGGCAGACAGGCAGTCGCCTCACCCACCACGATTTGCGCCGACCCTCCCGGCGCGGCGCTGGCAAGCACAATGTCGGTCACCCGCGCCATTTGCCGGATCGCCGGCTCATGCCGGGAGAGCCGCTCCCCGGTCATCGCGCTGGTTCCCACCATCACCAGCTGGGATTTGGCCGAAGGCGGCACATTCATTTCCGACCGCACCGAGCGCAATCCGGAGACCAGATCGATCAGCCAGTTGATTTCGGCGGCCGCGGCTTCGTCCATGAATACCGGCTCGGGCCATGCCGCATGGCAGGCAAGTCCGGCATTCGGTCCGGCCAGATGCTGCCAAAGCTCCTCGGTCATGAACGGCATGAACGGATGCAGCAGCTTGACCGCCTCGCTTAGAACATGGGCGGCGCAGGCGCGCGACTCCACCTTGGCGGCTTCATCCTCGCCATTGAACACCGGCTTGAGCAATTCAAGATACCAGTCGCAGAGCTGGTTCCAGACAAACCGGTACAGCGCGCCTGACGCTTCATTGAACTTGTAGGACTCAATCGCCGCCTTCACTTCGTTCGAAGTCCGGGTCAGTTCGGTCAGAATCCAGCGGTTGATGGTGAGCTTGGCTGTAGCCGGGTCGAAAGCCGGATCGAGCACTGCCCCGTTCATGTCGGCAAAGCGTGTGGCGTTCCAGAGCTTGGTGCCGAAATTGCGGTAGCCGGCAATGCGCGACGGATCGAGTTTCACGTCGCGGCCCTGCGCCGCCATGATGGCCAAGGTAAAGCGCAACGCATCGGCGCCATATTCGTCGATCAGGTCGAGCGGATCAATCACATTGCCCTTGGACTTCGACATCTTGGCGCCATGCATGTCGCGCACCAGGGCATGCACATAGACCGTGTGAAACGGCTCTTCCTTCATGAAATGCAGGCCCATCATCATCATCCGGGCGACCCAGAAGAAGATGATGTCGAAGCCGGTCACCAGCACGTCGGTTTGATAGTAGCGCTCAAGCTCTGGCGTCTTGTCCGGCCATCCGAGCGTCGAAAACGGCCAGAGCGCCGACGAGAACCAGGTGTCGAGCACATCCTCGTCGCGGGTCAGGATTTCGCCCGGCTTGAAGTTCTCGAGCTTCTCCTCGACCCAGGCCTTCCAGGGGCCCTCATGGGCAAGGTAATGCTGGATCGCAGCCTCAAGCGCGGCTTCCTCGTCCTTTTCGACGAAGACCTGATCATCCGGCCCGTACCAGGCAGGAATCTGGTGGCCCCACCACAATTGCCGTGAAATGCACCAGGGCTGGATGTTCTCCATCCACTCGAAATAGGTCTTTTCCCAGTTCTTCGGCACGAAATTGGTGCGGCCCTCGCGCACGCTTTCGATCGCGGGCTTGGCCATTTCAGCGGCATTGACATACCACTGATCGGTCAGGAACGGTTCGATCGGCACGCCGCCGCGGTCGCCATGCGGCACCATATGGATGTGCGGCTCGACATGATCGAGCAGCCCGATTTCCTCCATCTTGGCGATGATTTCCTTGCGCGCCGCAAACCGGTCCATGCCATCGAGCTCTTCCATCACCTCGATCAGTTTGCCTTCGACCTTTACGCCGTCGAGGAAATCCTCGTTGTCCTTCAGCGTCAGCCTTGCATCGGGCGTCAGAATGTTGATGGCCTTGAGATGGTGCCGTTTGCCGACTTCGAAATCGTTGAAATCATGCGCCGGCGTAATCTTCACCGCGCCAGAGCCTGCGGTCTCGTCGGCATAGTTATCGCCGACAATGCTGATGCGGCGACCGACCAGCGGCAGGATCACCTGCTTGCCGATCAGATCGCGATAGCGCATGTCTTCCGGATTGACCGCAATCGCGGTGTCGCCGAGCATCGTCTCAGGCCGCGTGGTGGCGACAATGATGTAGTCGCGGGTCTCATAGGTGTAGACCTCGGTATCCTCGTCATAGGACACAGGATGCTCATAGGTGGCGCCATCGGCGAGCGGATAGCGGAAATGCCAGAGATTTCCCTTGATTTCGATCTGCTCGACTTCGAGATCGGAAATCGCGGTCAGCAGCTTCGGGTCCCAGTTGACCAGGCGCTTGTCCTTGTAGATCAGCCCTTCCTTGTAAAGGCTGACAAAGACTTCGAGCACCGCCCGCGACAGGCCTTCATCCATGGTGAAGCGCTCGCGTGACCAATCGCACGACGCGCCGAGGCGCTTGAGCTGGTTGAAGATGATCCCGCCGGATTCCTCCTTCCAGTTCCAGATCCGTTCAATGAACGCGTCGCGGCCCATCGCATGCCGGTCGGGCTGCTGGCGCTCGGCCAGTTGCCGCTCCACCACCATCTGGGTGGCGATTCCGGCATGGTCCATGCCCGGCTGCCACAACACATCGCGACCGCGCATGCGCTGAAACCGGACCAGGATATCCTGCAGCGTATTGTTGAGCGCATGCCCCATATGCAGCGAACCGGTGACGTTCGGCGGCGGGATCACGATGCAGAAGGACTCCGCCCCGGGCTCGGCGCCGGCGCCGGCGGCAAATGCATTTGCCTCTTCCCAGCGTGTCGCGATTTTGGGTTCTATGGCGGCGGCGTCATAGGTTTTTTCAAGCATATCGGGGAACCGTCTGCATTGGGTGGGAAAGGACTGGCATAAACCGGAACGCCATGGTGAAGTCAACACAAGCGCGGCTTAACGCACGACGTCAGCGCAACTCCGGCCGCCGACTTTACCAAACCGCATGGCATCCAGCCAGTGCAACGCGCACCTTGATTATTGATAGTAGCACCGTCCAATAGCCCTATCGCTGCGCGATATGCCGCACAGTGATCCGACTGAGGAAAATAGACTGAAAAGAAGCAGTTAGCGCCGGTTTCCGCGCGACACACGCTCGATTTCTTCGCGCACCAGCCGCTCGACCAGAGTCGGCAGATTGTCGTCGAGCCACTGGGTCAGCATCGGACGCAGCATTTCTTCGGCAATCTCGTCGAATGAACGGCGTTGCCCCGCAGCAATCGCGGCGTCGAGTTCGCCAAAGGCGGCGGCGACCTTTTCCACTGTGTGCAGGGAAACCAGTTGGCCAGCATTCTCATGCTGCTGCTCCGCAGCGTCAACCGCGCCGGGCTGATGCGCTTCCGGTTCTTCTTGCTGGACGGCGGGCGACTCCCGCCTCATGCCGGCCGGAACCGTCAACTTCACCACGGGCGCTTCCACCGGTTCGTTGGAGGCCAGAGCATCGCGAAGCTCTTCGGCGGCCACTTCATCCATATCGGTATCCATATCGGTCATGGCATCGCTGTCGGTCGCGCTGGAAAAGCTCTCTCCGGCATCGAACCCGGCTGCCAATTCCTTCTCCCTCGGCGTTGCCGCGACAAGCCGCGCGCGGGCGGCGACATCGGCCAGCGAGACCGGATGGGGAGCCGGTTCACGGTCAACGGCGGCAGCCTGCATCGCTGTATCGGCATCCGCATGATCATCGGCAGCGCCAGCATCATCAAGTGCGTAAGCGTCATCAAAATCATGGTCGGCCGCGTCATCAATATCCTGATCAGCCGCGGCATCGAATTTGGCTGGAGTCTCGCCCTCGGCCGGCTCATTGTTCTCAATGATCCTGCGGATGGAAGCCAGAATCTCTTCCATTGACGGTTCGCGCTGCGCGCCGGCCTGACCCATGAATACGCTCCATTACTCTCGTCGCCAGGCTCATGCCAACCGGCGAATCACCGTGTCAGTCTACGGCATTGCCGGCGACTTGAGAATCACGCGGTTTCAAGGTTTTGCGGTCATGCACAGGAATTCGGGGCGCCAGCGGCAACCAGCGGCAAGACGAAAGCGAAGGCTGATCAGCGCCCGTCCACGGTGCGAAGGCCGTACCAACGGTCCTTGGTCGCCTCGTAGTGGATTTCGGGCCGGTAACTGGCGACCTGCAGGCCCAGCCGGTCAATGGTCAGCCTTCCCGTCGAGGCCAGCACCGAAAAGCTGGCCACAATGGCGTTGCGCTCCGATTGGGAAATGGCTTCCTTTGCATTCAGCACGGTTTGCTGGGCATTGAGCACATCAAGCGTGGTGCGCTGTCCGACGCGGCGTTCTTCGACCACGCCGTTGAGAGCCAGATTGGACGCGGAGAGCTGCGCCTTGTTGGCCTCGATCGTCGCCAGCGAAGCTTCCATCTGCGTCCAGGACGAAATCACTGACTGCTCGATGGCGCGGCGCGCGCTGTCGACCAGAATGCGTTGTTGACCCAGCTGTTCCTTTGCCTGCCTGACCGACGCGGACGCGGCTCCGCCCTGGTAGAGCGGAATGGTCACTTTCGCCTGCACCTGGGCGGTGCTGACGCCACCGTCACCTTCGGCGACCGAGCCACTGACCTTGACGCCGGGGAGGAAGCTTCCTTCCTTGGCTTTGACGTTGAAACCGGCTGCATCGACGCCATAAAGCGCGGCCAGCACCGTTGGGTGTTCGGTGGTTCCCTGCACCACTGCCGCCTCAAGCGATCGCGGCAGCAATTTGCGCGGCAAACCCACCGCCTTGAGACCCTTGGGAACCGTACCGACGATCTGCGCGTAAACCGCGGCACTCGACTTGGCCTGGGCAACCGCCGCGGTCAGACTGGCCCGGGCGCCGGCAAGCTCGGCCTCGGACAGGCTCACATCGGTCCGGGTGCTTTCGCCCACGTCAAACCGCGCACGCGCCGCCGAAAATTGCTCTTGCAGGAAGGCGATGTTCTGCTTGCGGTAAACAACAATCTGATTGTCACGATTGACATTGGCATAGGCCTGAACGGTGGCAAGCAGGATGTCGATTTCCGTTCCGCGCAGGTTCTCCCGGCCGGCGAAGACCTGGGCCTCGGCCGCGCGCACATTGCTGCGTGTCTGAAACCCGTCAAACAATGTCTGGGTGATCGACACGCCGAGACTGGCCGAATTCGTGGTGTGGCCGTTTGTGTTTGTCGACGTCGTAATCGCTTCGGCCGCAACAGTCGGACGATAGCCCGATTTTGCCAGGGCGACCCCTTCATCGGTTGCCCGCAACCCCGCGCGCGCCGCGTTGAGATCGGGATTGTTTTCATAAGCCATCGCCATGGCTTGATAAACCGTTTCCGCCCAGGCGGGTTGAGAAACCAATGCCATCGCCGAGACCAGGGCGACGCAAGCGAATGACTTTTTGACAAACGACACGATTACATTCTCCAGCATGCGTGGAACCTAGGTTCCATATGAGCGCAGGACACGATCATGGTGCAAACACAATATATGATGGCTCGCGGAGCCGCACGCAATCAATCAAGTCGCGTATTGGACAATAATCCCGGCTACGTTGCCAACGCGCAACAGCGTGACAAAAGGCTGCATGCCCAGCATACACCGTTTTGCACATCTCAGAATACGAATTCCTGGGCCCGGCGAAACCCGGGTAACGGCTTGACGGACATGTTGAATGCGGGCCGGCCAGATACCACGCCGCCGTCCTTGACGAACACATGGGCCTGGGCGGCCAAACCCGTTCCGATCGCGGCGACCAGCCTGCCGCCATCGCGCAACTGTTCGAAAATTGCCTCCGGCACGCTATCCACGGCGCCGTTGAAAAAGATCCGGTCATAGGGACCCTCGCTGGCGTAACCTTGTGCGAGGTCGCCGGTTACCACCGCGACATTGTCGTAGCCGGTCTCGCTGAGCTTGGCGCTTGAGGCCTCGGCCAGCGTGGCGTCGCATTCAACCGCCACGACAGACCCCGCCAGCAAAGACAGCAAGGCCGCCGCGTAGCCCGAGCCGCATCCGATCTCGAGCACCACATGATCCCGGCTGATCTGGGCAAGCTGCAGCATCTTGGCCAAGGGCGACGGCTCCATGACAAAGCGGGCAATGCTGTCCTCGCCACCCGCTGAAATCTGCAGGTCGGTGTCAATATAGGCCAGCGGCTTGAGTGGGGTGGGGAGAAAATCCTCGCGCGCAACGGTCAGAAACGCTTTCAACACCGAATGCGATGTGACGTCCGTTGTGCGGATCTGATTGTCCACCATCTTCTGGCGCGCGTCCTGATAGTCGGTGCCCATTTGGTCTCTCCGGTGCATCTCGTCTGGGGTTTCATTAAAGCCCCGTCCCCGGAGTTTCAAGCCGAACCATCGGCGGCCAGGTCGAATTCACCGTTTTCACCTGCCGGTTAAGAGGAGAAAGCGGACGCAACCACCCAATTGCCCCTTGCGCGGCTTTGATTCTCCGTCTATTTGCCAGCCGACCGGTCATTGACCGGCCAGAGGCCTCGTGGCGGAGTGGTTACGCAGAGGACTGCAAATCCTTGCACCCCGGTTCGATTCCGGGCGAGGCCTCCAGATCAATCACCCTGATCAGTCTTGTTGCCTTCCGCCGCGCCACTGCCGGCCGATCGCGCCGCGCGCCGCCGTTCCATCCAGACGACGAACTGCCGCCGCCGCCGGCGCACCGCGGGCAGATCCTGCGACAGCACCAGCAGTCCCAGCGGGATCATCCAGAATCCCAGCACCGGTAAAAATCCGAGCGTTCCGCCGGCGATCAGACCGGCGCCGAGCGCGATGCGCGTTGACGGGCGCCGCGGCAGCCGGAAACGCCTGGACCCGACACGGACATCGCCGCGGCCGGCGTTGAATTCGAAATAGCTGTTCTTCGACATGATGCCCGTGCCTGCCCGGTTCAGTGGAAAGATGATCTTTCAGACCCGGGAGATGGGATTTCCGGCCCGCCAGAACAAGATCGTCGCATTTTCTTCAAAAACCGCTTGGCAAATCAGAGAGGCATTTGTTATAGGCCCCCACACGCTGCTCAAGGCAGTGATCCCCGGTAGCTCAGTGGTAGAGCAATCGACTGTTAATCGATCGGTCGCTGGTTCGAATCCGGCCCGGGGAGCCAAAATTCAAGAAACCGCACCCTTTCCGGGGCGCGGTTTTTTGCATTTTATCCCCTTTGCCGCGCCATTGCGAAATTTCAGCACCTTTCCTGAAACCTTTGATCCGTTTTTTCCGTTGCGCCGTATGACCAGATGCAGCAGGCCCGGCGGCTTCGCGCAAACGGAAAATACGCTTCGACATGGAACCCGACACAGAATCTTTCACCAGACCGGCCATTGTCTGGTTTCGCAATGATTTGCGCACCGCTGACAACGCCGCGCTGGTTGCGGCAAGCAGGCACGCCGCGGTCATTCCGGTGTTCATCCGCGAAGATTGCTCCCCTGCCCGGCCGCTCGGCGCGGCGCGGTCGTGGTGGCTGCGCGGGTCGCTGACGCGGCTGACCGAAAAGCTCGAACGCCTCGGCGCACCGCTGCATCTGATCAGCGGCGATCCGGCCGATGTGATTGCGCAACTGGTCAAGGCAACAGGCGCGTCCGCGGTCTATTGGAACCGACGCTATGATCCGGCCTGCCAGACCGCCGATGCGGCGCTGAAAACCCGGCTGCAAGGCACGGGAACCGCTGTCGAAAGCTTCGCCGGCCAACTGCTGCATGAACCGACGCGGCTTAGAACCGGCGCCGGAACCTGTTACAAGGTTTACAGCCCGTTCTGGCGGGCGCTTGAGGCCAGTCTTGAAGCCAGCCCGCCAATGCCCCTACCCGCGCCACACTCGCTGGGCCGGCATGGAGCGGCCGCCGGGCTGCGGCCGGAATCCCTGGACAACTGGCGCCTGCTGCCGTCGAACCCCGATTGGGCCGGTGGCATTGCGGAGGTCTGGACGCCGGGCGAGGACGGCGCCCAGGCCCGGTTGAGCGAGTTCCTGGAGCACCGGCTCAGTGGCTATGCCGAGCGCCGCGACTTTCCCGCAAGCGCTTCCACGTCGGGCCTGTCCGCCCATCTCGCCAATGGCGAAATCACGCCGGCGCAGATTTTCCATGCCCTTGAGACCAGCGACAATGACGCGTCCGCGGCGGACCGGAGCAAGTTCCGCAAGGAGATCGGCTGGCGCGAGTTCTCCTGGCATCTGCTCGCCAACAATCCCGCTCTTGCAACCGCCAATCACAATGCCAGATTTGACGCGTTTCCGTGGATCGCCAATCCCGAGTGCCTTTCGGCATGGCGCAAGGGGCTGACCGGCTATCCGGTGGTCGACGCCGGCATGCGCGAGCTCTGGCAAACCGGCTGGATGCACAACCGCGTCCGCATGATCGTCGCCTCGTTCCTGACCAAGCATCTGATGATCGACTGGCGCGACGGCGAGGCCTGGTTCTGGGACACGCTGGTGGACGCCGACCCCGCCTCCAATGCCGCCAGCTGGCAATGGGTGGCAGGCTCCGGCGCCGACGCCGCACCCTATTACCGCATCTTCAACCCGGTGCTACAGGGCGAAAAATTTGATCCTGACGGCGACTATGTCCGCAGATTCGTGCCGGAACTGGCCGGATTGCCGGCAAAATTCATCCACCAGCCCTGGACCGCGCCAGACCACGTGCTGCGGGCGGCGGGCATACGCCTCGGCGACACCTATCCCGGCCCGATTGTCGATCATCAACAGGCGCGCCGGCGCGCGCTTGCCTCCTTTCAAAGCATCAAGGATGCCGCATGACCATTCACTTGCCCCCGCAAGCCCTCAATCCCGGGCCCAAGCGTCTGAAAATCGCCGTGATCGGTTCGGGCATTTCCGGCGCCTCCGCCGCCTGGGCCTTGCACGGCATGCATGATGTCAGCGTCTATGAGCAAAGCGAGCGTCCAGGCGGCCACACCGCCACGGTGGATATTGATTATGACGGATCGCCGATCTCGGTCGACACCGGCTTCATCGTCTACAATGAACTGAATTATCCCAATCTCACCGCGCTGTTTGCCCATCTCGGCGTCAACACCCATGACAGCGACATGAGTTTCGCGCTGTCGCTCGATCACGGCAAGCTTGAATGGGGCGGCGACAGCCTGTCCACGCTGTTTGCGCAAAAGCGCAACCTGTTGCGCCCGTCCTTCCTCTTGATGCTGCGCGAAATCCTCCGGTTCAACAGGATCTGCCTGCGTGATCGCGCCGACGGCCACCTGACCTCACGCTCGATCGGCGACTATCTCAACTGGCGCGGCTTTTCGCCCGGCTTCATGAACAATTATCTGGTGCCGATCGCCGCTGCGATCTGGTCAACGCCGGCCAAGCGGATGCTGGAGTTTCCGGCGACCTATTTCGTCAATTTCTTCGAAAACCACCGCCTGATCCATGCCGAGCGCCCGGTCTGGCGCACCGTGACCGGCGGCAGCCGCAATTATCTCGTCGAGCTGCTCGCCCCTCTTGGCGATCGGCTGAGGCTTGGCGCCGGCGTGATTTCCGTGCGCCGTACAATTGATGGCGTCGACATTCTCGACACCACCGGCCGCTCGGAATGTTTCGACAAAGTGATTGTCGCCTGCCACACCGACCAGGCATTGCGGATCCTCGACCGGCCGACGCCCGAGGAGCGGCAGATCCTGACCGCCATCCCCTATGGCCCCAACCGGGTGGTGCTGCACCGCGACGAGCGGCTGATGCCCAAGCGCAAGAAGGTCTGGGCGTCGTGGAACTATCTGCGCTCGTCGGACCAGCGCAGTGACGCCAATGTCGCGGTCTCCTACTGGATGAACCGGCTGCAGGGCATCGACGCCTCCAGGCCGCTGTTCGTCACCCTCAATCCCGACCGAGAGCCCCGGTCGGAGCTGGTGTTCGGCGACTACAGTTTCGATCATCCACAATTCGGCGCCAACGCCATGGAGGTCCAGGCGCGGCTGAAGGCGATCCAGGGCGACAATCACACCCATTTCGCCGGCGCATGGACCGGTTATGGCTTCCACGAGGATGGCCTCAATTCCGGCATTGCCGCGGCCGAAGCATTGGGCGCGACACTGCCCTGGCGCGCCAGCGCGCTTGCTCGAATGGAAGAGGCAGCCTGATCATGACCGCTCCCGTCAAGCATCCGCTCCAACCGGATGCCGCCGCGCAAGCTCCCGCATCCCTCCCCGCATGCCTCTATGTCGGCGATGTCATGCACCAGCGCATGAAGCCTGTCGGCCACCGGTTCCGCTACAAGGTCTATTCGCTGCTGGTCGATCTCGACCGGCTCGATGAAGCCCATCGGCTCTCGCCGCTGTTTTCGGTCAACCGCGCCAATCTGATGGCTTTCCATGAAGCCGATCATCTGCGCGGCACATCGGAGAACTCGTTGCGGGCCCATATCGACAGGCTGCTCTTTGACGCAGGTCTCGCTGAACCAGCTACGCGGATTGAACTCGCCTGCTATCCGCGCATCTTCGGTCAGGTCTTCAATCCCTTGTCGGTCTATTACGCCTATGACGGCGACGGCAAAATTGTGGCGATGGTCTACGAGGTGCGCAATACCTTTGGCGAGAGCCACACCTATGTCTGCACGGTCGAGGCCGGAGAGGTGTCGCCCGCAGGCATCCGCCAAAGCCGCGCCAAGGTCTTTTATGTCTCGCCCTTCATCGAGATGAACATGCGTTACCACTTCCGCATGAGCGTTCCAGGCGATGAGTTGAAATGGCGCATTCTCGAGACAGACGAGAGCGGACCGTTGCTTGCGGCGACCTACAATGGCACACGCAAAACAGTGTCGACGGCATCAATTTTAACTTGCCTCTTGCAGATTCCGCTTTTGCCGTGGAAAATTGTCGGCGGTATCCACTATGAGGCCCTGAAATTGTGGCTCAAGGGGATGCGCTATGTGCCGCGTCCGGCGCCGCCCCCACCTGCGAGCTTTCGCGACATGGCAAAGCACGAACCTCAGGCGGCCCAGAATCGGCATCCCGACAGATGGCGAGAGGGTGGAGGCTGCGCCTATGAAGACTGAAGCCACATGGATTGATCATAAGGTCGCCGAGAGACTGTCCGCCGACAACATTTCGGCCTATCTGCGCGGATTGCCGGTCAAGGCCAAAATGGCGTTGCGCGGATTGCTGAACATGGGCCACGGGCAATTGTCGATTCGCATGCCGGATGGACGCACCATTCGCATCGAAGGACATTCCGAAGGCCCCGAGGCCACATTGATCCTGCACAATTGGAACCTGGCGCACCGGGCCCTGACCGGCGGCACCATCGGCGTGGCTGAATCCTACATGGACGGCGACTGGGAAAGCCCGGATGTCACGACATTTCTCGAATTGTTTCTCATCAATGTCGAGGTCGGAGACACGCTGGCCGGCGGCGCCCGCGGCATTCTGCGCGTGGTGGAGACGATCCGGCACTGGCTCCGGTCCAACTCCCGCAGCCAGGCCAGGAAGAACATTTCCGCCCATTATGATCTCGGCAATGAGTTCTATTCGAAATGGCTCGATGCAACGATGACCTATTCCTCGGCGCTCTACAGTGATGGCGCCAATGATCTCGCCGGTGCGCAGACCGGCAAATACCGGGCGCTGGCCAGCGCCGCCGGCCTCAAGCCGGGCGACCATGTGCTCGAGATCGGCTGCGGCTGGGGCGGCTTTGCCGAGTTCGCCGCGCGCGAGATCGGCTGTCGCGTCACCGGATTGACCATTTCCAATGAACAGCTGGCCTTCGCACGCCAGCGCATCGAAAAGGCCGGCCTGTCCGGCAAGGTGGATCTGCGCTTCCAGGACTACCGCGACGAGACCGGCCAGTATGATGGCGTCGTCTCCATCGAGATGTTCGAGGCGGTGGGCGAAAAATACTGGCCAACCTATTTTTCCAAGGTGCGGCAATGCCTCAAACCGGGCGGGCGCGCCGGTCTGCAGATCATCACCATCAAGCCCGAGGCCTATCAGGCCTATCGCTCCAATCCCGATTTCATCCAGCGTTATGTGTTTCCCGGCGGCATGCTTCCCACCGAGAACCATCTGATCTCGCTGGGAGAAGCGGCCGGCCTCAAACAGGTCGGCCACCGCGCCTTCGGTCCTGATTACGGCCGGACGCTTTCCGAATGGCGCCAGCGGTTCTGGAACGCCTGGGATGAGATCCAGCCGATGGGCTTCGACGCCCGCTTCAAACGCCTGTGGGAATTCTACATGTATTATTGCGAGGCCGGCTTCCGCTCCGGCCACGTCAATGTCCGGCAGGTGGTTTACAGCTGATCAAAGCGGATGATGAAGCAGCACAATCATCTCAGCTGATCCGCATCGAGTCTGGCTGACCGATCAGTTCACCCGGTTTCCAGCGGCCGCTTCTTCCAGCCCGTCGCGGCGTTCATCACCGCGAAATAGGCCGGATAGGGCAGCCATTGCAGCGCCTTGAGCACATAGGTGAAGCGGCGCGGAAAACTGATCTCGAAGGCGGTGGATTTGAGCCCCGCGGCAATGCGTCCGGCGGCGTCCTCGGGTTGCAGCAGCGCCGGCATGGCAAACGCGTTGTTGGCCGTCGCCGGCGTGTCGACAAAGCCCGGATTGATCACCTGGATGCGGACCCCCAACTTGTCGAGATCGAATTTCAGGCTCTCGGCCATGTTGATCAGCGCCGCCTTGGTAGCGCCATAGGCGGCACTCGTGGGCATGCCTCCATAACCTGTGACCGAAGAGACGATGGCGATCTGGCCGCGTCCGCGCGCCTTCATCCGCGCCACTGCCGGAACCAGGCCGTTGACCACGCCGGACAGGTTGACCGCGAAACTCCGCTCGAAATCAGTGACGTCCAGCATCTCGCCATGGACGGGCAGATAGATCCCGGCATTGAACACGGCGAGCGCCAGGCCGGCGCCGTCGGCGTCGATCCGCTCGGCCAACTCCGCCATTGCGGCCCTGTCGGTCACATCGGCGGGCGCTGCGCGGATCTCGCCCTTGAGCCCGCCTGAAGCCCGTTCGAGCTCGAGCAGCGCCTCTTCGCCGCGCGCCGTCGCATAGACTGTGTAGCCCTCGCCGGCCAGCTTCAGCGCCAGCGCCCGGCCGATGCCGCTCGATGCGCCGGTCACCCAGGCTGATCCGTCCGATGGCCCGGCGGTGTAACTGCGCATGCCCGTCTCCAATCAAAAAACCGTCCGCAACAGCGTACGGTGCGGACGGCCTGGTGGTTCACAATGTCACGCAAATTGGGCGCTCAGCCGATGATGTCGCCGATCAGTTGCCGAAAAGAGCCGGTCAGCTTCAACGGCGCATCCATCACCGCGAAACCGATGCAGGGCTGGCCGGTGTCGGCGCGGGGCCGGTGATCGACCGAATCGTCGGCGACCGAGATGTCGCCCCGGCCATAATGGCCGCGCGCATCGCTGAACGCCCCTTCAAGCACCAGGCTCAGTTCGCTGCCCTCATGGGTGTGCGCCGGAACCGTGCGGCCCGGCTTGATCCAGAACAGATTGACGTGGCAGCCGTCAATCTCGCCTAGATCATATTCCTTGAACCCCGGCAGCCGCGTCCGCCATGGCACATCGCCGGCGTCAAAGCCGACAAAATCATAAAGCGCCTTCGGGAAGATCCGTGTTTCATCAGGTTCAACCGGCACGGCCCGGTCCTGCGCGTCCGACGCCATCACCGCGGCCCACATGGCGTCGCGATCATCGAGCGGCTCCGGCTCGATCTCAATCAGTTCAAGTCCGGCCATCGCCTCGAGATTGCGCACCTTGATCCGGGCCTGTGGCTTGAGCTGCAGATGCGCCTCGACCAGCACCCGCGCCGGTGCCGGAAGCGTGCCGGCGACGTAGCGTGCGAGCAGCGAGTCGATCGTATCGATATGTTCACGCACCATACGTGGATCGCTTTCCCTGTTTCCCGCGTGTGTTCTGCGCCGCCGGCCAAGGCCGGTCCGCACTGTCTGATGTCAGTGTCACGTGTTACGTTGTGGGGCGCAATCCGGATCACCGACCCAAGCCATTTCCCATTTTTGCCGATTGAAGGCAAATATTCCCGCATCCGGCAATCCCGGCGACAGCTGATTTCTTGCGCCAGCCCCCTTGAGAAGCCAGAACGGGCTGCCTAGTCTCCTTTCGCGTGCACGCGCTCAGTCAATAGCAGGAATTCCCATGCCAGAACTCGACTCCGTTCTCGACGCCATCGGCAACACTCCGCTCATTCGCCTCAAGGCGGCGTCGGAAGCCACCGGCTGCACAATTCTTGGCAAGGCCGAATTTCTCAATCCCGGCCAGTCGGTCAAGGACAGGGCAGCACTCGAAATCATCCGCGACGCCGAATCAAAAGGCCTGCTGCGCCCGGGCGGCACCATTGTCGAGGGAACCGCCGGCAACACCGGCATCGGGCTGGCGATGGTGGCTTGCGCGCTGGGCTACAAGACCGTGATCGTCATCCCCGAGACCCAGAGCCAGGAAAAGAAGGACGCGCTGCGGCTGCTCGGCGCCGAACTGGTGGAAGTGCCCGCCGTTCCCTACCGCAACCCGAACAATTATGTCCGCCTTTCGGGCCGGCTTGCCGAGCAGATCGCCAAATCCGATCCCAACGGCGCGATCTGGGCCAACCAGTTCGACAATGTCGCCAACCGCCAGGCCCATGTCAAAACCACCGCGCTGGAAATCTGGCGCGACACCGGCGGCAAGGTCGACGGCTTCATCTGCGCCGTCGGATCGGGCGGGACGCTAGCCGGGGTAGCCGAGGGGCTTCGAAGCGTCTCCAACTCGGTCAAGATCGGCCTCGCCGACCCCGATGGCGCGGCGCTGCACAGTTTTTACACCACCGGCGAGATGAAATCCTCCGGCGGCTCGATCACTGAAGGCATCGGCCAGGGGCGCATCACCGCCAATCTCGAAGGCTTCACGCCCGACATGTCGTTCAACATTCCCGACTCGGAAGCGATCCCGCTGGTGTTTGACCTGCTGCAACATGAAGGCCTTTGCCTGGGAGGTTCCTCCGGCATCAACGTCGCCGGCGCCATCCGCATGGCCCGCGAAATGGGCCCCGGCCACACCATCGTGACCATCCTTTGCGATTATGGAAACCGTTACCAGTCCAAGCTGTTCAACCCCGAGTTCCTGGCCTCCAAGGACCTGCCCGTGCCCGAATGGTTGGTTCACAAGAGCGACCTGTCCGTCCCCTACGTAACTGAATGAGCGCCATGACATCCCTTTTCCTCGAAGACGCCTATCTCTCCACCGTAGAAGCGCACGTCACCGGGGTCCGCGCCGATGGCGGCATCCTGCTCGATCAGACCTGTTTCTATGCGACTTCCGGCGGTCAACCTGGCGACAGCGGCTTTCTCGAGCGCGACAATGGCGACAAGATCCTCATCGCCGGAACCGTCACCGGCGACAGCAAGGCCGAGATCATCCATGTCCCGAGCCCCGGCCAGGCAAGTCCGGAGATCGGCGAAAAGCTGGTGCTGCACATCGATTGGGACCGGCGTTACAATCTGATGCGGATGCACACCGCCTGTCATCTGCTGTCGGTGGTCTGCCCCTACCCGATCACTGGCGCCGCGGTCAGCGAAACCGACAGCCGGGTTGATTTCGACATGACCGACACCATCGACAAGGTCGAAGTGACGGCCAGGCTGATGGAGCTGGTCAACGCCAATCATCCGGTCTTCAACCAGTGGATTTCGGAACAGGACCTGGAAGCCAATCCCGGTCTGGTCAAATCCAAGAATGTCCGCCCGCCGCGCGGCCAGGGCCGTATCCGGCTGGTGTGCATTGGCGAAGGCTCGGCCATTGACAGCCAGCCCTGCGGCGGCACTCATGTCGGGGAAACCGCCGAAGTGGGCGAAATCCACATCGGCAAGATCGAGAAAAAGGGCAAGGAAAACCGCCGCTTCCGAATACGCTTCGGACCGGCGCCAGCTTGAACCCCAACTCTGCCCCGCACTGCGCTTACATTTGAGGATCCTCTATGACCGTCACGCCTGATACCAGCACGTTCGTCGTCTCCTTCGACTGGCTCAAGGACCGCATCGGTCAGCCGGATCTCAAGATCGTCGACGGCTCCTGGTACCTGCCGGCACAAAACCGCGACGGTGCGGCGGAATACGCCGCAAGCCGCATTCCCGGCGCCGTGTTCTTCGATCAGGACAGCATTGTCGACCCGGCATCGGACCTGCCGCACACCATTGCCAGCGCCGCCGATTTCGCCCGGGCGGCGGGCGCGCTTGGTTTGTCGGACACCGATACGATCGTGGTCTATGACGGGCCGGGCATGTTCACCGCACCGCGTGTCTGGTGGCTGCTGCGCCTCTTTGGCGCGGCGAACGCCTATGTGCTCGATGGCGGCTTCGATGCCTGGAAAGCGCAAGGCCTGCCGGTTGAAACCGGTGCGCCGGCAGCACCGGTTCCGGCCAAGTTCAACGCGTCGGTCAGTTCCCGCGCCGTCACCAGCTTCGAGGACATGCGCTCCATAGTCGAGGCGGGAACAGCCCAGATCGCCGATGCACGCGGGCCTGGCCGCTTTGCCGGCACCGAACCTGAACCACGCGAAGGCATGCTGTCGGGCCATATGCCGGGCGCCCGCAACGTCCCTTTCGCAACGCTTTCAGAAGACGGAAAGCTGAAATCCCTCAGCGAGTTGCGCGCGATCTTTGAAGCATCCAGCCTCGACCTGCAAAAGCCGGTCGTCACCACCTGCGGATCAGGCGTCACCGCCGCCGTCCTCACGCTCGCGCTGCACTCCATTGGCCATCGCGACAACACGCTCTATGATGGCTCCTGGTCTGAATGGGGCGGCCGCGACGACACCCCGATCGCCACCGGAGAGGCCTGAGATGGCAAAGTCAGCCAAACCCGGATCGCTCAAGGCCACCGTCACCCATCTCGAGATGACACGGCCCCCGCGCGCGCTGGCGCCGCTGCCGGTCAATCTTCATGCGACGCTGATGCGGGCCACCGACATCCCGCTGCATTTCTATCGCTATCTGCAATGGCAGGTCGGCGGGGAATTGCATTGGGTCAACCGGCTCAGGATGAGCGACGAGCACCTGTCAAAAATCGTCCATGCCGAGACAACCCGCATTTTCGTGCTCAGCGTCGACGGCGCGCCGGCAGGGTTCTTTGAATTGAGCGATCTTGATGACGGTACGGTCGAGCTTTCCTTTTTCGGCCTGATGGAACATGTACGCGGACGCGGTCTTGGCGCATGGATGCTCGGCCAGGCCGTTTCCACCGCCTGGCTGGCCACGCCGGCGCGCGTGCTGGTGTCGACCAACACGCTCGATCACCCCGCCGCGCTGCAGCTTTATCAACGCGTCGGATTTGAACCGGTGAGCCAGAACCAGGCAATTGTCCGGCCCCTGGCGGACGAGGAAATACTGGCGTTGATGAAAGCGAAATAATCCGCTCGCCGGCTGGAAACGGGTGGCGCCTCGTCATGGCCTCAGCCTAACTCGCAGCTCAACCCGAGCCAGCGAGGCAAGCCATGCAAATCACATTCGAACCAATGGATGAAACCACAGCCGCCCATTTTCGAAACGGCGGAGCGGACGACAACGGCCACGCGCCGGAACGGCATATCTCCAATGGAACCGGCGTGCCCTGCCGGCGCTGCATGAGGCTGGTGGGCAGGGACCAGCCCTATCTGATCGTTGCCTGGCGGCCCTTTGCGGCCACCCACGCCTATGCCGAAACCGGCCCGGTGTTTCTCCATGCCGAGGCTTGCGCCCCGGACCCGATCGCGCCCGGCGAACTGCCGGCCTTTCTGGCAAGTCCGGATTACATCCTGCGCGGCTATGATGCGGACGAGCGCATCGTCTATGGAACCGGCGGCGTCATCAGCCGCGACGCCATTCCCGCGCGGATCATTGACCTGCTCAACGAACCGTCGGTCAAGGCCGTGCACATTCGCTCGTCACGCAACAATTGCTACCATTGCAAGGCCGTCGCGGCGGCGTGATCGGTTGCGAAAAAGCCCGCCCGCATGACTGGATGCGGGCGGACTTGCTGATAGGTCATACAATGCGGGCCGGAACTGCCGGTCAGGCCACCTTCAGCGCCTGATCGAAATCGGCCAGCTCATAGCCGAGCGCATCGGCGACCGGACGGCTGGTGATGCGGCCCTTGTGGACGTTCAATCCGGCGCGCAAATGGCGGTCCTCGGCGATCGCCTTGAGGCCCTTGTCGGCCAGCATCAGGCCATACTGCAGGGTGGCGTTGTTGAGCGCATGGGCCGAGGTGATCGGCACCGCGCCCGGCATGTTGGCGACGCAATAATGGATCACGCCGTCAACCTCGTAGGTCGGATCGGCGTGGGTGGTGGCATGCGAGGTTTCAAAGCAGCCGCCCTGATCGATGGCGACGTCGACAATGACCGAGCCCTTCTTCATGCCCGACAGCATTTCGCGGGTGACGAGCTTGGGGGCGGCCGCACCCGGGATCAGCACCGCGCCCACCACCACATCGGCCGAGAACACTTCTTCCTCCAGGGCCTCGATGGTGGAGTAGCGGGTGTGAATGCGGCCGTTGAAAATATCGTCGAGCTGGCGCAGCCGTGGCAGCGAACGGTCGAGGATGGTGACGTCGGCGCCAAGGCCCGCCGCCATCTTGGCCGCGTTCAGGCCGACGACGCCGCCGCCGATGATGGTGATCTTGGCCGGCAACACGCCGGGCACGCCGCCCAGCAGAATGCCGCGGCCGCCGGTGGCTTTCTGCAGCGAGGTGGCGCCGGCCTGGATCGCCAGACGGCCGGCGACTTCCGACATCGGCGCCAAGAGCGGCAGGCCACCGCGATCGTCGGTCACGGTCTCGTAGGCAATCGCCGTGCAGCCCGAGGCCAGCAGGCCCTTGGTCTGTTCGGGATCCGGAGCCAGGTGCAGATAGGTGTAGAGCAACTGTCCCTCGCGCAGCTGCGCCCATTCGGACGGCTGCGGTTCCTTGACCTTGACCACCATGTCGCAGCGCTCGAAGATTTCCCTGGCGCTGCCCACAATCTTCGCACCGGCGGCCTGATAGACCGCGTCATCCGCGCCTATGCCCATGCCTGCCGTGGTCTCAATGATAACCTCATGGCCATGCGCCACATATTCGCGCACCGCGTCCGGCGTCAGTCCGACGCGGTACTCATGATTCTTGATTTCACTGGGGCAGCCGACGCGCATTGATATCTCCTCCGAGCGGTGCTTGGCGCGGGACGCGCCATTTCCGGTTTCAATGCAGCCAATTCAATCATCTCGGCTGTGAAATGTCCTTGCGTAGTCATCTTGTCCAGATCTCGAAATTCGAATATTATTGCGAAAACTACCGCGATATTCGGACATTCCACACATGCATCACCTTGATCCACTCGATATCGCGATTCTGAAGGCGCTTCAGAATGAAGGCCGGATTTCCAACGCGGCGCTGGCCGAGCGTGTCGGCCTGTCGGCATCCGCCTGTTCGCGGCGGCTCGATATTCTGGAAAAATCCGGGGTCATCAAGGGCTATCACGCGCGGCTGTCGCAAAAGGCGCTCGACTACCGGATGATCGCCATTGTCCACATCTCGCTGTCGGGACAATTCGCCAAGACCCTGACCGAATTCGAAGCCGCGGTTAAGCTTTGTCCCAACATCCTGGTCTGCTACCTGATGAGCGGTGAGTATGATTACATCCTGAGGGTCGCGGCGCGTGATCTCGAGGATTATGAACGCATTCACCGCGACTGGCTCTCCGCCCTGCCCCATGTCGTCAAAATCAATTCAAGCTTCGCATTGCGCGAAATCATCGACCGGCCAAATGTCGGCCTCGATTGAATAGCTGAGTAATTTTGTCATGTTTATTTCGCGGATGATCTGATAGGTACGCTCCCAAACTTGAAAACAGGAGTGAGACATGACGCGTCCCGAACCCCGCCAGCTCGACGTCCTCGCCAAGACATATGTGACGCCCAACATGCTACGGATCACCCTTGGCGGGCCCGGGCTTGCCGGCTTTCCGACGGAGCAGACCAGCGCCTATATCAAGTTACGGCTGCCGGATCCGCTGGGCGGCCGCGATGCGATCCGCACCTACACGGTGCGCAGCCAGCGCGAAGGTGAAATCGATGTGGATTTCGCCCTGCATGAAATCTGCGGCCCGGCGACGTTCTGGGCGCTGAGCACGGAGGTCGGCTACAGCATCATGGTGGGAGGACCGGGGCCGCGCAAACTGGTTCATGCCGATGCGGATTGGTTCCTGCTGGTCGGCGACATGACCGCACTGCCGGCGATATCCGGCAATATCGAGCTGCTTCCCAAATCAGCCAAGGGCATGGCGGTGATCGAGGTGATGACCGAAGCGGATATCCAGGAGATTGAAAAACCTGCGGATTTCACCATTGACTGGGTGATCAACCCGCATCCCGGTGAAGCCAGCCATCTGTTGCTGGAGCGGGTCCGGCGCCTTGACTGGCCCGCGGGAAAACCATCGGTCTGGGCGGCTTGCGAATTCTCCAGCATGCGTGCCTTGCGGGACTATTTCCGCGCCGAACGCGGGCTGGACGCAATCAATCTCTATGTCTCCAGCTACTGGAAAGCCGGCAGCGACGAGGATTCGCACAAGATCGCCAAGCGCGAGGATGCAATCACGTTGGCATGAGGCGGCACAGACAGACCGGCCGCCGAACGAGCCGGCGGCCGGTGGTCTCGTCAGGCTGCGATGCGGCGCGCTCATGCATCGATCTGAGCGCGCGGGACATCGTCGCCCGCGGGCTTAACGCCAGTACGGCGGCTGGCCGTAATGGGCGTACAATTGCGCCTCGGTGGAGGGCTTCCAGTCGTAGTCGGACCCGGCGCGGTATTTCGGCGCGCCTTCCACCTGCTCCTTGGTGATGTCGGCGCGGTAGCCGCCCAGTTCCTCGTCATACTTCAGCTTTTCCCAGGGCAGCGGATAGTGATCGTCGCCGATGCCGAAGAAGCCCCCGAAGCTCAGCACGGCATAGCTGACCTTGCCGCCAACCTTTTCGATCATGACTTTTTCGATCGAGCCGATGTGCTTGCCGGAGCGATCATAGACCTCGGTGCCGGCAACCTTGTCGCTGCCGATCACGGCGGAATTTTCCTTGGTGAGTGTGGACATGAGTTTCTCCTTTTTGAGTGGCGAAAACCATCGCGTTTTCCGTGTTGGCCGGCATGTCCACGGCAAACCGGCTAGGGTTTGCCGATGTCGCCGGCCATGTTGCAACAACGCTGGAAGAGCATCCTCGTTCCGAAATAGATTTGGATGTTTTCAAGGCGGCAGCGCCCATTTGGAGCCGCATTTCGGCCGATCCCATGGCAGGCCGCGCGCAGGCCACGACGGGCGTACTTGCCATAAAATATCAACTTGAAACCGGTTCGCCGCCATTCGGGTGCAGCACCTGGCCCGACATGTAGCTCGAATCCTCGCAGGCCAGGAACAGAAAGCTGGGCGCCACTTCATTGGGCTGGCCGGGCCGGCCCAGCGGCGTGTCGCGTCCGAAACTTTCCACTTTCTCCGGCGGGAAGGTGGCGGGGATCAGCGGCGTCCATATCGGACCCGGCGCAACCCCGTTGACGCGAATGCCTTCGGGCGCAAGCTTGTGCGCGAGCCCACGAACCAGCGAGACAATTGCGCCTTTTGTCGAGGCATAGTCGATCAGCAGATCCTGGCCGCGATAGGCGGTCACAGAGGTGGTGCAGATGATCGTTGACCCGGCATCAAGATGCGGCAGCGCCGCCTGGATGACGAAGAACTGGCCAAACACATTGGTCTCGAAGGTTTCGCGCAATTGCGTCTCCGAAATGTCCTCGGGCCGCTCCTGCGGGTGCTGCTCGGCGGCATTGACGATGACGATGTCGAGCTGGCCGAAACATTCGACCACCTTGCCGATCGACTTGTCGCAAAACTCCCGGTCACCGACATCGCCCTGGATCGCAATGGCCTTGGAACCCTCGCCCTGAACCAGCCTGACTGTATCCTGCGCATCCTCCATCTCATCCTTGAAAAGAATGGCAAGTTGCGCGCCCTCGCGCGCGAACAGCCGCGCCGTCGCCCGGCCAATGCCGGAATCGCCGCCGGTGATCAGCGCCACCTTGCCGTCGAGCCGCCCGGATCCGGGATAGCGGGGTTCGTGGATGGGCTTGTCCTGCATCCTGGATTCGTGGCCGGGTTGATCGTGCTGGACCATGGTCATGATCTTCTCCTGTTCGATTACGCAAACCAAACTCGCAGCGGCTTGGAAAGTTCCGGCCCATTAACGGGTCACCGGATCCGCCGCGGCGGCGCTTTGCACCAGCAACCAACTGCGGAAGGTGCGCATGTGGGAACCAGATTTCAGGTTCGCCGTTTCTCTCAAACGGACATCAAAACCAAAGGAGTTGACCATGCCCGCAAAATCGAAAGCCCAGCAGAAAGCCGCCGGCGCGGCCTTGTCGGCCAAGCGCGGCGAGACCAAGGTCGCCGATCTCAAGGGGGCGTCGCGCGAGATGTATGACAGCATGAGCGAGAAGGAGCTCGACGAACTGGCCTCGACCGAACGGCAGGAACTGCCCGAACATGTGTCCAAGGATTAGAGTCTTGCCACTTGGGTGGGTCGCTCGAACACCACCTCGCCATGCCAGCAATCGCGGCGGCCTTGCGCCTGTCCGGCAATAGCGCTTGCCCGGCGCATGCAAGGCGGCTGAGACGGAGGCGCGCGCTGCTCATATTCGGCAGACCACCGCTTGACAGTGCGTATCGCTGTTTGCAGATATGCGCCCCAGCTTCCTGATCTTCGCATCATTAAATTGCATGGGCAGAAGGCCCGCCGCTCTTGCTACAGATATGCCGCAGCGACGAATGACAACCTCCATGGGGAACCCTATGAAACTTATCAGTTTGAGCGCCGCCCTGATTTTCGCTTCATTCGTATCGGCAACCGGAGCCCTGGCTCAGACCGGATCCGAATGCGTGTTCACAATTCACAACGACACCGAAGAGAACACTTTGACCGGCTTCTACACAAGCGACGATGATGGCGCGAGCTGGAGCGCCAACTGGCTTGGCCGGAACATGAAACCGGGTCAATCAGCGGTCGCGGAATTTACCGCCGATACCTGTGCCTGCGATCAGGTATTCCAGGCTGGGTGGCTCGACGTCAACGGCGGCGAAACCCTGGACGAAGAGCACACGATCGACATCTGCGAAGCCAGCAATGTCTATCTCGGCGACAACGAAGTCAGCTTCGACTGACAGCGTCCCTGTTTGAAAATTCAGGGAGAGAACAGCGGCGCGGAACCATCGGTCCCGCGCCGTCGACTTTTGACAAAAGTGATCGCCGCACGGATCCACCGGCAATCATGGGCGCATCGCACTACCGGAACAGCGCAGCCCCCTGCTCATCGATGATCTGGCGCGCCTTGCGCAGCGTCGCCGCCTCGACCTCGTCGCGGTTTGAAAAAATGTCGGCGCGGATGAACTTGTGCTCCCTGGCGTCCTCGCCTTGAGCCTGGACAATGCGACCGGCGAGCCGCCATTGCCCGCCCTCTGCGATGGGTTCGGCATAGATCAGGCAATCCTTGTAGGAATCGGGCTCATTGGCCGCCTGCGGCGGGTTTGCCGACGCGCCGCCGCCAAAGAGATTGCGGATACTGTCCAGAATTCCGGCCATGCCATGCTCCTCACTGTCATCGTCGTCATCTGATGCCGCGGAAGGTGGACCCCACTCGCCGGTCACCAATTCAGTTGCGAAAGCGTCATCTCGGGATCACACTCGGCGCCTATGCCTCGCCGGCGAAGCCAGCGAGCAGGCAACCAGGCCAGAGTCGCGCCCATGCGCCGGACGGTCCGCAAGGCATTCTTTTAGATCAATCGTGAGGAGAAAGTCCATGAAAGACCAAAGCGTTCACACCATGCTGCATCCGATATCGCGCCGGGCCCTGCTTTCCGGCATCGCGGCAACGGGAACCCTTGCCTTCGTCCACCCTTTTACCGCGCGCGCCAACGCCAATCAGGCGCATCTGCGCATCATGGAAACCACCGACCTGCATGTGCATGTCTTTCCTTATGATTATTACGGCGACAAGCCCAACGACAGCATGGGACTGGCCCGCACCGCCTCGATCATCGACCAGATCCGCGCCGAGGCCCGCAACTCGATCCTCGTCGACAATGGCGATTTCCTGCAGGGAAATCCGATGGGTGACTACATCGCCTATGAGCGCGGCATGAAGGAAGGCGACATGCACCCGGTGATTTCCGCCATGAATGTGCTGGGTTATGACGGCGGCACGCTCGGCAATCACGAGTTCAACTATGGCCTCGACTTCATGTTCAAGGTCATCGCCGGCGCCAACTTCCCAATGGTCTGCGCCAATCTGACCAAGGGCGCGCTCGCCGCCAATCCGCGCGACGATGATCTGTTCCTCAAGCCTTATATCATCATTGACCGCACCATCACCGATGGCGCCGGCGCCGGGCATAAGATCAGGATCGGCCTGATCGGCTTTGTCCCGCCGCAGATCATGACCTGGGATTCCCGTCACCTGACCGGCAACGCCGCCACCCGCGACATCGTCAAGACGGCCGAAGCCTGGGTTCCGCAAATGCGCGAGGACGGCGCCGACATCGTCATCGCCCTGTCCCATTCGGGCATCGGCCAGCAGGACTGGGCCGAAAACCTTGAAAATGCGTCCGTTCCGCTCGCCGCCGTTCCGGGCATCGACGCCATCGTCACCGGTCACAGCCATCTCGATTTTCCGGGACCGAAATTTGACGGCGTGGCCGGCGTCGACAACGCCAAGGGCACGATCGCCGGCAAGCCCGGCGTCATGGGCGGATTCTGGGGCTCCCATCTCGGCCTCATCGACCTGATGCTGGAACGCGACGGCGGTTCCTGGAAAATCGTCGGGCACACATCCGAAGCCCGGCCGATTTTCGAGCGTGTCGACAGAAAGGTTGTAGCCCTCGTCGACGACAAGCCCGAAGTGCTCGCCGCCGCCCAGGCCGAGCATGACGCGACGCTCGCCTATGTGCGCACCGCCGTGGGCGAGACATCGGCGCCGTTGCACTCCTATTTCGCCCTTGTCGCCGATGATCCCTCGGTGCAGATCGTCAGCCAGGCGCAGACCTGGTACATCACCGACATGCTCAAGCAGACCGAATGGAAGGACCTACCGGTGCTGTCGGCCGCGGCCCCATTCAAGGCCGGCGGCCGCGGCGGCGCGGACTACTACACCGACGTCCCCGCCGGCCCGATCGCCATCAAGAACGTCGCCGATCTCTACCTCTATCCCAACACGGTTCAGGCCGTGGTCATCACCGGCGCGCAGGTCAAGGACTGGCTGGAAATGTCGGCAGGCATCTTCAATCAGGTCGAACCCGGCGCCAGCGACGTGGAACTGATCAACGGCGATTTCCCGTCCTACAATTTCGACGTCATTGACGGCGTCACCTATCAGGTCGACCTCGCCCAGCCGGCCAGATACACGCCCAAGGGTGAACTCCAGACCCCCGAATCCAATCGGATTCAAAATCTCAGCTTCAACGGACAGCCGGTTGATCCGGAACAGAAATTCGTTGTCGCGACCAACAACTACCGGGGCGGCGGCGGCGGCAATTTCCCGGAAATCGGCGCCGACAAGGTGGTCTTCGAGGCGCCCGACACCAACCGCGATGTCATCGTGCGCTACATTGTCGAGCAGGGAACGATCAACCCTTCCGCCGACGCCAACTGGAGCTTCGCGCCGGTGGAAGGCGCAACCGCGCTGTTCTCAACCGGTCCGAAGGCCAAGGATTTCGTCTCATCGGTCAAGGGCGTTTCAATCGAATCCGCGGGCGACGGCGCCGATGGTTTTGCCCTGTTCCGCATCACGCTCTGAGCGCATCGGCAAAGATTTGGTTCCCGGCACGCCTGCGCCGGGAACCGGACGCCACACTCCAGCGTGTTTGGCGAGATTCACCCGGCCTTAACCGGTTTCGCTGTTCACGCGTGATTTTAGCAGTTTTGTTACCGCGCGCTGCAACACTTGATGTTTTGTAGCCAGGGAAGAGAACAAGATGAAGGGATTGAGAGTACGCGCGATCAAGCGTGACAAGACGCGGCTGTCGGCCCTAATCGACTGCATGGGTCAGAAGAGCCAGGGCGCGGTGCTGGATCTCTCCCAGCACGGCATCTGTCTGTATCTCAATGACGTCATTCCGGTTGCTGCGGGAGACAAAATCACCGTGGAGACGGAGGAAATGGGGCTTCTGGTCGGAACCGTCCGCTGGATCAGGCGGCCCCGCATCGGCGCCGAACTGGTGCTCACCTCAAACAACCGGGCCAAGGTGGAAAGCTATTACCGGCTGTTCAAGGATGATCGCCTGCCCGCCTGACGTCCGAGAGAGAACGTGGTGATCATTGCGCCCGGACGTTACCTCACCTAAGCTCGCGTCAATTCACGCATCGGCCAACGATGGTGACCTGATGGGAGCAATAGGGCATGGCAAAACAGCCGTCGAGGACACGCAGGGTGCTGTATTTCATAGGTTTTCTGATTGTCGCTGGCGCAATCGCCTTTGCCCTGGGGCCGCGTCCGGTCGCCGACGCCAGCATCGATTTCGATGAAGCCAGCCTCCCCGAAGACCTTGATGCCTATGTGCAGCAGTCCGAAGCGCGATTTTCCGATCTGCGCCCGGATAGCGCCAGGCGGATCATCTGGGCCTATCCGGCGTCCAAGGCCCGCACGCCCTTGGCGATTGTCTATATTCACGGCTTCTCGGCCGGCCCGGGCGAAACGCGGCCATTGTCCGATCTGATAGCCGGCCGATTGGGCGCAAACCTCTATTATGCCCGCCTCGAGGGCCACGGCCGCGGCGCCGACGCCATGATCGAAGGGTCTGTCCATGGCTGGGTCAATGATTTCGCCGAAGCGGTCGCCATCGGGCGCAGGTTGGGAGAGCGCGTCGTCATCGTGGCGACATCGACCGGGGCCTCGCTTGCCGCCTGGGGCGCCGCCCAGCCGGAGCTGATGCGCGATGTGGCGGGGTTGGTGCAGATTTCACCGAACTACGGTCTCCAGGCCGCCGGATCGAGCCTGCTAACCATGCCGTGGGCCGAAAAACTGGTGCCGTTGATAGCCGGCAAGTGCCGGTCGTTTGAGCCCAGGAACGAGATGCACGCGAAGCTTTGGACCACCGAATATCCGAGCCTTGCCCTGTTGCCGATGGCCATGCTGGTGGATATGGCCAATGCGGTTGACGTCGGCAAAATCTCCATCCCGTCGCTGTTTGTCTATTCGCCCCAGGACACGGTCATCCGACCGGAGCTGGCCAAGGCGAAAGCAGCAGACTGGGGCGGGCCAGTTGAGATCATCGAGGTTACCGACAGCGATGACCCGGGCAACCATGTCATTGCCGGAGACGCGCTGTCGCCCTCCACCACCCAGCGTCTGGCTGAGCAAGCGGCGGACTGGATCGCCAGGCTGTAGCGGACAAGTATCGCTGCCCGGTCAGATGATCAGATTGGAGATGATCTCGTTGTCGGTGATGTCCTGATAGCTCAGCCCCGCCGCATCGAAAGCCGCCAACAGCCGGGCGAAATTTTCCGGCGCCCGGGTCTCGATGCCGATCAGGATCGAGCCGAAATTGCGCGCCGATTTTTTCAGATATTCGAAACGGGCGATATCGTCTTCCGGACCGAGCAGGGACAAGAAGTCCCGCAATGCGCCAGGCCGCTGCGCCAGGCGGAGAACGAAATATTTCTTCGTCCCGGCATAGCGCATGGCCCGTTCCTTGACGTCGGGCAGCCGTTCAAAATCGAAATTGCCGCCGGACACCACCGCGACCACGGTCTTGCCGGCCAGTTTCTCCGGCCCGAGCGCTTCCAGCGCCGACAATGACAGCGCGCCGGCTGGTTCAAGCACGATCCCTTCGGTGTTCAGGATCGTGGTCATGGTCAGACAGATGGCGTTTTCCGCCACGATCAGCACCTGATCGGAGCGGAACCGCTTCAAGATCTCGAAATTGCGCTCGCCGATTTCCGCCACAGCCGCGCCATCGACAAAATTGTCGATCTTGGCGAGCTTCACCCTGTGCCCCGCGTCAAGACTTTGCTTCAGGCTCGGCGCGCCGGCTGGTTCGCTCAGCAGGAACCGGTCATTGTCCACCAGCCCCTCAAAGTAGCGCGCCACCCCGGCCGAAAGTCCGCCGCCGCCCACCGGCAACACGATGAGATCCGGGATCTCGCCTTCGGGCAATTGCGCGGCGATCTCGGCGGCAACCGTCGCCTGCCCCTCAATGATGTCATCATGGTCAAAAGGCGGCGCCATCAGCGCGCCTTCCGAAAGCGCGAATTCGCGCGCGGCGGCGTAGCAAATATCGAAAAAGTCTCCGGTCAGACGGATTTCGATGAATTCGCCGCCAAATACCCGGGTCTTGTCGATCTTCTGCTGCGGCGTCGTCACCGGCATGAAAATCACGCCCTTGCGTCCGAAATGCCGGCAGACATAGGCAAAACCCTGGGCATGATTGCCCGCCGACGCACACACGAACAATGACTGGTCCGGATTGTTGTCCAAGGCCTTGCGGATGAAATTGAAGGCGCCGCGGATCTTGTAGGACCTCACCGGCGACAAATCCTCCCGCTTGAGCCAGATGCGGGCGCCGAATTTCGCCGACAGATGATCGTTAAGCTGCAGCGGCGTGGGTGCAAACAGCACACGCATCTGGGCCAGCGCCTCGTCGGCACACGCACGGAACGCATCAGGTGATTGTTTTTCGTTCATCGCCGGTCTATGCCACGTCAACCCGCCGATTGCCAACCAGAAGCGGTACTGTCGGGTTATTAAGGGGGACACCGCGTGCACGGCCATACCATTCGATCCGCGGTGTTTGTCGCATCCATGGTGGGACTGTACCTCTCGGCAGCCATGCTGGTGCCTGCCGCGGTGGATTTCTATTATGGCAATCCCGACTGGCAAGTGTTTGCGGTTTCATCTTTTTCGGTCGGCGCGATATGTCTTGCGTCGGCCACGGCGACCCGTGGCGCCAATGCGCCCTTCTCCCGGCGTCTGGGCTTCCTGCTCGTCAATCTGCTGTGGATCACCCTTTCGCTGACCGGCGCCGTCCCGCTTTATCTTTCCACCCTTGGGCTCGATATGGCGGATGCGCTGTTTGAGTCGGTTTCCGCCGTCACGACGACAGGTTCGACCGTCATTGCCGGGCTCGATTCGGCGCCGCCAGGACTGCTCTTGTGGCGCTCGATGCTGCAATGGTTCGGCGGCATCGGCATTGTCGCCATGGGGCTTCTGGTGTTGCCATACCTCAAGGTCGGCGGCTTCACCGTGTTCAAGATCGAATCGTCGGACACATCCGAGAAGCCCTTCGCCCGTTTTGCCGTTTTCGTGCGCGCCTTTTTCGCCATCTATATCGGACTGACGGCTGTATGCGCCATTCTCTACAGCGTGCTGGGAATGAGCAATTTCGACGCGGTCAACCATGCCATGACCACGATCGCGACCGGCGGCTTTTCCACACACGACGCATCATTCGGCGCGTTCCAGTCGCCAGCGCTGATCTGGACGGCGACCACATTCATGGCAATCGCCGGCCTGCCCTTCTCGGTGTTGATCCTGTTTGCCGTGCGCGGCCGGCTCGACGCCCTGCGCGATCCGCAGATCCGGGCCTATGCCGGCCTGCTCGTTGTCCTCTCCCTCGTTGTCGCGCTCAGCCTGCGCCTGAACCAGGGCGAGAGCTTCGGTTCCGCGCTCACCCATGCCGCCTTCAACATTGTCTCAATTGTCACCACGACCGGCTACGCCAGCAGCGATTACACGCTCTGGGGGCCGTTCATTATTGTCATTTTCTTTATCGCCACCTTCCTGGGCGGATGCTCCGGCTCGACCTCCGGCGGCATCAAGGCCTACCGGCTGGTGATCATCTTTGGTTCGATCCGCGCGGGTCTGATGCGGCTGATCTATCCCAACAGCGTCCGCCCGGTTCGCTATGGCGCTGTTGCGGTCGAGCCGGAAATGCAGCGCACCGTGTTTCTGTTCGTCTGCGCCTATATCGGCATCTGGGCGCTCGGGTCGATCGCACTGGCCGCCACCGGCCTTGATGTTGAAACCGCGGTTTCCGGCTCGATCACGGCGCTCGCCAATGTCGGCCCGGGTATCGGACCGGTTATTGGCCCGGCCGGCAACTTCGCAACCATCGGCGATCCGGCCAAACTGATCCTGGTTTTTCTGATGTTGCTTGGCCGGCTGGAAATACTTGCCGTTCTGGTGCTGTTGCTGCCCGCGTTCTGGCGCGAATAAGGCCCGCCGCTATCAATTCTTACCCGGAATTATCAACCGGTTAACCAAGATATGCTTTTCTTCGTTGACGTGGAGGAGTGTATCGAATGCGCGCATTGCAGGTTTCTTATCAAGATAACGATTTTGATGTCCCCGAATCCGGAATAACCAGAACCCATGATCCGGCTGAGCCCGCCCAGGATCAGGCGGGTCTCGAACGGGCCATGAACATGATCGGATCGCAGATCGGCGAATTGTCGGTCAACATCGCCGACACCAGCGGCATGATCGCCGATGTGTCGGGGTCACTGTCCCTGCAAGCCGGCGAACTCCACTCGCTCACCCGCGACATTTCGATGATCGCCCAGTCAAACCAGACCGTGGCTGAAGCATCGCGCGGCGCCATTGGATCGGCCAAATCAACCCAAAAAGGGCTTGAGACCACCACGCACAGCGTCAACGGCATTCTCGTCAATGCTGTCTCCGACATCAAGTCGATGGCGACAAACGCCACCGAAACGACCAGCGTGCTCAATTCGGTCTCAAACCAGATCAGGGAAATCCATTCATTCTCCGAGGCCATTCAGGGGATCGCCACCCAGACCCAGATTCTCGCGGTCAATGCCGGCATCATGGCGGCCCATGCCGGTGACGCGGGTCGCGGTTTTGCCGTTATCGCGGACGCGGTCAAGCAACTGGCCGACAAGACCGGAACCGTGTCGCGCGACATGGTGGCCCGGCTTCAGGGCCTGCGCGCGATTGTCGACCAGTTGCAGAATCAGAACACCGACAATGAAACCGCCGCCACCGCCGCGTTTCAACGTTCAACCGAGATCGAAGCCGAGCTGCGGAAATTTTCCGGCTTCAGCCAGAGCGTCGCCGGAATGATCAGCGAAATCGAACGGATCAGCACCCCCGTCGAGGCAACCACGCAGGCCTGCTCGGCGGTTCTCGCCAAGGTCTCCGACCTCGACCAGCAGGTTCACAGCAGCGCGGAAATGCTGACCACGGCCAGCACCAAGATTGATCGACTGGTGTCGTTTTCTGAAAATGTGATCGGCGAAGTCGCGCAAAGCGGCGTTGAAACCGAGGATACGCCACTCATCCGCCAATGCATGGCCAAGGCCGGCGAAGTTGCATTGATGTTTGAGCAGGCGGTCGATTCAGGGCTTCTGTCGATGGCGGACCTGTTCGACGAAGACTACCGGCCGCTGCCGGGCACCAACCCGCAACAGCACATGACCCGGTTCACCCGCCATACCGACCGGCTGATGCCGCCAATCCAGGAAGCCATGCTGGATTTCGATCCGCGCGTCACATTCTGCGCCGCCGTCGATCGCAACGGCTATCTGCCAACCCACAACCACATCTTCTCGCGGCCGCAAGGTACGGACCCGGTCTGGAACACCGCCAATTGCCGCAACCGGCGGATGTTCAACGACCGCACCGGGCTGGCGGCGGGACGCAACAGGAAACCTTTCCTGCTGCAAACCTATCGCCGCGACATGGGCGGCGGGACTTTCAGCCTGATGAAGGACCTCTCGGCCCCGATCATGGTCAATGGCAAGCATTGGGGCGGTTTGCGGATCGGCTTCAGGATCAGCATCTGAGCACCGGGCGGCCCTGCCCTGCACCTCTCCAACACCAAAACGCCGCGCAAAAATGCGCGGCGTTTTGGTCTATGCGTATCTCGGACTCCCGATGCATGCCGTTGCCGCGAATGCGCGGCAAGGTTTTGCGGCTTACATCAACCCTGCGGGCGGACCGCTGCTGCGTCGCCGGAAATGACCCGCGCTTGACCGGGAAAGGTTTGTGTCTGAGCAGGCAACCAGGTTGTCTCCTCGACGTCGTTGAACGCACCCCAGAGCACCCAGCCAGCCAGCAGCGCCAGCGCCAGGCTGACCGCCAGAATCACCAGAACCGGCTTGCCCTGCCGAGCCTGCCGAGCCTTGATCGGATCCATGGGTTCTTCCTTGAGGGGCTCTTTCATTTTTCCAAAGTCCTTTCATACCATCGCTGACGCTCAGTTTTTGTTGGAGCGCGCCAGGACGCCTGCCGCGAAACCGATGGCGAGTCCGGCGATGATGGCTGTTGTCTTGTTCCTGGCGACCATGGTCGCCACGGTCGATATGGCAAAGGCGCTTGCGGTGCTCGTGGCCGCGATCCGCTGCCTGCGAAGGGCTCGCCTGCGCAGCACTGACCGAATTGCCACGGCCAGCCCACACAGGAGAAGCGCCAAACCGGCGGCCGACAGCAGGCCGATCACGCCTCCATGGGTTTCGGCGATAAACACCGCGAACGCGCCCAACAGGGCCGCGCACGCCAGCATGGCCATCACCCCGACAAAGCAGAGCAACATGACGTCACGCTTTATCTGCCGCGCCTTGGCCCCGGCATAAGCCGAGACAAGGCTGGCAATCGGAAGTGTCGAAGTCATGGTCTGCTCTACCTGCGCATCAGCAGGGCGGCGAGGAAACCGGCGGCGACAGCAATGCCGAGGGACTGCAACGGATGGTCACGCACGTTGGCGACAACCTTCTTTTCGGCGTTCGAGAACTGGCCCGACATTTCGGATACAAGTCTCTCACCGCTGCGCAACACTTCCTCGACGCGTTTTTCGGCGGCGTCGCGGGCAACGCCTGCCTGCATCGCTCCAGCGCCCGCAAGTGCTTCTCCAAGCGCTGCCAGATCTTCCCGGATTCTGGCTGTGCGTTCCGCGATCTCATCAATCGGATTGGAATTGTCGCGTGTGGATTTGCTTGTTGCAGCCATGAGTAAGTCTCCTTTGATTGAATTCACGCCATTAACGCACGGAAACGCGTTCCGTTCCATTGGAGTTCTCGATTGTTTGCAAAAAAAGACCGCCAGATTGCTCCGGCGGCCTTTTTCATTTCAGCACTGGACTGGGATTAGCCAGCCGGTGCCATCATGATCACAGAATTGCGGTCTGTGTCCCATGATTCCTTGGTGTATTCCGGCTGTGCTTCCAGCTGTTCCTTGGTGAACGGCGTGAAGACGATCAGATCGCCATCGGCATCGGCGCGGATGTCGAGGTTTTCAGGCGAAACAGCCACTTCCTTGACACCCATGCCCAGGAAACCGCCAACATCGAGGACAAAACCTTCGATCGTGTTGTCGGCGCTGATCAACACTTCGCCGACTTCGCCAATGTTTTCATCATTGGCGCCATAGACGGTACGGCCGGTCAGGTCATCGGCGGTAAAATCGCCGGCATTGACCTGCGTCATCGTCATGCGGTCAACGACCATGGTCTGCTCTTCGGCGGGAGCAACAGCGCTCTCACCATTTTCGACCCGTTCCGCAGTTGCCTGCTCGGTTGTCTGATCGGTGCCGGTCGCAACATTGGTGTCGGTGCCGGTTGCAACATTGGTGTCGGTGCCGGTTGCCGTCATTGCTTCCGGTTCAGACTGGGCTTCGGTGTAGATCGTTGTGCGATCAAAGGCCGGAGCGGCTTCGAGCTGTTCGCGGGTCATGTTCGCAACCAGCCAGCGCTGGCCGTCGCGATCGGCCCATTCAATGGTGCCGTACTCGATTTCGACATCCTTTTCACCGATGCCCAGGAAACCGCCGACGCCGATGATGACGGAGGCAACTTCGCCTTCAGGGCTGACGACGAGATCGTTGATCTTGCCAATCGACGAGGCGTCCTCAGCAGAGGATTCATAGACGGCGGAGCCGACGAGATCACTTGAAAGGACGGCACCGTGCATGGCGCCAGTGGCATCAGTCGTCGCAGTTGCATTCGTGTCAGCGGGTGCAGTTGTTTCGGTGGTTGCCGCTGTATTTGTGTCAGTCGTTGCCGTGGTGCTTTGGGCAAAAGCAGACGTGGTCACAAGAGCGGTCAGGGCCGTGCTGGCCAAAAGCATCTTAAACATGGTAATTTCCTCTTTGCATCGAAAGGTGTGCGCCGGGCTGGTCCGTGTGTGAGAGCGCGGGGCCGGCTCGGCGGCGGTTACAGCTTAGGAACGCTGTCCACCCGCTCCCGGTTCCGGCCAACCTCAATTTTTTTTGTTTGCCTGCTGGTTCCGGCCCGAAGCCTGGACGGCAAGCGGGACGGCGTTGCGCATGACGGCAAAGCCAATGAGCAGGAACGGAACCGCCAGAAGACCTCCGACGGGGCCCCACAGCCAGAGCCAGAACGCCAATGACAGGAATACGAAGAACGGATTGAGCGTGACCGACCGCCCGATCACCTGCGGCGTGACGAATTGCGCTTCAATCAGATTGATGATCAGAAAAACGGCCATGGGAAAGAAAATCGCCGGAGGCGAGTCCCAGGTTGCCAGCCCGACGCCGAGCAGGACGCCGGCCATCACCGCGGGACCTATATAGACGACATAGTTCAAGATGAACGCCAGCATCCCCCACAGATAGGGTTGCGGCACGCCAATCATCCACATTGCCGCGGCGGTCGCCAGTCCGAGGCCTGCATTGATCACCGAAATGGACAGCAAGTATCGTGAAACGAACCATTCGGCATCGCGGAACACGCGGGCCGTTCTCAGTCTGGAACGGCGGGTGAAGCACAAGGACAACACACTGGCGCGGATCGTATGACGGGTGGCCAGGAAAAAATACAGGCTCGCCAGAAACAGAATGATCTGGCCCACCAGGGCCGGAGCCAGGGTGGCGATCTCTTCCATCGCCGAAGTTTCGGCTATGTCAACGGTCATCGCGGCCTTGCCGCCTGCAATGGTGCGGATCTGCTCCTGCACCCCGCCAAGTGTGTCGAACACAGTGCGCCAATCAATCAAATGGCGCTGCAGCTCGCGCCAGATTTGCGGCAACTTGTCGGTCCAGATCGAAAGCGGCAACGTGAACAAGGCGACCGCCAAGGCAATCATGCCCAAAAACAGCACAACAACGATGGCCGCAGACAAGGCGGCGGGGATATAGCGTTCCAGCGCCGTGGCGACGGGAGACGCCATCAAGCCGGTGACAATGGCCATGCTGATGGGAGACAGCAGAGACTGGCTGTAGTTCAGCGCCGCCAGGACCGTGATCACGCCGATAATGATGACCGCAATGTGCGCAAGCGATTGCAGGCTCGCATCCATGCTGGATCTTGCAGCGACGCGCACCATCGGTGGATCGGCACTGTACAATCGTTTCATGCGGATTTTCCCCGTAAAGGCGAAACAACGCGGCACATGGGCAATTGTTCCGCCACGGGAGCGAATATCGCGGAGCCGCCCCGCCCGAGGTCGCAGCTTCAGGCTGGCCGTGTCGCGTTGGGTTTTGACGTCACATTGGCGTAAGGCACCGCTATGGTGACATCTATGCCATGCGGGTGTGGCAGACTGGCGATGGATCCGCCAAGTTCGATCCGCATTGTTGCATCGAGCAGCCGTGTTCCAAACCCGCCCTTTGGACCATCGGCATCGGGATCTTGCGGCTCCGGCGGCATTTCGCTGCGCTCGGACCAGGTCAACACAAGCGCGCGCTGCTTCCCGGCCGTATTTTTCAGCGCCCAGGACACATCGAGCGTTCCGGAACTGCACCGGGCCGAGCCATATTTGAGCGAATTGGTAGCCAGCTCGTGAAAGGCCAGGCCAAACGCCTGGGTCGCGGTTTCATTAAGTTCGACCGCCGGGCCATTCAGATTGTCTTCATCGAGATCGTCGCCAAAAATCTGCCTGAGTTCCTGACAGAGCAGCGTTTTGAGATCGGCGCCACGCCAGGCGGTGCGCGCCAGCAAATCCTGCGACGCAGCCATCGCCTGCAATCGCGCGGAGAAGGAATCCGTGAAATCCGCCAATGATTCGGATGTCCGCGCGGTTTGGCGGGATATGGCCAGCACGCGCGCAATCATGTTTTTGATGCGATGCTTCATTTCCTGCAGCAGAAATTCGCGCTCGGTCAGCGCCCGTTCGGTTTCGCGGCGAAGGGTTCCACCAACCTCAATAGCCCTTTGCTGGGCATGCGATGACGTGGCCAGGGCGGCGGCGAGCAAGATCGCGGCGACAGCCAGCATGTAGGATCGGGTCTGGTCGACCGGCGAGCGATAAACTTCGGAGGGCCGGATCTCGAGCGTCCATGTCTGCCCCGCCACATCGATCGTCGTCATCACCGAGTGGGACGCGCCAATCCGCCGGCCGGGGTCTCCCAACGACTGATAGATCATGTTCGAAGCAGCCGGCTCTCCATCCCACGCGGTGACGTGAATGGGGAGGACCGGTATCCGCCGGAGTGCTGAATCAAAGAAATTGCCGACGCGAAACGGAGCATAGACCAGGCCGAGAGGCTGGCTGGACTTCCCGGCGAAAAAGGGCATGTAAATCAGGAAGCCGGTTTGCCCGCCATCGGGATCTGGAGTAACCAGCGTCAGCGAAGCCGAGGCGCGCATGCGCTGTTCTGTCATTGCGGCGATTATGGCCGTCCGGCGTGTCGGCTCCGAGAACATGTCATATCCGAGAGCCCCGGCGTTTTGTTCTGTCTGCGGTTCCAGAAGCACAATGGGAGTGCGGTCTTGTTCGCTTGTTTCGGGCCAGGGTGCCCGGGCAATGCCATAATTGCGGGCAAGCTCGGTGGCGATTGCCACATCCGATTGCGATCCGGTGGGCACATGGCGGGCGAAACCGATGCCCTGGACACCGCTGAATTGTTCGGTTTGCTGCAGCCGCTCGACAAATATCCGGAATTGCTCGGCGCTGGGGACGTCACCGACGCCGGCAAACAGGGCTTCCGTCGATTTGATCAGCAGGATGTGATTGTCGATGCGGTCGCGCAGCCGCTGCACGGCGCGATCGGCCATCGCCGCAAAACTCATCCGGTTCGCCTGATCGATCGTGTACCATGATGCCGCGGCCGTCAGCATGCCCACGAGCACAACGACGACAAACACCAGTACTGGCTGGAACCGGTACAACACATTCACACTCTTTTTCACACAAAGGAACGCAACCTCGCTAAGGCGTTCGCGCCCTGTTGGCAAGGCCGGAGATACCGCGTGGGTCAAGGTGAACCTCCAGGCGCGTTCCGATGTCGACAAAAAGAAATTGAATAATGGCCGGATGAACATGCCCAAAATTAGGCGCGGGCAAAAACTCCGTCTATTAACCAGGTTAATCCCGGATCAGTTCCTGAGCCTTCGCCCTTTCAGGTTGGGCGTGCCGGTGCTGGCGGAAAAGTCCATCAGAAAGCGCGCGTCGAAGTCGGCGAAACTGACCGCGCGGCTCACATCGGGGAATGTAACCCAGCCCTTTTCAATACGGGCCAGGTTTTCCTTGTTCAGTCGGCTGAGCGACCGGTTGACGTGAACCGTCGACAATCCCATGCAGTCGCCGATCTGCTCCTGGGTGAGTTCAATTTCGTAGCCTTCGGATGTCGCAAGCCCGACCTGCTCGAGGCGGATCCACAATTCAAGCAGGAAGTGCAGGATTCGTTGCGCCGCCGTGCGCGCGCCCAGCGAGACCTTGTGCTCGGCCAATATGTTGGAATGGCGCACGGTCATCCAGTCCAATCCCGACGCCAGAACGGGAAAGCGCCGATGGATGTCAAGAATGCGGACGGGCTCAATCAATGCAATCGACGCGTTGGTGAGCGCCGTGGCGGAAAATATCGACAAATAATTGAAATTGACATGCAAGCCGATGAAATCGCCGGGCAGCGAGACCCCGATGATCAGCCGGCGCCCTGCCGGCGTAATCTTGTAGCGGATCACCCAGCCATGCCGGACAAGAAACGTCACGCGCAATGGCTCGCCATCGAGGACAAACTCTTGCCCCTTGGCGATCGTCGCCTGGTTGACCTGCATGGTTTCGAGGTAGTCGACCTCTTCCGTGGTCAGCAGAACAGCCCTGCCCAACCGCCGGACCAACGGACTTGCATCCTTGGGAATGGCACTCTGACTCTTACCAGGCATCTGGTTCTGTTTCATATCAAAGAACCCCGGCAAGCGTCTGCCGGGGTTCGCAGAATGAGCGATCAGCTCTTGTCGAGCCAGTGGTCGATTTCGCGCTCGGCTTCATCGCGGGTCTTGCCATAGCGGGCCTGAATCTTGCCGGCCAACTCGTCACGGCGGCCTTCAACGACATCAAGATCATCGTCGGTGAGTTCGCCCCACTGTGCCTTGGCCTTGCCCTTGAATTCCTTCCACTTGCCTTCAACGATATCCCAATTCATCTCGAAACTCCTTGTAACGGTTGCTTTGAAAGCCATTGGCGATCTTCCTGCCGGCTCGCCTCACCAACGTGGCTTGCCCGGATTTGTTCCCTCAGTCGCGGCGCCAATTTAAAGCTCCGCCGGCGATTGGCCTTTCGGCTCTCCGGAGTGGTTTGAAGGATCGCGCCGACGCTGTTAGGTAGGGGTGCTATCGCCGGACCGTTGTAAATGCTGATCATAAAACTTCCCTCACTGGGCAAACCTTTCCATGCTCCGTGCGTTGACATCCGCAGATCTGAAGGATTGTTCCATGAAATTGAAATCGCTAGTGACGCTGAACGGCATGCTTGGCGTTCCGGGCGGAATTGCTATCGGGCTGTGGGCGCTGGCGATACCGCTGATATGGCTGGAGGCGCGATTCCCGGTCGCCGGCGATGCGCTGCCATTCTGGCTCGCCATATCGACAGACACCGCCAGATTGCTGCTGTCGACCATCGCGACCGCGGCAATCACCACGCTCGGCCTGGTCTATTCCATCATGCTGGTGGTCTTCACCCTGGCTGCCGGCAACATCGCGCCCAGGCTTCTGCAACGGTTTTCACGTGATCGGGTCAACCAGATCACCGCCGGGCTTCTGGGCGGCACGTTCCTTTTTTCGCTGACGGTGCTGCGCGCCACCGGACCCGACTTCCGCCCGGAAATGTCGGTCGCCGTGGCTTTCCTGCTGGCGGCGATTTCGGTCCTGCAGGTCATTCATTTCGTTCATTCCGTCTCGCAAAGCGTGACCATCGACGCCGAGGTCGCGACAATCTCGGAACAGCTCGAACGCCAAATCAACCAGTTGCTCATTGATACCGGTGCGGAAACCAGTGATTTCGAGGACGACAAGCTGGAAACACCGGTCAAAGCCGAACAATCCGGATATGTCACGCTCATTGATGAGGAGGCTTTGCTCAAACTGGCGCGGCATCACGACACCTATATAGCGGTGCGGGTGGCGGCGGGGGATTTCGTGCTGTCGGGGCAGACCCTGGCCATGGCGGGGTTTTCAGCCGAGGACGGCAAAGCCGCAGGCGCGGTCTCCCGCGCCATCACTCTCGAGCCCTACCGCGGATCGGTTGACGATATAAGGTTCTCCGTCCGCATCCTTCTGGAAATCGCCTTGCGCGCGCTGTCGCCCGGGGTCAATGACAGCTTCACCGCGGTCGCCTGCCTCGACCGGATCGCCGCGGCATTGGTCAAACCCGTATCCGAAGGGATGCGTGGAGATGTGCGCTGCGACGACAATGGGGTGGCGCGCCTGAAAGTGCCCGGCCTGTCGCTTGAGGACCTGCTGAACATGTCGCTGCATCCGCTTCGCCAGGCCGCCGAGAGAAACATTCTGATGCTCGATCATCTCGGCGTGGTTCTCAATTCGCTGTACTCCGTCGCCGGTCCCGACGCCAGGAAGCTGATCAAGGTTCACGGCAAGGCGCTGCTGGAGACCGCGGCTTCAGGCAATCCGATCGGTTCCGATCTGGACTTCCTGCAGCGCCGGCTGGATTTCGCGATTGATGAGTGATCAGATTGTCCCTGGCGCCGGGCCAGCCGTCCGGTCAGTTAAACCGGCTGGCTTGAATCGGGGCCTCTGACCGGGCCACCAGATCGCTGGCGATTTCTGGGTTGATCAGTTCAATGTCAACCTCGAGCCCGCCCGCGGCGGTGACGTCCCAAACGATCTCGGCATCCTCATAGAACAGCGCCGGATCAACCTCGACACACGTCCCGAAAGTTCTTTTGCTGTTGGACGCCATCGCGCTGATCGCCGGGGAAAGCTCAAGCTCGCACTGCTGGACTGTTTCATAGGCAAGGGCTGGAGCAGGTTGTTCCGTACAGACCTGAAGATCATCGCCGCATGCAATCAGCAACATGAAGGCTGCGATATGTTCCATGACGTGTCTCCTTTGGAGAACCAACGCCGTTGCGTCATGAAAGTTCCGTTTCGGTCACGCCGCGATGTCTCGGGCATGTCAGCGCCTCGAACCGACCTCATACTGACTCTCGGGAATTGTCAGCTGGTAGATCATCTGTTCTTTTTTGGTTTCATGATGCACGCTCGCCAGCAGCGCCTGCGGGACAACCCGCCCAAGCACCGACCCGGAAAAGCCCGGATGATGGTTCGAAGGCGATTCCAGCTCGGTCAGCGGTTTTGCGAATGTTTCGGTCCAGGTCACAATCAGCCGCGGCTCGTTTTGTTCGTTCGCGCGCTCTTCGCTGGCAAGTTCGACCATGCCGCCGGCCGGCCCCAGGGCGCCTCTGGCCAGCGAATCAATCGCCAGCTCATGCAGCGCCAGACCGAGGTGCAAGGCCGCGTTCGGAGTGAGATAACTGTCCTGGCCGACAAGTTTGAAAGCGGGCGGCAATTCGCCGAACAGCGGCTGCAGCTGCGATTTGGTCAGGGCGAACAGGCCCGCGCCGCGCCAATCCGACGCGGTCACCAGATCCTGCGACTGGGCCATGGACTGGATGCGGTTGCGGAAGGAATACAGGAATTCGGGGAGGTCTTCGGACGACCGCGCGGTTTGCGAGGCGATCGACTGAATCATCGCCAGCAGGTTTTTTGATCGATGGCTGAGTTCGCGCAGCAGCGTCTTGAGCACCGCTTCCCGGTACTTCACGTCATCGATATCCAGGATGGTGGTAAATATCCCGACAGTGACGCCGCTTGCGTTGATATCCGGAGCCATCTTCAGCAGGAACCAGTGCGGATCCTGCTCCGCATCACGCAGAATTTCGAGCTTTTCCGGTGTGCCGCTTTCGATCACACGCTGCTTGGCGGCGGAAACCCTGGATGCCTGGTCTCCGAACAGCGCCGCGTCAGTCTGCCCTTCGAGTTCGGCCTCACTCGGCCAGCCTTCGGGAAAATTGGCGACAAACCGTATGGCCAGGTCGACATCCTGGTACATTGTGGAAACGCCGGCACTGCGCAAACCGGCCAGCTTGATTCTCAGTCTATCGGTCGCCGTTAGCGGTTTGCTGGTCATTGGTTGACCTTATATTTGTTAGGGGTGAATAAGTCTAAGGCAGCGGACGCTGGAAACAACCCAGAGCCCGCCGCAACCTTACGAAACTCCCCGCAGCGGACAGTCAGACTTTCCGGATAAAACTCAGGATCAGGGAGATGGCCAGAAATGCCAGGAACAGGAAGAACAGGACTTGCGCGATACCGACTGAGGTACCGGCTACTCCACCGAAGCCCAGAACACCGGCGACAACGGCGACAACAAGAAACACGAGAGCGTAATACAGCATCGAAAATCTCCTTTGTCATTCGATGAAGCATCAACGCGCCGTTTTCTATTTGGTTCCGGCCCTCGGCGCCGCTTCCGTGGCAGTGTTGAAAAACAACGCCTGGCTGATCAGCGCCTTGACCATGTCCGGATTGAACGGCTTGGTCACCAGGAACGCCGGTTCCGGCTTCTCGCCGGTCAACAAACGCTCCGGGAAAGCGGTAATGAAGATCACCGGAATCGTATCATTCTTGAGAATGTCATTGACGGCGTCGATGCCGGAGCTGCCGTCGGCCAATTGAATGTCAGCCAACACCATTTTGGGTTTGGTCCGCCGGAAAATATCGAGCGCTTCGGTATGAGTCCGGGCAATGCCCGTCACCCGGTGGCCGAGCGCTTCCACCATATCCTCGATATCCATCGCGATCAGCGGTTCGTCTTCAATGATCATGATCTCGGTTGCGACCTGTTCGGATATTTCCTTTCCGGCCGTGTCAAGCAATCCGGAGACGCCAGCCTCGTCCATGCCGAGGATCTCGGCGGCTTCCGCGAGAGTGAAGCCTTCCACCGCGATCAGCAAAAACGCCTTGCGCGCCTGTGGCGTCACCGCTTCCAGATTTGCCGCGGCGCGTTTTTCCCACCCAAACGGCGTCGAATAATTGGGCAATGGAACCGACAGGCTGTCAAAGAGTTTGGAGTAGAGACGATACAGAGCGACCCGATCGTCGCCGGACTTGGGAAAAATGCTGAGATCCGAAATCAAGGCCTCAAGCATGGCCGCGACAAAGGCGTCTCCGGAGGTCTGAGAGCCGGTGACTGCGCGTGAGAAGCGGCGGAGATAAGGCAGATGCGGCGCAATGCGCATGGATAAAGTCGACATTTTAACCCTCTTGGTTGTCCGTGGACGTGGCAACATAGCCAAAACGCGCGAGCGGAAAAAAAGTTCCGCAGGCTTGGAACTTTTTTTCATTTCGCGCATTCTGCATGCATGTGTTCATCTTCAAAGAGCTGGCGGGTATGATTGATAAATCCCACAAAGGCGGGGCAAGTCCCGCAGATTTCAATGCCACGGAAGCAATCGCGTCGCAATTGAAACGATATTACAAGTCGGTCGAGCAGGAGCCAATCCCCGACCAGCTTCTTGACCTGTTGGAAAAACTGGATCAGGCGGAACGAGCGGGTGGCACTGATGGCGCGAATTGAGACAGGCGTCTCCGATGCCCTGCCCGATGCCGCCAACGAACAGTTTTCGTTCCGGCGCGAGTTGCTGGCCACGCTTCCCAGCCTTCGTGCATTCGCCTTCTCGCTTGCCCGCCGTCACGACCGCGCCGATGATTTGATTCAGGAAACCGTGATGAAAGCCTGGGCCAAGCAGGAGAGCTTCCAGCCGGGCACCAATCTCAGGGCATGGCTGTTCACCATCTTGCGCAATGAATTCTACAGCCAGATGCGCCGCAAGGGGCGGGAATTGCCCGATCCGGACGGCGTCTTCGCCGCCAACCTCGCCACCCATCCCGAACAATATGGCAAGCTCGATCTGGCCGATTTCAAGCAGGCGCTCGATCAGCTGCCTGATGATCAGCGTGAAGCGATCGTGCTGATCGGCGCTTCCGGGTTTTCCTATGAGGAAGCCGCCACGATCGCCGACGTGGCTGTCGGCACCATCAAGAGCCGGGTCAACCGGGCGCGCGTCAGACTGCAGGAACTGCTCATCATCAGCGGCGAGAGCGATTACGGCCCCGACAACACTTCGGCCCCGCTGGTCAACAAGTCTTTCCCCGGCCGCTGACGCCTTTGTTGACGGCAGGCACCGAGTCCGGAACGCAAATTGAGCCAGGCGAGACGCAGGATCCAGATCAGACAGGAGTGGTGCGGACGACGGGAATCGAACCCGTACAGCCTTGCGGCCGAGGGATTTTAAGTCCCTTGCGTCTACCAGTTTCGCCACGTCCGCACGTCACCCAGTTCGGTAACTGACGATGGGCGGGCAAGCAAGGGCCTCGCGCTGATTGACCCGGAAATCAAGACGCCCCGCTGTGAACAACAACGGGGCGTTTTTATTCAGTCTGTTCGCCTGCTTTCGCGGAAAGACCTGTCAGGCAACCAGCTTGGCGGTAATTTCCGCCACCCGCCTGCCCTGGAACTCGGCGCCTTCCAGTTCCTGCTCGGAAGGCATCCGCGATCCGTCGCCATCGCTGGTCGTGGTCATGCCGTAGGGCGAACCGCCGCGCACGACATCATTGCCCATCTGGCCCTGATAGGCATAGGACAGCGGAACGATGATCATGCCGTGATGCTGCAGCGCGGTCTGGGTGGATATGATCGCCATTTCCGCGCCGCCGTGCTGGGTCGCGGTCGAAACCATCACCGAGCCGACCTTGTTGACGAGCTTGCCTTCCGCCCACAACGGACCGGTCTGGTCGAGGAAATTCTTCAGCTGCGCCGCCATCATGCCGTAGCGCGTCGAAACGCCGAAAATGATGGCGTCATACTGGTCCAGTTCAAGCGGCTCGGCAATCGCTGCGTCCTGGTCCAGCTTGTAGTGGGCCGACTTGGCGACAGATTCAGGCACCAGTTCCGGCACTCGCTTGATCACGACATCCGCGCCGGCCGCCTTGGCGCCCTTTGCCGCGGCTTGCGCCATGGCTTCCATGTGACCCCAGCTCGAATAATAAAGTACCAGCACTTTCGCCATGTTCGTCTCCTTGGTTGTGCCGCAACGCGGCGGATGACAGACAGATAGGCGGTTTAATGTTCACTGAAACCCGGCAAATACTGCACGGATTGTTCACAAAAATGACGTCACCCCGATTCCCGCCATCGCTTGCGCCGGCACGGAAAAGCGGTCTATTCAAGGGACCATCACCAAGGAGCATGACCATGAGCGAAGCCCCTGCCCGAACCGTCACAGCGGCGGCGCTCGCCATCGGTGATGAATTGCTCTCGGGCCGCACCAGGGACAAGAACATCGGTCATCTGGCCGAATTGCTGACCGCCGCGGGGATTGATCTGGAGGAAGTCCGCATCGTCCCTGACGACCAGCAGCGGATCGTCGAAGCGCTCAATGCGCTGAGGTCCCGTTACGACTATGTCTTCACCTCGGGCGGCATCGGCCCGACCCATGACGACATCACCGCCGACGCGGTGGCGGCGGCCTTCGGGGTCGCCTGCAGCCATGACCCCAAGGCGCTCGATCTGCTGGGCGCCCACTATGCCGAGCGCGGCCTGGAATTCACCGAGGCGCGCCGCCGCATGGCGCGCATGCCGGTGGGCAGCACCCATATCGACAATCCGGTCAGCCGCGCTCCCGGCTTCATCATTGGCAATGTCCATGTCATGGCCGGCGTTCCCTCGGTCTTCCAGGCCATGCTCGACAATGTCCTGCCGACATTAACTGGCGGCGCCAAGGTGCTGTCGGACAAGGTCGATTGCCCGTTTGGCGAGGGCGACATCGGCGATCCGCTGGCGGCGATCGCCAAGGCCCACCCCGATGTCAACATCGGCTCCTACCCGCGATTCTCCGGCGATCGATTCTCCACCGAGATCGTCATCCGCGGCCGCGATCCGCAGGCGATTGCGGCGGCGCGTCTGGATGTCGAGGCAATGCTATCGAGCGTCAGGGCAAAACTCGGCCGGCCGGCCCCTTGATTGGGATCAATGCGCGCCCGTGACATCCACAGCATGATCATCCCGAAATTGCCTCGTCCAGGCGTCTTAAAGGAGTGCACATAATGACCTTTCACACCATTCTCGCCGTCTACGCCACCGAGGCCGATGTCGAGCCGATCACCTCCGCGATTGCTGATTTCGCCGCTGGCAACGAGGTGCACTTGATCGGCTGCCACGGCGAGCCATCCCAGTTTGTCGTCCTCTCCGCGCCCATTGATGTGCCTGACGCCGCCACCATCGCCGCCCTGTATGAACAGGCCGACGCCCGCATGCGCGAAGTGGGCGATGCTTTCGACAGGGCCTGCGAGAAGGCCGGGCTGTCGCATGAGTGGCGTCCGGTCCGCTCGCCAGGCGGCGACAGCGCGATTTCAGCGCTGGCCAGCGCCCGCTCCGCCGATCTGGTGGTGGTGCGCCAACCCGACCGGGCCGCCAATGAAGACATGGCCACCAATGTCGAGGCCTTGTTGTTCGAGGGCGGCCGTCCGGTGCTGTTCCTGCCGTCGAGCGGCAAACTGACGACGCCGATCCGCCGCATTCTCATTGCCTGGGATGGATCGCGCGAAGCCGCCCGCGCCACCCACGACGCCCTGCCCCTGCTCAAGGCGGCGGAAGCCGTGGAAATCGTCGTGGTCGACCCCGACAAGCTGCCTGACATCGATGCGCCGCTTGCCGGAACAGATATCGCGGCGTGTCTGTCGCGTCACGGCATCCACGCCAATGTGACGACCGTGTCGAAGGGATCGGGATCGACGGCCGAGGCCATTTCGGCACAGGTCGCCGCCAGCAATGCCGATCTTGTCGTCATGGGCGCCTACACCCATCAACGGCTCAGGGAATGGCTGTTTGGCGGCGTCACCCGCGCCTTCCTGGAACGCTCGCCTATTCCGGTGCTGATGTCGCGCTAGGCCGGCCTGAACGGCGCGCGGCCCCTAAAGGCGTCGCGCGCCCTCGACAAGACGGCGCGGATTCGGCCAATCCGCGGCTGTCCCGCGCAAAGACAGAACTTGCCGCGATCTTGCCTGCGCCGCTGCTCCGCAAAAGCGCCCCCGCCGGCTCCCTTGCGTTTACCCCCCGATTCCGGCTAATTGCCGCCCTTGAGCACATAATCAGCCGCCATCGGGGCCGGCCGCAACATCGAGGAAGTCAGCCATGTCTCTTCCAGACAAAGCCTTTCCGGTCTCATGGGATCAGTTTCATCGCGACGCCCGCGCGCTGGCCTGGCGGCTCAGCGGATCCGGACAGGTCTGGAGCGCGATGGTCTGCATCACCCGCGGCGGACTGGTTCCGGCGGCGATCATTTCCAGGGAGCTCGACATTCGCCGCATCGACACGGTCTCGGTCGCCTCCTATCACGACTATGTCACGCAAGGCGACATGAAGGTGCTCAAGGAGATCAACGCCGATCTCCTGGAAACCGAGGGCGAAGGCGTCCTCATCGTTGATGATCTGACCGACACCGGCAAGACCGCCGCTATCGTCAGGGCGATGCTGCCGAAGGCCCATTTCGCCACAGTCTACGCCAAGCCCAAGGGCCGGCCGCTGGTCGACACCTTCGTCACCGAAGTCAGCCAGGACACCTGGATCTATTTCCCCTGGGACATGGGCTTTGCCTATGTCGAACCGATCGCCAAGGATTCCCGCGGCTGAGCCGGGACCGGCCCGTGCCGGCCCCGGACGCAGCGCCCCCTCAGCCGGACGACACGCCGGATGACACCCTGGGCGGCAAGCCGGGCGCATCGTCGCGTCCGCTCTTGTTCATCTTTCTGGTCGTCACCATCGACATGATGGGCGTGGGCCTCGCCTTTCCGCTCTTGCCCAAGCTGATCCAGAATGTCGGCGATTTTTCCATTTCCGAGGCGGCCTATTACAATGGCGGCATCGCCGTGCTCTACGCGCTGGCGCAGTTCGCGTTTTCGCCCTTTGTCGGCAATCTGTCGGACGCCTATGGCCGCCGGCCGGTTCTGCTGATTGCGCAGTCCGGTCTGGCGCTCGATTATTTTCTGATGGCGCTGGCGCCGAACCTGTGGTGGATCGCCGCCGCGCGGCTGGTCTCGGGCATGTTCGGGGCCACCGTCTCCACCGCCAGCGCCTATGTCGCCGATGTCTCGACCGCCGAGAACCGGGCCAAAAATTTCGGCTTCATCGGCATGGCCTTTGGTCTGGGGTTTGTGATCGGCCCCTTTCTCGGCGGCGTGCTGGGCGAGATCAACATCCATCTGCCGTTCTTCGTCTCCGGCGTGCTGGTGACGCTCAACGTGGTGTTCGGCTATCTGGTGCTGCCCGAATCGTTGCCGCGCGAACACCGCAGGCCGCTGGCCGGATGGCGGCAGAGCAATCCCTTCACCGCCTTTCGGCTGTTGACCCGGCTGCCGAAACTCACACCGTTTCTCATCTGCTTCTTCCTGGTCTTCATGGCGCAGCGCGGGCTGGAGAGCATCTGGGTGCTTTATGCGGATTTCCGTTTCGGCTGGGGCATCCGCGAGGCCGCTTTTTCGCTGGCCTTTGTCGGTCTGATGTACATCATCGTCCAAGGCTTTCTGGTCGGGCGCGTGGTCGGTCGCTTCGGTGAATCAGCCGTCATCAGCGCGGGATATCTGCTGGCTTCGTCAAGCCTCTTCACCTTCGCGCTGGTGGACCGCGGCCTGATGGCGCTGCCGCTGGTCGGGTCGTTCATTCTGGGCGCAGCACTGGCCGAACCGGCGCTCAAATCGCTCGCCTCGCAGGTCGTGGCCAGCAACCAGCAGGGCCTGCTGCAAGGCGCCATCGCCTCGGTCAACAGCCTGGTGATCATCATCGCCCCGGCATTGGCCAATCTGGTCCTGGCCAATGTCTCGGGCCCTGCGCCGCTGGCGCCGGTCCCGGGCGCCTGGTTCCTGCTTGGATCGGTTCTGTTCCTGATGGCCTTCTTCGTCTTCCGCCGCGCCCGCGCCAGCCTGTGACGACCGGCTGGTTCTGAGCGCGCGGAGGTCATTTCCATGGGGCGAATGGAACGCCACGCCGGTTCGAGGCGTTGGGCTCTTAATGCCTATCCCGGTTGTTCCACGCCATGCGCGGCCCCGTGAGAGGCCGATGCTGCGGCGCTATGTCAAACCTGTCATAATGGCATGCACCCGTCACCGGAGGAGTTGATTCGCTGACCATGACTGCTTTTGACCGGATCAAGCGCCTGCTTGATCTCTTCCGGCATCCAGACAACGACGACATCCGCCTTGGCGGCAAGCCGAAGCGTCAGGCCGCGGCCGCGGTTTTCCGCGGGACCGGCGATTCGCGCGAGCTGATGCTGATCACCAGCCGCGACACCGGCCGCTGGATCGTGCCCAAGGGCTGGATCGAGGATGGCGAGGACGGCCCTGCCGCCGCCCTTCGCGAGGCCTGGGAAGAGTCCGGCGTGACCGGCGAAGCCCTTCCCGGCGGCCCGGTCGGCCATTACCGCTACCTCAAGCAGAGGACGCGGCGCGGCGACGCCGTCTGCGATGTCGATGTCTATCTGGTCAAGCTGATCAACGAAGACGACCACTGGCCCGAAAAGGGCCAGCGCCGGCGCAAATGGTTTCCGGTCGCCACCGCGATCGGACTTGTCGGCGAGGACGGCCTCAAGGAGGTGATTCGCGACGCCTTCCTCTATCTCAAGGCCGCCTGAATCCCGGGTCAAGCCGACGCCGGCAAAACATTTTTTTCTCACGGAATTTGCCGGAAATCCCTCTCGCCATGGAATTGCGGCTCCGCTCAAAGCGCCGGCATTGCCGCCAGGCCCGCATTTCCGGGCTTTCCCGATCGGCAATGGCCTGGCTCGCGAATAATGGGTTTTTCCTCGTTTTCCACAATCCACAACCACAAGATATAGTGGACATGAATCCGTCACAGACAACCCCTTGACGCACCCACCCGAGTCGCTGCTTATAGGACGAACGTTGCGGCGGCGGCGCGGCTGGAATGTTTCGAGGCCAGTCTATTCCCGAGTATTTTTGGTTCAATTCGTCTGACACCGCGCGGATTTGCGTGGCGCCGGAAGTGTGTTTTCAATCCCGGAAAATGTCATCGGGAACGGAAAAAAAGGGCTGGCAGTAAGAACCTGTTAATACTATATTTAGTGTTTGCAGCCATCCTGACCACAAGATACAGGATTCTCAACGGCGGGAATCACACGATGTGACCGAGTAGGACAACGGGCTGCGCAATGACTGCGCGACCTGCGGAAAAGATATTGTCGAGACGCAAGGACTGCGCCCGGCTGCGAATTCATAAAAGAGGACGACCATGCGCATTGAACGTCGGTTCACCAAGGAAAACCAGTCAGCCTACGCGGAGATCGAATTCCGCAAGGCCACGAGTGAGATCAGGAACCCGGACGGATCGATCGTGTTCCGTCTCGCCGACATTGATGTGCCGGTCCAGTTCAGCCAGGTCGCGGCCGACATCCTCGCCCAGAAATATTTCCGCAAGGCCGGCGTTCCGGCGCGGCTGAAGAAGGTCGAGGAGAATTCGGTTCCCTCCTGGCTGTGGCGCTCCGTGGCCGACGAGGCAGCCCTTGCCGAGCTGCCGGAGAACGAGCGTTACGGCTCGGAAACCGACGCCCGCCAGGTTTTCGACCGGCTCGCCGGCACCTGGACCTATTGGGGCTGGAAGGGCGGCTATTTCACCTCGGAAGAAGACGCCCGCGCCTTCATGGACGAGCTCGCCTACATGCTCGCCACCCAGCGCGTCGCGCCCAATTCGCCGCAATGGTTCAACACCGGCCTGCACTGGGCCTACGGCATCGACGGTCCCGGCCAGGGCCATTTCTATGTCGACCCGTTCACCGGCAAGCTGACCAAGTCGAAATCCTCCTATGAGCATCCGCAGCCGCATGCCTGCTTCATCCAGTCGGTCGAGGACGATCTCGTCAACGAGAACGGCATCATGGATCTGTGGGTGCGCGAGGCGCGGCTGTTCAAATATGGCTCCGGCACCGGCTCCAACTTCTCGCATCTGCGCGGCGAAGGCGAAAAGCTCTCGGGCGGCGGCAAATCCTCGGGCCTGATGAGCTTCCTCAAGATCGGCGACCGCGCCGCCGGCGCCATCAAGTCGGGCGGCACCACACGGCGCGCCGCCAAGATGGTGGTGGTCGACATCGATCACCCCGACATCGAGGCCTATATCAACTGGAAGGTCAAGGAAGAGCAGAAGGTGGCGGCGCTCGTCACCGGCTCGAAGATCGTGGCGCAGCACCTCAAGGCGATCATGAAGGCCTGCCTCAATTGCGAGGCCGACAATGACGCCTGTTTCGACCCCAAGCAGAACCCTGCGCTCAAGCGCGAGATCAAGGCCGCCAAGCGCGACCAGGTGCCGGAAAACTACGTCAAGCGGGTGATCCAGTTCGCCCGCCAGGGCTACACCGACATCGAATTCAAGACCTATGACACTGACTGGGATTCGGAAGCCTATCTCACGGTGTCAGGCCAGAACTCCAACAACTCGGTCTCCGTCCGCGACGACTTCCTGCAGGCGGTCGAGGCCGACGGCGACTGGAACCTGACCGCCCGCAAGGACGGCCATGTGATGAAGACCCTGAAGGCGCGCGACCTGTGGGAGCAGATCGGCCACGCCGCCTGGGCCTCGGCCGATCCGGGCCTGCACTTCAACACCACCATGAACGACTGGCACACCTGCCCGGCGGCCGGACCGATCCGCGCGTCGAATCCGTGCTCGGAATACATGTTCCTCGACGACACCGCCTGCAACCTGGCTTCCCTCAACCTGTTGCAGTTCAAGGATGCAGGCACCAAGCGCATCAACATCACCGATTACGAACACGCCGTGAGGCTCTGGACCATCGTGCTCGAGGTCTCGGTGATGATGGCGCAGTTCCCCTCCCACCAGATCGCCGACCGCTCCTACAAGTACCGCACGCTGGGTCTCGGCTACGCCAATATCGGCGGGCTGTTGATGACCACCGGCATCCCCTATGACAGCAAGGAAGGCCGCGCCATCTGCGGCGCGCTGACCGCCATCATGACCGGTGTGGCTTACGCAACGTCGGCCGAAATGGCCGGCGAGATCGGCACATTCCAGGGCTACAAGGACAACAAGAAGAACATGCTGCGGGTGATCCGCAACCACCGCCGCGCCGCCCATGGCGAGGCCGGCGGCTATGAGGAACTGTCGGTCAACCCGGTTCCGCTGATCCACGGCGACTGCCCGGACCCGGACCTGATCGCCCACACCACGGCCGCCTGGGACAAGGCGCTGGAACTTGGCGAAAAGCACGGTTACCGCAATGCGCAGGCCACCGTCATTGCGCCGACCGGCACCATCGGCCTGGTGATGGATTGCGACACCACCGGCATCGAGCCCGATTTCGCGCTGGTCAAGTTCAAGAAGCTCGCCGGCGGCGGCTACTTCAAGATCATCAACAACGCCGTGCCGGAAGCCTTGCGCACGCTTGGCTATTCCGAGGCACAGCTGGCCGAGATCGAGGCCTATGCCGTCGGCCACGGCAACATCAACCAGGCGCCGGGCGTCAATCCCGGCTCGCTCCGCGCCAAGGGTTTCACCGACACCCAGATCGAGGCGATCAATGGCGGCGCCAAGGCCGCCTTCGACATCAAGTTCATCTTCAACAAGTGGACGCTGGGCGAGGATTTCTGCAAATCCGTGCTCGGCCTCACCGACGAGCAGATGAATGATTTCTCCTTCGACATGCTCTCGGCCATCGGCTTTGCCAAAAAGGACATCGAGGCCGCCAACATCCATGTTTGCGGAGCGATGACGCTGGAAGGCGCGCCGCACCTCAAGACCGAGCACTATCCGGTGTTCGACTGCGCCAATCCCTGCGGCAAGGTCGGCAAGCGCTACCTCTCGGTCGACAGCCACATCCGCATGATGGCCGCCGCCCAGCCCTTCATCTCCGGCGCCATCTCCAAGACCATCAACATGGCCAACGACGCCACCGTCGATGATTGCAAGTCCGCCTACATGCTGTCCTGGAAGCTGGCGCTGAAAGCCAACGCGCTCTACCGCGACGGCTCCAAGCTCTCCCAGCCCTTGAATTCCTCGCTGATCGAGGATGACGAGGACGAGGATGACGCCATCGAGGCCTTGGCAGCCCTGCCGGCCGCCGCCCAGGCCGTCACCGTCACCGAAAAGATCGTCGAGCGCGTCGTCGATCGGCTCTACCGCGACCGCGAGAAACTGCCCAACCGCCGCAAGGGCTACACCCAGAAAGCCGTCATCGGTGGCCACAAGGTTTACTTGCGCACCGGCGAATTCGACGACGGCCGCATCGGCGAGATCTTCATCGACATGCACAAGGAAGGCGCCGCCTTCCGGGCGATGATGAACAATTTCGCCATCGCCATCTCGCTCGGCCTGCAATATGGCGTGCCGCTGGAGGAATATGTCGAGGCCTTCACCTTCACCAAGTTCGAACCGGCCGGCGTGGTGCAGGGCAACGACGCCATCAAGAACGCCACCTCGATCCTCGACTATATCTTCCGCGAACTGGCGGTGTCCTACCTGTCGCGCCATGATCTCGCCCATGTCGACACCTCCGACTTCGGCAACACCGCACTCGGTCGCGGCATTTCGGAAGGCAAGGCGCAGCCCTTCTCCAAGGGTCTGACCCGCGGCGCCTCGCTGAAAGTCGTCACCGGCGCAAGCGTCGGCGGCAACGTCGGCACCGCTGATCCCAAAGGCATGGCCGCTCCCGCCAAGGGCCCTTCGGGCGCCTCGGTGATCACCGCCTCGTTCGCGGCCAAGGGCTCGGGCAATCTGGCGGTCAAATCCGAGCCCGAGGCGATCGCTGGCGATGGCGCGGTGGCCTTCAAGCGCGATTACGAGGAACGCGCCGAGGTGCTCGCCGCCGAAATCGCGCTGGTCGAGGGCGACGCCCACGCCCTGTTCTCCGACATCGCCGACGCCGAGGCCCGCGAAGCCAAAGCCAAAGCCGCCGCCCGCCGCGCCAAATCGCTGGCCCAGGGCTACACCGGCAACATGTGCTCCGAATGCCAGAACTTTACCATGGTGCGGAATGGCACGTGTGAGAAGTGCGATACGTGCGGGGCGACGAGTGGGTGCTCGTAAGTACAAGGAATGAGCCTTTTTGACGAAAGCGAAGTGGAGGCGGGCCATAAAAGGCTCGCCTCTTCCATTTCAGTCCACATCGAAGCTTTGGCGGCGTCGGTGGATATAGTTGAAAAGGCCTTGATGGGGGAAAACAAAGTACGCGCCGATTCATCGGAAAATGCTGACTACAAGGCGATTTCAATTTTGGGCTATCGGGTCGTCAACGATGTAGCAGCTGCCACCAAGTTGCTCGATTGCGGTTACTTTGTTCAGGCTGCGGCGCTCGGCCGCGATATCGCGGAGGTGGGTATGTTGGCTCTCTATTTCGCAGAAAATCCCGAGATGATTTCTGAATGGCGTCTCGCAGAGGAAAAACGACGTAAACTGTTCGGTCGCCCGGCTTTAAAAGCGAGCATATTGAACATCAGGAAGTTCGAATTTTTGGATGAGTACTTCGGCCTATTTTCTGGTTTTGGAACCCACCCGTCAGCAGCTTCAATTGTCGCGCATCACGACGGAAATCAGCTTCAGCGATTTCCTTACGTCAACGAGAGACTCTATGTCGATATTCATTCTGATATCGCTTTTACGACTTGGCATGTAGTTGACGCATTCGGAGACGCCTATCGAGCGTACTTTCAAAAAGATCCACGCGATCTCTTTCCGGCCGAAACTGCTCGCTTCCAAAGCTCATTTGGGGCAATTCGGCGCAGTCTCCCTTTAGAATAGAGCCTGTCCCCCTCACCTGCAATTCCTAGCCCTTAGCTGACGCTAATATGCTGAAATTGCTTCCTCTCCCTAAGGGGAGAGGCAAAATCGCGGAGCCCGCGTCACCCTCTCCTCGCCCCTCCGGGGAGAGGATACAAAATCGCGATCTTAGCGCAGCTAAGTCGCAGATTTTGTTGGTGAGGGGGTCGGGCGGAGCGCCGACTCTCCTCCCGTCATCCCGGACTTGATCCGGGATCCTGTGTATTGTGGCTGTGTTATAAGAGGTGCGGGCGGAAGGTCGTCCGGGGTCCTGGTCGTTTGAGACCGTTGGCTGGCACCTGATCCTCCGCCCGCTGTAGCATTTTACAACCTGAACAGTTGA